>BNJS01004029.1_pt1 | contig 1227713 bp, 1265 predicted proteins | sample 8540461 | NCBI WGS metagenome assembly BNJS01 (sample SAMD00202454, study PRJDB9452) | human saliva metagenome | isolation source: human saliva | place: Japan
GCCAACCCTCCAACCTTCCTAAGGGCATTGATGATTGTACTGCTCATACTCATGCTTCTGCTGCTTGCGCCCGCCCCTGTGGGCCTACATCTACATTTGGCGCGGGCTCAACCGGCGGGTTATAGCCGCCGTAAAAGTCGTTGACCCCATCATCACCCTGGGACCCTACGCGATGGGGGGCGTGGGCGGCGCTGAGCGCGTGCGTGGCAGTCAATATATGGTGTGAAGGGCCAGCCCGTCTTATCGGTAATATCATCACCCTCACCATCGCGGTGGGCTGTGCCCTGTGGGCCGGGTTCTGGCTTCTAATGCACTGCCTCGGCGGGCAGACCCCCGGCAAACGGCCCACCTGGTGGCGTGAGGCGGTGGCCGCAAAATTCGCTTGGCGCAACCTGGAGTCCATGCCCGCCTACCTGGGGGCGCGCACCAGTATCCTGCCGGTGGCAAACCCGCGCATCGTCAAACCTTACAGCGGCTCGTGGACGCGCCCGATCGGGGCCACCATGGAGGGGTACCTGCCGGATGGCTCCCACACCGAAGGTTTCGACGAGCACGGGCGTAAAATGCCGCGAATCTACCCGGTAGGCCCCGAACCGACAGCATTCGAGGTGGCACGCTGGGGAAAATCCGTCAGCTCCGACCTGCTGCTGCACACTTTCCTCCCCACAGCCCCATTTGAGCGGCTGCGCATGGCCGGGACCATCACCGGGCCCTTCACATTCGCCGGTGCCGTACCGCACGGGGCCGTCACCAAATGGCCGCGACGCTCCGGGGCAAACCGGGCATTCGGCAACTATGCGCGGCTCGGCGAAATTACGCAGCGGCGCGTCGAACTGCTCGTAGACTACCGGCTAGTTGCCGCGTTACAGACCACCCGCGAAAGCTACGAGAGGCGGCACAGCTGGGTGCTGGCCTTTACCGATATCACCGCGGATGACCTCACCTTCGACACCAGCGACGACGGTAAACTGCAAATAGTGTTCGGGCAGGTTGGGAAGACTACCCCACCCCTGGGTGTTTACCGCCACCGTGAATGACACCCCCAGGCTGCGCCGAAAAATTATGCGCGCCATGCGTGAACGTAAAAATCCTCAAACAAACCAGTGCCGAACTCATGGACTGGCATTTCCGGCCAAAACTTAGCGAATTCCCGCACGGGCCCATCCAGAATGAACTGCCTGAAGAGTTCTACTTTAAATCAAACCGGCTGATTGTGAGCCACCGCGAAACCTCCGCAAAAGGCGAAGGAGAGGCGCACTGACCCCGCGCGGTAGCTTCCGCTGGGTAGAATAAACGGTATGGCTGAATTCACCCGAACCCCGATGCATCCAGCGAAAAATACCCGCTCGCGGTGTGCACCGCCCCTGCTATGCGCCGCTATGGGGGATGCCCTGGGGTACCCGCTGGAGCTGCTGAGCGCCAAAGAGATCGCAGCCCGCGGCCCCTAACGGGTGAGAACGAACTCATCTTCAGCGACGACACGCAGCTAAGCTGCTACACCCTTGATGCGCTCACCGAAGTTCTGGAATGGAATAATCAAGGCACCCCCGCCGACGAACTGGCGTGCCTGTGGCTGGCGTATCTGCGCTGGTACCGGGGATGGGGTTCACACCCGCAGCGCACGCACCGTTTTCCCTTGACCGCGAAATCGACACGAGTGCGCCCCTGACAGCCCGCGAAGGGCCGGGGCAAAAGCGACTCTGAGGGCTTTAGAGAGCGGCGAAATGCAGACGGTGGCACAAAATATTAACCCCTGATGCGCTTGGGACGGGGGGCGCTGGTGCGTTCCTGCGCTTTCGGTTTTCCTGCCGGTAGCCCCCGAACGCACCGTAGTGTTACTGGCGGCGCGTGCGGCGGCACTGACCCACGGGCACCCGGAGGCCCTGGCATCAGCGGCGGCCTATGCGTTACTGACCCGTGATGTTCTAGCGGGTGCCTGCGGGTCTGAACAGGGCAAAAGAACAGCATAGCCGATTCGGTGCGGCGCGTCATCGACTGGTGCGGCAGCCTCCCGCGGAGGAGGCTTTTCCCCACCGATGCGGCACTCACTCGCGAGGCGCTGGTGAAGGCGCTCGCCCTGCAGGACACCGAACCAACACCCGAAGCAGTCGCAGAGCACTTCGGTACCGACTGGTTATGCTACACAGTGTTGGGTATTGCGGTGTGGAACACTCTGTACTGTTCAGCCCGCATAAGCGCCCCCGGGGAAGGGCTTCAGGCGGGTCTTATACGGGCGGTCTCGGCAGATTCCGACTCCGACTCGATTGGTGCCATTACCGGCACCCTGCTGGGTGCACACGTGGGTACACTCGGGGACACGCAGCCGCTACTTGAGAAGCTGCGCGGGGCCGCAGATGTGCGGGCGGTTGCCGACCGCTATATCACGCAGCTGGGGCAGACACCTTAAAACGGACGTATGAGACACGCGCGCCTGGTGACCGTGCAAGATGCGTACCTATTGCTGCCGGTGCGATACTGGGAGGCATGAAAATACTGCACACCTCCGACTGGCATTTGGGCCGTACGTTCCACGGCACCTCGCTGCATGATGTGAGTGAGCGGTTCATTGATGAGCTGATCGCCACCGTAGCCGAAGAAAACATCGATGCTGTGCTCATTAGCGGAGACGTGTACGATAACGCCACCCCCTCCACGGAAACTATTCAGCTGCTCAACCGGGCACTCACCGGCCTGGTGGCTGCCGGGGCCCAGGTTATTTTCAGCAGCGGCAACCACGACTCACCGCGCCGCCTGGGATTCGGGGCCGAACTGTTCGCCACAGCCGGGGTGCATATTATGACCCGGTGTGAGCAGGCCTGGCAGCACCCGGTGATCCTCAGCAAAGACGGGGTGCGTGTGGGTGTATACGCCATCCCATACCTGAACCCGCGCTATCACGGCCCTATTCTTGGGGCGGAACCCACACACGCGGGAGTGCTGGGCGCCGTGACTGAGCGCATCCGTGAAAATATTGCTGAACTCCGCAAGGAGGGCGGCTTAGACTACAGTATTGTGCTCGCCCACGCCTTTATAACCCGTGCCCCCGCCGCACGGGAGCAAGAGGACACCGGTGGGGAGCAGGCCGCCCTAACGGAGCCAGCCCGCTCTGATTCGGAGCGGGATATTAGCATCGGCGGGGTGGAGGCGGCACCCGCCAGCCTTTTTGACGGTATAGACTACACGGCGCTGGGGCACCTGCACGGGCGGCAGCGGGTCAGCGACACTATACGCTACAGCGGCTCACCGCTGGCGTTTTCCTTCTCGGAAGAGAACCATGTTAGGGTGCCTGGCTGCTCACCCTCACCCGCGACGCCGGTGGGGTCAGCGCCAGCATCGACCCCATCAACTGGGATACCACGCTACACCTAAAAACCCTGCGCGGAACCCTCACCGAGCTTTTGAACAACCCCGCGTTTGAGCCCTATGAGGACGCTTTCTGCCGTATCTACCTGGAGCAGGAGAACCGGCCGCTGAACCCTGTTGAGCAGCTTCGCAAACGGTTCCCGCATATTGCGTCCTTCGAATTTCGCAGCACCGTCGAACAGGTACAGCGCAGCCCCTACCACCGCACCCGTGAAAATATTACCCCGCAGGTGATGTGCCGCGAGTTCTACGCCTACGTGCGTGGGGCTCCTTTGAGCAAGCGTGAAGAAGAAATACTCACCGCAATCATTGAAGAAGCCACCGAACCCGGCGGTGACGCCGCAGACAGTAAGGCATCCGCATGCTCATCCACCGACTAGAGTTCCGCGCCTTCATGGCGTACCCCCACCACGAAAAAATCGATTTTGAGCGGCTTAACGACGCCGGTATATTCCTGCTGAACGGCCCCACCGGCGCCGGTAAAACCACGGTACTGGACGCCATCTGTTACGCGATCTACGGCACTGTCTCGTCTCAACGGGCCGAAAGCGAGCTGCGTTCCATTTTCGCTGACCGTGATGTGGCGCCTTTTGTGGAACTGGAACTGACGGTGCAGGGGCGGCGGTTACGTATTCACCGCACCCCCGCCTGGATGCGCCCCAAAAAACGCGGCACCGGGCTAACACAGGAGAAAGCCACCCACCATGTGAGCAGGCTGCGCCCCGGGGCAGACCCGCGTGAGGCCGCCAGCTGGGAGGAAGTCGGCAACCGCCACCGTGAAAGCGCGGAGTACGTGCAGACCCTGATCGGGCTCACCCGTGAACAATTTCTGAAGGTTATGCTGCTGCCGCAGGGGGACTTCTCGAAGTTTCTGCGCACCGTGGGGCGAGAACGCCAAGAACTACTCAAGAAACTGTTCCCCATCGAAACGTATGAACGTATTGTGGAGCGCTTGAATGAGCTTGCGCGTCAGGCACACGACCGGGCCCATGACGCCGCCCAGGCGCTGGATACGTTACGGGATGAGGGGGGTGAACTCTCTAGCACGTTTAAAACAGCAGCTACCGCCGCTTGACGAAGAACCCGCAGCCGCACCCGAGGAAGAAGCAGCCCGGACGGTAACGGACGGTCATAAGCCGCACGAGCAGGGGCAAGAGCCGCCCGCGATTGACCCGCTGCAGCTTCCCGCCGCAGAGTTTACGGACTGGGTGCGGCACCAGCTGACACTCACCCTGCGGGGTGGGGAGGCGGAAGATACCCGCCGCGCCAGCATTGAGCAGTGTATTGCTGCACAGCGTGAGAAACTGCATGAACTAACGGCTCTGAGCCGTGACTGGGCGGAATATGAGAGCCTCACCGCCGATAAGGAACGCCTCGAAGAACAGAAGCAGGACCGCCACGCCGATAAAACCACTCTTGAGACAGCCCGCGCCGCCGAACCCGTGCACAGCGCCCTCACCCGCGCTGAAGCCGATCAGGCAGCGAACGAGCAGGAGCTCACCGGCGCCGTCAAAAAACACCGTGCGGCACATGACATCGCCGAAACCCAACTAGGGATCCTAAAGCCTGGCCCCGGCGGGAAGGAGCCCTTAGAGGCCCACGCCTACCGGCTCACCGCAGCAGCGACGCAACCCCACAACGTGGAATATGAGGAACTAGCCACGCTCATTAGCTCCTGCCTGTCGGAGCTCAAAGGGTACCGTAAAGACGACCAGGCGCTCACCGCGGCCCGCGCTGAACAGCGCAGCGCCGAAGAGACGTACACCACCGCCTGCGCGGCCGTCACTACGTTGACCGAAGAGACGCATCAGGCGGTTACCGCAAAGGAGAAGGCCGGGCAAGATCTTGACGCCTTCGCCGGGGTGGAGGAGTCCCTAGCCCGGGCACAAAACCGCCGCCGCTGCTGCGCGGGAAACGCTGGAACAGGCGCAGCGGCACGCCCAGCGCCTTGCCGAGGCGTCAGCGGAGGTGCAGCGCACAGAAACCCTGTACGCAGCCGCCCATGCCGCCGCTAATACGGCACGTCAGCGCGTTACCGAGCTCAGCAGTGCACGCATGAGCCAGGCGGCGCTGAGCTTGGCGAAGAACCTGCAGCAGGGCCAAGAATGTATGGTGTGCGGTTCGCGCCAGCACCCCAACCCCGCCACCGGTGCTCCCCAATGAAACCCTCATCGAACAGACTGATATTGATGCGGCCTGTGAGGGCGTCGGATGCGGCGAACGCAGCTGAATCCGCCGCGCACTCGGCACACACTAAGGCGCGCACAGTGCTGGAGCAGCTCACCGAAACCAGCGCCGTAACCCCTCAGGCTGCTGCTACACGCCTGAGCGAGGCGGAGCACGCCCTCACCTCCGCCGAACAGACGCACACCGCGAAACAGGCTGCGCAGCAAAAACTCAAGGCCTTAGAACAGCAGCTTGAGGTGCTCGCTGAGAAAAAAATACTGAGGCTGCCCGGACGCAAGCCGCAGCCCGCGCTCAGGCTGAGGCCGCCCAGGAGCGTGTTACGGCGCTGGAAGCATCCCTGGAACCGGTGCGCGCCCGGGCAGATTTCACCCAACGCATTGAGGCCCTCGAACGCTACTTTAGCGCCGTGCGGGCAGCCGAAACTGCTGTCACCCGTGCGGAAGAAGCCGCTAAACGCGCCGCGCAGAGCACCGCTGGGGCACAGGCCGCACTGGAAGATTCCCCGCTGACACAGTTGAGACTGTGCGCGCTGCCGTGCTGTCGGGTACCGAGCAGAAGGCTATTCAGGAGCGCCTTACCGAATATGAGCGGCAGCTGACCCGAGTCTCTTCGGCTCTTGAGCGTGAGGCTATGCGCGATATTGCGCGGCGTGCAGCCGCCGGGCAGAGCGCCCCCGAAGCGGCAGAACGTGAGAAAGTGAGCGAGCGTATTAGCGGTTTGGAGAAAACCCGTGATGAGCTGCTGGCTCGCCACACGCTGCGTGAGAGTGGTGAAGAGCATCTTAAGGAGTTCATTGTACGGTTTGAGAAGCAGCATACCCGCAGCGCCCAGGCTATCGCACGTCATGAGCTGTACGGTTCGCTGGCGGCGGTGGCGAGCGCATCCTCTACGAATAATACCCGCCGGATCGACTTGGTGAATTATGTGCTTGCAGGCGAGTTTCAGGCTGTGGTGCGGGCCGCTTCGGCGCATTTGAAGCAGATGAGCGGCGGCAGGTTTACCCTGGTGCATAGCGAAGATAAGGAAGCTAAAGAACGAACCAGCCTGGGGCTGGGGGTGCGTGTTTTTGATACGTGGCAGGGCACCGACCGCCGCACCGCCTCGCTCTCAGGGGGTGAGACGTTCATGGCCTCACTCGCTCTTGCATTGGGGCTGGCCGAGATTGTGCAGGAAAACAATGGCGGGGTTGAGATCGACACTCTGTTTATCGACGAAGGTTTTGGTACTCTTGACGGTGAAACCCTAGAGCAAGTGATGTCCACTATTGATGGTTTACGTGAGAATGGCCGCACTATCGGGCTGATTTCGCATGTTGAAGAGATGAAGAATCGTATCCAGGCGCAGGTTGTGGTGAGTAAGGGGCAGGGCGGCTCAACTTTACGGGTAGACTTCTAGTAGCGGTTTCCGCTCTGTCCTACTGCACGGAAGGCATCCTATGCATAATTTTTCTGGCCCGGAACTCGGCAAGAGCGCCGGTGTTCTTCGGTCCTATTCCAGACCGAGTTTTACGGAGCCTGTCGATTTTGTATTAGATGATTATCCGCGTAGTTCAATGATGTGGGGCAGTATCCGTTTTACACTGCGTAAGCAGTGGCGGAATTTTCGCCGTAGTCACCGTGTGGGCAGGGCGCTTCTGTGGCGGCAGCTGCGTTCGGACGGTTTTGCGAGACTCCTGCTTGATGTGCTCATGCACCTGCCCGTTGTGCTGGTCGGTATTTCTCTTTTTATTATTGTCACTAACCATAGTTTTAGCGTTCACCTGAGTGGCTACTCGGTGGGCGCGGCTGTTTTTGCTTTTGCCTGCACTAGCCTCATGACCTCGGTCATGACGCGGTTTATTGGTATCCGCTGGCTGCTGGGCATGTATGCGGTGGTTAATATTCCCGCGCTCGTGTACCTGTCACATTTGTCGGGGGGTGGGGGAGTGTCGGCACCACCGAGTATGCGCTCATGTGTTTGGCGGTGGGGGTTACGATACCGCCGTGGTCGGTGCTGAGCCAGCGGCACCGTGCGCATAACACCGAGTTTGCAGGTAATGGGCCGGTGGTGATGGCCTGGTCAAATATGCTGAACCTGTCGATGTACCCTCTGGCTGCGCTTTTAACTCTTCCCGCAATGTACTATGGCGGCGGCCGTGCTGGCCTGTGGGTTACCGCCGCTTTGGATGTGCTTCTGATTGCTGCAGTGCTTTTCACCCCGTCGCTGCTGCCGGGGTCTTGGCCCCGAGCGGCCGTTACCGCCGCACCGACTCCTTCGGCGGCTTCGGCGCTGCTGCAGCACCCTGAGACTCAGCTCCCGCATACCGGGCGGGGTGTGCATGTTAATGTGCTGAAGCTGCTGCTGGTGTTGGGCACGGCGATGCTTGGGGCGTGCCTGGGGTCGGCGGCCACTGGCCTTCTGGGTATGGTGATGTCCTATGATTCGCTCTACCTGTACCCGGTCATGATTGCGGTGGGTACGGGCGTTATAGTGGTGGTGGCTGTGCCTATTCTGCTGGGCGGGTTTAGGATTGTGCCGTGGCAGGGCTGGCTGGTAAGTGGCGTGACACTGGTTTTCGCGGCGATGCTGCTGCCTGCCTCCAGCAGTATTGAGGGCACTACTGGGGCGCTGGTGCTATTTGGTGCGGCGTTGGGGGCGTCGCTGGCGGGACAGTCGTTGAGTCTGTCGATGCTCATGGGGCATTCGCCCGATTCTCAGGTTAGTTTTATTGCCCGGTCAATGTCTGCGGTGGGTATTACGATGGGCAGCATGTGGGGCGGTTTCTTGGGTGATTCGCCGTACTACCGTAATGCTTTTATGGTGCCGATTATTGCGGCGTGCCTATACCTGGTGCTTGGGCACGTGTTTGGGTATGTGTGGCGTCTTGACTATGAGGAGCATTTGGAGCCGCTGCCTGAAGCTGATTAGTGCCCGCAACCGGCTGGTGTTTACGTCAAATGTTTGTTCCCCGCTCACCCGCAATATGCGGTGTGGCGGGGAACAAACTGTGTGAGGGGGCGCTGGCTGGCGGCGCTTTGGTTTTACAGTTTCTTACGCTGCCAGCGTTGCTTTAGTGCCCGCGTTTCTTCCAGGCGTCGAGGTCGGGTGCCTCCACGCCGATGCCTGTGGAGTCTCCGTGACCGGTGAGAACCGCAGTGGATTCGGGCAGGGTGAGCAGCTTCGACTCGATGGAGTCGATAATAGTGTCGAAGTCGCTGTAGGAACGCCCCGTCGCTCCGGGGCCGCCCTTGAAGAGGGTATCACCCGAGAAGAGTACGCCTTCGCTGTTTTTCCCAGCTGAGTTCAGGTGCATAGAAGCAGACCGAGCCGGGGAGTGCCCGGGGGTGGCGAGCACCTGCAGCTCGGTAGCGCCAACACTGATTTTCTGCCCGTCGTGCAGGGGCTCGTCGAAGTCCCAGGAGGGGTACACCATCTCCCAGAGCACCCGATCCTCAGGGTTCAGGTAGACGGGTGCTTTGAAGCGCTCGGCGGCTTCCTTCGCGGAGCGAATATGGTCGTCGTGGGCGTGGGTGAGTAGAATCTTCTCGACCGTGCGCCCGGCAACCTTTGTTGCGATTTTATCGACGTCATGCGCGGGGTCAATGATTGTCACACGCTGGTCATTCCCAATAATCCACACGTTATTATCGACTTCCCAGGTGCCGCCGTCGAGTGAGAACGTCCCGTGGGTAACAACCCGTTCAATAGCTTCAGTCATTAGGGGTTCCTTTCCCGGTTTTAAAGTTCCACCACGGAGCGCAGCACACGACCGGTTTTCATGGTTTCAAAGGCATCATTGACGTCTTCCAGCTTAATACGCTCGGAGACAAAGCCGTCCAGATCGAGGCGGCCGAGCAGGTACTGGTCCACGAACTCGGGGAAGTCGCGTGAAGGCAGGGTGTCACCGTACCAGGCGCTCTTAATAGAGCCGCCGCGCCCGAAAACCTCATCCAGGGAATATCCCAGGTGGTGCCAGGCTCAGGGACTCCCACAAGTACCACGCGCCCGGCAAGATCGCGTGCCTCGAAAGCCTGTTTGAAGGTGGGGGCGATACCTACCGCATCTATTACCAGATCCGCACCAAACCCGCCGGTCAGCTCCCGGATAGCCTCGATTGGGTCTACCTTGGCGGAGTTCACGGTGTGTGTTGCACCCTGCTGACGTGCGCGTTCAAGTTTATCGTCATCAATATCAACGGCGATAATGGTCGTTGCTCCGCCCAGCTGCGCCCCGGCAATTGCAGCGGTACCCACACCACCGCACCCAATAACGGCCACAGATTCTCCGCGCTTGAGCGCACCCGTATTGAGAACGGCACCCAGGCCAGCGGTCACACCGCACCCAAGCAATCCAATAGCGGCGTACTGTTCGGGGGAAATATCGGCGGTAATTTTGGTGCACTGGCCCGCAGCGACCAGGGTTTTTTCGGCGAAAGAGCCAATGCCTAAAGCAGGAGTGAGCTCGGTGCCGTCCTCCAGGGTCATTTTCTGGGTAGCGTTATGGGTCGCAAAGCAGTACTGCGGCTCGCCCTTACGGCACGCACGGCATTCACCGCAGACCGCACGCCAGTTCAGGATGACTAAGTCTCCGGGAGCAATATCGGTTACGTCATCGCCAACTGCCTCCACTACGGCAGCTGATTCGTGCCCCAGCAGGTAGGGGAATTCATCGCCCACACCACCGGCAACATAGTGGTGATCTGTCTGGCACACGCCGCAGGTAAGAACTTTCACGAGTGCCTCGCCCTGACCGGGGTCTGGCACGTTAATGGTGGTCACGGTGACGGGTTCGTTCTTGGCGAGCGCTACAACTGCTTTAACTTGTGCATGTTGTTCCTTAGGGGTTGGGCTTCTACCACAACGGCAGATAAAAGAATATTTATACGTTTATTCTAAGGTCTGTGCCCTTGCCGCAACAGGTAGACTCGCATTCGGCGAACACATCCCCCGCTGTGTGGGGTCTTCCTCAGATCGGGGAGGACTATACCTTGGCGGCTGCTTCCGAGTCTTGGGAGAACGCCAGGGCCGCCCGGCGGAAAACACCGGCTGTAAGGGCGTTCACGTGGTCCCTTCCGGGTAAGAGAAGCAGCTCGTTTTGGGGGTTGTCGGATGCAACCATATCGTAGAGTTCGTGGGCGTCTGCGGCCACGTTGTCTTCGGTACCTACGGCCATGAGAATGGGGCAGCGTGGGCGTTGTCCGCCCCGTATGGCGTCCGGGTCGAAGGGGGCGAAGGAGAGGGCCACAAATCGGTGGAGCGCCTCCTGCCGGATGGGGGAGGAACTAATGATGCTGGTGAACGCCTGCAGCGTTTCGGTGTCATCAATGGTGCCTCCGTCAAAGAGCACCTTTAAGTCCTGAAGATGGTCGCACAGCGGCAGCCCGCCCAGCACGAGGGAAGCTACCAGGTGCGGGTGAGCGACCGCTAAATCCCATCCCAGGTGCGCCCCGAAGGAGAATCCCACCACGTGCACGGGGTGCCGTTGCGAGGTGGTGTTGCCGCTTTCTTGGAGGCCATCTAGCAGACGGGTGAGTGCTTCGACGAGCGCTCCCATCGCATCGGTGGTGTCTGCCCCATCAGGCGCAGGGGCCAGGGTTCCCACCTGCACGGCTGTTTCTGGCGGCAGTTTGGCCGCTACGGAGAACGAGGGGTCTTTGAGCCAGCCCCGGCCGTGGTACGGCAGATCAACGGCGATCACGGTGTACCTGCACGCAGGTATTGGCGCACCCACCCGGTACCGCCCCAGAGCTGGTCGCCGCGGGTGGCGAACCCGTGAATCATGAGCACCAGCGCCTGCTGCGTGGGGTGCTCGGGCGTGTAGACGGTGTATTCAAAGTTGGGGATCGTGTGGGTCATAATCCCTATTTTCGCATTCTTTGGGACAGCCCATGATCACCCCTGTAGTGGCTTCCAGAAACCCGTTACGGGTGCGTCGGCAGCAGAATTCACAGGCGCCAGGCGCCGGTTTGTGATTGCCCCGTGTACGTCCCAGGGCCTGGGGGGGTACTTACCGGCGGCACATAAATCCGTCCGTCCATCCCAAACCCTGCACCGGAAGCGGACACTAGAAAAGCGTGGGCTGGTTGGGGTCTTCATCGGGTCCGTCGGGGTTATCCGTCTGGGTATCTGCCTCGGATAATGTGGCAGAGTCGGAGGGTTGGTTGGTGTTTTGGGAATTATCAAACATGCCGCGCACCTGGTCTGCTTTGCCCTGTACCTGTTCGAATGTTGCGGTGACTTTCTGCGATACCTGCTGGGCTAGTGACGGTCCTTTGGGCTTGGGCATGATTTGCTGTCCCCCGGACTTGCGCTGCAGCATATTGGCCTGCGATATGAGCGTCTCGTTCTTATGATCTAGTATTTTGAGGGCGCGGTCATCACGCACCTCTACTCGAATAATGTCTTCTGAGTGCTCTCCGGCAACTAACTGCCGCATCCGCTCAATTTCGGCGTCTAGGTGCGCGCCGTAGAGGAGCATATTGTTCATAATCCAGGTGAAGAGCAGCATAACGATCACACCACCGATCAGGCCATAGGTGGCGTTATATTTACTGAAATTATCGGTGTAGAGGGTAAAACCGAAGCCGCCTAGGGCCATACCGGTCAGAGCCACGAACGCTCCGGGACTCATCCGGCGCATTTTTTCGTGGCGAATATTTGGGGTGGCCGTGTACAGCATGGCGATAAGCCCTACAGCCGCCAGGAAGATGAGTACCCAGCGCCCATTGAGCCAGAGCACTTTCACCAGTTCTATGTCAACGTGAGGCGGCAGGTGAGAACCAATAATGTTCAGCACATCCACCCCCAGCAGCAGCATGAGCATCATCAGCACCGCCAGTACCACTACGGCCGTGGTGATGAGTATATTGAACGGTATAAGAACCCACACGGGGCGGCCTTCACGCACCCCGTAGATGCGGTTAATGGCGCGCCCGAAGGAACTAATATAGCCCGAGGCAGACCAGAGGGCGCTCAGAATACCGATAAGAAGCGCAATACCTGCGCCCTGGCCGTTGGTGAGCTGCCGGATAGGGTTTTCGACGATACTGTACATCTGCTGCGGCGCGTTTTCTTGCAGAAATTCCAGGATGACCGTGGCACTTTCCTGGCCCTGCCCGACAATACCGAGAAGAGAGACGAAGGCCAGCAGCCCCGGGAAGATAGACAGCACCGTGAAGTAGGTGAGTGCGGCCGCAGAATCGGTTCCGTTGCTGCTCAGGAAGTTAAAACCTGCACGTCGAAAAATGTGGCTGATGCTTCCCCGGGGGAAATCTTTCAGACGCACCTGCGCGGTTTTTGCCGGGTGCTGGTCAAACTCTAAAGCTGTTTCTGTATTCGTACCGTTATCCATAACGGAAAGGGGCCCTTCGTGTGTGCGGGTTCGTTTCCCACATCATACCTGAGAGCAGGCCCCGCTGTGGCAGCCGTAACCCTGGTGCCTGAGCGGGTGCAGTAGGAAAGCCCCCGGGGACAGGTTCACCCTGTCCTCCGGGGGCGTGCGTGGTAGTTAGCGGAATCTAGTTGTAGATGCCCAGAACCTTCGCAGTGTATCCCATGAGCTCATCGGCTAGAGACGGGTTATCATTGAGCTTCATCCCGTACCCGGGCACCAGCTCACGGATACGCGGCTCCCATGCGGCCATACGGGAGGGGAAGCAGCGGTTGAGCAGGTTCAGCATAATCGGTGCCGCAGTTGATGCGCCAGGGGAAGCACCCAGCAGTGCCGCCAGTGAACCGTCGGAAGCTGAAACAACCTCGGTACCGAACTGCAGCACGCCGCCTTTCTTCGCGTCACGCTTCATAATCTGCACACGCTGACCGGCGGTAATGAGCTCCCAGTCGTCCCCCACGGCTTCGGGGTAGTAGCGGTGCAGCGCACCCAGCCGTGCCTCACGGCTCTTGAACAGTTCAGTGACCAGGTACTTCACCAACGAAGTGTTCGCGGCACCGGCGCGGGTCATGGGGTACACGTTATTCAGCCGTACCGACAGCGGCAGGTCGAAGTATGAGCCCTGCTTGAGGAAGTTCGGTTTGAACCCCGCGTAAGGGCCGAACATGAGAGAACGTTTGCCGTCCACATAGCGGGTATCAAGGTGCGGCACTGACATGGGCGGCGCACCTACCGACGCCTGACCGTACACCTTCGCATTGTGCTGGGAGGCGGTTGCCTCGTTGGTGCTGCGCAGGAACAAGCCAGAGACCGGGAAGCCGCCGTACCCTTTGCCTTCTTCGATCCCAGACTTCTGAAGCAGGTGCAGGGCGCCGCCACCGGCACCGAGGAACACGAACTTCGTGTGAACCGTCAGCGGCTCTTCCTTATTGATGCGGTTCTTAGCCTGAATAGTCCACGAACCATCGGATTCGCGGGACACATCAGTCACCTGGTAGCCGTAACGCACCTCAACACCGTGGGTTTGCAGGTAATCCACCATGCTCTTGGTGAGGGCACCGAAATCAACATCGGTGCCTTCGGGCGCCCACGTGGCGGCAATCGGTTCGTCTGCGGCTCGGCCCGCAACGGTCAGCGGCGCCCACTCAGCGATCTTGTCCCGCTCGGTTGAGAATTCCATCCGTTCAAAGAGTTTCTGGGTGCGGAACGCCTCATAACGGGCCGCCAGGTACTTTGAGTGCTCATCCCCGAATACCAGCGACATGTGCGGCACCGGGTTAATGAACGAGTTATCCGGCAGGATGCCCTCGTTCACCAGGGAGGCCCAGAACTGGCGGGACACCTGGAACTGCTCGTTAATGCCCAGCGCCTTAGCGGGGTTTACAGTGCCGTCGGGTCCTGCGGGTGCGTAGTTCAGCTCGCACAGGGCGGAGTGGCCGGTACCCGCGTTATTCCAGGGGTTTGTTGACTCCTGCGCCACTTTATCTAGACGCTCAAGAAGAATGATGTTCCAGGAAGGCTCAAGTTCCTTCAAAAAAACGCCTAAAGTGGCGCTCATAATACCGCCGCCTACGAGGACGACATCGGTGCGTTCAGTACGTGCTCCCACAGATACTCCCAAATCTCGGTGTTTCCCACCGTCAGTGGTGGTTAACAAGCGCTTGCCAATACTTCTAGGGTACTCCTCTTTCACCATTTAGCGGCTACCGGCAAGAACCATGAAGTAGTGATACAGCTCTCGTGCGAGCCGTGAGGTAGACACGGAAGAGCCGCCTCTAGGCCACCGTAATCTTCGTAAAATACTCAATAGCGTTCTGCTCGGTCACATACCCCCGCACGTCACGGCTAAGAGCCACGTTCGAGGTCACGTTCATGAGCGGAACCCCCGGCATGTACTGAGCCAGTAGCGTGCTCACCTGCCGATACCTGGAGCGCTGATCTTCCACGTTCTCCGCCGAATCGGCATCTCGAATATCGCGCATAATCTGCTCAAGTGAGGGGGCCGGGTCAATATGCGCGGGTTTAACCGTTGGTGTTGGTGATGGGGTCGGTGAGGGCTGCCCCTGCTCACCTTCGGCAGGTGATGCACTGGGGCTCGCCGACTCGCTCTCAGAGGCGGAGGGGGAAGCCGATGCACTCGCTGAGGCCGAAGGCTGCGGGCTCGCGGAAGCCGTGGCGGAAGAAACAGGGTTTTGCGCGGTCTGGGGGAGAGACTTAGCCCGGTTGGGGTCTTTTTCGTTGAGCCACTGTGCTACCAGCAGGGGCGCGAGCACGGGCCCCAGAAAAGCGTACGGGTCGCGGTAGGCGCCGTAGAAACCGCCCAGAACCATGCCGCGTTCGGCCCCGTTGCTGCGGGCCTTCTCACAGTATTCTGCCCACCCAAGCGGAACGGGTTTAATGTTCAGACCCACCTCAATGAGCGAGCCGATCAGCTGCGAGTAGATTACCTGCGGGGTGCTCATCCATGGCAGTGAAACATCTACCGGGTAGTAGCATTCGATCGCCTCGTTTTTGTAGTTTGCGGCGGCCAGCAGCGATTGGGCGGTACCGGTATCACGGCGGTAGTAGGGGTTCAACAAGTCTTCGTCGCGGGTGCGGAATAGTGCGGGGAGGTACCCCAGAGCATCACTGGTGCCTTGTAGATAGTAGGGGACAATGGTGCCGCGCTCTACGGCTCGGGCAATTGCGCGGCGCACCGAAATGTTTTTGAGCACCGGGTGTTCAAGGTTGAAATCAAAATACACCAGCGAGAACGGGTCACGGGTGGGGGTCAGGTACCCCTCACGCACCAGTGGCGCCAAGTCGTTCCTGCTCACCTGATCGCAGGCATCGATTTTACTGGCAACCAGCGAGTAGTAGCGTTTGTCAGATGATGAGAGCGTGTGGAACTGTATTTCGTCCAGCTCAACCTTGGTGTTATCTCGTTTAAAGTGTTCGTTACGCACCAGCACGGTGCGCGCCTGTTCGAAGGACTGCACCTTAAAAGCGCCAGTGCCTACAGGGTGGTCTTTAATCCGTGAATTCTCGTCCAGGCAGTTGGGGGAGAGGATACCGAAGGCGGGCTGGGTGAGCATCCGCAAAAATGCGAGAGAGGGACGGCTGAGCGTCATGACGATTTTGCCCTCACGCTCCTCAACTGACTGCAGCAGCGGCTGGTGGCGGTATGTGGCGTGTTCTTTCTGCGTCGAGTTGTGAGGTGCCGCCCCGGAGGCGCTGGCGCTCGGCTCGGCGGATGCGCTCGCTGTGGGGTCTGCGGTGGGCTGCGGGGATTCGGCGGGGGAGGCGCTGCCTGTTGCCGTGGGCGTTGGTGTGGCAGAGGGGCTTTGCTGTTTCGTCTCTACCTTTTCAGCGGTCCCAAAACCCCACCCGTAGAGCGGAAAAAGCGGTACGCACAGGTGCGCGGTGTCGGTATTGGTAGCTAGGGCACGCCAACGGTCGGCGTTGCGCAGCACCGCACCGGTGTTGAGTGCAGCACCGTCACTGAACTTCACGTTCTCACGGAGGGTGAAGGTGTAGGTGCGTCGGTCGTCGGAGATGTCCCATGAGGTAGCTAACGCCGGTTCGGGTTCGCCCGTATAATGGTTCGCCGCCACGAGCGGTTCCAGGATTTGGGAGGTGATACGGGTGGTGCTGGTAACCGGCGCCAAGGCCGGGTCGAGGGACACGGCCGGGGCGCCTTGGGCGAAACGGAAAACACGGTGTTCACCGTCCTGACCCCCGCTTCCTTTGCGCGAGTCGCAGGCTGCGAGCGTAAACCCACATGTGAGTAGGGCACCCAAGCGCAGTGCATCGCGGCGGCTGACCCGGGTTGGGGGTAGCGGTGCTGTGGGCATCGGGTGCGTCCTTTCGGCTATATGGGTTGGGGCGCCCGGTGCGGGCACTGCGGTACTCGATAGATGTCTGCGGTGAGAAATCTTTAGTCGGAACTTTCAGCATACCGCTTACAGGGTTCGCCGTATAGAAGATTAACCGTGTGCTGCGTTGAATCCTCAGACAATCTTCAGGTTCGAAAGTGGCGGCAGATACATCCGTGGGCTGGTACTGCCAGAGGGAACCTCTCGGGGTGGGCAGTTCTTTGAAATATGTGGTTTGTGTTACCGGGCTGAAAAAGTATGTCGCTATGTTCCTATTGTTTGATAGCGCTATGCGCTGCGTTCAAGGAGCTCACGTAAAGAGCCTCCGACCATTGCGGACGGAGGCTCTGAAATAAAGAATATGGTGCGCGAGGGGGGACTTGAACCCCCACGCCGTAAGGCACAGGAACCTAAATCCTGCGTGTCTGCCAATTTCACCACTCGCGCGTGATGCCAGTGCTAAACCAACGTATGCAAGTCTACACTAGCGGCAAAAGGGTTCACAAATAGCGTGAGCGGTGGCGCAGCGGGGCGCCTCCCCCGCAATAGGGGATGCTGGTGCTATTTGGGGTCAATGCCCATATCGCGCCGTAGTTTTGCTACGTGCCCGGTGGCTCGCACATTGTACTGGGCAATCTTAATGGTGCCCTGCTCATCAATGACGAAGGTTGAGCGAATAAGCCCTTCGTACACTTTCCCGTAGTTCTTCTTCTCGCCCCACGCGCCGTATGCTTCGGCCACGGCGTGGTCGGCGTCGGACAGCAGCGGGAAGGTGAGCTCTTCGTTCTGGGTAAATTTCTTGAGGGCGGGCAGCTTATCGGGTGAGACACCCAGCACCGTGTACCCGAGTGAGGAGAACGACGCCAGGTTATCCCGAAAGTCACATGCTTCTTTAGTGCACCCGGGGGGTGGACGCCTTGGGGTAGAAGTAGAGGATGACGTTCTGCCCCCGATAGTCGCTGAGGGAGCGGGTGGTTCCATCCTGGTCTTGTAGTGTGAAGTCGGGTGCGGCGGTGCCGGGTTCCAAACGAGTGCTCACGGTGTGCCTTTCGGGTTATCGGGGCCAGAAGTGTCTTTACCACAAACCATCATGGCACGGCCTCAGGTGCGCCTCAAGATGAACGGGTCGAAGCTGTTTTCACTACTGCCCCCACACACCCCAGCTTTGGGGTGGCGAGTATCACCCCAACTGGATTTGCGAGGGTGAAGCAAGTGCCGTATAGTTTTTATCTGTCGCCAGCGGTGCTGGTGGATAAGTAAATAAGCGCCTCTAGCTCAATTGGCAGAGCAATTGACTCTTAATCAATGGGTTCTGGGTTCGAGTCCCAGGGGGCGCACACTATAGCGAGAACCCCGCCAGTATCGGCGGGGTTCTCGCCTATTTTTACTCTGTACCCGTGCTCTCGCAGCCAAGCGCGGTACCGGGTACATGCGGGTAGCCTGCTAAAAGGCGCACCCCCCCAAGCCGCGGGGGTGCGCCATGAACCGGTGGCCGCACAGGACTAAAGCACAGGCCAGATAGTGGTCACGAACGTCCGGAAATCTTGCACATCCAGCGTCTGATCAATAGTGCCCGTACCAGCGTGCGTGGTAATCTCGGGCTTATCTAATAGCGTGAGCCTGAACCGGCTCCCATTAATAGACTCAAGCATAATAGTCAGATTGTCATTCGTCAGATGCGCATGCAGAGCGTTTGTGTTGTCGATGGTTGTTGCCGCACCTGCCGGGGTCACCTCAGGCATATGAATAGGTGCAATAATCACCTCATCCGGTGAATCCTGATAACCTACCAGAAAGCACTCTTGGTGATCCTCCTGAAGAGCCGCAATATCGGGGTTGCGGTAGGTCGCGGAACCGGTCGCATACACCAGGTTGTAGGCGCCGTAGTTAATGATCTGATTATCAAAAGCAGGGTGCAGTACTCGGATTACTTGCTCTCCGGTTAGTTGTTGTGTGCCCTGTTGTTGATTGGCCTGCGCTACATCGGTGTCGGCCGTATTTTTCACATCGGTCATACCCCCAATTCTACCGGCAGGCGCGTTCTACGTCACCGTTTTATGTCACATAAACGCACTAATTTACTGGTGAAATACTCCGGTAGTGGTCGGCAGATAACACTTGCATCCCGTTCACAAGCCAACTTCTCAAAAAATACTGCAAAAAATTCGTTAAAACGGCACGGGAGATTTGACTCACGCACGCCAGCGCGCGAACATAGAAGGGTGCAAAAGCAACAGATGCAGCTGATTCTTAGCCTCGTAGTCGTCGCTAGGGCGCCGCAGGACGAGGCTTTGATGCTGTCTACGTAAGCGCCCTTCGCTACCACCACCAGCGGAGGGTATTTTTTGTAGCTACGGAACCACCGGGGCGCACGCGCGAAAGGCACACCAGCTTATCGCACCTCACCTCAGATTACAGAGAACTGAAGAACCGATAAGAGGCATTAATATGACCACGGGATACTCGGCTAAGACCGCCCCCGAAACTTCGGCGGCGGGCGAAACACACACCACCGAGCGCATGACCGGCTCCCAGGCGATCATCCGCTCCCTTGAAATGCTTGGCGTCACCGACGTTTTTGGTTTGCCCGGCGGGGCAATCCTGCCCACCTATGACCCGCTCATGGATTCCTCCAAGATTAACCACATCCTGGTGCGCCACGAGCAAGGTGCAGGGCACGCCGCTCAAGGGTATGCGACCTCCACCGGCAAAGTAGGTGTGTGTATTGCAACCAGCGGGCCCGGTGCCACCAACCTGCTCACCCCCATCGCGGACGCAAACATGGACTCGGTGCCCATCGTCGCTATCACCGGGCAGGTGTCCACGAAGCTGCTCGGCACCGACGCCTTCCAAGAAGCAGACATTGTGGGCATGACCATGCCGATCACCAAGCACTCCTTCATGGTCTCTGACCCGCAGGAAATTCCGCGGTGCATCGCCACCGCCTTCCATCTTGCCGCAACCGGACGCCCCGGCCCCGTGCTGGTAGACATCACCAAGGACGCGCAGGTGGGCATGATGGACTTCAGCTGGCCCCCGAAGATTGAGGTGCGCGGCTACACCCCCGTCACCCGCGGGCACTCCAAGCAGATCCGTGAAGCGGCTAAGCTCATTACCGAGTCCAAACGCCCCGTACTGTACGTGGGCGGCGGCGTGGTACGCGCAGGTGCCTCCGAAGAGCTGGCTAAACTCGCAGAACTCACTGGCGCACCTGTGGTTACCACCCTCAACGCCCGCGGCGCTCTGCCTGACTCGAACCCCCAGAACTTGGGGATGCCCGGCATGCACGGCACCGTTCCCGCCGTGGCAGCCATGCAGAAGTCAGACTTGCTGATTACTCTCGGGGCCCGTTTCGACGACCGTGTGACCGGTAAAGTCGACTCGTTCGCCCCCGATGCGAAGGTCATCCATATTGACGTTGACCCGGCGGAGATCTCAAAAATCCGTTTCGCAAATGTGCCGATCGTGGGCGATTTGCGGTACGTGCTGCCCGAACTGAACGAGCTGCTCGCCACCGAGTTCGCCCCGCACATGCCCTCACTGGCCGAATGGTGGGTTGAGCTGGACAAGATTAAGGCGGACTACCCGCTGGGGTACGTTAAAACAGATGACGGGCTGGGCTCACCCCAGTATGTGCTGGAGCGCATCAGCGCCCTCACCGGCCCGGACGCATTCTATGTGGCTGGCGTGGGCCAGCACCAGATGTGGGGTGCGCACTTTGTGGGGCACGAGAACCCGCGTCACTTCCTCAGCTCCTCCGGTCTGGGCACTATGGGCTACTCGTACCCGCCGCAATGGGTGCACAGGTGGCAAACCCCAACTCCGTGGTGTGGGCGATTGACGGCGACGGCTGTTTCCAGATGACTAACCAGGAGCTGGCCACCTGCGCGCAGAACAATATCCCCATTAAAGTTGCGATCATTAATAACTCGTCCCTGGGTATGGTGCGCCAGTGGCAGACCCTCTTCTACGACGGCCGCTACTCCAACACGCACCTGCGTACCGGGCACGGCACCGACCGCATCCCCGATTTCGTCAAGCTCGGCGACGCGTACGGCTGCGCCACGTTCAGGTGCGAACGTGACGAGGACGTGGACGAAACCATTAAGCAGGCGCTCGCGATTAACGACCGCCCCGTGGTGATTGATTTCACCGTTAGCCCGGATGCGATGGTGTGGCCGATGGTGCCCGCTGGCGTGTCGAATGATTTGATTCAGATTGCGAAGAACACCTCGCCCGATTTCGGTCGAGAAGAGGGGGGAGAACTAATGAGCCTGCATACCCTTTCAGTACTGGTAGAAGACAAGCCCGGCGTGCTCTCACGCGTTTCTGGGCTGTTCTCCCGCCGCATGTTTAATATTGCCTCCCTCGCGGTGGGCCCCACGGAGGTTCCCAAGGTTTCACGCATCACGATTGTTGCGGATGGCGATTCTGAAACTCTGGAGCAGCTCACTAAACAGCTGAATAAGCTGATCCATGTTCTTAAAGTGGTGGAGCTGCCGCCGGAAACCTCAACGCAGCGCGACCACATTATGGTGAAGGTTAAGGCGGACCCGGCGGTGCGTCTGCAGGTGGTTCAGGCCGCCGATCTTTTCCGTGCTTCGGTAATTGACGTCTCTACGGAGTCGGTAGTGATTGAGGCGACCGGTTCGGCTGAGAAGCTTAACGCCCTGCTGGATGTGCTCGAGCCCTACGGCATCCGTGAGATTGTGCGTGCTGGCACTATTGCGCTTTCTCGCGGGCCGCGGTCGATGAGCGAACGCATTTAGCGCCCTCTTTCGGCGGAAGAAGCTGTTGGCAACCGTGGGTGGAGCCACTATCGTTGGGTGCGGGTATGCGGTGCCGTGCGGTGCTGGTGCCCGCATCCTGAGAAGAGGCGTTTAAACCTTCTGCACGGTACCGCATCTAGTAAACTTATTCACTGAGCCCTTAGCGGGTAAACACCAAAATATTAGGAGAAGAAATGGCAGCAACCATTTTCTACAACGACGATGCAGATCTTTCCCTGGTCCAGGGCCGTACCGTCGCGATTATCGGTTACGGTTCGCAGGGTCACGCCCACGCATTGAACCTGCGTGATTCTGGCGTGAAGGTTATTGTTGGCTTGGCTGAGGGCTCCAAGTCCCGCGCCAAGGCTGAGGCTGAAGGGCTGCGTGTGGCGACCGTTGCCGAGGCCGCCGCTGAGGCAGATGTCATTATGATTCTGACCCCGGATCAGGTGCAGGCTAAGGTCTACGCTGAGAGCATCGAACCTAACTTGAAGCCCGGCAATGCGCTGTTCTTCGCGCACGGTTTCAATATCCGCTTTGGCTACATTACCGCACCCGAGGGTGTGGATGTCGCTATGGTCGCCCCGAAGGGTCCGGGGCACACGGTGCGCCGCGAGTACGAGGCAGGCCGTGGTGTTCCCGCTCTTGTTGCCGTTGAGAAGGACGCCTCGGGCGAGGCCCTGGCATTGGCCCTGTCGTATGCTAAGGCGCTGGGTGCTACCCGTGCGGGCGTTATTAAGACCACTTTCACTGAAGAGACCGAGTCTGACCTGTTCGGTGAGCAGGCTGTGCTGTGCGGGTCTACCTCGCAGCTGGTGCAGTACGGTTTTGAGGTGCTGACTGAGGCAGGGTACCAGCCTGAGATCGCATATTTTGAGGTGCTGCACGAGCTGAAGCTGATCGTGGATCTGATGATTGAAGGCGGTATTGCTAAGCAGCGCTGGTCGATTTCTGACACCGCCGAGTACGGTGACTATGTTTCTGGCCCGCGCGTGATTTCTCCCGAGGTTAAGGAGAACATGAAGGCTGTGCTGGCTGATATTCAGAGCGGCGCGTTCGCTAAGCGTTTCATGGACGACCAGGCTGCTGGTGCACCCGAGTTCAAGGCTCTGCGCGCTCAGGGCGAGTCGCACCCGATTGAGGCTACCGGCCGTAAGCTGCGTGAGCTGTTCTCGTGGAACACCGTGGATGATGACTACACCGAAGGTTCGGTGGCTCGCTAAGCACTGAGCTAATAACGTTACAGGGGTGCCTGCCATTATGGCGGGCACCCCTTTGTATGCGCTTGGTCTTTGAAGCGTTTATTGCAGCTCATGTAGTACCCTAAAATTTTCTGCCAGCAGCTTGGCGGTTCGGAACTAGATAATGCTGTGCCAATCCTGATGAGGGGTACATCAGGTGAGGAAAAACGGGCAATGACGAAACCAATTGTGTGCTGGTTCAGGAAGGTGCTCTAATTAATGCGGAGAACACAGGCGGTGACGCCTGTAACCCCTAACTACCGTAGCTCAGAGCCATCGAAGGAGTTCCCATGAGCAGCACTGCCGAGAAAGCTATCGCCCTTATTAAACAGCTCAATGCTGAAAACCCGTTACCCGTTATTGAGATTAAGGCATCTAAGGCTGCTGAGCCGCTGCCGGTGACCGTTTCAAAGTTCGGGGGAGTGCCGTATCTGCCCGCTGGGGTGGAGGCACCCATCGACTCAGATGGGAACCCAATGGCCATGATCGCGCAGATTAACTGTGCTGAACTGCCCGAGAACCCCATTTACCCGCCTACCGGTATGGTGCAGTTCTGGATAGGGGGCGGTGACGATTGGGGATTAGGTGGCGAAAATGACCGCCGCGTTATCTATTACCCTCAGCTGGGTGAGGCGAACCCGGAAGCGACAGCAACTATGAATGACGATGAACATGATATTTGGCTGCCGGTGGAGCACGAATGCGCACTCGAATTTGTGGTGTTGGAGCATGAAATATTCTCCCCGTACAAGGATTCAGTGAACCACCCGCTGATTGAGAAGTGGAACCAGGCATACCCGGAACAGACCATTAAGTCTCTTTTTGACCTTGACAATTTTGAGGACGGCGATGTTCTGGAGGAAATCGAGAAGTTCACCGATTCGCGGGAATACTCGAAGATCGGCGGTTTACCAGACTTTGTGCAGGGCGACCCGCGTACCTACCATGAGAATGCTGAGGAACGTGGGTGCACCGTGAACCTGCTGACGATGGACTCAGCCTGGGATGGCGAAGAATATTTGGTGATCTGGGGTGATGGCGGTACGGCGAACTGGTTGATTGCTCCCGACCGGTTGGCAGCACGTGACTTCTCACAGGTCTTCTATGAGTGGTCATGCTGTTAGCGGCCTCTGTAAAAACACGGGCTGACCTCCTGGCACATTCTGGTGCCGAGCGCTGCCCCTAACCGGGGCTTGTCAGATGAGGAAAAGCGGGTAATGACGAAATCGGTTGTGTATTGGCTCGGGAGAGTGCTCTCATTAAACCAAGGCGCAGGTGGAAACACCTGCACAACCCAGCAATGACCATAGATAGAACCCTTGAAGGAGAGCTTCCTGTGAGCGATATTGTTGAGAAAGCTGCTGCCCTTATTGAAGAGCTCTATGCCGAAAACCCATTACCCACTATTAGGATTAAGCCCTCTGAGGCCGCTGAGCCGCTGCCGGTGACCGTCTCGAAGTTCGGGGGAGTGCCGTATCTGCCCGCTGGGGTGGAAGCTCCCACCGACTCGGACGGGGTGCCGATGGGCATGATCGCGCAGATTAATTGTGCTGAGCTGCCCGAGAATCCCATTTATCCGCCTACCGGCATGGTGCAGTTCTGGGTGAGCACAAACTCAGGTTGGGGGATAGATAAGGAAGAGGACCACCGTGTGATCTACTATCCTCAGCTGGGTGAAGCGAATCCGGATGCGGTAGCGACCTGTGAGGACCGTGAGCGAGACTTCTGGTGGCCTGTCAAACATGAATGTGCACTCGAATTTACGACACTTGGGCGGGAAATATTCGCCCCGAACGATTCGATAAATCACCCGCTGCTTGAGAAGTGGAACCAGGCATACCCGGAACAGGCTATTACGAGTCTTTTTGACCTTGATGCATATGATGTGGAAGAAATTGAGGAATTTACTGGTTCAGGGGACTACTCAAGGCTTGGTGGGTTACCGCACTTCATGCAGGGCGATCCACGCCGCGAAGAGCTGAACACTCTGATATCCGCAGGTGTACCGTGAACCTGTTAACGATGGATTCGTATGGGAACACGGTGCTCTGGGGCGATGTTGGTACAGCGAACTGGCTGATTGCTCCGGACCGGTTGGCAGCCCGTGACTTCTCGCAGGTCTTCTATGAGTGGTCATGCGGCTAGCGAGCCCAGCCTACAGTGCACTGCTGTAAACGCAGGTGACCCCTTCGCACATGCTGCGTGCTGAGCACCGTTACGGTGTGCAGCGCACGACATGTGCGAGGGGGTTGCTGCTGCAGCTGGGGTTGTGTGTGGGTACATGACGGCGGGCTTGTCGCATTACTGTTTCGCCGCATCCAGCGCCAGAAACTGGGGTAAGATTAATAATTATGACTGCTACCCCGTACTACATCACTACAGCGATTTCATACCCCAACGGCAACCCCCACATTGGGCACGCCTATGAGACTATTGCCGCAGACGTTATGGCGCGTTTTAAACGGCTCGATGGGTTCGATGTGCGGTTTATGACCGGCACCGATGAGCACGGGCAGAAGATGCAGACCACCGCCGAGAAGCAGGGCGTGACCGCCAAGGAACTCGCCGACGAGAATTCCGCTCGTTTCAAGGCGATGAATGATGCCCTCGGTATTAGCTATGACCGTTTTATCCGCACCACAGACCCCGACCATTATGAGGCGTCGCAGGCGATCTGGAAGCGTATGGAAGAGAACGGGGATATTTACCTCGATAAATACGCCGGATGGTACTCCGTACGCGATGAAGCCTACTATGCTGAGGACGAGACAGAAGAACGTGACGGGCAGCGTTACGCTATTGCCACCGGAACGGAAGTCGAATGGACTGAGGAAGAGTCGTATTTCTTCCGCCTCTCAAAGTATGCCGATAAGCTGCTGGAGCTTTACGCAACCCAGGGCTACATTTACCCCGAGTCGCGCCGCAATGAGCTGACCTCGTTCGTCAAGGGCGGACTGAATGACCTCTCAATTTCGCGCACCACCTTCGACTGGGGCGTGCCCGTACCCGGTAATGATAAGCACGTTATGTACGTGTGGGTGGATGCGCTGACTAACTACCTGACTGGCCTGGGCTACCCGAACACTGAGGGGGGAGCTTTTCACCAAATACTGGCCGGCAGACCTGCACCTGATTGGTAAGGACATTACCCGTTTCCACTCTATCTACTGGCCTGCGTTCCTCTGGTCTGCCGGTCTTGAGCTGCCCAAACGCGTATTTGGGCACGGGTTCCTGCTGGTTAATGGCGAGAAAATGTCGAAATCGGTGGGTAATGTGGTGGATCCTGCCGACCTGGTGGCGGCCTTCGGGCTGGACCAGGTGCGGTTCTTCCTGATGCGTGAGGTCTCATTCGGGCAGGACGGCTCGTATTCCGCCGAGGCGATTAAGAACCGTATTAATTCGGATTTGGCGAATAACCTGGGGAACTTGGCGCAGCGTTCGCTGTCGATGGTGGCGAAGAACTGTGACGGTAGGGTGCCTACCCCCGGCGAATTGACCGAGGCTGATCGTAAGATTTTGGCTGATGCTGCCGCCCTGTATGAGCCGGTTCGCGCGGACTATGATGAGCAGGCATTCCACCGTGCCTTGGAGCGTATCTGGACGGTGCTTGCCGATACGAACGCCTATTTTGCGGAGCAGCAGCCGTGGGCTTTGCGTAAGAACGGTGAGCTGGAGCGCATGGGCACAGTGCTGTATGTGACCCTTGAGGTGGTGCGCCAGGTTGCTATCCTCATGCAGCCGGTGATGCCCGCCTCCATGGCGAAGCTGCTGGGTCTGCTGGGTGTTGCTGAAGGTGATGCGCGCCAGTTTACCGCGCTGGGTGATGCCCTGGTCGCCGGTGCTGAGCTTCCGGCCCCGTCGCCGGTGTTCCCCCGGTATGAGGAGCCGAAAGAGGCGTAACCGGCACGTATCTTCATACGCTAAAAGTCCCGGAAGCAACGAATACCGTTGCCTCCGGGACTTTCTGTTGCTCGTAATGTTAGCGGGCTACTGCTGTGAGGGCAGGAAGAAGCCCCCGGCTCCAACCGACAAAAGCACCGGGGGCTTTTCCCCTTCCGGGGATCCTTATGAGGTTAGCGGGACCTTAACCCCTCCACTGGGGATTGCCGTGCCGACCGGAAGGCCGGGATGGCCGATGCCGCGAATGCGGCGAGTAGGCCCACTACCAACACGAGTACCATGCCAGTAATTGGCAGGGCCGGTACCATTTCCATGGATTCACGTATGGACCGCACCAGTACTCGTGAAAGAACTAAACCAATGAGTACGCCTGAGACGATGCCCATCGCCAGCGCTCCGAGGGTAATCATGACGGCTTCGGTTGAGACCATGCGGCGCAGCTGCTTGCGGGACAGGCCCAGCGAGCGGAGCATCGCGTTCTCGCGGCGGCGCTCGTTCACCGACAGGGTCATAGTGTTTGCCACACCAATCACCGCAATAACGACTGCCAGTGCCAGCAGGATCAGGGACGCATTGAGCATAATACTCAAAGTCTGATCGTTACTCTTACGAATCCTCAGCCCGCCCTGGAACTCGGTGCCGTCATTTGCCTTAGCAAGCTCGCTCTGCAGCTGGCTGTTATCGGAGCTGGTGAGCGGGGTCTTTGCCCGCATGAGCACCATAGTTGCGGTACCGCGTGCCGCAAAGCTGCGTGCCAGGGCCGGGTTTTCCTTGGCAGCCTTCATGAGCGCTTCCTGTGCGGCGGGGTCTTCCGGCATAGCCTGCTCATTAGTGGCTGGCTGCGGGTTGGAGGCATCCTGCACCTTAGCACCGGTTGCCGGGTTCACCACGAAGAACGGCTCTTTGGTCTCTGCCTTAATGGGGTTGGCCTCGACCGTTCCCAGCGGCCCGGTGAGCTTCAGACGGGTGTTGTTATCGAACTTGCCCAAGTCCCAAATATCCTGGGGCACGAGCACCTCGTCGTCCTTCAGGTTAATGTTGGACTCGCCGGTGGATACCTTGTGCAGGTCATCATTGCTCAGGGACATCACATTGTCTTTGAGGTTAATGGAGTCTGCATTATCGGGCTTTTGCGGTGTATTCGATCACGCCCGCAGCCGAGCCAACACTAACGGCTTCAACGTTTTTAAGGCCCTTAATCTTATCGGCCACATTCTTTGCCTTGGTCACGCTCGCACTGCTATTGGTCACGGAGGACTCACCGAACGGTGCGTACGCTGTTACCGGGTATAGCCTATCCAGCTCTTTGGCGATGGATGTGCTCAAAACCGAGTGGCCAGTTAGCACGATGCCAATCACCAGGGTTCCCACCAGCACGGCGCGCCCGGTTGAAACGGTGCGTTTGGGCGAGCGCAGAGAGTTCGCTAGTGCGAGTTTACCGGTCTGCCCGCGCAGTACCGACCCAATAATCCGAACGAGCGGCAGCAGGATCCACGGGGTGAGCAGGAATACCGCCAACGCGTAGAGGAGGCATGCCCACATGATGGTGGTAATGGCAGTGCCGCCGTTATTATCCTTCAGCGCGGCGGTGGTGAGAATACCGCCCGCAATGGCGAGGACGACGCCGATGATTCCCCCAATGATGCTGGGCTTCTTCACTGCCTGCTCGGTGTTTGCGCTCATGGCGCTAATGGGGGAGATGCGCAGGGCGGTACGGGCCGGGACGAGCGAGGCGAGCACGGTCACGACGGTGCACATGAGCACACCCACAATAAACGCCACGGGGGGAGAAACTGACAATGAACGTGCTGAACATTGCGTTCAAAATCCCGCCGACTGCATACACCGCCGCCGAACCAATAATGGAGAAGAACAGGCCAATCACCAGCGACTCCATAAGCAGCATTCGCACCAGCGAACCACCGCGGGCACCAAGGGTGCGCAGTAAGGCGAGCTCACGAGTCCGTTGGCCCACCAGCACCGCGAAGGTGTTCGAAATGACGAATGAAGAAACCAGCAGAGCCAGAATTGCGAAGGCAATGAGGACGGTACCCAGTGCGTCGAAGAGTGATGAGAGCTGCTTCTTGAGGTGGTCCATCATCTGCGTATTAGAGAACACCTTGGGGGTGGTGTTCTTATCGCCGGTGTTCAGCTCTTTCTGCAGGGCATCGCGCGATTCCTGGGTATTATTCTTGAGCTTAATGAAGGCCTGAGGCGCCATAGGTTTGGAGGGGTCTGAGACGATCCCGCCCTCTTCATCGGCAAGCTGACGCGCGATATCCGCAAGGCTGGTGCCGCCAATGAAAACGTTGTCGCTCATCTGCGAATCTGAGATACCGGTGCTGAAGGTAGCCGTGAGGGTATACTCGGTGTCTTTCGCATTGTCCTTATCGGTAGCTGAGGTGACAATATTAGGCATGGTCACCTTATCACCGATTTTCAGATTGTGTTTCTCAGCGAAACTCTTAGCAACCAGAAGCTCGGTGTCCTTAGAGGGGAGATTCCCCTCAATATTGAAGGGCGAAAGGTCCTTTGACGACGGTGTAGAAGCGTATGTTACCTTCTCTTTATCGGCCCCGTAGGTGCCAGAAAAACTATACAGAATCCAGGATGAGCTAACCTCCGGGGACTCCTGAAGCTTCTTAATCGTGTCATTGGACATCGGCAACTTAGCGGTGGAATTCCCGTCGTCTTGGTTCGCCACACCCGCAGAAATCACCACGTTTTGGGAGTTAGCGTAGATATCGCCAATGGTCGCATCCAGCGTCGCCTGAAGCGAGGAGGTAAGCATTAGCACCGCCGAAATGAAGAACGACGAAATGGCAATACCAATACCCGTGAGAATATATTTCTTCTTGGAAGCGCGCAGGTTCGCCCGCGCCACCGTACTTAGTGTAGTAGCCATTTTTTACTTACCTTCCAACTGTCCCATGGCCTGCAGGACGGCGTCGTGGGTGGGATTGAGCATTTCGCCAGCGATCATGCCGTCTTTGAGGAAGACCACGCGGTCTGCATACGAGGCGGCATGCGCATCGTGCGTGACCATGAGGATGGTCTGCTGGTGCTCAGTCGCCGCATCACGCAGCAGCCGCAAAACCTCAGACCCCGAGTTAGAGTCGAGGTTACCGGTCGGCTCGTCAGCAAATACGACCTCCGGGCGAGCCAGCAGAGCGCGCACAATGGCAACGCGCTGCTGCTGGCCGCCGGAGAGCTGTTCGGGGCGGTGATCCAGGCGGTTCTGCAGCCCCAAAGTCTGAACAAGATAGTCACGCCATACCGGGTCGGGTTTTTTGCCGGCCAGTCCCAGCGGCAGGTCGATGTTTTGCCCGGCGGTGAGAGTGGGTACGAGGTTAAATGCCTGGAAGATGAATCCTACGTGTTCGCGGCGGAATTCGGTGAGCTGGTTGTCTTTCTGACCGTATAGCTCGGTGCCGCCGATACGGATAATAGTCTGGGGGTTACGGTCGGGCGCATCAAGGGTAGCGAGCGTCTGCATCAGCGTGGACTTGCCAGAGCCGGAAGGCCCCATAATGGCAGTGAACTTACCGTGCTCGAAGTCAACGCTCACATTGTTCAGCGCGTGAACGGTTGCTTCGCCCTTGCCGTAGGTTTTGAACAGGTTCCGTGTGGCTACCGCAGGAGTGCCTGCGGGGATGGTTGAAGTAGTCATGATTTAATTGTTTCAGGAATTGAAAGCGATATCCCCTGACATTTGTCATCCTTGGGGTGAAGTTTTTGAAGGCCCCAAAAACGGTTCTCATACTTTCGGATGATATACGGCCCTGACCAGGGTTTAAGGTGGCACGGTGGGGAATGGTGTGGTAAAAGTGGTAGATGTGCTGCATTTAAGCTGCATTCAAAGAGTATGAGGTAATGTATACCCTAAGTGGTGTATGTGATATATGACACTGTGTCTAATAAATGGAAAATAAAGATTTAATAACACGCCGTCGTGTAAGAATTATAGGCAGAATAGTACACCCTCAACACGTTTCGGCAGACAAACTGTATTAACTTCAGCGGGCACAATAAAAACACAGGGCGGGTTCCCCACACCGGAGAACCCGCCCTGTGACGGTTCAGAACCGACAGCGAATCAGCGGCTAGCTGCGCATACCCTCCACGGGAGACATACGCGCTGAACGTATCGCCGGCAGCGCCGAGGCGACCAGTGCTGACAGCAAACCAACCAGCACCACAAAGGCCAGCCCCAAGAACGGCAGCTCAACCACAATCTCAGCGGAACTATTGGACGCCGTGAAAATAACCTTCGCCGCGAGCAGCCCAATCCCAATACCGCCTAAGATGCCCAGCAGCACCGCGCCTAGGGTAATGAGAATTGCCTCGGCCGAAATCATGCGACGCAGCTGCTTGCGGGACAGGCCCAGCGAGCGGAGCATCGCGTTCTCACGGCGGCGCTCGTTCACCGACAGGGTCATAGTGTTCGCCACGCCAATCACAGCAATCACAATTGCCAGAGCCAACAGTGCCAGGGTGCAGCCCAGCAGAATAGTCAGTATCTGGTCAATCTGTTTCCGCGACTGCAAACCGCCCACAAAATCAACGCCGTCATTAGCTTTAGTCAGCTCATCCTGCAAAGCGGCGTTATCGGAGGACGACAGCGGAGAAGCCGCACGCACCAGAACCATCGTCTGGTTACCGCGCGCTACGGTTCCCAGCTCCTGCTGCCCAGCACCATCCTGGCCCGGCTGCTGGGCGCCCCCAGCAGATGCACCCGCAGCAGAGCCTTGAGCGCCGCCACCGGCAGGGGCGCTGGCACCCTCAGAACCGGCACCGGTAGCGCCGGGAGATGCGTCGCTCTCAGCCCCAGCGGTGGGTGAACCCTGCGCCCCATCGGCAGGAGCCTGGTGCTCACCACCCTGGGCGGGCTGCCCCTGTGCACCCTGCTGTTCCGGTGCGTTTGCAACAGCAATCGGTTTCGGGTCGGAGGCATCCTGCAGCTTGGCCCCGGTTGCCGTATTCACGATGAAGAGGGTCTGCTGGGTCTGCGACTTAATCGGTTTCAGCTCCACAGTCCCGCGCGGGCCGGTTGCCTTGAGTCGGGTTGAATCGTTATACGAGCTGGCCTCATAAATCTTGGTGGGAACCAGCACCGTATTATCGGCAAGCTGCTGCGAAGCCTCACCCGGGATGACCTTCCCCAGCTCGTCTTGACTCAGCGCCACCAGGTTACTGGCGTGATCCACCGACTTGTCGGTATCCTTCACAGGGATCGTGTACTCCACAGCACCCGCAGCAGAGGCCACAGTTGCTGCTTCCACATTCTTCAAACCCCGCGCCTTATCGGCAACGCTGCGGGCTTTCTCCACGCCCTTGGAACCGGTCGATGAGCCATCACCGTATACGGCCATCGCTGAGATCGGGAAGGTTTTATCCATTGCTTTTGCCAGCGAGGCGTTCATGACGCTGTAACCGGTCAGTACGGTAGCGACCACCAGTGCACCCACCAGCACTGCACGGCCTGTTGAGACCGTACGTTTGGGGGAGCGCAGGGCGTTAGCGACCGCCAATTTACCGGTTTGGGTGCGGAACATTGTGCCCAGCCCCCGCACCAGCGGCAGCAGAATCCAGGGGGTGAGCAGGAAGATCGCCACACCGAGCAGCAGGGCAGCCAGCATCACCAGCAGCACAGCCTGTTCGGAGTCCTTCTTGTCGTTGGTCATCCCGATGGCAATACTGACCAGTACGGCACCGCCAATACCCACCAGCACGCCCGCGATCATCCCAATAATGCTGGGCTTCTTCACGGCCTGGGCGGTGGTCTCACCCATTGCGCTAATGGGGGAGATGCGCAGGGCGGTGCGGGCCGGGGCCAGCGAAGCCAACACTGTGACGATGGTGCATAGTGCCACACCAGCGACGAACGCCATGGGGTCGTACGTGATCAGAATATTGTTAAACAACAGTGACAGCAGGCCTGCGACGGCATACACCGCCAACGCCCCGATCGCTGAGAATACAATACCCACCACGAGGGCCTCAATGATGAGCATGAGCACCAGTGATGAGCCGCGCGCACCCAAGGTACGCAGCAGGGCAAGCTCACGCACTCGCTGCCCAATCAGCACCGCGAACGTATTAGAATGACGAAGGATGAGACCAGCAGGGCCAGCGCCGCGAAAGCACCCAGAATCGTGCCAATAAACGCGAACCCAGCCGAGATTTGGTCCTGTATCTTCTTCAGGTACTCTTTCCCGGTTGTTACCTTCGGCTCGGTATTTTTGTCCCCGGTGTTGAGCTTGTTCTGCAGCTCGGTACGGGCAGCGGCCTGGTCATCACCCTTGAATTTAACGAACGCCATGGTAGCGCCCGGATACATGTACTCGGGTGCCCCAGCAGGCCTGTTCTTAAGGGCCTTGGTGGCGGCTTCCCCGTAGGCGGTACCGCCGATAAAGACTGCATTATTCGAGCTGGCGCCTGAGAACCCGCCGTCGAACAGGCCACTGACCGTGTACTCCTTGGTGTCGGTGGTGCTCGGATCGGAGGCGGAAGCCACAATATCCTGCGAGGTGACCTTATCACCGGTTTTCAGGTTGTGTTTTTGCGCGAAGATTTTAGAGAGCATAATCTCTGAATCATTCGCGGGCAACTTACCGTCAATGCTGAAGGGGAATGCGTCGGTGCTGGTGGGGGCCTGGTTGTAGTAGGCCGTGGTCTTATCGGCACCGAACTTGCCCGAACCCTGGTAATCAATCCAGGCTGAGGCAACCGACGGGTCTTCCTGAATTTTCTTAATGGTCTCCTCATCCAGGTAAATGTTCGCGCTATTGTTAGACTGGTCGTTTGCCCCGGCAGAGATCACAATATTATCGGCCTTGGTCAGCACATCGCCGATTGAGGCGCTAACGGTGCCTTGCAGCGAGCTGATCAGCACAATCACGGCCGCAATGAAGAACGACGAAATGGCAATACCAAGACCCGTGAGAATATATTTGCCTTGGACGCACGCAGGTTCGCGCGCGCCACTGTATTTAGATTACTAGACACTACTTACCCTCCAACTGCCCCATGGCCTGCAGGACGGCGTCGTGGGTGGGGTTGAGCATTTCGCCAGCGATCATGCCGTCTTTGAGGAAGACCACGCGGTCTGCGTACGAGGCGGCGTGCGCATCGTGCGTGACCATCAGAATTGTTTGTTTCTGTTCGGTGGCTGCATCCCGCAGAAGTTTAAGCACCTCAGTACCCGAGTTAGAGTCGAGGTTACCGGTCGGCTCATCCGCAAAAACCACCTCGGGCCGGGACAGTAGCGCACGCACAATCGCCACACGCTGCTGCTGACCACCCGAAAGCTGTTCGGGCCTGTGGTTCAGACGTTCGGCAAGACCCAGGGTTTTCACCAGGTAATCGCGCCATACCGGGTCGGGTTTTTTGCCGGCCAGCCCCAGCGGCAGGTCGATGTTTTGCCCAGCGGTGAGGGTGGGTACGAGGTTAAAGGCCTGGAAGATGAAGCCTACGTGTTCGCGGCGGAATTCGGTGAGTTGGTTGTCTTTCTGCCCGTACAGCTCAGTGCCGCCAATCTGGATGCTTGTTTCAGGGTTTCGATCCGGGGTGTCGAGGGTCGCTAAGGTTTGCATAAGCGTGGATTTACCCGAGCCGGAAGGCCCCATAATGGCGGTAAATTTACCGCGCTCAAAGTCAATGGTCACATTATTCAGGGCATGAACGGTTGCTTCGCCCCTACCGTAGGTTTTGAACAGGTTTCGTGTGGCTACCGCAGGTGCAGCTGCGGCAATAGTCGTAGTACTCATGCCCTCAATTGTTGCAGATGATACCCTCAAATACCTGTTATATCCCTCATCCTTTAGGATGATTTTTAGGGAAACACCGCAGCGGGGAGTCATGACGGGCTAAAAAGTAGCCTTACATGCGTTAGTGCTTTACATAGCAACTAATTTATTTACAAGGTAATAAATAATCCGTCATGTGTGCACCCGCCCAAGACATTATTTAGTCGGTCCGCAGCCCCTCCACCGGGGAACGCCGCGAAACGCGCACCGCCGGGATAAACGAGCAGAGGATAGCCGCCACGAGAGAGGCGAGAAGCGTGAAACCGTACCCCACCCACGGTATGGTGTACACCAGCTCGTACTGCTCCGGAACCATCGCCCGGGCGCCTACAAACCCGATGATGGTACCGCCAGCAAGCCCAATGGTGACGGTCGCGAATGTAATCAGCACCGCTTCCATGATCACTACCGAACGCAGCTGTGTGCGCGAGAGCCCCAGCACCCGTAAGAGCGCATTTTCATGTGCCCGCTCGTACCCTGAAAGCGCGATAGTGTTCGCCACCCCCAGCATTGAAATCAGCAGCGTGAGCGACAGCAGCGCCATATAAACATACACGGCATAATCCATGCTTTGGGTTATAGTAGCGCGCGTGTCAACGGTGCCAAGCACGTAATGCCCCTGATGCTCTGAGGCAATACGCTGCAGGTTTTCACGTAGTTCTTTAGCCTTATTGCCGGTAAGCGGTTTGGTCTGCATGATCAGCTGGGAGCCGCCCCCAGCGCTGCCTTCAATAGTGCGGGGGTGTTCAAGGTCTTGCACTTTTGCGGCCGTTGCACGGGAGACATACGGGGAGTGGTTGTCAAGATTTGATGGTACAGGTTAAGTTTGATCTCCCCGGTGGGCCCAACAAACCGGAATTCGCTGGTTTCGCCAGCCCGATAGGATTCCCAGTCCTGCCGGGAGAGTGCCACCGTGTCCCCATCCAGCAGATGAGAGTCAGCTCCGGGAAGTACCGTATTAATATCTGCGGTATCAACCGCATATGTATTTGCCAGGGACGCGGCAGATTCTTCGGTGCGCAGGCGCTGGTATTCCTGCTCGCTCATACGGTTTTGAACGAACTTGTGGTACGGCTCGGTCTCCAGATAGTCGAACCCGCCAGCATACTCCACCAGAGAAGCTGAGGATACACCCGCTATGCTGCGCACCTGCTGGGCTGCTTCACGTGCCTGACGCAGCGATGTCTCCGCAGCAGAATGATTTGAGCCATTATGCTGCTGCGGCTGTTGCTCGGCAGCATGTTGCGCGTCGGACGGTGTAGCGTGTGGTGGCAGCGCAGAGGGCGCACCAAAATACAGGGATGCTGCCGCAGCCTTCTGCTGGTCAATGGTGTGCATCACCATTGACTCCAGTGTGGCCCGGCCAGAGAGCACAACACCCACCAGAACCGCCCCCACCAGCAGGGCACGCCCGGTCGCCACTGTACGTTTGGGGGGAGCGCAGCGCGTTCGCTCGGGCAATCTCACCCGTTAACGTGCGGGCAATAAGCGCCGCCCACCCGCGTACCAGCAGCGGTATAAACCGATAAGCAAGGAACACCAGCGCCACCAGCAGGCACGCTACCCCAAGCGCCGAGAATATAAACCGTTTCTGCCATCCTGTATCAGTAATATCATCTATACCTATTGAATGGAACAACCCCCAGGCTACTAAGCCTGTAGCAAGCAGGAAACACGGTGCCTAGGATGGTCTGCACCCGACCACCGGCATGTACCGTGATCTTTGTGCCTTGCCGCAGACCCTGTACCGGAGAAATACGCATCGCCGTCACCGCTGGCAGAAGTGCCGCAATGAGCGTGGTGGTACAACATACGGCTAGGGTTATTGCCGCTGGCATGAGCGATGAGCTGAACACGAGCTCGGTAATAGCCCGCACCTCTGAGATGGTTATTGCGAAACGGGAGGAACGATCCAGCAGCAGAGTACCCACCGCGAACAAGATATAGGCTAAGACAATACCAGCCAGTGAAGATACCACACCCATAATTGCCGCTTCCCCCAGCACCAGGGCAAGGAGCGAGCGTTTATTCATCCCCACTGTTCGCAGCAGTGACAGTTCGCGGGTGCGTTGAGCCATGAGCACATTCAGGGTATTAGAGATAACGAAAGCAGAAACCAACACCGCCAGTATGGCGAAGCTGAGCATTGAGCTGGTCAATGCCGCTAGAACTATATGCTGGATTCCGCGCATAGCATCAGCATATTGGTGGGGAGTCATTGCCGTGAGCGCGTGCCCACCGGGATTGGCCCCGCCAAACCCGTTCAGCCCTGCTGATTCGGCCAAGTCTCGGATGCTGGACCCGGGTTTAAGCTTAATGGCTAAACCCTCAATGGTGTTTGAGGACGCTCCCGGCCGGGTCAGCGACAAGCCACCAGCATATACGGCACGCGTTTCGTCAGACCGCTGCGTCGCTGGCTTAAACGTACCCACAATACGGTATTCACCCAGCGTATAGTGGTCTGTGCTGTTGCCCCTGAGTGTATCACCAATATTTAGCTGTAAATCAGCGGCTACGTACTCAGAGACCACCACTTCCCGTTCGTTAACTGGCATGCGGCCATTCACCGTGTAGGGGAACATATCGGTGCGAGTAGGAACCTCCCGGAGTACAAAATACTTATCAGTTGTTCCGGCGGCGACGTAGGAATCTCCCACCAGCTCCCAGACGGCCTCAACATGGGGGTCATTCCTGACGCGCTGCACCTGCTCAGTGGTCAGAGTGTCTGAGCCGTTGTTGGGGCTTGGCGACATCAACAGTGTTTGTGGTACCACAACGGCATCACTGCGCGAGACCCTATCCTCAAAGTGGGCATCAAATGCGGCGTTGAATGACAGGCTCAGCAGAATTACCATAGCTAAGAAAAACGCCGAGATCCCCACAGCTGCCCCCGTGAGCGCGTATTTACGCCATGAGGCGCGCGCATTTGCGCGAACCAGCGTCACTAACGGTGCCCTCATCGTTGCCTTTTTCGCCAATTTTCCCACTACTTTTATCGTCCAGCTTTACCGTTTCAGTCGTACACGCCCACACCCACCGCCGTGGGTTTCCCGCCTTCTAACTCACGATCCCCGCCTCGTACGCCATGATGACCGCCTGCACACGATCCCGTGCGTCTAACTTATTCAACACATGCGACACATGTGTTTTAATGGTCGCCTCAGAAAGCACCAGTTCCCGACCGATCTCAGAGTTCGACAGGCCCTCAGCCACCAGTTTCAGCACCTCATACTCGCGCGGGGTCAGCTGCTCAATAAGTTCCTGATGCTGCAGCACCGGCTGCTCCTGCGGCGGCGCTTCGGCTGCAGCATTTTCCCTGGAGGTATCCAGTACCGGGATCATGTGCTTGAGCAGGCGGCGCGTGGCCGAAGGCGCGATCACCGCATCCCCCCGGTACACTGTGCGCACCGCCCCCAGCAGCTCCTCCGGCGGGGCGTCTTTGAGCAGAAACCCGCTCGCACCGGCCCGAACCGCCGAGTACACGTACTCATCCAAATCGAAGGTGGTCAGCATAATCACATGCGATTGGGGGGCGTGCATTTCAAGGATGCGCGTGGCCGCCTGCAGCCCGTCCAGTACCGGCATGCGCACATCCATGAGCACAATGTTCGGCGCGTGCCCCTGCTCCGCCAGGCGCGCATAACTATCCACAGCGGCGGCGCCGTCATCGGCTTCCATCACCACCTGCAAATCGGGTTGAGAGTCCACGAGCATCTTCAGCCCGCCACGCACCAGCTGCTGATCATCAACCAGCATTACCGTAATCTTTTCATCCACTATTACGCTCCTTCACGAATAATTAACCAAAACCTACACTGCTAAATTTCTCGGTATGGCAGGTGCGCCCGCACCGTGTAACCGCCCTGAACGTCCGGGCCGTAGCTCAGCTCACCCTCATACATGTTCACGCGCTCCGCCATGCCGCGCAGCCCGTTACCTGACCCCGGCACCGGGGAAAACTTACCCTGCGGGGCGCTATTGTGTGCACTAATGCCCAGCCCCGCCCTGTCCCAGGCCACCACCAGCTGCACCTGCTGTGCGTCCCGGGCGTGCTTAAGGATGTTCGTCAGCGCCTCCTGCACCACCCGGTACGCTGCCAGCTCAGCCCCCTGCGGCAGGGTGCCTCGCGGCACCCCGCTAATACCTGAGAACTCTATTGGCACCCCCGAATCGCGTGTCTGCTCCACCAGCATCGGCACCTCACCCAGGCTGGGGGCGGGGGTGTACATGGTCACCTCGTCGGTGCGCAGTATTCCAAGCAGTGAACGCATCTGTGCAAGAGAACCACGCGCCGTTGTGGCGATCGTATCGAGTGTTTGCTCCGCAATTTTTGAGATGTTTCCGGCTGTGAGCCATCTGCGTCGGTGGCTTCTTCGCTAGCCTGCCGTGCCGCCGCTGAGGCATACCGCGCCCCATCGGCCTGCGTAATAATGCTGGAGAGTGAATGCGCCACAATATCGTGCATTTCACGGGCAATACGGGTGCGTTCGTCTTGGGCCGCCAGCCGCCGCTCCTGCTGCTGCTCAAATTCCAGGCGCATGGCGCGCTCACGGATTTCGTCTTGCAGCAGCACACGCATACGCCGTGAAGCACCAAAAAACCAGAAGAACGAGAACGTGAGCCCGCAAAAGAAGAGGGCAAAGAGCGCTATGAAAGCTGCACCGGCGGCATTGAGCACCGGTTCATTCGGGCTGAGGCTATGAAGCAGCGCTATAAAACTACGGACTCCCACCAGAAATGAGATAACCCACCCGCCAATAAATGCGCGTGCTCGTCCCTTTTGGTTCCAATGTCGGCCGGTATGGTACGCGGCCAATAACACCGGCAGGTAGGAGTAAATAACGACGGTGGGGGCGAAAAGCGAAAGGAGCAGTGCCACCGTAAAAACATAGATGCTGCCGTAGGGGTTGCGGTACCGGTAGTACAGGCTGGTGGTAGTCACACCCGCAGTAATAAAGGCAACGCCCGCATCACGGTCAGCGGTTCCTAAACAGATCAGCAGGGTGAGCATCTGAATGCTCAGAACAGCCGCGGCATTACCCCACCGGTGGTGTTTGTCGAGGAAGTTATTAACGCGGCTAGTGAAGTCCATGGGTTAAGTTTATCGGTGGGTAGCTACTACTCAGGTATGAGAAGGCCATGTGCGCCAGCTGCATCATGATAAGTACTGGGGTTCTCAGGCTGCCCACACTGTGAGATTCGCGGGGTTGTGTGTGGGCGTGGTTCCGCACCAGCAGTAGGGTAGTAGCATGACTGAACAGCACCTCACCAACAGTATTGACCTCGCCGTAATCGCTGGCGACGGTATCGGCCCCGAAATTATTGCTCAGGCCCGGCGCGTACTTGACCGTGTATGCGAGCTCGATAGTATCGCCGTGACCTCAACCGACTACTCACTCGGGGCTGAGCACTGGCTAAAAACCGGTGAGACCCTGCCCGAGAGCACCATGGATGCGCTGAAAAAGCACGACGCTATTCTTTTTGGCGCTATTGGTGCCGACCCGCGCAGCGGTGATATCCCCTCGGGCCTGATTGAGCGTGAGATGCTTCTGAAACTACGCTTCGCGTTTGACCACTACATTAACCTGCGCCCCGCGCGGCTGTACCCGGGGGCGGTGTCGCCGCTGAGCAACCCCGGCGAGATCGACTTCGTGGTGGTACGTGAAGGCACCGAAGGCCCCTACGCGGGTAACGGCGGTACCCTGCGTGAGGGCACGCAGGAGCAGATAGCAACTGAAGTGTCGCTCAACACCGCACACGGGGTCAGCCGCTAATCCGGTACGCCTTCGAGCTGGCACAATCCCGCCGCAAGAAGCTGACCCTCATCCACAAAACGAATGTGCTGGTGCATGCTGGCCGCCTGTACACCCGCCTTTTTGAGGAGATCGGGCGTGAATTCCCCGATGTGCAGACCGACTACCTGCACATTGATGCGGCAACAATTTTCATGACCACCGACCCCTCACGGTTCGACGTGATCGTAACCGATAACCTATTCGGCGATATCCTGACCGACCAGGCCGGTGCAGTAACCGGCGGTATCGGGTACGCCGCCTCCGGCAATATTAATGCGGTGGGGAAGTTCCCCTCAATGTTCGAGCCCGTGCACGGTTCAGCCCCCGATATTGCGGGGCAGAATAAGGCAAACCCGACCGCCACAATCCTCGCAGCGGCCCTGCTGCTGCGGCACCTGGGTTATGAGTCGACCGCCGTGCGCATTGAGGAAGCAGTCGAGGCCGACATGCGTGCCAATGGTGCCCGCACCCGCACCACCGTTGAGGTTGGTGACGACGTGCTGGGCTTTATCGGCTAACCACCACCAGCGGGCACCCGCACCCCAGCACAGGTGTGCGGTGCCCGGTAGCCCGGCAGTAATATGCGTGGTGCCCCCATATCGGGTACCCTAAAACAGGGTGCGGCGAGCACACACGGTTTGCCCACCGCTGGCGTGGTCACGAACCACAGCATCCCCAGGCGCCACCCGCGCAGTTTAACGATGCGCACCGCTCACCTTCATTCGCGGGCGGCACACTAAGTAACGAACTCTCACGGAAGAAGAACCTCGATGGCCATCGAATTCAGCCACGAAACGAACCAAACCCCGCCAGCGACGCCCGCCGCGCCGAGATCCTAGCCGACCCCGGGTTTGGCGACTATTTTACGGATCATATGGTCAGCATCGACTGGAACGGTGATTATAAGACCGGCGGTGAATGGTCGAACGCGCGGGTGCACGCCTACGGTCCGCTCAGCTTAGATCCCGCCGCTGCGGTTTTTCACTATGGCCAGGAAATCTTCGAGGGTATTAAGGGTTACCGCCACGCGGACGGTTCGGTGTGGACATTCCGGCCCGAGAAGAACGCAGCGCGCCTGAACCGATCAGCGCATCGTATGGCGCTGCCTCAGCTGCCCGAAGAGACCTTCATCGAATCCCTGAAACAGCTGGTGCAGGCAGACGAAAAATGGGTTCCCAGCGGTGAGGGAGAAGCATTCTATTTCCGTCCGTTTATGATTGCGACCGAGGCGTACCTGGGGGTCCGCCCTGCTCGTCACGTGGAGTATCACGTGATTGGGTCGCCTGCTGGCAACTACTTCGGCACCCCCGAGCCGGTGGATATCTGGCTGTCCACGAAGTACGCCCGCGCTGGTGAAGGCGGCACCGGCACTGCAAAATGCGGCGGTAACTATGCTGCCGCTATGATCGCCCAGCTTGAAGGTGAAGAAAACGGCTGTAAACAGGTGATCTTCAAAGACCCGCACCGCAACGATGCTCTTGAAGAGCTGGGCGGCATGAACGTATTCTTCATCTACGGCAAAGAGAACAAGCTGGTCACCCCCGAACTGACCGGAACAATCCTAGAAGGCGTTACCCGCTCCTCAATTCTGCAGCTGGCCAAAGACCGCGGAATGACCGTTGAGGAACGCCCCATCACCCTGAACGAGTGGCGTGACGGCGTGGCTTCTGGCGATATTACAGAGGTGTGCGCCTGCGGCACCGCAGCGGTCATCGCCCCCATCGGAAAGCTCAAAGCCGCTGATTTTGAGATTCCCGCAGCCTCCGAAGGGTTCGGTGAGATCTCCAAGAGCCTGCGTGAGGAACTCGTGGGTATTCAGACCGGCACGGTAGAAGACCGCCACGGCTGGATGACCCGCCTCGTCTAAAAAGCTCACCCCCCGCACGTGGCTTTTCGACCGAAACGCACCTCATAGAGGCGGCCCCGGCCGGAAAGCCACGTTTCGCGCTTAAAATCCGTGCCGATTCCCTACCCGCCACCACCGCGCCGGGGTACACTTGAGACAAGCAGAAGGGAGGTTCTGAACCGGGTCACACCCGTGCAGGGCCTCCTTTTGCGCACTCAAAACCACACGGTGCGGGTGCGCACCACCGATACATCAGGTTCAACCGAGGGAGACCCCATGCACAAGCTGGCCATTATTACCGCCGTAGCCCCCGACCGCGCCGACCACCTGCACGAAACCGCCCAATCCGTGGCCCAAACCCGCAACCACCTCAACATCCAGTGGATCGTGGTGTGGGACGGCGTGAGCACCCAACCCGTCGAACACGCAGACGCACAACTAACCACCGGCAAACTCTGCAGCGGCGCCTCCGTGGCCCGCAACACCGCGCTCCCTACGGTCGAGGCCGAATACCTGCTCAAACTCGACGCCGACGACGTGCTCAACCCCGAAGGCGTGGCCGCCACCATCCACCAGCTTGAGAAAAACCCAGACGCCGGGTGGGCCGCCGCAAACATGCTCATCCACGGCACCGGCGAACGCACCGAACACTGGGCCAACACCCCAGAAACCTACCCCGAAGGCACCCTTGCCGGGCTCTGGACCGTGCCCTTCCCGCTACACCCCGGCGCCGTCATCTACCGCACCGACCGCGTACTCCAAGCCGCAGGCTGGCCCGCCCTCAACAGCGCCGAAAACCTGGGGCTGCTCCTGCACGTCGCAGAAGACACCCAAGGGCTGCGGGTACCCGACGTACTCGTCTACCACCGCCAATGGGACGCCCAAGAAAGCCAACAAGAATACGCCCCCCCAACGCGAAGAGCAAGCCCTCAAAACCATCCGCGCCACCATTAACGCCCGCCGCGGACGCACCGGCCGCGAACCCGTATACTTCCGTACCCGCTAAACCCCGCCGCAGACGCAGACAACCCGGCGGCTGACACCACCGCCGGGCTGGTACCCTAGAGGGTATGCGTATTGCACGATTTACCGTAGATGACGAACTACACTTCGGCCTCGTCGAAGGCGAAGAAGGCGCCGAAACCCTGCGCGTTCTCGCCGGTGACCCGTTCTACAACGGCATAGAACCAACCGGTGCAACCCACCGGCTAGATGATGTGCGCCTGCTCGCGCCCATCATCCCACGCTCAAAAGTAATCGGCGCTATCGCCAACTGGGCGGGCACACCGGCACCGGCCGCACCACAGTTCTTCACCAAACCCAACACCACCGTGGTAGGCCCCGGCGACCCCGTCACCCTCCCTGACTACTCCGAAGCGGTCAGCCCCGAAGGTGAACTCGCCGTCGTCATCGGGCGCATCGCAAAATCCGTGCCGCTAGAACGCGTACCCGAAGTCGTGTTCGGCTACACCGTAGCCAACGACCTCACCGCCCGCGACGTCATGGACACCGACGCCCAATGGACACGCGCTAAAAGCTTCGACGGCTCAACCCCGCTCGGGCCCTGGATCGAAACCCAGCTCGACACCGACTCGCTGAACATCACCACCTGGGTAGACGGTGACACCCTCCAAGAAGGCAACACCTCCGAGATGCACTACAGCGTGGCTGAACTGGTCGCCGCCGCATCAGAAGTCTTCACCCTCTTACCGGGCGACATTATCCTCACCGGAACCCCCGCAGGAACCACCGTGCTGCACGAAGGCAACGAGGTCGAGGTGGAAGTTGAAGGCATCGGCGCGCTCGTCACCCGAATCCGCAGCTAACCCCCACCCGGCACCAGGTAAGCGGGTACCGAACAGCACCTGCGCCCCGCCACCGAAACCTCTGACACATATATAGGAGAACAATAATGACCGAATACCGCGGCCCCGCGCTCGCAGACGCGAGCCAGACCCGCGTCCGTTTCTGCCCCTCACCGACCGGAACCCCGCATGTGGGCATGGTACGCACCGCCCTGTTCAACTGGGCGTACGCGCACCACACCGGCGGCAAACTGGTGTTCCGTATCGAAGACACCGACGCGGCCCGCGATTCGGAAGAGTCGTTCAACCAGGTGCTTGAGGGCCTGCATTGGCTGGGCATTGACTGGGACGAAGGAGTGGGCGTGGGCGGCCCCCACGAGCCGTACCGGCAGTCGCAGCGCATGGACCTGTACGCCGAGGTCATTCAGAAACTCAAAGACGGCGGCTACATTTACGAAGATTTCTCAACCCCCGATGAGGTGCGTGAACGCCGTAAAGCTAAAGGCGAAGACCCGCAGTTAGGGTACGACAACTATGACCGCACCCTAACTGAGCAGCAGAAAGAGGCGTTCCGCGCCGAAGGCCGTCAGCCCGTGTGGCGCCTGCGCATGCCTGAGGAAGATATTACGTTTAACGACCTGGTGCGCGGCGAAATTACGTTCCGGGCCGGTTCGGTACCGGACTATGTGGTGGTGCGCGCAAACGGCAAGCCGCTGTACACTCTCGTGAACCCGGTGGATGATGCGCTCATGGGTATCACCCACGTGCTGCGTGGTGAAGATCTGCTCTCGTCAACCCCGCGCCAGATCGCCCTGTACCGTGCCCTTATTGATGTGGGTGTTACCGAGTTCATCCCCGAAATTTGGGCACCTGCCCTATGTGATGGGGCAGGGTAATAAGAAGCTTTCAAAGCGTGACCCTGAATCGAACCTGTTTTTGCTGCGTGAGGCCGGGTTCATTAAAGAGGGCCTGCTGAATTACCTCTCACTGCTGGGCTGGTCGCTCTCAGCAGACCAAGACGTGTTCACGGTGGACGAGCTGGTGCAGCATTTCGATGTGCACGATGTGGTGGGTAACCCGGCACGTTTCGACGTGAAAAAAGCCGAAGCCATTAACGGCGACCACATTCGCCGCCTGGATGCCGCCGATTTCCGGGACCGCCTGGTACCGTACCTGCAGGCGGCGGGTGTGCTGGGGGAGCAGCTGAGCGAACAGCAGGAGCAGGTGCTCACGCAGGCCGCCCCGCTGGTGCAGGAGCGCATGCAGCTTCTGGGTGAGGCGCCTAAACTTCTGGCGTTCCTCTTCACCGCTGATGAAGATATTACGGTGGCTGATGATGCGCGTAAGCAGCTGAAAGAATCCGCCCCGCAGGTTCTTGCCGCCGCCATTGAGGCGCTCGAACCCATCACCGAGTGGGATTCTTCTCACATTGAGGCGGCGCTGCGTTCGGCGATCGTTGAGGGCCTGGACATCAAGCCACGCCTGGCATTCGGGCCTGTACGCATCGCAGTTTCAGGTGAGCGTATCTCCCCGCCGCTGTTCGAATCTATGCAGATTCTGGGGAAGGAATCATCGCTGAAGAGGCTGCGTAAACTAGCAGCCGATTTGGGGGAGTAGAATATTACTTAGCCCCTTTCTGAAAGTGCCGCCCGACCCGCCGCCTGCCACGCGCAGGGCGGGCCGGGCGGTTCTCTTTATACCCCCGTGCGCAACCGGTAGAGTGGTGCGCACACTATGGGCGCAGGGTGCGCACAGCTTATGCTTATAGCAGTGCAGGAACCGCTGAGAGGCTACGATGCTGGAGATTTTTAGCAGTAAAAAACGCGTGTGGCGTGCCGTTCGTAAAGGCACGGTGATGGCGTTCGCAAACGCGTCGATCATTATGCTCATCGCAACTGTTGCCGATGCGCTGCGGTCTGTGTGGACTATTGTGGCGATTATGGTGGCAAGCCTGCTGGCGTATTTCGCCGCCTACCATGAGGCACGTTTTGACGACGAACAAGACGCCTGGGAGGCGCAGCAGAAAGCCCATGCTGAAGCCGCTGACACCAGCAGCACTGAGCTGGAGAAAGGACAATAAGGATGACCCGCAAAGATGTGGCGCTGGCACTGACGATTTCCGTTGCCGCCCTGCTGCTGTATGTGGGGGTAAAACAGGTGCTGGGCGGGCACTGGGACTGGGTGACGTTCGTGATCTGGGTGCTGGGCGCGCTGCTGTTCGGGTTCGGCATGGTGTACGCAAAATCGTTCCTAATGCGCCTGGTAGATGAGATGAACGAGGACGGCGTGGCCCCCGAAACGCAGCGCAAACGCCAGCCCTCCACCGGTGCTGAGAGCAGCACGAACAGCGACAGCAAACCAGAAACCGGGAAGACCACAAACGAGCACACAAGCACGGACAGGAACGGTGCTTAAAGCCAGCAGACAAAGGCAGGGTATTCGTCGTGACCTGGAGTAGCTGCCGGGCCTTGCGCACCCGCCCAGAACCGTAACCATCGCTGAGGCACACAGCAGCACCCCGATGAGAAAAACCTCAGAAAAATATTGGCCATGCTCACCAGTGTTTGTGCTTGTCAGAGCGTTCTATGGGATAGTTTTCCGGGCGCAGAGACAGAATTTCACGCCCGCCAAGCCCATGAAGACTTGCAGGGTGCCCAACAGTTCGGTATAGTATTCTTCGTTGCGCGGTTGTAGCTCAGTTGGTAGAGCACCACCTTGCCAAGGTGGATGTCGCGAGTTCAAGTCTCGTCAACCGCTCCACCAAGCCCCCAAAGGTAAAACCTTCGGGGGCTTTTGCTTTGGTTGTTACTTTTCTAGACCGCACGGTATTTGCACTAATACCGTTGCTTATGGGGAGGGGGAGAGAACAAACGTTCCGCTGAATACTTTTGAGATTATCACGACTATTGGTTTTCAGTAGCAGCCGTGCGGAGTTTCGCCTGTATGCTGTGGGAATAAATTTTAGAATCCCGTGAGTAAACCCTAAAGGTGCGGTAGAATTGGTTGCGAAGGCTCCTGGCTCTGTAATCTAGTTATTGGAATAGCCATTGACTAGTGGGTAAAACCTCTAGTCAGTGGCTATCTTCTTGCCCAAAATAAGCATAGGATAAGTTTTAAAAAAACATACCGCCCTCTGCTAAGCAGCAAGAGGACGGTGAGAAGTCAGCGCCAAGATGCGCCTTATTGGGAACCTTCATTTTCCAGGAATAACTGTAACAGACGGCGGTACGGCTCGCAAGTGCAGGTGGCAGGGGATTACGCCTAATGGCATTCGTCATAGAATCTTAAAAATCAGATAAAACTTGTGCAGAGTTCGAAAAATCAGTATAGGGTTATACACGGGAAGGTAAATCCTATCTTCATTTTTACCCCATCCGCAGAGACAAAGGCTGTTTCTGTGTGGGTACACATAGACTCGCTCGTTGAAGGAGTATACGTATGTCTGAGCACACCAAATATCGGATCGGTATTGATGTTGGTGACCGTTCTGTTGGCCTAGCGGCTATTGAATTTGACGATGATGGTTTTCCTCTTTCTAACCTTGCGATGGTAACTTATCGTCATGACGGTGGCCTTGACCCAACTACGAATAAATCACCTAAAAGCCGTAAAGAAACACGCGGTGTAGCCCTCCGTACTATGCGTATGCGCCGTCGTAAAAAGTCGCGTTTAAAGGAGTTGGATAAGACCCTGCGAGCTCTTGGGTATGTTGTTCCTGCATGTGAAGAGCCTCAGACATATGAGGCGTGGAAGTCTCGTGCGTTATTAGCTACGACAAAGGTTGAAGGCGCTCAAGAGTTAGGCGAGCACTTGGTGCGTGCGGTGCGACATATGGCACGGCATCGTGGGTGGCGTAACCCATGGTGGACTTTCAATCAGCTTGAAATAGCTTCTACTGCGCCTTCCGATACTTTTGCGAAGATTCGTGAGCGTGCTGAGAAAGAATGGCCTGGTGTGGTTCCTGAAGAAGCGACTTTGGGGATGATTGGTGCTCTCGCGGCAAGTAATAATGTGCTTTTGCGCCCCCGTACCTATCGTAAAGACCAGCCACGTCACAGTAAAAAACTTAATGTGTTGGGGCAGGAACCTATTCTGGTAGATAAGGTGCGCCAAGAGGACCTACTGGCCGAGTTGCGTACAATCTGCAAAAAGCAGGATATTGAAGATCAGTATGAAAAGCTAGCTCAAGCGGTCTTTGAACAGACGCGTCCTTATGTGCCGCTTGATCGTGTGGGCAAAGATCCGTTACAGCCAAATAAGTCTCGCGCTTCGCGTGCTTCTCTTGAATTTCAAAGGTTCCGAATTCTTGATGCGGTTGCTCATTTACGTGTACGTGTTGGAGTCTCAGACCGTCGTGCTCTCACTGACGAGGAGCACGATAAGGCTGTGCATTTCCTTATGGGGTACTCGAAAAAGGACGTACCAACATGGGGTGATGTGGCAGATGAGATCGGCGTTGAGCCAACTCATCTTATCGCTCCGGTTATTGACGATGTTCGCTTGAATAAGGCCCCGTATGATCGTTCTTCTACTGAGTTTGAACAGAAGATGAAGAAAAAGACTCGGGCACGCCAGTGGTGGGACGAAGCGAACCTGGAATCGCGCTCCCAGCTGATACTTCTAGTCTCTGATCCTACCGATGAAACTACGCGTTTGGCGGAGGTATCGGGGCTTTATGAGGTGTTTGAAAGCTGGCCTGATGAGGAGAAAGAAGCCTTAGAAGGCTTGAAAGTTGAATCGGGGCGGGCTGCTTACAGCACGGACACCCTCAATAAGCTGAGCGACCATATGCGCCTAAAACGTATTGACTTGCATGAGGCCCGTAAGATAGCGTTCGGTGTTGACGATATGTGGCATCCGCCGCTGGATCGTATTGATGAGCCTACCGGGCAGCCCACTGTTGACCGTGTGCTTACGATTGTGCGCCGCTTTATTTTCGATTGTGAACGTGCTTGGGGGTGCCCTGAGAACGTAGTGATTGAACATGCCCGCACCGGTTTGATGGGGCCTGCTCAGCGTGCTGATGTTCTGAATGAGATAGCGAAGAACCGCAAAAAGAACGATAAGATCCGCGAGGATTTAAGGGCAGGTGGTATCAACAACCCGACTCGGGCTGACATTCGCCGTAACGCTATTGTGCAGGATCAGGAGTCACAGTGCCTTTATTGTGGGGCTACTATTGGCGTAAGTTATTCTGAGCTTGACCATATTGTGCCTCGCGCTGGGGGTGGTTCTTCACGCCGTGAGAACTTAGCAGCCGTATGCCGTGCTTGCAACGACAGCAAGAAAGACACTCCGTTCGCGGTGTGGGCTAAGAACACGTCACGCCCAGTCACTCTTGAGGGGACAATTCAACGTCTTCGAGAGCTGAAGGCTTTTAAACGCCCGAAGGATCGGCGCATGGTGGATCTTATTATTCGCCGTTTGAAGCAGACTGAGAAGGATGACCCTATTGATGAACGGTCGTTAGCGTCTACCTCATACGCAGCTACCGCAATTCGGGAACGCATTGAGCAGTACTTCAATGAGAAAGCTGAAAAGCTTGATCTAGCTAAGGTACACATAGATGTTTATTCGGGTTCGTTGACCCGTGAGTCTCGCCGTGCGGGCGGTATCGATAAAATGGTTCTTTTGCGCGGTCAAAGTGATAAAAACCGTTTTGATGTGCGCCATCATGCGATTGATGCGGCTGTTCTTACTCTTCTGAACCGGTCGGTTGCTGTGACTTTGGAACAGCGCCGTCTCATTAAACAGCAGAGGGAGTATTCTCTAGAGAAATCACGCCGTGAACGTGATAATGTGTGGCGCGATTTTATGGGACTGGGGCCTGCGGCTCAGGAGAAGTTCGCGAAGTGGAAGAAAACGGCTTACGTTCTTGCGGATATCATTAGGAAGCTATCTCTAATGATGCTATTCCTGTAGTGAGCCCGCTACGTTTGCGCCCGCAGAATGGTTCTGTGCATCTTGATACTGTTGATGCTGTACTAGAACGCACTATTGGTGATGCGTGGACCGTTGACCAGGTCCACCGTATTGTGAACCCCCAAATTTACCTTGCGTTTGCTGGATACTTGGGAAAACAGAAGGCTTTGGAGCCTGATTCCAGCCGCGTTCTGGCATTGAATGATGGACGTAAGCTCACTGCTGAGGACGTTATATATGTTTTTCCGGAGAAGGCGGCATCAATTCTGACACCCCGCGGTGTGGTTAAGATCGGTGAATCTGTACATCATGTGCGTTTGTACGCCTGGAAAAACCGTAAAGGAAAGGCAGAGGTTGGTATGCTTCGCGTCTTTGGTGCGGAGTTCCCCTGGCTCATGCGTGAAAGCGGTGTGAAGGATGTTCTCCGAGTACCTATCCATACCGGCTCTCAATCTTATCGGGATCTGAGCTTTACGGTTCGTAAAAATATTGAGAAAGGGGAAGCTGTAGAAATTGGGTGGCTGACTCAGAACGAGGAACTTGAGTTTAATCCTGAGAGCTACTTACAGGAAGGCGGCAAGGATAAACTAGCTAAATTCCTCGCCTTTTTGCCTGAGACTCGTTGGCGTGTTGATGGTTTTCCGATGCCAGATAAATTACGAATTCGGCCTGCCCTATTGTCTCGTGAAGAAATACCTGAAGGTGTATTTGGGACAGAAGAACAGAGCCTGCTTGAAGAAGCGTTAACAAAGGGGCTCATTATCGCTACTAAAGGGTTATTGTCGTTGCCTGATGTAAAAGTCTTACGCCGCAATAATCTCGGTATTCCCAGGTGGCGTGGTGGCTCTTACCGCCCAGTATCCCTTGATATTCAGCGTGCTGCACTCGCGGCTCTGGACGAGCAGGAGTAAGAGACCTTGGACAGCAAGTGGCGTGTTTTGGACTTAACCGCTTTTGAAGGCTTTGTCTCTTATGAGAGGGGGCGATTAAAAGTGGGAGAGCGGAGCGCGCCGCTTGCTGAGGTTGATTTTATTCTTCTTGGACCGGGGTGCTCCTGGGGGTATGGCCTTGTGGGCGGTCTTGAACGTTTTGATGTTGCGGCTGCTATTTGTGATTGGAAGAATACCCCTATTTCAACGCTTTACCATTGGTCTAGTAATACGAAGGTGTTTACGCGTCATGAGGCACAGGCGCAGCTGACTTTGCCTCGCTCAAAGAATGCTTGGAAACAGATCATTAAAGCAAAGTTGCGGGGGCAAGCAAATGCCCTTGATGCTATGAGGCGCCCAAATGCGGAGCAGCTGCGAGCGTTTGCCAGGGCCGTGAAATCTGGTGACCCAAATAATCTTGAAGGTCAGGGCGCCCGTTTGTACTGGTCGTCGTATATGCCTGAGGGTGGGTTCCGCCGTAATCAGGTGGGTGACGATACAGTGAACGGTATGTTGAATTACGGGTACACGATCCTTCGTGGGCGTGTACTAACCCGTGTGATAGCGGCTGGGTTGTCGCCCACTTTATCTCTTTTTCACCGTAACCGTTCGAACGGTTTTGCTCTAGTGGATGATCTCATGGAGCCTTTTCGCCCGGCGGTGGATTATGCCGTGTATAAGTTACTGTTGGGAGGAGCTACAGAGCTTGGCCGGCCTGAGAAAGCCGCCTTGGTGGGCGTTCTCGCTGAGAAAATATCTGAAGATCAGGATTTTACAGTTCGTAGCGTCATTGAGGATTTTTGTATTGAATTCGCCCTCTACGTTGAGGGCAAACGTGAACGATTAAGCGTTCCAACGTGGGAGCGCGTAACGAACGGCGATGAAGCCGAGAAAGAAGGGGAGCGGGGTGGCTGAGCCTATGTGGTTATTGGTCATGTTTGATCTGCCGGTAAAAACTAAGGGACAGAGAAAATTAGCGAATGGTTACAGGCATTCACTCTTGGATATGGGGTTTGACCGTCTTCAGCTGAGCGTGTATTGCAAGTACTATATGAACGGTAACTCTGCTGGCTAGGATTTGTCTCAGCTGCAGTTTCAAGTTCCGCCAGGTGGGGCGGTACGGATTATGAAGGCTACCGATTCGCAGTGGGCAGCAACTATTAGATATTTAGGTCCTACTCAAGAGACCCCGGAAGAGCCTCCGGGGGCTGTAGATTTCTTTTAGCTCTACAAATAATAGAAATGTGGGGTGTGGGTAACATCATGTTGCCCACACCCCACATTTATGAATTTGCGGGTGGTATATCGAGCCAGTTTTTCTCACATAGGGCCAATAACAGCCTCTTTTGTTGGGGATATGGCCAGATTTTCCTTCGAAAATCTGGCCATATCTAGCCGCTGACTAGTAGTTATATTTAACGTACTAAGTCTATCAAGGCTACAGAATGAAGGTTCCCAACCCGCCGTGGACGCTGAGTGCACTTGACCTAAGTCTATCAAGGCTACAGAATGAAGGTTCCCAACTAGCATATGGCATCCTCAGCAGGCCGCGTTAAGTCTATCAAGGCTACAGAATGAAGGTTCCCAACAGTCGAAAGAGCTAGTGGACGTTCGTGTTAAGTCTATCAAGGCTACAGAATGAAGGTTCCCAACAGTCGAAAGAGCTAGTGGACGTTCGTGTTAAGTCTATCAAGGCTACAGAATGAAGGTTCCCAACAGTCGAAAGAGCTAGTGGACGTTCGTGTTAAGTCTATCAAGGCTACAGAATGAAGGTTCCCAACAGTCGAAAGAGCTAGTGGACGTTCGTGTTAAGTCTATCAAGGCTACAGAATGAAGGTTCCCAACGCGGGAACGTACACAACAGCTACCTGGGTAAGTCTATCAAGGCTACAGAATGAAGGTTCCCAACGAATTTCCACAGGGCCGCAAGGGTAGCTTAAGTCTATCAAGGCTACAGAATGAAGGTTCCCAACTAGGATTCGGTATCCCGAATGATGCTCATAAGTCTATCAAGGCTACAGAATGAAGGTTCCCAACGGATACCGCAATCCGCACAATCTACGCATAAGTCTATCAAGGCTACAGAATGAAGGTTCCCAACATGCTGATGTGGCAGGGTCCAGAGGTAGTAAGTCTATCAAGGCTACAGAATGAAGGTTCCCAACCCCACCGCAACAACGAAAACCGCTCACATAAGTCTATCAAGGCTACAGAATGAAGGTTCCCAACCCGTGCACACGCCTACCGGTGCAGCAGCTAAGTCTATCAAGGCTACAGAATGAAGGTTCCCAACTTCAGGAGCTAACCCCGTAACCCAAATATAAGTCTATCAAGGCTACAGAATGAAGGTTCCCAACATTACAGGGACGGTGACTGATGTGAAGGTAAGTCTATCAAGGCTACAGAATGAAGGTTCCCAACTCGAGTGTGACAAGGCTGTTTTCGGGGTTAAGTCTATCAAGGCTACAGAATGAAGGTTCCCAACTACCGTCGCCGTTGTCTGTGATGGTGATTAAGTCTATCAAGGCTACAGAATGAAGGTTCCCAACCCAGGGGTGCGTATCCCATCAGTCTCAATAAGTCTATCAAGGCTACAGAATGAAGGTTCCCAACCGTCAGCAGATGGGAGCGAGCGCGGGGGTAAGTCTATCAAGGCTACAGAATGAAGGTTCCCAACCACGCGGCGGCATCCAGTTCGCAGAGGCTAAGTCTATCAAGGCTACAGAATGAAGGTTCCCAACGGTCGAACCCGATAGTGCCGCCCGCGACTAAGTCTATCAAGGCTACAGAATGAAGGTTCCCAACATGTTATGCCGTTTGTCAGCTCGGCCCCTAAGTCTATCAAGGCTACAGAATGAAGGTTCCCAACCCTATGAGGGGGTGAGCAAATCCCCGGTAAGTCTATCAAGGCTACAGAATGAAGGTTCCCAACTGTGTGCACGTGCAGTGTGTGGTGTGTGTAAGTCTATCAAGGCTACAGAATGAAGGTTCCCAACTACCGCATAGCCCTAGTTGTTATGCCGCTAAGTCTATCAAGGCTACAGAATGAAGGTTCCCAACTTCTTCCTGACGGAATGGATCCTTGTGATAAGTCTATCAAGGCTACAGAATGAAGGTTCCCAACTCATGTATGCGGCTGCGGGTTTCATTCTTAAGTCTATCAAGGCTACAGAATGAAGGTTCCCAACCCGTCTTCGAGGTGGGTAAGGACCCAGGTAAGTCTATCAAGGCTACAGAATGAAGGTTCCCAACCCACATACGTGGGGATGAGTCCGGCTATTTAAGTTTAGCAAAGCTACTGGAATGAATGCTTCCGCTATTGTTGGCTAGAGTGTGCAAAGTAGAGGGTTTGGGAAAGTATTCAATAAACACTGTCGGTAGAGTTTCAAAAGGTGCGTTAAATGCGAAACCCGAGCGCCACAACCGTCCGGATGGGTCTCGGGTCCACTTCTAACAACTACTGTTGTTAGCATTACTAACAGGATAGAGGGTTGCGGCCATAATATCAAGATCTTGGCTGAGGTATGAGAACAGGAGCAGAACCATCGCTCCTGAAAAGTACATAGGTATAGGGAGAAACTTATAATCCTATATGTCTAGCCCTCATGCCCACAACAAGTGGAACCTGTACCTGGTATGTCATAAACTACTTCTTGTTGTTGAGAGTATTAAGTAGAGTATGTTTAACCGTCAACTTCGCGTCTACCGTTTTTTCATGGGCTGCGGTGATAAAAGTAATTTTTTGTGTATTTTCGGTATTCGGTTTGTAAAACCTTGGGAGTTCGCTAAAAATTATGGGTAGAGCATTATTGAGGATGCTTTTGGATGCGCGCCCTGTTTCTTCCGGTTAAGAGTGGTCTTCCCGGTGGTGCGCGGCGCGTTTTTTGTTTCGAAAGGAAACCAATGAACCTGACTCTCGCTTCCGGCAAGGTTACAAAGTCTTTCGTGGCTGGGGCCTTGGCCCTGAGTGTTTCTGGGGTTGCTGTTCCCGCGTCGTTCGCTGCCCCTAGCGCACCAGAATCGCAGAGCGCACCTGCTGCCACGTCTCGCACCTTAGATGCGGCGGCAACTAAAGCTAAGATCACGCAGGGCCTACCGGGCCAGTTCCAGGTCTCGTATTCTAAGAAAAACCATAAGCTGTGGGTGGCGGGAACCGCTGACGGGGACATGCATGTCTCTACTCTCGCCCGCCTTGATGCTGACTCGTTGAAGGTTGAGGCCGTGGCCGAACTGCCCATTATTAAGGGTGAGAGAGGCTACAATTTTGAGGCCGCCTACGGGGTGGAAGTTGATGATGTTGAGGGAACCGTGTGGGTTACGAACACCCGCGATAACTCTATTTCGGTGTACGACCAGGCCACGATGAGGCTTGTGTGGACTAACCACGGGCTTGATAAGAACGACGCGAACTGGATTGAGCACCCGCGTGAGGTGCGCGTTGACCACGCCTCAGGGAAGGCGTTCGTGTCGGGCCGGTTCTATGTGTCGGCTATTGACTTGAAAACTAAGCAGGTTCAGAAGCTGCAGCTTGCGGGTGCCCCTGACGGCGGGGTGCGGTATGTGGGCATGAACATGCACATCGATTCTCAGGATCACCTGCTGTATGTGCCGGAGCGCACCAGCGGCAAACTGTTCGTGGTAGACACGAACACCCTCAAAACTGTGCGCACCATTGATGTTCACGCAGATACTGAGGGCACTGAGGTTCGCCCTTCTGATGTTGCCATCGATAAGTCTTTGAACGAAATCTATGTTTCTTCCCAGGGCGTGAACGGTGTTAATTCGGGGGTGACCGTGTATGACTTCACCACCGGCGAGTACAAGAAAACGATTGCTTTCGGCACCCAGGCCCTAGCCATGGAGCATGATGAAGAGCGCGACCTGGTGTATGTGAGTGATTTCGGCACCGGCAAAGTTGGTGTGATTGACGGCGCCACCAGCAAAGTCATTGGTGAGGTCGCCATGAACGGTGCGAAAGCTAATGATTTGACCATGCTCAATAACGGCTCGATCGTGGCTGTAGACAAGCAGGATCTGCCCGGCACAGCCCGTGTGCCGTACGTGCTGAACGGTGCCACCGGTGAGGTGAAAACCTCAGATAAGACCACCTCAAAGGCGAAGAAAGACAAGGACGGCAGCGAGATCCCCGCCGCCGAGTCAGAGATTCACCCGAACTCCATTATGAAGTTCAAAGCTGAGGTGAAAGCAGGGGATGAGGCGGCCGTTCAGATCACCCCGCAGCAGCGCGAGTTTCAGGGGTACCCCACCGAGGCCACCCGCACCGTGAGCTACGCCAGCCCGGTGATTGAGTTCCCCGACGGGAAGATCGACATCACCGCAGACTATAAGCTCCACATTAAAGGCAGCGGCTACGTGGGGGAGGGCGCCGCGAAGGGCGTGTACGTGTTCCTCGTCCCTGAGGGAACCTGGAAACCCGGGCAGAGCATTGACCGTGAGCAGGCCATGAACCTGTCAAAGAACGCCGTGTGGGTGCGCCCCGAGCAGCTGAAGGACGGCTCGTTTGAGATTGACCTGCCCATCCCCGCGAACACCCTAGAACACGGCAAGAAGTACACGGTCGGCACCATTGCTGCGCACGACTTGTCGGTGACTAACCGCAGCCTGGACTACTCCGCAATGTTTGAGATCACCAAGGACGGGCAGACCAGCTCTAGCGTGTCCGGCCCAAAAACTGAGCAGAACCAGGGCAGCGGGAGCACCCCGGCACAGCCCACCGAAGCTGCGGCTGTGACCGCGCCTTCACCCACCCCCGCCCCCACCGAGTCGGCATCTGCGCAACCCTCAGCAACGGGAGGCACCACCGGTGAGGCGAAGCCCGAGGCCACTCAGGAAAGCGCATCCGTGACCGTTGCTAACGGTAACCACCCCGGCGGTGACTCCGCACCCCAGGCGACCCGCGGCTCCACATCCCGCAGCCTGGCGAACACTGGCGCGAACGGCGTGATCATGCTGGCGGGTATGGGTGCTTTGGCTATCGTGACCGGTGCGGTGGTGCTGGTTGTACGCCGCCGCAGTAAATCCTAGCCGCCCCTGGTGCGCTAACCGGCAGGCTGCGTGAAAAACCGCAGGGGCACCCCGCACAACAGGGGGTGCCCCTTCCCGGTGGGTGATGCGTAAAACCGCCGCAGTACGGTGCCTGAACGGGGAGGAAACCCCGGCGGGAGCCACCCCAAACACCACCCTGTGGAAGTGTCGTAAAACACTGATAGCTGATTTGGTGGTGGGGTACCCGAACTGTATAGTTATATCTGTTGCCGAAACACCCACGGCACATAACGAGAAGAAATTCTCACGGCCCCATCGTATAGCGGCCTAGTACTCCGCCCTCTCACGGCGGCAACACCGGTTCAAATCCGGTTGGGGTCACGCTAAGACTAAAGAATCCCCGGCTCTTAAAAGCCGGGGATTTTCTATTACCACAGTACCAGGGCTACTTCAGAAGATGCGCGTACTTACGGCGGGCCGCCGCAACCTTCGGGCTGATCACCACAGAGCAGTACCCCTGGAACGGGTTCAGCTCGTAGTAGTCCTGGTGGTAGTCTTCCGCCTCCCAGAACGTCTCAAGAGGCTTTATTTCCGTCACCACCTGAGCATCGAAAGAGCCTGCGCCCGCACCTTTGCCGCCTCAAAAACCTTCCGCTGCTGCTCGTCGGCATACAGCAGCACCGAACGGTACTGCGACCCGGTATCTGCCCCCTGACGATCCCAGCTTGTGGGGTCGTGGGAGGCGAAGAAAATATCCAGCACCGCGTCCTCACCGATCACGTTCTCATCAAAATCAACGCGCACCACCTCGTGATGCCCCGTCGCCCCCGAGCACACCGACCGGTAATCCGGGTTCGGCACGGTGCCGCCAGCGTAGCCGCACACGCTCGCGCTCACGCCCTTAAACTGGCGGAACACCGCATCAATACACCAAAAACAGCCGCCGCCAACCACAAAACTACGCATCGTCCCGCTCCTTCACGAAAACCACTGTCTCACCTGACACCCCATTAAACGCCCCGCACCTTCCGAATATTCCCCGCCGGGTGCTCATGCCACAATAGAGACATGACTGAAACCACCACACCAAACCTAGCGCAGGTTGTTGCCGCCTTCCACGACCTCTACCCGCCGCAGCTGGCCGCCGGGTGGGACGCATCCGGGCTGGTCTGCGGGCGCGCCGCCGCCCCCGTGAGGCACGTGCACTTCGCCGTTGATGCCCTCGCCGCCACCGCTGACGAAGCCGTAGAACACGGCGCGGGGCTGCTCATCACCCACCACCCGCTGCTGCTGCGCGGGGCGCAGTTCATCCCCGACACGGACTATAAAGGGCACGTGCTGCACACCCTCATCGAAGGACAATGCGGCCTGCTCGGGGCGCACACTAACGCCGATGCCGCCATTGCGGGCGTGAACGAGGCACTCTGCGACGCCCTGCACCTCACCAACCGCACCGCGCTGGCAGAACCCCAAAACCAAGAACATGGGGGAGAGGAACACCCCGTCGGAACCGGGCGCGTGGGCACACTGCCTGAACCGCTCACCCTGCGCGCCCTCGCTGAACGCTTAGCGGATGCGCTACCGGCAACCGCGGGCGGGTTGCGTATCGCCGGGCGCCCAGAGCAGCGTATTAGCCGTGTGGCACTGTGCGGCGGGGCGGGCGATTCCCTGTTCGAGGCGGTACGTTCCGTTGGGGCAGATGTGTACATTACCGCCGACTTGCGGCACCACCCCGCCAGCGAATTCCGTGAACAAGAACTCGTGCGCGGCACCGGGTGCGCGCTGATTGACTGCTCCCACGCGGCCAGCGAATCGCTCTGGCTGCAGCGCGCCGGTGAGAGGCTGCAGGCGCTACTGGCCGAACGTGGCCACAGCATTACCTTCACCGTCTCATCACTGAACACCGACCCGTGGGACTTCACCGTACCCACCGGCAGCGCGGCGGGCTCAGCATCCACCCGGTAATTCGCCGTAAAGCCCAAACACCTCAACCCACACAAACCCACATTGCGGCGGTTTGCGGGGTATAAAATGTGCGGCGTCTAGAAACGGGAAGGCCCCGGGAAACCCACCACGGGTCCCGGGGCCTTCCACCTTTAGCTGACTACCTCTGCAGGCAGAGAACAGTCGGTGCTATCGCGTCCTCGTAGCATTCGCGTACTGGTACAGGAACTGAGCGGCCTCAGCACGGCTCACTTGAGCGCGCGGGTTGAACTCCTTAGACTGTGCATCAAGCACCACGCCCTTTTGCTGCGCCCACACCATGTCGCGGTAGTAAATGTTGCTGCCAGCGCGCACATCGGTGAATGGTGAATACTTCGGGAGCGTCACGTTCGGCTTACCGGCGGCGCGATACATGAACGAGACAAGGGTCTGCCGGTTCACGCTATCATCCGCGTGGAATGAGCCGTCCCCATACTCATTACCAATATTCTGCTGACGAGCCCACACAATCGCCTTATACCGCGGGTTGCTGGTGGAAATATCGCGGTAGGGTGACTGGGCTGGGAGCTGTATATCAGGGGAGCCAGCCATACGGTACAGTGCCTCTACCAGCTGTCCGCGGGTTACACTCTCTGACGGGGAGAAACGGCCGTCACGGGCTTCCAGCACGTTCTGATCCACCGCCCACGTGGCACTCTGGTAGTAGCGTTGTGAGGACTCCATATCAACAAACCGGGACTTCGGCTTCCGGACCTCCTGCTGTGAGGTAACCGCAGGAACATCAATGGTGCGGCTAATCGCGCGGGACGGATCCTGCGACTTCACCGACACGGTAACTTCGTACTGCTTAGATGCACTTACCTGCGACCCGTTGATTCCATTGCCACAATAGCGCCTGAACCATCACCGAACATTGCAGTCTGCAAATCCTGCTCCACCCGCTTCACCACGGTGCCGGTACCCTTTTCACGAAGCACCAGCTCGAAGGAATCGCCCTCATCTAACCGGAAATTCGTGGCCCACACCGATACTCGGTTGTATGACTTGGTGGTGTTGATCGTCTCGCCGTTGTACTTGACCCTTGGCTGGGCATCCTTTACCGGCAGGTTTGCCCGCGCAATCTCATTCACCTGGCCGTTATGCCGGTTGTACACAATGTAGGCGTAACGCTTCGAAGCATCAACCTTGAACCCCGAGTACTCCAGGGTGGACGTAAAACTACTGGTGTTTTTACCGTCCTGCGCGGCAAAGGTAATGTCTTTGGAGGCGAGAGGCTCACCCTGAGGCTTCCCGTTCGCGTCCACCTCAACGATCTGTGCGTACGAGGTTGAACCTGCGGGAATATTTGAGAAGTTCAGCCCCCTAACTGTCAGGCTGGCCTGTTTATCCACAGGATTCAGCTGGTTATTGCGAATGGACAGGCGCTGCACCTCACCCGTGACGGTATTGAGCGGAACGCTCACACCCGTCATGGTGCCGTAAAAATACTCGGAGTACACATCCAGCTTAAAGGTGCCAATGCTGTACGGGCCTTTCGCCGGGTCTATATCATTGCCGGGGACGTTGAGCTGAATTTCGAAGGAACCGTCAGCGTTAATCTTATCTTTCGGAATTACAGTAGTGTAAAGGTTCGGAACGCGCCGCATCTTCTGCCGTGACCCTTCAACAAACATAGACCGCGGGCCGAATGCAATGGCGAGCGAACCGTCCTGTTCACGGTGCTGCTCGGTGAACCCGGTGCCGCGCACCGTAATGGTTCCACCATCAATCAGGTCAAGGTTTGGGGTATCAACGGTCAGCTTGGGGCCGCTGGCTGCAGGCTGCCCAGCGGCTTGTGCGGCGGCCGGAGTTTCGGCTGCTAATGCTGCCGGTGCTAGGGCGGCACCGAGCGGCAGAGCAAGAGCCCCGGCGAGAGTCAGAGCGCATGCGCGCTTGGGCAGGTTGTGCGGTGAGAATGAATTACCCATCAGATTACTCCACTCGTAAAGTAATTTATTGATACCTTCACGGTAGCAAAACGCCTAGTGGGAGTCGAGGAAAACCGCAAATTACCCCGAAAAGCATTAACTGTAAAGTAAAGGTGTAGGAAAACTATTCATAGATTAATATTCATTAAATGGCTTATTCGCACTTTAGTGTCATTAAAAACAGATATGCATGTTTACATACTTTAATTCTCTGTATATATATGTTTCATGCGTAAAGTATCTGGTGTGGTCTTAGTATCGTGCAGCACAGTCAAAGACCTATGACCCCCTACACATGCCCCATGGGCCACATTATTGGTGTGCAAACAGGGGAGTGGGGCACAGAGGAGAAAATGTTGAATCCGCAGACGCCCCAGAAAACACGGCGCACAATCACGATGCATTAATACAGCGCAGAAAAGAACCCCCGCGCCGCACAATCAGAGGAGATGATGACTGTGCGTCACGGGGGGAGACTCAAGAGCTTGAACCGTTGATTACTTCTTACCGTAAATACGGTGGTAACGGTACAGGAAGGCCGCCATTGCGTCACGGGTAATGGCCTGGCCCGGGCGGTAAGTACGGTCGTCCCAGCCGCGGCTAATACCGCGATCGGCCAGCCAGCTGATCTCGGTATAGAACAGGTTATCCCCGTTCACATCAACAAATGACGTGTGCCGCGGAGCGTAGAACCGGTAGTCCCTCGCCTGACGGTAGAAGAACGCCGCCATGGCCTCACGGCTGACCGAATCATTCGGGCGGAACGTACCATCCGGGTAACCGGTAGTAATACCCTGCTGGTACATCCACACGATTTCCTTGTAGAACGGGTACGAGGCGTCCACATCCTTAAACGGAGACCGGTACGGCATCATCACACGGGGGCTGCCCGCCATACGGTAGAAGAACGCCGCCATTGCACCGCGCTCAATATTATTCTGCGGGCGATAGGTATTATCAGGCCAGCCGGTGGTGATCCCCGTGGAAGCAAGCCACTCAATCTCAGTGTAGAACTGATCCGTGGGGTACACATCCTTAAACCGCTGAGCTGGTTTGGGCGGCTCAGGCGCCGGAGGCTGCGGTTTTGGCTTCTCCGGTGTGGGCTTAGGGCTTGGCTTAGGCTGTTCCGGGGTAGGTGTCGGGTCCGGTTTGGGCTTTTCGGGCGTAGGCGTTGGACTCGGCTTAGGCTGTTCCGGGGTAGGTTTTGGACTCGGCTTAGGCTGTTCCGGAGTGGGAGTTGGCTGCGGAGTCGGCTTTTCCGGTGCGGGTGTCGGGTCCGGTTTGGGTTGCTCCGGTGTGGGCTTAGGGCTTGGCTTAGGCTGCTCCGGAGTGGGAGTTGGCTGCGGAGTCGGCTTTTCCGGTGTGGGCGTTGGACTTGGCTTGGGCTGCTCCGGGGTAGGTGTCGGGTCCGGTTTGGGCTTTTCGGGCGTAGGTTTTGGACTCGGCTTAGGCTGCTCCGGCGTGGGAGTAGGCTGCGGAGTCGGCTTTTCCGGTGAGGGTGTCGGACTCGGCGAAGGCTCAGGGGCCTTGGGAGACGGTTCCGGGGTAGGAGCCGGTGTCGGGCTTGGGCTCGGCTTAGGCTGCTCCGGAGTAGGTGTTGGGCTGGGCTCAGGCGTCGGACTTGGTTTAGGCGACTCGGGCACCTTGAGCGTAATCTCGGCTGTAGTGTCCAATGAACGGTCGCTCTTATTGAGCTCCGGCGACGCGAAAGAAACAATCAGGTACTTCTTCGAAGCATCCAATGTACCTGCGGCAATGTTGAGGGTCGCACGGAACTGCCCATCATGCACATCCTCAGCTGCAATACGAGTCATCGCAGCAACAGAATGCGTATCCGGGGTGTTGCCTTCCTGCCATTTCTCAGCCTCCACCACGGCAACGTACACGCCGTTCTGGGCGGCAGTACCCACATAGCCGGAACCCGAAACGGTCACAGCACTATCCTGAGTGGGGTCAAGCTCGCTCTTGTCAATGCTCAGCTTCGGATCAGCCACCGGCTGCGCGGGCTTGACAGCCACCGGGGAAAGCGCCACCAGTTTCACACCCTCATTCTCAGCTTTTGCGGCCACCACATACTTTTTCGACACATCCAACAGCGAGCCGGGCACGGTGACAGAGGCGGCAAAGCCTCCATCGTGCAGATCGTTCGCGTGCACTAGGGCCTCATTACCAACCGGATTACCGGTAGGCTGGCCCTGCTCATCAGCCTCGTACACGCCAACGCTCACGCTCTTAGCCGCACCCTGGCCGTGGAACCCAGTGCCGTTCACCAGCACCTCATTCGACTCTGCGTCCACCTTAAGCTCGGCGGTGGAGAGAGTGATCTTCGGGTCTGCCTGCTTCTGCGGCTCGGTGACCTTCACGGGGGCTGATGCCTGTAAAAGCCCCGCTTTCAGGGCGGCGCCCTCATCCTGTTCCGCACCCGTTGCACCGGTTGCTACCACGTACTCTGCGGCGGGGTCGAGTGTGTTCCCGGGGACATTAAGAACAGCGGTAAACGCACCATCCTGAATATCTGCACCCTTCACGAAGGCGACTGCAGCCACAGCGGGGTCACGCTCATCAGCACTGTGAGCGGGGAATGCATCCTTACGCACCAGGTATACGTACACACCGTGCTGCGCCTGCTCACCGTAGAAGCCGGTACCCGAAACGGTCACCGAGGCGCCCTCATCCGATTTAATCTCATCGGTGCTTAAAGTGATCTGAGGGTTCGCCTGTTTTTCAGGTTCGGGGGCGGGCTGCTGTTCCGGCTGAGCGCTCACCAGGCGGTTCATCTGTACCACGGTGGTGAATTCTTGCGGATCCTCAGCAGTGCTCGGGAAAACAATATCCCCATTGGGCAGTGCCACAGCATTAAGTGAGCCGCGGTTTGTGTTTTAGCGCTCACACCGGTCAGACTAATGCTTCGCTCAACGTTCATATCCTTATCGAGGATAACGATGCGGTTATTCACGGAATCCAGAACGCCAAGCTTATCGCCCACCGTAAATAGCTCACCAATGCTCTCCAGGCCCTTCGCGTGAATCGAGGTTTTGCCGTTGAGCACAGTAAACTGCCCGTCGGCGTATGAGAGAACCTGGTATGAGGAATTATGCAGGTAGCTCCAACGGTATACGCGACCGTCGTCGGTGGTGGTTACGCGGCCGTATGAGACGCGCTCAGCAATAGCTGTGCCATCGTCAAAAACCTTCACCGCATCTTTGCTGAAATGGAGCAGATAACCGCGCTGTACCTCCCCCTGCTCATTTGAGATAGTCGTTCCCGAGTCATACACAAATGACCCGTCGGGCAGCGGGGCAAGCATGTTCGCCGTATGCGTGTATTGGGTGCCGTAATACTCCGAGGTATCGGCATCGGGCGCATTGGCTAAAGCCGGATCTAGGGTTTTCGGGTCGGGCAGCGGCATGCTGCTGAGCAGCCCTGAGGAATCAACCGTAATGTAGTTTTTAGAGGTAAGTACACCCCAGGAGTGGGTGAACTTGTTGTACCCCATCGCCAGGGTTTCCTCTGCGGGGTCAAAGTTGAAACCAGAAACCGGTTGGGCGGGGCTCAGCTGCCCGTCCTCAGTAACGGTGTACCGTTCCAGCTGGTTGGTGTCTGTGGCAGCGATTAGGATTTCACCCGTCTCGGAATTAGCAGCAAAATGCGCGCCGCCCCCAGCCTGCAGCTGCCCGGTTGATACCGTCTGCATGGTTTCGGGGTTAATAATGGTGTAGGTTGAAGCCTCTTTGCCCAAAGCAGATGCGGCAGCGAGGTGAATAATATATTTACCAACTCGCGCACTCTGTGCAGGTGAGCTATCAATGGTCTTAGTAATAACGTTCTTATTAAAAAGATTGTAATCTGCGGCGGTCTTAGTGTTTTGATCAGTGGGTGCTAATCGGGCAGCTGGCTGAACGGGGGTTGCAAGGACGGGTGTGAGAGGCATAGCGACAGAGCTTACAAGAGCGATTGCGCAGATACCCTTCTTCAACCCCTTGCGGGAGTAAAAGGTAGACATGTGTGTATCCAATGCTAACGGTACATTGTTGCTAGAACATATTTAGGTACCAAAATGCGGGGATGTTAAAAGGCAAAAACAGCTAATATTTATGAATATTATGCACATCACTTATAGTGCGCTTGAAATAAATTCAACTATTACTCTAGTGAAGTTAGGAATATATTCCTGGATATTGCAGATTCAATTTAATATTTATGTTTTCTGCATGTAATAGTTACCCGCTGCGGGGTGGCGTGGGCGCAAAAGTCAGGTTGTTGACACACCCGGTATTTACACACCAGCCACCCCGTGAGGCAGCCCCATCCTTACGCCGCTGCGGGCAGTACTGGCACGGGGCCACCTCTGTTATCACTCATTGGACGCTATAGCCTGTCGGCGGTATTACCCCTGATGCCTGTACCGGTAAATAAACGCGGCCATTGCATCACGGTGAATAGGCTCACCCGGACGGTAAGTGCCGTCAGACCAGCCTTTCGTAATACCCTGTTGCTTCAGCCAAGTAATCTCCTGATAGAAAGCATCACCATTCTGCACATCGTTAAACGGTGAGTTCACCGGAGCCGTGTACGCCGGAGCACCAGCATAACGGTAGAAGAACGCTGCCATCGCATCACGATTCACCGGATCATGCGGACGGAACGTACCATCCCAATAACCGGTAGTAATACCCCGCTGGTGCATCCACACAATCTCCTTATAGAACGGGAACGACGGATCCACATCCTTAAACGGAGACTCCTTCGGTAAAGTTACCTCGGGTGAGCCAGCCATACGGTAGAAATACGCAGCCATCGCAGCACGCTCAACATTCTGACCAGGACGGAACGTACCATCCGGGTAACCGGTAGTGATGTTCTGAGAACCCAACCACTGCACTTCGGAGTAGAACTGGTCGGTCGCGGGCACATCACTAAAACGCTGCGGTTGAGGCTGAGGCTCCTGCGGTTTCTGAGGATCCTCAGATCGGGGCTGATTGGGGGTGCTCTTCACCAGGCGGTTAAGCCACAGGTTTGTGGATAACCCGTCATTTTTCTCAAGCATCGTGGGGTAAATAATATCCCCGTTCGGCAGCTCCAGGGCATTGGCGGAACCGGTCTTATCGGTCTTCTTCAGGCCCGTGAGCGGAAGTTCTTTTTCAACGGACAGATCTTTAGACAGCCACACGAGGCGGCCATTTGCCGCATCAACGGCCACAATTTTATCGCCTGCTGACAGGAGTGAGGCAAGCTCACTATACCCTGCGGGGCCTTCGCGGTAGCACGCACTGTTCTGAACGACGAACCATCATATGCAAGCACCTGAACGGCACTCACCGCAGGAGCATAGTTATTCCACCGGTACACGTACCCGTCAGGGGTGGTCATTAGCCCGTTCATATACGCCTTAGCGGTGGCATCGTCCGTTGAACCTGCCGCCACCGAGAAGCCCTTGGTGCTCAGGTGCACCAGCTGTCCGCCCTGAACCTGCTTGTCCGCCGCATCGCGTATCACTTTATTGGGGGCGTACACGAATGAACCATCCGGTAAAGCAGCTAGGGTGCGGGTGTCACCGGTGAAAGTATCCCCGTAGTACTCGCTCACATCGTTCACTGCGGATATGGCGGTATCGTAGTCCTTGGGCGAGTCTGCCTTCTGGACAGTGACCGCACCGTTGGAATCAACACTTATAAAACGAGCCTGGGCGGAGCCGGTGACAGCAAGAACACCCCACGTTTTGGATGCCCCGTTATAGCCCAGCGCCATCACATTCTCACCCTTGGCGAGACTCAGACCCGCAACGGCACCGCGAGATACAAGCTCACCCTGCTCATTCACGGCATACCGTTCTACCGTCCCTGCGCTCTCATGAGCGAAGATAATCTCACCGCTATCCGGGTTTGCGGCGAATCGGGCACTTTTACCCATCGGCAGGGTACCTGAGCTGACCTCACGCAGAGTATCGGCCTCCAGTACCGAGTAGCGGGCCTGCTCATCAGAACCGAAGCGGGCACCCGAAGCGTGGAACAGATACGAACCTACCCGCACAGTGTTCTGCGGGTCGGCAATATCGGCCCCAGAATCCCAGCTTTGCCCCAGGCGGTAGCCGCTTCCTGTAAACCCTTGGGCGCTTTTACCTGTATAGGAGAAAGTGAGTGCGTCAAGGCCCTCACCGTCACTATAGAAATTCGAGAAAGCATGGTTTCCTTCGGGGGTGAGGTTAGCTGCCACATTTGTCCAGGTGACCACGCCGTTATTTTCCTGCTGCTGTGCCGTCAACAGTGAGAGAGCGGCCACCGGGATCTCATGCGGGCCTTCCCACTGCCCGGAGGCGTAGTTTTTGGTGCGCACCGTCATGTACAGGGTGCCGCTGCCTTTAACCGCATCAAACTCAATGCGCGGGTTCGATAGGGTAAGGTTCAGGGCGCACCCAGTTTCGGGGTTATTGCGGTCGGTACAGTGCGAAATGTAGTGGACTTTACCGGAGCCCTGCAGCGATACCTGATTACCATCATTGGAAACGACGGCATGATGTGCTGGGAACGAGAAAAGGTCTTTGGTGTTGTACGATGCGCCTTCACCCACCGCATAAGGTTCACCAATATAACTGCGGAATGATGCTTTGATCCCCCAGTTAATGGTGCCAGAAACGGCGGCTGGGGTGTCATTTTGCGCGGGTGCCTGCCCGGCGGCGGGTAATGCGGCGGCCTGCGTATTGGGGGGAGGGTGCAGAGAATGCAGGGGCTGAAGTAAACGTGAGTGAGCCAACTAGCGCCACCGCGCATACGCTCTTCTTCACACCTTTGCTAGAAGAAAAAGTAGACATGGGGTCCGTCCGATGTTAGTAGTGTGTTAGGACGTGCTTAGCTTACCAAAAAAAGCAACCCTATTCATGAAGGGAAGCATGTAATAGTTATGAGTATTACGGTGGGCTCTACAGGTATAGTGAGTGAATTTTTTTAGAGGAGTATTTTGGGGTAAAAGTGCCTTATCGAACCGCATTTTTATCGTTTTTATACTGCTATACAAGAGGAGCAGGTGATAAGAGGTGTGAGCGGGGCTTGTTGGGTGGGACTGCGTCAAAAAAGTATTTAACGACACACTGTCTGCATATACTGCCTTGAGTGGGAGTAATTATGAATAAACACTTGAGGCCATGAGCGCACACGCCAAAAGCGAAGCACTGTCGAGAAACAGCGCAGCGTCACTGCCGTATCAGCACGGTGAGCGTGCCAGCCTTCCGCTCGGTTCCGGCCACCCACTCAACATCCCAATCTGCCTCCAAAGCCTCCACCAGCGCAGCGGCCCCGTCGGCATCGGCCGTAAAATCACGCTCGGCCAGACCACTGCGCACCAGGTACCGGGCCAGCTCACCCCGGTAATGCTTCGCCATATGCGACACCACCTTACGGGTGCCATCGGCGCTCACCCTCTCAACGCGCACTGCTAAAGTCTGCGCGCCAGGGGTCACCCACGACTTCGCGTAAGCCGCCGAACGGCAGTCCAGCACCAGCTCACCTGCCACCACAGGCGCCAAAGCCGAGCTAAGCGCGCCACGCCAAAAATTGGCCAGCTGCCCCAACTCACCCAGCTTCACACCCATGGAAAGGCGGTACGCAGGAATCGCATCCTCAGGGCGCACCACACCCCATAGCGCAGACGAAATCAGAATAGTACGCTGCGCTAACTGCCGCTCGGCGGGGGAGAAACTGCCGTAGTCCAGCGCCTCAAACAGCACACCCGTGTATGTTTGAATTGCCGCGTGCGCAGGTTCATGAAGCAGACGCGTATTGCGCCGCACCTCAGCCTCTAAGGAAGCCCCCACCTTCAGCTGCTCCAACGCCGTTTCCTGCGCCGAAACAGCAGCCAGCTGCTCTAGTACGGTCTCCCGCTCGCCCGTGAGTTCGGGAAACGACAGATCCGCAAACTGCACGGGAGCGTTCGTCGCCTCAGCGGCGGTTTTACCTTCAGACGGCGGCAGAAGAATCAGCATAATACCCAGTGTAAACCGTGCCGCCGCCGGTTTCGGTAGAATACTCTATGAGGCAGGATGCCCAGGCAATCGCGCGGCACGCACCGTTAGCCGGTGTGCGCTTCGAGGAAAGTCCGGGCTCCACAGCACAGGATGGTGGATAACGTCCACTCGGGGTAACCCGCAGGCCAGTGCCACAGAAAACAGACCGCCGTCCCAGCTTGGGGCGGTAAGGGTGAAACGGTGGTGTAAGAGACCACCAGTGGGTGCGGTGACGTGCCCAGCTTGGTAAACCCCATCCGGAGCAAGGTCAAACAGAACACGCCATGATAGGGTAGTGCGCCCGAACCGCTGCGCCAGCTGCGCGCGGGGGTGCGTGTTCGGGTAGACTGCTTGAGGCTCACGGCAACGCGAGTCCTAGATAGATGATTGCCCCGGGCACCCGGTAGAACCAGGCGCCTATGACAGAACCCGGCTCATAGGGCATCCTGCCTCACCTCTAAACCCCGTGACAGCACCACACCCTAGTGACCGAAAGGATCAGGGTCCACGCCCGGCATCCAGCTATTGCCCTCCACGGTCCACCCCTCCTTTTCACCACTTTTTTCATGCGGGAGGTCCACTTCTTATTCAGACGGTTCACGTACAGTTTGCCGTCCAAGTGGTCGGTCTCATGCTGCATGCACCGGGCAAACCAGCCGGTCGCCTCAAAGCGCAGCGGATTACCCTCGCCGTCGAACCCGGTGACCGTCACCCACTCGGCGCGTTTGAGCGGGAACCCGTACCCGGGGAATGAGAGGCACCCTTCTTCTTCAGTATCCGGGTCAGGATCTGCCCCAGAGATTTTCCCGAGAGTTAACACCGGGTTCACGACCACCCCGCGCGGCGGCACCCCATCCTCATTCTCCATCTGGTAGGTGAATAAACGCAGACCCACACCAATCTGCGGTGCGGCGAGCCCTACCCCGTGGGAGGCGTCCATTGTCTCGTACATGTCGGCGATGAGCTCTTTGAGCTGCTCATCGAATGCGGTGACAGGGGCAGCCGGGCGGTGAAGTACAGGGTTGCCGTGAATAACGATGGGGTGAACAGTCATACGGTGATACCTTTCGTAGTGTGGTGGTTGGGCGGGTTAATCCAGCAGATCGAAACCAATAGTATCGCGCAGCACCTCGTTCGTGCCCCCAAAAATTGGGAGCAGACGTGCGGCAAGAAAAGCCTGCGCCACGGGATGCTCATTAATATAGGCGTAGCCGCCAAAAAGCTGCAGGCACGTATCGGTGATACGGCAGGCGTTCTCTGAGGCGAAAACCTTCACCTTTGCGGCTTCGGCAGCGCTTAAAGCGCCCGCATTAAACGCGTCAATGGCACGGCTCACGTACAGCTCGGTGGTCTCGGCGGCCATGAGCGCATCCACCAGTTTGAACCGGGTGTTCTGAAAATCAGCCACACGGGAGCCAAAAACTGCCGTTCCTTCACATAAGAAACGGTTGCCTCAACGGTAGTTCGGGCAATCACGGCGGATGCGGCGGCAATTGCCAGGCGAGCCTGCGGCAACTGCTCCTTCACATACCGCAGCCCTTCCCCGAGCTCACCCACAAGGTTCTGGGCGGGAACCCGAACATTATCAAAAAATAATTCGGCGGTATCGGAGGCACGCAGCCCCAGCTTATCGAGCTGGTTGCCTGCCGTGTACCCCGAAGATTTCTCCACCATAAACAGCGAGAACGAACCTGACCCGCCGCGGGTGCTGCCGGTCTCGGTACGGGCCAGCACAAGCGCCGCATCTGCCGAGATACCCGAACCAATAAATGTCTTCTGCCCATTAAGAATGAACTCGTCGCCCTCACGCACGGCGGTGGTGCGGCAGGCACGCAGATCCGACCCGGCCCCCGGCTCCGTAAAAGCACACGAGGTGACCAGCTCACCGGTGACCATCGCTGGAAGCCACTGCTGCTTCTGCTCCTTGGTACCGTATGCCAGAAGGTAAGGCAGTACCAAGTCCTGCTGCAGGTGCACGGCAAGAGCGAACCCGTGGCACCCTTTGGCCGCAAGTTCTTGGGTAAGCACCAGCTGGTAGCGGTAATCAGGCATACCCGCCCCGCCGTACTCTTCGGGCACTGCAAGGCCCAGCAGCCCGGCCTCCCCGGCGGCAGTCCAGACAGTACGCGGCATCATGTGCTCACGCTCCCACTGCGGGTAGTGGGCGGCCACTTCGTGAGTAATAAACTCGCGTGCCGCCTCACGGAAAAGCTCGTGGTCTTCGGTGAATTCGATCGTGGGTCGCATGGGGTCCTCGGGTGCTAGATGTAGGCTCGGGAGGGGATAGGATATAGCGAAGGGCCGTTACGGCTACTGCCATAACGACCCTTTCATTCGGGGTGATCGACGGGGGTTGAACCCGCGACCTCCTGGACCACAACCAGGCGCTCTGCCAACTGAGCTACGACCACCATGCTTGCTCGCAAGGGATACCTCGCGTTTGCAGCGAGTTCCACTTTACAGGAGTTTGAAACTCTTGTCCAAATTTATTCTCAGTGATACGCAGCACAGGTTTTGAGGCTAATTTGATGCGTTCAGCTCAGCCCTTTCCCGCTCAATATCACTCGCAATACGGGCCGCTGCTGTCGCATCCGGGCCATCCTGCACAAAAATTGTGCGGCGATAGTACTTCAACTCGTCAATAGAATCCACAATATCGCCCAACGCCCGGTGGTTACCGGTCTTCGCTGGGGCACTGTAACGGGCAGCCGGGAACCACCGTGCGGCTAACTCCTTAATAGTGGAAACATCAATTACGCGGTAGTGCAGGTGCGCCATAAGCTCGGGCATATAACGTTCTAAAAAGCGCTTATCCATACCTACTGAGTTGCCGCCCAGCTGAGCCTTACCCGCCACCGGCACATACTTTTTCACGTATTTCAGTACCGCCTCCTGCGCGTGATCCATGCTCACCCCGTGCTCAATATCAGCTAACAGGCCCGAAGACTCGTGCATGGTGCGCACATAACTATTCATGTTTTCCAGAGCGCCCGCTGGTGCCTCAGGGCCGGGTTTAATAACTAGCTCAACCCCTTGCCCCAGAACATTCAGATCAGAATCTGTGACCAACACCCCCACCTCAATGAGCGCGTCATTGGCCACATCAAGGCCGGTCATTTCGCAGTCAATCCACACAATACGTTCACTTGAAATACTCACCCCTTAACTCTACCCCTTGCACTCCAGAACAGGGCGTATGCCCCGAGGCAGAACCCTAAATACCAGGTGGGAACAGTGCGCTGTACAGGGGGAGTGCACGCCCGAAGAAGTATGCCTCATTTGGGTATCATGGAAACAGGTATGCCCACAACAGGAACGCGGAGGTGATTCATGTCGCGCACTAAGCGCACGCAGCGGGGTCGTCGCACCGAGTTAAACGAGCACCAAACGCTCGAAACCCGGTTAGAGCACTACCGGCGCGAAGGCAAAGAACACCGGATGCGCACCCTCATGTGGGGTACCGTCGGGTCCATTATGATCATGCTCGGCTCTATGGGTCCGGGTGGCTCGCCGATAGTTCAGACTTCTGGCGAAGCTCCATTATTAGGACCATCCGCTATGACCCTTCGTGGATTATTGCATGCGTGGTACTGGTGGCGGCAGGCGGCATGATTATGTGTCGCGAATGGCTGCGCATCTATCAGAAAGTTGGGACCGACGCCTCATCAAGACGATGGATCTACGCCGTCATCGCCTGCTGGAGCACCCCGCAGCTTTTTGCCTTCACGCTTTTTAGCCGCGATATGTTCTCCTACTATGGTCAGGGACAGGTGATCGCCAATGGCCTCGACCCGTATAAGCACGGCGTATCTGAGATCACCAACTTCTTCCAAAACGGAGCCGACCCCCTGTGGGCGCAGTCGCCCCCGCCGTATGGGCCCGTCTTCATTAAGATCGAACAGTTTATTGTTTGGGTGGCCGACGGTAATATTGACGCCGCCCTGTTTATGTTCCGTTTAGTCAGTGCGCTGAGCTTTTTGGGCATTATGTACTATGCTGTGGGTCTTGCCGGCGAACATGGTTACAGCCGCACCCGCACGCTGTGGCAGGTGGGCGCGAACCCCCTGTTTATTGCTTCGTTCGTCTCAAGTGGACACAACGACTCAATGATGACTCTTTTCATGGTCGCCAGCCTGTACATTGCTAAACGGCACCGAACTTTTTGGGGCGGTATGGCCGCTGTGACCGTGTTGGCGTTAGGGGTTGCCGTGAAACCCCTCGCTCTTGTGGTGCTTCCTTTCGTTGGTTTGCTATGGGCTGGGGAATATGCCAGCTGGCCGCGCCGGTTTGTGTACTGGGCATTATCGCTGGTAGTGCTATTTGCCGAGATGTGGCTCATGGGTGCGGTAACCGGGCTAGGCTTTGGGTGGGTGAGTGCGCTGTCAACCACCGCCGGGCAGTTTATCTGGTTTACCCCCGCTGGGGCTCGTTATTGGGGCTGTCGTAACCGCGCCCGGTGTTTCGCCCGAGACCGCCGATCATTACAAGCATATTATTGAGTACATCGGTAAAGGGCTCGGTATGGCAGGGGCGATACTTTTTGCCTTCTTCGGGCGTGACCGCGAGATTGTGCGCCGTGCCGGCCTGGCTATTATTGTGATGCTGGTGCTGAGCCCCATGATCCAGCCCTGGTACCTGCTGTGGGCCTTACCAATGATTGCCGCCACTGGTATTCGCACGAATTTTCAGCTCATGTGGTACTTCGCAACCACGGTGTTCTTTATGGCATTATCGGTGAGCGATCAGCTGGCAATATCCCCGTACCTGCTCGACTTTGATAAACACATGGCACAGCTGATTGCTGGGCTGGTATGCCTCGGGTACGTGCTGTACCTGCTGCTGCTTGATCCCGGCACCCACGCCCTCACCCGTAACACCCTCATGCCTAAGATGCTTCTGGCTCATATTCCGCGATGGAGCATGCGCACCCGCATGAACCTCAAACGGGCAAAAGCCGAATACGCAGCGGCCAAACTATTACGGTCTGAACAGAAAAAGCAGCGTGCTGCCAAGACCTCCTCAGCATCGCAGCAGGCGCACAAAGCTGACGCTTCCGGAAAGCAGCAGGAAGGCCAAACCGATACCTCCGTGCACAATAACGATTCGGGGGAGTAGCCCTCCGTAGGGTACTGCAGCTCAAAAGCCCGCAGAGTATTCCTTGAGGAATACATGCCGGGCTTTTGCTGTAGTGAGCAGGACTGCCGGTGTGACCGGGCGCAGCGTCACATAGTTCCCGTTTCGGTGCTGTAACTGCTGATGCGTGTCTTGAAAAATGTAGGGTTGCTCACGACAGGCGCCGTTTGGGGTGTAGTGTTCCTAACGTTTTCGTGTTTTATGCTGTGTTCTGAAAATTTAGGTGTAATCTATAAATATCACTTGGCACGATCGCCGTGTACGAGTGAACTAGGCTAAGTATCACTTGCCGTGCGCCTCAGTAGCTCAGAGGATAGAGCAGGAGCCTTCTAATCTCTTGGTCGGGGGTTCGATTCCCTCCTGGGGTACACAACAGCGCCCGCTTGGTTCCACGTATTTGTGCGGAACCAAGCGGGCTTTATTATTGCACAGGCACCAGCGTGCGGGTCGCAAGCTGGGGCAGATCAGGGATGTGACCTGCCCCCGTCGGTTGGCAGGAGCATCACCCGATCACTTACCTGCGGCTTTTTGCTTGCCGGGGTTAGTGCTCTTGCATGAGTTGAGCACGTTCTCCATTGCCCTTTTCTCATCGGGGGTTACCCATAGCTTGTATTTAGCTTTCACATGCACCTGCCGCGCAACATAGGTGCACCGATACGCTGTGTTGCCCGGCAGCCATTCTGAGGCGTCAGAATCAGACTTCTGCATATTTGCGGGGCCATCTGAGGCCACCAGGTTCTCGGGGTCATTAGCGAGCTCGCGGCGTTTTTGCTCATCAATATCCTGCGCCCCGGTCTGCCACGCATCAGACAGCGCCACCACATGGTCAATTTGTACGGCGCTGGAGGTTTTCTTGCCGCGCTTAAAATCAATAGTTTTACCGGTGTACGGGTCAGCCAGTTTTCCGGTGATCACGGTGCAGGCGCGTGTTCCAGCCTTAAAACGAACATCCGTCAGGTCTCGGCGTAAAATATCGTCGCGCGTGTTGCACCCGTTTTTGTCCACGTCTTCCCAAGCGGCACCAAACTGCTCCCGGGAATACCCGTTCTTTGAGGCCCGTTCTTTAACGGGCAGGGAGGAGAGTTCCTTCTTAACGGTCGCTAAATCGGGGGCGAGCGCAGTGGTGGGATCGACCGCGTCGTAGGGGTTCTTGACCTCTTGCAGGGTTTCTGTTTTGACGTCTGGCTCGTCCTCTTCACCGGTGTTCGGTGATGAGGAAGCACTGGGGTTCGCCTCAAACAACCCGCCCGTACCGTGCCTGCCCACATAGATGACCGCAATAATCAGAAGAATAACCACGGCGATAGCGATCAGTGTATACAGCAGACGCCGCTTTTTGGGGTCCATGGTGGAGGGATGTAGTCCTTTGGGAAGGGTGGGTAGGCTCAACGGGGTTCTCCAGGGTGGGTGGTGGCGGGATAAATTGTGGGCGATGCTATAGCGCTCACGGCGTCGTCGGGATGCGTGCTTTTAACACGTGCACACGACGTTGCCGTATATAGCATAGGGGCTGGAGCATCGTAGCGGAAACCGGGCGGTTGTCTGGTGAGTGCTTGGGCTTTATAGGGGATATGTCATAAAACTAAATATTATGCACGTAATGCGAATATTTTTTAAATATTATGGATAGTATTTCAAGAGATTGTCCACATATTCTAATTTTTCTGCAATCCTTCAGGAAAAAGATAGGAATATCCACACTATTTGCGGTGCGCATTAGTTTTAGCGGTTTTTCTTTGCAACTCTAAGGGGACTTCTTACCCCACTACATTTAGGAGTTGCACTATGAGTGACATTGTGACAATCCGCGGGTTTGCGGCCACTCGCCCCGAGCTGCGGGCTCTACCCAGCGGGGTTCCGGTGGCAAGTTTCCGGGTGGCAAGTACACCCCGCTGGTTCGACACGGCTTCTGGGACATGGCAGCAGGGGCGTACAAACTGGTACACGGTGACAGCATTCCGCAGGCTGGCGAAGAATATCGCGGCCTCAATCGATAAAGGGCACCCGGTGCTGCTAACCGGCCGGTTGCAGATCAAACAGTTCACCCATAAAGACGGCAGCAGCGGTTCCTCCGCTGAAATCGACGCACAGTCGATTGGGGTGGACCTGGGATATGGCACATGCATATTCGAACGCGGTGTGGAACGGCGGGATCTTGCACCACAGAATCAGAATGAGCAGCATCCCGAACACGCCGAGCCCATTATGAGGAACAGTATTGTGCGGATGCACCCTGAAACCGCACCTGAAACCGAGGGTGACGGCCCCGCCCGCAATAACGCGGCATACGATAACAACGGGGTGCACTGTGACAATGATAGGACCTTCGAACATGCAGATACGCGGACCCGTCCTGCTGCAGCCGGTACCGATTCTAAGGCACAGGCTGCCGCGTAGAGGCCGGAACTGCTGAGACTATCGAGCGTACCTCTTGTGCTGCAGGTGCCTTATCTTGCGTGTTGCCGGGGAATCTGCGATAATTCACAACTGTGTTCACGCTGGGCACGCCCCTGCCGCAGGGGGAAGAGCGACCGTAACAGCGTGAACCGTGGGGCACCAATCCTGCCCCACGCAGTGAGTACCCCTCCATGAATCTTATGGGTGGGCAACCGAGCCTATTTGACCTGCGGCAGGTGGCTCAGGAGATCTAATCAATGCAGACTCTCGACTTTATCGACAAGAAGTCCCTTCGTGACGACATTCCCGAGTTCGCCCCCGGCGACACTCTCAACGTTCATGTGAACATTGTTGAAGGTAAGAACCGCCGTGTGCAGGTTTTCAAGGGCTTCGTTGTTGGCCGCCAGGGCGCGGGTGTGCGCGAGACCTTCACCGTTCGCAAGATTTCGTTCGGTATTGGTGTTGAGCGTACCTTCCCGGTTCACTCTCCGGTGATCGAGAAGATTGAGGTTGTCAGCCGCGGCGATGTGCGCCGTGCAAAGCTGTACTACATGCGCAACCGTCACGGTAAAGCTGCTCGCATTCGCGAGAAGCGCGAGTTCTAATTCTTCTCTAGGGTTTAGAACCTGTGGATTCGGCCGAGAACTCGGCGGTTCCCAGCACCAGGCGTCGCCTCAAACGGGGGTGGCGCCTGGTTGCTGTAGCCCTGGGCATAGCGGTAGTGACACTATTGTGCGTTCGCACGTTTAGTGGACGTGTACTACATCCCGTCAGAATCAATGGAACCCGCATACACCCCAGGAGACCGGGTGCTCGTCTCCAAGCTGGAGGGAGCAGATGCGGTGCAACGCGGCGATGTGGTGGTTTTTGACGGTACGGGCTCGTTCGCACCGTATGAATCGGGTGGTAGCTTCTGGAAAGACCCGGCTAAAAGTATCGGGCAGTGGCTGGGGTTTACCCCCACGGATACGGTGTACATTAAGCGCGTCATTGCGGTAGCAGGGGATCGTCTTTCATGCTGCTCTGATAACGGTAAACTAGTGTTGAACGGGCAGGAACTGGATGAGCCATACCTGTACCCGCAGGATAGCCCTTCCGAGATGCGGTTTGATGTTGTTATACCGCACTCCAGGATTTGGGTGATGGGGGATCATCGTTCGGCATCGGTCGATTCTCGCTCCCTGCTGGGAGCACCCGGTGGTGGCATGATTCACACCAATAAAATTATTGGTCGAACCGCCTGGCGTATTCATTTTTAGGTTTTATATATACACTATGGTTTCTTTGTAAACCAATTATTTTGTCTACCCGGTGGTTAACACCCTTTACAATGGCATGTGAACCATATGTCCTCTCAGAAAGGTCTTTGGCATGGCTGAACAGAATGAGCCTCAGGGAACGGACGCGGAGTACCAGCCGCGCACGCGCCGTGAGCGTCGTGAACTTGAGAAGCGGTCCCGTAAAGCCGTTCGCGCCCAGAACAGCGAGAACGCTGCTGACGCTACGGGTGCGCCCTCCGGCAGGCGTTTCGGCCGCCACGCCAAGTACTCCAGCGACGCTTCGGGAACTGAGTCTCAGTCAGCCAACGTAACGGGGGCATCAGGCAGCGCGCGTACCCAAGAGACGGAAACATCACAAGCGGCACAGTCAGGCTCGTCGCGGCGGTTCAGGTTCGGCCGCCATGCTGCCCCTGAACAGCCCGTTGAAGCGGACACCCCGCAGCCCCAGCCGGATCCAGAACCTCAGCAGCAGACCCCTGAAACTCAGGAAAAACCGCAAGAACCCGTAGCGAACTTCTGGGATAACGTCAGCGCGCCCACTAAATCAAATGTTTTTACTGAGCGCAGCACCCACGCCTCAGAAAGTGATGACGACTCCGCTAACACTACTGAGCAGTCCGATGGTTCAACCCATGTAGCCACCTCCAAATGGCTCAATAGCCTCAAAAAGGCACAGGGTGCAGACTCTGCGCCGCAGACCGGCATTATTGAGACACAGCCCCTTAAACTCAAAAAAAGCTTCCTCAAAAACGGCTACCTGGGGTACAGCACTATGGGCGAAAATGCGCCCCAGCAGAGCTCAGAAGCTCTTGACGCAGGCTACAGCGCCCCCAACGAGCCGCAGCAGGGTAACAACAACGGGTCCGTCACCGAGCCCGCAGCAGATACAGACCCGGACCGCACCGTCAGCATTAACCGCGTGAAACGCAGCAGGCCCTCACGGAAACCTGTCTCCCGCGATACACGTTCTATTTCGCGCACCACGCGTCCCGCATCCCGCAATACGGCCCCGCAACAGACTCTTTACGAAAACCCCGTGCGGCCTAAGCACCTGGGGACGGGGGCATACTCCTCAGACGATTACGACTATGAGTATGAGGACGAGCGCAGCACCAAGAAGTCCAAGAAGAAAGACAAAAAGCCTGAACTAACCCTCAAACAGGCTCGCGAAGAAGGCCGGATGGGTGAGTGGGCATGGACCACATTCCGTGAATCGGCCATGGTGGTGGTGTACGCGTTGGTGATTGCGTTCATCATTAAAACGTTCCTGGTGCGCGGCTACTACATTCCCTCCGGGTCGATGGAGAACACTCTGCAGGTGAACGACCGGGTCTTTATCAACGCCGCCGGGTCATATTTCGGTAGCCCGAACCGTGGCGACGTGGTGGTGTTCAAAGACTCCCAAGGGTGGATCGACTCAGCCCAGAAGAAGAGCAACCCCATTAATGACGCCCTCACATTCGTGGGCATATTACCGGACACCTCCTCAAATTACCTCGTTAAACGCGTCATCGGTAAGCCCGGTGACCGTGTTGAAGGTGACGGGAAAGGCAAAATCAAGGTGAACGGTGTAGAAATCAGCGAGCCCTACCTGCACCCGGGCTCCAACCCGTCCGATGTGCCGTTCTCGGTCACTGTTCCCAACGACTCATACTTCGTGCTGGGTGATCACCGTGACCACTCCGCTGACTCGCGCTACCACATTGGGGATGGGCACGCATTCGTCAAACGCGGCGATATTCAGGGCAACGTGTTCGTTATCGCCTGGCCGATCAACCGCGTTGGCCTAATGACGAACCAGTCCGATGTTTCAAATCAGTGCCCGAACCCTCCAAGTAGGGCAGCGGCATGACTGGCTCACAGGTACCGGCCGCCACTTTAGAGCACGAACATGACCTGTTCGCGGCCGGCTACCAGCTTGTGGCTGGGGTGGACGAAGTAGGCCGCGGCTCTCTTGCCGGTGTCCTCAGCGTTGGGGTGGCCGTTATTGGGGCCCAGGCGCAGCTGCAGGTGGCGGGGCTGATCGACTCCAAAGCCCTCTCACCTGCGCGCCGAGAAAAAATGGTGCCCGAGATCCGACGATGGTGCCTCAACGCCGTGGGGCACGTGAGTCCCGCAGAGATTGACGAACTGGGCATGACCCTTTCCCTGCGTTTAGCGGCACAGCGGGCACTCGCGCGCTTAGGGCGTGAGGGGACAACACCTGAAGTGGTGCTCCTGGACGGTAAACACGACTGGCTCAGTGCCCCCGCCCCCGACCTTTTAGGGCATCAGGATCCCGCGCAGCTGCGGTACGAAGAGCTTCTGCAGCAGGCGTGGGGGCACAGAAATACGCCCTGGCAGGGGCCGGTTCACACCATTATTAAGGGAGATTACTGGTGCGCCTCCATTGCAGCCGCATCTGTATTAGCTAAAGTGGAACGAGACGGGCTGATGCGCGACCTTGCCGCCCGCTACCCGGAATACGGGTGGGAGAATAATAAAGGCTACGGGTCTGCGGCACACCGCGCCGCTATTAGCGAGCACGGGCCCAGCCCGCTGCACAGGCTCACGTGGGCGCTACCGGCAGACGAACAACAGGTACGGATGGCTTATCAACGGCGTCACGCCGAGAACGGGGTAAACGAGAATGAGCGCTGAAGAACTTGAAAACTACGAGACCGATGCGCAGCTGGCGCTATACCGGGAATACCGCGACGTCATGTCGCTTTTCACCCACGCGGTTGATACTGACCGCCGTTTCTACCTGGCAAACCATGTTGAGGTCATTCCCCGGGTGAGCGATGGAACCGTCTACTTTGAGGTGCTCATGAGCGACGTGTGGGTGTGGGATGTGTTCCGCACCAACCGGTTTGTGAAGACCGTGCGGGTTCTCTCAACGCACGACGTGAACGTGGAAGAACGCCTGCCGAACCAGGAATTTTCAATCCCCGATATGGGGGTGCACACACTCTTTGACGCGGCAGAAAACACCGGTATGGTGAGCGAGGCTGAGCACCAGCCAGAAAGTAACGCGCAGCCGCAGGATGCCTCCGATGCCCGGCGGCGCGGCCCCGAAACCGACGGGTAATATCACGACTCCAACGGGTACTAGGGGCACTCGAAAAGCCCGCAGCATCTGCTGGCTTTAAAAACATACTTTGAAAGTTTCGGGCAGACCGGGTGTCTGCCCGAAACTTTTATGCCCGTGTGAGGTGCCTGCAACGGGCCGCTCATAAAAACGTCACATTTCTTCACAATAAGAGTCTTAAACCACATTTTGAAGCATGAAATAGCATAAAACGCCTGTGGATACGACATCTGGCCCCGCACCAGGTGAGTTATCCACAGACCCCGCTGTCTCTCTAGCGAATATCCGCGTACTTCAGGCACAGTACACGTACCCGCACGGTGCACAACACCGAACGGGCCTGCCCCGGTACGCCAACGAAAAGAGAGACCATGACACCCCCGAAGAAACCCACCCGCGCCGCTGCCTGCGCGCGCAGCCAGCCCAAGGCACACGCCGTAGGCCGCTGGGGCGAAGACCTCGCCGCGCGCATCCTCGAAACCAACGGGTACCGGCTGCTCGACCGGAATTGGCGTCTTCCCGCGGGCTACGAAGGGGAACGCACCCACGGCGAGATCGACGCCATCGCTATCGACCCCGACGATGAACTGGTCTTCATAGAAATCAAAACCCGCACCGACAGCGGCTTCGGGCACCCCCCTGGAAGCCATCGGTAAAGACAAGACACGCCGCACCCGTGAGCTTGCCATCCTCTGGTGCCGCCAGCGCGAGACCCTGGACTTCGGGCACTTCCGCATAGACGCAGTCAGCATACTAGGAACCCCCGAACAGTTCACTTTCGAACACCTCAAGGGGGTGGCATGATGGGGTTCGCCCGTACCTACTCCGTGGCGCTTGTGGGGCTGCGGGGGCACATCGTCGAAGTAGAGGCGGACGTCTCCTCAGCCCTGCCGTCTTTCGTACTCCTTGGGCTGCCGGATACCGCACTGAACGAGTCAAAAGAGCGGGTGCGCTCAGCCGCCAAAAACTCCGGGATTGGGCTCACCCAACACCGACTCACCATTAACCTCACCCCCGCAACCCTGCCTAAGAAAGGCTCCGGGTTTGATGTGGCGATGGTGGTAGCGGCCCTGCAAGCCGAGAAAAAACTCAAACCCAGCGGTGACTGCGTTTTCCTTGGCGAAGTCGGGCTAGACGGGTCGATCCGGCCCATACCCGGCATACTGCCCGCTGTTAAAGCCGCAGCTGATGCCGGGCACTCTCGGGTAGTGGTACCCGCCCAGAATATGCACGAGGCAGCGCTCATCCCCGGGATACAGGTCAGCGGGTTTAGGTGCCTAGCCGAAATATTTGTGGCCCTGGGCGCCTCAGCTGAGAACCTCAAATACCCGCCCGAGAGCGTGCGGGAGCAACCCACCGCCGAAATCCCCGAACACGGTATCCCCTCAGATATGTCGGACGTTGCCGGGCAAGCCCAGGGAGGTTCGCCCTCGAAATCGCCGCCGCTGGAGGGCACCACCTGCTCTTTACGGGGCCACCCGGGTCTGGAAAGACCATGCTCGCAGAACGTCTGCCGAGCATCCTGCCGCCACTTGATGATGACGCAGCTATGGAAGTAACCGCCATCCGCTCCCTCACAGCAGGTGGCACGCCGCTGCGTGAACTGGTACGCACCCCACCGTTTGAGGCACCACACCACAGCGCCTCCGCCCCGGCGATCCTTGGGGGAGGCAGCGGCATTCCCCGCCCCGGATGCGTCTCAAAAGCCCACCGCGGCGTGCTGTTCCTGGATGAGGCACCGGAATTCAAACGCACCGTACTTGACTCACTACGCCAGCCGCTAGAAAACGGTGAAATCGTGCTCGACCGCTCAGCAGCCTCAGCAACCTACCCGGCACGGTTTCAGCTGATACTCGCCGCAAACCCCTGCCCATGCGGCATGAACGTAGGAACCGGAACCGAGTGCACCTGCACCCCGCGTGAACGACGCGGCTACTTCGGGAAACTCTCAGGCCCACTGCTGGACCGCATTGACCTGAACCTGGCAGTACCCAAAGTCTCCTCAGCGGAACTGGCCAGCGGCGAGCGCGGTGAGGCGTCGGCCCTCATCAGGGAACGAGTGATGACCGCCCGAGCCGCCCAACGCGAACGCCTGAGCCGTTTCGGGCTGCGGGTGAACGCTGAAGCAAACGGGAAGATTCTGCGCGGTCCTCTGCGGCTGGATGCCCCACTCACCCGAGAGCTTAACCGGGCAGTCGATCGGGGTGTGCTCACCGCCAGGGGGTACGACCGGGTGCTGCGTACCGCGTGGACACTGAGCGATCTTGACGGGACCGTCAGCCCCCAGCGTGAGCATATGGAGCTTGCACTGTTCCTGCGGCAGCAGGGCAGCGGGGCAATCTAGGGGCCCGGCAGGGTATAACGCAGGTCAGCAGCCAGATAGTTATTCTTCGGAAAGGACGAAAAATGCATACAAATAACCGTGTGGTTCAGCAGGAAACCCGTGACCACAGTACTGAGACGCAGCCTTTCACCGGTGTACCAGCACCGCAGGAACCAGCCCTGAACATTTCCGGTCTTGATACCACCGCCCTCATGCGCCTCTGTGCGCACCGGCGGAGGCTGCTCCAAGAACTGGGCGGGCGGCGCATCCCCGACGGGGCGCAGGAGGCCCCCTGGCGCTGGGCGCTTAACCCGCAGGCTGAGGCCGAGCCCCCGCAGCTCTTCGACCCGCACCTTCCCGCCGAAGCCCTCGAAAAGCAGGGGATTGAGTACCTGCGCCTGTGCAGGGCGCTCATGATGCGTCTAGCGGAACCAGCCGATAATGTTGTGGTGCAGGCGCTTACCGCCTTCGGCCCTGCCTTTACCGCCCATGTGCTTACCAGCGGAGGCCGCATTCCGCATAGCGTGTGGGAAAACGGTGAACCCGACCCGGTACTGCACGCCATTCTGATACAGCGTTCACCCGGGTACCGCCCGGGAGAACATGAAACAACCCGCGAAGAACTTGAGAAAGCGCTCGCGGCCCGCAGCAAACGTTGGGCTCGGCGTGCCCTGAACCCGGTGCGTGAATACGAACTGGCGCTTGCGTGCGGTGCGTGGCTGGCGATCCTGAAGACGATGACTACCCTCGTTCTCTTGACGATTTGGGGCCCGCAGCCCCTTACGGCCTGTGGGGCAAGGGGGAGCGCAGTAAGCTGCGGGTGCTGGCGGATCACCATCACAGCAGTGTCGCCCTGGTGGGCTCCCGGGACGCCACCCAGTATGGGCAGGCGGTTACCGCGCATCTGAGCTCTGAACTTGCCGAGCACGGGTGCACTATTATTTCGGGAGGCGCATACGGTGTTGATATTGCCGCGCACCGTGCAGCTTTGGGGGCTGGCACAGGGGAGCTGCCCACTGTTGCTCTCATGGCTGGTGGACTTGATCATTTTTATCCGGCGCAGAACACAGCCACCCTACAGGTGATTGCCCGCGACGCCCTGGTACTTAGCGAGGTTTCGATTGGCAACACCCCCACGCGGTGGCGGTTTTTGGAACGTAACCGGCTGATCGCGGCGTTAGCGGCGCACACTGTGGTTGCTGAGGCCCGGTGGCGTTCGGGTGCGCTCAACACGGCGCATCACGCCCTGGAAATAGGGCGGCAGGTGTGGGCTGTGCCGGGGCAGATTGATGCCCCGAACTCGGTGGGGTGTAACCGGCTCATAAGAGATGCCCACGCGCAGATCCTCACCGAAGCGCAAGACCTGCTTGAGGCCGGGGCCGGGTTCGACGCTGAACGTGAAGACGCTGCCCAAGACGCGGGCGTGCAGTATCCGACAGATTCCCTCACTGAGGCACAGAACAGGCTGTGGGATTCGCTGGCGGTCACCGCCTACCGTACTGTGGACGATATTGCGGTGAGGGTTGGGCTGGATGCCCGCACGGTCATGCTGCAGTTGGGGGCACTCGACCGTTTGGGTCTTGCCCAGAGTAACGGGCAGGGGTGGCGGAAGGTACGCTTTAAAACCGCCGCATAACCTCCCTCTGGTGTGCGGCGGCTACAATGGGGAAAGCAGTGGGGCCAGCCGTTTTAGCCCCCTTCATAACGCACCATTGGGGGCGTTGTGTGGGTGAGAAGAAGCAAGGCCCCGCATCTAGTCGGCTAAACCATGAGGGGAGCATATGGACGGTTACCAGGGTTCACCAACCGGTCCCGACGCGCTTCGGGACAGCACCACCTTGCTTCTGACCACCAGGCGCCTTCCTCACCTGCTCCAAACCCCCGGTGTTGCGCCCGGTTCGCCGGTGCCGGGTGCATCCGCCCCCACCCTTGAGGTGTACCGCCCCCATCTGCAACAGTTTGAACGCTACCTGCGCTATGAGAAGCACCGCTCCGAGCAGACCGTGCGCTCCTACATTTCCGATCTTGAAGGGTTTTTAGGGTTCGCTGCGCGGCGGGGGCGTGAGCACGCTCGAAGCTATTGACATTACGCTGATCCGCGAATGGCTGGGAGCGATGCACCTGAGGCAGAACTCCAAAGCCACGGTGGCCCGGCGCGGTTCAACCCTGCGCACCTTCTTCACCTGGGCGCAGGATGAGGAACTGATTATTGATAACCCCACCCGCGGGATGAGCACCCCAAAACGTGACCGTCACCTGCCGTCCGTGCTGTCTCAGGCACAAATGAACCAGCTGCTGGACGAGCTGCAGCAGCGGCACCGCCAAAACCCCACTGATGCCCGCCTGCAGCGCCTGTGGGCTGTGGTTGAGGTGCTGTACGCCTCTGGGATGCGTATCTCGGAGCTGACGGGGCTTGACCTGCACAGTGTGGATCGAGCCAATAGGACGGTGCGGGTGCTTGGCAAAGGCAATAAGGAACGCATCGTGCCGCTGGGTGTTCCGGCAATGAAAGCACTCAATAGGTGGGTGGCGCACGGGCGGCCCCAGTGGATTCCTGAAGGGTCCCGCAATGTAACCGCCCTCTTCATTGGCCCGCGCGGGCGGCGCGCCAACCCCCGGCAGGTGCGTGAAGACCTCAGCCGGTTATTGCGCACCCTTGAGAATTCTGAAGCTTCTGGTGCGCACGTGCTGCGTCATTCCGCGGCAACGCACCTGGTGGATGGCGGCGCCGATATTCGCACCGTGCAGGAACTATTGGGGCATTCCTCACTTGCCACCACACAGATCTACACTCACGTCTCCATGAAACGGCTGGCCGAAACCTACGCCCGGGCGCACCCCCGCGCCTGAGCTGCCTCACTTCACAAACCAGTCCCGTCCTTTAGACCCGGAGTCTAAAAATATGTGCTGCGGGTAAAATATTCTGCCGGAAAACCCTGTAAAACCATCCCAGGAAGTTTATGCGCAGGCTGAACGCGCGGTAGCATAGTATGCGAACACTTACCCAGGCGCACCATTACAAGGCGCCGCAGACTGATATGACACAAAGACAGAGAGGCGAGCGATGCGTGCACTCGTATGCCCCGGTCAGGGCTCCCAGAAGAAGAGCTTTTTGAGCCCCTGGCTCGAAATAGACGGGGTGCGTGAGCATCTGCAGCGGCTCTCTGATGCGGCGGGTATTGACCTGATCCACTACGGCACTGAAGCCGAAGAAGAAACCATTAAAGACACCGCCATCGCGCAGCCGCTCATTGTTGCTGCAGGTATTGTTACCGGGCGCAAAGTTCTGCAGAAGCTGGGGGAGTCCAAGCTCATTCTCGCCGGGCATTCCGTAGGTGAAATTACCGCCGCCGCGCTGGCGGGCGTGCTCACCGAAGAAGACGCCATGCGTTTTGTGCGGGTGCGAGCCACCGGCATGGCGCAGGCCGCCGCCGCATCACCCACCGGCATGGCCGCGGTGCTTGGCGGTGTTGAGCAGGATGTGCGGCAAGCTATTGATGAGGCTGCGCTGGTAGCCGCCAACTCTAACGGGGCGGGGCAGATCGTCGCTGCAGGCCCCCTTGAAGCTATTGAGGCATTCGCCGCCAACCCGCCCGCCCGAGCCCGTGTGATCCCGCTGAAAGTAGCAGGCGCATTCCACACCCAGGCGATGGCCCCCGCCGTGGAGCCGCTGGCCGCTTTCGCCGCAGAGCTGACCGTGAACGATCCCGCCTACGAGCTGCTGAGCAACCGTGACGGCGAGCGCATTAGCACAGGCCGGGAATTTGTAGATAGCCTTGTTTCGCAGGTCACCAGCCCCGTGCGCTGGGACCGGTGCATGAGCACGCTCATGGCCGCCGAGGTAGACAGTATTATTGAGGTGGCTCCCGCTGGCACCCTGGTGGGTCTTGCTAAACGAGCCATGCGCGGGGTACCGTCGGCAGCGGTGAACACCCCTGAAGATCTTGAAGCCGTTACCGCTTAGATGCCGGTTGCTACCACATAGGACGTGAAGGAAAACCTCTTTTGACTACTCTCAAACAGAACGAGATGAACCGCTACTCCCGCATCCTCGGCTACGGTGCCGCCCGCGGCGAGGTGCTGGTGCACAATAACGACATTGTTGAGGCCATTAACTCTTCGGATGAGTGGATTACCCAGCGCACCGGTATCTCAACCCGTCACCGTGCGAGCGAGAACCAGTCTGTGGCGGATTTGGCGTTCGGCTCCGCACACGATGCGCTCGCCGCTGCGGGGGTTGACGGCGCGGATATTGGTGCGGTGATTGTCTCAACCATCTCGCACCCCTACGCGACTCCTTCTTTGGCGACGTTGGTTGCGGAGGAGATCGGGTCAAAATGCCCCGCCTACGATATTTCGGCGGCGTGCGCCGGTTTCTGCTACGGGATCGCGCAGGCGGACGCATTGGTGCGTTCGGGCGCGGCGCAGTATGTGATGGTGATCGGCGTGGAGAAGCTGTCCGATTTATTGATAATACCGAGCGCTCCATTTCGTTCCTGCTGGGTGACGGCGCGGGCGCAGCGGTTGTGGGCGTTTCGGATGAGCCGGGGATCGCCCCGACCGTGTGGGGCTCTGACGGGTCCCGGTGGGGAACCGTGGGGATGACTCACTCTTTGCTGGATATCCGTAACCGTGATTTTGTGCAGAACCCCGTGGGCGAGGGCGAGAAGATTTGGCCCACGCTGCGCCAGGATGGGCCGTCGGTGTTCCGCTGGGCGGTGTGGGAGATGGCGAAGGTTGCTCAGCAGGCCCTTGAGGCTGCGGGTATTACCGCCGACGAGCTGGGGGCGCTTATCCCGCATCAGGCGAATGCGCGTATTATCGACCAGATGGCGAAGACGCTGAAGCTTCCCGAGAGCGTGGCTATTGCCCGAGATATTGCGGATGCGGGGAATACCTCTGCGGCGTCTGTGCCGTTGGCGGCGCACCGTCTGCTGCGGGAAAACCCTGAGCTGTCGGGTAAATTTGCTTTGCAGATCGGCTTTGGTGCCGGTTTGGCGTTTGCTGCTCAGGTGGTTGTCTTACCGTAGACTGTGCCGCTGTGAAGCTGGGCCGGAAACGGTGCGGTGAAGGCGGTGAACCTAAAACTTTCCGCGTTCTGGACGCCCCGTGTGCGGCGGCCAGGATTTTCGGGAAAACACCGGGTTTATCGTGTGCATTGAGCGCACAGACACGATAAACTCATGTAGTATGTGTGCGCCTGTTGGGCGTGCCAGGGAAAAGCGGTCTTGCGGCCGTGTTGAACAATAAAGGAGCCCCTCAATGGCTAACAAAGAAGAGATCCTTGCTGGTCTGGCAGAAATCGTGAACGAAGAGACCGGCGTTGAGGTTGAGGACGTTCAGCTGGATAAGTCCTTTACCGAGGACTTGGACATCGACTCCATCTCAATGATGACTATCGTTGTGAACGCCGAGGAGAAGTTCGAGGTGACCATCCCGGACGAAGAGGTGAAGAACCTTAAGACCGTTGGTGACGCTGTCGAGTTCATCGAGAACGCCTCCTAAAACAGAAACTGCAGGCGATGGGCGCGGGCCGCACACGCACCGCGCCCATACGTTTATTTCTCTCACCCACCGATATACATGAAGAAAGTGTGAAGATGTCTCGAAAAGTGCTGGTGACCGGCCTCGGCGCGACCACCCCCATTGGCGGCGACGTCCCCACCACTTGGGCGAACGCCCTTAAAGGTGTTTCGGGTATTACGACGATCGACGAGCCCTGGGTTGAAGAATACGATCTTCCGGTCTACATTGCAGGCCGTGTGGCTGTTCCCGCGCAGGAGTCCGAGAGGCTGAGTAAGGTTGAGGCGAAACGCCTTGACCCTTCGGGGCAGCTCGCCCTCATTGCTGCACGTGAGGCGTGGGAAGACGCCGGGTTCTCCGGCCCTGACGCCGAATCTGCTAAGGAAACAGATCCTGTGCGCACCGGTGTTGCTTTCGGCACCGGTATCGGTGGCGTGTGGACTCTGCTGGATGCATGGGATACCCTGCGGGAGAAAGGGCCGCGTCGTGTGCTGCCGATGACCGTGCCGATGCTCATGCCTAACGGGAATGCTGCGGCGGTTTCCATGAGTTTGAAGGCTCGCGCGGCGGCGCAGACCGTGGTGTCGGCGTGTGCGTCGTCGACGGAGGCCATGGAGCTGGGTGTTGAGATGATCCGCACCGGCAAGGCCGATGTTGTGGTGGTGGGCGGCTCTGAGGCCGCTATTCACCCGCTGCCGATGGCGGCATTCGCTAAAATGCAGGCGCTTTCTTCCCGTAATGATGAGCCGCAGAAGGCATCCCGTCCTTACGATACAGACCGTGACGGGTTCGTCATGGGTGAGGGCGCGGCGGCAATGGTGCTGGAGTCACAGGAGCACGCTCAGGCGCGTGGCGCTCGGGTATACGCGGAACTGGCAGGTACCGGCGTCTCAGCTGACTCGTACCATATTACCGCCCCGGACCCGGATGCTTTGGGGGCTACGCGTGCCCTGCGGGAGGCTCTTGAGGATGGGCAGATCGACCCGCAGTCTGTGGTGCATATTAATGCGCACGCAACCTCAACACCGGCCGGTGACCTTCCCGAAGCCACGGCAATGCACGCGGCGTTTGGGGAGCATACGAAGAACATTGCGGTCTCGGCCACGAAGTCAATGACCGGGCATCTGCTGGGTGGGGCGGGCGCGCTGGAGGCGGTGCTGACTGTGCTGGCTCTGCACCACCGCAAGGCGCCCTGCACGATTAACCTGGAGAATAAGGACCCGCAGATCGACCTGGATGTGGTGACCGACGCCAGGGATCTTCCCTCAGGCGAGATCGTGGGCTTGTCGAATTCTTTCGGGTTTGGCGGACATAACGCTGTGGTGGCGTTCCGTTCGGTCGAAAACTAACCGGGGATAGTCCTGGTGCGGACCGGTAAACGCGGGCAGCCGTGTGCACCCGCCGAGAAGTTCTAACATCAGTGTGCCCCTGGTGCGCGGAGATATTCTTACACTACGAATGTAATGGTGCGCGGTTTCCTGCCGTTTGGCGGGGCAGCCGCGCACCTTGTTCTGTTGTTTGCGGTCTGTTGCCGCATTATATGGTAATAATCTTCGGGGAATGTCTGGTGCCGGGCGGGTGTGTGCTGGTAGGGTGAAGAACTACCATTGCACTGAGAAATTATCACCGCACTGAGAAATCACCATTATGCTGAGAAGGTCACAGCGCTGAGGAACCCCGACTGTAGTCGAGGGTACCCACCGGGTTCACCAGGTGATAGTGCCCGAACATGCTGAGGATAAACACCATGCCGCTGCCCACTACCCCCTCTGAAGCATCCGCCCCCGCTGAATATTCGGGCGGGTTTAAGACTCCCGATGAACACTTCGCTGCCGCAGCATGCTCGTACCGTTCGGTGCGGGTGCACGCCCAACAGGCCCAGGGGCTGCCCGGGCAATATTTGGCCGCATACTCGGCAAAGACTCATAAGCTGTATGTGAGCAGTATCTTTAATTTCACCCCCGCCCACGGTTCGACCGTGGCCACTATCGCCCGCGTAAACCCGCAGACACTGCAGATTGAGGCGACCGCTAAAATGCCAGTCACCGAAGAAATCCGCACCGAACTTGCGGGGCAGTACCAGTTCCGGGGCGCTTTCGGTATTGATATTGATGATGAGCACGGCACCATCTGGGTGAGCGACGCCAGCTCCTATGCCGTGACCGTGTACCGCCAGGACGCCTTAGAGCAGGGCACCCTGCAACCGGTGTGGACCAGCTACGACCCCGCGAAGGGGCTGTTTGAGCAGGATATTAAGCACCCCCGTGAGGTGTATGTAGATGCGGCTAACGGCAAAGCGTTCGTGACCGGGATGGGCGGTTTTTGGGTGATTGACACCGCCACCTTTGAGGTTCAGAAAGTGGACCCGGCACCCGGTGTGCTCTCGCACCCGATGACAATCGATCGGGATACTCACAGCGGGAATCTCTACATGGGAGACTACTACCTGGATCAGGTGTATGAGGTAGACCCCACCAGCCATACGGTGGTGCGCACCCTACCCGTACCAGCGGGGGACGTTACACATTTTGGGCGGGTAAAAGTACACGGTGTGGTCACCGACCACGCCCTGAACGAATATATGTGTCAACGCAGGGGTATGAGGGGAAGAACACCGGGGTGCACGTGCTGGATAAGACCACCGGCGAGCTGAAGCATTTTATCCGGTACGGGGTAACCCCCACCGATATGGTGATTGATGAGAAGCGGCACCTGATCTACCTGGGGGATTTCGGGACGGCCCACACCGCAGAACCCAGCGGCGGGACGGTTGCGGTGATTGATGCGTGCGCCGGTATCGTGGTCGGGCAGGTGCGGGTGGCCTCGGCAAAAATTAACCACCTGACCCTGCTGCCGGACGGCTCTGTGGTGGTGCTCGATAAGGCGGGTGATCATAGGGGCGTCACGGTCGATTTTCATATTGATGCGCTCACTGGCGAGTTCACCCCCTCATCCGTTGATACCCATTCGGGGGAACAGACCCGTATTGACGCTGATAGCCTCACAAAAATCTCGGTGCAGGATACCGGGACGAAACCCGGGACGGTGCGCTCTCACCGCGTGATACCCCTGGCGACGGGAACCAGCGGCGACGGCTCCACGGTGGGGATGCCCGCAGTGGTGGTACCCGGGCAGACCGTGGAAATTTCGGGGCTCGGCTGGGCTGCTGGCGAGAAACGCCACCCGGATCTGCCGCCCACCTACCCGGCCCTAAAATCCCCGCCCAGCTGAGGGTGAAGGCTGACGGTGACATAGTGCGCGAGTTCCAAGCAAAACAGCTGGCCCTTGATACGTACTTCATCACCGATTTTCGGGTTCCTAAGACCTGGAAGCCCGGTCAGGAACACACCATCACCATCGAATCCGCCACCGAGCCGGTGCGGTCCGCCTCTGTCACAGTGCGCGTAGCCGAATATCCTCAGGAGCAGACGGTTCGCGAATGCGTTGCCTGCGAGCAGCCGGATACGCACCCCACCGTGACCCCGTTCGCAGGGTACCCGGTTGCGGGCGGGCACCGTGAGAATCCTCGCGTTCAGGTGTGCGATAATTGAGGCGTTCAATCGTGCTCCGGGGTCGGTGAAATTCCGAACCGGCGGTGATAGTCCGCGAACCGCACCTGCTGTGAGAAGGCATGGCGCGGCCGAACCGGTGAAATTCCGGTGCCGACAGTACAGTCTGGATGGTAGGCAGCACGAGCAAAAATAGTGGAGGACGCGCCCACACTCGCCGCCCGGCTCGGCGGCAGTGCCGTGCGTATCCGGTACCGCCGAGCAGTAAAGGCTCGGTCGGGGCATGTTTTTGTTCTCCCCGGGGCCGCCGCGATCTGCAGCTCGAAAGGGAGAAAATGGAATTTCTGCGGTGGCTCTTCGACGCACAGTTCCATGTGGGGAACCAGTCCCTGCTGGTGCGCGAAGTTCTCGGTAACGCGTTTGGCCTGGCATCGGCGCTGGGCGGGATGCGGCGTAAAGTGTGGGCGTGGCCGGTGGGTATTATCGGTAACCTGCTGCTATTCACCGTTTTTATGGGGGCGTTTTTTGGCAGCCCCAACCCCGTGAACATGCTGGGCCAGGCGGGACGGCAGCTCATGTTCATCACCGTATCGGTGTGGGGCTGGTACCGGTGGCGGCAAACCCGCGTAACAGAAGGTGCACACGCTCAAGGTACGGCGGTCATACCGCAGTGGGCCTCCGGGTGGGAACGGGCGGGACTAATCACTGTGATGGCCGCAGGGACTGTGGGTCTCACCCCGGTATTTCGGGCAATGGGCTCGTATGAGCCGGTGTGGTCTGACGCCTGGATTTTTACCGGTTCGCTGCTGGCAACCTACGGTATGGCACGCGGCTGGGTTGAATTCTGGCTCATCTGGGTGGCTGTAGACCTGGTGGGTGTGCCGCTGTTGTGGGGCGCCGGGTATTACGCCACCTCGCTCATGTACGTGTTTTATGGGTGTTTCACCCTTGTCGGGTTTTTTGTGTGGTGGCGCACCCGCAACCGGGAAACACAGCGTACCCGTGTGCAAACGCAGTTCCCGGATATTACGGTCAAGGTGGAGGCGAGTAAATAATGGTTTCGGTAACGCACACTCCAGTGAATGATCTTGACTATTCCGCCGCGGAGTACGGGCATGTGGACGGCGTACCCTCCCCGTACACGCTCAGCATCCCGGATGGGCCCCTCACCGATGAGCAGGCGATGCGTTTGGCGTTAGACGCTGCACGGTGCGGTATTCGCGGGGCGAACCCGCTGGTGGGTGCGGTTATTACGGGCACGGACGGGCGGGTGCTGCACGTGGGCTGGCACCGCGGGGCAGGCACCCCTCACGCTGAAGCGGATGCACTGGCACAGGCACGGGCTGCAGGTACCGACCTGAGGGGTGCAAGTATGTATGTGAGCCTTGAGCCGTGCAACCACACCGGGCGCACCGGGCCCTGCTCACACGCGATTGTGGCCGCAGGGGTGCGGCGTGTGCGCTACGCTTACCCCGATACTACCTCCGCCGCCGGGGGAGCGGCGCATCTGCGCAATAACGGTGTGGATGCGCAGCTGATGGAAGGGTTTTCAGCTGACTCGTACCTGCTGAATGAGCGCTGGTTTATTGCCGCCGCCGAGCGCCGCCCGTTTATTACGGCTAAATCGGCTTCCACCCTGGATGGGTTTATTGCTGCTGCTGATGGCACCAGCAAGTGGATTACCGGCCCCGCCGCCCGCATTGATGGGCACCTGGTGCGCCACCGTGCCGATGCGGTCATGATCGGGACCCGCACCGCCCTTACGGACGACCCTTCCTTGGATGCCCGCCGCAGCGACGGGAGCCGTTTTACGAAGCAGCCTCTGCGGGTGGTGATGGGCCGACGCGAAATCCCTGAATCCTACCGTATTCGCGGGCTTGCAGCAGAAGGCCCGTACGACCCGGACCCTGACCGGTTTTTGCAGGTGTTCACCCACGACCCGTTTGAGCTGCTGAGCACCCTGTACGATCGCGGGGTGCGGCACCTTATGATTGAGGGCGGTCCCGGCATGGTGGGGTTATTCGCGGGTGAAGACCTGGTTGATGAGATGATCTGGTACCGCGCGCCCCTGCTGCTGGGGCACGGCAAAAGCGCCGTGTACCGTCTTAGCACCGGCACCCTGGCCAACGCCCCACGGCTGCACCTGGACGATCTGGGGATGTTCCCGGCTGTGCGGGTGCTGGGGGCAGATACCGCAACTCACCTGGTTCCGGTTCCGCGCGGCGACTACCAGAACCCCGGGGCCAGGCGGGATACTGGAACGGTGCACAGAGTGCTACGCCCCCGAGCCCCGCGAGGACGGGTGAGGGCTGCATCATAAGAGGGCGCATCCGCAGAGTGAAAAGTTAGCCGGAACGGGAATAAACCGGCGCGTGTGCGCCGTTAGAATGGATTGGGGGCCACTAGCTGGCGTGACGAGGAGAGAAATGTTTACAGGAATTATTGGTGCTTTAGGCACTGTAGAGTCGGTGACGCCGGTTCTGGACGCTCAAGGTAGAGATACTGGCGCCGCGCACATCACCATTAACGCTGGTGATATTGTTGCCGATCTGGGGCACGGCGGTTCGCTGGCCGTTAACGGTGTGTGCCTGACCGCCATTGACCTTCCCCACCTGAGCGAAGGGCAGTTTAGGGCCTACGCCATGGGTGAGACTCTGGCCCGCACCAACCTGGGGGCTCTCGTACCCGGTTCGCACGTGAACCTTGAACGGTGTATGCCCGCAGGCGGCCGTTTTGACGGGCACGTGGTACAGGGGCACGTTGATGGAACCGCAACCGTCGTCTCGGTGACGGATCATGATGCGTGGCGTACTGTCCGCTTCGCCGTGCCCGCCGAGTTCGCCCCATATTTGGTGCAGAAGGGGTCAATTACGGTCTCGGGTGTTTCGCTGACCGTCACCGCCGTCTCCGATCCCCGCCCAGAAGCAGCACTGGTTCGAAGCTGGGCTGATCCCCGAAACCCTCGCCGCCACTAACCTGGGGGAGCTCATCGTGGGGGACACCGTGAACCTGGAAACTGATGCACTAGCCAAGTATGTGGGACGCCTGCTGGCATTCGACACCCCGCCGGTTCGGGAGCACACCACCGCGAACGGGCCCGGCCGGACACTCGATACGGTTCAGAGCGCAGTCGATGCGATTGCCGCAGGGGGCGCAGTGGTCGTGGTAGATGATGAGAGCCGCGAGAATGAGGGCGATATTATTTTTGCGGCCGAACACGCCACCGAGCAGCTGATGGGTTTCACGGTGCGGCACACCTCTGGGGTGATATGCGCCCCGATGAGCGCCTCCCGCGCCGATAAGCTGAACCTGCCCCCGATGCTCGCCCATAATGAGGACCCGAAAGGTACCGCCTACACTGTCTCATGTGACGCGCGTATGGGGGTCAGCACTGGTATTAGCGCCGCCGACCGTGCCCGTACCGTCCGGGTACTGGCCGACCCGTCTGCAACCCCAACCGATATTACCCGTCCAGGACATATTTTCCCGCTCCGCGCGGTAGCAGGCGGTGTGGCCCAGCGCCCCGGGCATACCGAAGCAGCAGTGGAACTGTGCCGTGCCGCGGGGCTTTCGGGGGTGGGCGTTATCGCCGAGCTGGTGCACGATGACGGCTCAATGATGCGTTTCGACGCGCTGCGGGCTTTCGCCACCGAACACAGCCTGCCGATGGTCTCCATCGAAGATCTCATCGCCTACCTGAAGGAGGGCGCATGAGCCCAGAACCGAAACCTGCCGCCTCCACGGGGCAGGGCTGGGAGGGCCTGAACCTTCCCCCGGAGCAGGAGCAGGCCGTTGCGGACGCCGCCGCATCCTACATCGCCTCACCCCTGGATACGGTACCGATGCCCAGCCCGCAGCTGATCGAAACCACCTATGAGGTGCCGGTTCCCACCCCGCACGGTGTATTTGGTGTACGCGCCTGGCTTTTCGCCGACGGCGCCGAACATATTACCGCCCGCGCCCTCAACGATGACGGAACCCCCACCCCGTTCACCGGCACAGGCACGGAGCCGCCAGCACCCGCAGTGCGCATCCACTCGGAGTGCGCCACCGGCGATATTTTTGGTTCGTACCGGTGCGATTGCGGTCCGCAGCTTGAAAACGGCCTGCGCATTATCGCCCAGCAGGGCGGCTGGCTCGTGTACACCCGCAACCATGAGGGGCGCGGCATTGGGCTGGTCAATAAACTGCGGGCCTACCGGCTGCAGGACGCTGGCCTTGATACGGTAGACGCGAACCTGGCGCTTGGCCTGGACGCCGACATGCGCGACTATACGCAGGCGTCAGTGATTTTGCAGGAGTTGGGCGCCGAACGTATCCGGCTGGTGTCAAATAACCCGGCTAAGGTTCAGGCGCTCGCCGAGCTGGGGGTTGAGGTTCTTGAGATGATACCCGATGAGGTGCCCGCCCGCGCCGAGAACACCCGGTATTTAGCGACTAAACGCGACCGGATGCGGCACCAACTGGGCCCCAGGAATACACACCCCAACCACCCCCACAACCACTAATACCCTGAAAACACCAGAACTACACGTAGGTTCTGAAACAACCCGAAGGAGAACACCATGAGCGGCGCAGGCGCGGCAGATACCACCCTCACCCCCGAAGACTACCGAGGTTTTAAACTCGCTATTGTGGCAGCCAGCTGGCACACCCAGGTTATGGACGGGTTACTGGACGGTGCCCGGCGGGCCGCAGCGGATGCCGGTGTAGAACCCACTATTGTGCGTGTTCCGGGCACATTCGAACTACCTGTGGCGGCCACCCGCCTGGCTGAGAAGTACGACGCGATTGTGGCGTTGGGGGTTGTGATCCGCGGCGGCACCCCGCACTTTGACTACGTGTGCCAGGGCGCTACCAGCGGCCTGACCGATGTGTCTGTGCTCACTGGCCGCCCTGTGGGGTTTGGTGTTCTCACCTGCGATAATGAGCAGCAGGCACTGGACCGCGCGGGCCTGCCCGGCTCCTCCGAGGACAAAGGGTATGAGGCCACAGCGGCGGCACTGCAGACCGCCGCCACCCTGAAAAACCTCCCGTAAAGCTGCCCGCCCCGCCCCGGCGGAGCAGCTTTGGGGCGGGACTACACTGGATGTGTACACCACCGAATCAAAGAACTGAAGGAACACCCCATGCAGGATTTGGGTATTATTTCCCCCTCGCTTGACGAATTCCGTGCGTTAGCGGCGCAGCGGCGCGTCATCCCGGTGCGTCTTAAAGTGCTGGCGGATGCGCTCACCCCCATCGGTATTTACCGCTCACTTGCCCTTCAGGACGATGGCACAGCAGCCCCGGGCACGTTCCTGCTGGAATCGGCGAAGGTCACCGCCGAAGGGGAGTCCGCCGCCTGGGACAGGTACTCGTTTATTGGTGCCTCATCCCGCTCGACCCTCGCCACCGTGGACGGGAAAGTGCACTGGCAGGGCGAAACCCCGGCCGGGGCGCCCACCGAGGGAGACCCGGTGGAGGCCATCGCCAAAACCCTGCATATGCTGCACACCGAGCCGCTGCCGGGGCTGCCTCCGCTGACATCGGGGCTGGTGGGGTACCTGGGGTGGGACGTGGTGCGCCGCTGGGAGCACCTGCCGTTCCCTCCCGCCGATGATGTGCACCTGCCGGAGTTCGCGCTGAACATGGTCTCTGATATGGCGATCCACGATAACACCGACGGAACGGTTCTGCTGGTAGCTAACGCCATTAATTTCAACGGCACTGACGATAACGTAGATGCCGCCTACGCCGATGCCCGCGCCCGGCTAAACCGCATGGTAGAGCGTCTTGCCCGCGGCGCATCCGATATGGTCTCAGTGCTTTCGGACGTTTCGCGGGTGGATGAGCGTGTCCGTCATGAGGTCAACGAAACCTGGTCTGAACAGGGGTACATGGACGCCATCGACAAGGCGAAGAAACATTGTTGACGGTGATGTCTTCCAGATCGTACCCTCACGCCGGTTCGAGGTCGCCACCAAAGCTAACCCCTTGGACGTGTACCGGATGCTGCGTCAGTCAAACCCGTCCCCGTACATGTACCTGTTTAATTTTGTGGATCCGGCAGGCACTCCGTTCCATATTGTAGGGTCCTCACCGGAGGCACTGGTGACTCTCAAGGACGGGAAAGCAACCACCCACCCGATCGCTGGTTCCCGACCGCGCGGGGCCACCCGGGAGCAGGATATTGCGCTCGCTCAGGAGCTGCTGGCGGATCAGAAGGAGCTTTCGGAGCACTTGATGCTGGTGGATTTGGCCCGTAATGACCTTTCCCGCATTGCTAAGCCTGGTACTGTGTCGGTGGATGAGTTTATGATAATTGAACGGTTCAGCCACATTATGCATATTTCTTCGACGGTGAGCGCCGACCTTGACCCGCAGTTCGGTGCCTATGATGTGTTGCGGGCGGCTTTTCCGGCGGGCACTTTATCGGGGGCGCCCAAGCCGCGTGCGTTGCAGCTGATTGATGAGTATGAGCCTACCCGGCGTGGCGTGTACGGTGGTGTGTGCGGGTATTTTGATTTTGCCGGGGATATGGATATGGCGATTGCGATCCGCACCGCTGTCCTTAAGGACGGTAAAGCCTATGTGCAGGCTGGCGCTGGTATTGTTATGGATTCTGTGCCCACCTCCGAAACGCAGGAGACCGTAAATAAGGCGGCGGCCCCGTTACGGGCTGTGCTGAGCGCCTCTGGTTTGGCGCCTTTGAACTCGCAGAACGCAACCTCTTAGGAGGCCCCAATGAGTGATGAACCCGACAGCGGGCGGGCAGACGGGCAAAACCCCCTCGAAAACACCGGTGCCCAAGAGTCGAGCATGGAACGTGAACCTGCCACACCGGATGCCATCGCCTCCGAACAGCAGGCTAAGGAGCGCAGCACCCGCCCGGGACTGGTGATGCTCTCCGGGCTGCTGGTGGCGGCCGCAGCGTTCGGTACCACTCTTCTCACATGGGTGGATGCGCGAATCACCGGTGCTTTCGGTGAGCAGTCTTTAGCGGTTTCCGGCTCAAAAGCCGCTCCGGCGGTGAGCGCGCTTGCGTTGGTGGCGTTGGCGGCCCCGCTTGCTGGGCGTATCGCCCCGCGTCTGTTGCGGTATGTGGTGTACGGTGTTGCCGCAGCTGCGGGGGTTGGTATCGTCTTGAGCGTTATTGCGGTGACAAGCAACCCTGCTGCGGCTGTGGTGACAGAGACCAGCCGCCTAACAGGCACAATTTCTCCGGCAGGCGAGTATGCGCTGAGCCCGTGGCCGTGGGTGTCGGCGGCGTGCGGTGCGCTGATTATCGTGGTCGCGCTGTGGGCTGCGTTCACCTCCCGCACCTGGGATGCTGGGCGCAGGTATGAGCGTTCAGCCGCGCGTAGTGTCCATACGGAGGACGGGCACATGGATGAGATGGACGCTTGGGATTCGCTCAGCAGGGGAGAGGACCCCACCACCCGGTGACCCGGTGTGCCCCCTGGTTTTTTCGTGTTTGGTGTCTTAAATTCAGCCTTAGCCCGCGATATGTCATAGAATCGTGTTAACAAGTGGCGGATTGCTCGGTGAGCATCCGCTGGCACACACTGAGGAGTTTTCGTGGCTGAAGAGAAAATTGTTATTGTTCCTGAACGCCCGTACGCTAACCACGGCAACACGGTTGCCGCGTGGGTTATGGTCGCCATTATGACAGTTGGTGTTCTGGTGGGTTCCATTGCTTACGACTTGGGCAGTCAACCGGTGGTTTTCGTCGGCGCGGGCATTATTGTGATTGGCTTGTTGGTTGGGTTTTTCCTGAAGCAGGCTGGCTATGGCCAGGGCGGGGCGAAGACGAAGAACACCGCACGCCACTAGGGCTTGCTGGTAGAGGCGTTCCGCGAATGTGCGGGGCGCCTTTCTCTACCTGCCACGAAGGGCACCTTTGCGGGCGAGTGAACTGAAGGAGTGAACCATGAGTACCAGTACCGTACTGGATGAGATTATTGTTGGCGTGCGTGAGGATTTAACGCAGCGTATGGAGCAGGTTCCGTTGGAGCGCGTGAAGGAGCTGGCTCTTGCAGCTGAGCCTGCCCGGGACGCGCTTGCGGCGTTACACGGTGATGGTGCGAAGGTACGTATTATTTCTGAGGTGAAGCGTTCTTCCCCGTCGAAGGGTGCCTTGGGGGACATCCCGGATCCTGCGGTGCTTGCGGCTAAATATCAGGCTGGTGGTGCGGCGGCTATTTCTGTGTTGACTGAGCAGCGTCGTTTTGGCGGCTCGTTGGCTGATTTGGATGCTGTGCGTGCTGCCGTGGATATCCCGGTGCTTCGTAAAGATTTTACAGTTGATGAGTACCAGATTTGGGAGGCCCGGGCGCATGGGGCGGATATGGTGCTGCTCATTGTGGCGGCTTTACCGGAGAAGACTTTGCGGTATTTTTTGGAGTTAACGGAGCTGCTGGGGATGAACGCTCTTGTTGAGACGCACACACCGGATGAGATTGAGACAGCCCAGCGGGTTGGCGCGAAGATTATGGGTATTAATGTGCGTAATCTAAAGACTCTTGAGGTGAATAATGAGCATTACGCGTCCTTGGCGGCTAATCTGCCGCAGAGCGTCATTAAGGTGGCGGAGTCTGGGGTGTCCGGTATTGAGGACGTGACAGCCTACGCTAATGCCGGGGCAGATGCGGTGCTCATCGGCGAGGCTTTGGTAAAGTCAGGCGACCCTGAGGCGGCGGTACGTGCGTTTTCGGCGGTGCCTCGTTCGCAGTAGCTTTATTGTGCGTTGAGTATGCTCAGCGGGTGGCACCGGTTGTGCGGGCCGCCCCGTAGAATATTAAGGATGCGGGTGTTTTGTCTGCCCGCACCCCAGTAGAATCACCCCCAGGAAGGACAACAATGAGCGAAAACCTGGCAGAGACATTCCTTAAGGGCCGCACTCTTAAGGACGCACCCGGCCCTTATTTCGGACAATATGGTGGCCGGTGGATGCCTGAGTCTCTCATTGCTGCCATGGATGAGCTGGAACAGACTTTTAACGAGGCGAAAAATGACCCCGAGTTTATTGCGCAGTTTCAGCGTCTTTCTCGCGAGTATTCAAACCGGCCTTCACTGCTGACTGAGGTGCCGCGGTTTTCGGAGCACGCGGGGGCCCGAGTCTTCCTCAAGCGTGAGGATCTTAACCATACCGGGAGCCACAAGATCAACAATGTGATCGGGCAGGCGTTACTGGCTCAGCGGATGGGTAAAACCCGTTTGATCGCTGAGACCGGTGCGGGCCAGCACGGTGTAGCTACCGCAACTGCCGCTGCCTTGTTCGGCATGGAGTGCGTTGTGTACATGGGGGAGGAGGACACCGAGCGGCAGGCTTTGAACGTGGCTCGTATGCAGCTGCTGGGGGCAAGGTTATTGCCGTACAGAACGGTTCTCGAACTCTTAAAGACGCTATTAATGAGGCGTTGCGTGACTGGGTCGCTAACGTTGAGAACACCCACTACCTGTTGGGTACGGCTGCGGGTGCGCACCCGTTCCCGGCGATGGTTCGGTTTTTCCATGACGCTATTGGCTCAGAGACGCGGGAGCAGGTTCAGGCTCTTACCGGGCGCCTGCCTGATGGGGTGGCTGCCTGTGTGGGTGGCGGGTCGAACGCTATTGGTATTTTCCATGCCTTCCTTGACGATAGGGACGTTGAAATATACGGGTTTGAAGCTGGTGGTGATGGCGTCGAGACTGGGCGCCATGCGGCCACTATTACCTTGGGCCGCCCCGGTATGCTTCACGGCGCGGTAACGTATCTGATGCAGGATGAGGACGGGCAGACTATCGAATCTCATTCCATTTCGGCGGGGTTGGACTATCCGGGGGTCGGCCCGGAACATTCGTACCTTCGGATATTGGCCGCGTGAGCTACCAACCGGTGACCGATACTGAGGCCATGGAGGCGTTCCGCCTCCTGTGCCGCACTGAAGGAATTATCCCCGCTATCGAGTCTGCTCACGCGCTTGCTGGTGCGCTGCGTGTTTGCCAGCAGTGGGCGGCACAGGATCCTGCGGCCGCTCGGGAGAAGATTATGGTGGTGTGCCTGTCTGGCCGTGGTGATAAGGACATGGAGACTGCCCTGAAATGGTTCGACCTGGGGAAGGCCATCCCGTCTTCTACGTTAATGACTGGTAATAAAGAGGCCGCCGCGCAGGGGGCAGCTGAGAACCTCAAGCAGGCAGAAAGCGAGAAAAACTAACTTATGAGCTACCAGGATGCACAGCCGCATGCCGCCACGTACTCCGTGCTTGACGGCACTTTCCCGCCCGCTAACCCGGGGTCGGCATTAGCTGCCCGCCTGCGTGAATGCCAGCAGGCCGGTCGCGCCGCCCTGATCGGTTATTTACCAGCCGGGTTCCCCACTGTGGATGAGTCGGTTGCTGCCGCCATTGAGCTGGGTAATAATGGGGCGGATATTATTGAGCTTGGTGTGCCGTACTCTGACCCTGTCATGGACGGCCCGGTGATTCAGCAGGCTACAGGCACTGCTTTGGATAACGGGTTTAAGCTCACTCAGTTGTTTGATGCGGTGCGCCGTATTACTGAGGCAACTAACGCCGTTGTGGTGGTGATGACGTACTGGAACCCGGTTCTCGCGTATGGGGTGGATCGGTTTGCCAGTGATCTTGCCGCTGCCGGGGGTGCAGGGATTATTACCCCCGATCTGGTGCCGGATGAGGCTTCTGAGTGGTTTGAAGCGTCCGAGAAACACGGGCTGGATCGTATTTTCTTGGCGGCGCTGTCGTCGTCCCAGGATCGTCTTAAGACTATTGCGAAGGCGTCTAGTGGTTTTGTGTATGCGGTGTCGGTGATGGGTGTCACGGGTGCCCGTGCCTCGGTCTCTGAGGCTGCTCGGTCGCTGGTGGATGATATTCGTGCCGCCGGTGCCAAGCATGCGTGTGTTGGGTTGGGGGTGTCTACCCGCGCCCATGTGGAGGAGATCGGCGCCTACTCGGATGGGGTGATTGTTGGTACCGCACTGGTGAAGGCGCTGCAGCAGGGCGGGCCTGAGGCTGTGGGGGCTTTGACCCGTGAATTGGCAGGTCGTGCATAATGTTGAGTTTGGTGTCTTCAGCTGCCGTGTCGGCTGTTTCTAGTGTCCCTTTGGCGTCTATCCCTTCTCCTGATGTTTCGTATATTCAGGTTGGGCCGCTGCGGATCCATTTTTATGCGCTGTGTATCCTCGCCGGGATTGCGGTGTGCCTGTGGCTTAGCGGCAGGCGGTGGGCGCAGATGGGGGGTACCCGCGAGCGTGTGTATGATGTGGCGATGTGGGCTATCCCTGCCGGTATTGTGGGTGCCCGAGCCTATCATGTGCTCATTACCGACCCAGGCAGCTATTTTGGCCCGAAGGCAAGTGGCGACCCGCTGGCCTTTTTAAAGATCTGGGAGGGCGGTATCGGTATTATGGGCGCGGTTTCTGTGGGCGCTCTTGGTGCCTGGTATGCGTGCCGCCGTTACCGCATGAATTTCGCGGCGTTTGCGGATGCTGTGGCGCCGGGTATTATTTGGCGCAGGCGTTTGGTCGTTGGGGTAACTGGTTTAATCAGGAGCTTTTCGGTAAGCCTACGACTCTTCCGTGGGGTCTGCAGATTGATGCGAATAGCCCAAATTTCCCGAGCCAGTACCCGGCGGGTACGCTGTTCCACCCCACCTTCTTGTATGAGTCGCTATGGAATCTGCTGGGCGCGTTCTTGCTGATTTACCTGGGTAAGAAGGGCGTTTTGAAGCTGGGGCAGACCCTGTGGCTGTATGTTTTGTATTACGGTGTGGGCCGCTTGTTCATTGAGGCTTTCTTGCGTATTGATACTTCCGAGATGCTGCTGGGGCTGCGTATTCACGTGTGGACCGCCGGGTTGCTGGTGGTGCTGGGGCTGACCGGCTTTATTGTTGCGGGTGTGCGCGCCTCGGCGAAGGCTGCTGCTGGTGTGACGGATAGCCCTGTTGAGGAACGCGGGACAGCTGAGAACCCATCGGATGTACTCGAGACGGGTTCAAAGGATGCTGCGGAGGACGATGCAGCCTCGACAGGGGAGAAAGCTGACGATAAGAAGAAGGCTGCGAAGAAAACCGAGAACACCAGTAATGTTTCTTCGGCGAAGGATATGTCGAAGGCTAAAGCTGCAAATAATTCTGCGGCTGAAACATCTGGCGAAGCTCAGGACCGCCCCTCTCAACCGAAAGAAGAGATAACAAACGATTCTGACGGATCGTAGCCTCACCACCAGTATGGAAAGGTAGGTACCCTGTGTGCTGCCGATAGTTTGAGATCTTCCCGAGGGACTGCGCTGTGCTTGCAGTAGGTGGCAGCGTATAGTCTTCGGGGTTGTATGTTTCAGCTGTGGCGATGCAGGAGTGGCGGTGAAGTGTGGGTGAAGAGCTTAAAAGGGTAGTAGCTTATAAGCTTTTATCTGCTGACCGGGATACGGTGATTGATGGGCTTATGGAAATGGTCTTTGCCGTGGGTGATATTACCTGGGTGTCTGAGCGGCTTTGCGAACAGGCTGACAGCGCCGATACCGGGGTGAGCTCACTAGCTATTACCTGCTTTGGGCATTTGGCGCGACTACATCAACAGGTGGGGGATACGTCCCGTATTTTCCAGCTGTTGAGAGATAAACATCGTTCCCCTGTGCCAGATATCCGTGGGGCCGCCGAGGATGCAATGGACGATATTAGCGTCTTTATGGGTATTGATCTTAGGAAGAAAAAGTCCACAGGCTACTCCGGATCATCAAAAGAGCCTATAAATGTGAGGTCATTGTAGAGAATCCCGGGGTTTTCTTCGGTAAATTTTGCGTTCACATAATAGTAGAGGGCGTTGCCGTGGGTTATCCCTTTGTTCTTTGCCGCTGCCACAATGCTGTTCAGTGTTTCCAGGGAATTTGTATCGACCTCATCTGCTAGCTCTTCCACGGGCAGAACTTCACCGTTGGTGGTTCTGTAGGCGACGAAAAAGTCAGTATCGATAAATGAGACCCCAAAATCTTTGAAAGCTGGGCATCCAGAACGTGAGTCTTCCAGGCCGTGGGTGTATGCACTAAATTCTTCTATCGTTTGATGGGATATCCCCAGCCACACAGATATTATTCCCCGAACGGTTGTATCAATCATTCTTGTGTCCTCCCTGTTAACGAGTAGCCATCAGAGCTTTCTAAAAAAGATATAAAGTACCGGATGAATAATCGAAAGATTTCACATATGTTTTTAAATTTTCTTTCGAAGAATTATCGAGATGCACCACTAAATTATTAGGGATGATTTTTCCATATGGGTGAGTATTTCCAGCCGCAGGGTAAATAACCAAGATTTAGCAGAGATATTAGATTTCTATTAAAATTAATAAGCATATTTGTGTGGAGTTTTGATACATAGAATTCTTGAAAACCTCTTACTAAAGCGGGCATTAAAATATAATCAGCAACATTTTCATTTATTTTGTAGGATATTAACCTATGGGTTAGATAAGTTTTGTTTTCGTCAAATATATTCTTACTTTCTGCCGCTAGATCATTGATGATACTTCCATCTATAGAATGCATTTCAAGAAATTCAAGAATGTCATTAAAAACATCAATATCAATATTCGCCCAAGCATCAGCTTTCATGCACCTGTATACTCGGTCTTTCTCTGTAATGAACTGGATATTAAAAGGTGATGATATGCTGCCACCATAATTTTGACGGTTTCCAATATTGTTCAACCAGTTATTAATCTGGAGTGTTTGTCTAAACTCTTGGGACACGATTTGTATGTCTAAATTCATGATTTTCCTATGGTTATTAGTGTATCTTGTTTGACAGCACCTTCTGATTTATCTCATCCGGGAGTGTACTCTCAGAAGAAAATTATACTCTGTCGGAGCGCCTGGATTCGGGCAGGGCGCCAACCTATACTCGCTTGCTTGCTAATGTAGTTGATCGTCTGTATGAGGAGCTTTCAGACGATCAATATCGAGGAGTAAAATATTTTATGTAAGTAAAAGCTCATTCGAAAAAGATTAATTTACTTAAGTTATTAATTTCTAACAAATTGAAGAGAATCCCTCAAATATTTTTGGCCAAGGCTTTGTGTTAAAACATTTTTGCAAGATTTCGGTAGTATTGGTTAGATTATAAAAAACTTCGAAGAGGTCTTTTCCTAGAAGATATATATCTCCCACAAAATCAGTTACATATATATCAAATTCATCAGCTAGATTTTTCGCTATATATATCCCAAAATAAATAATATCCTGATTCGCTTCTAGCAAATGGCTCCATACGTTCCATTAAACTTAATAAATCATTTGGATAATAGCCGATGTATTCATCAATATTATTTATATACGTCGACCTAATGTCTTCACGTGCTTGTTGCCAGGAGTCATGAAACTTAGGGATTTGAAGGGATATAGATTAAGTAATTGTTTAATGCTCTACCCCAACCGAACTGGTCCACAAAAATTTGGTAAGAATAAGGAAAAGGTTTTCCATTTGCAAATCTAAATTCTTTCAAGTATTTTGAATCAGCAAATACTTGAGAATAATTGATTATTTCTAGATTATAACTCATAATTCTATTTTCCTATTTTATTAATTAAACTGAATATATTTTAGCATTGGTATTTAATATTTTGATGCATTCTATTTTCTATATCATATATTAATATAACACCTGTTTTATCCTAAGCGAGCATTTTACCTTGGAAGGCACTAAACTGTTGCCTTCATAAAGGGCTACTACTATTATATAGACCAGTACTCCTTCGTGATAACATGCTGACCCGAGAAGGGTATGAAGCTTTGGCACAGGTTTAAAGCCACATTAACGCTGAAGTCAAAAGTTAACAACAGATCTAATATGCCATGTGACAAAATCAGTATCCAGGGGGCGTTGCGCATAGTTTATACATTATATGGTGGGACACGAATAAAATAAAAGGAGCAGCACCAGTTGCGATACAGATAAGAAATGGAAAGCTGATATCAGCATGTAAATCGTGTGGTAAATTTTTAGATAAGCTAGGCATCATTGATGGTGTAGCAGCCCAGGATTATTAAAAATATTTTAAATATTGAGGTGAAAATGAAACAACCATATGAAATAAATTCTGATTTTTTTAAAAAGATGATTTCTTCCGGTTGGTATCCGGAAAGAGACATTGTACTTGAAAAGCTGCCATCCCATATAGAGGACTTACCCAGCGTGGTTAAGAAATTTTTACGAGAAATATGGTATATTTCAGTAACTAAAGATTTTTTTACATGCAAGATAATTATAAAAAAATATATATTTAGTAATGATGTTTATACTTTTGGGGAAACAACCCAAAAAAATTAATAGATTATTCATCAGAAGAAGAAAGTTCATATTTTTTTGTACATATTTGACAAATAAGAAAATAAGAAATTTTTGGTTTTAAGAGCGGTCGAGAAATTTTGATTGATGAATCAGGGGAATTTATGAAATCCCTGACTCGGGGAATATTTATTATGTTGGAGGGAAATTTTATGAAGGACTCTATAATTTAATATTTACAAGAGGAACCTCTTATCTTATAAACGATACAGGTTCATTGTTTATAGAGAGTAAGGAAGGAATAATTTCAGCAAAATATTAATATTGAAGATATTATATAATGTTTAAAAAGAAATAAATAATTATGAGCTATAAAAAAAGTGTCTAAATCAAAAAAATTATTAATGCATATGATAAAAATTAGAGAATTAAAATTAATTGAATCAATTCCGTACACAGAGTTAATTAAATTTTTGATTCTATTTACTGAGATAGAAATAGTTCCTCTTAGCAACGGAAATGACCCCAAAATAGATTAAAAAAATGTTAGATAAAAATTAAAGTAAAAAAATCAAAAAAATTCAGAGTGGTAATTATGTCATTACTAAAAAGATTTGAAAAGCTAATTTTTCAATCCAATTATAAATAAAGAAGCTATTCAACATTTTGAAGATGTTAATGATGTTGTCCTCCCTGAAGATTATAAAGAATTTATACAAATCATTGGAAACGGAGGAGTCGGTCCTGGTTTAGGAATATTACCATTGGATAATGATAAAAGTATTATAGATCCAAGAATCCTGTCAGAAGAAGGAGAAGACAAAATTTTATTGTCTGAAAATTTTCCTTACTGTAAAGCTTGGAACGATGATTCCTTTTATGATGCGTTAGAAATTAATGCTAATAATTTAGATGTCCTAAGTAGAAATTATTTTTCAACGAAACATATTAGTGGTTCAATTTGTTTCTGTGACTTAGGATGTGGTGAACTATTTTTGCTCGTCTTAACAGGACCAGAAGCTGGTAATGTTTGGTATGATGGGCGAGGTAATTATGGTGGAATTTTTCCATATTCATATAAAGAAAAGGAAAGAGTTAGTTTTTTAGAGTGGTATGATATTTGGCTTACCGAAATTCTAGATAAAGTTCCTATCGTAGAAAGAGATTTTTGATAACAAACATGAACCTGTGCTGTATATCGACTGCATCTTTCGTTAAAAATTTTTGATACCACAAAAAGCAAATAAAAGTACAGATTAAAGTTTTTGGCGAATATTTTTTACGTAACATGCGTTCAGAATGACCAGCAAGCTGTGGAGATATATAATATATTTATTTAACGTGTGGTGTAGCGTCGTGTATGCTAACTGCACTCGCGCTTCTGTCTAATTACCGTAAAAAATAATAGACAACTATATGGAATTACAGACCAGATTATTATTTAAGTTAATTTAAGTCAAACTCAGGGAGATATTTATTGATTTAACTAGTAGTTGTTCCCGATTAAAAGGTAATACAGCTAAAAATAGGGTATCTAAATCACAAGAAATATTAGTAACAGGTAGTATCCCCCACAAGTGCAATTAAAAAAAAGTAGATTAAGGGCATAATATGGAAGAAAATAAAATTCAAATATTTACTAAAAAAATTTTTTTGGATGTTTCACATCAAGCAGAAACGCGAAAAAGGTATAACAAACTATGATTGTGAGAACTTTAATTAACTCATTACTTGAATTAAAAAAAGAATATTCTGGCGCGGATGCTTTTACCTATTAGTTTAGTAAATATATTTATTGATATGACTTCTGTTCTTTTGACATGTGGAAATAGGCAACATGAAGTATATACTAATGAAGAACAAGCAAATAAAATTTTTCATTTAATGGATGCGCTACATGAAATTGCAATGGAAATGACTAGCTAAAACCTTCCTGGCCGATGATGCATTCTTCCACGGTTAAAATCCGCAAGCGTCACATCATACGTGCTGGCAATATGTTCTATATGAACAACAAGTTCAAAGGAAAGCTGTTGCCTAAACCCCTGTATTTCCTGTAAGGCCGCTGCTGCTGCCGGCCGTCCGGTCAATCCGATATACGGGCTGAAGTTTTTGGAGAGTGAAACCGACTTTGCTTTTGAAGGCATCCTGCCGCCCTGACGGGTAGTAGCGGACGGTTCGGACGAAGACTGCACCATCTTCCTGTTGGTGGCGGTGGAAGACACCAACGGCAACCTGACCCACAGTACCGACCAGCGGACGGGAACGACCCACTTCGAGTACGACAAACTGGGCAGGATCACCAAAGCGGGCAGCGAACTGTTCGTCTTTGACCTGCGCACAATATCTTTTCAGAGGAACCTCAAGGATAAAACCGGATTCGTTCGGGACGGCAGCCACCTACTGCAGGAAATTCACTCGGACGGCAGATATACCTACCTGAACAGCTATAAACCGCTTGCGCAAGTCCGCGATGGGCAACCGACGAAGGAGAAAGCTGATACCAAATCCACTACTTCCACTGTGAGCATATCGGCATCCCACGTGAGATGACCGATAAGGACGGCAATTTATTGTGGTTTGGGGATTATTACGGTTGGGGCAAACTAAAGAGCGAAACCAAAGTAACGGATACCGTTTACCAGCCATTCCGGTTACAGAACCAGTATGCCGACCGCGAGGCAGGACTGCATTACAACTTCTTCAGGTATTATGAACCTGATGCGGGTCGGCTTGTGAGTCAGGATCCGATAGGGTTGATAGGTGGAGGTAACTTATATCTATTTGCACTAAATGTTCATGGTTGGAATGATTCTTTGGGATGGAAAACTTGGGTCAAGTATAAAGAAAATCCGAAATGTTTTGATCAAGTCGTATATCATACAAATAGCAAGGAATTTGTGATAATTACTCAAAAGTTTTGCCCAAGAAAGTCTAACAAATATTATTTTATAATTACGAAGGCATAGGAATCATTAAATGAAAAAAACTAATCATAAAATTAATGTAATAAAGCAAATAGAAGACGCTGTAAATATCGTCGGTAATCATCCCAACCAAAAATCCTGATAGGGTATTTTTTTATATTAAGCATGATATGCATAGTTTTGAAGATTCATTTGATGAAATTTTTCAGTATTTCTGAATTGGAATCGGAGGATTTTTTTGTTTGATTTCATCCAATTGTGAGATTACTTTACCTAACGGGGAAAAAAATTTTTGTGGGATATCTTTCAAAAAGTAACTCAAATAAGACATTAATTCTGCAAAAGATTAAAAAAATCATTTTGAGAGAAAAGGATATCAGTATGGGGTTATTAGAAACAATAATTTAATATTAAGCACAAATAATGTGATTAATTTAGATGACTGCTCTGCTATCCTTTATGACTATGATTAACATTTGAGGGATTTAACAACTGTAGCAAAAAGTTACACCGGCTGCTGACGGAGAAGCCTTACCTTCTTGTGAATCTTATTCTTTTGTCTTGAATCTCTTAGTAAGGAAAATTCTACTTTAATAGTTCTTAGGAGTATGATATGCCTATTAATTCAAAAGAAAAAAAGGGAAAGAGAAGATATTTATATAGGAAATAAAATAGATAGTAAAAAAATCTTTTTAGAAAATTTATCCTATGAAGAGTTCATAATAATATGTATTTTCATTTACAGAGAAATTTATTGTTACTCTTAGTAAAAAAACCTTTCTTTTTAAGGAAGATATATATTATGTCAGCTTGTTTACCAAGGGAAAAAAATAAATCAAGAAGTGCTAAGAAAGAGGAGAATAGATGCTTGGTCCAGATATGATTTACTAGAAGGTAAAGATAAATACATACAGCGTGTAATCATTTGCTTTTTTTATATCCTGATATAATTAATTCAAATAATGAAGGAATAGATGATTTTCAGGAATTATTTTTAAATTTATTACTTGATATTAAAGATGGTTTTATGTATCATGTTTTTTTGATTTTCTATCTAATCACGCAGGTTAATTAAAATATAACAAATTTTGTGATACATATGTAGCCATATAGGTGACAGTACCGGTAGCCTTCAGATAAGCATCAGGCATGGATGGTACCGCAGGTGTTAATGAGGGGTAGAAGTGATGTTTCAACCGTGGCGATGATCCGGCTGATATTGGTTGCCAGGCTCCGAAGTTTTCAGTGAGTTCTTCGGTATGGGGTGCCGCAGGTATCGTACTGGATTAACTTGGCATCATCACAATAACCCAGGTAAATTAGAATTAGTTGATCGATAAGATTATAGAAAGTATCACAAGATATACCACCCTGATGGTAGCGGTAGTCGTGAAAAATGGGGCGGCGGAAAGAAATATCGTAATAAATGTAGATAACTTATGAAAGGAAATTACTCTATGATTAAATTTATTGGAATTAAAAACTTAATTGATTCAAAAGAAAACCTTTTAGACTATGGTTTTCTTTATACATTAAAAAAATGATGACGTAGAAACCGCAGAAGGATTACTCAAGTGTACTTTTTTTGTTACCAGAAACTGAAAGCGATGAGTTTTTTTATAGAAAATAATAAAGATTATCGAAACTGGCTTGAATCTCCAACATTTATTGACATAATTGATAATTATACAGAAACCCATTCTGATGCTACGATAAATTCCTTAATTAATGCAGTTTTACATTATTGGGATCATGATGATTTTTTTAGATTAATTGTTTAACTATCAAAAAATTTAAAACCATCAAAAAACAACTTATTAAAAGCGAGCAAGCAGTAGCTTGTATGTAGGGCGTGTACCCAAAGGCACGAATGTGGTTTTTAGTTTAATGATTGCTTAGGCCGTCTGAAAAACCTTCCCACAGCCCTTGCCTGCTTCGATTACAACGAAAACAGCCAACTCATCGCCCAGCACCAATGGAAAGTACCGTCCAAAGAAGAGAATTCCCGAAACGGTTTGCCCGACACCGACTGGCGCGATGCGCAGTACGATATGCTGCACCTGCCCGTTACCGAAACCATCCGCTACCACTACGACTTCAACGGTAACCGCACCGCCACCGTCCTGCTCGACGGCGAAGTGCAGAACTATTTCTACGATTTGCACGACCAACTAGTTAAAGTGGAAATATTCAGAAAAGACGGTATGAAAGAAGCGTAGGCTTACCGCTACGATGCCTTGGACAGACGGATAAACAAAGCCCGTCTGAAAGCAAACGCTAACGAAGTTTCAGACAGGCATTCAGCAGACCCTACCTGTCTGAATACACCAAACAGCAAAGATATTTTAGATAGCGAAATTGCCTGCATCTACACCGATGCAGACAGCTATGAGCCGCTGGCTCAAATCCGCAATTGCACAGATACAGAAGATAGCAACAAACAGCAGACCAACTACTTCCACTGCGACCAAATCGGCATCCTGTGCGAGATGACCGATAAGGATGGCAATTTATTGTGGTTCGGGGATTATTACGGTTGGGGTAAGCTGAAGAGCGAAACCAACATAATAGAAACAGCACATCAGCCGTTCAGATTGCAGAACCAGTACTGCGATCAAGAGACAGGATTACATTACAATTTATTTAGACATTATGAATCTGACACAGGACGATTTATTAATCAGGATATGCTAAAATCAACCGTTAGAACAAGACGTTCTTACAACAGAGGCAAAAATAAAAACGAACGCACAGTTTTTCAAGATGACTCTGCTTTTGATTGGAATGATGATAATCTTTGTAATATAATAACCAAAGGAAATACCCCAATCGGAAAAGATAGGCTTCAGAATATCTACAATCGCAAGGAAGGCGCAGAAACTCTAAGGAAATTTCAAAATATCGCAAAGGTTGCAAGAACAGGTAAATAGATTCTGATTATTTAATTGATTATATCAACTAAATTAAAAAAATTCAAAGTGATATCAATTTTATACATAGATTGATTTTTTTAATTTCTTAAAAAGGCTTGATAATATGGACGTATTAAATTTAGATCTGCCAGATTCATATAAACAATTTATGAATTCAAGAGATGAAATGGTTGATTTATATTATGAATTTAGCAGGAAAAAAACCTAAAACTTTAAAAAAAGAATATGGTATTTGGTGTTCATTCATGCTAGAACAATATTCTTTCTCAGATAAAGTACCTAATTATAAAATTCTTTCCGATAACGAGCGTTATTTTTAAAAGATATTGAAGGATTTACAACAGGAATAAATATTGAGCTGGTCAAAAAAATCATTTGCATTTGGATTAGTATCAAGTGAAGGTGGTATATTATTTTTTTCATCCTGAGAATTTCAGTATTTGGGAAATCTATCCTGATTTATATATAAATTTTTTAGCAGACACATTTGATGAATTCATAACAAATGCTAAATTTGGCCGGAAATGGGAGCATAAAAAATTGTAGTCTACACAGTGTAGAATACTTACTGCAGTTTTAGAATACCCACCTGTGAAAGGCTTGCAAGAAGCACGTATCTTCTTCTTCATGCCATTGACTTAAGCCGTCTGAAAGATCTTTTCAGACGGCATAAAAGTCTAGAGCCTATATAATCCAACTCTTCTAGTAGCAATCGTCTAACCTGTTTCCACTACTAGGGATGAATAAATATGATGAGGAGCCTGTATTGTTCGAGAGTGAACAGATTTGGTTCAGCAAAAATCCGGACGGGCATTATGTCATTGCTTCGCTGAACGGTTCGATAGCGCTGCGTTTTGCACCTTTGGTGGTCGCAGAAGACGGAGAAAGCCGACAACAGACCCGTTACTTCCACTGCGATCACATTGGCATCTCCCGCGTAAGATGACCGATAAGGACGGCAATCTCTTGTGGTTTGGGGATTATTACGGCTGGGGTCGTCTGAAAGAGGAAACCAAGGTAACGGATAGCGCTTACCAACCCTTCCGCCTGCAGAACCAGTACGCCGACCGTGAGACGGGGCCGCATGACATCTTCTTCAGGTATTATGAGCCTGATGCGGGTTGGTTTGTGAGTCAGGATCCGATTGGGTTGTGGGGTGGAGATAATCTTTATCGGTTTTCGTCTAATATTCAGATTTGGATTGATCCCTTAGGGTTAGCATGTATACCCAATCCAAATAGAAAAAATGATGAGGATCTTGCAAGAAGTATTGATAAATTGTCTGATAATTTGACGAAAAAATAGAGATGGTTTCACTACGTTAGCCTTGGCAAGGGTAACACTTGCTGATGGAACCTCTCAAATATGGATTGCTGAGGCAGGCTCTTCCCCGTCATCAAAGCCTTCTAAAAGGCACCAAGGTCTTGCGGGTGCAGATGAAATAATACAAAATTTACATCCAGCAGGAAGAAGCGGGCCAGATGGCAACCATTTAAATGATGCTGAACGTCAACTTATACGAGAAGCGAAAAAAAGAGGAGCTAAAATTAAATCTCTTGGAGCTACAAAACCAATGTGTGGCAGATGCGAGAAAGGAGCGAGAAGAGCAGGGATACTGAGACGTATCATAACCCCAATTAAGAGTAGACACTGTTAGTATTTAATATTTTTAAATTTATTTAAAATTAAAGGAGTCCAATATGAAGCCGATGGAATTGGATGAAATGCCAAATGATATTTTTTTATTCAGGATATAAAAAGAGTTAACAGAGAGTTTTTTTCAATAGATTTTTCCTGATGTGTTTAGACAACTTTTGACAGAGTTAAATGTATCAAAAAGATAATTTATTTATCACGGATTTTATTGAAAAATCAGAAGATTGCCAACTCATATACAGGATATTTTTTTGACAAAAACCCACAAAAAAATGTATGACTATACAATCAAAAATAAGAAACTTAGTTTTTTTGAAGTCGATATAAAAAAAACTAACTACTAAGGACACGGATAGCATCCGGGTGTTGGATGAACTTTAAAATGCAAGCTATATTTGCATAAAGTGTCAGTGACTGTAGGTTGGGTCAAGACCCAACAGCCTAATAAGGTCGTGTGAAAATTTTCAGACGACCTTTTCTTATGTGTCATCCTTCCCTGCCCTGACTACAACGAAAACGGCCAACTCATCGCCCAGCACCAATGGAAAGTACCGTCCAAAGAAGAAAACGCCCGAAACGGTTTGCCCGACACCGATTGGCGCGATGCGCAGTACTACATGCTGTACCTGCCCGTTACCGAAACCGTCCGCTACCACTACGACTTCAACGGCAACCGTACCGCCACCGCCCTACCCGACGGCAGACAGATCAACTACCTGTACTACGGCAGCGGCCACCTGCACCAAATCAGCCTCGACGACGAAGTCATCACCGACATCGAACGCGATAAGCTGCACCGCGAAATCTACCGGACTCAAGGTAAGCTCGCCAGCCGTTACGAACTCGATCCTTTAGGTCGTCTGAAACGGCAAATCGCCACCCTCAATGATTTGACCGAAGGCGGCAAAGGCAAAACCAAAGTAGCGGCGGGTTATGGCCAAACCGCCGTCAAACGCAGCTACGGCTACGACCGCACCGGCAACCTGACCCACAGCACCGACCAGCGGACGGGAACGACCCGGTTCGAGTACGACAAACTGGGCAGGATTACCCAAGCGGGCAATGAACTGTTCGCCTTCGACCCCGCACACAATATCCTTTCAGACGGCCTCAATGCCGTCACCGACAACCGCCTGAAAACCTACAACGGCAGCAGCTATTACTACGACCACTTCGGCAACCTGATCCACCGCGAACTGGCCGACGGCGAAGTACAGAACTATTTCTACGACCTGCACGACCAACCGGTTAAAGCCAAAATCTTCAAAAAAGACGGCACGAAAGAGACTTGGGCCTACACCTACGATGCCCTGGGCAGAAGGATAGGCAAAGGCCGTCTGAAAACAGACGGCAGCCTCGAAGAGGAAACCCGCTTCGTCTGGGACGGCAGCCACCTCTTGCAGGAAACCCACCCGAACGGCAGGTATACTTATATCTACACCGACCCATACTCCTACGAACCGCTGGCGCAAGTCCGCAATTGGACAACCGAAAACGGCGAAAAAATTACTCTTGATGATGAAGGAGCAAAGATATTAGATTCAGTTACCAATATTGAAGATGTTGACGGTAAAGAAACAGCTTGTCCTGGCGGAGTTTTAGTCAAATCCAACGAACAAGGAGCAAAGGGAATTGGGCGTAATTTAATAGATAAATTAAATGCGCACATTGTTAAAATAGAAACAGGAATGAGAAGGAGATAACGTGAAAATATCCAATATAATTTATATGTTTTTTTATATATCAAAAATCCTCGGTTAAATTTTTTGACAGGTATAGAAATAATCAAAACATAGAAGAGTATGGATATGTTCAAGATAATGGAGGAGCCTATCATTTATGTTTTCACATAAATGATTCAGGAGAGAAGCACTTTGTTCGAGATATTATCAAATTTATATCAACAAAAAAACAAAAATTTTTCTTCAGAATGCTTTTAAACTTAATGATAACAATGAGGAGCACTTGTACAACATACTATCTTCATTAATAATGATTTTTTTATATTGATACTCATAGCTTCCACAATAAAACAGTATTTGACAACAAAGCGCTCGCCTTGTACCAACTATCCGATACATGTAATTCCAACTTAAATAATAGAATTAGGCAAAGTTACATATTTTATTTGTTATATAACTCTCATTTGTACTATGAGTCAATTAGTAGTATAAAACTTCAAAACGGGGTTTTTATGCTTTTAAGCTTGGTAGAAACAATCTTATTCCGTTTGTAAAAAAATAATTTCATCGATGGAGCTTTAAAAGAAAAGATGATAAAAAAATGAAGTTGTTATCAAGCATTAAATCTTTTTATATAGATTTAATAGATTTTTTTAGAAGACGGATTAAAATTAGAAAAATGTATTTTTTTAATAGTTTGATAGATGATAGATATTTAAAATTTTTGCCATTATAAAAACTTTATCTACCATAGTGAAAGTGATGTATACAAAAAGAGTGAGGGTTGATAAAATATTTAATTTGTTACCCCTTGTGTTACAAGAGGGCAAGTTAACTGAAAAATAAATTTGTTTCGTATATGATTTTTATTTAATTACATGAACTTGATTTTTTTGAAAAAGACGAGTGGAAAATTGCAAAAATATTTGAATGAAAAATGAATGTAGTCATTTATTTATGCAGGAATTAGTTAATTATTTTTGATTACTCTTTTTGGATTTTTATTCAAAAAAAGGAAAAGAATAAATATTAAAAAAATATTAAAACATTTACTATTGATCAATAAAGCAAGCCGTAGCCCGCATGAAACCTCCAATCCCGACGTAAAGTGTGTGCGGTACGCGCACAAACGGGTTCTGCTTTTCAGACGACCCCATCCCCTTCCCCCTCTTCGCCGACCTGAGCGGCGCCAAAACCGTCGCCAAAGACGTACGCCTCAACCGCAAGCCCTCCTTTGTCTTTAAGGCTAGTAAAACCAACCGCACCACCAGCGATGAACCCGCCCTGCCCGGCCGCAAGGGCATACTTTCCCGCACCGCCACCAAACCTGCCTGGCCGGTGATGCATTCTTCCATGGTTAAAATCCGCAAGCGCCACATCATACACGCCAGCGACATGTTCTACATGAACAACAAGCCCAAAGAAAAGCCGCCGCCCAAACCCTGTATTTCCTGTAAGGCCGCTGCCGCTGGTTTGGAGCCGCAGCTATTATTCCGACCAAGACGGTATTGGCTGGCTTGGCGAGGATTGGAGTGTGCCGGGTTGCCAGCGCATTTATCCGTGATGCGGCGGGATTGGCCTATATCGACGATCAGGGCCGTTTGTTCCCGCTGCTGGAAGTCGATGAAGATGATGAGGAGCCGGTATTGTTTGAGAGTGAACAGATTTGGTTCAGCAAAGAGCCCGGACGGGCATTATGTCATTGTTTCGCTGAACGGTTCGATAGCGTTGCGTTTTGCGCCTTTGGTGGTCGCGGAAGACGGTTCGGACGAAGACTCTACCCTCTTCCCGCCGGTGGTGGTGGAAGACGCCAACGGCAACCACCAGCGTTTCGTTTATCACGCTGGCCGGTCTGCCGCAATACGTCATCGACGGCAACGGCTGGGTGTTCTCACTGAACTTCGGCAATGTGGCGGACGAGCAATATCATTACGACGACAACAAACGAGTTGACCAAACGGGTGTTTGCTGACGGCAACACCAATCTGATGGAACGCGACGGTTTGGGCCGTCTGCTCAGCCACACCGATGCGCTGGGGCAGCACACCGATACCACTATGAGGCCAAATAGAGTTAGAGTATATGATGCTGGAAAAATTATTGGTGCATCAGACGGTGTAGATACACCATACATACGAGCTGAATGTTCTCAGGGGGAAGGGTAATACATGGACATCCAATTACAAAAAGAAGAACACTTGATGAGATTAGGGGCAAATTGGAATGGAACATGACATTGATTTTAAAGATGGCATTATTACTTATGAAAATTTATTTTGGCTATTTAATAAAACTAATGAATTAATCTACAAACTTGAATTTGAGGAAGATTTATTACAAGTACAGTTCTTTAATGAAAAAAATATTTTAGATGTTGGATGGTATTCCACTACCGGTAAAAATGGAAAATTCAAAGTTTATGTAATTAAAAAAATTATGATTGGGAAAAATCCATTATTTACTAAATCTAATAAAAAAATTAGTGGTTTAATTGCCACTATAAAACAAGGAATCAAATGTATATATTCTCATGAGCATCTTCTCATTAATCGTAGCAAGCCGTAGCCCGCATGAAACCTCCAATCCCGACGTAGCGTGGGTGCGGTAATCATGCTGTTTCTGCTTCTCAGACGATCTCAATGCCATCACCGACAACCGCCTGAAAACTACAACGGCACGACCTATTACTACGACGACCTCGGCAACCTGATCCACCGCGAGCTGGCCGACGGCGAAGTGCAGAACTATTTCTACGACCTGCACGACCAACTGGTTAAGGCCGAAATCTTCAAAAAAGACGGCACGAAAGAAACTTGGTCCTACACCTACGATGCGTTGGGCAGAAGGGTCGCCAAATACCGAGTGGGGGAAGACAGTGCAAAAGCGGATGAAACCTGCTTCGTTTGGGACGGCAGCCACCTCTTGCAGGAAAACCTAGACGGCAGGTATACCTATATCTACACCGATCCCGACAGCTATGAACTGCTCGCGCAGGTGCACAACCACACCAGTGCCGAAGGCGAAAGCTGTCAGGAAGTGAACTACTTCCACTGCGACCACATCGGCATTCCGCGTGAGATGACCGATAAGGACGGCAACTTCTTATGGTTCGGTAACTATACCGGCTGGGGCCGTCTGAAAGAGGAGACTGACGTAACGGGAACGGCGCACCAGCCGTTCAGGTTGCAGAACCAATACTTTGATGCCGAAACGGGGCTGCATTATAATCTTCTTAGATTCTATGATTCGATTTCTGGAAGATTTATTAATCAAGATCCCATAAGATTATTTGGAGGAGAAAATTTCTATCATTTTGCATTTAATGCACAATCTTGGATAGATCCTCTAAGGTTAGAGCACGTTGAAAGTTATAAAAGACATTTGAAGAAAAAAGGTACAAGAAAGGGAAAAGAATTTACTGCTGCAGGGAAAAAGCGGTTAGAGAGCAAAATAAAGCAGATAATGACGGAAAATGATATGTGGTAGATGCGGTGTAGAGACTATTGAGCCTGAGCGACATGAAAAAGGTGTAAGCCCGCCGGATAATGAGGCTCATGTAGATCATATAATTGCCAAATCAAACGGTGGATTTGCTACAGTAGAGAATGGGCAAGTATTATGTAGATTATGTAATCTTGAAAAAGAGTAATAAAATGAAAATTATGAAGAGTGTAGAATTTTCTATGAACTAATTTTAAGGTAATTAAAATGAAAAAGGTTTTATTTAATCTAGAAGTAATTGATGGTTATCCTCCAGTATCTATGGAAAGCATTTGGGCAGAAGTAACTGAAGAAGGCTATTTTTAAAATAAACAATATTCCTTTTTATAGCAAAAGAAATATCTTTGGGTGATATTGTTAGTGTAATACAAAAGGAAGAAAAATTACTTATTATACGATAAAACTATAATTAATAGTAAAAAAATAGTACGTTGCGGATTGTTTTTCTTTAATGAAAATCAAAAAAATTTAAAAGATAATATATTAACCAAAACTAATAGATCTTGGATGTGAGTCAGAAGCGTTTAATGTAAATTTCTATGCAATAAACATACCAATTCAAGTAGATATAGAAGAAATATATATTTTCTTAGATGGCTTTGTGGAAACTAACGATTTAGATTATGACACAGGGTATTTGGCACACTAATTTATGCGAGCTATAACTTGCGTAATATCGTAATATGTAGAAAATTCTAGCGTTGTTTACGTAATAGAAATTTTAAGACTATGTGACGGCAGCCATCTCCTGCAGGAAAACCTAGACGGCAGGTATACCTATATCTACACCGATCCCGACAGCTATGAACTGCTCGCGCAGGTGCACAACCACACCAGTGCCGAAGGCGAAAGCTGTCAGGAAGTGAACTACTTCCACTGCGACCACATCGGCATTCCGCGTGAGATGACCGATAAGGACGGCAACTTCTTATGGTTCGGTAACTATACCGGCTGGGGCTGTCTGAAAGAGGAGACTGACGTAACGGATAATGCTCTTACTAACCTTTCCGCTTACAGAACCAGTACGCTGACCGTGAGACAGTCTGCATGACAACTTCTTCCGCTATTACGAGAACCGGACTGCGGTAGGTTTATCAATCAAGACCCGATTGGGTTGTGGGGTGCAGATAATCTGTACAGGTTTGCACCGAATACGCAAAGCTGGGTAGACTTTTTAGGATTATTCACATTAGAACAATTACTGACGGTAGGAATTGGCCCATTTGCAGAAGAATCTATTCCTGCTAGAGGACCTGAAAGGAATTTCACTCAAGAAGAAAGCAAAAAATTGAATAAAATTGGTGTATGCCATACTTGTGACGCCACCGATCCTGGAACTAAAACTGGAAATTTTGTAGGAGATCACCAACCTAATACTGGCTTGCGACAAGCTAAAGAGCTAGGTATCCATCCTAGAGATCACTACTTATGTTTATTAAAAAGCACAAGAAGAAGCAGTAAACTCTGAACCTCCAAGTGTATGTTGATTGCTGCCTTTTAATATCAACTTAAGCTTTTTCCTGAAGTAACTTTAGTTAGCTAAAATTTAAATTTTTAATACATAAAGGTTTTGTAATGAATTTTTTTAAAACACATAATATCGGTACTTATGGTGGCCCATTAGTCATGTTACCAAAATCAGATGCCAATATATGGCAAGGCTGTGTAGATTTAAAACCAGAAGAGCATTATTCTTTAGCTTGTTCTCAGTATAACTATTTATCTGTTTTATCTATGGAAAGTGTACAAACTATTATTTTTAGGAGATGAACCTTTACCAACTTTTTGCGGTACATAAACAAGATGCTAGTGAGATATTTATATTCAGAACTTATTGGATTAATGATGAATCACACATTGACTCTCATATAAAAAAATATAGTAGATGGTCATTATAAATATCAGCCATTAGAAGAAACATCAATTTTTATTAATGATGTTGAATGGATTATATTTGATAGTGCTTTCACTTTTAAAGATAAAGAAGATAGTATAGAAGTAAAATTTACTCATAAAAATTGCTTGTACAAAATCCAAACGTATTTGTACGAAGTATCTGATATTTCTTTTTTAATTCATTCATTTAAATACTATAATGAACTGTAGCCTAAAACACTCATTTTATAGATAAGGTGTAGTGCTGATTGTATGCGTTTTACCTTTTTAGCAAACTATAGCCTGTATAACATGCTGACTTAATATGTACGGTGCGTGCCAACAGTACGCACGCATTTTATCTATTAGTATTTCAGCACAAAACCCGCTATGGCCTTCAATAAAATCGCCCGTAAAGACAGCGACTTCTATGTAATCTGTACCTTCCCTGATTTCTGCTGGGCGCCCCCTCCTGCTCCGCCTACCGTACTGCCCATCCCTTTCCCGCTCTTCGCCGACTTGGGCGGGGCCCCGTAGGATGGCCAGCCACCTGTTGCAGGAACAAAATTCAGACGGCCTCTACACCTATATCTACACCGACCAAGACTCCTACGAACCGCTGGCGCAAATCCGTGATTGGACGGATGCAGAAGATAACAGCCAACAGCAAACCAACTATTTCCATTGCGACCACATCGGCATCCCGCGTGAGATGACCGATAAAAACGGTAAGCTGCTGTGGGCCGGCGAGTATGATGCTTGGGGTAAAGTAACCGAAGAAACCAACGTAACGGGGACGGCGCACCAGCCGTTCCGGCTTCAAAACCAGTATTGCGACCATGAAACGGGGGGGGGCATTACAATTTCTTCCGGTATTACGACCCTGATGCGGGTAGGTTTGTCAACCAAGACCCGATTGGCCTTGAGGGAGGTTATAATTTATATTGGTTTGCATTTAATATACAAGAATGGATTAGCCCTTTAGGGTTAGCGCGTTCTTGAAGATTATTAAGAATTCCAGGTTTGGTAGGAAATCGTCCTTTAAGTCAATTTACGCATAATCAAATTTATAATGCATTCAAAAAAGTAGGTATCAAATTAAGGAATCACGCTATATCACGCTTAAAAGATATAAGAACTGCGAAACTTGGATTTAAGACTCCCAATGATATTATGAGAATTTTAATTAAAAAGGAACTTTTGATGCCGGAAAAGGAGATGTTGGAAAGTCTTGTAATGGGTTAGAAGCTATTATAAATCCTAAAACTGGCGTGATAATCTAACTAATAGACCGGCAGCGAAAGCTAGGAAGTAGAATAAAGTCAAAGGGATTGTTATGTATTTTTCTGATGAAAACACCTTAATAAGGTTAGAAATTTTAGGTTATGAATTTAACACATTTTCTTATGATGAAGATGCAGATTGGTTGAATGTAAAAAAATTGAAGTGAATGATAAAAAAAGAAAAACTTGCATTGGACTGCTTTGTAACGCTTGCTTGAGAACCTTTGAATTAAAAAGAAATTAAGAATTGGTTTTTATCCATTCTTAACAAAGAGAAATTCATCTTATCCAAACTGTCTTTTATGGAACCGGAATTATCTTTTATTTACAAAGATGGTATTATAGGTTTGGAATTTAATTATGCTTTTCACCCTGAATGGGGAGTGGATTTTGATATAAACTCCGATGGATATGCATTATATTTTAAACTCAATACAAATAGTTTATTAAGTTTAATATCAGAGTTAGATAAATTAATTTGTGCATATCCATGTCGTTCAGAGTAAGCGCAGGTTGTATCAAGACCCAACAACCCCACAAGCAAGCTGCAACCTGTATGACATACTTATTTGACATGCAGGTTGCGTACCAGCAGCACGCACCGTTTTTATCTATTAACATCTCAACAAAAACCCATCATGGCCATCAATAAAATCGCCCGTAAAAGCAGCAAGTTCCGCGTGATTTTTACTGTGCCCGATTTCTGCTGGGCCCCTTCCTGCTCCGCTTGCAGAACCAGTATGCCGACCGTGAGGCGGGGCTGCATTACAACTTCTTCAGGTATTATGAGCCTGGTGCCGGGGCGGTTTGTTAATCAGGATGATTGGGTTGTTGGGCGGGGAAAACCTGTATGGGTTCGCACCTAATGCCCAAAATTAGATTGATATTTTAGGATTAAAGTTAAATAAAAAAAGGGGGTAATAGGCTCAATCACTTGTATGAATAAAACAACAGGAAGAGTTACTCGATATTCAGAACACAGTTTCAACGCCGCTAGAAAGATTGTCAAAAGAGAACAAAATGTATTTGATTTTGTAAAAAATTGTATCAGAATTTAGCTCCTCTACCTCCACCTAGTAATGTCAAAGCACATGAGAAAGCTAAACAGCAAAAAGCCAAGTGTGCTGAGGTAGAAGCATTAACAAACCTATCTAATCAAAAATAACATTTCAACGCTGGATCAATTAAAGGATTTTCTTTCTAAAATATTTGTAAATCTGAAGTGTTTGATGTTTTTCAAGACTCCTCCACCAAACAAATATCGTTTGCTGAAAATCCTAAGAATCCTTGTGACTATAATTATAATCCAGTGTTAAATAGTTCAGGAATTCATTTCTAAATTATTTTAGGAGATTACAATATGAATAATAAAGAAATTTATAGATTTACAAACCATATTAGATGCTATAGAAGATTCTGATATTATGGATGATTATTATAAATTTATAAATTGCTGTATTAAATTTGCTCAAAAAGATTATTCCTATCAGCAATTATGCAGAATATTTAGAAAAAGTTGATTCAATTTTTCCATTTGTTTTCTAAATGGTAAAATCGATGCTAAAACTTTGAACCAATCTATTAATAGAGCCTACCAAGAAAAACCAATATATCATTCTGATTATGACGAAAAAAATACTTAGCGTTATTTTTATACTTAACTAATGATGATTTTTTTAAGTAATTTTACTCCAGAAGATCAACAGGATACTCACCTTAGTTATTTTTTTAAATCTATTATATGAAATTCAAAAATAACCTTATTTTTATGCGAAGAGTTTTATTATTTTATTATCAGCACATACAATTATGATTAATTACATACAAACTGCTTAGCTATCTGTACTTTTTTATATGACTCTACCTTAACGAATGCGGAGTCCTACCATGGCCTTCAATAAAATCGCCCGTAAAGACAGCGACTTCTATGTAATCTGTACCCTTCCCGATTTCTGCTGGGCGTCTCCTCCTGTTCCGCCTACCGTACCGCCCATCCCCTTCTCGCTCTTCGCCGACCTGGGCGGCGCCAAAACCGATGCCAAAGATGCTCAAATGCTCGCCTTCTTCGCACAGATGATGATGCAGAAAGAAGGTTGGCAAACCATGCTCTACCACCCGCCCACCGAAGCGGAAGAAGTGTTGGAAGCATTGGTTAACCGCCGCAACCAGCTGGTGGATATGCGGACTGCCGAGAAAAACCGTCTGCATCAGGTTCATGAAACGCAAGTCGAAAGCGTCAAACAACTGATTGCCCATTTTGACCGGCTGATTGACGAATTGGACAAACAAATCGACGACCATACCCACACGCATTTTGACGGCAAAGCCAAAGTGGCAGAGCAAATCAAAGGCATCGGTTCGATAACGACGGCTATGCTGATGGCGATGCTGCCCGAATTGGGACGGCTGTCGCACAAACGGATAGCGAGTTTGGTCGGTATTGCGCCGCACCCGAGGGAGAGCGGGGAAACCAAATTCAAAAGCCGCTGCTTCGGCGGAAGGTCTGCGGTGCGTAAGGCGCTGTATATGGCCACCGTAGTGGCGATGCGGTTCGAACCGTTTATTCGGGATTTCTATCAGCGCCTGCTGTCTAAGGGTAAGCCGTATAAGGTTGCCGTTACGGCGTGTATGCGCAAACTGCTGACGGTATTGAATGCCTGGATGCGTGATTATTTTGCCGAAAATGGTATCCGAACGGCTTGATTTGAGTTTTGGTATTTTTGCCCGACGGGGTGAAAAATACAGTTGCTACTCATGGTGTTTCAGTCTTTAATGACCCCAATGAAGTTACTTGTAGAGGCTTTAATGCACATAAAATAGATGAAAGTAGTGTGCCTGATACATTGAAAATACAGCAACGAGGTCAAAATAAAAAGCATTTTGAAATTATGCCTAGAGAGCCAATGACTTTAGATGCTTATACGGAAGCATTAGCGAAAATAGTAGCTAATTAAAACTATTTACAATTAAAATTGAGGTATGAAATGAATATAATATTTCCTGATTGGTTTGATGAATTAACAGAGTTTGAAGTAAAAAAATAAAGGTTTTTTTGTTAAATTTTACTGTTTTTGTTAATGATGTAGAGTATTGTTTTTTTCTTTTTTTATGATATACATAGATTAATTCAAGATTACGAGGAAACAATCAATGAATTAAATTTTTTTCATGAAGAAAAATTTAGTTATTTTTACCCGAAATAACAAAAAAATAATATTATTAATTTCATTCACAATTACTTGATAAAAAATAACAAGTAACCGTAATCTAGGTCAATACCCAATAAAGCATTAAGGCCGTCTGAAAGAAACGTTTTCAGACGACCTTTTCCCTACGCCCTCCTCGTTTGCTTCAACTACAATGAAAAACAACCAAATCAGCCTCGACGACGAAGTCATCTCCGACATCGAACGCGATAAGCTGCACCGCGAAATCTTCCGCACACAGGGTAAGCTCGCCAGCCGCTACGAACTCGATCCCCTAGGCCGTCTGAAAAGGCAAATTGCCACTCTCAATGATTTGACAGAGGGCGGCAAAGGCAAAAACAAAGTAGCGGCGGGTTATAATCAAACCGCCGTCAAACGCAGCTACGGCTACGACTGCACCGGCAACCTGATCCACCGCGAGCTGGCCGATGGCGAAGTGCAGAACTATTTCTACGACCTGCACGACCAACTGGTTAAGGCCGAAATCTTCAAAAAAGACGGCACGAAAGAAACTTGGGCGTACATCTACGACGCCTTGGGCAGAAGGGTCGCCAAATACCGAGTGGGGGAAGACAGTGCAAAAGCGGATGAAACCTGCTTCGTTTGGGACGGCAGCCACCTCTTGCAGGAAAACCTAGACGGCAGGTATACCTATATCTATACCGACCCAGATTCTTACGAGCCTTTAGTACAAGTCCGCGATTGGACAACCGAAGACGGCGAAAACCGACAGCAAACCCACTATTTCCACTGCGACCAAATCGGCATCCCAAGAGAAATGACCGACAAGGACGGCAATTTACTGTGGTTCGGCAACTACACTGGCTGGGGTCGCCTGAAAGAGGAAACCACGGTAACGGATAGCGCATACCAGCCCTTCCGCCTGCAAAACCAGTATGCCGACCGTGAAACGGGATTGCATTACAACTTCTTCAGGTATTATGAGCCGGAGTGTGGAAGGTTCATTAACCAAGACTCGATTGGGTTGGCTGGTGTTAGTAACCTCTATTGGGCTTTACAAAACAGTCAAATGTGGGCTGACCCATTAGGGTTAAGTTCTAAAAAATCGCCTGGAACATGTAATGATCCATGTGCAGGACAAGATCCTGCCAGTGAAGCGGCTGGCTGGCAAGGAAGTGAGGACTATCCAGGTGTGGATAATTGGAAAAATGTTGTCCTAGAAAAAAGGAACAATATTGTTTACACTGTATCCGCATGGGCCGGCAGGTATGGCTTCTGCCCCTGGGAATTATTTTGTTCAAGGATACGCTGTACGTTCTGCAAGAGGAAATGCCAGAGCATTTAACGATTCTGTACAGGTGAAACATAGTGGAAATGCTACTGCCGCACGTGACATGAGAAAACAATTACATATATTTGTAGTAGAAGAAGATATTTGCGTAGGAAAATCAAAAGCAAAAGCAAATAAAAAATATGGCGATGGGGGAGCAGCTCAATATTATATTCGAGATATGGATAAACCGAAATTAACAAGTACTGGCAAACTTCGATCTTTCAGGAGGTAAAATTACATATGAATCAAATTAAATTATTTATACAACAAAAAAACATTGTCATCAATAATCTCTCCTTAAACTTTAATGATATTAAAGACATTAAAGAAAAAAACTAAATTAATAAATTTTTAAAAAAATATACAAGAAGGTATTTATTTATTTCAAGAAAATATTTATTACCTTGAAGAAGAAGGAAAAAAATATTTATTGACATATACAAAAAGGAAATTGATATCTTATTTAATGACTATTTTTTTATTTAACTAAAAACATCTTAGAATCAAAAATTATTCAAAAATTTTTCTTAATTTATATCCTCCTTTAAAATCATATTGTGTACTAAAAAAAGTGCTCCAGTACTGAATTTAAAGGACCTGAATTGGCATGGAATTCCCTTTTGTTCATCTATGACTCCAAACAGGCGTCAATAAGGCTGAATATTTCATTCTAAAATACTACAGTAAAATAACAAGAAGTATTTATGAAAAACCATATGAAATACACTCAGATTTTTTAAGAAAATGATTGCTTCAGGCTGAGTATGAGAATAGAGAAATTATTTTAGATTCTCTACCCCACCATTTAGAGGAGTTGCCTGATAATGTAAAAATTTCTAAGAGAAATATGGTATTTAACAATTAGCTATGACGCTTATTATCGTAGTAATGGACGCATCTTTCTATCTACGGTACTGCATAACTTTGGGGAAACTACAAATACCTTAGTTGACTATTCGATAGATGATGAGGATTATATTTTTATCAAAAAAATCTATTGGCAAAAATTAAGAAATTTCGGCTTTGCAGATAACCGAGAAATCCTTATTGATGAACTGGGGAGAATTTATTTTATTCCTGATTCTGGAGATTTATATTATTTGGGAGGTAAATTTTATGAGGGATTATATAATTTAATATTTAGAACTGGAAATTCATTTATCGTAGAGGAAGATGGGGAACTTTTTGTAGAATCAGAAGAAGGTATTTCACCAGGGAATATGAATATTAGAGATACTGAGTAAACATAGGCTTTCCCAAGCTCTAACGCTCCCCGTAAGGTCGTCTGAAAAATTTTCAAACGACCCCACCCCCCCAACAGGAGCAAGCCGCCATGGCATTTAATAAAATCGCCTGTAAAAGCAGTGATTTCTATGTAATCTGTACCCTCCCCGATTTCTGCTGGCCGCCCCTCCTGCTCCACCTGTCACACCGCCCATCCCCTTCCCCTTTTTTGCCGACTTAGGCGGCGCCAAGACCGTCGCCAAAGACATCCGCCTCAACCGCAAACCCGCCTTCGTTTTTCAAAGCCAGTAAAACCAACCGCACTACCGGCGACGAACCCGCCCTGTTCGGTCGCAGGGGTGTTGTCGCGTACCGCCACCAAACTAGCCTGGCCGATGATGCATTCTTCTTCGGTTAAAATCCGCAAACGCCACATCATACACGCCGGCGACATGTTCTACATGAACAACAAGCCTAAAGGAAAGCCGCCGCCCAAACCCTGTATTTCCTGCAAAGCTGCCGCTGGCCGCCCGGTCAATTCGATACACGGGCTGAAGTTTTTGGAGAGTGAAACCGACTTTGCTTTTGAAGGCATCCTGCCGCTGGTCTGGAGCCGCAGCTATTATTCCGACCAAGATGGTATCGGCTGGCTCGGCAAGGGTTGGAGCGTACCGGGTTGCCAACGCATCATCCGCGATACGGCGGGATTGGCCTATATCGACGATCAGGGCCGTTTGTTCCCGCTGCCGGAAGTCGATAAAGATGATGCGGAACCGGTATTGTTCGAAAGCGAACAGATCTGGTTCAGCAAAAATCCGGACGAGCAGTCGCCTAAAATGCGGCTGCTGTCGGTATCGCTGTTGGAGGGTTTGCCCGTCTTCGGCGAAGCGGTCCGGACCAGCAGTCCGCTACGAATACAATAGCAGCGGCGACTTGGTCCGCGTCATCGGTCGCGACGGCAACGTCAAACGCAGCTTTGGCTATAAAAACAATCTGATGGTGTCGCACACGGATGCGGCAGGATTGGTATCGGAATACGAATACGACCATTACACCCCGACCGGCAAGGTGTTGCGCAACTGGACTTCTATGGGTGAGGAATGGCGTTTTACCTATCACGACGGCTATACCGAGGTAACCGACGTGTTGGGCCGTACCGAGCAATATTATTACGATTACAACACCGAGTTGATCAAACGGGTGTTTGCCAACGGCAGCACCAATCTGGTGGAATGCGACAAGCTACGTCGTGGTATCTATAAGACTCAGAGTAAAATTGTCATCCGTTACGAATTCGGCCTCTTTTGTCGTCTGAAAAGCCGCGTAGGTTTATTGGAATTCGCACAGCTGTTCAGATTTTTCAGATTATAGAACCAGTATTTTGATGAAGAGACCGGGCTGCATTACAATCTGAAGCGGTAATACGAGCCTGAGATGGGGGTGATCTGTGAGTCAGGACAGGACCCGATTGGGTTGCTGGGTAGTTATTTGTTTGCGCTCAACATAAACATTTGGAGTGATTCTTTATGTTTATCTTGGCTTGATATTCTAAAAAACCATAGCGTAATAACTAATCCATATATAATCAATGTGCATTAACATACACATTGTATTTAAAGGAAAGTATGCTCGTTTACCTGCAATGAAAAAAACGCATTGATCCGTTCAAAAATATTGTGAATAAATATAATATCCTACTGAATTTTTTTATTATCAAAAATCCTGCTGACCGTTCTAGTTTATAATAATTGCGTTAAATATTAAAAAGTGTTTATACAGTTGAAGATGCAGAAAATTATCTGAATTTACTTGAAAAAAATTAGATAAACGTGTAATACAATAGATAAAAAAACTAGGTATGATGAATAAGTTGCAAGCAGATAAACATATGATCAAACAATTGACAAGGATTGGTGGAAAAGTATTTTTAATAAATATTGTTCGCACGGTCAAAATATCAACTTAAAAGAAATTTGTGAGGTTTATATATGAAAATATTGAATGATAAAATCACTCAAAATTTGATTCATGAAGTTCAAAAAAAGGTGTGCTAACCTCATTGAATTTTTTGTTCTTTCAAAGTATGAAAATAGTAATCTTTTTGCATATGTACTATATATAGATGATTATTGTCAGTGTTTAGGTTGGGCAGCAAATACTATTTCATATTATGAAAAATTAAAAAGAAACACTTCCGCCTGAAGAATATTCTTTTTGTTAAATGGTGCTACTCAGAATTTGAAATAGGTACAGGTGAAGTATCTGATGAAATTGATAAGCCATTTAATCATAATATTCAAGAAATTTTTAAATAAAATTCAAGGTTTATTAGATAAAAAAATTTTGAAATCATACAAGCAAATGTATATGACTCTATTATCAAGGGATTCAAATTAGCATTAAATGAAATAGATAAAGATAAGATAAAAAAATATAATATTTTATGTATCTCTTGTAGACAGCGATAATGCAGAAATTATGGAAAATTATTCTGCTGAGAAATTAAATTCCTCAGAAAAGTTCCTTTTATTTAAGAATCGTTATTCTTAAAGCGAGTAGGCTGGGTCAAGAGCCAACCAAACCGTAATACCGTATGAAAAATGTTTCAGACAACCTTCGTTTCATTCCCCCGAAGTAGATGGTCGCTTCTAGCTAATTTCTGGTGGTTTGCACTTAAAATAATAGTTACAAAAGGGATACTACCATGTTGGGGCAATAGCACCATCTGACAGTCAGGGAAAAGCTGGCAATTCCTACGGGCCAGCTTTACGAAATATACCTGACGGAATTAAAAGTTAAATTCCTAATTAAATAAACGATTGGAGAACTAATGGACCATATTGAACTGATTAGCTTAATTAAAAACAGCTGCAAAACAGCAGCTCAAGAAAAGTATATCGGCAGACTGGAAAAGAAATTTTCTATTAGGTCAAAAAGAACACTTGGAACACTGGAAGATTTGTATTCTAGCCTATTGGTAAACAAACAACACCAACTCTTGATAGAAACATTACCTTATTTTCTGACAATAAAATTTGAAGGAAATTACAATCACTGGTATTGCATAGAACATATTTTGGAAGATATTTATTTTGCCATCTTGGCAATGGGCGGAAATGAAGTATTGGAAAATCAGATATTCTGCCATTATAAAACGGTGTATGATTTTATAAATAAAGACGGAAGCAGTAATAGATACGCCATTGATCTTGAATGGAATAATTCTCACCAAGCTATTAATAAATTTAACGAGGAAATCCGTTCTTGCGAAGAATATAAAGGTGTTCTATATGAGACTTCTGTTAGGTCAAGTTTAGTCAGGAGAGTTGTTTCCATAATTCTTTTGTGCAAAATCAAATCTTTAGAGTTTGATGATTCGCTACTGGAATTAGCTAATGAGCAGTTAGAAATATTGAAAAATGCTAAATATAAAAGGTATATTTAATATATGTGCTTGTTTGTTTAGCGAGTAAGCTAGGTTGCTAAACCTAATAGTTTTTCAGGTAGCCTTACTTCCACCTTTCAGATTGCCTGAAAGCATGGCACAGGTCTTGCGGGTAGGGAAGATTCTTTATGGCTTTGCGCCGAAGGTGATGAGGTAAGCTGACATGTTTTTTGAAGGGGTATGTACTGTTCCAAAAATGGGTTCAGAACCAGCTATAGTAGACAAGATAGGGGCTATAGTAAACGTATTAATTTCACGTAAAGGTACCATGACAATGTTAGCTTTGGTTAGGGGTAATTAAGGAGAAACGAAGAGAAGCAGCGCGAAAATTACTCGACAGTAGTACCATAACCCATGCGTAAGAAACGTCAAAATATGCATGTAAAATGAAATTTTTTTGACACATACAATAATTTTTTTGATGAAAAAAAGTTATGTTATTAAATTAAAAATAAAGAATTTAAAATGGAACCAATAATATTAAACAATATACCCGATGAGGTCCTTCTTGATGATATTAAAGAATTGACGCAAGAATTTCCTATTGAGTTTCCAAATTTATTTAAACAGATAAAAGACTATTTAAATGTAGATACACAAAATATTTATATTACAGATTTTGTTGAAGATGAAAAATAACAGTGACTATTTCTATGGATATCTCTTTGATATTTTAAGTAGGAAGATGTACAAATATTCATTTGAGAAAGATAAATCAAAATTTGAAGAAGTTAATATAAGTTCTTTAACATTAAAAGATACATTCAGCATTAAGGTATTACATTTATTGTAGCGGCTATTGGAAATTAGCAAGTAGTAGCCTGCGCAGGTAGTGTATGATCTCTACGCTCAGGAGGTTTCGGCTTTCACCTGTTTCAGGCTACCGGAAATATGCACTGTTTTTCATTAAATACTCCAAAAGCCACCTGAATAATATTCACACCACAAATCAGTATCCCTCCATGAAGTGGCCGATCGGAACGGCGAATGATCAAATTTGGTAATGGTGGTGGAACGCAATATTGTACTTATAGGAAGGTATAAAAAGACCTTAATACCGAGTAATATAATTAATATATAGAAAGGTATAGTTATGAAAAATTATAATATATTTAAATTGTGTGAAGAGCTGCAATTTATTCTAGATGAGGAAATAAAAGTAGGGAATGTTATAACTGAGCTTCCACGCTGTACGAACTGGCCTCAGGAAGGAAGTATTTTTTTGTTTCATTAACAAATAGATTAACTGCAGGTAAGAAAGTTTTAACAGATGATGTTTATTATTCTATTAATAATGATATTCATTATGGTTGGATTGATGAATGTGTATGCAAAATTCACCATAATTTATTGGTTGCAGGTAACTTAATTACAAGTAAATATGAATGATTTATTTTAACCTTTATAAGGTAACTATTTTCCCGACTCATAGGTCAACGTAATACATTAGAACTTTTCAATCAGACGAACGATGTTCTTTAATCCCCAGTTCTAGAAAGAATAACAGTAGTTCTTCTTCAGTTTGTGGTGGGGCAGTGACTTTCTCCACGAGGTATGATAGATGGAAAATGGTTTATTGAGTCTTTTAGACTATGTTCGATTATGCTAAAAAGTTTCGTATATGGACAGTTTGATAAAATTTTATTATTAATTGAGTTTAGAAGAATCCAAGATTTTATTTTCTGTAGGTATGGTTGATAAGAACCAGTTCCTCAAAATCAGTTGGCACAAACACGTTAACCGAAAATAGTGTAGAATCTTAAAATGTCGAAATTAGAGCTCTGGGAGATGTAATAATGAATGCTGATAATACTGTTAACGTTCAAATTTATTGGAGATCTCGAGAAGAAGGCGGTAGGAAGACGATTCCCCCTATTGGTCTTTTTTATCCTGTAAGTGAATTTGAAGATGGAGTTTTTCAAGAGAATTTTCCTAGGAGTATAGTCTTAGATATTTACGAGCACTTACCAAATAAAAATATGAGTTATGCAAGAGCTCGGTTTCTTATAAGAAAAAATGACAAAATACCGCCGGGTACGAAATTTAAAATTTTTGATGGAGCGAGATGTATTGCGGATGTTATGTCAACTTTTTAAACAAACATGGGTTGGGTCTTGAATCAACAAGACCATAAGACCGTCAGTAATATAAACCCTTTTAGAGGTAAAGGCATGCACCCATAATGAATAACTCTTATCTTGCCAAAGTTTTGTTACTGAGGGGAGGGAGAAGGAATAGTGGATGCAGTAGGTTACACTGAAAAAGATGGGGACTGCACGATCCGATTCAGCAATGATGAGCTGCTGGTCATCTTTGACTGGATTGCCCAGTCTAACCAGCACGAAAATAATGAGTTGGATTCTGCCACGCAGCTAATATTTGAAGAATTTGAATGTTTACTGGAATCTATATTGGCAGAACCTTTGATAATGACTATAGGCTACTCGTGCGAGCGGCGAAGTCAAGAATTATCCGGGAAACACAGCGGGGATTTTAAATAGGCTCTACTCCATCGTATAGGGCTTGAGGTTATTATCATTTCTGTATTTTTCATCCCAGTCATAGTAGTCTTGTGGCTTATCCACTGTGTGGCCCTTGTGCCAGTACCCTTCGCCGTAGGCCAGTATCATAGCCCAGTGGTATTCTTCGTCGTGGCAGAGCATGCCCACAGAATGGTAGTTAATACCTGCGTCAGAGCATAGTGGGGCATTCTTTATCATGTCATATGCCAGTTCAGGGGTAAAGCCAAGGTAACGGGTTAGTATTCCGTGTATCGTGCACAGCCAAGTTTTTCTATGAAAAATAAGTTGATCTCCGGTTTCTGGATCGGTGAATACCATATTGTCATGAGCATCTTCAAACATGTGTTTTTCGTTTCAGTTTAAGTTTCTAATACTGTGCACAAGAGTACCCTAAACACATATAAAAATGGTAAATATTGTCATGTGGTTAGTGAAATATTTCACTGTATTATAGAAAATTTGTTATGTACGTTTTATGGTTAAGACTACATCTTATAGTGAGCTAAAACACTGGAGGTTCTCATGAAGGCCGTTGTTGTTCCTGAACACATTGATGGTTCAGTAGTCGTTACTGATGTTCCTGTACCCGAGGTGGGGTACGGCCAGGCACTCGTAAAGCTAGAGTATTCCGGCGTCTGCCACACCGACTTGCACGTTGCGGCTGGCGATTTTGGTAAGGTTCCGGGACGCGTCCTGGGGCATGAGGGTATTGGTATTGTCACCGAAGTTGGTGAAGGCGTTGAATCGCTCAAGCCCGGCGATCGAGTCTCTATTGCCTGGTTCTTCCAAGGGTGCGGGCACTGCGAATACTGCACTTCCGGCCGGGAGACTCTGTGCCGTACCGTCAAGAATGCGGGCTACACCGTGGATGGCGCCATGAGTGAGTATGCCCTTGTCACGGCGGATTATGCCGTGAAGGTTCCCGAAGGTTTGGATGCTGCGCAGGCAAGCTCGATTACTTGCGCGGGCGTAACCACCTATAAGGCTACGAAGGAATCTCAGGTGCGGCCGGGGCAGTGGCTGGTCGCCTACGGTGCTGGCGGGCTGGGCAACCTGGCGGTGCAGTACGCCAAGAAGGTTTTCGGCGCCAAGGTTATTGCCGTCGATATTAATGATGACAAGCTGAAGTTTGCTGCTGAAACCGGTGCCGACGTCACGATTAACGGTCGTGAGGTTGAGGATGTACCAGCGAAGATTCGTGAGGTGACTGGCGGGGGGAGCACAAGCCGCCGTTGTAACCGCGGTATCGAAGGTCGCTTTTAACCAGGCGGTTGAAAGCGTGCGTGCCGGGGGCAGCGTAGTAGCTGTGGGGCTTCCGCCCGAGAAGATGGAACTGTCTATCGCGAAGATTGTCCTTGATGGGATTCGCGTTCTCGGTTCGCTGGTTGGTACTCGCCAGGATCTTGCTGAGGCGTTCCAGTTCGGCGCCGATGGGCTCGTTGTTCCGCTGGTTCAGCTGCGTAAGGTTGAAGAGGCTCCGCAGGTATTCGAGGAGATGGGCGCGGGTAAGATTACCGGGCGTATGGTGCTCGATTTCGCAAGTAGCTGGTAAATCCTCCTTACTAGAGAAAAAAAGGGTGTTCCCCCTACCCACATGGGTAGGGGGAACACCCTTTCAGCTATGCATACCTAGCAGGTGGTTAGCGCATACGGTACAGGAATGCTGCCATAGCTCCACGGCTAACAGAATCGTACGGACGGAAAGTGCCATCACCGTAACCTGCGGTGATCTTCCGAGACTCAAGCCAGATAATTTCGCGGTAGAAGGAGTTATTGGCGCGAACATCCTTAAACCCAGAGCCGTGAACTGCCGGGATAACGGGGCTACCGCTGTAACGGTACAGGAATGCTGCAGTTGCTTCACGGCTGACGGCCTCATTCGGGCGGAAAGTGCCATCACCATAACCAGTGGTGATACCGCGCTGGTGCATCCACACAATTTCCTTATAGAAGGGATGGTTGGTGGGTACATCCAAGAAAGGGGATGTCTTCGGCAGGTTTACGGCAGGGGAGCCAGCCATCCGGTAGAAGTAGGCTGCCATTGCGCCGCGTTCCACGCTTTGATCCGGGCGGAAAGTACCATCACCATAACCAGTGGTGATTTTCCGCGAAGCAAGCCACTCGATTTCAGTGTAGAAAGCCGCGTGAGTAGGAACATCGCTGAAACGGGTCTTTACTGCAGGCTTAGGAGCCGGTGCGGGCGTGGCCGGGTGCCATGAGCGGTTGGTTGCCTGCGGGTTGGAAGCCAAAGCTTTCAGATCGTTGAAGGAACCAGGGAAGAAGTTGGAGTCACCAACAAACGGGCCGTCGGCTGAGAACTGCCAAATATCGTAGGACTTCCACCCGTTGGGAGTGGGGCCGGGTACATAGTTATAGTTCGCCAGGTGAAGCAGAGTCTTACCGAACTCGCCGGTTCCTACACACTGGCTCCACCAGGAGTTAGCGGTATAGACCATAGGGTAGCGTCCGGTGAGTGAGCGGTAGGTTTCGTTAAAATCACGAATCCAGTTGGTCAGCTGGGCAGGGCTCAGGTTGTAGCAGGTATTGCCATACTGGGAGTAGGGGTTGAACTCAATGTCGAGTAGACCAGGAAGGGTGCGGCCATCATTGCTCCAGCCCCCACCATGGTTCACAAAGTAGCGAGCCTGGTCAGCACCTGAGGAGGTGCGGGGGTTGGCAAAGTGGTAGGCTCCGCGGATCATACCAACATCGGCTGATCCAACATACTGCTGTGCGAAGTAAGGGTTGGTGTAGTAGGTGCCCTCAGTTGCTTTGGTGTACGCAAAGCGTGCACCGCCGTTGTATGCTTCCTGCCAACGCACATTGCCTTGGTGAGAGGAGACATCCATACCGAGGGTGCCGCCGCTGGGCGTCCAGGTTGCTGCAGGCCCAACTCCTTTGGCACGCCCGTGCCCGCCCGGTGCCTCGGTGGCGCCTTCAGCTGGCAGGCCAAGACGTTTACGTTCACCAGCACCCATGGCGGTGTTCATGTCCTCGGTGGGTGGGGGAACATCCTCATAAGATATCGTGGCGGAGGGGTCAACGGCGGGTTCTTCAGCCGCGACAGCTGGGGCGAAAGAACCTGCCAGCATGGAGAGAGCACCTAGCGAGACCAGGCATTTAGATAGTTTCTGATTCCGAGAGAAGAGGCTCATAGTATAAGTAACCTGCAATCTTCAAATAGACTTGTGTTTGAGTGTGAATAAACGTGAAGTTGAGTGACATCTACGCATTAGTGCTTTCGGGGTCTTTTAATGCCCCTGGATTATTTTGCATCTTTACTGAGAGCTCACAATAAAGATGCACCCTTGCACGCATCTCATTGTAGGGAAAGATTTTGTTAATTTTCAAGATAGATACTCAGTTAACGAGCCCCTTCAGGTAGGGGTAGAATTTGTTGGACTAAAGCCTTAAGGAACGAATACATAAAGGTAAGAGTATTCTAGTATCTGATTGAACATAAAATAAAGTGTGTGCGATGGTTGAGGTGGTTAGTTGAAGCTAAAGGTTCATAGAGCGTTGTATAAAGATTGAATTTTTATGCCAATCTGTGCACGCATATTCTTCAGCTGGAAAGTAGTTTTTCTTCTAATTGGAGATGATTTGTGCCACAATCCCTTGCATCTTGGGTTGCCTTCTTCGATTTCTGCGGTGCTGACGTTTAGGAATGCCTTGACCGTCTCTTCAGGGAGGATGTGGATGTTCTGCAGGGAGTGAAGGCTGGGGGAGTGATTGGTCACTGGTACGGCTGACGCTCGTATGGGTCAGGCAAAAATACTCGCATACCTATGCAGGTTGTTATTACAGTATGTTTCTTAGGTGATCGAGGCGGGAAGAGTAAAGATATGGTGTATATCGAAAGGTAGTGTATAGGTATGCCCTTGTCTTCTTAGGGTTATTATTACGTATAAGGTGCAACCATTATCTGCTTTTTGCCACCCATAAAAATACCCATGAGATATGTCACGTTCAATGATTGATGGTGTTCTGTGGGATCGTGGGAGCGGTCCACGGCTTACAGAGACTACCTGCTAATCTATGCACATCTGTGAAGGTGTAGACCTGCTGCCCTTGCCCCTCTTAGTTACCTTCTTTGGTAAGGGGGGGCGTGTGCCTGTGCGTGGTATGGGTCTGAAGTCGCCACCTTATCCAGCGGGCTTGAGTGACACACTATGAGTGCAAGGTCTGTCTCGGTCTTTTCTCTGGCGGGGCGATCCGTAGTGTTGCTGCGAGGAATGTGGTTCTGGGCCAGGTGGGAAGTGTGTATGTGTAGGTGAGAATAATGTGTGTATTTTGAGAATAAAAAAGGAGGTGGGCCGCACACACAAGACCCACCTCCAGTTCTCCAAATACAGTTAACGCGGCCTCGCATCCGCTGTACTCGGAAACCTACGGTCGGAGGAGGAGAGAAAAACCTCCGACCGTGTATCTATTGCCCTCGTTGGTATGGGGCAAGTTTGTAGGGAAGTACTCTTTGAATTAGATAAGCTTTGCTACTTCCTGCGCAAATGGCTCAAGGGATGCGCGATTGGTGTAGTCTGCTCCCTCGGTACCATAGCAATCAAGCATCTGTTGGATGCCCTCATTTGGGTTGGGCTTAGCGGCAAGCCAGGCACGAACAGGGCCTTTGAGGGCTGCCTTATGGGTCAAGGATAGCTCTGACCATTTAATGCCGCCGCGTAAGTGAGCAACAGGCTGTCCTTCGGTGAGCTCAGCGGTGTAACTCTTAGCAACAGCTTTATTCAGAAGATCCTTGGAGTACTCACCAGTGAATGAAACGGTGAAAAACGCGGTGCGTTTGCGCTTGGGTAGTAAGAGAGGAACGATCTTTTTGCGTAATGAGGGTGCTCCGGTCAGGAACCCACCGTAGTCACTCCCACCAATTACTACAACATCAGCAGCTTCTGCCTGTTCGGGGGTTACCTTAGCGGCGGGAACCGTTTCGACCTCGGGTGCCTGAGGCAAAGCTTGTAGATCTTCGGCAAGCCATGTGGCGTACTGCTCTGTGTAGCCATAGACTGAGCCGTAGATAATAAGTGCGCGTGTGGTGGACACCGGCAACCTCCAGGGCAAATTTGCATAAAAATACTAATTATTGATTCAAGTCTAGGGCAGGTGCCCCTAAATGTGAAATCACCTCAAGGGTGACTCTATTCACAATAGAAGACTTGTGGGTATTAACCCTCCAAAAATGGGTGACAACTATGAGACTATCACCCTGTTTCTCTCCCAATCTGCGGGCAAAAGTCCTATACTTGAAGGCAGGATATTCATAATACAGCACGTTGTGAACGTGCGGTTTTCTGTGGATATATGTGGGAGTTTCCCCGTGTGCTCCCGCACAAACAATGGGTCTTAACCCTAAGGCCCGCGCCACAACTCACGAAGGTTAGGTACATGAGGCGAGCAAAAATCGTTGCAACAATCGGTCCCTCCATCTCCGCACCCGACAAAATCGCCGCGGCAATCAAAGCGGGCATGAATGTGTCCCGTTTGAACATGAGCCACGGTGACCATGATGTTCACACCAACTCTTACAACACTATTCGCGAACAGTCCGCAAAGCTTGGTAAGGAAGTTGCAATTCTTGCCGATTTGCAGGGGCCGAAGATCCGCTTGGAGCGTTTTAAGAACGAGAAAGAAATCCTTGAGCCCGGTGCCGACTTCACCATTACCTCTGAAGAGGTAGAAGGTACTCAGGAAATCTGCGGTACCACTTATAAGGGGCTGCCCGGCGACGTGAAGCCTGGCGATAAACTATTGCTGGACGACGGCAAGATTCAGCTTGAAGCTGTTGAAGTTACCCCAACCCGTGTTCGTACCCGTGTTATCGTGGGTGGCCCGATCTCAAACAACAAGGGCATTAACTTGCCTGGTGCGGCTGTTTCGCTACCCGCGTTGACTGAGAAGGACGAAAATGACCTGCGTTTTGCACTGCGCTTGGGCGTAGACATTATTGCGCTTTCCTTCGTCCGGTCCGGCAAAGATGTTGAGCGTGTACACGAGATCATGGAGGAAGAAGGGCTGCGCATCCCCGTGATCGCCAAGATCGAAAAGCCGCAGGCGGTGGAGAACCTGCAGGACATTATCGATAAGTTCGACGGCATTATGGTCGCACGCGGCGATCTGGGCGTTGAGCTACCGTTCTCTGAAGTTCCGCTGGTACAAAAGCAAGCTATTCAAATGGCTCGCCGCTGGGCTAAGCCTGTGATCGTAGCTACCCAGGTGCTTGAGTCAATGATTAGCAACCCAACCCCCACTCGCGCGGAGGTCTCTGACTGCGCCAACGCAATTCTTGACGGTGCTGATGCGGTCATGCTGTCCGGTGAGACCTCAGTGGGTAAGTACCCGATTATTACGATCTCAGCGATGGCCTCCATTATTAGTGATACCGAGAAGAAGGGCCTGTACCGTGTGCCCGAGCTCGACCGTAAGCCGCGTACCCGCGGCGGCGCTATTACCCGGGCAGCAGTAAATATTGCTGAGCAGCTGGATGTTGATTACATCAGCACCTTCACCCAGTCGGGTGACTCCGCCCGCCGTTTGGCTCGTTTGCGTCCCAAGAAGCCTGTGCTTGCGTTTACCCCGAACCCGAAGGTCCGTGCCTTTATCTCGCTGCTGTGGGGTGTTGAAGCAGCCCACGCGCAGCTCACTGCTGATACTGATGGTATGACCAAGATTGTGGACGACTACCTAATGGAGCATAACCTGGCAGAGAAGGGCGACCTGATCGTCATGACTGCCGGTTCGCCTCCCGGTGTTGCTGGCTCGACCAATACGGTCAGGGTGCACCGCATCGGTGACCGTGACGAGACCGGAGCTAAGCTGCCAGAGGAACGTGAAGCAGTGCGTCCTTACGCCGACGAAGATCACGACTAATACTCGGGTAGGCCCAGATTCTCTAGGTTTTCGAGTTTATGAAAAGGTTGAGCCCCAAGGAAATTTCCTTGGGGCTCAACCTTTTCATGAAGGTAGCGGGTGATCATGTGCCCGCCAATAAAATCGGTGATTGTGATTCAGAGCTGATGAATCCCAGATGTGTGGGGTGCCCGAGGTGGGACTCGAACCCACACTCCGTAGAACCTGATTTTGAGTCAGGCGCGTCTGCCAATTCCGCCACTCGGGCGCACACGCAATGTGTACGGCATTGATTCTACATCATACGGCGCCGCAAAATCGAATTTAGGGGAAAACAACGCCCAACCGTGCTGTACCCTAAATTTCTGAATGAAACAAGTGTGTACTGTAGATGAAGAAATATGAACTGCTGTAGACTTGAGACGAGAAGAAATTGCAAAAGGAGAGAGTTTTGTCAGAGCAGACCACTCATGACCACGAGGGAGACGCAGACGCTCCGGCACGCACCGTTGTTGTTGCCGAAGACGAAGCGCTGATCCGTCTCGACATCGTGGAAATCCTACGGGAACGCGGTTACGAAGTTGTTGCTGAGACCGATAACGGGAAAACCGCCATTGAGCTCGCCCAAAAGCACCGGCCTAATCTGGTGCTCATGGACGTGAAGATGCCCATTATGGACGGCATTACCGCCGCCGAAGAGATCGGTAAGGAACAAATTGCCCCCGTAGTACTTTTAACCGCATTCAGCCAGAAGGAGCTGGTGGACCGCGCGGTTGAGGCTGGGGCCATGGCATATGTGGTAAAACCGTTCACTCCCAATGACCTGTTCCCTGCCATTGAAGTGGCTATTGCCAGGTACGAGCAAATTCGTGCCCTTGAAAAAGAAGTGGGCACTATCCGCGACCAGTTCGAAACCCGTAAACTAGTGGATCGCGCAAAGTCATTGCTCATTACCAAAATGAGCCTGACCGAACCTGAAGCATTCCGCTGGATTCAAAAAACTTCGATGGATCGTCGTCTTTCAATGCGCGAAGTTTCAGACACCATCATTAAGCAGTTGTCATAGGAACTATAGAGAGCTGTAGCAGAAGGTGTGTGCCCCCATAACGTAACGTTATGGGGGCACACACCTTAATCTTTTAACGTTTAGAGAAGGTTGCCTCATCATCATGTTTTAGCGGGGGAGCGGTTGGCGAGCTGGCCCATAGGGCCCCGACCGTCACAACTAACAGTGCTGGCCACCATAGGCCGCCCTAGGTTGTATGCAGCAATAAAACAGACAATAACAGCCCCAATAAGAATAGGCATCGCAATGCGTTTGGCCCGTTTAATCTTGGGATACCGCTGATAATAGGGAGCGCGTGCCATGAGGCTCCTTTCCATGGATGGTACTTTAGCGGGCGGTGCGGGGGATAAGCATATTAGTGATGCGCGCCGAACATACGCCTCTGCCAGCCTCATCGGTAATTTCTATGGTGTGAACGCAGACGGTGCGTCCCAGCTTAACGGCGGTGCACACAGCGGTTACATATCCTGCAGTTGCTGGGCGCAGATGGGTTGCGTTAACATCCACCCCCACAGCCATGCGTTCTATACCCCCGTGCACTCCGGAGGCTAGGGAGCCAAGGGTTTCAGCAAGAACTACGGACGCCCCACCATGCAGAAGCCCCGCAGGCTGGGTGTTTGGCGTGACAGGCATCGTGGCCACCGCACGTTCGGCGGATAACTCGCTCAGGCGAATACCCATAGCGGGGATAAGCCCGCCAAGACCATGCGGGAAAAGAGGATGTAACTTCTCAGGAACACCGTGCGCGGTCAGTTCCGCGATGACGGTGGGGGAAAGCTCAAGGCTGGAATCAGTCATGCCTATAAGTGTACCCCCGCCTCACCACCCCTTGAGAAACTCGAATAAGAATACTACTGTTAGGTGAGAGACACCTTCGACTAAAACTAATATGCCGGTTTCTAACGCTACAGGGCCGGTATTGACCGGGAGACATGATGAACACCGTAGAACAGATTTTTGAGCTGTGGCACAGCTACGCTCAAGGACGGAACACAGAAGGGCTACTGAGTCTCTACGCTGAAGATGCCGTGTTTGAAAGTCCGCTGGTTCCAGCGATCCTTTGATGATGCCCGCAGCGGGGTGCTACACGGTAAAAAAGAGATTGAGCGGTTCCTGAGTGAAGGCACTCAACGCCGCCCCAACGAGCTGGTGAAATGGTACCGGACCGGTGAATACCTGACGGACGGCAGGATGCTCGTATGGGAATACCCGCGCGAAACCCCAGACGGTGAGCAGATCGATATTTTAGAGCTCATGATCATTGAGCAGGGCCTGATTGCCCAGCACCGTATCTACTGGGGATGGAAAGGATGCCAGCACATTAGCGGGGCCCTTGCCAGCAGTGTGGCACGCGTCCGTCCATAATATAGGGGATGCGCCCACCGCCGTGTAGCAGGCGGTGGGCGCATCCTCTATAGGAATGATTAGCCGGGCTGCGGCCGGTAGGCGCTAAGCCGATATAGACTCGGCTTTCTCAATATCTTCATCACGGATTTCGGAATCGGGGTTAATGCCCATGAGCTTAGAAAACCGCTCGGTAAATGTTGCGATGGTCGCGTCCCCAGTCACGTTGGTAGCGGTGCCGAAGGAATCCTGCGCCAGGTACAGGGCGATCATGAGCGCAATCATTGATCGTTAAAGCCCAGCATTGATTCCAGCAGCCCGATAGCGGTCATCACGCCACCACCGGGTACACCAGGGGCTGCCACCATCATAATGCCCAGCATCAGCACGACTGGGGTGACAGAGGCGAAACTTGGGTTCTGCCCCGTCATGTATAGTACCGCCACAGCGCATGAGGTGATGGTAATCATTGACCCCGACAGGTGGATGGTGGCGCACAACGGGATAGCAAAATCAACCACTCGGGACGCAATACCAGCTTTTTTAGCGGAACGCACCGTAACAGGGATAGTAGCCGCCGAGGACTGGGTGCCGATTGCAGTGAAATACGCCGGGAGCATGGTTTTGAGCATCTTCGCCGGGTTGCGTTTAGAGACTGCACCGGCCGCCGTGTACTGAATACACAGGGTGAACCAGTGCAGAAGAATAACCATAATGAACACCATGCCGAAAACTGACAGGATTTTCACCACCTGGCCTGCGAGGGTCATATTCGCAAACACCCCCACAATGTGCACCGGCAGCAGGGGAATAATTACGTAGCCAAGCATTTTCTCGACGATCACCTGAAAATCTTCGAAAAGGTTCAGCATCGACCTGCTTTTGAGCGCTGTGATACCCAGACCGAGGATGAATGAAAGTATGAGGGCGCTCATCACACTCATAATGGGCTCAAGTTTAAACGTGACGTACCCGCTGGAAAGCGCGTTCTCGGGGTTATCGAACGATTCAAGCTGCTGACCCTTGAGGAGAATTGGGTACAGGAAAAGGGCTGCGGTAAGCGCTAAGAACCCCGCGACAATACTTGACAGGTACGACAGGCCTACCGTTACCCCCAGCATCTTCCCTGCGCCCTGGGCCAAGGAACCAATACCCGGGACGATGAAACCGATAATGATGAGCGGGATAGCGAAACTCAAAAACGCACTAAAAATAGTGGAGAACGACACAAAAATTTGCACCACAACGTCGGTGGGAATGGAAATTTTCGCAGCGGAGTTAATGCCGCTAATAAGCCCTGGTGTGAGCGAACCGATGAGCACGCCGCCAAGGATGGCGATAACAATCCACGCCAGAAGCGGGATTTTCTGAAGCACTTTCATGATGTCCTCAAAGTTGTGAATCCGTGTGTTTATTTCTGGTTCCACGGCTATCGTGTAACTATAAGGTTTTATCGTAACCTGAGTACCGCCGCTTATTCCAGCAGCGCAACCACAAAACCGCGGCAATACACCATGTACAGGCTGCGGTGTGGGCGTTACGGGCGTGGAAGCTGCAAACAGTATGGGTGCAGCCTTGGAGCAGCTGCACAATAAACGTTTACCTCCATAATTTATGTGGCACGAAGCAACATTTAAAGCGCACGGAAACCCTTTTTGATAGGGTGAGAAAACTACCGCGAGAAAACCCGTCGCGCCCCAGCCAGTGCAGATGAAACGGAGAGAAACATGTCTAAAAACCCGCCCCCTAGCGCTCCCCGTACCCTTGAGATAATCGCTGAACAGAACCAGGGATTGCCAGGGCAGTTCCTCGCCGCCTATTCACCGAAAACCCAGAAAATATATATCGCAGGAACCTTCAACGCCGCCTCACACCGCGGTTCCTGCGTGGCCACTATCGCCCGCGTTGACCCGCAGACCTTGGCCATTGAAACAACCGCGCAGCTACCCGTTATTGATGAGGCACACCCTAACCTGATCGGTGAATACCAGTTGTGCGGCGCATTCGGCTTGAGCGTTGATGATACGCGCGGCACTATCTGGGTGACTGACCCGACCACCTCCTCCGTGGCCGTATACAACCGTGATACGTTCGCCCCTATTTGGAGCAGCTACCAGCCCGACGTATCGCTAGAACAACAGCCTGTGAATCACCCTCGTGAAGTGCTGGTGCTAGAGGACATCGGTAAAGCCGTAGTGACCGGCCCCGGCGGGTACTGGTTTATTGATACCGGAACCTACGCAATCACCGCCCACAACCCAGTACCTGGCTCCCTGCCGCACACCCTCACTATTACCCGTGACACCCTCGGCGGGAATATCTACCTCAGCGACTACAACCTAGACAAAGTGTATGAGGTAAGCCCCGCTATTGGGGAGGCAGTACGCACCATTAATGTTCCTGCCGGAGAAACCTCCGACTTCTCGCGCGTCAATACCCACGGGGTGGCAATCAATAACTCGCTCAACGAAATATATGTCTCAACTCAGGGCGAGAACGGCAAGAACTCCGGGGTTCAGGTGCTTGATAAATCAGCGGCTCGTTCAAACAGTTCATCTCTTATGGGATAACTCCCACAGACATTATCGCGGACGAAACCCGGGACTTGGTGTACCTTACCGACTTCGGCCCCACCTCGGTACACCCGGCAGATAGCGGCGGGGGAACGGTCGCTGTTATTGATGCGCGCACCAAAAGTGTGGTGGCTGAGGTGCACATTGCCTCGGGGAAAGCGAATCATCTCACCCTGCTGCCGGACGGCATGGTTATTGCACTTGATAAGGCCGGAACCCACAAAAACGTTGAGGTGGGGTTCCATATTGATCCGGTCACCGGTAAACACGTGAACTCCGCGATAGATGTGCACGCCAGCGGCACCACCCCCATTAATGCCGATTCCATCACCAAAATTACAGTGGCGCTAAACAACGCTGGCTAATACCGCAACTGTAGTCCGTGGGTGCGCCGAAACCGCGCGGGGTGTATTCCCTATACGTTAAGGCGCGCTCACCGTGGCGGCTCCTGAGCCGTATGACGTCGATAGAGCACTTGCGATCACCACCGCCTCAACATCCCTAGACCTCAACGGTAAACTAGAGTAGATGAGTACTTTCTGATAAGACCCTCCTTCTGATTGATGGCCATTCCCTAGCCCTGCGCTCCTTCTTCGGTATCTACACGATGGCCGAGAAAACCGGGCAACACGTCTTTGTGCGTAGCGATGGGCAGCATACCGAAGCTGTGCACGCCTTCCTCTCAACCTTGCTCAACATCATTAAGGACTACCGCCCCAGCCACATTGCGGTTGCCTTTGACCTGCCTGGTGGCACGTTCCGTACCGCAGAATACAGCGACTACAAGGGTGGTCGAACCGAGATCCCGCAGGCATTTGACGGGCAGATCGACCTGATTAAGAAGATGCTCACCGCCTTGCGTATCCCCGCGCTCACGCAGGAGAACTACGAGGCCGACGACATTGTTGCCACCCTTACCCGCCGCGGAACCGAAGAGAACTACCGAGTATTTATCCTCTCGGGCGACCGCGATATTTTTCAGCTGGTTACTGACAAAGTGACCCTGTTGTACCCCGTCACCACAGGCCCCTCCAAGGGTATCCAGCTGATGGATCCTGCTGCCGTAGAGAAAAAAACTAAAGTACCCCCACGCCTATACCCCGACCTTGCTGCGCTCACTGGTGAACAGGCCGATAACCTGCCCGGCGTTCCCGGCGTGGGGCCCGGGTTCGCTGCAAAATGGTTAACCGAATACGGCGACCTTGACGGGGTGATCGCCAACCAAGACAGCATTAAAGGCAAAAAAAGGGGAGGCCCTTCGCGAAAATATTGAGAACGTGCGCCGTAACCGTCGCCTCAACCAGCTGGTGGATGACCTCAATATACCACTGGACCTGGGGGAAGACACCAGGTTCCTTCCCGACCTTGACGCGCTGGATTCCTTCTTCGATGAGGTTCAATTCCGCACCATCCGCAAACGCGCCCATGACACGTTAGGCCCGGTAGTGCGTGCTGCTGGGGCTGCTACGCGCACCGCAGTGGCAACCGCTGGGGGTGAGGTTGATGAATTCGGGCAGGGGACGCTCTTTGCCGTGCCGGGGCAGCAACCCGCCGCCCCGAAAACGTTACCTTCTGGGCCTGTCTTTGAGCCTATCGCAACGGATAAACCGGTCACCGCGCAAACCGCCGCGCAGTTTCGCCATTGGTGCACCCAGGCTGCTACCGAAGGCTACGGTGAAGGCCTTGATGTGCCTGAACGGCTAAAGGCGCCGTAACCCTCCTGCCGGTTATTGATGTGCCCGTGGCCCGAGAAGGCGTGAAAACCACAAAAACTAAAATCCGCTCGGCCGAAGAGAATCCCGTGCTTCGGGGGTTAATCCTCACCAGCAAAAGCTCTTCCCTGTGGGTGGATACCGTCACTATCGGAGAAGAGCTCAATAGCGCACTCGCGGCGTGGCTCTCCGATAGGAACGCGCACAAAATCGTGATGGACTTAAAGATTCAGCGGAAGCTTCTGCACGAAAACGGGTACGAGTTAGAAGGTGCCGTGGAGGACCCCGCTCTTTCGTCGTACATGTGCGGGCATATCCCCGCTACTACACGCCGTCTTTTCGCGGAACGTATTGAAGACTTGGCGGAGAAATACCTGTGGATTCCCGCCGAAGACTACGGTGAGCTCGTATTCTTGCCCGAGGACATTATGGGACCCGAAAACCTGCGTTATTTCACTCAGGTATCCCGAGTTATTCGTGAACTGGCGCGGCAGCTCCACTTTGAGATGGCAGAACAGGGGCAGCTGAAAATCTATGAGGATATTGAACTTCCGCTACTGTATGTGCTCGCCGATATGGAACGTGCTGGCATTGCCGTCTCTGATGCCCTGCTTGAGGAGCTCAACGGAACATTCGCCTCGCGTGCGAGCGCCGCTGAGGAACAGGCGAAGGCCGTGGTGGGGTCACATATCGACGGCGAAGAGCTGAACTTGGCTTCGGTGAAACAGCTGCAGACTGTACTATTCGAGAAACTGGGGTTGCCAAAGACCCGCAAAATAAAAACCGGGTACTCGACTGATTCAGAGTCAATGACTGACCTACTGGGTAAGATCTCTCCCGAATCTGACGGGGCTCAGTTCTTAGTATCTTTGCAGGGGTACCGCGATAATGTGAAACTCAAACAGACCGTTGAGGGGCTACAGAAAGCGGCACGTATTGACGGCCGTGTGCACACCACCTTCCAGCAGGGGGCAGCATCCACGGGGCGTCTTTCTTCAACCGCGCCAAATCTGCAGAACATTCCGGTGCGTTCTGAGGCGGGGCGGCGCATCCGTGATGCGTTTATTGTGGCTCCTCATCCTATTGACGGTGTGGAATATGAGGGGCTGCTAACCGCCGACTACTCGCAGATTGAGATGCGTATTATGGTGCATCTTGCAAAGGACGAGAAGCTTATTGCCGCTTACCAAGAAGGCGAAGACCTGCACCGTTTCGTGGGGTCTGAAGTGTTCGGTGTGGCTCCTGAGGACGTGACCTCGCAGATGCGCTCGAAGGTGAAGGCGATGTCGTACGGGCTGGCGTATGGGTTGTCTCGTTTCGGGCTGGCGAAGCAGCTGAACATTAGCTCTGATGAGGCGGGCCAGCTGCGCACGAACTACTTTAAACGGTTCGGGCGCGTGGGACGTTTCTTGCGCGGCGTGCTGAAACAGGCCCACGCTGACGGCTACACGCAGACTATTTTTGGCCGCCGCCGCCAGCTCCCTGATTTAGACTCGCCCAACCGCACCCGGCGTGAGGCCGCTGAACGGGCCGCGCTGAACGCCCCAATTCAGGGTACTGCAGCAGACATTATTAAAATCGCGATGATTAATATCCACCGACGCCTGCGCGACGAAAACCTGAAAACCCGTATGCTCTTGCAGGTGCACGACGAGATCATCCTTGAGGTTGCACGAGGGGAACGGGAAACTGCACAACGTATCCTGGTGGAAGAGATGAGCGGTGCAGCGCAGCTGTCGGTTCCGTTGGATGTGCAGGTCGGCTGGGGTAAATCCTGGCAGGAAGCCGGGCATTAAGGAAGTCCTGGCTGCTGTCACGACAGTACATTAGCGGGGGTAAAGTACGATGTGTGGCGGCTACACGCCGTTGCATTCGCCTTAGATGCGTGTTGTTCATTGACGACACGCCCGAGATTCGCATACACTAGTAATTGCGTGTATTGGCACTTCTGTGCGCCCTCACCATTGGTGGGGGCTTTACTAGACGGTTCGCCGAATAGTCTGGTTATTACGGTATGCGCGGTAAGTATCCGTCAGACTCGACGTATCCTTCCGGGGCGAGCGCTTCACAGCGCATTACCGGAGGCCGAGGCATACCTGCCATGGTGGATGCGCCGACCTATAAGTAATCCAATTGGAGCCCTAACTATATGAGCACCAACATCCCTCAGGTCGCAATCAACGACATTGGCAACGAGGAAGAATTCCTCAAGGCAGTTGACGAGACCATCAAGTACTTCAACGATGGCGATCTCGTCTCCGGTCAGGTTGTTAAGGTTGATCACGATGAGGTTCTGCTCGACATCGGTTACAAGACCGAAGGCGTCATTCCCTCCCGCGAGCTCTCCATCAAGCATGACGTTGACCCCGGCGAAGTTGTAACCGTCGGCGACGAAATTGAGGCTCTCGTCCTCACCAAGGAGGACAAGGAAGGCCGCCTAATTCTCTCCAAGAAGCGTGCACAGTACGAGCGCGCATGGGGCGACATCGAAAGATCAAGGAAAACGACGGTGTTGTCACCGGTACCGTCATTGAGGTTGTCAAGGGCGGCCTTATCCTCGACATTGGGCTGCGTGGCTTCCTGCCCGCGTCACTGGTTGAGATGCGACGCGTCCGTGACCTCGCACCCTACATTGGTCAGCAGCTTTGAAGCGAAGATCATTGAGCTTGATAAGAACCGCAACAACGTGGTGCTCTCCCGCCGTGCATGGCTTGAGCAGACCCAGTCTGAGGTTCGCTCCACCTTCCTCAACCAGCTCGAAAAGGGCCAGGTGCGCGATGGTGTGGTTTCCTCCATCGTCAACTTCGGTGCTTTCGTGGATCTGGGCGGTGTGGACGGCCTGGTGCACGTCTCCGAGCTGTCCTGGAAGCACATCGACCACCCCTCCGAGGTTGTCGAGGTTGGCCAGAAGGTCACCGTCGAGGTGCTAGAGGTAGACCTGGATCGCGAGCGTGTCTCGCTGTCTCTGAAGGCCACCCAGGAAGACCCGTGGCAGGCATTCGCCCGTACCCATGCTCTGGGCCAGATCGTTCCCGGCAAGGTCACCAAGCTTGTTCCCTTCGGCGCGTTCGTCCGCGTGGAAGACGGCATCGAGGGCCTGGTTCACATCTCCGAGCTGGCTGTACGCCACGTGGATTTGGCAGACCAGGTTGTCTCGGTTGGCGAAGAACTGTTCGTGAAGATCATCGACATCGACATGGACCGCCGCCGCATCTCGCTGTCCCTCAAGCAGGCTAATGAGGGTATTGACCCCAACGCCACCGAGTTCGACCCCGCACTGTACGGCATGGCCGCAGAGTACGACGAGAACGGCGAGTACAAGTACCCCGAGGGCTTCGACCCCGAGAAGGGCGAATGGCTCGAAGGTTACGAGGCACAGCGCGAGGCATGGGAAGCTCAGTACGCCGAGGCCCAGGCTCGTTTCGAGGCACACAAGGTGCAGGTCGCCAAGGCCCTGGAGGCTGACGCGGAAGCCGCTGCATCCGCACCGGTTGCTGCGGAGCCCGCACCGACTTCCTACTCCTCCGATGATAAGTCTTCGGCAGGCACCCTAGCTTCTGATGAGGCGCTGGCTGAGCTCCGTAAGAAGCTGACCGGCAACTAAGCCTAGTTTCACGCTCCTGTAACTGATTGAGCGCATAGGGAGGGGCTTCCACCACACAGGTTGGTGGGAGCCCCTCCTTTGCTGCGTTTATGACGGCCTGGATCGTTAGTGGTTGGTCATGAGTGCCCAGACGCGTTCCACTTGGGTTTGTGTGTTTTCTGCGGAGCCGTCGTTGTCGATAATCCAAGTGGCAATGGCGGCGCGTTGGGCATCTGTGGCTTGGGCTGCGATACGGGCCCGTGCGTCTTCTTCAGCCATGCCCCGTGTCTTAGTGAGGCGGCTGAGCCGTTTCTCCAGGCTGGTACGTACCACAATGACACCGTCGAACTCTGCGGCGCGGTTCGTCTCGGCTAGAAGCGGAATGTCGTCAATAATAATGCCTGAGAACCCGGGGGCACGCCGAGCCTGCTCCACCAAAGCATCCGCACGGGCGCGTACGGCCGGGTGCACAATATTGTTCAGACGGGTGCGGGCGTCCTCATCGGAGAACACCAAAGCCGCTAAGGCTGGACGGTTGAGCGTGCTGTCCGGGTGCAGGATATCGGGGCCGAATTCTGCAACAACGGCACTGAGCGTGTTTTCTGTAGGGCGCATGAGGTCTCGTGAGATAGCATCCGCATCAATGATGACCGCCCCCAGATGGGCAAACATTGCGGCTACTGTGCTTTTGCCGCTGCCGATACCGCCGGTGATTGCGTACCGTCGAAGTGTTTTTTCTGTCATGCGACCGCCTAAAATAGGTAGGGTGAATAGTCCCCAGGATATTGCCGTTCAGACCCGTGCTAACCGGTATACCGTTCCGCACGGTACCGAAGAGTACGAGCATCTGCTTGAGATTAAGCGTAGCGAGTTTATTGGGCATATCAAACGGGTGAGTTCTCAAGATGAGGCCCGGGATTATATTGAGTCGCTGCGCAAAACCTACCATGATGCACGGCATGTGTGTTCGGCATTTGTGGTGGGTGCTGATAGGGATGTGCAGCGTTCTTCTGATGATGGTGAACCAGCTGGTACGGCGGGTATTCCAATGCTTCAGGCTCTTTTAGCGCGGCAGAGCCGACCGGATGGCACCACTGATCTTTCGGATACGGTGGCGGTGGTGGTGCGCTATTTCGGCGGTATTAAATTGGGCGCCTCAGGGCTGGTGCGTGCCTATACAGATGCGGTGGCACAGACTCTAGATGCGGCCAGCTTCGATTCGCGGGAGCGTGTGCGGGTGGGGGTTGTCGCGGCGTCTCATGCGGATGCGGGCCGTTTGGAGAATGAGATGAGGGCGTGTGGGCTGAACATTTTGGGTACTGACTATTTAGCGGACGGGGCTCAGATTTCTATGGGCGTATTTGACCGCACCGAGGATTTGGAGCGTGCCAACGAGCAGGTTGTGACGATAACTGCCGGGGCTGGGACGGTGCTCTGGGGAGATACCCGCTGGGTTGATATACCGTTTAATTAGTTCAAACAACCTAGTATAAAAGTTATACCTAAATATTAAATCAGGGTGAGCATAGTATCTGGTGTGTGTTTGTGGTACGTTGAATACGGTGCGGCGTTACCTGCCGCGTTAAGTCAACCAAGAGCCGAGAGTTTTCTAGTGCGCTTTCCCGATTATGAACACAGCACACAAACCAATACCCCGCCAGAGGCTGACACTGCAACCGTTGAGCAGATTCTTGAGGCCTACAACAAAGGCAACCTGGATACACTGTTAAACGTTTGGCGAGGCGCCCGCGTGAACTCGCTCAACAGCTGAACCGTATTTGCAGGGCTTTCCCCGCAGAGCTTGAGCGTGTCGCGGTGGTTCTTCAGCAGGTCGGGGATCAGCTGCCGGTGGAAACCTTGGTTCGTTTGCACAATCAGTATGCGAACGCCGCCCGTGGGGTGGGTGAGCGTTTATCCATGGACAACCTCCGAATGGTGCACCTGATTCAGACGCCCGTAATAACCCGCAGCCACGCTGCGCGCCTGCTGTTGGCTATTGAAATGTGCCTGGTGGGCAGGATGGACGGCTTCAGTGTTGAGATGCCTCCCCAAGACTATTACCGCCCTATGAGGGCTGAGCCTGCACCTACTTCATGCAACCCCGCGCTGGACGGGGCGATTAACCCGTTTACACCAGCGTTGTGGGAGCCATTCCGGCTTGGCGGCAGCGATGAGGCAGTGGCATTGAGCGCTACAGGCGTGCGGGAGGTTCCTGACGGTTATGAGCTTTCGGTGCTCCTGCTGGATGACGACTATGCCCGGGTGAAAACTATTGAACGGGGCGTTGAGGATACCTGTTTTTCCTGCTTCTGGGATGAGGAAGGCGTGGACTCGGAGAACGATATACGATGCGGGCTCACGCTTGGGTACCGTATCGAAGAATATGCCGAGGTTAATGTGCACCGCGCTATGGCCTTGGGTGTGCGGTACGTAGTGGTAACCGCGCGGGTAGGGGAGCGCTTCCCACAGCTTGGTAGCGCAGACAACCCGGGGAAAGCCCCGCAGGGCTCGCCCGTGCACCCTGACACACCACGTTTTACCTCACAGGTGGCTCCCGATATGAGGTCTTTGACGATAACCCCGGAGGCGACTATTCGCCCGGTGGATCATCGGGGTAATTTTCATGTGCTTGATACGCCTGGCCGCACCGTGTGCGCTGTACTGGATTTGTATAAGCAGCGCATTAGCACCCCTGCGGTGGGTATCCCCAAAGGGGCAGAGGAAGATACCACACTCACTGCTATTATGGGTGCGCTTAACGGGTACCTGCCCATGACCGTTCGGGAATTCATGCGGTTATCGGGTGCTGCTGTGCGCAAACCCGACTAGTTAGCCCAGAACATAACAAGGTACAGTAACCTTTTGGCGGCCCACCCTTTCGGATTCCGCTGTCCCTAAGATGCACACTGGAGCGTCGCTGATAACGGCTGACCCTGTAGGGCAATTGACATTTGAGCGAGTGGAGCAGTAAGAACATGATGGAGACTATCTTCCGTCGTCAAATTTATATAATTTATGTCACTCTGCGAGAAATGGTGTGGAATGTGCGCCCGTGACGAACCAGCGCGTACTAGGGTGTGGGCGGTTATTAGAATGAATATATGAGTCTTGCGCAGGAAATTAACCGAGTCGTCGCCCCGTTTGAGGTTGTTAGCCAGTACAAACCTGCCGGGGATCAGCCAAAAGCCATCGCGGAGCTGACTGAGCGGGTGGAGAATGGCGAAAAAGATATTGTGCTCATGGGCGCTACCGGTACCGGTAAGTCTGCCACGGCGGCGTGGCTCATTGAGTCGGTGCAGCGTCCCACCCTGGTGATGGTTCAGAATAAGACTCTTGCCGCGCAGTTGGCGAATGAGCTGCGTGAGCTGCTGCCGCATAATGCAGTCGAATATTTCGTTTCGTACTACGACTACTATCAGCCTGAGGCTTATGTGCCGCAGACTGATACGTTCATTGAAAAGGACTCCTCTATTAACGAGGAGGTGGAGCGTCTGCGTCACTCCGCTACGAACTCCCTGCTGACCCGCCGCGATGTTGTTGTGGTCTCAACCGTTTCGTGTATCTACGGTTTGGGTACTCCCGAGGAGTATGTGGAGCAGATGGTAACCCTCAAACGAGGGGATGAGATTGACCGGGATGACCTGCTGCGTCAGTTTGTGGCTATGCAGTACGCCCGTAATGATATGGATTTTCACCGCGGAACGTTCCGCGTTCGGGGAGACACCGTCGAGATTATTCCCATGTATGAGGAGCACGCTATTCGCATTGAGTTCTTCGGGGATGAGATTGAGGCAATCTACACTCTGCATCCACTCACAGGTGAGGTTATTCGAGAAGAAACCGAGATGTATGTTTTCCCGGCAAGCCATTATGTTGCCGGTGCCGAGCGTATGGCCCGGGCTATCGCTTCCATTGAAGATGAGCTTCAGGAGCGTTTGCAGGCCCTGGAGTCTCAGGGGAAACTTTTGGGAGGCTCAACGGCTACGCATGCGCACCACCTATGACCTTGAGATGATGGAGCAGATGGGGTTCTGCAACGGTATCGAGAACTATTCACGCCACATTGATGGACGCGCGGCCGGTAGCGCACCGCACTGTCTGCTGGATTATTTTCCGGATGATTTTTTGCTCATTATTGATGAGTCTCACGTGACGGTTCCTCAGATTGGGTCCATGTATGAGGGCGATATGTCGCGTAAACGCACCCTAGTGGAGCACGGTTTCAGGCTGCCGTCTGCGATGGATAACCGCCCGCTGAAATGGGATGAGTTTTTGGAGCGTATTGGGCAGACCGTGTACCTGTCGGCAACTCCGGGTAAGTATGAGCTTTCGCAGGCTGACGGGTATGTGGAGCAGATTATTCGACCGACTGGCCTAGTGGATCCCGAGGTGGTGGTGAAACCCACGAAGGGTCAGATTGATGATTTGTTGGAGCAGATCCGTGAACGTACCGAACGCGATGAGCGCGTGCTGGTAACCACGTTAACGAAGCGTATGGCGGAGGACTTGACTGAGTACCTGGTGCAGCACGGGGTGAAGGTACAGTATTTGCATTCCGACGTGGATACGCTCAAACGCGTGGAGCTTCTGCGTGAGCTACGGCTGGGCACGTTCGATGTGCTGGTGGGTATTAACCTGCTCCGTGAGGGGCTGGACCTGCCGGAGGTGTCGCTGGTGGCGATCCTTGACGCAGATAAAGAAGGGTTCCTTCGCTCGACGACATCGTTGATTCAGACGATTGGTCGAGCTGCGCGTAACGTCTCGGGGCAGGTACATATGTATGCAGATAAGATGACGGATTCGATGCGCACTGCCATTGATGAAACGAATCGTCGCCGTGAGATTCAGCAGGCGTATAACCGTGAGCATGGTCTGGACCCGCAGCCTTTGCGGAAGAAGATTGCCGATATTACGGATGTGCTCGCCCGTGAAGAAGAAGATACTCGCGAACTGCTGCAGCTGCGTAAGGCGGGTAAGAGTGGTGCCCGCAGTGTTGAGAGCGGTAAGAAAGCCACGAAGGGTGGTGCGGGTGCCAAGATTGCAACGAGCACCCCGGAGTCAGATGCCCTCTTGGCAAAGCTCAGGAGCGTGTACGTGCGGACGGCCTGGCGGCTGAGCCTGCAGAGGACCTGCTGGATCTGATTGAGCAGATGAATGAGCAGATGCGCCTTGCTGCCGAGAACCTGCAGTTTGAGCTGGCGGCACGTCTGCGTGATGAGCTGTCAGACCTGAAGAAGGAGCTTCGTCAGATGCAGCAGGCGGGGCATGCCTAAAAAGGGCTTGCTTTACCAGTAAACCTATGCGGTAAAAATACCTCTGCTGATAGTTGAGAGTTTTATTTGGGGTTGGACTACGTGTAAACTTATCGAAGCGGTTGTATTTTTGCGCATATGCGTTGCCGCTTGTGGAGGGTTCAGCATTAGCCCTCTACATACTCAGCTCTCAGACACGCATTCACTCACAGACCTACGGAGGACTTATATGTCACATATCCCCGCGCGCACTTTTAACAGGCGTACTTTCGCTAAAGGTGTTGGGTGGGCGGCGCCTGCCGTCGTGGCTTCGGCAGCGGTACCAGCCTACGCCAGTTCGGTGTGCGAGACGAAACCTCCGCTGAAGTTCGATGAAAAGAATCGGTGGGTGTTTCAAAATACCGGTTCTGCGAATCTGTACTCTCGTGACGGGTTTAGGGCCATCACGTACCAGCAACAAGAGTTTTTCACATCTTTATCAACTGTGGATTACGATAAGTCCCGTACGGATAAACCTCAGATAGCTGTAGTGCGTGGCAGCTACGAGGCCTCCAATACGGGGGACACAGCCTTTAATCCGCGGTGCGGTAAGTACAGATTTAAAGTTGATCTGATATCGATGCGGGGTGCTGCCCCCACAGAGAACACCAGGTTATACCCTACTCTGGAGATTCGGCTCATTGGCCCTGACGGTCTTACTGTTCCCGGTACCGAACAGAAATTTACTACCGATCCGAAGTCCACAGAAGCGGGCGTGAAGATTCTGCCCGCCACAGGTACAACACAGCCGAGACCTCGGTACGTGACTGCTGCAACTCCAGTCACATTTACCCCTAAAGCTGGCATGTACTATTTTGAAGCTAAGCTTACTGCACCGGTTAACTATAACCATGGAGCTGGTGTGCGTGATAGGAATATGCAGGCTGACGGGATTGGCGTCACTGCCCCAACCTTTGAATTTATTGGGCAGTAACCTTAGCGATTAATCACATAAACCAGAGCAAAATAAGCGCATAAACATACGTAATTAGTGAGCAGACAGAACCCAGTTGAGCATACAGAAGCATTCGAGAATAAACCGCCGCACCCTCACGAAAGGCGTAGCGTGGGCGGTACCGGCGGTGCTAGCATCTGCCACCGTACCTGCTTTCGCGGCGTCTCGGTGTCAAACAGCTGAAGGGCACGGGTTCGCCCGATCCAGTCGATGGGCTATCGCTAACCCCGCAACGGGGGCTTTAGCCTCACCTGCATCTAATGGGCCAGCAGTCATTAACGGTAAAGAATACTGGATATCCCAGACAACGGCTTTGGGCGATGAGAAAGCGGTCATTACCCTCACGACAAGCTACCTTGCCAGTGATGACGGTGAAGGGAGCTGAAACCGGGGTGTAAATACACTTTTTAGGTACTTTGTAGTAGCCTCAGATACGAACCACGGTGGCCGTAAAGGGGACGTGAAGCTGGATATTCAGCTGCGTAACCCCAGCGGGGTTCTGGTGCGCAATACCGGCCACTCGTACACAACAAAAATCAGGTCAGAATACTAATAAAACAACGTCCGTGCCGTTTTAATACCGAGGTTGCGGCCCGCGGGGTGAACTTCACTGCACGGGAGGGGCTGTACCATCTGGAGATTACGATAACGGTTGCAGCAGAGGGGAACCGGCGAGAGAAGGTGGCAGCTCGCGGCATCGGCATTACCTCACCTTATTTCGAGTTTTCTGGATAACCTGCACCAGGTGCTGGGTCAGCTCGTTAGAGGGCGTTTTTCTGGTCGTATTTTTCTCGGGCGGCGAGTACTTCAGTCATATGGTCTTGGGCCCAGCGGCGTAGCGCATTTATGGGCGCGGTAAGGGTGGTGCCCAGGGGTGTGAGTGCGTAATCAACACGTGGCGGCATAGCGGCCGTTACTTTTCGCGTCACCAGACCATCCCGCTCCATAGAGCGCAAGGTCTGGGTGAGCACCTTGGGGGAGACACCTTGAATACGGTCTTTAAGCTCACTAAACCGCGCGGTGGGTTCTTCTGAAAGGGCCGCAACAATCATTGGGGTCCAGCGGTCGGTGAGATGCCGCATCACGGTTCGTGAGGGGCATGCGCTGGCGAGGATATTAGCGGGGGAGTCAGTGTGAGGCGTCTCTGTGTTGGTGCTCATCGTTCTATGCTCTCCTTATGTGTAGAGGGTGAAGTTTTGCCCGCGGTAGGCTGCGGAAGACACTTTAAAAACTCCCCAATAGTTACCTTGAGGTACTTAGTATCTAAAGAATACTATATATTGTGTTGGCGCAACACATGAACCGCCCACAGAAAGAACACCCTCGAACCTATAGGTATTCCGGGGAACACGAAAGGACATATGAATGAATATTGCAGTCATTGGTGCAACTGGGATGGTTGGTGAATGTACCGTAACCGAAGCCACCGCACGGGGCCACCAGGTGGAGGGCTACAGCCGTTCTGGTCAGGCCGTTGCGGGAGCAGAAGGGAAGGCTGTAGATCTGAGCAATACCGGAGAACTCGTTACTATCATCAATAGCCATGATGTAACCATTATTGCTGTCTCGGCAGGGCGCGGCGTATCAGCCGAGCCGGTCATCCAAGCACACAAGGCACTTATTGCAGCAAAACCCTCCGGCCGTTTGCTCATTGTGGGTGGTGCGGGTTCTCTCGAAGACGCCAAGGGACAGCGGTTCGTCAATAGCGCCGGATTCCCCGAAGAGTATAAGGCCGAGGCACTGGCCTTCTGCCAAATCCTTGACGAATACCGTGCATCTTCAGGACTAACGTGGACCATGCTCTCACCCGCATTCAATATTGCCCCTGGCAAGCGCACCGGCGCATACAATACCGCGCTTGACAACCCCGCAGGCGAAGCGATCAGCGCAGAAGACTTTGCGGTGGCCCTCATTGACGAAGCTGAAACCCCCAAGCACATTGGACGCCGTTTTACCGTCGCCAACTAGGAGCAAATCAGCCGGTAAACCTATACCAAGGAGCAAATGAAGAAGAAGCGGCGAACCTGTCGAGGTACTCACGCCGCCACGCAGAAAACCCCTCGTTACCACCCGGAGGGTAACGAGGGGTTTTCTGCGCCCAATATGGTTCTTACTGGTTGTGAACCTCAGCTAACATATTCTTCAAATGTCCCCAGAATAGTCAGCGGGTCAGAGCCAAAACCATCATGGTGATGAGTCTTCGACGTCCACACATGGGTGTTACCCACCCACCGGGCGGTCTCCATGGAATTCTCATAATCCACATAAATATCCGGAGTATAAGCCGCCGCGACCACAGGAACCTCATTCCGGTGAAGCTGCTCATGATCGTAGAGACGACCCCAATCTTTCTTCTCCGCGAGCAGCTGCGCCACTTCAGCAAGCGGCCGCAGCGCCGGATCCTCCTCGTAGTACCAGGGGAAAATATGCTCGCCCGTGAAGAAAAGCGTCTCAGCATCAGGGGCAAATTCGGGGCGCTTAGCTGCAACGCGTGCCGCCGCCCAGTTCGTAGGCGCCGGAGAAGGTGAAACAGTGAAACCAGGTATACCCGGCAGATTACCGTCAGCCGGACCATCCGCGTAAATCGTTTCGTGCATAAGAGCGTACAGCGGGTTCGCCAAGAACGACACCTCACCGCTCATGCTCGATAGGAATTGGTCTGAAAGATGGTCATCCCCTTCAGCAAACGCAGTTCCAGGAAATAGTGCAGTCCGCGTTCACGCCAGCGCCCACCCAGGTAATGCCCCGCCATCTGGAACCGGTGATCGGTGAGGCGCTCGCCGGTGGGCAGGAACTCCTCATGGGTACGCAAATGCTCGGCGATGCGGGTAGCCAACGCAGCATCTTCCGGGAACCAGCTGTAGTATTCCTTATTACGTTCAGCCATGCGGTCGAAGGTGTGCTCATACACGCTATCGACAGTGGTGCGGATCGGGGCCAGGCCTGCGGTAATCCGCGAATCACGTAGGGACTGTGGCGCGAACGAAAGGTAAGAAAGAGTGAGGAACCCGCCGAAGGACTGGCCAACTGTAGACCAGCGCTTATCGGTTCGGTCAGCTAGAAGAACCTCACGCACGGCCTCGGCATCTGCAATGATGGAGTCCGCACGGAACAGCTCCACATACTCTGCCTGTAGCTGCGCGTCACCAACGGCGGTGATATTACGGGCAGATAGCGGGGAAGACATGCCGGTACCGCGCTGATCCAGCAGGATGACACGGTGCGTTTTGGCTAGTTCAGCAATCCAACCACCGATCGAACCGGTCTTTGGAGAACCGAACCCGGGCCCGCCCTGCAGGTACACAATATAGGGGCGTTTCTCAACGGGAAGGGTCAGCGTATCTGAGGTATTAATAACCTCACGTGCAAAAATCTTAATGCTCTGATCCGCAAACCGTGAAGAGAGAGCAGCATCTTTGCCACGAGAAAAAATAAGACCGTGGGTTAACGGTACCTCAAACCAGTGATCAATAATCTCGTGCTGATCGACCTTGGTGGTTGCGCCCTTACGGTACTGAACCTGGGGAAGCTTAGCGACGGCCAACGTTGAACCTTCTTTCTGTAGTGAATACACTGCTTTTAGTCTACCTCTCATTATCCCCAAAAACCGTATAGTGCAGGTGAAAAATAGGGACAATCTAAAGCGCGAGGAACACGCCTTAACCTCCTATGTTGGTAGCGTATTCCTCGCGCTCATAGGCTGCCTAGTCTTGTATCTCACAGACAGTGGCGAACGATGTGCCATTCACCCGGCTACCGGCAACACCCGGTGAGGTTCCGGTAGCTATATATCCGCTATACACCCGTTGGTTGTCAAGATACGACCCTCCCGCACCACCGGCCCCGGAGAACGCAGCTGAGCCCACAGGGGACCAGTAGTCTCCTGCCTGGTATTCGCCATTAACGTACGTGTATTCCCCAGCCCACCGCTGGTCGGTGGCGTAGCCAGCAGCGGTCGTTACCGAGCCTGAACCGCCGCCACCGTACCCTCCGCCTCCGGTTGATCCGTGCAGTACGGAGCATTGGTTGCGGTCTGCGTGTGTGGAACCTATGGTTACCACCATGCCGATACCTACCACACCTTTACCTCCGGTACCTCCTGTAGGGGTAGTCAGATACCCGTTATCACCTGCATTGCCTGCCAAGCTCTGCCGGTATGTGTAGTACGTGGAATTGTTCTTGAAGGAAAGCGAGGAGTTACTGGTGGGGTTGAGGAGGTTTCCAGCTTCGCCGCCAGCCCCGGCCCACCCGTTGTATCCGCCTTTACCACCGTTCATATGCAGGCTGGGGCCGGGGAAATACTCATAGGTCTCGTCATACCCTTCACCGCCGGTGTATGAAGGTCCTCCGGTGCCGCCATTAGCTATATTGCCGTGATTAAAACGCAGTCCTTTAAATCCGCTGGGGCGTTCGCCGTAAATTTTGCTCCAGGTGGTCCGGGAAATTTGGCGGGCCCCGCCGCCGCCTCCGCCGCCCGCAATGGCGATAGGTGTTCCGTTGAGTAATACGGCGGATGCGCCTCCGCCAGTGGGACCATAGAGCTCGGTGATACGGCCGGGACCTTCTTGGAATGCATTAGTGTAGCTATTAGTCCCGATGTAGGCGGCTTCATGGGAGCCCCCATCAGCCCAGCCGCGTCCGGGGGCTTCAGCTGATCCAGAGTAGGGGCCGCCACCGCCAGCGGTAATGAAGGTGACGGTGTCACCCTCGGTGAGGTCAATAGTTCCCGTAATATATGCTCCCGCCCCGCCAAAACCCTGGTACGAATCCCCTTGGTATGAACCGCCCGCACCGCCGGTAATCGTGAAAGTCAGCGATTGGGTTTTATCGGTCGCGGTGAAGGTGTGCGTGAGTGAGCTGCCGTCGGTGGAAGTATTGGTAGGAATAGGGACAACGACACCGGGTTGGCAGTGCGATGCTGCAAGAGCAGGCACAGCAGTACTCGCGAGAACTACAGGTACAGCCCATGCTGTACCTTTGACCACTCCTCGTCTAGAGATATTTCCCTTCATGAATGTTCTTTCTCCCTGTGGTTTAAATAATCGTCAAATGTGTTCGATATAAGCCGCTGCGCGGTATTCAGTAGTGTGATGACGACACGCTGAAGTCTCAGCTAGTAAGTGAATAAATTTTCTGCAAGTAGAATAATACAACACTCTGTGTGAAAGGTAGGGGTGCTCAGAAGGTCTTGTTTTACTAAACGTGTGGTCTAGATATAGATGAATCTATACCTTGAGGGAGTGTATATACTTTCACTCAGGGGTGGGGTGGAAACTGTCGGTATGCAGCTGGCTTTAGGTGTTAAAAGAACAACCCCGCCGCGGGGTGACGACGGGGTTGGTGGCATTCAGGAAAGCTCGGATAAAATATCCGGTGTTCGCGTGCTTTCCTTGTGCTGATACCTAGTGTGCATCACAAAAAGATAATTTCCAACTCTCGTAAATCCCCTGAAAGATCTGTCAATTATGAATGCTTATCTTGAAGTATTCACGGGATTTTCTGGAAAAACAGGCATATTTTGTTTAACTGTTGAGTAAATATAAAGATATTTATATGACCTGCATAACACAAAAGGGTTTAATACTCGAAGAATATAGCACTATTTATGTGTTGCATATCACTAAAATTGAGGTGGTGAATGACTGTACAACGGTCATAAAACCGTTGGGAAAGCCACGGCTATTTAACAAACCCAAGCATATGCCGAGTATATCCTCCGGCTACAGTTCAACCTGCACCAGGTTCATTACCGGAAAAACAGGGAAAGGGAGCATAAGAACCAAACCACCACCCAATGAGTCATGAGAAACACAAAAAGAGCACGTCAGGAAGGTGCGAGAGCGGATACATCCTTCCCTTTCATCACATGTTTAAAATTTCATTTACCTATAGTAAGACATGCAACAAATGCCTATTTAGGTACATTATTGCTAAATCTAGAATTCACCCACGCTCAAAATCTTCAAAACTGGGTAACCAGCATCATCGGAAGCAGCAAGATCCACCTCCGCCCGAATACCCCAGTCGAAGTTGTCCTCAGGATCAGCAAAGGTCTGCTGTACTTTCCATACACCAGGATGCTCCCGCACATTATCGTCAATCTGAACGAGCTTAGGGGAGCGGGCCTCAGCATCCGTATAAATATCGTCGTAAGCGTCAAAATAGTCATCCATCGCATCCGCCCAAGCGTCAGCATCCCACCCTGAAACCTCATCTAGCTCCCCAAGTATGCGATCTCGCTCATCAGCGAAAAGCTCCACACGGCGGAAGAGAGCATTGCGCACCATCACCCGGAACGCGCGTACATTCTTCGTGACGGCTGGGGGGAGTATCATCCTCAAGCTCGGCGGCGGCACGATCAGCTGCCAAGGATGCAGCATCTTCGCCAGCGGCAAGTTTCTCCCACTCGTCCACCAGCGATGAGTCGGTTTGGCGCACTAGTTCACCCAGCCACTCAATAATCTCTGCAAGATCATCGTTGACGGCCGACTCGGGTACCGTTTGCCGCAGCGCCTTATATGCATCCGAAAGGTAACGCAGCAACACACCCTCGCCACGTTCTAACGCATAGTACTGTACAAAGTCGTTGAAACCCATAGCGCGCTCGTACATATCACGCACCACAGATTTCGGGTGAGGTTCAAAGCGCGCCACCCAGGGGGCCGACTGCTGATACGTACTGTACGCCTGCTCGATTAACTCTGCGAGAGGCTGAGGGTAGGTTACCTGATCGAGCTCATACATACGCTCGTTATACTCCACGCCGTCTGCCTTCAGCTGTGCTGAAAGCTCATTCTTAGCTTTACGCTCCTGCGCGTATAACACCAGGTGCGGTGGCTCCAAAGTTGCCTCAATCAGTGAAAGAACATCCAAAGCATAGCTGGAGGAATCGGGATCCAAAAGTTCAATAGCTGCCACCGCGAACGCCGAAAGCGGCTGATTCAACGCAAAGTTATCCTGCAAATCCTCGGTCAGCCGCAGGTATGAACCATGCTCATCCGGGGTATCTGTACGCTCAATAACCCCGCCAGTCAGCAGCTCCTTATAAATACCAACGGCTTTACGCAAAAGTTCCCGACGACGCTGCGGCGGCTCATGATTCTCCTGAAGAATGCGGTAGGCGGCAACCACCGGATTCTGCGGGCGCTGCATCAGGTTCAAAAGCATTGAGTGGGTGATATCGAACGAAGAGGTCAGCGGCTCAGGCTCTGCTGCGACCAGCTGATCGAAGGTCTTCTCCGACCACCCCACAAAACCTTCCGGTGCCTTCTTGCGCTTAGACGACAGTGACTGATTAATCTTCTTCGTATCGTCACCGAACTTCGCCTGCGCTTTAGCCAACAGACGCGCATTTTCTATATCGTGTTCGGGCGCCTGCACCACCACGGTACCGGCGGTATCAAAACCAGCTCGACCGGCACGTCCCGCGATTTGGTGAAATTCACGTGCGCGCAGGCGACGGTTCTTCGATCCATCAAACTTCGACAAGGCCGTAATAAGTACAGTGCGAATAGGCACGTTAATGCCCACGCCCAAAGTATCGGTACCGCAAATCACCTTTAACAACCCAGCCTGCGCAAGCTGCTCCACAAGGCGACGATATTTAGGGAGCATTCCCGCATGGTGAATACCAATACCAGCGCGCACCAGTTTATTCAGCACCTTGCCGAAGCCCGGGCCGAACCTGAACTTCGCAATAAGCTGCGCGATCCGCTCTTTCTCCTCCTTCGAAGCAATAGCTACCGGCAGCAGCGCGTTTGCCTGCTCCAAGGCGGCCTTCTGGGAGAAATGAACAATGTAGACGGGGGTTTGCTTAGTCTGCACAAGCTCCTGAACCGCCTCCTGAATGGGATCGGTCGAGTAGTAGAAATGAAGCGGAATCGGGCGCTCGCTACTGGCAACCAGCATGCTTTCACGACCGGTGAGTGCCGTCATCTCTTCCTGGAAGCGTGTAGTGTCGCCCAGGGTCGCGCTCATGAGCAAGAATTGCGCCTGCGGAAGCTCCAAAAGCGGCAGCTGCCACGCCCAGCCGCGTTGCGGGTCAGAGTAGAAATGAAACTCATCCATAATAACCTGACAGACATCCGCAGTCTTACCCTCGCGCAGAGTAATATTCGCCAGGATCTCGGCGGTACAGCAGATAATGGGGGCATCCGCATTAATAGCCGAATCCCCGGTAATCATACCGACATTTCGGCACCAAAAATCTCGATAAGATCAAAGAACTTCTCGGAAACAAGCGCTTTAATGGGTGCGGTGTAGTAGGAACGCTGACCAGTCGCCAAACCGGTAAAATGCGCCGCCACCGCCACCGTAGATTTACCAGAACCGGTGGGGGTAGCCAGCACCACGTTATGTCCCGCCGCAATTTCCAAGACTGCTTCATCTTGGGCTGGGTAAAGCGTCATGCCTCGGCTGGAGCTCCACTCGGTGAACGCCTCATAGATTTCATCCGGGGTGAGCGGATTGCCGGTGTAGTCACGCCGGTTGTAATCGCCGGGATTCTCCGCGAGTTTGGGGGAAAGGTATTCAAGAATGCTCATGGTGCTTCAATTTTACCGAGTTTAGGGGCAGAGAATTGGCAGAATCCGTCAAAATCAGCGATGCGCACAATATTGGTAGCTGTCGCAGCATACAAAGTAGATAGGCCACAGAAAAATTGGGCGTATGGTCAATCTACGCTAGCCGAAATCCGCCGGCTGTTAGACTTGCGTATAGCGACGTGTGGTTATTTTCTTTTCCAACAAGGAGCGCACAATATAGTGATGGACATATCCCTGAAGGACACAAAAATAGCAGGATACTGGGCGACCGCAAGGGAAAATACTCTTGATGATTGCGTGTCAGAACTTCACCATTTTATGACCTTGCTTGAATCACTGTACCCGGGTGGACACTGGCGTATTATGCGCGAAGCTCCTCAGCGGCTAGGGGCCAATGTTGAAAATTCTACTCCCGGACTGACCGATCTGCTATTGGGCCAGCTAGAGGGCGCAAAAACTCCAGATGCAGACGCCTCATTTGGGTACTACTTTAACCTGGAATATCTGGGGCCGCTCCCAATAATTGTCCAAGGATGCGTAGGAATACAAACAGACAATAAGAATTTTAAAAACTTTGTCCTGATCAAATTTTGGCGAGACCCCGAAGTACCAGAATCTTCACAGGGAGAACTCACTCTTGAAGCTGGCCACCAACTGCTTGAAACAATTATTCGTTGCTGGTCACCGCACTTAGTGACATGGACAACAACTGCCTGGTTACGTGCTGTACCGAAGAGAGAGGCGTACACACCCTCTCTAGGGTGGAAGACCTATTTCAGTGAACCGGCGGTATGCGAACTAATCAGCGACTTAGGCAAACCCCTGCATCAGGGAATACTCCTTGAAACCGCACCGGATATTCACGACGTAACCCCGGAAAAAATTGCGGCGTTAGCGCAAGAACTCGCTGACCGGGGAGTAGAGGATACGCTGTACCGTGGTGCATAGCAGGATACTGGCCCTGGCAGAAGATGCTAGCGGAACGGCTTGACCGTAGAAGTAGAGGGCACACGGATGAGTGTTTCGACTGCGCCATTATTGCTTAGCATAACTGCCGTGAGAAACCCTCCGCGATGCTCCACACCGGACTCCAGGGACGGATTGCCTCAAAATCTAGGGGTGACATACCCTCCATGCGTTTCTCATGCCGGTGACCGAACCACTGCACAATACCGCGGCGAGCGCAGGCCGTATCCAGTTCGTCTGCGAACACCCGGTAATTCGTTTTGCCGTACAGCGCCCGCTCCGTATTATTCGTACCACGGCACAACACCTCGTCGGCGAGCAGCCCCGTCACATACCGGCCAGGTGCCGCCGTCACCGCATCCAGCACAGCGGGAATAACACCACCGTGGCTCACCCAATGCTCCCGGGCGCCCACGGTAAATGCGAAGAACGGCACCGAACGGTTAATAAGCTCTTCACGCACTGCTCGTTTGGTAATGCCAGCTTCTTCAAGCTGCCGCAGAGTCTCGATCGTGTCATCTGGTTTATCGTAATTAAAGTACCTAATGAGGCACGCCGCACCGCGATCTCGTGGTTACCCTGTACAATCACCACATTCTTGCGTTCAGGCAGCAGAGTGTTATACACCGTCACCGGGGTGGTGCCCCGGTCGAACAGATCACCCACAAATATCCAGAAATTGTGAGGGCTATCTAACCCTCCCGGAACTTTGGCAATAAGCTCTTGAAGCTCATCACCTGCACCTTGAATATCGCCTACAAGGACAATGCGTTCATACTCTGAAAGGTCGTGCGGCGTTACGGTGAGTATCTGGACAATGTCGTGCATATTCACCCAGTCACGCATAATCTTACGGTCTGGTTTTTGTTCCCATACACCATCAAAGGCACTATTAGTATCCGTGGGGTTTGGGGAATTTTTATGGTGCGCATCTACTAGATGAACGGTGTAGTCGTAGGCCCTAGCCAGTCTGATGACACCTTTAACGTCTTTAGTGGTGAGTGTATCGGGGGAGTCGATAGTTGAGAGCCCCGTCAAATCTCCGCGCAGAAAAATTGTTTCACCCATCGTCATTTTTGATTCAATAGCACCGTAAATAGCCGTCATGGCGAGTTTGCGGGCACGGTCGGTCAGCGTGGTTAGCCTGCCCTCGAAAGAAAAACCAACGCTTCCATAGAGGGAACGGAAATCTCCCATGTCAATGATGTAAGAGCGCCAATCTAGTATGGGGCTGGGAAAAATACTGTCTATAGCCTGGTGGCCGAAGATAACAAAAAGTCTGCGCATGTTCTAATCCTTTCATGCTGCTGGTAAGTGCAGTATCTGCTGTAAAGCGTAGAAACCCCGTACACTGTAGTGTAATATACAACACATATAGAATAAATATGTTACCATCTGTATTTACTGAATGTATACAGAGGGGACGGCAGATAGCGAATACGATAATGACAGAAACAGCGGAACCGGCAGAACGAAACACCACAGAAAAAACAGTACACACCCACACAGACGCAGAAAACACACCCCAGCATCCCGCAAAAGCCCCCGCCGCAGATGAGCTGAAAAACAGGGTGTCATTACGGGTAACCCCGCCAGGGTACCGCTACCCCTGGCACCGCTGGGTGATTCCCATGGTAGGCGAAACCACGGCGGGTGTGGGCGCCATCCTTATACCCGTTATTGTGGGCGTTTTCATTAACCAGCAGATCGTTGGCAACACCGCAGTCGCATGGCCGCTTTTCTGGGTGGTTGTCGCATCTATCATGGTGATTGCAGCCAACGAGTACTTCGGGTGGGGCGCTTCCCTCAGATTTGGATCGGAACTCGACCGGGACTGGCGCACCTATGTGAATAGTCTGCTGGGGCGTTCCCTCGCGAAAGCAGACCCTGGCGAGATGGTCACCGTTATGACGAAAGACATCCGGCGCGTCACTAACCTCTTTTTCTCCGTGCCGCTCTTCGCCAACGCTATTATTGTTGCCGCAATGGGTGCGGTAATGCTGTGGCTCATTAGTCCGCTCACTGCCATTATTACCTTCGTCGGAACTTTCATCGTGGTTGGTGTGCTCATCCAGTACTCTAAATTCCTGGAGAACAGGGTGGGTGTATACCGCACTAAAGATGGAGAGAACTCATCCCGTGCCTCAGACATCGCCACCGGGTTACGCACTATCACCGGGTTAGGGGCTGAACAACAAATGCAGGCACGCTACCGTGAAGGTGCTAACGCAGTGTTCGACTCCCTCATGGCTTATGAACGTATCCGCCGCTGGATGTTTTTCGTACGCGTACTCCTCACCGGCATAGTCACCCTGCTTGGTGTGGGGTTCGCACTTACCGGCCATGTTGAAGAAGGACGCTGGGTGCCTGACGTGCACGCCGCATCCCTGGTGACTGTTGCCTCCATTATCTCCATGATGGGCGGCCCCATCTGGATCTCCCAAAACTTCATCACAGAATGGCGGTACGCAAAAATTGGTCTGGCAAAAATAGCTCGGCTTGAAGGGTATGCGGGTGTTCGAAAAGGTGTGCTGAAAAAACCGCGCACAGATGCCGAAATGGAGGAACTACAGGCAGAGGCCAACGCCCACGAAAGCACCACCCGTGTGCGGGTGCGAGAAGTATCAGCGCAAGCAGCCAACCAGCACATCATCTACATTAACCCGCGTGCGCACAATATGACCGCCCAAGACTATGCGCAGGCGCTCACCGCAGCACTACGAACCGGCAATAGCGTTGAGACACCCACCCCGCACAACACTCAAACGGAAGAGCGTGTGCTTCTGAGTGAATCAAACCCCATGATCTTCGCCGGAACCCTGCAAGAGCACCTACGACTAGGGACCGTGCCGCCCGACACCGCAGAAGCCGCCCGTGCAAAAGACGAATTTTTGCTCAAGATCACCGATTCCCGGGAAATTGCGCACCGGTTAGGCGGGCTCGACCCCGACGACTACTATGCTGCCCGCATCACCAGTGAAGGGGCTAACCTCTCGGGCGGGCAGCGCCAACGTTTAGCACTAGCCCGCGCTCTCGCCCAAGACGCCCAGATTCTCGTACTCACCGAACCCCTCAACTCAGTTGATGAGCCCAGCCAACGCTACATCTACGACCATTTAGAGCAGCACGTGGGCCAACCGGGGCTGCTCGAAAAAATAGCAAAAATATACATCGTCTCAACCACCGCCGAAGTGGTGCGCCGTATTGAACGCGACGGGTACGTGGTTGTAGAAGACGATGGCACCATCAAACCTTCAAGCACCACCGACAAACCCAAGAAACAGGAGGTGAACCGTGGCTAAACTACCCACCGAACCGCCCGAAGTAGTAGCCCGCATGATGGGCGCATATATTATCCACCACAAGGGCAGGGCAGCTTTCACCTTCTGCATATACCTATTCGCCAGTGTGATGGGCGCGGTCGTGCCCCTGCAGATCGGGGCTGTAGTCGATGAGGTGGTCGCTGGGAAATACACGGAATACCCGTGGAAGCCGCTAATGATTATTTTCGCGGCAACCTTTGCGGAGGCAATACTAATCTGCATCGCCATGTACAGTGCATCCCGGCTAGGTGCGCTCGTCACCCGAGAAGCCAGCATCGACACTATTGACGCCGCCCTTGACCTTGACGCGCGCACCGTCGAAGAATCCGGCAGTGGCGATCTGCTCACCCGCGTAACCGACGATCTCTCCTCGGCCTCCAACGCGGTCAGCTTCGATCTACTCGAAATCCTGTTCGTGGTGCTCTACTTTGTTGTTTCAATGGCCTCACTCGCAACACTGAGCATACCCATGAGCCTTATTTCCTTCCCATGATTGTGGGGCTCGCGGTGCTCATGCGCCACTACCTGCCGCGTATGGCGCAGAAAAACCAGGTCGTGCAAGAAAACACGAGTGAACTCAATAGTGTGCTCACCGAAAACGTGCGCGGTGCCGCCACCATCCGTGAACTCGGGGTGCACTCAAGCCGTGAGAAAGTCTTCGATGACGGGAACAGGCACCGGTTCGAGGCGACCCTCCAAATGCAGCGCCTACGCCAAAGGTTCTACGTACTTGATGCCCTCAACGCCTGGTTTCCCACCATTGTGTGCCTGCTGTGGGGCAGCTTCTGCGTCATGCAAGGCTGGGCCAGTTGGGGTGCGGTGGCCACCGCCTCCATTATGGTGTTTAGCCTGCGCGTTATGGCAGATATTCTGGGGCATCACACTAACAATATTCGTCTGATGCTGGTGAACATGGGGCGCGTCTTCGGCGTGGTCAACCTGGCGAAAGCACAACGCGAAAAACGCACCGCAGAACGCAACGCAGCCCGCGAGAAGCTGCGCTCCAACCCGAATGAGGCGCCCGTCGATACGCACCTTATCGAACGAGCCGAAGCCGCCGGGCACTTCTCGCACGCCATCGAATGCCGTGGGGTGTCGTACGGGTACTCCTCCCAGGCGCTTGTGCTGGAAAACATTAACGTCACCATCTCACGCGGGGAGTGCCTGGCGTTGGTGGGCCGCTCCGGGTCAGGAAAAACCACCCTGGCACGGCTGATCGGCGGCTCGCTCACCGCACGAGAGGGCACCATCAGGGTGCTCGGCAAGCCCGTAGGGAACGGTGATTTCCCCACTGATGCGCATGTGGATGGCCGTCCCCGTCTGCTTGTATGCACCCAAGAGGCCCACATCTTTTTCGGTACGGTCGCCGATAATTTCACCGCCGTAGCCCCAGAAGCCACCGAGCAGCAGATCGGCCACACCCTAGATGCGGTGGGTGCCCGCTGGTGGCGCACCCTCCCTCGGGGGTTGAACACGCAGATCAGCGGCGGCGATTTTGAGCTGACCCGTGACCAGGTGCAGCAGCTGGCACTGGCACGCATCGTGCTGGCAAACCCGCACGCGGTGATCCTTGATGAATCGACCACGCAGCTTGAGCTGGTGGACGCGACCGAATCTTTACGCGCAGTCTTAGCTGACCGTGCCGTACTGATTATTTCCCATGATGCGCGTATCGCCTCCCTCGCTGACCGTGCTGTGCTGCTGGAGGACGGGAAAATCACTGCCGAAGGTACCCCAACCGAGATTTGAGCTGACCTAGCGGCGCGACCAAACAATAAGGCGCACATATACCCTGCGCCCATATATTACGTTGCACCTGCAGCACCCCAAGTAGCGGGTGTGTTAGAGTGAAGAAGCGATATGGGGTGCCCCGAACCCACCGGTATACACGATATGATGCCGTGGCGCGGGCTGAGAAATACCCATTGAACCTGCTCTAGTTAGAACTAGCGAAGGGATATCGAACCATGGCAGAGCAGCCTTAAATCTTATTTCTCAAACACCGAACAACCATTCTTTTATACTGTGGTGCGCCAGCAGCGATGCCGTGCCGCCCCAAGGAGACTATAGCTATGACGCTACTAGACACATCGACACCTCGTGTGCTTTCCATTGCCGGAACCGACCCCACAGGCGGTGCCGGAATCCAGGCTGACCTCAAATCTATTGCCGCAAGCGGCGGTTACGGTATGTGCGCCACAACCGCGCTTGTCGCCCAGAACACACGAGGGGTTCGCAGCATTTTTGCCCCACCTACCAAATTTTTAGAGGAACAGCTCGCGGCAGTTTTCGACGATGTGACTGTGGATGCCGTTAAAATCGGTATGCTCGGCGATGTCGAAACCATCACCACCGTCAAGACCTGGCTTGCAGAACATCCGGTACCAGTGGTGGTACTTGACCCGGTGATGGTTGCCTCCAGCGGTGACCGCCTGATTAGTCAAGACGCCGAGCAGGCACTGCGTGAATTGGTGGCGCAGGCAGATGTTATCACCCCGAATATCGCCGAACTCGCGGTGCTCTGTGAGAGCAACCCTGCCCAGACTTTGGAGGAGGCTCACAACCAGGCGGCCCAGCTTGCCGGGAGCACTGGCACGATCGTGATTGTTAAGGGCGGCCATTTGACGGGGGGAGGACGCCGGAAACTCGGCTGTTTTCCCCGATGGAACTCATACACATGTGGCTGTTGCCCGCATTCAGACGAAGAACACCCACGGCACAGGGTGCTCACTCTCGTCAAGTCTTGCTACCCGCCTTGGACTTGCCCTTGTGAACGGCAATAAAGAACTGAACGCGCGAGTACTCACGAATGCGCTGGCATGGAGCACCCGGTGGCTCAACGAAGCTATTATCGCGGGTGAGGCACTGCACGTGGGCAACGGGCAGGGCCACGGGCCGGTTGATCATCAGGCACGCGCTCGCCGTTTGGAGCGTGCAGCCGATACGAAACCGTGGGAACACTTGTATGCTGCTGAAGAGCTTACAGGTGAGAACCCCAAAAACTTGGTGAAACCCGCGCAGCAGAAATCCCCAGAGCCGAAGGTAACTCCGGCGGGCCCGTGGACCGCCGCCCTGTGGGAAGCCACCGGTGATATTTGGCGAGACATTCTCGATTTGCCGTTTATTCACGGGCTGGGCGACGGCACGCTTGACGAGGATTTATTCGGCTTCTACCTTGACCAGGATGCGCAGTATCTTGCCCAGTATTCTCGCGCCTTAGCTACTCTTTCGGCACGTGCCAGCTCATCGCAGGGGCAGGTGCATTGGGCTGCGGGCGCTCAGGCGGCGATTGTTGAGGAATCGCTTTTGCACGATGAATGGTTAGCGGCGCACCCCGCTATTCCTGCGGAGCAGGGTGGTATTCGGCGTGGTGCACCTTCGGCAGTGACAATGGGGTACACGAACTTTTTACGTGCTACTGCCGCTGGCGAGGATTATGTGGTGGGCGCAGCTGTGGCGCTTCCATGCTACTGGCTGTACCTTGAGATCGGTTACCGGCTCTTGGAGAAAACCCACGAGGAACACCCGTATAATGCCTGGATTTCGGTGTACGGCGGCGAAGAGTTCGCTGCGGATGTGCGCCGCTGCGTGGCGGTTGTTGAGGAAGCATTCGAGCAGGCTTCCCCCAGTCAGCGTGTTGCTGCTGCCCAAGCGTATATGAGCGCATGCTTGTATGAGCGTGACTTCTTCGACCAAGCACACCGGGCGTTACGGTAATAGCTGAACCCCTGCAATACACCCGAAGAACATAAACATGTTGCCCACCCAGCCATATGTTTATTCGCGCCGGATTGTTGTTTGAAGCAAACGAAAGAAGCCCCTTCGCCCGAATCAAACAGCGGAACGTGTGTACCGTTTGGATTCGGGGGAAGAGGCTTCTTTCCCCTCAATACCACAGGGGAGAGGCTGCTGCTAACCCTGCTGCAGGGTCTCCAGCACAGCTATCAGCTTCTTACCGTGCTCAACACCAATGGCGTGAACAGCCTCAGTGTTACCCGGGTCGCTCGTGGTGCCGTAGCTAAACAGCGGCTCAAGCAGCTGCATACCAGTGAACGCCGCAGTGTTCGCGTAGTCGGCAAAGGCCGGGGGCAGCTCGCTCGGCAGCATGTTCTGGTAAATATCTTCAGCGGCGCCAGCGGTTGCCGAGAGCAGGAACTTCTTACCCTGCAAAGCGGTACCATCAGTGCCGTATGCAAAACCGTACTCGAACACGTCGTCAATCCACTGCTTCAACAGTGAAGGCACCGAATACCAGAACACCGGGAACTGCAGCACCAGAACATCATGCTCCACTAGAGCCTTCTGCTCAGCTGCAATATCAAACTTGCCGTTCACACGAGTTTTATCCAACTCACGCACAGTCACAGCATCACCAAAACGCGCTTTAACTGCTTCAAGGGCTGTTTTGTTCGCGGTGGACTCCGGCAGGTTAGGGTGGCCCGAGACGATGAGGATCTTAGACATGTTCATTCCAATCTAGAGAGAAGTAAACAGAAGTAAAAAACTTCTGACGTTAAGCATAACCCGCAATAGTTACTTTTATATTGCTGCATCTACGCTCACAGTGGAACCGCGCAAAAAGCCCGAGGCGGTTCGGTCCACCCTATCAAGAAACAGGGCAGAAAACCACTTCGGGCTTCAACGGAATAACCGCAGAAAAGCTTACTTCTTATCCGTAGAATTCTCGCCTGTGGCGCCCTTTAAAGCGCCCATAAGCGGCCCCACAATATCCAGCGGAAGCGGGAATACCACCGTCGAGTTCTGGTCGGCGCCCAGCTCCAGCAGGGTCTGCAAATACCGCAGCTGTAAGGAGGCAGGCGAGGCGCTCAGAATATCGGATGCCTCCTTCAGCTGTGAGGATGCCTCAAGCTCACCGCGAGCCGAAATGATCTTTGCGCGGCGTTCACGCTCAGCTTCAGCCTCACGAGCCATTGCGCGCTGCATGGCCTCAGGAATCTCAATATCCTTGATCTCAACCAGCTCGACTTTAATGCCCCACGGGCGGGTGCGTGAATCAATAATGCTCTGCAAATCCGCGTTCAAATCATCGCGGTGCGCCAGCAGCGTATCAAGGTCCACGCGGCCCAGCAGCGAACGCAGCGTAGTCTGAGCAATCTGCGAGGTGGCAATCGGGTAGTTCTCCACCTTCAGCACAGCATCTTTCGCGTCGACCACACGGAACAGCACCACAGCATTCACACGGGCCGGAACGTTATCTTTAGTGATAACCTCCTGCGGGGGAATAGTAAGAGTAATCACACGCATATCTACACGCTGCAAAGAGTCAATCAGCGGGATCACCATATTAATACCGGGCTTCAGCTCAGAACGCAGATGGCCGAAACGGAACGAAATGCCGCGCTGATATTCAGGAATTACCCGAAGCGTGCGAATAATCAAACGCAAGAATCAGGATAATCGGGATAACGATCGAAAGAATAGTGAGAGAATCCATGGTGTCCTCTAAAAATTGTGTCTAACAAGGCCGCAGGAATGGCCCGCATAGGTGCTTTAGACAATGTGTTGAGTTGTTAATAATCGCAGGATACAACCACCGGTGGGTGCACCTCAAACCTGTTTTAACCATACCGGCCACAATCACAGAACGTAAGGGCGCCCACTCCCATATGTTCAAGCTTTAGCCCGGAAATAAGAGGATGCGCTTCCCAGCCTGCGCGTCGCATGCAACAGCACGCGCAGGCCGGGGTGCACATCCAGCCAACCTAACTATTTGCTTCTTCGAGGTTTTGCTCCTGAATAACCTCAGCCGTGGTCTTATGCAGACGTGGGGGTAGAAGTTCCCTCGCCGCTCCAAGCTGGCCGATCAGGATCAATAGTTGATGACGGACGCACCGGCAGCTGGGCCGAAGCGATCATCTGTTTACGGGCGTCATCGGTGCGGCGTTTGCGCTCATTGCCCACGCCGCCCCACTTCGCAGCGAACCGGTCAATCTTTGTAGCAACCGATTCGTCCGCGCTTGAACCCGGAATATGCTTCGGGTCGGCTGCGAAATTCTCGGGTGAGCGGATGAGCTTAATCGCCAGCGGGTACGTCAACGACAGACAGACTACCACCGCAGCCAGCTCAATGAGCAGCTCAATGGGGGAGTGCCATCCGAAAGCAGCCGCAACCATAATGACCGGGCCGAATAATGCCACCGCAACCGCCAGACCACGGTGGAATTTCCCCGACTCCGAATACGGCCACTCATCAACCTCACGGGTGAGTTCACGCCCGTTCGATGAGACAGTGCAGGTGTCCTTAATGGGGCAGGTGTTGCATACGCTGGGCTTAGCCCGGTAGCGCATCACACGGTTATCCGTGTCAAACGCTACCGGCCACAGCCACTGGTCTTCCGGGCACAGCCAGGCGTCATTACTTTCGTGGTAGGTGAACCCGAACGTTCGGGACGCCACAAAACGCTGACTGGTGCGTTTCGCGAGGATATCGAAACCCCAGCCGACGGCGACCAGACCCAGCGCGTACACGCAGGCCAGCCACACCATCATCGAAACCCCGGCAAACTGTTCAGGCATCATCAGCCTCGGCGATCACTGCGGTAGGGGCTGGTCTGCTCGGGCAGCTCGTCGGCAGCTTTAGCGCCAGCGAACTCGGCGATACGAGCGTCATCAACCATCTCGTACAGCGGCGGCTCAGGCAGCTCAAGCACAGTCTCCTTATTCTTCGGTGCGAAGTAGGAGGTGATGCCCAGCCACGCCAGCTTAATCAGCGGCAGAATACCGGCCAGGAAAATCACATCGCCCGGCAAGCGCAGCCAGTCCATGATCAGGTTGGCATCGGACTGAATGTACGCCAGCGAACGAGCCTCATAGTAGCCCTGACCAACCGAGTGGTACAGCTGAGCCACGCCCAGCGGCAGCAGCGAAATGAACACCATCCAGATCAGGCCGATATTCAATGCCCAGAATGAGAACTTCACGCCCTTCTCAGGCCACTTGTTCTCGGGGATCAGGTACCGCAGCGCAAACACTGCGAAGGCCAGCGCCAGCATGCCGTACACGCCCATCATGGAGCCGTGTGCGTGGTTTGCGGTCAGCGCAGTACCAATCTCGAAGTACGAAACGATCGGCAGGTTGATCAGGAAGCCAAACACACCTGCACCCAGGAAGTTCCAGAAGCCCACGGCGATCAGGAACATCACAGCCCAACGGTGCGGGAACGGCTTGGTGCGGTTGGAGTACTGGCGAGCACCCAGCTGCATGAAGCCCCACGCCTCAACGGTCAGGAAGGTCAGCGGAATAACCTCTGCTGCTGAGAAGAACGCACCGAATGCCATCTGCTCAGACGGGGTACCCGCAAAGTAGGTGTGGTGCATGGTGCCGACCACACCACCGGCGGAGTAAAGCACAGCGTCCATCATGATGATGGAGATTGCGATACGCTCACGCACCACGCCCAACAGCACGAAGATGTAGGCGACCATCACAGTGGTGAAGAGTTCGAGGAAGTCCTCAACCCACAGGTGCACCACCCAGAAACGCCAGAACTCGGCGACCGAGAAATGGGTGCGCTGACCAGCGAGCATACCCACAGCGTAGAACATGGGGATTGCCAGGCCTGAGAAGAGGAACAGCCACGGCATGGAGGTCTTCTTCCCGGTCTTCAAACGCGAGCTGAGGGTACGCCACACGATCACAATCCAGATGAACATGCCTGCGGTGAGCAGAATCTGGAAGAAGCGCGGCAAATCAAGGTATTCCCACTGCTGCGAGAAGATCGAATTCTCAGGCACCCAACCCTTTTGCGAAAGCCACTCGTTCAGCAGCGAGCCGAGCACCACGAACACCACTGCCACGAACAGGATAACGGTCAGCAGCCCCTGTTTCTTCGGCTCTTTGCGGGTAATGAGCGGGGCGATGAAGATACCGCCTGCCAAGAACGCCGCAGCAGTCCAGAAGAGGGAGAGCTGCACGTGCCATGTTCGGGAGACGGTGTAGGGGATAAGCTGCCCCATATCAATCCCGAAGAAGCCTGTGAGCTCCACACGGTAGTGCTCGGTAAGAGCACCCACAAGAGCCTGCAGCAGGAACAGCACCAAAATAGTGATGAAGAACAGCCCGGCCGCCTTCTGTGAGGGGGTCAGGCGCACCTCGTCGGGCTGGCGGAAGTCCAGCACGGGTGCCTCCTCGCCATGCCAGCCGATGGTGCGGGACCAGCGGCCATAGATGGCGAACATTAGACCGGTACCGCCCACCAGTGCGATCAGCGACAGCGCCGACCAGACCATCAGGTCTGCGGTGGGTTTGTTGTCTACATTGGCTTCTGCGGGCCAGTTATTGGTGTAAGTGTAATCCTGGTTGGGACGCTCAGCGGCTGAAGCCCACGCGGTCCAGCCAAAGAACGCTACAAGGTCATGTAGTTCTTCTTCGCTCTTAATGGCGTTGGGGAACAAGCCCTGAGAGGTATTATCCTTGGTGAGCGTATCCCTATAGTGGTTGACCATCTGGTCAAACCCCTTGGTCTGCCCCGCTGTCCAGTTCAGAGTCTTGCTGGACTCGTCGTACTTATTTTCCTTGCGCCACTCGTTCTTAACGAGTTCACGGGGCTCTTGCTTACCCTCTTCCCTGTATTGTTTGACGGCAGCGTCCGTAGTCAGGCGCAGGTATTCCGCCGTGAAGTCCGGGCCGATGTATGCACCGTGGCCGAGAACCGATCCGTACTGCTGCAGGCCGCGGCTCTGGTAGAGCTCCTGACCGTGCTGGATCTGTTCTGCGGTGGCGATTACCTTGCCGTCGTTGCCGATGATTTTATCGGGCAGCGGCATGGAGAGCGCATAGGTGCGCATCGCCAGGATTGCCATAATGGTAAAGCCCAGGAGCATCACAAATGCAACGGCCTGTACCCAGCCTTTACCGGCGTAGGCGCCGACCGCGTCCGTGCGGCGGGTGACCTTGGCGATCTCCTCGCGCGTTACGGGTTTCTTAGCCATATTGTATGTCTCCAGTGTGCGTATATTTTTGTGATTCGAGTGGGCTCGTTTGGAGAGGCTCGACAGGCGAGCACAACTAGTCCACCCGTTTTTATTCTTGCATTACAAATACTTATTTAGAAAATTTTAGTGACACTATGTCGAGAATGTGAAGTTAATTGCATAGTAACCTTTAGGGTTGTTTTGGGCTAAATTATTACGCTCATTAGGCAGCGTTGGGCGCCCCTTGAAGTACACAGCCTGCAGGGCCCAGCCAACAGCTGACAAAGTCCTGTAGGGAGCCCCCAATATAGCCCCATTTTTCAATATAAACGTATCCGGCACAGGACCCCCGTCGAAAACACGTCACTAAATGTCATAATAACCCCATGAACGTACTGAAAAGCTGCTGCACTGTGGAATAATGAGAAGGCAGGTAGGAGGCATCCCCTAGGAGTCACGCATTTATGGTTTTCTACAAACTCAGCCAAAAAACCGTTACCGGGCTATTACGCTCGGTTTTTCGTGCACGAGTCACAGGCCTTGACCACTTCCCCAAAACAGGCCCCGTGATTGTTGCCTCCAACCACCTATCGTTCCTAGACTCCATCATTATTTCCGCAATGATGCCCCGCCGCGTGGCTTTCCTCGCCAAAGCCGAGTACGTTAATACCCCCGGTATTCGTGGTAAAGCCATGAAAGCATTCTTTGAGACTGTCGATATTATCCCGGTGAACCGGTCAGATCGTTCAGAATCCCTCAAAGCACTTGATATTGCGCTAGAGAAACTGAACGAAGGCAAAGTTTTTGGCATCTACCCCGAAGGCACACGCTCCCGTGACGGCTACCTCTACAGAGGGAAAATTGGTGTGGCCTGGCTGGCCCATATGACGGGTGCGCCCGTAGTCCCGGTAGGGCTGATCGGCACCGACCGGCTTCAGAAACCTGGGTCGAACATGGTGTACCCGCACCGGTTCACAATCCGCGTGGGTGAACCTATGTGGTTCGAAAAAACAGGGGAGCAGATGACCGGTAAACAACGCCGCCAAACCACCAACCAGATTATGGACGAAATCGCCCAACTTTCGGGGCAAGCACGAAAGGACGAATACAATGTTTCGCCCTCTGCTGAGCGTGACGCCGGGTAAGGTACCCTGCGCCAAAGGCGAGTAAACTTAACCGCGCATCCGCAAAACCCGGCGGATGCGCGGCTTAACGTTTAAGCAACAGGAGGCTATGTGGCAGACCCGCGTTCGTACCGCCCCGCATCGGGTGATATCCCCACGGAGCCGGGAGTGTACCGTTTTCGGGACGAACACGGCCGTGTAGTGTACGTGGGGAAAGCAAAAAATCTGCGTAACCGCCTCAATAGTTATTTCGCTGCCCCTGAACGCTTAGCCCCTAAAACCTACGCCATGGTGCACACCGCCACCAGCGTAGAGTGGACGGTAGTCGGCAGCGAACTGGAATCGCTGCAGCTTGAATACACCTGGATTAAGGAATATAAGCCACGTTTTAATATCGCCTTCCGTGACGATAAATCCTACCCCTACCTTGCGGTCACTATGCGCGATAAGTTCCCGCGTGCACAAGTAATGCGTGGCGACCGTAAAAAAGGCGTGCGGTACTTCGGACCCTACTCACAGGTGTGGGCAATCCGTGAGACGCTGGATGCGTTACTGCGGGTGTTCCCGGTGCGTACCTGCTCACCGGGAGTATTTAAACGTGCCGAAGCATCAGGGCGCCCCTGCCTGCTGGGATATATCGATAAATGCTCCGCACCCTGCGTAGGGCGCATTAGTCCCGAAGAGCACCGCAACCTAGCGGACGGGTTGTGCCGTTTCATGGCTGGTGGAGCCGAAAAATTTATTGCAGAGCTCACCACGGACATGAAAGATGCTGCAGCCAATATGGACTTTGAACGTGCAGCCGTACTGCGTGATGACATCGTGGCACTTACCAAAGCTTTTGAACGTAACGCGGTGGTTCTGAGCGACTCAACAGACGCGGACCTGTTCGCCTTCGTACAAGACGAACTGGAAGCGGCAGTGCAGGTGTTCTTCGTGCGTGGCGGGCGTATCCGCGGTCAACGCGGCTGGATCGTTGAAAAAGTAAACGACGGCAGCGAAGGTGAACTCATTGAACAACTTCTCGTCCGGTTATATGGTGAAGCCGCCGCACACGTGGCGAGCGCATCCAGCACCCTGGCCGAAGAGACAGACGCGAACCGCCACGAGATTCCCCGCCAAATCCTGGTGCCGGTACTACCGGATAACGCCGAGCAGCTGCGTGAGTGGCTTCTGGTGTGCGCGGGGCGAAGGTAAGTATTGCGGTGCCGCAACGCGGCGATAAAGCCGAGCTGATGAAAACTGTTGCCGAGAACGCCCGCCACTCACTGGCTCTGCATAAGAGCCGCCGGGCTGGGGATATTACCACCCGTTCCGCTTCGCTCGTTGAGCTGCAGGAGGCTCTGGAACTTCCCGAACCGCTGATGCGCATTGAGTGCTACGACATTTCGCACGTGCAAGGAACGAACGTGGTGGCCTCTATGGTGGTGTTTGAGGATGGCCTGCCCGCTAAAAGTGCTTACCGTAAATTCTCGGTTAGTGGGGATGCTGCACGGGATGATACCGCCAGCATGTATGACGTAATAACTCGCCGTTTTAAGAGGTATCTCACCGAGCAGCAGCAGCGTGCGCAAGCAGGCCCGCAGCGTTCGGGAGAGGTGGCTTCAGATGCGCATGCGCAGGAGCCGGCGAAGTTCGCGTACCCCCCCGAACCTGGTGTTGGTTGATGGCGGCCCGCCGCAGGTGGCGGCCGCCCAGGCTGCGCTGAGCGACTTAGGTGTGGTGGATGTGCACGTTGCCGGTATCGCTAAACGCTTGGAGGAACTGTGGCTGCCGGATGATGATTTTCCGGTGATTCTGCCGCGTAATTCTCAGGCGCTGTTTTTGGTGCAGCGTATCCGGGATGAGGCGCATCGGTTTGCGATTACGTTCCATCGTTCTAAACGCGGTAAGGCGATGGTTGCCTCCGCGTTGGATGCTGTGCCGGGGCTGGGCCCTGCTAAACGTGAGGCGCTTATTAAACACTTCGGGTCGTTAAAGAAGCTGAAGGCGGCCAGCGCCGATGAGCTGACGCAGGTGCAGGGGGTTGGGCCGTCGCTGGCTTCGAAGATTAGGGAGCATTTTGACGCGGAGGCTGCCGCCTCAGGATGATGCGGTGACCGTCTAATGCCTGTCTAGTATTATTGGATTACCAACTTACTCGCATCAAAGGGGAACGTAATATGAGCGTTGAGTTACAAGAGCAGAAACCGCAGATTTTGGTGATTACAGGTATATCTGGGGCGGGGCGCAGCACCGTAGCTAACGTACTTGAGGACGAGGGCTGGTATGTGATTGATAATATTCCGCCGCAGATGCTTGAATCGCTGGCGGAGCTGGTAACTCGTGACGGTGCTCGTGTGCCGAGGGTGGCTTTGGGTATTGATGTTCGCGCCCGCGCCCTGTTTGATGATCTCCCGGCTGCTATCGACACACTTCGAAAATCCGATGTAGATTTTTCGATGCTTTTTTTGGATGCTAAAGACGAGACGATTGTGGCCCGGTATGAGGCGCAGCGTCGCCCGCACCCGTTGCAGGGGGAGGGGCGCGTCCTTGATGGTATTCGCGCGGAGCGCACCCTGTTCGAGGTGTTGCGAACAGCATCCGATCATACGATTGACACAACCGGGATGAACGTTCACGAGCTGGCTCGTACAGTACGTGAAATGTTTGCTGAAGGCGCTGACAAAAAGCTGAATCTGAGCGTGATGAGTTTCGGATTCAAATACGGAGCACCCGCAGATGCGAACTATATGGCGGATATGCGGTTCATCCCGAACCCGCACTGGATTCCTGAGCTTCGCCCGCTTACCGGCCTAGACGCACCGGTACGTGACTATGTGCTGCAGAACACCGGTACGGAGGAGTTTATTAGCAGCTATCTTGCGGCTTTGCGCCCGGTGCTGGAGGGGTACCGCCGTGAAGGGAAATACTATGCGACTCTTGCGATTGGGTGCACAGGAGGTAAGCATCGGTCGGTTGCCGTGACTGAAGAGATAGCTCGAAGGCTCGGGGAACTGCCCGACGTAAACGTTAACGTACAGCACCGTGATAAGGGCCGCGAATAATGTCTGAAGGAACGAATACGCCCAGCCACTCTTCGGGTAGCAGCAAGAACGTTCCGAAACTACCGCCGCTTCCCACCCAGGCGTTGCGTCTGCTGAAGACTACCCGCCGGGTGCCTAAAGTGACGGCGCTTGGTGGTGGGCACGGATTGTACGGGTCGCTTTCTGCACTGCGGCACGTTACAACGGATGTGACAGCTATTGTGACGGTTGCCGATGACGGCGGGTCGTCAGGTCGGCTGCGGAATGAGATGGGTGTACTCCCGCCTGGGGATTTGCGTATGGCTCTTTCGGCGCTGTGCGATGACACCGATTGGGGGCGTACATGGAGCGATGTGCTTCAGCACCGGTTCAGCGCCCCGGAGGGGCACACCGGTGAGTTCCCGTTAGACTATCACGCCCTTGGTAACCTGCTGATTGTTACGCTCTGGGAGTTGCTGGGCGACCCTGTGGCTGGCCTGGACTGGGTGGGCGCGCTTCTGAACGCGCGCGGCAGGGTGCTTCCGATGGCCTTGGAGCCGCTGGTGATTCAAGGTATTGTGCTTCGTGAGCACGGCGGAGCTTTTGAGCGGGTGCAGGTGCGCGGGCAGGTGAACCTGGCCCATGAGCCGCAGGTGCATAATATCGAGCTGGTTCCTGCCCAGGCGCGTGCCTGCCCTGAGGCGTTGGCCTCAATTGAGGAGGCAGACTGGGTGGTTCTTGGCCCCGGCTCGTGGCGTACTTCCGTGTTACCGCACCTGCTGCTGCGCGAACAGCGTGAGGCGTTAAGCACAACAAACGCTAAACGGTGCGTGGTCATGAACCTGGCGTTGGACGATAAAGAATCCAATGGCCTGGACGCATCCGCTCACCTGAAGCTACTGCAGCAGTATGCCCCCAATCTGCGCCTTGACGTGGTGATCGCTGACCCGAGCAATATGGGTGTGCAAAGCGAATTTGAGGACGCGGCCAGAGAGCTGGGCGCGAAGGTGCTGTGGGCGTCCGTGCGTTCAACCACAAACCCGAATGTGCACGACCCACTCAAGCTGGCTTCAGCGTACAATGATATGTTTGCTATGCGTTTATAAAACTTTAAGGACGCAGTTAAGACACACATGCACACGAACGCGGCTATTTGCCGTGTCCCCCGCTTCGAGCGGGTTAGGGCATTGCCCTAATTCTGTTTTGTAAGGAGAGAACAATGGCTCTGACCGCCCTGGTGAAAGAAGAGCTTGCCCAATACGAGGCGAGCAAGGCGTCGGTGCGTAAGGCCGAGGTTTCCACTATTTTGCGGTTCACCGGTGCCCTGCATATTGTGGCAGGCCGCATCGTTATTGAATCTGAGGTGGATACCGAGCAGACCGCGCAGCGTATGCAGCAGACTATTGCCGAGATTTACGGACATGAGTCGGAGCTGACGAGTGTTACCGGTGGGGGATTGCGCCGTGGCGGACGCTATATTGTTCGTGTTGACTCCGGGGGAGAGGCACTGGCCCGGCAGACCGGGCTGCTGGATTTGCGGGGCAGGCCGGTGCGTGGTTTACCCCCCGCTGTGGTGAACGGTTCACTGCAGGATGCTGAGGCCGTTATGCGCGGCGCATTCTTAGCGCACGGGTCGTTAACGGAGCCTGGCCGTTCATCCGCGATTGAGTTCACCTGCCCCGGCCCGGAGGCGGCGCTCGCGTTGGTGGGTGCGGCCCGGCGTCTTGATGTGATGGCGAAGGCCCGCGAGGTGCGTGGCGTGGATCGGGTGGTGGTGCGTGACGGCGAGACTATCGCCCATCTGCTGGAACGGATGGGTGCCTCGGAGTCGCTGCGTACGTGGCGTGAGCAGCGCACCCGCAAGGAGGTGCGAGCCACGGCGAACCGGCTGGCAAATTTTGATGATGCAAACCTGCGCCGTTCCGCGCAGGCTGCTGTGGCTGCGGGCGCACGGGTGGAACGGGCCTGCATATTTTGGGTGATGATGTTCCCGAACATCTGAGGTACGCCGGGCAGCTTCGGGTGGCTAATAAGCAGGCGTCGTTGGATGAGTTGGGTCGGTTAGCGGATCCGCCGTTGACGAAAGATGCTATTGCCGGGCGTATTCGCCGTTTGCTGGTGATGGCGGATAAGCGTGCACAGGAACTGGGTATCCCCGGTACGGAGCTAAAAGAAGACATTCAGGGAGCAGAGGCCGCTAGGGGTGTCTCTTCTGCCGCCCCCACCGGAGCATAAAACACATGTGCGCACGCCGTGGTGCGCGTTTGTTTCCTGCTGCAATGGTGTTTTACGTGTGGTGTTTTACCCGTGGGATTGTGCTCTGATAACCCTAACGGTGATGAGGCTGTGCAGACCTATCACACCCTCATTGTGTTTGTGTTGGAATGCAATTATCCCAACGTGGAGGGCAGGTATAATCCATATAAAACAACAGAAAACAATGGAAAAACAGTCTAAAAGTGACTTGATTCACTAAAAAATCCTACATGAACACACCCAAACACACACGAACTAAGGTATGATTATTACCAACATCAGGCGGTACGCAACCGCGCACCACAGAGCACGGTATGCTTTTGCCATAACCGACCACAAGTCCCGGTGAATGCTGCGGCCGCCGCCCAACGCACTGACAAGGAGAACTTCAGTGACTGTACGTGTAGCAATCAACGGCTTTGGTCGCATCGGCCGCACCTTCTTCCGCGCAGCACGCGAGGAAGGCGTAGGGTTCGAAATCGTCGCCATTAACGACCTTACCAACGTTGATACCCTAGCTCACCTGCTCAAGTACGATTCGATCATGGGTCGTCTGGACGCAGAGGTGGAGGTCAAGGAAAATGCGCTGGTAGTAGATGGCAAGGAAATCAAAATCCTGGCTGAGCGCAACCCTGCTGACCTTCCCTGGAAGGATCTCGGCGTTGACGTAGTGCTCGAATCCACCGGTTTCTTCACCGAGGGCTCCAAAGCGCAGGCGCATATTGACGCTGGTGCAAAGAAAGTTATTATTTCCGCCCCCGGTAAGAACATTGACGGCACCTTCGTGATGGGCGTGAACGACGACCAGTACGACCCCGCCACCCAGCATATTGTTTCGAACGCATCCTGCACCACCAACTGCTTGGCTCCGCTGGCGAAAGTCCTCAACGACTCCTTCGGCATTGAGCGTGGCCTGATGACCACCATCCACGCATACACCGCTGATCAGCGCCTGCAGGATGCTCCTCACTCCGACCTGCGCCGCGCCCGCGCAGCAGCCGTGAACATGGTTCCCACCTCCACCGGTGCGGCAGCCGCTGTTGGCATTGTGCTGCCTGAGCTCAAGGGTAAGCTGGATGGTTTCGCGGTGCGTGTTCCCACCATTACCGGTTCCATCACCGACCTGACCTTCACCACTAACCGCGAGGTCACTAAGGAAGAGGTTAATGCGGCTCTGAAGGCAGCAGCCGAGGGTCCGATGAAGGGCATCATTAAGTACAGCGAAGATCCGATCGTCTCGAAGGATATTGAGGGCGAAGGCATCTCCACCATTTTTGATGCACCGCTGACCAAGGTTATCGGCAACCAGGTGAAGGTTATCGCTTGGTACGACAATGAGTACGGCTACGTAGCACGCCTGGTGATGTTCACCAATAAGGTCGTGGCATCACTCTAATGCGTAACCGCGTGTAAACGTATAGAGAGAACCCCGGATTCACCGCGTGATTGAGGCGGAGAACCGGGGTTTTCCCATAACAGCCGCTATTATTAAAAGTATCTAAAACCCATTATTAGGAGGATTATCCTATGGCTAAGGCACTGGCAGAACTGCTCGAAGAAGGCGTCGCAGGCCGCCACGTTCTCGTTCGCTCCGACTTGAACGTTCCCCTTAAAGATGGCGTGGTGACCGACGACGGTCGCGTGCGTGCTTCCCTGCCCGTTATTGAAAAGCTTGCTAAGGGCGGCGCTCGCGTGATCGTAACCGCACACCTCGGACGCCCCAAGGGCCAGGTGGACCCGCAGTATTCCATCGCTCCTGCCGCTGCACGTTTAGCCGAGCTGGCTTCCGTACCCGTGCAGGTGGCTACCGATCTGGTGGGTGAAGATGCAAAGGCTAAATCAGCAGCCCTGAAAGACGGCGAAGTGCTGGTACTGGAAAATGTGCGTTATGATGCCCGCGAAACCTCGAAGGATGATGCAGAACGCGGCGCATTTGCCGATGAGCTAGTGGCACTGACCGGGCAGAACGGCGCATATGTTGATGATGCGTTCGGGGCGGTACACCGCAAGCACGCCTCCGTGTACGACGTAGCCAAGCGCCTGCCCGCATACTTGGGCGATCTGGTGAAGAAAGAAGTGGACGTTCTGGCGAAAACTTTGAACAACCCCGAGCGTCCCTTCGTGGTCGTTATGGGTGGTGCGAAGGTTTCCGATAAGCTTGCTGTTATCGACAACCTTATCGGCAAGGCAGACGCTATTCTCATTGGCGGCGGCATGGGCTACACCTTCGCTTACGCGCAGGGATACAAGGTTGGTAAGTCGCTGCTGGAGAAAGACCAGGTAGAGACCGTGCAGCGCTACCTTGAGACCGCCCCTGCACAGGGTACTGAGATCGTAACTGCCGTAGACGTGGTGTGGGCCGATGATTTCTCAGCAGACGCTAAGACCGAGATCCGCCCCATTGAAGACCTGGAAGGTGGCGAGCTGGGCGCTGAGGGTGAGGGCCTGGATATTGGCCCGAAGAGCCGCGAACTGTTCGCGGAGAAGATTAGGCAGCTAAAACCGTCTTCTGGAACGGCCCGGTAGGCGTATTCGAGATTGCCCCCTTCGCGGGTGGTACTGAGGCTGTTGCGAAGGCTCTTACTGAATCGGATGCTTTCTCCATTATTGGTGGCGGGGACTCGGCATCGGCGATCCGCAACCTAGGGTTCGCTGACGAGCAGTTCGGGCACATTTCCACCGGCGGTGGAGCATCCCTCGAATACATTGAGGGTAAGACCCTGCCCGGTCTGGACGCACTGGGTGCCTAACCTTCTGCCCCTTGTCTAATATGCCCCGGCTTATTCGCGCGATAGCGAATGGGCCGGGGTTATCTATAGGGCTTAAACCTTCAGCGGTTCACGGCGTGCATCTGGTAATAGGACAGTCCAGTAATGACCGCTAAGTGGTGGGTGGGAAGAAATACCGCAGTGGTATATTCGGCGGTGAAAATTCGCGATAAACCGTGTATTTACGCGCCAGAAGCACTAAAATAGAGAGTGAACTTTTCCGTAGCTATGCCCTCTTTGGGGATTGGAGCGAATATATGTCGCGTAAGCCGCTTATTGCTGGTAACTGGAAGATGAATCTGAACCATATTGAGGCCGTGACCCTAGTTCAGAAACTAGCCTGGACCCTTGACGACGCGAACTTTGACTTTGATAAGACTGAGGTAGCGGTTTTCCCGCCGTTCACCGACATTCGCTCCGTACAGTCTCTCATTGAAGGCGACAAGTTTAGGATCGAGTATGGTGGGCAGGATATTTCGGCTCACGACTCGGGCGCATACACCGGTGAAATCTCCGGGTCGTTCCTCGCCAAGCTCAACGCCGCATACGTGCTAGTGGGCCACTCTGAGCGCCGCACCTACCATGGTGAAACCGACGAGGTATGCGCTGCCAAAGTGCAGGCTGCGTACCGGCATGAAATCACCCCCGTACTGTGCGTGGGAGAGGGACTTGATATCCGCGAAGCCGGTAACCATGTGACCTACACCCTGGAACAGCTGCGTGGCTCGATTTCTGGTCTGACCGCCGAGCAGGCGAAGAGCCTTGTTATTGCCTATGAGCCGGTGTGGGCTATCGGTACCGGTAAGGTTGCCACCGCAGAAGACGCACAGGAAATGGCTGCCGCTATCCGCGCGGAGCTGACCAAGCTCTACTCGGCCGATGTTGCCAACCAGGTACGTGTGCTTTACGGTGGGTCGGTCAAGTCTTCCTCAGCTCCTTCGATTATGGAGCAGGCTGACGTTGACGGTGTGCTTGTTGGAGGGGCGTCGCTACAGGCCGATGAGTTTGCGGCTATTGCGCGGTTCGACGCGTAACATCTGAGACATTATCGCCGGTTATCCTCCGCATTCTGCGCGGCGGGGTAACCGGCGATTTTTTATGCCGCACCGGGCAGTGTGGTATAGAAAACATAGAGAAGACCCCGATGATGTCGCGGAAACCTTAAAACGTGGGGTAGAATTCAAATATAAAGATTTCATAAAGAAAAGACTCATACATTCCTTCTTCTCGAAAAAAATTTAATATTTAAAAATCCCTTTAAAAATATTGTTTCGTATATTTTGAGGCTTTTTCGTGTGCTTTGATTATCTACAATAATTTGGTTTTACAGATAATTTAGCATTTGTTATACTTTTTCCGGAATGTTTTGAGAAGGTGAGATATGAAGTCGCGCAAATATACGTCTGTTTTTATTGGTTCGTTAATTGTTTCATTAATATTAGTGGTTCTGGGTTTTGTCCCAGGTTACGGAGAAGTTTCTAAAAACTGGAGGGCGCTGCTCGGAACTAACTTCGGTTGGTTTTACCTCCTGCTTGTAACTCTTATCGTATTGGTCTGCGGGTTTTTTGTTTTAAGCCCCATGGGGCAAATTAAACTTGGAGAGCCTGACTCAAAACCCGAGTATTCCACCGGTTCATGGATTGCCATGCTTTTCTCGGCTGGTATGGGCATTGGTCTAGTTTTCTATGGTGCTGCCGAGCCGCTTTCACACTTTGCTAACAAAACTCCGCATGCTGCGCCGGGGTCACAGCAAGCAATGGCGGATTCCTTTCAGTTTACGTTCTTCCACTGGGGCATTCACGCCTGGGCTGTGTACGGTATTGTGGCTATGGCTCTGGCATATTTCGGCTTCCGTAAAGAAGAGAAATATCTTCTTTCTGTCACCCTTAAGCCACTTTTCGGTAAAAAAACCGATGGCTGGCTGGGGTATATTATAGATATTGTTACTGTTGTGGCAACCGTTATTGGTGTGGCAACCACGCTTGGTTTCGGCGCTATTCAGATTAATGGTGGATTGAGCTACCTCACTGATAATGCCATTCCTAATAGCATGGAGGTGCGCACTGTTATTATTGTAGTAACCACTGCTCTCTTCGTGCTCTCAGCTCTTTCGGGGCTGGGTAAAGGTATTAAAATCCTTTCAAATCTTAATATGATTCTGGCTATCGCACTTCTGGCGATTGCTATTGCGGTTGGGCCCACCGTCAAAATTTTTGACAATATGACGGAATCCATCGGCCTGTACATGCAGAACTTTTTCGAGATGAGTTTCCGAACCGCCGCATTTAACGGTGGTGAACGCGCCTGGATTGATAGTTGGACCGTGTTCTACTGGGCATGGTGGATTTCCTGGTCGCCCTTCGTGGGCCTCTTCATCGCCCGCATCTCCAAAGGCCGTTCAATACGTGAGTTTATTACTGTAGTACTTCTGATACCTACCGTCTTAAGCTTCATCTGGTTCTCCGCTTTCGGTACGATGGCTAATACGGTACAGCAGAACGGTCTGGAGAATCTGACGAAACTAGAGGATGAGCAGCTGCTGTTCGGCACGTTCAAACACTACCCGCTGGGTATGTTAATGTCGATCATCGCAATCATCCTGATCTTTACCTTCTTCATTACCTCGGCAGACTCAGCAACTTATGTGCTCGCAATGCTTTCCGAAGATGGGCGTCTTATCCCAACTAACGGAAAGAAAGTTGTGTGGGGCGTTATCGTCGCGGGTATTGCAACTGTGCTGCTGTATGCTGGCGATGGTCTAGACGCTCTGCGGAATACGCTGATTATTATTGCGTTACCGTTCGCCGTTGTGGTTGCGTTAATAGTGGTGGCGCTAATAGTTGAGGTGTACCACGAGAAGGTACAGATGGGCTTGTCGATCTCGCCTGACCGCTACCCCGAAAAGGGACAGCCGTTCAAGTCGTACGAATCGTACGAAAGCGAAGACGAAGCTGAGAAATCTATTGAGGATGAGGCGGATACATCTGCTCAGCAGGTAAAACAGGGGAAGAAAAACTCTGAGCCTGCGAAGCAAGAATAACCTGCCTTCGACTGAGACGTAAAAACATAAAGAGCCCCTGCTCGCTCTGTACTTGATGGGATGCTGCGAAACGTCCCAATGGTACAGATATCGAGCAGGGGCTCTTAGCGCAGTAGGTGGGTTCTTGAAATGATCCGGTAATCATGATTACCTCCACGAGAACAGCTCCACGGTCAAACCAAATACCATAAGCCTAGATAAGGTAGTGCTGATTCTCCTGCACCCGCTGTTGCGCATCCATCCTATGAGGGAAAGCTGCTCGCGGGTAGCCAAAAACGGGCGCTGCCCTAAATAACGAGCCGAACACTGGGTAGACTTAAAACCATGGATTCCCTTCTCGCGCCCATTATGATCACCCTCCTGTGCGTCATAGTGTTCATGATTATTCGCAACCGCAAAGTCCCCGCTCCCACTATGCCCGGAGAACCCGGTGCGAGCTACAACCCAACCACACACTATTACGACAGTAAACGTGACGATTTTCTTAACTGGCTTCACGCCCGCACCAGCTCCCCAGAAATCCCGGTGCAGGTGAAACTGAGGGACTGGGTAGACCAGGGATTCTACGCCGAAGACAGCGGCAACTACTGGGGTATCGCCCAGCAGTTCACCTATTACCTGTTAGAAGGCGGGTATGTGCGCGCCTACGACACGGAGGGGAAAGAACTGACTTCCCAGCGTGTGCTGATCGACCGGCCGGATACGCTGCAGCTGACCCCCAGCGAATATCAGCGCCGCACCGCCCGCTAAACTTTTTGCCCCCGTGCTGTTCAGCTATGCGCAGCATTAGGGGTGACCAATTCGCTAAGGTGGCGTATAGTTAATACGGTATGCCAAACGGCAGATACGAAATTATTAGTAACCGCCAATCCCAACAGGAAGGCCCACTGTGGAGACCCTCATGACTGTACTCATGGTAATCATCGCGATTACCAGCGTTATTGCCGTGCTTTTGGTGCTCTTAAACCGCGGCCAGGGCGGCGGCCTCTCAGATATGTTCGGCGGCGGCATGACCAGCTCCCTCAACTCCTCAGGTATGGCATCGAAGAACCTGATCCGTCTGACCGTCACCGTCTCCATCATCTGGGTAGTGGCAATTGTGCTCTACGGATTGGCACTACGCTTTAACGGTCAAATCGTGTTCTAACGTCCTAAAGGTTTTTATCCTTAAGCCCCGGCAGGTGAACCAACCCCGCCGGGGCTTCTCCTATGCCCACCGCTGCCTGTGCCTACAAACGGATAACGCCGATTATAGTAAGAATGACGAAACCCTGCTTAAAATGTCAGGGCGTTCAGGCATAGTAGTATTGTAAAGCTTCTGCACCACCCCTCGGAGGAACCCTCATGGCATACGAACTGGACTACAACTATCTAGGAGCCTCTACGCTACTGGAACGTGACGGACACCCCGAACTGGCCCTAGCAACCAGCGGCGGCAGCACACCAGAAGGCGCAGCAGCACACCCTTACTTCTTCTCAGGATTCATGGAACGCCCCGATGTGATCGCAGCATCGTTGCTGGTGGTCGCGCGTGTGGCCCGCACCCGCTACTACACCCCGCCCGGCATGGTCGCCGCCATTTTGCGGGCCGCAGACCCGGTAGTGACTAGCACCCGTGAAGGCCTACGGTTTGAATCCTTTAGCGCCTGCTGCGGTGTCTATGCCCGACTTGACGTAGACTCCTCCGCCCTAGACGCCAGCCACAGCGCCGTGGGCGTGACGAATGTGGACGTGAATCCGCCGCTTCGCACCGCCTTAGCTTCCCTCCGGGCTGGCGAACCCCTCCACATGGATGTTGGTGATGAGGGGCTGCTGACCACCACCTTAGACGGTGAAGTAATGGAAGATAAAGTGCCCCTGCCGGTGCGCTGGCTCAAAGGGTTCGCCGAAACACAGATGCTCTCATCCCTGATGAAACCCACCCATTCTCTGGACGCGGCAGCAGCCCGCACCTTCATCCAGGGGCTGCCGCGCCAATCCGCCACGAAAAGCGTCATGTGGGCCACCCGGGCGGTGCGTTCACTGAGGCTGGCCACCCGAGCCACCGCCGGGTCGGTGTGCGTGGCCGGGCCGGAGCGGCTGCGGGTGCTTGAACCGCTCATCCGCTTCATGACCCGCCTGGAAGCATACAGCGAACCGGTCACCTCAGGTAACGCCCCGGTAGCGAGCGTGTGGGTGGCCCACTTGCCGGGTGCGCGCCTGAGCATCGGGTTAAGCCCCGAAAAATCACGCGGATTCTCGGGGGAAGGCTCTGTGCTGCAGGCGCTCTCAGACCCGTCAGTTGCTGAAAACGCGGATATGCTCAGCGTGCTTCTCTCCTTTGAGCCGCGTATTGAAGTGCCCGTCATGTCTGCACGCAGCGGGCTGAACGAGACGCAAGTACGCGACGCCCTCGCGTTACTGGCATCCTCCGGGCAGGTCGGTTTTGATGTGCAGGCGGGGGAGTACTTCCACCGGCCGCTGCCCGTGCAGGCGGATGCCCTGCAGGCTATGCATCCGCGGCTGGTGGGTGCGCAGAAACTGGTGGACTCCGGCGCGGTGCGGGATGACGAAAGCGGAACGTACCGTGTGCAGTCGCGGGACACGTTCTACACGGTAACCCCCGCCGAGAAATCGAAGAATACCGGTGCACCTGCCCGTGGTGGGTGAAATACCGGGGCACCCGAGGCCCCTGCAAACATGTACTGGCGGTAAGCATTAAACGTCGTGGCGGGCTGAATTAGCCCGACACCGAACCGTATCCGCAAAAGTCGTGTTTTCCTTGCACACCCGAATACACAAATAGGCAATGATGGATGAGAAGAACTATCCGCAGCGCATGAGCCTTGAAGAATGACGCGCCCGCCTGCGTGAACTCATGAAACGTGACGACGCCACCGTTGAGGAGTATCACGCCATCATAGGCGGGGCTACCGAAGAAGAACGTGTGTCTCTGGCGAAAACCCTTAAACCCGCACAGGTGGTGGACGTCAAAAACTACACCCCGCTCGCTGCTTATGTAGCGGGTGCTCTCATCCGCAAACCTGACGGGTTTACGGGAGCAGAACGACCTACCCAAAACGCCTCCGCCGCATTCCACCAACTCCTGTGGAATAACCGTAAGGGTGGACAACATCAGAATATTAGGAAATATTTTGTGCTGGGAGCATCCAAACGAAGCGAGGACTGGATTCTAGCGTTTGTGGAATCTATCGCCGAAAGCTGGGCGTACGGGGAGGAAAGCTGGCCTGTATCTCACCAACTGCTGCGGGAACGAAACATCATCTGCGAATCTCCGCAGTATCTTGGGCAGTTCATCAGGAATATTCCACCGGTGCGTGAGGATTCAGCCTACAATCGTGTGGCCGCTCTTAACTTCTTCAAAGATGACCCGCTGTTGCTGGAGCAAGAATTCTGGGCGCTTTTTCGTGTTGAAGGAACAATGCGCGACCACTACTGGACGCTGCTCGGGCCTACCGGCAGTATGCTTACCCTCATGCGTCACATGCAGGACTTCTATGAGGGGTTCCGGGAAAGGGTACTGGACGAATCGTTACAGTCGCTGACCCGTGATTTCTCGGCCGCGAACAGTAGGGTTTTTCACCAGATCTACCGGGGTATGGAACCCACCGAAGCAGAGAACCTGGAACGAGCCCACGCTCTTATGGCACTGTTGGGGTCTGCGCCCTCAACTACTGTGGGCTTGGCGCAAGAAACACTGACGCCTTTGGTAGCTTTGCTAAGTCGTGAACAGGCAGCCCAGCTGGTGGAGGCATCACAACCGGTGCTGTTCCGGACCGAGAAGAAAGTACTTCGCGCCCACCTGAAGCTGCTGAAGCTACTGGTCACACACCATCCCGAACTGGCCGGGAAGGTGAGCTAACGGTGGGTGAGGCGGTCGAAACCATGCCTGTCGATGTGCAGGATACCGCCCGCAAACTTATACTCGCGCACCATAGAAACAATAGTGAGGAGGTGAAGCACAATCCGGGCCGAAGCATTAGTATTCCAGACATTACCCCACACGATGGTGAACCAAGCGAATACTTTGCCACTTGCAAACCCCTCACAAGCGATACGGAATTCTTGGAAATCCTTATTGAGCATCTGGAAGGCAATACAGACGGGTTTGACTACCCGCCTCTGCTGTCTTACCTGCAGAAGAACCACACTATTGAGCTGGATAAGGCACAACGGCAGTACGTATACACCAAATACAAGACCCTCCTTGATGACTCTGTGCTACGGTGCCTAACATATCTTGTTCTCAAGCCGTATCAGCAGGAAGACGGTTTAGACCTGCAGCACACGTACTTTCGGGGATACTACACATCTTCCTTTTACCAGAGGACTGTAACGGGGGAACTGGTTCGAACAGTTCGCACGGCACATAATTACCGTGGGCCGAAGGCTCTCCTTGCAGAGCAAATCGCCAGCCTAGACCTCGATGAAGAAAACCGCACACCATTGGTTGTGGTTCCTCTTCCCGCCCGGAAGGACATATCGTGGGTGCGATCCGAACAGAGGGTCTGCTGGGAGGAAAAAGACGCAACTCCTAAAACCCCCGAAACCCCGTTCGAGCAGGCGGCGCTTAACACCCACGGAACCGTCGAAGAGTATCTGGACCGCAGCGGAGACGGGGAATCCTGGAACATCTGGAATGACGAGGTGGTGCGGTGGTACGCGTGGCTGACCCAGAACAACCCGGATGTGCTGGCGGTACAGTTTCTCCCGCTTGCCTTCGGCGCCGTCTATCAGTCACAGCAGATAGGGCTGTCGAGTCTGTTACAGGCTCTGGGGCATTCCCACCGAGTACTAAGGGCACCCTCGTACACGGTGATCGGGCAGGCTATGGGGGCTCAGCGTCGCGAGTACCGCACTATTGCTGCCGAAGCCATAGCGCTTCTAGCCGAACGGGGCATGCTGGATACTGCCGCGTTCTCGGCAGAACTGTCGTGGCTTCTTTACGCAGAAGCACCTGATGACGAATCGTGCAGTTGAAACGCTCACAGATGCGGCATCCATTAGCCCACTAACGGGGTGGCGCGTCCTGCAAATCCTTGCGGAGATACTGCCTGTGGCAGGTGAGGTTAATCGCGGTGGCTCCCTCGTGCAGCTAGCGGGTCAGCTAGCGGAGGAATACGGTGTGACCATTGAGATACCCGAGGTATTGCGGCCCAAAATGAAAGGTTCGACCGTGCTGGCGAAAAGTCTGCGTGTGCTTGATACATTGCAGCCGCATCCAACGGAGCTTGCGGAGCAGGCCCGAAACCAAGCGCGAGAGATTGTGACGAAGAACGGTGCGGGGCACGTCGAAAAACTTTAGACTGGGAAGAAAACCAGTAATCTATATCACCGATAGGGGTTTTAATGACCGCACAGCATCACACACAACCAGCTTTACCGGCACAGCCAACCTTACAGGAGCGTCGTGCCCACCTTCGGGAACTCATGAAACGTGACGACGCAACCGTTGAGGATTATCACGCGGTGATTAGCGGGGCGACAGAGGAAGAACGCGCGTCGTTGGCCAGGACGTTATCGCCCACGAAACTTGCGAAAGCCCGAGGGGAGAAAGCAGCTTTGGCCGCATATGCAGTAGGAGCTTTAACCTCGTCGGTTCCGCGTGCGGTGAGGCTTATAAGTGAACTTTTTTGTCCTCTTCGAGATGAGGATTTTAATATTATTCCCGAGCCGCCTATGCCTGCTACTGGGCAGCTCTGGGAATTCTTAACTCAAGGGGCGGTAGAACGGTCCGATGAGTGGGTCCTGCACTTTGTTGAAGAATGTTCAGATGATTGGTACATAGATTCCTGGACACGCCTCAATAAACTTATGCGCGAACATTCGCTGACGAGCTTATCGCCAGGGTATCTTTGCATGATGATGAATGCCGTCCCACACGTGAGGGAAAAGTCTGCCAGAGAGTATCGGAATATAGAACAGTTCTTCCGCAACGATCCTGTGCTGCTGGAACGAGAGTTTTGGGATGCTTTCACAGTTGAAGGGGTACTAGCACAGTCTAAGTGGGATCCCGCCTTACAGCCTGAATATCGAAGCCCATCATTTTCGGCCCTCGCTCAGGTGATGTGCGAAACTTTTCCGGAGATTCGCTCCAGGTTCCTGGATGAAACGCTCAAAGGTCTTCTCCGCGACTACTCAGCCCACCACGTGCGGCATTTCTATAGGGCCCATGCTGCTCTGCAGCCAACGCCTCAAGAAATTAAGGAGCGTTTTGCGCTCTACCTTTCGGTGCTGGGAACGGCGTATAGCCCTGCTATCGCCATGGCGCAAGATCTGCTGGAGCAGGCAGTCTACGAGCTTTCCGACGCGCAAACACGTGAGCTTATTGAAGTTTCGGCAACAGTGCTGACGCGCACTGAAAAGAAAGTTTTGCGCGCCCAGATACGGCTTCTTTCTTCACTGCTTGAAGTCCACCCCGAATGCACTGAACAAGTAAGCCAGACAGTACAGGATGCCTTCAAGTCTATGCCCCTGGACCTTCAAGACGAGGCCCAGAAGCTCATCAATGATCCGGTGCGAGAAACACCCACGCACCAGGACGCAGCGGGGAGCATCACGGTACCGGATATCACCCCGAAGGATTGTGAACCGCAGGGGTGTTTGGCGCCTCGACCGCCTATCACTACGGATCGGGAACTCATGGAATGCCTGGCAGCAACCTTCCAGGGAGGCGATGGCACCGATATTCCGCGTATCCTGGAGTACTTGGAACATGCCGAGAGTCTGGAAATAAACGATGCAGAGCAGAAGCTTCTCTGGGAAACTCGTAACCTTCTCATAGAAAGCCCATCCAGTATTTATACCCTCTCCAGTCCCAATATCCCGTACCTTGCCATTGCGGCACTTATCAAAAGCGGGCAGATACAACACGCTGATATTGCTAAAATACCGATCATCCCCACCTGGTATACAGAACGTCTCTACCTCAGCGATGAGCACGGAAACCCGGTGACAGTAGATGAACAGACGCTTAAGGAGCATCAGTCTCGTCCCATTAATGTAAAAGCTACTGGGACAGAAATTCGTCTCAATGAGCGCGGACCTCATATGCTGCTGATGGAGCAGCTGTTCTCCCTGATTTGCGGATCAAGACGCAGAAACCAACATAGTGACCGCGCCTTTTGCACCCCAGTGTGTAGCCCTTGAACGTACTACGGGTACAGTCCTCACCCAGTATTGGAAATCGCTATATATTGCTTGGAGGTACAGCTTCCCCTTGCAATTCCCACTGTGGGTTGGAACAGATACACCCGATGCTGCCGCACTCTCCGTTAAAGCTGCCGCGTTTAACACCAACAGCACGCAAATCGAGTATGTGCACCGTATGCTGGAATCAAAATACTATCCTTCGTACCGCACGGTCATGGGGTGGTACGGCTGGCTCATGCAGAATAACCCAGATATTTTTAGCGCACAGACCATGCCTATTCTTGTGGCAGCTATCCATGCTCATAATGCTTATGGTGTCGATATCATCATACGAATACTAGGTGATACACATCGAATACTGGGCGCCGTCTCCTACAGCGCACTCGGGCTTGGGGCCAGCGCTAAAACTACCGAAGTGCGCGCCAACGCTGCGGAGGCGCTCGCCTCCCTGGCGGATCGGGGTATGGTCGATACCGCTTTATTCGCCGAAGAACTGTGTTGGCTATTGAGCCAGCACCACGTGAAGGCTCAACGAATTGAGCAAACATTTAGGGATGCTGCGTCGATTAGCCCCTTGGTGGGCTGGCGGATTATGCAGGTATTAGAGGGCATACTGCCTGTCGTGGGCGAGGTATATCGTGGTGGCGCGCTGGTGCAGCTCTTGGTGCAGCTGGCGGGGGAGTACGGCGTGAGCGTCGAGATTCCTGAGGTTTTGCGGCCAAAAATGAAAGGCTCAACCGTGCTGGCGAAGAACCTGCGTGCGCTTGAAAAGCTGCAGCCGCATCCGACTGAGCTTGCGGAGCAGGCCCGAGACCAAGCCCAAGAACTGCTGGACCAACACCGCTGCGCACAACCATAAGCGCAGAAACTGAGAGACTGCTATGACCCCAAAAGTACCGCAACCTAGTCTTACGGAACGTCGCGCACGTCTGCGGGAGCTACTGAAACGTGACGATGCCACCTTCCGGCAGTACCATGAAGTTCTCACCGGTGCCACCGAGGATGAGCGCAAGGGCCTTGCACGCACACCTCTCCATTAAAAAGCTCATAGACCGCTACAGCCGTGAAGGAACGACCGAGCAGCGGCTTGTGTGCGTCTACACGGCGGCTGCACTGGGCGGAACCTTCAAACACGTGGGTGTTGAGCTCTTAACCTTATCGACAGGGGATTACCCGGCGAAGCGAACTGGAAGTTTTCAACCGCTGAATCGGAACAATACCTTAGCCAACGCACAGAAGCCATGATGCTTGGACTCAGCGAACGCGATAACACCTGGATAACCGGGTTCGTTAACGAGCGCGGCTATGGCAGGTTTGGTTACGACTCACCCACACTCTGGGTGCAGATACATCAGCTTCTTCACGAACGCGGACTCACCAATACCACGCGCTCCTACCTCTGGGGGTTCGTGACGGCCGTTCCTGACATGCACATTGGATCATCCGAGAACCGGGAAGAGGTTATCTCCTTCTTCAAGAACAACCCCCAGACGCTAGAACACGAAATGTGGGCGTGTTTCACAGATGAAGGGCTTCTGCGGAAAGACTGGTCAGGGCGTGAAAACGCGGACACGCTCGCTCTCTTCCACACGCTGCAGGAGAATTTTGACGGATTCCGTGACCGCCTGCTTACTGAATGTCTGAAGGCGATGCTCCGCGACTTTTCCGTCAAGAACACCAGTATCTTCCACCATATCTATCGGGGGATGAACCCCACCCCAGACGAGAACCTTGATAACACCAATCTGCTCACCTCAGTGCTCACCACCGTTCCCTCAACCTCCGTGGGATTGGCTCAAGAAATGCTGATGTCATGCGTCGACAAGCTGACCGAATCCCAGATCCATGACTTACTTAATGCCTCTCACACCGTGATGCTTCGCACCGAGAAGAAAATACTCCGGGCGCAGATCGCACTCCTTAGCGCTATTGCTAAAACGCACCCAGAGCATAGTCAAAATGTGGGCGATTTGATGAGGGAAACCGCAGATTCTCTCCCGCCTGATCTGCAGCCCGCTGCGCAAACACTCATGTCTCCTGCTGAAGCCGCGACGGATAAAACTAGCGCACCGTCTCACTCAGAGCAAATAATGGGCGGTGTCATGATTCCTGAGACCCGTCCGCAGCTTCTAGAGCAGCACGTTTCAACCCCACAGGTGCATATTTATACGAGTGATGCTGAGTTTATGGATGATCTTATTCCCTGTCTCCAAGGCATGGGTGACGGTTCGCAGCTCCCGCGGCTCATTGATTATTTAGCGCATAATCCTCGCATTACTCTTGATGCAGCCCAGCAGGACTTTCTGGCTAAACAATGCGTGAATTCCGGTATCCGCTCGGGTACTCATGCGTTAGGTAACTATCTGATGTACCGGGTGATTGCCCCGCACCGAAAACTTTTTAAAAAACTGCCGCAAGGTTTTACTGGGTACCGGAATGAATTCCATACCGACCCCCAGACTGGCGAAACCATCCAGCCCTACCAGGTTGAAAACACTGGATCTCTGGGGCGTCAAAAACCCCGTATAGAGAAAACGACCACAAATTATCGTGGACCGGCGGGGCTCTGCCAAGAGCAGATTGACTGTTTAGAACATCCAGAAAACCTTGTATTTGAGCCTATACCTCACGCAGAAGAGAGCACTTGGACACGCCGCGTTGAGCCTCTCACATACCGCCCGCGTCCTCACAATATGTACGACCAAGCCTACGCGGAGGCTCCCAACGGCAGCCTGATGATGTGGCTTATTGAAGATCACGAGCTACCGACCGCACAGATGCCTTTCGCACAGGCAGCTCTGAACACAGCAGGCATTCCAGAAGAGTTTATACACCGTGCTGTTCAGGCAATCGACGATTTTCACCGCACCCTCATGCAATGGTATGCGTGGCTTCTGCAGAATAACCCCAATACATTGGCGGCGCAGAGCATGCCGTTCGTCACTACAACAGGGTTCCAGAAACACATCAAGGGGCTTGACGCCGTACTGGATACCATCACCCACACACATCAGGTTCTGCAAGAACCCGCCTATTCCGTGTTGGGCTGGCTAACTGGTGCAGCAGCAGCTGAGCACAGGGCTCTCACCGCCGAATCTATTGCTGCTCTTGCGGGTCGCGGAATGCTCGATGCTTCTTTACTTGCGGATGAACTGACCTACCTGCTCCGAGGGGGATGGGTTAAACCGGCCCGGGCAGCCAGCTGTTTACAGGACGCTGCATCCATTAGCCCATTGGCGGGGTGGCGTATTGTGCAGGTGCTAGAGAACATGCTGCCTATGGTAGGTGAGATAAATCGGGGCGGTACCCTGGTGCAGCTCTTGGTGCAATTAGCGGGGGAGTATGGCGTGAGCGTCGAGATTCCTGAGGCGCTGCAGCCGAAGATGAAAGGCTCGACCGTGCTTGCGAAGAACCTGCGTGCGCTCGAAGAATTGCGACCGCATCCGACCGAGCTTGCGGAAAGGCGCGGCAGCACGCTCAGAATCTTCTAGATAAGCGCCTCGGCAGGGATATTACCGTGAAAAAGGAGGAGAGGAATGCAAACTAACCCCGTTATTATGCTTAATAAGCGGCGAGAAGCACTTAAAAAGCTGGCTAAAAATCCGGAAGCACCTCTCAAAGAATTTCATGCTCTTTTAGAGGACGCTACAGAGGATGAACGTGCTGTGCTGGCTAAAACTCTGCCTCCAGCCAAGGTCTTAAGACGGGGGAACCGGGCTGTTTTGAGTCCTGTAGGCGGCTATCTTTTAGCAGCTTTGGGGACAAACCCTCGCAGGACACATAAGCGTTTCGTGGATTTATATACAGACAGTTCATGGGCGGCACGCCGAAGCGACACTGACTCTTTCGAAAACCCTCATGACGCTATCATGCGCGGTTTATACTTGGGACTCTCCGGACGCAGCGATACGTGGATTCTGGATTATATAGCGGCGACCCCCGCTATGGAGGATAACGATGCCTACGGTATATGGCGCGTACTACACACGCTTGTACGGGAACGGGACCTCCACTGTGAAACCCCTTCTTATCTTTGGAGGGCCTTACGTACCATATTCCCAGAAGGAAACAGTGCTGAAGACCACCCGGAAATACCTGCTACCTACCAAGAGGCACTTGAGCATATCCGCCAGGATCCTCTCCTGATTGAACGAGAACTGTGGACCTGCTTCCGCGTCGGAACAGCACTAGGTGCGGCAGCAGATTTCAAGTTTAGATTATCTAGATTGTCACCTTGACAGGTTTCGCGGCCGTTTTCTCACCGAATGTTTGCGCTCAATGCTCAGAGATTTTACGCCCAGGAAAACACGAGTCTTCCATATGCTTTACCGCGGCATGAAACCAACTACCGCGGAGAACCTGGCATGCGTTCCGCTACTGACCGCTATTTTACAGACGCAGCTATCCACGTCGGTAGGCCTAGCACAAGAGATGCTTACCCCCATTGTGGAGCAACTTTCTAAGGAACAGCTCGATGCCCTGTTAGACGCATCAGCAGCAGTACTCCTCCGTACTGAGAAGAAGCTGGTGAAGGCCCAGCTAAACATCCTACAACGGCTGATTAAACATCACCCTGAATACACGCACCGGGTGCACAGCATGATTGCTGGGGTCGAGCGAACTCTACCCTTGGAACTTCAAGAGCTAGCGCAAAACGTAGGATCTAAAGATAGTACGAAGCCTACCCGACGCGGTGTAAAGAAAATACTGGAGCCCCAGGAAGTACAGTCGGTAGAAGCACTACAGGCGCAGGAACCTATTCTGATACCAGATGTCAACCCACGCCCACGGGCTCCGGGGGGAACTCTTCATGGCGGATGCCCCTATTTCCAGCGACACGGAACTTTTTGATGCGCTGGTTGCCATGGTGACCGGTACAGCCCCCGAGACGGAACTGGTGCGTGCTCTCGCATATCTTAACCAGACAGAAAGTATCCGCTTTAACGAGGCACAGATAAAATACCTTGAGTCCGTCAACCTGAATTGGGGACGGCATATCCACGAGTTTGAGACCGCAGGAGAGGATATAGCTTTTCTGATCCTAGCGATATACATACGATGTGCAGGTACGCAGCCAATAGAATTGCCGCCAATTACGATGGGTTACCGCGACTTTCTGTGGCTCGATAGGAACGGCCAGCCTATTATCACAAACAGTATGGAGTACCGCCCCTTAGGGGCGAAAACCAAGCAGGATCTTGTGGTCAACGCTCGCGGGTTGACGGGCCTTTTACAAGAGCAACTTCTCTCACTGATTCCCTCCAGCGGATATGCTGAAAAAATTTATACAGAACCTTTTGAAACACGAAATCATGCCATGCGACGCACCACATGGTCGACGGGATTAACACAGTACGCAAAACAAAGAATTATCAACAGCGATAGCGAGATACCCTATAACAGGAAACTCCTTCTGTGGGAAGACCCAAACGATACTTCTGCCCCCAATGACCTAGGCTTTGAAGACGCCGCTTTTAATACTGGCGGTGTGCGAGAAGATTACGGTCACCGCATCCATACGTCAAAACGTTATACCTATACCTCGCAGAAATACGCTGTCGGTTGGTATACCTGGCTCATGCAGAATAATCTGGATTATGCGGCAGCGCAGATGATGCCTGCCCTGGTGACAGCCCTCTACACGCGCACCGTTTTCGGGTTGAATGCGCTCCTCTATGCTCTTGGCAGTACCCCGTGCCCTCTGGGTGCGCCTTCGTATAGCGCCTTGGGAATTGCGGCATCTGCGCTGGCACAAGACACCCGGGTTTTAACAGCTGAGTCTCTCGCCCACCTGGCAGAGCGCGGAATGCTAGATTCTGCACAATTCGCTGAAGAAGTAACGTGGCTTCTGCTACACCAGGATGTTCTGACTAACCGTGTACTCGGGACTCTTCAAGATGCTGCCTCTGTTAGCCCGTTGGCGGGGTGGCGTATTGTGCAGGTGCTAGAGAACATGTTGCCAGCTGTAAGCGATATTAATCGTGGTGGTTCCTTCGTGCAGCTCTTGGTGCAATTAGCGGGGGAGTACGGCGTGAGCGTCGAGATTCCTGAGGTTTTGCGGCCCAAAATGAAAGGCTCAACCGTGCTGGCGAAGAACCTGCGTGCGCTCGAAGGATTGCGACCGCATCCGACCGAGCTTGCGGAAAAGGCGCGGCAGCACGCTATGGAGCTACTATAAGTACACCCAACTTTTTTTGGACAGCAATCACTAAAAAGGAATAGCCACCTATGACAGCCGCCGCTTCCACACTTGCGCAACGCCGCGCCACCCTCAAAAAGCTCATGGCAGACCCCGAGGCCACTTTCGACCAGTACCGGAGGATTATTAACGGGGCCACCGAGAAAGAACGGGCATCCCTGGCACGAACCCTGAACGCTGAAAAAGCCGCCGCATCAGATCTTCCGAAGAGCATAAAAGCCTACCTGGCGGCCGCTCTCACCGCAAAACCAGCACGTGCCGCACAACAACTGCATCAACTTACACGCCTCACCGAAGCGGGACGCATTGGTCGGCGGCGTGAAATACGTGACCACTTCATGTGGGGAACTGAAGAAAGAAGAGACGACTGGGTACTCGAATTTGCTGATCAATATGCATCTACCGGGGCGTCACTCCACGGGCAGTGGGAACTTAGCAACACAATCCTAAGAAACCGCGGCCTCAGCTGCTCCACTCCGCGGTACCTGGCAATGTTCCTCGCTAATATCCCACCGGTATATGACGACTCACCTAAGAACCACGCTGAAACCACCCAATTTTTTTCCGTACCAACCCACACTGCCTTGAACAGCAGTTCTGGGACGTTTTCACCGTCGAAGGGGCCCTGAGACAGTACCCATCCACATGGGCGCCCCGCACCCGCCACGGTGAGCCTTCCTTCGGTGCCCTCACCCGTCTACTGAGCAAAGAATTCGAGGGTGTCCGCCCCCGGTGCCTTACCGAAACCCTCCAGGCTCTACTGCGAGACTTCGGCCCCGCCGACTCACGGTATTTTTTTATACAGCACACGAGGGCTAACCCCCACAGACACCGAAATTATAGAACGACTACCCCTGTACACCGCCGTGCTTTGCCAGCCCATACTCACCCGCAGTTGGGATGGCACAAACTATGCTGCGGCAGGTAGTGACAGCTCTCACCAGCGAGCAAGCAACCCAACTGGTGGATGCTTCTTCACCGGTACTTTTCCGTACCGAGAAAAAAGTGCTCCGCGCCCACCTGAGACTACTAGCTCAGACCCTCACAACACACCCCGAACTTGCGGAACGGGTAAGCCAAAAAGTGGCCGAGGCGGTACAGAACATGCCCGCAGACATTCAGGCGCAGGCACAGCAGCTAGTAGCCCCTCCCAGCCCACGCATGGTTCCACCGGCAGAACCCGCCGAACCGGCCCAGCTTGTGCGCATCCCCACCATAGTGCCGCAAAACTGCGCACCACAAGGGAACCTCACGCCCGGTTCCGTGCGCGATGACGAAGACTTCACGCAACGACTCATCCCTCTACTGGGCGGTGAAGGCCACGGCGCCAACATACCGCCCCTGCTGGAATACCTGGGTAAACACCCGCGAGTGCAGCTGAACGAAACACACCTGAAAATAGTGCGGGAACACAACTCCCAGTGGGTCATACCTCCCTGGGTGCAAAACATCTACCTCACCCACCTGATTCTGCGCGCCCACGACTCAGAAAGCTTCTCCAAACGCTTTGACGGGTACGTGAACTATCTGTGCCGCAACCCCGAAACGGGGCAGCCCATGCTTCCCCACTGCGACTACGCGCCCTCCTGGGCAGAAACCTACGAACTGTACTGGGAGCTTACCCGCCACGACGAGCACCACGACAACTACGGCGGCACCGCCACCCTCATAAACTACCGTGGCCCCGCCGCGCTTTTCCAAGAACAGCTTAACCGTGTGGGCGAACCCCACGAAACGCACTGGGCGCCCCTAGCAACCGAACCAATACCCGCTAAAACCTTCGACTGGTACCGGCACGTGGAAGCCCTTGAGGCACGCGCTCGCCCCAGCAACGAATCAGGGATCTATAAACATGCACCGCAGGACTCACTCATGATGTGGCTTGCCGCCGGGCAAGAGCTCAACCCGGAGGGAGAGACATTCGAAAACGCCGCAGTAAACGTTATGGGCCTGCTGGAAGAATTCACGCACCGCACCGACGATGCAGAAAACTACCCATTTACCGGTGCAATAATGCAGTGGTATGCATGGTTAATGCAGCACAACCCGGATGTTCTGGCAGCCCAAGCGATGCCGCTGGCACTGGCCGCATCCTACCAGAAAACCGTGTACGGGCTACCAGAAACACTCACATCTTTAGCAGATACACACCCGGGTACTGGGAGCCCCATCCTACTCGGTACTGGGGTGGGCGCTCGGGGCGAAAAACAATGAATACCGCGTGCAGGCAGCCGAAACCGTCGCCCAGCTTGCCGAGTGCGGCATGCTGGACACCCAACTTCTAGGTGAGGAACTGGCATACCTCCTCAAAAACCAGTGGGTGGCAACAAACCGTGTGGTGCAGGCATTGAAAGATACCGCCTCCATTAGCCCTCTGGCGGGGTGGCGTACCCTGCAGGTACTCGTAGAGGTTCTGCCGGTGGTAGGAAGAGTGAACCGCGGTGGTGTGCTCGTGCAGCTGCTGGCGGAGCTGGCGGGGGAGTACGGGGTAAGCGTCGCGCTGCCTGAAAGTTTACGGCCAGCGCTGAAAGGTACAACCCTGCTGGCGAAAAACCTGCGGGCGCTTAGCGCACTTGATACACACCCCAGCGGGCTCGCTGAGCAGGCTAACCAGCAGGCGCTCGCCCTTATGACCAAAGGCGGAGCATAAAACAGCAGCCGCACCCTACACTAGTACTACTGCCATCGGCGGCTGCCGTCGAGGTGCCGCCGCCTCACCGATGAAAGAACCCCATGCAAGATTCGCAACAGAATACGTTCACCTCCGCTCAGTGCCTCACCCAGCTGGCGGTGCTAGTGGACTATGACGCCCCAATGGAAGAACTGCAGAAGACCGTGGGCGGGGCTGATGAAGAAGAACGGGCTGTATTGGCGAAAGTTCTGGAACGCACTGAACTTCTGGATACCCAAGGCGCACCCCGGCCCGGTGCGTTCTATATCTTGGGCGCGCTGGGTACTGCGGAGCAGGCCGCTTATATACTGCGCTGCACACTGTGGCATCTTGAGCATGAAAAGTTCTCAACAGCCCTTAGTTCCTTCACCGCCGGGGCACGGGAACGCCCCGATGAGTGGGTGCTGGGGTTTAGCAGTAATCCGCTGACTATAAACTATTGGGACGCCATACACCCTATATTGCGGGAGCGTGGGCTCAAAAATACTTCCGTCTCTGCCCTGCTGGGTTTCCGAGAATCCATCCCCGTAGTCACTGGCGAATCCTCGCGGGGGCAGAAAGATGTTTTAGAGTTTTTTTCGCCCGGAACCCTGAGCTGCTGGAGCATGATTTCTGGGAGCTTTTTCTGGGTGGACGGGCTGCTCTATGAGACATACGGGCACGGCCGAGGCGACACTGTGGCCCTGGTACGCCTGCTGACGAGCCACTATGCGGGGTTCCGTGACCGTGTTCTTGACGAGTGCCTGGCCGCTATGCGCCGTGATTTTTCGCGAAACCCGTATTTTTTTGGGTGCTCTACCGTGGGCTGGAGCCCACCACTGCCGAGAACCTGCGGCGCCTGCCACAGTTATTGGCCGTATTGGAGGCACCGCAGTCGGCTCTTATCAGTTTTGCTTTGGATACGTTGGCGGGAACAGTGCCAGCAATGAATACCGAGCAAGCCGCCTCATTGGTGGATGCGTCCCATGCGGTGCTGTACCGTACCGAGAAGAAGGTGCTGCGCGCCCAATTGCGTGTTTTGCGGGAAGTCGTAAGAACACACCCGGAATTTACGCAACAGGTGAGTGGGATAATGGCCGAGGCCGTGGAGGCCCTGCCCCTGGATCTGCAGGATACGGCACGTAAATTTATTACTCCCGATGATACGGTGCCCCCTGAACCCACTGGCCGTACCGTGAGTATCCCAGATATTATTCCGCAGGATCGTGCCCCCGGTGAAAACCTCACACCGCTGCCCCCAATAGCCGACGAGACCGAGTTTCTAGATGTTCTCTTCGGCCAGCTGGAGGGGGAAGAACACGGTAAGAACCTGCAGCGCCTGCTCGTTTACCTCCATGAGCACCCGCGTGTTGAGCTGGATGCGGCAACCCGTAAACGTATCCACACGCACAACAGGGCACGGACCCCTGATGCCCCTTCGGCCCAGGCGCTGTATCTGAGTTACCTGGTTCTGAAGCATCACCTCAACCAAAACGTGCTGCAGCCCGGCACCTTCCCCGGCTATCGGGAGAATACTTATGCAAGTCCCTACGGGGTACTCCACCGGCAGCTGGTAGCCCTTGACACCGGCGCTGAGGCGCCTCTGCCGCCGGTTCCGCTTCCCGCCGTTGAACGCATCTGGGAGAGGAACGTGGGCAAAAGCTACGGAACACCACAAGGCTGGTATGAGCTTTGCTATGAGGGCCTCGGCAGAGAGTTCATTACCTGGAACGCGGTTGGAGAAACCGAAGAAGACGCTGATCTGCCGCTTGAGCAGGCGGCTCTTCTGACACCCGCTAATATGCGTCTTGCGGTTTCAGACCGTGCCCAGGATGCGTTGAGTAACCCGCAGCACCGTGCGGTAGTGCAATGGTACGCGTGGCTTATGCAGAATAACCCCGATATTTAGCGGCCCACTACATGCCTTTAGTTATTGCCGCCTCACTGTATAAGAAGTCGTATGGGTTAGATACTGTGCTCGGTGCTCTTGCGGAAAGCTGGCGGGTGTTAACAGAACCTGCCCACTCGCTGCTGGCCATTGCCTGTAATGCGGCCGGTCCCGATAACCGTGCGGCAGCAGCCGAGACCCTAGCGTGCCTTGCCGACCGGGGAATGCTGGACACCAATGCGTACGCAGCCGAGCTGCGCAGGTTACTGGAACGGAACAACCTCAAAGCGCCTCGCATAGCCCAAACCTTGGCAGATGCCGCCTCCATTAGCCCGCTGGCGGGGTGGCGTACCCTGCAGGTACTCGTAGAGGTTCTGCCGGTGGTAGGAAGCGTGAACCGCGGTGGTGTGCTCGTGCAGCTATTGGTGCAGCTAGCCAAAGAATACGGGGTGAGCGTTACTATTCCGGATGAGCTGCTTCCAAAGATGAAAGGCTCAACGGTGCTGGCGAAAAACCTGCGAGTGTTGCATAAACTTACCGAGCACCCGAGTGATTTAGCAGCCCAAGCCGCCGAACAGGCCCAACAAGTAGCGGCCGGTAACGCCTGCTAATACTTAGGCACAGCAGAATGCCGTTATCAGCCTGCACAGCACGAACACCCCGCCATACATGAGAAAGAAATACTATGACCACCTCAGAACATAAGACCCTCACACTCACCGAGCGCCGCGCCTGCCTGAAGGAGCTGATCGCTGAGCACAAGCCGGTTGAGGAATACCAGAAAAGTGCTTTCCGGGGCTACCGAGGAGGAACGCGCCTCACTAGTGCGTACCCTCTCGCCCACTAAACTGAAAGAACCCAAGAACCGGTTTACCCCGTTGGGGACGTATGCGATTACTGCCCTCACTAAAAAACCTGCCCGGGCCGCGCAGCTTATTCTGCAACTGTGCTGGGATAACTATAAACACCGGGACGCCATCGCCCGGTACGCGGCCGCAGGCGCATCCGAACGCCCTAACGACTGGGTGCTGGAATACGTGGCGGAAACCTGTTTCATGGATGAACTATGGCCTCTCAGCCAGGCATTACTGCGGGAACGCGGGCTCATCTGCGAAGACGAAGAGTACCTGAAAGGATTCCAGGACCGTATTCCCGCAGTGAACACTGACTCAACCCACAACCACCAGGAAGCCCTGGAATTTTTTGCAGAAGATCCTGCCCGCTTTGAGGAGTTCTGGGCACTTTTCCGGGTGGAGGGTGCCATGCTGGAGGAATACACCTACGGATTTTTCCACCCCAACGGCAGCATGCTAGCCCTCACTAAACTGCTGAGCGACAACTACAGCGGGTTCCGTGACCGGGTTCTTACCGAATGCCTGCAGGCGATGCTCCGTGATTTCTCCCCGGCTAACACGCGGATATTCCACACGCTCTACCGCGGGATGCACCCCACCGAAGCTGAGAACCTCAGCCGCTTCGGCACCCTTGTGTCCGTACTGGGCGCGTCCCCCCTCAACCTCCGTGGGCCTAGCCCAAGACATGCTCACCCCACTTATCCCGCAGCTGGACCAGGAGCAGGCGGCGGAGCTCATGGACGCCTCTGCCACTGTGCTTTTACGCACCGAGAAGAAAGTGCTTCGCGCCCAACTGCGGTTACTGACGAAACTGGTGAAAATCTGCCCCGAATGTGCAGCCCAAGTCAGTACCCTCGTGGCGGAGGCTGCCAACACCCTGCCGTTAGATGTGCAAAGTACCGCCCGTAAACTCATAATTGATGAGCCTGTCACTGCCCCGAACACCCCCGACGCTGAGGGCGAGACGGGAAGCATTATTATTCCCGAGGCGGCCCCGCGTGACCGTGAACCGGGGCGGGAGGCGGAACCGCTTACCCCTATTGCGGATGACGCTGAATGCGTAGAGGTTCTTCTTAAAGTTTTGGAGGAAGAGACGCAAGAGACACAGCTGCCGCGCCTGCTCGCTTATATGGTGCAGAGCCGGAAAGCCAACCGAAGCATTGAGATGGATAAGGCCACTCAAGAACGCATATATAGCCACAATAAGAATTTGCGTTACTGGGATGCGGTGAAGGACGAGCTGCGGGCCAGCCTCAGCTACCTGGCTCTCAAATCCTACCGACTAAAGCTCACCCACTGTGATTTTATGCAGAAATATCGGGAAAACTATCTGTTCTCGCGCGCGAAGTCACGCGGGCCGCAGGTACTTTTGCAGGAGCAGTTCGCGTATGCCGATAAACCCTATAAAAAGGAACTGGAGCCTGTGGTCACAACCCCGCTTCCGGCCGCGCAGTGCGTGTGGGAACGCGTTGCGGTGGACTGGTCAAAGCGGCGGAACGTGTATGTTGCGGGCAGGATCGTAGAGGGCTTCCCCGGATATGTTGGGTGGCGCAAACTGGGTGTTACCCGGCAGCCAAAAGACGCCTCGTTTGCTGAGGCAGCGCTCACGGCTGTTGTGATTTCTGCCGACTACAGCGAGAATATGGACAAAGCTAGTACCTGCCGTTGGTACCGGCTGGTGGTGCAGTGGTGCGCATGGCTTCTATACAATAACCCGGATATTTTTGCGGCCCATATGATGCCTCTGATGACGGCGGCCTTATACGAGAAGAAAGTGTACGGGCTAGAAATTGTGCTCACCGCCCTTGCACAGAGCTGGCGTTCTCTTGGCGCACCCGCATACTGTGCACTGGGGTTCGCTACTGCCGCTAAAGACACCGGCTACCGCGCCCTCGCGGCGGAAACACTCGCTACTCTCGCAGGCCGCGACATGTTTGATACCTACGCGTTTTCTGCTGAATTAATGCAGCTTTTAAAAGATAAATATGTGCCAGCAAACCGCGTCGTTGAGACTCTGCAGGATGCTGCTTCTATTAGCGCGTTGGCGGGGTGGCGTGTCTGTCAGGTGTTGCAGGGGCTGTTGCCGGTGGTGGGGGAGATTAATCGGGGTGGTGCGCTCGTGCAGTTACTTGCTCAGTTGGCGGGGGAGTATGGTGTGAGTGTTGAAATTCCTGAGGTTTTGCGTCCGAAGATGAAGGGTTCGACTGTGTTGGCGAAGAATTTGCGGGCGTTGAGCGCGCTGGGTCCGCACTCGACGGAGCTTGCCCACCAAGCACAAGAACAGGCTAACAACACCAACCCTGCGTAGCCGCAAGCGTCAGCACCGACACCATACCCCAGGAGATACCCCATGCCCCAGCCAATCACGCTCGCTGAGCGCCGTGCCCGCCTCAAAACCATGTTTAAAAGCACCGGCCCCATTAATATGGAGGCCTACCGGGAGGCTATCCGCGGAGCCACCGAAGAGGAACGCGCCTCGTTGGCGCGCACCGTACAACCCGCAAATACTCGGAAGTGAACGGGAAGCAGCCCAAGCCCCCGAAACCCTTACCAGTTTAGGGTTCTACCTGCTGGGTGCTTTGACGAGCAGCCCCGCCACCGCGATCCGCACCTGGTGTACGGTGGGGTACATTTCGCGTACACGGTGCAGTGCTGATACCCATAGTGAACACCTGGGATGGTTTATAGCGGGCCTGACTGAGCGGAGCGACGAATGGGTTCTGCAGCTTGCCGCAGTGGAGCACGACCCGTGGACGGAAGCCCAAGACGCATGGGAACCGGTTCATACGGTGCTTCGGAACCACCGCCTCGTGAGTGAATCACCAGCCTACCTGGAGCTTTGACCCACATGATTCCGCCGCTGCGCGCCAACGAGGAAGCATTCAAACGGTACAACCCCCACGAGCTAACAATTGAAGAGTTCTTCCGCTCAGACCCACTTCTGCTGGAGCACGACTTTTGGGCACTTTTTAGAAGTGAAGGGCTGCTGCGCGGCTGGCTTGGTCAACGTGATGCCGCAATAGCTTTCATGCGGTATATGTGTGAGCGTTTTGAGGGCGTGCGTGAGCGTGCGCTGGAGGAAACTCTGCGGGCGCTACTGCGTGATTTTTCGGCTGCGAACAGCGCTATTTTCGGTCACCTTCACCGTGCTCTAGAGCCAAGCAGAGAAGAAATTTTGGGGCTTTTCCAGCTGTACGTATCGGTGCTGGGGGCAGCCCCCCTCACCCAGCGTTTCGCTGGCGCAAGACATGCTGAATACCGCAGTTGATGAGGCTTCCGGTGAGCAGGCGCTAGCTGTGGTAGACGCATCGGCAGCCGTGCTATTTCGCACCGAGAAGAAGGTGCTGCGCGCCCAACTGCGGTTACTGACGAAACTGGTGAAGGCCCACCCTGAGTATGCTGCCCAAGTCAGCACCCTCGTGGCGGATGCCGTGGAGTCTATGCCGCTGGATGTGCAGCCGGGTGCCCGCAAACTTATCGCCCCCGCAGCAGTATCTACAAGCACTGTCGAGGGGGTAGTTAAGGGCATAACGGATGCGGGTAAAACCGCCGTGAGCATATATATTCCCGATATAGCACCACAGAAACAGGAACCCGTCGGGTTCTTCGCCCCGCGTGCGCCCATCACAGACGATCACGAGTTTCGGCGTCTATTCTATGACGGGTACGATGGTGCGGACATTCCCCGGATGCTCGCCTACCTCATGCAGCACCCGGTGGTCGAACTAGGCCCTGAAGCCCTCGCGCCGCATCAACTCATGCAGGGGTTTAACACAGGACCACGTGATGCCGACCCGGGCGCATACATGAGGTATCTCACCATGCGGCCTCATCTTAAAGATGCGGACAACTATAAGGCACCAGCGCTTAAGTTTCAGAAGTACGAGAAAACTAAACATCATCCTCTCTCATCTCGTCCAGCGGATGTGCTGGTGCAACAGTTCAAGTGGGTGCACGCACACCAGACGGAGCAGCAGCCGGTTGTTGAAGGCTCTCAGGAGCTGTGGCCATACCGTACGGAGCTCATTGCGCTTATTACCGAGCCACTACCGGCTGAAAACTATGAATGGGCACGCAGCTGGGCGGTATTTCAGCATATATCAGCCTGGATCTGGTTGGACGCGAAGAAAGTCCCCGGCGGCCGCCTGCCGCAGTGGCGGCAAGTCTTCTACCCGCACGCTGCACCTGAAAAGTCCCCGTTTGCGTGGCGGGTGCTGAACGTGCACCGGGTAGCTGGCGAGTACCAGCGTCGCATAGAGGAGGCCCGGTACGGTACCGGCATGGAACTTGTTGTTCAATGGTATGCGTGGCTGACCCAGAACACCCCGGATGTGCTGGCCGCCCAGTTCGCGCCCGCATGTTTCGCGACGGTGTATGAGACGCAATCGGCAGGTGCCGAGGTGCAGGTGCTGCGGGCTCTTGCGGATACGCACAGTGTGCTGGGCGCCCCATCCTACTGTGCAATAGCGGCGTGTGCCACCGCGCGGCAGGAACAGGTTCGTGCCCATGCGGCCGAATGCATCGCTGCCCTAGCGGGGCGCGGCATGCTGGATCCTGATGCGTTCTCAGCGGAGCTTTCGTGGCTGCTGAGTCACCAATATGTGCAGGTGCAGAGGTTAGTGCGCACCCTTACCGATGCCGCTTCCATTAGCCCGTTGGCGGGGTGGCGTGTCTGTCAGGTGCTGCAGGGGCTGCTGCCGGTGGTGGGTGAGCTGAACCGGGGCGGTGCGCTCGTGCAGCTACTCGCGCAGCTGGCCCAGCAGTACGGAGCGATCATTAATATCCCGGAGTGTTTGCAGCCAAAGATGAAAGGCTCCACTGTGCTGGCGAAGAATCTGCGGGCGTTGAGCGCACTGAGTCCGCACCCGACGGAGCTTGCCCGCCAAGCACAAGAACAAACGTTCACAATACTAAAGACCAACCCGTCATAAGAACGCACGGAGAAACTATGCCCAGCAACAATATTCCGCCTTCTTTCGCTGAACGGCGCGCGCTCGTGAAAAACTATTGGACAATAATGCACCCGTGGCAGAGTTCCGCCGCGCTTTAGCGGGGGCCAACGAAGAGGAACGCGCAGCCCTATACCGTGTTCTTTCGCCCACCCGGCTTATGGGCAAGGACTACACCTACCACCCTGTTGCGCTCTACGCTATTGGGGCGCTCACCGAAAAGCCCAGCCGCGCTGCCTCATTGCTGCGGCAATTTAACCGGCATACCGGGTGGCAAGACAATATTGCGCAGCAGGCGGGGCGTTATTTTGAAATGGGGCTCAATGAGCGCCCTGATGCATGGGGGCTAGAATTTATTGACCATTATGTGCGGCTTGCAGAAGGTAAAATATATTTCGAGATCGCGCACCGTTTTCTGCGTAGCCGCCAGCTGCGCTGCGTCAGCGTCGGGTACCTGTATGCGTATGAGAATTACATTATACGGGATAACTCTGTATCATCCCGAGGATTTGCCCCGCTTCTTGACATATTTAATAATGATCCGCTGCTTTTAACACAGGAGTTTTGGGATCTTTTCAGCAACGGAGTGGGAGATGAATTTTATGTTGCCCCGGGGCGCCACCTAAAAACCATTGAGTTGCTGCTTTTTCTGCAGGAGCATTATGAGGGGTTCCGTCAGCGCGTGTTTGCGGAGTGCCTTAAAGGGCTACTGGCCGCAGATACTAACCCCGACGCCACAACATACCGCTCCTTCTACTTGGGTATGCAACCAAACGGGCAAGAAATCACAGGGCATGCCGCCGAACTTATCGCGCTGTTGTGCTCTCAACCCTCAACCGTAGTGGGGCTTGCCCAAAAGCAGCTGCTACCTATACTGGGGGGAGCTGACCGAACACCAGGTGCATACACTGGTGGACGCCTCGCAGGCTGTTCTCATGCGTACCGAAAAGAAAATCCTGAAGAGCCAGCTGCGCATACTCGCTGAACTAGCGAAAGCCCGCCCGCACCTGTGCGAACAGATCACCCGCATCGTTGGGCAGGCAGCCAGTACCCTCCCTGTAGAGTTGAGGAACCAAGCCGGTCATATTACCGGGAAGCTCCTCAGCCATGCCGCGGATAACGCGGATACGGACGCTCCCGCAGCTCAGCTCGGCAGTATTCCCGATGCGGTACCCCAGCACCGGGAACCAGATAATTTCTTTACCTCCCGGCCACCGATCGATAGCGCTGCGCAGGCGCAAGAAATACTTTTCGAGCTCCTCGAAAATACCGGTGACGGGGCTGATATTCCGCGGCTATTAGCTTACATTGCAGAGCACCGTAATATTGGTTTAGATAAAGCGCAGCAGGAATATCTGAAAAAATATCTCGAAAATAGTGATGGAAATACCTACAATAACCTCACCTATCTTGCGGGAATAATTCTTAAATTATGTGCCAAAGAGGGGGATAATGTTGCCCCGCAAAAATTCCCGGGATACGAATACGACCGTCGTATCAGTAGTATGACTGGGGAATATTTAGAGGACGGACAATACTATTCCGACGAAGAATACTGGGATGCTGAATGTACGGTAGAGATAAGGAATAACCGCGGCCCGGTTGCTCTGCTGAGCGAACAAATATCGCACATACTCACCCCCGACACCTGCGGCAGCGGCATTGTGTGTGAGCCACTGCTGGCGGTACAACGCACATGGCGGCGTATTACCGTGCCCCGGGAACCACTCAACGCCGACTTTGAGCGGATCTACGGAAACTACTATGTTGCCTGGACCGTTCACGAAGAACAGCCTGTTACCGCCGAAACCCCGTTTGAGCAGGCCGCCCTGCTGGTTGATAGCGTCAGGGCGGAGTATGAGAGCCGGGACAGTGAGCAACGCGAGCTGCCAGCGATGCGTGCCGTCATCCAGTGGTACGCGTGGCTAACTCAGAACAACCCCGATATATTCGCAGCCCATATGATGCCCGCTGTTAAAGGAGCCAAATTTGCGAAAGTCATACACGGTATGGAGCCTGCACTTGAGGCCTTTGAACACGCCCACCGGGTGCTGGGCGAGCCTTCATACTCGTTCCTAGCCTACGCCGCCTCCGCGGCCGAGCGGCAGTACCGTTCCGCCACGGCGCAGGCGCTTGCGGCCCTCGTGGATCGCAATATGCTTGACACCGGCATGTTTGCCGCAGAGCTGGGGTGGATGCTGCAGGGGGGAGTACGTGATGGCTGGGAGGGTTATCGAGACTCTGCAGGATGCTGCTTCTATTAGCCCGTTGGCGGGGTGGCGTGTCTGTCAGGTGCTGCAGGGGCTGCTGCCGGTGGTGGGGGAGATTAACCGGGGTGGTGCGCTCGTGCAGTTACTTGCTCAGTTGGCGGGGGAGTATGGTGTGAGTGTTGAAATTCCTGAGGTTTTGCGTCCGAAGATGAAGGGTTCGACTGTGTTGGCGAAGAATCTGCGGGCGTTGAGCGCACTGAGTCCACACTCGACGGAGCTTGCCCATCAAGCACTAGAACAAGCACTAGCTATATCTGACGAAGAATAGCCACTGAAAATTGACAATACTGCATATTGCGCATATATTGGAACCTGAAAACCACAGAGTGGACGATTCGTCTTCATCAACAGTGGCTGCTATGGCAGCACCGCTGTAGGGGATGTAGCGGGTTCGAATCCCGCAGAAGGCTCAATCGCGGATCATGCATTCTCTTACTTTCTCTTGCCTGGTTACGCAATTTCAGAGAATGCGCTTACCGCGAGCACTTATTGATGACGGGTGGATATAATCCACCCGTCATTTTGTACCCCAACCACACACCGTCGGCAGGATCTCGGCTGGCATCTAACGGGAATTATTAGAAAAGAGAAAAACGTGGCAACGCTGCACCAAGTCATTCTCCGCCGCACCGGGGTCTATATCCTGCCCGGTGAACCCGCCAACCGCTGGATCATAGAAACACCCACCATCACTGAAGGGCTGCGCCACCGTGTGCGGAGAATTCTGGGTCCGCGCATTGAAGAACTGACGGAGCTCGGGGTGGCTATTGCCCAAGATTCCCGTGCCGTACTGGCCACCATGAGCTACACAGAATTTGATGAGTTCACCGCCGACTGGAAACACCTGCGCGGCGCCCGGGGAGGGCGGGCTTTCCGCCGCGACTTTGATATGCGCCAACCTCACCTCAGCGACAGGCAACGCTACACGGAACAGATTCTGCACTATATCACCCGTTCCATCGCCACAGATGACTTGTTGGATGCATTCGCCCCGCGTGAGGACCGAGAGTTCTACGCCCCCATCTACGGGCATCTCAAGCACCCGCTACTTCCATACGACACTCAAGACCCCCGCCCCCGCACCACCTATAGACGCGGAGAACGCGACCAGAACCAGGTGATACTGCTGCGCGGGAACACGCCATGCGCAGCCTTAGCGCAGGAACTTTTTACCGCTATCGCCGTGCAGAACCAGGTGTACAGTGAGACCGACCGCGCCGATCTGCTCACCCTCGCCGATTACCTGCGTGCGCACCATAAGCTGCCCGCACTAGAACACGCGAGTGCGTACCGCGAGAACCTGGCGTTTCTTACAGTGCACATTGATCGTTGTTATGTTCAGCAGATGAGAACCCTCAACGAGGTGCTGCGTCTAGCTGTTGCCTTCAGCGGAGCAAACGGGAACGAGGCCGACCTCAGCCTGAGCACGCCCACCCGGCTACGCTTGCGCCGCAGCGAACGCACCCTCATTGCGCGCATCATCAATAGACTGTGCGAACGTGACTATGTGGCTGCCCGCTACGACACCGCCAGCCGCTCCGAACAGTTCAAACGGTTGGCACGCACCATACACCCCGGTGACTACCCCTCACTTACGCATTTACAGCGGTGGGCCGATGACCTGTACCGGGGGCGGATGCAAAGCTTCGAATCGGAGGTGGACGCCGCCTACCGCAGCAAACGCGGAACAGGTGGTGCGTCTGCTGAGCAGCAGGCCCGGGGTCTTTGCCCGGCAGCTCAGCCGGGCATTCCGGGCGTTCCCGGATGAGGAACAGGTCATAGCGGACGGGTTCGCCCGTATAGCGCCCCGTGTTGCGCTGCCTGTGCTGGTACAGCTGTACAACCTGTACACCAATCTGAAGCGGGGCCGCACACAGCACCGCCTGGTGATTGATAAGGCCGGCATGGGGACGGTAACCGACGCGAGCAGGTATACACGCACACAGGTGCAGCTCGGGTTGCAGGCTATTGAGAATGGTTTCGCAGCACGCCTTGAAAACACTAAAATATACACCCCCGACGGTATGGATATTTATACCCCCACCGGGGTGGGGAAACTCATCATGCCGCTAGGGAACCGGAACAGCAGCCAGTCCCTTGACGGGTTGTGCCGGTTCAGCCGTGTTCCGCTTCATGAGGGGGCACACAAGATTATTAGGCTATTCGTATACTGGGATTCGCCAGCGGATATAGACCTCTCACTGATGCTGTACGACGCGAAAGGCGAGCCGCTTGGTGGCGTCTGGTACGGGGACCAGCAGGTGGACGACTACGCCTACCACAGTGGAGACGTCACCGATGGAACCGGCGGCGCCTGGGAGTTCATCGACCTTAATATTGCTGAAGCTCTCGCCCAGAAGGTACGCTACGCTATCCCCACCGTGCACCTCTACGCCGGGTACGGAGGCACCCATGTACACGGGCCGCAGGAGTGTCCCTGCCAAACTATACCGGCAGGAGCGCACACTGGCGGATGTTAACGACCTATTCGTGGGGTTTACGATGGTGCCGCGAGCAGGAGCTGGCAAGGACGTGCACGAGGTCAGCCAGGTACGCACTAAATTTATGCTCACCAGTGCAGGCCGCGGGTCGCTGCCGCTCATCTTTGACCTGCGCGAACGCACTGTAACCGTCACCGATGCAGGGCTGCGCGGCTACATTAATATTGTGGAGTCAGCCCGGACTGTGCAGGCGATGCTCGAAACTTTCAGGCACCACAGGCCCATGACCGTTGCCGACTACTTGGCGCTCACCTGGGCCAACGTAGTGGAAACCCCCGATGAGGCAGATATCCGTCTAGAGCCGACAGTTGCTTCACTGAGCCAGCTGTACCTGCAGAACACCAGCCCGCAGTGACCTCACACGTTTTTCGCCCCGGCGGCAGCAGACAGAAAAGCCCCTCCGCCAAGCATCTGTGCAGCGCAACTGCCGACTGCACAACATGCTAGAGCGGGGGACTCCACTTTTTGAGGCACCGGCAAAGCCGCAGCTAAGCCAGCGACTCCTCAGTAGCAAAAATCAGGGTTTGTTTCTGCCCGCGGGCACCCACAGCGGGAGTTGCCAGTAACAGGTCGGCGGTTAGCTGCTCCGCAGGAATCTGCGCCCCCTGCACAAGGCGAGTCGTCGCATCCTGTTTATCGCCACCGGTGATGAGGAAGAAAATATGGCGTGAACTATTAATCACTGGCAGGGTCACCGAAACCCGCTCGCTGGGGGGCTTGGGGGAGTCCTTCACCATCACCGTCACTGCTTTCGCACCATCCACCGGGTCTTCGGGCAGCCCCGTACCCAGCAGAACCTGCTGACGCCCCGGAAAGAGGGAAGCAATATGCCCATCCGGGCCCATCCCCAGCAGGGTCACATCAAACACCGGCACCGGCCAACTATCCGACCCAGACCCGCCGCCGCAACCGCAGCCCCCGCAGCCGCAGCCTCCGCCGGAAGGCTCAGACTCGGCAGCCCCACCGTGGCCGCCCACTAGCGGAAGCTCGGAGACGCCCTCGGGCATCTCAACCCGCACCGGATCGGCTGAACCAGCGAATTTACGCATCTCATAGGCGTAATGTTCGGCGGCAGCCTCCACATCAATCATCACGTCTGAAGGGCCTATCCGGTGTGCGTTCTCCACCGGGAAGCCGTAATCAGTGAGGTCAGCGAGCAGCGCCTCAATCGCCTGCCCATCGTTACGCTCGGCATCCCGCTCAGGCACAAACCGCTCATCCGAGAACCAGAAATGCACACGCGACCAGTCGATATCTTTCACGCGAGCAGAGGCCGCCCACGCCCGGAGCGTCGCAATACCCATGGTGCCGCCGGTGAGTGAAACATGCGCCACCGTACGTTCCGTGAGCACATGCTCCAGGATGTCAAAAATACGTCCCACGGCGTCAGCCGCCAACGCCTCACGGGTAGGATGAGCCACCAGAGTGGGGGTGCTCTCACCAATATTGTTAATCTTAGGCATCAAAAACCTCCGGGTATTCCCGCTCGTCAAGAAGCGGCTCAGACTCACAGCGGGTGGGGTGCATCTCGATCGTGGGGAACGCCGACTTCAGCACTTCCCCGTATGTGTCATCAGGGTCAAGGCGACGCAGTTCCTCAGAAATGCACTCCGCCAGGGTGCGCACCGGCAGCGCAATCTGCTGCTGCGGGGCGTGCGGGGTTTCCAAGATCGCAATGCTCTTGCCCGGGCGGAACATCACAGTCTGCCCGTCCTCACGCTCAATGGCCACACGGTACAGGCCGCGCTCCGCCGCGCCAATAGTGGCCAAACTAACCTCGGCCTGCAGCTTCCAGCCCAGCCAGGCACCCAGCAGAACCACCGACGGGGACTTCTCGGACCCCCACACCACCACCCGTTTGACCGGGGAGTACGGCATCTGCTCCATGAGCGCCGCCAGCTGGGTGCGCCACAGCGTCAGGCGGGTCCACGCCAGATCGGTATCCCCGGCCTGGTATACTGCGACAGGTGGGTTAACACAGCCATCGGGTCATATGCGCGCGCGGAATCGGTAATGCGGCGCTGCGCAATCTTCCCAAGTGAATCCTCGGCCGGGTTATCGGGCACATAATGGGGCCACCACACCACAATCGGCGCGTCCGGCAGAAGCAGCCCGGAGATCAGCGCCTCCGTCGGTTTGGAGGCACTGCCCCAGCCGCGCAGAATAATGAGTTCTGAGGCGCCAGCCTCACCACCCACATGGATCTCGGCATCCAGCTGGTCGGGGTCGGCCTCACTGTGCGCGATGTGCACAATAATGCGGCTGGGGTGCTCGTGGGAGGCACGAATCGCGGCATTCAGTGCCTCACGGGAATGTCCCTTCTCAGCCAGTACCACCAGAGTCAGTACACGGCCGCTGCTGAGGCTGCCGTTAGCCGCCAGCTGTTGGGAAAGTTCCTTTTGGAAATAGCAGAAACATTCGTGTGGTGCAGATGCGAAATCACGGGCGCCTCCAGGCACGGTTATCGCGTTCAAGCATCTGATGCGCCGAACGCGGGCCCCACGAACCGGACTCGTAAGGCTCAGGTTTAATCTTGTGCTCTTCCCAGTACTCCTCAAACGGGTCAAGGATCTTCCACGAAAGCTCAACCTCCTCATGGCGGGGGAACAGCGGTGGCTCACCCAAGAGCACATCCAGAATCAGGCGCTCATACGCCTCCGGCGACTCCTCAGTGAAGGAATGCCCGTACCCAAAGTCCATGTTCACGTCACGGATCTCCATCTGAGTGCCGGGAACCTTCGCCGCAAAACGTATGGTCATGCCCTCATTGGGCTGCACCCGGATCACGATTGCATTCTGGCCCGCAGGAACTTCCGTTTCCTTACCGAATAAACGATCAGCCGACTTTTTAAACAGCACCGCAATCTCAGTCACGCGGCGCCCCAAGCGCTTACCGGCGCGCAGGTAGAACGGGGTGCCCGCCCAGCGGCGGTTATCAATACTGACCTTCAACGCCGCGAACGTCTCGGTACGGGAATCAGCCGGGATGTCCTTCTCATCAAAGAACCCGTTCACATGCTCACCACCCTGATACCCGGGAGCGTACTGGCCCAGCGCGTACGAATTCTCAAGGTCATCAACACGCACCGCCTCAAGCACCTTCGCCTTCTCAGCCGCAGGTGCTTAGAGTCCAGACTCAGGGGCTCCTCCATGGCGGTCAGCGCAAGCAGCTGCAGCAGGTGATTCTGAATCACGTCGCGGGCTGCACCTACCCCGTCATAGTATCCCGCGCGGGAGCCGATACCAATATCTTCAGCCATCGTGATCTGCACATGATCCACGTAGTTAGCATTCCATACCGGCTCAAACATCTGGTTCGAAAACCGCATCGCCAAAATATTCTGCACCGTCTCTTTACCCAAATAATGGTCGATGCGGAACACTGAATCCGGCGGGAACACCCGCTCAACGATAGCGTTCAGCTCACGGGCCGACTCAAGGTCATGCCCGAACGGCTTCTCCACCACCACACGCCGCCACCCAGTGCCAGCATGCGTTGTGCGTGCATCTTCCTCACGGCTGGCCAGCCCATGCTCGGCAAGCTTCGACAGCACCTGCTCGAAAGCCTTCGGGGGGATCGACAGGTAGAACGCGTGATTACCCTGGGCACCGCGCTCATCCAGCTCCGCCAGAGTGCCTTTGAGACGCTCATAAGCGGCATCATCATCGAACGCACCCTGCACAAAACGCATACCCTTCTGGAACTGGTTCCACACGTCTTCACGGAACGAAGTGCGCGCATGCGCCTGCACCGACTCCCGCACATAGGCACGGAAATCGTCGTCGCTCCACTCACGGCGGCCATACCCAACCAGCCCAAAACTGGGCGGAAGCAGGCCCCTGTTCATCAGATCGTAGACAGCAGGAAGCAGCTTCTTACGGGCGAGATCACCCGTGACGCCGAAGAAAACCAGGGCAGAAGGGCCCGCAATACGCGCCAAACGCCGGTCGCGTGAATCCCGCAGCGGGTTCGACTCGTGGCCGATAGTCACAATAAAAATCCTTTGGTTGCCTCTATGCTGGCGCAATACACCCCGCCTCAGAAATCACGGCGGGGCGCACGCACCATCAAGGTTTATGCCTTGCCAATTGTACCGTTCGGGAAAGCCCGCCGGCACCCCACACTGCCGCTATTTCGCGTTCTGAAGAGCACCGCGGACAGTGTCTAGTAGTTCCTCCCAAGAGGCATCAAACTTTGAAAGTCCCTCGGCCTCAAGCTTCTCAACCACCTCACGGTATGAAACACCGGCGCGCTCAATAGCATCCAGCACCTCGTTAGACTCCGCATACGAGGCACGTACCGTATCCCCAACAACCTCACCGTGATCCGCCACAGCGTTCAAGGTCGCCTCGGGCATAGTGTTCACAGTGTGCGGGGCCACCAGCCCAGTCACATACAGGGTGTCAGGCAGCGTAGGGTCCTTCACACCGGTCGAAGCCCACAGCGGACGTTGCACATTCGCACCCTTCCGCTCCAGACGCTTCCACCGTTCGGAGGAGAACATCTCCTCAAACACCTCATACGCCAGGCGAGCATTCGCCACCCCGGCCTTACCCTTGAGCGCCAGCGCCTCATCGGTGCCAATCGCGCTTAGCTGAGCATCCACCTCGGTATCAACCCGGGAGACAAAGAACGAAGCCACCGAGTGGATCTTCGACAGGTCCTTGCCGTTCTCCAAGGCTTCCTCAAGGCCGAGCATATAGGCGTTAATAACCTCACGGTACCGGGTCAGCGAGAAAATCAGGGTCACGTTCACGCTAATACCCGCCGCCAAGGTTTCGCAATCGGCTCTAGGCCCTCAACGGTCGCGGGAATCTTAATCATGACGTTTTCACGGCTCACCCGCTCGTACAGCTCCCGAGCCATTTTCTTCGTACCCTCGGCATCGCGCGCCAAACGGGGGTCCACCTCAATCGATACACGGCCGTCAAAACCCTGTGATGCCTCAAAAATCGGTTTGAACACGTCGCATGCGGCGCGCACATCATCGGTTGTGGCTGCGAACACGGCTTCTTCAACATCCGCACCGGATGCCGCCAAGTCGCTCATCTGCCCGGCGTACGCGGCCCCTTTTGAGAGCGCACCGGCGAAAATAGTGGGGTTAGTGGTCACACCCACCACGTTTTTGCTCTTTATCAGCTCAACAAGGTTGCCGCTGGTCAGGCGCTCGCGGGAGAGATCATCAAGCCAGATCGAAACGCCTGCGTCTGAGAGTTTCTGGGTGGATTCGCTCATTACAAATAACCTTCTATCTACAGTCTAAAAATCAGATAAGAAAATATGGGGTGCGGTTGTGGAGACACTACAACACGCACGCTGCTGGGGCGGCGGGGTATCTAGTCATTGGACGCCCCACCGCCGCAGCTCTAGGCATGGGGCTACTGGGCCGCCTTGATCGACTCCTGTGCCGCAGCCACGACGGCCTGGGGGGTAATACCAAACTCGCGGTACAGGGTCTTCGCATCAGCTGAAGCCCCAAAATGCTCGATTGATACAGCACGCCCGGCCGACCCCAGAAGGTCGTGCCAGCTCATTGCCACACCAGCCTCAACCGATACGCGTGCCGCCACAGAAGAGGGCAGCACCGATTCGCGGTACTGTTCGCTCTGCTCATCAAACCATTCACGGCACGGCATCGACACCACCCGGGCGAAGACGCCCTGCTGGGCCAGCTGCTGGCGGGCCTCAATAGCAACCTCAACTTCTGAGCCGGTGGCAATAATAATAACGTCTGGGGTGCCCTCCGTATCTGCCATTACGTACCCGCCGCGTGCTGCACCTTCAGCGGAGGCGTACTTCTCTCTCCCTCACCGGGTACATCCTCACGCGTCCACACGGGCAGGTTCTGGCGGGAAAGCACCAGGCCGGCCGGGCGCTCTTGGCGCTCTAAGACAGTGCGCCATGCAACAGCGGTCTCGTTCGCGTCCGCCGGGCGAACAACATCAAACCCGGGGATGGCGCGAAGTGAGCTCAGGTGCTCAATGGGCTGGTGGGTGGGTCCGTCCTCGCCCACACCAATCGAGTCGTGGGTCCATACATACAGCGCCGGGATGCCCATCAGGGCGGACAAGCGAACCGCCGGGCGCTGGTAGTCGGAGAAAACGAAGAACGTGCCCGAGAACGCGCGGGTGGGGGGAGGAAAGCACAATACCGTTCACGATCGCTGCCGCTGCCTGCTCGCGAATACCGAAATGCAGCACACGCCCGTACGGGTTACCCGTCCAGTCGTCGGTGGTACGTGCTACCGGGTTAAAGGAATCTGCGCCGGTAATAGTAGTCAGGTTCGACCCCGCCAGATCCGCCGACCCGCCCCACAGCTCGGGGAAGGTTTCTGCAATGGCGTTAATGACTTTGCCGGATGCGGCACGGGTCGCGAGCGGTGATCCTGCCTCGAAAACGGGGAAAGCTTCCCGGTAGTCTGCAGGAAGCTGGCCAGCGATCAGACGGTCGTACAGTTTCGCGGCTTCGGGGTTAGCCGCACGCCACGCGGTCATCTTCTGATCCCACGCCTCGTGCGCTTTAGCGCCACGCTCACGCAGGGTGCGGGTGTGATCCAGCACCTGCTGGTCAATGAAGAAGCTCTTGGCGGGGTCGAACCCTAAAAGCTCCTTCGTGGCGGCGACCTCTTCAGCCCCCAGCTTGGCGCCGTGAACCGCGCCGGTGTTCTGCTTATTCGGGGCCGGGTAACCAATAATAGTGCGCAGCTCAATGAACGAGGGCTTATCGGTTACGGCTTTTGCGCGCTCAATAGCGGCGTACAGTTCCGCGACGTCTTCAACATAGTTGCCGGTGCGCGTCCAATCTACACTCTGAACATCCCAGCCGTATGAGGCGAACCGGGCGGGAACGTCTTCGGTGAAGGCGACATCAGTGTCTTCTTCGATGGAGATGTGGTTGCGATCCCACACCACAATCAGGCTGCCCAACTGCTGATGCCCGGCGAGCGCACACGCTTCGGCGGTGACGCCTTCCTGCACATCCCCTTCGGAGGCAATGCAGAACACGTGATGGTCAAAGGGTGACTGCCCGGCTGGGGCCTTGGGGTCAAAAAGCCCACGCATGTAACGCTGAGCGTAGGCGAAACCAACGGCGGATGCCAGCCCCTGGCCGAGCGGGCCGGTGGTGATCTCCACGCCCTTAGTGTGCTTGTATTCGGGGTGCCCGGGGGTTAGCGCACCCCAGGTACGCAGTGATTCGAGGTCGCCCATCTCAAGGCCGTACCCGCCGAGGAAGAGCTGGGTATAGAGGGTGAGGGAGGTGTGCCCGGGGGAGAGGATGAAACGGTCACGTCCCTGCCAGCGGTCGTCGCCTGGGTCTTGGTTCATAACTTTCTGGAAGAGTAGGTAGGCGACCGGTGCTAGGCTCATGGCGGTACCGGGATGCCCTGAGCCTACCTTTTCAACAGCGTCGGCGGCGAGTATGCGGGCGGTATCGACCGCACGCTGATCAACGTCGGTCCACTCCAGCTTCTCGTTTAGGTTTGGCACGTGATTTCCCTTCATGATCTGTACGATGCGCGCCCGCGCAGTGTGCCGTGCGCGCCTCTGAACGGTATAACCCAATGACGCATGCGTTATTCCCGACCCCCATTGGTTGGGCTGCTGCCTGTGGTGGGCGGACCGGGAACGGGTGATGACGCGAGGCTACCAGCTTCATCTATAAGGATAGTCCACGATGGAGCCTCTCCAAGGTTATTGAAGTGGTGAATGGGAGAGAAACCGGGGCTGGAACGCTATCCGCTTAAAGTCATCCACGTTGTAAGCGGATGCACACGGGCCTACAATATAGGTAGCCATGCCTGTAACTCCACCGTGTATGGGCGCCTCGGTCGGCGGTTTGTCCGCTGCTGGTTGCGCCTTGGGAAAGTCCCTAGCCACGCGGAATACGGGTGCACACACGCACACACCAAGGAGCCCACAGTGAAGGGTCATACTATTCAACAGGTGCGCGCCTGCGCGCCTGCTGCCCCTGCCGGGGATACAGTTGAGAGGCCCGTTGGCCTCAGGCGCAAAATAAAGGCGTATATTCACCTGACGAAACCTCAGGTGATTGAGCTGCTATTGGTCACCACGGCGCCAACGATGATGTTTGCTGCACACGGTATGCCCAGTTTCTGGCTCATGATGAACACCCTTATTGGTGGTGCTATGGCGGCAGGGGCGTCGGGGGCGTTTAACTGTTATATTGACCGCGATATTGACCGTAAGATGAAGCGCACCGAGAAGCGGCCTCTGGTGACTGGGGAGCTGAGCGACCGGGAAGCTATCGTGTTTGCCTGGGTGTTAGCAGTGGTTTCGGTGGCATACCTGTGGTTTATGGTGAACCCGCTCTCGGGCGTGCTGGGTGTGGTCGCTATCCTGCTGTACGTGGTTTTCTACTCACTGTATTTGAAGAAGCGCACTACCCAGAATATTGTGTGGGGCGGTATCGCCGGGTGCATGCCGGTGTTTATTGCGTGGGCGGCCGTGAGGGAAACCATTGAGTGGCCAGCCCTGGTGCTGTTCACGGTGATTTTCTTGTGGACGCCGCCGCACTATTGGCCGTTATCCATGAAATATGCCGAGGACTATAAGGCGGCAGGGGTGCCGATGCTTGGGGCGATTGCCCCAGCGCATTCGGTCTCAGTCCAGGTGGTGCTGTACGGGTGGGCTATGGTGATCTGCTCGCTGTTGCTGGTCCCTGTAGGAGGCGCGGGCTGGGTGTATGGTCTTAGTGCCGCGGCGGTGGGTGCCTGGTTCCTGTACCAGTGCCATAAACTGCACCTGCTGGCTTTGGCCCAGAAGGCTACGAGCCGAACCGCGATGGTGGTGTTTCACGGCTCAATCACATATCTGACAATCCTGTTTATTGCGTTGGCGATCGACCCATTTGTGGGCGGCCCTATTATGGAGTCGTTTATTTTCTAGGTGCCCACATGCGCGTCTTATAGAGTTCGGGGGCGTCCCTCACCGGGGTAATAGGTGAGGGACGCCCCTTACGTTTTACTGTGGTGAGGTGCGCTGCACCCTGCGGCTTAGCGCCAGTTCACGCGCTGTGCGTGAGGTGAGCGTCAGCTGCCGTTCAATGAGGGATATGGCGGCCCATGTAAACAGTCCGGAGCCGAGCATGTGGGCTTCCACTAAGAGGGCAGGCAGGCCGGTGTTGTACTGGATGTACCCGATGGTTCCCTGGCAGGCAATAACCCCTGTCAGCACCGCAAGGGAGAACTTATACGCCTTAGGCAGAGCATATGCGCGTACTATCAGGTACAGGGTGATGAGGGATACCAGGTATACCCACACCGCCCAGGCGTGCAAACGGGCTATAACTATTGGATTGAAATCGTGGCGGTGGGTGCGCGGGTCTCCCGCATGCGGCCCTGTCCCGGTTACTACCGTACCCATAAACACAAGAAACACGACCAGCACCAAGCCGAACCACCCGAGCACCTGGACGGAAACACGGCCTTTTTTACTGAATGCGCTGTCAAGGTTTTCGGCTGCAGCCGTGGCGGGCTTAAAGTAGCGGCGCACCCTATTAATCAGCACGGCGGCCAGACCAATCATGACGGCGGAGGCCATGTAGTGGGCGGTCACCATCCACGGGTTTAGCCGCTGCCACACGGTAATACCGCCGATAACCGCCTGCAGGGGGATGCCCCAGAGCAGCAATAGCGTCAGGTTAAACAGGTCACTGTACCGCGAATTCTGGGCGCGCAGACCGGTAAAAAGCTTGGGAAGTACGGAACGTACTGTAGCCTGCGGCAGGGCTAACCGTAGTACCGCAAAGAACGCGAGCACCGTAATGACCATGAGCACAAATGTGAGCATCCGGTTACCAAATTCGACGAAGCCGTGGATCCCCTGAGCTGGGGTGGTGGTCCATTGTTCATCGGTACAGCGCGGCCACGTGTCGCACCCCAACCCCGAACCAGTAAGGCGTACCACGGCACCGGTGACGATCAGCAACAGGTTAGCCAGTGCGGTGCCCACCGCCGTGTACAGCACCCAGGGGGTGTATTCGGTGGGGGAGAGCTTATCTTTAAGCGTGGTAATCATGATGACCTTTTCCGACGGTGTGTGAGCGTCTGCATGCTGCAAGGGCACGGCCTGCTGAGAGCGGTGGGATACCTGCGGCGGGGTTGCGTAGTCCAGAATATCAGTGGCTAATCGGACCACTTAAATTTGCGGGAGGCAATGAACCCCACAATGAGTGCCCACCCCAGCAGCACTAGATGCGGCAGCGGCAGGAACACATCTTTCAGGTAGTCGCCACGCATGGCTTCACCAAGCGCCCCCGAAGGCAGCAGTGAAACAATAACGCGGTACACTTCAGGGAAACTATCAATGGGGATCAGTACACCTCCGGCACCGGCAAGGATAACCCACGCAATGTTAACAATGGCGAGGGTCGCCTCCGCCCGCACGGTGCCAGCAATAAACAGACCCAGGGCGGTAAACGCCGCAGCACCAAGCAGCAGCGTGCTCAACGAGCGGTACATCTGAAAAATATCGGGCCTCCAGCCGAGCCCAAAACCCACGATGCTCACAAGCACAAACTGGATAGCAAGCACCGTCAGAACCGCAATCACTTTGCCAATAATCAGGCCGTTGCGCCCCAGAGGGGTGGTGGAAAGAAACCTCAGCACACCGTACCGCCGGTCGAAACCGGTGGCGATACCCTGCCCCGAGAGCGCAGTCGAAATCACGCACAGCGCAAGCACCCCGGGAACAGCCACGTTCATGCGGGTCGTGCCCATACCCTCGGCGTAAGAATCAAGGAAGCTCGTGTAACGCAACGCAAAGAGCGCCATGACGGGGAAAGCAATATTAAGCATGAGCTGCTCGCCGTTTTTAAGCATGGCCAGCGTCTCATAACCGCCCTGAGCAAGCACACGCTGCACCCCGGATGCCGCGCGCGGTTCGGTGAACGTATCAGCCTCGGCGGGCGACTCGGAGGCGGGGCCGGTTGGTGCGGTCTGAGTCATCGAATATCACGTCCCGAAATGTCGAGGAATACGTCTTCTAGGGTTTTAGGTTCCATCTTCAAACTGATGGGCATTATATAGTGCGCAGTGAGCGCAGCTGTGAACGCCGAAAGGTGCTCCGGGGTGAGCGGCCCGCGTAACTCGTACTCACCCGGTGTCCCCGGCGTGTAGGGGGTGTGCTCAATAAGTTCCACGCCGCCGCGCAAACCTACCGGCAGCAGCTCTTCCCGGGCAGGAGTGTGCGCGTTGAGGGTGTAATGTAACCGTGCGGTGCCGTCCCCGGCGACCAGTTCGGGGACGGTACCCTCAAGAACGGTTTTACCTTTTTCAATAATGTACACATAATCGGCAAGTTTCTGCGCGTCATCAATCAGGTGGGTGGTGAGAATAATTGCCACTCCGGCCTTTCGCTGCTCCCGGATAATATCAAACACTACGTTGCGGGACTGCGGGTCAAGCCCGGCCGAGGGCTCGTCCAGGAACAGTACGCTGGGACGCCCAATAAGTGCGGCAGCTAATGAGACCCGCTGCTTCTGCCCGCCGGAGAGACGGCGAATAGTGGTGCCGTTAAAAGATGCAATGCCGAGCCTTTCTACCAGCTCATCAACGGAGGCAGGATGAGTGTACATTTTCGCCACATGGTGCAGCAGCGGGATGGGCCGCATAGCGTTGGGAAGCCCACCATCTTGCAGCATAATACCAACGGCGGCACGTAACTCCGGTGAGGCGTGAAGAGGGTTCTCGCCAAGAAGTTTCACAGTTCCGCAGTCGGGGGGCCAGAAGCCCTTGGGCACAGGCTAGGGTGGTGGTTTTCCCTGCCCCATTTGCCCCTAAGAGCACCGTCACCTCTTCGGGGTACACCTGCAGGCTCACCCCGTCTACGGCGCGGTGCATGCCACGCTCAGTGAGACGCTCGGGGTTTTTCTCACGGAAAGAACGCGAAGGTTTGAACTCTTTAACGAGGTCGGCGATTTCCAGCGCTGCCCCATCGCCATTACCGCGTGCAGTCTTGCCGGATACATCTTCTTTAGCCACCCCTCTATCTTAAGCCCTGAGAGAGACTATCTTAAGTCGAGCGCGTGCGTGTCGGTTCTGCGGCGAGGGCACTCCGTCTCAGCGGCGTGCGAATCCCTGACGCGGGCGCATTCTGGGGGTATATGAGCGTTGTCCAAGGCTGCATAGCGGTGGGCTAAGGGTGCAGGTGGGCGGGCGGGATTCTTTCCCCAAAAACACTGGTGTGTGTCATATATGCTTACCTTTCTACCCATTTAATGCACTAATTTATGCGAGAAGGAGCACCTTACTAGCCAGCCGGGAAGTAATTAGGACATACTTTAGTTGTGTATTCCGTGAACAAGACATCTGCGAAGGGGACAAGCTCCCCACATTCGAAGAAGTCGAGCTCCGGCGCACGCAAGGCAGAGGCTGAAGAACGTACCCGCGACCGAGTCCTCCGCGGGGTTCTCAACCACGGTCCCGTTTCTGCGGCTAATCTGGGTGAGCTTCTGAGTCTCACCCCAGCCGCTGTGCGTCGCCATCTCGACGCACTTGAGCAGGCCAACATGATCGAAGTTGCCCCGCTCAAACAGTATGGTGCGGGCGCAGGGCGCCCCGCCCGGCGCTACGTCATCGCCCCTCAAGGGCACGAGCGCCTAGGAAACGACTATCTACTCATTGCGCGAAACGCCCTCGAAATGCTGCGCGACACCGTCGGTGAAAGCGCACTTGAAGCATTCGCATCCGCCCGAGCCGCCGAAATGGAAGCCCGCTACCGCCCCGTGGTGGAAGCAGCTGGTGATGATGTTGCAGCCCGGGCTAAAGCGCTCGCCGAGGCTATGAGCCGTGACGGTTTCGTGGCGACCGCGCAGTTCACCGAACCGCCCGCCGGGCGGAAGGTGCCAGAACACTTCCTCGCCAGCATACAGCTGTGCCAGGGGCACTGCCCCGTACGTGATCTCGCCGAAGACTTTCAGGTCTTTTGCGAGCAAGAGACCTGGATTATTTCCGATCTTTTGGGTGTTGACGTACGGAGGCTTTCGACCATGGCAGGGGGAGCACACGTGTGCACCACACACGTTCCGCTTAACCGGGTTCCCGAGACGGCTGAGCCGGAGACATCCGCCGCGCCGCATCCCGAGGCCACGGAAAGCACACCCGATGCAGCGACCGCCGCATCCGACCCCGTGAAACGCTCCCGTTAAGGAGTCCAGTATCGGGGTGTGAGGATGCGCCTAGCGCGCTGAGCGAGAACCTCACACGAACACCGCGCCCACATGAATCACGGGTGGCGGGACAGAAATTTTATTCACCCATCGAAGAAAGGCCGTAATGACCGAGAAAGTTGAGCGCGAAGCCAACGACACCGTCATTTCAGAGATCCTGGAGATGAACCCCGAACTCGAAGGTATTGGTAACTACGAGTACGGCTGGGCAGACTCTGACGTGGCGGGTCAGGCGGCAAAGCGCGGCCTCGACGAGGCCGTTGTGCGCGATATTTCCATGAAAAAGAACGAACCCGAGTGGATGCTGAACATGCGTTTGAAGGCGCTGAAGTTCTTCGAACGCAAGCCCATGCCCACTTGGGGTGCTGACCTCTCAGAGATTGACTTCGACAATATTAAGTACTTTGTGCGCTCAACTGAAGGGCAGGCGGAGTCGTGGGAGGAGCTTCCCGAGGATATCCGCATCACCTATGAGCGTCTGGGCATTCCCGAGGCGGAACGTAACTCGCTGGTCGCTGGTGTGGCCGCACAGTACGAGTCTGAGGTTGTGTACCACCAGATCCGTGAAGATCTGGAAGCGCAGGGCGTGATCTTCGTCGATACCGACACCGGTTTGCGGGACTACCCGGAGCTTTTCAAAGAGTACTTCGGCTCGATCATCCCCATCGGCGATAATAAGTTCTCTGCTTTGAACACCGCCGTGTGGTCCGGCGGGTCGTTTGTGTACGTCCCCCCGGGGGTGCACGTGGAAATCCCGCTGCAGGCGTATTTCCGTATTAATACTGAGAACATGGGCCAGTTTGAGCGCACCCTCATTATCGCGGATGAGGGGTCCTATGTGCATTACATTGAGGGCTGTACCGCCCCCATCTACAAGTCTGACTCGCTGCACTCGGCGGTCGTTGAGATTGTGGTGAAGAAGAATGCACGCGTTCGCTACACCACCATCCAGAACTGGTCGAATAACGTGTACAACCTGGTGACTAAGCGCGCTGTCGCCCACGAGGGCGCCACCATGGAATGGGTGGATGGGAACATCGGCTCGAAGGTTACCCAGAAGTACCCCGCAGTGTATATGGTGGGGGAGCACGCTAAGGGCGAGACCCTGTCGATTGCCTTCGCGGGTGAAGGACAGCACCAGGACACCGGCTCTAAGATGGTGCATATTGCCCCGAATACCTCTTCAACGATTGTGTCGAAGTCGGTGGCACGTAACGGTGGGCGCAGCGCATACCGCGGTCTGGTGCAGGTACGTGAAGGCGCTAAACACTCCAAATCCTCGGTGGTCTGTGATGCCTTGCTGGTGGACACCGTCTCCCGTTCGGACACCTACCCTTATGTGGATGTGCGCGAGGATGATGTGACGATGGGCCACGAGGCGACCGTCTCCCGCGTCTCTGAGGAGCAGATGTTCTACCTCATGCAGCGCGGCCTAGCTGAGGACGAGGCAATGGCGATGATCGTGCGCGGCTTCGTTGAGCCGATCGCCCGTGAGCTGCCGATGGAGTACGCGCTCGAACTTAACCGCCTCATCGAACTTCAGATGGAAGGATCTGTGGGCTAATGCCGAACACCGAAGAAACCCTGGGCTATCACGCCCCGATCATCCCCGGCATGGACCAGGAAGGTGAGAAGCTCGCCAGCGAGCTTGTGCATGATGACACCATCCTGCGCGCCACCGAGGAGCACCACCAGGGGTCGAACCCCAATAACGTGCAGAAAACCCTTGATGCTTCCCGTGCTGAGCGCATGACCTCGTACAAGGTGGAGGATTTTAGCCCCCTCACCGGCCGTGAAGAGGACTGGCGTTTCACCCCGCTTAGCGTTTAGGCGGGCTGCACACCGATTCCCTGGAACACTCCGCACCCGCGCCGAAAATTACCGCTCCCTCTGCGGTAGTGGTTGAGGAGGTGCAGCGTGAGGATGAGCGTATCGGTCTGGCAGGTGTACCTGAGGACCGTGTTGCCGCAAACGCCTGGAGCCACTTCAAAACCGCAACCGTGGTAACTATCCCTGCAGAGGCTGAGCTGACCGAGCAGGTTGAGATCGCTATTGCTGGCACCCACCGGGATCCTGCCGCGCAGCACCTTGTGGTTGAGGCTAAACCGTTCTCGAAATCGGTTGTGGTGATTCGTCACACCGGTTCAGCGACCCTGGCTCAGAATATTGAGTTCTTGGTGGGCGACTCCGCGCAGCTGAGCGTCATCTGCGTGCAGCAGTGGGACGATGACGCTGTGCACGCTTCCGCACAGTACGCGAAGCTGGGCCGCGATTCACGGTTCAAACATGTGTGCATTTCCCTCGGCGGCGACCTGGTGCGCGTCACCCCCTCCACCAAGTTCACGCAGCCCGGGGCGGAAACCGAAATGTACGGCCTCTACTTTGTGGACGCTGGTCAGCATATCGAATCCCGCCTGTTCGTGGATCACTCCGTACCGAACTGTAAATCGCGTGTGACCTATAAGGGCGCGCTGCAGGGTAAGGGCGCACACTCCGTATGGGTGGGTGATGTCCTGATCGGTAAGGATGCGGAAGGCACCGACACTTACGAACTGAACCGTAACCTGCTTCTTGAGGTTGGCCCCCGCGCAGACTCGGTGCCGAACCTTGAGATCGAGACCGGACGTATTGAGGGCGCGGGCCACGCGTCGACTACCGGTCAGCTGGATGATGAGCACCTGTGGTACCTGCAGGCGCGCGGTATTCCTGAGGCTGAGGCGCGCCGTCTGGTGGTGCGCGGCTTCCTCAACGAAGTGATCCAGCAGATCCGTGTGCCCGAACTTGAAGAGCAGCTCACCGATGCGCTCGAAGAAGAGCTCGCCCTCAGCAACAACTAAGCATCCCCCCACTAGGAGAAATAATGTCTACCCTTGAAATCAAGGACCTGCACGTCTCGGTCATCCTGGACGACGAAAACACTAAGCCCATCCTCAAGGGCGTGAACCTGACCATTAAATCCGGTGAGATTCACGCCATTATGGGTCCCAACGGCTCGGGTAAATCTACACTGGCCTCCACCATCGCGGGGCACCCGAAGTATCAGATTGACTCCGGCCAGATTCTGCTTGATGGTGAAGACATCACCGAGATGAGTGTGGATGAGCGTGCCCGCGCCGGCCTGTTCCTGGCGATGCAGTACCCGGTGGAAATTCCCGGTGTCACCATGTCCAACTTCCTGCGTTCGGCCAAGACTGCGGTGGACGGGAAAGCCCCGAACCTGCGCACCTGGACTAAGGACGTGAAAGCGGCCATGGAGCAGCTGAAGATTGACCCAACGTTCGTGTCCCGCAACGTGAACGAGGGCTTCTCCGGCGGTGAGAAGAAACGCCACGAAATTCTGCAGCTTGAACTGCTCAAGCCCAAGTTCGGCATCCTGGATGAGACCGACTCCGGCTTGGACGTGGACGCGCTGAAGGTTGTTTCTGAGGGCGTGAACCGTGCCCACGAGTCGAACGACATGGGCGTTATGCTCATCACCCACTACACCCGTATCCTGCGGTACATCAAGCCGCAGTTCGTGCATGTTTGTGGATGGGAAGATGGCAGACCAGGGCGGCCCCGAGCTGGCTGACCGTCTGGAAGAAGAAGGCTACGTAGCCTACACTGGCAAGAAGTAGTTTTACCACTACCTCTCTCTTTCGAAAGAAGGTGCATCATGACTGAAACGGTGCAGGCACGCCCCTCCCAGGAGGACATCGAAGAGGCGCTCAAAGAAGTTATTGACCCGGAGCTCGGCGTGAACATCGTCGACCTTGGGCTGCTGTACGGTATGCGCTGGGACGATAACGGCACCCTCATCCTTGATTTGACGCTCACCACGGCTGCATGCCCGCTGCAGGACGTCATTGAGGAACAGGTGCAAGCAAACCTCGATAACGTGGTCGCCGAGTGGCGCGTGAACTGGGTGTGGATGCCCCCGTGGGGTCCGAACGGATTACTGAAGACGGGCGCGATATGATGCGCGCGCTCGGGTTCAATATCTAAAAGCCCACGTACAATCTGTGCACCAGATAACGTGAGCTTCTCCTTAAAACTAACGGCATCGCCCGATACTCTCACAGTAGAAGGCGATGCCGTTAGCTTATTAAACTATGGGATAGTTTGAGAGTGTTGCCTCATTATTCTCCGAGGCTGAGCAGGGTGAGGCTTTTCGCGTATTTTTTCGCTAGGCGCTCCCGGGTTTCCTCATCTAAGAGGGCGGTACGTTCCGGGTCAGTGTTATCGGCAATATCGGCGTGCTTCACCAACCGGGCAAGCTCATTTGCCCGTACCCGTGCTATGGACTGTTCTAAGGTCTCGCCCTTGCGTTTGGTGAGGGCATCCACCGCATCCACAATACTGACTGAGAAGTAGCGTGCTAAATAATCGAGTGTCACGCCTGTGTCTTCAACTGTGTCGTGCAGAAGCGCCACAATCTGCGCCTCAACCCGCATATTCTCGGGGGCCAGCTTACGTACCGCAAATGCCACACGGCGCGGGTGAGTAATATAAGGGCGCCCAATCTTATCAGTCTGCCCTGAGTGTGCCTGATCCGCGATGCTGTCGGCCAGACGAATCATTTCCTTGAAGTAGTTATTCGTCATCATTGAACTCCTTCAATAGCGTTTTTCTACTCTACGCCGCTTTGGGCAAATGCGCATCTTAAAACACCCATCCCGCAGCGCGGCGCGACCCCGTAATACGTCGTAAACTGAGGTATAGCCGGTGTGGTTTTGTCTCTTCATCGCCTAATACCCAGAACGGATGGGAAGAATATATGCGAGGAACACTTTACGAACGGTTCACACACCTGTACCCGTACCATCATCAAGTGCTAACCGCCGGGCTTACCTGGGACGAAGTGGAATCCCTCTATGGTGAAGCGAGCGGGGATGAGCTGACGAGGCATAATACCTACCCGGTGATCCTCGCCGTTGATGAGGGGTTACTTACCCGTATCGAGCAGAACGTCACCGATTTTATGCGCTACACCGGCCGGGAACCGAGACCGGTTACAGCCCGCAGCTTGGGGGAGTATGCGGGGAATATTATTGGGGAATATGAGGTGCGCACGCTTGATACGACTACCAGTGAAGTGGCCGAAAAGATATTCCAACAGCTTGAACGGCACCCTAGGGTGTGTACCTACAAAAGGCGTACCGATAAGATCACGGAACTCTTCAGTCCAGGATTTACTCCTGTGGATGTACCCTACTGTGTTCCCGAGGCGCTGGTATCTGCCTCCGCCACGTGGGGAGCTGACACACTGCTTGTTCTTGTAGATTTTCCGGTGGAACAACCAGCCGATGTACTCGCACACGTACCCTGTGTACCCGCAGAAACACCCTTAGATACGCCTGCGTTCTACGCCCTCACCCGCTACTGGCAGGAGTACACCTACGCCACGCTCGCCTACATTGACCGGTACGGCATCATACTGTACCGCCAGTTCCCTCCTGAGTCTCACGAAGCCATGCAGTTAGCCGCTGAACACGACCTAGTTAGCGTGGGGGCTTGCCGTCAGGCAAACGGAACTCTTGATGAGCTCGCCCAAAGCCTTCACACCCAAAACTATGGGCGAGTATACTGGGGCGGCGGCCTGCAATAATAAGCAACGCTGCGACTGTTACGAGTAAAACTTCGGTAGGGTAGTGTCATGCCCGCACAACTGACGAAAGGCTCACCATGGCGGCAGGCATATACAAGAAGTTCGTTGAGCTTTTACCCTACCCGCTGCGTCTCATAGAGAACCCTACCCGAACGCAGGATGTAATGGGCCCCTACCGCGAACTTCTCAGTGAAGGAGCCCGTGAAGGGTTCACACCCGTGATCCTAACCCTCACCGAGGCACTGCTAGAAGCAATGCGGATGAACCTCGCAGACTGGGCGGGCTGCTCCCAAGAGCAGACAGACGCCTGCGCCCTTACCGCCTACACGCAACAGCTGGTTGAGAAGTACCGTTCGGCGCTGCGGGGCACCACCACGATGGATATAGCGCAGCAAGCTTTCACCGGTACTCACCCCGCTGCGGCTGCCGCGCTTTTTCAGGGGGCCGGTGGGGGGACTAGCTGATTTCTACGATCACCCCGATTTCACACTCCATAATGACGCCTCGGATAGTGAACCGGTTTTCCTCGCAGCCCACCAGGTTGAAGACGGCATGGCGCAGCCGGGTTCCTTGATCGTCATAGCAAAAATACCCGTCCAGCATCCCGCCGATATACCCGCCTACCTGCCTACCGGCGGCTGGAATAACTGCCCCAGCACCGATACCCAATTGGCTATCGCCCACTACTGGTACGAGAAATACGGGGCGTACATAGCAGCGGTAGGAGGCGATAAAGAGCTGGAATTCAACGTCACCCGACCCAGTACCAACCCCGAAGACACAAAACGGTTAGCGGCAGAACAGTATATTTTCTGCCCCGAACTAGTTGGGCCTATCTGCAGCAGTTTTGAGGAACTGGCACAGGGGATATACCGCAACCGTCAATGGTACTTTTGGTGGGAATAACCAGACGTGTAGCACAGGGCTGCAACATTCTGTAGGGTTTTAGTAGCAATAATCGTTATTGGAAGGAAAGAACAGTGCCTGAACAAACTCCCACTGAGGTATACGAACAATATACCCGCATCTTCCCCTACCCGCACGAGCGTATCACCGAAGGTACTTCGGCCGAGCAGATCATGGGCCGCTACTACACGCTGCTGGCTCAAGGGAAAGAACAGGGGTATGTGCCCGTATTTGTTCGCATCACCGACACCTTGCTTGAAGACATTCTTTTCAAGCTTGCAGATGAGCATAACCTGCCGGACGAGCTGGACCTCATAACCCCAGATCACGCCCGAGCATACACCCACAATATGCTTGAGAAATACCGTGCCTCCCTCAAGGATTTATCTGTTGAAGAGCGTGGGAAGAAGGAAATTGCGGAAAACCTTGACCTGTTTCTTGAGGACGAAGAAGCCTTTTTCCGAAACATGGTGGAAACTTTCAAAGAACCCTCGTTCCTGCCTGACGGTATAGAGCACACTGAACAGCCGGTATTCGTTACCATCAACTCGTTTGAAGGCGGCGATAACATAACTGAAGGTGAGCTTCTGCTGGTTCAGGTTCCAACCGATAACCCTGCGGATATTCCCGCTTACCTGCCCTTTGGCGGGTGGAATGACTGCCCCGACACCGAAAGCCAGCTGGCATTCACTCATTACTGGTACCAAAAATACGGTGCGATACCCGGACTGCTGGACGGGCACGACACGCTGGAATTCTATGTTGAACGCCCCGTGACCGACCCTAATGAGGCAAAACAGCTGGCGGTTGAACAATTTGCGTTCTGCAGCGACGCCCCGACGCAGGTTTTTGACAGTTTTGAGACGCTAGCGACCGCTATCCACCACAGCAAACAGTGGTACTTCTGGTGGGACTAAGACCCCACCCAACGGTAGCTGCCATGAAAGCAGTTTCGGCGGGGCGGCCAGTACGAAAATATCGTATTTCGTGCCGATAGCCGACCCGCACGGGGGCTTTGACGGCTGCGTGGAAGAGGACGGCTAGAAAGCGCGTTCACCCACCCACACGTAGGAACCTACAATAGTGCGCCCCACCCCTAACGCGTTACGGAGTGAGGGCGCATTGTGCGGGTGGATCGTTCCCCAAAGTGCGCTGCCTTGGTTTATGGCAGTGCTGTGACTGATGCTGTTCATGCCGTGCCACAGTACCGCATTCGCCAGTTTCTGCCCAGAAACGGTGCATCCAAGCAGATCTCCTCAACACTGTACCCGTGCACGCCCTGTTCGCCGCGTGCCGCGAACGCCAGCACACCCGCCTGCGTCTCATCCACCAGCACCTGCCGTAAGAGGCCATCGGAGGCCGCATCGGCTAAAGACTGGGCGTCTTGTGGGGTGGCCCATTCCGGTAAGTCTGGTTTAACCTCGGCAATATCCGCGTAAATACGCGTGCATAAGGCGGCGGCTTCCCCTGAGCTGATTGGGGCCAACTGTACCCGCGCCACATTTTTCGGTGCGGGGCGCTCAAGTAGCGTCTTCAGCTCACCAGAGACAAGGTGCATATCAAAAGCTGAGCCTTGCGCACCGGTCGTTTTCCGCAATTCAGACAGCAGATGATCCGTGCTGCCCGGAACGAAAAACCGCGCACATACAGGCCTGAATTGTGCATATTCGCTCAGCACTAGGTGCGTGAGGCGGGTGATACTGTGCGCATCGCACGGGATATTGGTGGCCACCACATCCACGAAAGGCCGTTCCAGATTTTGCCCCCGGTACCGGATACCCGTTAAGGCCTGGTACTCGTTTACCCCGGTATCGGTGGGGAGCTCAATGACTCGATTAGCCCACGCCTGCGGGTCCTTAGGGGCCTCATACTCCAGGTTCGGGGCGACTGCGTCCCGGTACTGCTCACCGAACGTTAGGGAGGTACGCTCGTGAACCTCGGCGGCAAAATGCTCAGACCGCCTTGAACGTAGAAGGTCTGGTTCGGAGGTGGCGATGCTCCAAGCGCCCGGGATTAGCTCATCTATGGTAGTTTCTGACACCTTCCCAGCATACCCGTAGGCACACCGCAGAACAGAACCGGGCGAATAACCAGTTACTTAGCCAGCAGCGTACTAGAATTATGCGCCAAATAACTCCCAAAAATTAGGTTATTTAGAGAGGTTTGGGGTGGGACAAGGAGCGTATAAAGCCGTCTAAAAATACCCCAACTAGGCAGGACCTTGAAAACAGCGCCGAAACCCTAAAAACCGGGGTAGACTAGGGAGAACCAATCATCGGAGAAACCATGCCTGAGCCCTACGATCGTTTCATAGCTTTATATCCTTACCCCCACGAACGTATACGACGCGGCGAACCGCACGAAGAGCTCAACCGGCGTTATCTTAACCGTTGCGAGAAAGGCCGTGAGGAGGGGTTCACCCCCGTTGTGGTGGCCCTCGACCAGACCCTACTCGGCACCATGCTCAACAACATTTCCGTGCGTACCGGAGTCCCCTCAGAATCTGTAACCGCTGAGCAGGTGCGGCAGCACGCGCACACCATTATTGAGGAGTACCACAGTGCGTTAGCTGGTGCTTCGGTTGAATCTCTCGCCCACGCAGCTTTTGAACGGCTCAGCCCCGACACGTTTAAGGGCAGCTACCATGAGCTGATTGAGGGGGAAGCGCTTATTATACCCGGCGAGTACGGTACGGAGGCTACCGCCGTGCAGCCCAAACCGCTGACCCTTATGAGCGCCTACATTAATGAGGAAGCAGACACCCAAAATAGTGACGCGGCGGGGGAGCTCATACTTCTTGATATGCCGGTCACTGAACCAGCTGAGGCCTTAGCATACCTGCCCTTCGGGGGGTGGGTTGGGTGCCCTGATGCTGCTGACTTTATGGCGATCGCCCACTACTGGCAGGAGCGGGACGAAGCGGTACCGGCTGTAGTTGCCGCCCAATACACAGAGTTCTACACACCTGAACCCGTTAACACCACACTAGACGCCGCTATTTTGGCAGCAGAACAGTGCATGCTCAGCCCCGCCATGCTCACCGACGTATACCGCGGGTTCAGTAAGCTCTCTGAAAGCCTGTACGGCAGCCACAACTGGTACATTTGGTGGCGCTAAACACCTGGGACGTGCACGCCTCTAGCAGCAGGGTTACTCATCTAACCCGCGTGCGGCAAGAGCATCACCGGTTTTTTGCGCATAATCAACGGTCTGCACGACGAGGGGAGTAATCAGCCGCCACGTGGATTTAGCCGGTAACCCGCGTGCGGCAGCGGCTTTTAGCAACGTTCCCCAACGGTCCATAATCGCCGGAATTGACCGTATCATAAGCCCAATTGCTAGACCCAGCCGTTCGGGCCGCACCCCCACAAACCGCAGGGGTGCGCAGAACGTTACAACCCCATCAATAAGTACTGGCAGCGGGGTACTGGTGAGGATAATCCGTGAAGCGAGCGTGGCCGCTAGGAGCGTGGCAAGCACATCCGCGCCAAGGTCCCACCCGCCCCACAGGGCATAGTAGAACGCCAGGAGTATGAGAAGCCACCGCATGGCGTACAGCATCCGCAGCAGCTCCATTGTTTTTATACCCGCACTGTAGGCCAGTATGAGGCACACCGCGCATACCCCGAAGGCTACCTGCCACCCGGTGAGCGCAAGCAGGAGCATAAAAGCTGCGAAAAGGCACGCCTTGAGCCACAGCGGTACCCGGTGCACCGGTGTCGCTAAAGGACGGTATGAACCTATGAGCGCGGCACCCGGGGAGAATTTAGCCTGAAAACTACCGCCGCGTTTGGGGCGTGTGCGTTTACTCATCGTCGCTTCCTAATGTATCAGCGGCACCTCCGCGGGTGTGCTCATGGGGGAAGCCGTGGAAGCACCAGTTATGGTATGTGCGCACGGTGTCTGCGGCGGCACCGTGCGCCATGAGCCGTCCTTCGTGAAGGATAATCGCCTCATCGCAGGCGGCAGCCAAGTCAAGATCGTGGGTGCTAATCACCAGCATCTGGTTCAGCGTATTAAAGTGGCGCATGAGGTTCAGTCGATTCCGCAGGTCTAAAGTGTTGTCGGCTCGTCAAGGAGCAGCACCCGCGGATCGGTGGCCAATACGCTGGTGAGCGCTACCAGCTGTTTTTCCCCGCCGGAGAGCGAGAACACGCTCTGGTCCTGCTTGTCCTCTATTCCGCGCTGTGTCAAAAGCTCGTGGGCTTTATGCAGTCGCTGCTTGCGGGTCAGGGTGGGGTTCCGGCGCAGGCTCAGCTCAATATCTTCACGCACGGTGGGCATAATAAGTTGCGCGGCGGGGTCCGAGAAGATCATACCCACCTGTTGCCGTGCTTTGTGCGGGTGGGCGAGCGCATCCACCCCATTGACCTCCACCGTTCCTTCTGAGGGGTGCACCAGCCCATTAAAGAGGCCCAGAAATGTTGATTTTCCGCTTCCATTAAGCCCTAATACCGCGGTGCGGGGTGCCTCAAGGTGCACTGTCACCGAGTCGAGGATGCGCTGGTTCCCACCGTCGGGGAGGTCAACGGTAACGGTTACCTGGTGAGTGCGAAGATAGCAGGGGGTATCTGCGGCTTCCTGCGAAGTCTCTGCTACGCGTCGTCGTGAGAAGAACACCGGTGTTACCTAGCTGTTTTGGCGTATGCGCGCCCAGCCAGTGCGGGGAACGCTCGGTGAACCGCCGCCGCCGCGAGAGCCGCTACGACCGCTTTGGCGGAATCAGGCAGCGCGAAAGATATGACGATACCAGCTGCTTTTTCGAAGGGCATGCGCCCGTTGAATATGAGACCGATGAGGCCACCGGTTGAAAGCGTCACGAACCCGATCATCGCTGCTGCCGCAAGTAGTATCACGGTAAGTGCCGGGTTGAGGCGGCGGCGCACTACCAGGTAGGCCACCACCCCGGCAGCGAGTGCCCCAAAAGGGTAACCGATGAGGTATCCGCCGGTGGGGCCAGCTAGTGAGCCGAAGCCTGAGCCGCCCTGCGCAAAAATAGGCAGGCCCAGGCACCCCATAAGAACGTAGAGGCTGGTCGCTGCGAAGGCGCGGATCCCGCCTAGAACGAGGGCAGTCACGTAGATCGCTAGCGGGCCTAACGATAGTGGTACGGGTACGCCTGCGATCGGTATGGAAAGCGGCCCAAGTACCGCTATGAAAGCTGCGAAAACGGCTACTAGGGCAAGGTTACGGGCTGAGGATGGGCGGTACGGGGTGGCTGCAGACATGCGTTGGGGTCCTTAACACTTGGTGGATAGAAATTTATTTGAACACTGTTCAAATTATAGGGGTAGTACTAGAGCCTTCGTGTATAGGCCTGTAAAAACATGTCATATAACGGTGCCTTATAGAGCCTAGTTCGTACTGAGTACCGTCGTACCGCCATGCGAGTCTGAAATAGCCCGCATGGTGCGCCATCGCGTAAACTTGAGAGGTTGCCGCCATAGTTGGCATCTGTCGCATACCCCACCCGAAAGATCCTGCATCGTGATTTCCGTACAGAACCTTGAACTTCGTGCTGGTGCCCGCCTGCTCATGGAAGAGGTCACTTTCCGTATTGATAAAGGCGATAAGATTGGGCTTGTAGGCCGCAACGGAGCCGGTAAAACCACTATGACTAAGGTGTTGGCCGGGCTTAATCTACCGGCGGATGGCACCATTACCCGTTCTGGTTCAATCGGCTACCTGCCGCAGGACCCCAAAGTGGATGATATGAGCCAGCTCGCCAAGGATCGTATTCTTTCGGCCCGGGCATTGGATGGTGTAGCGCGGAAGATGCGCCAGGCTCAAGATGATATGGCCAGCGAAGACCCGACGGTGCGCGCTAAAGGTATGCGCCGCTACGATAGGTTAGAAGCCGAGTTTATCGCTGGCGGCGGTTACGCGGCGGAGTCTGAGGCTGCGGTCATTACATCCAACCTTGACCTTCCCGAACGGGTACTTTCCCAACCCTTGTCGACCCTCTCGGGCGGGCAGCGCCGCCGCGTGGAGTTGGCGCGCATCCTCTTCTCAAACGCAGACACGATGTTACTTGATGAGCCCACCAACCACCTGGATGCTGATTCTATCCTGTGGCTGCGAGATTTTTTGAAAAATTTTTCGGGTGCTCTGCTGGTGATTAGCCACGACGTGGAGCTCATGGAACTGGTGGTAAACCGGGTGTTTTATCTTGACGCAAACCGGTGCGTGATTGACCAGTACAACATGGGGTGGAAAAACTATCTGATGCAGCGTGAGCAGGATGAACACCGCCGTAAACGCGAGCGTGCCAACGCCCAGAAGAAGGCGAACGCGCTTTTAGAACAGGCCAATAAGATGCGTGCGAAGGCCACAAAAGCGGTGGCTGCTCAGCAGATGATTAAGCGCGCGGAGCGTCTTATGCGTGGGGTTCAGGAAGAGCGTCAGGTCGATAAGGTTGCGGCAATTCGTTTCCCTGACCCCGCTCCCTGCGGTAAAACCCCGCTTTCTGCCCGGGGGCTGTCGAAATCCTATGGTTCGCTTGAGATTTTTACAGACGTTGATTTGGCCATTGACCGGGGTTCACGGGTAGTGGTGCTGGGACTCAACGGTGCGGGTAAGACCACCCTGTTGCGTATGCTGGCGGGTGCGACTCAGCCGGATACAGGTGAGGTGGTGTACGGTCACGGGGCGAAGCTGGGGTATTTCGCGCAGGAACATGAAATTCTTGAGGGTGAGCGCACTGTTTTTGAGAATATGAAATCTGCTGCGCCGGATCTGGATGATACGCGGGTGCGCACTATCCTTGGTTCATTCCTTTTCTCAGGTGATGATGTTGATAAACCGGCCGGGGTACTTTCGGGTGGGGAGAAGACCCGTCTGTCACTGGCTACACTGGTAGCCTCTAGCGCGAATGTGCTGCTGCTTGATGAGCCGACGAATAACCTTGACCCGGCTTCTCGGGAGGAGATCCTGAATGCTTTGAAAGCGTACACTGGTGCCATTGTGATGGTCTCGCATGATGAGGGGGCCGTTGAGGCGCTGAACCCCGAGCGGGTTTTGCTGCTGCCGGATGCGGTGGAAGATCTCTGGTCGAAGGACTATCAGGATTTAATTTCGTTGGCGTAGCACGCCGAAAACGGAGCCACATTATACCCGCCCGCCCTGGTTTTCCAACTGGGGTGGGCGGTATCTGTATATCGTGTGTGTCTCTGAAATACGGGGTGCACCACGGGGCGGGTATTGGTGCAGCTGAGCTGCGAAGAGGGGTTGTGTTTCTACGATTTAGTGTTGCTTTGTGCCCGTATCACCGTATTTTTGAGAGTTTTGCTGTGGGGTTTGCCGGAGAGAGTATTGGTTTTGAGATATTGGCTGCGGTAGTGATGGCAAAAACTGCTTGCGATTGTGGGTTTTCCGTATAAAAATCCGTTGTATTTTCGTTATATTGCGGACAGTAATGTGGGTTTCTGGAAATAGCGGTGTGTGTCTGCCTACATTTTGGGTTTTTGGCTGGAAAACCAATACTGCACGGGTCTACACTGGATGTGTTCCCGCTGATGCGAGGACGCAAAAGCAAAAGAAGGGGCTTGTCCTTGTAGGTCAAGCAAGCATATTGGGACAGGATTCCTTGTGCTGACAAAAGGAGAACATATGCACAACACTGAGTACGAGAAGTACCCCACCTCCGGTGAAGAGAACGTCGAGGTCGACGTCCACTGGCCCATCCAGGACGCATAAGCCGGAGAAGCTATAAAGGATTCGACGCCCCGCCCATCGTTTTGATGAGGCGGGGCGCTCCTGTGTCTTCTTGTGTCTGTGCAACGTTCCCAAAGGTTATTGATGTATGCCCAGCCCGGCTGTCTGTAGGGGGTAGGGGATGAGTCCACCAAGTGCGGCCGCATACCAGCCGATATAGAGGGTCAGTAACAGCACCAATCCTTTTTCGCGGGCGCTGCCAGCATCACCCAGAAGCGGTAAGGCCATGTAGCCACTTTTCTTCCAAAGTGCCGAAGCAACCGGAGGTTTAAGGATGATGGGGTATAACGGCAGAATTCCTCTGGTGGTCAGGGCATCTCCTATGAGGTGTATGGTTGCCCCTACTGAAATAGCCCAGGGGAGTAGGCTGAGCGAGCCAGTGGTGTAAGCGGCGTACCCCAGGATAATGGCCCCAATCCAGCCGCCTGGTGCACCGAGAACACGCAGAGCTAACCCACCAGAGAACCCCGCAAGTATGAGCGAAACCCAGGGGACACCCTGGTAGTGAGCTGAATACTGAAGTATGCGATAGCCCAGAAAGCGATGAGTCCTATCAGTGAATGGGTGCCTTTTCGGTGCCCACCACTTATAGCGCCCACCACGCGTGCAAGCCAGCGTGAAAGTGGCGGTATAGAGTTGGCGATACTGCCGTTGTGGTGATCAATATCGGGTAGCATACCCGCGCCAGCGCAGGCAAGAGTGGTAACGATCAGGGTGGGTGTATCGGGCACCTGCACCACACCGGTTTCAGCAAGTATGAGCCACCCGGCGGCCGCGCTCACGGTGTGCGAGTAACCCATCATAGGCGAAACCTCTTCGAAAATACTTTGCAAAAATCTTTTCTAAACAGGACTAACTATAGCAGGTTTTCGAAGTAAAATTCGATACAAATATATGCATGACTATCCGCGGCAGGAACGGTTAGAAAATATGTTTTACTAGGATAGTCAGCGCCGGGAATAAACGGAAAGAACATATAGCAGGGGAACGCTGCAGGTTGGCTGAGTATCTTCAGGCGGCATTGACGCAGACACCTCATACCCTACCGCAGCAGCCTGCTGCGTAGGTGGTTCGTCAGCGACAGAAAAGGTGTTTACGCCTTCCTGCGGACCCTCGCAACACGCCGTCGCCGGGTGTCGACCGGTTGGGCTTGCAGTTCTTACGAGAGCCCATCCAAAACGCGTCTTCCTCTTCTTCATCGGTGGGCCGGGAACGTTTCCTTGCGGGCCTGGGGCGTACGATCGACTTCATATGCGAGGGCATATCATCAATCATCTCCATTTTGCGAAGCACCACAGCCTCGTCTTCCTCACCCACGTAGGTGCCGTCCTCGTTGTAGAACTGCCCGTAGTAACGTTCCAGCTCCGCCGCCACCTGCGCATCCAGCTCATCGTTGCGCACTTTCTGCCGTGCACTCCAGAAATACACCACATAGATCAGTACCGCGAAAGCATACCACTGTAAAGAGTAGGAAAGGTTCGGCCCATTATCTAACTCGGGCTGCGCTTTCTGCTGCGGGCGGCTGGCAGCGGCTGGGTTCTCAGCATCAAGCAGCCCGTAGGCGCCAGCGCTAACTGGCTGTGAGGTGCGTTCGGCGATTTCCTTCAAATCAATAGAGGCCACCTGCCCCTGTGGTGCTTCTTTCCCTGTGGCAGATTCCCCATTATGCACGCGTGCAACAATACTCACCTGCCCCTGCGGCGGGGCGGGCACTTTCTCGCGCGGAGCCGCAGCATCTGATGAGCTGGCGGGTAACCAGCCGCGGTTTATCACAATCACCTGCCCGTCATCGGTGCGGAAAGGAACCAGCACCTCAAAACCGTTTTGCCCCTCATAGGGCCGGTTGCGGGCCAATAGGGTCTTCTCGGGAAGATACTGTCCACGCATCTGAACCGGATGCCATTGAGTATTAGGGTCGTAGTCTGTAAAGATCCGGGGCTTATCCTCCAGCCGGTAGGGGTCAGCATGGTAGTTCTGCACGATCAGAGAATTACGCCAGTCAAGAGCCTCCTTACGGCTCATCTGCCACCCCGCCAGGTACACGCACAGCACAGAAAACAGCACACACAGGATGAAAGCTAATATCCATTTGCTGGTGAGCAGAAAACGGTATGCGCGCATGAATCCTTCCGGGCGATGATAGAACAGAAACAGAGTTAACAGTACAGTGCCGCTGAGCGGGTGTCAGCTACTGTGGAAACGGCAGGGTCTGCTTCCAGAACTGGCGTTCTTTTAAGATAATTCTCTAACCATGCCGTATGCTCGTCGCAGGCAAGCCAGATTTTACGCCGCTGTGGGGTATGGATTTTTTTGGATTATTCCACAGGATCTGGTGGGTAGCCTCGGTAGTGCACCCTTTACGGGAACAGATATCCCCAGTGGGTGCTGCATCGCCTGAGAGCGAACCTAATAAGTCCACTGCTAGCCCCTCCTCACACTTTACTCTGCGACTAGGCCCGGTCAGGTCCAGCCGGGTGTGCCTGTAAATCAATGACCTCGGAGGTATTGTACGACGGCTTCCCAGAATCTTGTCCCTGCATGCTGGCGGTTAATGCCAGCTGGGGGACATTATGCTTGTAGGGAACGAACCCGCTATTGCGGTTTTTAGCTTCCCCATTGGCGATTACGACAGCCGCCCACGGCAGCACTGCTGAACCGGCTACAAAAGCCCACCGCATCCACCCGTCCACCAGTACCGCGCAGACAATACACACCACTCGCAGCGACATTTTAAAAATGTACTCGCGGGAGCGTTTATTAACCCGCTGCGAAAGCGGCTCATCCGCACCGGTAATACAGTATGCGTCATCTTGCTCCGCCTGATCTTCAGGGGCCTGTTCTAGTCGGTACCCGTGGTCGGCAAGGTCTTCAGCCGTCCAGTATTTTTCGGACACAGAATCCCTCCCCTTTAGCGCGTCGTGTGTGCTGTATCCATCTGTTGGTTGGGTGCGCCACACCCCGCTGCAACAGTTCGGTGCGGCCCTCAAAAGCCGCCATGTCTTCCAGTGTAGACCCCGTGGAACACTTTCAGCGTAGACCTGCAGAATATGAAGCGTTAAGAGTCCCGCCCGGCAGGCTGGGCATAAACGGCGTAAAATATTAGAAGACCAATAAGCCTACCTGTAGGGAAAATAATGAGCGAAACCACCCCCAAAACTGTTCTCGTGACCGGCGGTAACCGTGGCATCGGCTACGAAATCGCTAAAGAATTCAAAGCGGCGGGGCACAACGTATGCGTAACCTACCGTAGCGGGGACGCCCCCGAAGAGTTTTTCGCCGTCAAGGCCGACGTGCGTGACAGTTCAAGCATCACCGAGGCGTTTAAAACCATTGAGGAGCAGTTCGGCCCGGTGGAGGTTCTTATCGCCAACGCGGGTATCACCCGTGACACCCTGTTACTGCGCATGAAGGAAGAAGACTTTACCGACGTCATCGACACGAACCTCACCGGCTCCTTCCGGGTAGTTCAGCGCGCCATCAAGGGGATGCTTAAACTCAAGCGGGGGCGTATCATCCTGGTGTCTTCCGTGGTGGGTCTGTACGGTTCACCGGGGCAGGTGAACTACTCCTCCTCGAAGGCCGCACTGGTAGGAATGGCACGTTCCATCACCCGCGAGTTGGGCGGGCGTAATATCACTGCGAACGTGGTCGCCCCCGGATTTATTAACACCGCAATGACCGAGGTGCTGCCAGAAGAGACCAAACAGAACTACCTCGATACCATCCCAGCCAAGCGCTTCGCCGAACCGGAAGAAGTTGCGCGCGTGATTCGCTGGCTCGCATCCGATGAGGCAAACTACATCTCCGGTGCGGTCATCCCCGTGGATGGCGGCCTGGGAATGGGCCACTAGCACACCACACACATCATTAACCACCGTTTTCGTTCAGCAAAGGACTCATAAGCTATGGCACAACTGACCGGCAAAACCGTTATCGTCACCGGCTCCTCCCGCGGGGTGGGCGCAGACACCGCACAGATTCTCGCAGCCGAAGGGGCGAACGTGGTGGTGAATTACCGCTCCAAAGCACCACGCGCCGCGAAGATCGTCACCTCCATTGAGGAAGCTGGCGGTAAAGCAATCGCCGTGCAGGCTGACGTCACCAATACCGCCGACTTGCAGAACCTGGTGCAGACGGCAGTAGACACCTACGGTTCCCTCGACTACCTGGTGCTTAACGCATCCGGCGGCATGGAGAGCGGCATGGGCGAAGACTACGCGATGCGCCTCAACCGTGACGCGCAGCTTGAACTGGCGCGCCTAGCAGCCCAGAAAATGCCTGCGGGCGGGCGTATCGTGTTTGTCACCAGCCACCAGGCACACTTTATCCGGGAAGTTCAGACCATGGCCGAATACCAGCCGGTCGCCGAGTCAAAACGGGCGGGGGGAGGACGCCCTCGTCGCAGAAATCCCGGCGCTTGCGCAGAAAGGCATCTCCCTCGTTATTGTCTCTGCCGACATGATTGAGGGTACCGTTACAGCGACCTTACTCAACCGCCTGCACCCCGGGGCCATCGAGGCCCGCCGCGAAACCGCTGGGAAGCTCTACACGGTTAACGAGTTCGCCCACGAGGTCGCCAAAATGGTCACCGCAGAGGTTGAGAGCGGCCATGTGGAACTTGTCGGCGGCGCACGCGGGTTCATTGACTAGCCGCACCACGCACCCGCCCAGTACCGTGTACAGGTGAAAGATACACCAGCCGGTTCGTGGCGGGGCTACCTGAGAGCATCCACACTATCTAGAAATTCACAGCAGAGAAGAAAACATGAGCACCGTACTTAATCTTCACAACGTTAACGTAGTACGCAGCGGGCGCAACATTCTGCGGGATGTTAGCTGGTCCGTGAACGAAGGCGAACGCTGGGTTGTCCTAGGCCCTAACGGGGCCGGTAAGTCCACCCTCTTATCAATTGCTGCAGCCCGGCTGCATCCCAGCGGCGGGGAGGTTGAGATCCTGGACGAGACCCTCGGGGCGGTAGACGTCTTCGAATTACGCCCCCGTATTGGCATCTCCTCAGCAGCATCTGCCACGCAGATCCCCGGACACGAGAAAGTGTCCGACGTGGTGGTGACCGCCGCCTATGCTGTTTCGGGCCGGTGGAAAGAAGAATACGAGGCGATGGATGATGCCCGCGCTACCGAGCTGCTGGCTGATTGGGGTGTTGAGACCCTCGCTGAGCGCACTTTTGGTTCTCTCTCCGATGGTGAACGTAAACGTACCCTCATCGCCCGTGCCCTCATGACCGACCCGGAGCTGCTGCTGCTGGATGAGCCCGGGGCGGGTATGGACATTTCCGGCCGTGAGGATCTCGTGGAACGTCTGAGTGCGCTAGCTGCCGATCCGTACGCCCCGGCAACTGTGCTGATTACGCACCACCTCGAAGAAATCCCCGCAGGGTTCACCCACGCTTTGCTGCTGCGTGAGGGGCAGCTGGTGGCTGCCGGGCCGATCGCGCAGACTATTACCGAGGAGAACCTGGCGCGCACCTACAGCATGGACCTGGCCTAACCACTACCACCACCGGGCGTTACAGCGCCTTTAAACGCTAAATATCAGCCCTGTCGCTGGGTGTTCCCATCGTATGACGGGAACACCCAGCGACAGGTGCAGCATATGAAAAGCATGAGAAAGAAACAACTATCCGCAGCCGATATTGCCGCCCGAACAGAGCGGGTACACGCTATTTCTTCCGTGGTTCCGTTGGAGCAGGCCCCCGAACAGGCTCTGCAGTACTACACCCACCTGACCGATGTGAAATTACGTTCGGTACTGGAACCCCAGTGGGGTATTTATATTGCTGAGTCTTCCAAGGTAGTGCGTCGGGCGCTCGACGCAGGGCACCAGCCGCTCTCATTCCTAATGAGCGAAAAGTGGGCCGATGATCTTGCGGACGTGCTGCGGGCACACCCCGAGGTTCCCGCCTATGTGGGCCCGGAGCAGGCGTTAGAGGGTGTCACTGGGTTTCATCTGCACCGCGGAGCACTGGCGGTGATGGCCCGCCCCGCCCCGGTTCCTTTAGAGCAGCTGGTGGCTGAGGCCTTTCGGGTGGCTATCCTTGAGGACATTGTGGATCACACCAATGTCGGGGCTATTTTCCGTTCCGCTGCCGCCCTTAACGTGGATGCGGTACTCGTGAGCCCCCCGCTGCGCTGACCCGCTGTACCGTCGTTCCATTCGTGTTTCAATGGGGACCGTTTTTCAGGTTCCCTGGGGGCGCTTAACCAGCTGGCCGGATGACCTTGAGCTGCTGCACAGCATGGGGTACGAGACCGCCGCCCTAGCATTACACCATGATTCTCTCACCCTTGAGGAACTATCGAGCAGGCGCTACCCGAAACTGGCGCTTATTATGGGCACTGAAGGGCATGGGCTGTCGGCGCGGACTCTTGCTGCCGCGAAACACACGGTCATGATCCCCATGTCTCACGGGGTAGATTCGCTCAATGTGGCTGCCGCCTCGGCTGTAGCGTTCTGGGAGACCCGCCCGCGCTAGTGAGTGAAGCGATAAAAACCTGGGTGTGCGCACCCGTCTGAAAAGTGATACCCTTGATGCTGGTTGTGTGCGCATCAGCGCCCGAGAACAACCGTTTGATGCGCTCAAGCACATCATACCTACCCCATCCATATAAGGGCTGCTGGCAAATCCAGTGGCAGAAGAAGGTAAAAATGAAGGCAGATATTCACCCGGAATACGGCCCGGTGTTGTTCCGAGACCTCGCATCCGGCAAGGTTTTCCTCACCCGTTCCACCATGACCTCCGCTAAGACTGAGAAGTGGGAAGACGGCAATGAATACCCCATTGTAGAGGTCGAGATTTCCTCCGAATCTCACCCGTTCTACACCGGTAAGCAGCGCATCATGGACTCCGCAGGCCGCGTCGAGCGCTTCAACGCACGCTTCGCGAACTTCGGCAAGAAGTCCTCCTAAATTTTTCGTTGCACTAAATAATTTCTCATGCACCCCGTAGCCGCAGACGTCGCGGGTACGGGGTGTCTTTTCACATACACATCCCCACACTATGGGGCAGGCACATCAGCTATGCGCCGGAGCCGATGGAGGCACCTGCAGGCGCCACAAAATTTCAGCACATAAAGGAATATCATGAGCGGAACACTCACTCAGGCTCTTCGCACCACACCCAGGAAAAAATGGGTTAAACGCTCCCTTATAGCTTTGCTTATTATTATTCTGGCCCTACTCTTGGGGGTCGGGTTTTATATCTGGAGCATCGGGCACACTTGGGATAGCCAGACTCAGAAGTTTGACTCGATCACTGACTCTCAGGACGGTCTTGATAACCTCAAGAAATCCCTTGGTGACCCCCCAGCAGCCCCCACCTTCACCGGGCCCGAAGGTAAGGACCCCAAATCTCTCGCCAGTGAGAAAGATCAGAATGGTGACGGCATCCTTGACACTGTTGAAGGCGGCAAAACCCGGGATATCGTTGATAGCCCCGGCACAGATATCCTGCTTCTAGGGAGCGATTCTCGTGCTGGCTCAGCCGATGCCGCTAAAGTCAGCGGACAGCGTGCCGATACTATTATGCTCATGCATATCCCCAAAGACGGTTCGGGGGTGTACCTGATCTCCATTATGCGTGATAGCTGGGTGAATATCCCCGGGTACGGCAGCGCAAAGGTGAACGCCGCCCTGAACTACGGCGGTATTGGGCTGCAGGTAGCTACCATTGAGCAGCTGCTGGGGATCAAAATCGACCATGTGGCTGAGATCGACTTCACCGGGTTCAAAGACCTGACCAACGCCGTCGGCGGGGGTAGACGTTCAAGTACCCGTCGCCTTTAAAACCGGGGTGTGGTCGTACACCCCCGGCACCATGCACATGGACGGCAGTACGGCGCTGGCGTTCGTGCGTGAACGCTACTCTTTCGCTGCCGGTGACTACCAGCGTGTACGCAACCAGCGCGCCTACCTGCGGGGCCTGTACAACACCCTTAAAGCTCAGGGGGCGCTGAGCAGTATCGGGAAGTTTAAGACGGTTGTAGATTCCCTCAGTGGCTACCTGACTGTTGATAAGGGCCTGGACTCCTCACAGGTCGCTAACCTGGCGGCCCCGGTGATTACGAACGGGTCCACCGCAATGCACATGATGAGCCTACCCAATGCAGGGCCCGGGTGGTCTATGGATGGGCAGTCTATTGTTCTGGTGGATCAGAAAGCGAACGCCGATCTTACCCGTGCGCTGCAGAACGATAAGATCACCGATTTCACCTCCGTATACGGTGAAGACTAGTCGCGCAGCGGAAGGCTAACGCTCGGCTGGTGCCTAGCTACGGCATACGTGAAGGCCCCCATCCCCGGTAATATAACCTGGGGTGGGGGCCTTCACTCGCGTAGAACCGCAACGGGCTTTAGCGGCGCGCCGTATTAAGCGGCTTCTCCGGTTTCTCCTGCTGTTGTTGGGCCTCTTTCTGAGCCTCATAATCGGCGTATCGGATGACTGATGGGCTTACCGCCATCTGACGCCCAACATACAGGGTGGCTAAGACCAGTACCGCCCCCAGCGCCATAATAATGAAGCCCACCACCAGGTATGAGAATGCCACGATCAAGCCAATTAACAGCGCAGCTAAACCGGTGACGCTCATAAGAGTCAGCAGGCGGCGGCGCTCGCCCCGTACGACGGCTTCGGTGCTGTCCTCCTGCAGCCCCTCAGCCCTGAGAGTTTCAGGAGCGGCGGTCTCAGCGGGGGTACCTCCACCGGTGAGCGCGCTCATGAATCCTCGTCGCTTCTTCGTTGTTGATTCCTCAATAGCGGAGCGGTTATTCTCACCCTCAGTGGCAACATATGCGTCAGGAACCTCATAGGCCACCCCTTCGGGGAGCAGCTCAGGAACATTATTCGGCAGGGTGCGGTACCATTCCGCCGGGATCTCGCTGGCTCGCAGTGCTTGAACCGTCAGTGAAAGCTCCAAGCTATTGCCACGGATAGTACCCCAGGCGCTTGTGAGGCGGTTACGGTCATAGGCATACTTCACCACGGGAGCTAGCTGCGCGGACATTTGTGTGCTTAGCCGGCCCACCAACTTACGGTCGTGGAGTACCTCAACTGTGTCGATAAGACGCCCATCTGAGAGCTTCATCTGGTTCGCCTCAAGGGTCAGAATCACACGCCCTTCACCATTGGGGGGCAGGATACTGTGCAGGTACTCTGAATGGTCTTTCTCATCAAGAACTTTCATTGACTGCCCCTGCGGCAGCAGGGCCGCTCGTGCGGGGGCCTGGTTAATGGGGAAGAGCGAACCTGGTGCTGAAAGCGACAACACACCGTAGCTTTCGATGCGGGTGCCCTCACCGACACGGCGCGCAATAGCTGAGAGCTGCAGGTGAACTACCGGAACGTAACCTGAAGCAACTACTCGCGTTATTGGCTCCCAGTATGCGGCTGAATCCTAACACTCATTCGGCCAACTTTGAGCTCGTCAATGTACACGGCGATACTCTTAGGCTCATAAGGATTATCTGGTTCAGGTACGAGGTGGGCCTCTCCGAACCAGATGCGCTCGCGGTCAATGTGGAGTTCTTCAAAGACTTGAAGGGTTTCGGCCTCGTAGTAGCCATCGGTAACAATCTCGACGCTTCCGCGGTCACCGAGGATGTAGTCGACCAAAGTAAACTCCTTATATTTATGTGGATACATTTATCGGGTGACAGATAATGCTTCTATTCTCTCATGTTTTTGAGACTGAGCCGAACAGAGGTACAGCAAAAACTGGCGATTCTCTGACCCAAAACTTTTTGCGGTTTTAACACCTGTGACGAGTCGTGGACGCGGTACCTGGTATGCCGCGTAAACACCGGCAGTACGCAGATGCCCGGCCCTCGCCCCGGCGGAATGCGCCGGGCGCCTGCGTCCATGAGGTGAGCGAATACACAGGTGTTTAGTGTGTCGCGTTGAACTTCTGCGCGTTCAGGTTACGCCGGGTAAGGTCTTGGGCCTCAAGAATGAGGCGACGTAACGCTGAGGGCGCTTCGGGGTGCTCCTGCAGCCAGCGTTCGGCGAGGGCTACCGGGGCGGTGTTATCCACGTCTAATCCTGCGGCTGATCCGTGGCCGTAGGAGATGCGCGGGTAGAGCCCACGTACGATACGGGTGGCCATCCCAATGGACCGGGACTCCCAAATATCGCTCAGCGCCGCGAAGTAGCTCTCGAAGTATGGTTCACGCAACTCATCGGGGCCGAGGCGGAATCCGTTGGCGGTTGAGGAGAGGGCGTCGTTTGAGAGGGTGCTGTCTTCCATAACTGTACGGTATGCCTCTGCCTTGTGCTCGGCCTGCGGTAATGCCGCGAGCGCGTAAGCGTAACCATTGGCTGAGATGGAGGAGGGGTTGTAACAGGCCGCCTGGTCCAGCTCAGCGACGCTCACAAGGTTCCGTTCGGCGAGAGCACCAAGGGCGGCCCAACCGAGGTTCTGGTCGTAGGGTATGCCTGTGGCCACTGCAATGTCTCCGGTGGTGTCTTCAAAGGCCCCGCGGGCGATGTCGCGGCACGTTTCTTCGCCTTGGGTGGCGACGCCGCTAACCGTGATGAGGGCGCGGAGCAGGATGAGCTGCGCATCCGAGCCGGGGGAGGCGGCTGCAAGGGCGGTGCTGAAGGCATCATGGAGTGCGTTGTAGAGGTTTTCCCGTTCTGTTTGGGAGGCATAGTTCGCTACCGCCGTTTGGGCGTGGGAGACCATGCTGCCAAGCAGGGAGGCGCTGGGCTCGAGGGACACGTTGCGCACTACTGCATCTACGAAGGTGCTGACTGGCAGGTGGGCATCACGCACATTCTCCCAGAGTGCGCCCCAGATCAGCCCGCGAGATAGCGTGGATTCGAGGGTGGATACACCAGCGATTGCAGCCTGCAGCCCATCATCGTTAGTGAGCGCCACTTTTGCATAGGTGTGGTCCTGGGCGTTGAGCATGAGCAGGTCGGCTTCACCCACCTGCTTTTTGTGCTCATCGGCGAGCTCAACCCGGTGTTCTGTGATGGGCTCACTGGGGTATTCCAGGGAGAGTACCCCTGTTGAGACCAGCCGGTTCTCATGCTGGCGGAAGGTCTCTAGTTTGACCACATGCGGGCGCCCCACCCCTGCGGGTATGCCTTCGGGGAGCTGCTGGGTGAGGTACAGGTCGGTGAGTTGCCCGTCGGGTCCGTAGACGCGGCGGGTTCCCAAAGTTGAGAGACCTGAGGTTTGCAGCCAGGCCCGTGACCACGCCTGCATATCCCTGCCGGATACTTCGTTGAGTACGGACAGGAAATCGTTGAGGGTGGTGTTCGCCCATTCGTGGCGTTTGAAGTACACGCGGGCTGCTTCAATGAAGGTGTCGAAGCCCACGTAGGCGACCAGTTGTTTGAGTGTGGAGGCCCCTTTAGCGTAGGTGATGCCGTCAAAGTTTTGGCTTGCCGCCTCAAGGTGTGCAATGTCGGCCACGATCGGGTGGGTGGTGGGCAGCTGGTCCTGCTGGTACGCCCATGCTTTGCGCTGGTTGGCGAAGGTTACCCAGGCGTCTTTGAACCCGTTGGCTTCGATAGCGCCGAGAGTGCCCATGAAATCGGCGAAGGATTCTTTGAGCCAGAGATCGTCCCACCATTTCATGGTGACTAGATCGCCGAACCACATGTGCGCCATCTCGTGGCAGATGGTGTTGGTGCGCCCCTCCAAGTCATCCTCGGTGGCACCAGAAACAAAAATGTAGTCTTCGGTGAAGGTCACCATACCCGGGTTTTCCATGGCGCCAATATTGTATTCAGGCACGAATGCCTGCTCATACTTGGGGTATGGGTAGGGGTAGTCGAAGAGGTCTTGGAAGAAGTCCAGCCCGTTTTTGGTGACCCGGAAAATATTGTCGTAGTCGAAATGCGGTTTGAGGGAGTATCGGCAGTAAGCAACCAACGGCACGTCTCCACTATTGACGGTGCTCTTGGGGCGGTAGGTGTCGGTTGCGGTGAAGTATTCTCCGGCAAGAATCGCGGTGATGTAGGTGGAGATACGTTCAGTGGGGGCAAAAACACGTTTGGTGATACCCGAATCGGTGGGGTCGGGTACTTCCGTTTCAAGCACCCCGTTAGAGCTGACCACCCATTCTTTGGGGGCGGTGACCCGGAAATTGAAGACAGCTTTCAGGTCGGGCTGCTCAAAGTTCGGGAAGACTCTGCGGCAGTCGGCGGGCTCGTACTGGGTGTAGAGGTATACGCGCTGATCGGAGGGGTCGATGTAGCGGTGTAGGCCCTCCCCGGAGCGCGAGTAGTAGGAGCGCCCATGAATGGTGAGTTCGTTGTGTTTGGCCAGGTTCGGCAGTTTAATACGGGATCCGTCAATGACTTCGGCGAGGTTCAGGGGGTGTCGTTGAGCCTGACTGAGTCAATGGAGTGGTGAATGTAATCGATGAATGTTTCGGCTCCAGCTTTGGCGTCAAACCGTACGGTGGTGACGGTGGGGTAGGATTCTCGGGTCTCGTCCTTGGCATGGGTGAGATCCAAATGCACGTGGTATGACTCTACGGTGAGTAGCTCTGAGCGGTGCGCGGCTTCTTCGCGGGTAAGGTTCTCATTCTTCATAGTCTCTATTCTAAGCTTCTGTGCGGCGAGGAAATGAGCGTGTCGAGACGGCGTGGCGCGGTACGGGTTAGAGTACGTCATAAACGGTGCGGGAAATTCGGGGCGGTCATGAAACCGCCCCGCAACACCCCGCAAACAGTGGTGTATAACACGTCTATTTGATTTGCGCGGGTGCGGTAAAGCCCGTAAAGTATTACATGTTGCTGTGGGCGGCCACTCTGTGAAGGCCCACAAGTCACCTGCGCGGGTGGCGGAATAGGCAGACGCGCTAGCTTGAGGTGCTAGTCCTCGTATTAGAGGGTGGGGGTTCAAGTCCCCCCCCTCGCGCACCAAGACCTTGAATAGTTAAGGCAAAAAGGGCCCCAGTAGTTACACTGGGGCTCTTTCTTATAGACCATGTTTTTATACCTGCTCACCTTGTGCGCCTCAACCCCAATACATAACCCTAAGGCTAAACTGCATAGTTTGCGGTGGGAATTATTGTCATGGATGCTTAAAAGTAGTTCTGACGAGAATCCAGAATTTCAGGCATATATCAGTTGCTAACCTGACAAACCACTAAAGATAGGGGTATCCCCGGTGAAAGCTTACGATATAACGTTTGATATTACACCTCAGGAGCCCACACGCACCTGGTCCTACGACCCCCAGGAAAAAACACTAGTTACAGAGCAGGCGGCGGTGACCGAAGCAGGCTGGTTAGGTTCTCGCGGCCCAGGCATTAGTGACGAACAGTGGCCGCGAAGCCCCCACACAGGGCTTCCCATGCAACACATCTTCACTCTGCACCTACCGGAACCATACCGCAGGCGCGGCCCCGAATACGTGGCGGTATCTTTCTTCGCGGGAGACTCGTGGGAAATCATCCAAGAAACACCCCCACTATTGCTGAAAGAACACAGCGACACCCCGCTTACAAGGCAGCTGCGGCAGTACCAGCCGCACCCAATGTTCCGAGAACTGCACGATATCTTCGGCAGTGTTTTTGGGCTCCTTTACCTAACCCGCGAAGAGTTCTCGGCTCGCAGCAACGGCCCCATTAACCCGTACCGGGAAGGTGAACAATTCATTATTCTTCCGCCGCGCCAGCGCACCCGGCTCTTCACCCAGTGGGGCGCCACCCACCCCACCCAAGCGCTCGGACTGGTACACCGCCCCGACCCGAATGCGGGAGTCCCGCCCGCCGATGACGGAGTGAACGGGTACGAAGACCCCTGGGACGAGGAAACCGGTGATTTTCGAAACTGGGCCGACCCGCTCTTCTATAAATGTCACCTAGGCGGCACCGCCTTACCCGAACAGTCCCTACCGTCAGGGCTTAGCGCCTACTACCTAGAGATTGAGGAGATGGGCGTTCTTGAATTCGGAGACTGTGGCAGTGCCCAAATTGATCTCGATAACAATGTTTTTGACTGGGCCTGCGGCTAGAAGAACACCCAAAAGCCTCCAACCTTCTGAAATCACACATCCCCGCGCCTCCACCCACCCAACCTGCTGGAGGAAGCATCCGGTAGCGTAGAACTATGAACAGCAACCCACACCCTAATCTGGGCACACAATCCGCCGCACAAGAAATACCCGGAAAAACAGCACACCCCGGAAGCGAATTCCTCACCGCACTCACCGCCGAAACAGAACACCGTAAAGCAACAGCGCAGCACAACATCACCCAGCGCCCCATAGACGAAGACTGCGGGTACGCGCACCTCAAACACGACATCGCCAAAGCCATCGCCGGGCGTAAAGAACAGCTCATACAACTGCTGCACGCCATCCATCAGAATCCCGAAACCGCCTACCAAGAACGGTACGCCTGCGCAGAGCTCACCCGAGCAGTACACGATGCTGGAATCAACGTGGAAACCCCCGTCTACGGGCTGGACACCGCATTTGCCGCCACACTCCAATCCGCCAACTATGACCCCCACAAACACCGCACCATCGCCATCCTCTCCGAATACGATGCCTTACCCGGTATCGGCCACGGCTGCGGACACAACGTGATCGCAGCCGCGGGCCTTGGTGCCTTTCTCGCGCTCGCCGACACCCTACGGAAAACCCCGGAGGCGTTCAGCGGACGCATTATCTACCTGGGAACCCCCGCCGAAGAATCCGACGCCGGCAAGGAAAACATGGCACGTGCCGGAGCATTCGACACGGTGGATGCAGCCATTATGGTGCACCCGTATTTCATTGATGTAGCGGATCAGGCATGGCTAGGGCGACGTGAATGCCGCGTCACTTACCGCGGAATCAGCGCCCACGCTTCCTCCCACCCTTTTATGGGCCGCAACGCCCTAGACGCCGCAGCACTGGCCTACCAGGGGCTGGGGCTGTTACGCCAACAGCTGCCGGTCAGCGACCGTATCCACGCCATTATCGACAGCGGGGGACAGACCCCCAACCTCATCCCGCAGACGGCAAGCCTGCACATTAATATCCGCTCCCGATACGCCCCCACCCTACGGGCACTCTCACACCGAATAGAAGACGTACTTCACGGCGCAGCACTCATGGCGGGCGTACAGGCCGATATCCGCTGGGATTCCTCACCTATGACCATGCCAGTACGCTCCAACCAAACACTAGGGCAACGATGGGTACTGGCTCAACGCGAGATAGGGCGCAACCCATACCCGGCTGGAACCATCAGCGACACCCTAGCAGCATCCACCGACTTCGGGAACATTAGCCTGCGCCTACCAGGAATCCACCCGCTCATCCAGATAGCACCCGAAGGGACCGGCCTACACACCGCAGAATTCGCCGTCGCCGCACAATCACCCCGCGCCGAAGAAGCAGCACTTGACGGCGCCTACGGCCTAGCGGTGGTAGCACTTGATTTCCTCACAGATGATGCGCTCGCCGCCGACGTGCAGGCAGAATTTGAAAAGGCCGGGGGAGCGGTGCAGGTGCAAACATACTTCGACAGCTAAGAACCGTCACAAAACTGCCATCACCTAACTCCACCCCACACAGGCGATCACCACAACACGCCAGCAGATTGTCGCGTCTGTGACCTGCATGAAAAAGTCAATCCGCCCTTATATGGTTTTATGAGAGAAAAATCGGTTGTAGCACCATAAAGCCGCTACAAATCTCTAAAAAATCAAAAATAAAACCACACAAACCCTCAAAAATAGGGCATAATAGAACACAGGGAAACCCCCGCACTAACCCCTCACATCAACCGAGAGGAAAACCCATGAACGGCGAAACTCGACCCACCAAACTCGGCATCATCGGCGCAGGCGGCGTCGGTAGCGCAACCGCATACGCAGCCACCCTCCGCGGCTCAGCCAGCGAAATCGTACTCTACGACATCGACGGCAAACGCGCCCACGCAGAAGCCCTCGACATCGCCCACGGCTCCATGTTCGCCCACGAAGCAAACATCATCGGCGGAAGCGAACTCGAAACCCTCAAAGACGCCGACATGATCATCATCACCGCCGGCGCACGCCAAGAACCCAACCAGCCCCGCATGGAACTCGCCGGAGCCAACGTCCGCATCCTCGAAAAACTCCTCCCAGACCTCATGAGCGTCGCCCCCGGCGCCATCTACATGCTCGTCACCAACCCCTGCGACGTCCTCACCGTCGTCACCCAAAAAATCACCAGCCTACCCGCCAACCGAGTACTCTCCTCCGGCACCGTCCTCGACTCCTCCCGCCTACGCTGGCTCATCGCCGCCAAAGCAGGAGTATCCATTAAAAGCGTCCACGCCAACATCGTCGGCGAACACGGCGACTCCGAATTCCCCGTCTGGTCCGCCGCAAACATCGGCATGGTTCCCCTCACCGAATGGGAACACAACGGTCAGAAACTCTTCACCCAAGACGTACGCGACTCCCTCGCCCACGACGCAATGCGCGCCGCCTACAACGTCATCGCAGGCAAAGGCTCCACCAACTACGCCATCGGCGTCTCAGCCTCCCGCATCGCCGAAGCCTTCCTCCAAGGCCAAAACGCAGTACTACCCGTCTCCACCACCATGGCAGAAAAATGTACGGCTTCAACAACGTCGCACTCTCCCTACCCTCCATCGTCAGCCGCGACGGCGTACAACGCGTCCTAGAAGTCCCCATGGACGACAACGAACACGCAAAACTACGCGCCTCCGCAGAAGCAATCCGAGCATCCCTCGACACCCTCGGATACTAACCACCCCATAACACCCCACCAGGCGCGCACCCACACCACAACGGGTGCGCGCCTGAACACACCACCCACACCACAACCCAAGACCAGTGGGATACAATAACACCATGAACAACAACCCCCACACCGAACTTGACCGCCTCATCACCGCACTCAAAAACCACCTCACCGCCGTCACCAACCGCAACGGCGAACACGACCCCGCCATCGACGAAGCCTACGTAGAAATCGCCAACGCCTTCGAAACCTACGAAAACGCCCTCTTCGAAGAACACAACGAAGTCACCCCCCTCGCCGTCTACGGAGATGACGACGACGAAGACCTCGAAGAACTCCTCACCAACGATGACAACACCTTCACCCCCGAAGACGACATCGACTACGAATAAACCCACAGTGAGCACCCCCAAAACCTACACCGACCACGCACTCATCCTCCGCACCCAAAACCTCGGCGAAGCCGACCGCATCATCATCATGCTCACCCGCAACAACGGCATCACCCACGCCGTTGCAAAATCAATCCGCAAACCCAACTCAAAATTCGGCGCCCGCCTCGAACCCTACATGCACGTAGCCCTCTCCCTCACCCAAGGGCGCGGCACACTCCGCACCATCACCCAAACCACCACACTCCACGCCTACACCGCCCCCATCATGGGCGACTACACCGCCTACACCACCGCAGCAGTCATCGCCGAAACCTGCGAAACCCTCACCACCAACACGCCCCCGAAGAAACCCCACCCCACTACACCCTCACCCACGGCGCGCTCGCAACCCTCGCCCACAAAAAAACACCACCCCCACCACATCCTCGCACGCTACCTCACCCAAGCCATGCAACTAGCCGGATGGCCCCTCACCACCAACACCTGCATCCACTGCGGAACCCCCAACCCCTACCAGCTACCACACCCCCCACGGCACACTCTGCCCCACCTGCGCCCACACCACCACAACACCCTTTAACCCCACTCAACACCCAAGAAACCACCCTACCTCAACGCCCTCACCACCGGCCACTGGGACACCATCGACAAAAACCCCCACCCACACCACCCAAAAAAATCCTTTAACCTCATCCTCAACACCACCCAATACCACCTCGAAACCCCCTCAAAACTCTCACCCACCTCGAAACCAAAAACACCATAACCCCACACGGTACAATAACCCCAAGAAACCACCCCAACCCGAAAGACCCCAATGCCCATCAAACCCCCACCACACCCTACTGGAACAACACCACCACCCATCCCCAAAAAATTCATCCCCCAACACGTCGCCATCGTCATGGACGGCAACGGACGCTGGGCCAACGAACGCGGACTCCCACGCAACGAAGGACACCGCGCAGGCGAAACCGCCCTACTCGACGTCGTCGCCGGAGCCATAGAAATGGGCATCCCCTACATCAGCGCCTACGCCTTCTCCACCGAAAACTGGAAACGCTCACCCAGCGAAGTCGCCTTCATCATGCGATTCTCCACCGAAGTCCTCAACCGCCAACTCGAAACCCTCAAATCCTGGGGAGTACGCATCCGCTGGGCAGGCCGCCGCCCCAAACTCTGGAAAAACGTCATCGAACAACTCGAACAATGCGAACGCGAAACCCGTAACAACACCATCTGCACCCTCACCATGTGCGTCAACTACGGCGGACGCGCCGAAATCGCAGACGCCGCCGCAGCCATCGCCCGCGACGTACAAGCAGGCACCCTCAAACCCAACGCCATCACCGAAAAAACCTTCCAAAAATACCTCGACGAACCAGACCTACCCGATGTAGACCTCTTCCTCCGCTCCTCCGGAGAACAACGCATCTCCAACTTCCTCCTCTGGCAAAGCGCCTACGCCGAAATGGTCTTCATGAACGTACTCTGGCCAGACGTAGACCGCCGCACCCTCTACAAAGCCGTCGAAGAATACGCCCACCGCGACCGCCGATACGGAGGCGCCACCGACAAAATACCCGCACAAACCACCAACTAACCACCCCAAGGAGCACACCATGCGCCTCTACCCAACCTTCTTCAAACTCTTCTTCGCAAGCATGGACCCAGAAAAAGCCCACCACATCGGCATCTGGGGCATCCAAACCCTCAAAAACACCGGCATCACCCGAGCCCTCAAACACTACCTCCAACCCCACCCCGACCTACAAACCACCGCCATGGGGCTCACCTTCCCTCACCCTTCGGCATCGCCGCAGGCTTCGACAAAGGCGGCAAAGCAATCCCTGCGCTCGCTGCCCTCGGATTCGGTCATATTGAAATCGGAACCGTCACTGCACAAGCCCAACCCGGGAACCCTCAGCCCCGCCTTTTCCGCCTCATCGAAGATAAAGCCGTCATTAACCGCATGGGATTTAACAACGATGGCGCCGCAGCAGTAGGGCCCCGCGTCGCAGCTGCCCGTGCCGACCTCGAAACCGAATACCCCGCCCAAACCCGGCCCCTCATCGGTGTCAATATCGGCAAAACCAAAAACCGTAGAACTCGATAACGCTATCGACGACTACCTCATCTCTACCCGTACCCTCGCGCCCCAAGCCGACTACCTTACCGTCAACGTCAGCTCACCCAACACCCCAGGACTGCGTTCCCTCCAGTCTATTGAGGCACTCCGTCCGCTCCTACAATCCGTACGGGAAGAAGCTGACCGTGTCTCACCCCACCGCCACATACCGCTCACCGTCAAAATCGCGCCCGACCTGGCAGACGAAGACATTATCGCAGTCGCCCAACTTGCTAAAGAACTACAACTTGACGGCATTATCGCCACCAACACCACCATCGCCCGCGATGGACTCGGCCTACGCAGCCCCAAAACCAAAATCACCACTATTGGTGCAGGTGGACTTTCCGGCGAACCGCTTAAAACCCGTTCCCTCGAAGTACTACGCCTGCTCAAACAGGAGCTTGGTGACACCATCACCATTATCTCTGTTGGCGGAGTCACCACCGCCCGCGACGTCCAAGAACGCCTCAATGCTGGCGCGAACCTCGTCCAAGGCTACACTGCTTTCCTCTACGAAGGCCCCCTCTGGGCAGCCCACATTAATCGCGGACTTCTCAAACTCCGCCGCAAAAAAACTCCTAAACTAATACACAAAAGGCTCCCGCCATCACCGGCGGGAGCCCTCACATATCATCCAATAAAAAAACTCTAAAACTTTGGGTATTCACCATACTTGACCCGAGGCGCGGGCTGACGCAGACGACGGATCATGCTAACCCGCCCAAAAAAATATACGACACACTACCGCGCTGGGCCTCACCAAACTTACCTACCAAAAATACCTTTCAGCTTGCGCCACAAAAACCACAGGTCCAACGCAAAAAGAAAAAAAGATAACCATACATGATATACACTGTGGCCGTGTACACCTGCGGTGCGAAACTCAACTGTGTCCCCGCAAAAAAATAAGCCCAATCAGCAGGCACCCGCCCAGCACATATAACATATAGTCACCAACATTACGCCGAGCATCTACATAATCCCGTACAAAACCGCCGCTGCTCTGCCCTGATGCTGCGCCGGTAAATATTTCTCATACTTCTCATCACCAGTACGCAACGCATGAGCGTGCAACTTACGATCCTGCGCCCTCTGTTCCCGCTGCGCCTCCTTAGCGGCCTGACGATCACCACCAACAATAGGCTTACGGCGAGCAGCCTCACGCTCCTTACGCGACGGTGTAGGACGCCCCTTCGGAGCGGTGTAACCAGAATTCTTTGAAACCTGAGGTTCTGCCTCTTCAACCGGTTCAACAGCCTCAATAGGAGACTTCTCAACTTTACTTTTACGACCAAACACCCTACCAGAATATCGAAAATTCGGGCCCCTGCCGAATACTCCATAACCCGGCCTCCAAAAAATCAACAACACAAGCCCCACAGGCGTATGGTTAGAAACATGAACACTACAACCCATACCTTCCCTCACCGGGCAGCCCTCGAAACCGCGATCACCACACGATTCAACGAAACCCTCAACGAGCTCACCAGCCTCGTCGCCATACCCTCCATCGCCTGGGAAGCATACGATTTATCCCAAGTACACCGCAGCGCCGAAGCTGTGCGTGAACTGGCGCTTGCCGCTGGGTTCGACGAAGCGCACGTTCTGAGCACCACATATGACGATGAGACTGGTACACAACGTGAGGGGATGCCCGCAGTCATCGCTTCGAAATCAGCAGCGCCCGGATACCCAACGATTCTGTTATACGCTCACCATGATGTACAACCCACTGGGGAGCGTAAGCTGTGGCAGACAGACCCTTTCGTGGCAACCCGTAAAGGGGAGAGGCTATACGGACGCGGGGCTGCTGACGACAAAGCCGGGGTGCTGTTGCACCTAGCTGCATTCCGCGCCGTTCGTGAAGTTTTAGGAGAGCATTTTAAAGCAGGGGTGAAACTCTTCATTGAAGGGGAGGAAGAAGCAGGGTCCCCTTCTTTCACGTCTTTTATCAGCACCTATCGTGAGCAGCTCGCTGCAGACTATATTATCGTTGCCGATTCCGCGAACTGGCGTGCTGGAAGCCCGGCGCTGACCACATCACTGCGGGGTGTCGCCAGCGGCGATATTGAAGTGCGCACGGGGAGTCATGCAGTACACTCCGGTATCTTCGGTGGCCCCTACCTTGACGCTCACACCGTTCTGGCCCGTCTTATCGCTACGCTGCACACCGATGACGGTTCGGTAGCGGTGAATGGGCTAGTGCGCCTTAACGATTCTGCTTTAGAATACGCTGAAGAAGACTTCCGGGCCGATTCTGGGATTCTGGACAGTGTTTCTCTGGCTGGGCACGGGCCGATAACGTCGCGGCTGTGGCATCAGCCCGCTATCTCTGTAATCGGTATGGACATACCGTCTATCGCCGAATCCTCAAACACTCTTGCAGCACTCTCCCGGGCCCGGATCAGCACACGCCTCGCACCGGGGGGATACTCCCGAGCATGCGCATCAGATGCTGGCGGAGCATCTGGCGGCACATGCCCCCTTTGGTGCTGAAGTGAGCTACACTCCGGTGGATTCCGGATTACCATTTGCTGCAGACACCCAACAGGAAGGGGCACAACTGGCTTTGGCGGCTATGCGCAGCGCTTGGGAAGAGGAGCCTGTACAGACTGGTATGGGCGGCTCTATCCCGTTTATCTCAGACCTAAAATCGGTATTCCCAGAGTCTCAGATTCTTATTACAGGAGTTGAAGACCCCGATACACGGGCACATAGCGCTAATGAGTCGCTGTATATACCTGATTTCAAGCGCGGTATCCTTGCGGAAGCACTCATGATAAGCGAGTTATGCTCCGCTAAATAAGCCCGCAGATCGCTGTGAGCCTGGGGGAGCGGGGAGCATTCTGTTGTTTTCCTCACCCTCCTCGGCGTTGGTGTTGACAATATTGGTATCCTGAGAGCGTATGCAATCTCACGCCCCCCGGCGAACTTGGGATGCCCTATGTTGTCGGACGAAGGCAGCGGGCGTAACGTTATCCCTAAATATGCCTTATCTGGGCAGAGGAAAGGACAGGAAATGACTGAAGCTGTAGCAACTGAGCTTCCCACCCACGGCGTGAACCTCACCGAAGTCGCACAGAACAAGGTGCGTACGCTCCTAGAACAGGAAGGCCGCACTGACTTGCGTCTGCGCATAGCTGTTCAGCCTGGTGGCTGCTCAGGCCTTATCTACCAGCTGTACTTTGACGAGCGTGTGCTCGACGGCGATGCCGTACGCGACTATGAGGGCGTGCAGGTCATTGTTGATAAAATGAGTGCCCCTTACCTGGACGGCTCAACCATTGATTTTGAAGATACGATTGAGAAGCAGGGTTTTCCATCGACAACCCGAACGCTGCTGGCTCATGTGCCTGTGGCGATTCGTTCCACTAGGCTTCTGCTCGTATCGCGCATAATTTTATAAGGTCGTAATAGGTTCCCGTACCGAGTGTACGGGGACCTATTTATCGTTAAAATTCTGTAATTTTTCGGGAAACTCACAAATTCACTGACAGAGTGTCAACGTATCGGGGAAAATCGCGGTAAGCTCTAAGAGACGAGTTTTTATGAAAACTGCCGAAATCTACCACCTGGTGGGCTTCGGCTTAGCACACACCGTAAGAACAGGAAGGGCCGTCTGTGAGTTCGCAGCATCGAACCGGCAGTCGCACACCAAAAAGTTTTAGCCTTTTCGGGCTTGGGACTTCAGTGGTGTTGCTTGTGACTGGTTGTTCAATGGATAGGGCATCCGTCGGTTGGCTGCCGGTAAAACCTGGCCGTCCGGCAACCGATAATGCCGAGAACCTTATGCATCTTGGGTTGGGACCTGGGCAGCTGCTCTTGTCGTTGGCCTTATAACTTGGGGCTTGATGCTATGGTGTATCATCGCCTACCGCCGCCGGAAGAATGAAACCGGCTACCCGCGTCAGCTTAGTTATCATCTGCCGTTGGAGGTTTTCTACACCTTCGTCCCGGTTGTTCTGATCGTGAGTATGTTTACTTTCTCAGACCGGGTGGAGCGCCAGGTGACCGCACCCAAATCCGGTTCGGATCGCCAGGTAAGTGTTGAAGTCTACGGTAAACAGTGGGCGTGGGATTTCAACTATACCGATGCGAATGTGCATGTTACCGGTGTACAGGCACACCTGGACGGTAGCAAAGGCAAAGAGGCTGCCTTGCCCACCCTGTATTTGCCTGCTAATTCCAACGTTGATATCACTCTTAAATCTCGTGATGTTATTCACTCATTCTGGGTGCCTGCATTTCTTGAGAAGCGAGACACTATTCCTGGGATGACGAATCACATCTACATCACGACTAAGGAGCCTGGCGACTACAAGGGTAAGTGTGCTGAGCTTTGTGGTGAGTACCACTCTGAGATGCTTTTTAACGTGAAGGTTGTTTCCCGGGAGGACTACGATAAGTACATTGAGTCCTTGAAACAAAACCCAGAAAACCAGGGTGTTGTTGGTGACGAATACAACCGTAACCCCAACCAGAACGCGACCCCGCGTCCCGCAGACAAGTAAATGAGGTGAACCGTGACTACCCTCGAGTATTCAACTGAGAGTGCGACTACTGTTGCGCCGCGTGTGGTTCCGAAGTCCAAGGGGCGCATCTTCGTCAATTGGATTACCTCCACCGATCACAAGACCATCGGGTACATGTACCTGATTGCCGCCTTTATTTTCTTCTGCATGGGCGGCACTATGGCGCTGCTAATGCGCATTGAGCTTTTCGAACCCGGTATGCAGATTCTGCAGACCAAGGAACAGTTCAACCAGCTTTTCACAATGCACGGCACGCTGATGCTGCTCATGTTCGGCACCCCACTTTTACTGGGTTGGCTAATGTGCTTATCCCACTACAAATTGGCGCTCCGGATGTTGCGTTTCCGCGGCTGAATGCCTTGGCCTTCTGGTTCTTCCTGTTTGGCTCATTGGTTGCTATCGCGGGCTTTATTACCCCACAGGGTGCGGCGTCCTTCGGCTGGTTCGCGTATGTTCCGTTGAACAGCACCACTTACAGTCCATCTGTAGGCGGTGACCTATGGGTCTTTGGCCTGGCGCTGCAAGGCTTTGGCACCATTATGGGTGCGGTGAACTTCATTACCACTATCGTGGCAATGCGCGCACCCGGCATGACCATGTGGCGTATGTCTGTCTTTACGTGGGCGACGCTGATTACCTCCATCCTGATCATTATGATCTTCCCGCCGCTGGCCTCAGCGTTGTTCGCACTTGGTATGGATCGCCGTTTTGGTGGTCATATCTTCGATCCCGAGAACGGGGGAGCGGTTCTTTGGCAGCACCTCTTCTGGTTCTTCGGGCATCCAGAAGTGTATGTGCTTGCCCTGCCGTTCTTTGGCGTGACCTCAGAGATTATTCCGGTGTTCTCCCGTAAACCAATCTTTGGGTACAAGGGCCTAGTCACAGCAACAATCGCCATTGCGGGCCTGTCTGTGACCGTGTGGGCCCACCACATGTATGTGACTGGTGCGATTATGCTCCCGTTCTTCTCATTCATGACCATGATGATTGGTGTTCCAACCGGTGTGAAGTTCTTCAACTGGATCGGTACTATGTGGCAGGGATCTATTACCTTCGAAACTCCGCTGCTGTGGATTTTCGGATTCTTGGTCACCTTCCTGTACGGCGGCCTCACCGGTATTATTCTTGCCACCCCGCCGTTGGATTTCCACATCTCTGACACTTACTTCGTGGTTGCGCACTTCCACTACGTGATTTTTCGGTACTATCGTGTTTGGCATGTTTGGGGCCTTCTACTTCTGGTGGCCTAAATTCACCGGAAAGATGCTGAACGAGCGTATCGGAAAAATCCATTTCTGGCTGGTATTCTTGGGCTTCCACGCCACCTTCCTGATCCAGCACTGGGTTGGTGTTGACGGCATGCCTCGACGCTACGCAGATTATTTACCCGAGGATAATTTCACGTGGATGAACCAGTTCTCGACAATAGGGTCAATGATTCTGGCCGTCTCAATGATCCCGTGGTTCTGGAACGTGTACGTTACCGCACGTTATGGTAAGAAAGTTGAAGTTGACGACCCGTGGGGCTTCGGCGGTTCGCTGGAGTGGGCAACTTCCTGCCCGCCTCCGCGCCACAACTTTACCGCTCTGCCGCGTATCCGCTCGGAACGCCCGGCCCTGGACCTGCATCACCCGGAGCTCTCTACTAACCACGATGTTGCCGCTGCGGCTTTGGCATCGCAGAAAGGGGAATAGCTCGTGAAAATTCTCGGAATGATCTTCCTCTATGTGGGTCTGTTTATGATCCTGGTGGGAGTTGTCTACGGTTTCATGACTGGTTTTGACGAGTGGGCTGGTTTTCCTGCGCTCCTTGTGACGGGTCTCATGTGTCTTTTCTTGGCGTACTTCCTGATTTTTACGGCGCGAAAGATACCCGATCAGCCTATGGATAATTATGAGGGCGAAATCGCTGAAGGAGCGGGCGAGTACGGTTTCTACTCACCGTGGTCGTGGTGGCCCTTCGCCATTGGTGTTGCCTGTATGTTTGTTGTGCTGGGCGCCGCCATTGCCTGGTGGGTTGTACTCATTGCCATCCCGTTTGCTGCAGCAGCAGTAATCGGCTGGGTCTACGAGTATAGCCGTGGTGACCACGCACACTAAATAATAACCGCGCGCCTTTTATACCGAAGGACTGCCGCAGCTTAGAACCCCCGGAAGCGTTCAGAAAGCTCTGAGCCTACCCGGGGGTTTACCTGTTAACAACGATGGATGCGTCTATTCTTTAAGAACCAATGCGGGCACGCTAAAGGATGTGGGGCTACGGGATCATGTAGAACCTCTGCAGAAGCCCACAGCAGGTCAGCAGTAAGAACGGGCAAGGAGATCTCTTCCATCTCCTGAGAACGGCTTCAGAGAGTACATCCTGGGTGTGTATTAGAAACTGGTTTCTAGGCCTTTTACAGAGACAATAACGGTCCACTGAGATATTCTTGTATAAGGCTTTACAATAAACCCGCTGAGCCTTAATCCCACCCCTGCTATAAGGGGAGAGGATAAGCAAACATAGGGGGTATACAAACGTGGGGTTCCTGCCTTTACAGCAGGAACCCCACGTTCGGTATGTGAACCGTACTTATTGGTTCAGTTCAGACTTAGGCGAGCTACCCTCCACCTCGCGTTCATTATGCTCATGGTGAGCACTTTCTAGCTCTTGCGGGGTAACCGGCAGAACTCGGTCGGTGAAGAAGAACTTAGAAAGACCACCACGTAGTTTCTCAACAGGGGTAACCTTACCCTTGGCGTTCGGCTGAGCCGGTAGGACAGCGGGGGACTCGAAGCTCACCAGCTTGTACCGGCGGTACTCGTCCAGAGGCTTATGAACCTCAATAAACTCACCGTGAGGAAGCTGAACTACCTGGCCCGTCTCAATACCGTGCAGAACAAGTTCACGGTCCTTACGCTGCAGCGAGAGGCAGATACGGCGAGTAATCTCAAATCCAAGCACCGGTCCCACAAAGAATAGGGCACGCAGAACGTACGCCACGTCATTGAGAGAAACATGGAAGTGAGTTGCGATCAGATCCGAGGAAGCCGCGATCATAAGCACCGAATAATAGATGATACCCGCAACACCAGCTGCGGTGCGGAATGGCGCGTTACGTGGGCGATCCAGGATATTGTGGACGCGGTCATCCTTCGTCACCCAACGCTCAATCCAAGGCCAAGTGAACAGGAAACCCATCAGCAGGCCCGCCAACGCAAACGGTAGAAGCACGTTCAGTACCCAGGTTCCTCCTGCCTGGATTTCCCACGGGAACGGCCACACACCGGGCCATAAACGTAATGCACCATCACCGAAACCAACATACCAGTCAGGCTGAGTACCCGCCTGCACCGGTGAGGGGTCATACGGTCCGTAGTTCCAGATAGCGTTAATGGTGAATGTTGAGGCCAAGAACGCAATAATGCCGAACACAATAAAGAAGAAACCACCGGCTTTAGCAGCGTAAACTGGGCCAACCGGGAAGCCAACAACATTATCATTAGTGCGGCCCGGCCCCGGGTACTGGGTGTGCTTGTGGAGCACAACCATGAACATATGAATACCCACGCACAACAGAAGGGTGGCGGGGATAATCATAATGTGCAGGGTGTAGAGGCGCCCAATAATATGCTCACCGGGGAACTCGCCACCGAAGAAGAAGAGCGATGCATAGGTGCCAATAAGCGGAATTGACTTCATAATGCCGTCAATAATGCGCAAACCGTTGCCAGAGAGCACATCATCCGGCAGGGAATAGCCGGTGAAACCAGCCAAGATACCCACCACAAAAAGCACGCATCCCACAACCCAGTTCAGCTCGCGGGGGCGACGGAAAGCACCTGTGAAGAAAACACGGAGCATATGGATGCAGATGGCCAGCATGAACATGAGCGCTGCCCAGTGGTGGATCTGCCGTAGCAGTAGTCCGCCTCGCACATCAAAAGAAATGTCGAGGGTGGAGGCAAACGCCACCGACATTTCTGTACCCTTCATCGGAACATAGGAGCCATCATAGGTGACAGCAGCCGTGGAAGGATTAAACCAGAAAGTAAGAAAAGTGCCGGAGATAAGCAGAATGACGAGGCTGTACAGGGCAACCTCACCAAACATAAATGACCAGTGGTCAGGGAAGATTTTTCGACCAAATTCTTTCACAACGCCTGAGAGACCAACACGGGTATCTACGAAGTTAGCGATGCGCCCGGTACCGGTTTTAGCTTTATATTCGTAGCCGGTCTGAGTAGCAGACATTACTTCTGTCCCTCCTTCTCACGTTCGGTGCGCATCTGCTCAATTTGTGCGCCACGTTCCCAGTACGCGGGACCAACCGGCTCGTGGAAGTCGCTTTGGGCGACAAGGTAGCCGTTGCTGTCAACAGTAATGGGAAGCTGAGGAAGCGCATGGCCTGCAGGGCCGAAAACGACCTTGCATTCATCCGCAGCATCAAAGTTGACTGGTGGCACGGGCACAACAGGTGGTGAGTGCGCTGCTCGTACAGGGCGATAGGGCAACCCACATGGGTGCACACCTTGGAGTAGGCGACGATACCATCCACATGCCAGTTTTTACGTTCCTCAGAGATTTTCATCTCCTGCGGGTCAAGACGCATGAGCAGAACCACTGCTTTTGCTTTCTCCTCCAGGTAGCCGTTTTCGTGGCTAAGCGAGGACAAAGTCTCGGGGAGCACATGGTACGCGGAACCGATGGTCACATCTGCTGCCTTAATGGGGGTTCCGGATGGGTCTCGAACCAACCGCACGCCCTTATCCCACATGGTGCGTTTGAGTACCGAAGGATCCGCAGGCCCTAGGTCACGGAAGAACGTCACGAAAGTTAACGGTGCCAGAATAACCGAACCAATGAGTGTGTTACGCAGAAGCGGGCGGCGTTTAATGCCAGATTCGTCTACGATCGTTTCAACAATTTCGGTGGCCTCAGCCCGATCCTCTTCAGGGCGCAGATCGTGACGTTCTTCGACAAGCTCATGGTCAGGCATGAGGGTACGGGCCCAATGGACCACACCAATACCAATACCAAACATTGCAAAGGCAATACCAAGACCTAGCAGCAGGTTCTGCAACTGCAATTTGCTGGTGGGCTCGGTGTTGTTAACATCGTAAAAATTACCTTCAGCTGAGATGCCGAAGTATGCGACCCAAAAGAGCAAAGAGCCAAGCATCGATAGTACGAAGAGAAGGATGACTTGACGTTCTGCGCCTTTAGCACGCTTAGGGTCTACGTCTGTTAGACGTGGACGGTGAGGAGGCAGCCCCGGGTTGCGAAACTGCTCCTCTGATTCCTCTGAAGAGGTAACTACGGCTGAGCCTTGGGCTTTTGTGCCGTCACTATGGTTTCCCATTGTGTTGCCTCAAATCTTTTTCTGTACGAATAGTGTGTGCGTACCTACGCTGAACGGGAAGTCAGCCAGATGACGAAGACGATTACAATACCTAAGCCAACGGTCCAAATGAGCAGACCCTCAGAAACAGGGCCCAACGACCCAAGTTTCATGCCGCCGGGGGGAGACGTTCTTCTCCTGGGCTTTTAGGTAGGTAATAACGTCTCGTTTTTCTTCCGGGGTAAGGTTTGCATCGTTGAAGACGGGCATGTTTTGCGGGCCGGTCTCCATGGCTTCATAGATGTGCTGCTCCTTCACGCCCATCAGGGTGGGGGCGAACTTACCGCGGGTTAGTGCCCCACCAGCGCCTGCTGCGTTGTGGCACATTGCGCAGTTGGCAAGAAAGACACGTGCCCCATTGGCAGCATCACCTTGGGTGGTATCAAGGTACGCTGTCTCGGGGATAGTTGGCCCAGCCCCAAGTGAAGCAACATATGCAGAGAGCTGCCTGGTCTGCTCCTCGTTGAACTGGCCTGGTTTAATCTGTGCCTGCGTGCCCTGCATCTGCATGGGCATACGACCGGTACCGACCTGGAAGTCAACAGCGGCCGCACCGACACCAATCAGCGAAGGACCATCGGCGGTACCTTCGGCGTTTGTGCCGTGGCAGGTTGCGCAGTTTGCCTGAAACAGTTTCTGTCCTGCTTCTACATCCTGTTGGGTGTATGCATGGTTTGACTCAGCCTTAGCCTGATTGGTGGCAGTGGCAACTGTATATAGACCACCAGTGAGGATGAGGGCTAAAGCCAGCAACACGACGGCTGCAAGCGGGTGACGCCGCTTTTGGGAAAGTGCCTTCACGTCGTTTTCCTTGTGTGTGCTAGATGGGGTAAGGACGGGGCGCTTGTCGCTACTTCACGAAGTAGACAACAAAGAAAAGAGCGATCCACACAACATCGACAAAGTGCCAGTAGTACGAGACCACAATGGCACTGGTCGCTTCGTAATGGCCGAAGCGTTTAGCGACGTAGGCGCGACCAATAATCAGGAGGAAAGCCACCAGACCGGCGGTCACGTGGAGAGCGTGGAAACCTGTGGTGATGTAGAAGGCAGAACCATATGCGCTGGATGCAATAGTGACGCCTTCGGATACCAAGGTTGCATATTCGTAAGCCTGCCCGGCTACGAAGATAGCGCCCATAATGAAGGTCAACACGAACCACTCGGCCATGCCCCATGCCTTGACATTTAACGAGGAACCAGTGCGGCGGGGCTTGAGCTGCTCTGCAGCAAAAACGCCCATTTGGCAGGCGACGGAGCTAAGCACAAGAATGATGGTGTTGATCAGTGCGAAAGTCACGTTCAGCTTGTGCACGTTATCTTCCCAAATATCTGGGCGTGACGCGCGGAGCGTGAAGTACATGGCAAAAAGACCAGCGAAGAACATCAGCTCAGAGGCGAGCCACACCACGGTGCCAATAGCCACCGTGTTGGGCCTGTTCAGAGCCGGATGTGCTGGTTTCTTGGGGTTAACGGTTACAGTTGTCACATAGACATTATGTCGCTAAAACCGGCTTGGAACCAAAGACATATGCCTTAAAACCCTAAATACGTTAAAAATTACCTAGAAAAACCCCAAGAATTCGCGGATTTTGGCTTCCGCGACGACTCTGCAGTTTTTGTAATGTTCCGGTTAGTTGCCAGGCGCCGGTGAATCTTTGGGCTGTGTAGAGCGGTAGGGGACATGCACAAAACCTGTTGTTTTGTATGTAGGGCTTAGAATCGAGAGTATGAACGCTACTGTATCTGAGCCTTTGAGCTGGAAGCAGATCCTCAACCAGCTGATAAAAAACATTGACCTCACCGTGGACCAGATTGACTGGGCCATGAATCAGATAATGACCGGAGCAACCCCCGAATCGGTGTTAGCCTCTTTTCTGACGGCGCTGCATATGAAAGGGGAGACCCCCTGCCGAATTAGGGGCTTTGGCGCGCGGTATGCTTGCCAAAGCCGAAAAGGTGAATATTGGCCCGGACGCTGTCGATATTGTTGGCACCGGGGGAGACCAGCAGAATACCGTAAACATCTCAACAATGGCAGCTCTCGTTATTGCTGGCACTGGAGCCACCGTGGTTAAGCATGGAAACCGTGCATCCACTTCTAAATCTGGTTCTGCTGATGTTTTGGAGGCCTTGGGAATCCGCCTTGATATGCCCATTGAGTCTGTTGCGGAATGCGCTCAGAAGACGGGTATTACGTTCCTTTTCGCTATGACTTTTCATCCGGCAATGCGTTTTGTGGGGCCAACCCGCCGTGCGCTGGGTATTCCTACTGCGTTTAACTACCTGGGGCCCATGACAAACCCGGCTCGGGTGCGGTCCTCTGCTATTGGGGTTGCGCACCAGGAAATGGCCCCTAAGATAGCCCAGGTTTTTGCTGACCGGGGGGATCACGCCATAATTTTCCGTGGTAATGATGGGTTGGATGAGTTAAGCATCGCCACATCCTCACAGTTGTGGGAAGCCTCTGCAGGCGAACTTAAAGAATATACGTTCACCCCAAGCGACTATGGAGTGCGCCATGCCCCACTGGAGGCTTTACGGGGCGGGGACGCCCAATATAACGCCACAATTTTTCGGGCCATTCTTGCTGGAGAAGGTGGAAACGGGGGAGAGCTGGGTCCTATCCGTGATGCGGTACTGATTAATGCGGCGGCTGGTTTAACAGCCTACCGGGACTCCGATGAAGGCGCTTTCGACGAGCGCTATACTCAGGCACTTGCAGACGTACGGGAATCCATTGACTCTGGCGCGGCTGACAGTGTCTTGAATCGATGGATCGATTTAGTCGTGCAGCAGCGGAATAGAATAAGTAGCATATCCGTCAGCTAAATATTTTGAAGGTGCGAAAGACTTGCCGTTCTTTTGCACCTTCATGTTAAAGTTGAATGTTTATGTTCAGGGGGAGTAGGGTTATTTCTTTTTTCGGGTATTTAGTTTAAGCACCAGAGCTGCGACCGCCCGCCAGGTGAAAAATAACACGCCCAAGGCGCAGATAGAGACAATAATAAAGCTAATCTGCGCAATCTCACCGGTGGCCACCGCCCGTAGGATATGGCCGATGACAAGAGTTCCACACCAAGCACACAAGCCCTGAACCCATAGGTTTTTAGGACGCTTACCAGTCTTGAAAACAGACATAAAAATAAAGACAAACCATACACAGGCCACGCCGATCAGAAATGGTCGAGCGGCTTCAAAAACATGATCAAGGGAGTACCCATGATTCTTCACACCGATGAAGGCAAAGAGAATCACCACGACAAAATCTATGAGTGCAGAGACTGCAATAGGAACGCCCCGAGACGCCGTGGCATTCTTGAGAGTATCGCGGCTTAACTGAGGATCACGGGAGCGCATAAGGAACATCTTTCTAGGGAAGAAACTGGAAAATCCTGATACATCGATTGTATCGGTTATGTTCTCGTGCAGGTGCTGAATTTGCAGTCACGTAAAGGCCAACATCTATAGAAGCGGAACCAGGATTTAATGGCGTTGGGTAAGTACGGTGTGTTCCACAGGCGCTAGGCAGGACGCACTGAGAAGGTCAGGAAGGCGTAGATATCAGCTTGATGGGGTAGTGAATTTTAGCTTTACTTTACATAATGTATATTATCGGCTTTATAGGAACCTTGGTATTGGCTGTAAATCATTGATTGGTGATATTGCTCATGGGATAATGCTTCCAGTGGGCTCCTACTCAAGCCCATCATTGAACCTGCAATGAGGAGGAAATCAATGCTTGACTGGTTCATAGATACACCATGGGCTTTGTGGCTTGTGATAGCCATTTTGCTAGCGCTGATTGAAGTTCTCTCACTGGACTTAGTGTTCCTAATGTTCTCTGTTGCGGCATTGGTCACAAGTGCATCAACTCCCATTAACCAGACATTCATCGGCCAATGCATAGTTTTCTGCGTTGTTGGTGTGCTCTTGGTTTTTATACTCCGACCCCGTTTGCTGGCACGGTTGAATAAAAATACTCCTGAAAACACTACTAATGTTACTGCACTGTTAGGTCAGGAAGTTGAAGTTGTACAGGCTGTCACCGCTGATGGCGGATTGGTGCGCCTTGAAGGTGATATATGGAGTGCCCGTTCAACTCTAGGGACTATACCTGCCGGAGGCAAAGCGCGTGTTGTAGAGATTGACGGTGCTACCGCTATCGTTGGAACTATTCAGGAGCAGCCTCTACTCCCCTAGCTAACCCTATTTAATCACCGCTCCAAAATTCGATAATATATTCGAAAATTTGGATTTTGTTCTAAGGAGGAATATCTAGAGTGTTTAACATTCTAACCATCATTGGTATAGCACTGGTGATCTTTGTGGTCATCGCTTTAATACGAACTATCAGGGTGATCCCTCAGGCTCGTGCTGGTATCGTTGAGCGCTTGGGTAGGTACCACACTACTTTCCATCCTGGTTTACATATTGTGATCCCTTTCTTAGATCGGCTGCTGCCGCTAATCGATTTGCGTGAACAGGTTGTTTCATTCCCCGCACAGTCTGTGATTACCGAAGACAACCTCGTGGTTGGCATCGACACCGTGGTCTACTTCCAGGTGACCGATCCTAAAGCCGCGACCTACGAGATTACTAACTACATTCGTGCGGTAGATGAACTAACGAGCGCAACCCTGCGTAACGTGGTGGGTGGGCTAAACCTCGAACAGGCTCTCACCTCCCGCGATCAGATTAACACCGAGCTGCGTGGCGTTCTCGATTCAACCACTGGTCGCTGGGGCCTGCGTATCTCCCGCGTCGATATTAAAGAGATCCAGCCGCCGCACTCCATCCAAGACTCGATGGAGAAGCAGATGCGTGCAGAACGTGACCGTCGTGCCGCTATTCTTACTGCAGAAGGTAAGAAGCAGTCCGATATCCTCACGGCAGAGGGTGAATCCCGTGCCGCAATTCTGCGTGCAGAAGGTGAAAAACAAGCGCAGATTCTTCGTGCAGAAGGTGACGCACAGTCGACTGTGCTCAGGGCAGATGGTGAAGCTGACGCTGTGCGCAAGGTGTTCGAGGCTATTCACCAGTCGAACCCCAGCCAGCAGCTGCTGACATACCAGTACCTGCAGACGCTGCCTAAGCTGGCTGACGGGCAGGCCAATAAGCTCTGGTTTATTCCGACCGAGCTTGGTGATGCACTGCGCGGATTGGGTAATGCTTTCGGGACCTGCCGGTATCTGATCTTAAGGACGCACCCGTAAATATCACCAAACCTAAGCACGCCAGTGATGATCTCAATGGTGGTTCCGGTTTCTAAAAAATAGCCGTTTAAAACGCCTATAGTGAACTGCAGGCGGGTGGAGACAAGATTTCCCGATATAATGGATGTTTCAAACGTTCGAGGGAAACTCTCTCCCCCCGCCTGACGTTATGCACGGATGCCTATAAGCATCAAACCACACCGGCTATTGGAGGAATAAGTGAGCGATCGTAGCCTGCGCGGTATGCGCCTTGGCTCCCAGTCCATGGAAACCGAATCGAACGTACAGCCTGCACCTCGTCAGCGTGTTGAATACCGTACCGCCGATGGCGACCGGGTATTTGTGACCTTCGCGGCCGAAGCTGAAATCCCTCAGACTTGGACTGCTAAATCTGGTAAAGAAGCGTTCCTTGTAAATGGCGACAGCGGTTCCTCCGCAGAGGACGAGAAACCGGTTCGTACCCACTGGGATATGCTCATGGAACGCCGTAGCATTGAAGAGCTGGAGAAAACCCTAGAAGACCGGCTGCAGTACTATCGGTCTCACTTCGCAATCTCGTAATAGTTTTTATAGGAATAGCTAAGGCGGTAACCCGCATACACGCGGGTTACCGCCTTAGCTATTTAAGCTTGAAAGGACAGTTTCAAACTGCCTGTAATCCTATTCGATCATGTGCTCAACTTCCATAGGGATCTTTCCTTTAAAGAACGCTGGGCGAACACACCGCTGATATGTCATAACACACAGCCCCAGAATAAGTATTGCTACGCTCAAGCAGAAAACAAGCCCGACTCCCCCAATCTCGGAACCTGACCCGTATCCGGGATCCATCGAATCGTAGCTGGTTCGTGCGAAGAACACTAGAAGCATAATGCCGCCCAGCATCGGGAAAAGGAACTTATTCAAGAATTCCTTAACCCCTGAAGAAAACGAAATTTTACGGAAATACCATACACATGCGAACGCTGTAATCCCGTAGTACAGGCATACCATGAGGCTCAGCGCAGAGATTGTATCCCACAGGACAGATGTAGAGATAAAACGCATAAGAACGTAAAACAGTGTAGCGATTAAACAGGAAGCAAGTGTTGCGTAGCTTGGGGACTGGAATTTAGGGCTAATATTCGCGAACTTGGGCCCCAGAGCCTTGTAATAGCCCATTGCCAACAGTGTGCGGGCTGGCGACACAGCGGTTGATTGCAAAGAGGCAAGGGCAGAAATCAGCACTGCAAACGACATCATAATGCCAAGAGCCCCCAAGACGGGGCCGGAGAGAGCAGCAAAAATATTCTCCTGGTTGTCAGGGTTGCCCAGCCCCAGCCCCTCCGATGAGGTGCCTGCGAAAGCTAGGGTGCCGACTGAGATAAGCAGATAGAGAAGAACCACAGTCAAAATGGTTCCCACCGCGGCCTGCCCGCTGGTGGTGTGCTCCCCTTCTGTCTCCTCATTCATGGTGAGCACCGCGTCCCAGCCCCAGTAAATAAAGAACACAAGAGAAATACCGGATGAAAAAGCTGAGAAAGATTCAACTCCAAACGGGTTAAACCATTCAAAGGTTGGGGATAAATTAGCGAAACCCCCTCCAGTGATGGCCTTATAGAGAGCAACGATAGCAAAGATAGCGAGAACTACAAGCTGGAAAATAATAAATACGGTTTGGATTTTCTGGGTGGCATCTAGGCCGCGGTAGGTGATATAGCACCCGAAAGCCATAAATGCTAAGAAAGTTCCAATATTAATGAGGTTATTGCTGGATAGAGTAGCCAGATCAGGGTTTGAGAAAACCTGTGAAAGGGCTAGGTAGAAGAAATCAACAGCGATCCCTGCCAAGTTCGAGAGAACCAAGATAGTAGCAGCAAGAAGCGCCCAGCCCCCAATCCATCCGACCCACGGGCCAAATGCTTTGGTGGTCCATGTGAAGGTGGTTCCTGCATCGGGCATAGCAGCATTGAGCTCTCGGTACCCGATGGCCACTAAAAGCATGGGGATGAAACCGATCAGGAAGATAGCAGGCATATGCTCACCTGCAACAGCCCCTACAGGCCCTAGCGCCCCGGACAAAGAATATGCTGGGGCGACCACAGAAATACCAATAATAATAGACCCAAAGAGAGAAACGGATCCGGAAGAAAGCCCCTTCTTATTGGCGGCGCTGGTATCTATAGCGCCATGGGGGTGCGCTGGTGCAGCGTCCTGAATATGGACCTGCCCGTGAGGATTAGACTGTTTATGAGACTGACTATTCTGAGTCAAGGTGCCTCTCCTTTCGGAGCTATCTCATCGCTAGATGGGTGTGTGCTCATAGCGACCTGCTCAATATGTGATTCAGCTTATGGAGTTAAGATTATACTAGAAATTTTAAACTGTAAGTGACATCACTAGTGATTGTTTTATTTTATACATAAAATATGTGAGGCAAGATATCGCAGTAAATGGTATGTAATCTGCAAACTGAATATTGGTATATGTGATGCAAAATAAATTAGGTATGGTAAAGCCCCGGCCGCGAAAAATACCGGGGCTTTACCAATAAACGTACTAGGCTACATCACGAATTCCTGCCACAAGGATATCCATAGCCTGTTCTAATAGCTCATCAGGCATCGCCAAAGGCGGTAGGAGTCGCACCACATTACCGTACGTGCCGCAGGTAAGAATCAGTACGCCACGATCCCGGCAATAAGCTGCCACGTCCTTAGCCGCCGTAGGGTGCGGGGCTTTAGAAATGGAATCAGCCACAAACTCTAAGGCCAGCATGGCACCACGGCCACGGAAATCACCTACGATATCTAACTCCTCAACCAAAGGAGTCAGCTTTGCCGTCACAATCTCCTCAAGACGTAGCGCGCGGGCATTCAAATCCCACTCCTGCATAGTTTCAATAGCGGCAAGAGCCGCAGCACATGACACCGGGTTTCCGCCGTAGGTGCCGCCCAAACCGCCCGGCTGAACCTTTTCAAAAAGCTCCGCACGGCCAGTTACTGCTGAAAGCGGCATACCACCAGCAATCCCTTTGGCGGTTGTTACCAGATCAGGTTCAACCCCCTCATACTCGCTGGCAAACCATTTGCCAGTACGACAGAAACCGGACTGAACCTCATCCGCGATGAACACGATGCCCTTCTCACGAGCCCACGAAACCAGGGCAGGCATGAACCCCTCCGCAGGTACGATGAAACCGCCTTCACCCTGAATCGGCTCTAACACAATAGCGGCAACATACTCTGAACCAATCTGCTTTTCGATCACATCAATCGTGCGCTGTGCCGCTTCTTTACCGTCCATTGTCGGCTCGTCACGGTACGGGTAGCTCATTGGGGCACGGTAGATCTCCGGAGCGAACGGGCCAAACCCCTTCTTATAGGGGGCAGCTTTAGCGGTCAGCGCCATTGTCAGGTTGGTGCGCCCGTGGTATGCGTGATCAAAAACCACCACAGCGTTACGGCCGGTGGCCGCACGGGCAATCTTGACAGCGTTCTCCACGGCCTCGGCGCCGGAATTAAAAAGTACAGAGCGCTTCTCAAAATTGCCAGGGGTTAACTCATTCAGCTTCTCAGCAACAGCTACATACCCCTCATACGGGGTCACCATAAAACAGGTGTGCGTGAAATGGGCAACCGCCTCCTGAACAGCCTGAACAACCTTCGGGGCTGAAGCGCCGACGCTTGTAACGGCAATACCGGAGCCCAGATCAGCCCAAGAATTACCATCTGCGTCAACGATAACGCCGCCATCCGCATCCACCGCATACACCGGCATACCAGAAGCCACCGAGGCCGGAACCGCCGCAGAACGGCGCTGTCCCAAGGCACGTGAAACAGGCCCGGGAAATTCACCTGTAAGTTTAATATCTTGCGGAAGACGATACATCTCTACCATGAGAACACCTTTCATAGGTGGCGCACAGAACATATTGCGCGCACTAATATTTATGGATGCAGCCAACCCCGCGGTGCAGGCGCTAATACGCCCGCACCGCTTCGGATTAACACGCTGAAGGGATAGAAGGCACCAGCACCCCGCCCGAAGGTGCAAGAGGCTGGCAAAAGGGTGGGGTTATGCGCTCAAATCGCTCATGACGTGCTTCACACGGGTGTACTCCTCCACCGAATACAGCGAAAGATCCTTGCCATAGCCGGAGAACTTAAACCCACCATGAGGCATTTCAGCGGTCAGCAACACGTGCGTGTTAATCCATACGGCTCCGAAATCCAGGTCCCGGGACACACGCATTGCCGTACCATGGTTCGAAGTCCACACCGAAGAAGCCAGCGCATAATCCACATCATTCGCCAGATTAATAGCCTCCTGCTCAGTCGTAAACGGCTGAAGAGTGAGCACCGGGCCGAAAGTTTCCTCCTGCACGATGGCATCGTCCTGGTGTACACCACTCAATACAGTGGGCTCAATAAAGAACCCGCGGGTGCCGCACTGCTTACCGCCCGTCTCGACCGTCACATGCCCAGGCAGGCCCTTGAGCTTACCCATCACAGTATTGAAATGGTTCACGTTATTTAACGGCCCATAGAAATTCTTCGAATCGTCCTCGTTGCCAGTGACTGTATCCCGAGCGGCAGCGACCAGAAGATCGCGGAACTGCTCATAAACGCTATCCTGAACCAGCACACGAGTGACAGCAGTACAATCCTGGCCAGCGTTAAAATACCCGAAATCAGCCAGCATACGGGCGGTGCGCGGCAAATCTGCATCCGCAAAAACAACCGCCGGGGCCTTACCACCCAGCTCAAGATGCGAACGCTTCAACCCAGCAGCCGCACCGGTAGCCACCGCCCGGCCTGCCCGCACCGACCCGGTGATAGACACCATCGCGGGGGCTGGATGATTAACCATCGCAGCGCCCGTAGCGCCAGTACCGAGCACAACATTAAAAACCCCAGCTGGGAAAATATCGGCGATAAGCTTCGCCAGCTCTAACGTAGACTCTGGGGTGGTATCCGAAGGCTTCAGCACCACCGTATTACCAGCGGCTAAGGCGGGGCCGATTTTCCACAGTGCCATCATCAGCGGATAATTCCATGGGGTGACTTGGGCTACAACGCCCACGGGTTCCCTCCGCACATACGACGTATGCCCCTCCATATACTCGGCAGCAGCCTTACCCTCTAAGGTGCGGGCTGCGCCAGCGAAGAAACGAACCTGGTTTGCCCCGGCCAGCACCTCCTCGTCCCGAATCATCTCACGCGGCTGGCCGGTATTACGATGCTGTGCTTCAACCAGGGCATCCGCGTTCTTTTCCAACGCGTCTGCAAGCTTCAGAAGCATTAGCTGACGATCGGCTGGAGTGGTATGTTTCCATGTCTTAAACGCCTCCTGCGCCGCCCGCATGGCTGCATCCACTTCATCCGCAGTAGAAACCGGGGCAAGAGCCACCGTCTCACCGGTGACCGGATAAACAACCTCCAGCTCCTCAGCCGAGGCCGAATCAACGAACTCGCCATTTATAAAATTCTTCAAGCGCTTCATAACGTCTCTCCTTCGGGTTGTTAGAGCAACCGCGCCTTAACGCGATAGCTTTTTGTGTGTGCCCGCCACACCAACCAGAGTGCGGCGAACCCTAAAAGAAATATGAGGTACTTGTGCCGATACGAAACTATCCCACGTACGGGTCCCTCACCCCAATGTACTGGGTGTAGGTGTACTCAGCGATACCTTCGGCGGCACCTTCACGACCCAAACCGGAATGCTTCACCCCACCGAACGGGGCCGCAGCATTCGACATCACCCCCACGTTCAGCCCCATCATGCCGAACTCTAGACAGTCAGCCATCCGCAGGGCACGGGACGTATCACTTGTGAACACATAGGAAGCCAAACCATACTCGGTGCTATTCGCCAGCTGCACCGCCTCCCGTTCGGTCGTAAACGTCAGCACAGGAGCTACCGGGCCAAAAATTTCCTCACGGATCACACGGGCATCCCGGGGAACATCCACCAGTACTGTAGGTGCATAGAAGTATCCCGAACCGTTTATAGTGTGTCCCCCCACCATCGCACGTGCGCCGCGTTCCAGCGCATCCTGCACAAGTTCAGATACAGAATCCACCGCTTTCTGCTCAATGAGCGGCCCGCACGTGGTGTCCGAATCAAGACCGTTTCCTACCTTAAGAGCCCCAATTTTAGCGGCTAACCGGGCGGAGAATTCCTCAGCTACCGACTCATGCACCAAGAACCGGTTGGCGGCAGTGCACGCCTCCCCCCATATTGCGCATCTTGGCACCCATAGCGCCCTCAACGGCTTCAGCAATATTCGCGTCCTCAAAGACAATAAACGGTGCATTACCGCCCAGCTCCATCGAAGTACGCAAAACATTCTGAGCCGCCGCAGCCAAAAGCGCCTTACCAACAGGGGTGGACCCGGTAAACGAGAGCTTACGCAGCCGCTGATCAGCCAACAAAGGCTCCGAAATAGCCGAAGCTGAGGCTGAAGGCACCACATTAAGCACCCCCGCGGGTAAACCGGCATCCAGCATAGTCTGTGCGAAATACTGGGACGTTAGCGGAGTAAGACGTGCAGGCTTAAGAACTATGGTGCACCCGGCAGCAATCGCTGCACCCGCCTTACGAGTAGCCATTGCCAACGGAAAATTCCACGGAGTGATCAGCAGGCACGGACCAACAGGTTTGCGGGCTACCAGGACGCGGTTCTTACCCTCTGGAGTGGGGTGGTATCGGCCATAATCACGTACAGCTTCCTCCGAGAACCAGCGCAAAAACTCGGCACCGTAGACAACCTCCCCGTGAGATTCCGCCAGAGGCTTACCCATCTCAAGGGTCATTAAGGTAGCGAAATCGTCGGCGCGTGCAATGACTAGCTCATATGCGCGGCGCAGAATCTCGGCGCGTTCACGTGGCGATGTAGCAGCCCACTGCTGCTGTACCGCACACGCGGCATCCAGAGCCGCAACCGCATCCTCACTCGTGGCCGACGATACAGCGGCAAGTTTCTTTTCCGTTGCCGGGTTAATAACATCGAATACTTCATCCGATGAGCTGGGCCGCCACGAGCTGCCAATCAGCAAACCTGTAGGCACCTTCGCCACCAGTGCCTCAACATTTACGCTCATATATTCTCTCCTTTTAGCAATAAATGCGCTACCGAAATATAACAATGCCCTGCGGCTACTCAATGACCGGTATGGAACCCGTCCACGGCTGCTGCTGCGACCCTTTACGCCCTGGATGGTAATCGCGTGGGACAACCACCAGCGGGATAGGCAGCTTAGTCATAATCTTCGCGGTTGTAGAACTCAGGAACAACTCGCCGCGCTGAGCCAGTTTGGAAGAACCCGCCATTAAAATAGCGTTCTCATCCCAGTGCACAGAATCCACTGCCTCCACGATCGTGGTCCCAGCGCCCACTGCGATACTTAGCTGCTGCGGGTTATGCGGTGCAACGTTTGACTGTTCCACCAAATCTTCAATACTGGCCCGGTACAACTCGTCATCCGCTGTCCCGTTTTGCTCATACAACGAAACTAAACGCACCGGTAAACCCGTTCGATTCTGGGTGGCGATAGCCTCTTCCACGAGGTTAATCGAATCAATATCAGGAGAAATTGCACAATCAATCTGATTAATGACGTGATCCGCGCTGTAATCACGCGGCGCTAAGGCAACAGGCACACGGGAACGGTGTAAAAGCGCGTTCCCCACTGCCCCCAAAGAGTGCCATAACCAATTGCCGCTATTGCCGCCGCCCACAATAATCAGCCCTGCGTCAATAGCTCCGGCTAACTCCATAAGACCCGCAACCGCAGAATCAGCGCGACGCAAATGAAAACGCGCTTTCACATCGGTGGGCACCAAATATTGCGCCTCTTCCAGCCAACCCACCGCCTGCTCCTGAAGTAGGTCACCAAAGTTTGATTTGGGAGCTGCAAGGCGAGGGTTCTGCGGCTTAATAACGTACACAACGTTTAACTCGGCCCCCAAAGAGCGGGCTAAGACCGTGCCTAAATTCAACGCGGCACGACCACGCGCATCAGGAGAATACCCTACAACGTACTTCATATTTCCCATCCGTAAATTCAGTAGCTCTACTGGGCGCACCCTAGTATTCAGATGCACCCAGTAAAGCTACCCGTGTGTGCTCTTACGAGGTGACTATTTGAGCTTCGCATCCAGCGTGGCTGCGGTCTTCTCCCCCATTCGTACCGCACCATCTACATGCTGGTAGCCATCAGAAGCAATATCAGAGCATGACCAGTAAATCGGCCCAACCGGGGTGAGCTGATCAGCACCATACCGGTGCAAACCACCCAAATCGTAGCTAGCAGCATATGCCCCGCGGGTCCACTCCTCGGCGCCCCAGTCAGATTCGTAGTACACGATGGGGTTTTTCGTTTCCTCCCCCAGCATCTGAGCCATAGAATCAAGAATCCGAGCCTTACGCTCCTCAGCACTGATAGTGAACATTTTGTCGGCTGCCTCATCTGAGACGAAACCTACCAGCGTGCCGCGTGACTCTTCCTGACCGGTCTGCGGGTCATAGTTGGTGTTATCGTAAATCTCCTGCACCAGGTTATTAGCGGCGAAACAGGTACCTGAAAGACCCTTATCACGCCAGAAAGGAGTGGGGTACACGGCGTGCACCTTAATAACAAGCCCCAGCGACTGGTGCTGATGCATCTGATGCTGACGGCGATCCAACGCGGGTACGAAATGAACACGGGAATACAGGTTCGGCGGAACCGCCACCACCACATATTTAGCACGCACAATAACGTTATCGGCAGGGGAAGCCACGCCGTCTTCCGAGAATGCCTCAGCCTCAACACGCACCGGGTACTCCCCCGGCTCCTGCCACCGCAGAACACGTGCCGGATGACCCAAGATAATATTCTCAGCCCCTACCTTCTGCGCAAGGGCCAAAGAGACGGATTGCATACCGCCCACCACACGCTTATCCAGAATAAAATCTTCATCAACAAGATTAGAGAACGAACCAGCCGAAGCCGCCATTAGCACCGCCTGCAGTGCCGAGAACGCGTGAGCCGGTTTGGTAAGCATGCCTCCGGCAATAAAAAGCCCAATATTATTGCAGGCTTCTTCGTCATCCGACTGCGTGCGGAGCCAATGGTGAAAACTGATGGTGTCAAGCTCACGGGCCTTGGGGTGGGCCCACGGCTGCTGCGCCCCAATCTCAGCGGCGAGCGCATCTAGTTTTTCAATGAGGCGCACCATTTCCTGTTGGGTTTTTTCGTTGGCGGGGAACATGTCTCCCGTGTAGCGGTGCATGGTGCCGTTGGGGTCGCGGTAGAGGTTTTCGCCATCACGGTAGCGGGAGAAGGTTTTGAGGCCTAGTTCGTTAATGAGGGAGATTAGGGCGGTCTGGTCGGGTGAGACCCATTGGCCGCCGATTTCTAGGAATGCGCCGTTGATGTGGTTGCTCCAGGTGCGGCCGCCTACACGTTCGCGTGCTTCGATGACGGCTACGGTGTGGCCTGCTTGTTGCAGGCGGTATGCGGCGGTTAGTCCGGAGGGGCCCGCGCCGATGATTGCGACGTCGCGGGTTAGTTCGGTCGTGGTTGCATCTTTGGGTATCACGGTTCTTACACCTTTCGCTTGGCGAATTCTAAAAACGAATTCTGTTCGTTTTAGTGTATCCCAGAACACAAATAAATTGAAGTTGGTGATTTCTTGGGGCGTAAAATCTGTGGGTTTTACCTGTGTGTTTCAGTTATTGGGAGGGTTTTTGAGATTAAAATTTATAGCGAAAGATATGTGGGGTGTAGTGTGAGTTTTTCTTCTTCTCGGCGTGTGGGGCGTCCGTCTTCTACGGTGTTGAGTGCTTCAAAGATCGCTCGTCAAGCTCGTCGGCTTCTTGCGCGGGATGGGAATTTTACGATGGGTGCGTTGGCGCGGGAGTTGAGAGTGGCGCCGTCGTCTCTTTATAACCATTTCCAGTCTCGTGATGAGGTTTTGGGGGCTGTTAGTGATGCGGTGGTTAGTGAAATTCGGGTGGATTCTTTGCGGGAGGCTGTTGTGGTTCTTGCTGAGCGGGAGCTTACGGTGGAGGCGAAGACTGAGTTGTGGGTTTCTGCTTTGGTGCCTGGGGTGTTTCTTATCGGGATGCTTTTAGTGAGAGCGCGGAGTTGGTGGCGGCTTTGGCGTTGACTCCGGTGGGGTGGGCTCCGCAGACTTTGCGGATGTATGAGCTGGTGTTGGAGGCGCTGGCGGCGTTTGGGTGTCCGCAGGAGCGGGCGCTGAGTGTGGTTGAGGCGTTGGAGGCGTTTCTTTTGGGATCCGCTTTGGACGCGAATGCGCCTGATCACGTTTTTGATCCTGCTGTTGCTGGGGGCGATTATCCCCGTTTGCAGGAGGCGTATCGGATGTTGCGGGGTGGGGCTGTTGCCCCGGCGGAGGATGCTTTTGCGGTGGGTTTGGAGGCGATGTTGTATGGGTTGGCTCGGCAGGTGATTTCGTGAGGGTGTGGTGGTTCTTCTCCCCTGCTGGATGGCGTGTGTGGGTTGGGGACACGCATAGGGTGCCCGGCCTGTGTGGTTTCGGGCACCCTATTGAGGTGTGGGGCTTTATTTGCCGAATTTTTTCTTGAGTGTGTTTACTCGGTTTGTGAGGCCCCAGCTGGTGACTTTGCGCATTGAGTCGAAGATGATGTTGCCGGTCATTTTTGAGGCCCCGATTTCGCGTTCGACGAAGGTGATGGGTACTTCGACGATTTTGAGTCCGGCTTGTTCTGAACGCCAGGCGAGGTCAACTTGGAAGACGTAGCCTTTGGAATCGATGCCGTCGAGGTTGAGCCGCTGGAGTGCTTCGCGGCGGTAGGCGCGGAAGCCTGCGGTGATGTCTTTGACTTTGGTGCCGAGGATCGTGCGGGTGTAGAGGTTCGCGCCGCGGGAGAGGATCTGGCGGTGGATGGGCCAGTTTTTGGTTTTGCCGCCGGGCACGTACCGGGATCCGATGGCTAGGTCTGCACCGGCCTCTACGGCGCGCACGAGTGAGGGCAGCTGCTCGGGCTGGTGGGAGCAGTCGGCATCCATTTCGATGAGTATTTCGTAGCCTTCGGCGAGGCCCCAGTCGAATCCTGCGAGGTATGCGCCGCCGAGGCCGTCTTTGACGGTGCGGTGCAGTACGTGGATTTGGGGGTCTTTGGCTGCCATGTCGTCGGCGATTTGTCCGGTGCCGTCGGGACTGTTGTCGTCGACAACGAGGATATCGACTTCGGGGGCTGCCTTGCGCAGGCGCTCCACTACGACCGGAAGGTTTTCTTTTTCATTGTATGTGGGAATAACGGTAAGTACGCGCATAAATCTCCCTGAGTCCTTAAATGCGAGTGGGATTGTAAAAACTTTCTCCTAGGGGTCAAGTATACCGGTTGTGGTGTGGGGCGCTGCTATTGGGTGTTTGATGCGGGGGTGTTTTAGGTAAATTTTCAGTTTGTTCACATGTATTTCGGGGTGTTGGTGGGGCTGGGGGCGGGTTTTTATTGTTCCTGGGTGTAGAGGCGCTCTAGCGTGGGTAACGGTACGTCGAGGGCTGGCAGCAGCGGGATGCGGGCGCGGGGGTCGGTGCTCCATGAGGCTACGCGAGAGTCGGGGGCTTGTACCATGAGCTCGGTGACATTCCAGATGGCGAGGTTGGCGGGGGTGTCGGGGGACGAGCTGACCGGCGAAGGGGTTAGCGTCGGCGAGCGCACGGTGGGGGCTGCGGGTGAGTGCGGCGAAGGCGGAGCGTGCGGAGATTCCGCGGGGGGCGGTGGCGAATATTTTTGACTGCTTGCCAGCCTAGTGGCGCGTCGAGCGTGGGGTCTGAGCCGATGCTGATGGGGGTCCCGATGGTGTTTGCGCGGCGGGCGAGGTCTGCGTTCTCTGCGGTGGTTTGCAGGCCGAGGCTGACACGTGAGTTAGCGAGCGCCTGAAGTTCTTGGTCGTTGAGGGTTTCTTCGGGTGTGGTTTTTATGATGTCGAGGCGTAGGGTGAGGTGCGGGTGGGTGCGGCGGATGGTTTGTGCGGTGGCTGCTGCTTGGGTGAGGTGCGGGTGTGCGTTGATGCAGAGCGTTAGCTGTGTTTGGGCTGCGGTGTCAGCGAGGTGTTGGGCTTCTGTTGGGATGTTGGCGTGTAGGCCGGCGAGGGTTAGTGGGGTGCCGTTGAGGGTTTCGCGGGTGTGGGTGATGGTTTCTGTGAGGGCGTGCGGCGGGGTGTTGGTGAGGAGGATCCGCAGGTCGGCGGTGGTGTGGGTGCTGGCGAATTGTTGGGCTGCTTCGATGAGCGGCTGTAGGGTGTTGGGGTCGGTGGTGAGGGTGTGGGTGTGGTATCCGGCGTGGTGTGCGGTGGTGAGGTAGGTGAGGATTTCGGCGGTGGTTTTTCCCGTGACGGGTGCGAGGGCGCGGGTGAAGGTGGGGGTGACGAGTCGGCCGTTGAGGTCGATGGTTTCCATGGTGTTGTCGGTGATGGAGCGTGCCCCGGCGTCGGATGCCTGCCCAGCGGACGGTTCCGTGTTCGGTGAGTATGGCGGTGGCGTAGGGGTCTGCTGGGGTGTAGATGCTGCCGTTGAGGAGTACACGTATGGTCATGGTGTTTGTCCTTAGGGTTCGCTGGTGGGGTGGTTTAGGTTAGATGTCGAGGGCGATGACGCCGCGGCGGATGAGGATGATGGCTTTTTCGCAGCGGGCGCGTAAATCGGCGTTGATGCCGTTGATGTGGGTGATCTGGTCGAGGGAGTCGATGACTTGTTTTGCCCAGCGGACGAAGTCGCCTGCGGTGAGGTCAGTGTTTTCGAGGGCTTTGGCGAGGTGCGCGCCGCGTGCCCAGGCGTAGATGGGTTCTACGAGCCCGAAGTCGCAGGCGGGTGTTTGGGGGAGTTTGTGTTCTTCTTCTGAGGCGTTTAGCCGTGCAAGTTCACGGTTTATGGTGGTGATGCTTTCGCGTAGGGAGGGGTGGGGGTAGCGGGGCAGGTGTTCGATGGTGTCGCGTTTTTCCTTGGTAGGTGAGGGCGGCGATGGTTGCGGCGATGGCGGCGGGGTCGAGGGTGTTGAGGAATCCTGCTTCGAGGCAGAGGCAGGTGAGAAGGTCTTTGTCGCCGTAGATGCGCCGTAGGCTTTGGCCGGTGCTGGTGAGGGTGAGTTCGCCGTCGGTGGCGCGGTTAACGTACCCGTAGCTGGTCAGTAGTTGTGCGATGCGGTTGAAGACGTGGGCGATGGTGTTGGTGCGGCGGGCTATTTGGCGGCGGAGCCCGTCGGTATCAGAGTTGAGCTTGTACCAGCGTTCGGCCCAGCGTGCGTGGGTTTCCCTCTCGGAACACCCGTGGCAGGGGTGGTTGCGCATTTTGGTGCGTAGGGTTTCTAACTGTTCTTGTAGCCCGTTGGGGCGTTCGGTGATGGTGCGGTGTTTGGTCTCGCGTGGGGGTTTGTGGTCGATGAGGGCTTGGCGCATGCGCGAGGCGGTGTCGCGGCGTTCTTTGGGGGTTTTGAGGGTGAGCCGTTTGGGGAGCTTGATGCGTGAGACGGGGTCGATAATACCTTCGAAGTCGCGGGGGGTTGCGGTGCGGGTGTGGGCGTCTTCGGTGAGTATTCCGATGCGGGGGTCGGTGTTGGATTCGGCGCGGGTGGTGACCACGGCGTATCCGCGCAGGCGCCCGGTGGGGATGTGGATGATGTCTCCGGGCAGTAGTTCTTGGATACTCTGGTGCGCTTGGGTGCGGGCGTGGCGCTGGTTTGTTTTTTCTGCTTTCTTTTCGAGGGCGCTGATGTCTCGGCGTAATGCGAAGTATTCGGCGAAGTCGCCGAGGTGGCAGCGCATGGATTCGTGGTATCCGGCGAGGGCGTTTTCGTTTTTGCGTACGCGGGCTGCGACGCCGACGACGGATTTGTCGGCCTGGAATTGGGCGAAGGAGGATTCGAGGATTTTCCGGGTGCGTTCTGCCCCGTAGGCTGCGATGAGGTTTGCCGCCATGTTGTAGGTGGGCCGGAATGAGGAGTTCAGCGGGTAGGTGCGGGTGGAGGCGAGGGATGCGACGTGCGCTGCGGTGGTGTTGGGGCGCCAGGCGATGACGGCGTGGCCTTCAATGTCGATGCCGCGCCGGCCTGCGCGTCCGGTGAGCTGGGTGTATTCGCCGGGGGTGATATCTACGTGGGTTTCACCATTGTATTTGGTGAGTTTTTCGAGGATGACGGTGCGGGCGGGCATGTTAATGCCAAGGGCGAGGGTTTCGGTGGCGAAGACAAGTTTAATGAGGCCGGTGGTAAAAAGCGTTTCGACGGTTTCTTTGAAGAGCGGCAGCATCCCGGCGTGGTGTGCGGCGATGCCGCGAAGGAGCCCTTCTCGCCATTCATAGTAGCCGAGAGTGTTGAGGTCTCGGGTGTCAAGGTGCGCGGTGGCTTCGGCGATGTATGCGCGGATGGTTCGCTGCTGCTCGTCGGTGGTGAGCATCAGATCGGCGTCGATGCACTGGGTGACGGCACCGTCGCACCCGGCGCGGGAGAAGATGAAGCAGATGGCTGGAAGGAGCCCTGCTTTATCGAGGGTGCGTACCATCTCCGGGCGGGAAATACGGTGCGGGCGCAGGGGGTTGTCCTGTGCGGCGTGGGGTGTGCGGCGGCTGTCCTCGAACGTTTGGGCGGTGCTGTGGTGTTTGCGGGTGCGGCGGAACCGTTCACGTTTGCCGCCGCGGCCACGGTAACCCCGGTCAGCCCCGTAACCGGGCCGGAGCTGTTTGAGCTGCGGGTTCAGGCGCATCCCGACGGGTGCGGTGTGCTCGTCGGCGTCTTTTTCGGGGGCGTTTCGTAGCGCGGCGGGCACCCGATGCGCTCTTCTCCTCCGGGTCGGAGGTGAAAAGATCCACGATTTGGTTGCCGACCAGCATGTGCTGCCATAGAGGTACAGGCCGGTGCTCCGAGACAATGACGTCGGTGCCGCCGCGCACCGTATCGAGCCAAGCCCCGAACTCTTCGACGTTAGAGACGGTCGCGGAGAGGGAGATAACAGTGACGTGTTCGGGAAGGTGGATGATCGCCTCTTCCCAGACGGCGCCGCGGAACCGGTCGGCAAGGTAGTGCACCTCGTCCAGGATGACGTACCCGAGCCCCTCAAGGGTGGGCGAATCGGCGTAGAGCATATTGCGCAGCACCTCGGTGGTCATCACAAGGACAGGGGCCTCGGCGTTAATGCTCGTATCCCCGGTAAGTAACCCCACGGTCTCTTCACCGTACTCTCGCACAAAATCGTGGTACTTCTGGTTGCTGAGCGCCTTGATGGGGGTGGTGTAGAAAGCTTGAGACGTTTGCGCAGCGCCAGGTAGATACCGAACTCCCCCACCACGGTTTTGCCGGCACCGGTGGGGGCGGCCACCAGCACCGCCCGACCGGACTCTACACTGCGGCATGCGCTTTGCTGAAAATCATCCAGCGGGAACCCCAGGTTTTTCTCGAAGGCCGCCAAGGCGGTTTTTGCGTGGGCGGCGCGTTGTTGAGCCGCCTGGTACTGTGCGGCGTAGCTGGTGTTCTCGTTATTCGGCATGGTTCTATTCTACCGGTGCGCCAACCCCCAAAAACCGGGTATCCGCCGGGGCGTATGTAAAGCCGGGGGTGGTAAAACTGGTGCAGTAAAGCCCCGGAAAACGTGCAGGTTATCCGGGGCTGTGTGCGCAATGGAGCGGGCTAGCTCTTCGCCTCATCCTTTTCGAAATGGCCCATCGCGGCGAGGTCTTCGGCACTGGTTGCGGTCTTGATCGATTCTTCGGTCATGCCCTTGGCAAGTTTCGCCTCACGACGGTCGCGGCGCTTGTCATTAATGAGGCAGATGCCGATGGCGATGAAGAAGAACGCCAGCAGCGGTGCCATGAGGTAGAACATCATCATAATGTCGGTGCCTGGGGCGGTCATAGCGGCGATAACAGCCACGAGCACCACCACCCACCGCCAGGACTTCAGCACGGTTTTACCGCGGATCAGCCCAAGCATATTAATACCCACCAGGATCACGGGGATCACGAACGCTAAGGAGAAGAAGAACATGAACTTAACCACGAACGCGATGTAGTCGTTGGCGGCAATAATGTTTTCGGCCCGGCTGGGGGTGAACATGGTCAGCGCTCGCACAACCCCAGGCAGCGTCCACCAGGAGATCGCCACACCGCAGGCGAAAGCGAACAGTGAACCGGAAAGGAACCCGAACAGGTACTTTTTCTCTTTCGCGTGCAGCGCCGGCAGCAGGTACCGCAGCCCCTGGTACAGCCACACCGGGGAAGCCAGCACCAAACCAATGTACATGCCCACGCGCATGAGCTGATCGAACGGGGACGCGATGGTCGAGTAATTCAGGGTGGCGTGGCGGCCTTGCTGCTCGTTGATTTCGATCAGCGGCTGGGAGATGGCGTTAATGAACGGCTGGTAAAGGAAAATAACCGATAATATTGCCGCGATAAGGGTGGCGATAGCTGCTTTAATGAGACGGTCCCGGAACTCACGCAGATGCTCCTTAAGTTCCATGCGCGCCTCGGGATTGCTTTTGCGGCTGCGCACATCCTGATCAGGCTTTGCCATCGTGTCCTCGCTACTTCAGATTTTCTGGCCTCTGTACGGGCACTACCGGTGCCCTGCACGTACAGCGTTGAGCATGTTCTACCTCATGCGGGGTGGCCGGTAACCCGGGCGCCCCGAAACTACTTTAGATTACCACTAACCCGCACCCGTTAAACAGGGGTTTAACAAGTGCGGGCCGAACGGTTCTAAAGTTTTCAGCTACTTGGCGTCGAACTTACCGTTGTCCACAACCTCGGCGGTGACGGTTTCATCTTTCTTGCCTTCACCATCTTTTTTGGCTTCTTTACCGTCACTCTTCATACCCTCAACTTCAGACTTGAAGATACGCATCGACTGGCCTAGGCTACGCGCCATACCGGGCAGCTTCGGGGCGCCAAAAAGCAGGACAATGAGGAGGATAACAACGATAATGGTCGCCGGATGGCTAAAAATCTGACCCATAAGGTGTGAACCTTTCTGTGTTAGAGCAGGTCTCCGATATTTTGAGGTTGGCCGAGTCGATCTCGTCGGGAGACCCGTCGCTTGATCCGCTCAGACCTGCGTGTCTGTTTACCTTGTTCATAGTTATTGTATGCCGCAGATACCGGGGTGAAAATCCCCAAGGTTTGCTCGGCGGGTATTTTGCGGCGCACATTCGCCTCGGCGTCGTCAAAACTTTGTTCAATTGATTCGGCCCACGTGGTCACATCATCAAGGAGAGTAAACCCCCTCACGAGCGCCCTATACCCAAGAAACGCCAAAAACAGCAGGGCGGTAATACTCAGCGCACCCCACAGCAGAACCCAGAACCACCACGGCATGCTTAATATTATACAAGCTCGCGTGCAGAAAGAACGGCCTACGACTCAGCGTCCGGCGAACCTTCCTCAACCATCAGCACATCAATGCGCTCCAATAATTCGGCCCGTAACTGCTGGGGGCCCAGCAGCTCCAGGGCCCCGCCGCCGTCAATGACCGTATCAAGAATACGCCTCATACCCTGCCGCCGCTCCCCCGGAAAATAATGCACCCGATGAAATACTTTAGGGCTGTTCGGTTTAGCCGCATCAAGCGCAACAGCGTGCGAACTGACCCTCAACAGGCGGCGGCAGGCCTCCTTCACCGCAGAAGAGCCGGGGCTGCCCAGCGCCTCCACCCGCACCCGCAAAAGAGCGAACGGATTATCTTCGTCGAACTGCTGGGTCCGACTCCACTGCTCCGGGGTGTGCGCGTGAGCAGGCGGGGTGCGCGGGTGCGCCGGGCCAGCATCCTCAAGATGCGTGATACTGCTGAGCCTAAAATTACGCCACGCATCCCGCTGCCCCACACGCCCGGCAGAAGTTCGGCAGAACGCATACAGGTAGAACTGGTTATACATGAACACCAGCCCATACGGGTCGATCACCCGCTCAAAATCCTGATCCCCGTACCGGATGCGTAACGCCCGGGACGATGCGAGCGCCTCCAGGATCTCGGTACGCCACGGTGCGTCCGGGCGGAAACTTAAAGCGCGGGAAAGCTCACCGGCGCGGTCGCCATAACTGTTGGCGATAGTATCCCGTAACCTGCTCAGCTGTTCGCCGCGGCCCAGAATATGCTGTGCCGCATCCAGGCTGAACACTAACAGGGCAAGTTCCACGTCCGAGAAAGCAACCCCCGCATACAGCTGGTGCCCCGCCTCCAACGGCAGGTACTCCACCAGGTGCGCACCCTTGTGATTGGTCTGCGGGTCGTCAAAACCCCGCTCAAACGGTAAAGAATCCTCCGGTACGTGACGGTCGTAGTGCGCCTCAACCGCCCGGAACGCATCAAGAAGTTTCTTCGGTTTGCCGGTATCTACCGCCAGGGCGGCACCAATAGTTTTCAGGCTCTGCTCACCGGTGGCCTGCACACAGTGCAACGCCAAAAGCGCGTCAATCAGCTTATCTACCGCATCAGGCCTATCGCGGGTTGTGTTTTTCTTCCACCCGCTTGGGGTCTTAGCAGGGTGCTCATGCGCCTGCTGCAGCTCACGCAGGATACGCTGCTGCACCTGCCGAACCGTGCGCTGGTGCTCATTATCCTCCGCGTGCGGTATACGCCAGCCGTTGCTGATGGCGTCGGTGGCGGTCTCAACTGTCCCGTAAGAAGGCACCGTAAACTGCTGCCCGGTGCGGGCGTCCTCAACGGTGAGGGTGCTGTTCTGCCACCGGCCCAGCCGTTCAAGAGAATCAGCCATGCTGAACTGCGCAGGCGCCGCCGTGAACGCCTTCGGCCCGGTCTTAAGAACCGTTAAAGACCCCATGCGGGAGAGCCGGTATGTGAAACCCTGCTGCTGGGCTCGCGGCTGTGCCTTCGAGGAGTCAAAACCCACGAAATACCAGTTGCCGTAACGGTGCCCCACACCCCACACCGAGAGGGTGCTCTGACGCCGGGCACCACTGTAATTCTGGTAGGAGACTGAGACGTTTTTATGTTCGGCCAGTGCCGAAAAAATCTCTTCCAGGTACGGGTCATCCTGAAAACGGATGCGGGTCAGCGGCTCAGCGTGGGAGTGCAGCTTTTTAACATGCTGCAGGTTCGGCACGCTCGCGGCCACCTTCCGCAGGATGCGGCGGGCGCTGTCTTCCAGGTCCGTACCGTACCAGCCTTTGCACAGAGTATCGAGCACCCGGTAATCCTCAACGGTCATATCCCACCCGGTGAGCGGGTTCGGCCCCACCTGTAACCGGTACCCGCCGGTTTCTGTATTCACCAGCGGAATACCCGCATCACGCAGCGCCTTCTTCGCGCGCTCAAACTCCTGCTCCTGCGATGGGCTGAGCGCATCATCACGCCCCACCCTAATACCGAGCGCACCCAAATTCGGTGCGTGAAATACCGTAACGGGGGCTGCACGCCAGCAGATGGTACACCCTGAAGAGTTCTTCCATACCCACCATTCTACGGTTTCCACCCGAAAGGGCAGGGGCGGGCGCCTACAAAACGACTGCGTCCCGCCGAAGCCGGTTGGCTCAGGCAGGACGCAGCAGCGAAAGCACCTTTACTTTTAGATGGACTGTGGTTAACGAACCTCTAATAGGTCAACCACGAAAATCAGGGACTCTCCCGGGGCGATAGCACTGCCGGCACCGCGATCACCATAGGCCATATCAGCCGGGATTTCGAGGCGGCGGCGGCCACCGGCCTTCATCCCGATCAGGCCCTCATCCCAGCCGCGGATCACCTGGCCCACACCCACCTGGAACGGCAGCGGCTCATTCCGGTTCCACGAGGCGTCAAACTCTTCACCGGTTGAGAACGCCACCCCCACATAGTGGGCGAGTACGCGGGAGCCAGGCACAACCTGCGCGCCGTGCCCCTCAATTAAATCCTTCACCACAAGCTCGGTGGGGGCCCCATTTTCGGGGAACTCGATTTCGGGCTTCTGCCGGTCGAGGTTACGCTGACCAAATGACATGTGTCTCCTTAGAATACTAATTTCAGTGATGTGAATGAGTGCGCGGGCCGCACACCTGAGATAGCGCGCCCTCAAAGCGCGGGTACCGCACAAAACTGCGGGCTACCTACTTGGTGGATGCGCTCTCACTAGGTTTCTGCTCGGTCGCAGCCGGGCTGGCAGAAGCGGAAGCTGAACCATCACCGGAGGGCGCCGGGGTCTGCGAAGGAGCCGCACCACCAGAAGGATTAGCGGAGGCGGAAGCCGCCTTCTCAGCTGCTTGCTTCTTCAAAGCGTCCGTCTGTTCCTTAGCTTTGACCGCCGAATGGTTAGTCTTAGCATCGATAATATCGATCACGAACACCAAGGCGCCCTTCGTATTTTCTGGTGCTTGCTCACCGTATGCAAGGTTGGCAGGGATGATAAGCTCCACACGGGAACCGACAGTCTTACCTACCAGTCCCTTCTGCCACCCCTGGATCACCTGCTGCAGAGGGAACCCGACCACCGGCTGTGCGGAATCAGCATTGTAGTGGTTTTCAAATTCCTTACCGTCCGACCAGCGCACACCCATGTACCTGGCGTATACGTTATCGGTCTCCTTAACCTTTTCGCCCGAGCCGACAATCAGATCCTTAGAGACTAGCTCCTTCGGTTCCTCACCCTTATCTTCCGGCAGCTTAATTTCAGCCTTACCGCTCTTCTCATCCAGAGTAAACTTGGGAAGCTTCGGGTCTTCCGCCTCAGCCTTACCCGAGACAAGGTTGTTAATCTTCTGCTTCACGGTAATGACCTGAACATTGGTGGGAGTGCCCGGTGAGACAGTCTTAGCCGGAGCCCCCGGTGAAGGCTGAACGCGAGGATCCCGGTTAGAACTCATCATGAACGAGCCGCCGACCTTCAGCTTCTTAACCGTCTCATATGCCTCGGGGTCTTCTTCTTTCAACTGCTCATTAACCGTGATGTTGAAAGGGGCGGATGCGTAGGTGGTCTGTTCCCTGCCCTGTGCATCCTTTGAACTTCCATCAGTCCCATTGAACTGAGTGATTTCGACGAGAATATTATCGCCATCCTGGATAGCTTCACCGCTGCCTTCTTCGATGACACGTGACACGTTACGATCCACCGAAAAAGGCGTTGAAAAAGAGGCTGAAGGGGCTGCCGTGGCCCCATTCATATCGACCTGCACCTTATCAAGGGGATTATCGGCGTTATTAGTATTATTGCCACAGGCACTCAGCAGTAAGCTCAGACACAACACAGACGCGGCCGCTGCTTTTTATGATGCTTCAGCACGAAGGCTTCCTTTCGGTTGGTTGGTGATTTGAATCGACACTCAAAAACCCATGCTACCGCCACAAGGGGCGGAAGGTCACACGCAGTACGCTGTGAGTGATGAAACCACCGTCTAAGGGGCTTGCACCCGGGCTCAAGAGCAAAAACTAGATTAATGGCGGTGCGGGCGGTTCGGGGTGCTTATGCCCCAGCATAGCGACCACCTCATCCACCTGTTCACTGTGTGTTTGGAACGGATCTTTACACACCACAGTATGCTGCGGGTAGGCGTTTAACCGCATGTGCACCCAGTCCACCGTGAACTGCTCCCCTGCTGCCTTTGCCGCCTTAACGAACTGCGAACGCAACCGGGCGCGAGTCGCTGGAGGCTCATCAATTGCATGTTCGGCGGCTCCGGCAGGTAGCACAGTTTTTACCGCCTGACGGCGCACCAACGCATGGTACACCCCACGATCCGGGTCAATATCATGGTACGCCAAATCCAGCTGTCGTATGCGTGCGCTCGCGTAACTGGTCTCTTGCCCCGCAGCCTGCGCCCGGGAAATATAGGCGTCTAACAGTTTCTTCTTAATAGCCCAGTCAATCTCGGTATCAATACTGCTGTAGTCGCCGCTGTGCACCGCATCCAGGGTACGCTGCCACAAATCGAGGGCGTAACCCACGTGCTGATGATGCTCCCCATGCCAGTCCACGTACTTGCGGGCGGCATCCAGGTAGTGGCGCTGCACACTCAAGGCCGTATACCGCTGCCCGTCAGCAGTCTCAAATGCGGCGGACCCGCTCATATCGTGGCTAATAGCACGCAACGCCTGAGGCACTGAAACAATATTCAGGCTGGTCAGCGGGAAACGATCTTCCAGCATGCGCAGCACCAGATCCGTACTCACAATCTTGAGCAGCACGGTTGGCTCAGCCATATTTGAGTCCCCATTAATCACGTGCATCCGCCGGTATTTTGAGGCATCCGCGTGCGGCTCATCACGAGTATTAATCAGTGGACGCACCCGCGAGGTGGAGGTGCTGGCCGCCTCCCAAATATGGTCCGCCCGCTGAGAGAACGAAAACGAGGGCACACCGGTCGCTGAAGCCGGGTCAGTCGAACCAGACACCGGTCGCCTTTCGGATGGGTTTTACCGGCGCCCACCAGAATCTGACGTGTAACTAAAAACGGCACCAGCTGCTCAATAAGCGTGGGGAACGCCAGTTTACGGCTAATCAGGTAGTTCTCGTGACTGCCGTAGGAATTACCCGCAGAGTCCACATTATTTTTCAACAGGTAGAACGACCCTTCAAGCGGCGTCCCGTGTGCCCCTTCGGTGCGCAGACGCTGCTGGGCCTGCCGCGCTAAACGCGCCAACAGCAGCTCACCGGCCCGCTCCTGCGCTAACAGCTCCTCAATACTGGCGCACTCGGCGCTGGCGTACTCGGGGTGCGAGCCCACATCCAGGTACAGGCGACCACCATTTGGCAGGAATACGTTTGTGGAGCGCCACTCATCCAGCACCGGCTTAAACAAAGCCGCTGCCGCCTCCTCATTACTAAGCCTGCCAAGGCCCTTGGGCACGTAGCTAAGACCAAACTCGGTTTCAATACCAACGATGCGTTGCTGCACTACTCTTCTTCCTCACCGGCACTACTACGGTGCGGGGCGCTTCAGCTATTACCGCGCCCCCGCGTCCTACTGGCCGCCCTTTTGCACAAAACCGGTCACAAAATCTTCCGCGTTTTCAGCCAGCAGCCCATCAATCTCGTCCAGCAGGTCATCGACCTCGCTCACATCCTGCACCGCCGAATGGGAAGCCAGCGTCAGCTCCTGCTCCTGGGCCTGCTCCTGCCCCAGCGGCTCCGAGGCACTCATACGTTCACGTGACATAATCAACTCTCTCCTTCACCTAAAAGCGGCATCCTTGCTGAACCGCCGCCAACGAACGGGTTTATGAGGCGGCATTACCGCGCGCCACTAACTGTAACAGCTCATCCGAATGCCGCGCCCGCTCCAGCAGCGGCTCAACCTCCGAACGGTTATAGCGGGTCGGCTCAGGCATCACCAGCCGGGTCAGCTCCCGCGAGTACTTACCCCGGCACGCAACCGTATCCCAGTTCATACTGATCACCTCATCCGGCCAGCGGCTCATGAGAGTGCCGCGTAAATAGGCGCGGGTCTGCTCCGGTGGGGTACGCCCCGCCCGCGCAATACGCTCCAGAGTGAACAGGGTGCGCATACGCCCGCGCGCAACCAGCCGATGGTACAGCCCGCGCTGAGGGTCAATATCAGCGTACTGCAAATCGAGCGCCTTCAGCTTGGGGTCGCTGTAGGCAACACCTTTAGCCACATAGCCGCGCACCAGCGCATACTTCGCCACCCAATCCAGGCGGTCGGCAAGCTCCATCGGGTTCCGTCCCAGCGCATCCAGCACCTGCCCCCACAGGGTAAGGATCTGCCGGGTCGGCTCATCCACGCCGGCGGGGTTGCTCTCTTCATGAGCCAGCGCAGCCTTCAGGTAAGTGCGCTGCACCTCCAAGGCTGTGGCGGTTGCAGCACCACCGGGATACCGCGCCACAGGAAGCTGCGCGCTGAGGGTCGTATCGTGACTGACCGTGTGCATCGCCGCCACCGGGTCGGTGAGCTGGATGCACGGTACCCGCCCCGACTCGATCAGGTTTAACACCAGCGCCGCAGTACCGAACTTCAGCAGGTTCGAGTAGTGAGAGAGGTTAGCATCAGCTGGGATAACATGCAGACGCCGGTACCTCTCAGAATCGGCGTGCGGCTCGTCACGGGTATTAATAATAGGCCGCCGGATAGTGGTCTCAAGCCCCACGGTGCGTTCAAAAAAGTCGGCGCGGGAACTAATCTGAAAACCCGGTTTCTCACCATTGACGCCAATACCCACACGCCCGGCACCCGTGAAAATTATGCGGGTTGCAAAAGAACGGCAGAAGCCCCTGAGCCACCTCATCAAAAGGCACCGTACGATCCACCAGGTAATTCTCGTGGGCACCGTACGACTGGCCCTTAGAATCAGTGTTATTTTTATACAGCTTCACGGCGGGCAAACGATCCTCGGCGTGGCGGGCGATCTCAGCAAGAGCCTCATACGCGATAGCATCACCTGCCGCGTCGTAGAGCACCGCCTGGGCGGGTGTGAGCGTCTCCGGGGACGAATACTCGGGGTGCGCATGATCCACATAAAGACGTGCCCCATTGGGCAGGATCGTGTTCATCGTAACCCGGTCCCAGTCCAGCCGCTCCGGGTAGCCGCCACGGCCGTGAATCATCTGCTGATCCCCATCAATACCGGCCTCACGCAGCGCCTCTAAAGCAATATCTTCGCTGGTGAGCTCACGGCGGGTATGGGTCAGCTGCGACACATGTGCCTGCGCCTCGCTCATCGTTCCCCCCAGCGCATCGGTGAGCGGGGACTCAGACTCCGCAGACCATAGGGCCCGCTGCGCTTGGGCCGCACGGGACTCAACCTCTCCCCGCAGCGCAGCCTCCCGAGCAGCCACCAGCTTAGAGTAGGTGTTTACCACCATTGCCGACAGGATGGTGGGGTTCGTCCCGGGCGCGGCGGGGGCAATCACCCCATATTCGGTTTCCGCACCCATCACGCGGGACACCCCATACCGTGGTGTACGCATCTGACTGCTACTCCTTCGACTCGTCAGGGACAGCACGGGCAGCGGTGTGGGCTGGCTCCACCGAAACAATCCGCCCGCGCACCCCGGCCATGGCGAGCGCATCCTCAATATCCGGCAGCGGAGGCAACTCCACCTGATCTTCGAACTCGGCGCGTACCGCCTCCAGCAGGTGACGGGTGCCGATACCTCCAGTGATTTCTCCCGCCGCAGGGGGCACACCGGGGGCTGTGATGAGGGAGTCCAGCTGCTCTTTAATGGCCTGTTTTTTGGCGCGGTCCACAATATTGCGGATGACCGCGCCCGACGCGAAATCCCCGCGGTACAGCGTGTGCCCCGTCAATGCTGCCCCCGATTTGGCGTGTGCTGAGTCTACGCGGGCTATGGCGTAGGCGTTGGCGGGGGTACGTGAGTACAGCTGCTGCACTGCTGCCGAAATCATCGCCTGAACCGCGGCGTCCACCGAGCCGTGGCGGTCCACTTCGGCGGTATCAAACGGCAGGTCGTCGGTGAGGTACAGCGCAAATTTCGGCTGCCCCAGCGGCGTCCGGGCGGTTAATACGGATTTTTAGGTCTAGGCGGCCCGGGCGCATCACGGCCGCGTCAATGAGGTCTTCACGGTTGGTTGCACCAATAACAATTACGTTTTTGAGTGATTCCACACCATCAATTTCGGCAAGCAGCTGCGGTACGATCGTGGTCTCAATATCGGAGGAGCGGCCGGTGCCGCGCGTACGGAAGAGGGACTCCATCTCGTCGAAGAACACCACCACGGGGTGCCCTGCCTGCGCTTTTTCGCGGGCCGCAGTAAAAATATCCCGGATCTGCCGTTCGGTTTCGCCCACGAACTTATCGAGAAGTTCAGGGCCTTTAATATTGAGGAAGTACCCGCGCGTATTAGCCCCGGGGTTTAGCGCGGCGGCGCGTTCGGCTAGCGCGTGCGCTACTGCCTTAGCGATCATGGTTTTACCGTTGCCGGGCGGGCCGTACAGCAGGATACCTTTGGGCGGCGCCAGGTGGTAGCGTTCAAAAATTTCGGGGTGCAAATAGGGCAGCTCAACCGCATCACGGATCTGCTCCAGCTGGGTGGTGAGGCCACCAATCTGTGCGTACGAGATGTCCGGAATTTCTTCAAGTACCAGCTCTTGGGAGCGTGATGCCGGTACTTTCGCGGTGATCATGCGGGTGCGGGTATCGAGTGTCACAGCATCCCCGGTTCGCAGCGTTTCAGAGGCTAGGGCGCCGCCGATGCGCGCCACCTGCTGCGCCCCGGAGGCGGTATCAATGAGCACCTTAGCGTCGGTGAGCACCTCACGCACCGTCACCACATCACCGTAGCCCTCATAGCCGAGTGAGAGTACCGCCTCGGACTGCTCGTTCAGCAGCACGGTCATGCCCGGGGCCAGGTCGCTGCGTTCAAGCAGCGGTGATATGGGGACACGCACCAGCCGACCCCCAGCCTGCACATCCAGGTAGTCTTCGGTCTCTGCCGGGGTTTTACCGTCCGCCAGCTGCGCGTAGTGGTGCGGCCGGTACCTACCGCAAGAATAAGCGCCGAATTCAGCGGCGGCATCACCTGCTGGGCGAGGGAAACCCGCAGCCGCTCAATTTCGGCTTTGGCGCGGGTGAGCGCCTCCACCAGTTTGCGGTTTTTCTCCCCGGCGCTGCGGATGTTCCTCTCCATATTGGTGCGGGTGCTTTCGGCGGCGCTGAGCCGCCTGAGCAGCGCATCATACTCTTGGGGGCTGACAGTCCGCGCTGAGGGCATGGGCCCGGGCGCAGCACCGGGGGTTTGAGCATAGGACGCGGAATAGTGCGGCGCCGGGCTGGGCTGCTGGCCTTGCGTTTCCGTGTGCTGTGCAGGTTCTGAACCGCTCATCAATCCTCGCTCCCCGTAAGAAAACCAGTAAAAACCACTACACCACACGTGCTGCGTGGTGGGGTACCCGCCGCGCAGGGCGTGTGCTGACTGTTTATTCGTCCCCGCCTTGGCGGCTTTCCTCAACCGCGATCCGGTGCGCGGCGACCGCATTCTGCGCCAGGTTTTTTGCGTCCCGTACGGCGCGGCGAACCTTCTTATCAGTCACCTCACGCTCCCCCACGTTCATGGGAATCCACGCGTCCATGTCCGCATCCGAAAAATCGCTCTTTGAGGCACGGCGTTTCGGCGCCAGCCGGGCCGACCCATCCGCTAGGCGGCGGGCAACTACCAAAAACGCGGTGTGCGCCACCATCCGGTGATCCGGGCGGACCGCCAGCCCTTCCACATGCCAGCCGCGCACCATCGTCTCGTCGCATTCCGGCTCGGTAAACCGCCCGTCTAGGCGCAGCCCCTCCACCAGGCGGGACATCTGGGTAACAGTTGCCACGTAGCAGACCAGCACCCCACCGGGGGCAAGCGCCTGAGCCACCGCATCCAGGCACTCCCAGGGGGCGAGCATATCAAGCACCACTCGGTCCACACTACCGGGCTGTTCAGCTTCGGGCAGCGTATCCTGCAGGTCCCCGATGCTTAGCGCCCAGGCCGGGTGCGGCCCGCCGAACATGGTCTCAATATTCGCCTGGGCAACCTCAGCAAATTCTGCGCGGCGCTCAAAAGAGTGCACGCGGCCGTAATCTCCTACAGCCCGCAGCAGCGCAATGGACAGCGCCCCCGAACCTACCCCGGCTTCGACCACGCGGGCGCCCGGGAAAATATCGCCCTTGACAATAATCTGTGCCGCGTCCTTCGGGTACACCACGGCGGCACCGCGCGGCATGGACAGCACAAAATCCTTGTACAGTGGCCGCAGCGCCTGGTACTGCACCCCGTGCGTGTTGGTGACGACCGTGCCTTCGGGAGCGCCAATCAAATCGTCATGCTTCAAAAAGCCACGGTGCGAATGGTACTCACCGCCCTCGGCGAGGGTGATGGTGGTGATGCGGCCGCGCTCATCAGTGATTTGAACGCGCTCGCCGGGGCGGAACGGGCCACGTCGGTTAACGGCGCCGGTGGGGGTGCTCATGGGGTGTGTGTCTCCTGGTGACGATGTAAATACCAGCACCTATTCTACCGGGCGCTACTGTGAGTGACCATCAGCACCGCCGGAGGTGTCTTCGGTGAGGGTACCCAGGAACTCCTCAATATCGTTGGCCAGCTCTTCCCCGGAGACCGACTGTAGGGATTCGTCCACGCGCTGTTCGTATTCGCGCACAATCTCAACTTTCTCGAAGTCATCAGCCATCTCATCTGCGAGTTCTTGCTCCCACGAGTCTGCTTGGCTTGCAGATCGGTGTATTCTTCGGAATCGACGGTGATGCCCAGAATCTTTTCCAGGGCCTTAATCATATCGACGACGGCGCGCGGGTTCTGCGCCTCGGCTGAGAGGTACCCGGGGATGCCCACCCGCAGGGTGAGGGAACGCCCCAGCCCCGCCTGCTGGGCCTGGTTTGCCAGTATAGTCGTTGGGGATACCGGGCCGGTGTGCATCTCAACACCGATGCCGGGTACCGCAGTCAGCTGCTCGTCGTAGCTGGTGAGGGCGAGCGGGTAGCGGCGGGTATGCGGAACCTGCGCCTCGTTGGTCTCAACGAAAACGGCGTGCTGAATGCCTTGCTTGAGCACGTACCGGAAGAACTTGTCCGTAAATTTTTTCAGGTGCAGCGTGGGTGAGGGGCCGGTGACAATCAGCAGGCGTAGTTTCTGCTCGGGTACTTCGATGCTGTTAAAAAATAGTTTTGGGAATACCAGCTGGCTGGCAGATTCCCCGTCCGAGTACAGGTGTGCGGGCGCGAGAGTGTAGTCGAAGAACGGGTCCATATCGATACCTGGCAGTTCCTCGCACGGGTCGAAGGCGCGGTGGATAATGTCAAGGGCGTCTTCGCCGTTACCTGCCGGGTCGATTCGTGAACGCATGCCCACCAGCATGATGGTGGTGTAGTCGCCACTGGTGGAGGCAGCATTAAAGAAACTGCGAATACCTCGCGGGCGTTCAGTATTTTCTTTTGTGAATGTCTCAAAGACTCGGGCGGGCGGGAAGTTGTGCTGACCCATAGATTGCTCTTTTCGGTATCGGTGAATACGGTAGTACCGCTCATTGTATACCGGCCATCCACCGTGGCATGGACCCGGCGGTCATCCGAGCTAAATTATGAAGATGAGCCGGTGCCAGCCCTGACGAAACAAGGCACCTGCGGGGAGCCTAGATAGTCCGATGCGGGTGCTGAACCTGCACCGGGTAGCATTCGGCTGGTAGGGTGCAGAAAATCCCCCGCCGGTAAGGAACCGACGGGGGATTAACTCACTTCACAAAAGACACGCCCAATACGGGCGGTTTTGCTTAGAAAGCCTTGTTTACCAGCTTGGCAAGACCGGACTTCTTGTTAGCAGCGTTCTTCTTGTGCAGAACGCCCTTCGAAGCAGCCTTATCCAGCTTACGGCTCACAAAGCGCAGGGCCTCTTCAGCGGCTTCTTTGTTCTGTGCCTCAACCGCTTCCTTAACCTTGCGGGTTGCGGTCTTCAGCTCAGACTTAATGGCGTTATTACGCAGGCGAGCCTTCTCGTTGGTGAGGATACGCTTCTTCTGGGACTTAATATTAGCCACGGTTAAACTTTCTGTTTGTCTTATTGGTCGGTGAGGGCGACGCTGACCGATCATTGACTGAGCGGCGTGGGGATGCCTATGGCAACCGGCCAGCAGTGCCCGATGACCATCGGACACTCAACCACATATCATAGCAGATAAACTGCGATTCCGGCGGTGCGGGTTGGGCACCCGCACCCCTCTACGCTAGGGCCTAACCGTTACGGCGGGTGTACGCATCCTGAATCTGCTTGAACGTGCCCTGAGGCATGATCGCACCCTCACGGCGCATCTGCTCTGGGCGCACCCGAATCACCCGGTTCAGCTTCACCTCGGAGGGGCGGCCCTGCGCATCCCAGGGGCCCGTACCAATATCAAGATAGTCACGGTCGGCGTGCTCACGGTTATTGTGGTCCTTGCTGGTCATCATGAGCGCCAGCAGGTACTGCCCGTCACGGCCCACCAAAACCACCGGGCGGTCTTTACCCTGGGAGTGGTCCTCTTCGAAAGGAACCCAGGTCCACACAATTTCTCCGGGGTCGGCGTCCCCATCCAGTGAGGGCGTGTACTCAAAATCGATGGCGCCACGGTAATCACCGGGGTAATCCGACCCAGAAGAAGCGGATCCCCCAGCTGGTTCGGGGCGTGCGGGCGAGCCCTGCTTCTGCGCCGTATCCTTGGCGGGGCGTTTCTTCGCAACGGTGGCCGGGCTTGGCGCCTGCGAACGCCCAGCGTCGTCACTGGTGGTGTGGTTGGAGGCGGGCTGATCGGCAGCGGACTGCTGCTTATTCCCGGAAGCATTCTCAAAGGCATCGGTTGCGGCCTTCCGCAAAAAAACGGTAGGGCGGCATAAAACATTTTTCTTCAAAGTTTCGCGCATCCAACCATTATGCCGCACCCGCCCGGGTGCCTTCACCCGGCCCTACCTGCCGCCGGGCATAGCGATACTCAGAACGGCACGCTCTATCGCGTACACCGGGTCCTGCCCTTCACCTTTGAGCTGCGCATCTGCTTCAGCGAGCATCCGCACAATATGCGCCAGCTGGGCGGGGCTGAACCGCCGGGCGTCACGGATCGCCTGCTCAGCCTGCCAGGGGGCCATCCCCAGCTGCTGCGCCAGCTCAGTGGAGCTTGCCCGCGCCCCGTGTGCGCGCGAAATATTACGCACCCGCATCGCTAAGGCGCCCAGCATAGGGATAGGTTCGGTGCCGGTAGAGAGCGAATGACGCAGCAGGCGCATCGCCTCGGGAGCGTTACCCGCGATCGCCGCATCCGCCACCCTGAACGCGGTCACCTCGGTGCGCCCGCTATAGTAGCGGGTCACCGCGTCTTCGGTAATATCCCCGGGGATGTCAGCAATCAGCTGGGCGCATGCGGAGGCCAGTTCGGCGGTATCGGCTGCGGCAGCAGCGAGCAGGGTAACCGCCGCCGGTGCGATGCGCCGCTTTGCCGAGGAAAACTCGCTGTGAATGAACTCTGTTTTCTCCCGGTCGGTTTTTAGCGGTTTGCAGTTCACCAGCGTGAACTGAGTGCGCACCGTATCGATCAGCTTCTTACCGCGGTTCCCTCCCGAGTGGTGCATAACCAGCATAATCCCGGGTTCGGGGGCGCTAAGGTAAGCGAGTGCGTCGGTGAGAAAATCGTCGTTCATGGCCCCTAATGCCTCAATCTCAATGAGCTTGGTGGAGCCAAACAGTGAGGGGCTTGCCTGAATTGTCAGGTCCCCGCGCGTGTAGGAGGAGGCGTTCATCCGCACTATTTCAAGATCGGGGTGGGCGCTGCCGTACAAACCCCGCAGGCGCTGCCTGGCGCGGGACGCAAAGTATTCTTCGGCCCCGTACAGGAGCACAGCGGGTGCCGGTTCAACGGTGCGCCACGCGTTATCGAGTGCGCCGCCTCGGCCGCGCCGCCCATTTGCCCGCTGTGCCATAGTGTCCTTTCCGTGGTGCGCGGTGGGCGCACGGTAGTGTCTGAATCTGGCGGTTATCCCACACGGTGCGGCGGGATAAAACCGTGCTTTACCCATCATACCGGGGCGGGGTTCGGCGGGCGATGCGGGTGGGGCTTTTCAGCCCCGGTGGAAGGGGCCGAGGTGGCGCGGGTTGGGCAGAAGCCTCCAGGTGAGCGTGTGCCCGTATCAGTCGGGCGCTGTTTTGCGGGGTGCGCACTCCATCCTGTACCGAGCGTTCGTTCGGTATTCTGGTATTTTCTCTCGCCCACTGCCCGTGGTGGCTCCGGCGGTACTGCCACGCATCACCCGCCCAGAACAACACACTCACCCCAAGAACCGCCGCAGACGCCACCGCTACGGCTGCAGCGGAGGCCTCAACCTGCCACGGGTTCCCCGGGGCTTTGGCAAAGAACGTACTGACCCGTTCAATCAGCCCCGCCGGTAGGGCCGCCACCGTCAGGGACGCATCCGCAAGCGGGGTGAACCCCGCCGCCCACGCCCCAAACGCCGCCAAACCGGCGAACATGGTCAGCGGCACCAACGGAGCAGCCAATAGGTTCGCAGCCACCCCGTACAGGGGCACATTGCCGCTCATCCCCACAATAAGCGGGGCGCACCACAGGGAGGCGCTGGTAGCCGCAGCCATCAGCTCCGCCAAAGTATGCGGCAGCACAGCCGATAGCAGCCGCGTGAGGGAAGGGGCCACAAGAACCAGGGATGCGGTGGCCACCGCCGACAGCGCAAACCCCATATCAAGCGCAAGCGAAGGCGAGAACACCAGACACAGAAGCAGCGCCGTCGTCAAGGCGCTCAGCGTATTACGCCCCGTGCCGCGAATGAGCGCCAGCGCACCAAGCGCACCCATCGTCAGTGACCGCACCACCGACCCCTCAAACCCCAGCAGCATAGTGTACGCCGCGACCGCCCCGGCGCCCGCAAACACAAGGGAACGACGCGGCAACCTCAGCAGCAGCCCCACGCGGTAACCGAGCAGAAACATAATGGCAATATTCGCCCCCGACACCGCCGTAAGATGGCTAAGCCCGCTAAGTTTATAGTTCTCCCGCGTGGTTTTAGGCATTGCCGAATCATCGCCGTAGGCCATCCCCAAGGTGAGTGCAGCGGGCTCAGCACCAATACGGGCCACAGCGTGCTCCCGCAACGCGGTGCGCAGAATCGCGGTGTTTGAGGGGTTCACCACCTCCCCCGGAGCATACACATACGCCTCTTTAAGGTAGGCGGCAGCTCCCCTGTTTCGACCGTTCCAATTACCGTTACTCGTGTCCCCGGGGTGGGGGTGATCTTCCCAGATCCGGCGGCAGAACGGGTATTTTTCCGTGCCGCAGCCTGATACACACGCACTGTCTCCCCTAAGGGCACCACCTCGTGACCCAGCTGCGCGGTCTCTGCCTTGAGCAGGATGAGGGAAGTACGGGCATCAGCCGCCCGCACCTCAGAAACCGTGCCGGTAATACGTACAGAAGCCCCCTGAACTTGACGCAACGTAGAACGGTCCGTATCAATCCCGCGCGCTGTCAGCAGAACCGACTGCGCCACCAGCACCAACGCGATAAGGCACAGATGCGCTACCGCCTGCGGAGCCGCACCCCGCACCCACACACCCATAAACACAACGTAAGGCCGGGCCGAACGCCATACCCGCCGCACCCCCGTCGGCTTCACCCCAGCATAAGCTGGGCCTTCTGCCACACTAGTGCCGACACCTTCGGGAAGATAAAGCGCCCCAACCGCAACCGCCAAAGCCACGATGCACAGCACTGCGGCCACCTTAACCGTCTCAAAAGTGCCGCCCAATAAAGCAAAAGCCGTAAACACCCACAGGGCGGCCACCGCCGGGATAAGACGCGCATCCAACCGAATCAGCGCACTCACCGACCGGTCGTGGCGCCGACGGTGCCCGGTACGGTAGCTCTCCCACCCCCGACGGGCTCTCCCCTCAGCCGCCCCACCGCAGAAGGCCCAACACTATTCCTCACGCCCCGGTGCGCCATTACACCGTCACCAGCGGACGAAGCGAAGTCATCATCGCCGGGCCAATACCGGGCACAGCGTCTAGTTCGTCCACGCTCTTGAACCCGCCGTGCTCATCACGCCACGCAATAATCCGGGCAGCCAAAGCCGGGCCAATACGCGGAAGAGTCTGCAGCTGCTCGGCGGTGGCCGTATTCAGGTTCACCTGCCCGCCCGAGGCCGCACTTGCCGAACCCTTAGCCCCAGCGGAGGCACTTGCAGACGCCCCACCAGCAGCCGGTTTGGACGCGCCCTGACTAGCCCCAGCCGTACCGGAACCACCGGCACCCCCGTTTGCGGGCGCCTGCGGAATTTCCTCGCCCTCTTTCGGAATATACAGCTGCACCCCGTCGGAGAGGGAACCCGCTAGGTTCACCCGGTTTAAATCTGCCTCACCGGTGGCTCCACCGGCGGCGGTGAGCGCATCAACAGCCCGCGCATCCGCAGGGAGCGTATGCACCCCCGGAGCCTTCACTGCACCGGCCACATGCACCCGGATCGTACCTTTACTCGGCTCAGGGTTCGGTGCCGCACTCCCCTGCGCCGTATGGGAGGGCTCAGTCGAAGCGGATGCACTGCGCTGCGGGGCGGGCTGGGACTGCTCCACCCCACCGTGCGGAGCCGTCGGCTCAGAGGCCTCCGACGCCCTCGGCGCGGCCCCCATCTGAAAAATAGCCCACACCGTGATCACGCACGCCACCACCCCCAACGCAATAAGAGCTTTGGGGCTAACATAGCTGCGGATCGACCGGTTACCCCTTGGGGCGTACTCTTCCCACTCGTCCGGGAAATAGTCACGGCGCGTAATCAGCCCGGAGGGGTCTTGACCCCTATAGGACTCTTCCGGTTCTTCTCGCGCAGAAACCCGGCGGGGACGTGAGTACTCCTCCAAATAATCCGGGTACTCATCAAGACTCCTGGCGTAGGTGGTGCGGTAGCCGCCGGGTTCTTCACGAGCTAGCTCGTCACCTTCATCCTCAGGCGGCGTTGTGGCGTGGGGATCGGGGGCGTCGTGCAGCGCCTTGTAGCGTGCTGTTTCAGCCGGTGGGGTGCTGCGCTCGCGGATGCGGTCAAGGTAGTGGGCGGCCGCGTCCCGCTGCTTTTCTTCTGGCTCAGGCTCTGGGGACAGCTCTTGCGGCTCTTCCGCTTCGGGGCCCGCAGCGCGTGGGATGAGCTGTTCCCGGTTGAGGGCGAGGGTTGGATCGTCGTCCTGTTCCGTTGGGGTGCCATCACCGGGTGCAGCCGCATTGGGGCGGGGTGTTTTCTGCTCACGGTACGCTGTGCCCGGGGCGGTTTCGGGCGGGATGTTCGTCTCACCGTCAGGGTGTGCTGTGGTGTGGTTAGGCTCGTTCATGTGCCCAGGTTACTGCTTTATAAGGCATTAAAATTAGGCAAATAGTAAATATGTGGATAAAAACCTGATTTTAGTTATCAAAAATAGTTATTCACATCTGAAAGCTGCACTTATACACAGCCAAGAACCGCGCACACCCTGAATATGACGGTTTATGACCCTACGAACCGGTAATGGGCTTAGTACACGATTGCCGCTAGAGCACCCGGGCCTGAATGCGCGGCCAACACGGGCGGCAGGGGGCTAAGAGCGGCATCCAAAGCGTACGCACCCAAGGATTCTTGCAGGGTTTTAGCTTCTGCAAGGTTGCCCATATGGTGCAGTGCCACCACGTGACCGGTTGGCCACACGCCGTGTTTCGCCGCCGCATCCGCAGGCGGTTTTTTCACTGAGCGGTGTTTTGCGCAGGCTTCACGAATAATCTGCGTGAGGCGTTCTTTCGCACGTGTTGCGGTGCGGGGCCGCTCAACATAGGTCAGCTTTCCATCTGCAACCGTGCCAATGGGCTTAATCTGAAACATCTGCCCGACCATCGCCAAGGCGGGCGAGACACGGCCCCCGCGGCGGAGCGCATCAAGGGTGGGAATGTAGAAATAAATATCGGTTGCGGCGCATATGCTGGTGACTATTTCGGCGAGCTCCTCAGGGGTGTCGCAGGTATCGGCCACTTTGTGGGCGTGCAGTGCCGCGTGCCCGTAGGCCCCAGCAATAGTGCGGGAGTCGAGCACGGTCACTCGCGCTTTAGAAAGCTGCGCACCTACCCGAGCGGCTTCAACGGTTCCAGAGAGCTCTCCTGAAAGGTGTATCGACAGAATATGCTCGTACCCTTCGTCAACGAGAGCGTCGTAGGTATCGGCAAAAACACCGGGTGCGGGGCCGGAGGTATTGACCGTGTTCCCCAGAACATGCGCCATGAGGATGGCTTCGTCCATCTCTTCGGGGCCCAGGCCAGTCACATCGCGGGTGTTTGTCTCGGTTCGGGGCCCCCGGATTCCTGCGCGCACGGTTGCTTCTTGGATGGCTACCGGCATGGGTACCACGGCAAAGCCGCCGCGTTTTTGCCGCTCCTTAAGATTTTCAGGGGTAATGGCGGCGGCTGAGTCTGTCACAATGGCGATGCGTCCCATAGAGCACCCTCCTGAATCTTGAAAATGCGGTGTTTTCTGCGCTGACCGACTTTCTCATCATAGCTAAAAAGACGCGGCTAAAAAGAACGGTGCCGCCGGAAGAAAACCCGAAAAGTGTTTTCTTCCGGCGGCACCGCATTAACGTTCTGAAAACGCTAGATGACGATATTCACCAGTTTGGGGGCTCGCACAATCACCTTACGGATTTCGGAGCCTTCCACCAGCTTCGCGATGGTCTCATCCTTCAGGGCTTGTTTTTCGAGCTCAGCCTCAGAAATATCCTTGGATACCTCAAGGCGTGCCTTCACTTTACCCTTGATCTGCACGATTGCGGTAACGGTATCATCCACCAGCAGGGAATCGTCCACCTGCGGGAAACCTGCGGTCAGCACCGGGTTATCGTGCCCCAGGGCGTGCCACATGTCCTCGGCGGTGTACGGCGCGTAGAGCGACAACAAGATCGCAATAGTCTCGGCGGCTTCGCGCACCGCGGGATCTGCTCCCCCGGCGCCCGAATCGATAGCTTTACGGGTAGCGTTCACCAGCTCCATAGTCTTGGCGACCACCACGTTGAACTTGCCCGCGTCAAGAAGCTGCTTCACATCGTGTACGGTACGCGCCACCAGTTTGTGCAGGTTCGCATCGCCGGATGCCGCATCCACGCCAGGTTCGGAGGTAACGTCTTGAGCAACACGCCATGCGCGCGCCAAGAACTTCTGCGAACCGGCGGGCGAAACGTCTGCCCAGTCTACATCATCTTCGGGCGGGGATGCGAAGATCATGGTGGTGCGCACCGCATCCACACCGAACTGATCAAGCTGCTCACCCAGGTTTACACCGTTGCCGAGCGATTTCGACATGGCCTTACCGCCGTTGAGAACCTGCCCCTGATTCATGAGGGCTTTGAACGGCTCGCCGTGCTCAATCAGCCCCAGATCGCGAATAACCTTGGTGAAGAAACGTGCGTACAGCAGGTGCAGAATGGCGTGTTCCACACCGCCCACGTACATATCGACCGCGCCCCACTCCCTGATCGCTTGCGGGTCGAAGGGGCCGTCAGCGTAGCGGGGTGAAACATAGCGCAGGAAGTACCAGGAGGAATCCACGAAGGTATCCATGGTGTCGGAATCGCGGCGGGCGCTCTTACCGCACTGCGGGCAGGGAACCACAGCCCAGTCATCGGCGGCAGCAAGGGGTGACTGTCCCTTGGGTGCCAGCTGTTCACCGCGCAGATTATCCGGCAGCAGAACCGGCAGCTGTTCCTCAGGAACCAGTACTTCGCCGCAGTCTTCACAGTGAATCACGGGAATAGGCGTGCCCCAGAAACGCTGGCGCGAGAGCAACCAGTCTCGCAGGCGGTAAATAACTTTACCTTCGCCGGTTCCGGCGGCCTCAACCAGCTCGGTGGCCTTCGCAATAGCTTCTGCCTTGGGAAGGCCGGTCAGCTCACCAGAATTAATGAGCACCCCGTCGCCCGCAGTGGCGATACCCGACTCGGCGGGGTCTTCCGCACCCTCAACATCGAGCACCGTCACGATCGGCAGTCAAATTTCTTGGCGAAGTCAAGGTCACGCTGATCGTGCGCGGGCACCGCCATAATAGCGCCGGTACCGTAATCGGCAAGTACGTAATCGGAGGCCCACACCGGCAGTTTCGCACCGTTTAGCGGGTTAATTGCGTAACGCCCGGTGAACATGCCGGTCTTCTCACGCTCAGATGACTGGCGGTCAATATCGCTGAGGGCCTTAATCTGCTCGCGGTAGTCTTCTAGCGCCTGTGCCTGATCGGGTGCCACAATCTGCTCGGCGAAGGCAGAGTCGGCGGCAACAACAATAAAGGTTGAACCGTAGAGGGTGTCCGGGCGGGTGGTGAAGACCGTGAAGGATTCGGCAGGCTGCGCCTCAGTAGCCTCAATTTCGAAACGAACCTCAGCACCTTCGGAACGCCCAATCCAGTTCCGCTGCATCAGCAGAACACGCTCAGGGCCATTTGCCTTCAAGCTGCTCCATATCGTCCAGGAGCTGCTGGGCGTAGTCGGTGATCTTGAAGTACCACTGGTTCAGCGATTTTTTGGTGACCGTGGTGCCGCATCGTTCGCAGGCGCCGTTAACCACCTGCTCGTTTGCGAGCACGGTCTGGTCTTTGGGGCACCAGTTAACCATCGAGTCTTTGCGGTACGCCAGGCCCTTCTTATAGAACTGCTCGAAAAGCCACTGGGTCCACTTGTAGTATTCGGGGTCTGAGGTGTGCAGGCGGCGGTCCCAGTCCACGGCGATAGCGTAACGTTTGAAGGATTCTGCCTGCGTGTCAATATTCTTGTAGGTCCACTCTTTCGGGTGGGTGCCGTTCTTAATGGCAGCGTTTTCTGCGGGCAGGCCGAAGGAGTCCCAGCCGATGGGGTGCAGAACGTCGTAGCCGCATTGCTTGTAGTAGCGGGCGTTCATATCTCCAATGGCGAATGCCTCTGCGTGGCCCATATGCAGGTCGCCTGAGGGGTACGGGAACATGTCTAGCACGTAGCGGCGGCCTTTGGGGGCGTTGCCGGTGGGCTTGTACACGCCTGTTTTCTCCCAGTAGGGGCGCCATTTTGCTTCCTGCGCCCGGAAGTCGTACGCGTTTTCGGTGCGTTCGGTCTCTACCTCAGCAGACACTGCGATTCCTTCGTGTGTTGGTTCCATACTGTGCTGGCGCTCTGCACTCGGCGGGTTCGCGGGGGATCGTCCGGGCTGGCACCAACCTAACCTGTCTATTTTAGCGTGAACCGAGAAACGTTTCTTTATATGTGCCGCTCCGTCTCGGTTTTCAGAAGATGGGCGCGGGCGGTGGCGGGGTTTTCGTGTTATTCAGCACATACACAGCTACATCCCGTAGGATGAAGGGTATTCCTGTTTTCTTTCGGCCGGAAGGTTTTTCTGTGACTACTCCCGCGACTGTGCTTGAAGGTGTGCCTGGCCCGCTGATTCCCGGCACCTGCCATGAAGCTGTTTTGGCGGGGGTTCGCACCCGCTACTGGCAGTACGGGCTGGGTATGAATACGGGTGTTTTTTATTCGAAGGATTTTCCGAAGGTTCTGATGGTGCACGGGTTCCGGGGGGATCATCACGGGCTTGAGATTATTGCGAACCGGTTGTTGGCGCTCATGCCTGGGGCGGATGTTATTAGCCCGGATCTGCCGGGGTTTGGCCGCTCTGATGAGCTGAGCGGGCAGGTGAGTATTGAGAGCTATGTGCAGTGGCTTCACGCTTTGATTGAGCGGGTTGCGGCTGGGCAGAAGGTTCTTCTGGTGGGTCATTCGTTCGGGTCGATTGTAGCTGCCGCCTATGCGGCTGCGCACCCTGAGACGCTGGACAGGCTGTGCCTGATTAACCCTATTAGTGAGCCAGCCCTTGAGGGGAAGCATCAGGCTGGCCCCGCGTTGGCGTCGTTCTACTACTGGGTGGGTGCGTCTTTGCCGGAGCGGATGGGCTATGCGCTGCTGCGGTCGCAACTGATTACGCGCGCTACCAGTGAGGTGATGATGCGTTCGAAAGACCCGCTGATGCGCCGGTTCATTAATGGGCAGCATGCGGCGTATTTTGGGTCTTTCGCGTCCCGGAGAGGTGTGCTTGAGGCGTACCGGGTGTCGATTTCGAAAACTGCGGCGCAGTACGCCCCGCAGATTAGGGTGCCGGTGCAGATGCTGGTGGCTGAGGATGATGACCTTGGCACAGTGGAGACGGCGGACGCCATGTTTGAGGCTCTTGAGGGGCGCCCGCAGTCCCCGGGTCAGCGTTTTGATTTGATCCCTGAGGTTGGGCACCTGATTCATTATGAGACTCCCACCCTGGCGGCACGGCTGATCGCCGATTTTGTGCGTGAAGAGTTTTAGTCGCTAACTGCACCGCTCCGTTATTGACTGCCTGAAGGAGGCTCCTCTGTGAAGCTTATGGTTGATGCCCGGTATACGCGCATTGGTTTTCATGATGGTATTAGCCGGTACACTGCCTCACTGCTGGGGGCGTTAAAGGACCTGATGGATTCCGGTGCTCCCGAGATTGCCGGTGTGCAGTTGGTGATGGTGATTAGTGATGAACGCCAACTGCAGATGCTGCCGAATCTGCCGCATGTGAAGATTTGTTCGCCGACCGGCCCTCTGGAGCCGACTGCGGCGCTTCAGTTGAATAAGTATAAGCCGGATGTGGTGTTTTCGCCCATGCAGACAATCGGGTCTGTGGGGCGTAAGTTCAAGCTGGTGCTGACCCTGCATGACCTGATTTATTACGACCACCCGACCCCTCCGGGGTTTGCCTGCGCCGGTGCGGGCGGGGTGGCGGCTGTTCCATAAGAGCTACACACCGCAGCGTATGCTGCTGAACCGGGCCGATGCCGTGGTGACGGTTTCGGAGTCTACGGCACGGCTGATTCGTGAGCACCGACTGACGGAGAAGCCGCTGCACGTGGTGCCGAACGCCCCGCAGCCGGGGTCTGTGGTGAGTGAAGATGAGGCTCTGCACCGTGCGAAGTCACGGGCTGAGGGCGCGAGCAGGCACTTAGTGTATATGGGCTCGTTCATGCCGTATAAGAATGTGGAGACACTGCTGTACGCCATGCGTGAGCTGCCGGGGTACACGCTGCATTTGCTGTCGAAGATGCCGGATGCGCGCCGCGCCGAGCTCGAAGAGCAGGGGCTGCTCTCTCCCCTGGCGGCGGGCTCGAACGTGGTGGTGCACAACGGGGTCTCTGATGAAGAGTATGCGGAGCTGCTGGAGTCTGCGCACGCACTGGTGACAGCTTCACGAGCTGAGGGGTACGGCCTGCCCGTGGTGGAGGCGCAGGCTGCAGGTTGCCCCGCCGTGATTAGCGATATCGATATTTTCCGCGAGATCGCCCCGCACGCCGTTCTCGCTTCCGTCACCGAAGACCCGCAAGCAGATGCACCCGCCTGGGTTGAAGCGATTCGCTCCCTCGAAAACGACGCAGTACGTGACCGTGTGATCCTTGAAGGCTTGCAGGATGCCTCGCACTACTCGTGGCGCGACTCGGCGTTGAAGCTGGTGAGAATTGTGAGGGGACTATAAACTAAAAATTAATTTGTAGATTACCTTAGAGGGTTATTCATTTGGGGTGGTTTTATAGCCAGAAAAACAATCCCCGGACCACGGAAAATACTCTCTGATACGAGGTGAGAGGTCTGTGGAACACAGCAAGGAGTAACCGCCAGCATATGAAGTGCACCATACGCTCGATGATGAGGCGGTGGTGGTTGATCTGACGGCTCAGGTGCTTGTCGTCTTTACAACGTCGGACTGAGCTGGCTGCTGCCCTCAACGGTCGGCTTTGTTTTAGGACGCGTCCTGAAAGCCGCACTCAAGAAAAAACATAAGGCTTAAATCACAAAACGAAGGTCGTCTGAAAGATTTCAGACGACCTTTTCTATTCAATCCCAGATAAATCCAGAAATTTGATGGATGCCCATTTTCGCGGGCTGCCTGACCTTTATGGTTGGCAACCGCACTTCGGATGCAGGCCGGTTAATCAGAAACCACAAAATCCACTGTATTCGCTTCGCTGTAATCGGGGATTTCCAGTTTGTTGATCATACGGTGTATCACATCATTCGGCACGGAATGTTCGCGGTTACGGTTTGCGACAGCAATTGCGTGTAAGGCACTTCCAAATAAATCAGGTGTACCCGCGCGCCGTAGTCGGCGAACATAGGCAGCCACTTGCTGCGCAGGTCGCGGTTGAGGTTAGTGGCGTTGAAGACAAATGACGTGCGGGCGCGCAGGTATTCTTTTGCCTGCTCTTTACCCAAGCGCACGGCTTCTGCGCTGTGTTTCGGGTTGGCGGGGTCGAGTTTGTGCTCGCGGCGGATGTCGTCCAGCGACAGCACGGGCAGATGGGCAAGACGTTGCCTGATGTAACTGTCTTTGCCGCTGCCTGCTATGGCGCACATGGCGTATACGTCAAAGGTTCGGTCGTCAAACGGTTGGTAGTCAGGCATGTCTCTGCGACCGTTGAGATAGAGATAGCGGCCGTAATCGCTGGCGAAATTGCGCGCTTTGCCCCAGCAGCTGTTTTCTTCGCACAGCTCGCGGAACAAGTCGATGCGCAGCAGGATATCCTGTTGGTCGCGGCAGATGCGACCTAGAACGTCGGCTTTGGCAAGCATAGCGAGGTGAGCGGTATTGACCTGCAAAGAAGCGGCGATGACGGCGCGTTCCGGACTCGGTTTGTCGATTGCCCACAGAGGCAGTCCATGCAGACGCACGAGTTTGGCTATCGCTTCGCGCACGGCAAACGGCGTGGCAAGTTCGGTGTAAAGCAGGGCGCGGGCAGTGTATTCACCTTTTTTGGCATGGTTAGGCGACACAATCCGCTCTTTGCCGTCTTGGATCTCGCGTTTGGTGGTGCTGCGTTTTTCTACATCATGCAGCATGGCGGCGGTAAACAAGATATGTTGCTCCTGCTCGCTGAGCGCTTGGAATTCGGGCAGTTGCAGCAGGGCTTCGCATACCATTTTAGTATGGACGAATACATCACCTTCTGCGTGCCATTCAGGATCCTGCGGCACGTTTTTCATATCGGCAAACCAACTGAAGCGATGCTCCAAGGCTTGCCAGTCGGGAAGTTTGCCGGGTGTGTAATGGGGGAATGTCCACATGGTAGTCTTTCTTATTATTGGATGACTTGACTTCAGGTCGTCTGAAAACAATGCTTGGGCAATGATGTCTGGTATCAAATTACTCAAATACGAACTGTTCGAAATCTGGATACATGCAAACTGTGATTTGTTCACGACCGTTTTTGCGCAAGTGCTTGCATTTCCTTTTGTATGGCTGCTTTTTCATGACCGATACCCAAATTTTCGATGTGCTGGTTTTCGATAATCGGGATATAGATATCCAAATTCGGCTGCGTAGCATTTTGCACAGCAAACTCTCGAATAGAGTGGCTGTACGCTACTTCGCTAAAATCAGTTAGGTTTTTACACGAAGCAATCTTCACTCTGCGTAAATGTTTTAAGCCAGCCACTTTGGGAAAACGGGTAATGCCGTTAAGGGTTTCCACGAACAAAAACTGTAACCCCTGCATCTGGGATACAAAGTCCAAGTTTTCCAGTTTGGGTAGCCTCCACAATTGTAGATATTTCAATTTGAGCAGTTGCGCGGCAGCATCTATGTTTTCAAAGCTACATAGTTGCAGAGTGAGAAATTGGAGATTTTTCAACCCGTTTATGAAGTCAATGTGCTGTGGCTTGGAAATGCTGCGTAGCGTAAGTTTTTCCAGCGCGCTCAGGCTAGAAACAGCTTTGTCTAGATTTTTTTCCAAGTTGAGTAGTGAAAGCGTTTCCAAATGCTGAAAGCTGGTTAAAACGCTTAAATCTGATTTGGCGGATTTTGTTTTGGAACACAAATACAGTTCTTGCAGTTTTGGATTCACGCCGTTTAGGAAATTCAGGTTGCCGAAGCCGTTGTCGGCACTCAGTACCAAACTTTTCAGGCTTTGAAATTCTGCCAGTTTTTCCAAATTGCGGATGATGCTGTTGTTACCGCCGACTTCAATTGAAAGGTTTTCTAAGTCAGTAAAACTGGCAATCCAATCTACATCGAAATTTGAATACGCATAAAAGCGTAGATGGATGGACGGATGGTGTTGTAGCACTTCTTCCCATAGAACAGGGAAAATCGTCTGTAAATTTGCACCTTCGCTAAATTGAATACGATCCAGTTCATGGACTTTGTTTTTGTACTGGTGCAAATCTTGGAGAAATTCGGCAAAGTTGCTGTTGATTTCCCAAAACTTCGGGAGACCATAGATATATCCGCCCATGCTTTCCTTTCTTTTTATTTAAGTTATCGAATTATAATATTTTTCATTTAAATACGGGTTTCAGGCCGTCTGAAACTGCCAGCTTTGCCAATGGTATTTATCATAATCGATAAGGCGGGCGGGCTTCCAAGTTTTTGTCCAATGCACATCGGTTTTAACGTGTTTGGCGCGAACAAGTTTAAAGAGGTTGTCAAACTCGTTGGACTGTACGGGCAGGTTACCGTTGTTAGTGGCAAAATCAGCGGCATTGCGGATGACGAAGCCTTCACTGCATGCTTCGCCTGTTTTCGGGTCGTAGCCGCCGAGTTTGCCTGCGGTTTGCACGCTGTCTGTCCATGTTGCACCTAAATTGGCGAGCAGCCATTGCTCCAAAGCGATGTCTTCGTCGGTGTATTTTTGGGTGAAGTCGGCAAGCGGATGCACGATGGGAAGTTCAGGAACTGTGGGAAAGTCGAACAGCTGGGCATAGAATTTAACTTCTTCCCACGACAGCCAATGTCCGCCGCGGCGGACGGCAAACAGGTAAAAATAGCTTTCCAACTGCGAATAGGCGATGGAGTGGATGCCGTACATGTTTTCGCCGAAAAGTTCGAGGTCACCCAAGTCGTCTTTGATGTGCTGCCAGCGTTGCAGCAGCGGTTTGTCCCACGGATGTTGGGTAGGGGCGGCATGGCTGCGGGCATAGAGACCGTGGGCGGCGAAGCAGTTGTTTTGCCCGTCCAGCTTTTCGGTCAATACCAATTGCGGCAGAGTAGCGAAATGCGCGAGGTAGCCGCGAGGCATAAAGCGGTCGTCTGAAGTTGTGCCCAAGCTGATGGGTGCGTGCAGGCTGCGGGCGTATTTTTGTGGTTCGGTATTCGCTATCATGATTTGTCCTTGAAATTTATTTTTAAGTTTTTCGGATGGTTTCTGCGGCTGATTATATTTTTTCTACTGTATCGCTTTGTTTAGACGCCAAAAGTTGATCAACCTAAAGCCGACGATGGTTTCGTAGTTTTCCGAATCGGGAAACTCTTCGATGTCCAGCGCGCGTTACGTCGGCGAGCGGTGTGGCACCGTCCACCAGCTACGTATCTTCGGTATGGCACCTTCTTCGAGAAAAACTCATATATGTATGAAATATTTCTATAACTTTTAGAGTAAAGTAAATGGCAGCTAGAATGAAGCTTAGTGATTAGACAACATCCAAACCATCACAGCGGACCTGAACCGCCCCGACACGCTTGAGTGCCGAGAGCGCCGCACGCACGGAACGCAGTTCATGGGTAACCTGCGGCGCCTGCGCATAGGTGAAGAAGAGAATAGCGCGCCAGTCCCCAGGTACTGCATCCTCGGCCCCTGACGGTGAAGGCTCAGATATATCGCCCTCTCCCCCGCCCTCGGCACCGGCAGGCGCGGAATGTTGGTGCGCGAAGAAATCTTCATCCAGCGGCACAGGCCCGGTCACGCGTACACCTTCTGGCAGGTTCAGCTCCGTCAGGAACGCCTGCACATCATCCTCAGCACCCGTAATAGCCGCCGTGCGAACCGCCGGGGGAAGCCCAATCTGTGACCGCTCATCCAGCTCAAACCGGGCGAACCCGGCAGGGTCCCACCGCACCAGCGCCTGCTCCACCGGCGAGGGTGATGCCGTTGTCACCACAACCCCGCCCTGCGCCGCAGAACGCACCAAGGCCGCCGCGTTAAACCAGCGCCGCAACGCGGCCTCTGGGGCGCGCAAAGAATCAAAACGCAGCATCGCATCCGCATCCAGCAGCAGCGCCGCAGCATAGCCGCCCTCAGCAACCGGCTCAGCCCCGGGGGTGGCCACCACCAGCGCAGGCTCAGCCCCCACAAAGGCACGCACATGATCCCCCGCCGAAGAAACCACCGGAACGTTCGGGAACGCCCGCCCCAGCTCCTCCGCCGTGCGCAGCGCACCCACAGCACCAGAACGCCACCGTTCACAACCGCACTCTGTGCACCGCCACTGCTGCGCCAGATGCCCGCACCAGGCGCACCCCGGCACCGCCGAACCATGCGAAAGCGCCAGCGGGCCACGGCACACCGTGCACCTGGCAGGCATACGGCACCACTGGCACGAAAACGACGGCACATACCCAGCGCGTGCAACCTGCACCAGCACCGGGCCACGCTGCAACGCCTTACGAGCCTCAATAAACGCCAACTGCGGAATACGCGCCACCGCCGCCAACGGGTCACGCGCCAGCTGGTACTCATCCCCCGTCGAATGCACCCGCGGCGAAAACTCACGCACCGTCTGCCGCGGCGCCACCAGGTGAGACGCCCAGCGGGTACGCACCAGCCGCGCCGCCTCGCTACTGACGGCATACCCCGCGAACAGGGCCGCCGCCCCCGCTGCCTGCGCCCGCAGCAGCAGCACATCACGCGCATGGCAGTACGGGGCGCGGCGCTCCACCAGCGAGGAATCCCCATCATCCCAGCACACCACCAGCCCCAGGTGAGCCACTGGCGCATACGCAGCCGCGCGTGTACCAATCACAATAGGAACCAGCCCCAGCCGTGCCTTCACATAGGCGTGATACCTGCTGTGCGGCCCCTCCCCAGAGCTTAGCCGTGTAAACAAACTCGCCGGGGCGCGCTCACTCAGCGCCGCCTCAAGACGGTCAAGGCTTTTCTGATCGGGCACCACCGCAATAGCGCCACGGCCACCCGCCGCGCACGCCACCAGTGCAACCGCCAACAGATCAGCCCAATCATTCTCAGGATGCGCCGGCAGCACACTCAGCACCGCGCGTGCTGGCTCCCCATCCGCCAGATCGGCCATAAACTCCGGGCCGTTCTCGTAGTCGTCAAAAGCCGACGTATCACCCGGCCCGGGCAGATCCGCAGTAAACGGGGCGAACCCGCCCAGCAGAAACGCACGTACCGCCTCAGTTTGGGCATTATCAGCGCTACCCATCGTCGCCTCGGGGGTGTCGGATGCTTCTTCAGCACCATCTGCATAATTATTCGTATCCGGGGCGTTCTCCGCCGCAGGCCCACTATTACCCAAACCGGCCAGCTCAGAGAACCCCGGCAGGTGCCCCTCATAACGTTTATCCAGTGCGGCAATACGCGGCGCCACCGCCAACCGAAGCACATTCGCCACCGTTGAAGCGTACCGATCAGCCAGCGCCTCAGCCAGCTCAAACCTCGGGCGCAACCACCGGAACCCGCGAAAGCACCGCTAGTAGGGGCAACAGGCGCTGTGGATAATCTGTAGATTCGGCACGTTCCGTAATAAAGCCGCTCACCCGCTGCCCATTAAAATGCACGCGCACCCGCGCACCCGGCACCGCATCCTCACTCATCTTCTCAGGCACCCGGTAATCAAACACCCTATCAAGATGCGGCAACGTACTATCAACCCGCACCCGCGCCACCGGGAACGGCACGCCACTAGCCGCAAGAGCCTCATGAGGGTCCTGCGGCGGCTTGGGGGCAGAAGCATACAGGGCATCAGCAATGGCAGGAAATCCCTGCAACAGATCAGGCTGCTGCAGGGATTGCTGCTCACGCGCACCAGAAGTGGCGTTTAACCGCTCGTCAGCGGGGTACGGCATTACGAGGCTGACACCGCCGAACGTAGAGCCTCAACACGGTCAAGACGCTCCCACGTGAACTCCGGTTCGGTGCGCCCAAAATGGCCGTGCGCGGCGGTCTTCTTATAGATGGGGCGGCGCAGATCAAGGTCATTAATAATAGCCAGCGGCCGCAGATCAAAGACCTCACGAATAGCTTTCTCAATCTTCGCCGGATCAACCTTCTCAGTGCCGAACGTCTCAACGTACAGGCCCACCGGGGATGCCTGGCCAATAGCGTACGCCACCTGAACCTCAGCCCGATCCGCTAGCCCGGCCGCGACCACGTTCTTGGCTACCCAGCGCATGGCGTACGCTGCCGAGCGGTCCACCTTCGACGGGTCCTTCCCTGAGAAAGCACCGCCGCCGTGCCGCGCCGAACCGCCGTAGGTATCAACAATAATCTTACGGCCGGTCAAACCTGCATCCCCCCACGGGGCCGCCCTGCACAAAACGGCCCGCCGGGTTAATAATGAACTTCGTGTTCGAGGTATCAAGTTCCAGCCCGGAGAGCACCGGCACAATCACCTGGTTCTTCACATCAGCCGCCAAATCGGCAAGATCATAGTCAGCTGTGTGCTGTGTAGAGACCACAATCGTATCCACCGAAACCGGGGTGTTATTGCTGTCATACCCCAGTGTTACCTGGGTTTTGCCGTCGGGTCGCAGATTCACCAGGGTGCCGTTCTTACGCACCTTTGTCAGCTTCTCAGAGAGCCGATGCGCCAGCCACACCGGGGCGGGCATGAACACGTTCGTCTCGTTCGATGCATACCCAAACATGATGCCCTGATCTCCCGCGCCCTGCCGGTCATAGTCATCAACGGCTACACCGGTACGGGCCTCAAGCGACTCATACACGCCCGCATTAATATCGGGTGACTGCTCGCCGATCGATACCGAGACACCGCAGAACTCACCATCAAAACCACGGGTTGAAGAGTCATAACCAATACCCAAGATTGTTTCACGCACAATCGCTGGAATCTCAACGTAACTAGAAGTGGTTACCTCACCGGCAACATGAACCTGACCGGTTGTCACCATTGTTTCAACGGCTACGTTCGCCACCGGGTCCTGGGCAATAATGCCGTCAAGAATAGCATCTGAAATCTGGTCACAAATCTTATCTGGGTGGCCCTCAGTCACCGACTCACTGGTGAACAGGCGCAAATGGGAATTAGTGCTCATGGTCTTTACTCTACTCTGTTTCTCAGGCACGAGGAGTGCACGGGGCCGTTATGAAGTCTTGTCACAAATATTACGGACTGTGACGCTCAACCGCGCACAAAGCTCATAAATATGTTGCAAGGGTGGTGAGGATATCCCGTGATACTTCCCCCTTAGACCCCGAAAAAACGGGGGCTTCATCAGTGAGGGAAGAAATCAGCGTCACGGTGTTCTCATCAGTTCCGAACCCCTGACTGATACCCACCGTGTTCACCGCCAAAAAGTCGCAGCCTTTACGGGTAAGCTTCTCACGCCCCAGCTCAAGCGGGGTTTTATCTGGTGAACCGGTCTCGGCGGCAAACCCAACAATCAGGCGCGGCCCGCCCCCCAGCTGCTGGCGGCGCTGAACCACCTCACGCAGAATATCCGGGTTACGCGCCAGGCGAATTACCGGGTTATCGTCGGGGTCAGCAGTTTTCTTAATCTTGTACTCGGCGTAATCCGCCGGGCGAAAATCGGCCACCGCCGCGGACATCACCAACGCATCCGCCCCGGAGATAGACTTCAGCACCGCCCGCTGCAGGTCGGCGGCACTCACCACACGGGTCAGTTCAACACCGTTGGGGGCGGGCACCTCAAGGTTCGCGCCAATCAGGTGCACCGAAGCGCCCATATCGCGGGCAGCCTGCGCCAACGCTACGCCCTGTTTACCGGTTGAACGGTTCCCCAAAAAACGTACCGGATCCAGCGCCTCCCGAGTGCCCCCGGCGGTAATAACGATGCGTTTACCCGCCAGAATCCCAGGCTCAGGTTCTATGCTTGGCGCAGATAAACTGTCAGAGTCTTCCGTTGAACCAGCGTGCACCGGGTGCGTTGGCGCGTACCCCGGAGTTTGCGAAGGATGCTCCTTCCCTTTCGGGAACTCTGCAATTACACGCTGTGCCGCCTCAAAGATATCTTCAGGCTCCGGCAGGCGCCCCACACCAGAATCTGGCCCCGTTAAACGGCCCACGGCAGGCTCAATCAGGTGATACCCGTACCCACGCAGAATACGCACATTCTCCCGGGTGGCCGGATGCTCCCACATCTGCGTGTGCATTGCCGGGGCAAGAATCACCGGGGCATGCGTGGTCAGCACCGTAGCGGACAGCAAATCATCAGCCCGCCCAGAAGCTAACCGCGCCAATAAATCGGCGGTCGCCGGGGCAATAACCACCGCGTCCGCAAGCTCGGCCTGGCGCACATGATTCACCTGCGGAACCTGCTCAAAGACGCTCGTATGCACAGAGTTGCCGCTGAGAGCCTCAAGGGTTGGTTTACCCACAAACTCAAGGGCGGTATTGGTGGGCATAGCAATTACTTCGTGCCCGGCTTTACCGAAAAGACGAAGGAGCATCGCCGCCTTATACGCGGCGATGCCCCCCTCCAATACCAACGATAATGCGCATGGTATTAAATAAAATCCTTACTCAGCGGAGTCGTCGAGAACAACCTCTTCAATCGCAATGACTTCTTCGGTGCCCGCAGGAATGTACTCTTCCTCAACGGCGGCGCTCATGAAGTCAGCCTCATCAATACCGAGCATAGCTGCCGAGAAGTCCTCGTGTACCAGTTGGCCGTTCTCATCAAAACGACCGTCGGGGATGTGCTCAGCAACAATCTGATCGCTCATAATCTCACGCATGGCAACCGACAGGGCCTTATCATTCGGTTCGGAATCAACCAGCGGGCCAACATGCTCACCGGTGTTCTCCTGCAGGTTTGCGTAGTATGCATTAATCTGGCGGGCACGGCGGGCACCGAAAATCACCAGGCCGTACTTAGACTCCGCCTTCTCAATCAGCGCATCGGCGCTGGGGTTCACAATGCCCTCAGGCGCGGTGCCATCGACGAAGTTGTAGTCCTCTTTGGTTTCGTTTGCCACAGAAACTCCAATATATGTTGTGTTCTTCTTCAGTGCCGACACCCATGTGATGCGGGTTCAGCCAAAACTAAAGAACTATTCTACCCTGTCACAACCCAAAAATCACGTACAGGCTGTACCCGGCACGGTTAGCTTGAGCACGCCACGGCAGCAGATACACCCACTCTATCAGGGCAGCAGATGGGCTACTGTGCGGGCTCGGCCCCAATGAGCTGGGCAATTTCATGTGCCGCCCGCTCAACCGTATCGTTTACCACGGTCACATCAAACTCGCTCTCGGCGGCAAGCTCAACTTTTGCGGTCTCAAGACGGCGCTGCTGCTCCTGCTCTGACTCGGTGCCGCGCCCCGTCAAGCGGGACACCAGTTCCTCCCAGCTTGGCGGCGCTAAGAAAACCAGCTGCGCCTGCGGCATAGACTTACGAATCTGACGTGCACCCTGCAGGTCAATCTCAAGAATCACCGGGCGGCCAGCATCCAACGCCTGCTGCACTTAGCGCGGGGGGTGCCATATTTATTTTTACCGTGCACCACCGCGTACTCCAGCATTTGCCCCTCATCAATCATACGGTCAAACTCATCCATAGAGACGAAGTAGTAGTGCACGCCCTCCTCTTCACCCGGCCGCGGTTCCCGCGTGGTTGCCGATACAGAGAACCACACCTGCGGGTAGTGTTCACGAATGTACTGGCATACGGTGCCTTTGCCCACAGCGGTGGGTCCGGCCAAGACGGTAAGAGTAGGCTTAGCGGTCATTAGTTATCCTTTTTGACCCGTCGAGCGCGGTCAAAGTAGCGTGTGTGACGATTAAAATACTCAACCATTTTACGCCGCTGGTGCACGCCTAAACCACCTAGGCGGCGTGTTGGTGCAATCTCTAGTTCAGAAATAATCTTTGTAGCCCGCACGGCCCCAATACCGGGTAGCGCACGAAGCATCTGCCCCACCGGCATTTTAGCCAGGGCAGGGTCAGTGTCGATCATGTCAAGAACCTGACGTACGGTAAGTTCACGATTAGTAAGTGCTTGCTTAATTTCTTGACGGTGTGTACGAGCTAAGAGTGCTTTCTCACGCGCGTCTGCGCGCGCCTGCTCGGTTAACGGAGATAGCGGCACGAAGGGCTCCCATCTGCGGAAGAAGTAATATCTATGCCTATAAGTTAGCACGCCGGAACGACTCATTTTTACCAAAACGTTATTTTAGGGATTACGGTTTATAAAGATTTGGTGTAGTTTTGGCGGAAATACGCGGAAAAATCGGTGCAGAAAAAATATTTATAAATCTTTGAAATAGTTGGTCACAGAAACTCCACGCCAGAAAAACGGCCTGTTTGGGCCTTTCGAGTGTGCCATAGTTCACACACTTTAGTAGGTGGAGAGCCTCACACTGCACAACTACTCACTCCATCCACTAATCACACTAACAAACGCCTGCGAACGCGGGGCAGCGCCACGCCGTACCAGCGACAAGTTTCGGTACCTCAACCTCCACAAAAACCCGACGAGAGTACCGTTCCGCGATGTTCCAAAGATTAAAACCCTGGTACGGATAGAACCAATCAAGAAGCTTCAAGTTAACCGCGCGGATAGCGCGAGTATAAATAAAAACATACTGTGGAATCGAAGCTGCCGAAGGCCACTTCACGATAGCTTAAAGACTATAAAAGTGGCGGTTTCCACTATCTCTATACCGGAAGGCTTCATCGATTGAAACTATAGAGAATGTATTACTTTTGTTGAATATGCCAAAGGTTCTTATTTTACGGGTGAATAAACAGAGTGAAATATTGAATATTTATGAGGTTTTGAGCTGAGGATTAAGATTGTTTCCCCATATCAGAGTGTTATAGTTTCTTGAACACTATGTGAATAATTTTTCAAAATAAAAGCGCCCCGATACAGTTGGTGCCCGGTGTTCTAAAACCACCGGGCACCAACTGTATATGAGGGCAGCTGTCTATCCGCGCGCTGCCACAAGATCCGCACGAGCCATTTGCGCTGCCTGTGCCAGATCGGCAACCTGTGGGCCTGCTGAGAGCACCCCACGGCTGGAATTCACCAATACCTGGGGTTCAACACCCGCAAACACCCGGTACAGGTCTTTAGCACTCGCGCCCTGGGCACCGTACCCCGGCGAAAGAATAGGGCCGTTAAAGGCGCTCAAATCTATCGCCAAATCGTGGAGGGCCTCCCCCACGGTAGCGCCCACCACCAGGCCGCACGAGCCCATACGCTCCCATGTCTGCGCGGTATTTTCAGCCGTGGCTGCGGCAATAATCTGCTTCGCTACAGCACCGGTATCTTCCGTCTTACCCACATGCTGCACGCTCTTACCCTCAGGGTTCGAGGTCAGCGCCAGCACAAAAGTTCCGCGCTGGTTCGCGGCTGCTGCATCCAGTGCGGGGCGAAGCGACTCAAACCCCAAATAAGGGCTTAGTGTGACCGAATCCGTACCCAACGGTGAGCAGGTGCTAAGCCAGGCATCCGCGTAGGCTTTCATGGTCGAGCCAATATCGCCGCGTTTTGCATCCGCCACGATCAGAACCCGGTCTTCGGCGGCGCGAGCAAAAAGCTCTTCCAACACAGCCAAGCCCGCAGAGCCGTGACGCTCAAACAAGGCAACCTGGGGTTTAAGCGCTGCGGCGTAGGGGGCGCATCCCTCATAGACAGCCGTGGTGAAGGTACGCAGAGACTCTGCAGAATCTTCCAAACCCCACGCCTGCAGCAGGTTCGGGTGCGGGTCAATGCCCACACACAGCGGGCCGCGCTCATCCATCGCAGCGGCAAGACGATCGCCGAATGGGATCATGAGAGCTCCCCCTCACGCACCTGATTGCTGTCTTCCTGCTCGCCAGAGCTAGCGGTGTGCAGGTACTCGTTATGCTCCTGCAAGCTAATAATCCCCAACTGTGCTCACGCAGCGCGGTAATAGCCTGAACAGCAGCCGCGAACTCCGAAATCGTGGTCATCACGGGGCATCCTACACTGACCGCTGCCGCACGGATCTCGTAGCCGTCACTGCGAGCCGCACCACCGGCGGGCGTATTCAAAATCAGATCGATTTCACCATTGCGCACCATATCAACAATTGAATGCTGACCGTTTGCCTCCGCAAATTTGGAAGCAACCGTAGAGTTCACGCCATTGCGGCGAAGCACATCTGCGGTGCCACCGGTCGAGACAATCTCAAAGCCCAGCTGTTCCAGCATCTTGGCGTAAATAATCACATTGCGCTTATCGTGGTTAGCCACCGACACGAAAACTTTACCCTCGGTCGGCAGTGGCGAACCCGCACCCGCCTGGGCCTTCGCGAAGGCGGTATCGTAATGGGTATCAAGACCCATAACCTCGCCGGTCGAGCGCATTTCTGGGCTGAGCAGAGAATCAACCACCACACCCTCAGGGGTGCGGAAGCGGCTAAACGGCAGAACCGCAGCCTTAACCGCGATCGCGGTGTTCTGCGGCAAAGACGCGCCATCCATGCTATTCGGCAGATGTCCCTCCGCTTTCAGCTCGGCAATGCTCTTCCCCAAACCGATCATCACGGCCGCCTTCGCCAACTGCACGCCGGTCGCCTTCGAAACAAACGGAACGGTGCGGGAAGCACGCGGGTTCGCCTCAATCACGAACAGATTCTCAGAGACGTAAGCAAATTGAATATTAATCAGGCCCCGCACACCGGTGCCGCGTGCAATAGCCTCGGTTGCTTCCTTAACCTTGGCGATCACATCGGGACCCAAAGTAATTGGCGGCAAAGTGCAGGAAGAATCGCCGGAGTGAATGCCGGCCTCCTCAATATGCTCCATCACACCGCCCAAGTAGAGCTCGGTGCCGTCAAAGAGCGCATCCACATCAATCTCGATAGCGTCTTCCAGGAACTTATCGATGAGCGCGGGCTGAGAGGGAGAAACCTCGGTCGCGTTTTCAAGGTAGCGTGCAAGGTTCGCTTCATCATAGACGATCTCCATGCCGCGCCCGCCCAGCACATAGGAGGGACGAACCAGCACCGGGTACCCAATCTCGTCGGCAACACGTTTGGCGCCCTCGAAGGTGTATGCGGTGCCGTTCTTTGGCGAAATCAGGCCGCCTTCCTCCAGCACGCGCGCGAACTCACCGCGGTCCTCAGCCAGGTCAATAGCCTCGGGAGTAGTACCCAAAATTGGGACCCCGGCATCTTTGAGGGCCTTCGCAAGCTTCAGCGGGGTCTGGCCACCCAGCTGCACAAAAAACACCCAACAAACCGCCCGTGCGGCGCTCTGATTCAACAATTTCGAGCACATCCTCCAACGTTAGCGGCTCAAAATACAAGCGAGTCGAAACATCGTAGTCAGTCGAAACGGTCTCCGGGTTACAGTTCACCATCACCGTCTCGTACCCCAGCGAACGCAGCACCAGTGAAGCGTGCACGCAGGAATAATCGAACTCAATACCCTGGCCGATACGGTTCGGCCCCGACCCCAGAATCATAATAGAGGGGGTCTCGTGGTCTGCGACCTCATCCTCAGCATCATAGCTGGAGTAGTGGTACGGGGTGAACGCCTCAAACTCGGCGGCACAAGTATCAACGGTTTTGAACACGGGGCGAATACCCAAAGCGTGGCGCACACCGCGCACAACATCCTCAGAAGAACCAATGATCTCCGCAATCTGAGCATCAGAGAAGCCGTGGCGCTTTGCCAACTGCAGGATTTCAGGGTCAAGGTGGTCACGGTGCTCGCGCACCAGCTGAGCCACCTCATTCAGCAGAACCAGCTGATCCAAGAACCACGGGTCAATCTTCGTTGCCTCAAACAGCTGCTCAACTGTGGCACCGGCCAAAAGCGCCTGCTGCACCTGGTAGATGCGCTCGGTGGTGGGTACCTTAGTCTTCTCGATCAGCTCGGCAAGCTCCTCTTCGGTCCTCTCCACCGCAGTGAACGAGAAAGAGGACCCCTTCTGCTCCAGCGAGCGCATGGCCTTCTGAAGTGCTTCGGTGAAGTTACGGCCCAGCGCCATTGCCTCACCCACAGATTTCATGGTGGTGGTGAGGGTTGGATCAGCGGCGGGGAACTTCTCGAACGCGAAACGCGGCACCTTAACGACCACATAGTCGAGGGTCGGCTCGAAGGACGCAGGTGTCTTCTGAGTAATATCGTTCGGAATCTCATCCAGGGTGTAGCCCAGCGAGAGTTTAGTTGCGATCTTAGCGATCGGGAACCCGGTTGCTTTGGAAGCGAGCGCTGAGGAGCGTGAAACACGTGGGTTCATTTCGATCACGATAATGCGCCCGGTCTTAGGGTCTACGGCGAACTGGATATTGCAGCCGCCGGTATCAACCCCGACTTCGCGGATCACGTTAATGGCGATGTCACGCAGTTTCTGGTATTCGCGGTCGGTGAGGGTAAGGGCGGGTGCTACGGTGATGGAGTCGCCGGTGTGCACGCCGACCGGGTCGAAGTTTTCGATGGAACACACGACCACGACGTTGTCGTTCTTATCGCGCATCATTTCAAGTTCGTATTCTTTCCACCCGAGAATGGATTCTTCGAGCAGCACCTCGGAGGTAGGCGAATACTGGATGCCCGCGCCAGCGATGCGGTGCAGGTCTTCTTCGTTGTAGGCCATACCGGAGCCGAGCCCGCCCATGGTGAAGGAGGGGCGCACAACCATGGGGTAGCCCAGCTCTTGAGCTGCTTCTAGCGCTTCTTCCATGGAGTGCACAATAATGGAGCGGGCCGATTCGCCGCCTGCGCGTTCAACGACGCCTTTGAACGCTTCGCGGTCTTCGCCAAGGTTAATGGCGGCAATATTAGCGCCAATAAGTTCTACCCCGTATTTTTGAGGATGCCCCGCTCATCCAGGGAGATGGCCGCGTTGAGTGCGGTCTGTCCGCCCAGGGTGGGCAGGATCGCGTCGGGGCGTTCTTTATCGATAATTTTTTCGATGACCTCGGGGGTGATCGGCTCGATGTAGGTGGCGTCGGCAAACTCGGGGTCGGTCATGATGGTGGCGGGGTTGGAGTTCACGAGGATGACGCGCACCCCTTCTTCCTGAAGCACTCGCAGAGCTTGGGTGCCGGAGTAGTCGAACTCTGCCGCCTGGCCGATGACAATCGGGCCAGAGCCGATGACGAGAACGCTGTTAAGGTCGGTACGACGTGGCATTTAGGCTTCCTTTGCGGTCTGGTGTTCGGTGGCGGTCATGAGCTCAATGAAGCGGTCAAAAAGGTAGGCGGCATCGTGCGGGCCTGCTGCCGCTTCCGGGTGGTATTGGACGGAGAACGCGGGGATGTCGAGGCAGCGGATGCCTTCTACTACGTTGTCGTTGAGGCCAACATGGGATACTTCTACGCGCCCAAATTCTTCAACGGGGGCTTGGACCGGCCCATCAAGGGGCGCATCGACGGCGAACCCGTGGTTTTGGGCGGTGATTTCAACTTTCCCGGTGGTTTTGTCCATGACGGGCTGGTTAATGCCGCGGTGCCCGAAGGGCAGCTTGTAGGTGCCGAAGCCGAGGGCGCGTCCCAGAAGCTGGTTGCCGAAGCAGATGCCAAAGAACGGGGTGCCTTTACGCAGAACCTCCCTGAGCAGTTCTACTTGTTCGTCGGCGGTTGCGGGGTCGCCGGGGCCGTTGGAGAAAAACACACCTTGGGGGTTGTGAGCGTAAATGTCGTTCAGGGTGGCGTTGGCGGGCAGCACGTGCACACGCACACCGCGTTCTGCGAAACGCTGGGGTGTCATGGCTTTAATGCTAAGTCGAGGGCGACAATTGAGGCGATGGGCGGTGCGAACCATCCGTGCTCGTGCGGTTCAATTGTGTAGGCTTTGTCGATGGTGACCGAATCGGCTAGTTTACGGCCAGTCATGGGCTCGGATGCGCGTACTTCGCTGAGGAGTTCTTCGTCGGGTCGGTTGGCTTGGCGTCCTGAGAAGACTCCGGCGCGCATTGACCCGTGTGAGCGGAGGCGGCGGGTGAGGGCGCGGGTGTCGATCCCCTGGATGCCAACGATACCCTGTTCGATGAGTTCTTCTTCGAGGGTGCGTTCGGAGCGCCAGTTGGAGGCAACACGTGCGGCGTCGCGCACCACGTACCCGGCGACCCAGATTTTGCGGGATTCGGCGTCGGTGGTGTTCACTCCGGTGTTGCCGATGTGCGGGGCGGTTTGTGCCACGATTTGGCCCGCGTAGGAGGGGTCGGTGAGGGTTTCTTGGTAGCCGGTCATGCCGGTGGAGAATACTGCCTCGCCGAGAGATGCGCCGGTTGCCCCGTACCCGTACCCTCGGTAGATGGTGCCGTCTTCCAGGACGAGCAGGGCGCGGTCTGTGCGTAACGCGCCGGAGCGTGTCGATACTGTCATGCTCTTCTTCCTCTTATTCTCGTGGACTCCCCCGCTGGTTCTGCACTGGCGCCACAGGGGAATATTTATTCTTTTGATTGTATATGCGTGTGGTGGGTGAACGCGGGCCCTTACGAAAACACTATCCTTAGCGGCTGACCAGCCCGCCAACGTATCAACGGCTTCCGGGGCGATCCCGCGCAGCCGTGCAAGCGCCTCTGTCTTCTGGCTGGCGTAGCGGGTGCGGAACCCGGTTTGCACGCGGTGCCCATCAAGCGTCCACCCAATCAGCAGCAGCCCGTCACGCTCAACCACTTTGCCCGCAACACCCTGGCCTGTAGTAATCACTGCAAGTTTCTTCGCGGGAATCCACAGGTCTTTAGCCCCGTTGCGGGTGAAGATAATGCCGTCCGAGTAGATCAGGAGCGTGGATTTTGTTTGAACCCTAGCTGGTCGAATCCCACACGGTTCAGTGCGTCACCGAATATCGTAGTGCTCACGTACTCCCCCTCGAACGCTGCATCGGCTTCAAGCCCGTCGTAGCGTTCGGGGACGTCTTTGAGCGAACCGAACATTGTGGACTGCCGCTTGAGCCGGGATTTCCAGCCGCGCCAAATACCGAAGAAGCACAGTGCCACCACGGCAACGCAGATGAGGGTGGGAATCAGTTTTTCCACGGTTCTTCTTTCTTCTCGGTGTACTGTGGTGGTTTTACCCCTATATTGGGAACGATCAAGCCTGCCGGCGAGGACTCGCGAGCTCGCCGTTCAAAACGGTTGGATGCCCCGCGTAAAAGGTTGCACGCACAACACCGGGAACCTCCATCCCGCGATACGGGTTGTTCTTGCCCTTCGTGGCCTGATCCTCAGGCTAATCACACGGCTAGCCTTCGGATCAACCAACACGATATTTGCTGGTTCACCTTCGGCAAGCGGACGGCCCTGCTCAGCATCCAGGCCGCCAATTTTCGCCGGAGTTTCACTCATAATCCGTGCGACATCGGCCCAGGTAATATGCCCCGGCTCCACAAGGGTCATCTGAATAATCGAGAGAGCCTGCTCAAGACCGGTCATACCATTTGCGGCACACGCCCACTCGCATTCTTTGCTTTCTGCCGGATGCGGTGCGTGGTCGGTACCAATAACATCAATAATGCCGTCGGCAACAGCCTGACGCAGAGCAAGCACATCCTCTTCGGTGCGTAACGGCGGGTTCACCTTAAAAATCGGGTCGTAGGTGCGCGCCTTTTCATCGGTCAGAATCAGGTGGTGCGGGGTAACCTCGGCGGTCACCTGCACGCCGCGAGACTTAGCCCAGCGCACAACCTCGACCGAGCCTTTAGTCGAGAGGTGGCAAATATGCAGACGCGAGTTCAAATGCTCAGCCAGCAGAACATCGCGGGCGATAATAGCTTCTTCCGCCACAGCGGGCCAGCCGGTAAGCCCCAGATCGGCGGAAACCTTGCCCTCGTTCATCTGAGCGCCCTCAGTGAGGCGGGGCTCCTGCGCGTGCTGGGCGATCACACCGTCAAAAGTCTTTACATATTCAAGGGCGCGGCGCATAATCGCCGGATCGTAAACGCACATGCCGTCATCCGAGAACACACGAACCTTCGCCTCAGAGGTCGCCATAGAACCAATGTCTGAGAGGAATTCGCCTTTCAGCCCAACGGTCACTGAGCCGATGGGCTGCACACGGCACCAACCGGACTCTTTACCCAGACGGTCAACCTGCTCAACTACGGCTGCGGTATCTGCAACGGGAAGCGAGTTCGCCATCGCAAAAACAGCCGTGTAGCCGCCTAAAGCCGCCGCGCGAGTACCGGTCTCAACGGTTTCAGAAGCCTCATATCCGGGCTGGCGCAGGTGAGTATGAATATCGACCAGACCCGGAAGTGCAATCTGACCGGAGGCATCAACGACCTGAGCGTCTGCGGCCTCTAAATCCTGGCCGATACGTGCAATTTTGCCGTCCTCAATCAGGATATCGGCAACGCGCTCACCCAGTAGGGAGGCGCCTTTAATAAGGTACGTGCTCATGTATATTCCTTCTTTCGGATAGCGTTAGGATTCGTCGCCGGAGTATAGTTTCTCGCTTGACCCGTCGGTCAAGAGCAGGTACAGCACCGCCATGCGAACCGCCACGCCGTTACTGACCTGGCGCAGCACCCAAGCGTTCTGAGAATCAGCGGCTTCGGCGCACAGCTCCAGCCCGCGGTTCATGGGGCCGGGATGCAGAATTGCGACTTCCTGAGGCTGCGCCAGCAGATTCTCGAAACGTTCTTTGGTGAGTCCCCACAGGGCGGTATATTCCTCTGCTGAGGGAAAATAGGCGGCGTTCATACGCTCTTTTTGGATGCGCAGCATCATCACCGCGTCAGGTTTTGTAGCGATTGCGTCATCGAAATCGTGGAAAACCTCAAGTCCCCAATCCTGCTTCCACCGCTCGGTATGCACCGGCAGCAGCGTGGGTGGAGCCACGAAAGCGACATCGGCCCCCAGGTTTTTCAGCAGCCACAGGTTCGACCGCGCCACCCGAGAGTGCAGAATATCCCCCACAATCAGCACGCGCATACCGCTAAATCGGTTCCTCGCGGCGAGTCCAGACCATCACGCTGGGCCTTGAACTGGCGCAGCGAAACCGCATCCAAAAGAGCCTGCGTTGGATGCGCATGCGTACCGTCCCCCGCGTTCAGCACGGGAATATCGGTCCACCCGGCCTCGGCAAGACGCTGCGGAGCACCCGAGGCTGAATGACGAATCACGAAGGCATCCGCACTAATCGCTTTGAGAGTCTGAGCAGTGTCTTTGAGAGATTCTCCTTTAGAAACCGATGAACCACGCGCCGCAAAATTGGTAATATCGGCGCCCAGACGTTTCTCGGCGGATTCGAAGGACAGCCTGGTACGCGTTGAGTCTTCAAAGAAAAGGTTGACTACAGTCTTACCGGCGAGCACATTGAGCTTCCGGTTTTCTGCCTTAACCTGTGCCATATAGTCAGCAACATCGAGAATTTCGATGGCCTGAGTTCGTGTGAGATCGCGAGTGTCAAGCAGGTGTTTCATGAAAGCTGTCCTTCCAGCTGAATAATATCAACGCGGTCTGTGGCGTGATCCGTTTCTTCAAGCACCACGCGAACCTTCTCTGCGGCACTGGTTGGGAGGTTCTTCCCCACGTGGTCGGCGCGAATTGGGAGTTGCCGGTGCCCGCGATCCACCAACACGGCAAGACGCACCAGGGCCGGACGCCCGTATTCGTTAAGAGCATCCAAAGCGGCTCGGACGGTGCGACCAGAGTACAGAACATCATCAACAAGAACCACATGTTTGCCGTCGAGACCACCCGCCGGGATCAGGGACTCCCCCGCGCTGCGGTTTCGTATTCCTCATCGGTGAGGTCATCACGGTACGGGGTAATATCAAGGGCACCCAAGCCATTGTCGAGATCAAAATTTGAGTCATTGGCCTGGATACGCTGCGCCAGGCGCTGTGCCAAGGGGTAGCCGCGAGAGCGAATACCTATAAGCACCAGGTGATCGGTGCCTTTATTGGACTCAAGAATTTCAAAAGCAATACGTGTCAGAGCGCGACGGATCTCATCGTCGTTAAGGATAGTACGCCCAACATTGGACGCATTATGCGCGCTACTGCCAGCGGGTACACCTGTCCCGTTCATAGCCGACTCCTTCCCCGCCTCACGGGACGGATTTAAAGGTTTCTTGCCTCAGTACAGCCTACCACACTCCCACCGCCCGATTAGGTTCTTCTGCCGGGCGCACCGCAGCTAACCGATACCGGCTCTGCATAGACAACCTCAGGGTATTTAGTAAGCTGTAAATGCATTCCTTGACGAAAGGCACCCCGTGGATAGTCTCCTAGAACCGCTGTTTGCTGCCATCTTTAAAGCTCTCGCGGTGGTGGCACGCATGATTATCAGCGTGATCCTTGAAGTATTCGTCGAATTCCTTCTAGAGCTTCTTATTAAGGCACCCATTAGATGGGTAGCCAGCCGCTTCCACAAACGACGTAACCGGCGCAGAACCCGCGCTCTCACCGCACTGTACACCCCCTCCGCGACGGAAAGCATTCACCAAACAATTACCAAAGTGCAGCGTGACTCATACCTTTCGGTACTAGCGGCAATCCTGCTGGGCGTCCTCACCGTCCTGTGCATCCTGCTGTGGATCGCATCAGATTACACGATTTTCCTCATGGTTTTCTGGGGCGTCCTGGTGCTGCTAACGGCGTGGGCCATCTGGTACTACCGCCGGTCCTACGTGAGCTTTGACCTGTATGAATTTACCTATTCCGAGCTTGGTGACGGCATAAAAACCACCCTCTACGCAGCAATAGACTCATACGTTTTCACCTACGACGGTTTTGCGAGCACCCTAAAAATTACCACCATTAATGATGAAACATTCTGCCTCAATCCCGCGGTGCAAGACTGCCGGTATCTGTGCTCCATGCTGGCGGTGCGCGTCCAGACCGGTCGCTGGGTGAACCCCACCGCAGAACGTGACGCGGCGACGGTGCTGCACATGATGCGGTCCAATGACTGGCTAGAATTCATGCTCCGGGTGGAGCAGGCGAAAAACCTGGCACGCACCAACCTGGAGGTCATGCACCGCACCCAGAACATGAGCCGTGAAGAAGCAGCTGCCGAAGCTGAAACAGCAAAGGCGACCCTTGGGTTCACGGGTAAATAAATGAGGTTCTGATGGCTGAAAACTTAGAGTTTTCAGCCATCAGAACCTCAGCGAGTCAAGAGTTACGCCAGTAAGGTTGGTTTGACCCTGCGCAGCTTATCAAGCAGGCCGTTCACAAACTTCGGCGAATCATTTGTTGAGAGCACACGCGCCAAACCGGTTGCTCAGAAATAGCCACCGCATCGGGAATATCATCATTAAACAGCAGCTCCCAGGCGCCAATCAGAAGCACCACCCGGTCAGTTGCGGGCATACGCTCCAGCGACCAGTCCCGAGCATACGTGTTCAGATACTCGTTCAGCTCTTCACGCCTATCACGCACCCCTCGCACAATCTGCTCAGAGTACGACGAAATCTGCGCTGCGGTGTGCAGGCGGCGGCGTTGCAGAACCTCCACCGGGTCCTCCCCACGCTGATCCGCCTCAAACAGAGATTCGACGGCGCGCAGCCGGGCTTTCGTACGGGAATTCATTAGTCGTTCACGCGGCCAAGATAGTCGCCGGTGCGCGTATCAACCTTGATCTTGGTGCCGGTCTCAAGGAACAGAGGAACCTGGATTTCGTAGCCGGTCTCAACCGTGGCAGGCTTCGTGCCACCGGTGGAACGGTCACCCTGCAAACCCCGGCTCCGTGTAGGTAATCTCAAGCACCACCGAAGCGGGAAGCTCAATGTACAGCGGGTTTCCCTCGTTCATGGCGATAGTAGCGGTCTGGGACTCCAACATGTAGTTCGCGGCATCCCCCACCACTGTGGCGGGCACATTAATCTGGTCGTACGTCTTCATGTCCATGAACACGTAGTCCTCACCATCCTGGTACAGGTACTGGTAGTCGGAACGGTCCACGGTAGCGGTCTCAATCTTAGCGCCAGCGTTAAAGGTGCGGTCAACGACCTTGCCGGAGGTAATATTACGGAGCTTAGTGCGAACGAACGCACCGCCCTTACCGGGCTTCACATGCTGGAACTCAACAACGGACCACAGGTTACCGTCGATCTTTAGGACTGCGCCGTTCTTAATGTCAGTGGTAGTAGCCAAAAGGGGCTCTCCTTCATGTCGTCGACACCCACACGAGAGTTCCCGCCCGGGCGCTAAATTATCAATGAGCAAAATATACCGCCATCCAGTCTACACCAGATATGCCCACTGCGGCGTTATTCGGCGATCTCCTGGTACGTCATGTACAGAATCGACTCGTCAGGAACCTCATACACTCGCGGCCTTGCCAGCCCCTCCAACACAATAAACCGCAGGATCGCCCCACGCGACTTCTTATCACGCCGCATCGTATCCAACAGATCCTTCCACCGGTCCCCACGGTACGAAACCGGCAAATCCAGTGACGTGAGAATACTGCGGGTACGGTCCACGAGGGCCTCATCCGCGTACCCGGCCGCAAGCGACAGCTCCGCCGCGAATACCATACCCACCGCAACCGCTGCGCCGTGACGCCACTGGTACCGTTCTGCATGCTCAACCGCGTGTCCCAGCGTATGCCCATAGTTGAGTATTTCTCGCCGACCAGATTCACGCAGATCCTCAGAAACAACCTCGGCTTTCACCCGGATTGCGCGCTCTATCAGTTCCCGCACTACCGCAGACTGTGAATCACGGATCTTCTCAGGGTTACCCTCAATAATGTCGAGAATCTGCGGGTCAGCGATAAAACCGCATTTCACCACCTCAGCCATGCCTGTGAGCAGCTCATGCTCAGGTAGGGTCCGTAACGTCCCAATCTCACACAGCACAGCGGCCGGCGGCCAAAAAGCGCCCACCAGGTTCTTACCTTCGGCAGTATTAATGCCTGTTTTCCCGCCCACGGCCGCATCCACCATACCCAGCAGCGTGGTCGGAATATGAATCACCCGCACACCCCGCAGCCAGGTTGCCGCCACGAACCCGGCAACATCGGTAATAGCCCCGCCGCCCACCGAAATAATCGCATCAGTACGCGTAAAATCGTTCTGCCCTAAAACTTGCCAGCAGAACGCCGCCACCTGGTGGTGTTTTGCCTCCTCCGCATCCGGAATTTCGGCGCTAAACGACTGGTACCCGACCTTCCGCAGATCCTCCATCACAAGCTCCCCGGTGGAACGCAGCGCCCGGGGATGAATCACCAGAATTTTCTTCGCCTGATTTCCCAGAATCTCCGGGATTTTGCTCAGCAGATTATGCCCCACCAGCACGTCATAGTTCTCGCGGGGTGCGCTGCCAGTCACCGAAATGTAGGTGATATCTTGCCCGCCTGAAGCTCCGAAAGCAGCAGTGTTAGCCTCGGTCATGTTAAGGTTTTCCTTTCGAGATGCAAGAACAAAACTCTGGATTTCTGCCGCCATCACCCCAATAGGCCGAGCGCCGCGCGCATCAAGCGTGTACGTCGCCAACGACTCATAGCGTTCCCGGCGGTGCTCAAAAATCTCACTCCACCGCTGCACGGGGTTAGGCTGCAGCAGCGGGCGGGTTTTTGAACCGGTAATGCGCGGCTCAACGGTTGGGGCGTCCACCAGAATATACACCACGTTCTGCCCGCGCAGCAGCTGCGCCACGGCATCGGTCATGGGTGCCCCACCGCCTAAAGAAAATACGGTATTACGGTATGCCGGGGAGGTGAGAACCTCCTCAATAACCTTCACCTCAAGCTCGCGAAAATGCGCCTCACCGAAAATCTCGAAAATCTCGGAGACCTCCCCGTAACGCTCCACAATCAGCTGGTCGGCATCTAAAAATTCGTATCCGTAAAACCGCGCCAGGTGCGTGCCAATATAGGTTTTCCCGGCAGCCATAGGCCCAATGAGCACAATCGGCCTGGTCATTTCAGCGAAACTTTCCTGCATTTCGCGCACCTGCTGAGGGTGGATCATCCCGTCAGCATCTTTATGCTCCGCACCGGGGGTTTTGTGCGCCTGTTCCTCAGCAAGAGCCGGTTGTGCGCTGTTCACGGCTGGTTCTGGTTTCCGCCGAGGAGCCGCAGCAACACGCGCCGCAATAGCCGCGAACGAAGGAGCGGTCTTGGGTATCTGCGCAACAGTGGGGGGGTGTCTTAGTGGATGCCGCCCCAGTTTCCTGGGCGGGAGCGTTCTCAGCTGAGGTTTTTTCCTCACCGCCAGCGGGTGAAGAGTCTGCCGGGTTCTCAGCGGTGTGAGAGGAACCACGGTTTAGCCAGGAACCCGGCCGGGGCACGGCGGATGGGGCTTCTTCCTGCACCTGCTGAACCTGGTGGTGCGGCTCATGAGGCTGCGGCTGCTTCTGTGTTGCCGCCGCAATACGCGCTAACGGGCTGGAGGGAATAACCCGCGCCGTGGCAGAAGATGCGGCAGAGCCCCCCGCGAAGCCACTCTTCGCGGGGGTGTTCTGCTCGCGCCCAGACACGGCTATGCGTCCCATCCGGCCACATTAGACTCCCACGCCAACGACTCGGGAATGGCAGCCAAATAAGCGTCCATATTGCGGCGGGTTTCGCCCATGGAATCGCCGCCGAACTTCTCAAGTGCCGCCTGTGCCAGCACAAGCGCAACCATTGCCTCAGCAACCACCCCCGCAGCGGGCACGGCACATACATCTGAACGCTGATGGTGCGCTGTCGCAGGCTCGCCTGTGGAGGTGTCGATGGTCTTGAGGGCCTTCGGTACGGTTGCGATCGGTTTCATGGCCGCACGAACCCGCAGCAGATCGCCAATGCTCATACCGCCCTCAATGCCGCCGGCCCGGTTCGTATCCCGCTTCACCCCGTGCTCCCCCACCGAGATCTCATCGTGGGCAGCAGTACCGGGGCGGTCGGCGGTTGCAAAACCATCGCCCACCTCAACACCTTTAATCGCCTGAATACCCATGAGAGCAGCAGCAAGACGCGCATCCAAACGACGATCCCAGTGCACATACGACCCTAACCCGGGAGGCATACCGTACGCGAGTACCTCAACCACACCGCCGAGAGTCTCACCATCCTTATGCGCCTCATCAACACGCGCCACCATGGCCTGCGATGTTGCGGCGTCAAAACAACGAAGCGGGTCAGCATCAAGACTCTGCACATTGTTTGGGGTGGGAACAGGCGCCCCGTCGGGGGCGTGCACGCCGCCAACAGCGACAGTATGCGAGACCAGCTCAACCCCCAACGCTTTAAGCACCTGCGCCGCAACAACCCCCAACGCCACGCGGGCTGCGGTCTCCCGTGCTGAGGCGCGCTCAAGCACCGGGCGGGCCTCAGCAAAGTTGTATTTCTGCATGCCCGTAAAATCTGCGTGCCCAGGGCGGGGGCGGGTGAGCGCTGCGTTACGTGCCCGCCCCTCGATGAGGGCCGGATCCACCGGGTCTGAGCTCATCACATCAACCCACTTAGGCCACTCGGTGTTGGCGATTTCGAGGGCGATCGGGCCGCCCTGCGTCACCCCGTGGCGCACCCCACCGAGGATACGCACCTTATCTTCCTCAAATTTCATGCGGGCACCACGCCCGTAACCAAGGCGACGGCGAGCTAACGCGTCACGCACCATCTCGCTCGTCAGTTCAACACCGGCAGGAACGCCCTCAATAATGCCGACGAGCGCCTCACCATGAGATTCTCCGGCGGTGAGCCAGCGCAGAGCCATAAGGTTTACCTCTTTCAATCACCCGCACCGGTGTGTTGAGGTGCGCGGCATAACTATTAGTGCTTTAAGTGTATAAAGTCGAACGGGTATTAGACGAATGTCTGCGGCAGATGTTCACGCGGGGCAAGCCCCACGGCGGCGCACATGGCGTTCAGCATCCCAAGTTTCTCCGTATCGTTTGGGGTGCGCCGCGTGAAAATAAGAACCTGCTCCACAGCCTGGTAGAGAAGCATCTCCAAACCGGAAACCACCGTACCACCGCGTTTTTCCCACTCGCTGGCAAGCAGTGAAGGCCACGGGTCGTAGGCAACATCAAGCAGGAGGGAACCCGCAGTAAGTTCTCCCATATCCTGCGCCCACGCATCTGCCGCGTGTGCGGGTAAAGTCGAGATGACGGGGTTATAAGCCGATGCTGCAGCCGGGAACTGCGCCAAAGGCTGAGGGGCCACCTGAACCCCCAAGCGGTCGGCCACCGTGTGCACATCGGCGAGTTTATGCAAAGAACGCGCATACAGATCCACACCACCGTACCCCAGCCGGTGCAGGGCTGTCAGCGCCGAAATGGCCGTCGCTCCCCCACCCACAACCGCGGGCCGCTCACGTTGTGGAGCGGGGTCAAGCCCAGCCTGAAGCAGAGCGTTCACAATACCAGCCACGTCAGTGTTATGCCCAATAACTTTCAACCCGTTGACGTACACCGTATTCACCGCCCCGGTGATACGCGCCAACTCCGTCAGCTCGTCACAGTACTCAATCACGGCAGTTTTGAGCGGCATTGTCACCGACAACCCAGCAATGTAAGGAGCCTCGGGCGTGCCAGCGGGGTGATTGACCTCAGTAAAAATCCCGGGAAGATCCTCACGGACGGTGTCCCGGCGCTGATATTCAAGGTCATCATCGCCCACATAGCGGTAAGCCGCACGGTGCAGGGCGGGTGAGAGAGAATGCCCAATAGGGTGCCCCAACACGTAGGCTCGACGCGCGTAAGGGGCTTCCCGGTACGGTTCTTGTTTCACGTAAACTGCGCCTCTCCACGTTCTCCCGCCTGAACACCCCTGATCTGCGCGGGGTGCACCTCCATTTTAGTGGAAGATAAGCCCGTTTCTATAGCTGGGACACAACAACCACAGGGCAGCAAAAAGCGGGTGCCGCCTCCACCACAGTGGAAACAGCACCCGCCGCAGGCCCAAACGCGAGGCCTTCAGAACCTAGCTACAGCGGCCCTTATGGTTCGAGCACCACTGGTTGTACTCTTCAACGTACCGCTGGTGTTCCTCATAGGTCTTCGAGTACTTCGTCTCACCCGAGTCAAGGTCCACCGTCACCCAGTAGTAGTACGGGTTCTTCTCGGGGCTTGCGGTTGCCCGAATAGACGCCAAAGTCGGCGAATCAATCGGGCCGGCAGGAAGACCCTGATGCGCGTACGTGTTGTACTTATTGCCCTTATCGGCCTTCTGCTCCTCCGTCAGGTGGTATGAGCGGATACCCAGCCCGTAGGTGACCGTCGCATCCGACTGGATCAGCCCGCTCGTCTCCCCATCCGTGTGGCTCAGACGGTTCTCGATAATACCAGCAACCGCGTTGTAGTCCTTCGGCTGAGCCTCCAGCTCCACGATGGAAGCCTTCGTCAGAACCTCAAAGGCACGCTTATCGGTGGTGACACCCACAGACTTCAAGTCTTCCTTAGTCTTATCGACCATGGCCTGAATCATCTTCTTAGTGTCCGTTCCCTTCGGGAAACGGTACTCACCCGGGGTGCAGCCAGCCTTCAATCGAGGGGAAATTACTGGGCACGCCGTACTGCTCGTAGTTCTTAACAGCTTCTTCAAGCTCACTACGATTCAGCTCACCCTGCTTAGCAATAATGTCCAGGGTCTCCCCCACACGCTTACCCTGCGGCACAGCAAAGTAGATAACATTGCTGGTGGCGCCAATCAGCGTGGACACAACAGCCGAACTGCTCATCTCTTTCTGCAGGTCGTACCGGCCCGGCACCAGGAACTTACCCTTGCTTTCGGACTGGTACACTTCCACAAACTTATCAGCGTCAGCAATAATGCCCTGCTGCTGAAGAGACTCGGCAATCTGCTGCGGGGTTTCGCCCTGTTCAATAACGAACGTGACAGCGGTGCCGTTTCCGTCACCGGCGAAGTCACGTTTTTTAAACGGATCCAAACGGGCGATAAGCAGCGACGACAGAACAATTACCGTCACCAAGAAAATGATCGTTGCGACCCCCATGATGGCGGTGCGGCGGCGCTTACGAGCCTTCAGCTCCTCAACGCTCACCACTTCCTGCTCCAAGGTGATGCCCCGAATACCGGCGCGTGCCTCCTCGTAGCTTGGGGACAGCAGATCTCTTAAGCCCGTTTTGCGGGGCTGTTTATTCTTAGGTGTGCGGTTTACCCGCTTTTTCGAATCTTCGGTCACTGAAGGGTCTCCGTTTCGTTGACGGGCTTGCCGTCTAAGGGGCATTCCTCAGAGTGGGCTTCTTCGTAGGCTGGACTGCTCAGTTTATACCCGGCTATAGCATACCCTGACTTCAGAGTGTCTAAGCAATACTGCAAAATGTTGACCGCAGCAGCCTGATCCACTATAGCCTTGAAATCACGGGACGAAACGCCTGCCTCATGCAACGAGCGCTGCGCGCTCACCGTGGTTAGCCTCTCATCAACCAGCCATATATGTATATGCTCCTTGCCCTCTGCATCAAGTTCAGACCGCAAATTTTCTGCATATTCTTTCGCCATAACAGTTGATGCGGACTCGCCACCGCGCATGGTTTTGGGCAGCCCAACAAAAATCTCAACTACATCATTAACCTCCGCGAGTTTACGCAATACGCGACGATCAGAATTCTTTTTATGATCTCGGCGGAGCGTCTTGAGCGGGGTGGCAAGAATACCATCCGGGTCGCTCAGGGCGGTGCCGACACGGGCATTGCCCACATCGACACCCATCCGCACTCCTGGCTGAAACCGCTCATCTGAATCTATGCCTGCGCAATCGTGGTGCGGATCGTGTCCAACGCCTCGTTTACCTTCGTAGCATCCTGACCACCGCCCTGGGCAATATCGTCTTTACCGCCGCCGCCGCCGCCAAGAACACCGGCAGCAACACGCACCAGCGCACCAGCTTTCACCCCGGCCTCACGGGCACCCTCATTGGTGGCAACAATAACTACCGGGCGGTTATTCGCAACACCGGTCACCGCAACCACGGCGGGCTCAGAACCGAAGCGGGAACGCAGATCCAGCGCCAGTGAACGCACCCCGTTAGCATCCAGCTCCCCGGCGTGATGCGCAAGCACACGCACCTGACCGATAGTCTGAGCGGTCTCAATAAGCTTCGCAGCCTCAGCCTGAAGCTTTTCGCGCCGCAGCTTCTCAAGCTCCTTTTCGGCGGACTTCAGCTTGGTGAGGGTCTGATTAATTTTTTCGGGCAGCTCAGCGGAGGACTGCACCTTAAGCAGGCTGGTCAGCTGGTTCACGAGGGTGCGTTCAGCAGCCAAATGGTTAAAGGAGTCCAACCCGACAAGCGCCTCAACACGACGGTTCCCCGAACCGACGGACTGCTCGGTGAGCAGGGACAGCGAACCAACCTCTGCGGAAGAGCCCACATGGGTGCCGCCGCAGAGCTCGCGGGAGAACTCGCCGCCGATCTCGACCACGCGCACAGTATCGCCGTATTTTTCACCGAAAAGGCTCATCGCCCCCATAGCCTTGGCCTCAGCCAGAGGCATTTCACGGGTGATCACCTCAAAGTTATCGCGGATCGCACGGTTCGATACTTCCTCAACCTCACGCTTGGCGGATTCGCTCAGCCCCTCACCCCAGGCGAAGTCAAAACGCAGGTAGCCTTCCTTATTGAACGACCCTCGCTGAGTGGCTTCTTTACCCAGCACCTGGTGCAGTGCGGCATGAATAATGTGGGTGCCGGAGTGTGCTTTCTCGCCGTCCTTACGGCGCTGCACATCCACCTGAGCCACCACCGGGACACCGGGGTGGGCCTCACCCTCACGAATTACCGCCCGGTGTACGCTCAGCCCCTTCACCGGCTGCTGCACGTCCTGAACATCAATGACGAAACCGTCACCGGTAATGGTTCCGGTGTCGGCGGCCTGCCCGCCAGCTTCAGCGTAGAACGGAGTCTCGTCAAGAACAACCTCAACTTTATCCCCGGCCTTGGCTACGGGCACGGAAACGCCGTCCACCAGGATTGCGCGCAGCTGCGTCTCGGTGCGCAGCTCAGTGTAACCAGTGAAGATGGAGCCGCGCTCATCCAGCAGCCTGCGCAGTTCAGACAGGTCAGCGAATGCGCCTTTCTTGGCCTTAGCGTCGGCCTGGGCGCGCTCCCGCTGCTGGGCCATGAGCTCACGGAACGCCTTCTCGTCCACCTTCACCCCGGCCTCAGCAGCCATTTCAAGGGTGAGGTCGATGGGGAAGCCGTAGGTATCGTGGAGCGTGAACGCCTCAGCCCCGGAGACGGAGTTAGAGCCGTTCTTCTTGGCGCTGGCCACTGCTTCTTCCAGCCGCTCGGTCCCTGTTTCAATGGTGTGCAGGAACGCTTTCTCTTCGGCGTAGGCAATGCGTGAAATACGCTCAAAATCATCTGCAACGTACGGGAATGCACCGGCCATTGCGTCGCGGGAGGCAGGGAACAGAACCGGCAGGCACGGTTCAGATACACCCAGTAGGCGCATCGCACGGATTGCACGGCGCATGAGCCGACGCAGAATATAGCCGCGTCCTTCGTTTGAAGAGTCACCCCGTCAGCGATGAGCATGAGTGAAGAGCGGATATGGTCGGCGACCACACGCATCCGCACATCGTCAACATACCCTTCATCCTGGGGTGATTCAGACCCATGATATTTTTTACCGGATAGTTTCGATGCCGCATCAAGTACCGGGCGTACCTGGTCGGTCTCATAGAAGTTCTCGACCCCCTGCAGCAGCATCGCAAGACGCTCAACGCCCAGGCCTGTATCAATATTTTTCTGAGGGAGTTCACCCAGGATCTCGAAGTCGTCCTTGCCGGTGCCTTCGCCACGCTGGTACTGCATGAACACCAGGTTCCAGATCTCAATGTAGCGGTCGTCGTCAACAGCCGGGCCGCCTTCCTTACCGTAGGCCGGGCCGCGGTCATAGAAAATCTCGGAGTCCGGACCCGCTGGCCCGGGCTGGCCGGTTGACCAGTAGTTCTCTTTCATCCCCATGCGTTGGATACGCTCTTCGGGGAAGCCAACGATCTTGGTCCACACGTCAAACGCCTGATCGTCGCCTTCGTAAATGGTCACCCACAGCCGCTCAGGGTCTAGGCCGTAGCCGCCTTCGTCCTGGCTGGTGGTGAGTAGTTCATAGGCGAACGGTATTGCCTGCTCTTTGAAGTAGTCGCCGAATGAGAAGTTTCGGCCATCTGGAAGAATGTGCCGTGTCGGGCGGTTTTGCCTACCTCATCAATATCAAGGGTTCGGATGCACTTCTGGACGCTGGTTGCGCGGCTAAACGGCGGTGTTTCACGTCCCAAAAAATACGGGATAAACGGAACCATGCCCGCAATTGTGAACATAGCGCCGGGTTCATTTGAGATAAGCGATGTTGAGGGGACCACGGTGTGCCCGCGTTTAGCAAAAAAATCAACCCAGCGCTTTGAAATTTCCTGTGAGAGCATTTTTTCCTCTGAAGTGAATACGTGTGTTTAGTAGGTCTTGTATACAATAAATCTTTGGTTAGCGCGTTAACTACATCATACGACATGAAATAGTATTACGCTTTTAGTTGAAGAAATCTTCACCAAGTTCCCGGTCACGGCGCAGGCGAGCTTGACGCGCTTCCTCAAGGTGGGCTATTTCGCTTTCAACCTCAATGAGCTCACGCTCGGCAACGGCTCGACGCAGCTCGGACGCCTCATTCGGGCTCATATCCCGGTCCCACAGATCGAGAGAGCCGGGGCGTGCGTCCTGTTTTTGCCGCTCAACTTTGGCGTGCAGTTCGGCTTCTTTCTCCTGCATGCCTTGGCGTACCCGTGCGGCGAACTCAACCGCCCGCAGGGCGTAAGGCTGCAGCGGCTTACCCAGGGACGAATCAAAAAACTTTCCCATCTGAGACTCCGGGTTTAACTCCAGCGCACCGGACTGGTATTTAATGAGGGAGGCGCTGGACGGGTTTGCTTTGACGTAGGCGGCACGCCTGGAGGCGAGGTAGCCGACAGCTGCGCCGGCACCTAGAAGTAGAGCTGAGCGTAAAATACCCACTAGTTTTCACCACCCTGTTGAGGTTTCTCGGGGCCGGGGGTTTTCGGGTTCTGGGCGTTGGTTGAGCCGCCGCGGAATGCTTGACGCACACCGTACGAGAACGAGGCAACTTTAATGAGCGGCTGACCCACAGTTGAGGTCACCAGAGAAGACAGCGCCGAAACGTTCGCTGAAGCGTCTGAAACGTTTGAGGTGATGTCGTCCATCTTTTCCAGCTGCTCGTTGGTGCTTACCACCGTTTTGGTGACTTCTTCAATGAGCGGATTGGTGCTCTGGTTGAGGGAGCGGATGGTAACAATGAGCTCATCGAAAACCTTGGTGAGACGAAGAATTGGTACGGCTAACAGGGCCACCAGGATTGCGAAAACCCCTGCGGCGATGAGACCCGCGATGTCTCCACCGGTCATAGATACCTCGTTTCTTCTTGGTTGGGTACTCCCTTAGCGGTCAAGGCGGCCGCAGGTGCGCAGTAAAGGAACCGAACGTGCGGCCACTTCCCTATTCTAAATGAAATTAGGCGCCTCGTCCGCCTGCGCCCTGTGCACATGTAGATTTTTCGGGCTGCCCAAGGCGGCCTTAACGCGCTCTATCTGGATCGATACCTAAAAGTCGCGCCCTAAAATTTATTGCCCGGTTCGCTTAAAACGGGACGACCCGCCCGTGGTATAAACCACGGCGCGGGCCGACTCTCGAAAAATATCGAGATTATGCCAGGCGTGAGTAGTACTCAACGACCAGCTGCTCGTCGCAGACCACGGGAATCTCCTCGCGCTTGGGGGCGCGTTCAAGTTTCGCGTGCAGCTTCTCAATTTCGACGTTCAGGTATGCCGGAACCTCGGGCAGAACAGCCTGGTTCTCGCCCGCAGCAGCCACCTGGAAGGGGGTGGTCTTCTCGGACTTGGGGTGAACGTGGATCAGCTGGCCGGGCTTAACGCGGAACGACGGGCGATCCACGCGAACACCATCAACCATAATGTGGCGGTGTACAACCATCTGACGAGCCTGCGCAATGGTGCGAGCAAAGCCCGAACGCAGAACCAGGGCATCGAGACGGGTTTCGAGGTGCTCAACCAGGTTCTTACCGGTCTGACCCTCAACACGCTTTGCCTCAAGGTATGCGCGGCGCATCTGTGCCTCGCGGATGTTGTACTGAGCGCGCAGACGCTGCTTTTCCTTCAGCTGGGTTGCGTAGTTGGAGTCAGCCTTCTTGCGGGCGCGGCCGTGCTGGCCGGGGCCGTAAGGACGGCGCTCAAGGTACTTTTCTGCCTTCGGGGTCAGCGCGATGCCCAAAGCACGGGACTGACGCACGGTACGGCGGGTGCGGTTGTGTTTAGCCACAATCTACCTTTCATAGTGCGGGGCGCAACTGTTTTAAGAGCTGGCCCCTTTAATCGTTTGGTTCTGGCCTCCTCGGTTTACCCGCACCAGGTGGTGGGGCGGAGAGCTCGGGGCAGAGTACCCCGGCGCTACATTTCTGGCGCACGCCTGCACCTGATACAGCTGCAGGTGGATGCGGTCACAGAAATTGCCAGACCCATCAAGTGTACCGGTATTACCATGTTTAATCTAGCGTGCGGTTCCGGATCTCAACGGCAAAAGCTACACCGTAAATGTGCAGCCGTTTAATGCGGCGGCCGTACATGGGCTCGGGTGAAGAAGTTCAGCTTTACCTCTTCTGGGGTTAGCGAGGCAGAACCATCATCCTGACCAGTATCGAACACGAATAGTGCTATTTCTTCTAAGGGAACGCTGAATATCTCTATAACGGTCGGCAAGCTGCGGAAAACCCCAACCATATTATCTGTCACATCCACATGGAGTATCTTGTGGGCGAGTAGCTCCTGATCGACCATCTCACCCCAGACAGTCCACCCGTCGGGGGCCGTGGGGTGAAGTAACGAGTACGGGGTAAAAACATGAGTGTGCGGGCCAAAAACCACCTTTAATGTGGATACCTGACCGGTGGCCGTATACCTTAGAGGGCTGCTAGTAATATGCCACCCCACATATTCCTGGTGCAGAAGATCCACGGTCGCCTCATATGTTCCGTCGCTTACCGTTATGAGAAATCCAGCTTCCGGGAGTATCTCTGGTTTGGCCCTAAAGTAGAGTGCTGGCCGGTGAGCCAGACAGTAGGCTCTCCGCCCAGCATAAGTATTTTGATATTCATCCCATATGCTGGCCCTACCAGAGTTATTGGCGGCAACAGGAGGTAGCGGCAGCGACAGTTTCATGCATTTATTATAGGCGTATCTTATGCGCCTGCACCGTTCGCCCGGTCAAGGATTTCACGGATACGTTCACGCCGTTCACTCAGAGTTCGCTCAAACCCGTGCGGCGTGGGCTCATAGTAGACCTTGCCCCGCAAAGTATCCGGCAAATACTGCTGAGCCGCCACATGCCCGGCTCATCGTGCGCATAAATATATCCGTCACCGTGTCCCAAGTCGGCTGCGGCCGCATAGTGGGCGTCCCTCAGATGAACCGGAACCTGCCCCGAAAGCCCAGATCGTACATCCGCTATTGCCTTATTAATAGCCACATATGCCGCATTCGATTTGGGCGCTAAAGCACAGTAGATCACCGCCTGCGACAGAATAATACGCGCCTCTGGCATACCAACCAGCGCCACCGACTGGGCGGCGGCGGTCGCTACCTGAAGCGCCTGCGGATCGGCAAGGCCAATATCTTCACTTGCCGCAATCATAATGCGCCGCGCCACAAAACGCGGGTCTTCGCCGCCTTCGAGCATGCGCGCCAGGTAGTGGACGGCGGCATCAGCATCGGAACCGCGTATAGATTTAATGAAGGCGCTAATCACGTCGTAGTGCTGATCGCCGTCTTTATCGTAGCGAACGGCAGCACGGTCAACGGCTTCCTGGGCATGTGCCAGAGTAATGCGCACGGGTTCGCTAGGTTTACCTCTCCCCCAGCTTCCGCGTTCTCGTCCGGGGATTCGGCCTGCTCATTCTCGCTGAAGGCTATGGCGGCCGCAGCCTCTAAAGACGTTAGCGAGCGGCGTGCATCGCCGCCGGATACTGCGGCAAGGTGGGCACGGGCATCTTCATCAATCACAGCGGCACCGTTGAACCCGCGGGGGTCTTCGAGCGCTCGGTTAATTAAAGACTCAATGTCGGCTGGCTCCAAAGAATGCACTCGAAGCAAAAGCGAACGTGACAGAAGAGGCGAAATCACGCTAAACGAGGGGTTTTCCGTCGTCGCCGCCACAAGAATAACCCAGCGGTTTTCAACTCCAGGCAGCAGCGCATCTTGCTGGGCCTTCGTAAACCGGTGGATCTCGTCAAGGAAAAGCACTGTTGTGGTGCCGTACATGTCACGGTCTAACAGCGCCTGGTCCATAACAGCGCGAACGTCTTTAACTCCGGCGGTAATAGCGGAAAGTTCGACGAATTTACGCCCCGGCGCACGGGCAATCACATGAGCTAGTGTGGTTTTCCCGGTGCCGGGAGGTCCGTACAGAATAACGGATGCGGGCCCGGCTGGCCCGGCATGATCTGCTCCGGCGAGTACCCGCAGAGGCGACCCCGAGTTCAGCAGATGCGCCTGCCCAAGCACCTCATTCACATTCTGCGGACGCATCCGCACCGCCAGCGGGGCGCTGGAGCGCGCGCTGGCGGGGATGGGTGCTATAAACTTGACGCGGTCCTCGTCATCGGGAAGGCCAAGGTCAAAAAGCGAATCTGCCATGCTTCAACTCTACCGGTTATCCGATGTGCCTGCCTCAGCACCAAAGTTTGCCCCATTTCTATGAATAAATAGAAGACCTGTGCCCCACATCGGTAAGTACAATCACCAACTGATTTCGTTCAAAGTACATAATCAACCGATAATCCCCTACCCGACGTCGCCAGTACCCAGCGAGAGGTCCGGAAAGTGCCTTGCATGCCTTCCATGGTTCTTCCATTGTTCGTAATTGGTTAATATCTTTACGAATACGGCGAAGAACTTGTGGGTCTAGTTTTTTCATCGTCTTCGCGGCGGTAGGTAGAACTTGCACGTCCCAGTTCTGATTAGTCGTCAAGTAGCTGCCCCATTAGATCGTCAAACGATACGGCCGCTACCTTGCCCGCGCGGTAATCTTCGACCTCTTGTTTCATCAGGTATATGTGCTCGTACTCTGCAATTTTTTCTTCCATCGCAAGCCGCATGTAGTACGAAGCTGGACGATCAGTATGGCGCGCCAACGCCTCATAACGTTCTTTGAGCTCGGGGCTGAGTCGCATTACTGCTGTTTTTGTTTTAGATTGTATCTGTGTAGACATGTAATACATTGTATTACATTATGTCAAGTATCTTAGAGGGTTTCGCTATCGAGAATGAGGGTTACCGGCCCGTCATTAACGAGTTCAACCTGCATATCGGCACCGAAAACTCCTGTTTCAACACGGAGCCCTGTATCACGGAGCTTCTGGACAAAAGCCTCAAAAAGCGGCTCGCTGACAGCGCCCGGAGCCGCTTTCGACCACGACGGGCGCCTGCCTTTTTTCGCATCTCCGTAGAGCGTGAATTGACTAACGGCGAGAATGGGCGCATTAATCTCAAGCGCGGATTTTTCGCCCTCAAAAAGGCGCAGGTTAGCGGTCTTATCCGCCATTTTAGCCAGCTGGGTCTCGCCGTCCTCATGGGTAATACCAACGAGTGCAAGATACCCGGTTTCTTCAATCGCCCCAACGATTTTATTCTCTACACGCACGGATGCGCGGCTTACACGCTGCAAAATAACTCGCATGGGTTGCTCTGCCTTTCGGTATTTCTAAAATATTCAGATATTTCCGCGAAGCCGTACCGCCTGCAGGAATTTCTCTGCCTCACGGGGTGCCCGGAATTCGATATATCGTTTGTCAGGGTGATTCCTGCGTGCTTCGGCTATCAGAGGCTCATATTTAGGGTAACTAATCCAGCTATAGCGAATCATATTTTCAGGGTCGGTAAAAACACTCCACAAGTGCGGCTCAGTATTTCCCGCCCAGAGTTTTTCACGAGTCACTGCCCGGTGCAGGGTTCTTCGAATAACCCGCTGCTCAACAAACCATCTCGGATAATGCAAGTAAATGACGGTATCAGCACGCTCCATCAGACGCTCACGTACCTGCGAATACTGCCATTCTGTAATCCACGAATCCTGCGCCGTGAGTTCATCCACATCTGCTTCAAAACTGGGGCGGGGCGTCCAGTTCTCGCCCCAGTGCAAAGAATCCATTTCGGTATGCGGTACGCCTAAAATCGCGCCGAGTCTTTGGGCAAATGTGGTTTTACCGCTGCCGCTTGTGCCAGCGATGAGGATGCGCATAGCTCCTGCCTTTCGTGCGGGGACTTTTCCCAGAATAACTAACCCATACACGAATACGCACCGAAACGACGAAAGCGGGCTGCGCATACACCCGTGTGTAGCTGCAGCCCGCTCTCCTCTCAGCGCTCACGCGCGGGGATTTTCAGACAAGAATTACTTCTCGTCTTCGTCCTTCTTCTTCGGCTTGAAATCAACGCCTGCTTCCTTACGCTGCTGCGGCGTGATCGGCGCAGGTGCGGCAGTCAGCGGGTCATAGCCGTTACCGGTCTTCGGGAAGGCAATAACCTCGCGAATCGAATCAACCCCCGCAAGAAGCGAGATAATGCGATCCCACCCGAATGCGATACCGCCCATCGGGGGCGCACCGTACTTGAAGGCGTCCAGCAGGAAGCCGAACTTCTCCTGTGCCTCTTCCTCACCAATTCCCATGACCGCAAAAACACGTTCCTGCACGTCACGGCGGTGGATACGGATAGAACCGCCACCGATCTCGTTACCATTGCAGACAATATCGTAGGCGTATGCCAGCGCCGAACCGGGGTCCTTGTCGAAGGTATCCAAGAACTCGGGTTTTGGCGCCGTGAAGGCGTGGTGCACGGCAGTCCACGCGGAGTGCCCCAGCGCGACATCTCCCGACTCGGTAGCCTCTGCGGCAGACTCAAAGAGAGAGGCGCATCCACAACCCACACGAAAGACCACTCGCCGTCCTTGATAAGGCCGGTGCGGTGACCGATCTCAACACGGGCAGCGCCCAGCAGAGCACGCGCCTGTTTAGCTTCACCGGCGGCGAAGAAGATGCAGTCCCCCGGGTTGGCCCCGGTTGCTGCGGCAAGACCCGCGCGTTCTTCATCGGTGATGTTCTTCGCAACAGGGCCGGTCAGTTCGCCGTCTTCCTGCACGAGGACATAGGCCAGGCCCTTCGCACCGCGCTGCTTTGCCCATTCCTGCCATGCATCCAGGGTGCGGCGCGGCTGAGAAGCACCGCCGGGCATCACCACGGCACCCACGTAGGGAGCCTTAAACACACGGAACGTGGTGTTGGCAAAGTAATCGGTAAGTTCGGTCAGCTCAAGACCAAAACGCAGATCTGGCTTGTCGGTACCGTATTTCTCCATCGCTTCGGCATAGGTCATACGGCGAATAGGACGGGGAACCTGCACATCAATCAGGTTCCAGACGGCCTCGACAATGCGTTCGCCCAGGTCAATAATGTCGTCCTGGTCTACGAAGGATGCCTCAATATCGAGCTGAGTGAACTCAGGTTGACGGTCCGCACGGAAGTCCTCATCGCGGTAGCATCGAGCAATCTGGTAGTACTTCTCAATGCCGCCCACCTGCAGGAGCTGTTTAAACAGCTGGGGTGACTGCGGCAGCGCATACCAAGAACCGGGTGCTAGACGTGCAGGAACCAGGAAGTCACGGGCACCTTCGGGTGTCGAACGGGTAAGAGTGGGGGTTTCAACCTCAAGGTAGCCGTCATCAGCAAGCAGGTTGCGTGCCGCGCGGTTAGCATCGGAACGCAGGCGCATGATGCGAGCGGGTTCGGGGCGGCGAAGATCGAGATAACGGTAACGCAGACGCGCCTCTTCACCAACCTCAACATGCTCGTCAATCTGGAATGGAAGCGGTGCCGCAGTATTGAGAACCTCGACCGCAGAAACTTCAACCTCAATTTCGCCGGTTGCAAGATTCGGGTTTTCATTTCCCTCGGGGCGCTTGGTCACCTGACCGGTTACACGCAGAACGTACTCATTGCGCAGGTGTTCAAAATCGTCTTCATTATGGAACACACACTGGGTAACGCCCGCGCGATCACGCAAATCGACGAAAGCTACGCCGCCGTGGTCACGACGACGAGCTACCCAGCCGGTGAGGGTTACGGTTTCTCCGATGTTGGCGGCGGTGAGCTCGCCATTGGTATGGGTGCGAAGCACTGCATTCCTTTCATTGCAGGCACCTCACGACTATAGACAGTAGCCGGGTGCATGCGCTTGATTTTTTAAGATACGCACACTGCGTGCGCATTGTCCCATTGTAATGCCGCCACGCACTATAGTGTGGCGACACCCGCAATATTTTATGAGCCGATACTCTCGGCAGGCACTACACGCACGTTCAGGTCTTCTTCTGGCGGCATCCAGCTCGCGGGGTCCGCAACGACTTGTTCCCCCGAACGGATATCCTTCACCTCGTGCGCCAGTTCGCCGTTATCCCCCGTTGAAATAAACCATACGAAGGGAATACCGCGTTTCAGCGTATTTGATCTGCTTACCGAATTTGGCTGCGTTCGCCGAAACTTCACAGGCGATACCGCGCGCCCGAAGCGCATCGGCAACATCGTTAGCGGCAGACCAGCCTTCATCATTAGTGAGGGCGATAAACACCGCTGAGGGAACCTTACGGGTAGCCTGCGCAAACCCCTGCGAGAGGATGCGCGCCACCAGACGGGTCACCCCAATCGACAGCCCAACTCCGGGATAGGTTTTCTTCCCGTTCGAGGCTAGTGACTCGTACCGACCGCCCGAGCAAATTGACCCCAACGATTCATGCCCCACGAGCACAGTCTCGTAGACAGTACCGGTGTAATAATCCAGCCCGCGCGCAATAGAGAGATCAGCAAGAACTTTCCCGGGGGCGCGGCGGGCAGCCTCATCAATAACTTCGGCAAGCTCGGCAACACCCTGATCAAGAAGCTCATGCTCAGCCTCGTAGCGTTCAGCGAGTTCACGGACCTGGGCCACAAAAGATGAATCCTCGGTACGAATCTGAGCAAGCTCTAGGGCTGCCTGAGCCTGCTCTTCAGAGGCACCAGCTTCACGCTGAAGTTCCTGCGCCACCGCATCCGCGCCAATTTTTTCAAGTTTGTCAATGGAACGCAGCACCGCGGCTGTATCGGTGAGCCCCAGCCCAAGATAAAAACCCTCCGCAAGTTTACGGTTGTTCACCCGAAGTTTGAAATCGGGAATAGGGAGTTTTGAGAGCGCATCCACAACAACGAGAGCGAGGGTCACGTCATAACGGAAAGGCAGTTCGCCATCACCCACAACATCAATATCAGCCTGGGTAAACTCGCGTGCACGCCCCTCCTGCGGGCGTTCGCCGCGCCACACTTTCTGAATCTGGTAGCGAGAGAACGGGAAATTCAGGTACCCGGCGTTCTCAACCACGTACCGCGCGAAAGGCACCGTCAGATCGAAGTGCAGAGCAAGCTTTTCTTTAGCTTTAGCGCCGTTATCATCCTGCAGACGAGAGATCGCGTACACTTCCTTATCGATCTCACCCTTGCGAAGCAGCTGCTCAATAGTCTCAACCGAGCGGGTCTCAATTGAAGAAAAACCATGAAGCTCGAAGGTCTTACGCAGAGTATCAAGAACGTGGTTCTCAACAAGTCGTTCAGCCGGTAAATACTCCGGAAAACCAGACAGCGATGCCTTGCGAGCCATAGTGTTTCTTCTCCTTGAGGTTGCAATAATCGGTTGTGCTACATGAGCAAAGTGTTTGCGGGGCACAATCTTCTTAATAGTAACAAGGATGCGCTCCTAGCGAACCCGACGCCGCCTTCTGCAGACCTGAACCACCAGCTCGCCACGTGTGCTTCGCGGCGTCACGCATCTCACCCTGTGACCCGCGTCCGGGTTGGCGTGTAACGGTGTGTTTAAACACCCGGCACCCGTTATGCTGTATAGATGCGCGCGCATCCTGATGACACGGTGCGCACCCTCAAAGCCGCCCCGTACGCGCGCACCATGAACCTCGGCGTAGCACCCTAACACGGTACGACGCCCCTAGTGAAAGAGTTATAGCGGTGACCATTAAATCCGACGACATTGCTGTGAACCTCGAAAAGGCCCGCAAGTTTGGGCGCGTCTCTGAAGACGGCCACGTATTCGTCATTGTTGAAGGCGAAGAGTACGCGGTAGGCCAGCTGCCTGACGCCTCAGAAGAGGAGGCGCTAGCCTACTTTGCCCGCAAGTTCGAGAACGTTGAGGCGCAGGTGACCCTGCTGGAGTCTCGCATCGAAAATAACGCTCCCGCCGCCGATGTTCAGAAGGGTATCGAATCAATCGGTGCTCAGATTGCCGAGCGGAACATGGTGGGCGACTACGCCGGTATGCAGCAGCGGCTAACAGCCCTGACCGAACGCATCGGTGAGCTGGCTGAGCAGCAGAAGCAGAACCGTGCCGCCAACCGTGAGCGCGCCTTGGCTGCCCGCGAAGAGATCGTGGCTGAAGCCGAGTCGATTGTGGAGCAGGATCCCGAGAAGATTCACTGGAAGAACTCGCACGCGCGCATGAACGAACTGTTTGATGCGTGGAAGCAGGCCCAGCGGGAAATCCACCTGCCCAAGTCGGTGGAGGACGAGCTGTGGAAGCGTTTCCGTACCGCCCGCACCACCTTCGACCGTAACCGCCGCGCGCACTTTTCCCAGCTGGATGAGCGCAACGCCCGCATTAGCGCGCCAAGGAAGAGCTGATTTCCCGTGCGGAAGAGCTCTCAAGCTCCACCAACTGGTCTGAGACCTCCCGCGCCTACGGCGATCTTATGCGCGAGTGGAAGAAAGTTCCGCGCGGCTCCCGCCGGGAGGACGATAAACTGTGGGCCCGTTTCCGCGCTGCACAGGATGTCTTCTTTGACGCCCGTAACGCTGCCGAAGCTGAGCAGGATGCGGCCTATGCCGACAACCTGAAGGTGAAAGAGGCGCTACTGGTTGAAGCCCGCGGGCTTCTTCCGGTAACCGATATTGCCGCCGCTAAAGCCGCGTTCGATAAGATCCTTGACCGCTGGGATGCAGCGGGCCGCGTGCCGCGTGCCGATATGCGCCGCATCGACTCTGAGCTGCGTAAGATCCAGGACGAGATTCACGGTGCCGAGGCTGCGAAGTGGAAGAAGAACGACCCCGCGAAAACCGCACGGGCAAACTCGTTGCTTGCGCAGATTCAGGATTCCCTCACCAAGCTGGAAACCGAGCTGGCTCAGGCCCAGGCATCGGGTGACGAGAAAAAGATCGCTAAGGCGCAGGAGGCACTGGATGCCCGCCGCGCCTGGGCAGCCACCCTGGAAGGGTTTGAAGGCTAACATCTAAGAGCGCCAACCGTATCGGGGCGGCTCACCACACTACCGCAGGAGTGTGTGAGCCGCCCCGTTCGTGTATAAAAAAGGCACCCTCTTATGCGTGCGCCGGTTTAGAGCCCGTCAGACGGTACGCCTTATACACGCCGTCAACGTTCAGTACTACGTTCACCACATGCTCCAGCATGTACCTGTCCCCCAGTTCAACCGTGAACCTGTCCACCGCTATGTGGTCTTCGGACGTGTGCACGCGCGCATCCACAATACTCACGCCCGAGTCTGAGATCGCACGGATGAGGTCATTGAGCAGGCCCTTACGGTCAAGTCCCTCCACCTGAATCTGCACCCGGTAGGTGCTGCTGGGGGTGGGTGCCCACTGAACCTCCGTTAAACGCGGCTGCTGCTCCTCATCCAGGTTCAGTATATTCGGGCAGTCACGCCGGTGCACCGAAATACCGTTGAGCCGGGTGACCATGCCGATAATGTCGTCGGGCGGGACCGGGCTACAGCAGCGGGCGATCTTCGTGAGCACACCCTCAGCCCCCGGCACCAGCACACCGTTGTCGCTCACCGCGCTGCGGGTCTGCTTCAGCAGGGTTTCGTCAAAGTCGCTCACCTCAACAGTCGGCTCGTCCTGCTGCTCCCCGTTATACAGGTCAATGAGGGTGTCAATAACCTGCTTTGTGGTCAGCTCGTTCTCGCCGATAGCCCGGTACATGGTTGCCACGTCGTTCTTATGCAGAGTTTGCGCCACCTGGGTCATCAGCTCGGGGCTCATCATCTTCTGCAGCGGCAGCTCATTATTGCGCATGCTCTTCGTCAGCGCCTCACGTCCACGGTCCAGCGCCTCAAGACGACGTTCTTTCGCAAAGTGCTGGCGGATCTTTGTGCGGGCCCGTGAGGAACGCACGAACTTCAGCCAGTCTTCGCTGGGTCCTGCCTCCTCATCTTTCGTGGTCATAATTTCCACGGTCACCCCGGTCGGCAGCATCGTGTGAAGCGGTACCAGACGGCCGTTTACTTTCGCCCCGACGGTGCGGTCCCCCACCTCAGAGTGGATAGCGTACGCGAAATCAACCGGGGTTGAGCCGGAGGGAAGCGCAATAGCCTCACCGTTGGGTGTGAGCACCACAATCTCGTCGGTGTCCAGGGTGTCGGCGAGGGATTCGTAGAACTTATCAGACTCGGGGTTAGAGTTAGAAATTTCGGCGATAGCCTGCAAAATACCGACGTTCATTGCTGCGGTCTGGGTGCCGGGTTCGTGCTTGGCGTTGCTCACCTGCTCACCGCGTGAAGCCGCCTTATACCGCCAGTGCGCAGCCACCCCGTATTCGGCTTCTTCATGCATCTTATAGGTGCGGATCTGCACCTCTAACGGCAGGTTCCCCGGCCCGTACACCGTTAAATGCAGCGACTGGTAGTTATTGTTTTTGGGGTTTTTAATATAGTCCTTAAACCGGCCTGTCATTGATGGCCATAGCGAGAGGATATGCCCCAGCACGGTGTAGCATTCGCTCTCCTCTTCCACCATAATGCGCACCGCAAGAATGTCATTAATCTCGTCAAAACTACGGCCCTTTGTTTTCATCTTCTGATGAATCGAGTAGTAGTGTTTAGGCCGGCCAGTCACCATGGCTTCAAGACCCATCTGGGTTAGCCGCTCGGAGATTTTAGCGCGGGCGTCCTCCAGAAACGCCTCAAGTTTTGGGGTGCGTTCCCCCACCATGCGCACCATCTCAGCGTAAATATCGGGGCTCATCGCCGCAAATGACAGGTCTTCAAGCTCCCATTTAATCGTGTTCAAACCCAGTCGGTGTGCTAAGGGGGCATAGATTTTTAGTGTCTCTTCGGCTTTACGGGCCGCCGAGGCCGCCGCCACAAAACGCCAAGTGCGTGCATTGTGCAGACGGTCCGCAAGTTTAATGAGGAGCACACGAATATCTTTACTCATCGACAGCACCAGTTTACGGATGGTCTCAATGGAGGCACGCTCACCGTAGGTCATCCTGTCGAGCTTAGTCACCCCATCCACCAGGTAGGCGACTTCCTCCCCAAATTCTGCGGTGAGCTCTTCCATAGTGTAGTCGGTGTCTTCTACCGTGTCGTGAAGTAGCCCAGCAGCCAGCACGGGGCCGGTTGCACCCATCTCCGCCAGGATCGCTGTCACAGCAACCGGGTGGGTAATATACGGGTCGCCACTTTTACGTTTCTGCCCGCGGTGGTGCCTATTGGCCACCTCAAAGGCACGTTGAAGAACCTGAATGTCCTCCTCAGGATGGTATTTGCGCAGGGCACGCACCACCGGGGCGATCATGGGCGAGAAATGTGTCTGTGACGTACCAGGGTCAAGATTTTTAGCGATGCGCCTGCCAAAAACCAGCCGGTTAGGCACACGCCCGGATGCGGTCATAACACGGTGCGAACCGCGCACCGGTTTCTTTTTCGGCGCGGTTTGAGGAACCACGCTACTGTCTTCGGGGGTATTGTGGGATTCTACGACCATTTTTACCTTTTCCCTCCTGCGAGTTTTCTGGCCTGGTAGCGGTGGGGTGCTTCGTCGGCCCCTTACGCGGCGCCTTGTTGTGCACGGCGGCGCGCATCCACACGAGAAAACCCGTTGTGTGTTTGTTATGCTACCCAACCTTGACGATACGTCGCAAACCGTGCCCGGTTATATGGTGCGCGCCCGCGCGCTTTTTGGCCCCTCAGCAGCTGGGCAACCCCGGTGCACTAAAGGGCACGCATAAGGGGCTAGCATCTTGGATGATGCTAGCCCCTTACCCTCAAAGCCGGTGAGTGAAACTAGTCGAAATTCACGACATTCACTTCAATCTTCGGCTTTGAACGTTTCACGGGTTTCTGCTGTGAATCGTTGTCAGAGTCGGTCTCTTCTTCCCCGCCGTGGGCGCGGAAGTACTCCACCTTCTGCTGCTGCCCGACGATCTTTTTCTCGCCCAGCCGCAGCATACCGTACAGCGGTGCCGAGACGAACAGAGTGCCGAACATGCCCACCAGAATACCCACAAAGAGCGAGAGGGAAAGATCCTGCAGGGTGCCCGCACCAAGCATAAACGCACCAATGAACAGGATGGACCCGACGGGGAGCACACCCACGATCGCGGTGTTAATGGAACGCACCAGGGTCTGGTTAACCGCCAGGTTTGTTTCCTCCGCGAAGGTCGCATCCTTACGGTCCATAATGTCCTCGGTGTTCTCGCGGATCTTATCGAAAACCACCACGGAGTCGTACAGCGAGTAGCTCAGGATCGTCAGGAAACCGATAATCGCGCTCGGGGTGATTTCGAAGCCCAACGCTGCGTAAATACCCACGGTGACCACCACGGTAAAGAACAAGCCCGCAATGGAGGCGACAGACATCTTCCAGGTGCGGAAGTAGAACGCCATGCCAATCAGTGCGAAAATCACGAACGCCACCAGACCCCACAGCGCCTGCCGGGTCACATCAGCACCCCAGGTGGGGCCCACATAGGATGAGGTCACGTCGTTTTCGCTGACGCCGTACGCATCCTGCAGGGCTTTCTTCACTTTGAGGGTTTCTTCGTCACTGAGTTTACTCATCTGCGCCCGAACAGTGCCGGGGGCAATATGGGTAACATGCACGTCGGAGGCGTCCGGGACGTTCTCCTTGACGATTTTCTCCCCGGTGGAGGATTCCGTATGAGAAGCCTTCGACACCACAAATTCCGAACCGCCACGGAAATCGATACCCAGGTTGAACCCGTTACCGACCAACGGAAGGATCACTGAGACCGCCATGAGTGCGGCGGCTATCATCAGCCACAGTTTACGTTTGCCAATGAACGGGTAGGAGCGTTTGCCTGAGTGCAGGTCATTACCGAACCGCGCGAAGACGTTAGGTTTTACCTCGGTCATGGTTACGCCTCCTTCTTTTCTTCAGGGGTGCCCGTCACGTCTTTATCCTCGGCGGCGCGGGCGGCGCGGCGGCGCTCTGCGATACTCACATAGTCTTCATCCGGTTTGCGGAAACGACCGGCGCCACGGTACAGCGGGGTTGCGCCCAGCGACTCGGGTGAGAGGCCCGAATGACGGTACCCCTTACCGAAGTAGCGGGTATTCGCCAGCAGGGTCAGGGTGGGGTGAGTGAACAGGTACACAACGATCAGGTCGGCGATAGCGGTCAGGCCCAGGGTAAAGGCGAAGCCCTTCACAGAACCCACCGACACCACGTACAGCACCACTGCCGCCAGCAGGTTCACGGCCTTCGAAGCGAGGATGGTACGGGAGGCCCGTTTCCAGCCGTGGTTCACAGCGGAAGGGATGGTGCGTCCGGCGCGTATCTCATCACGAATACGTTCGAAGTACACAATGAACGAGTCGGCTGTGGCACCAATAGCAACAATTAGGCCCGCAACACCTGCCAGGGAGAGGCGGTAGTTCAACGCCCAGCCCAGAAGCACAATCGCCTCGTACGAGATAATACCCGCCACGATCAGCGATGCCATGGTCACAAACCCGAGCAGGCGGTACTGGAACAGCGAATAAATGAACACCAGCAGCAAGCCAATGAGACCGGTCAGCAGGCCCACCTTCAACTGCTCAGAGCCGAGAGTTGCCGAGATCTGCTGCTCAGATTGGATGCTGAAACTAATCGGCAGCGCACCGTATTTGAGCTGGTCGGCCAGGGCTTTAGCCTGGTCTTCAGTAAAGTTACCGGTGATCTGTGACTTACCGTCTGAAATAACAGCTTGGGACGTTGGGGAGGACAGCACCTTACCGTCAAGCATAATAGCGAACCGGCTACGCGGGTCGGCGGGGTTCTGCCCACGGATCGAGTTCAGGCGGGAGGTCACATCTTTGAAAGTGGTAACCCCCTGGTCTTTAAACTCAATGTTCACGCCCCAGCGGCCGGTGGTCACGCCCTGACCGCTGCTTTCCTGGGAGTGCGAGGCTGTTGCAATATCGTTACCGCTGAGCTCAACAGGACCCAGGATGTACTTTTCGGTACCGTCGGTGGAGCAGGCCACAATCGGTTTTCCAGGATCCTGGTTTTCAGCATCCTCATTATGCCCGGCGGTGCAGTCTTTCGCCTCGTATTCTTTCTGCAACTCGGCGGTAATCCAGTTCTTATCCGAGTTGTCTTTAGGTTCCGCGTCCGGCTTGGGGAGCTTATCGTCCGGGGTGCGGCTCTCTTGCGGGGTTGCCGCGCCTGAACCCGAGGCCAGCACAGGACGGAACGACATGTTCGCAGAGGCCTGAATGAGCGCACGGGTTTCGGCGCTAATAGTGCCCGGAACGGAAACCACCACGTTATTGCCCGAACCGAAGGAGGTGGTAACCTCCGCCTCGGAGACGCCCGCGCCATCAACGCGCTGACGGATAATTTCAACTGCCTGGTTCAGCTGCTCTTGGCTAACAGATTCATTCTGTGACCCGTTAACTTTGGGTGAAAGAATCATCTGTGTGCCGCCCGAGAGGTCAAGCGCAAGTTTCGGGCCCCACGACCCGCCCGCCTGGGTGGTGCCGAAAATACCTGCGGCCATCACAATCATGAGCAAAACCATTGAGACGAGGGCGCCTCGTGCAGCTGTAAGCGGGGAACGCTTAGCCATGTATGCCCCTTACTAGATTTTTATCTTCTCAATCAGCAAGAATAGCACCCGTTCTAGGGTGCTATTCCCGATTATTGTCTTTATTAATTGAGGTCGTAGCCCTTGGCAGGCTTCTCGGGTGACTCGTCTTCCGCCGTGTCTTTGCCCTCGGTGCTTTCCCACGGCTTCTTCCTTAGCCTCCACCGGTTCTTCTTCCGCAACATCCACCACGGTGGCAACAGCGTCCAGGCTAATGGTGATGATCGTTCCCTCGGCGATCTCCACGAGTGCTTTACGGTTTTCACGGTCGGTTGAGACGATGGTGCCGTACAGCCCGGCGCGGGTCATAATTTCATCACCGGCACGCAGGTTTTCCTGCATGGTCTGGGTGGCTTGCATCTGTGCTTTCTGCCGTTTAGTGCCGCTGTAAATGCTCCAGATCATGAAGAGCACAAAAACGGCGAGAAGTATCATCGTAATATCCATGGTGTCCTCTCTGTAGGGACGTGTCCCCGGCGTCGCCCTACCCGGGGTGCATAGGATGGTGACGCGCCTGTGTTCATAGTTTCTCTACTGTACCCATCCTACGCGAGAGCACAGTCTTTCCCTATCGGTTATGCGCTCAGCCGCAGTTTTTCTTGAGAAACTTACCCGACCACGGTGATGTTTTCCCCACTGAAAACAGCATGACCGTTCCGTGATAGGGGGATAGTTCGGTGCTACAGGTTAATGTCGGGGGCTTCTAGCCCCAGGTGCTCCCACGCGGCAGGCAGCGCCACACGCCCGCGAGGGGTGCGGCCAATCAGCCCTTCACGCACCAGGTAGGGTTCGGCTACTGTCTCCACGGTCTCGGTTTCTTCACCAACGGCAATGGCCAGGGTAAGAAAGCCCCACCGGTCCCCCACCGAACTTGTGGATGAGCGATTCAAGAACGGCGCGGTCCAGGCGGTCCAGCCCGCGCTCATCCACTTCATACATGTCAAGGGCGGTTGCCGCATTGTGGGCGTTAATATTGGGCACATCATTCACAAGGGCCCAGTCGCGTACACGGCGGAGCAGCCGGTTAGCGATACGCGGTGTGCCGCGTGAACGGCCCGCGATCTCTGCGAACCCCTCACTGGTGATACTCATATCCATCAGACCGGCACTGCGGCGTAGCACCAGCTCAAGCTCCGGCACGGAGTAGAACTCCAGGTGCCCGGTGAACCCGAAACGGTCACGCAGCGGCCCGGGGAGCAGCCCGGCACGGGTTGTGGCACCCACCAGGGTAAACTGCGGTAGTTCAAGGGGGATGGAGGTTGCTCCCGCTCCCTTACCAACCACAATATCCACGCGAAAATCTTCCATCGCCATGTACAGCATTTCTTCGGCGGGGCGGCTCATACGGTGTATTTCATCCAGGAAAAGCACCTCGCCGGGGGTTAGCGACGAGAGGATGGCCGCTAAATCACCGGAGTGCTGAATAGCTGGGCCGGAGGTGATGCGCAAAGGGGCATCCATCTCAGCGGCAATAATCATGGCGAGCGTGGTTTTGCCAAGCCCGGGAGGGCCGGAAAGAAGCACATGATCAGCGCTGCGGCCCCGCATTTTCGAGGCTTCCAGCACTAGGGAAAGCTGCTGCCGCACCCTTTTTTGCCCCACGAAATCACCAAGCGATTTGGGGCGCAGGGCCGCCTCAATCATTTTTTCTTCGGGTTCTTCTTCCATGGCAACTAGCCGCTGCTGCCCGGGCACCTGACCGGGTGCGTAACCGCCCGACGGCGTAGGCTCATAGGGGTTATCTGTCACGTGTTCTTATCCTCTGTAGATGCTGTAGCTCTCGTGCCTGAGCGTGCTGCGGCGGCTCTATCCGATACTACCGTACGCACCACCGGGTGCGGTGTGGCCCCTGCGGTAGGGTGTGTTCCGCCGTGCGTTAGCGCCGCCCAACAGTATTTTGTGCTCCTAAGGAGGCAAGCACCCCGCGAAGTGCCGCGCCTACCGCCTCATTCTCAGCACCCGGGTTGTGGGTCACGTAGGCGTCAATCGCGGCATTAGCGTCTTTTTCAGTCCAGCCCAAGGAGGTGAGAGCATCGAGAACCTGCGGCTTCCACACCAGCCCGCCCTGGGGGGCGGCTGCTTCTTCTCCCTGGCTTTCGCTAAGAATTAGTTTGCCCGCCAGCTCAAGCACAATACGCCGCGCACCCTTGGGGCCAATACCGGGAACCTTGGTGAATGCTTTATCATCCCCCGTGGCCACGGCGCGCTCCACCTCACTGGCGGTGTGCACGCTCAGCACAGCCAACGCAATACGCGGGCCAATTCCCGAGACGGAGAGCATCATATCGAACACTTCACGTTCGGCGGGTTCAGCGAAACCGTAGAGCGTCATAGATTCTTCGCGCACAATCATGCTGGTGAGCACCGTGGCAGTCTCCCCCAGGTGCAGGCCAGCAAGTGTACGGGCGGTGGCGTGCACAAGCATCCCAAACCCGTTGACGTCGAGGATGACGCTGTCGAGACCTACATGGCTTACTCTGCCGGTGAGTGACGCAATCATAGTTTCCTCTCATAGGGCGCACTAGGTACCGTTGCTGTGAGCAGGGCGCGCACCTCCAGTATATTAGAATATATCTTCTGAAATCAACCACATGACGGCCTGCCCTGCGAAAAATCCTTGAGAATAACAGGAAAATCGCGCACATTATATTCGAAAATAATATCGAAAAATGTGTTGGGTGGCCTACCTGCGGGCCTTCGCCTCCGCCTCTTTCCACGCCCGCTGCGCTGGAGTGAGCGCCGCACCCCGGGCAGCCTGCACAGGCCGGGACCCCTGGTGAGTCTGGGTGTGCGCCGCCATATTAATCCCCGAACCGATGCCGCCGCCGCGCCACCCGTGGCAGATGGCAATAGCGAGCGCATCGGCAGCATCCGCCGGTTTCGGCATTTTTTCAAGGCCCAGGATGCGGGTTACCATCCGCCCCACGGAGCCTTTATCGGCCCGCCCGGAGCCGGTGACCGCAGCCTTTACCTCGGAGGGGGTGTGAAAATGCACGGGCACCCCAAGCATTGCGGCCGCCGAAATCACCGCCCCGGAGGCGTGCGCGGTACCGATCACAGTATTGACCTGTTCTTGGGCGAAGATTCGCTCAATAGCGAGCGCATCTGGCTTATACACTTTAATCCACTGTTGGGCGGCGGTGAATATGCGCAGAATACGCTGATCCAGTGCCTCAGCCGCCTGGGTTCCGGCGATACCGACGTTCACAAAGTAGGCTTTGCGGTCGGCGGTCATATCGAGCATGGAGATGCCGCAGCGGGTCAGGCCCGGGTCGATACCCATAATGCGTGTGGCACCGGGTACGCGCGGCTCGGGGGCGAGCGGGTGGTTTTCGCTCATCCGGTTTCTCCTTATGCTGTCGTTGGCTGTCCCCTCCGGGGTGCGCCCAGATAGAGTACGGTGCCCGGCTCACTGCCCGCGTGTGCGGGGTGTGTCCGGGCACTCGTGCGTTTTGTGCTTATTCGGCTTCTAGCTGGGCGATAACCTCTGCGGAAACATTTGCGTTGGAGTAGACGTTCTGGACGTCGTCGAGTTCTTCGACCGCATCCGCGAGTTTGAGGAACTTTTTGGCACCGTCAAGGTCGAGGTCTACTGCATGGTGGGGCGGAATACGGGGTCGTCGTTGTTGTACTCCAGTTCCGCTTCATCCAGTGCTTTGCGGATTTCGGGCAGGTCGGTTGCGGCGGATACGACGGTGAACACGTCGCCTTCTTCCAGTACTTCTTCAGCACCTGCATCAAGCACGGCCATGAGCACGTCATCTTCGGTGAGCCCGTCGGTTTTCGCTACTTCGGCCACGCCTTTACGCTCGAAGAGGAACGCCACGGAGCCCTGGTCTGCCATGGTGCCGCCATTGCGGGTCACGGCCAGGCGCACGTCTGATGCGGCACGGTTGCGGTTATCGGTCAGGCACTCGATGTACAGTGCGGTGCCTTGCGGGCCGCGTGCCTCGTACATGATTTCGGTGTAGTCGATGGTTTCGCCGGTCAGCCCAGCACCGCGTTTAATGGCGCGATCAATATTGTCGTTGGGCACCGAGTTCTTTTTTGCTTTCGACACGGCAAGGTCGAGTGCGGGGTTGCCTGCAATGTCTGCCCCGCCCATGCGGGCGGCTACTTCGATTGCCTTAATGAATTTGGCGAATGCCTTCGCGCGCTTGGCGTCAATCGCGGCTTTCTTGTGTTTGGTGGTGGCCCATTTGGAGTGACCCGACATTCGTTTCTCCCTTACGTTAATGTTCTGTGCGGGCGCACGTGGGTGGCCGCGCGTCAATACTTTTCAACTATACCGGCTGATGTGCGCTGGCAGTAGTTTTAGCGGGGGCGTTTCATTGCTGATGCGCGTGCCTTGTTCACGAGTGTGTCGTCAATTGTGGCGGGGGTGAATTCGCCGTATTTACGTTTGGCGGCCTGCTCGATCAGGTAGTCAGAGATTTTGGGGTTTTTGGGCAGTAGTGAGCCGTGCAGGTAGGTGCCGATCACGTTGTGCACGCGCGCGCCTTCATGGGTTTCTGCCTTGTTGTTCCCTTCGCCTTTGGTGACGGTGGCGGCAAGCGGGGTGCACCCTGAGCCCAGGTAGGTGAGCCCGGAGTGGTTTTCAAACCCGATGATGGTTCCGAAGTCTTTGGACTCTTCAACAATGTTGCCGATCAGTCGTTCGTCGCCGCCTACAGTGTGGGCGTCGAAGATCCCGATGCCTTTGAGCACTTCCCCTTCGCGGGTGCGGAATTCTTTGCCGAACAGCTGGTATAGGCCGCAGATGACGAGCATGGGGGTGCCGTCTTCGGCGAGCTGTTTCAGGTGTTCGGAGTTGGCGTGCAGGTCTTCTTGGATGACGGTCTGCCCGGAGTCCTGGCCGCCGCCGCCAATAATAATATCGACGTCTTGGGGAATTCGTCGCCGGGGTTGTAGTCGATAATGTCAACGTCGAACCCGTGGGCGTGTGCGCGGCGTGCGAGTGAGAGCGTGTTGCCCCAGTCGCCGTAAATGTTCATGTCTTTGGGGTACAGCTGCAGGATACGCAGAGTTTTGCCGTTGTTCGGCCCGGCGGCGGGGGTTCCGGCGATGGTGTGGGTCATGGCTTAGGAAACCCTTTCGACGTTGGTGATTTTTCCGAGTTCTTCGCGCAGGGCGAGCATTGAGGTGTAGGTGCAGAAGATACGCATGGGTGCCTGCCCGCTGTTGGCGATGAACGAGCGGAGGGCGTCGTCTAGGTCTTCTTGCACGTCTTCTACGGGTACGCCGTCGTGTTCTAGGCGCAGCGCCATATCCCAGGCGCGCACCCCGGAGACCATTTTCACGCCGGTGGCGGCTAGGTCGTGGAAGTCCACGTCCCACAGCCAGGAGACGTCGCGCCCGTCGGCGTACTGGTCGTTAATGGTGATCATGGTGGCGTAGTCGTGGGAGTTTGCGCTGGCCAGTGAGAGGCGGAACCCGCTGGGGTTTTTCACCAGCAGCAGCTGCAGCGGCCGCCCGTTCACGTTGAGGGTTTCGCCGCGGCCGAATGCGGGGGTGATTTTTGCCAGCTCGTTCACGAGGGCGTCTTGGTTGAGTTTTTCGCCCATGACGGCGCGGGTGAGGGCCATTGCGGCGGCGGCGTTGAAAATGTTGTAGATGCCGTAGAGGTTAATCTGCCCTTTGATGCTTTGGCCCGCTAGGTTGAAGGTTGCGCTGCTGCCGGAGAAGGCGGTGAGGGTCACGTCTGAGTCGGGCAGGTCAGCGGAGCGTGCGCCCACGCCGCTGCGCAGCTCGTCGTCTGAGGGGAAGTATGAGCGCAGCTCGTCGTTCAGGCCGAAGTAGCTGATGTTCGTGCCGGGCTGCACGGCTTGAGCGAGTGAGCGGATGCGCGGGTCTTCACGGTTGAGCACCACGGTTTTAGTGGTTGCGGCGGCTACGGTGGAGAGCATCCTGCGGGTGGTGTCAATTTCGCCGAAGCGGTCAAGCTGATCGCGCAGCACGTTCAGCAGCAGCGCATAGTCGGGTTTGACGGCTTTGACGAAGTGCACGGCATGCGCCTCGTCTAGTTCGAGTACGGCGATGTCTGCATCGAGTTTTCCGGTGAGGCTCATTGCGCCCAGGAGGGCCGCCGCCACACCGCGCACGAAGTTGGAGCCGGTGCGGTTGGTGAAGACTTTAAGCCCCTGCGATTCGAGCAGCTGCACCGTCATTTTGGTGGTGGTGGTTTTGCCGTTTGTGCCTGAGACAACGACCACGCCGTAGGGCAGTTTGGCGAGTTCTTCGGCCACGAATTCGGGGTGCAGTTTTTCCATGACGAGGCCGGGGAATGCGGAACCGCCACCGCGCAGTTTACTTGCGTAGCGTACGCCCTGGCCGAGCAAACGAATGAGGGGTTTTGACATGCACACTATTTTATACCCTCCCGCACTGTGTAATTGCACGGTATGGCGTTGCTTACTTTGCGGGTGTTGGCGGCGGTTTTTTATGTGTTGTGCCATGCACACAACGGCGCGTGCCGCTATTTCGCGGCGGGTTTTCGCGGGAGTAGTAATAATTTTTCTGGGTGATTTTAGAAGAGAGCCGTTTGAATATTTACGGTGCTTATGTCGTGGTTCACGGTGAAGGCTAGGTTGTTGATTTCGGCCGTGTTTACCAGCAGGGCGGCGGCTGGGTCGCCGGTGTGGGCGGTCATGAATTTCCCGGCCGCGCCGGTGCAGTAAAATCCTGCGGTGCCGGTGGAAAGTACGCTGGGGAACTGTCCGAGCGGTTCGGGGCTGCCGGCTCGCAGGGCCGCGTAGGGGCGGGCCATGGCGGGTGAGGGTTCCCACGGCTCATTCAGCGGGGTAAGAGGGGCGCGCAGTTGAGCGTGGGTGAGCGCTTCCCGGGCGGTTTTCATGGTTTCTTGGTGGGCGCTGCGTATTGTGCTGTTTGGCAGCGGGTTAAGCCAGGCGCGGTATTTGCTGGGTGTCTGTTTCACCTGCGGCACCCCGCCGATGCGGGTAACAGCGTCTTCGGCTTCACGCACGCTCAGCCCGTCGGGTGCTTGGGCTATGTAGGTTGCGACGGCGGGCGCCTGCTCGTCGAGGCGGCGCGGGGTTGAGGCTTGGGAACTGGTGCCTACTTTGCTGGTTCCGTCGGGGAATGTGGCAATGTAGAGCCGGTGCGGTGTCGCCGCGTAGGCCCGCATCCCCGGGGTTAATGTGCCGGGGTGCAGGTGCGCGGTGTGAAGGGCCGTGAACTCGTCGCGGGCGGCGCATCGTTCGCATTGTTTACCGCTGCGGATGCGTGCTCCTTCTGGGCAGGGCACCCGGCGGGGCGCACCCGTATTTGGGGTGTTCGTGTTCTCGCTGGGTGCCCCGCTCGTAAAGTACCCGGCACAGTAGCGCAGGTGTTCACCGGCGGTATCAGCCAGTAGCCGCAGCCCAAGAAACGCACCGGGGGTAAGCGGTATGCGGATGCGCTCACCGCTGGGGTGCTGCTCCCCCGCCGCCGCGGTGAGGGGTTCCGCTTCAAGAACGGGCTGACGCTCAACCCACCGCAGCTCACGCCAGATGAGCGCCCGGTCGCTGCCGCCGTAAGGGGTCGCACTATCGAGCAGGTTCAGGGGCGTCATCCTCCCAGCATACCTATTCCCACCAGGTTCTAATACCCCCCATGAGCCGGGTGCGCGGCTACTTCAGCCACTTGGAGCGGAGCGAGTCTACCTTCTTTACTTTCCACCCCTGGTCTTCCACGTACACAAGGGTCATATTGAAGTCCTCTTGAATACCCCACGAATAGTACCGGTTATCGGCTTGGCCGCTATCTTTGTTGTACCAGGTGTAGGTGTTGCGTTTGTGCCGTACCGCTATGGTGACTTCTTTTTATCGTCGCTCCATTTTTCTGAATCGGCCACACGTTTCATGGTGTATTTATATTCACCAACCCAGTACCCTGCTTCGCGCAGCTCATTATCGTTTTTGCTCTGACCGTCGGGGGCTTTGTCGGTACGTTCGTCCTTTTCACTGGATTTATCGTACTTATAGTCGGGGGCGTACACGTTTTTGGTGTAGTTCTCGATTTCCGTATTAGTGTACGCAGTGTACCGGTAGGTTTCGCCCATGTATTTAATGAGTGCGTCTACCCCGTCAAGTTCACGGGATTTTACGGTGTCTGAAAGCACCGGCGCACCCATATTGTAGACGGGGTGCTTATCGGTGGGCGGTATGAATTTACCGGCGTAATAGTTATCAAGCTCCGTGCTGCTCAGCGGGGCGGGTGAACCATCGGGCAGCGTGGGTGCGGGGCGCTCTTTAGTGAGCGGCACACTGGATTTGGCGGATGAGCTCGCTGAGGGGCTGGCTGATGCGGAAGTGCTGATCGTACCTGATGCGTCGGTTTCTTCGTCGACGTATTCGGCGCATCCGGCGGTTGCGAGCAGGCAGGCTACGATCGTGAAACTGGTGATTGTTCGGGTAATCTGGGGTCGTTTACCTGTGGGGATGCGGGGGCTCATCGGCGGCTTTCGTGGTTGGTTTGCGGTCAGCTGGGTGGGAAGGTCCGGAAGGAACCTTGGGGGCGGCGGTACGGGTGGTTTCGCCGTTATATATCATGCCATACTTTACGGTTCAAAAAATAATCTGACACCGTGGTTTTAGCATGATGCGTTTCACTCGTGGCTGCGGGCGCTTTCTGCCCGTGAAAAATAATGCTTAGGGGTGGGTATTTAGGCTGGGGTGCGGCAGATTTTGGGCGCTGGCAGCCTTTTTCTGTGTCTGGTTTTTTGCGGGGTTTTAAACAGCACAGTTTACCCTTCTGTAGAGGTTCAACTTACCGATTTATTGTACGCCTGCTTTTCTGTCTTAACAAGGAAACGCGGGGGTTGAATTACCCACAGTCTTCCTTGTTCTGTGCCCGCACAATTACTGGGTTTGAGCGAATCCGTCGGCGATTATCTGGCGCATGTCGTCAAGGGTGCGAGACATGGTTTTTGTGTGCGCAATGATGGGCAGAAAGTTGGTGTCACCGCTCCAGCGGGGCAGAATATGCTGGTGCAGGTGGTCGGCTATGCCCGCTCCCCCGACTTTGCCCTGATTCATACCAATGTTGAACCCGTCATTATGGGACACTTTGCGCAGAACCCGCATGGTGCGCTGAGTCAGGTGCGCCATTTCGAGGGTTTCTTCTTCGGTTGCCTGGTCGTACAGCGGAATGTGGCGGTACGGGCAGATGAGCAGGTGCCCCGGATTATAGGGGTACAGGTTGAGCAGCGCGAAGGTGTGCTCCCCACGGTATACAATGAGCGATTCCTCATCACTGCGTGAGGGTGCCGTGCAGAAGGGGCAGGTTTTCTCGGTGTGGTCCTGCTGCCCACCACTCACATAGGCGGTACGGTGCGGTGTCCAAAGCCGCTGGAACGCATCGGGCACGCCGGGCAGCTCGAAGTTGTCGGCGGTGTTCGTGGTGTGGGCATTCTGGTTCTCGCTCATGTCTCTATTAAACCGCACAGCGCACCTGTGAGGGCGCTATCGCCCGGTGCTTGTAGAAATAACTGGTGTTCCCGCAGGCGGCCCCATAACCCGGCAGGGCACTAGAGCGCACTGGCCAGCCTACGGTCCTCCCCAACCGCCGCATAGGTGCGGGGTTTAAGAATCACGCCGCAGGCGCACCGCGATCTTCTGGCGGATCACGGTAAGCGTCTGTTTGGTCTCTTCGATAAGTTCCATGGGTTGCTCAGGCTCGTGGGTGTCGTCCTCTGCGGTATCGGGGGCACCCCGCCGGGAGGCAAGAAATTCCTGGGTGAGCTCTTCGGGCGGGCGGTGCACCGTGCCGTCTCCCATACGGATGGCGAGCATCGCCTTCAGCTCGGCGATTTCGGCGTGAAGCGCCTCAATATCGGCCTTCGTTGCGGCGTGGTCTTCTTCGGTGACTCCGCTAATTTTCTCAATCACCCAGGTGGCAAGCGCACCGGTGATCACACCAAACAGGCCAACCCCGTAAATCATGACGACCACGGCAATAACCCTGCCGGAGACGGTCACCGGGTACACGTCGCCGTACCCCACGGTTGCCAGGGTTGCCAGAGTCCACCAGTACGCCGTCCAAATGTCTTTAATGAGGGCACCGGGGGCGTCTTGCTCAATAGAGAAAACGGCCAGGGCCGCCATAATCACAAAGATCAGCGTGTACCCGAAGAGTTTAACGGCCAGCTCTGAGAGCAGCTTGTACTGGCGGTTGGCGGTCATGTGAAGCATCGCCAAGAAACTCACAATACGCCAGGCTGGCAGGAGCACAATAGCGAGATTCATGAGGTTGTGCGTGAGGAAGTAGATGCGCCGGGGTGCCAGGTAGAGACGCACACAATAATCAACCGCGAAAAGCGCCCACAGTACCATCTGAAGAATATTGAGAACACCGTCAATCGGCGCGCTAATGCGCGTGCTCACAATGGGCGCGGCGTAGGCGATAAGGTACAGGAGCGAGGCAATAAAAAGCGGTTTATCGGTGCGACGCTCCCATTCGGTGAGTCCTTCTTCGCCGCGGGTAATCTTGGGCCAGCGGGCCTGTTCCGGTTCGGAAATGCCGAGTTGGGGAGGGGCCTAAGGAAGTGTTTTCAGGCTCGGGTGCTGTGCGGGTGTGTGGTGTTTCTGCGCCGTTTGCCTCTGCCATGCTGCCCAGTCCTTACGCGCTCTTCGTTGAAGCAGGTCTGCTGTGAACCGCAGGTTCGTGCGTGAACCTTCTGTAGCCATCATATCGGTTTTTCCACACATATCTGCAGATGCTGCAGAACTAGCGTGAGGGCACCTACCGTCCGGGAACGTTGGTTTGCATCAGGGATTTGGCCCAGACCAGTACAGAGAAAAGCCGCATCTGAGAGACTAGAACTATGAGTTATTCAATCTCACAGGCAGTCCGTGAGCTGGCCGAACCAAAACTGGCGAAGTTCACGGCGAAGCTGCTCCCCACGGTTGATCCGGCACGGATTTTAGGTGTGCGCACGCCCGCACTGCGCAAGCTCTCTAAGAAGCTGCTGCGCGAGCATCCGCAAGAGACTGCGGAGTTCCTGGCAGCGGTTCCGCATGATTTTCAGGAAGAAGACCTGCTGCATGTGCTGCTTCTGAACGAGGAGCGCGACTTCGCAACCTGGCATGCGGCAATTACCAGTTTCCTGCCGTATATGACGAACTGGACTCTTACGGATGCCGTCTCCCCAGCCTGTGTGAAGGGCCGCAAGGCAGCCAACCTGCCGCAGCTGGAACGGGCCTGCCTCGACTGGATGCTTGATGATCGCGTGTATGTGCAACGTCTAGGCGCGGTGGTGCTCATGTCTCTGCTGGGCACCGAGTATTTCTCACCGGAGCATCTGCGTAAGGAGTACGAGTACTACGGCATTGAGACCTGTGCTGTGGACGGCATGTGCCAGACCCGCTGCCCTGTGAACATTAACACTGGTGACCTGATTCGCCGCCTGCGTTCTGAGAACCAGGACAAGCTGGCTGCTACCGGCTGGAAGGTTGCCGCGCAGCAGTGGGGCGTCATGGATAAGGTCGCCGGTAAGGCCCTGACTGTGGCTAAGAAGCTGCCGTTCCCCGTGGTGCACGGTACCACCAGCATTGCCCGTAAGGTCATGGGTGATGACATGGTGCCTTCCTACAAGAAGGGCCTGCCGGTCGGTGGCCCGGCACGTAAGCCGCACAAGGACGCAACCGCTGAGATTGTATTCTTCCCCGCCTGCGTGAACTCCATGTTCGGCGGCGTGGACGGCGACGGCAAGCATGACCCGGTCAACGCAACTCCCGCCTGTGCGAGCGTACAGGCGTGAAGTACCGCATCCCGGACAATATTGGTGAGATGTGCTGCTCCACCCCGTGGAAGTCGAAGGGCTTCACCGACGGCTACTCGATCATGAGCGACCGCGTGCTGAAGTCCCTGTGGGAGGCCACTGACGGTGGCCGCCTGCCGGTCGTGTGCGACGCTTCGTCCTGTACTGAGGGTCTTGAGGTGATGCGCAAGAAGGTTATTGAGGCGCTTGAGCACAAGATCGTGAACGGCCTGAAGCCGGGCGAGCCGGACTTCTCGCGTCTGCGCATGTACGACGCGGTGCAGTTCGCCGCCGACAACATGCTGGACAAGCTGACCGTGTCTGCTCCCCTGCCGTCGATTGCACTGCACCCGACCTGCTCGATGACTCACCTGGGTACTCAGCCTGCGTTTGAGAAGATTGCGAACGCGATGAGTGCCGACGTGTACGCACCGAAGCACTGGGGTTGCTGTGGTTACGCGGGTGACCGCGGTATGCTGCACCCGGAGCTGACGGCGAGCGCTACGGAGGCGGAGGCTGCGGAGCTGAGCGAGCAGAAGCAGTTCGCCGCATACATTTCGGCGAACCGCACCTGCGAGCAGGGCATGACGGAGGCGACCGGCCACACCTACCAGAACGTGCTGCAGCTGCTGGAACGCACCACCCGCTAAAAGGCTGAGCGCATAGCGGCGGTATAAAGAAGGGACCCGGCGGGCTATCTGATGGATAGCCAGCCGGGTTCTTGGTAAACGCAAAAAGGTTCGGTGGATAGTATTTCTACGAGATCCACCGAACCAAAATTTTAACAGCATAAATATTTCTTATTGTCTACATAATCAGAAAAAAACATCAGTCATATAATTTATCTGATTTATATAAATCTGTACATATTCAATTAACTTACTAATAGATAGCTCTTCCCTGTCTGCAGGAAACACCACTCGCAGAGAATCCCCGTGAGCAACTTCGTTTCTAGCAGAAGCGACTACTTCTATAGCCTTTGGAATTTTATCAGAGGTATCATAAAAAACCCTGCTTTTATCTATACCCAGAAACCTGAAGACCAGCCCAAGGTTTCTAGAGTTAATAGTCTGCCCCATGCCCAATGGTGGGGCAGCCCTATTTAAATTAGACCCTTCAGGTATAGAGAACGGCGTCCCTGAATCTGCTATTTCAAATACTTTAATTTTATCTTCCCAGCGCATTCTATCTCTTTTGAAATCTAAATGAATTGCACGCAATCCAGGACTCAATTTAGATAGCGCAACAGATTCATCGGCAATTTTTTTATATATATACCACAAAGAATCCTTCAAGAATGATTCAATCTCTGCAGACATTGCAACCACAGAGCAACCCTGAATTTCTCTCTGGACAAGATTTATACTAGACATCTGACCTTTTGAATTTTCAAATGTCGCCATCCAAAACAGTAGCCCTTTTAAGCCTTCCAATCTATCAAGAGCCTTGTCGCAATATTTATATATATCACTCATGATTTACGAAACACCTTTAGTGAAAATATTAATTGCCGCTTCAATTCGATCCCTCAGCTTCCGCGAAGTATTAGTAGCACCTTGGGTACTAGCGTCAAACTTCTCATTTCGCATCCAGTTTTCAGGCAACGAATCCACCAGTTCACCCCCGGCAGCAAGAATAGTGGCAACTCCAACCAAAGATGCTTCAAATTTAATCATAGGGGTTACGGAGTTACCCTTAGGGTCAATAAAATGCTTTTCACCAATCAGGCGATACAAAGCATCAGCAGTATCCTTAAAAAGCTTTGACTCCTCTTCGTAGTCAAAGCTAATGGAACCTTCAGTAACTTCCCGAGTAAAATGATTCAAGAAGTCTTTAACTGAACCCTTAAAGTTTTCCCTATAGTTCTTGTATGCAAAGAACTTAATTACCTGCTCTGCTTTAGTTCCATCGCTACTGTGAACTTTTTGAAGCTTAAGCATGTTTGAGAATGCAGAGTATTCAGAAAGCTCATCAATGAGGTCAATGAAATCTCCTCGGTAAACTGCCGATCGGATTTCCTGTTCAGTCAACGAAACAGAACCGGTATTGATTCGACTGAAAAGATCATACCTAACATCGCTATCGCTCATATCAGTCAATGAGATAACCTGCAAAGGACACTGCAAGAAATACCTTTTAATCTTTTCAGGGGTTTCTGAAAATTTAACACCATTAATTCCTTCAAGGATCTCAAGATCTTTCAGAGTTAAGGTGGAACTCTTTCCAATCTTATGCAAGGTGTCAGCGTCCTCAGTCATATACCTAATAATTGTTGAGATACGCTGAACACCATCAACAACCTCTTGCGTAAAGGTGTCGTTAGTGGCAATGAAAATAGGGGGAATGGGAAGACCGAGGTAAATCGATTCAATAAATTTAGAGGCAGTTTCTTCATTCCAGCGATACTTACGCTGATATGAAGGGTCAATAATGAGAACACCTTCATCATAAAGATTAAATATCTCTCGGGTTGAATAATTAATGGTATTTACATTAATTTTCTGTCGCTCAGTCTTGAGCTGCTCTTCAAATTTTTCTACAGATTCCATTATTTTTTCTCCTAATCTAGACGACACACAAAATGTGCATTTTCTAAAACCTAATTGTTAGCAAATAACCTAAAATCAGAAATTACCTATCGCCGCATCCTTTCAGCTAGTTTTTTAGTGCGCCCAGCAAATAACCATGCATACGTAACACTCACTTACTGCCAGACGTCCTTATCCGAATCGTACAATTACCGGCACCTCCGAACAGCAACGAACGTTAGCGCCATCACTTTACATTAGCACAAAGACACCCGCCCGGACTAGGGAAAAAAACTCCACCACAACACAACTTTCTGCACCCAACCGCACCCCCCACCCTCGCCTCCTCAAAGCGCAGAAAACCACCCCCTCCGCAGCTTGTCGCCGCAAAGGGGGTGGTTTTCTATATAGCTAGGTTAGAAGCCTAAGCCCTTACTACTCAGCAGCCTCAGTGCTGGGCTTGGGGTCTTCGTTCACGCGGTTGCGGATATGCTCCACAATACGTGCCACAGCCTCATCCACGGGCACACCGTTCTCCTGCTTATTGCCGCGGAAACGGAATGAGACTGCGCCAGCCTCCGCATCCTCACCGCCAGCAATCAGAATGAAGGGCACCTTCTCGGTGGAGGCGGTGCGAATCTTCTTCGTGAACCGGTCCGAACCGTAATCAACCTCAACGCGCACGTCCTGCGCACGCAGCTTATCCGCAATCTCAGTCATATAGTCGTTGAAAGCCTCCGCCACAGGCACACAAATCACCTGCACCGGTGCCAGCCACGCCGGGAACGCGCCCGCATAGTGCTCAGTCAGCACGCCCAGGAAGCGCTCAATCGAACCGAACTTGGCCGAGTGAATCATCACCGGCTCCTGAATCGAACCGTCTGCAGCCTGGTACTCCAAACCAAAGCGGCTGGGCTGGTTGAAGTCATACTGCACGGTAGACATCTGCCAGGTGCGGCCAATCGCGTCCTTCGCCTGCACCGAAATCTTCGGGCCATAGAACGCAGCCCCACCCGGGTCAGGCACCAGCTCAAGGCCGGTCTCCTTCGCCACCTGCTCCAGCACGGCGGTGGCCTGCTCCCACTGCTCATCGGTGCCGATAAACTTATCCTTCTTATCGCCCTCAGTGTCGCGGGTCGAAAGTTCCAGGTAGAAGTCCGTCATGCCGAAATCTTCCAGCAGGCTCAGCATGAAATTCAGCAGGTGCCGCACCTCATCGGGTGCCTGCTCCTTAGTCACATACGAGTGCGAATCGTCCTGCGTAATCATGCGCACGCGGGTCAAACCCTGCAGCACGCCCGATTTCTCGTCACGGTACACGGTGCCGAACTCGAAGAAACGCAGCGGCAGCTCACGGTACGAACGCCCACGCGAACGGTAAATCTCGTTATGCATGGGGCAGTTCATGGCCTTCAAACGGTAGTTGCCGTTATCGAGCTCCATCGCAGGGAACATGCCATCCGCGTAGTACGGCAGATGCCCGGAAGTGTAGAACAGGTCTTCCTTCGAGATATGCGGGGTGCTCACGTACTGGAACCCCTCAGCAATATGGCGGGCGCGCACATAATCTTCCATCTCGCGCTTAATCACGCCGCCCTTAGGGTGAATCACCGGCAGGCCGGGGCCAATATTTTTCGGGAACGAGAACAGGTCAAGCTCCTTGCCCAGACGGCGGTGGTCGCGGCGCTCAGCCTCAGCAATACGGTGCTTATACTCCACCAGCTCATCCTTCGTGGGCCAGGCGGTACCGTAAATACGCTGAAGCATGGGGTTCTTCTCAGAACCGCGCCAATACGCGCCACCGGCACGCATGAGCGCGTACCCGTTAGCAATCAGCTTAGTATTCGGCAGTGCGGGCCGCGGCAGAGGTCTTTCCACACCGTCTCGCCGGTTTTGGGGTTCACGTTGTCGTAGATGGTGATTTCGCCTTCGCCCACCTCAACCGAGGCGCCCTCGGCGGCGTCAGCGCCCGAACCGGGGCCTTGGCTGAGCGAAAGCAGTTCGAGCTTATACGGCTCGTTCTTCATCTCTTCAACCGCTTCATCGTGGGTGACCACGCGGCGGCGGAACAGCTGCCCCGACTTGACGATCTTAATCATCGACTTCTCGATCTTCTTCAGATCCTCGGGGGTGAAGGGCTCAGCCACATCAAAATCAAAATAGAAGCCATCGGTAATATAGGGACCAATGCCCAGCTTCGCGTCCTTGCGGTATTCCTGCACCGCCTGCGCCATCACGTGCGCCGCAGAATGGCGCAGCACATCCAGCCCGTCGGGTTCGTGAATGTACACCGGCTCCACCGAGTCCCCCTCGGTGAGCGGGTGGGTGAGATCCACCAGGGAGCCATTGATGCGGGCCACCACGATTTAGGATCGTCACTGAAGAGCTCGGCGGCGGTTGCGGCGGTGACAGTGCGCGGGGTACCAGATACGGTGATGCTCACAGCTGGGTTTTCTACGGCAGACATGCCTCTCCTTGATTCTCAGGTGCGCCCCGAATCCCGGCGATACAAGGGCCAGGCGCACGGTGGCGCACAAACGAATGCCCGCACTCTACGGGTGCACGGACCTACCCAGTGTACCGCGCCGCACCCATCAAAGGCAGCTTATAGGTTTATGAATAAAAATACTCCTCTAACAAATAAATATGCACTCGGATGGTTCTGACGACGCTGGTACTAATGCTTCACCAGCTGCTGGGTACCCCTATCGTAGCTGTAGCCGTGCAACTGGTTCTTACCCAACAGGTCCACGGCCTTATCAATCACGGGCAGTGGCACATCGAACCACTCCACAATATTAATGCTCTGCCCATTAGCCGCCGTCTGCTTAATAGAAAGCCGAGCCGGGGCAAAGAGCCGGTGCATCGTTTTCTCTACTTTCCCAACGTTTAGCCCGTACAGGGTGTAGGAGGCCACCACCTCAACCGGGGCATTCAGGTAGGCCGGTTCAAACGGGGCGCGGGCCAGCCGCTTCTCCAAGCTGGTGGTGGTGTACCCGATCTTGTGCAGGTTGGGGTAGCCGCTCACCTGCGGGTCGTTACTGAGGGTGCGCAGTACGTACAGGGTGCCGGTGACGCCCTCATCTTTTAGTAGGTTAGTCTCGTTTAGGGTCTCGTTGGGCACTATCACGGTGCTATGCTCATCCTCTACCAGGCGCTTGAGGAACGAGTTGCGTAGCATCTTCGACTCGGTGCCGTTCTCAAAAATCACACGCAGTCGCACCGGATCCAGGCTCTCCGGCCCGGCGGGCCCGGGCGGCATCCTTCATAAACTCGGCGATGTAGAGCATCTGCCCGCCCAGGACGAAGAACGCCCCCTCCTTCACGATGGAGTCCAGATCGCTGTGGTCAATGGAGTTGTAGTTCACCTGCCGCGCCTCACCACTGGATAGCTCGCGGTGCTTGCGAGGGAACAGCTCACGGTAGGCGTCAAAATCCTTCGCCTGGTGGCGGCGCTCCACACTCTCGGGCGTGGAAGGCGCCTTCACGGACGGTAAGGTGCTCATGTCCGTCAGGCCGTCGACGTCATCCACCAGTTCCCCCATGAGCTCATCGAAATTATCGCCAGCAAAAATATCGTCCAGGCTGGCCGGCGGCTCCTCCTCGGTGAGCAGGTGCATCTCGTCATGGTCGGCCAGCAGCTGCATCTTCTCGTCATTCATGCGGATGCCGGCCAGGCGCGCACCCAGCTTACGCTCGCTAATATTGTGGGTCTCGGCCGAGGGCTCCCGGCCGTGCTCGCGCACAAACTCGGTAATCTCGGCAAAAGAGCGCACCAGCCGCTCCTCGCTGCTGGGCGGAACCGGCTTGAGCTCGGGCTCCAAATAGCGGGTCGCCGGTGGCGAAAATATCATCCAGACTAGAGTAGGTGGCCAGCTCCTCCTCCGGGGCTTTTATGCCCAGCTGATCTGGTTGCTCCTGGCCGGGATGCTGCGGGCCGGTGTGCTTATCGGGGATGGTCACTGGGTGCCTCCGTCCTGTTCGCGCTGTTCCGCCTGCTGCTGGGCCGCTTCCCGCTTGCGCCGTTCCCCTTCGCGCTGCAACCAGAGGGCTATTTCGGCGTAGCGGCGCTCCACCGGGTCGTCAGCGCGCAGGCTGGGGCGGCGCCCGTTGAGTTTAACCCACCGCTGAATCTTCGGGAAGGTGATGCGCGCCTCCTCCTCAGTCACTTCGATGCGGCCGGCTGCAATATTGTTACTAATCACCCGCAGGGTGTCTTTGGAGATGTTCTTGGAGATGATCTCGTAGGCCCGCTGGAACGGGTTCACTCTATCGATCAGGTTAATGTTCAGCTCGTTCACGTTCACAAACTTGTGCTGCATCATGATGAACCGGTTATCGCCCACGGTTTTAATGTCGCTGTTTTTGACTACGGAGTCAACCACCAGGGCCTGGCGGACTTCTTCCACCTGGGTGGCGTTCAAATCCGGGTAGCGCTCGCGGATGATGCCGGGGATGTGCTCCTTGTTGATGACTTCGGGGTCCACGCCGGCAGCTGCGGCGCGCACCAGTTTTTCGCTCTGTAGCACGGTGGCTTTCAGGTCGTTCAGGTCCATGTCGATGATCTGCTGGGTGCGGGCGGTGGTGGGTTCTTTGAAGCCCTCGATGAGCAGCTGGCCGGAGTGTTCGGGGGTTTCGTCCGGCTTGGCGCGGTTTTTGAAGGAGAAGTTTTCGGCCAGCACCTGCTCCATGAGTAGGGACGCGGTGATTGCTTTGAGCACGTTGTTCACGGCCACGGTCACTTCGTCTTGGGCGTCGTCGGGCTGGGCGATCAGGTTGGTGAACTGGGCGTGGGCTTTGCCTTCGCTGTCGCGGGTGACGCGCCCGATGATCTGGATGATTTCGGTGAGTGAGGCCCGGTAGCCCACGGTGAGAGCGTGCTCGGCGTAGGGCCAGTCGAAGCCTTCTTTGGCCATGCCCAGGGCGATAATAATGTCTATGCCGTCCCTGTTTTTGGCGGCTACGGTGGTGAGGTAGTCGAGGATCCGGGCGCGCTTGGTGAAGTCGGTGTCGTCCACCAGGTCCGCCACTTTGAGGGTTTGCCCGTTATCTTTCTGCGTACTGTGATCACCCCGGTTCCTTCGTCTACGGATTCGACCGTGCCGATGGCGTCCAGCACCCGGTTGACTTCTTCGTACTTGTCTTTGGTGGATTCGGCCGAGCCCACGTGCGGTATGTGTAGGATGGTTTTCTTGTTCGGGTCGAGGATTTCGGGTAGGGAGTCGTACCAGGTGCCCTGGTAGAAGTGGTGGCCGATGCCGAGGGTTTTCAGGTGGCGGTACCCGTTGAGCTGGTCGTAGTAGTTGAAGGTGACGGGCGTAAACTTCGCCTCGGTTTCTGGGGAGAGCACGGGCACCCTGTCCCCGCGGAAGTAGGAGCCGGTCATGGCCACAATGTGCGCGGTGGAGTTCTTCAGAAGGTCGTGGATGAGGGCACCCAGGTTGGATTTTTCCAGGTCCGCGCTCACGTGGTGGAACTCGTCAATGGCCACCAGCACGTTGTTGAAGTCGGCGGCGGTGAGCTTCTCGTAGGCGTAACGCAGCGTGGCGTGCGTGCACACCAGCACCGTATCGGTGCTGTTTTCCAGGAAGCGGATGAAGGCCTGAATCTTGCCGGAGTCAGAGCCCGGCGTGCACAGGTTATTAGCCGGGTCCACCGTCCAATCCGCGAAGAACCCGTGAGAAAGTAAGGTCCGTACTGGCGAAGGACTGGCCGATAGAACGCTCGGGTACCGCCACAATCACCTTACGCACACCCTGGTTGAACAGCTTATCCAGAGCAACAAACATGAGCGCGCGGCTCTTACCCGAAGCAGGTGGGGCCTTAATCAGCAGGTGCTGCGCGTTACGATGCTCGTACACTCTCTGCTGCATCTCACGCATGCCCAGCTGGTTCGTATTCACACTACTACCCGACTGGGCATAGCTAACGTTCACGGCATTAATCACGGGGCGATCTCCTCATCCAGGCGCTCAAAAACTACACACCTAAGTGTAGCGGGGCGGGGTAATAATTTTGTAAAAATAAATTACCTATTACATATATCCATTAAATGTTTTTATTTAAATTCTACATTTTTGGGGATGATTAAATTATCTGAGAATACCATAATTTCTTTTGCTTTCATAACACGATGAGCGGAGTAATTAATACTAAATTCTTTGCGCCTAAAATTAGAATAAAGTTCACTGACCTGAGGGACATTATCATAAGTTAAAATCCACTTAGCATTATTTATACTGCTTATGCATTTGGCTAGCATTTTATGATCTTCTAAATTAAAAGAATTCAAATATAGTGACTCTGCTTTTTCGAAATATGGAGGATCTGCATATATAAATGTAGAATTATAATTAGAAAATTTGGATATTATTTCTTTCCCATCGACGTTAGTGACAGATATGCGATCGGCATAAAGAGATATTAATCGGATCCGTTCAATTAAGTCTTCCTTATTGAAACGAGCATCGATCTTATACTTACCAGTCTGCGCGTAACCCCCGATCGGACCACCACGTAATATACCAGAACGATTTGTGCGATTAAGATAAAAAGCCGCAAATCCCAATGAGAAAATATCTTCTTCACTCTTAGATGAGTTGAGGTATATATCTCGCTGCTTTTCTCGTTCAGCTATTGAAACATCAATACCACTAATTAACTCTATAAATTTATCTGGCTCAGTTGTAACTGCTTTCCAAAATGAATATATTGCTGGGTCGTAATCATTTATAACGATCTTATCTACTAGACCAGACACAAGTAAGGATAACGCAGCGCCAGCACCACCGCCGTAGGGCTCAACATACCTACAAGCAGTAAGTCCATTAACACGGATTACTTCTTGTAAATAAGAGGATAATATCCCCTTACCTCCAGGATAACGCAAAGGTGAAACGAATGATCGCTTACGCTTTAGTAAAATAGTTTCAGACACTATCGAAATATCCCTTTCACAATTTCTTTCATTGTATCCCAAATATATGTAACATCTTGAGGGTCTGCACTTATCAGAAAATTGTGATTAAGGGCATCCAAATGTTCTTTAGATTCTACAAAACTATTATTTTTTATGCCACGTAATTTATTTATAGATTGGATATAACCCTTCTTATGTCCTGCCTTAAATTCGGATTCTAGCCATATTAGGCATGCATCTAATTGCACGAATCCTCGATTATTTTTATCAGGGATTTTTTTGCTACTAATATCAGCATAAGATTTTATCATCTTCTCTAAATAGGTTCTTAATAGATCAGCTGTTGCATTTGGAAATTTTTTAAAGTTTATATTTTTTAGTTCTTCATGTATTTTCTTAATTGGCAGTGGATAATTATCAGGTATGTTAATATCGCCCATGTCTAGCTTACTGTGACTCTGGGCAGGTTTTTTGGGAGAATCAATAGAAGATTTTCCTTCATTCTCTAAACCTGGTATCACCTCTCCAAGTGGAGAGTTCGATGCTTTACGCTTACGCTCTACAGATTTATTCTTAGGTTTGCTAGTAAGGGATAACCTTTCTCCTTCTTTATAATCTGATGAGTTTGTAATAGTATCTTTAAGTTCTCGGAGAGACCTCACATATTCTTCTTGTTCTTTACCTTTATTGAGCTTTCGTGTATCAATCTTTTTATTTAAAACATCACTTATTACTTTAGTTAAAATTTTACTGAACAAATGAGCTGAAATGGACGGTTCAACCTCACCTGTTTTTGTTACTTCAACACCTATCACCTTCAAGAAATCAGGCCGACTATATAGTCGTTCAAGTGTTGAGAAACTAAACTTGTTCCCGTAAACATATTTGCGAATCTGCTCATCGCCATATTCTACACTCTTAATCAATTTAATGATCTGTCCACGAGTAATTAATGCAGGAACATCAATATTAGGATATTCGTCAATCAAATCTTGCGCCTTTTTCCCTTCATTCATCTTCTTCATAAAGAATTCTGCCTGTTGGATAGGACCCCATGCAAGACGTTGTTTAGAGGTGTGCAAGATTGCAATAACATGATCTGCTGCATCTTGACTAGGAGCTTTCCTTACGGAAATCTGCCCTAAGCTACTTATATCCATATTATTCGTAAGCCTTTTAATGCTATTACGAAATTTGTGTGGAGCAAGTTCAGGCCTCTGTATAGCTTTAAGCGCCGCAGTTCGACGATTCCCCTCGGCAACATATAAAATACCATTTCGTTCAACTACGATTAACTGCTCAATAGTCAAGAAACCATCTGTCACTATACTCTTAACCAAATCCATAACCTTATAGTATTTAAATAGTTCATCCATTAGATCATCTTCTGACAATTCTTCAGAATTCTCTATTCGAATATTCTTAGGGTCTAAATGTATATCATTGATAACATCAACATTTTTTGTCTCCCAATTATTCATATTTAACATTGCACAAATTACCTCTTAAAGTCTTTCTTTGTTGAAAAAATAATGCTGTTTGCAGTATACAAAATTATACCTAAAAATCTTTAGAACAGTTCAGCATCACCTCCGGTCTGTTTAAGGTAGAGGTTGAAGAGGCGTTTGAGGCGCTCATCGTCGCTGGCGAAGGGGGTATCGCGGTAGAGAGAATCCACTAATAGATCCAGTTGCTCGTGGGCAAGACGCAGATCCTGGGGCATGGTGTCCGGATCGTACAACTGGGCCAGCGTCATCTCGCTATGGTACTCGCGCACATCCAGCACGCGCAGGGCTGCATCCGTGAGCTCAGATTTAGCGCGAGCCGACAACTCAGGTACCGGGAAGTTGTTGTACACCACCGTATTTGAATAGCGGTAGTCAGTTTTCATACGACCGCCCACCGTGCGGGTCCACACCATATGCATACGTGAAGTCAGCAGCGCAAACAGCCACGGCTCAGCATCGTATACCGCAAAGGCACTATCTGAAATTACTGTATCCGGTCCTAGATACCCAATCGGAATATACTCTCTGCGCTCAGACGACACACGCGGAACAATTAAAGAGTCTGTTTTTTTATAAGAGAGTTGGAGAAATCTATGTGGCTGGCTGGCGAACTCACGAGTAATGGCTGCTTTGCTACACAAGCGCATAGCTCGCACACGTTCTAAACGCTCTGCTATAGGAGGAATTTCGGATGCATCTTTCACTTGTTCATCTGTAATCCACAAACACCAGCGATCTTTACCATTAATAAACTCTGCACTACCCAGAATAGGGTGAGTGTATTTTTTAGCATCGGGGTGAGCAGTAACTAGATCCTGATACTCCAGGATATCGAGAAAAAGATTACCTCCATCACTAGGCTTATTACCATAAACCATAGGTGGAAATTCATTACTTATAGGATGACGGGGAGAATCTAGAACTATATTAGGTGAATCTAGAAGATACCAATTAATATTCTTCGCTTCAGTTCGCACTCCCCCAGAAAAAATATACTTAGGTGATTTGATACCTTCTGGTCGTAAACTTAGCACAATAACTGTAACACCTGCATTACCCTTGGCATTATTTGTCCACTTAAAAGAAGTATACGCATAGCCAATTTCAACATGCTCGGTAAGAATATGCGGAAAAAGCATAGAAATATGAAGGCCTTGAACAATAGAGTTCGTTGCTACAAATGCAAGCTGAGAATTACTTCTAGATATATAGTCTGCCCCTTTAATAAACCAAAGAGATACATAATCCAAATTTTTACCATATTTTCGTTTCCCAAATACAATAGAAAAATCTTCTTTCTGCTCCTTAGTCTGCATACTGGAGCCCACATACGGCGGGTTACCTATCAAGTAGATTTCTTCTTCGCCATTATTGGGGCAGACTTCTTGCCAGTCTAAGCGGGCGGCGTTGTCGCACCGTATCGCCCCGGCCTCGCGCAGCGGGATTAGCGGGATGCTCGTGCCAAACTTCTGCTTGAACTCCACGTTCATCTGGTGCTTAGCAATCCACAGGGGAGAGCACCGCAATCTCGGCCGGGAAGTCATCAATCTCAATCCCGTAGAAATTCTCAATCCTGATCCGCGACTCCAGCAGCAGCTGCGACTGGTAATCCCCGCTCAGCTCTTGCAGCTTCTCCAGGATAGCGTGCTCCAGCTTGCGCAGCTCCTTATAGGCAATCACCAAAAAATTACCGGATCCGCAGGCAGGATCAAACACCTTAATCCCCGCGATCCTATCCAGCAGCTTACGCAGACGCTTAGTTGAACCCTCCGCGGCCTCCAGCTGGGCCTTCAAATCATCCAGGAACAGCGGCTCAATCGTCTTCAAAATATTCGGCACACTCGTATAGTGCTGCCCCAGGTTAGCCCGCTGCCCCGCATCAATCACCGACTGGAACATGGAGCCAAAAATATCCGGGTTAATATCCCCCCACTGAAGAGCCCCCAACTCCAGCAGCAGCTCGCGGGCGCGCCTATTAAACACCGGCACGTACTGGCCCGACTGCACCGCAAACAGCCGCCCGTTCACGTACGGGAAACCGGCCGCCACCGCCGGCTTATCCTCCCGTGCCTCAGCATCCAAAGCAGCAAAAATCTGAGCGATCACCTCATGCGTGTCGCTACCGTCCTTCAGGGTGAGGGAACCCACCGCGTTCGTAAACTGGTTAGAGGTAAACACCTCCGTATCCTCAGCAAAAAAGCAGAACAGCAGGCGGGAGAAAAACGTGTTCAAGTTATGGCGGCTCTGCGGGGTCTCCTTCAGCGACGGGGTCACCTTCAGCAGCTCATCAAAAAGTACCGCCATCTTATCGGCAGCCTTCCGATCCGCGTGATGCTCCGAAATGTAGGTGGTCTTCTCCATGCCCGCCCATGGCAAGAAAAACGCCACATGCTGGCCAATCTCGCCCAGCAGGGTGCTCAGCGTCTCGCGGGTGCGCGTATCGTAAGCCAACAACCGGTGGTAGTCAGTTACCAGCACAAACCGCGGGCTATAGCGGGTCACATGCTCGGCGTCGGTCAGCTCACCCATCAGCTCCAGCAGCTCATCCGTGCTCGACTCGCGCGGCACCGGCCTAAAATACACCACGTTCTTCTGGGCCACCTCGCCCGCCTGCGGATCCCGGGCAACATTCAGATCCCCCTTGCGCAGGCGCGTAATACTACCGGCAGAACGGCCATACGCCGCCAACAAATCATACAGCAGCTCCTGACTAAAATATTTGCGCCCGGCCAGCGCACCCACGCGCTCCTCAAGCTCACGCACCGAAAGCCGCATTCTTCTCCCCCACATTCTCTACTGCACAAAGCCTACCGGCGGTACCTCGCCCACATTCAAGACTACCAGCAGCCGAAAGGACTGCACGCCCCCAATTCCGGGAGCGCACAGCCTTCCAAGTTCTGTACCAATATCAACAACTATTAATATTGCAAACAGAAATTATTTCAGTGACCAAACATCATATAGGGTATTTAGCATGTGCCTGTGGCGGGCCTCAACCACAGTGGGTGTCCACTCGGTTTCATTAATAACCTGTTCTGTCAGGGTGAAAATAATGGAATCCGACACAATTGAGCCAAATAAACCTCTTTTTTCTTCTCAAACTCAAAACCCTGCGCTTCTGTCCTCCTCTTTTTGCGGTTTAACGGCAGCAGATTACCCAGACGGTTAGTCCAGTACTCTACCGCTGGTTCAGTGAAGTTCTGAGACCAGCCGCTATCCGGGTCAGGGTGTTGTGGAAGGACATGCTCAATTGCAATTTTCTTATTGTTTGAGACTTCGTAGTGTCCGGCGGCAAGAGAGTTAAGGCGCATAAGTGTGTACCGGCATATATACTGCGGCTGTAGATAGATCTCGGTATTCAGCTGTTTCATCATCTCCTGTTTTTCTTCAGCAGACAGGTCAAAAGCTTTAGCTTCTAAACCGTCCCCATTGAGGAGCTGACGCAGGAGCTCAGCATATTTCGCCGCGCGGTAATTAGAATGTATCCTGCGGATTAATAGGCCAGCTACAAACCGCTCAAGCTTTTTCAGGAAATAGTTCAGGAAGTCCTTATCGCCTTCATATGCTTTAAAAGCCCATAACACCGCTGGACGCCACTCATTATTCGGCACCAGGTTAAGTTGATGGATCCACGAATTGATAGACTCCCAAGATTTTCAGGTAGCGGTGCGGTGAGCGTGTCTCAGCAGCCCCGCCATCTCACTAGTTAAGCATGTGTTCCGGGGCATAAGCCTAGCCAAAGCTAAGCAGACATAACGTGTGCAAAAGCACATACTGGAAGGATAGGAAATCACTGTGCCTTCATCACTAAGGAGATAAGACCCATGACAGTCGTATCGAACACGTCCGAAGCTCTAAACTCCCCCTACACCAGCGCCCTTGAGCATATGCTCGCTGAAACCCGCGCGCATGCCCTCGATTCCAGTGTCAAAGAAATTGACAGGCTCGCTATCGCGCACGACGCCTCGCACTACCTGCTGGTGCCCGCCGGAATCGTACGCCCCGATTCTGCGGAGGCGGTCGCCGATATTTTCCGCGCTGCCAGCGCCTTCAACCTGCCGCTCACCTTCCGCTCGGGCGGCACCTCTCTATCAGGGCAGGCAAGCGGCGACGGGCTGATGGTCGATACCCGCCGTAACTTCAAGAAAATTGAGGTGCTTGACGGCGGCAAAAGGGTGCGTGTTCAGCCTGGTGCCACGGTGATGGCGGTCAATAATATGCTGGCCCCCTACGGGTACAAGCTCGGGCCTGACCCGGCCTCATGGTCGGCATGCACTATCGGCGGGGTGGTCGCCAATAACTCCTCGGGCATGTCTTCCGGCACCGAATTCAACACCTACAACACGCTGGAATCTATGGTGTTCGTACTCCCCAGCGGAACCGTTATCGATACTTCTGCACCCGATGCCGATGCGCGCCTGCGCGCCCTCGAACCCGAGATTCACGAAGGGCTGCTGCGCCTGCGCAAGCGCGTGGTCGAAAACCCGGAATCGGTTGCGCGCATCCGCCAGCAGTACTCTATGAAGAACACCATGGGCTACGGCGTGAACTCCCTGCTGGATTACAGCACCCCGGTTGATATTCTGCAGCACCTTCTGATCGGTTCCGAAGGAACTCTCGGGTTCGTGGCGTCCGCAACCTACCGTACTCTGCCCATTCTTAAATTCGTCTCAACCGGCCTGCTCGTGTTCGACAACCTGCTGGATGCCACCCGTTCCGTGCCGGAGCTTGTGGCCAACCACCTGGCCACGGTTGAGCTTTGGATGCCACCAGTATTCGTGTGGCGCAGCGTACCGGGCAGGCGGCGGAGGCTCTTGCCGCCATTGATGTGCGCGAGCATGCTGCTCTTCTTGTGGAATTTCAGGGGAACTCAGAGCAGGAGCTCACCGACCTCGCCCTATCCGCCGCACCCATGTTTGATGCCCTCCCGGTGGTGTCGCCAGTCACCATGACCAGCAAACTTTCCGAACGTAACGCGCTCTGGGCTGCACGTCGCGGACTGTACACCACGGTCGCAGGCAACCGCCCCACCGGCACGAACGCGCTGCTTGAGGACGTGGTGGTCCCGGTGGACGTGCTCGGTACCACCTGCCGCGATCTGACCGCCCTCTTTGACGCCCACGGCTACCAGGATTCGGTGATTTTCGGGCACGCCAAAGACGGCAATATTCACTTCATGCTCAACGAGCAGTTCCGCGATGCCAAACAGCTTGTGCGGTACCGCGAATTCACCGAAGAAATGGTGCAGCTCATTTTGGAGGCTGACGGCTCGCTCAAGGCAGAGCACGGAACCGGGCGTATTATGGCCCCGTTCGTGCGCCGCCAATTCGGTGACGAGCTCTTTGAGGTCATGCGCGAAATTAAGCGCCTGATCGACCCGAAGGGCTTCTTTAAACCCGGGTGTGGTTCTCGCCGAAGAAGACACCGATTACGCCACCGACCTGAAAGTCGCCGAAACCGTTGAAGAGGAAGTCGACCGGTGCGTGGAATGCGGGTACTGCGAACCGGTGTGCCCGTCTAAGGATTTGACGCTGACCCCGCGCCAGCGCATTGTGCTGCGCCGCGAAATCGCTGCGGCAGAAGCTAATGGTGACACTAAACTTGCCGAGCGTCTGCGCCAAGAATACGAATACTACGGTGTGGATACCTGCGCGGTAGACGGCATGTGCGTTACGCGCTGCCCGGTGCTGATTAACACGGGTGATTTGGTGCGCCGCCTGCGTGCCGAGAACCAGGATGCGCTCGGTGCCGCCGGGTGGAAATTCGCCTCAAAACACTGGGGCACAATCGATAAAGTGGCGGGTAAAGCGCTCACGGCCGCAAAAATGCTGCCGTTCCCGGTGGTACGCGGAGCCACCGATATTGGCCGTAAACTCTTCGGCGAAGACTTGGTACCTGCCTATAAGAAGGGGCTGTCTGCCGGTGGCGCGCCGCGCGTGCCGCATGCGGAAGCGAACCCCGATATCGTGTTCTTCCCTGCCTGCGTGAATGCCATGTTCGGCGGTGTTGATGGTGAAGGTAAGCACGACCCGGTGAATGCGACCCAGGCGTTCATTCGCCTCTGCGAACGTGCGGGTGTGAAATACCGGGTTCCCGAAGGCATCGACCAAATGTGCTGTGGCACGCCGTGGAAGTCCAAGGGGTACACAGACGGCTACTCGATTATGAGTGACCGCGTACTCAAAGCACTGTGGCAGGCGACCGACGGTGGGCGCATCCCGATTGTGTGCGATGCTTCATCATGCACTGAAGGCCTTGAGGTGATGCGCGCGAAAGTTGCCGCCGCCCTAGAGCATAAAATCACGCACGGCTTGGGCGCGGGCGAAGCAGATTACGCTCAGCTGAAGCTGATTGACTCGGTGCAGTTCGCCGCCGATACGCTGCTGCCAAAACTCACGGTGTCAGCTCCCCTGCCGTCGCTGGCGCTGCACCCCACCTGCTCAATGACTCATCTGGGTGTGCAGCCAGCATTCGAGAAGATCGCAAACGCCATGAGCGAGCAGGTGTACGTTCCCAAGAACTGGGGATGCTGCGGTTACGCTGGTGACCGCGGCATGCTGCACCCCGAGCTCACGCAGAGCGCTACCCGTGCCGAGACCGCTGAGCTGAACGAGCACGAATTCGCCGCATATATGTCCTCAAACCGAACCTGTGAGCAGGGTATGACCGAAGCAACCGGCCACACCTTCCAGAACGTGCTGCAGCTTCTAGAGCGGGCCACACGGTAAACCCCTGTTGCGCACGTGATGCGCGTACACAAAAAGACGGTGCCCTCACATCGGTAGGATGCGGGGGCACCGTCTATAAGTGTGTGAAACTTACGCTGCGTGCTGGCAGGTTGAGCAGGCGCAGTCCTCGCATGCGCAGTTAGCGCAGGAGTCGCTGCAGTGAGCGCACTCGCACACGGCGTGGTTGCAGGTGGGGCAAGCGCAATCGGCGCAGGTGCAGTTAGCGCACAGGTCGTTGCAGTTGCCGCAGGAACAGGTGTTGCACTCGTCGTAGTGGCCATCGTGCTCACGGTGTGCGTGGCCATCGTGCAGGTAGTCCACGTGATCCAGGTGAATCACTGCCTGGTGCCCGCAGTTGGGGCCGTGGGTGTGAGCATGTGCCTCGGAGTGACGGTGCGGTGCTACGGTGGTCATGATTGCTCCTTAGTGTGGGCATGCACATCAGTAACGATGTGACTAATATGATGATCCTTCAAGCTGTATATGGTGGCCCTGCCCTGCTGCTGCCCCTCAATAACATGCGCTTCACGCAGAATACGCAGGTGGTGCGAGGCAAGCGGCTGGGAGATACCCAAGCATGAATGCAGTTCGCTAACGCTGTGTGGGCGCTCCACAAGATGATGGGCAATAGCTAGGCGTAACGGGTGGGCCAATGCTGAAAAAATAGCCACCGATGCGCCAAACTCATGTTCCCAATCTTTATGGGCTGAACCATTTTCCATAAAGACAACTTTATATAAAAACAGGTTTATATGTCAACCGTTGTCTGTTCCGCACAAAAATATTAACAACCCACCAGCGAAAACACCCCGCAGGTCAGCCCTCGGGGTGTTTTTCGATATAAAGCTCTGCCTGGAACCTACAGGGTCACGCCCAAACGAGCCGCCAAAATATCGCGGATTAGCTCAGCCCCGCCCACCGGTGCCGCCGCACCGGTGCTTGTCGTCTGGGCACGTGTGAGGGCATCAATAGCCCACGCATCCAGCGCTTTGAGCGCCTCGGGTGCGTTCAGATCATCCGCCAAATACTCGCGCACCTTATCTAGAGTCTTTACGGCGCCCTCAGTATCATCCCCGGTGGCTGCCGCAATGGCGTGGCGGTACGTCTCAAGGCGCGCATCCGCCTTATGCAGTAAGTCATCGGTCCAGAACCAGTCAGAACGGTAATGGTTATCAAGAATCGCCAGGCGGATCGCGTTCGGGTCAATACCGGCTGCACGCAGCTTAGAAACCAGCACCAAATTTCCGCGCGACTTACTCATCTTATGCCCGTCAAGACCCACCATGCCTGTATGCGCGTAGTGGCGGGCGTGCGACCGGTGATCCACCGCCCACGAATGCCCCGCCCCCAAATCATGGTGCGGGAACGTCAAATCTGAGCCGCCCGCCTGCACCGTCAGCGGCCCATTCACAAAACGGCGGGCAATCATAGTGCACTCAATATGCCAGCCGGGCCGGCCTGCGCCCAGCGCACCGGCCTCCCACGACGGTTCACCCTCGCGGGCAGCACGCCACAGCAGCGGGTCCAGGGCGTCACGTTTGCCCGGGCGGTCGGGGTCACCGCCTCGCTCCGCAAAAATGCTCAGCATCTCCTCACGGCTCATATGGCTCACCTGCCCCGGCGCCCACGAGTACCCTTCCTCATTCGCCGGTAGTGCCTGGGTCGCTTTCACATCCAGGTAAATATCCCCGTCAGGATGCTGCACACCCTTCTCGTCCATAAACCCCGGCACGCGGTACGCCAAGCCGCGCTCCAGCAAACCCTCAACCACGGGGAACAGCCAATCAATCGACTCGACCACCCCAACATAATGATCCGGCGGCAGCACATTCAAAGCCGCCATATCGGTGCGGAACAGCTCCGTCTGGTCTTCCGCAAGTTCCTGCCAGTCCACGTTCGTGGCGGTTGCGCGCTCCAGCAGCGGGTCGTCCACATCCGTAACGTTCTGCACGTAGGTCACCTCAACCCCGGCGTCCTGCCAGGCGCGGTTAAGCAGGTCAAAAGCCACATAGGTGGATGCGTGCCCCATATGCGTGGCATCGTACGGGGTGATACCGCACACGTACAGTCCCGCTTTCTTTGGTTCTTCAAGCTGAACCACGGTATTTGCGGCGGTATCAAAGATACGCGGTAGCGGCGCCGAACCGGGCAGAGAAACAGGGGCGGGCGCATCCCAAGCACGCATGAGCATCCTTTCAAAGGCATAAAAATATCACCTACAAGAATACCCGCTTGCGGCAAACCGCAAACGGGTATTTCTGTGCGCCAAGCGGCAAGCGAAATTCTAGGAGGAAATAACCCCGAACCCCAGGCCCAAGAAAATAAGCGCCGCAAGCAGAATACGGTACCACACGAACAAGCCGTACGAGTTCGACGAAACATACTTCAGGAACCAAGCAATCATTAGGTACCCCACGCCGAAAGCAATCACAGTTGCCAGCAGGGTGGAAGGAATACCGTAGTAACCGCCCGCCTCGTGCCCGGTAAACACTTTAAACGCCTTATACAGGCCCGAGGTGAACACCGCAGGCAGCGCCAGCAGGAACGAGTAACGTGCCGCCGCCTCACGGGTGTAGCCCATGAACAAGCCCGCCATGATCGTACCGCCAGAGCGGGAAACACCCGGGATCAGGGCGAGCGCCTGCGCGCACCCATACACCAGGCCGTGGCCCAAGGTAAGATCTTTAATCTTCCGCTGCTCCTTGCCGAACCGGTCAGCTAGCCCCAGGAACACTGCGAACACGATCAGCATGGTGCCAACAATCCACAGGGACCGGAAGGTGGAGTCAATGTAGTCTTCTAGAACCAGGCCGAGAATGCCAATGGGGATGGAACCGATAATGATGAGCCAGCCCATCCGCGCGTCCGGGTTGCTGCGCTTAACCCGGCCGGTGAGTGAGCCGAACCAGGCCGAAATAATGCGCACAATATCACGCCAGAAGTAGAGGAGCACAGCGGTTTCGGTGCCCAGCTGGGTGATCGCGGTGAATGCAGCGCCCGGGTCGGCTTTCTCGGGCAGCAGCTGCCCCACAATACGCAGGTGCGCCGAGGACGAAATTGGCAGAAACTCGGTGAGGCCTTGCACTAGGCCCAGAATAATAGCTTGAATCCATTCCACGCCTTCCAGCATACCCCACAGTGCCTATGAACTTTGAGAGCAGAAAATAGGGGTGTAAAGATTCTATGGTCTTTAGTGGTTGGGAAAATCGCTGAGGGCCGCCCGCCCACGTGCTTTCCTGGTGAGGGGTATCCCACACACTAAACGGTGGCCCCGGATGATCAGCAGGGGGTGCTTCTCAACCGTAGGCCACCGCTTAGTTGCAGGTGGTTTCTGCCTTCCCAGGCTACGCGCTCAGCTATACGTCACGCAGGGCGCGGTTTACCGCCGAGATCATGGCTTTCAATGCGGCGCGGGTGGTGGAGCTGTCGATGCCAATACCCCACAGCACACGCGTATCGACGGCTGCCTCAATGTAGCAGGCGGCGTTCGCTGCTGAGCTGGAGGAGAGGGTGTGCTCCGAGTAGTCCATGACCCGAATGTCTACGCCCTCAGCGCTGAGCACGTTCTGCAGCGCATCCACGGGGCCGGTACCGGTGCCGGTGCGGTTGTAGGTGCGGCCTTCAACGTTCAGGCTCACGCGTAGAGTGGTTGCCCCCGTATCCGCCGAGTCAATGTTAATCGACTCGATACGGTACTTACCCCAACGTTCCTGATCCTCAGGGGCGGGCAGGTACTCGTCCGTGAAAATGTTCCACAGCTTCTGCGGGGTCATCTCCCCGCCCTCAGTGTCGGTGCGTTCCTGCACGATCTGGGAGAACTCAACCTGGGCGCGGCGCGGCAAATCCAGCCCGTACTCGCTCTTCAGCAGGTACGCCACCCCGCCCTTGCCGGACTGCGAGTTCACGCGGATCACGGCCTCATAGCTGCGGCCCACATCGCGCGGGTCAATCGGCAGGTAGGGAACCTCCCACGTCACCTCGTCAATCGTTTTGTCCTGCTGTGCGGCTGATGCCTCAAGAGCCTCAAATCCCTTTTTAATAGCGTCCTGATGCGACCCCGAGAAGGCCGTGAACACCAGGTCACCGCCGTAGGGGGAACGCTCGTGCACGGGCAGCTGGTTGCAGAACTCAACGGTTTTACGGATCGAATCGATATCGGAGAAATCGATCTGCGGGTCAATGCCCTGCGTGTACAGGTTCAGCCCCAGCGTCACCAGGTCTACGTTGCCGGTGCGCTCACCGTTACCGAACAGGCACCCCTCAATGCGGTCTGCCCCCGCCAGGTACCCCAGCTCGGCTGCCGCCACGCCCGTGCCGCGGTCATTGTGCGGGTGCAGGGACAGCACAATGTGTTCACGGTTTTTCAGGTTGCGGTGCATCCACTCGACGGCGTCCGCGTAAACGTTCGGGGTGGCCATCTCAACAGTGGCGGGCAGGTTCACGATCAGCTCTTTACCGTCTACGCCCACACTAATTCGTCAGCGACAGCGTTGCATACGCGCGCTGCGAATTCCAGTTCAGTGCCGGTGAATGACTCTGGCGAGTACTCGTAGAGCACATTCGTGTTAGAGATCATCTGCTCTTCAAACTTCTTGCACAGGCGCGCGCCCTGTAACGCGATGTCCAGAACGCCGTCCTCATCACGCTGGAACACCACGCGGCGCTGCAACACGGAAGTTGAGTTGTAGAAGTGCACAATGGCGTTTGGGGCGCCTTCAATGGCCTCAAACGTGCGGGCAATCAGGTGTTCACGGCATTGCACCAGCACCTGGATTGTCACATCATTGGGGATGTGCCCGTCTTCGATGAGGGTGCGTACGAAGTCGAAATCGGTTTGTGAGGCTGAGGGGAAGCCCACCTCAATTTCTTTGTACCCCATGCGCACCAGCAAATCGAACATGGCGAGCTTACGCTCAGTGTTCATGGGGTCAACCAGGGCTTGGTTGCCGTCACGTAAATCAACGGCGCACCAGCGTGGGGCCTGTGTAGCGACCTTGTTCGGCCATGTACGGTCGGGCAAATCAACGGCGATCTGCTCGTGGAACGGACGGTACTTGTGCACCGGCATGGGTGAGGGAGTCTGACGGTTCTGCATATTCATTCCTGTGAGGTCTTGTGCCTAAGGCACGTGGTGGGTGCCGCAATATATTGCTGGAACGGGTGCGGCTCTTAGGTTAAGCGAACCCCGCCCCAGCAACTAAGGGTTAGAATCCTCACGCCGGTATCGTTCATACCTTTTACGCTACCACGCCGAAGAGCCGCCCACCCGCCACATACACCCCGCTTTCACTATGCGATACAAAAAAGCTGGGTGACGCGCTCAATATGCGCCACCCAGCTTTTCTACACGCTCGGGGTTATTGGCCCCAGCCCGCTAGTTGAAGGCGAAGGCGTGCTGGCAGGTTTCCTGATCAGCGGTCTGCCCGTTTGCGTTGCCCGCGATCTGCGCCTCCTGCTTCTCCATGGTCTCGCCCTTGGGGAAGTCGGTGCCAACGGTCACAGTCACACCGGTTGCCTCCGCGCTTTCAGAGACTCGGCCAATGTTGAGCTTAGCGGCAATCTCACGTGCCTCAGCCTCATGCCCGGCCGCGTAGGTGACGGCGGAGAACTGTGCAGCCTCAGCGGCGGAGGTGGGGGCCACGTTCGTGTACCCCAGCCCGCTCACTACCTGGCTAATAGCCGCGCCGCGTCCCTCCAGGTTGGTTGCGTTCACCACGGTAACGTTTGTGGAGTGGTCAGCCGGTGCGCTCTGCGCCTTGGGCTGCTCCTGTGCTGCGGGGGCGGCCTTCTCCACCTTTAGCGACTGGTCATCCTGCAGGCGTTTGAAGACGGAGTCTGCTTCGGAGGTAACTTGCAGACGGTTATTGTCTTGGCTCCACGGCTCGGTGGGCACGGTAGCGAACACCACCTGCGAGAGATCCACGCCGCCTAGGGTGCCGCCGATACCGACCAGCTCGTTAATATTGCCCAGGCCCTTATCCACGGTCACGTTCTGGGTGATAGCCTCGGCAATATTCACCATCCGCGAGGGGTTAGACAGGGTGCCTTCGGCTTTCACCTTACGCAGCAGGGCCGCCATGAACCCCTGCTGGGCTTGAATACGACCAATATCGGAGCCGTCACCAAAGCCGTGGCGTGAACGCAAGAATGCGAGCGCCTGCTCGTCCTCAACAGTTGACCGGCCGGCGGGAAGTTTCAGGTTGGTGTACTCGTCATCAATCGGCTTATCCACGCACACCTCAACGCCGCCTACAACCTTCGACAGCTCTTTCACGGCGTTGAAGTCGACCAGCATGAAGTGGTCAATTTGCACACCGGTGAGTTTACTGATGGTCGCCACAGTGCAGCCTGGGCCGCCCCGCCCCAAAGACTCGTTAATCTGTACGCCGTCCTCAGCGGGGTAAACTTTGCCGTCAGGGTCGGTGCATTTAGGAATGGACACCATCAAGTCACGCGGGAATGAGAGCACGTTTACGTTCTTACGGTCTTTGCTGATGTGCAGGAGCATCATCACGTCAGCGCGGGCGGCTTTGCCGTCGTCTTCACCGTATGAACCGTCGGTACCGGCACGCGTGTCTGAGCCAATCACCAGGATGTCGAGTGCGCCGTTCTCCAGCGCCCCCCTGGTAGTCACCAATGTTTAGCTCATTGGTGTGCAGGTTAGCGCGTAGACGTAACGCGATGGCGCCGCCGAAGCCTAACACGACAAGTAGCATACAGGCGCTGAACAGGGCGATCCACTTATTGCGTGCAGACTTCATGATGCTGCTGCGCATATGGCGGCCGCTGCTGATCATAGGAGGTTTTTCTGTCATACCTTCTTGCTTTCTGCGGTGGGTTCAGGCGAGTACTAGAAACCGAGGCGGTTTAGTGCCCGCGGGTCAGACTGCCATTCTTTGGCGACTTTCACGTGGATGCCCAGATACACGCGGGTGCCGAGCATCGTTTCGATTTGTTCGCGTGCTTTCGCACCAATTTTACGCAGGTTTGACCCGCCTTTGCCGATAATGATGGCTTTTTGCGAGTCGCGCTCGACGTAAAGATTAACGTGAACATCAAGGAGAGGGTTGTGTTCAGGGCGCCCCTGGCGAAATTCCATTTCTTCAACAGTAACAGCTATCGAATGGGGCAGTTCTTCGCGGGCGCCTTCAAGAGCTGCCTCACGCACAAGCTCTGCAATGAGCGTGGCTTCTGGCTCGTCGGTGAGCTCCCCTGCGGGGTAAAGAGGCGGGGATGTGGGAGTGTAACTGGCCAGCAGGTTAGCGACCGCATCCACCTGAAAATCTTGTACCGCTGAGACCGGGATAATATCTGCCCATCCGCCTTTACCGTCCACGGGCAGAGGTTCTTCCTGTACGGTTCCTGCCGCGCGGCGTGCTGCCGGGCCGCTGCCTTTGGCGAAAGGAACGGCGTCGTTTTTACGCGCCTTTTTGGAGCCGCTCCCCTGCTTGGTGCGGTGTGTTGCTCGTTGAGCGCGGCTGGCGCGCTCTGCGCTCATGACTTCTTCGCCTAGCGCCTGAACCGCTAGAAGCTGTTCGGTGAGCTGCTCATTTCCCACCGTGTCGGCTTTGGTAACGATCGCCACCACAGGCTTATTGCTGGCGGCCACAAGCTGCGAGGCGATGTACCGGTCGCCGGGGCCGATTTTCTCGTTTGCGGGGATGCAGAACCCGAGCACATCCACCTGTGAGAGGGTTCCAGCCACCAGGTCGTTCAGCCGCTCCCCCAATAGTGTGCGGGGCCGGTGAATACCGGGGGTGTCAATAAGGATCAGCTGGTAGTCGTCCTTGTGCACAATACCGCGGATGGTGTGACGTGTGGTTTGCGGACGGTTGGAGGTGATCGCCACTTTCTGCCCCACCAGGGCGTTAGTGAGAGTGGACTTCCCCGCGTTGGGGCGTCCCACCAGTGACGCAAACCCGGATCGGAAACCCTCCGGGTAGCTAGGTAAGGGCGCTGTAAGGTCGATGTCCATTAATTCCTCCATGATGTAAGTGAAAATTCTATAGAGTGAGCCTGAAAATTATCTGTGAACCAGCTGCGAGGGTGTTTGTTTACCTCAGGTTTATTGCACACCTGTTCCGCATCATGCGCGGGGTGCGGGGCTATTCGTCGGTCTCTTCATGTGAGTGGTTCTGTTCGGGCTCATGTGGGGGCTGTGCCCACACGAGCAGCGTGTCGATCTGGTGGCGGCGCCCGCCAGCGCTTATCGCCCGAATGTGGATACCGTTAACTGTCACTTCAGCACCGACAATGGGTACTTTCCCCAGGTTTTTGGCGAGCAGACCGCCGACGGTGTCTACTTCTTCGTCCTCTAGGTTAATACCGAAAATCTCCCCTAACTGTTCAACCCCCAGCCGGGCGGACACTTTGAAACTGCCGTCTTCTTGCAGGGCGTAGTCGGGCTTCTCGTTATCGTACTCGTCGGAGATGTCCCCCACCAGCTCTTCAATAATGTCTTCTAAGGTGATCATTCCGGCGGTGCCGCCGTACTCATCCACCACAATGGCAACGTGGGTAGATTCACGTTGCATGCGGCGCAACAGGTCCAGTGCCGGCTTCGACTCGGGCTCAAAATGTGCCGGGCGCATGAGTGAGATGATGGTGGGCTCCTCGCCGCCGTGGGCGCTATCGGCGGTCGCCAGGCGGGCCCGCACCGCATCTTTAAGGTACAGAATACCCAGAATGTCGTCGGTTGATTCACCGATCACAGGCATCCGGGAGTAGCCGGAGCGAAGAAACAGCGTGGTGGCATTTTTGAGGGTTTCGCCTGCCTCAATGGTGAGCATGTCGGTGCGGGGCACCATGATGGAGCGGATACGCGTATCGTCCATCTCAAAAACAGACTGCACGATCTGCGCCTCATCGCCCTCAATGGTTTCAGCCTCTGAGGCGCGGTCCAGAAACTCACGCAGCTCCTCCTGAGCGAAACTCCTTCGGGTGCGGCCGGGGTGCGCCGGGGTGAGAATACACGCACCAGCACATCTAAGGCACGGGTGATAGGCCCCAACAGCAGCGCCGTGTAATAGGTGGGTGCTGCGAGCATTTTCAGCACGGCCACAGACCGGTTACGCCCCGTAGCACGCGCCCCCACACTCAGCAGCGGGTACCCCACCAGGGACACCACCCCAAGAGTGAGCACCGCCGCAACACTGTGCTGGTCAATCAGCTCAAGGATCGCAAGCATCGTCGTCAAACTAGCGATGGCGGTGCTGAGGATACGCGCTAACCGTAGCGGGTGCGTGTACCTCTCAGATTCTCCCCCGGTGGCGTGCTCAAGCACCCGCGCCAGCCGCGTGTGCGGGCGTTTGAACGCCAGCTCTTGGGCTTCCTGGTGCGGTAAATAGGTGAAAGCAGTCTCGGCTGCGGTAATGGTGTACGCGCAGGTGGCCGCAAGTACCGCTGCGGAAAGCAGAAGTAAGAAAGTCACGGAAGGGTCCTCAGTGGCGGGTCTCGACGGGGGCGGGACGGCCCAGGAACTCTTCAAGGATGCTGCGCTGAATACCGAACATCTCGGCCTCTTCCGCAGCGGTACCGTGGTCATACCCTAAACAGTGCAGGATCCCGTGCACGGTAAGCAGGCACAGTTCATCAAGGGTTGAGTGCCCGGCCTCGGCGCCTTGGCGTGCAGCCACCGGGGGGCAGAGCACAATATCGCCCAGCATCCCCGTAGCTGGTTCGGTGTCCGTGCCGGGGGTCAGCTCATCCATGGGGAAGCTCATGACGTCGGTAGGTCCCGGGAAGGTCCATCCATTCAAGGTGTATCCGCTCCATCTCACGCTCATTCACAACAGCAATGGAGAGGTACGCACTCTGGCTGACCCGCATCCGGTTAAAGGCGTGCTCAACCAGCCGGGTCAGTACCGCAATGTCAACAGCTGCGAAAGACTCCCGAACCAGCGCATCGGCTTCTGGCCCGGTACCGGTGTCTGGCTCCTCAATCTCAAATTCTAGCTCCGCCACTGGTTAAGCCTCCTTACCGGTTCCGGGAGTCTCGCGCCCGGCCCCAGCTGGGGCATCCCCGTTAATACCAGCACGATCCAGCAGCTTCTCAGCCGCCGCCTCAATCGTGGCACGCTTGACCTTCCGGTTACGTTTGCGTTCCATCGCCTTCTGGTCTTCACCCCACCGGTCGTAAGCTGAGACAATATTCGACACTAAAGCGTGACGCACCACATCTGAGGATTCAAGGACACAGAATTGAATGTCCTCAACGCCCTCAAGAATATTACGCACCTGCTTTAAGCCGGAGGCCTGCCCGCCCGGCAGATCAACCTGGGTCACGTCCCCGGTAATGACCATCTTCGACCCAAAACCCCAGGCGCGTGAGGAACATTTTCATCTGCTCCGCGGTGGTGTTCTGGGCTTCGTCCAGAATAATGAACGCATCATTGAGGGTACGCCCGCGCATATACGCCAGCGGGGCCACCTCAATTGTGCCCGCCTCCATGAGCTTAGGGATTGTCTCAGGCTCCAGCATATCGTGCAGCGCATCGTACAGGGGCCGTAAGTACGGGTCGATCTTATCGTTCAGGGTGCCCGGCAGAAACCCCAGGCGCTCCCCCGCCTCCACAGCGGGGCGGGTCAGAATAATACGGTTCACCTCGCGGGACTGCAGCGCCTGCACCGCCTTAGCCATCGCTAAATATGTTTTACCCGTACCGGCTGGGCCAATACCAAAAATGACGGTGTTCGCATCGATCGCATCCACATACTTCTTCTGGTTTATGGTTTTGGGGCGGATTGTGGTTCCCCGCGTTGACAGGATGCTCGCCGATAGGGAACGGGCGGGATCTTTTAGCTCATCGGTGAGCATACCCATGAGGCGGTGAATGACCTGCACCGTAATTTGCGTATCGTGGCTGGCTAATACCCGCAGCTCATTGAGCAGTTTAGCGGCGGTGTTCACCGACTCAGACGGGCCGGTAATCAGCAGGTCAAGCCCTTTAGGGTGCACGCTGATGCTCTCAAAATAGTCCTCAATCAGTGACAGGTAGGCATCCTGCGGCCCGAGCACCGCCACCATCTCTGCGGCGCTCTTAAAAGACACTGTGCGGGCCGTTGAAAGCGGTCGGGAGGTAGTTGTCATATCAGCTCCTTGGCTAGTGTATAAACCTTAAGTATAGCCGTGCTTACCACCTGCCCAGGGCAATATTAACGGCGCATAACCCTGCGGATCCTGCGGTTGAGGAACGCAGCACCTCGGTACCCAAAAGGGCCAGGGATGCGCCCGCCTGCGTGAACATCTCAACTTCACGTTCGCTGATGCCCCCTTCGGGCCCGACCACCAGGTAAATCTCACCCAACCGTTCCCCGGCGCTTTGCCCCAGTAGAGCGGTGAGGCGTTCACTCGCCTGCTCATGCAGTATAAAAACCGCCGCCCCCTGTGCGGTCACCTCGGCAATAAGCTCCGCAAGCTCGGGGGTCGAGTGCAAATCGTATACGGTGGGGATACGGGAACGGCGGGACTGTTTCGCCGCAGCCACAACGGTATTCCGCCATTTCGTGTGAGCCTTAGCGGCCCGTTCCCCTTTCCACCGCACAATTGAGCGGTCTGCACCCCACGGCACAACCCCTGTGGCACCCAGCTCGGTGGCTGTCTCAATGGCCTGCACGTCGCGCCCGTCCTTAGCGAGCGCCTGCACCACATACACCTCCAGGGGGTTCTTATCATGTTGAATCTCAATGATACGCACCCTGATACCGCCGGCGGTTGTTGCTTCAACGGTGCCTAATGCCCGCCGCCCCTGCCCGTCAGCGAGGTCGATGCGTTCACCGTTCTCAACACGTTTCACCTTCGCGTGGTGCCCTTCGGGGCCGGTAAGTTCGAAGTCCGTCCCCGGGGTGAGCGGGTCAAACTCCTGCGGTGCTATGTAGAAAACGGGTGCGCTCATCGTGCCTTCCTGGGTTAAACAGGCGGGTGGCCGCCTTCGGCAGGGGCCACCCACATCTGTGCGTTATTTGAATTGCTCTTTGAGCTTGGAGAACAGCCCGTGTTTTTGTTTCACGTGGCTGCCTTCCTGCAGGTTCTCCCCCCGCAGTTCGGCGAATTGCCGCAGCATGGTGCGCTGCTCCTCATTCAGGTTGGTGGGGGTGGTGACCTGGATACGTACCCGCAGGTCACCGCGGCGGTCCTCATGCAGGCGGGCTGCACCCAGCCCGGGTAGGGTGACGGTGTCTCCGCTTTGGGACCCGGCGGGGATGTTGACCTGCTGCTGTCCGTCGAAAGTTTCCAGCGGGATGACGGTGCCAAGGGCGGCAGCCACCATGGGCACGTTCACGGTGGTGAGCAGGTCGTCACCTTCACGGTTAAAGTACTTATCGGATTTGATCCTCAAATCAATGTAAAGGTCGCCGTTCGGTCCGCCGTTGAGGCCAGCCTCACCCTTGCCGCGCAGGCGGATGCGGGCGCCGTCGTTCACCCCGGCAGGCACGGTGAAGGTAACCGGTTCATTGGCCCTGACCCGGCCTTTACCGCTGCATTCGGCGCAGGGGTGCTTAATGACGGTGCCGTACCCGTGGCAGGTGGGACATTCAACCTGCTGCATGACGGTTCCAAGGATGGACTGCACCCGGCGCTGCATGTACCCCTGCACCGTGGCAGGTGTCGCATGTTTCAGGGTGCGTGTCGGGGGCGGTGCCTTCACCCTGGCACGACTGACAGGTGACAGCGGTTTTAAGGTCAATAGTTTTTTCTACACCGAACACGGCATCGCGCAGGCTGATGGAGACGTTAATAAGAGAATCTTGGCCCTGGCGCACGCGGGAGGCAGGCCCGCTCTGCTGACCGCCGGTGAACATGTCAAAGAGGTCTTGGAAACCGAACCCGGCACCACCAAACCCGCCGAATCCGGCGCCCCCGAACCCTCCAGCGCGTCCTTGCTCGTCGCCAGTTGCATCGTAGATACGGCGTTTCTCGGTGTCTGAGAGCACCTCATAGGCGAGGGTTACTCGTTTAAATTCTTCGGCGGCATCAGCCGAAGGGTTCACATCGGGGTGTAGCTGGCGTGCCTTCTTACGGTACGCCTTTTTAATCTCTTCGGGGCTGGCGTCTTTGGAAACGCCCAGGGTTGCGTAGTGATCGCTCACGTGCTTGTTTATCCTTGTTATCTTTCAGAGGCCGATTACGCGGCGGTTGGTGTGTTGCACAGTGCCCGCGGTTGAACATTGTAGCGGATACATCCCATACGCACTCAATGCGGAGGTTATGCGCAGCATGAGTCACTTACATCGGTGGTTCCCCTTAGCTGTGGGGCGCACCAGTTGCCGGTCATAGCGTGGGGCGCCGTAGGGCAGGCACTCATACCGTAGTTTATGCTACCAGCTACCGCCCAGTGCGCAGACAGCCTTTCGCCCACGGCGAGTTATCGGTTCCCTTAGAATGGGAGGGTTCACCACACGAGCATGGGAGGCACTATGAGCGAGCGTTACGGCTGGGGCGCGCAAGATATTACCAGTGATGCGATGAACCGTCGCCCACCGGCCCCGCGTCAGATACCGCTGCAGCGCGGCCTGCTTCTTGAGGACACCCAGAGCGGTTGGGTGGGTGAGGTGGTACGTGCCGAACGTATCGGGGGTGAGCTGGTGTTCGGCCTTGAAGACGCGCGCGGGCGTGTACGTAATTTCCCCCTCGGGCACGGTTACCTGCTGGAGGGCGAGCCTATTGAGGTCATCGCCCCGGCTGCCCGCAAAGCGCCCGCGAAGAAAATTTCGCGGTCCGGTTCTATCGCAGTGCAGAACGCCCCCGCTCGGGTTGCCCGCGCCTCCCGCATCTGGGTTGAAGGAACGCATGACGCGGAGCTGGTTGAGAAAGTGTGGGGCCACGATTTGCGGGTGGAAGGCATTGTGGTGGAGCCGCTGCACGGCGTGGACGACTTAGCTGCCGCCATCCGGAGCTTTAGCCCCACACCGGGGCGCCGCCTGGGCATTCTGGTGGACCACCTGGTTGAGGGCACCAAGGAGCAGCGGATTGTTGCTGAGGCGTTGGCTGTTCCAGGTGCGGCTGGGAACGTCAAAATTGTGGGGCACCCTTTTATTGATATTTGGCAGGCTGTGAAACCCGCAAAACTCGGGGTTAAAAACGTGGCCCGCAGTGCCGCACGGGGAAGACTGGAAGAAAGGTACGCTCCGTCGGTTAGGTCAGCCGCACGCCACGCAAGAAGATGTGGCGAACGCCTGGAAGCGCATCCTATCTCGGGTGGATTCATACACGGATCTCGATCCGGCCCTGCTGGGTCCAGTGGAGTCCCTCATTGATTTTCTGACCGAGCCGGGGTCCTAGAAAGCAGCTTCAAGGTGCCGCAAATAGCCTCCCACAAGGGAAGAAAATCAAAAAATTTTCTCAAAAACCCGCTGTCAATGTCTCGCAACGGTTATTTAGGGCTCCCAAACCCGGTACAATAAGCTTGCTACCACCCACGATTCTGCGCGATGGTAGCCACTATACAAAACGCTCAAACAATACACAGGATACTCGTGACTCACAATACTCAGTCGGCAAGTTCTGAGCTTTCCGAAGCTAAAGAACGTACCATTGCTTCTTTTGCGCACTTCGGCGGCATCCTCGGGTTTCTTCCCTCCGCCGCGATCTATCTCAAGTACCGCGGGCGTGGCACAGGGTTCGCTGAGCAAGAGGCGCGTGAAGCGATGGACTTTACTCTCGTTCCCAGTATCGTCATTCTTGTTTTTATGGTGGCCAGTCTGATCCCGAACATCGGGAATGTTGCTTTACCCGCTGCCGCGCTCGCCTGGATTTTCATGGCGATTGGGGCAATGCTTGGCGGGTCGAAAGCGTCTAAAGGGTACGCGTACACGTACCGTTTCACCCCGCGCCTGCTGGAGAAATCGTACTTCGATAAGAACTAGAACCCCGATACTTTTACTATTGCTGCCTTGATACCCGGGCGGCTCTGCTCGAGGTACAGTTATGCCATTGTGTGGCAGCATATCAAAAGCATAGGTACAACGTGCCAACAGGCACCGCATATTGGGTGTAGATGCAGCTGTGGGCCTCCGACACCGGAGACCCACAGCCGTATTCACTCAACTTCAGCAAGGAAGTTATGTTTTTGAAATCTTAAACATAACTCACCCCGCCGGGTACAGTTTATCTAACATTCAATCTGATGTCTAACAGATTCGATGAACTTCCATAAGGTTAAACCTTAAATATAATCATTAGGTGCTGTGATCAATCTCTGGGAGTAGTTCACGGGTCACGGCATCTCCCAGAAGCCTGCCGCGTAGCGTAAGACGCACCCGCGCTTGAGAATCCGGTTCTGCGTTTGCGGTCAGAGCCTCTGGCTCAATCAGCCCCTGAGCTATCAGCCATCGCAGCGAAGCCCCGAGTTCTTGAGGGTCGTGCACCGCCAGCAGCTCACGTACCGGCAGCCCCTCCCGCACCCGAATCATGAGCATAATCGTCTCAAACGCCCGGGTGGGGGCATCCAGAATCTCACGCGCAGCTGCCGGGGACTGCCCGGCCCGTACACGGTGCGCATAAGGAACAGGGTGTTTAAGGTTCCACCACCGGGTACCGTTAAGGTGCGAATGGGCCCCCGGGCCAATTCCCCACCAGTCCTGGTTACGCCAGTACGCCAAATTATGGTCGCTGCGGGTCTGCGGCGATGAGGAATAATTCGACACCTCATACCAGCTGTACCCGGCGTCGGTGAGATACTCCTCCGCGAGCAGGTACATATCGGCCATCAGGTCGTTATCTGGCATGGTGTAGTCGCCGCGCCGGATCTGTGCGGCAAGTTTGGTACCATCCTCGACAATGAGCGAGTACGCCGAGATGTGGTCGGGCCGGTACGAAATTGCGGCTTTCACGCTGCGCCGCCACTGTTCCAATGTCTCACCGGGCGAACCATAGATCAGATCAACCGAGACCTGCAGGCCAGCTTCTTGTGCCCATGCAACAACTTTGGGAACATTCGCGGGGGTGTGGGTACGGTCAAGCACCTGCAGCACCTCAGGAACTACGGACTGCATGCCGAAGGAAACACGCGTGAATCCCCCTTCCTTGAGGGCGAACAGATCGTCACGGGTCACCGAATCCGGGTTAGCTTCGGTGGTGATTTCAGCGCCCGCTTTGATTCCAAAAACATCCGCTGCGGCCTGCAGAATACGCACCAGATCTCGCACGGGAAGTTCGTGGGCGTGCCACCGCCGAAGAACACCGTGTGCAGCGGGCGCCTTGCCACCCCGGATGCTTCAAGCGTTCGGGCGGCAAAGAGAATCTCGGCAATGGCATCGTCTGCGTAAGTGCCCAGCCCTATCCCGTCACCGAAATCTTCGGTGGCGTACGTGTTGAAGTCGCAGTACCCGCACCGCACCGAACAGAACGGAATATGCACATAGAGGCTGAAATCACGGCTCTCACAGCCCCGGGCGGAGGACGCGGGTATACGCCCATCACGAGGCGCGGGCGCGCCAGAGGGCTGTGCGGGTGCCAAGCGGGGTGCCTCCTCACCAAGTATCGTATGAGTCTTTTTGCGGGATAGGTGCGTTTAAGTCATACGGGTAGAGCTTTACCGCGCGGGAATTCTCACGCAGCAACAGCCCTACCCGTGTTCCACACTGTATCGGCTACTTTTTCTTGTCTTTCTTCTCTTTCTCTTCACCCGAAGAAAGAGCGGCAATAAACGCCTCTTGCGGCACCTCAACACGGCCGACCATCTTCATGCGTTTCTTGCCTTCCTTCTGCTTTTCCAGCAGCTTGCGTTTACGCGAAATATCGCCGCCGTAGCACTTCGAAAGCACGTCTTTGCGCATCGCACGGATATTCTCACGGGCAATAATGCGGGAGCCAATGGCAGCCTGGATAGGCACCTCAAACTGCTGGCGGGGTATGAGTTCACGCAGCTTACCGGTCATCATCACACCGTATGAGTACGCCTTATCGCGGTGGGTGATGGCCGAGAACGCATCCACTTTCTCGCCCTGAAGAAGGATATCGACCTTCACCAGGTCAGCCTCTTCCTCGCCGTCAAACTTCCAATCCAGCGATGCGTACCCGCGAGTACGGGACTTAAGCTGATCGAAGAAGTCAAAAACGATCTCGGCCAGCGGCAGGCGGTACCGCATCTCAACACGGTCTTCAGACAGGTAGTCCATGCCACCCATCTGCCCGCGGCGTGACTGGCACAGCTCCATAATTGCACCAATGTAATCGCTGGGAGCAATAATCGTACACGCCACCATCGGTTCACGAATGGTAGCGACCTTACCCTCGGGGAATTCGCTCGGGTTCGTCACACGCTTTGCATTACCCGCTTCGTCTACCACATCGTAAATAACGTTAGGGGCGGTCGAAATCAGGTCGAGATTGAACTCGCGTTCCAGGCGCTCCCGCACGATCTCAAGGTGCAGCAGCCCCAAGAACCCGCAGCGGAACCCGAACCCCAGTGCCGCAGAGGTTTCCGGCTCATAGATGAGCGCAGCATCGTTAAGTTTGAGCTTATCGAGAGCATCACGCAGCGCCGGGTAGTCTGAACCGTCGATGGGGAACAGCCCCGAGAACACCATCGGTTTAGGATCCTCATAGCCGCCCAGCGACTCCTCCGCCGGTTTATGGGCACTTGTGACGGTATCACCCACGCGGGACTGGCGCACGTCCTTCACACCCGTGATAAGGTACCCCACCTCCCCCACGCTCAGGCCCTTCGAGGGGATGGGCTCAGGGGAAATGACGCCGATCTCCAATAGGTCATGTTCAGCACCAGTAGACATCATCTTGATTTTCTGGCGCGGCTCCAGTCTGCCGTCTACCACACGCACATAGGTGACCACACCGCGGTATGAATCGTACACGGAGTCGAAAAATCATGGCGCGGGCGGGCGCGTCCGCCGTACCCTCGGGAGCGGGAATACCCTCAACGATACGGTCCAGCAGAGCCTCCACACCCTCACCGGTCTTACCGGAGACCCGCAAACTTCGTCAGGCTCACAACCAATAAGGTGCGCCAGTTCTTCGGCATACTTATCGGGCATCGCGGCGGGCAGATCAATTTTATTCAGGACAGGGATGATGGTGAGATCATTTTCCATCGCCAGATACAGGTTAGCGAGGGTCTGCGCCTCAATACCCTGCGCCGCATCCACCAGAAGCAGCGCACCCTCGCACGCGGCAAGCGAGCGAGAGACCTCATAGGTGAAGTCCACGTGGCCGGGCGTGTCAATCATATTCAGCGCATAGGAGGTGCCCTCCACCTCCCACGGCATACGCACCGCCTGAGATTTAATGGTGATACCGCGCTCGCGCTCAATGTCCATGCGGTCAAGGTACTGCGCCTTCATATCGCGCGGGGCAACCACACCGGTTGCCTGGAGCATACGGTCAGCGAGAGTGGACTTGCCGTGATCAATATGCGCAATAATGCAGAAGTTGCGAATAATCGCGGGGTCGGTGGCCGCCGGGACGGGCGGGTTCTTCGACAGAGGAGCCACTCGCTTCAATCCTTTCAAGGGTGTTCGCCACAGATAATAGGCATAGCCATCTAACATTTTCCCATGTTTAGAGCGGATGCGCGAACCAACGCCGGGTGGGAGGCGTCCCACCACCCACGCAGCAGTTCCGCGCAGCTGCCCGCTGGCCGGTGGCTGTGCTACTGCGGCTGCGAGCAGGTATTAACCAGCTCCCCAATCCCCTCAATACGGGTTACCAAAGTTTGCCCCGGCTTCAGCCACCGACGCGGGTGATACGACAGCCCCACACCCGCCGGAGTTCCGGTGAGAATCACATCGCCCGGCTCAAGCGTCATAAACGTTGACAGGTAAGAGAGCAGCTGCGCCGGGGTGAACACCATATCGGCGGTGGTGCCGCTCTGGCGGATTTCCCCATCCACCTCACAGCTCATGGCCAGACCAGCCGCAGGATCCACCTCATCCAGGGTGACGATGACCGGGCCGAAAGGGGTCATCCTATCCCAGTTCTTCCCCTGAAACCACTGGCTGGTGCGGCCCTGCCAGTCCCGTACCGAGACGTCATTCGTGACCGTATACCCCAGAAGCCCCTCCAGCGCTTGCTCTTCACACACACCGCTCATACTCTGACCCACCACCAGCCCAAGCTCAACCTCCCAGTCGATTTTAGTGCTCTGGGCGGGCATACGAATCTCATCACGCGGGCCGATTAAAGCGTTAGCGTATTTAGCGAAAATCGCGGGATACTCAGGGAGCTCAAACCCCATCTCAGCGGCGTGGTCCCGATAGTTCAGCCCCGCGCAGATCACTTTACCGGGGCGGTCAATCGGTTGCACAAATTCAGCGATTCCCACAGCTGCATCCCGTGCCCGAGCGTAGTCGCCCCATTTTCACGCATAATAGCGAGCGCATTCTTGGGGTCCCCGAAATTCAGCCGGTAGCGCCCATAAAACTGCAGCAGCGGTCCGAGCTTGGCGGGGAACTCATACACAGTCTGCTCGTGCAGGCAGACGGCGCGGGTACCTTTCTGGTCTTTAATCTGTGCCCAACGCATGGGTTCCTTCCGGGTTGGTGGTATGTTCAGCGTATGTATCGGAGTCTAGCAGGGTGAGCAGGTTCGTATCAGGTTCCAGTACGCTCTTATCGTTATTTTTAATGTTCCCGATACGGCTGCTAACCTGCCGCACACGCCATTGGGCTGCCTGAGGGTAGGCGGCGTGCTGAAGCTGTTCCAGAGCAGTACGAGCATCGTGCAGGTCGCTCACGCCCATTGTAGGCATGCGACTATCTTTAGGGGTGCCGGCTACACGCCCCGACCCCAACCATACGTCAAGGGTGCTCGGTTGTCCGTTGACGGCAGCAGGGTTGAGCGGCAGCGGCATTCGCTCGTGAATGTACCCAAGTTCCCGTAAAAGCGGTGAGCCGTCTTGCCCGGTGTAAGAGCGCGGTGAAGCCATCGTGAGGATTGTGAACGTCAAAAGCCACTGGCCGGTTTGCGGCTCATACCCTCCACCGGTTAACGCTTTTGCTGATACCGGGTTTATCTTATGCCAGGCGTACAGCCCCGCCAGGTACAGGTACTGACCGGGCGGACCGATACGCTGCGGTATTATGTTCTTTAACAGTGCCTCGGGCCGTGACGGTGCTGCCTTGTACACCCCATTCGTAGTAGCCACTGGTGGGTATTGCACAGTGCCCGGTGACGGCAGGACGGGCATAGCTTGCTTTCTCAAAAAGGGTTTCACTGCGGGCGTTGAAGGTAAGGGCGGGAGGTTTAGGGTCTTCGTCCCAGGGGTGCCAGTCGGGAATTAGACCCCACCGGGCACGGTATATTTCCGGTAGGTTCCGCTTGTGTCTAGGGTGGATACCCCCAGCCGGTGCACGCCGGGGCGGCTCGGAGCATCTGGCAGCTGCCCCTGAGCGGTACGGGTTACGCGGCGGTTCAGCAGGATTGGGACCTGCTGGGTGGGCGCAATATTCCACGAGGTAAAAGGCTCCGTGAGCGGCACCCCACCCAGGGAGGTGCCGTAGTGCGCCTCAAGCCCGTACCGGCCGCACATTAGCGGAACCCGTTCTGCGCGTATACGTCAAGGATGGCGTCTTCCAAATCCTCCATGAGCAGTGCCGGATTGGCTTCTTGTGCGGCGCCGATGGTTGCCGGATCAAGCGGCAGCCCCAGTGCTGCATAGACACGCTCGGTGACAGACCGCAGTGGAGCCGAGTCGGCGACCACGATGCCTGTGCTAAACCACCAGGCACCAGAGACAACGCGCTGGGCGGTACCAACCAGTTTTATACGTTCTCCAGCACGTTCGCCTCTAACCGGGCGTGCACCGAAAATTCGCCGGGGCAGTATTCTCCGGGTATCTCCCCCACGGCTGCGTCCACACCAACATCTTGTAGTGCCCGGGCAAAAAGCTCGCCGAAAAGTTTGTAGCGTAGGTTGCTGCCGGTTTTCGCATCGTCAGCTGGCTGAAAATGGTCGATGACCAGGCACCCCGGGTGGTAGGCTGCCGCATGCCCACCAACTTTGCGGACGAGCACGTTAAAACCCATGTTTTTGCAGGCGGTAACGGCTTGGGCAAAGCCGGGGTTGAGTTCGTCACGGCGTCCAAAGGCAACGGTGGCTTCGGGCTGGTAAATGCGCAAAGTGGCGTTTCGGCGCCGGTGCGCAACCTCACGCAGAATTGTGAGTGTCTCGTCGTAACGGGCAATGATTCCACCGGCTGTTTCACCGGTTTCGCGTAGGATATCCACGGGTTCAAGTGTACCCGTATTCACCGCAGGTAACGGTTCTGTTCAAAGAACCAGTGGGTTTATTGTGTCTCTTTAAGGTCAGCTATAGGGCTCGTGGCGAGTGAACCTTGCCCGCCGGGTAACTCTGTGTGGGTTTTAGTGACATAATGTCAGACACACTAGTGGTTTAGCTACCCCTTTCTCCCTTAATCTGCCAGGGGTATTCTTATAGAGAACAGGAAAAACAGTATCGTAAATTCCCACATAAAACCACCTAAACACACGCATCGAACCGCGTAAACATATAGACTATACTGGTCCGAAGGAGAACGCCATGAGCCAGAAACCGGAGGATTCGCCCAAAGAATCCACGGCTGCACCAGATACAGCCACGGGAGCCTCCGCACCCCCGCCGCCTCACACGACGGGTGCGCCACAAGAACGCACCATTCTTGCACTAAAAGTTGCGGCCATCGTCATCGTCACCTTAGCTATTTGGTTTATTCCCGCCCCGCCCGGGGTAGACCCGCGCGGTATGCACATGGCCGCTATTTGTTGGCACCATCCTGGGTCTCATCCTCCAGCCGCTGCCTACCCCATCCATAGCGCTCACTGGTTTAGCCATAGCCATGATTACCGGCACGATGACAGCTAAAAAAGAGGCGCTCGCCGGGTTTGGCAACTCCGCCATATGGATTATTGTTGCGGCATTTTTTATCGCCGACGGGTTCCTTATCACCGGTTTAGGCAAACGCATCGCTCTTCTTTTTGTGTCTCTTCTGGGCAAGTCTTCTTTGGGGCTCTCCTACGGTATGGCTATTACCGATCTGGTGCTTGCCCCAGCCACCCCATCCAATACGGCCCGTGCAGGCGGGGTTATCTACCCCATCATTAAATCCCTGCTGAGGTGAATGGCTCCACCAATGAGAGCACGGAATCGCGCCGGAAACTTGGTTCTTTCCTGCTCATGACAGAGGCCCAGGTTAACACGATCACTTCAGCAATGTTTCTTACCGCCATGGCTGGCAACCCGCTCGCCGTGAAATTCGCGCAAGATAAAGGTGTGCACCTGGACTGGGGAACATGGGCGTTGGCTGCTATCGTCCCCGGTCTAGCCGCTCTCATTGTGCTGCCGTGGGTGATGTCGAAGATATACCCTCCCACCATTAAGAAAACCCCCGATGCCCCCGCACACGCCAGGGAAGAGCTTAAAAGCATTGGGCCGATGACCCGACCCGAGTGGATTATGTTTGGCACCTTTATAGTGCTGCTTATCCTGTGGATCGGAGGCTCCAGCCTGGGGGTGGATGCTACGGCGGCCGCATTTTTGGGTATCGCTATTCTGCTCGTTACCAAGGTGCTGACTTGGAAAGATATGGCGGCTAACTCAAGCGCCTGGTCCACGCTTATCTTCTTCGCCGTGCTGGTAGGCATGGCCGATCATCTCAAAACCCTTAAAGTGGTTGAATGGATCGGCGCATCCGTCGCCAGCAGTGTGGGTGGAATGGCGTGGCCTTTAGCGTTTGGTGTCCTGGCGCTCGTATACTTCTACATCCACTATTTCTTCGCGTCTAATACCGCGCAGATTGTGGCGCTTTATGCGGTCTTCCTCGGTGCAGCTATTGCAGCAGGTACCCCGCCCATGTTTGCGGCACTATTCTTAGGTTTCGCCGGTAACCTGATTGGCGGCATCACCCACTACGCTTCCGGGCCTGCCGGGGTGTACTTCGGATCCGGGTACATTAAGACCGGCGAATGGTTCAAGCTGGGCTTTATTGCCTCGGTCGTGAATATTATTATCTGGGGTCTCATCGGTACTGTCTGGATGTTCTCCCTCGGGTACGGGCGGTAACAGCCAACCCCACCTTTATGCAACTGTGGCGGGCACCTTTGAAGGTGCCCGCCACAGCAGTCTTTGAAGCCCAGACCCTACTTACCAGCAGCCGCTTTCTGAGCTTCCTCAGCCTCAGCGTAGTTCTCAAAAACATAGTCAATATACGCCGTGTCAACGGGCTTAGCACCCAGGGCATCAAGCCCCTGCGTCAAAGCCTGTTCGTATTCCCGCTCATAGCGTGCCTCGCACCGTTCAACTGCCTGTTCTTTCTCAATAGTTAGCCGTACCGCATTAATGCTGTACCCGTTACGGCTCAGATAGTCCACAAGCTGCTGCGCCACAAACCTCGGGGTGAACGTTGCCTCCAGGACCAGGTTCATCCCCTCATCCGCGAACGTGCTCAGAAGAATACTCCCCAGTTTCGCTGAATCTTCACGGGCGATCGTCGCAATATCCATGGGGAACAGCTTATTCCCCTGCTTCTCAAATTCACGTGCAGGCTCAGGTTTTAGAGCTTCATACCAGCCTTCGGCAAGGTACTGCCGCAAAAATGCCCGGTCAAGAAAAGTTCGGGGTCAATCACTATATAGTCTTCGTTCCACCCCTCAATAGTGTTCGCAATGTACTCGCTTTTACCCGACCCCGGGGCGCCCACCACCACATGCGCTTGCCGCTGCGCACCGGCGTTGGGGAACATCTTGCGGTAAATCGCCGTGACGTGCCCGAAAAGCTCTCGTTCCTGCTCCCACTCTTCAATCAAATCAGCAGGCAGCGGTAGACCTCGCGCGGCGAGCGCCTGCAGATCGGTGGGGTCAATGAGGTTCTTATAGAACGCCATCACCAGCTCGTCGTAGCTGCCGGGCATAAAGAACCGGAACTCGTGGTAGGGGTTCCACTGGGCGTGTACGTTGTAGTCCCAGCGGGTCAGCTCGTCGGCCAGCTGCTCGTTGGTCAGGGCGCCAATAGCGTAACGGGTGCAGATCTCCTCGGGGCCAGCACCCGAAAAACCAGGTTTCACAGGTCGCACACCCGGCAGCGCCTGCATATTGGTGTTCAGTTCTTCTTCGCTAAACCCGGCGCTCTCATTCGCCTCCTGCGGAGACATACCCGACTCTATCTTGTTTTTGAGGACGCGGCGGGAGTCCAGCTGTTGCAGATTTTGCCGGTACATGGCAATTTTTTGGGGGTCGAGAGCCACCGTCGGCGCTCCTTTCAGGGTCAAAAAATATCGGCGAAGGTGCGTTTGCCGTGGCCGGTGCCGCACCCGTTGTTAAAGCATAACCGAGGCTCCGAAGTATTACCTACACGCCCGGTGTAGGTGGTCACGAAATCACGCCTGGGGTAGGCTTTAAAGCAAGGCTATTGTAGGCTTTAAAGCAAGGCTATTGTCACACGCATCCGCGGGTTCTGCCGCGCTACGATGGTGTTCTTATCGGGTGCGTCTACCGCTGCAGAAGGGCTCCTCTCATGCATCAAGAGCAGAACATTACTCACACCCTTAATACGCAACCTATCCCCATGGTAAACCTCATGCTGAGTTCCCGCCGGGATTTCTGTGGGGTGGGGCGACCGCCGCTAACCAGTGTGAAGGCGCCTGGGATAAAGACGGGAAAGGCCCCAGCATTCAGGATGTGCTTCCCCGCGGCGGGTTCAACCCGCGTACAGCAACTCCCACACCCGACAATCTAAAGCTTGAGGGTATTGACTTTTACCACCGCTATCCGGAAGACATTGCACTTCTTGCCGAGATGGGGTTTAAAGTATTCAGGTTCTCCATCGCCTGGTCACGGATTTTTCCGCACGGTGATGAAACGGAACCGAATGAGGCTGGTCTAGCGTTCTACGACGGTCTGCTCGATGAGCTCGAAAAATACGGTATTGAGCCTTTAGTGACCATTAGCCACTACGAGACCCCTCTGCACCTTGCCGAGAAATATAACGGGTGGGTGAGCCGTAAGCTGATTAGCTTCTACGAGCGGTACTGCCGGGTGCTGTTTGAACGGTACAGGCACCGGGTAAAGTATTGGCTGACTTTCAACGAGATTAACTCAGTCCTTCATGTGCCGTTTATGTCAGGGGGGTATTAACACCCCTAAGGAGCAGCTGACAGAGCAGCAGCTATACCAGGCGATTCACCATGAGCTAGTCGCTTCAGCACGGGCAACCCGGTTAGCACGCGAACTTGCCCCGGATGCGCGTATTGGGTGCATGATTCTGGCAATGCCTACCTATCCGCTCACCCCGAGCCCCGATGATGCGCTCGCAGCCTTACACGCTGAGCAAGCCAACTATATGTTTGGTGATGTGCATGTGCGCGGCGCCTACCCCGGCTATTTTATGCGTCAATTGGCGGATAAGGGCGTGCAGCTTGAGATCACGGAGCAGGACCGGCAGGATCTGAAGAACACAGTTGATTTCGTATCGTTCAGCTACTACATGTCTACCTGCGCCAGCGGCAACCCGGCACGCGGGGAGCGTGAGGCAGGCAATATGCTCGGCGGGGTCAGTAACCCGCACCTGTCGGCTTCGGAGTGGGGCTGGCAGATTGACCCGGTGGGGTTGCGCATCGTGCTGAACCAGTACTGGGACCGCTGGCAGAAGCCGCTCTTTATCGTGGAGAACGGTTTAGGGGCTCGCGATGAGCTGGTGGATGCCAACGGCGAGCTGACGGTGCTGGACGACTACCGTATTGAGTATTTGCGTGCACATCTGCTGCAGGTTCGGGAGGCTATTGCAGACGGTGTGCAGCTGCTCGGTTACACGACGTGGGGCTGTATCGACATGATTTCAGCCTCGACGGCACAGATGTCAAAACGCTACGGTTTTGTGTATGTGGACCGCAGCGACGACGGCTCAGGAACCTTGGCCCGGTACCGTAAGAAGTCCTTCGACTGGTACCGCCGTGTGATCGCCTCCAACGGGGCCGAGCTGTAGGGTATCCAACAATACACAAACAATCCCGCATATTTACTCATTAGTCAGGGCTCTTATATTGCCTTCACATTGATTAAGTATGCGGGATTGTGCGCTTATGGGGTGGTTATGCCTCGACGGAGGCAACGATAATGAACGCACCGGCAATCACGGCACCGGGATGCAGGTTTTGCGCCGTCTCCGCGGGAAGAGCAATAGCCATCGGCACTACTGATTCTCCCAGAACATACCAGAATTCCCGCCCGGTCAGCTCATTGGTGCGCAGCTGCGCACTTTGAACAACCGCCGCGAACATTGCTACCGAGCTTGCCTCATCCCCCGTGGCATCCCCGCTGTGCAGCGCCAGAAGCCACGGTGATTTCAGATGTTTCGCGTCTAGGGTAAGGCCATCATGCTCGGACTGGGCCTGCTTATACTCATCCTCCGAAACATAGACCACAACCTCAGCGCCAAGAGCGGCGGGTCGTACCGTCACCTTATTCGGCTCGGTCAGGGTAAGGGCAGTGGGGTTATCCACATACGCGAGGAAGCGGCCTTCACGGTCTCCGCCCTCCAGAAGGTCAAAGTGCGCCAGGTTATGCGAGACACGGTACCCCTGCGCCGGGTAAGCGTGTGGGCTCTCTAGGTTCGCATCAGTGTATTCCGTGCCGTCTTCCGCCCTGCCAAAAGCCACCTTCGCGCCGGACGGGTCGGTGTACACGCCCCAGGATGCGCCAGCGGGTCATCAATCACAGGAACATTTCGTCCCGCTAGGCGTTCACGGGTCTCAGTGACGCTCTCATCAATGCCGATCGCGTGCAAATCTGGTTCTGTGCTCATCTGTTTTCCCCTTCTAGTAGCGGGTTTTTGTGAAAAGTTCCTTGGGCAGCCTCAGCCCATCCGCACCACATAACGCGTGCGCCTAACAAGTATTTCCGTCTCGTTTAGTCTACCTGCATATCGTGCAGGCTGGTTGAGACAAATTCCCACCAGGTGGGGGTTAGGCCAGCTGCCGCTGCGGTGCGTTGTGACAGTATGTGCGATGGGCTTGTCCCGTAAAACGGCAGGTACCCTTCTGCGAGTACAATACGAGTCACCTCACGGATCATTCGTGAAGCCAACCCGTAATGCCGAAATTCTGGAAGCACGTCCACACCTATTTGACGCATGAGCGGCGAGTCATCGCTTGCACCTACCAGAGCAATCGGATCGGTTGCCTCCGTCTCCACCCCGTATGCGGCTAGTACTGTTACGTCGGGGCGACGGCAGCTGAACCCCAGGGCGTTTGCGTACCGGGCATCCCCGCGAAAACGCTCGCACTGTTGCGGGGTTAAAAACTCAAACCGCACCGGCAGCTTGGTGCCTGCCGTATCTTCCGGGCTGGTTTCGATAGCTGCCGCTGAAGCATTGGGGGCGGTTACAATAGTGTGCTCCCCCGCGACCTGATCGTATAGCGCACGGCGAAGAGAGGCGCTATCAACACGGCGCATCATACCGATCCCCGGAACAGCGCATTTCACTTCCTGTGCAGGAAGATTTTCAGGTACTACTGACTCCAGCAGCGCACGCGTGGGCGTGTAGTAGATACTGGTTCCGCTCACCTGCTGGCTGTAGGGGGTCAGAAGCTCGTTAGCTGGCGTAGCTGGGCGTAATCACCCAGCCAGTTTGGGTTATCCCCCGCCATATACTCGCGGGCTTTTTCAAGCACCCGCGGGTGCTTTGCGCACAATAGCCCCACCCCGGCATAGTTAGCGACTCGTAGTTCCCAAATATCGTCATTGCGGCGGCGGGATGAGCCCATCTTATCCGCTGGCAGCTGCAGCTGCGCGAGTAGCCCTGCCCCCTGTCCGTGAGCCTTAGCGACTGAACCGTGCGGCAAACAAAAATCGGCTTCTAACTGGGCGGCGATCATATGCCGGGCACGGTCACGTGTGGTGACGGCACCACGTGCATGTGCAGCGTTCACAGAACCTCCTGGATAAAACGGCCGGTGTGTGAGGAAGCGACCCCAGCCACAGACTCGGGGGTTCCTTCGGCAATTACGGTACCCCCGCCATCGCCGCCTTCCGGCCCCATATCAATAATCCAGTCAGCGCATTTAATCACATCAAGGTTATGTTCAATAGTGATAACAGTGTTGCCCTTATTGACAAGCGACTGCAGAACCGCCAGCAGCTTCCGGATATCCTCAAAATGCAGCCCAGTAGTCGGCTCATCCAACACATAGATAGAACGACCATTAGAACGTTTCTGCAGCTCGGCCGCCAGTTTCACACGCTGCGCTTCACCGCCCGACAACGTAGTGGCAGGCTGCCCCAACCGGATATACCCTAGACCAACATCCACCAGGGTATTTAATGCCGGGCGATAGGGGTAAAAGCCGCAAAAAATTCGGCGGCTTCCTCTACCGGCATTTCAAGCACATCGGCGATGGTTTTACCCTTGTAGTGCACTTCAAGGGTCTCACGGTTGTAACGTTTGCCATGGCAGGTCTCGCACGGTACATACACATCCGGCAGGAAGTTCATCTCAATCTTGAGCGTGCCGTCGCCTGAACAAGCCTCGCACCTGCCGCCTTTGACGTTAAACGAAAAACGCCCAGGGGTATACCCCCGTATTTTTGCCTCGTTTGTTTCGGCAAAAAGCTTACGAATATTATCAAATACGCCCGTGTAGGTTGCGGGGTTTGACCGCGGGGTGCGCCCAATCGGGGACTGATCCACATGAATCACTTTATCGAGGTGTTCAAGCCCCTCAATTTTCCTGTGGCGCCCCGGCACTTGTTTCGCGCCGTTGAGTTTATTGGCCAGTGAGGTGTACAGGATGTCGTTCACCAGAGTGGATTTCCCCGACCCAGACACTCCAGTGACGGCGGTAAAAACACCCAACGGGAAAACCACATCCACATTTTTGAGGTTATTTTCGCGCGCACCGAACACTTTCACCCGTCGTTTCTTATCCACCGGCCGGCGTGTTGCAGGTACCTCAATCTCACGGCGGCCCGCCATATAGTCACCCGTGATCGAGCGCTTATTCTTGAGGAGCTCATCGTATGTACCCGAGTGCACCACCTGTCCCCCGTGCTCACCTGCGCCGGGGCCAACGTCCACTATCCAGTCTGCCTCACGCATGGTATCTTCATCGTGCTCCACCACAATCAGGGTATTGCCCATATCCCGAAGCTTCGTCAGGGTGTCAATCAGGCGCCGGTTATCCCGCTGGTGCAGGCCGATGGACGGCTCATCCAATACGTAGAGCACCCCAACCAGTCCGGAACCGATCTGGGTGGCTAAACGGATGCGTTGCGCTTCGCCGCCGGAGAGCGTGCCAGCGGCGCGTGAAAGGGTCAGGTAATCAAGGCCCACGTCCAGCAGGAATTGCAGACGCGCGTCGATCTCTTTAAGTACCTGCTCGGCGATTTTCATTTCACGTTCGCTAAGGGTCAGTCCGCGCATGAACTCTAGGGCTGTGCGCAGGGGCAATTCGGTTACTTCCGCAATGGATTTCTGTCCAACTTTTACCCCTAGGATAGTGGGATTCAGACGCGCCCCGCGGCAGCTGGGGCACGCCACCTGACGCATGTACTGTTCGTAGCGGTCACGCGCGAAGTCTGACTCAGTCTCTGCATGTTTGCGTTTAATGTAGGCTTTGACCCCTTCAAATCCGCTGGTGTAGCGGCGTTCGCGCCCGAATCGGTTACGGTATGAGACTTCGACTTTAAAATCTTTTCCGCTCAGGATCGCTTTCTGCACTTTGGCGGATAGCTTATTCCATGGGGTGTTAAGGTCAAACCCAAGTTCTTCACCCAGACCGGCGAGCAGACGTAACCAGTACTCGGTGGTTGCTTTGCCCTGTGACCAGGGCGCAATAGCGCCTTCGCCGAGGCTCAGCTCGGGGTTGGGAATCAGCAGCTCTTCGTCCACTTCGAGACGGGAGCCGATACCGTCGCACGCTTGGCAGGCACCGAACGGGGAGTTAAACGAGAAGGCGCGCGGCTCAATTGTGTCGATTTGCAGGGGGTGGTTATTGGGGCAAGCTAGGTTTTCGCTGAAACTGCGGGTACGTTCGGGGCTGTCTTCCGCCTCATCTACAAAATCGATAAGTAAACGCCCGTCGGCAAGCCGTAGTGCGGTTTCCACCGAGTCGGTCAGGCGCTGGTTAATGCCGTCTTTAATGACGATGCGGTCAACGACCACCTCGATCGTGTGTTTGTACTGTTTAGCCAGTTTCGGGGGGTCGGAAAGCTGCACTGTTTGCCCGTCTACTCGGGCGCGTGAGTACCCTTGGGTTAGCAGGTCTTTGAAAAGATCGACGAACTCCCCTTTGCGTGCAGATACGACGGGGGCAAGCACCTGCACGCGGGTACGCTCAGGGTACCCCATGAGGGTATCAACGATCTGTTGCGGGGTTTGTTTAGTTATTTCTTCACCACATTCTGGGCAGTGGGCATGCCCTACACGCGCCCACAGCAGACGCATATAGTCGTAGATTTCGGTGATGGTTCCTACAGTAGAACGCGGGTTTTTGAGGTAGATTTCTGGTCGATAGACACAGCGGGTGAGAGCCCTTCGATGAAGTCTACATCCGGTTTGTCCACCTGCCCTAGGAACATGCGGGCGTATGAAGAGAGCGATTCAACGTATCGGCGTTGTCCCTCTGCGAAGATCGTATCGAAGGCCAGCGAGGATTTTCCGGACCCTGATAGCCCGGTAAAGACGACCATCGCATCGCGTGGAATGGTAAGGTCTACATTTTTAAGGTTGTTCTCGCGTGCTCCCTGCACACGAATACTACTTAGATCGTTAGCGCGCGGTGCAGCAGGCACGCTGGTGCCGGGGCGAGGGGACATCGGCTATCCTTCCGTTACTATCGAAATAATATTCTATCAGCCTTTGTCCTGGTCACGGGGTATTTCGATACGGGCGGAAGAGCCTGTGAGAAACTCATACGTTCGCAGGTATGTACAGTGATACGTGGTTCTGCCCCAAGCTCAAGAGCCCTCAGTACCTTATACGCACCTCCCCTACACTTAAAAGTATGAGTACTTATCCCGAATCCACACTGCTGTTTGAGAATCCTGAATTCACGGTCCGCGCATTGAGTGTTTCTGAGATGGATAATAGCGTCTACCTGCTGACGATGCGCCACTCCGGTGAACAACTGCTCATAGACCCCGCAGATGACGCCGAAGCTCTCTATGCGTTTACCCTAGACGCGCTGCTACATGACTGCCCTCATCTCGAGCTGACTGATGCGCAGGATCATCGCGTGCGCGTCATAGAGTCTGAGGCCGATTTTGAGGCGGTGCGGCAACGTGCGATTGGCGTAACGAGCATTGTAGTAACCCACGGGCATTGGGACCATATTCGAGCGATTAACGGTCTTGAGAAGTTCACTGGGAGCCATCACCTCAGCTGGCGCGGAGGACATTGAAGCAATTCACGAGCTGGAAGGCTTTAAGGTGGAAGAGTCGCTAATGGGTGGTGAGACATTCGATTTTTATGGCAGTGATACTGTGGTTCGGACTATCTCAGTTCCTGGGCACACCCCTGGGTCGATCGTGTATGTTCTTGAAAGTGTGTGGGAAGATGGTTCGCCCGCCACGCTCTTATTTACCGGGGATGCACTTTTTCCAGGTGGTGTTGGCAAGACGGATTCTCGGCAGCAGTTTGGCGAGCTTTTCGCAAACGTCCTGGAGAAACTTTTTGGCGCTTTTGATGACGGTACGATTGTGCTTCCTGGTCATGGACGTTCCACGACTCTTGGGGAGGAACGCCCCCATCTGGAGGAATGGGGCGAACGGGGCTGGTAGGAAGTCGGCAGATAATCTGTTGCGTAGTGCGCGATTAGAGTCTAATGCCTAAGTTCTTCTCTATTGTGCATCATTGCGCTCCTACTGAATACAAAAAGAAACGACCACGCTACCTTAGCGTGGTCGTTTCTCGATGCGTAGAACACATCTATCACTCAGCTCAAACACAAGCAATCCAAAGATCTATTCAAAACCTACGATTACCTGATGACATAAGTGTATATGAATTTTGGGCGCTTTTTTGGGGGTGTTTTGCCCCGATTGGCAGGCTCCTGGCCCATAGACAGAGTTTGTAACCGTTTCGTTATATTCACCCTGTCCATAACAAGGTTTTTTAAGTACCAATTTGATTATTGGCGATTTTTTAGTGACCTAAATCATGTAAATTTTTTTGGCGTGTATTCGCCTTGTTCGACGGCCTATTGTGATTCCTTCAAGATTTGGAACCGCCTCCTTCCAGGTCACCATCCCCCGGAAACGCCCGGTATATCGCGGTTTTTGAACTAGCAGTCTAAAATGCCAGTATTTTTATCAAGCTAAACACAACCTTTAAAAATTCCGATCCAACAACCTGAAAATCAGCAAATTTAAGGTGCCGCACGGTTACAATTGGTCTGTTTTTAGGGGTCTACCAGAGCATCTGAATCTGCGCCCCAAATCCCCTAGTCAATACACGCTCGGCCAATCAATACACATTCTCTATTGACACCCATTTATTCCCCCGCAGACAGCTATTTTTTCCTGTGGGGAACATTTCAAAAAACCTCATCTGAAAACTACACGTATGTAGTTTTATAGACTGAGCCCCGCATCTGGGGTCATATTCTGACCCAGATGCGGGGCTCACCAGCACGTACGCTGCTGCTACTGCCTCTTAGGAGAGACCAACCATCGTACCGTTTCATCGAATCCAATGCGCTCAGCTGCGGGGCTCTTGCTCAACCCAGGCATGGTGCGCATCGTACCGCAAATTGCGTACACGTAACCGGCACCAGCTGCCAAACGAACCTCACGCACCGGCAAAGTCCAGCCGGTGGGTGCGCCCTTCAGAGAAGCATCTGAAGAGATAGACAGGTGGGTCTTGGCAATCACCACGGGCAGGTTACCGTATCCCAAATCAGCGAAACGCTTAAGCTGCTTAGCGGCGGCGGGAGCAATCGAAATACCGTCAGCACCGTACACCTTGGTAGCGACCTTCTCCAGCTTCGTTTCCAGCGAGTCCTCAAGGTCATAGGTGAACTTCAGCTCCGAAACATCATCACATGCCTCAGCAACCACATTCGCCAAATCGACAGTGCCCTTACCGCCTTCGGCAACGCCACGGTGAATAGCCACACGGGCACCTGCTTCTTCAGCGATACGGCGAATAGCCTCATGCTCGGAGTCGAAGTCGGTGGGGAACGCGTTAATAGCGACCACAGGCTGCACGCCAAAGTTACGCACAATCTCAATGTGCTTCTTCAGGTTCGCAGCCCCTGCCTCAACATCTGAGGGGCTTTCCTGCAGCATACCGTCGGGAAGAGGCTTACCGGGAACAATCTTGTACAGCCCGGAGTGCGACTTCAAGGCACGCACCGTTACAACCAGAACCGCTGCATCAGGCTTCAGCCCGGAGATACGGCATTTAACGTTAAAGAGACGCTCCGCGCCCATATCAGCGCCGAAGCCTGCCTCAGTAATCACGTAATCCGAATATTCGAGACCAACATAGTCCGCCACGATTGATGAGTTACCGGTAGCGATATTACCGAAGGGGCCCGCATGGATGAGCGCCGGAGTGTGCTCAAGAGTCTGCAGCAGGTTCGGGTTAATGGCATCAGCCAGAATGACTGCCAGGGCGCCGTCAGCCTTCAAATCGGCGGCGGTAACAGCCTCACCGTCATAGTTCAGACCCACAACGATCTTCGCCAGGCGCTCACGCAGATCCTTGAATGAGGTTGCCAGGGAGAGAATCACCATGATTTCGGAGGCGCTGGTAATATCGAACCCGGTCTGGCGGGGTACGCCGTCAATACGTTCGCCCAACCCGACTACAACGTTCCGCAGGGAGCGGTCATTAATGTCAATGACCCGGCGCCATTCGATAGCGCGCGGGTCAATGCGTAGGTCGTTCCCCTGGTGCAGGTGGTTGTCGATCATTGCGGCAAGCAAGTTGTGGGCTGCGGTAACAGCGTGGAAGTCGCCGGTCAGGTGCAGGTTCAGCTTCTCCATGGGCACGATCTGAGAGTAGCCACCGCCAGCTGCACCACCCTTAATACCGAAGGTGGGGCCCATGGCGGGCTGACGCAGGGTGAGCATCGCCTTACGTCCGGTCTGTGCGAAGCCCTGAGCCAGTGATACGGAAGTAGCGGTTTTACCTTCACCGAGCGGGGTTGGGGGTCACAGCGGTTACAACAATGTATTTGGAGCCGCGCTTACGTGCGGTCTCGGCGTTAGTGGTTTCGTCCAGAAGAACCTTCGCAACATACTTGCCGTAGGGTTCCAGACGATCCGCACTAATCCCGTTTTCGGCGGCGATTTCGGTGATCGGCTCAAGGGTAGCTGCCTGAGCAATTTCAAGGTCGGAAGGGAAAGGCTTGGTCATCATCGTCCTTTGCAGTTGTAGCCAACAGTTCCTTTCCCATTTTATGCTTTAGCTCACGGATTGTCACCCATTATGGCTCTTATCTGTGAAGCTACAACACATTACTCTGGTCAAAAACCACATCAATCCCAGGAGGATTCCAAGAGGTACACAAACTGTTCCCCAGAAACTGAGCTAAAGCCAGCTCACCTTCTGGGGAACAACATATTGTATTAGTGCCTGCCCGAACACACTGTAAAGGATTATATGCAGGGGCTACATCGTCAGCAGCACCTTGGTCGCGGTACGCTGATCCATTGCCTCATAGCCCTTGGGGGCTTCGTCGATAGGCAGTTCCAGATCGAAGACCTTACCGGGCTCAATCTCACCCTTATAAATCAGGTCAATCAGGGTCGGCAGGTATTTACGAACCGGTGCGGGGCCTCCTTCAAGATGAACTTGCTTGCCGAAGAGAACATCGGTACCGATCGAGCTGTCGTGGGGCACGCCTACGAAACCAATGTAACCGCCGTGACGTACGCATCCGAGGGCTTGGTCAAAGGCCTGCTGAGTACCCACAGCCTCTACAACACCGTGCGCTCCCACCCCATCGGTAAGCTCTAGAACCTTGGCGATGCCTTCTTCGCCGCGTTCTTCCACCACGTGGGTTGCGCCGAACTGCTTAGCCAGCTCTTGGCGCTTGGGGTTGCGAGACATCATGATGATCTTCTCAGCGCCCAGCTGCTTAGCACCAATAACTGCGCCCAGACCAACGGCACCATCGCCAACTACAACAATAGCCTTACCTGGTCCGGCCTTGGCGGCGTCAGCTGCATACCAGCCAGTCCCCAGCACATCGGATGCCGCCATCAGATGAGGAATCTGCTCTGCGGTAGGGTATGCGGGAGTCTTAACCAAAGTGCCGTCCGCGAAAGGAATGCGGGCGTATTCCGCCTGGGTACCGTTCGAGCGCATACCGATGAAACCATCGCCTGCAGCAATGGCTTTCAGGCACCGTGACGGGTAACCATCCTGACAGGTTGCACACTCACCGCATGAGATGCAGAAAGAACCAACGACAAAATCGCCAGGATTGACGGTCTTAACATCGTCGCCAACTTCAATAACCTCACCGATATATTCATGCCCCATCTGCTGGTGGTCTACAGGCTGCGCGCCACGGTAGGGCCACAGGTCAGAACCGCAGATGCAGGATGCGGCAAGTTTAATAATGGCATCCGTGGACTCTAGGAGGGTGGGCATGGGGCGGTCTTCTACGACGACTTTACCGGGTTCTTCCATAATGACTGAACGCATTAGTGTACTACTCACTCTCGGCTAGTTTAGCGGTTTACTATTGATTGCTGTACAAGACTACGTCCTTCGAGCTGCTCTAGGGCAAGCTTAAACCTTCAAACCCGATATAAAACACATTCTAGATGCGAACCATACCTGTATCACGCAAAGGCACGGGATGCTGCAGGCCCTTATATTCAGCAGGTCCGTGAAATAATGAAGGAATGAGCTACACGGTCAAAGAGGTTTCTGAACGAGTAAATCTAAGCCCCCACACGGTACGCTATTACACCGACCAGGGCCTCATTCCCACCTTGCAGAGGGACGAGAAAGGAAACCGTGTTTTTACCGATGAATGCATCGGTTGGTTCGAAACTATCCATTGCCTACGTAAATGCGGTATGAGCATTGCAGATGTGAAGACGTATGTAGATTTAGGGCGTCAAGGAAGTAAGACAGCTCCCGAACGGTTGCGCATTGTGGAGCAGTATGCGCGTATTGCCCAGCAGCAGCTTATTGAAGCACAGCAACGGGTTGATTTTGTGCACCGGAAAATTATGTTCTATCAGGAGCTGATCGAAAGTAACGATGAGTCCCGCATCTGTCCCCAATAGCCTATGCAACATTAGCTTCCGCAAAGATATCGGGGCTCACCATTGTGAAGGAGAGCCCCGATATTTCTCTACTGTGCATCAAACAGCCACGCTATACGGAGCATATGGGTATCGCCCCTAACTGTTCACCGTACGTACTGGGCACAGGTATATCGATAAACTAGTGGGGTGTATTACCACCTCCCCCACCGTTGTATACAGCCAAGACGTGAAGAGGCTGAACCCGCAGTGTGTTGGCGTTTGCCGTGGTCTTAACTTTCACATGCTCCTGACGCATAACTGCGATGCATGCAGTGTGCCTGGTAGGGTTACTGCCAATGAGGGCAACTTTTAGCACACCATTTTCTTCAATAGTTTTAGCGTGCAGGCTCGTGCAAGAGTTAACTTGAGCATCGAAAGTAATTTCGTGGTCACCGGTTATATGATAGCCACTCCATTTAACGATATGCCCGTTATACAACCGCGTGGAGTCATCGTCGCTATCGCCTGTATGCGGCAGAGGGACAACGGGGATAGGGGTAAAGGATTGTATCGCCGGTGAAGAAGTGGCGGTGGAAGCATCGGTACTTGCAGAAGCACTAGGCTGCGCCGTTACCGTTGCTGTGTCCCCTGAAGTTGCGGAGGCGGCGGGAGCGGTCAATGCAGCGGACCCTAATGCTAAAGTCAGGGCACCGATCCCGATTCGACTAGCGTAGCGGATGGAGGAAGTACGAGATTGTGGCATGGGCATCAGCTCCTTCAGGATGGAAATTTTCAGTTTTAGATTATTATTTCCCTAACCTTAAAGTGAAGAGTTAAATACTGGGAATGTGCCGCATGTTCCCTGAGAACGTTTAACGCTCATAAGAACCTGCCATATTGCTGCTTCCGAAGCACTATTATTTTTTCGTTTTATCCGCAGGCATCAAGAAGACCGTGGCACCCCGCCTCTCAACGATTGGATGCCACGGCCTGCGCATAAAAGGCGGAGAGGAGCCAGCCCTACGACTTACTCCCCCTACCTTAATGAGCTTTGCAGCTCAGGCCCTTACGCAGGAGTAATCTTCTTATTAAGATGCACTTGCGACTTGGGCAGCTGCTGCACCTTGAGCGTAGATGCCTTAGCCTTAGTCTTGACCTTTACATCCTTGTAGAGCGCTTCCTCAGTACACCCATCAGGAGCACCAAGGATAGTCCCTTCCACCAGTGCGACCTTCAACGTACCGTTCTTTTCTACGACCTCCGCGCGGACGTCGTAGCAGCTAGGGGTTCCGGTAATAACAGTGAACGTAATTTCATGTTCACCAGTCACCCGATACTCGATCCAGTTAGCAATACGCTCATCCTGCATAAACTTAAAATTCTCGTCATGCTTAGCTTCGCCACTCACAACCGGTGAGTTATTTGAAGTTGACGAGGTCCCATCCTGCGAAGGCACCTGGGACGACGGACTGGCCGAAGGAGTCGCTGCCGATGCCCCGGGAACTGCAAGAGCAGATGATCCCAGCGCAAGCACTACCGCACTCACACCAAGAAGAGCAGTGCGGCGGGCAGATGAGGGGCGGGTCTTCAACATGAGTATCAGCTCCTTCAGGGTATAAAACTCTTCCTCTAAGACTAATATTTTCTCAACCTTAAAGTGAAGGGATAAAGATTAGAAATGTTCAGTAAGGTGCTGAGCCTCCCGTCCCCTCCCCTGCTGCTGCGATATTATTTTCATCCACAGCTATTAAAGGAGACCGTGGTGTCCCATCAGTCAAAGATGGAATCACCACGGTCTACTGTTTAGAGACAGCAAGAAAACCGACTCTACAGTTGAGGGCAGTTTCCTCATAATCCCCTAAGCACCTTGGATAGCTCCTTTATTGAGGCGCACCATGGATTCAGGCAGCTGCTGCACCTTAAGCGTGGAAGCCTTAGCCTTCGTCTTTACCTTAACCTTCGCAATGCGCGCCTCTGCGGTGCAGGCATCGGGTGCGCCAGGAATGGTGCCCTCTACTAGAGCAACGTTCATCACGCCATCCTTCTCAACAACCTCCGCACGGACGTCGTAGCACCTAGGGGTACCCGTGAGGGTGGTAAAAGTGATTTCGTGTTCGCCGGTCACCTTGTAATCAGTCCAGTCGATGATGTTCTCGTACTCCAAGAACTTAAAATTCTCGTCATGCTTAGCTTCGGCGCCCTCATTCGGAGAGCCATTATCTTTCGAAGGTACCGAAGACGAAGCAGATGAAGAGGCATCCGCTGAAGCAGAAGCACTTGCCGAGGACGATGAACTTGCCGAAGAGTCTACTGCCGATGCTCCAGGAACTGCAAGAGCAGATGAACCCAGCGCAAGTACTACCGTACTCACACCAAGAAGGGCAGCACGGCGGGCAGATGAGGGACGGGTCCTTAACATGAGCATCAACTCCTTCGCTCGAAATAACTTGCACTTTAACAGTACATATTCCTAAACCTTAATTTGAAGGTTTAAATCCTGTGAGTATGGTAAAAGCGAGCAGGGAAATGCCCCGCTCGCTTTTACACGTGCATAGTTATTTAAATAACGCTGCGGCTTTAGAAGTCCCAGTCTTCGTCTTCGGTATTCACAGCTTTGCCGATCACGTAGGATGAACCGGAGCCTGAGAAGAAGTCATGATTCTCATCGGCATTGGGCGACAACGCCGAAAGGATAGCAGGGGAAACATTCGTTACCGAGGCCGGGAACATGGCCTCATACCCCAGGTTCATCAGAGCCTTATTGGCGTTGTAGTGCAGGAACTTCTTCACATCCTCGCTCCAGCCTACCCCGTCATAGAGCGAGTGGGTATAAGCCACCTCGTTCTCATACAGCTCGTACAGCAGGTTGAAGGTGTATTCCTTCAGCTCTGCCTGACGCTCCGGGGTTTCCTTTGCCAGTCCACGCTGGAACTTGTACCCAATGTAGTAACCATGAACAGCTCATCACGAATAATCAGACGGATCAGGTCAGCGGTGTTAGTCAGCTTGGCATGCGCCGACCAGTACATGGGAAGGTAGAACCCAGAGTAGAACAGGAAAGACTCCAAAAGTGTGGAAGCGACCTTCTTCTTAAGCGGGTCATCGCCGATATAGTAGGCGAGGATAATCTTTGCCTTCTTCTGTAGGTATTCGTTCTCAGAGGCCCAGCGGAATGCCTCATCAATTTCCTTAGTGGAGCACAGGGTCGAGAAAATGGAGGAGTACGACTTTGCGTGCACTGACTCCATGAAAGCAATATTGGTGTATACGGCCTCTTCGTGCGCAGTAACGGCATCGGGAAGCAGAGAGACAGCACCCACAGTACCCTGAATGGTGTCCAGCAACGTCAGACCGGTAAAGACCCGCATGGTCAGCTCTTTCTCTTCCGCGGTCAGAGTCTTCCACGTGGGTACGTCGTTGCTCAACGGCACCTTCTCAGGTAACCAGAAATTACCGGTGAGGCGGTCCCAGACCTCAAGGTCTTTCTCGTCCTCTAAACGGTTCCAGTTAATAGCCTCAATTGGGTGGTCAACGAGGTGTACCTTTTCGCTCATATTTGTTTCTCCTATAGCGGATCAATGCCTTAGGGGCGTCTCATGTTTTTCTATTCTGACACAGTTCCTGCGCTCACTAGTTTCTCGCTCCCAGCTACTACCGTTATGAGCGCGCCAACTGGTTCCGTAAAGCTTAAGATAGCTACTGACTGAGGTAGTAGATCTGTGTGGCTGGGTCCCGTCGCAGCATCCCAAAATCTACCCCGTAGCGACGCACCAAAGCCGGATCTTCGGTGTACCGTCGTATGCGGTCATTCAGTTCAGACTCTGCAAGCCGCTCGGATTCTGCAATACTTTCGGTGATAATCCACCGCAGAAGGGCATCCTTATCCTCCGCACGGGATGGCCACCTCTGCACCCGTCCTTTAACAAGGAACCGCTGCACCCCCACAGTTTCTTGGCCCCGTTCGTGTTTACCCGCCAGTAAGTATTCGGTGAATACATCCGTCAGGATAAGGGAGCCCGCAGGGTCTTCCGTGACAAGCCCAACCGTTTTTAGACGGTCGATCAGTTTACGCTCACGCCGATTCGGCGACTCGGGTGCTTGCCCCAGAACAATCTGGGCATACATGCGCTGACAGTCAGAGTTAGCGAGTGCGGCGATTATTGGAGTGAGGTTCTGTTGCACCCTGGGTTGTTATCCTTACGTGTCTGGTGGGCTTCGGGGTGTAAGAAGATTCTGTCTTCTCACACCCCGAAACACGATGCGGGTGAGTTTCGCTGCATTACAGCATGCAGGATACGCAGCCCTCAACTTCGGTACCTTCAAGAGCCATCTGCCGCAGGCGGATATAGTAGATGGTCTTGATTCCCTTGCGCCAAGCATAAATCTGAGCGCGGTTAATGTCGCGGGTTGTTGCGGTGTCACGGAAGAACAAGGTTAGCGACAGACCCTGATCCACATGCTGAGTGGCCACAGCGTAGGTGTCGATAATCTTCTCGAACCCGATCTCGTACGCGTCCTTATAGTAGTCAAGATTCTCGTTCGTCATGAAGGGTGCCGGGTAGTAGACACGCCCCAGCTTACCTTCCTTACGAATCTCAATCTTGGAGGCGATCGGATGGATTGAGGAGGTCGAACCGTTAATGTACGAGATAGACCCGGTGGGCGGAACAGCCTGCAGGTTCTGGTTGTACATACCGTACTGAGCTACATCGGCTGCCAGCTGAATCCAGTCCTCGCGGGTGGGAATGTGGTGCTTGGCAAACAGTTCACGAACACGTTCCGTTTGCGGCTCCCATTCTTTCTCAATGTACTTGGCGAAGAACTCACCGCTGGCATACTTTGAGTTCTCGAACCCTTCAAATGTCACGCCACGTTCTTTAGCAATTTCCATGGAGGCGCGGATTGCATGATAGGCCACCGTGTAAAAGTAGATATTGGTGAAATCCAGTGCCTCTTCGGAACCGTAATGCACATGTTCACGCGCCAAGTAGCCGTGCAGGTTCATCTGCCCCAGCCCGACCGCGTGGCTCATGTCGTTACCGCGTTCAATGGAGGGGACGGAACGGATATCCGACTGATCTGAGACGGAGGTGAGCGAACGGATTGCCGTTTCAACAGTTTCCGAGGTTATCGCCGTCCATAGTCATAGCAATATTGAGCGAACCGAGGTTGCATGAGATATCCTTCCCCGTTTCCGCATACCCAAGGTCATCGTGGTATTTCGAGGGCTTTGACACCTGAAGAATCTCGGAGCAGAGGTTACTCATAATAACCTTGCCGTCAATCGGGTTAGCCCGGTTCACGGTGTCCTCAAACATAATGTATGGGTAGCCGGATTCGAACTGCACCTCAGCGATGGTCTGGAAGAACTCGCGCGCATTAATCTTGGTTTTACGGATCCGCGAGTCATCCACCATTTCCTGGTATTTTTCGCTCACATTAATATCCGAGAAAGGAACCCCGTAGATGCGTTCCACATCGTACGGTGAGAACAGGTACATATCTTTGTTCTCTTTGGCGAGTTTGAAGGTGATATCGGGGATCACCACACCCAGTGAGAGGGTTTTAATGCGGATCTTCTCATCAGCATTTTCGCGTTTGGTGTCAAGGAACGAGTAAATGTCGGGGTGGTGTGCGTGCAAGTACACGGCCCCCGCCCCCTGCCGCGCGCCCAGCTGGTTCGCGTAGGAGAAAGCATCCTCAAGAAGCTTCATAACGGGGATGACACCGGAGGACTGGTTCTCAATTTTCTTAATGGGTGCACCGGATTCACGTAGGTTCGTCAGAGCGAACGCCACCCCGCCACCGCGTTTTGAGAGCTGCAACGCCGAGTTAATGGAACGTCCGATAGATTCCATATTGTCTTCGATGCGAAGCAGGAAGCAGGAGACCAGCTCACCGCGCTGTTTCTTTCCAGCGTTGAGGAACGTGGGCGTGGCAGGCTGGAAACGCCCCGAGATAATCTCGTCCACGATTTCCTCCGCCAGTGTCTCGTTGCCTTCCGCCAGCAGCAGCGCAACCATGCATACGCGGTCCTCAAAACGCTCTAGGTAGCGCTGCCCATCGAAGGTTTCAGAGCGTAGGAAGTGTAGAACTTGAAGGCTCCCAAGAAAGTGGGGAACCGGAACTTCACGGCGTAGGCACGTTTGAACAGATTCTTGACGAAGTCGAAGCTGTACTTCTCGAAGAGCTCCGGCTCGTAGTACTGGTTCTCGATCAGGTACTCGATCTTCTCTTCAAGGTCGTGGAAGAATACGGTGTTGTTGTTGACGTGCTGCAGGAAGTACTGGCGTGCCGCCTGACGGTCTGCGTCAAACTGGATCTTGCCGTTTTCGTCGTACAGGTTCAGCAGAGCGTTCAGCTCGTGGTAGCTCATCCCCTGAAATTTTTCGGGGGTGGTCTTACCAGCGTGAGAAGCGCCGAGAGTTTCTAGCGCTGAGGGAAGTTTTGCTTCCAAAATTCTTCCAATCCTTCGTTCACTTTGTCTACGTCTGAGGGGGTTCCCATGAGCTCAAATTTGAAGAGCACCGGCACATCGCACTTTGCGGATACGATATCTGCTGCGATGCCAAAGAGAGGCCCGAAGTTGGTATTGCCTGCTCCGATAACACCCACCATATTGCGGCGGTTTTCTTCAACGTTCAGGAATTTCACCACCTGCGGAGGCACGTTCCCCGCACCTTCCGGTTTACCGTAGGTGGGTACGCACAGCACATACGGTTCCTGGACGACGAGCGTGTCTTCACCGGTCCGTAACGGCAGGCGCTGGGTACGGGCATGAAGTTTTTCAACAAACTTGTGGGTGTTTCCAGAGATGGAAGAGAAGTAAACCACCAGTGGGGCCTCATCCCCTACCGGTGTGGTCGCTCGACCCTCGACGGCATCGCGGGCACCCAAGATGTACTCTCGGATCTCTGCGTTCTCGTCGGTGGGTTTCTGAGCGAGAGGGGTTGTCACTTTCTTCTCCTTGGATTGTGCCGCCGCAGGGGTGGCTGCTTATTACGCGGAAACCGCGATATCGGCTAGAGCGTTGATCCTATCGGGCTGAAAGCCAGACCAGTGGTCTTCACCGGCAATCACAACGGGAGCCTGCATGTACCCGAGGGACTTAACTTTTGCTAATGCTCGGTCGTCTTCGGTGATATCTACCTTGTGGTAGTTGATGCCTTTGGCGTCGAGGGCCCGGTAGGTCATGTTGCACTGAACGCACTGGGGCTTGGTGTACACGGTCACTACCATTGAAATTCTCCTTGTCGGCCCCGCAAGCGGCGGGAGCATTATTGCTGAATGAGTTGTGTGGTTACTTGTGCCCCGAAAGGCGGGGTGGGCGCCCCGTATCGCTCTCGTATTGAGGGAGCGTTGACGCCGATTCAGATTATCACCCGAACCGAGTATCAATACTACATGTAGTGTTAGAAATTTTTTTAACCCCAAGATGATGTGGTGCATCAATTTTTTCATGTTCGAAAAACCCACAGGAGCGCACGTTCTTCGCAGTGCCCCCACAGCTTATCCACACCCCGGCCAATAAGCCTTCCCGCGCCGTTGCACGGATACTTTCAGGTTATCCACATGGTGGGGTTTACTATCAGTCTGGGAATCCCCATACCGTTTTCGCCTCTAATCTGCCGTGCGTCGTGATTTTACCGGGGTATGTGAGATTTACATCAGTTGTAATGCTTGATTTTTCTAGCACTCCCGCACTTCCGCGATTTTACGGGGAATAACGGGCGATATTCTCCGAGTTGAATGCTCGTTTTGAGGTCCGTACCAGTGGTTTAACTACACATATAAAGATTTCATAAAATTTTTACTGTCCTCCGGTGCTGACATAGCACCCCGTACAGTTGGTTAAGCAACTTAAAAACAACTTAAACCCAAATATGCCATTTTTCGCGCCGAAAAAACATGTAGTTCCATAACTTTTGAGACCTTTAGAGGCTCATTATTGGTACTGTTTCCTGCCGTTACAAGAGGTCTCTACAAGAGTGATTTCCCGCCAGGGTGGGTACCAGGCCGCCCCTATACGCCGTACGCTTTAGAGCAGGCCGCGTTGGCGCAGTTTGCGGCTGAGCGTATCACCGTCATTTGCTTCCATCCACAGCGGCGACTGGGTCATCTGTTGCGCCCGCTTATCACCCCATACTCGCCCTGAGGCCAGCACCGTCTCCCCCCACCGTTAGGTTACGAATCATAATAGCCGCAACATTCTGGGGGTACCGCACTGCAAACCCGTTGTATATATCCGGGTCGCGCTGGCCGTCATCACCGATGAGGATCCACTGCATCTCGGGGAACTCGTGCGCCAACCTTCGTAAGGACTGTACCTTATGTTGGGTGCCGGAACGGAACCAGCGATCTGGCGTAGGCCCCCAGTCAGTGAGCAAGAACGTGCCGCGCGGATACCCGTTACGGGTCAGAAAACGACGCAGCGTTGGGGTGATATTCCAGGCACCAGTAGACAGATACATAAAAGGGGCCTGAGGGTGCGCAGCCCGAATCCGGTCCATAAGCACAGCCATGCCGGGGGTAGGAATACGTGCGTGTTCATCAATCACGAACGAGTTCCATGCCGCTACAAGCGGACGCGGAAGCATAGTAACCATGACTGTATCATCAACGTCAGCAATTACGCCGATCTTCTGCTCAGCAGGCACAATGTAGACACTGGTGACAGCAGCACGGGAACCAGGAACATACATAATAACTTCATGAAGCCCCGCTGGCAGGTCAATATCAAGCTTAACGTCAAGGACACCACCTCTATCGGTGCGAACCTCATAAGTTCTTCCCGCGATAATAATGGTTACGGGAGCATCAGACATGGCAATGGATGTGAAGGCACGCCACCCGCGCATGGGGTTGTCCGTATCTTGAGTACCCTCAACCACATAGAGCAGTTTCTCAAACGCCTCAGTTTTATACAGGGCACGTGCCAGTATACGCACCCACCCGTTCTTGGCGCCGGTGGCTACCCGCCCGTACCCCTCTGACGGGACAATAATGGGCTCTTGGCCTTGGGCGATAGCGCGGCGTTCACGCCACCGATGCAGGGTGTCGCCCACCCGGTAACCAATGTTGACTGCCTCATCGGCGGCCTCGGTTACCATGGTGCGTAATTCGTGGGTACCCAGATTTTCCATACGTATTAGTGTTCCATATAGACACCCCATTTTTCTTATTTGGGGAAGATTATATGGTCGCGTCACTATAATATTGGGCGCTCGGATGTCTCCAAATGGGCAGAACACAGCCGCGCTCGTATCCTGCACAGGCAGTTGCGCAGGATACGAGCGGCAGCTGTTCAGTATCTATAGTGTGTGCGGTTTTTGTGTGTGCGCAGGCTTTAAAGAATCGGTGGTGTATACACAACGCTGTGGGCTACGCGTTAGTTACCTGAGGAGCCCTAATGCGAATGCTTTGACTCGCCCGAGGCACCAGCAGGTAGCTGATAGGGTCCTGAGCTGAGCTTCACCTGGCAGTAGGCCGAGCCTTTCCCTTCGGCCTGTTCCGAATGGTGCACCGGGTGGTCTTCGCCCTGTTACCTTAATAGCGCATTTAACAGTGTCTTGAGGATCATCGGCGTAGACGGCCACCGAGATAGTTTTACCGGCTAGCTCGTGACTATTAGAGGCGCCTACGCGGTAGTACCCGGTTTTCTCGGTGAGTTTCTGCTCAGCAGAGTTCACCTCAATACCATCCTGGAAAAAGCGAACCTTACCCGCTTTGGCGTGGAAACCATTATGTTCGTTACCGCTAAGCACCTCAGCTGAGACAGTAATGTCCCCACGGTTTCCGTAATCTTGGGCGGGGGTGAAGGTAAGGCCGGGAGCAACTTCTGCGGAACACCCGGCTAATAGCACGGCCGTAGCCGCGAGCAATACGATTTTCTTAGCCATGCCCCCATAGTATCAGCCAAATCACTATCAACCGGTTGGTGACACACAAGCACAAAACCGCGTGGATGAGGGCACACACGGGGGAGCTTTCTCACCCTGTTGAGAATCTTAGCTGAGGGAGTATACGGGCTATGCTTAGAAGTATGACCATTCACGACTCGTTATTCTCACGCCGCACGTTTGTAGTGGGCTCTATTATCCCGCTCATAGCGGGATGCTCCTCCAAGAATACCGTAGAGAATGCCGCCGAAACGAGGTTTATCGCAGCCCCCACAGGCACGCCCCATAGCGACGATGCTTCACCAACTGCTGCCGTGGACTCCCCCGAACCTGCAGAGCCGCCGGTGTCAAAAAACCCAATCGCTAAACCCCACCCATGGAAAGATATCCAGTACCGTCTAGCTGGTGAAGGGCACTATGTGGCGTGGACAGTGGATGACGGCGCTAACCCCGAAACTGTGCGGGCTTACGCCGAGTTCGCGGCGAAAACAGGCACCCGCCTCACCTTTTTCATTAATGCCTCCTACACTTCTTTTGAGCAGAACCTTGATGTCCTTTTGCCGCTGGTGAAATCAGGACAAATTCAGATCGCAAACCACACCTATAACCACCCTAACCTGCTGAATCTTGATGATAAACAGGTGAAAGAAGAGTTCGTGCGCAATGAGGAAGAAATCATGCGGCTTTTTGGGGTGTCCTCAAAACCGTATTTTCGTCCACCCTACGGGTACTATGACGACCGGGTGCTGAAAATAGCCGCAAAAGCGGGGTTTTCACGGCCGGTACTGTGGGAAGGTACCACAGGTGATGAGGGGCAAACCACCCAACGCGTGGTGCTCAAACGTACTAAGAAGTATATGAAGCCGCAACGAATTATGTTGGGGCATCTTAACTACACCACTATTATTTCCCTGCTGGAACGTATTAAAGAGCTTCTTGATGAACGTGGACTGGTAACAGTTACCTTACGCGACTACTACGGTGAAGCCTCGGAAGAAGAACTAAAAATTGTCCGCGACGCTGAAGCCGAAGAAAAGAAGAAAGAAGAAGAGAAAAAGAAGCAGAAGGAGAAAGAGAAAAAATAAGAACGGTGAGCCTCAGCAAAGCTACGGCGGCCAAACCGGCTGCTGATAACTCGCAGCAGCGGCAGTGCGGGGAAGGGTCTCCCGCCCCGCACTGCATGGGCTCAAGGGTTCATCATGGCATCATTGAGCGGATGTCTTCTCCTCCTGAATCCCGCAAAGTACCCAAGTGTTGGTTTATCCTCTGGTGTTTATCCCCCGTAATAGTCGCGGAGAGTAACAGTGACTAACCCGCGTTCATCCAATAACGCTTTAATTTTGTCGAGTACCGCAATAACACCCGTATAGTTCAGATGCCCAATAAGAATAGTTTGCGGGTTCGCATATGTACTGGCATATTTATAGATCTCTTCAGATGTAATAGGGGAAGAGTCAGCCAGTGAACCGTACCATAGGGTGGGCCGGTCAAACCCGGCACGCGCAGCGGCATCCAATACCCGCCGATCGTAGTACCCGTAGGGTGGGCGGAAGTAGGGCTTTGAAGACATTCCAAAGAGGCGTTCAATCTCCCGGTCGTTCTTCTCAAGCTCCTCAATGATTCCCGCATCGTCAAGATCGGTGAGAGCTGCATGTGACCATGTGTGGTTGCCGATTTGGATCTGCCCCGATGTCACTAGGGGCGCCAACACGTCAAGGTTCTGCTCGAACGAATCATAAGAGCCGTTAATGAAAAAGGTGAGGCGGGTGCCTGTTTTCGCCGCAAAATCTGCATAGGCGCGCACCACTTCGGGGCTTTTACCATCATCAACGGTCCAAGCGATGTATTTACCGTCACCGGGCAGCCCAACTTGCGGACCGTCCCAGGGGTACGGGGTGGGAACAGGGTTCGCAGAGACAGAGGCAGTAGGGCTGCCGGAGGAGGTTTTCCCATTCACGGGCACAGGTGGAGTTTGTCCCTGGGAATTAGCGGCATTATCTACAGTGTTCTGCGCGCCGAAACTGCACCCTGCCAAAAGTGGTACAAGAGTGCCGAGCACGAATGCCCTGCGGGGCACACCAGGCTGCGCAGATTCAGTAATAGTGCGGGGTGATGAGGTATTGCACATAGGGGGTTTAGTCTTTCGAGGCATCGCCATGCACCGAAGGCCTGCGCACCAATGCAACAGAGAAGGGTGATGGCGGGGTGTTTAAGCTGAATGAGTTGAGTGAGAGGCAGAAGGCAGGAAGAAAACTATTTCCTCTTATTACCTTTTCCTTTGTAGGGTTCGCAGGCCACGCCGTCTCCATCACGGTCCAGGTGAGCAGCGTATCCAGGCTGGCCTTTATGGATAGGTGCCGCGCCAGCTGCACGGACTTCGTCACAGTTCTTGTAGTACACTCCGGTATTTGCGGGAGTCTCAACCACAACAGGTTTCTGTTGCACAGGTTCCTGCTGTACCGGAGTTTGCCGAGCAGGTGCTGGGGCTTCTGTTGCTGGCTGAGTTTCTTCGGCAGGCACCGGTTTCTGCTCTGGCTCAGGTGCCGGGACTTCGGGGGTGGGCTCGGCCACAGGTGTTACCGCCTCCGGGGTTTAACAGGTTCGGGTGTGGGCGAGGCGGTGGGGCTAGGAGTTTCCGAAGGTGAAGGACTCGGCGACTCTGTAGGCGAGGGGCTGGCAGATGTACTGCGTGCCGATGACGAAGCAGATACTGAAGATGGCGTTTGTTCTTTGCGAATATTGCCTGCGTTGCTGGAACACCCAGCAAGAAATACGGTACCGAGAAGCGCTACCGCAATAACTTGATTTTTCATATGGAATTATCCTCATTGACTGAGTGAGTGAGTAAGTGCTGAGCTGTCATTGCTCACCCCTAAGTCTATACGAAACCACCAGGTGCGGGAGAACCTCTCTGCCCCTAGCTCTAGTGCATATTTATTCTTTACTGGGAGCAAGATTTTAAGGTTTCTGAATGCTTTAGAATAGATGCAGAGCCATCGACGGTTCATGCACTTATCACTCAAAGTCTCAAATAACTTAAGGATTCCTATGTCCAATAAAACTGTGCCTCTCACCGAGGCGTATTCTGCCTACACACAGCCTTTAGAACCGCAGATTCTTGAAGAAATTCCGAAGAAAAAGTGGGCTGCCATTACCGCCTTAGTGCTCTCACTGATCGCTTTCTTCACGGGCATTCTGGTGATTGGTTTTGTACCCGCAATTTTTCGCGATCGTATTTGCCGGTATCGCCCTTGGACAGGTAAAAAAGGGTGAAGCCGAAGGCGCTGGCATGGCGATCGGCGCCATTATCTTTGCGTCCCTAGCGATTATCGCCAGTGTTGGAATAGTGATCTTAGCGCTTATTTCCAACTACTACACCGAGCAGCAGGTGATAGATGGATGCACCTCCGGCAAGGGCACCTACACCGTGGAGAACGGGCAGAAAGTCTGCCATTATATGGGCTATGCCATGGACATGTAGTTCTCATATTTATGCATAAAGGCTCGGTAAAAACTGTCATACCGAGCCTTTATTGTATTTAATATCTCACTTGCGTTTCGTGTTATGGGAGCGCCGAGATACACGTTGTTTATTCGCTGCCCTGTAAGGTGATAAGCCAATCATCAACCTTACACAAGCCCTATCTCATCAACGCTCTCCAACACCGCAACCTGCATTTTGCGAAGTGCTTCAACATCTGGAAGCGTGTCGTCCTGGTCAATTAGATAGACGGCGTACCCGTCAATTGTGAGTCTATGCATAATTTCCAGAAGCATATGCTGGGCAACCTCGTCCACGGAATAGACTCGCGTAACATCCAAAGCTATTTTCGTCCCCGTGTATTCGGTGTCCACAATTTCGCGGATAACACGCTCAGCACCGGCGAACCGGATCCTGCCTTGAAGCTGAATAACCTGAACCGTCTCGGCACCAACTCCTACGCGGTAGTTAGCGCGTATTGCCGAACGGGCAACGGTGGGAATATTCATCACGTGCATACCCATGTCTGAAGAAAACCGCTCAAATAGCGACACGCCGCGGACACTATTGCCATGTATATCAAGGCGCGGTGAGAATGTTGCCACCCCCAGCTGCCCCGGTACAGCACCAATGATTCCTCCGCCCACACCGCTTTTGGCGGGAATACCCACCTGCGTTGCCCAGTCGCCAGCGGCATTGTACATGCCGCAGGTGAACATTACGCTCAACACCTGACGCACTACCGTTTTAGGTACCACCTGCTCACCGGTGAGAGGCTGCTCCCCATAATTCGCCAGAGTAGCTGCCATCATCGCCAGGTCTTTTACGGTTACTTCAAGTGAACACTGACGCGTGTACCCTTCCACCACCTTGGCGGGGTTCTCGGTGAGGATGTCGTGGCTACGGAGCATATGTGCAATAGCAAGGTTACGGTGCGCATGTTCTATCTCTGAGGAATACACCGCCTCATCAATCTGAAGGGGGGCGCCCGGCAAATGCTGAGAGCCCTTCAACTACCCGTTCCATCCGCTTCTCTGGACTTATATTTTCGGCTCCCACCAGCGAGTGGGTGGTGATAGCCCCAGCATTAATCATGGGGTTCAGCGGACGTCCCGACTCGTCCTCAAGAGATATCTCGTTAAAAGGCTCTCCCGAAGGTTCAACACCCACTTTCGCCAGTACCTTATCAAATCCACGATCAGCTAGAGCTAGGGCATACACGAAAGGCTTAGAAATAGACTGGATAGTAAACACTTCATTGACGTCTCCGGCGCCGTAAAGTTCCCCGTCAACCATTGCGATAGATGCCCCTAGTCGATCAGGGTTTACTCCCGCCAGCTCAGGAATATAGTTTGCGAGTTCCCCCGTTTTATCTGAGGCCACACTGGCGAGCACATCGTCGAGGTAGCTTGGTATAGGGGAACGCATAACAGTTTCTCCTGATAGGCGGGTCGTTACTTTCGTACGCGGTTGGTTCGGGAGCCAGACTGCAGAGTACACGCATCCTTGTCATGACAAAATATCTGCCCGAACGTTGAGCTTCTTGAAGTGTAGCTTTTCCGCTTTCAATACTCCAAATATGTGCTTGTATACAGCCGTGAGGCAGCAGCATGAATCCATGCATAGACGGTTTTGCGTCTTTGCCGGGTGAGAATACACCATGTTTTTTTCTGTCCCTGGTGTGCGGGCCAAGAAATTCTTCCACCCGACCCTTGACATACCGAATAGTCGGTTTTATATTGTCATTATGGCAGCAGATAAAACAGCAAATTCCAAGTCCAAGGGCCAGCTCACCCGGGAACATATCCTAGAAGTTGCCGCCCAAGTCTTTGCACAACGCGGCTATTCTGAAACCCGGTTAGACGACATTATTCAGGCCACCGGACTCACCAAAGGCGCCCTCTATTTCCATTTCCGTTCCAAAAGCGATTTGGCGTACGCCGTCATTGAAGACCACAAACGGCACTGGCTTGAACAGGGGATCCAGGAAATAGCTCAACACGATAACCCGCTAGAGCAACTAGAGGCGCTCAGTAACCTTCTGATTACTCTGGTGTCGCAGGGAAAAACCGACTGGAACATTGTTCGTCTCGCCGACCAAGTGCGCTCTAAGGAACCGCCTGAAGACCTCATTAGCCCCCTTCAAAGCTGGGTTGATGTGGTGGCCGATATTATCGAACGCGGCAAGGCACAGCAAATATTCCACACAGAATTATCAAGCCAGGATGCCGCTGCAATCCTCGTTGGTTCCTTCGACGGCCTCAAAACTTCTAACGATGCTTTAGCCCAAGGAGACACCGAGAAGTTCAGACGCCAAGCTCACGCCTTAAACACAATGCTTATAGAGGGGCTGCAGAGGCGTTAATCTATCCTTCTCCCCTGCCTTCCGAAACCTTTCGTCTGTTCAGACGAACTTTTGTCCTAGTCCAAAAAAACTGATGATATGGAGTACTGTATGGCGACCCTCATTACTGGCGCTTCTTCAGGTATCGGCGAAGAATTCGCGCACCATTACGCCGCAGAAAAACACGACCTTGTGCTTGTTGCTCGCAGCGAAGACAAGCTGAATACTCTCGCTGATACGCTTCGTAGCCAGCACGGCATTCAAGTCACCGTCATTGCACTTGATCTGTCTGAACCGGATGCAGCTCAGCGGCTCTGGGAAGAAACGAACCGCGCCAGGTTAGAGATTGATGTGCTTGTCAATAATGCAGGGTTCGGAACCCACTGTGATGTTGCTGATGATAATCCCGACCGTTTGGAGCAAGAAGTACGTCTCAACTGCCTCACGCTAACAGGGCTGACGGCACGCTACCTGCCCACCATGCGTGAACGCAAAACCGGAACCATCATAAACATTGCTTCGACTGCGGCTTTTCAGCCGCTGCCCCATATGGCAGTGTACGGCGCGACCAAAGCATTTGTGCTGTCCTTTACCGAAGCGCTCTGGGCAGAAACCCGAAAAGACGGCATCCGAGTGCTCGCGGTCTGCCCCGGCCCCACCGACACCTCATTCTTTGAAATCGCCGGTCAATCCGCAACGGTCGGGAAAATGCGTTCCACCCGCCAGCTGCTAGATAGCACCCTGCAGGCACTGAAAACCACAAAACCCAGTTTTGTAGATGGGCTAGGAAACGCCGTTGTGGCACGGCTTGTCACTCGTGTAGTACCAAAACGTGCCGTCATGGCCATAGTCGATCAGGCGTTCCAGCGCCAACGCAGCTAACATACACGGTAACACAGGGCCGCTAGCCGGTGCCTTTAGCTAAAGCGCTAAAGGTACCGGCTAGAACTCCAGAAGCATCGCTCCAGTGCTACCGCCAGCATCAACGAATCCTAGCTTTTCGTAGAGCTTACGCGCGGGATTCCCTGCCTCAACACTGAGACTAACACCCCGGTCCCCTCGCACACGAGCAACTTCTATAACATCACAGATAAGTTCCGTCCCCAGCCCAACACCGCGCGCCTCAGGCTGCACGGACACGCCCAGCTCACCGATACCAGGAGCCACAAAACCATATCCAGGATTCTGCTGAGGTAAATAGAGAACCCTTGCAGTACCAACCCACTGCCCCTGTGAGGTGCAGGCAACCACACCATAATCTCCCCGCCGCGCATCCATAACGATGTACCGCACAAATTCGGCTGTGCCGAGAAGATCCTGCATGGTGAACCTCTCCCCCGGCCAGTTCAGATTCATCAGAGTTGATTCGCGCAGAATATCAATATCGCTCGATCGTAGTTTTTTCTTGTGTAAGCCCAGGCGTGTACTTGCCCGTTCAACTGCATCAGCCATTTACCTCACCACACCTATGCCTAGTATTTGTGCTCTATCACTCTACAGACAGATACCCTGCATCGTCTAGCGTCCCGCCGACACCCATTAGCACTCAGATCTCTCGTAAAGCCGCACAATAGTTGTTAGCAGCGTATGTTCTTTTCCAGCTCGCCTCTCACTCACTCTCAAGGGACGAAAAACTGTCTTCTTCCGCCTTGGAAGTGTCACAATGCTTCCACTGTACGGCGCCTCTGAGTATTTGCCGGACTGTACAACAGGCACAAAAAATCACCTGGTCACATAAAACCAGGTGATGATTTGTGGAGATAAGGGGACTCGAACCCCTGACCCCCTGCATGCCATGCAGGTGCGCTACCAGCTGCGCCATATCCCCCTATTTAGTTCTGCCACCCTTTTGGGCAACAAGAAAATAATACACATGCCCGAGGCACGAATGCAAATCAGCACGGGCAGTATTCGCAAGACCACCCGCGAATACTGCCCACCCCAAGGTGAGAAGAACGAAGTTTAGCTATCAGCTGGGATAATACGCGCGGCGTCTTCCTCAGTCTCACCAGCAATATCGAAAGGTGTCTCCGTTTTAACACCCAACTCAATGCGTGGAGCTTGAGACCATAAACGATCCAGCGCATAAAACTCGCGGTCTTCCTCATGCTGCACGTGAATCACAATGTCGCCGAAATCAAGGAGGATCCAGCGCCCGCTCGCCCGGCCCTCACGGCGTACCGGCTTCATCCCAGCCTGCTCCCGAAGAGCATCCTCAATCCCATCAGCTACAGCGTTTACTAGGCGCTCATTATGAGCTGAAACCACCAAGAACCCGTCGATCAGACCCATAGCGTCCGAGGCGTCAACAGCAAACAGATCTGTGCCCTGTTTTTCTTCCGCCGCCCGGGCGGCAATACGCAGTGCCTCAATCGAGGCGGGTGCTGCGGTCATAGTTTCCTTTCATATTCGCCGTCTCCGGCGGAGACCCCCAGAAAGGGGCACATGTTACTTCTGGCTGAGCACTATAAACAGGCCGATGAGGATCACCGCGATACACAAGACCAGCAGGATCAGGCTCAAAGGACTCCGCTTACGGGGAACGTCCAGATCATCCTCATACTCGTCTTCATAATCCACGGCGTCCTGGGCCATGGTATTCGCAGCAGAGTAACCCGACTTGGCAAAGTTATTGAACGTAGGCTCCGGCTGCTCTTCAGGATCTTGGTTGTGCTCCACAATGCGGCGCACCAACTCCCCTACCTTATCAGGGTCAAGAGCTACCGTCGGGTCGTCGGCAGTGCTATCTGCATACGGCAAAGATGCGCTGGCTGACTCGGGCGTCTGGCTCCCTGCTGCCTGCTGCGTGTACGATGCATCCGGGGCGGTCGGTTTCTCGGCGACCGTACCCTTCTTCTTGTCTAGCACCGACAGGTCCAGCCCTTGTGCATCAACAGCAGAGACAGGTGCTGGCAGCTTCGTGGGCTTTGCCTGCTGTACATCTGCTGTCGCTGATGCGGCAGGGGCGGAAGGCTCGGACTTGGTGATATTAATATCGGGCTGTTTAGCCTGCACGAAGGAACTCTGCCCAACGGTCATGCTCGGCTTATCAGCCGCCGATACTGCCTCAGCAGTATTGGAGGCGCTGCTCTTGCGACCATCACCAGCAACATCTGCCGCGGTAAGACCGGTGCCGCCCGCCTCTGAAGTAGCAGCGGGAGCAGCTTCCGTATTAGCAGCTACCGGTACAGCACTTGAGACGGCAGAAGAACTGGTCTTCTGTGTCCCCGAGGCAGCGGCACTCTTCGCGGATTTTGAGGCAGAAGAGATCGACGTCAAGCTAATACCGCGCTCCTCCAGATCGGGAACCAAAATTGCGGTACCCGCACCAGGGTTAGAGGATTTGACGGTGTCCCAGGGATTATTAGGGTTCAGGGGTGCTTGCCGCTTTGAAGCCCCAACGGCCGAACCGATCTTAGCTTTTTCCTTCTGCGCAGCGCCAGAGGCTGTTCCAGCGTCCGCATCAGATTCCACCTTCGGCTCATCACGCACCAAATAATCATGCATCGGTAACGAGCTTGTTTCAGGTGCGGGGCAGTAAATGAAGAGGTCAGCGGAATGTTCAAGGCGCTCAAATCTGAGGGGTCCTTGCTTGTACTCTTCTGCTGTTGCTGGTTCGGCTTAATAGCGTTCAGGCTGCTGGTCAGCGGCTCAGGCTCGTTCAGCTTATCCTCGTCGTTGGCGCTCATATCAATAGCACCCTGCGCGGCAAGAGCAGCGAAACGACGCTGAATTGAGAGCACACGGGGGTCGACCACCAGATTATTCACCACGGGGCCCATATGATCCACAGGCTCCGGAAGCTTACCGCGGCCCATAGCACGAATATACTCTGCTGCCTCTTCACGGTAACGAGCCAGACGACGTGGACCCATCATCTTCGTGGGTGGAGGAACCTCGATCCCGTCTTCAGTAACATAGGTCTCATAGAGGTAGGCTTCCTCTTCTGCGTAAGGCTTATTAGTGCCTTCCTGAGATTCAGTCATTCTAACCCTCTTCTTCCGTTACATAAACATTGTCTAACGCGCCCTGGGCGCTCGATCCCTCTACGGCTTCCCCACGCGGCAAACCCGCATCATAGGTTGAAGTCGAATCGTCAGCGGAGTACAGCCCATACTTATTGATGTACTGTACCACCCCATCCGGCACCAAATACCAGATAGGTGCTCCGCCAGACGCACGGCGGCGAATATCTGTCGATGAAATCGCCATCGCAGGAATCTCAAGTGTAGTGATCTGTCTACCCTCCCCGACCGGCGGGTCAAGCTCATGGTCGGGGCGTGTGACCCCCACAAAGCTTGCTAAGTCCCACAGCTTATGCGCGTTGTGCCATGTCATCATCTGGCTAATCGCGTCCGCGCCAGTGATGAAGAATAAATCAGCATCGGGTCGTAACTGGCGTAATTCATTAAGGGTATCAAAAGTGTAGGTTGCACCGCCACGATCTATATCTATACGGCTGACCGTGAACCGTGGGTTTGAGGCGGTGGCAATCACAGTCATGAGGTACCTGTGCTCAGGATCGCTGACCCGCCGCTGCCCTGTTTTCTGCCAAGGCTGCCCTGTGGGTACGAACACCACTTCGTCAAGGTCGAACACAGCGGCAACTTCGCTAGCCGCCACTAAGTGGCCATGGTGGATGGGGTCAAACGTACCACCCATAACCCCCAGCCGAGTGCGGCCAGAAGTTCGCGGCGGAATCGATTCGATATTAATTCGAGAAGGCTGAGGTGTCACAGTCTATATAATCTTCCGGTTACTGACCGTGCCTCGAGTTGTATTCTTGAGCAGCTTAGCCTCTTCATCATCAAAAGCTTCAGGTGTGTGGTCAGGACGAACAATGCCACGGCCGCTGTATGACAGGGTTATCAATAGAAGAACAGCAAAGACCACGGCGGCGATCACACCATACATGTAGGTGGGCAGGCCCAGCAACATACCGTCTGCATGCTCAGCACCAGCGCCGTGTGCAAGAATAGCGGTACTCACGTATGTGATGTCCTTTCAACTTAGGTAAAAATCCTCATATGTTTCTATGCTACCGTGTTGCGGCGAAAATCGGGTAAATCACGGGTATTGACTGCACAGTATTGGATGTGTATTAACCACGTTTTTGTATACCCATTTCCGTTATTAGCCCTTGATGTGAGCGCCGTAGCCTATTCGAGGCGCGCTAGCAGGCTTTTTCTGATGTGAACCTCACATAGATATGTGTCAAGAGGTAGCATGTATGCCCCTAGCGAACACAGCTATTGTGTGGCAGCTAATACACCAGGAGCTTACATTGGGTTACTCAGCATCGGGCATGTCGATTCCTCAGTAGGGCGCTTCTCCTTCAACTTTTTACGGTATTCCACAGACTCGGTCCACACGCCCGCGACACGTTCCTGCTCAAGCTCGGCGCGGGCCTCAGCTTTCGCATCCATGCGTTCTTTATATTCCTCACGTTTCTGCGCGCGGGTGGGACGAATAATCTCTTCGAGGCGAGTATCGGTACCGCGCGGAGAAGACAGAAGCTCAGCACCGCCGACCATTGTGGGCTCCCAGTCGAAGACCACAGAGTTATCGTCCTCACCAATAACTACAGCGTCCCCGGCACGAGCGCCAGATTTGAAAAGCTCATCTTCAACACCTAGCTTTGCCAGGCGATCCGCCAGGTACCCAACAGCTTCGTCATTATTGAAGTCAGTCTGCTGAATCCAACGTTCCGGTTTCTCCCCGATAACCCTAAAGAGCGGCTCAAGATTGCGCTCCTCACGGCGAATAATGAACTCTTGTTTCTTCTTAGAACGGAAACCTTTGGGCCGCACAACGGGGGCATCAGCCACAGGTTTATCATCTTCACTGGCACGTTTCTGGCGGTCTTCTTCAACAAGGTTAGCCATCGCGAATATAAGCGGTTTAAGCCCTTCGTGGGAGGCCGTTGATATCTCAAACACCCGATACCCCATCTTCTCAAAATCGGGTCGCACGAAATCAGCAAGTTCACGCGCCTCGGGTACATCAATTTTGTTGAGAACGATCATCTGGGGGCGCTCGTTGAGCGGCACGGTCACGCCAGCAGTGGGGTCCACCTCATAGTTTTCGAGCTCGCCGCGAATAACCTCAAAATCGCTCATGGGGTCTCGGCCAGGCTCCAGGGTGGCACAATCAATTACGTGCACCAGCGCAGAGGAGCGCTCAACATGGCGTAAGAAACGGTGACCCAACCCCTTACCTTCGGAGGCGCCTTCAATCAGACCGGGAACATCCGCAACGGTGTACCGAACATCGCCTGCCTGCACAACACCCAAGTTTGGGATAAGAGTGGTAAAAGGATAGTCAGCGATTTTAGGCCGAGCCGCAGAGATAGCAGCAATCAGCGACGATTTACCGGCTGAGGGGTATCCAACAAGCGCAATATCAGCAATAGACTTAAGCTCTAGAACAATGTCAGTTTCCTCCCCGGGAATACCAAGGAGTGCGAAACCGGGAGCTTTACGCTTGGCCGATGCCAGCGCGGCGTTTCCGAGGCCGCCCTGACCGCCCCATGCGGCAGTATATTCATCGCCTACATGCAGCAGGTCGGCAAGCACGTTACCGTCACGGTCTTTGACGACGGTTCCCTGAGGTACGGTAAGCACTAGGTTTTCGCCGTTGTAGCCGTGGTGCATATCGCCGCGGCCAATATCTCCATTAGGGGCGTACTGGTGGGGGCTGTGGTGGTATTCCAATAGCGTGGTGGTCTGGTTATCGACACGCAAAATCACGTCCCCACCATTGCCGCCGTTACCGCCGTTGGGTCCGCCGAGCGGCTTAAATTTTCACGGCGCACGGAAACACAACCGTTGCCGCCGCGACCGCCGGATACATGCAGGACCACGCGGTCCACGAATTCTGCCACGGGTGTTCTCCTTCTACATTTTCACGTGTGATGTGTTAGCGTGCCACTATGAGCGCGCAGGCACCGCCGTTACTGTTGGCGGTGGGCTACCGGTGTTTAAGCATACGGTAAGAGGGGGTAAGCCGTGAAGCCTACCCCCTCTTGCCTGACTGGCGCGAGTCTTACTCGGCGGCTGCCAGGATGTTAACGACCTTGCGGCCCTTGCGGGTACCGAACTCGACGGTGCCTGCTGCCAGAGCGAACAGGGTGTCGTCGCCACCGCGGCCAACGTTCAGGCCGGGGTGGAAGTGGGTGCCGCGCTGACGAACAAGGATCTCGCCTGCGTTGACGGTCTGACCGCCGAAGCGCTTAACACCGAGGTACTGGGGGTTCGAGTCACGACCGTTGCGGGTGGAGCTTGCGCCCTTCTTATGTGCCATTCTGTTTTCCTACCTTAAGGTTTATATCCGGTGGTTAAGATTACGCGTTGATTGCGGTGATCTTAACGGTGGTCAGCTCAGCGCGGAAGCCCTGACGCTTCTTGTAACCGGTCTTGTTCTTGTACTTCTGAATAACGATCTTCGGACCGCGCAGGTCTTCAATCTTTTCAGCAGTTACCTTGGCGGAAGCCAGGGACTTTGCGTCAGCGGTGATCTTGTCACCGTCAACGAGCAGCAGTACGGGCAGCTCGATGGTGCTACCGGGTTCACCTGCAACACGGTCAAGGGTAATTTTGTCTCCGACGGAGACCTTCTCTGGCGGCCGCCAGCGCGTACAATCGCGTATGCCACTTTGGGACTCACTTTTCTCGACATCTTGCTTCTTCGTATCTCACACGTGCAGACAGCCTGCGCTTTCATTGCTGTGCGCTCCACAGGTATCTCATATGATCCTGGTGTGGATGCGGCCCGTGTCCCTCGTGGGATTGCCCAGTTGGGTACACGCTCGGTCTGCCGGTGGTGTCTTCCAGAAACGCTGTAATAAGGGCTTCCAGAAGTGGTATCTCCCGCTGACCCTGCGTCGATAGGGCTTCACTGAGATAAATACCAATCGTTAAGGATACTGCATGCGCGGGTTTAGACGCAATCCAACCCTTTGGGCAGTAAATAACAACGCCAGCACCGCAGTCACCTTCGGACTTGTGGTACCGGCGTTATTGTTATTTCCGATACGAGCAGATCTAGGCCCTATTCTTTGCCAGCTCGTTTAATATCGGCAGCGGAAACACCGATGCCGAAAAGGGTCGGGGTTTCGGATTCGACGGGGGCTTTCGCGTCCGCCACAGAAGCCGAAGCCACCACCGAACCATGAGCCGACTCGGCGGCATCCACCGTCACAACCTTCGACTGTGCACCCGCCGAAGACGCCGCACGACGAGAACGACGCTTACGTGGCGCGGCCGCCGGTTCAGCAGCAGCCGTAGACGCCTGCTTCACCGGCTCAGCTTCAGGAACCTGAGCCCCGGCAGAACCACCCACACGGATGACACCCGAAACACGCGGCACACCCGCATCAGCGGCGGGGGTATGACCCACCGCACCCGAAACGGCGGTTTGGCCCCCCTGTGCAGCCCCATCAGCGGAGACGGCACGGCGCGAACGGCGGCTCTTCTTGGGGGACTCATGAACGTCCTCCACCCGCACGTCATCGCGGGTTTTCAGGGACTGTTCATCCTCAACCCGTTTCGACCGGAAACCGCCGCCCTCCGTGCGCGCGATACGGCCTGCCTTCTGCGACGCACGAGCCTTCGCCTCGCCCGCCCTAATAGCCTCATACCGGGCAGAGCTACGCGTAAACCGGGAATCCAGCTCAGGGCTGTACGAGTCCGCGAAATCCTGCGCCGTAAACGCGCCCTGCTCGCCGCTCCAATGGGAATCGTCGTCAATCTTAGCGATCTTCGCCTCAGCCTGAGCCACATACTCATGAGCCTGTTCACTCGCAGCCTCGGGGCTGTCGTCCCCTGAGCGTTCTGAGTATTCTGCTCCTCAGCACCCTCAGTGCGGCGTGAGCGTTTACGACGCTTACGCTTCTTACGTCCCTGCTCCTCAGCCTCATCAGGCTGTTGGGATGCTGCCGCGATTGAGGCCATAGCGCTGCGGCGTTCCGCCTTCTTCTCTTCCTTCTCGGCATCCACCGAATCAACACGGCTAGCCGCAGCACGGGAACGTTTGCGGTCGGTGCGCTCTTGGCGGTGAATAAAATCGGAGGCGCCGCCCGAGCGGCCGCTCAGCGGCTGGTCGTGCACCAGCAATCCGCGACCACCGCACGACTCGCACTGCTGTGAGAACACCTCAAGCAGGCCTGTACCCAGGCGTTTACGGGTCATCTGTACCAGACCCAGGGAGGTCACTTCAGCGACCTGGTGCTTAGTGCGGTCGCGTCCCCAAGCACTCGATCAGGCGGCGCAGCACAAGGTCACGGTTCGATTCGAGCACCATATCGATAAAGTCGATCACAATAATGCCGCCGATATCACGCAGGCGAAGCTGACGCACGATCTCCTCAGCCGCCTCCAAGTTATTCTTGGTGACGGTCTCCTCAAGGTTGCCGCCGCTACCAGTGAACTTACCGGTGTTCACATCCACCACGGTCATAGCCTCGGTGCGGTCGATCACCAGCGAACCGCCCGAGGGCAGATACACCTTGCGGTCCAGGGCCTTCGATAGCTGCTCATTCACGCGGTAGTGGTCGAAAAGGTCGTCTTCCCCTTCCCACTTCTGCAGCCGTCCCATCAAATCCGGGGCCACATAGGTCACGTACGCTTCAATCGAATCCCAAGCGTCAGCACCCTGCACCTGCATGGCGGTGAAATCCTCATTGAACACATCACGCACCGTCTTAATCATCAGGTCAGGCTCCTGATACAGCATCTCTGGGGCGAGCACCTTACGGGAGTTAGCCTGCTGCTGGATCTCCTCCCACTGCGCACGCAAACGGTTAATGTCGTGAGTCAGTTCCTCCTCAGAAGCACCCTCAGCGGCGGTACGCACAATCACGCCCGCCCCATCGGGCAGCTTATCTTTCAAAATCTTCTTCAAGCGCGCACGCTCAGTATCGGGAAGCTTACGTGAAATACCGGTCATTGAGCCGCCCGGCACGTACACCAAAAAACGCCCCGGCAAAGACACCTGGCTCGTCAGGCGGGCGCCTTTCTGCCCAATCGGGTCTTTAGTGACCTGCACCAGCACCGAATCACCAGGTTTTAAGGCGTTCTCAATCTTGCGGGGAGTACCCTCAAGACCGCTCACATCCCAATTCACCTCACCGGCATACAACACAGCATTCCGACCACGCCCAATATCGACGAACGCCGCTTCCATTGACGGCAGTACGTTCTGAACCTTCCCCAGGTACACGTTACCGATCAGCGAATCCTGCTGCGTCTTCGACACAAATGCTCCGCGAGCACCCCATCCTCAAGCACAGCAATCTGGATACGGTCATCCTTCTGCCGCACCAGCATCTGCCGGTCCACAGACTCGCGGCGCGCCAAAAACTCCGCCTCAGTCACAATGTGACGGCGGCGTCCCATCGACCGGGACTCGCGGCGGCGGGCACGTTTAGCTTCAAGGCGGGTTGAACCGCGCACACCAGTAACAGTGTTTGAAGTGTGAGAATCCGGCAGACGCGGTGCACGCACCTTCGTGACGGTCTCCACCTCATCGTCATCACTGCCCTCAATCTCAATGTCCTCGGTACCACGACGGCGACGGCGACGGCGGTGACTTGTGACCTCAGCCTCAGCAGCAACTTCCTCAAGGCGACGAGCCATCCGTGCCGCACGCTCGGCCTCAATACGTGCCGCACGCTGCTGCTCATACTCAAGAGTTGCTGCCGCTGAAAGCTCAGCAACATTTGGAGAATAAAACAGTGGCATAGCCCGTGGCGTTAACGAGGCACGCATCTGGGCGAGCTTCTGCTGCTGCACATCACGCAGAGTTTTCGAATCCCCTTCAGAACCGGACTTTTCCTCAGATTCATCCTCCGGGGTATCTACCTCCGGCAGGGCTACAATGCCTGTCTCCGGTTCAGAAACCTGCGGTTCTTCGGCGGTACCAGCGGTAGCAACCGATGTATCTGCCTGAGCAGCCGGGGTCTGAACCGCTGTGACGGGTGAATCTTCTGAACTGGGTTTCTCAGTCACAGATTCAGTAGCTTCAGGTTCTGCGGCGGAGGTATCTTTATTAGTTCCCTGCTCTGTATTCGGCAAAACGGCGGTCTGCTGCTCAGCTACTGCCTCATCCTGAGAGGATTCGGAGCTATTGGCGGCATCATCAGCGCCTTCAAAAATTCTATCGATAGTGCTCGCGACCTCATCCTCCGAAGCTGGTTCGGCAGATTTTTTCGGGGCAGGAGCATGCTTCGCCTTTAAATTCCGTAGATCACTCAGGCTCTCAGCAACTGCACGTTCAGGGCTCAGCTCCTCCGAATCCTTAGACCCAGATTCAGCCTTGGAACGGCGAGAAACCGTACTCTTTTTTGAGGAACCGCGCCCCCGTTTTTTTTCGGCCTGATCGGCCTTATCCGCTCCCGGCACTTTCTCATTCAGGGAACGCACCGTCTCATCAGAGACATTCTTCTCACTCGCAAGTGATGCGATGTCGGCCAAAACACCCATATTCAGGCCGGATTCATTGGCGTTCATCTCTTCAGCCATATTTCCTTCTCTTGGTGCTCCCAAGCCGCATCTTGACGCACTAGCATTCGTTGCGCGCACGCGCATAAGCCTATCTACCCTATTCACAGCTCAAGCCCCCGGGTGCGCACACTATGCGCAACTACCGCGGAGGCGAGCGGCGGAGCGTCCTTTCGCATTCATAGCAACACCCCGCACTAAATGGGCCGATTTTTTCGGTCGAGCCTGCGGACTTCCATCAACGCCGGACTTCGGGGGTATCTCGCCGCGCAAACGTTCTGCGGCCTAAGGCATTCCCCTCGACGAAAATACCGGATGCGCCCTTTACATGCGGGTCAAAAGGCGCACCTCTGCTATTCTCTCACATTCACGCCCTCACCCGCCATATTTGGGGATAAACACCCACCGATGCTCACACGTCAACACAGAAAAAGCGGCGTGATGCACAAATTAACACGCCGCTCCTCCGCGCTATAGTGGTGGTATTTTAGCTATTTGGGCTGCTACTACCCCAGGCCCAGTTCGGCATCACGTTTTTCACGTTCTTGTTGTGCCAGTCTCGGGTCAGTTGGCAAATATTCCGGACCAGACCCGGTAGCGAACGGGATACCCACCATAAAAACAAACGGGGCAATGATCAGAAGTATCACCCACAGGAGAGAGAAATGACCGGCCGTCAGCAAAAACAGTGCCGTCAAAAATACAACGGCCGATGCAAGCATCATAGTGGTGCCGAGGGCTTTCACAGATATCTCCTAGAGGTTAACGGGTCTCTCCAGTTACCCCATTATACGCACCGCCGCACAGCAACAGCCAGCCGCAGCGCAAAGCGCATCATTGAACCGGCCACAGCTGCATACCCTATGATGGTGAACACCAACTCACCAACCTGTGAAGGAGCAAATCATGAGCGAGCGTACCCTCATCCTTGTGAAGCCCGATGGTGTTGAACGTGGGCTGATCGGCCAAATTTTGAGCCGCTTTGAATCAAAGGGGTACACGATTGAGAAGCTGAAAATGCTTCAGCCCACCAAAGAACTTCTGGCCCAGCACTACGCAGAGCATGAAGGCAAGCCTTTCTACCAGCCCCTCGTGGATTTTATGGTTTCTGGCCCCGTGGTTGCTGCTGTTCTTTCGGGAGAGCGCGTCATTGAGGGGGTGCGCTCCATGCTCGGTACCTCAGACCCGACCCTAGCAGCACCGGGCACCATTCGCGGAGACTTAGGGCGTGACTGGGGCGATTCCGTGCAGAAGAACCTGGTGCACGCCTCCGATTCCCCCGCCTCAGCCGAACGTGAAATTGCTCTTTGGCTGACGTAAAAAACCATCATAAAAGCTTGGGGTCTGCAGAAATATTGTTGTTTCTGCAGACCCCAAGCCCCATAGTGGGTGCTTCGAAACACCCAGTAGTTTCGGCTACATCATGCCCATGAACACGTTGAAGAACCGGATAATAATAATCCCGAATATCAGCAGGACCAGAAGCAAAATACTAAACCAGGTCCACCCCGTTGCGCTCTGCCGCACTTGTTCTGAAGCGGGGATAACTCCCTCGACGATATTTCGAATCGTCACCTTCACGAACATGATGATCGTCATCACCCATACGATCATGCAGAACAGGCAGAGAGCATTTATCACGAACGTTGTTTCAAACCAGAGCCACAGCACAAAGACTACTGCAGCCCCCAGGCCTGCATTGGTCGCCAACCAGAACCATTTTTATACCGCGCCCCGGCTAAAGTACCCATCGCAATGGTCATGAGGATGGGGAAGGCAACCAACCCAATGAACGGGTTGGGGAAGCCGAAAAGTTCTGCCTGCGGGGTGCGCATCACGGTACCGCAGTTAAGGAGAGCGTTAATATCGCACAGCGAGCTGTGACCTGCATCAATAAAAATCTGTAGGCGCTCATGCACCAACATAGCTGATGAGGCGAGCGCAACTGTGGCCGTCACCATCAGCCACACGGCAAGTGAGCGTTCAGAGGATTGTGGCTCTAGACTATCTGACGTTCCTGATGCGGACGGTGTGTCCTCGTTGTGCTCCTGGGTGCCCTGTTCAACGCTCATATGCTTCTCCTGGTTGATATGAATACAGTCGGATTCGACGGTTGCAGCGTCAAAGCCTATTTAGCTATCTTAACCTGTTATTTTCTTCCCGTTAAGCTCCAGGCCTTGTGCGGATATAGCAGGGATGCACCACCATCCCTTTTCATGTGCACACCCTGGAGTGGGTGCAGCTATGCATCCTCATAGGTCAGTGCTGTGGATGCTGGCGTTCCCATTCTGCTTGTTCGGCCTCACGTGCCTTATTTTCGGCATCCAACCGTGTGCCCGCCCGCAGGCCATACCACCAGCACCCTACAAACCCGACCACTACGATAAGGGTAAGCGGCAGAGTCAATGCCGACAGCGCGAGCAGAACCACCTGGAGTACCCACCCTGCGGTGTATCCCCAGGAGGATTTCAGCTGGGCGGGCAGCAGCATGAGCACCGCTGCGACCGTCAGCCCCACAGCCCAGATGAGGATTTTTATCTCAACGGGGTCGCTGAAATGATGCCCGAATACCGCTAGGGTGCCGAAGAAGGCCACAAAAGCCTCCAGTACTAGAATTGTTGAGGCAAACATGACTTTCACTGAACGGGATTTTTTCTTCATCCCCGGTTTCCAGTCACGCTGGGCGCGAGTCAGGAACTGTTTTTTCTCGGGATTGTTCTGTGCCACAGCTCTCCTGTTCAAACTTTAGGGGCCGGTGAGGGCGTCGCTACTGTGTTTCGTCACTTTCAGGTTCATCGTGGGCCAGCTCCGCCAAAATGTCATCCAACAGCCCACCGTCCGGTGCGGCGCTGGGGATAAGCCCTATATCACTATCAAGTCCTTCAGGGGCGGGCCGGGAAGCTGTGGGGCTCTCCTCGGGCTGTGCCAGCAGGGTACGCGCCTCACCAATGACCGTGACCGATCCTGTGACCAACACACCAGCGGATTCCTGCTCAAAGAGGGCGTTCTCCATAGCGGTGGCAAGGGCCTCATCCAAGTGGTCACATACCGTAATAATGTCTTCGTCGAACCCGGCGTCGAGGGCGATCTCTTGAAGTTCTTCCGGGGCAATGGCTCGGGAAGAATCTGAGGCAGAAAGATACAATCGGAAGGTAGCATCGGTTGAGTCTACGTATTCTTCACGAAGCACTTCAAAAATACCGAGAGCGTCTTTTTCGCTAGAATACCAACAACTGCATGCACATGGGACAGTTCAAATGCCTCTTTAAAAGCCGTAGATGCGGCGCGCACCCCATGCGGGTTATGAGCGGCATCAAGTACCACCAAAGGCTCGCTACGAATCATCTCAAGTCGCCCTGGCGAACGTACCTGAGCAAATCCGGCGAGTACTACGTCTCGTGCAAGGGCACGATCCCCACCGAAAAATGCCTCGACTGCGGCAAGAGCTAAGGATGCGTTCTGCCCCTGGTGCTCACCGTGTAGGGGGAGCTCAATATCGGGGTATTCTCCCGCCAAACCTCGGAGAGTCAAAAGCTGCCCGCCGACCGCGCGGTCACGCTCAACCACACCAAATTCAACACCTTCGAAGGCGTACTTGGCACTCTGCTTACGAGCAGTATCAAGAAGTATGGTCGCTACTTCAGGGTCTTGCGCCGCAGAAATAAGGTATCCGTCGGGTTTAATAATCCCGGCTTTTTCCGTTGCAATCTCAGCCAGAGTATCCCCCAGCATATCGGTATGATCAAGGCCAACGGGCGCCACGACGGAGACAATACCGTCGGCTACATTCGTAGAATCCCACGAACCGCCGATCCCGACTTCTAGAATCACCACGTCCACGGGCTCATCGGCAAAAATAGCGAAAGCAAGCACAGTGATGGACTCAAAGAACGTAAGTTTTGGTTCTCCGCGTGCAGCAAATTCTTCGTCCACAAGAGTGAGGTATGGCAAAATTTCATCCCAAACGCGCACAAACGTGGCATCAGGCACCGGTTCACCGTTAATGCTGATGCGCTCGGTAACACTTTCGAGATGCGGGCTCGTAAAACGCCCGGTGCGCAGATCATGAGCCAACAAAAGCGATTCAATCATGCGGGCGGTACTGGTTTTGCCGTTAGTTCCGGTGATGTGGATGACCGGGGCGGCGCGGTGCACATCCCCGAGGATTTCAACGGCTCGGCGAACCGCATCCAGCCGGGGAGCCATCTTATTTTCGGGGGCGCGTGCCAGCAATTCACCGTAGACGCGTTCAACCCCTTCGGGGTCCGGGATTGCCGGGTAGCTCATCTCGCTCATAGTGTTCTTTCCTTGGCCGGTATCAAGCTGTGCGGCACAGCATCTCTACCAGGGTGCTGCCTCATGCGGCATATGTTTTGGGTGTATAGCCGCCCCAGCACGGTACATACCGCGGTGTGTTATATGTGCCGGGGCGGCTTAGAGGCTATATTGCCCCTATTCTATGCTGCCTTTGCGACCGTAATGTTCAGGCTCTCGCCCTCTGTGAGGTCCAGGGAAACCGCTAGGGTCTCGCCAGTGACCAGTTCCTCGTGGGTGCGCAGAGCCTCTAGGGTGTCCTGTGGGGCACTTACCGTTAGGTTAATGCGGTCAGAGACATTCAGTCCGGCATCTTTACGGGCCTGCTGAATAGCGCGAATAGTATCGCGGGCAATACCTTCCGCCACAAGTTCATCAGTTAATTCGATGTTCAGCACTAGGAAACCGCCGGGCAGCACGGCTGCCGCTTCACGCTCGGTACCGTCATCCGAGGACGCTACCACGGTTACCAGCTCATATTCGCCGTCAACTAGTGCAAGCCCACCGTCGATAGTGTCGAAAGCAACGGTCACAGTGCCGTCATCGGCGATTGTCCAATCGCCAGATTTCGATGCCTTAATAGCTGTCTGAACCTGTTTGCCAAGGCGGGGACCTGCGGCACGGGCATTCACCTTCAACTGCTGCGAGATACCGTAGTCGGCGGGGTTAGCGTCCTGTGCATTCACGAGGATAACCTCACGCAGGTTCAGCTCGTCCTTCACAATCTTGGCGAAGTAATCGGCGCCCTTAGTGCCGAATGCGGTTTCCAGCTGTGCGAACTGCTCGTTGGCAATGGCCGCCGTGAGCGATTGCAGAGGCTGACGCACACGGATCTTCTTCTCTTTACGCAGAGAAGACCCTGTAGAGCATACCGCCCGCACGGTTTCCATGAGCGAAAGCAGCTCAGATTCATCAGCAAAGTCTTCAGCGGCAGGCCAGTCGGCAAGATGTACCGAACGCTCGCCGGTCAGTCCACGGTAGATTTCTTCGGTCGTGAGCGGCAGAAGTGATGCCGCTACCTTTGATACCGTCACCAAAGCGGTGTACAGGGTATCGAAGGCATCGGGGTCTTCGTCAAAGAAACGTTCACGTGAGCGGCGCACATACCAGTTGGTAAGAGCATCAGCATAAAGACGCAGATGCTCGCAGGCACTCCAGATATCGTAAGAGTCCATGTCCGCGGTAACCTGCTGTACCAGCTCCCGGGTTTTACCCAAGATAAAGCGGTCCATCACATGCTGCGAATCGTACTTCACCTGTGCCGTATATCCCGCGCCTTTGTTGGCAGCATTCGCATAGAGAGCGAAGAAGTGATAGACGTTCCACAGCGGAAGCATCACCTGTCGTACCCCTTCACGAATCCCCTGCTCGGTCACAATCAGGTTGCCGCCGCGCAGAATCGGCGATGACATGAGGAACCAGCGCATAGCATCCGAGCCGTCGCGGTCAAGAACTTCAGAGACATCCGGGTAGTTGCGCAGCGACTTTGACATTTTCTGCCCGTCAGAACCAAGCACGATGCCGTGGCTGACAACATTCTTGAAGGCAGGACGGTCAAATAGTGCGGTCGCTAAAATATGCAAAGTGTAGAACCAACCGCGGGTCTGACCAATATACTCAACGATGAAGTCCGCCGGATAATGGTTCTCGAACCAGTCCTTATTCTCGAAGGGATAGTGAACCTGCGCATACGGCATCGACCCGGAGTCAAACCATACGTCCAGCACGTCTTCGACGCGACGCATCGTAGACTTACCCGTTGGATCATCAGGGTTTGGACGCGTCAGCTCATCAATATAGGGACGGTGCAGATCTGGCTGCCCCTCTTTGTTCAGCGGCAGGCGACCAAAGTCAGCTTTGAGTTCTTCGAGCGATCCGTAAACATCAACACGAGGATAATTTGGATCGTCCGAAACCCAAACGGGAATAGGAGAACCCCAGAAACGGTTACGCGAAATTGACCAGTCGCGAGCGTTCTCAACCCACTTACCGAACTGCCCGTACTTGACATTTTCGGGAATCCAGTTGATCTGCTCGTTCAGCTCAGACATGCGGTCTTTGAACTCGGTCACCTTCACATACCAAGAGGTAATGGCGCGGTAGATCAGAGGATTACGGCAGCGCCAGCAGTGCGGGTAGGAGTGCACATAGGATTTCTCCACGATGAGCGCACCATCTGCCTTGAGAGCATTAATAATGGTGCGGTTCGCCTCGAAAACCTGAACTCCGGCGATACCCGCAAGCGCGGTAGACCCCGAAGGGCTAGGCTGCCCGAACAGGGGGAGGAACCTGGCGCCTTCATCTACCGAAAGCACCACGGGAATATCGTAGGATTCACAAACTTTCTGGTCGTCTTCACCATAGGCGGGTGCCTGATGAACGATACCGGTACCATCAGTGGTACTCACGTAATCGGCAACGAGAATCTGCCAGGAGGTTCTGTGCCCCATTTCTCGGCATCGGCGAAATAGTCCCACAGCGGGGTGTAGCGCACACCTTCGAGCTGGGAGCCGGTGTAGCGCGCTGTGACGGCAGCTGCCGCATCCTCGGCGGGGCTCTCCCCCGCATACCCAAGGTCTTTCGCATAGGTTCCCAACAAATCAGCGGCGATCAGGAAGCGCCGCCCACCATGCTCCCCGGCACCGGGAACTACGACGTATTCAATGTCGGGTCCGACGGCGAGCGCCTGGTTGGTGGGTAAGGTCCAGGGGGTGGTGGTCCAGGCAAGTGCCTCAACACCAGCAAGTTCAGCGACAACGTTTTTATTGGCGGCGAGCGAGTCGTCAGCGGTGAGGGTAAAAGCTACTGTGACGGTCTGATCCTGGCGATCCTGGTAGACGTCGTCATCCATGCGCAGCTCATGGTTCGATAACGGGGTTTCGTCTTTCCAGCAGTACGGCAGAACACGGAACCCTTGGTACGTGAGTCCTTTATCGTAGAGACGTTTGAACGCCCAGATCACGGATTCCATGTACTCGACGTTGAGGGTCTTATAGTCGTTCTCGAAGTCCACCCAACGCGCCTGCCTGGTAACGTATTGTTCCCATTCGTTGGTGTATTTGAGCACGGAGGCGCGTGCGGCATCGTTGAAATTATCGATGCCCATCTCTAGGATTTCTTGTTTATCGGTCATGCCGAGCTGTTTCATGGCTTCAAGCTCGGCAGGCAGACCATGAGTGTCCCAGCCGAAGCGGCGTTCTACTTTATGCCCGCGCTGAGTTTGGTAACGTGCTACAAGGTCTTTTGCGTAACCGGTGAGCAGGTGCCCGTAGTGCGGCAGACCGTTTGCGAATGGAGGGCCATCGTAGAAGACGAATTCGTTATCGCCGTGGGGCCCGGCTTCGCGGTTATCGATAGATGCTTGGAAGGTTCCGTCTTTCTTCCAATAGTCGAGTACGGCTTCTTCGAGTTTAGGAAATTGCGGTGATGCGCTCACGCCGTTGCCTGCGGCTTCGAACGTGCTCACCTTGGGGTAGATGTTCTCTGACATGTAAGTGCGCCCTATTTCTGTTCAGGTACCCTCCATCGGGTACTTCTGGTGCACCCAATGCCGGGAATGGACAAACGGGTGCAAGGACGCCTTCACGCCCCCTGTGAGGCGGGCGAACGCTGGCGCGGTACCACCTTGCTTACTAACACAGCGAAACGCACCGACCCCTCCCGGGGCTGGTGGGCTTTTCGGCTCTTTTGCCCCCGGAGAGCGGCGCGTTCCGCGAGTATCAGTCGCTTATTAACAGCTGTATCGGGCTTAACCGTCCGGTTCTACTGGGACTGCATCTGTTCCGCTAAGATCCCCTCGCCGCAGCGATTAGAGTGGGGATCCGCAGGTGCGGTCTGTTCTTCCGAATTGCTCGCCGGTGATGGCCGGGTCGTTGCAAACATTTACAGTTTAGGGTGTTTCTGGGGGCCGGTGCAAGCCGGTTCACCCCCAGTTCTTCGGGAATTATGTGCATCCCGGGCGTGTCGCCCTCGGATAGTTTTATGCCTCTTCCCCAGCACCCCATCCGCCACACCATATATTGTGGCCACAGCGTTTATTGCTCACAACATATGTTTGTTTCTGTGGGTTTTAAATGCATAATCACGCATCTATGGGGAGGAAGGAAACACCCAAAGATGTGAGCAAAATTCCCTCCCCTCCTGAACCCCGCTTGTCTTCCTGATTGTTGAGGTACCCCCCCGTTCAAAGCTGCTTAAGTAAAACCGTGTAGAAGGTGTGAAACATAGCTCAGGAATCAACCATATAACTTTCAGAGTGTTTCCAGCCTGTGGAAGTGAAAAGTCAGAGTCTTTTCAGGCGGCGGTGCCACGATAAAAATACATGCAGTACATAGTGAAAAGAGGAACCACCATGATTACGCCCCGTCCCACCGTAGTTTCTGCACCATCGCGCCGCACAGTGCTGTTTGGCTTCAGTGCACTTGGAGCTGCCGCGCTCACCGGGTGTGTGCCGCTTTCAAGTTCGAAGAAGGCCGAAGAATCACCGAGTGATACCGCAACCACGACGTCTGCGAGCTCCTCTTCCTCCCCCTCACATTCGACGTACTCCCCCAGCACGTCCGCTTCCAGTAGTTCCAGCGGTTCATCCTCGCCGGTGGATCCCGCACAATTTATTGCTGACTGGCAGAAATACACAGGAGATGCCAAGCTGCCGACCAAAGGCGACAACGGATACGTTCCAGCAACCGGAAGTTCCCCAGCGCAGAACGTTCCCGAACCGGATATTAATGAGGAGGCATCACGTAAGAACACTTTGGAAGGTTCGTACCAGACGCTGCTCGCCTTCCAGTCGGCCTTCAACTATTTATCGCTCACTGGCAAGGATGAACCCATTAAGAAACTTATCTTCCCGCAAGATTTTTCGATGAAACTTGAGGTCGAAAAGCACCACAGCCTGTACAGTTCAAAGGGGTGGATTGAAGGTTACAACCGTTCCGTTAAAATCAGTGACCACAGGCCCGCGGTGGCCTTTTCCGATACAGTTATCGGTGTCTCCTGGTACTTCTCTGAGAGCTATGAAAAGTTCATAGTTCACCAAGCGGGTGGGACAAATGAGGAAGTCCCCGCCCGCACGAGCGAGGGCATCATGACTACTATCTACGAAAATGGCGTGTGGAAAGTTATAAGTAACGACTACCTCAAACAGCACTACTCGTATCTCACGAGTCAAGGCCGGGAAAAGGGCGGCCACTAGCCGCCACCCGTTTCTAGCCCGGGAGGCTATGCGCAGGGCCGCCCATGTATGATGTAGGTAGCGCATCACATTGGCGTTATACTGCCCACCACCGAAAGAATCAGATATGAGCTACCAACCAACCCAGCGCATAGCCTCCCGTCGCAATGTACTAGCCGGTCTCGGAATTCTTGGGGTGAGCGCGCTTGCCGGATGCTCATCTGTAACAGTTGCAGCGACTTCTCCCTCCCCCAGAGATGAAAACAACTCCGATTCCTCCGAGGCTTCCCCCCAGCAGCTCCTCTTCGTCATCGTCTGAGACGTCTGCTTCGCCGTCTCCCACCAGCGAAAGCACAGAAGACTTCGCCAAGTATATAAAGACGATGGAACCCAAGTTCGAGGACTCCCCCAACTACAAGCCAGCCACAAAAGATACCCCACCGCAGAACCCGCCCAAGCCCGTGCTTGACCCTAAATATAAAGAGAAAACCCTTGAAGGGGCTTACCAGGCGGCACTATTTGCAGTAGCCACAATAGATTACATGTCTGATGGTGGCGATGAGAGCATCTATGATCAGGTGATCGTATCTGAAGATAAAAAAATGCAGGAGACTAAAGCGAACAACACCATGCGGCGCGACCCTACGAGGTGGGCTGTTGGGTATAAAAACACCTACGATGTGCGCAAGATGGTAGTGCTGCTAGAAGATACCCCACCCGCTGTCCTGTTCCATTGCATCTCAAAAACCCCAGATTTCACTGTCATTTCCAAAAAGGATGGGGAGACTAAGGAGCAGAAAGTAGCAGCAAAGGAGCGCTCAGTTCGTCTCGTTATGGTGTATCTGGATGGGAACTGGCGGCTTATTTCCAACAGCTACTGCCAAGAGAAATACCCGAAAATCTACGCCCAAGGTGCTTCCGGGGAGAAGACTTCACCCGAATCTGCATCGACCTCATCAAGCGGCCCTGTTTAGCACGATAAACGTACGCAGCAACTTCCGTGGCCTTTAAAGTGCCCTGTCAGTTTTAGCTGACAGGGCACTTTTCGCGGGGCCTTAGGAAGAACGGACTATACGAGAGACCACCCCGCCGCGTCTACGCGGGCCTGCCAGAACCGGTGGTACAGGCCCTCCACTGAGACTAGCTCGTCATGGGTGCCAACCTGAGAAATCCCGCCGTGCTCATCCAGCACAATAATCTGGTCGGCATCACGGACCGTATCCAGCTTATGCGCAATCACCAACACGGTTGCGTGCTTCCGAAGCTCCCGGATGGAGCGCTGCACGCCAGCCTCGTTCTCGGGGTCAAGAGCGCTCGTTGCCTCATCGAACAGAAGTATCGGCGCATTCTTAAGCAGGGCACGTGCAATAGACACACGCTGACGCTCCCCGCCGGAGAGCCGTCCCCCGCCCTCACCAACCCGGGTTTCCCAGCTCTGCGGCAGACGCTCAGCAATCTCGGAGCACCCGGCGAGTTGAGCCGCCTGTAGCACCTCATCGTCGGTGGCCCCTTCACGGCCCACACGAATATTCTCTATGAGGGTGTCGTCGTACAGGTAAACGTCTTGGAACACCATAGATAGCTGCCCCATCAGCTGCTCGGTGGTCTGCTCACGCACATCCGTGCCGCCCACACGAACAGTACCGGAATCAACATCCCAAAACCGGGCGATGAGCTTAAACAGCGTAGTTTTACCGGAGCCTGACGGGCCAACGATCGCGGTCATGGTGCGTGGTGGGGCTGTAAATGAGACATCGTGCACCACCGGGGTTCCCGGAACATATGAGAACGTCGCATTCTGCACCGAAACCTCACCAGGGTTCGTAAGCTCAGCAGATGAAGATGGAACCGGCAGCAGTTCAGCATTCAGAATCTCATGCACATCACGCAGGGGCACACGCGAGCTTTCAGTGCTCACCAAGAAATTCACCGTGTCTTGCAGGTTACGCATGAACCTTAAGGCTATCCCGATAAACACCACAGTAGCCACCGGGTCAAGAGAGCCGCTCAGGGACAGCTGCACGGTGACCATAATAACCGCTACCACCGTTAGCTGTGCGCTCATACCGCCTATCGCCAGCCCTGCCATTGCTACCCACTGCGAGACGCGATTGCGCCTCTCACACTCGCGAACCGCCGACAACAAAGGCTCGTATTCGGTGCTGCGGCCCGCCGAACGCAGGGCGCTTTGGCAGCTGGCGTATTCGACAATACGCCCGGCAAGCTCCTGCTCACTACCGCTTTTCATATCGTGGCTTTTCTTCTCCAGCTTATTAGACACCAGCGTTAAGGCCACAATCACCGCTAAGGCTATCCCTAGGGTAAGACCCAGAACAGGGTTCCAGATAGAAACACCTACCAGAAGGGTGAGAGCAGTAAGTGTGTTGCGGATGACTGGCACAGTAAAGTGTGCAAGCCCCGAACCGACAGACAGAAGCCCGTCTGTCACCAGGCGAGAAATACGACCGTTCACTCCGCCGGTAAACCAACCTAGCGGTAGTTTCGCCAGCTGGTCCCCCACCTTAATCAGAAGAAGACGTAGAGCTTCCAATGCGGCTCGGTACGAGCTTAATGTCATAGCGTATGTGGTAATAGCGCCCACAACGGCAAGTACAGCCAGTGTTATGAGCCAACCGCTGAGTCCCATACCCCACGCGGGTTTCCCCGTGGCTATCGTGTCTGCCGTTGGAATAATCACCAAGTACACCAAGCCATCGATAACACCCGCTACTATCATCAGCGTCAGCGACAGGCTCAGCTGAGCGTTCCCATACGTATTGAGGATTGCACGGTACTCCTTCAACAGGACCGGGTCTTTGGCGAAACTCAGATCAGTCGTTGTGTTCTTGGACGATGTCTCAGTTTCGTTACGCATCTTTCATTCCCTCCTCAGCGGTGTCCAAGGCGGCAGATACCTCACCGGTGAGCGAGCGCCAGTAGGGGTTATCCTTCAGCTCATCAGCGGTGCCGCACGCCGTTAAGGCCCCGTTTTCCATAATGCAGATTTGGTCGGCCCCGGCAATTGCGCCCGCCGTGTGCCCGATCACCAGCACGGTACGTCCGCGCGCCAGAATATTCAGTGCCCGCTGAATCTCGGCGGCGCAATCGGGGTCGGTGTTAGCTGTCGCCTCGTCTAGGATCAAGATGGGCGCATCCGTCAGCAGGGCCCGCGCGATCACGATGCGTTGCTTCTGCCCGCCTGATAGGTTTGTTTCGTCTCCAATCACCGTGTCAAGCCCACGCGGTAAGGCGGCTATATCGTCCCAGATCTGGGCTTTACGGGCTGCCTCAATCACCTGTTCGTCGGTGGCCTGCGGGACTGCCAGGCGGATATTCTCTCGAACTGATTCTCGCAGAATCTGGGCGTTTGAAGCACGAATGCAACCTGGCGGTACAGCTCCTGCTCAGGCAGCGAACGAATGTCGCGCCCGCTCAGGAGTACTCGGCCGGTGTCGGGCTCCTGGAATCGGGCCAGCATTGTTGCCAGGGTGCTCTTGCCTGAACCAGAAGGGCCGATAAGTGCGGTCACGGTTCCCGGTTTCAGGGTGAGCGAAACATTATCGACAGCCTTCTGCTTTTCCTGGCCGCCATATGAGTAGCTTACCGCCTCAAAAACGACTGTTCCGGGCGCATCGGTGCGGTTCTCAGTATCTGCGGCGGGGATATTCTGCAGGGGCTCAACCTGGGTGAGTTCCACCAGGCGCAGGGCGGCATTGCCAGCCCGCTGATAGAACATAGTAGTAAAGGTCACCACATCAAGGGTTAGTGGGATCACTAACGCGATCAGTGAGCACACCAAAACCTGAGGCAGGGTTGCTACCTGCGCGTTCACCAGCAGGGCACCAATACCTAAACTGATGAGCATCACCACGGGAGCCGAAATAGCTGCCAGTGAGAGCGAAGACCCCTTCAGCATGGGCTGGCACCAGGCCCAGTAGAAGTCCGCTAAGTCTTTCGCCGACTGGGCGAAGGCCTTATGCGCTTTACCGGTCCGGCCAAAGGATTTTACGACCTCAATACCGTCCACGAATTCCACGCCTTTCGCCGAGGTATCACTCAGGCGCTCATCCATTTCGGCTGTTTTTCGCTCATGCCGCGCGTCATCCACACTTGAGCAAGAAGGTATAGCGGCAGGGTGGCAATACTGAGCAGCCCCAGCCACGGGTTCAGGATAAACGCGTACACCATTAGCGAGAGCGGAGTGACGACCGCTGCTACCATCTCGACCGGTTGGTGTGCCACGAGGGTGTGCAGGGTTTGGGTATCGCCCTGCAGTGCTTTACGCACCCTTCCCGAAGCATGGTTTGAGAACCAGCTCAGCGGCGCCCGCCCCAGGTGGTTGAGGATGCGCTGCTGCAGGTGCCCGCGGAACTTCACATCGGCGAAGTGAGTAATTGCTAAGGCCAGGAAGTATAGGAAAAGCTGTAGAGCGAAAGCCGCCATGAGCTCATTGACTTGTGCCAACACGCTGGCGTTATTGATAGGTTCCCCGTGCGCCGCCGGTAGCAGCAATTCCCCCAGGCGGGTCAGCACAATATAGGGCCAGATCGCGGCCACTCCCGACAGCGCCGCTATCCCCTGCCCCAGGTAGATGCGCCCCTGCACGGGTGCGAGTAGCTCCTTGAATGCTTTACGTCCGTCAGTGGCTTTAGCCTTGTAATCCTTCCCGGTGGCGTGTTCTTCGGTGGTGCTGGTGCCAGACTGTACCTGAGTAGTCATCGGTTGTCCTCTCTGAAGTTCAAGACGCGCGTATTTAAGAAGTTTTTATGACTCCGGCACGCTCAAAATGCTTACGGTTGGCGCGTATCCCCTGCTGGGCTCCTATCAGTGCGATAAGGAAAATAACGACTGCCCAGACGACAATGACCCACGGCTGAAAGACAGCACGCATATCGGCAGCGTAATCTGCGCTCCAGGATTCAGCGATCTTAGAGAAGTACGAGTCGGCATCGTAGAAAACCGGTATGAGCGGGCTTACGCACCACAGGCTAAATACGGCGTAGGCAAGCTGCCCACGACGCAGCTCTAGGATCTTTGCCCGGCCCGCTTTAGATTGGATAAGGTCCGCAATAACGCCACATAGAATGCCCATAATGATGGTCCAGTACGAGTGCCCCACGCTCATGACAATACCTATGAGCAGCCCGGTAATCGTCAACGCTCCAAATTTTGGTACCCGTGAGAGGTAGAGCATGATGACGATACCGTTCAGCAATAGTGCAAACGCCCCGGCGATGGGGATCATCCACGGCCCGAACATACCGAGCATCCCGGTAGCGTAGGTCACGATGAAGTAGATGACTGTAAAGACACCTACGTTGACGAGATCACGGACTTTAAGGGTGTTCATAGTTCCCTCCTGTAACAACTACTTGTTCTTCGATAAGCTTCTGCTGTCGGTATAGGTTCTCGATACGTTATGTGCCGGGTACATATGGATCCTCGGGCGGGATATGACTAATAACCGCCCCATCCCGCAGCCGGGGCAGATACACAGCGTAGTCGGCACATTCCTGTATTAGTTCCGCATCGTGCGTAATACAGATGACGGTCGCGCCCGCATCCGCTAGTTCCCGCAACCGGGTGGCGATTGAGCGCAGGTGTTTAGCGTCCACCCCAGATGTCGGCTCATCAAAAATCACCACCTGCTTCTTCCCGGCTATCGTTGCTCCTATTACGAGGCGCTGCTGCTGACCACCGGAAATAGCCGCAGGATGCTGGGACGAGAACTCGCTCAAATCCAAGGAGTCTAGGATTTCGGGCACATCTACAGCGGCCTTTTGGGCTTTGGTAAGTCCCATGGTGATTTCGTCGGCGACCGACTCTGCGAAAAGCTGACGGCGCACATCCTGCATGACAATACCGCAGGCACGCATACGTTCTTTCGGGTTCACCGGTACACCATCAAGCGTGATGGTGGCACCTTTTTCAGGTTGGGAAAGACCGCAGATAATACGCGCCAAAGTACTTTTACCCGCACCGTTTGGACCACACAGGGCGGTAACTTTCCCCGCAGGAAAGTACATAGTAGAGATGTCGAGAACCGGCTGCCGTTCAAACCCTGCCTTAGGCTTATATGCAAATTTGAGATTGCGAATGCCTAGCCCTTTACTGTCAGGGCAGAGGGCAGGCGGTTGAGGAGCCTGCAGAGCAGGTTCTTTAAAAGCCCGTAACCCTAAGCTAGTGCGTTGCTCAGCAGTGAGCGCAAAGAACTCCTCACCGGTGTACTGGCCCACAAGCTTGCCCGCAGCAATACGGTATACCCGGTCGGCGATACCATTCATAAAGTGAATACGATGTTCAGAAATCACCATAGTTTTACCCATGCGTTTCATATCCAGCAGCAGGTTGCGGAATTGGGTGATAGCGTGCGGAGACAGATTCGAGGTCGGCTCGTCAAAAAAGCAGCAGCGGCACCCGTGCGACTAGCGCACAGGCGCAGGCTACCCGCTGCAGTTCACCACCGGAGAGCCCGTGTATTTCCCGGTTCATCAGGTACGTTATACCTGTTTGTTCGGCAACCTCATCGATAGTCTCAAGAATCCGTGATGGTTCTACCCCCAGATTTTCGAGAGTTAGGGCCATCTCTGAACGCACCGCCGAGGTGAAAAATTGGGTGCGCGGGTTTTGAAAAACCATTGCGGAACGGCTAGCCATATCGGCGAGTTTAAGCTCGTTCACATCGGTCCCGTTGACATGTACCGTCCCGGTCAGTTCACCGTTGTAAAACTGCGGAATGAGGGCGTTCATAGTGCGTAGGCAGGTGGATTTCCCGCTGCCCGATGCACCGACCAGAAGCACGGTTTCACCTGTGTTAATATGCAACGTTACGTTATCAAGAGTGAGTGTCTTCTCTTGACTGCCTGTACCCTCAGTATCGGCACCTGTGAAGAAGCTCGGGTAAGCGTAACTCACGTTCTGCATCTGCACGGCGAGTGGAGTCGTCTCGGTTATTAGCTCATCCATAGCTGTGCCCCTTTCGCGGCAACTAACACGATGCAGAGTCCTATGGCAAGCGCATCGTAACGGGTGAAACGCGTGGGGATGATTGTGGTACGCGGGGCCCGTTCCGCGCTTTTACCCACCCCGACGGCTTTCAGCAGTGCTGCCGCAGATAGTTCATCAACTATGCGGGTAGCAGACAGTAAAAACGGTATGAGAATAAGTTCTAGATGGCGCAGTGGGTGAAGGATCATCGCTCGGAGTCCGGGTTGTAGCCCGCGCAGTACCATTGCTTCTTGAGTGGATGAGAGCTCATCGCGAGCTATGGGGAAAAACCTGTACATGACCATAATCGGCACGTAAATAAATACGGGAACACGCAAACGGGTAAGAACAGCCGATACCTGGTGCGGGGTGATGGCAGTAAAAAACATAATGCCGAATGCCGCGGTGATATTGAACTTCATGAACCAGAATGCTGATACTCCCACGGCAACACTCACGTGGCTGGGGGCGATCACGGGAGGTACAAAAGCACAGATAACGCAGAGAAGCTCAAACCCTGCCCACCACATAAAGAGGCGCCACGGTAGGGCGCATAGGGCTAAATAGTGCTGTGGTGATGATGCACAACAGAATCAGCCAGGTAGCGCTGCTATTAATGGCAATAATGTTGGTGAAAAACGTCAGGAGTATGAGTGAACGGGGGTCGAGCTTCCCGCCGCCATGTACGGATACGCCCTCCGATTGAATCTGTGATTGTTGTGCACCTCGTGCCGCCCCAACTGATAGTTCAGGCAGCTCCAGAAACCCGGAATCCTCCATAGAAAGCACTCCTTTATGTCCTACTTAGCTTTAAAGCTTAGCAATATTTTTTGGGGGTATAGTACATAAATTGCTTTTTATGACAATATTTATGTTTCCCTCTCGCAGGAAGAGGTGACGACTTCTAAACTGGATGTCATGGAGAAAACCCGCACGAAACCTCCCGGCACACCACTATTTATTGGAGCCGCCATCGCAGGTTTATTGCACGCCGCACCCAGCTTTTACTGGATGTGCGGCGGGATGTGGCTGTTAGATACCGTGGGACCGATGGCCGTCAAACTACAGCAAGAGGGCAACGTGCCGGTGCGGTTTTTACTGGCCGCCGTGTTTATCGCCAAAGTTACGGGCGCACTTGTGCCGCTTATAGACCATCTACGACCACCCGCGCACGCGTGGGTTCGCATTGTGTCTTGGGTGGGTGTTTTAGTGCTTATAGGCTGGGGCGGCCGTGGGACTTTTGCGGGGTGGCAGCGTGTAGTAACTGGCAAAGCTTCCCTGGATAATCCAATCATCGCGGGGCACACCTACTTGTGGAGCCCCCTTTTCCTCATATGGGGACTGCTGCTGTGCGGGGCGTTATTCGTCTCACGCGCTCGCCGCCAGAAAGTATCGGCAGCCTAAGTCAGGGGATACTGAGCGTATCTGCCGCCGCAAGGGTCTGCGCACCGGCATTGAGAAGATGCACGGCTTCTGCCAGTGCAGGTTGGTACAGTGGCTCAAGCTCCCGCTCTATGTCCCGGCCAAAAGCTGTGCAGAGCGTCTCATACCCCCAAAAAGCCCCGTACAGGCACCCACCAATTGCCGCAATCGTGTCAGAATCTCCGGGGGTATTCACCAGCGCCAGTATGCCGTCTTTCGGGCTTCTGAAAGCGCTAAAAACTCCCAGAACATTAAAGAGGGCTTCTTCAGCCACCCAGCCTTCACCGAAAAAGGCGTTAGGATTTCTTCCACCCTGCAGCGCACAGATGAGGTCTGCCCACGACAGCTCAATATTATTCACTGCCTGCTGTACGAGCATTATGCCCGGCTGCAGGTACGCAAAAGGTGTCCCTTCAACAAGGTTCTGCAGTTCACCACAAATAATGGTGGCGGCCGTAAAAATCTGTTCCCGCCGCACCAGCTGCCCGCTCAGGATACGATGTGTAAGGTTGGTGAAAAACGCGGCCGAGACTGCGGCGAGCATATGCTCGTGTGTAGTTTCGGATTGGAGTATGCTCAGCACTGTTGCCGTTTCCCGGTCGAACGGCAGCGCCCCCAGCCAGCCGGAGCGCATGATTGTTCCGTTGCCTTTGCTGTCGTTCCCGTAGGCGGGTTCTTTGCCGGTAAGTGCAATAGCCGGATTCTTGCGGTAGTTATTAATGGAGCTCATGCAGGCATTGCCGGGTGCCCGATTATTATATTCACTAGTCCCGAAGAGCACATATTCGTCAAGGAAGGCACGGCGGGCAGCATTGTGAAATCCTGTATCGAGCCGCGGTGAACGCAGCTTATGGCCGTATGCCCGCACTATCTGTTGGAGGGCCGCCACATTATGCAGGCTCATTTGGGTATCGTCACTAATGATGAGTGTTCCGCTGATCCCCGTGACGGCTGGGGTATTCTCAAATTCTACGGGGTACCCTAGGGCATCTCCCAGAGCCAATCCGTAGACCATACCGCGAATACGGCTTTCGCGTTCCCCGGTGTTTACGCTCTGCTCTGTCACGGGCACCCCCTACTTAAACGGTGTTATTACCTACCACTTTATCGTCACTCGCTCAAAAACGCGCAAGGTAAAGCGGGGCAAAAAGATATGCACAGTGCGGCTAGCAGCGCCTATCACTCACCAAACCACATGCGCGCCGTAACGCACATCCGTTCGGGCAGGTGGGTAAACAGCAGGGATTTAGGCCCTGCGGCTTCTACGTCGTTGTATTTCGCCTCGTCTACTAGCCACACGTGCACGGTTTTACCTCGGCAGTGAAGGTATATGCATTATTGAGTTTCCGGTAGGTGCCGTGACCGTTTTAGTGAATGAGAAAAACCTCGCCGTCACGTACTTCTAGGGGGTACACGCCAATCGTGTAATCAGCACCCGATACACATTCACCGGTGGTGAGGTCATACACCTCTTTATACAGAGGGGAGGTGATGGTTGGGTGCCCGCTCTTCTCCCCCACAATGCCGCGAGCAATAACGAGAGCACCGCTATTAGGGTCGAGGTGGTCGCAGGCGTAGTAGCCGTGCTTGGTTTTAAAGATTGCGTACTGATGACCTTCCACAAGAGCAACTTCGCCCCAGTTCTCTTCGAGGTCAGTTTCAGCGCAGATGCGGGTAGAGAGGGATTCGGGAGCCTGTGTGCCCATGAGGTTTCCTTCCTATCAGCTTGCCCCGCGCAGCTTATATAGAGTACACCGCTACCAGTAAATTTCAGCGGGATTCTTAGCAAGCCAGCAGGACAGCATAAGATATGTGCGACATTTGGAGTTTACACCAAAAACACAACATAAAAAAATATGACTCCCGTTAGCTTGCAAAAGTACCCATCACCCTATTTTCCAGCTAGTTTAGCCTTACCTAAACCTCTTTCTTCTTAGGGTCAGAAACACCCAATATTTCCGCACAAAATCAAGGATTTTTTTGTAGAAATTTTATTTCAAAACAGCACTAAAGACACCTTTCTCACCTGCGTTATGTGTAATATAAAGTTGTGACCTCTATGGAGACGCAGACACCCCCGAGAAAACCACATATTCCCACACTCGCTGTGGTTTACTCCATGCCGAACATTGGTACTCCCGCATACTAGGACGGCAACCCCAGTGGGCGCGCCTGCCGCAGTCACACGCACCATAAAACCAGGAAGGAAAAACATGTCGCAGCACACCACTGCAACATCAGGCCGTAATATACTCGTTGTTGGCGCAGGCCCCGCCGCGTGGCGTTTCGTACGTGCCTATCATGAAGGCGCTCAGGATGCCGGACGCGCCTCTGACACCATTACCGTTCTCAACGATGAACCATACATCCCCTACGATCGCGTTGCGATCGAGCAGCTCTTTAAAGACACCAACAAAGACCTTACCCTCGGCGACCCGGCACTCTGGGACGAGTCCACGATCAATCTGGTCAGCAACACCCGCGGCGAATCGCTCAACCGTGAATCACGCATCGTTAAAGGTTCAGACGGCGTAGACTACCCCTACGATGTGCTCGTGTTCGCCACCGGTTCAAGCGCGGTGCGCATCCCGATTCCCAATGCAGATTCCGCCCACGTATTCCGTACCGCAGACGATGTTAAAAACATGGTCTCCGAAGTTGAGCGGCTGCAGACTAAACTCGGGCGTGCCCCGCGCGGCATTGTCGTCGGCGGAGGCCTCCTCGGGCTGGAAGCCGCGGAAGGGCTCAAAGATCTCGGCGCTGAACCCACCATTCTTGATGTTGCCCCCTGGCTTCTCTCCGTGGAGGTCGATCAGGGCGGCGGTTACGCGGTCAACGCCCAGATCAAGGCAACCGGGATCGACATTGAAACCGGCGCGTTTATCTCTGCTATTAATAAAGATGCCTCAGGCGAGGTTATCTCGGTTTCCGTAGCAGATTCCACCTCAGACGAAGCTGTTATTCACCAGATTGATGCAGACCTCGTGGTCTTCGCAGCGGGTATTCGCCCCAACGATGAGCTGGCACGCACCGCTGGACTAGAGACTGGCGAACGCGGCGGTATTCTCGTCAATAATGCGTGCCACACAAGCGATGAGCATATCTGGGCCATCGGCGAAGTAGCCTGCGTACTTGGACGAACCTGGGGTCTGGTTGCCCCCGCCAACGCAATGGCAGATGCGGTCGCCAAGAATCTGCTAGAAGGCAACGAAGATGCTCAGGTCGAAGAGTTCGATATCGCCACGAAACTCAAGTTCTCGGGCGTACAGGTCGCTGGCTTCGGTGACCGCCGCGGCACCACGGAAGGCTGCCTCGAAATTCTCTTCGCAGACCCCGCGCGCGGCATGTACCAGAAGATCGTGACCAGCGGCGACGCCAAGACCCTCCTCGGCGGTGTTTTCGTGGGAGACACCGCTCCGTTCGATTCCCTCAAGCCGCTGCTGGGGCGAGAACTTCCAGCAGAGCCCAATGTGTACCTCACCGCAGCGGGAGGCGGCGACGGTATTCCCGATACCGAGCTGCCCGACGACGCCATTCTCTGCTCGTGCAACAACATTAGCTTCGGTGAAGTTCGTCAGGCGGTGGTCGACGGCAACCACGACGTACCAGCACTGAAGGCATGCACCACGGCTGGCACCCAGTGCGGCTCCTGCGTGCCCATGCTGCAGAAAACCCTCGAACAGCAGATGAAGAAGATGGGTATGACCGTCTCCAAGGCGCTGTGCGAGCACTTCGACTTCTCCCGTGCAGAGCTTGCGGAAGCGGTACGCCTGACCAACCTCGACGACTTCGATTCGGTCATTGCACGCTTCGGGCACGGCGGCGACGGCTGCGCTATCTGCAAGCCGACGGTCGCCTCAATCCTTTCATCTTTCCGTAACTCCTACGTGCTCGATGCCGGTCGCGGTGGAATACAGGAAACCAACGACCGTGCCCTGGCAAACATGCAGAAGAACGGCACCTACTCGGTTGTGCCACGCATCCCCGCAGGCGAAATTCCTGCTAAGAAGCTAGCCGTCATTGCCGCCGTTGCGGACGAGTTCAACCTCTACGTCAAGATCACCGGTGCCCAGCGTATCGGTATGTTCGGTGCCCGGCTGGAGCAGCTGCCCTACATTTGGGAACGTCTTGTCGATGCCGGATTCGAGTCCGGTCAGGCATACGGTAAGTCGCTGCGTAACGTTAAATCCTGCCTCGGCTCAACCTGGTGCCGCTACGGCGTTCAAGACTCGGTGGGTATGGCCGTCGAGTTGGAGAATCGCTACCGCGGCCTGCGTTCACCCCACAAGTTCAAGTTCGGTGTCTCCGGCTGTAACCGTGAATGCGCCGAAGCACAGGGCAAAGACGTGGGCCTGATCGCTACCACCAACGGCTGGAATCTGTACCTTGGCGGTAACGGCGGCGCGAACCCCGCGCATGGGCGCCTGTTTGTTAAGGATGCTTCCAGCGAAGAAGTTGTTCGTTACATCGACCGTTACCTCATGTACTACATCCGCACGGCGGATAAGCTGCAGCGCACCGCCCGCTGGCTCGAAGACCTTGACGAAGAGCACGGCGACGGTTTAGCGCACCTGCAATCAGTACTTATTGATGACTCGTTGGGCGTCTGTGAGGATCTGGAACGTGATATGCAGCGCCACGTGGATTCTTACCAGGACGAATGGGCTGCCACCCTCAAAGACGAGCGCCGTCTGCGCCGTTTCCGCGCCTTCATTAACGAACCCGATGGCAGCGATGAGGCCGCACACCTGTTTGTGCTAGAGCGTGAACAGATCCGCCCCGCAACGCCCGAGGAAATCGCTGCAGCTGAGAAGGGCGAAGGCAACACGGTCCTGGTGACCGGTGCGAAAATCCCGGTCGGCCCGCCCAGCGCGCATAACCCCGTTCCGGCACAAGCCTAAGGACCGCCCATGTCACCTAAAATTCCGCCGTTTCCGCCGCGCGAATTTGCAACGATTGACGAGGTTCTGGCTGGCAGCTCTATCGGCTCCGCCGACCGTGAGGTTCCTTCCCCTGGCCCCCGTGCGGAAACACCCGGTAAGGTGTATATCGCTGGGGGCGGGCCGGGTGCCCTTGATTTACTGACCCTGCGTGCTGCACGGGCCCTCGGTGAAGCCGATGTGGTGCTGCTGGACCATTTAGCCCCGCAAGAATTTGCCAAGTACTCCCCAAACGCTCTTATCGTTGATGTGGGTAAGGTGCCTGGCAAACACGCGGTGCCGCAGTCACGTATCCAGCAGCTCATGATTGATTATGCGCTCGCGGGTAAAACCGTGGTACGGCTCAAGGGTGGTGACCCATACGTCTATGGGCGTGGGGCAGAAGAGCTAGATGCGTGTATCGCGGCTGGGGTTGATGCTGAGGTTATCCCCGGTATTACCAGCGCAGTAGCGGTTCCGGCACGTGCGGCTATTCCCGTGACCTTGCGGAAGGTATCGTCCATTTTTACGGTGGTCTCTGGGCACTCTGGTTTGAACGAGGCCGAAGTGAATACCCTTGTGGCAACCCTGCGGGCTAATGGCACCGTGGTGCTTCTCATGGGTGTGCGCACCCTCCCTGATACCGTTGCTGCACTGACTGCGCACGGGATAAGCGCCGATACCCCTATGGCAACCATAGAGAACGGCTATTCCGACGTTGAACGAGTTACAATCACCACTCTCGAAAACTCCGGGCGAGACTGTGCGGAAGTAAAAGCTCCGGCTATTACCGTTATCGGAGAGGTGGTGTACTACGCCCGCGATGACCAGCAACAATTCGTGAGTGAAGTGCACGAAAGCTCAGGGTGCAAAGCACCTCATAACCCGTTTAGGTGCTCGTATCTGCCTTCGGCGCATCCGTTTTAGGGTGTGGCCGTTGTGGAAGAAGCCCCCGCCTACTGGATGTCCTGGTTTCCAGTGGCGGGGGCTTCTGCATGCCTCTTTGTGCCTCTGCGGCTAATTTCTGAGCGCTTCCATCACACGGTTCAGTGCACACGCGGCAATAATACGGGCTGAGGCCGTATCATGCGAGTTCACCAGCGGAGCTGCGACGGTTGTGCCGGGGCTGACGCGTTCAATATCACGGCGCATCTTTCCAGCGAAAAAACCCTCTGCCAGAAGATAGGGGGATGCGAAGCTTGGCTGTTCTGTCTCGGCCAGATCCGCCAGTTTCGGGTCTATGGCAGCTACGAAGCCGTTACGCACCGGTTCCCCCAGTTCAGCTTCAAGCAGCGCTGCGGCCTGGCTCATATCCTCCCTGCCGTCTTGCCGGGAAGATCCCGCCGACCCCTGCACCACCATCCCGGCCCCCGGCGACCAGCCTGCCTGCTCTAGGCGAGCCCTCTGTAACGCGGCCAGGGAAGCATCTGGCCCCAAAGGTTCAGCGATACGCACCTGCGCAATACCACTATTTTTGGCAGCGCGCCGCAGATCAACCTGCGTGTGGAACCCTGTTGAGAGCAGAATCGGGACGATAACGCACAGCTCTTCTTTGGGTAACGCAAGCGCTGCCTCATCCACGTTTGGGGATTGCACGTCGACATACGCCTCGTGTACCTGATACTGCCTATGCTCAGAGCCGCCGTGAGCTCTCAGCATATCGTCCAGTTCGACGCGAACTAGGTTGATGGCAGCGCGACCGTCAGCAGAGTCGGTGCCGTGCGCAGTGGCCAAAATATGTATGGTTTTCATATCTCGATTCTACTGAGAAGACAACTGGCAGGCACCCGTAAAGGTAGACTGGTCCTTTACCGTGTATCCCTCAGGTTTCGGCGTGAAAAGGGGCGCAGGACTGTTATCGAACCATACGGTAGATGAATGCAGCCATCGCGTCACGTTGCACAGGCTGCAGCGGACGGAAGGTACGATCAGGCCAGCCGTGCGCAATATTCTGGCTGTGCATCCAAGCAATTTCTTTATAGAACCCGTCATGTGGAGCCATGTCGGCAAAGGGTGAGGTCGCCGGCGGCGTATAGTCTGGCTCCTGCGCGGCACGGTAGAAGAATGCCGCCAGCGCATCACGGTTTATAGGCGCATTGGGGCGGAACGTACCATCGGGGTAACCGGTGGTGATGCCGCGGCGGTGCAACCACACAATTTCTTTGTAAAAGGGGTGATCGGTGGGCACATCAATGAATGGGGATTCTTGGGGCAGCGTCACAGCGGGCGAGCCAGCTAGCGATAGAAATAGGCTGCGACAGCGGCCCGTTCCACGCTCTCATGGGGGTGGTAGGCTCCGTTGGGGTAGCCGGTGGTAATACCACTCGCCGCTAACCATTCAATTTCTGGTTGCAGATGTGACCCGGCCGGAACATCGGAGAATGTGGGGTGTGTCAGTGGGGCGTTAAGGGTGATCGGGTCTAGCTCCCGGTTTTGTGGCAGCAGTTGGGTGCCGTCAAAGATGCGAGCGCCGTCGTCGGTCATGGTCAGTGGGGCTTTGTCGAGGCTTATGCGCCCATCAGCCACTTTGAGGTTCTCGGTGTTAATGGTGGCGAAATCCACGTTTGTGTAGGTTTTGCGCTGCCCATCTAGTGTGGAAATGGTTGCGTCGAGGGTGATTTTGCCGGAGGCTCCACCGTCACTGATGGTTATTCGTACACGGCTAAAACGCATATTGAGTTGGCTGTGGTTGCTGCGCAGGCTGAGTACACCTGGAATCATGATTGTTCCTGACCCGTTGGTGTAGCTGCCTGTACCGTTTTTCCAGATGAATTCGCCTTTGTCGTTATGGGTGACGTCGGTGAGGTCCAATACTGCTGAAACGTAAGGGTTGGAGGCGTACTCGCGGAGGGTGGGCATCACGTCCCCAGTTGATGGTGCCGTTAGTAATAGTGTGATCGTTATTTGTTGTGGCAGTCTGGGCCGCTGGGGCCGGTACCTGCTGGGTGGGGGATGCCAGTAGTGGTGTGGGTGTGAGGATGCTGGTGCTTGCGGCAAGGAGTACAGCGGCGGTCGCCATACAGATACGGTGACCGCGTCTGTGTAATACTCCGGTATGGTTGTGCTGGATGTTGGCATATGTAGTGTAGCGCATGGTGCGTAACCTCTTTGTGTTAGTGTATGCTCCGCGCGCTGCAGTTCAGTTTTTAGGTATGCTGTAGTGCCTGTGTGCGGGGCATACGGTCGTACCGGTGACATTTCAAGAATAATGCGCGTGGTGGTTTTCCGTGCACCGGATGTGAGGATTCCAGCATTTTTGTTACAATAATCTCAATTTTTGATATCTTTTAGTAGTTTTATGCATAAAACGGGCCTGTGGCAGCGCCATGAATTCGCCGCCGCAGGCCCGTGAATGGGGCCGTGGGACGGCCTATTTATTACGGATAACCTTGAACTGGCTGGCCTGCGCAACGGGGCGCAGGGTAATACAATCAAGGTTCACATGGTGAGGAACGTTCAGGGCGAACACGACGGTTTGGGCAACGTCTTCGGCCACCAGGGGTTTCTCAACTCCTTCATACACTTTTGCAGCCATCTCAGCTGAGCCGAGCCTATTGAGGGAGAACTCTTCGGTGTGCACCATGCCGGGGCGGATCTCAATCACCCGCAGGTTATTGTCGGCTTCTTCAAGGCGCAGGGCCTCAGTCAAACCACGCGCACCGAATTTGGCGGCGTTGTACCCCGCCCCTCCTTCGTAGCCACCTTCTGCTGCGGTTGAGGTGAGGTTAAGGATGCTCCCTTCACCGCTGGCACGTAATGCCGGAATGAACGCCCGCACAGTATTGAGGATACCGAGCACGTTAACCCGGTACATGGCCAGGTAGTCTTCCGGGCTGCCGTCAGCCACGCGGTCAAGGCCAATCGCTCCCCCGGCAATATTGACGAGAGCGTTCACACGACCACCGGTTTCAGCGAGGATGTTCTTGGCCGCGGCCCTTACGGCGGCTTCATCAGTGACATCGCAGGTAACAGGGTGCGCACCGGTTTCGGCTTCAAGAATCGCGAGACGTTCTGCGCGGCGAGCTAGAGCATACACGTTCCAGCCAGTGGCGGTGAGCTGCTGGACGGTGGCGCGGCCTATGCCGCTAGAAGCACCGGTAACAACAGCAACTTTACCGGCTTGTGAGTTGGGGGCGAAAGGGTTTGCGGGCATAGGTGTAGGTTCCATCATGCTTTTTTAAGGGTACAGCCGGTGGTTGTGTGGCGCAGAATATTACACGCCTAATAGTGATTTTTATACTCACTGCATAAAGCGTGCGCCACTAAATACTGAGGTGGGAAAATGTGTGGGGATTTTTGCAGATGTGAGTGAGATTATGAATTAGAGTGTTTCAAGATCTGGGCGTCTTCAGTCAACAGTATAGGGCGAAATATGTGCGCCTTTGCACTTTTATAGGCGTACATCCTAAAACTGAAATAGACATTTCAGATGGTATGGGCTGTATTTTTTATACTCCCATTTCCACCAAGACTCAGTGTTGGTTATAAACCCATTTAAATGTATCTGCTAAAACCTCTTTGATGTCCCAAAAAAAATTTAAATAGCTAAACCGGCTATCTATACCATTAGAACTTTTGAGAGAACCTCCGTCTCCGCAACAGTGTGCAAAGTATACCTAGCGACTAACGGTCTGGGTTACTTTTTACGGCGCGGCAGACCCCATTTGGAGCGTTCCCCGTCACGAAACCCCAAGCGATGCTCAAAATGCCGTGAGCTGCTTCCGGTTTTAGTAGAATCTGGAGGTACAGTACCGGCCCGAGCAGCCAATAGGTAGAGAAGCCCAGTGCCCGGCACAAACAGAATAAGCGGTAGTACGAAATTTAGGCGAGCTTCGCTATAGCGGGTGCGTGTGGTCAGATGCCACAGGCAGAAACCAACAATTGCTGCATGTACGATAAGTAGCGTAATTTCGAAACTATACATAGGGAACCCCCTTACGTTGTCCCGGCAGATACCTTAATCCTACGCCTCTTTCTGTAGCTGGCGGAAGAGATGCAACCACCATCACCCAGATTTTCTACACAGCTCCCCTACTATCAGGCGTTCTCCTCTTATTCTTGTGATGCTGCAGCTTCTTCAGAGGGCGGCGGCCCACCCAAAAGTGAAACGCCGCCCCAATACGTGCAGATTCTTTGTGCGTTCTCTCATTTGCTAGCGGTTCAGGTGCTTGTACCGGTAGATGAAAGCAGCCATTGCGTCACGATTAATGGCGTTGCCCGGGCGATAGGTTTTATCGGGCCAGCCGGTGCTAATCTTCCGGTCGGCAAGCCAAGCAATTTCTTTATAGAACTGGTTGTTGGTAGAAACATCTGCAAACGGGGACTGGGCGGGCGCTAAGTACGCGGGTGAGCCAGCGGCGCGGTAGAAGAACGCCGCCATTGCGTCACGGTTTACAGGCGCATTGGGACGGAACGTACCATCAGGGTAGCCGGTGGTGATGCCTTGATCACGCATCCACGAGATTTCCTTGTAGAAGGGATGGGTGGTGGGAACATCACTAAATTTTGAGGTGGCCGGTGCGGTGTATTTGGGTGAGCCCGCCATGCGGTAGAAGAAAGCAGCCATCGCGCCGCGTTCAACATTGCCCTGCGGACGGAACGTGCCGTCTGGATACCCGGTGGTGATCTTCTGCTGGGCGAACCACTGGATTTCCGTGTAGAAGGCGGCCCCCTCAGGAACATCTGAGAACACTGCATGAGTTCCCCGCAGCCCGGCGTTTACAGTAAGCGGGTCAAACCTGTATTCCTCGGCTTTGTTATAGAACCCGGAGAATGCTTGAGCACCCGCCGGGGTGAGGGTTACAGCGGCATTATTGAGGGTGAGTGTGGATCCGTTCACGCGAACCGAACTGGTGTCGACGGTAGCGAATTCGGTGTCTTTAAACACGTGATTATTGCCCTGCATATCTAGTGAGGAACCGTCAAGGATAAGCTTGCCTTCGCGCCCGTTCAACTGCAAACGGACGTTTGTGAAAGTCATATCAAGCTTCCCGTGGTGGCCGGTGATATGCAGAGTGCCGGGGAAATTGATAGTCCCAGACCCGTTCTGGTAGGTGCCGGTGCCCGCAGACCATTTAAAGGTGCCGTCAGCATTACGCGCCAGACCGTTGGTAGTCTCGATACGTGAGCCAACCGCAGGCTTGGCCAGGTAATCACGGAAGGACTTTTTCAGTCCCCAGTTCATGGTGGCGTTCTGAACCACCTGGGAATTCGCGGCGGGGTTAACTGCATCGGTCACAACCGCCGCAGGGGCCTGCTCAACGGCGGTTGCCGCGGGTACGGTGGCGAGTGTACTTACGCTCAAGGCTGCTGCTACCAGCAGGGCAGCAGGACGTTGCGCTCTAATAATCACAGAAAAATCTCCTTCGACATGATGGTGCGCTGTCACGGTCGCTGATTTAGCGCATCACAGCTAGATACTAAGGTTATCCTATTTTCTAAATAAAGCGGTACTGCTTATTTTCTTACGCTGCTGCTTGAAGGTGCGGTCCACAGGCCCCGCCAGCCGAGGCCTGCAGCAGGGTGCGTGGTTTTGCCTGCTGCCACCTACTAAATATGAGAAAATAGCCCCTATGGCTGAAAATACTCAGGGCTCAGACTCGCCCGCACAGATTAACGTTCCTGATCGTCCCGCGCTCGAAGGCCTCGAAGACAAACTCTCCGAGCGCTGGGCACAGCAGAAAACCTATGCCTTCGACGAGAACACGACGCGCGAACAGGTTTATTCGATTGATACCCCACCGCCGACCGCATCCGGCTCGCTCCATGTGGGGCATATGTTCTCCTACACTCAAACCGACGTCATCGCCCGCTACCAGCGTATGAGCGGTAAGAATGTCTTCTATCCTTTGGGCTGGGATGATAACGGCCTGCCCACCGAACGCCGCGTACAGAACTACTACGGTGTGCTGTGCGACCCTTCCGTTCCCGATAACCCAGATTTTCGCCAGCTGATCCCGCTCAAGGCCGATGGCTCACCCAAACCCGACCGCAGCCAGGCAAAATGGCCGCGTATTTCACGCAATAACTTCATCGAGCTGTGTGAAGAACTCGCTGTTGAAGACGAGAAAGTTTTCGAGCATCTTTTCACAACCCTAGGGCTTTCCGTCGACTGGTCCCACACCTACCGCACCATAGATGCGCATTCACGCAAAGTCTCGCAACTTGCATTCCTCAAAGACCTTGAGGCGGGCAACGCCTACATGGCGGAGGCGCCGACCATGTGGGACGTTACCTTCCGAACCGCCGTAGCGCAGGCCGAGCTTGAAGATAAGGAACGCGACGGCGCCTACCACCGTATTAGTTTCCACCGCGAAAACGGCGAAAAAGTCTGGATTGAAACCACCCGCCCCGAGCTGCTGCCCTCCTGTGTGGCGCTGGTGGCGCATCCCGATGATGAACGGTATCAGCCGCTCTTCGGCACGAAGGTGACTTCTCCCCTATTCGGTGTTGAGGTTGAGGTGAAGGCGCATCCGCTGGCCCAGCCCGATAAGGGGGCAGGTATCGCCATGATCTGTACCTTCGGCGATACCACCGACGTTACCTGGTGGCGCGAATTGCAGCTTCCGACCCGTGCCCTCATCGGGCGTGACGGCCGTTTCTCCCGCGAAACTCCCGAATGGATTACCTCTGCCGAAGGCCGCGAACGCTACGAACGTATGGCGGGCACCACCGTCTTTACCGGTCAGAAGACCGTAGTTGAGATGCTTGTCGAAGCTGGCGAGATGGAGGGTGAGCCGAAAAAGATTAAGCACCCCGTCAAGTTCTATGAGAAGGGCGATAAGCCCCTTGAGATCGTGGCTTCACGCCAGTGGTATATTCGCAACGGTGGTCGCGACGCCGAGCGCCGCGAAAAGCTCATTGAGCGTGGACGCGAAATCAACTGGGTTCCTTCCTTTATGCGCAGCCGCTACGAAAACTGGGTGGAAGGTCTTAACGGCGACTGGCTGATCTCCCGTCAGCGTTTCTTCGGCGTTCCGTTCCCACTCTGGTACCCGCTTGATGCCGAGGGTGAGCCGGATTATGAGAACCCGATTCTGCCGACTGAAGATATGCTTCCGGTGGACCCGGCCTCGCAGGCTGCCCCCGGATATTCGGAAGACCAGCGTGGTGTACCTGGCGGATTTATTGCCGATCCAGATGTTCTCGATACCTGGGCTACTTCTTCACTCACCCCGCAAATTGCAACCGGCTGGGCTACAGATCCTGAACTGCACGCGAAGACCTTCCCGATGGACCTTCGCCCGCAGGGACACGATATTATTCGTACCTGGCTCTTCTCCACCACCGTACGCGCCGAGACCCTGGCGTCCTCTGTGCCTTGGTATAACACCGCGCTGTCGGGGTGGATTCTTGACCCCGACCGCAAGAAATGTCGAAGTCCAAAGGCAATGTTGTTGTCCCGCACGATGTGCTCGATAAATACGGTTCGGATGCAGTACGCTACTGGGCGGCTTCGGCCCGCTTGGGTGCTGATACCGCCTATGACGAAGGTCAGATGAAGATCGGCCGCCGCCTAGCGATTAAACTTCTCAACGCCTCAAAGTTCGTGCTGAATTTGGGTGCTACCGAGAAATCGGTGATTACCTCACAGGCGCAGGGGCGGGTGCTCACGAACGCACTGGACCGATCCCTACTTGTGCGCCTAGCCTACTTGGTTGAGGAAGCAACGGCAGCTTTTGAGAAATACGAGTACGCTCGTGCCCTCCAGATTGCGGAGAGCTTCTTCTGGTCTTTCACCGACGATTTCGTGGAGCTCATTAAGGACCGTGCCTACGGTGCTCGCGGTGAGACCGAGCAGGCTTCCGTGTTGGCGGCTCTCTCGCCACCACCCTGGATGCGCTGCTGCGGCTCTTCGCGCCTTTCCTGCCGTTTGTGACCGAAGAGATTTGGTCGTGGTGGCGCGCGGGCAGTGTGCACCGCGCACCTTGGCCGCAGGCTCTGCCGGTTCTTGAGGGTGCTCTGCTGGCGGATTACAGCGCGAATAACCCGACCGCCGGTATTTCGGCGCAGTGGGTGCTCGCTGACGTGAACCCCGATCAGATTGAGAACCTCAAGCAGATTCTTCCCGATGTTGCTGAGGCCCTGGGGCGTCTGCGTAAGGAGAAGAGCGACCGCAAGGTGAAGCAGCGTGCCGAGGTGAAGACCGCCCAGGTGAATGCCCCCGCCCAGAAGCTGGGGCGTATTACGCTGGGGCTGGATGACCTGAAAGCGGCAGCGAACGCCCTCGAACTGGTGTTCGTTGAGTCTGAGGGTGAGCTTACGGTCAGCGGTTTTGAGCTGGTGCCTGAGGACACCGAACAGTAGTACACCCGCGGGTGATACATGATAAAGTGCCGAAGTATCGGGGTTTTACGTCCCGGTACTTCGGCGCTTTTATGCCCCCTATACTGTAACCCCCGACAGCCTAAGAGACAGGAGCCGCTCATGACTACCGCCCAAGGCGATTCTGACGGTGCCGTGCCCGAACCTGCACCTGCCGGACCGCCAGTGTACCGTGGTGATCTTGAGCACCGTGGCGAGTATCAGGATATTGTGCCCAAGAGCTTCTGGACAGGGTTTACGGATACGGCGTTTTTCATTTTTGCGGGCGTTGCCTCACTGGTGCTGACCATTATGCTGCTAACCTCAAGTTTTACTCACTCGTGGTGGGGCCTGCTGTTGGCGCTCGTGTTCTGGGGGTTCACCGCCTATCTGACACTACCGCGTTTCCACGCGATTATGAGCCGCATCTATGTGCCGGATTATTTTATTGGCCGCACCCGAACCTCCGACGGTCTGCTGGGTGACCCCGTGAACCTGGGGCTGATTGGTACTGAAGAGCAGATTCACCAGGCCATGTTGAACGCAGGCTGGACCCGCGCCGACGAAGTGACCTTGGCGTCATCATGGAAAATTGTGGTATCGACACTTACCCGCCGCTCGTATGCGGAGGCCCCGGTTTCTCCGCTGAAAATTTTTGGGCGTGTACAGTCCTTTGCCTACCAGCAGGAGGTTGATGGAAACCCTGAGAAACGCCACCATGTGCGGTTCTGGAAAACCCCTGATGGGTGGCTTCTGCCCGGTGGTCACCGGGTGGACTGGCTGGCCGCCGGAACCTACGATTCGGGGGTGGGGTTTAGTTTCTTCACCTGCAGGTGACCCATCGTATTGACGCGCAGACTGATTTTGAGCGTGACTATATTGTGGAGTCTATTCAGTACGCCTACCCGCAGACTGAGGTTGAGGTGATTAAGGATTTCTCGACCGGCTATCACGCGCGTAACGGCGGGGGCGACACCATTGTGACGGATGGTGCTTTACCGATTGTGACCCTGCGGAACGAGGGGCTTGAGCGGCAGGATGCGGAAGCCCGAGATGTGCGTCTTACCAGTGCGCACGATATTGCTGAGAAGCTGCCGATTGTACTGTTAACGGCGTCGCTGATGCTGGTGATTTCGAGTGTGGCCGAGCTAGTCACTTCGATATTGACGGTGGCGAACCGCCACGAACTGGTGTCGAATTTGACGGGTCAGGGCTCGGATACGGCAATGGTTCAGGTGCTGAACGGGCCGGAAGGTGATACGTTCATGATTTTTACGTTGGTTGCGGCCATAGCAGTGGTGGTTATTTTTGAGTCTATACACATGTTTATGCTGTGGGCTACTCTGCGGGGTTCGTCGAAGGCACGGCGGATGGTGCTGCTTCTGCTGGTGGTCGGCTTCGCAGCCCAAGTTGCCTCAGTATTTGCGGCTGGTGAGGCGTTGACAATCAGCTCCCTGTTCTTCCAGTTGGGCGTGGCGGTATTTGCGATGCTCGGGTTCACCTCGGACGCAGCCGTGGATTACACTGCCTCCCGCAACTTTAGGCTACGTAACCTGGAGAAAATCCGTGAAAAAGTACGTCGCCAGGCAATCCATCAGTAGCCACGTCCCCTTGCCGGCGCATATTTATAAGAATAGGGGCGGGGTGCCCACCATAACCGGTGGGCACCCCGCCCCTATCATAAAGCACCGTGATTACTGGGTGTTACCGTCTTCGCCGTGGAAGATAGGCCCGACAGTTCGGGTGCGTTTGAGCTCAAAGAACCCCGGGTATGAGGCCAGCGCCACGGCACCATCGAACACTTTACCGGCCTCTTCCCCACGGGGTGAGGGTGAGAGCACAGGGCCGAAGAACGCTACACCGTCAATGGCAATGAGCGGAACACCCACATCGTCGCCAACCTTCTCAAGGGCCTGCGCTACCGATGCACGCAGCGGCTCATCGTATTCGTCAGTGGTCGCGTAGTTCACCAGTTCTGCGGGAAGTTTTGCCTCCGCCAGGGCAGCCTCAATAGCGGGCAGGTATTTATCGCCTTGTGTGGTGTTCTTCTGGTGGTGGATCTGCTCGCCCAGCGCGTCGTAGAGAGGCTTCAGCGCATCATTGCCGTGCAGCTGGGCGGTAGCGGCCACCACTCGGGCCGGGCCCCAGGCGTTATCCATCATGGCACGGTAACCGGGGTCAAGGTCACGTCCTTCATTCAGCACTGACAGGGAGAATGGGTGCCAACGCACCTGAATATCACGGACTTTCTGCACCTCCACAATCCAGCGGGAGGTAATCCAGCACCACGGGCAGGTGGGGTCAAACCAAAAATCGACGGTAGTTGTCACAGGATTTCCTTTCTTCTGTATCAGCTTCGTTGACGCCCCATCGCTGGGGCGTTTATGCAGACCTCTCCCTTTAGGCGGCCTTTTTCTTTGCGGCGGTGCTGCTCTTGCGAGTGCGCGGTTTCGCGGGCTTCTCGATGGCCTCCAGCACATACGCAGGTTCGCTTTCTCCCCTGGCTGCTGCCTCCGTAATCACCACAGCGGTAATATCGTCACGATCGGGAATGTCGAACATGATGGGCAGCAGGATGCTTTCCATCATGGCCCGCAGCCCGCGTGCGCCGCTGTTTCGTTCGGCGGCGCGGTGGGCGACTATCCGTATTGCTTCTTCCTCAAACATGAGGTCTACGCCGTCTAGGGCGAACAGGTGTTTGTATTGTTTCATGAGCGCGTTCTTCGGCTCGGTGAGTACCTGGTACAGCTCCTCCTCGGTGAGTTGCTGCAGTGTGGTTACTACGGGCAGGCGGCCAATCAGTTCTGGGATCAGCCCGTAGTGTGCCAAATCGTCGGGGGTTAGATCGTTCAGGTATGAGCCAGTATTTTTTCCGGTCTCCAGTTCCGCGCCGAACCCGATCCCTGCGGGGGCTGTACGTGAGGCCACGCGTTCCTGAAGCCCGTCGAAAGCGCCCGCAACAATGAACAAAATATGTGACGTGTCAATCTCTAAGGTGGTCTGTGTGGGGTGTTTGCGCCCTCCCTCGGGTGGCACCCCCCGCAACGGTTCCTTCAATAATTTTCAAAAGCGCCTGCTGCACGCCCTCACCCGAGACGTCACGGGTGATTGACATGTTCTCGCCTTTACGCGCGATCTTGTCGATTTCGTCAATGTAAATAATGCCGCGTTCGGCCTTTTTTACGTCCCCGTCAGCGGCGTTAATCAGGCGCAGCAGAATGTTTTCAACATCATCCCCCACGTACCCCGCTTCGGTGAGAGTGGTTGCGTCCACGAGAGCACAAGGTACGTCTAGCTTTTTAGCGAGCGACTGGGCCAGGTAGGTTTTACCGCACCCGGTGGGCCCAATCATGAGGATATTCGATTTACCCAGGTCAATCTGCTCCCCCAGGCTCGCAGCAAGGGTGCGTGAGGACAATAGCGGGTTGTCCGACTCTTGGATGCGTTTGTAATGGTTATAGACGGCCACCGCCAGGGTGCGTTTGGCGTCCTCTTGGCCCACCACATAGTCCTGTAGGTGGTCAAAAATCTCGCGGGGCGTAGCGAGAGTCCGCTGCGACCGAACCTTGGGGGCTGTCTCGCGTTTCGTCTCTTCTTCGAGAATATCGTTGCACAGCCCCACACACTCGTTGCAAATATTTACGTTGGGACCGATCACGACTTTACGCGCGGGTGTGCGCGGCTTATCGCAAAACGAACACCGTACCCCTGGTGAGGTGTCGATTGTATCCACGGGCATCCCTTTCCGTTGTGGGCCCATTACAGCACGCGAACCTAGTGCGCAGCGGGCCTTTTACAAGGCTACCGCAGATTATTCAGGAACGCAGACGCCGAGGTGTCGTTGAACCTCTTACGGTAGATTATCGGCGAGTATGACGAAGATTGCGAAATGTGACGAGTTTAAACTTCTGCGAGCGAAAACATGGCATGTGCAGTTGAAGCATAGTCCCCGTTTGTATCCAGTGATGTTACACGGGCCTTACCTCAAAGACCGGCGTGATTCTTATGCGGATAGTACGCATAAGGGCGGCGGCCTACCCAGCTATACCGGGTGGGCCGCCGCCCTCACGTTTAACACGGTCAGCAGTTCCCCGCATAAAAACCGGGGGTTAGCTTCTAGGTGTAGGACTCAGGGGTGTTAATCGCAGGTTTGTTGAGCTTACGCGAGTCTAGTACCTTATCGATCAGGCCGTACTCCAACGCGGCAGAGGCCGTCAGGATGTTATCGCGTTCAATGGAGCGGTCGACATCCTCATAGGTCTTCCCGGCATGCAGCGCCAAAGTCTTAGCGGTCCACTCACGCATACGCATCACTTCATTAGCATGGATTTCCAGGTCAGATGCTTGTCCACCCTGCTGCCCGCTCAGTGCCGGTTGGTGGATAAGCACGCGGGCGTTCGGCAGCGCAAGACGCTTACCCGGAGTACCAGCGGCCAAAAGTACAGCCGCGGCCGAGGCTGCCTGCCCCAGGCACACGGTCTGAATCTCGGGGCGAATATACTGCATAGTGTCATAGATAGCGGTCATCGCGGTGAACGAGCCACCAGGCGAGTTAATGTACAGGGTAATATCCCGATCCGGGTCCTGCGCTTCCAGCACCAGCAGCTGCGCCATAATATCATCAGCTGAGGCATCATCCACCTGAGTGCCCAGGAAAATAATGCGATCCTCAAACAGCTTTGCATACGGGTCCTGGCGTTTGTACCCGTAGGGGGTACGCTCCTCAAAGCTGGGAAGCACATACCGGTTCGACGGCATCTGCGGCGCAATATCGTTCGGCAGGTAATTCATATCTTCTACTACTCCCCTACTTGCTTTCCTGAGCGAACTGTCCACCGGCAGTAGTCGCAATATGGTCGAAGAACCCGTAATCTAGCCCCTCCTGAGCGGTAAACCAGTTATCGCGGTCATTATCCTTCAGGATGGTTTCAAGGGTTTTACCAGTACGCTCAGCAGTGATCTCAGCTAACCGCTTCTTCATATCAAGAATCAGCTCAGCCTGAGTACGAATATCAAGAAGCCGTACCACCAATACCGCCCAGAGGCTGGTGCATAAGAATACGCGCATTGGGGGTAGCGTAACGCTTACCAATAGTGCCAGCGGTTAGCAAAAACTGCCCCATGGAAGCAGCCATACCAGTCACCACTGTCACCACATCGTTCGGGATAAGCTGCATGGTGTCGTAAATAGCCATACCTGCGGTCACCGAACCGCCCGGCGAGTTAATGTACAGGTAGATGTCAGCCTTCGGGTCCTCAGCCGAAAGTAACAGCATCTGCGAGCAGATCAGGTTAGCGTTCGAATCACGCACCTCAGAGCCGAGCCAAATAATACGCTCTTTGAGCAGGTGATTATAGACATAGTCTTCCTGGCTGCCAACAGCTGTGGATGCCATGCGTGCGGCGGCACTACCGGATCCAGTGGGCAGGGGCATGTAGCCTGACATATTCCCTCTTTTTCTTAACTAGGAGGCTCGCGCTGTCCCCTCTACGGGATACGCGACATTTGCTTGAGTACTACAATACCCCCTCTTCCCCTGCTGGTGCGCGGGTTCTTGCCGTAGTTCGCCAGAGGGCGAACGGTTACGCCCGCCGAAGCCACAGACCTCGCGCCAGCGCCACCCGCTAAGTATTGTTCTTCACCAGCAGTTTTAAAATACTGTGGGCGCACCCAAACCTAACGGTTGGATGCGCCCACAATATGAGGTTAAGCCTGTTCAGCCAGCGGGAGTAACGAGGCCGCTACTTAGCCTCTTCTTCCTTGTTGTCCTCAAGGTATGAGGACAGGTCCACAACGTTACCCTTGGAGTCCTTCACCACAGCCTTCTTCAGCACCTCAGCCAAAGCCTTGGAGCGGCGAACCTCGCCCACCAGCATACCCGCCTGGCCGGAGCCATCCAGCATCTGAGCAAACTGGTTCGGGTCCATGCCGTACTGGGAGCTCATCGTGATGATGTACTCGATCATCTCGTTCTGGTTAACCTCAACCTCTTCGGCGTCGGCGATAGCATCAAGCACCATCTCGTTCTTAAACGCGGTCTTGGTGTTCTCACGAACCTCAGCGCGGTGCTCCTCAGTGTCGTGGTCAGCCTCAGCGTTCGGGTTGTTGAAGTGCTGCTCCAGCTGGTCCTCAATAACCTTCTCAGGAACCGGAATCTCAACCATCTCAACGAGCTTAGCCAGCACCTTATCGCGTGCCTGCGAACCCTGATCGGCGACCTTAGCCTCGGAGACCTGCTTCTTAATGTCTTCCTTCAGTTCATCAATGGTGTCGAACTCAGAGGCCAGCTGGGCGAACTCGTCGTCAGCTTCGGGAAGTTCGCGCTCCTTCACGGCGGAAAGCTTCACCTTAATAACAGCCTGCTCACCGGCGTGGTCCCCGCCAGAAAGCTTGGTCTCGAACGTTGCGTCCTCACCAGCCGACAGGCCCAGCAGGGCCTCATCAATACCCTCAAGCATGGTGCCCGAACCGATCTGGTATGACAGGTCGTTGGCAGCGTCCACCTGCTCGCCGTCAATTTCGGCCGCAATGTCAATGGTTACAAAGTCGTTATCTGCTGCGGGACGCTCAACAGTCTTCAAAGACCCGAAACGCTCACGCAGCCCGTCAAGGGCTTCCTTCTCGTCATCGGCGGTTACCTCAACGTCATCAACCTCAACCTCAATCCCCTCATACTTGGGAAGTTCGATCTCGGGTCGCACAGTCACCTCAATGGTGAGCTTAACATCAGCTTCGCGCTCCTGCACGCTGGGCTGAGACTGCACGTTCAGTTCCGGCTGAGCCAGCGGCGACAGTTCATTCTCACCAAGAGCCTGGGCGTAAAAATCGTTCAGAGCCTCATTCAGAGAAGCCTCAACAATGTAGTCGAAGCCCGCACGCTGCTCAATCAGCTGCTTAGGCAGCTTGCCCTTGCGGAAACCGGGGACGCTAATCTGCTCGGCAAGGTTCTTGTAGGTGCGGTCCAGGTAAGGCTTGAACTCGGCGAAAGGAACCTCGACCTCAATTTTTGCCAGGGTCGGGTTGAGCTTCTCGACGGCGGTCTTCACGTCCGTTGATCTCCTCGTAAGTAGTTCGGTGGCGGAACGTTCTCTGAACCGCTCATGGTGTCTGAAAAAGGCGCTGGGTGAGCCTATTTCCGTCGGGGCGACAGGATTCGAACCTGCGATCTCCTGCTCCCAAAGCAGGCGCGTTAGCCAAGCTACGCCACGCCCCGTAAGGTACTTTTCGCATACCCAACACACAAGTTTAGCGGGTATTTGGGTAAATGCCTAACAGGGGCCGCATATTTATGTTCCTGAGCGGCCACAGCGGCCCCAACAGGCCGCTGACAACGGTTTTTATATTAAACCTCACGTTAAGACCTTGTGTTTTGAGGCTCTCAGCCCTAGCATATATAAAGACACGGAGGTAAGCATGAACCTGAAAACATATGACGCTATCGCCCACCGGGAAGGAACCGGGTGGGTTGTTGACGTGCCTGAGCTAGAAACAGCCGGGCAGCCAACTAACTTTAGCGGTATTCTTTTAGCAGCCACAGAAGCTATCTCCCGTGCCACCGGGCTGGAACCCGGAAATTTTGGGGTGCGGCTGGTGATCTAGCCCGCCCGCTTCTTTGACGTTAACGGTACTAGCCCGTGTCACAGGTTATTTCAGCGAGTTAGTAAAAATCAGCGGCTTCGTCCCTGCCCCAAGCCAGGGGCAGGAAATTTTTCAATCTACTTCTCAAAGCACAAAGAGACCCAAAGGTAAAAACCTTTGGGTCTCTTTTGGAGTGAGGGATGACGGGAATCGAACCCGCGTCATCAGTTTGGAAGACTGAGGCTTTACCATTAAAGCTACATCCCCAAAGAACTCACTTAGATTAGCGGCATATGTTTGAAGCTGTCAAGTTCTACCCAAAAACCACCCCGAACATACAAGTTATTTCTGGCACCCAGGGCACCAATAGAGTTTACGCCCGGCGATTTCTTCCATACGGATGATGGCACCGCACCGCGGGCACTCCTGCCCGTGGCGCATATACACATAATTTGCGTGATCAGGCCACGCCTCAGTTTCAGGGATACCGGGACGATCCTGCTGCTCGGTGGTAATGATTCTGCCCACACGCACACCAATGGTGAGCAGATGCTTATTATCGTCCCACAGGCGGCGCAGCTCATCATCACTGAGTGTCTTCCCGGGGCGTAACGGGTCAATTTTCTGGCGGTACAGCGATTCGGCACGAAAAATATTACCCACCCCGGAAATAGCTGCCTGATCCATGAGAATCACCCCAATCGGGCGGCTGCTTTTAGCGGCGGCACGGTAGAACTGCCCCGGGTCAGCATCAGCGTTCAGCGGATCTGGCCCCAGCTTCCCACGCACCACAGCAACCTCGTCCGGGGTAAGAGTGCGGCAAACAGTGGGGCCCACAAGGTCAGCCCAGCCATGCTCCGAGACAATACGGCAGCGAGTAGTTGCTTTTGGCTGAGGAGGGCCAGAATACTCGGCGTGCTCCCCACCACCGTATTCTTTCTCACCAATCTTGCGGGGCGCCCCAATACTTGAGGCGCCCGTGAACGATTCGTCCCCGCCGAAACTCCAGTTGCCATAAATCCCCAGGTGCACGTTCAACGTCAATTCGTTGTCGAACCCAACAAAAAGATGCTTACCGTGCGCAAACGCCTGGGCAATACGTGCCCCATCAACCAGCGCAGCCCCTTCAGCGTAGCGGCCCTGCGGGCTAGTAACACGCACCCGCTCCCCGGTAAACACATCGTTGAATTGGCGGGCTATACGGTGAATAGAGTGGCCTTCAGGCACGCGCTTCTCCTTAGCGGTAGGGGCAAAAGTGGGGCGGGACTTATTTATTCGTCAATATGTTTGCCAGCGATCTTCCCGGTCTGTTCATATTCGCCAAGCTGCCCGATACGACGGGCGTGGCGTTCCTCACCGCTCCAGGGTGTGCTGAGGAAAACTTTAATGATTTCCAACGCCTCATCCGGTGAATGCTGGCGCCCACCCACAGCAACCACTTGCGCATTATTATGATCGCGTGCGAGCGCCGCCGTAGTGTGGTTCCAGGCTAGGGCTGCGCGGATACCCTCAACCTTATTAGCCGCCATCTGCTCCCCGTTACCGGAGCCGCCAAGCACAATGCCAAGAGAATCAAGCCCGGCGTCACGGTCACGTTTCACCGCGAGAGCCGCGTTAATGCAGAAGCTGGGGTAATCATCCAGCGGGTCATATTCGGTGGGGCCGTGGTCGATCATCTCGTATCCTGCGGCGGTGAGTTTCTCAATCAGGTAGTGGCTCAGCTGCAGACCGGCGTGGTCGGTGGCGATGTGTACGCGCAAGGGAGGTTCTCCTATGATTGTGTGCCCGGCGGGGCTGCTGGTGACATGCTCACCCCAGGCCGCTGGTGCTGGCAGGTGCGGGGTGTGCCCTTATTAACTGTAGCGAATACAGCGGTATTCCTGTAACTGACAACATGCCGCAGACGGGCTTTTATGGGCGGGCCTGTGGGCAACGGTTTTTCGGGTGTTATCCCGCCGGGCATACGGTAAGATTGTGGTTTGAGGCACTGTTGCGTGGCTCTGTACCCCCACACCCCAGATAACCAGCTGACACCCGCGACATTGCGGGGCTAACAGCTGTGATGACGGTACCAAAACCATATACATTTTTAGAAAGGGAACCTATGCCCGGCCTGAACCTAACCCGCGATGAAGCGATTGAGCGTGCCACAGTCATTAAGCGCGTGCACACCTACCGTATTGAGCTTGACCTGCCCAGCGACAAAGATGTTTTTACGTGTAAAACCGAGATCCGTTTTGACGCGGTACCCGGCGCATCCACGTTCATTGACGCTATCACCAGCACGGTGCGTTCGATTGAACTGAACGGTGAACAGTTGGATACCGGCCTAGCCGACGGGGAGCGCATTACCCTGCCGAACCTTGCCGCACAGAACGTACTGGTGATTGACGCCGACATGTTCTACACCAACACCGGTGAGGGCCTGCACCGGTTTGTGGACCCGGTAGACGGGGAAGTGTACCTGTACTCGCAGTTTGAGGTACCGGACTCGCGCCGCGTGTTCCCCGTGTTTGAGCAGCCGGATTTGAAAGCGGAGTTCGAGTTCATCGTGCGGGTGCCCACACCGTGGGTGGTGGTTTCTAACCAGCCCGAGGTGAAGATCGTGCCGAAAGACTGCGGGTGCGGCCGGGCACAAACCTGGTATTTCAAGCCAACCCCGCGTATCTCCTCCTACATTACGGCGATCGTGGCTGGCCCGTACGAGAAAGTCACCAGCGAACTCACGAACTCTGAGGGACGCGTCATCCCCCTGGGCGTGTACGCCCGTAAGTCGCTCATGCCGTTCGTAGACGCCGACGACGTGTTCGAGCTGACCCGCCAAGGGTTCGAGTTCTACGAAGAGCAGTTCAAAACCCCGTACCCGTTTGAGAAGTACGATCAGCTGTTCGTTCCCGAGTTCAACGCTGGCGCAATGGAAAACGCCGGGTGCGTGACCTACCTTGAGGCGTACGTCTTCCGGTCCAAGGTGGCTGAGGCTCTGCGTGAGCGCCGCGCCATTACGGTGCTGCACGAGCTGGCGCACATGTGGTTCGGTGATTTGGTGACCATGCAGTGGTGGAACGACCTGTGGCTGAACGAGTCGTTTGCCGAGTTCATGTCTACACTGGCGGCAGCCGAAAACACCCGGTACGCGAAAGAAGCCTGGGCCACGTTCGCGGCCTCAGAGAAAACCTGGGCGTACCGGCAGGACCAGCTCTCCTCAACCCACCCGATCGTGGCCGAAATCCGTGACCTGCAGGATGTGCAGGTGAACTTTGACGGTATCACCTACGCGAAGGGCGCCTCGGTGCTGCGGCAGATGGTGGCGTGGGTTGGCCAGGAGAATTTCATGGCGGCCCTCAAAGAGTATTTCACCAAGCACGCCTGGGGCAACACGGTACTGGACGACCTGCTGGTTGAGCTTGAGAAAACTTCGGGGCGGGATGTGCGCGCATGGAGCGCCAAGTGGCTGGAAACCGCCGGGGTGAACACCCTCACTGTTGAGGTTGCTGACGATGCGGAAGGGAACATTACGTCCCTGGGCGTGCGCCAGTCATACGCTGAAGGGTTTGAGACCCTGCGCCCGCACCGTGCAGTCATTGGTTTCTACAACCTGACAGACGGCAAGCTGACCCGCACCGACCGCATTGAGCTTGATATTGATGGGGAACTAACCGAGGTTACTGAAGCTGTGGGGAAGAAACGCCCCGATCTGCTGCTGCTGAATGACGAAGATTTGGCGTACGCGAAGGTGCGCCTGGATGAGCGTTCCATCGAAACCGCCGTGAAGCACCTGGGCGACATTGATTCGTCAGTGGCTCGCGGCGTGGTGTGGGGTTCCCTGTGGGATACTGTGCGCGATGCGCAGATGCCCGCCCGCCAGTACGTTGAGCTGGTGCTGAACAATATTGGGCAGGAGACGAACTCCACGGCGATGCGCACCCAGCTGCTGGGCCTCTCAACGGCGCTACGTACGTTCGTGAACCCCCAGTTTAGGGACGAGACCCGCGAATACGCAGCCGACAGGCTGTGGCAGCTGGTGCAGGCGGCAGAACCGGATTCGGATGCGCAGCTGCAGCTGGTGCAGGCGTTCGTTAACCAGACCCGCACCGCTGAACAGTACGAGAACGTGCAGCGCCTCTTCGACGGGTCGATCACCCTCGACGGCCTGGAAATTGATACGGACCTGCGGTGGAACCTGTTGTGCCGCCTAGCAACCGGCGGGCGGGCCACCAGCGAGCAGATTGCGGCCGAGCTGGAGCGCGATAACACCGCGAACGGCCAGCAGTATGCGGCGCAGGCGTACGCATCGTTCCCCACCGCCGAGGCTAAGGCAGAGTACTGGGAGAAGATCATGGTGACCGGTGAACTGTCGAACATGATCCAGCGGTACGCCATTGCCGGTTTTAAGGCTGGCGAGAAAGAACTGACCGAGCAGTATATTGAGCCGTACTTTGAGCTGGTTGAGGGCGTGTGGCGTTCCCGTTCGCACGAGATTTCTTGCAGATTATTAGCGGCATGTACCCCTCAGAGCCGACCGCCGAACTGCTGGAACGCACCGAAACCTATTTGGCGTCATTGCCTGAGGACGCGGCGGCGCTGCGCCGACAGATTGCGGAAGCGCGCGACGGCGTGGCTCGTGCCCTGAAGGTTCAGGCGGCTGATATTTAGGGTAATAATCCCTTAGCTTGCGGTCTTCTTGCACCTCGTATAAAGGTTCTTGATATGAAACAACCGGCGAAAGTTACGCTTATTTCATGTCAAGAACCTTTTTAGCGCCCACGAGTTATATTGGGCCAGAGGTGGGTCTTGAAAGTTATTGTTTTTGAGCAATAGTTCTATTCGCTAAGATCCTTGAAATACCGAGCAACGGGCCAGCGAACAAATCCTTCGGACTCGTAGAGCGCTCGAGCCGGTGCGTGTCCCGAATCGCCACCGGTTTCGACCATCACCATGCGCATCCCGGCGTCTTTAATCTGTGCAGAGGCGTGCTCCATGAGCTGCTGCCCCACGCCGCGCCGCTGGTACTCGGGATCGACAGCAATCACGTAAATCTCGCCCATCTGATCCTCGGGGTGGATGCGTGTGTGCAGACCCAACCGACCGGGTGCTCACCCTCAAGGGCAACAGACACATTTTGAGGCTCCTGATCGAGTACTTCCTTCAAATCGCTGAGCTGCCGCTGCTGCCACCCTTGAGGGTAGAACGCATCATAAACGAACTCGAGGACGTCATCGTGCATCCGGGAAAAAACGGGTCCCCAGGCGCGAAGTGAAATATCCAGAAGAGCTTCCCGGTACGCAGGGCTGTAAGAGACAATACGCATTGTTATAACCTACACCATGAACGCAACTGTGTTCTAGGCCCCTCAGAAGAATCGCACTACCAGAAAATTATTTTCTCAGGTTATAGACGGGAACGGTTCTTTCCTTTACCACCAGTAAGTGCTGTTATGTCTGATCTTGTTCTGAGGTTTCAATCGGAATCAAGGATTCTGTCTCAACGCGATGCCCCTGAGCACAGATCAATGCTGCCGATACAGGGGCATCACATGATGCATGGTAATAGGATATAGAATCCATATTTGTGGGAGGTGCTTTAACCCCCATTGTTGCAGTGCACACAGTACAAGAGCTAGGTCTTCGCCCTTATTGCTGAGAACATAGGCTGTTCGGGCACGCCGCCCAGGCTCTTGGTAACTTTCCTCAAGAAGAATCCCATGATCTACCAGTTTCTTGAGCCTTGTGGATAAAAGATTGCGGGGACACCCCAAGCTTGCTTCTAGATCGTTGAAGCGATTGATGCCCCGGTAGATATCTCTCAAGATTAATAAAGTCCATTTTTCTCCCAGGACTTCTAGCGTGGCAGCAATAGGGCAACTAGTGTTCGTGGCGTGTGTTGTCATAACTCCAAAATCCTGCTAAGTTTATTTTATAAACCTAGCTTAGCAGAAAGATAACCCTTCATGAAGTACCGCAATGGTGGTGAACTCGCTTGGGCAGATATTCCGCGGCCGAGCGTTAATAAAGGACAGGTTCTCGTCAAGGTGAGTGCCGCTGGCATTAACCCATTAGATCGTATGATCGCTCGGGGAGATTTCAAGCAGCTTATCTCTTACCGCCTTCCACAAACTCTAGGTCACGAATGCTCTGGAGAAATTGTTGAAGTTGGTGCCGATGTGCATAATCTGCACGTTGGTGACAAGATTTATGCCCGCCCCAGTACTACTGAAATCGGCACATTTGCTGAATATGTGGTTCTTAACGCCAACGATGTAGCGCCTATGCCCAAAAACCTTAGCCTCACTGAGGCGGCATCTCTGCCCTTAGTGCTCCTTACAGCAATTCAAGCGTTCACAGAGAAAGCTCCCATCCGTCCTGGCGATACGGTCTTTATTCAAGGCGGTGCAGGCGGTTTAGGCTCTATCGCGATTCAAGTTGCAAAGCATTTAGGTGCAACCGTCGCTACTACCGTCAGCACAAAGAATATTGAGCTTGCCCGTGAGTTGGGCGCAGATATTGTCGTGGACTACCGCACCGAACAGTACGAAGACTATATTCATAACGTTGATATTGTCCTTGATACGGTTGGTGGCGATGAGACAACTCGTTCTATGCGGGTACTACGCCCTGGAGGCACTATAGTATCCGTTGTGGGCGCCCCAGACACCGATTCGCTGACGCGCTCGGAAAACCCATTCTAAAACCTGTGATGTGGCTGCTAAGTGCCAAGATACGTAGGGTCGCTAAACGCCTTGGAGTAACCTACAAATTCCTCTTCATGCGTGCGAACGGCAAGCAGCTACGCGACTTCACCCCCGTTATCGAGTCCGGAAAAATTAAACCGCTTGTTGGAAACACCTTACCTTTCAGCCAGGTGGAAGAGGCACTGTATCCTTCAGCCGCAAACTCGGGATCCCCAGGGAAAACTGTTATTGAAATGAGTAATTAACATGTCAATCACGTATTTTACTGGCGGATACGCCCAAGCACCTGTCCAGACCTTGACAACGCCCAAGGGGCAGAGCTTTGCCTACCGTGCGCTTGGAACTCCTGGTTCGGTCCCTATCGTCGCTTTAGTCCACCTGGCTGCAAATCTTGATAACTGGGACCCCCAATTGCTCGATCTTCTAGCAGCAGGGCGCCCAATCATTGCGGTAGATTATGCGGGCGTAGGTAAAAGTACTGGAACCGCCGGTACAACAGTAAAAAATATGGCTGAAGAAATTATTGAATTTCTTGATGCTGCAGGTCTCGAAACGGTTGATCTTTTAGGGTTATCCCTAGGCGGCTTTGTTGTCCAGCAGCTTCTTCTGGACGCACCCCATAGGTTCCGCAAAGCAATCCTCGCAGGCACCGGTCCGGCCGGTGGAGTTGGAATCGCCCGTGTTCCGCTACTTACCTTCCAGGCGATGCTTCGATCCTTTATCAAACGCAGGGATCCTAAGTATTATCTCTTTTTCCCAGAAAGTGCATGGGATAAAGCAGATAAATTCTTCGACCGAATTTCAGGTTTTGCCCATCCAGATACCCCGATCCGTGTTCCGTCTTTCCTGCGCCAGCTCCGTGCAGTTCATGCATGGGGTAAACAATCTCCACAAGATCTGTCGAACATTAAGCACCCAGTACTCGTTGTAAACGGCGAGCATGATGTTATGGTGCCAAGTGCAAATACTATCGATCTTGCTGCACGCATACCCAACGCTGTAGAAGTTGATCTTTACCCGGGCGCAGGTCACGGAGCCATCTTCCAGGAACCGGTTACCTTCGCCGAGCAGGTACAAATTTTCTCTAAATACATACGTAGCTTCCCGTATTGTGCACACGGGAAGCTACGTATTTTATTTTCACGATATGAGAGATATTTTTCTACAGCTGTTATTTCAATGTGGAGCTACGCCCGGTTCTGCATGGCACGTGCCGCACGCTCGAAATAGTCCCACATGGTCGCATCAATCATCATCGGAAGATCGAGGGTATCCATTGCCTGGCGCATATACTTCAGCCAAGTATCGCGTTCTTTCGCCCCGATCGGGTACGGGTTATGCCGAATGCGCAAACGCGGGTGACCTCGCTGTTCCTGGTAGATGCTGGGCCCACCAAAGTACTGAATCAGGAACATTTTCAGCCGCCGCGCCGCCGCATCGAAATGGTCAGTATCGTTCGCCTTGATCTCGGCGGTCTGTTCCTCTGTGAGGTGCTCTGGCGGAAACGGGTCAAAATCCGGGTACATGGCGGAAAACTCGGGGTCGGCCTTCACGAGGGCATAGAACCTGCGGGTGAGCTTATCGAAGGTTTCCTCACCGCCCACCTGCTCATAAACGCTGACCTGCTCGCCCGGCTGATTCGCAGAATACTGACTCATACTGCCTTTCATACACTCAGAAGAATAACTATACAGTCTGTAGGCTGGGGGTGGCGGCACGCACCAGCACCTGCCCGCCGGGAGCCGCGATACGCGTCCACTCCCCCGACTTCGACCGCGCCACAAACACAGGCAGCTCGCCCTCAAACGTATCCGGTAAGAACCCAAACACTTTCAACGCGAACGCCGCACCGGTCGGCACGGAAATATTATCGAACTCGGGCAGATGTTCCAGCACCATAGGTGATGACCAAATCCGTGAACGCACCGTCGCTAATACCGCCGCGCCCGGGTTCGCGGGCAGAGAACGATCCACCGCCTCCAGCCCCTCGCGGCAGGCCCGCCGAAATTCGCTGGCGGCAACAGCGCCCACGCGCGCCCAGCCGCTCACTGGGGCGGACTGCCCAGCCCACACTGCGTTCACAGTCACCGGCGGTAAATACAGCACCATCTTCGACTCCTGGATACGCGCCAGCCGGTCAAGAAGCGCCTGCGCCTCAACCACAATATCCAGCTGTGAAGGAGCCGCCAGGGTCAGGGCGCGCGTACCAAGAATAGTGGGGGTCGCATCCAGCAGGGTCTCGGGTGCAAGAGAGCAGGCAAACACCCCCAGCACAGTACCGCGGGCAATCAGGCGGATGGCCGCGCCTTTATCCACCGATTTGGCGCGCGAAATGTAGGTGGCCAGATCTTTCGCGGCGGCCACCCCGTTCTCGCCGTCAGCGAGCATAAGGTAGGGCTCTTCAACACCCTCATGCGGGTTATATTTGAGCTCGATTCTGGGGTGCGCCCGCCCGGCACCGTCCGCGCCATGAATAGCCATACGTGCCTTTCGATCCGTGAAAGTTTTCGGGTAATACTCCTCAACTCTACTCCCCCGTGGGAAAATTGAAGAATGACGAAGCCCACCCCCACCCAGAACCTCATGACCATGCTGAACCTGACCCCCACCGAGCCGGTGGGAGGCGACGAGGCGTTTAGCGCCGTCACCCTAACCCGTGAGTCGCCGCGAACCTACGGCGGGCAGGTACTCGCCCAGGCCATTATGGCCGCCGACAGCACGGTTACCGATAAGGTTCTGCACTCAATTCACGCGTATTTTCTGCGGCCCGGAGACATTACGAAAGAACTAATTTTTACCTCTCAACGCCTCAATGACGGGCGTTCTTTCGCAACCCGCCGGGTGCAGGCCCTGCAGGACGATATCCCTATTTTCTCTGCGATCGCATCATTCCAAGCACCCGGCAGCGGCCCCGAGCACACGGCTGTTACGATGCCGCAGGCTCCCGACCCTGAAGGGCTGCCGAGCGTGAGCGACTATATTGGCGAGGTGCCGCACCCGGTAGCGCAGGCTGTGGCGTGGGAACGTCCCATCGATATTCGGTATGTGAGCCCGCACCTGTACACTGCTCCAGATCCAAGTTCGCAGGAGCCGGTTGCTACGGTGTGGTTTAAAACTTTCGACACGTTAGTTGATGCAACGGGCGCGCCAGATTCAGAGGCGGCGCATCAGGCGGCTATCGCCTACGCCTCGGACTATCTGCCTCTAGAACCGGCACTGCGCGCGCACGGCAAGTTTTGGCTAGAGCCGGGGATGAAGTCGGCGTCGCTGGATCACGCCATGTGGTTTCACCGTGCGGCACCAGCAGACGAGTGGCTGCTGTATGTCTTGGACTCCCCCACTGCGCAGGCGGGCGGATGCTCGCCCGTGGCTCAATTTTTACGCGCGATGGGGAGCTGGTGGCCACAATCGCGCAGGAAATGATGTTCCGCCTGCCGGAGTATAAATAGTGGAGTATAAATAATTTGAGGCGCCTCAACCGATATAGTGCACGGTTTTGGTTATTATCTGCTGCTGCCAGCATGACAGACTAGCCAAAACCATGTCATACATCGGGGTGCTTGCCACCGAACGCGCAGTGTGCCCTATGCTGAAAATAGCGCCATAGCAGGCGCCCCTAAACACCCAGCCGCCTAACCAATGGAGGGATCATTATGGCAGTTGTGAAGATTAATAAGCTCAGCGTCCAGGAAGGGATGGGCGAGGAGCTGGAACGCCGTTTCAAAAACAATAGCGAAAAGCTCGACGAAGTACCCGGGTTCATTAGCTTTGAGCTGCTGCGCCCCACCAGCGGCGGCACTGAGTACTTCGCGATGACCCACTGGCAGGATGAAGAATCATTCCGCAACTGGCTCGCAAACCGGCACGTGGTGCGCGATAAGCCGGTGGTGAGCGCGTCCGAGGGGATTCTCGGTTTTGAGGTCGTCGATTTTGAGGCCATCAGCGGGTAGCGCGGCCAGCCAGCGCTTTTACCTAGCGTGCGTAAGCCCCGGTTTCTGCTTCAGATACCGGGGCTTTACGTTCATGCGGGTTAGCTACCGCGCCTCAACATCAATAATGCCGTCATCGTACGGGCCGGGCCTATTCGCCTTACGAGACACAAAGAAATCACCAATGCACACCATGCCCACCAGCAGAAGCGCGAGCGCGATAAGCCACACCACGACCGAGCCGAACACCACCGGGAAGAGACAGATCAGAATCCCCAGAATAAGCGGTACAACACCGGAAAATACCATATGTTTACCGGTCCCGGAGCTCAAGTAGGTGGCGCGGCGGCCAGCAGAGAGGCGGGAGAGGCCCACAATAATCATCCACACCCCCACAATCACGGGGATGAATGCTGCCTGCGCGGCGGCTGAGGCAGATAGCAGCAGCACCCCCACCAGTACGGTAATGATGGCGCTGATGAGGTTCCAGACGCTACGGGTTGAGGCTGGGGTGAAGAAGTAGCGGATGGTCTCAAGCACCCCGCCGATAAACACAATAATGGAGAAGAAAATACCCAGCGCAGTCAGCGGTGCTGAGGGGTTAGCGAACATGAAAATTGAGCAAGCGAGGAAGAAAATACCTGCTATCAGAGAAAACCAGTGACGTTTCGTGCGCATATTGGGTTCCTTACTGTGCGTCGCATGTGCACACTATTCTAGCGGATTCCCAAGACACGGCTGGTGGCGTGTTTTTGCATCATAATGCCCCGCGTATCCGGCAGAAATAGCGGATGCGCGGGGCATTATTTTCGCGTGCGTTTTAGCGGGTCAGCTTGCGGTGTACCACGCGGTGCGGTTTCGCAGCTTCCGGTCCCAGGCGCTCGACCTTGTTCTTCTCGTAGGACTCGAAGTTACCCTCGAACCAGTACCACTGATCCGGGTTTTCTTCGGTGCCTTCCCAGGCGAGGATGTGGGTTGCCACGCGGTCGAGGAACCAGCGGTCGTGGGAGACGACGACGGCGCAGCCGGGGAATTCCAGCAGAGCGTTCTCAAGCGATGCCAGGGTTTCCACATCAAGGTCGTTGGTGGGTTCGTCCAGCAGCAGCAGGTTACCGCCCTGTTTGAGGGTCAGCGCCAGGTTCAGGCGGTTACGCTCACCACCGGAGAGCACACCCGCTTTCTTCTGCTGATCCGGCCCCTTGAACCCGAACGCCGAAACATAGGCACGCGAAGGCATCTCAACATTGCCGACCTGAATATAATCCAGACCGTCCGAGACGACCTCCCACAGGCTCTTTTCGGGGTCAATGTTGGCGCGGTTCTGATCAACGTAGGAGATCTTCACGGTTTCGCCAACCTTAAGGGAGCCGCCGTCAAGCTCTTCCAAACCGACGATGGTCTTGAACAGGGTCGATTTACCCACACCGTTCGGGCCAATCACACCCACAATGCCGTTCCGCGGCAGCGAGAATGACAGGCCGTTAATGAGCGAGCGCCCGTCGAACCCCTTCTGCAGGTTCTCGGCCTCAATCACCAGGTTGCCCAGGCGCGGCCCCGGCGGAATCTGAATCTCTTCAAAGTCGAGTTTGCGGGTCTTCTCAGCCTCGGCCGCCATCTCTTCGTAACGTGCCAAACGTGCTTCGACTTCGCCTGCCGGCCCTTCGAGTTTGAGCGCACCCACTCTAGTTCTTCGTTCAGGCGTTTAGCGAGTTTCGCGTCCTTCTTGCCCTGAACTTCAAGGCGGGCGCGCTTCTTCTCAAGGTAGGTGGAGTAGTTGCCTTCGTAGGGGTAGAGGTTGCCGCGGTCAACCTCGGCGATCCATTCGGCAACGTGGTCTAGGAAGTAGCGGTCGTGGGTAATCGCAATGACCGCGCCTTCGTAGGACTGCAGATGCTGCTCAAGCCACAGCACCGACTCGGCGTCTAGGTGGTTGGTGGGCTCATCCAGCAGCAGCAGGTCTGGTTTCTGCAGCAGGAGCTTGCACAGTGCCACGCGGCGGCGCTCACCGCCGGAGAGGTGAGTGACGGGGGCGTCGGCGGGCGGGCAGCGCAGCGCCTCCATCGCCTGTTCCAGCTGGGAGTCTAGGTCCCAGGCGTTTGCGGCGTCGATAGCTTCCTGCAGCTTGCCCATTTCTTCCATGAGGGCATCAAAATCGGCGTCAGGTTCAGCCATGAGCGCGGAAATTTCGTTGAAGCGGTCCAGCTTCGCCTTGATCTCGCCCACGCCTTCTTCGACGTTGCCGAGCACGGTTTTCTCTTCGTTCAGCGGCGGTTCCTGAAGCAGAATACCTACGCTGTATTCGGGTGAGAGGCGTGCCTCGCCGTTTGAGGGCTGATCCAAGCCAGCCATGATTTTCAGGATGGTCGACTTACCGGCGCCGTTGGGACCAACCATACCAATCTTGGCGCCCGGGAAGAACGACATGGAAACGTCGTTAAGAATGACCTTATCACCCACAGTTTTGCGGGCTTTGGTCATCGTGTAAATAAATTCAGCCATAGTGTTCTATTCTACCGTGATTCTTTGGGTGCGCACGCGGTTTTTAGTCACCTTCAGCTTGTGCGCGTTTACGTTCATAGGAGCGGGCAGCTCGGATGCGGTCGCCACAACGTACGCTGCACCACCTACGTCGTGCGTGGGTTCGTAGCATTATGCGGTCGCAGTCAGGAGCTTCGCATTGAGAGAGTTTATCTCCTTCTTCGCCAGTCAGTAATGTGATGGCATCGTAGGCGATGCGCGCGATTGCATAGTCCACCTCTTGGGTGAGGGGGTCTTCAACTCGCCGGGTGTACCGCTGGTTTTCCGTATCCCAAGCTAGAGCGTTCATGGTGAGTGCTTCATGTGCTGTCTTATTGACGGCGTGAAGCGCACCCGGGTAGGGAGGACGCTGGTTTAGATACGCGTCAAGAAGTTCTTTGATGACGTACCGAAAGCTGATGAATCTGCTGGTGCAATAGCCTTGCAATTCATATGAGTCATTCACGATGTGGTGTTCGTGCGCCCATTCGGTAGCTATTTCTGGGGTTGCGAGCAGATCGTATTGTTCGCCACCGGGTGTTTTATGGAGGGTATTAGCTAGCGCTATGCAGGGGTGTTCTTGACTTCCGGGTGCCGCCGGAAGGTGGGAGGTTCGGTGAGAATTTTCCATATTTCTCATGGTATCACTTGCCTTTTTCCATGAATGACCCTATTGTTAATCACGGCAAAAATATATTTTATCCATGAGAGGACTATTTTTATGCCTACGATTAACGTCATCACCGGCCCTACCGTCCTGATCGAATACGCGGGTTTGCGCTTCCTGACCGACCCTACCTTTGATGCCCCTCAGGACTACGACATGGGCATTACCGTTCTCAAGAAGACTGCCGGCGCACCCATCACTCCTGAGTCGGTTCTCCCCATCGATGCAGTCCTACTCTCGCACGACACCCACCCCGACAACCTCGACACAAGTGGTCGCGCCCTCCTCCCCGAGGTTGGTCACGTCATCACCACCAAAGACGGCGAAAAGAACCTTCAGGAAGAAGGCCTCACTAACGTCACCGGCCTGGCACCTTGGAATACTTTCATCGTGTCAAAGGATTCTGCCGAAGTTACTGTCACCGCAATGCCCGCACTCCACGGCCCGGATATCCCTGCAATTCAGGAGAAGGCCGGTCCTGTCATTGGCTTCCTCCTTCAAACCGAAGGAGAACCGACCGTATACATTTCCGGCGACAACTCCGAGCTCCACATTGTAGAGGAAATCGCTAAGCGCATTGCCCCCGTTGACGATGCTGTTCTTTTTGCAGGGGCAGCCCATCCCATTGGTCCGGAGTTTGATATGACCATGACCGCTGAGAATGCCGCAAAGACCGCGAAGCTCTTAGGAGCTCAACGTGTATACATTGCTCACACTGATTCCTGGGGCCACTTAGGTGAAGATCTGCAAGATACAATTCGAGTCTTTACCCAAGAGGGACTTGGCAATAAGCTCATGAATAAGTAGATCATTAAGATTTCTGGGGTGTGTGCAGACTATTGCATACACCCCAGTTTTTGTGTGAACACTTTAAGGCTCACTTATGACCAGTTAGACTCGAAGGTATGGGTACACCGAATTCTCACGAGATAACCGCCGAAAACCTCCATAAGGTTGTTGATCAGATTGCGCTGACTATGCCGTTAGCGACCTCCGATCAGCCCTTCGGCCCACGCAATACGGTATACCGCATTAGCGGCAAAATTTTTGCGATGTACACGGACGGTATCGGCTACCCGATTGTGAACCTGAAGACCGACCCCGAAGAATCCGAGGTGCTGCAGCGCATGTACCCAAGCATTATTCCGGGGTGGCATATGAATAAACGGCACTGGATTTCGGTCGGCGCAGGCAAGGGCGTTACACGCCAGCTTCTTGAAGAGCTCATTGAAGACGCTTACCTGCGTATTATGTACGCCCTACCCAAGGCAAAACGCCCCATCGAATTCCGCGAGCGCCCGGTTCCCGAAAAACATTAGATACTGCAGGCTCACATGTATATTCCTGCCAGCGACCCCGTTCTTTTCCTGAAACTCTCCGCTGACTACAACTATGCGCATGTGGCGCATGGACGTACCGGCGGGGTGGTGTGGGCGAAAGAAAACATGTTCCAGCGGGCGCACGCGCTGAGCATCCCGGCTGTCCCCTGGGGTTTCACCTGCCCGGATCACACCGTGGCCCACATTCAGGAAGCGATGCACCAAGCCCACACACGCGGCGGGCGGCTGCGTATGCTCATGATCTACCGTGCCCCCTGACCTTCCCATCACCCCGGCACCCGCCACGCATGAGGGGAACCCACCGAATGACCTGCCCGCACTGGAGCCTTCACCGCTACGAGATGCCTGGTGCGAGGCGGGTTTTACGGCCCAACGGCACGGTGGTCTTCATGACAGGATGCTCGCGCTCGCCAATGTACGAGAGCTAGATGAGCCCGAACCGATAGACCTCGCCCGATACGAAAATACCAGCACTTTCAGGCCGCTCTCACACTCAATGCGCGGTTCACTATCCCGCGCGTTGGGGAAGAAGTACACCCCTGCGCAGGACCCTGGGGCGCCCAGTAAAATCTACTGGGTACAGGGCCACGCCGAGGTGCAGGACATCCTCAGTTTTAGGCGTTTCACCCCGTAACACAGCAGGTCATATGAGCAGCTGCTACTTGGGGTCTTGTGTGTTCGGTTTTGGGAAGTGGACGCCGCGCTCAGCAAGAAAACGGCGGTCTTTCTTATCCCACTGCTGGGTGGGGTATGCTGCGAATAAATCCGGGCGGCGCGCCATCGTACGCTCAATCTGTCTCTCCCGCCGCCACCGCGCCACCGCGCCGTGGTTGCCGGACAGAAGCACCGGCGGTACCTGGAACCCACGCCACGAGGCAGGTTTTGTGAACACCGGGTACTCTAGCAGCCCGCCCGTATGCGACTCTTCGGTCAGCGACTCGGGGTTGCCGATCACTCCCGGGATCAGGCGTGCGGTCGCCTCAATCATCGCCATGACCGCAACCTCACCGCCATTGAGCACATAGTCACCAATAGAGACGGGCATCATGCGGAAACGCTCACTCGCCCACAGCAGCACCCGCTCGTCAATCCCCTCATACCGTCCGCACGCAAAAACAATGTGCTGTTCGGCGGCGAATTCGTAGGCCATCTCCTGGTTAAACACGGCACCTGCTGGTGAAGGCACCACCAGCAGCGGACGCCCATCGGGTTCGGGAACGTGCTGCGGCGCGGGCAGCAGCGGAACCTCATCACTGCCGGAAGCGTCTTCCGTACCGGGTGTACCCTCAGCAACCGCACCAGCAGTGTCCGCTGGGGCGGGTTCGTTGCTCTGACGCGGGGAGGAAGCAAGGACGGCATCCAAGGCCAAACCCCACGGTTCCGGTTTCATAACCATGCCCGCACCCCCACCGTAGGGGGTGTCGTCCACGGTGCGGTGCCGATCAAACGTGTAATCGCGCAGGTTCACCGTGTTCAGGCTCAGCAGCCCGTCTTCACGCGCTTTACCGATAAGAGAAAGTTCAAGAGGAGCCAGGTACTCCGGGAAAATACTAAGAACGTCGAACCGCACTACTTCCCTTTCAACGGGGTGCTCAGCTCAATCAGACCCTCCGGGGGGCTCAGCAGCACAAAACCCGGCTCGTCCCCTTCAGCTGGCACCACCTCGGGCACAATCTCATCAACAAACGGGACCATAATCTCCTGACCGCCATAAGCCGGGGACAGCTTAACCAGTAACAGATCCTGCACCGGCATCGTCTGCAAACCAATCACCGTGCCCAGCGGCTCCCCCACAGCAGGGTTATCGTTGGGGATTTCCCCATCAGGAACATCCTCCAGTAAGAACACGGGCAGCTCTAGCAGCTGATGCTCATAGAACCCTTCTTCTTCGCTGTTCACGTCTTCGGGAACCTCAAACATCAGAAGGGTGTTCCGCAGATCCTCAGCATGGTTACGGGTGGTGATCTCCTCAAAACGCACCACCAGAATTCTTATTCCAGCGGGCTGAGGCGACTGTCAAAGCCCCTGCTGGGGCTACGGTTGCGGCAACAGTACCGTGGGTGAACCCGTCAATGTGGAGCACCTCGCCGCGAGAGAATCGTTCTTCAGGGGCATCGGTAAACAGCTCAACCGTGACCTCACCACGAATACCGTGCGGTTTGCCGATACGCGCAACCAAAACCTGCATGAAACTCCTCAAACTTCTACACACCGCGCTGGTACTAGACACTTATTTTACATTGCTTACCTTACGAAAAGTGTCCCTCGCCCAAAAATTTGGGGCCGCACGTAAGAATCCCGCCACCGTAAAAGGTGACGGGATTCTCAGCAGAGGTTTTACTTGCGTTTTTTATCAGTGTCGACGATATCGATACGAACCTGAGAACCATCAGAGATCGCATCCATAACGGTGCGGATGCTCTTAGCGGTACGGCCCGAACGGCCGATCACCCGCCCCAAATCCTCGGGGTGGACTCGCACCTGCAGGGTCTCCCGGTACCGCTGCTGGCGCACACGCACCTTCACATCATCCGGGTGTTCAACAATCCCGCGAACCAGGTGTTCGAGCGCGTCAGCCAACACGATTACTCAGCCGCTTCCTCGGTAGCCTCAGCTTCAGCGGTCTCGCCAGCTGCTTCAGAGGTTTCTTCCTCAGCCTTCTCAGCCTTGGGGGTGATAGCCTCAGGCAGAATGACGGAGCCCTTCTGCGGAACAACGAACTCGGGCTTAGGCTCAACCGGCTTCACCTTGTTCTCAGCCTTCTCACCCTTGAACGCTGCCCAGTCGCCTGAGAGCTTCAGCAGAGCCAGCACCTGCTCGGTCGGCTGCGCGCCAACGGAAAGCCAGTACTGTGCACGCTCAGAGTTAATCTCGATACGCGAAGGCTGCTCGGTCGGGTGGTAAATACCGATCTCTTCAATGGTCTTACCGTCACGCTTCACACGCGAATCCGCGATCACAACACGGTAGCGAGGATCGCGGATCTTACCCATACGCTTGAGACGAATTTTAACAGCCACTTTTGTGGTTACTCCTGTTTCAATACTTGGTGCGGAACCGCGCTTCTCGCTCCCGTGGGGAGGGCCGTCCACGTGGCTCCTAATGGACACAACGACACGCGGAGAGAGGGGCCGCGCACGCCGGGTACTCAGATAGGGTAACAAACCCACAGCATTTAAGCCAGTGGGCACCCCATCAGTGTCTCAGCCAGTGCCCGCCTCATGTGCTGCAGCACGTTACACGGAACATTGGTGACAACCGAGAAGAGGTTTAAGGCCTCTCATCTGAGCTCATCTCAATCACCTCACCGGTTCTCAGCGCCCTCAGACAATCATGCAGCCGCTCCGCGAAACCCGGATTCACATACTCCCGCAGCTGTTCCGGCGCCACCCACTCGTAGGTGATCAGCTCCTCCGTCTGCAAGGTTACCGGGGTGTTCTTAGCGATCACACCAGCATCGTACATGTAGTAGGTAGAGTCCCCCCACACGCCTCTCGCCAAACCGTGAAAAACCAGCAGAAGACGCCCCGGGGCAAGACGCAGACCCAGCTCTTCCTCCACCTCACGGAAACACCCCGGTTTAGGGGCCTCCCCGGCCTCAACGGTGCCACCGGGCAAAATCCACCCGTCCTTATAGTTGGGCTGCACCAGCAGAAGCTCACCATGCTCATTGCGGATGACCGCGCCCGCCGCTAAACGCCGTGTGGGTAAGGTCGCAATGAACTTGATCAGCTCCTCACGGTTTAAATACGAATCCTTCACGGGCGCTCCTTACCACTCTACAGGCCGAAAAAACGTTGGCTCGCACGGCGCAGGCGGGCCCCCAACCGGGAACGCTGCCCCGCCGCTGAGCTGTAGCTGCCCCGCACCGCCGGGATGCGGTTACTCTCCACCAGGTCATCAATTAAAGTACGTTTGGCCGGAGCCTGCGGCTCGCGTTCACCCGCCGCGCCCTGTCCGAGGGAAGCGGCAGAGCCGTCACTCTCTGGTGAGAAGGCGCGTACTACCTCCCCCTGCACGGGCTGTTTCCCGGTGGGTGTTTTAGACCCCAACGGGGTCTGCCTCAGCAAGCGTGCCAGCCGGGGAGCTAACAGGACCTCGGCGGTGCCGCCCATCGCAAAAAGCGACGCCAAAGCCGTCGGCACAATCGCGCCCCGCCCCGCGGCACGGCGGCGGCGGGCTAAGGCAATGAAGAACGCTGAGAGCCCCAGCTGCACTGTGCCATCAGCACGAAAAATACGGGTACGCAGCACATCCGCCGGGTCAGCGGCAGGTGCCCCGCCCCCGGTAACACCCGAACCCTGCTGCCCCGGAACACTGCTGGGCTCCTGCTCCTGCGTGCTCCGGCCGCTGCGCGCCGTGGTCTCCGCCGGTGGAGCATCCGGAGCGGCCTGTGCACCCCGCCGGGCCACCACCGACGCCGAAACACCATTCACCGGCTCCTCAGCAGCTGACCCGAATGAGAACGCCCCACGAAGCCCGCCACGCATCCACCGGTTTAATGCGCTTTCCTTAGGCGGCAGGTGGGTGAAGTCGAACGGGATCCTGCCGGTAGCCATGACATCAAGCCACTGCTCAAGATTCACCTGACGGTCAGTTGCCACCAGGCGATACGAACGATCCAGCGGGCTCGCCAGCGTGGACTCATCCTCACCAAAAATACGGGCCGTGCTAATGGACGAAACCTCAATGCGCCGCCCCGGAACATCAGCCAGCTCAACCGGCAGCCCCAACAGCTGAAGCACCGACTCCAAGGCAAGAGTGTTCTTCACATCATGAACATAAGAAGCCAACCGGCGCTTCTGCTGCCCCGTCACCCCAAACAGGTCAGCCAGCACCTCCACCGAACGTTCCCTCGCATCACGTGTCTCAGCCGACTCCAGCGGCATACCGGGAAGGTCCAGCAGCACATCCGCGAGCTCAGCCCCGCACGCCTGCCTCTGCTCATCAGATATGGGACGGGTCAGCTGCTTCGGCACGCCCTGCCACCGCAGTTCAAGAAGCATAACCTCAGGGTCCGTAGGAACCCCCAAGCACACTCTGCACCCAATCATTCAACGATGCGGCATCCGCAGGATCCTCATCCAGGAATCCGGCTCCTCAGGAGGCACAATAACCACCAGATGCTGCTGGTTCTCGTTACCCTCCGCGACAAGGGCTGTGCACTGCACATCATCAATGAGCGCCAACAGGTCATCGGGCATACCCGCAACCAGGGTCCAAGCACCGGCAGGGGCCACCGCGAACTGCCGTTCACCGCGTGTTAACAGCAAGGCAGTCAGCACATCAATATCAACATCCAGCAGGGCCGCCGCATCAGCATCCGTCAAAAACTCCAGCTCATCGGCGACCCCCAAATAGGGGCACCCAGATAGTTGGCGAATCCTCAAGTGCAGCACCTGTAACAGGAAGCTGATCAACCAGCCAGGCCACATAGTCTTCAAGGGGCTCGCCCACGGCAAAGACGCTGCCGGTGCGGGCCTGCTGCTCGGGGCGCAGCTGAAAAACGTTTAAATACCCGTCGCTGTCAACACCGCACAGCACATACACCTGCACCTCGGTCTCGCCCAGTTCGTAGGCCACAAGCTCAGGCCGCTCACCGGTGAGCGCAATAAGCTTCTGCACAATATCATCGTGGGAGGCACCGCGTGCAAGCACCCGGCGCCGGTGCAGCTCCTCTTCCTGGGCAGGGTCAATAATATTTTCAAGACCCAAACGCACCTCGGAGGTACCGGCTTTACGCTGGTTTTTCCCCGGCACAGTGCTATCTGATGAAGGCATCGGGCGAACCTCTACGGTAAACTCCCCCGTATCCTGCAACGGTTGAGTCCGTTCCTCCGCGCCGCCGGGCGAAGCAGCACCATCTGCTGCACCGTTATGAGCGTCAGAGACGGCATCAGAATCCGCCCACATTTCGCTGAGCTTCTCAAAAGTCAGCTCACTATTTTCCAGTGACTTCGCCAGCTCATCCAGCCGCTCAGTATCCTCCACCTGATTCGGGGTGGCGTACATCTGCTGCGCTTTACGGATCAGCTCAACAATGCTGTCAGCCACAGCAGCATCACCGTCAGCTAACTGGCCCGAAACAGTTGAATACACCACCTGGGCCTCGCCCATCGACGGAGTGTTCTCACCGTATTCCAGAGAAAGCCGCACCCATACCGGCTCCAAGCCTTTCGCGCTGCCATACTCGGATGCATCACCATCCCGCTGCGGTACGGTGAAGTCACTCGGGGTATCCGGGGCACCAAATTATGCTTGTCTTCACTCGACACGGGGACTCCTTACATTCCTTGCAGCATTGCTTTCCACCGGCCTGTTGGACTTCACCCCTTAAATCGTTAGACCGAACGGGGTGCGCGCCGTGCCCGCGCTTAGGGCACGGGCCTCAGCAACCCGTCTAATGTCAATATTCTCTCACCAGCACCGCGGCCAGGCACCCTATTCGGCTGAGCGCCAAATCTGGGCTAACACAGTACGTTGAGCTCTACTTCAAGAACTTCTCAAAGCCCTTAGGCAAGTTCATATCCGCAAGGTCAAGCTCCTGCTGCTGCGTCTGCTGCCCAAAGGCAGCGCCCTGACGGGCTTTCTCCGCCTGCTGCGCCTGCGCCTCCTGCTGTGCGCGCTTCATAGGGTTGCCCGAACGCGACCCCTTCTTCTTATTATTCTTCTTGTTCTTCTTACGGTTACCGCCGCCAGCAGCCGCCATACCGGGCATCTGCATACCGCCGGGAACACCGGACATCTTACCGGCGGCAAGCTTCTTCATCATCTTCTGAGCCTGAGCGAAACGCTCCATGAGCTGATTCACCTCAGAGACGGTAACACCCGCACCCTTGGCAATACGCGCACGGCGGGAACCGTTAATAATCTTCGGGGCCACACGCTCATGCGGAGTCATTGAACGCACGATAGCCTCAACCCGGTCAATTTCACGCTCGTCAAAAGCCTCCAACTGCTGACGGATCTGTGCCGCGCCGGGCATCATCATCAGAAGCTTCTTCATAGAACCAAGCTTGCGAATCTGCTGCATCTGCGCCAAGAAATCCTCAAACGTGAAGTCTTCCTGGTCAATGAACTTCTTCGCCATGCGGTCGGCTTCAGCCTTGTCCCAGTTAGCCTCAGCCTGCTCGATCAGGGTCAGAATATCGCCCATATCAAGGATGCGGCTGGCCATGCGGTCGGGGTGGAACTGCTCAAAGTCGCCCACGTTCTCACCCGTGGAGGCAAACATAATCGGTTTGCCGGTCACCGAAGCAACCGAAAGCGCCGCACCGCCGCGGGCGTCACCATCAAGCTTGGAAAGCACCACACCGGTGAAGTCCACGCCCTCGTTGAAGGCGTTCGCGGTATTCACCGCATCCTGGCCGATCATCGCATCAATCACGAACAGCACTTCTTGCGGCTCAATAGCATCACGAATATTACGTGCCTGCTGCATGAGCTCAGCATCCACACCCAAGCGGCCAGCAGTATCAACAATCACTACGTCATGCAGCTTCGCACGCGCCTCAGCCACACCATCGCGGGCCACCTGCACCGGGTCACCGGTGGGGGTGTCGAACTCACTAGTCACACCCGGGTGAGGCGCAAAAACAGGCACGCCCGCGCGTTCACCCACAATCTTCAGCTGGGTCACCGCATTCGGGCGCTGCAAATCAGATGCTACCAGGATGGGGGTGTGCCCCTGACCCTTCAGCCACTTCGCCAGCTTACCCGCCAGCGTGGTTTTACCGGCACCCTGCAAACCAGCAAGCATAATAATGGTGGGGCCGCTCTTCGCCATATTAATACGGCGAGTCTGCCCACCCAGAATACCCACCAGCTCCTCATTGACGATCTTCACGATCTGCTGCGAGGGGTTCAGAGCCTCCGACACTTCCGCACCAAGCGCACGCTCCTTCACATGCGCAACGAACTCACGCACCACCGGAACGGCGACGTCCGCATCCAGCAGCGCACGCCGGATCTCCCGCACGGTCGCATCAATATCAGCCTCTGAGAGGCGTCCCTTGCCGCGCAGGTTTTTAAAGGTTGCCGTCAACCGGTCTGAGAGCGAATTGAACACGAGCCGTGGTCACTTTCTATACGTCGGTGAGCGGGACACACGGCAATATTATGGCCGCACCAGCCCGCATCTTTAACATGGGTAATCAATCTACAAGGATACAGGATATGCCCTAATATGCTGACAATAGCACCCTTTAATGAGCGTTTGGCGAAACCACACAACAGCCACAGCCACATAATAGAGGTATGGACTTTCGGACGACAGCTGCAGGACACCAATACGGGGTGCGAGCCTCGGCGCTGATCATGCACGCGGGAAAACTTCTCACCTACAGTCACCACAACAAATACTTTGTACCCGGCGGCGCAGTGCACGTCGGCGAGCACAGCACGGATGCGGTACGCCGCGAAATACGCGAAGAACTAGGTATCGACTGCACGGTTCGGCAGCTTGCGTTCGTAGGAGAGCACCTTTTCGAGGTGCACGGTATGCCGAACCACCGCATCGAATTCCACTACCTCGTAGATGTTGATCCTGAAACGGTTCCGGTAACCACCCGCGATGAAGGGCACCACTACCCCTGCGTGTGGCTACCGCTTCAATCCCTGGCGGATTATCCGCTCAAACCAGAGTTTCTTACCCATGAGCTGCCGCGGTGGGATGGGGAGCTAAAACACTTAACGACCCGCGAATAGATTACCCGATTAGTCAATAGGCACAATGCGGGGAGCCTCTTCTGCGCATGGAGACGAGTTACTGACATCCGGTTAAAGAAAACATTCAAAAAATTGGGGTCTTGAACATACATCCAACGGAAACACGCAGCGCCCCCGGCAGGAAATTTTTACCCCTCCACCTGGAGGTTATTTCCTATCGGGGGGCGCCGCATGCGGTTATTTATAGGCAGCTAGTCGAGGAGCGCATCCACGAAGCCTTCGGGGTCGAAAGGTGCCAGGTCGTCCGGGCCTTCGCCGAGTCCCACAAGCTTGACGGGAACACCCAATTCTTCCTGGATGGCCACCACGATGCCGCCCTTCGCGGTGCCGTCGAGCTTGGTGAGCACAATACCGGTCACGTCCACGATTTCGCCGAAGACCTTCGCCTGCACCATACCGTTCTGCCCGGTGGTTGCGTCAATCACCAGAAGCACCTCGGTCACGGGGGCTTCCTTCTCAATCACGCGTTTAATCTTACCGAGCTGATCCATCAGACCGGCCTTATTCTGCAGACGCCCCGCAGTATCAACCAGCACCGTGCCGATGCCCTCAGCTTTAGCGGTCTTCACCGCGTCGAAGGCAACAGAGGCAGGATCAGCGCCTTCCTTCTCGCTGCGCACGGTCTTCACGCCCACGCGGTCGCCCCAGGTCGTCAGCTGTTCGGAAGCCGCAGCACGGAAGGTATCAGCCGCGCCCAGCAGAAGCGAATCCCCGTCCGCGACCATCACGCGGGCGATCTTACCGACCGTCGTGGTCTTCCCCACGCCGTTCACGCCAACCACAAGCACCACGCCGGGATTGCCGTCGGTGCCCTCGGTTTTCAGTTCACGATCCATCGTGGGGCCAATAATCTCAAGAAGCTCCTCATGAAGCATCTTCTTCACGGCGGCAGGGTTATCGGTACCCTCCACACGCACCCGCTTCTGAAGCGCCTCCACCAGGCGAGTGGTCGGCTCAGCACCCAAATCAGCCATGAGCAGAGTCTCTTCGACCTCATCCCAGACATCCTGATCAATGCGATCTCGTGAGAGCAGAGCCAAAAGCCCCTTGCCCAGCATGTTGTTCGACCGCGCCAAACGGGCACGCAGCCGCACCAGACGCCCCGCGACCGGCGCGGGAGTCTCAACCCCCGGCTCCTGCGGCTCGTCACCCTCAGGCTCTTCGGCACCGCCGGTATCATCGGCATCGCGGGTGCTCGGGTACCCGCCGCGAGGTGCCTTCGGGGAACGCAAAAACGCAAAGAGCACACCGACAAGAACCAGCACGCCCAGCACAATTGCAAGGATTATCCACATAGTTTCATTCACATTACTAGCTTACCGGTTCGCACCCTCCCAACACAGTGTTTATAGGAGATGAATCGTGCAGATAAACCCCGGGCAGGAGTAGACTAGCGATTGTAGAAAACGCCAGCACACCAGCACCAGCTCACGCCCGCCCACTAGCGCATCGGGCACACAGATACATCAGCGAAGAAGGATAATGCCAGAACCCACAACACCCGAACGTAACAATCACTGCGACCACCCCAGCACCACCACCGGTTCGCTGCCCATTATCACCCCCGGCGCGGACGCTCTGGGCACCGCCACCATCGAAGAAGAAACCGGGCGGCGCATCCGTTTTACTCGCACGCGAGAAACTGTTCAGGGCGGCAAAATCCCCACCGGCCTTAAAGTTCTCATCGCCGCGTCGTTCATGATCGCCCTCGGGTACGGGCTTGTGGCACCGGTACTTCCCAGTTTTGCGCGTAGCTTTAATGTGGGTGTTACGGCAACAACGATTGTGGTCTCGGCATTAGCAGCCATGCGGTTAGCCTTCGCGCCGAGTGCGGGCAAGCTTATCTCCCGGTTTGGCGAGCGCCCAATCTACACCTGCGGCATGATTATCGTGGCGGTTTCGTCCTTCGTAAATGCCGCCGCCTGGGATTACTGGGTGCTGCTGGCTTCGCGCGCATTCGCAGGTATCGGCTCGGTCATGTTCACGGTTTCTGCGATGGGTCTTCTGGTGCGTTTAGCGCCGTCGCATATGCGCGGGCGGGTTTCGGGATACTACGCTACCGCATTCCTGCTGGGGAACATTATGGGGCCGGTCGTCGGCGGCGCACTCAGCGGCTTAGGGATGCGCCTGCCGTTCGCCCTCTACGGCTGCTCTCTGCTGGTGGCTGGGGCTATCGTGTGGTTTATGCTGCCCCCGGCAGATCAGATCGATGCCGAACGTGAGGCGTACAGTCTTCCCACCCAGCATGATGTTGCCCCCAGCGCTTCACCTGATGCCGACAAGCCCGGTACAACCGCTGCCCCTGCAGCCGATGCACCAGCCTCAGGCCGGAATTCCGCATCGGGTCAGGAGCCGTCTCAGCAGAAAACCCCCACACCAGCCGTTATGACCGTTCGGCAGGCACTCAAATTTACGAACTACCGCTCAGCGCTTTTCACGAACTTCACAATTGGCTGGGCGGTTTTAGGCATACAGTCCTCCCTGATTCCGCTGCTCGCGGCATATTTAGCGACGGGCGGCGATGCGTCTAAGGCATCGGAGGGAACCGTCCTTGCCTCTACGGTGATGGCAGTCGGTTCGTTAGCAAATGCTCTCACCCAAACCGTTTCGGGGCGTCTATCTGACAGCCTGGGGCGGCGCATCATGATTTATCGGTTTGCTGATCGCCGGAACCGCCATTTCAACCATTGGTATTTCTTCGGCGCCCTGGATGCTCATAGCCCTGATCGTGGGCATGGGGGCCGGTGCTGCACTGATCACGCCCTCACTGCAGGCTTCTGTTGCCGATGTGATCGGCGGTAAACGCGACGGTGCGCCCGTGCTTGCGACCTTCCAAATGCACAGTGACTTCGGCATGATTCTGGGTCCGCTTCTCGCCGGTGCTGTCGCCGATACGTGGGGGTTTACGCCCGCGTTCATGCTCTGCGGAGGTTTGCTCCTGGCGGCTTCGCTCACCTGGCTGCCGTTCCGCACCCCGCGCTGGCCCCGCGAACTGGCGGATGAGAACTATACCGGGAAGTAAAGGAACATTCACAAAACATGTGGGCAGAAAACGTTAGAGAAGCTCACGCAGCTCCTCCACACTCTGCGAAATAACGGTTGAAACACCCTCACGCATCGACACCCCGTACAAGGTTTGCGCCACCTGCATTGTGCGTTTCTGGTGCGTGATCAGAATCAGCTGCGAGCGCTGCCCCAGCTGCTCAATCACCTCAAGCAGACGCCCCAGGTTGCGGTCGTCAAGGGCTGCTTCCACCTCGTCAAGGGCGTAGAAGGGGCTGGGGCGGGCCATGAAAATAGCAATGAGCAGAGCCAGGGACGCTAACGACCGTTCACCGCCTGAGAGGAGCGAGAGACGTTTAACTTTTTTGCCGGCGGGCCGCGCAAAAATCTCGATACCCGAGTTGAGGGTGTCTTCGGGGTCCGTGAGTTCTAGCCGCCCCTGACCGCCCGGGAAAAGCGTGGCGAAAATATGTTCATAATGCTCATTAATGTCGGCGAGCGCGGCGGTGAACACTTCGGTGATGCGGCTGGTGACTTCGTCCATAACAGTGTTCAGATCGGCACGGGACTTTTTGAGGTCTGCGATCTGTTCACGGAGGTAGCTGTGCCGCTCGGTGAGCGCCTCATATTCTTCCAGTGCTAACGGGTTGACGCTGCCTAGTCGGCGGAGCTCGGCTTCGGTGGCGGTGAGGCGTTCTTTGAGGGTTTCTTCGCTGACTTCTTCGTCCCCTGCCGCAGCCTGCGGGTGGGCGGCGGTGATCTCATCAAGGGTGAGGCTGGTGAGCAGCTGGGCTCGTTCGGCCAGGTTCTCACGGCGGGTTTCGATGCGCGCAATGTCGGTTTCGCTTCGGGCGGCGAGGGTGAGGGCTGCGGCACGGGCGGTTTCAAGCTCTTGCTGTTCGGCACGGTTTTTGGTGCGCTGGGCCGTTATTTTTTCGATTTCGCCGGTGGTGTCGGCAATATGTTGGCGCAGCTTTGCTGTTTCGTGTTCAAGAGCGTGGGCGAGGGTGAGGGCACGGGCGTGTGTGCCCTGAGCGCGCTGTGCCACGCGCTGGGTGTGAGCAGCCGCAGCGTGGGCGTTCTGCCGGGTGCTGATGGCGCGCTGGTGCAGGTCTTGAGCGCGGGTGAGGGCTGTTTGTGCTGCTGCGTATTCCGCTTCGATGCGCACCATAACGGAGTGGGCTTCTTGGCGGGTTTTTTCTGCTTGCGTGTGGGTATCACGCGCAGCAGCCAGCTCGGCCTCTAGGGCCTGTCGTGTGGTGGGCGGGTGCGTTTGCGCCGTCTCTGCGGGGTGCTGCTGCGCGGTTTCGTGGGCGTCAAGTTCGGCTCGGGCATGGGCGTAGGTTTCGTTCGCTAGACGTGCTGCTGTGCGGGCGGTTTCAAGTCGTTCTTGGGCGCGGCGCAGTTCCGCATCCATGCTTTCGCCACGAACAGTAATGCGTTCTTGCGCGGTTTGGGCGGCGCTCAGTGCGGCACGCGCCTGCCCCAGGGTTTTGGCGGTATCCCGTTCAGTGGTGAGTGTTTCGGCGAGCTTTTTCTCTGCGGCTGCGAGTTTCTGGGCGGCGTGCTGGGCTAGACGGGCGGTAGCCTCGGCGTGCTCTTGCGCTGTGCGGGCGGCGGTGGCCAGTTCGAGGGCGCTGGCCCCCGCATCGGGGTGCAGCTCAGCGTGGCGCGAGTACACGGTACCGTGCGTATCTATTGCTAGGCGGGCCCCCGCTTTAAGTGCTGCGCGGGCGTGGTGTGCGGTGGGAGCACAGTAGACTCCCGCAAGCTGTTCGTCGAGTGCCGCCTTTAGGGCCTGGGTTTCTGCTTTCCGCAGCGGTTTGGGGCCGGTACCGGCGGGGTCTTCGGCGCGTATGGTGATGATGTTGTGTGCAGCATGGGCTTTTACAATTGGCGGCATCACGGGTTCGGGACGCTTTTCAGGAGCACTGTTTAGTGAGCCCGCGGGGAGGATGCGTGAGATGCTGGCTGTTCTGGGTGCGTTCAGTGCCGCGGTTGCCAGCTGCGCCAGGGCGGAAGCGGCGGCTTTTTCCCAGCCTGGTTCGATGGTGATAACGTCCAGAACACGCAGCAGGTTCTCGGCTGCGGGGCTTGACGCCCCCTGTGGTTCCTCCTGGTTCAGGTGGGTGCCGAGAGCTTCACGCAGGGTAGCGGCACGCTCGCGGGCACCTGCTGCCTCTTGGGCGGTGCGGGCGGCTTCTTCCCGAGCGGCGTCGCGTTTTTCTTCTGCGCTCATGCGCTCTTGACGGATCTTCGTAAGACGCTGCTCGTGGGCGTCATGTTCGGCCTCGGCGGCGGTGTGGGCGGCCTCAGCTTCGGCGCGTTGACCAGCGATTCCGGCTGCTTCTGCGGTGAGTTGTTCCACCTCTGCCCTGCGGCTCGTTTCCTCATCGTTGGCCCGCTCGTACCCGGCGCGTGCCACGGCGGCGGCTTCGGTGAGTTCGGCACGGCGCTGGCGCTCCTGCTGGGCTGCGGCGGCGTGGGCGGTGAGCTTCTGCTCGATACTCTGCACCTGGGCGCGCGCCGATTCGGCGCCCTCGGCAGCCTGTTGAAGTGTTTCGCGGGCCTGCTCAAGGGCTGCGGTGCTTTGGGTCAACGCCTGCTCGTCGGCCTCCATGCGCTCTGCTGCCCTGTTGACTTCGGTGTCGTAACCGGTCATATCTGCGTTTTGCTGCCCGGTTTTTGCGCGTTCGGCAGCCACGGAGGCGGTGGCGTGCGTGCGGGTGAGCAGCTGGTTCAGGTGCGAAAGCTGCTCGGCGTGAGCCGCCTGGGTGGCGCGTAAAGATTCAAGGTGCGCATCGTGTTCCAGGCCGTCGGCGTGGGCTTGTGACCACTGCTGCTGCAGCTGCTCGGCGTGTTCGGCGGCTGCGGCGCCCCGCTCACGCTCAGTGTCTAATAAGCCATCAAGGGCGTGGGCTTGGCGGGCGATCAGCAGCGCGTTGAGCTCACGGATACGCGCCTGCAGTTCGCGTGCTGCCGCAGCAGATTCGGCCTGCTCCCCCAGCGGTTTCAGCTGGCTCTGCAGCTCGGCTGCTAGGTCGTTGAGCCGGGTGAGGTTCGCGCTCATCGCCTCAAGTTTACGTGCTGTTTTATCTTGACGGCGGCGGTATTTGAGGATTCCGGCAGCCTCTTCGATCACCTCGCGGCGTTCGGCGGCGGAGGCGTGCAGAATCTTATCCAGCTGCCCTTGGCCGATCAGCACGTGCATCTCAGGCCCCAGGCCCGCCTCAGACAGCAGGTCTTGCACATCGGACAGCCGGGCCGGGGAACCATTAATCTCGTATTCACTGCCGCCGGCGCGGAACATGGTGCGGGAAATTTCGACCTCTGCTGAGGGGATCGTCAGCGCCCCGTCTGAGTTGTCGATGCGCAGGCTCACCTTTGCCCGCCCCAGTGCTGATTTGCCGCCCTGTTCGGTTCCTGCCCCGGCGAAAATAACGTCCTGCATGGACCCGCCGCGCAGGCTTTTAGCGCCTTGTTCTCCCATGACCCAGGCAAGCGCATCCACAATATTTGATTTGCCTGAACCGTTCGGCCCCACCACTGCGTTAATGCCGGGGGTGAACTCGAACGTGGTGGCGGAGGCGAAGGATTTGAAACCGCGCAGGGTAAGCGAATGCAGGTGCACGGGGAGTATCCTTCCGGTAGTGGTTTTCGGCCCAGCCGTGATTTTCAGCTACCTATAAGGTTAACGTATCAGGATTTGGCGGACCCGGCGGCTATACTTGGGGCGTAGGGTTACTGGCCTACGCCCGCAGTGAACGGGTGGTGCTTATTACTCTTAGCTGACGGGTTTTATATGCCCGCCCTAATAACTGATACGGGCCTTGGTAGGGTAAATTTTAAGTAACCAACACTGAGGCGGGGAGCGCACAAGCTCCCCTTCTTTCGTGAACGAAATAGTACTGTCCAAAACATACGAAGGCATTATGTCTGCACAAAACGCTGCTTCGCCCGGATCAGGGGCGAACTCCGATATCCGCCACCGCAACGCGGCGCTACTTTCGATTGAGAACGAGCTACCGCCCTTGGTGGTTTCGAGCGACTACTTTGATGAGCAGCTGGCAGACACCTACAAGCGGTTGCGCATGCCCAAGGGCCTGCTGGAGCGGCTGGCTGGCATTAGTGAACGGCGTGGCTGGGCGCAGGGGCAGACCTTTGAGGACGGCGCGGTTGCCGCCGCTGAGAAGGCGATCTCCTCCGCCGGTATTGACAGGAACCGTATCGGTTTAATGATTAACGCCTCGGTGACGCGCGATAATTTTGAACCCGCCGTCTCGGTGGGTGTTCACGACCGCCTTAACCTGCCGCGGCACGCTCTGAACTTCGATATTACAAACGCCTGCCTGGGGTTTGTGAACGCCATGACGGTGGCAGCGACCATGATCGACTCGGGCGCTATCGAGTACGCCCTGGTTGTGGCCGGCGAGGACCCTTCCCCCTGGCACCGTACCGCCCTGCGCATCCTAAACCAGCCCAATACTTCCCGCGATGATGTGCTCGCGCAGTTCGCCACCCTCACCCTCGGCTCGGGTGCGGCAGCAGCCGTAATAGGCCGGGCGGATGAGCACCCCAACGGGCACCGTATTGTGGGCTCCGTGTCGCGGGCAGGTACGGAGCACCGTGATTTGTGCATTGGCGGCGAAGCCGACCAAGGAATGAACACCGATGCTGCCGGGCTGCTGGAGCACGGCTTGGAGCTGGTGGCGCAGGCGTGGGAGCAGGCGCATCAGGACGGCTGGGACTGGGGCAGCATGACCTCCTATGTGACCCACCAGATTTCAAACGCCCACACGAATGCCATTATTGAGGCGGTCGGTATTGAGCGGGAGCGTATTCCGTTGACTTTCCCCCCGCTGGGGTAATGTGGCGGCGGCGGCGCTGCCGATGACCCTGGCCGAGTACGCACCCACCTACGCTAAAGGTGACCGGATCCTGTGTATGGGTGTGGGTTCGGGGCTTAACACAGCGCTCATGGAAATCACCTGGTAACCATATGATGTACCGCGGGGAGCCTCGGCAGTGAGGCTCCCCGACACACACCACCGCAACCCACCCACATAGCAAAATCACCGGTTATACAGCGTAAAGAGAGCAAGGACACGGTTCTATGCGCCACCTGAACTTCCCCAAAACCCAGCCAACATACAACCCTCAAGAGTGGACGGGCGTTGACCCCCGCTACTCGCACAGGCTTGAGGTGCCCACCACCGCCCCCATTGAGGCCCGCGCCAACCAGGCGCAGGCACGCCGCTGGCACTACCTGGACAACCTGCCGGTGCTTCAGCAGCAGGGACTTGAACCAATCGGTACGGTGCTGTGCGTGCACGGAAACCCCACCTGGTCGTACCTGTGGCGCACCGTGCTTGACGCCGGGGTGAACACCGAAAACCCGTGGCGCGTGGTGGCGGTAGATCAGATCGATATGGGCTACTCCGAACGCACCCACCTCGACTTGGAGGGTGAGAGGCGTTCCCTTGAAGACCGTATCGCGGATTTGGGTGATTTTACGCGCGAAACCGGGCTGGATGAGACCAAACAGCCACTAGTAATCCTGGCGCATGACTGGGGCGGGCTGGTGTCTTTAGGCTGGGCCCTTGAGCACAAGAGCATCCTCTCAGGAGTGATGCTCACAAACACCGCTGTTTACCACGACGGTATTGAACGTATACCGGCGCCGCTGCGGCTCGCCCTGAGCGTTCATGAGCTGGGCACAAAAGACTCCACCGCGTTCCTTGATGTGACCCTGGGGCTGGCACAAAACCGGGGGCGCCTGCCGGCTCCAGGCACCCCGGGCGCTGCTGAAGCCGCGTTGGCTGGCCCCACCGTGCACCAGCCGCGTGCCCTGTACCCGTATAAGCTTGACGAAGGTATCCGGCGCACCTACCGCGCCCCCTACGCGCATCCGGCGTGGCGTGAGGGTATCCGCAACTTTGTGGGTGATATCCCCACAGGTGCCGACATTCCGTCCTACGAACATATGGTGCGTATCGCCGAAGGTATTCGTGAGCTGAAGGTCCCCGCGTTCTTCCAGTGGGGCACTAAGGACCCCGTATTTCAGCGCCGCTACCTTTTTGACCTGATGCGCCGCATGCCGCAGGCAAAAGTACACCGCTACGAGAAGGCCTCACATCTTCTGGCGGAAGATTACGATATTGCCGCCCCCATCTTCAGCTGGCTGGGGCAGAACTTCGGGGTACTCGCCGAGGGTACCCTCCAGGAGCCGGTTAACGCTGAGGCGGCGCACCGCAAAGCCCGGCAAGAACTTGACCATCTTCACCGTGGCGATACCGCCCAAAACACCGGATTCCGGCCCATACTAGCGGCGCTCACCGAACGCGCTCACGACACTTCCCTGGCTGTGGTCGATATGGATACCAAAGGCGACGGCACCCAGGTGGCGGTTCAGCTCACCTGGGAGCAGCTGGCTGACAGGGTAGATGCTGCAGCCGCCCAGCTTCACAAGCTGGGGGTGCGCCCCGGTGACCGCGTGAACCTCATGGTTCCGCCCGGGTCCCGCCTCACCACCCTTATCTACGCCTGTTTGAAACTGGGTGCGGTCATTGTGGTGGCTGATACCGGGCTGGGTTTGAAGGGCCTCACCCGTGCGCTCAAGGGCGCTAACCCGCAGTTCATTGTGGGTATTCCTGCTGCGCTCGCTGCTGCCCGCTCGCTGCTGTGGCCGGGTCAGCGTATCTCAGTTGAGCCGTTAAACGCCTTCCAGGAACGTCTGCTTGGTGTGAGCGGCTCCGTATTCGCAGTGGCGCAGAAGAATCAGACCGGCACCGTAGAGTTCCCTGCCCCCGCACCGGATGCGGATGCGGCGGTGCTCTACACCTCCGGTTCGACTGGTCCGGCCAAGGGCGTGGTGTACACGCAGCGGCAGCTGGCAGGGATGCGTGATGCGATCGCTCATACGTACGGTTTCGAGGAAGGGTCAGCCCTGGTGGCGGGTTTCGCCCCGTTCGCCCTTCTTGGCCCGGCCCTGGGGGCCACCAGCGTGACCCCCAAAATGGATGTGACCAAGCCAAAAACCTTGACGGCGACCGCGTTGGCTTCGGCTGCTGAAGCCATTGACGCCTCCACGGTGTTCGCCTCACCGGCGGCACTGGTGAACGTGGTGGCTACCGCGAAGGAGCTGACCGAGCCGCAACGTTCCGCCCTGGCGAAGGTCACCACTGTGCTCTCAGCGGGGGCGCCGATTCCCGTTCCTCTGCTGCAGGCGCTCTCCCAGCTGGTGCCTAACGCCTCCCTGCACACCCCGTATGGGATGACTGAGGGGCTGCCCGTAACCGATGTTTCGTTTGAGATGATTCGGCAGGCGATTTCTGAGGGTGCCCCGAACTCTCAGGGTGATGTCCTCGACCCGTTCGCCAAAGACGGGGTATGTGTGGGCTACCCCGTGTACGGTGCGGCAGTAGCAATCGCCGCGTTGCAGGACGACGGGACTCCTACGGCTGAGACCACCCGCAAGCCCGGTGTCACCGGCGAAATTCTGGTCTCGGCGCCGCATGTGAAAGACCGCTACGACACCCTGTGGGTTACTGAAGAAGAGTCAATCTCTACCCCCGGCTGGCACCACACCGGGGATGTTGGGCATCTGGATGCTTCCGGCCGTTTGTGGGTTGAGGGGCGGCTGGCGCATGTGCTTCTCACCGCTCAGGGTGTGCTCACCCCGGTGGCTGCTGAGCAGTCCGCAGAAACTCTAGCTGAGGTGCGCCGTGCCGCGCTGGTGGCGGTGGGCCCGGACGGTGCCGCCGCTGCGGTACTGGTGATTGAGGCCACCGACCGTGCGCTCAAGCAGGGGCAGGCGCCCCTTGCCCTGAGCCGTGCAGTGCGGGAACGGGTGAAGGAAGATACGGGTATTGAGCTGGCGGCTGTGCTGGTAGTACGTGAGCACCCCACGGACATTCGGCACAACTCTAAAATTGACCGAACCGCCTTGAGCACGTGGGCTCAGAAGGTACTTGCCGGAGCGTAATATAGCGCATTTTATGCGCTACACCCTGGTGCCTGCATACCCCCTTCAAACCTTCTCCTATCCTGTATCTGTGCCCTGCGTACACACCATAAATACACCACATAGTGATACATAATCTTTCGGAGGCGATGATGACTAACCCCGCTCCCCTGGCGGCACGCTACACCGACCCATCTCCCCGTTCGCTACGGCCCGTTGAAGAATCAGATTTTGCCCCGAGCAACGCAGAACGTGTGCTGCTGACCGGTGCCAGCGGCATGCTGGGCCGCGAGTCTGCGCTGGCCCTATTGCGTGCCGGGTACACTGTGCGGGTGTTTCAACGCTCAGATTCGGGAATAGCCGCCCTGCTGCCGGATACTATTCGCCCCAGGTTCGAGCAGGTGCGGGGTTCCCTCACCAACCGGCAAGCCATTGAGCAGGCGCTGACAGGCGTGAACGGTATTGTGCACGCAGCCGCGAAAGTATCGGTCTCCGGTGACTGGCGCGACTATGAACGGGTGAATATTGAGGGAACCAAGAGTCTGCTGGATGCTGCGGTTGAGCATGCAATCCCCAAATTTCTGTATATTTCCTCCCCGTCAGTAGCGCACGCCGGAGCGGCACTTGTAGGTGCAGGGAACGGGGATGCCTCCCCCGAACACGCGCGCGGCAACTATGCCAGGTCAAAGGCGGTGGCGGAGAAAGCGGTGCTGCAGATGAACGGTACGGCGCTATCCACCGGGGAGCATCTGTGCACCGGTGCCATGCGCCCACACCTGATCTGGGGCCCGGGAGACACGCAGCTGGTGGAACGCATCCTGGAGAGGGCCCGTGCGGGGCGGCTGCCGCTTCTATCCGGTGGGACCGGGCTGATCGACACCCTGTACATTGATAACGCCGCCGACGCGGTGGTGCACGGTTACGAACGGTTGGAGGCGCTTGCCGGGCGGGCTGTAGTGGTCACCAATGGGCAGCCGCGCACAGTTGCCGAGCTCATGAGCGGCTTCTGCACTGCTGTGGGCGTTCCCGCACCGCGTTTTTCGGTACCGGCACCGGTGGCTGTGGTGGCCGGGCGCCTGATTGAGAAGGTGTGGGTTTTACTGCCTCATTCGGTGACCGCCGGTGATGAGCCTCCCATGACGGGGTTCCTGGCGGAGCAGCTGTCAACGGCGCACTGGTTTGACCAGCGGGACACCCGTGAACTGCTGGGGTGGGAACCGGCCGTATCAATTGAAGAAGGATATGAGCGGCTACGCTTGTTTTACGGGGATAAGTATTCTCGGCCGTAAAGGTTCATTACCTCCGGTCAAGCCCGCGCGGGGTACGTTGGCAGTGGGGGCACCGGTATGAGGAGCGGTTCATAAACGGTTCACGCACGATAATGCTGGTGCGTCCCTCATCCAGGCAGCGGCGGCACGGCTCACCGGCGCGCCCGTAGGCGTTCAGCGACCGATCAAAATAGCCGGACTGCCCGTTGACGTTCACATACAGGGCATCGAAGCTGGTGCCGCCGGCGCGGAGCGCTTCAGTAAGTACCTGCTGCACGGCGGCAAATAGTTCCCGGGTCTGTGCGGCGCTAAGCGTGCGGGATGGTTTGGCGTAGTGAATCCTGGCCCGCCACAGCGCCTCATCCGCATAAATATTCCCGATACCGGATACCACGGACTGATCTAGCAGCAGGCGTTTAATGCCGCTGGCGGTGCGGAGCATCTTCGCCCGTATCAGCGACAGATCAAAATACGGGTCTACAGGGTCACGCCCAATATGCTGCACGGCCTGCGGCACCAAAAACTCTTCCGGTATTTCTTCCGCCCCGGCGAGCGAAGCACTCGCAGGAATATCAGACACTACATCCGAGAGGAACATGCCGCCAAAGATACGCTGATCAACAAACCGTAATTCGGTGGTTTCACCGGTACTCTCGCCATCGGCAGGTTCAAGTTCAAGGACGATTTGAGGTGCTTCTCGGGTGCAAAATCTGGGGTTTTTACCAGCAGCTGCCCACTCATTCCCAGGTGTATGACCAGCGCATACGGCAGCAGCTCACCGGAGGCGCATCCGCCCCTGCCGGTGGCTGCGAGCGTGAGCCACATGTATTTGCCGCGCCGATACGCCCCGTGAATGCGGGTTCCTTCCAGGCGGGCGGCAAAATCTGCTGTGCCCGGTACATGGCGGCGAGTAGAACGTGCATCCAGAACACGCACACGCTCAATGACCAGGCCCGCGGCGTGGGTCTGAACACCCTCACGGACGGTCTCAACCTCGGGAAGTTCAGGCACTGTGCCCTCCTTACTGCCTCATATGAACCGCAAACAGGCACCGTCAGCCCAGGGTCACAGCAGCACCCGGTAGGCTGCCTCGGCCGCCAGGCGTTCCGCTTCTTTCTTGCTGGTGCCTTCACCGGTTCCGGCAACTTGCCCGGCAACCACGGCTTTGGCCGTGTAGTGGCGTGCGTGGTCTGGCCCTTCGCCGCTCACCTCATACCGGACCTCGCCCCAGGCCCTAGAAGCCACCAGCTCCTGCAGATCGGTCTTCCAGTCACGCCCGGAATTCAGCACGGCCTCATCATCCAATAGCGGCGCAATTAAGCGCAGCACAAGCTCTCGGGCGGCTTCCCTGCCAAGGGTCATGTAGGTTGCACCGAAAATAGCTTCCATCGTATCGGCAAGGATTGAGTCTTTATCGGCACCGCCGGTCAGCCGCTCCCCCTTGCCCAAACGGATATGCGGCCCCAGCCTCAGCTCACGGGCAACTTTTGCCAACGCCACGGTAGACACCACCACGTGGTGCCGTTTCACCAGCTCCCCTTCCGGCATATCCGGGTAGCGGCGAAACACCTCCTCTGCGATAGCGAGCGAAAGCACCGAATCTCCCAGAAATTCCAGGCGCTCATTATGGGCGACCCCGGGATTCTCAAAAGCATAGGAACGGTGCGTTAGGGAGCGCAGAAACGTCTCGGCGTCAATAGTGACGCCGAGACGTTTCTGCAACTCCCTAGCGTCAGATGCACTAGGAACGTTATTCATTGGCAGCCAACTGTAATTTATGCGTCGGCGACCTTGCGGCCCTTGTACTCCAGGAACAGGGCGTTACCCGCAGCATCGGTGACAACCTTAGCCCGGTGCGGCAGGCTGTAGGTCACACGACCGTTCTCGATGGTCTTCACCAGCGGGGGCACAGAGGCCTTCCACTGGGAACGGCGTGCGCGGGTGTTAGCGCGGGACATTTTGCGCTTGGGAACAGCCACAGCTATCTCACAATCTCTAGTAATAACAATTTAGTTTTCGGTACCCGTGCCAAGCAGCCCCTGCAGGGCCGACCAGCGCGGGTCTAACGCCTCGTGATGATGCCCCGGGTTCTCCTCCAGGCGCGCTCCGCACTCGGAGCACAGACCCTGGCATGTTTCCCTGCATACGGGCTGGAACGGCAGCTGAAGGATCACTGCGTCCCGCAGTGCCGGTTCGAGGTCAAGCGTTTCTCCCTCAACGGCGTACTGCTCATCCACTTCGTCTTCGGGGCCGCCCTCAGGGGCCTTCTCGAACACGAAAAGCTCTTGAATGTCGGCCGACATTTCATAATCAATCGGATCCAGACACAGGCTACACTCGCCGTGTACATCCACAACGGCGTCGCCGGTAACTAGAATACCATCTACCACAGACTCTAACCGAACGTTCATATCAATATCGGTACCCTCAGGAACGCCAATAAGCGCATTTCCTAAATCAGCCGGTGCGGGAACCACCTCGGCAAATGTTTCCGAAGTGCCCGGGCGATGCATCAGGTTAGTCACCGAGAGCACCAGCTCAGACGAGTCTTTACGTGAAATGACGTATCTCCTTATGAAATGTATAAACCAAAATCTCAGTCTATAGCGTGCGCAAGCACAATGCAAGATAACACACTGTTTATGAGACCTTAACCATACGATCTCGGGCGTGTCTAGGCGTTTAGACCATCCCGCAAGCCGCACCTCAACAGAATGAACCCACCCCGGATCGCTGTCATTATGCCCCTTGCGGGTCCCCCTACCACAGGTACATTAATGTCGCTGTGTAAGAGCGTGGGCTACTACCTGCGGAACAAACGGGCGCACATCCCCTCCTAACAAGGCAACCTCACGAATAATCGTGGACGACACCCCGCCATAGCGGTCTTCTCCCGCCAGGAAAACGGTCTCCACCTTCGATAAATGCCGGTTCATACTCGCCATCGGGGCCTCATACCCATAATCCGTGCCCGAGCGCAGACCCTTCACTAAGGCGCTGGCGCCACGTTGAGCCGCGTACTCCGCCAAGAGCACCCCGGTTGGGATAATCTCAACGCCCACCCCTTCAATACCAAGTTCCGCTAAAGAATCCGTGACCAGCTGTACGCGTTCCTGAAGGCTAAAAAGGTACTTCTTCGAATGGTTATGGGCAACACCCACCACTACCTCATCGAAAAGCGAAGCGGCACGCGCAATAATCTCAAGGTGCCCATTATGAACAGGATCAAATGACCCGGGGCAAATCACCAGCATCTAGTTCTCCTTCTCAGCTATACCCAGCACAGGCTCTGCACTCAGCTCTGCGGCATCTGGTTCAAGATAATACACTGCCGTCTCCCCGTGATTTTTTTGGCCGCAAACCGGCGCACGCTCTTGGGCCATACCGGCTCACTATCACGGGCGGAACGCTCCACCACCACAATGGCACCTTCGGCAAGGTGAGGGGCGATCTGCTGCAGATCCTCCATCACCTGCTCATTCGGCAGCGCATACGGAGGGTCCACGAACACAATATCCCACACGTCTAAAGCCCCCGACAGGTAGGTGCGCGCGCTTGAATGCCGCACCTTCACCTGCGGGTTCAGCCCACTCACAGAGCACGCCCGCACCACCGCATCCACGTTGCGCTGTATGATTCGCACCGCCTTCGGGTACTTATCGACAATCTCAACAGAGGCGGCACCCCGCGACGCGGCTTCACAGCCTAGCGCCCCCGAGCCGCCATACACATCAAGCACACGCGCACCCTCAAGCACCCCGTAGCTTTCCAGCTTAGAAAATAGTGACTCTTTCACCCTGTCGGTCGTTGGGCGAGTAGTATCACCCGGCACAGAGGCAAGGCGTAAGCCGCCCGCAGCCCCCGCAATAATGCGGCTCATCTTCTCTTCGGTCCCTTCCCTCACCGGTGCGGCAGATGCATCTATCCCCTGCCTAAAAACGCCTCACGGTCAGCATCCAAGGCGCGGTCAATAGTACGCGCCAGATTCGGGTGCTTTGCCAGCGTCGGATCATCTGCCACAATACCCCGCGCATCTTCACGGGCGCGCTCAATAATTTTCGCATCTGTAAGCGCACGCAGGAATTTTAATGTGCTTTTACGCCCTGACTGTGCGGCCCCCAGAATATCGCCTTCACGCCGCTGCTGCAGGTCGATGCGGGACAGCTCAAAACCGTCCGTAGTGCCCGCCACCGCGTCAAGGCGTTCACGAGAAATACCGTCTGCTTCCTGACGGGTCACCAGCAGGCAGGTGCCTGCCGCCCCGCCGCGCCCCACGCGGCCGCGCAGCTGGTGCAGTCCCGAAATACCAAAGCGGTCGGCATCCATAATAATCATGAGCGTAGCATTTGGCACGTTCACGCCCACCTCAATGACGGTGGTGCTAATAAGAAGGTCAATCTCTGCCCGCTCAAATGCAGTCATCACGCGGGTTTTCTCGGCAGCGTCCATCCGCCCGTGCAGGGTACCGATGCGCACTCCCGAAAGCGCCGGGATATCTTGCAGGTAGGCGTTCATGGCTGTGACCGATGTCAGCCTGATCTTTCCATCCGAGCTTTTAGCTCCTTCACGCCCGCCATCGCCAAATAGCTGCACCCCTTCTTCGGTGTCATCACCATCATCACCGATTTTGGGCACCACCACATACACCTGGTGTCCAGCGTCAATCTCCTCCCGAGCTCGGCTCCACAGGCGGGAAGCCCACCCCGGTTTTTCGGCGAGGGGAACCACATGCGTAGAAATCTTCTGCCGCCCGGCAGGCAGCTGGTCCAATACCGACACGTCCAAATCACCGAAAACGGTCATCGCCACGGTACGCGGTATGGGGGTGGCTGTCATCACCAGCCGATGCGGCAATTCCCCGTGGGGACCGCGCAGACCATCACGCTGTTCCACACCGAAACGGTGCTGCTCATCCACCACCACTAAACCTAGATCGTTGAACTCGACTCCTTCAGAAAGCAGCGCATGCGTGCCAATCACGATCTGGGCGGTACCGTCTGCAAGTTCGGCCAGTACCTCTTTTTTACGTTTAGCAGACATGGAGGCTGTTAAAAGCCGTACCCGAACCTGCGGCCCGTCACCGGTGTGATCTGTGGTCGTATCGGGGGTATCAATGCCGGGGATTGTTCCGGTATCAGCCATAGCCCCTAAAACATCAAGTACAGACCGCAGATGCTGTTCAGCCAGCACCTCGGTAGGGGCCAGCATGGCAGATTGTCCGCCGGTATCGGCTACCTGAAGCATGGCACGCAGGGCCACCACGGTTTTACCGGAACCAACATCACCCTGTAATAGGCGGTTCATTGGCGAAGAACCGCCAAGATCGGCGGCGATCTGCTCCCCCACAGCCTGCTGTCCAGCGGTGAGCTGATAGGGAAGAACCTCCAGCAGGCGATCCGCCAGCCCGCCCGGTACAGCAGCACGGGCAACAGTGCTGTGAGCGGCACGGGCAGCCTGCAGCCTGGCCAACGCAACCTGAAGTACGAACGCCTCACGGTAACGCATCTGCTGCTGCGCTGCGTACTGGGTGGCTTCACTATCCGGTGTGTGCAAAGCACGGTAGGTCCACTCCAGCGAAGGAATTTTACGGGCACGCCGTAGTTTGAACGGTACGGGATCTTCCAGTTCTTTCAACGGCACAGCTTCTAAGAGCTGGGTAATGTAGGAAGCAATCCGGTCGGTAGGCAGCTTCGCCGGGGCACGGTACACGGGAATAGGGGCGCCCGCTTTCTCTTGGGCTGCATCCACCGCCTCATCACTCTCGGAAAGCACCGCATAGTGCGGGTTTGTGAGGGTGTATTCACCACGATAGGTACCGACTTTACCCGAGAACATCACGTGGTCGCCTTCGTGGATATCACGTGCGGCGGTCCATGCATTAAAGAATGAGAGTTTCATCGTTGATCCTACGGGGGAGGAACCCGCAGGAACACCAAAAAGACTTTGAGACTGCCCGTAAGAATCCGCGTACCCCGAGTATGAGGCACCATTGGCAGCAAGCCCCGCCACACGCGGGTTGGCGCCCCCGTACGACAGGCGGCTGGGCTGATGCGCCCGTCCGTTTACGGCGGCATAACGCCCTGTGGCTCCGCCCGGCTCGCCGCCAGCGAGAGTATCGGTAATGGTGACCTCAGTAATACGCCCTCGGCGTGCCGCCATGGTACGAGTACTCACATTCAGCACCCGAGCAATAATTGTGACTTCCTGCCCCTCGACCAGCTCGGCAAACGAGCTGAGTTCACCGCGCGGTAAGTATTTACGGGGGGAAATACTCCAGCAGTTCCCCCACTGTCCCCAGCCCCAAATGGGTTTTTACGGCCCGCACGGCCGAGTCAGGAAGGTACTTTTTTAAGGGTGCGTTCTCAATGCGGTCTTCGGTGTTATAGCGGTTGAGGGCACGTTTTTTCGCCTGCCCGTTTTCTGTATTTTTGTTCCCCTTAATGGTTTTCTGTGCTTCTGCGGTCGGGGTACCAACGGGCGTATTCCCGGATGTCTTCCCCTTCGCTTCACTGGCGGCGGGTTTACGTTTTGCGGTGGCGGCTCCTTGCTCCGCCGCCCGAGAATCAGCCTGCTGCTCTTTTCCCCGGACCCGCCGGGCAGCGGTATCGGGGGCACCTGAACTGCCGGATTGGCGGGCGGCTACGGGCTTCTCCCCGCCCTTCTGCTTATTATTCTTTTGCCTCGCCCGTGTCTTTACTGCCTTCGCTTGTGGTGCGGGGGCCTCCGGGTTCCTCTCAGCGTGTTGCGGGCGAGCCTCTAAAGCAATATCCACCAGTTCGTACAGTTCCGCCGGATCCATTGCCCCAGCGGCTTCTCCTAAAGATTTTGTGAGTGAGGCAAGAGCCGCTTGATACTGTGGCGAGCGGCGGCGTTCTACCGTTTCTTGGAGCGCCGCTAAAGTGGTTTCATGGCGCGCGTATGCGGCTAAATCCTGCACGGTCAACAGCGGGTTATGAGCTACTTCGGCATCTGCGAGCACACCCTCAGGTACATCCCCCGCAGCACGGTGGTTAGCATCCGGCTCTGTGACTTGTTGGGGGCGAGTGGTTTTGCTCCCCCTACGGGTGCCCTTTGTGTGGTGCGCGGCTTCCTGTTGCGTCTCGGTCTCCTGCTGAACAGACGACTTCCCCCGACTCGCATTTTTATTCGATTCGCCCCCGCGTGTTGAGGCCGCTGCGCCGTCAGCATGGGTATCTTTACGCTGAGCGGCAGCATTGCGTGGGCGCGAAGGTTTACGGGCGAACTCCCCCCAGAGCGCACCCGAATCAAGCCCGTCAAACAGGCTGGGCGCAGACGTCGAAGGTTTCGGGGAGGCACCTTCACCGGTGCCGTGCCCTGCGTTCATCGCCTGCCCTCCCCTCAGCTTGCACACACTCTCTCATCCAGTCGCAGGCCAGGGCCTTCCCCACCCCGCGTTTACCTGTCACGCGCCGCGTCATACCGGCATCGTGCGCATTATTAGATTAATTGTACGGTAAATAACACCATATTAGTACATATATTCAGGTGCGGCGTGCCTCTGAACCGTGAACACACGCATTCTCACACCGCTCAATCTGCGGCACACGCACTATCAGCAGGCCCCTCACGCAAAGACGACACCCGCTCCTCACGCAGCATACCGTGCCGGGCAATTGCTGCGCGAGCATCATCAAGCGAAAACACGTGCACATGCAGGCTCCACATCCCCGTAGAAACATCCAACGGGGTTAACAATAGCGAATCGCCCTAGCTGCTCAAGTTCCGATCGTATCTGCGCCACCGCCACAGGGTCAGCATCCACCGTACCCATCAGCTCCCACTCGGGAACTCGCGCGCTCGCAGCAGTGCTATCTCCGCGTCGTTCCTGAAGGTGACGTGAAGGCATAGCGGGCGGCACCAGCATACGCTCAATCTGGGCATCGTCCAACCTGCTGGTACGCCACCGCGAGTTCGTGTGCACCACCGTCAGGTAAAGCCCAAGGGCGCCCGCATCCACCGTCCCCTTCAGCTCCGGGGCGGGCGGATGCTCTGCGGTTCCTTCCAACGCCCGCAGCACGCTAGTGCGCCGGTACTCTGAGCGATTCAGCATATCCTGCAGTTCACTACCGGGCCGGTAGTGGAACCGATAGTCCGCCACTGCGAGCATTACTGCCCCCATAGTGCTGCGCATGAGCGAGGCATCGGGCACGCTCTGACGCACCCGTTGCGCCGCAGCGCTGAGAGCAAACGCCTCACGATAAGAGCTCTCACGTATCTCTGCGGCAGGTGCTTCCTCATACTGTTGGCGTAACGCAGAGAACACGGGAATCTGCGCTACCTCCGACTCGTCCATATCCTCGGTGAGGTGTCCCGGTAAACCCCAGTAGCTCCGTACTGCTTCCAAAGCCCAGGTACACAGCAGGGTGCCCGAGTTGCCCCTAGCTGACCGGTAAGCCTGCATAATAGCCCGCTCATATAACTGGCCTATCCGCAGGTTAAGCGCCGCCGCATCCGCTGGTTTGGGTTCTTTCTGCAGCACCTCATATTCTGCGTCGAATGCTTCTTTGAGGGCGGTGAGCGTTACGGTCAGATTTGACCCGGTGTCCTTATCCGGTACGGGGAACGCATTCAGGCTATTCAACCCGTCACGGTACTTCCGGGCTTGTGCGCACGCTGCGTCTACCCAACCGATACCGAACGTAAACTCGGTTTAGGCGCGTTATCACCTAACACAAACACTCCTTACACGCTGAGGCACCTCACTCCATTCTAAGCCCCGGCCCCGCAGCCATGTTTAGGCCCTCCCTCGGCACGTTTAGATGCGCTCGCGTTAGAGGGGCTGATAGTGTTCCCAACCGCGTGCTTGTGCCTGCCGCTGGCCCAGCAGCACCCGCGGCTGCTGCCCTTCGGGAACCAGGCACGACCCCAGAGCCACAAACCCCTCCGGTAATAGTGCCCCGGAAGGGAAACATGCCAGCAGTCCGTGGTCTTCTCCCCCACCAAGTACGCATTCCTGTGCCAAGCTCACGTAACTGTCTGCGTCCTCATTGCGCGGCTGCCCGTGCAGGATTGCCTGTGCCAGCGGTACCAGGGGCTTGGACAGGGCCTCAATAGCCTCTGCTGATAAGGAAATATCCACCGCAGAAGCACATGCTATACGCTCTGCATCTTTAAGAAGTCCATCAGAAACATCAAGCATGGCAGTAGCCCCCGCCCGTGCGGCGAGCACACCGGCGGGTACGGGCGAGGTGGGCCGCAGCTGGGCTGTTAGGGCGCGCTGTACCACCTTGTCATCGCAGCGCGGGTGCTTACCCGTTGTTTGTTTGGCCATAATGTCCGCAAGGTACGGGTTGTGGGATTGGAGCAGAAGCCGTAAACCGGCATCAGCCCACCCCACCTGTCCGGCAAAGCAACGGTGTCTCCTGCTTGAGCGCCCGAACGCAGCACCGGTTTGGGAGTATCCGGGTGCATCCTCCCCATCGCGGTGATACTCACCGTAATATCGTTGGAGGTTCCCAGATCGCCACCGCTGACAGTACACGAATGTGCCCCACAGGCTACGATACTGTCGGTGATCCCCCCGGGCGAAGTCCTCCACCCACCCGTAGGTAGTGTGGGCAGGCATGCTCAATGAGACAACAAGGGTTACCGGTTCTGCCCCCATAGCCGCAATATCTGCAAGGTTCTGGGTGGCCGCTTTATACCCCACCTCGTACCCTCCGCTAGATAGCCCGGCGGGCCACGGGTCCAGAAAATCTTCGCCCTCCACCAGGGTATCGGTGGTGAGCACCGTGGGGGTGGGGCTACCGGCGAAAACCGCGCAATCGTCACCGGGACCCACCAGCAAAGGATCCTCAGCGCCCTGTTGATGCTGATGGTCTTTTACAGCAGCATTATGGTTCTCAATAATGGGCAAAAAAGCACGCAAAATACGAGACTCCCCCAAGGCGGCAGCGGTAGTATCCCGCAAAGGACGTTCCTGCCGTTGGGAAGAATCCCGTATTGTACGCGCGTTTTTTTGAAGGCTCACGCGAGTATAATACCCGTCTACCGTACGCGGTAGAAGTGACGGATAGCGAAACCAATAATGGCGATAGCTAACAGGCTAAAGACGACCAGCGGAATCGCACCATAGGGGCCTGAGTTATTGCTGTTATCAACAGCCGCCTGGTTATTGGAGCTCGACGAGTTCGACTTTGAGGGCTGCTGACTTGACGGCTCAGCCGAAGTGCTGCCGCTGCTGGATGAACGCGAAGGGTTCGAAGGAGTCGAACCAGTGGGTCGGGAATCAGCCGTCCCAGTCACGCTCGGAGTCAACCGCAGGCCACCGTTCTCTCCCTGAGACAGGTACCCGGCCACCCAGTCAGCCGCACCGGGGATAGCCTCCTGGGAACCACTATTAGCCCCGATGCGCCCCAAGGTGGTAACGCCGTTCGGCAGCAGCTCACCGCGAGGGTCCTCGGTCGGAGTGTTAGGCACAGGCGCGGGGCTGGGGCTGGGCGCTGGCGCAGGAGTCGGCTCCGGCGCAGGCGCGGGTGCAGGAACAGGGACCGGCTCAGCGGTTGGTGCCGGGACAGGAACCGGTGTCGGCTCCACGACAGGAGGCGTCGGCACGGGAGTAACCGTCGGGTCCGGAACCGGAGTAGGATCCACCGGCGGAGTCGGCACAGGATCCGTCGGTGCCGGCTCTGGAGTGGGTGTCGGGTCCGGCGTAGGCGTCGGGTCAGGTGTTGGGGTGGGATCCGGAGTCGGAGTCGGCACCTCAGGGGTCGGGGTGGGTTCCGGCGTGGGCTCCTCAGGCGTAGGGGTAGGGATCCTGAGTCGGCTCTGGCGCGGGAGTCTCCGGGCTAGGGCGTGGGAACCTCGGGTGTGGGTGTCGGCTCCGGCGTAGGCGTCGGGTCAGGTGTTGGGGTGGGATCCGGGGTTGGAGTGGGTTCAGGCGTTGGCGTAGGAGCCGGGGTCTGATTCTGCTCGGGACTCGGAGTTGGAGTCGGCGCCTCAGGGGTCGGCGTAGGGATCCGGTGTAGGAGTAGGTGTCGCATCCGGAGTCAGGTGGGCTCAGGCGTGGGCTTAGGAGCCGGAGTCTGGTTCTGCTCAGGGCTCGGAGTCGGTACCTCAGGGGTAGGGGTGGGGTCCGGCGTAGGGGTAGGCGTCGGCTGCTGAGGGGCAGGTGTCGGTGTAGGAGCCGGAGTCTGATTCTGCTGGGCGGGCACAGGAGTCTGATCCTGTACCGGAGCAGGGGTTACCTGCTGGTTATTACCACCCTGATTATTACCGCCCTGAGCGGGGGTAGGGGTCGGGGTAACGTTCTGGGCAGGCTGCTGCGGTGCAGGGGTTGCCTGCTGATCTGGTGTAGGAGTCGGAGTATTATTAACCGCTGCACCAGTATCGTTAGCCGCCGCACCCGTAGCAGCAGGCTGCGGGGTTGGAGTTACCTGCGGGGTGGGGGTAGGCGTTGCCTGCTGAGCTGCTTCAGGCGTGGGGGTAGCATTATTAGCCGCGGGGGTGTTCTTCGCGGGGGTTGCCTGCGCGTTCGGCGTGACATCTGCAACGGGCTGCTCACCGGTCTGTGCAGCCGCAGGTTGGGCAGGGGCAAAGGATGGCGGGGCCTGAACCTCCTCCATACCGGCATTCACATTATTAGGAGTTCCGGTGGCATTATCAGTTGGTGCTTGAGTGAGAGCGACTGCGGGGTGCACAGGCTGCGGGGTGTGCACTAGTGCAGCCCCGGGCAGAGACACAGCGGCAGGGAGTCCCCCGACCGTCAGTAAGGCGGTCGCTACACCAGCTGATACCACCTTGTGGTTTTTATTTCCCAAAAGGTCATCCTTATATGTTTTTGAGTGAACATGAATGTGCCCCAAAAGTAAGGGTGCTTCTAAATATTAGCGAATATTCCCAGGAATTTCTTCCCGTAACAAGCTTTATAACAAAATCATAACAGGTAAGTTTAACCACTCAAACATTAAGGCACAGCTTCAGGTTTATGTTCTCATAAAATATTTCCTGCAGCTTCCCTGCCCTTCAACCTTCTCCACACAGCCTAGTTAATACCCGGTAATACGGTAGAATGAAGGGTGTGAAACAGCTATCTCAGCCCGCACGCACACACCGCCTCCTTCGCACCCTCAGCAGGTCTTTTACTGCATGTGGGTGCATATTTTTTCTGAGTGGCTGTGGCGCCGGGACAGTCAGTCTAGAGCCCGCACCGGATGCCGCGAACCCGGTGTGTGCATACGCACTAGTGGCAATGCCAGAGACTCTCACCGGATTCCCCCAGCGGGAAACCACGGCACAAGCCACCACGGCTTGGGGAGATCCCGCAACAATTGTTCTCAAGTGCGGCGTGTCGGTCTCCGAACCTGTCTCGGATCCCTGTGTTGAGGTAAACGGTATTGACTGGATTCTGCGTCCCCAAGAGACTGAATCTGATCCCGCAAAAGCTGCCAGTGCCACCGCTAGCTCGCATAATACGGTGCCTGCAAACAGCGCCTCCTCCACAGCTTCTCAAAGGCTGGCACGAGCACCCCAGCCCCGGTGAGGACCTCCAACGTTCAGCGGTCGGGCGGAGTGTGGACAGCTACCACCTACGGCCGTACCCCGGCTATTGAGGTGACGTTCGATGCTGACAAGGTACCTTCATCTACTTTACTGACCAGCCTGAGTTCAGCTGTGAAGCAGGTTCCCGCTCAGAAGAAATGCACCAACCTCAACGAAGTCCCCGGCGGCCATTAGTGCATATAAATCCGTTTTTTGTCTAATAGTATGCACGACCCACCGGTATACTCGGCAGCCTTAACTTTCCTTAAACCTACCGGCTATCGAATTATAGCTCTCCCGCACTATTACGCCTTTATAGCGGAATTTATAGCACTATTTAAGCAGTCGTGATGGGGCTTATACACCCGGCTTGAGGTTCGCCATCATATTTTATTTCTCCATCACATATAACTGAATACTTATTTATATATAGGGTATAAAAACACCCAATCTGCTGGTTTTATTCAACAGATTGGGTGTTTTTTAGAGGCGGCCTCTTCGCTAGCTATTAGCGTTACTTCTTTACGATAGCGTTATAGCGGTGAATGAACGCGGCCATTGCATCACGGTGAATAGGCTCACCCGGGCGGTAAGTGCCGTCAGACCAGCCTTTCGTAATACCCTGCTGCTTCAGCCAAGTAATCTCCTGATAGAAAGCATCACCATTCTGCACATCGTTAAACGGTGAGTTCACCGGAGCCGTGTACGCCGGAGCACCAGCATAACGGTAGAAGAACGCCGCCATCGCATCACGATTCACCGGATCATGCGGACGGAACGTACCATCCCAATAACCGGTGGTAATACCCTTCTGATGCATCCACACAATCTCCTTATAGAACGGGAACGACGGATCCACATCCTTAAACGGAGACTCCTTCGGTAAAGTTACCTCGGGTGAGCCAGCCATACGGTAGAAGTATGCAGCCATCGCAGCACGCTCAACATTCTGGCTAGGGCGGAACGTACCATCCGGGTAACCGGTAGTGATGTTCTGAGAACCCAGCCACTGAATCTCAGCGTAGAATGCCGTATTCTGGTTCACGTCCTTGTAGAGAGGAGTATCAGGAATCGGCTAACGTCGGGCTTCTGATCCGCAGGTTTGACGGTCAGCGGGGTTTCCGCATGCATCCCGGCCTCAGCCGAGACGGTGGCAGCTACAGCCACGTATTTCTTAGAAGCGTCCAGTTTGCTACCGGGAATGTTCAGCGTCACTGAGAAACGACCATCGTTAACGTCAGAAGCGTTGATAAGCTTCTCATCCACAATCGACTCACCCGTGGGTTTGCCCGAAGCGTCAGCCTCGTACACCCCTACACGCACACCCTTTGAGGTGATGTGACCGTAGAAGCCGCTGCCGTTTACCTGCAGCTCGTTATTGTCAGCTGCCGCATCAAGCTCGGTCTTGGACACCTGAATCTTGGGGTCCGCCTGCTTCGTGGGAGTGGTGGGGGTGCCCTTGGGGTAGGTAACCTCGTTCGTGGACTTGGTGGGGGTTACCTGAGCGGTCTCTGCGGGTGCGCACGTGTCCTTATCGTGGTTGCCGCTAGCAGCTTCAACGTTCACATCCAGAGTGAGCGAGCGGATAGGATCCTTACGGTTGCCTGAACCAGTCAGCAGGGTAATGCTGTGCGTGGAGCCAGCGGTCCACTGCTCCGGTACTGAAATGGTGGTCGAGAAGTTGCCCTCAGCATCAGCATCCACAAAGATGTGTCCCTTACCCTCAACGGGGGTAGCACCGCCATCGAACTTCACGGCAATCTTGGAAGGTCCGCCTTCCTTATCTTGAATGCCTTACCGGTGATGGTCAGTTTGCCTTTCTCCTGCACAACCTTCTGCACAGAAGCGGTAGCACCGTCATCAGCGGCGGCGGTAACCTGTTCACCCTGGTCCGGTTTAGCGGCGGGTTTCTCGGTCACGGTGGTGTTAATCTTCACCAGTGAATTCGCGTTAATTGGGCTCTCTGCACCGTCCTTGCCCTTGGGCTCGGTTGTGGATTCGCGGTACTGCCCAGTCTTCGGGTCAATGGTGTAGTCCGTCTTAATACCCTCAGCATAGGCATCACGCGTAACAGCATAAGCGGTGCCCTCGGGGGTGACCAGCACATCGTTAGCGCCGTTCTTACCGGCATTCACTCAGCAGATACGGTACCGGTGCGGGCGTCAATGACACCCACCTTGCCGGTGGCGAAATCGGTGGCGTACACCAGGTCGTTTTTCTCATCGGCGGTAATGGACAGGGTCTGCTTACCGAACTGGATGCTCTTCTTGTACTCACCAGTGTTCAAGTCATAGACGGTTACCCCGGCGTTGCCTTTAGATACACCGCTCTGGCGATCCATCTCGCCCTGGGAGGAGACATAAATCTCCTGCAGGGACTTATCAATGGTCACATCCGAGGGGCGCAGAGCTGCACTATCCACGTCCTTGTGCAGGGTGATAGTCTTCTCGTTCTCCAATGTGCCGGTGTTAATCACATTCAACGTGCCAGCGCCCATAGCCGGGACATAAAGCTTACCGCCGGATGCATCAAGTTCCATGTTCATGGCGATGTCCTCTTCACCGTTATTGGTGAACGCAATCTTCTTGATAACCTCGTGGGTCTTCAGATCGAAGACAGTCACGCCGCCGGAACCCGAGACAAAGGCCCGGCCTGAGGCGGCATCAACCTTAACTTCGCGCGGATGCTTCACAGCACCCTCAGAAGGGTTAGCCTCGTTATAGCTGCTCCACACCAGCTGCTTGGTGTTAATGTCATACACAGAAACTGCATTAATACGGGTCTGAGTCACCCAGATGGTGCCGTTAGCCTCGTCCACTGCGATACCGTAAGGAGCCGCCACCTGCTTACCGGTGGGGGCGTTAGCGCCGCGCGGGGTGAAATCCACGGTGGAGGGCTGAAGCACCTGGGTCAGGCTGGGGCCTGCAGCGCTTTCATTCCACACACCAATACCGCCGGTCAAAATCGGGGGGCGGCCATTAGCGAACGTGGTGTACAGGTTGCCGTTTGAATACGCCAGCTGATATTCACCGGGAAGACCCTGGTAGCTGGTTGCGGTAGCGGCAACGTGGCGGCAAGAATCGTTGTTCTCAGCAGCTGCTGCAGGAGGATTCTCAGCCGCGAACGATGCGGGAACAGCCGCGAAAGAAGCAGCGACGATAGAGACGGCGCCTGCAGATGCCAGAAGTTTATGCATAGGGCTCTTGTGAGAATAAGTCATTATTCATCCTCAATGATATGTAATGTGAGTAATTCCCCTTTTCCAACCACGGAGAAGGGTTCAGAACCGGCTATTAGACACACACATAGTGTTTAGCCTAGACTTATCAGCCGGTGTCTCCATGCTACCACTCAGGCAAGGCTAACCCAATGAAAATGAGGTATTTGACACTGTGGCTCATCCCATATCTGTCATTATATGCGTTAGTGGGGCGCTGGCTTCGCCACTACGGAAACCAGCGCCCCACAACAAAGCAATGCAGCTGCCCCCTATTGCTTCGGTATACAACACCTTAAAGCGGGGCGTGTGCAATAAACGCTGTAGCGCATCATGTGAAGTTTTTCGCTCACTACCGCAGGCCTACTGGGCGTTCCAGCGCCAACATCAGCAGCTCATCAATAAGGTCCTTGTACTCAATTCCGGTTTTCTCCCACATAGTCTTATACATCGAGATCGGCGTGAACCCAGGCATGGTGTTCACCTCATTAACGATCAGGCGAGCATCGGGGGTGTAAAAGAAATCAGCTCGGGAGATACCTTCGCCATCCAGAGCCAAGAATGCCTTGACCGCCAGCTGACGCATACGCTCCAGATCCTCGGGGGGTAGGTTAGCGGGGCAGCGGGTCACAGCGGTAGTCTTCGACACGTATTTGGCCTCAAAATCGTAGAAGCCTCCCTGCTCCCCCTGCATCTCAATCTCGCCGGGGTATGATGCTCGGGGCATATCGCCATTATGACCATCCAAAATACCGCACTCAATCTCGCGGCCCACAATACCGGCCTCAATCACCACTTTCGGATCATACACGCGCGCCTGCTCAATTGCAGGCACCAGCTGCTCAGCTGTGTCTACCTTCGTGATACCGAACGACGAACCTGCACGAGCAGGCTTGACAAACATTGGGTAACCCAGCCGGGCCACACGCTCCAGCGCCCCGTCACGGTCATGGCGCCACTGGCGGTCTGTGACCACCTCATACGGGCCAACTTCCAGCCCGGCATCAGCAAACGCAACCTTCATAAAATGTTTATCCATACCCACGGCGGAGGCGGTCACCCCGCACCCCACATAGGGCAGGTTCGCCATTTCAAGCAGGCCCTGAACTGTGCCGTCTTCACCAAAAGGCCCGTGCAGGAGCGGGAACACAACATTAATGGCGGGGCCAAACTCAAGGTGCCCCGCCGAGTCTACAAGATGCAGCCGGGAATCCCCCGCACCCAACGGCAAAAACACCTGCTGTGCGCCGCCGGTGAACTCTGCCATGTCCGATCCTGCGGTGAGCTTCTCCAATTCTTGAGCGTTTGTCAGGTACCAGCGGCCGTCCTTGGTAATGCCCACAGGTACCACCTCGTATTCGGCGGTATCTATCGCGCCAAGCACCCCCACGGCGGTAATCAGCGAAATAGAGTGCTCCGAAGAACGCCCACCACACAATAGAGCCACGGTAATTTTATCGGTCATTGTTTCTCCCGGTTCGTTTCGGGGCGTACCCGCCCCACTTACAGCCCATTGTATCGTTTCTTACGGGCCTTTCTGACACTAGTACCCAAGCCGCGGTAATCGCAGATACCGGGGTTATGGTGCGCGGTGAATACGCAGCACAGGCCCATCAAATAGGGCGGTAATCAGCTGATGCATGTGCGCATCGTCGGTGGTCAGAGTGGCGATGCGGGGGCGCCTGGGGTAAGTTTTTACCGACTCCATCACACCTGTATCCGCCAGATGATGAGCGGTAATAGTTAGCACCGCCACACGTTCACGCCGCGTTGGAAACTCAGTGTGCAGTATCTGCCGCAGATGCTCAGACACGTTCATGGTGTCCTCGGCAGAACCTGCGGCTGCGAGCACTATAGCGGTTTGAGGCAGCAGGTATGCCCATCGGCGGAACGCCATAAACCCCGTCATCTTCTCGGGGTACGAATCAGCCTGTTCGTCCCAGGGAACCACCACAATATCGGCGCTCTCAAGAGCCTCGTATATATCGGTGGTGTAAGTCACCGGAAACTGGTGCGCGGTTTCTCCCGTATCGGCGGGCTCCCACAGGTATATCGGGCGATCGCACTCGGTCTTGTGAGCTACCGACCCTGTAGCTGCAGCACACAGCTCACCATACCCTGCGGAGCCCAACACGGCGATGGTTACCGAGCTCAGGTTCATTGCGTGCTCTTAATGCCCTTCATGTTTAGGGAACGCCCCAGCAGCAGCGGTGCTAGCTGCTCCACGCTAATACGCCCGGTCAGCACCGCGACCACGGCCTCAACAATGGGCATCTCCACACCGTGGCGGCGCGCCAACTGCGCCAGCACCGGGGCCGATTTAATGGACTCAGCGGTCTGGCTCATATGCTCCCCCAGCCGGTCCGGGGTAACCCCCTCAGCCAGCAGACGGCCCGCCGTGTGGTTCCGTGATAGCGGTGAGGAGCAGGTGGCGATCAGATCACCCATACCAGCCAGGCCGCTCATTGTGGCAGGTTCACCGCCAAGGGCCACCGCCAAACGGGTGGTTTCAGCAAGGCCGCGTGTCATCACAGATGCTTTTGAGTTATCGCCATAGTTGCGGCCTTCGCACATACCAACGCACAGGGCAATCACATTCTTAACCAGCCCCCCAATTTCGGTGCCTACCACATCCGTATTGGTGTAGGGCCTAAAATAGCTGCATGCACAAGACTTAGCGACAATCTCAGCGACCGGTAAAGTTCGGGCTGCAATCACCGAAGCGGTAGGTTCCTCCCCCATAATTTCGGTGGCTAAATTTGGGCCAGATAGCACGCACACGCGGTGCGGGATATGCCCGATCGCCCGGATATCAACGCCGCGCATTGCCAGCGCCTCTTCCAGTTCCTCGGTAATCACCTGCGACATGCGCATCCCAGTGCCGGTCTCCAGGCCCTTTGCCAGGGATACCAAACGCGTGGGGCTCAATAAAACGCGCGAAAAGTTGCAGCTGCGACCTGAGAACCTGGGCAGGGAGGGCAAGCACCACAATATCCGCCCCGGTGAGGCCCTCACGCGCATCCGCAGTGAACAGCAGGTTATCGGGCAGTTTCATGCCCGGGAAGTAGCGTGCATTCTCACGGGTCTGAGTGCACCGCTCCATCGTGCTGGCCTCTCGCCCAATGAGCACCACCTGCACCCCGGTATTGTTCTCCCGCGCCGAATCAGCCGCGATCTTTGCGAAAGCAGTGCCCCAGCTACCGGCACCCAATATCGCGATCTTACGCACCTGCCGCTGTTCACTCTTCTGCACGCTCTACCACCTTCTAGTTTTCGTCAGGTTCCCCAAGAGTGCCGGTCACACCCGTGGTCTCCCCCCGGAAGTTCACGGCGTTTCGTCTTGGGATTCCACCGTCCCTTGGGGGCCTGTTCCCCGCGGATGTGCGCCAGCAAAGCGGTGATTTCATCCATCATCGCCTCGGTGACAATATTAAGCTCGGTGCGGGTACGTTTGGCCTGCGGCGACGGGTCATCTACCAGGGCCGCTATATTCATTGGCTGCCCAATTTTAACGTGCACCGTTTTACGCGGCCACAGAGAAACTTTGCGTTTCTCCTTCTTCTTGCCGTCGGGGCCGTCTACATACTCGTAGCTGAGAATCTGCTCGTCTCCCCAGTGCGCCACCGGTATAACGGGTGCGCCGGTGGCTAAAGCCAACCGAGCTGCGCCAGTACGCGCCTGCATCGGCCAGGTATCAGGGTCATGCGTGGTGGTGCCTTCCGGGAAAATCACCACGGCGCCCCCTGCTTCCACCACAGACCTGGCGGTAATGAGTGACTTTCGGGCATCAACAGACCCGCGAATCACCGGAATATGCGCCATTTTACACATGAGCCATCCGAGCACCGGGGCCCGAAACAAAGAATCTTTCGCCAGAAAACGCGGTAGAGCGCCGCTAATAAACGGCGCGTAGGCCACGGTAATGGGGTCCACCTCTGTGGTGTGGTTAGCCACCACAATGTACCCGCCCTTCTGCGGCAGGTTCTCACGCCCCTCAATCTTTATGCTGGCGATGGCGTGGTAGGTGGGGCGGACCATGGTGCCCAGCACCCTGAACAGCCGATCGCCGCTGGTGCTGGGGGCGATCGTCGGCAGCGCTTTCTTTCCCTGCTGACCGCTCATTTAGTCCTGAACCTCAACGGTCTCAGGGGTGGGCACATCAATTTTGGCATCGGGCTTGGGAGCCTCGCTGGCCTTGCGTTCAAGCACCTCAAAGGTGGCGCCTAGATCCTTGAGTTTCTGCTCGAAGTTCTCATAGCCGCGTGCAATCACCTCAACGCCGCTCACTTCGGAGGTTCCTTTAGCCGCCAGTGCCGCAATGACATGGGAGAAACCGCCGCGCAGATCGGGCACCTGGAAGTTGTCGGCCCTCAGAGCGGTGGGACCGTTAATAATGGCGGAATGGCCGAAGCTCTTGCCGTAGAACCGGCACGAGACGTTACCGATGCAATCGCGCAGCACCACAATATCGGCACCCATCTGCTTGAGCGGGTTAATGAAACCAAAACGGTTCTCGTACACGGTCTCGTGCACAATGGAGGTACCCTTCGCCTGGGTGAGCGCCACCACGAGCGGCTGCTGCCAGTCGGTCATGAACCCGGGGTGCACGTCCGTTTCAAACACCACCGGCTTCAGCTCACCACCGGGGTGAGTGAAGCGGATTCCCTTATCTTTCCCGTGATCAATGACTTCGTAACGTCCCCCAGCCTTACGGAAAACATTAAGAAACGCCGTCATATCCTGCTGGTCAGCACCGCGCACAAAAATATCGCCGCCGGTAGCGAGCGCCGCTGACGCCCAGGACGCTGCCTCATTGCGGTCCGGGAGTGCAGTGTGGTCGTAGCCGGTGAGCTCATCCACGCCTTCAATGACGATGGTGCGGTTATCGTTAACGAAAATAATGGCGCCCATCTTCTGCAGTACGGCGATGAGATCAATGATTTCGGGCTCAATCGCGGCGTTCTTCAGCACGGTTTTGCCCTGTGCGCGCACTGCGGTGAGGAGCACCTGCTCGGTGGCACCCACTGAGGGGTAAGTTAGTTCAATGTCAGTGCCTTTGAGCCCGTCTTCGGGCACCTCCAGGGTGATGCCGCTCGCATCGTCTTTGGTAACATTGGCGCCGAACTTACGGAGTGCGTTGAGGTGATAGTCGATGGGTCGGTCACCGATTTTGCAGCCGCCCAGGTTGGGGATGCGTGCGGTTTTAATGGTGTGCAGCAGCGGGCCAACCATGAGGATGGGGATACGTGAGTTACCACCGAAGAGCTGGATATCTTTCGCGTTGCGTTCGGCGGTCTGGGAGTTGTGGTCGGGGGTGAGGGTGAGCACGCCGGTTTCGCGGTCGTAATCAACTTTCGCGCCGTGCAGCTCGGCGAGGATAGTTACGACTTCTACATCGCTAAGGTCTGGGACGTTACGCAGCACTGAGGGGGTGCTGCCGAGCAGGGCAGCAACCATTGCTTTGGGCACCAGGTTTTTGGCGCCGCGAACCGTCACCTGGCCCTTGAGCGGGGTTCCGCCGTCAATGCGAAGCTTGCTGATATTAAGGGTCATGGTGATTGTCCTTATGGTAATCGGCCGCCGGTGTCAGCGGTATAACTGGGCACGTGCGTACTCGGTAAATGCACGCAACAAGACATCATTATTCTACGGCCTGTACCGGGTAGCTCCAAACATGTTCACCCTGTGCAGCGGCGGTGAGAGGCTGCGCACGGTGAGGGCCATTCTGAGGCGGTACTGCGTCGCGGGGAGCATCTAAGGGTGGGAGATTAAATACCCGAAATACGAAGTTGTGATTGAAGTTTTTTAAACTGTTGCATACAGCTTAAAAATTATCTGCATCTCGCGATTAGGGTTCCTCGCAGCAGCTACTTCACGTCCTTCGCCGCTAAATATAAGGAGGCAAGGCAACGGGTGTTGCTACTGTGTCCGGGGCATCCAGGCGGGCCTGCGTGCTTCGTACGCTTTGATTGCCTCAATATTTTGCAGGGTCAGGCCAATATCGTCGAGACCCTCCATGAGGCGCCAACACACATAGTCATCTAGCTGGAACGGAACCGTCAGCGCCCCCACTGCAACGGTTTTTCTTTGAGGTTTACAGTGATTTCAGTTCCAGGCTCATCCTCAATAGCTTTCCAGATGAGTTCAATATCGTCTTGGGCAACTTGAGCGGTGACCAGCCCCTGTTTACCCGCGTTACCCCGGAAAATATCGCCGAATCGTGCCGAGATAACCACCCTAAACCCGTAGTCTTTGAGGGCCCACACGGCGTGCTCACGGGACGAGCCGGTCCCAAAATCAGGCCCGGCCACCAGCACAGAGCCGTGACGGTAAGGCTCTGTGTTGAGGATGAATTCGGGGTCTTTACGCCAGTTGGCGAAGAGAGCATCGTCGAAGCCGGTTTTGGTGACGCGTTTGAGGTACACGGCTGGGAGGATCTGGTCGGTGTCCACGTTCGAGGTGCGCAGGGGAACACCAATTCCGGTGTGCTCAATAATCGGTTCCACGGTGTTCTCCTTAGGCCGCTGCAGGCTGGTAGTCAGACAAATCAGATGGGGAGGAAAGGGTTCCGCGCACCGCCGTGGCGGCGGCGACTAGGGGTGAGACAAGGTGGGTACGTCCGCCTTTGCCTTGCCGCCCTTCAAAGTTGCGGTTTGAGGTGGAGGCGCACCGCTCCCCCGGGGCCAGCTGGTCGGGGTTCATTCCCAGGCACATGGAGCATCCGGCAAACCGCCAGTCTGCACCAAATCTTTAAAAACCTTATCGAGGCCTTCTTCTTCGGCCTGTGCGCGAACTTTCTGTGAGCCGGGAACGACCATCATCCGCACCCCCGGTGCCATGGTACGGCCGCGAATAATATTGGCGGCGGCCCGCAGATCTTCAATACGTGAGTTGGTGCAGGAGCCTAAGAAAACCACGTCTACCGGGATGTCCTTCATTGGAGTTCCGGCGGTGAGGTTCATGTACTCTAAGGCACGGGCGGCGGCGGCTTTTTCGTTCTCGTCCTCAAAGTCATCGGGGGACGGCACGGCCTGGCTCAGGGGAATACCCTGTCCCGGGTTAGTGCCCCAGGTGACGAAAGGCTCCAGCTCATCCGCATTAATGTAGATTTCTTGATCGAAGACTGCCCCCTCATCGGTGGGCAGGGTCTTCCAGTAGGCCACCGCCTCATCCCAGTCCTGCCCCATGGGTGCATGCGGTCGTCCTTTGACGTACTCAAAGGTGGTTTCGTCGGGCGCAACCATGCCGGCACGGGCACTGCCTCAATCGACATATTGCAGATGGTCATGCGCCCTTCCATCGACAGAGAACGGATGGCCGAGCCACGGTATTCAAGTACGTAGCCTTGACCGCCCCCGGTTCCGATCTGGGCAATCACGGCCAGAATAATGTCCTTAGCAGTCACCCCCGGTTTGAGGGTGCCTTCAACGTTAATGGCCATGGTTTTAAAACGCGCCAACGGCAGGGTTTGGGTGGCCATCACGTGCTCAACCTCAGAGGTACCAATACCAAAGGCCAGCGCTCCGAAAGCACCGTGGGTTGAGGTATGCGAATCGCCGCACACCACGGTCAGCCCGGGCATGGTCAGCCCCAGCTGCGGGCCAACCACATGCACAATTCCCTGTTCTTTATCTCCAAGGGGGTGGATTCGCATCCCAAACTCAGCGGCGTTACGGCGCAGAGTCTCAATCTGAGTACGTGAGGTGATATCCGCAATAGTTGAAAAGATATTCTCGGTGGGGGTGTTGTGGTCCTCGGTGGCAATTGTCAGATCCAGCCTGCGCAGGGGCCTGTTCTCAATGCGCAACCCTTCAAACGCCTGGGGTGAGGTGACTTCGTGGACGAGATGCAGGTCGATGTACAGCAAATCGGGTTTGCCGTTTTCGCCGGGTACCACCACGTGGCTGTCCCACACTTTTTCCGCGAGAGTTCGCGGACCGGGGTGAGTCGCCATTTTTCCTCCTATTGGTGCTTGGGGTGTACTCATCATGATTTTGTTTTGATGGGGAGTCTACACAGTACAACGTATCTTCCACATTCTGAGATACACTGAAAGTATGACCGTATCCGCACACAATCACACATCATCTTCATCTCGTAAACCTACCGGGTCTCATCATGCCACCAGGAGTGTTCCTCCGGTCACGGCGCCGCTTAAGGCGCCGCAGACGCTCAGGGACGATCAGCGGGTGGTTGAGGTTGAGCCGGTCAGCTCCTCCGGCGTGGGTGTGCTTGACAAAGCCACCCTCATTCTAGACTGCCTTGAGGCGGGGCCGGTAACTCTTGGACAGTTGGTGAACGCCACGGGCCTTGCCCGGCCCACCGCACACCGTCTCGCTGTTGCACTCACCCACCATCGTCTTGTGGCGCGGGATGTGCAGGGACGTTTTATGCTGGGGCCGCGTCTGTCGGAGCTTGCTTCCGCCACCGCCGAAGACCAGCTGCTGGCTGCCGCCGCACCGGTACTTGATAAGTTACGGCACGCCACCAACGAGTCGGCACAGATTTACCGCCGTCAGGGTGACTGGCGTGTCTGCGTGGCCTGTGCGGAACGCCCCGTGGGTATGCGCGAAACCATTCCCGTGGGTACCCAGCTATCAATGAAAGCCGGCTCGGCAGCGCAGGTTCTTCTGGCTTGGGAAGACCAAGGCCGCATTATTGAGGGGCTGCGCAATGCGCATTTTAGCGCCGCAATGCTCGCCTCGGTGCGGCGTATTGGCTGGGCGCAGTCCGTGGGTGAGCGCGAGCGCGGTACCGCATCGGTATCGGCCCCGGTGTACTCCCCCACTGGGAAGGTTATCGCCGCAGTTTCGATCGCTGGCTCTATTGACCGTATGAGCCGCCAGCCCGGGCGCATGTACGCCGAGGCCGTTCTTGAGGCCGCCGCCGCGCTCACCGCAGCGTTACGAGCCAGCTAGCACGCGGCGACGCAGACCACCACCCCGGCACACCCCGGTTCGGAGTGTTCTCCGTACCGCGTGATGCTACCGCAGGTGGTTACGGTAAGTTTCCAGGCGCATTATTTCGTTCTCGACGGGGTGCACAACCTGCTCGTTGAGAGCGGCCTCAAGGCCCCGGGTGAGGGCGCGCTGTATCCTTTGACGGTATATTCGCGCGCCCATGGCGGTAAGCGCCCGGCTGCCCCCGCAGCCACAATCCCCAATAGCACCCCTAAGAGCAGCAGCAGAGTGGGCACCGGCACGGGTGAGCCGTCCGGTGTGGGCGGTGGCGGAAGCGGCACCTGAAGGTATACTGCTGCCGCCATACCGGTGAGCCACAGTACCCCCGCTAGGGCGCTCAGCAACGCCACCCACTGCACACTATTCAGGAGTGCCCACCACCACTGACGCCGGTTCGTGCGGTAGTCAACACCCGCTATAGCGCGTTCAAATGCGGCAGGCAGCTGCTGTTCGTGTTCTAGGGCGGCGTTACGAATGCTGCTGTTCCAGGGCTCTTCAATACCGTGTGCGGTTTCGGCGCCAAATGCACGTACCGAGTTCGCCACGGATGCCCGCTGCGCTGGGCTCAGCGGGGGTAATGACGAGGCCACCAGGTGCGCGGGGTCTGCAGAAGGCTGCCCCGGTTCCGCATCAAACAGCTCATCAACAGCGGTGTCCTGTCGCGTATCAGAGCCGTCCGCGTACCCCAAGTGCAGGCGCTTCAGCGGGTCGGGCCGGAATTTAGCAACCCAGCGGGTCGCTATCCACCCGGTGCGCGCCCCGGCACGGCGCTTGTAGGAGCTAACCGCTGCATCCAGCACGGTACCCGCGCCGCTGGCTGTGAAACATGAGGCGGTGAGTGTATCCACCGACTCTTCGCCAATAGAGGCCTCCACCGGGCCGCCGTCACGGTCTGAAAGCTCGCCGTGGATAGCGTCCAGGTCGGCAGTAACCCGCTGCAAAGCGGCACTTTTCGCGGCAGCCACCTGCCCCAGTAACGATTTGAGGGAGTCCAGCCCGGCACCTGTGCGGGCTGAAACCGCGATCGGCTCAGCCAGCAAGTGGTGGCTAATACCGTCCTGAACCAGCAGCTGCCGCAGGGAGTCCAGTACCTGGGGAAGGTCGTGTGCATCCAGCAGATCTGACTGGTTAAGTACGCACAGCATCGTGCCGCCGTGTGCGGCTAGGGGCTCGATAAACTCGTGGTGCAGCACCGCATCCGCGTATTTCTGCGGATCTACCACCCATACGAGCACATCCACATACCCCACCATGCGTTCTACCAGTTCACGGTTATCGCGGCGTACCGAGTCGAAATCGGGTAGGTCCAGCAGGATTAGCCCGCCGGAGCGGGTGTGGGTCTGCCCTTTACCAACCATGGTGCGGATGCGGTTCCACAGCCCGGGGGCGGGCACCCTGGTCTCATTCAGGGCGGCGCTGGGTGTCTCAGGCACCAGCATTTCAGGTGCTATAGGTGCTTCGGCTGGGTCTTCCAGCGGGTACACCCGTTCAGAGACTCCAAGCCAGTCAAGGACCTCTTCGCTGCCTTCCCTACCCCATACGGCGGCCTGCGCGGCGACCGTGGTGGGGCGGGTATGGGCGGCACGGGCAAGTTTTTGGCCCGCCACAGCGTTAAAAAGGGAAGATTTGCCGCTGCCAGTCGCCCCGAAAAACCCCACGATAGTGTGCTCGGCTGAGAGGCTAAGGCGCTCACGGGCACGGCTGATGGTCGTGGCGCTACGCTCTATAAGGGTTGTTTCGATACGCCCACGGCCTGCCTCAAGCGCGGCGTTGAGCGAGTCTGCACGCTCTGTGAGTGTGCCGCCTCGCTGGCGGGCCATGGTGGTGCCCGAAGGAACGAGTTCGTCGCTCATGCTACCCCCTTATTTCTTTGCTGGCGGGGCTGCCGTCCACGGCTAGTTCATGACCAATACGGTGTGTCTGCTGTGCGGCCTCAAGAACCTGGGCTGGCTCAGGCCCCGCATTAACGGTATTGAGGGAATCGGTGAACCGCTGCCGGTGTACATCCAGCAGGTTTTGCATCCGCTCGATGAGGTCGATGCGGGCACGCTGGGCCATTCGGCGGGCAGCGTCCTCACCGAATACCGATTCCAGAAGCTTAGATCCCACCACGCCGGAGCCGCCTGCGATGCCGATTTCCAGCCCGGTCAGCCCACCGGTTGCGGAAAACACAGCGACCATCAGTAGCACGGCGGCAGCATTAACACCCAGCGAGAGCACGCGTGCACGCTGGCGTTTACCGGCGCCTTCAGCGCGGATTGTCTCAAGGATTCCCTGCTGCCAGGCACGGATCTGCTCCGCAACCTGCGTCTCGAATGTGCTCTGCTCGGTCTGTGCCTGTTCGGCGGTGACGCCCGCATCATGTTCCTCAAGAAGAAGCGCACTGGGCGTTCTGAGCCCCACGAGCGCCGTACCTGTTCGGCGGCACGAGCGGCAGCGTCCACGGCCACTGCGTGCAGCCCGTGCTCTAATGCCTGTTCCACTTTTGCGGCTTGGGCGGGGGTGCCCCGCATGATCCCGACTAGCCGGTCCCGCAGGCGCCCGATTCCAGATTCTAGTGAGCGGAAGAACTCTCCGGTGCCCACAAAATCTTGCCAGCGCATCAGCACCTCACCGCGCAGTAGCGTACCGTCGGAGGCTGCCTCACGGATGTTCTCCAATGCGGTGTCGTAGGCGTCATCCACTGCGGCGCTGAGCCGGGTGAGCGTCTCGTGCTGGGATTTTTGTTCTGCGGCAATAACCTGCAGATCTTCGCTCAGCCCGTTAATAGCGCCGCTGAGGGTACGGCGGGCGATTGCCGCGCGTGCCGGTGCGTCTGCCCCCAGCTGCTCTAGCCAGTTCCGCACTTGGTCTATGGCAGCAGGCGGCAGCAGGCCGCGATTATCGCGCTTCTGTTCGGGGATACACACCAGCAGTGCCGGGGTGATCCCAGCTTCACTGAGCATATGTTGCAGGTCTTCTTCTATTTCGTGTTCGGCGCCTTCTGGTACTCGGTTGAGCACCACCGCCACCGTAATATTGCGTTCAGCCGCCCGGTGCAGTAATTCCCACGGCACGGCGTCCGCATACCGGTTAGCGGTGGTCACAAAAAGCCACAGGTCGGCGGCAGAGAGCAAATCTTTAGCTAACCGCCGGTTCTGTTCAGAGACGGAGTCAATATCTGGGGCATCAATAAGAGCGATGCCGGGCGGTACCGTCTGGGTCTGTAGTGTCACCAGCACATCGGCTTCAGTGTGTGCGTCAGCTCCCGGCACTGTTTCTCCCGCGGCAACGCTATGATGCCTCATGCTCGGCAGGTAGTGCTCGGATCCCAGGTAGGGTGCATCTTCGGAGCGATGCAGCAGAACAGGCTGGCAGGTGGTGGGGCGGATGGCCCCGGCACGGGTGAGGGGCTCGCCGAGGAGCGAATTCACCAGCGTGGATTTACCGGCACCAGTGGAGCCGCCCACAACCACGGTGAGTGGAGCATCCAGGCTGCCAGCACGCGGCAGAATATAGTCATCAAGTTGTTTATTGGCCGCACGAATACGTTCACGGGCTAAGTCCGCGTTGAGGGTTTCTAGGGGAACATCACAGTGGGCGAGTAGTTCGCGCACACGCATAAGGTGCGTATAATCGGTGTGTTGCACGCAAACAGTTTATCCTGATTTGTGTGTGCAATGATACTCCGACTGGTTCAGGCACCTTCCCAATATGCGTGTGCGGGGTGCCTTCTGCTACGGTAGTAAGTGCTAGCCGCGAGTGTTTATGGCCCGATTAGCTGGCCGCATCACCGATAAGGATGGGACCTCATAAATGCACCATAGTTTTGCTCGTCGCGCGCTCCTGACGCAGACTGCCATCGTAGGAGCTGGCTCCCTTTTGAGTGCGTGCGCGGGTTCTTCTATTTCTACCGCGAATAAACGTCCTGCTGCCGCTTCTTCGGCGGCGCCTTCACCAGTTGCAGCTTCTCCCCAGGTGGACTCTGCCTCAGGTTCGCAGGTGCGCGGCCCGGTGATTCTGCCAGCCAAATACTATGAGACAGCAAATGGGCCGTTTGAGGCCGGCACATTGGAGCACAGCCCCCGGAACGTGGCTAAGCCTAAAGAACCTGAAAATATGCGTGAGCTTTCTGAACAGGGCATTCTAAGCTTCCTGCAGTACTGGTGCGCGGCACAGAACTACATGTACCTTACCGGTGATATTTCTCTCTCTTTGAGGCTCTGCCAGGCAACGATAAGTACAGCACAAATATCGGTATTTATTCGAAGCTTTACTCTCGTGATGAGGGGTGGGTTGTGTGTGATACTGAACGCCCCACCGGTATTACTCTCAATACTGACAGGCCCGTACGGATCGGCTCTTCAGAGGTATTCCGCTGGGAGTCCATGTACACGGTCGATAATAAAGCTCACCTGTACCTGCTCAAGGCACAACGTAACGTGTCTTTTACCGATATGTACGGTACAACCCGCCGGGCGGATGTCTTCGTCAAATACGGTGACAACGGTTGGCAGATGATGGATGATGCGGAGGTTTCGGCGGCGAAGGAGTCGCTGGCCCCCTCAGCATCCGCTGCGTCCCCGTCTTCCCGGTAGCAGCCGCATAATGAGCACCGCCGCTGACACCGCCCCTTCCCGGGGCAGCTGGATGTGAGTAACAGCTCTAGAACTGGCGACGTATTCGTTTGTGGTTTTACCCTGCACCGCATAGGCTTTGTATACAAGTTGCGGTGTTCTTAGAAGGGATAGTCCACCATGATTCGATCTGCTGTTGCCTCACGCCGTATTTTTTTGGTTGGAGCAGCCTCTTCGCTGGGTGCTGCGGTGCTCTCCGCCTGCGGCTCTAGTTCTTCTTCCCGCGCCGCAGGCAATGCAGGTGTACCGGCAGGCGGTTCCAGTGTTCAAGCCACCACCGCGGATACCCGGGAGAACCTCTCCGGGGAGCTGCTGTGGCAGCATTACAGATCCGCTGGCCCTCAGCCTTCAGCCGGATCAACGGCGGCACCTACCGGCAACCCTGCATCGCTGCAGTCGAAAGCCACAGATGTTCCCGTACCCACCGAGTACGACTATATGCGTGATGAGGACACCTCGGGACTAAGATTCACGTTCGCTTACTATATTGCGGCACTCAATTATGCGCGAGCTACAGGCGATATGAAACCAGCATTGAAGGTGGTGCATCCGCAGAACCAGCCCGCTATTGCACAGTTGCAGGGTATGAGCAGTTGTATATGAGTACGACGCAGTGGATTGTGGGTGGTTCGTGGACAGTCACCCTCACCGAGAAACAACCGGATGAGAAGGGCTATAAGTACGCTTGGGCCTGCTCAGTGAAGCAAGAGAGCGGTGTGCTGGTTAATGCTGCCGCTAACACGAATACTGCCCTACCCACGGAGGAAGCCCGCGCAATGCGTAAACTGTACGGCATGTGGGAGGGTGAACAGTGGTGGATTATTTCAGCTGAGCAGTACGACCCGTCAGCCAGTCCCCGACGCACAGCTCTGCCCCAGGTGACCCCAACGGTTCCTGCGAAAGTTGTGACCGTTCCTGCTTCTCACTAGACCCACAATAGTGCGCGTCTGCTCTAGGGCCAGTAGCGTATAACCCATAATGTGCCTCAGGTACGGTGGGCTGCAACCTATGTGATGTTCCAGATATATTTTTTTGAACGTATCCCCCGGGTTTTACAATCCCGGGAACACCTGTGTGCATCAGCGCAGGTTGGGGTAAAACAGCGTGAGACAAGCGCCTGCGCAGTCACCGGTTTGCGGCGTCAAGATGACAGGGGTGGGCACGCTAGAGTAGGTATAGAATAATGAGGATTATTCCCGTTGAAAGGAGCCGTCGCTATGTCCCGAGCTGCACTCACCCGTAGAACTGCAATAGCTGCTGCGGGGCTGACGTCGGTGGGAGTGGGAGGCGCTTTCCTGCTGGATACGATTAACTCCACCTCAGCTAACGAGCAGCGGCCGCAGGCAGGTTCGCAGTCCCTCACCCCCGCGCCCACACAGTCGCCGGGGTACCGGGGAGACGTGAAATTCACCTCATACTCTGGGGATGTGGAGGCTGTGGTTCTTGGGAATGACAATGCGAAAGCCAAGAATGTACCCGCCCCGCAGGAGCCTCACGGCATGACCGAACCAAATGTTGAGGGGCTGTATAACTTCATTGGGTTCTGGGTTGCTGCGCATAATTACCTGTTATTAACCGGTGATGCTTCAGCGCTCAATAAGGTCACTGACGCCCAGTCCCAGGAGGACGCGAAGGAGCTGGGGGAACTGTACGCGAAGGGTGCATGGCTGCGTAGCTCCACGGCACACCCGTTTACCCTGTCGTTGGATACTGAGCAACCGACAAAAGGCGAGAGCGAGAACACCTACATCTGGAAGTGCACACCGGGGTTTGACCCGCAGGCCCGGATGGTGGGGGCCGCAAACACTATTTACGAAGATTTTAAATCTAATTTTGCGGTCGATACCGACCCGCTATTCGTGGTGTATGACCAAGGTTCGTGGCGCATGACGTACGACTTGTTGCCCGAGACACGCGGTAAGGTTCCAGAGGCTGCCGCTGGCGCCACTGCCCCGGCATAACCTTCACACGAGCCTCCTGATATTGGTTCCCAGGATTTTCGCCGTAAGCTATAAGGTGGCGCACCCCCACAGGCAGATGTGCGGGCGGTATAGTTGATGTATCTCAACCTCGCCGAGTGAAAGATTGGGTATATGACTTCCGACTTGACGCGCCGCACAGCTTTAGGTTTTTTCACCGTAGCCGGTATAGCTGCTGTCTCAGGGTGTTCCAATTCTATTTTTTCTTCTACTTCCGTTAAGACGCACACCCCTTCCTCGAGTGATTCTTCCGAGCCTGCGACAACGAGTTCCGATGCCTCCCCCAGCTCCTCTTCGGCCTCGTCTACCTCGGCTTCTCCCTCATCATCATCTTCATCTTCGTCGAGTAGTTCTGACTATTCTTCCGAAGCCAAGATTGATAAATATGACACATCAGCGGGCAACTTTGAATCAGCCACGAAGGAACACCCGGCAAGAAACGTACCTAAACCGGTTAAGCCCGAGAAGATGAGCGAGAACTCAACCGAGGGCCTAAAAGCGGCGTTAGGGTACCTTTCGGCGGCTTTGAAATACTACTATTTGACCGGGGAAACCGAGTTTTTGCGTGAGGTACGTCTGTCGGAAGACACATTGCCGGAGTATGAAAGCAAAGGTGCACCCATCCGGGAGAAACGAAGCTGGTACGGTTCTCCCGACGTGAAGATTTACCTCAATAGCCCCGAGCCGACAAAGAACGGCGATAAGTATATGTGGCCGTTTACCGCTAAGACGGATCAGGGGCCTTTCATCGTGAAAGATGGTGAGTACAGGTCACTATCTTCATACAGCCGGTATGGTGAATCACGCCAAATGGCTGTGTGCACATACGAGGGTGGGCACTGGACGATCATCTGGCATTCGCGTAGTTCCAGCAGCTCTTCGCCAACCCGCAGCCCGTCGTCGAGCAGCAGCTCCTCGTCTTCCTCTAGCAGCCCATCACCGTCCGAAAGTTCTTCCTCTTCCTCATCGTCAGGTGGCGGCAACTTCATCTAATTGTTTCTAGGTGTCCACACACCTTCCGCCTCTCACGGTCGGTTCAGGCCGGAAAGGATGGCTGCGTTGGCCTCTTCCATTACTCGCCGCACGGTTTTGGGCATGTTTTCGGTCGCTAGTGTGCTTTTTACCAGCGGGTGCTCCGGCGCTATAGTGTCGGCGCCCGCCAAGCCAGCCCTAGCGGAGAACCCCTCGGCGGCCGAGAGCACCACACCTGAGAGTGATGAGACGACGTCGCCAAGCGCCTCCCCCACGTCTGCTGCTAAGGACTACAGCGGGGAGGCGAAACTTGAAAAATACGACACGTCGGCGGGCCCCTACGAGCCAGCAACTAGAGAGCATCCCGCTAAGAACGTACCAAAGCCGGTGGTTCCTGAGCACATGTATGAAGATTCGGTGGCGGGGATGCACGCCACGATTGCCTACTACGCCGCGTGCCTAACCTACCTCAATATCACCGGAGACCCCTCGCCCATACGCGCCCTCAAATGGCCGAATGATAGCTATAAAAGTTTCGAGAAAATGGGTGCAGAAACTAAAAACGGTACGCTCTGGTACGCAAACCCAAGTTTCAAGATTGTGCTCATTACCCCGCAGCCCACCCGGGAAGGCTCGCAGTACCGCTGGCCGTTGCGCATCATTAACGATCTGGGCTCTTTCGCGGTAAAAGACGGAAAATATACGGAGCTTTCGCCTCAAGACCAGCATTACGATAAAGAGGTTGTTGGCCTTGTCAATTACCAACAGGGGCGCTGGGAATTCCGGTGGGAAGGCGATGAAGATGACGACCCTTCACCGTCGGCAAGCCCGCGCGCGTCCCAATAATACATAACCATTACGGTGGGCTTTGTCGCCCTCATATTTGTGCGTAAACTATCATTGCATTTGTTTTAGGGTTCTATAAATCTGTGAAAGGACAACGATGTTTCCTGCCGTGACGCGCCGCTTTGCGTTGGGATTAGCTGGCGTAGGCAGCGTGGTTGCTGCGCTCACCTCGTGCGGCGCGGGAGCAGATTACAAAGGCGAAGCGAAACTTGATAGATACGACACCTCCGCTGGCCCCTATGAGCCAGCAACTCAGGAGCATCCCTCGAAGAATGTGCCGGTTCCTATCAAGCCCGATAATATGGGCGAGAATTCCGTAGCAGGACTTCATGCAACAATCTGTTACTTCGCGGCTTCTTTGCAGTACATGATGAACACGGGTGATTCCCAGCATCTGAAAGACATCAGGTTTGACCGGGAAGATCTGAAAAGCTACACCGATGTCGCGGAGCTTTTTGACGATAAAACCTGGTTGAGTGAGGTCACGGTAACTATTGAACTCACCACTTCCGCCCCAATCAGGAACACTGATGGCTACCAGTGGCCCGCCAAGCTCACCATGAAACAGGGTGATTTTGCGCTGATCCGCGGCAAAGTCTCGCAGGTTCCGCAGAACCGTAAACTGGTGCAATCCGAGGGTGATATTACGGGCCGCTATGTTGAGGGGTCCTGGAATCTGAGCACACCAAAGAAACGCTAGGATCGGAGTTCAGCCCGAGCGTGGCGCCCTGCGTCAATCATGTTTCAGGGTATGCTATTCTCTATCACGACACGATAGCAATCACCGAAATATTCACTCGCAAACCAAAAATTTTTGAAAGGTATAGCTCTCATGTCATCCCCCTTGACCCGGCGCACTGCACTTAGTGTCATTGGTCTCAGCAGCGCAGCTTTTTTTGGCTGCGTGCAGTTCTGAGTCGCAGCAGACCACTACCACCGCCTCTGCACCGTCTCCTTCTGAGCCTTCCTCAAGTACATTTGAGGTTCAGAGCGCATCTCCCCGCGCATCCCGTACCGCAACTGCCAGTGCCTCTGCGACGCCTTCAGCGTCTCCCTCCGAGTCTGCCACCGCCACCCCCTCAGCTTCTCCCACCGTTGAGGAGAAAAAAAGGACTTTAGTGGTGAAGCGAAGATTGATAAATACGACAAGCCCGGTGAATATATGGCTGCCACCGAGGAACACCCGGCGCAGAATGTCCCGATCCCAGTTCAGCCTGAGTCCATGAAAAAGATAATGCAGCCGGGTTTGCGGGCGCACTGGCCTGGTTTGGGGCAGCGGTGGATTATCTGCTGCAGACTGGCGATATGCAGTACGTTAATACGGTAACCCTCAATACTGAGGCAAAGAACGTACTGCAAGGCTATGCGGAGAGTACGAAGAAAAGCGAGGCCGATAAGATCTGGTATGCGAAGCCGTCCGCCTCGTTAATTATTACCGCCCCGCAGCCGGTGTATGCTGGCGGTTCGTGGAACTGGCAGGTGAAGCTGAACATTGACGTGGGCGAGAAGATTTACCGTAAGGGTACGCTGCAGGATACCCCCGCCGATAAACGCCATATCTACATGTCTGGTGAGGCTGTAGGCACCTATATGAACGGTATTTGGGATCTGAATATGGATATTAACTAGGTTCGTCCATTCTCTTCCCGGCGGGGTGCCCTGATGCGCGTACCTCGCCGGGAAGGGCCCGCCTAATCCGCTGGGATACTGATGTTTCAGTAGATGAAAGTGGCTTGCATATCCCCAACTTTTGAGTGGGTAAAAGCTATAATCATGCTAGCTACTTCAACTGAAAGGCGTCCCGATGTCTGCTTCCGTGTCTCGTCGTTTTTTATTTACTGGCGCAGTTGGGGGTGCCTCCATCCTGTTTTTAAGCGCTTGCAGCTCCGGGGCGTCTGTGGTGGCCGCAGAGCGCACAGATTACAGCGGTGAGGTATCGTTCGACAGTTTCCGCCGCGAAGGTGAATATACGGCACCTACCCGCACTGAGCCCGCTAAGAATGCTCCCGTACCAACGCTTCCACACAACGTTAATGAGCACACAGTGGCGGGCCTATATTCCACTATTGGTTTTATAGCTGCGAGTGTTACATATGCCTACCAAACCGGTGATACGGGCCGGAATCTGCTTGATGGCGAATATCATAAACGCCTTGATACGGATTCACAGTCTTCTAGTGATTCTAGTGATTACAAGATATGGTCTGAGGCTCCCGATATCAGGTTTACGTTGAAGGATCCTATGCCAACGCGTGAGGGCGATACGTACTCGTGGCCAGCCATAATGACGGCAAAACTGGGGAGCTTCCTGGTATCTGCCGGGCGTGCACGGGAGATTCCAGCTGAAAGGCGGGAACAAAAATACGAAGGCACCATGAAAGCGAGATACAGTGATGGCGTGTGGCGTCTCAAGCTCGAGGAGTTACTCAGCGACGATACAAACAGCAGGTCTTCGGGCGGGTCAAAAACTATCTAAGGTCTACGGTGCTGCAGGGTTGGTTATTGGGGCCTAGCCCCCGTCTTTTGGGGTTTCGGTGCGGCCTCTTATAATGTTTGAGGTATCTCAACTTCGTGTGTTCTAAGGATTCCTGATCACCGTGCCTACTTCCATGAATCGACGGTCTTTGTTTGCTTTAGCCGGTTGCGGCGGCGCTCTGCTCCTTGCGGGGTGCAGCACCAGCAATATGTGGCTTGATCGGCAATATGATTACAGCGGAGAGCTGAAGTTCGACAGCTACCGTCAGAATGGTGACTACCGGGAAGCGACTCGCTCTGAACCCGCCCAGAACGTGCCGGTTCCGGTGCTTCCTGCCCATGCGGATGAGCGCTCAGTGGCGGGATTGTACAGCACTATTGGCTATATTTTTGCTTTCACAGAGTACATTATTGAAAGCAGAAACACAGGCGAAGCGCAACCCTACATGGAACGGTACCAGGGTCTTACCCAAGAGGAACTGGATCGGATGATCGGCAGCGGCAATAGCTGGTTTTCAAAGGTTCGGTACCACTGCACCATACACGCCCCGCACCCCCAAAAGAAGGAAGAGGATGTGTATGAGTGGCCAATGGAGTATTTCATTAAATTCGGTGATTTTGAGGTTATCTCCGGGAAAGTACGCGAGACCCCAGCCAGCGCTACTAATAGTGTTACCAGGTCAGGCCCGTTAAAAGCGCGGTATGAGGATCATAAATGGGTGATTGATTTTTCGGAGTTTACCGCCAACACCAACACGTCTTCGGGTGTGTAAGTTATCGTATTTTTCAGTACGTGTCACACGTTTATGCAGGAAGCTGCGGGGTATATAGTTATATCATCAGCGTCGTAAGTAGAGAGGTTCCCTCATGCCTTCTTCCGTGACTCGTCGCACTGCCTTCGGTGTATTTGGTATAGCTGGCATTAGTTTACTGAGCGCGTGTTCCGCTCGAAGCTCCTATAAAGGGAAAATTAACTTTAACTCCTACAAGGGCATAACCGCCGCCCTGTACAAACCCGGTACAGAGCAGGATCCTCCCGCTAATATTCCGGAGCCGGTGTATTACGCCGGGCTTAACGAACGTACAGCCGAAGGATTGTACAAATTTATCGGCTTTGAAGTAGCCTACTATAACTACCTCTTGTTTAGAGGCTTTACGTCTCCTTGGATTGAGCGCGGGTTTACGGATTCCTCCTCTTGCCCCTGCTACACTACGTATCGTGATATTAGTGATAGGTGGCTCATTAGCGACACTTACGCTCCGCTGACGGTATCCATCATGGACGATATGCCATTTGAAGGACCCAAAGACAATACCTATGTGTGGACTATAAAGCTTGAAGTGGACTCTGCCGCCCGCCTGTACGACAAAACAAGCCACCAATCCGTATACCTTAACAGTCTCGACGGTATCGGCACAGAATATAAAGGGTATTTTGAATACTCCGGCGGCAGGTGGTGGATACTTGACAGGAGCTTCCTGCCATCCAGCTGGTCTCCCGGGAAAACAGCTTCTTTCTAATCTGCGTATCTGAAGACCCACTATATCTGTACCCCTGTGCCTCTGTTACGAACTGTGACAGCCAGCATTACACCGGCACCTTATGGGGGTAGAGTTACTGACGAAGAAATAAAATCAAACAAAGGAATTAGATTCATGGCGCAAATCGTTAACAGCATTGTTGATGCTATCGGCCAGACTCCGCTTGTCCGTTTGAACCGACTCTCTGAGGGTCTGCCCGGCAATATTGCGGTCAAGCTTGAATTCTATAACCCCGCTGGTTCTGTGAAGGATCGCATTGGCCGCGCCATTATTGACGCTGCTGAGGAAGCTGGTGCGCTGAAGCCCGGCGGCACCATTGTTGAGGGCACCTCCGGTAACACTGGTATTGCTTAGCGATGGTGGGGGCAGCACGCGGCTACAACGTTATTCTGACCATGCCCGAGACCATGTCAGCCGAACGTCGTGTCCTACTGCGTGCGTACGGTGCGAAAATTGTGCTCACCCCCGGTACCGATGGTATGAAGGGCGCCGTGGAGAAGGCTAAAGAGATTGTTGAGAGCACCGATAACGCGGTTCTCGCGTCCCAGTTCTCAAACGAGGCTAACCCCGCAATTCATTACAAGACCACCGGCCCCGAAATTTGGGACGCTACCGACGGTAAGATTGATATTTTTGTCTCTGGTATTGGCACCGGCGGCACCATCTCCGGTGCGGGTAAGTATCTGAAGGAGAAAAACCCGAACCTGAAGATCGTGGCCGTTGAGCCTCAGGATTCTCCGTTGCTTTCCGAGGGGCGCGTTGGCCCGCACAAGATTCAGGGGCTGGGTGCGAATTTCGTGCCTGATACTCTCAACCGTGATATTTATGATGCAGTTATCGCTGTTAGCGGCGAAGATGCCATCCGCACCTCTCGCGCATTGGCTACCGAGGAAGGTATCCTGGGCGGTATCTCCTCGGGTGCAGCGGTGTATGCGGCTGTTGAGGAAGCCAAGAAGTCTGAGAATAAAGACAAGCTGATTGTCGCTGTTGTCCCCGATTTCGGTGAGCGTTACATTTCCACCGTCCTGTACGAGGATATTCGCGGCTAAACGTCCGCTGCAAACGCCCCACTACCCCGGTGCGCGGGGTGCGGTGGGGCGTTCTTGCGTGTTAAGGTGCACGGGAATTTCCGGGCAGCTCACGATGTTTTATCACTGTGGTTCCCGCATAAGTGTTCGCTGTTCTCTCCCGCTCAGGTTTCCCTAGCGTGAAAACAGTCCCTGATGTTGGTACCTTTGGATGAACGCACAGTAAAAGAAGGATGACCATGGGATTCATCGCCCGTTTGCGTGAAGACATTGCAAACGTTCGCCAACACGACCCGGCCGCGCGCGGCACGGTCGAAATTATACTCAACTATTCGGGGATGCACGCCATCTGGTCGCACCGGCTGAGCCACAGACTGTGGCAGCGGGATACAACGAAGGCCCTGGCGCGTTCAATATCACAGTTCACCCGTTTTCTGACGGGCGTTGAAATTCACCCCGGAGCTACAATCGGGCGCCGGTTTTTTATTGACCATGGCATGGGCATTGTGATTGGTGAAACCACCGAAATAGGTGACGACGTGATGCTCTATCACGGGGTGACCTTAGGCGGCCGCTCCTTAGAGAAAGTGAAACGCCACCCTACGATCGGTGACCGAGTGACGATTGGGGCGGGCGCTAAAGTACTCGGTCCGGTACAGATCGGTGCTGACAGCGCTATTGGAGCGAATGCGGTGGTGGTAAACGATCACCCGCACGATTCGATTATTACAGGTATCCCGGCAAAATCGCGCCCGCGCACCCCAGAGAAGAAGAAACCGCTGGTGGATGCTGTGGAGTATATAGACCCGGCCATGTGGATCTAGCAGTATCTGTTTCCTTCACCAGCCACATGGCGCATTGAAAATACTGCCGCCTCGTTTTAAAACCAGGCGGCAGTAATTCCTAGGCACACTGACCGTTGTCTGTTCACCGCCATCTACCAGCCGGAGTTAAACGTAGAAGATCCATAATTCCGGAGAGTCTGGGGCACCGTATACAGCATTTGTTCAAAGATTCGCGGTAGCATGGGAAGGTCAGTGTTCCTCGCGTGAACCACCATCCTATGAGGAGAATCAATGTCTCAGTTCCCACCTACAGAAGGCCCTGATGGAGCGAACAATAATAGTGGCGCAGATCAGGCCGGAACACAGGGGTACCCGGATACGTCAGGGGCTACCAATCACGGGCCCCAGTCGGCTCCCCTGAACGGACCGGATGGTAACCAACAGTATGGGGACGAAACGCTCCCTATGGATCCTTCAGCCGTGCGGCAGGCAGCCCAGTATAACGGCTACAACTCCGGGAACCTGAACGGGCAGGGATATAACACCGGCAATCTGAATGGTCAAGGGTATAACACTGGGAACCTTGGCGGCTACGGATACAACACCGGGAATCTGAATGGTCAAGGGTATAACACTGGGAATCTTGGCTACGGCCAAGGCCCCTATCAACAGGGGTACCCAAGCGGCCCTATTCCGCCCTATAACGGTGCTGTACCTGGCGGCCCATACGGCAGGAATTACGGCGACCTCTATGAGGAGGAAGATCGCCCCCGTCCCGTGTGGCCGTGGATGGTGGGGTTCTTGTGCGGTGCTGGCGTAATCGCCCTCGTAGTGGTACTCGTAGTGACTATCACAACGCGTAATAATGAACCGAATAATATTGCTGGTGGAGCGACTTCTTCCTCCGCCTCGCCGTCGTCGTCCTCAGCATCACCTTCTTCAAGTTCTCCCTCGCCGTCGACGTCATCGTCTTCACCGCATTCTTACGCCTCTACTCCGTCCGCATCACGCTCTGCTTCTGCTACGCCTTCTATTGACCGGGCTACAACAAAGGTGAAGGTTGATGTTGAGGTCAAGGCTAACGGTAAAGCCCGCGTCTCTTACGGCCCGTACAGTTCCACCAGTACCGAGAACATTTCGAGCGACTGGCGTAAGGAAGGCATTGAGACTACTCTCAAGGACAGTTATACCCTTAATGCTTCCGGCTCGTACGGTGATGGTGGGGCCACTAAGGTTAGCTGCAAAATCACTGTTAACGGGGAAACCGTCTCAGAGAACCAAGCCAGCGGTACCTACTCCACGGTTTCGTGTCACATCCCTTACAGCTACGTGCCCAAGCAATAATTAACGCAGCAGCCGACACACAAACACTCACAATACAGGCCCCGGTATCTTTAGATGATACCGGGGCCTTGTGTGCTCTCAGTAACCCGCAGGTTCACCCTGCACAGTTTCTGATGCTTACAGAAGGGCCTTTCGCAATATTAAAACATCAAAATGTACGTCGAATAATCAAAATAACCCTGGGTAAGGTTATTATAGACTTATGTACTATATTCTTCCGGGAACACCTTTGAGCACATAAATATGCTTTTTAGCATTAAGACACTACAGTTAGTAGTTTTTAAGAGCGAACTATGAACTTACCTGTAATATCAGAATAAACTACCAAAGACTAGCAGAAAGGTAGAAACATGCCTTTGTCCGTAACCCGCAGAGGCGCGGTTGCCCTCCTGGGCTTAGTTCCGCATCCCTACTGGCAGCCTGCAGCCAGAGCAGTACGTCCACATCCGGCAGCTCATCATCAGCTTCAGAGACATCATCCTCGCACACCAGTTCAGTTTCCGCTAATGCATCGACAGAAGCCACTGAGCAGAAATACGATGCGGGTTCCAAAAACTACAAAGGGGTAGTTCCTCTAGTTGACCATTATGAGAATAAAACCTACGAGCCAGGTAATGAAGAGCATCCGCCCCGGAACGCGCCTAAGCCTCTCAAACCTGAGAATATGAATGAGGACTCGCTTGAAGGAGCGTACGCAACGCTCCGATATCATGCATCGGTTTTTGATTACATCACTAAAACAGGTGACCTTGAACCACTTAAAGAGATGGAAGCCGCCAAGCCTGATATTGAATACATGCAGAGCTTTGAGACTTTCTACCAGAATATGGAATCATCAAAAACGTGGTTCTTTGATCGCAAGTTTGAGATGGACATTCTTGCCGACCCCATCGTATCCTCCTCTAAGATTACGTGGCGGTGCACCGAGACTTTCCTTAACGGCACCAAAGCAATTGTTCGGGGTGAGTACCACGACGATCTCCCCGAAAAATACCAGTGGACGCGGCTGACCGGGTACGTTACCACCGAATACGTTAACGGACGTTGGGCTGTAACGCCTTATGTATCCGGCGGAGGTACCGGCGGGCACTAAATACAACGTGCCCTCAGCCTCAGGGCGCACCTTCTGCACACACTGATGCGGTGCGGGTATCTTCAGCGTCTGGCCTAAAACCAGATACGCGAAGATGCCCGCACCGCATAGTTATACAACCAGGGCAGCCCCAGGTGCAGTATTAGTGCACGTGAATGTCGGCGGCGTTCACCTCAGAACGGTCACCACTCCACATAGTGTGGAAGGCCCCTTCTTCGTCCACACGTCCGTAAGTATGCGCGCCAAAGAAATCACGCTGCCCCTGAATTACGGCCGCAGGCAGGCGGTCACGGCGCAGGCCGTCATAATACGACAGGGCCGAAGAGAACACCGGTACCGGAACCCCAAGAGCGGTGGCTTTACCCACCACCCGACGCCACGACGGAACCAGCTCATCCATCAAAGACTTGAACTGGGGTGCCAAAAGCATATTTGCCGGACGCTCACCGGAGTAGGCAGCCATAATATCGCCCAGCAGCTCGGCGCGGATGATGCACCCGGCACGCCACAGCGAAGCAATCACATCAAGCTTCAAATCCCAACCGTACTCATCCCCCGCGCGGGCAATCATATCCATGCCCTGCGCGTAAGCAACCAGTTTCGAGGCCAACAGGGCACGGCGCACATCCTCAACAAATTCAGGATCCCCAGCGCCGACACCGGTGGTCGCGATCAGGCCCGCAGGAAGCTGCTGCTGAGCCTGCTCACGGGCAACTGGATCAGATGATGAAAGTGCGCGGGCAAACACCGACTCTGCAATGGCAGAGACCGGGGCCCCCAAATCAAGGCCAGCCTGCACCGTCCAGCGGCCGGTTCCTTTCTGGCCAGCCTGATCCAGGATCACATCCACCAGAGGCTTACCGGTTTTAGCATCCACCTGGGCCAGCACCTCAGAGGTAATCTCAATCAGGTACGAATTGAGCTCGGTTTCGTTCCACGTCTTAAAAATCTGTGCCTGCTCCGCTGGTTCCAGCCCGGCGATAGAACGCAGAATATCGTACGCTTCCCCGATCACCTGCATATCGGCGTACTCAATACCGTTGTGAACCATTTTCACGAAGTGCCCCGCGCCATCGGTGGAAATCCAGGCGCAGCACGGTGAACCGTCCTGGGGTGCCTTTGCCGAAATCTTCTCCAGCATAGGGCCCACATGGTGATACGACTGGGCAGATCCGCCCGGCATAATAGAGGGACCCCACAGTGCGCCCTCCTCACCACCGGAGACACCCACGCCCACAAAGTGCAGGCCCTCCTGCGCCAGCTCACGCTCGCGGCGGATCGTGTCTGGGAAATGCGAGTTACCGCCGTCAATAACAATATCGCCCTCATCCAGCAGGGGTGTTAGCTGCTCAATCACGGCATCAACCGGAGCACCAGCTTTCACCATTACCAAGATACGCCGCGGCGACTCCAATGAGTCAACCAGCTGCTGCAGTGATTCGGTACGAATAAAATCACCATCTTGCCCATGCTCGGCAAGAAGCGCGTCGGTTTTCTCGACGGAACGGTTATGCAGCGCCACAGTGTAGCCGTTGCGGGCCAAGTTACGGGCCAGGTTCGCGCCCATCACCGCCAGGCCGGTTACACCAATTTGCGCCTTTTTACTCTCGATATTTTCAGTCATGTATATAAGGGTACGCTGATTTATACACAGATGCGGTGCACGGATCGCCAATTATGCGCACGGGTGAGCGGCCCACTGCCATCTCGGTACACCACCACAGCGAATGTACCCATGTCCCCAGGGACAATAAACGAAAAGGCCCCGTCCTTAGACGGGGCCGCATCGATAAATTGTGGGTCCTACCGGGATCGAACCGATGACATCCACGGTGTAAACGTGGCGCTCTACCAGCTGAGCTAAAGACCCATTGTGCTCACCAAACCGGCGAACAAGGTAATACTATACGGGGTCTTTGCAGGGAGCGCAAACCCGTTGAGGGTGTTATACATCTCAGTGCTTTGGGACGGCGCGGGTGAAGAAAATTACACGGCACAGTACAGCCCACCGCCCTTCACCTCAAAAACCCAAAGTAATACCGCAAAACCCAACACAGAACCACCATGCAGCGTAAAATCTGCACGGTACAGGCAAAAATATCTTTGGCTTTTCTCCTGCAAATCCGCAGGCACCCAACCCACCCGCTGACAGCAGTCCCCAAAAAATCCTTCACAACAGCAAAACCAGGGTCAAATAAGGACTAAAATAGTAGAGAAAGAAGTGCGCCGACCACCACGTTCGGCCCACTTGCCTGCTAGGGGTGTCACCCGCGGAGAATCGCCGTCGTAACACCTTCACAACTGAACACAAGAGAGGTTGGATTAGTTTGGGTAACGCAAAACCGAACGAACACGCCCTGAGCACTCTTCTCGACGGACTGAAAGACGTCGATACTGAAGAAACCCAGGAGTGGGCCGAGTCCCTTGAGGACCTTATTAAAACTCACGGCACCGAACGTGCCGAATACATCCTGCGCTCGCTTCTGCAGGAAGCTGGCAAGAAGGGTGTAGAGGTACCCACCATTGTCAATACCGACTACATTAACACTATCCCCGCCGACCAGCAGCCTGCTTACCCCGGCGATGAGGAACTTGAGCGTCAATACCGCGCTTGGATCCGCTGGAACGCAGCCATTATGGTGCAGCGTGCACAGAAGAAAGGCATCGGCGTTGGCGGGCACATCTCCACCTACGCGGGTATCGCCGACCTGTACGAGATGGGCCTGAACCATTTCTTCCGCGGCCGCAACCACCCCGGCGGCGGCGACCAAGTCTTCTTCCAGGGCCACTCCTCCCCCCGGCGTGTACTCCCGCGCATTTGTTGAGGGTAAGCTCACCGCTGAGCAGATGGATGGTTTCCGTCAGGAAAAAACCAAAGGCGCGAATGGAATCCCCTCATATCCGCACCCGCGTTGCATGCCTGATTTCTGGCAGTTCCCGACCGTTTCGATGGGTCTGGGCCCATTGAATGCCATCCACCAGGCATCCTTTAACCGCTACCTGCACAACCACAAGATTAAGGACACCTCCCAGCAGCACGTGTGGGCGTTCCTTGGCGACGGCGAAATGGACGAACCCGAATCGCGTGGTGCACTGCAGCTGGCAGCCAACGAAAAGCTCGACAACCTGACCTTCGTCGTAAACTGCAACCTGCAGCGCCTCGACGGCCCCGTTCGCGGTAACGGCAAAATTGTTCAGGAGCTTGAGGCATTCTTCCGCGGTGCAGGCTGGCACGTCATTAAGGTGCTGTGGGGCTCCGACTACGACGCCCTGCTTCAGAAGGATAAGAGCGGCAAGCTCATCCAGCTGATGAATGAGACTCTCGACGGTGACTACCAGACCTTCCGCGGCGAAGACGGCGGGTACATTCGCGAGCACTTCTTCGGCAAGTACCCCGAAACCAAGGAACTGGTTGCAGACCTGAGCGACGAGCAGATCTTCAACCTGCGACTTGGCGGGCACGACGACAAGAAACTCTACGCCGCCTACAAGGAGGCGCTGGAAACCAAAGGCCGCCCCACCGTCATCCTGGCTCAGTCCATTAAGGGTGCTGAGCTGGGCCCCTTCTTCGAGGCACGCAACTCAACCCACCAGATTAAGAAGTTCACCATGGAAGCCCTCAAAGGCTTCCGTGACCACCTGAACATCCCCATCTCGGATGAGGAGCTGGAGAAGGACCTCTACAACCCGCCGTACTATGTGCCTTCGGCAGACCACCCGGCCCTGCAGTACATGCACAAGCGCCGTGAGGAGCTGGGCGGGTACATTCCGCACCGCCCGAACACTCAGCCGGAAATCACCCTGCCGGATGATAAAGCATACGCCGGTGCTAAGAAGGGCTCCGGTAAGCAGGAAGCCGCCACCACCATGGCGTTCGTGCGCCTGATGAAGGACCTGATGCGCGTGAAAGGCTTCGGCCACCGCATCGTACCCATCACCCCGGATGAGGCACGCACCTTCGGTATGGACGCGTTCTTCCCCTCCGCTAAGCTGTACAACCCCAACGGCCAGAACTATGTGCCGGTGGATCACCAGCTCATGCTCTCCTACACAGAGTCGCCTGAGGGTCAGATCCTTCACGTGGGTATTAACGAGGCGGGCGCAACCGCAGCGTTCACCGCTGTTGGTTCGTCCTTCGACACCCACGGTGAGCCCATGATCCCGATCTACATCTTCTACTCGATGTTCGGGTTCCAGCGCACCGGCGACGCCTTCTGGGCTGCTGCTGACCAGATGGTACGCGGCTTCGTGATCGGCGCAACCGCAGGGCGTACCACGCTCTCCGGTGAGGGTCTGCAGCATATGGACGGCCACTCGCCCATCCTGGCAAGCACCAACCCTGCGTTCAAGATCTACGACCCGGCGTACGGCTACGAGATTGCGCACATTGTGAAGCGCGGTATTGAGCAGATGTACGGCAACCTCGACGAAGATCACGACGTCATGTACTACCTGACCGTGTACAACGAGCCGATCCACCAGCCCGCAGAACCCGAAAATGTGGACGTGGAAGGCATCGTCAAGGGCATCTACAAGGTGCAGGACTCCCCGCTGGCTTCCGGCCCGAAGGCCCAGCTGCTGGCATCCGGTGTTGCTGTGCCGTGGGCTATCGAAGCGCAGAAGCTCCTGGCCGAAGACTGGGGTGTATCCGCCGACGTCTGGTCCGTAACCTCCTGGACCGAGCTGCGCCGCGATGGTGTGGCTGCCGAAGAAGAAGCCCTGCTGAACCCCGGCCAGCCCGCTCGCGTGCCCTACGTGACGCAGAAGCTCGCCGGTGCGAACGGCCCGATCATCGCATCGACCGACTACACCTCGGATGTGCCCGATCAGATCCGCCAGTTCGTGCCGAACGACTTTGCAACCCTCGGTGCCGACGGCTTCGGCTTCGCCGACACCCGCCCGGGTGCCCGCAGGTTCTTCCACATTGACGCACAGTCGATGGTGGTGCGCACCCTGCAGATGCTCGCCAAGAACGGTGAAGTACCTGCCGACGCCGCAGCCCAGGCATTCGCAAAGTACGACCTGACGAACGTCAACGCCGTTCAAAGCGCAAACAACGACGACTAGTCTAATGCGCCACACGGGCACCACCCGGTGACCGTTTCGGGGGCTTCGCTTCCTCACCCATGGTGAGGGCGCGAAGCCCCCGAATCTATGGCCGCGCACGGCATATTATGCGCCATTACCACCCACAAGAAACCGCCTATAGGGTTCATCCTCAGGGTTAGCCGTTCCCCGTGATACCCCCACAAAATGGTAAAAATGGGTGGGCATATTTGCGATAATAAGAAAGGCAGAAAAATAACTAGGAGAGCCATGTCCGACACCACCTACACTTCACAGGCGACCACAGCGCCGTCATCCGGTGCGGGGATGTCTCACGCCTACAACCTGTCAAAAGCGGTGCACCAGCTGCAGACCCAGCTTCAAGGCAAATGGCCCACAGACACTCAGTTTTCCACCCCAGGTTCACCCCGCTCAGAGAGCTCAGGGACAAACTGCACATCACCGACCCGAACGGCGTACCCACCTACTGCGACCCCGAGAATATTAGCCTCAAATCCCTCGAAGACGGCATTATGATGCACTGCATCATCCTCGATAAAACCAAAGGGCTGCTCGCTATCACCGAAGACAACGGCGACCCCAAACCCTACCGGGGAAAATACGTCACGAACTACATTAACTATGTGTTCAGGTACCTCTCCATCGACACGAAAGTGAATATTAGCGAGATGGACGGGTACCCCAACATTAACACCAAAAACGCGAAAAACCGGTCGCTGCTGGATATCCTAGACTTCCTGTACGAACACCAAGACAGCATAGTGCACGCCCTCGGCTTTAACCCGCTGGACGATTTACAAATATGCTTCTTCCCCATCCTGCACCCCGGGTTCAATTTCCCCCGGGACACTCCCCAGCAAATCCTGGACTGGTACACCACATCCTCATACAAGATAGGGCTTTTCAGCTCGCCCCTCGAAAACAAAAACATGGGAATCATCAAAAAAACTCAACGACTACTCAAACGTCATTGCCGAAGGCGTTGCCGGCTGCGGCAAGTCCCACATGCTTGAAAGTCTGAAAGACACCACCATCAACGGCGGTTACGGACCCGAAAACGTGACCACCGTGGTGTTCCACCCCTCCACCTCGTACGAAGAGTTCGTGAGCGGGTTACGGCCCAACTTCGCTTACGGCACCGAGACCCCGGACTTCATCTCCCATGAGGGGATCTTCCTGCAAGCCTGCGCCAAGGCGGTGCGACTAGCCCGCAGCTACGCCGCCCACCGTGCCCGCACCGGGGCAGACACCTCCCTGGGGCAGGACCCCGCCCACCGGGAAGCCCCAGCTCACCTGCTCTTTATCGACGAGATCAACCGCGCCAACACCTCCCGTGTCTTCGGCGACTCATGCTCGTTCTTGAAAAGTCCAAACGCCACAACTACGCCACCGACACCGACGGCGACTGGCAAAACCATATGCACGGGGCGCTCGTGGCAAACTACGACCGGGAAGATTCCTCCAGCAGTGCCCAGCCCGTCACCATCCCCCCGCATGTAACCTACGCAACCCTGCAAACCCCCGTGTTTGTGCCGCGCATTCGCGACGACGGCAGCCAAGACTGGTCACGCGGGCGCAGCTACAGCCGCCTCGTAGTGCCCGACAACCTGCACATCCTCGGCACCATGAACTCCACCGACCGGTCCGTAGGAACCATCGACCTAGCGCTGCGGCGCCGCTTCCACTGGCACGAGATGGAGCCCATGCGCAAAGACGATCTGAAAGAAGCCCTCACCGCCGCAGGCCGGGACCTTGAGGCAGACCCCGAGCTATCGCTGCTGGTCGACGCCTACGACAGGCTCAACACCTCCCTCAAAAACGAGGTGGGGCCCGACGCCCGGCTAGGCCACGCCTACTTCTTTGAGCCCAAAGCCAGCGCACCCGAAATTGCCGACGCGCTACTCACCCAGCTCGCAGAAGTCGCCGCGACCTTCAACATTAAAGAAACCCCGCACACCAACCCGGACTTCCCCCGTAAACTTGCCGGGATAAGCGACCTGTGCGGCCGGTACGTGGAATACGTGGGCCACGGGCTGGGCAGGCGCCCCCACATTGGCGGCACCTGGAACCCGATCATGGCGCGACTATACGAGGCCGCATAAGTGGGCGAATACTGCTATTTCCAGGCGGGAGTCGCCGGACAACGCGCCGGGGTAACCGTCGTAACACTCGGCGATAACGGACATATCCGCACCCCCGAGACAGTGCGCACCCTCGCCGTTCACGTACTCCCCAAAATCTGGTCACCCAACGGGCGGCGCAACATTATTGAGCCGCTGCCCGCCGACCGGCCGCACCCCACGCACCTGCTCGATGAAACCGGCTGCCTGCACGTATACCTGTACGAGCGGGAAATCCTGAAGCTGCCCGCCGACTGGCAGCAGCCCGTTCAGCGCCGTCGTAGGCTCAGACAACGAACCCGCCGAAAGCAACCGCCGGGAAGACACCCCCTACGTTGACCTGTGGAACGCCCCCGCGTGGGAGCCGCACACCCGCGACGCAGATTTCACCATCGGACGGGTCATCCGCCCCGGCAGCGACGAAGAATTCACCCCCGTACGGCAGTTTTGGCGCATCCTCGAACACTACCACCAGGCACCGGTTGAGGACGCCACCTCCCGCACCGTACCGCCGCAGGGCCTAGGCATTTTCTCGCGCATCGACTGGCTACAAGAGCCGACATACCGCAAATTCCTGAACCTATGCAAAAACGCGCTGGAACACCGCCGCCCACGGTTCGAATCAGAAACCGACGAACTGGGGTTCGTGCGGGGCCGCATGGTGCTCGATAAACTCATCGACCGGCAAGCCACCCACCGCACCGGGGTGGTGTGCGAATTCGACTCACTCACCACAGACATTCACCTGTGGCAGGTGATCCGCGCCGGGCTGCAGCGGGTAGCGATGCAGGCGAAAGACGCCCAGCTGCGCCAGCAAGCCCTCGGCTACGAAGCGACCCTGCGCGATGTGAGCGTACACAACGCCCAAACCCTGCTGAATGAGCGGCTCTCCCCCACGTTCATGGCACGCATCCCCGATGAACAGGCGCTCGCCTACCGGTATGCGCGGGCAATTATTGCCCAGCAGTTCGGGTTCGGGTTCGACACCGACCCGTATGAGGCCGGGGTAATCGCCAACATTAAATACGACACCTCCATCCTGTGGGAGACAATGCTGGAAAAAGCCCTCCTGCAGGCGCTCCCCGCAGGCATGTACACGCTCAATACCCTGCCGAAGTTCAGCTACATTCGCAGGCCCGCCACCAACAGTGCCGTGCTGAAACGCCCCGCCGAGATCCGCCCCGGGTTCGTGGTACGCACCGCCGACACCGGCGCACCGGTATGTGTGCTTGAGGCGAACTACGACCCGATACCGCGCAGCTTTGAGCACGTGCGGGAACGCGATTTTAACCGGATTCTGCAATACGCGTACCGGGTGGGGTGCCACGCCCACCTGCTGTTCCCCGACACGAGGGTGCACAACGGTCCGGTTGATATTGTGTACACTGGCTCCCCCACCGGTGAGGATTTTCACCTGGGGATTTTTGGGGTGCAGTTCCCCGACCCTATTGACTCCTCCATCACCCTGGATGTGAGCCATATTGTGCATGGGATTCTGCAGAATAGCTGATTAACTATTTTTCATTTGTCGGCGCCTTATTCACGGTAATTTAGCGATAAAGGCGGTGGCATCATTAATAGCCGAGACGAGCTGCCCCAGACTATTGGCGGCTAAAGAGCGCAGCGGGCACTGCCAGTCACAGTTCCCAATCACATACACCATGAACCCGCCCTACCCGGCACCAGCGGAATACCAGCCCACATCCAGCAGGTACTTCCCGTCACCGTACGAAACCTGCAATAAGTCCTCAACAAGGTCCAGCTCCTCGGCGGGTATTTGCGGGTCTTCCAGCGCCCACAAAAGGGTTATCGTAGGTGATAACGCCGCCCCTGAAATCTACCGGCATGACTGCGCCACCCACTCAGTCTACTCTGCTGGCCCCGAATCGAACGCCTCGGCAACGATCTGCGGGATATACGCCGGGTTCACCAAATCCGGGTGGGTGCCGTCGACCCGCACCACACGCAAAGAACCCGCGTGGCTTTCCCACCCGTGAGCATCCAGGTACGGCTGATCCTCATGGGGCACCGCGAACATCGTCACCGCGCCCGAAAAGTCCAGTTGCCGTGCCCCGCGCATGAGTGCAGCCGAGGCGCGCATCGACTTCAAGCACACGCCCAGCTTATCCTCGGGCAGGTGCCCCATCGCCGAACCGGCCTGCCGCAGCCGCCTCAAAGTACCGGGAAGATCCAGCACCTCACCGGGGGCAGCCTCCGGCAGGCCACCCATCCGTAGCAAGGCACGGAAGCTTTCCTGCTCATCCGGGGCGGGAACGCCCTGCCATTGCTCTGCGGGGTACGCATCCAGCAGCACTGTACGTTCCACGGCGATGCCGGCGTCCTCCGCCAATGCGGCAACCTCTACAGCGGCCGTACCGCCCACCGACCAGCCCATGAGCTCAATACGCGCGGGTAGGTTAGCGTCCCGCAAGGTCTGGCGGATACGCCCCAAATACTCCTGAGCAAGCTCACATAACGTGCTGGGGAACTTTGCGTGCGGGTCAGAAAAGGCGGACGCCTGCACGGCGTACACCGGCTGATTCGCGGGCAGATGCGCCAGGTACCCGGCGTAGCACCAGCCCAGCCCGCCCGCCGGGGGCAGCACAAACAGCGGCGCGGGGGTATCGGGGGTCAGTTCCGTGTCGACGGCACGCAGCGGCAGCACAGGGGCAAATTCCAGCCCCGCATCCTGCTCCAATGCCCGGGTGAGGCCCTCAACCGTGGGATTCGCAAACAGGGCACCGATGCTCACAGACAATCCCAGCTGCTCGCCAATAGCGGCAATAACCTCAAGCGCTGCCAGCGAATGGCCCCCGGCTGCGAAGAAATCTTCGGTGGTGCCGAACCGTTCCCGCCCCAGCACACGCGCGAAAATAGTGCACAGTTGCTGCTCCAGCAGCCCGTGCGGGCCGCGCGCATCGGCAGCGGCGGTAGCGAACCTGAACTGCGCCAGCTGTTTACGGTCCGCCTTACCGGAGGCGCTCACCGGCAGCACCTCCATCGTGTGCCAGAGGGAAGGAACCATGTAGTCGGGCAGGTTCCGCTCGCAGGCCCGGCGCGCGTCAGCAATAATCTCTTCACGCTGTTCCGTGCTGAGGGCGCCTACCTCAAGGAACGCGGCGAGCGCGGGCTCCCGCAGCCCCGTGTACAGCAGCGCCACCGCGCCGGTGACTGAGTGAAGCGAAGTGAGTACCGTCTCAATATCGCCAAGTTCGAGGCGCTGCCCGCGCAGTTTCACCTGGTTGTCGGAGCGCCCGCGGTACACGATCACTCCGCGCGGCGGCTTATCGTCTGCGGCCCCCGGAAGTATCTCCCAGGCGGCAAGGTCACCGGTGCGGTACACCCTCATGCCGCTGGGGGCGTCCTGCCCGAATGCGGAGGCGGTGGCTTGCGGGTTATTCACATACCCCTGGGCTAGCTGCACACCTGAGAGGTACAGTTCGCCGGTAATGCCCGGCGGTACGGGCCGCCCCGCCCTATCCAGAATATGCGTTCCTGTGTTCCACACGGGCTCCCCGATGGGGATGATTTCCCGTTCTGGGTCTTCGGCGGTATCCCAGAACGTGACGTCAACTGCGGCTTCGGTGGGGCCGTACAGGTTCAGCGGGTACGCCCCAAGCACCCGGTGCGCGCCGAGCACCTGGTCTTTCTGCAGGGCTTCACCGGAGCAGACGAGGTAGCGTAAACGCCGTTCGGTTTCTTGGGGTCCGAACCCGGCGCTTTTCAGAACACGCCGGGCGGTCGGTGACGTAATAAACGCGGCGAGCATGGTCGGCACGAAGTGCACGCACGTGATGTCCTGCTCGGCGGTCACGCGTGCTAAATATTCGGGGTCGCGGTGCCCTTCGGGGGCGGCGATAACGACCGCTGCGCCTTCTTGAAGCGGCCAGTACAGTTCCCACACGTGCACATCAAACGAGATGGGGGTTTTGTGGAGTACCCGGTCACCGGGGGCGACCGGGATTTTTGACTGCTGCCAGCGCAGCCGGTTGTCGATGGCGCGGTGGCTGACGGCCACGCCTTTGGGCCTGCCGGTTGAGCCTGAGGTGAAAAGAATATAGGCGGTGTCGTCAAGCTCCGTCTCGTGTCCGGGCAGAATAGCGGATGCTGGTGCGGCGTCCGCGGGGAGCGGGTGCTGCGCGGTCGGGGTGAGGGCGGTGAAGGGCAGCTGCGGCAGGTTCATGAACCGTTCTGGGTTTTCCGGGGACAGTTCGGCGGGGGCGAGCAGGCCCAGCCCGGGGCCATTGAGCAGGGCGGAGCATCCGGCGTCGGTGAGCATGTGGCCGACCCGTTCTGCGGGCAGTTCGGGCAGGATCGGCACGTAGATAGCACCCGCATAGAGTGCCGCATAGACCGCAATATACTGCTCGATACCCCGGTTGAATCGTAGACCGACGGCGGTTCCGGGGCTTACCCCGGCGGGCACGAGGGAGGCAGCGAGCGCGCGGGCGCGGGCATCAAGCTGCGCGTAGGTGAGGGTGTGGTTGAATTCGTGTGCGTGCGGGGATTCAGGGGTGAGGGTGTACCGTTCCCCCGGTGCGGCCGCGATGAGGGCGGGTTCGTTGGGGTGTGCGGCTACAGCGTCGGTGAACCGCTGCAGCAGGGGTTTGTATTCGATGTGGTGCCCGGTGCTGTTGAAAGCGTTAATGGTCTCCAGTTCTGTGGGTAGGGCTGTGGTGATCGCCTCAAGCGGCAACTCGTTGGTGGCTGCGGTGGCCCAGTTCTCCAGCCAGGCGCCCATATGCCGTGCGTGTGCCTGCACCTGTTCCATGGTGTACAGGTTAGGGTTGGCGTCTAGCTCCAGGTAGATGGGGTTGCCGCGCCCTGGCATGCCGCGCAGGGTGACGGTCATGTCGGCGACCGGGCCTGCGCTCACATTGTGGATGCGCGCCACGGGTGCGGGGGCACCGGGCAGTTCGTCGGTGCCAGGTGTTGGTACGCCGAGGGTGAGCACCGCATCGAACGGGACAATATTAATCTGCGCCCCAAAGAGGCGGGAGTCGTTGCGTGCTGCGGCCCGTTCCAAGTCTTCTTGACGTGCCAGGGGGTGCTGGGTGTTGCGGGCGAATTGGTCTTTGACGGAGCTCAGTGTCGCCGCGATGGACCCGAGGGAAGGTACCTGCACGGGCAGCACGTTCACGGCGGTGGTTCCGGTGTTTGCACTGGTTTTGCCGAGGGCGCGGGTTGGTTCGGGCAGGGTGGGGCCGAACATGCGGTTCATTTGGGGGATGCCGAACGCGGCCGTATCGTACCCGCCAATACGCCCCAGGTACGCGCCGATGGCTGCGGTTGCGGCGACCGGCCAGGACGCCCCATATTTTTTGGCCGCCGCCAGCATGTTCTGCTGTACCGTGTTCGGGATGGGCAGTGAGGCCCGTAACGCGCGGGGGGCGGGCGCGGCGGTGCGCGCGGCTAGGGAGGTGTCGGGCTGTTCGAGCGCGGTGGCCCCTTCCCCGGCGGTCCAGTATTCGTAGTCGCTGGCGCGGGCGGGTTCAGCGGCGTTATCGGCGGCGATAAGTTCGGCCAGCGAGGCGCGGCTGACGGGTGGAACCGGGTGCCCGCTGCTGAGCGCACGGTAGATACTGGCGATGCGGGAAAGCCCGTTGAATGCCGCGAACCCGTCGGCCACTACGTGGTGGAAGCTGTGGTACACCCACAGCCTGTCGGCGTAGAAGGCGACGCGGGAACGAACGGTAATACCGGCGTCCGGGTTGAGGGGTTCGGCGATGAGGGATGACGCCCAGGCACGCACCATGGCTGGTACCGGATCGCTGTCCGGTTCTTCCTCATGAGGGTTCTCGGGTACGGGCAGCAGCTCAATGTTTTCCAGAAACTCGTGGTTTTCTAGAAATTCGTCGAGACCCAGCACCTGCTGTTCGGCGCGGCCCGCGTGCAGGCGGGTGCGCACCCGGAACCCTTCGTTTTCCTCATAGAGATGCCGCAGGGCTTGCCGCAGCGTGTCAAGGTTGGTGCCGACGGGGCATTCGAGCAGCTCTGCCGTGTTATAACAGGGGTTGGTGGGGTCAATTGCGGCGGCAAGGTAGATGCCACGCGCGTTCACGCTCAACGGTAGCCAGGGCGTCGTATCCGGGGTGCTGGCGGGTGCAGGCTCGGTGGTGCTCATGGCGGACTGGCCTTTCGTGCAGCAGAACTACATGTGGTTTTATATTGCTTGTGGTGTATTAGGCGATGCGGCTGGTAAGGAATTCGACGGTGGGGTTTTTCCACCAGTTCGGTAAATTCCACAGCAATCCCCTCAGCGGCGAGATCATCGAGCAGGGCGAAGGCCCCCATGGAATCAAAACCCGAGCGAGAACAGGTCGGTGGTGGGCTCGGCGAACGCGGTGTTCAGCGAGTCTTCTTCACGAATGTACTTGGCCAGTAGCGGGCGCAGGGTTGCTTCAGCGCTCATGGCGTAACTCCTTAAATAGTGTTTATCTGATGCGTTTCTATACGGTTTTAGGTGCGGCGTCAAGGGTACAAGCCTGCCGCCACCTGGCGGGAGGGGAGGCACAGGGCGCATGATGACCCGCCCCTATGCCAGCAGCCGCTCCTGTGCTCGCGGCGGTGCCCCCGCCCTGGGAACACCAACACGCAACTATTCTGTGAGCATCTCTGCCAGGCGGGCACGCAGCTCACGGCGGGAAATTTTACCCACATTCGTGGTGGGCAGCTCTTTGAGCACCTCCACCCGCTCCGGGATTTTAAAGGCGGCCAGCTTCTTCTGCGTAAAATACTCGTGCATCGTACGGCGCGGGTTCTGCCCCAGCGATGCGCCTTCTTGGGGTACAAGCACCAGGCAGACACGCTCCCCCACCGCCTCATCCGGCAGCCCCAAAGCCACGGCGTCCAGCACATCGGGGTGGGCTAAGGCGAGCTCCTCAATCTCATCCACCGCGATTTTTTTCGCCGTTACGGTTAATCTGGTCTTTTGCGCGGCCCACTACCTCAAGGTACTTCCCGTCCACCAGGCGCACCAGGTCGCCGGTGCGGTAGTAGCCTTCATCAGTAAAACTGTAGGTGTTGGCGTTTTCTTCCCTGTAGTAGCCGCGGATCGTGTACGGCCCGCGGGTCAGCAGGTGCCCAGCCTCACCGGGGGCAACGGGCTGGTCGTTATCATCAACAATCAGAATTTCGTCATCGTCGCTAATGGGCCGCCCCTGGGTATGTAACCGGATGCGCGGACTATCCCCGGCACGGGTGTAGTTCACCAGCCCCTCAGCCATGCCGAAAACCTGCTGCACCTGCACACCAAGCACAGATTCGATCTTGCCCGCTACCGTGGCGGCAAGCTTAGCGCCGCCCACCTGAAGAACGCTCAGCGACGGCAGCTGCACACCACGTTTCTCGGCCGATGCCACCCACGCCTGCGCGAGCGGAGGCACCAAAGCGGTGAACGTAACACCCTCATTCTCAATGAGCGCGAACGCGGTCTGCGGGCTGGGGTCAGCGGCAAACACCATTTTCGCCTGAACACACATCGCCCCCAGAATACCGGGTGAACTCATGGTGAAGTTATGTGCCGCCGGTAGCGCCACCAGCATGGTGGTGTTGCAGGTGAGGTTGCAAATATCCGCCGAACCGCGCACCGAATACAGGTAGGCGGCGTGAGTACGCGGAATCAGCTTCGACACCCCGGTGGTGCCGCCGGAAAGCTGTAAAAACGCCACCTGCTCGCTTGCACGCGGACTATCAGTATTTTGGATAACCGCCGGGACGAACGGCTCGGCGAGCTGCTCGTCGCTAAGCGGCACCAACGGCTCAGCCGCATCAATACCCACGGGCGGGTTCAGCCCTTCAGCCTGCAGCTGTTTGGAAACGTCCTGGTGCAGCGCAGTAAAATCTGTGCCCGGGGTGCGGGACGAATACACGTGCGCGGCCGCATCCGCACGGGCCGCAAAATGCGTCAGCTCACTGGTGCGGTGCTGCGGCAAACAAAATACCGGCAGTGCCCCAGCCCAGAAAATACCCATCAGGTAGATGAGATACTCGGCAGTATTGCCCAGCTGCAGCAGCACACGGTCGCCCGGCTGCACCCCGGCGGCGGCGATACGGGCCGCAGCGGCGCGGCCAGCAGCCTCCAGCTCAGCGTACGAGTAACGAACCTGCTGCGGCTTACCGTCCTGCAGGTGCGCGTGAGACAGCGCCACCAGGGCCGGGAAATGCGGTTTAGCCCGGCACGCATCCAGCAAAAACTCGGGGATGGTCTGATCAATCCAGTACCCGGCCTGGCGGTATCGGGCGGCGAACTCCTCAGGGATCAGCGGGGTTACCCCCAGATCGCTACGTTCTAGAGTCTGCTCGGTCATCTGTGATACGTTCTCCTTGGTCGAGGCTACTTCGCCGTTAAAATACGCTCCAAAGCGGGCACAATCGCCCCGCGCCAGCAGGCATAATCATGCCCGCCGTTGAACATCGTGTAGTTCAGGTGCATGTCCACACCTTTTAGCTCCTGCACCAGCCGCTGATGCGGGGGCACCAGCACCCACTCCTGCTCCCCCACCTCAACCTCAAGATGCAAATGGCGCAGACGGTGCAGCTCATCGGCTGAACGCAGCTGCTCCAGCCGGTCAAAAACCTGCGGCTGCCACAGCGACGCGGACTGCGCGATTGCCGCCCCGAACGCCTCCGGCCTGGAAATAACCGCCAGCAGAGAGGACAACCCGCCCAATGACTGCCCATTAATAATAATGTTCTCGGCAGGGGTGCGAATATTGTGGAATTTGGCCAGGTGCGGCAGCGCCTCATCCACAATATAGTCGGCGATCGGGTGCTCACCGTTTAGTTCCTGCCAGCGGCGCTCACGGCCGCCGGAATGCAGGAAAAACACGTGGAACGACGGGATACGACCGGCACGGTACGCACGGTTAAGAGTGTGCTCCATGCCGTGGTTAAACCACACTTCACCATCGAACAGGATGAACAGGGGGTCCTCCGGGGCCGGGTTGCCGACTTTACCCACCACATACATGTGCCCGTCAGGGGTTTTAAGCCAGCGCGGGGCTGGCAGCGTATCAAGCTCCTGCTGGCTCAGCAGAAACTCGTGTACCGGGGCGTCTTTCAGCTCCACCACGCCCATGCACCGGCCAATGCGGTTACACACGGTTTTAGGGTTGAACGGGTCACCCTCGCCAGCGTCAAGAGCTGCCCGCAGCATGACCTGGTCGCTCTCGCTCAGCCACACCGGGCGTTCCCCCGGTAGTGCAGGCACGAAACTATATGAGGCGCGCCAGTTAGTGGCCATCTGAAAGCTCAGCTGCCACCAATCTGTGCCTTCGATACGTTCCATGAGCGAAAGCGGCAGGTTTTTCTCATCAGTCAGACGGTTCACGAAAATAAGCACCTGCTGCGCCTCAGCGTGCCGGTACAGGAACGTGACGATGCGCTCGCCCTCATTCACGGTACCGTCCGGGTTATGCACCTGCTCAATGAGGGGGGTTCCTTCCCCGACGACTTCCAGGATACGCGCATTGAGCTCGTCCGCGTTGATGGCTTGGTCAATGAGTGTGCTGATGAGAGGGCTGCTGACGCGGGGGGCGGGTGTGGGGCGCGGAGTTTTCGGCGGCACCGGTCGATCCATGATCGACGGCTTCATGGTCTGAACTGTGTCACACGGCGGGTTGTCTAGGTTACCCATGAGGGAGCCTCCTCAGTTACCTTCGCGGGCGGCGGCAATGGCGTCTGCCGCAATCGAGATGTTCTGCTGCTCAGTGGGGATCACGAGAGGGGTGCCCGTGCAAGGGTCATCAATGATAACGGCCTCCAAATCAAAAACCTCCCGGATCAGCCCAGATGTGACAATTTTCTTAGGATTACCTTGCGCAATGATTTGCCCACGCTTCATTAATACCACATGTGTGGCATAACGGAAGGCAAGGTTAAGGTCATGAAGCACCACCGCCACTGTGCGGCCTTGCCTGTGCAGCTTTTTCGTGAGGTTAAGCACCTCAATCTGGTGGGTAATATCAAGGTAGGTGGTCGGCTCGTCCAGCAGGATCAGCGGGGTCTGCTGCGCCAACGTCATAGCGATCCACACGCGCTGCCGCTGCCCACCCGAGAGGGCTTCGATGGGTCGTTCAGACAGTTCCAGCACATTCGCCGCCTCCATCGCCTCAATACAGGCTGCCTCATCTTGAGCAGACCAGGAGCGTAAAAGCGACTGGTGCGGGTAGCGTCCGCGCGCCACCACATCCGCCACGGTAACCCCCGACGGGGCTTCCGGGGTCTGCGGCAGCATCGAGAGGATCCGCGCAATAGCACGCGATTTCAGCCCTGAGAGAGGCTGCCCGTCAAGATGCACCTGCCCACCTTTAAACGGGATAACACGTGAGAGGGTTTTGAGCAGGGTGGATTTGCCGCAGGCATTTGGGCCGAGGATAACAGTCAGTTCCCCCTCAAGCACACTGAAATCAACGCCGTCGAGCACTTTATGCTCGCCGTAGCCCACCACTAAGCCGGATCCCTGCAAGCGGGCGGTGCTGTTCATAGTCTGTGCGCTCACTAGCTCTTTTTCCTCTCAAGATAAATCAAGTACATCAGGTACAGCCCACCAATAGCGCCGGTGACCACACCCACCTGCATACCGCCTGGGATGGCGTACCGCCCAATCAGGTCCGAGCCAAACACCAGCAGCGCCCCCATGAGCGCAGAACTGGTGAACCCCACCCCGGTTGTTTTGGTGAGGGTCTTGGCAATATGCGGGGCGGCCAGCGCCACGAACGCGACCGGGCCGGTGGTGGCGGTCGCCAAAGAAACCAGCAGCACACCAATAAACAGGGCTGCCACACGGTAACGGTTCACGCTCACCCCAAGACCGGCAGCCACATTATCCCCAAACCGGATGGCACCCAGCGGGCGCGTCACAAGCAGCAAAGCTGGCACCACAAGCGCCATTGCGATCATGAGAGCAAAGCTGCGTTCCCACACAATATCGTTAAGAGAACCGGCCAGCCACGAGGCGGCGGTCTGCGCTTGGGTGAGGGAGGCACGCACCACCAGCAAAGAATTGAGGGCAGCCAGGGTGGAGCCCACCCCAATACCCACCAGCACCAGCCGGAAACCGCGCAGCCCCGTATGCCGGGTCATGAGCCACACCAGCAGGGAGGTCGCTAAACCACCGATGACGGCTCCAGCGGCAACTCAACAGGGCCGGAGTTAAAAACAATAATTTGAAGAAGCGCACCCGTGGCGGCACCATTGGTGAAACCGATAATATCGGGCGAGCCGAGAGTATTACCGGAAATCACCTGAAAAATAGCGCCCGATAGACCCAGTGCGGCACCCACCAGCAGCGCCGCAACAATACGCGCAGCCCGCAGGGGGACGAAAATGCGGGACGACCGGGTTCCGCCCCCTAAGAGCGTGTCAATCACCTGGAATGCGCTGTATTCACGATCACCCTGCATGAGTGCCCAAATACTCAGGCAGAGGATCACAGCAACAAGCACAGAGTTCAGAATCACCACACGCCACGGGATTTGCGCGGCGACAGGACCACGCAGGGTTACCACAGCTTTCCCGCCGAGGCTGCGGCTGCGGTTGCGGCGTTTTGTTGGGGCCTGCTGCGAATCAGCGGATTTCACAATATTGATAGTGGGCGGGGTGGCCATTAGAGCGCCTCCACCTTCCGCCGGGTCATGAGGAACAGGAACACCGGTGCACCCGCGAGGGTAGCCACAATCCCCACCTGGGTTTCGTGTTCATGCTGAAGAACGCGGGCAAGCACATCAGTGCCCAAAAGCCACACCGGCCCCAGAAGTGCTGAACCTATATTCACCCAGCGCACGTCGTTTCCGAGCAAGGCGCGCACCACGAACGGCACCGCCAAGCCCACGAACGAGATGGGCCCGATGGCGGCCGTTGCGGCACCAGCGAGAACCGTCACCGCCAGCAGGGTCAGGTTCTGGGTGGTCTGTACACTCACCCCCAGAGAAATGGCAGCGTCCTCGCCCATGCTCAGGGCGTTAATAGCCGGGGCCACGAAAAACGCCAGCAGCACACCGGCGGCGATCACCGGGCCGATTGCGACAGCAATTGCCACCCCACGCCCTTCCAGGGAACCGGCCACCCACAGGCGGAACTCGTTGTAGGCGTCCTGGTTAATGAGAATAAGGCCCTGGGTGAAAGAGCCCAAAGCTGCAGAGATTGCCACACCGGCGAGGGCGAGTTTGACGATGGAGCCGTCTTTACCGCGCCCTAAAACATACACTGCTGCTGCCGCAATAGCAGCACCGATAACAGCGACTACCATATACTGCCAGATGCCCATCACGCCACCGATGAACACCGAAAGAACCACCGCCACAGCAGCACCCGCATTGACACCCATGAGGCCGGGTTCGGCCAGTGGGTTACGGGTGAGAGACTGCATGAGCGAGCCTGCCACCGCTAGCGCCGCGCCGCAGGTGATCCCCACAATAGTGCGGGGAATACGCTGCTCAAAAACGATAATACTGGTCTGGGGTGATGCCGTGCCGTTGAAGGCGTCAAGAACCGCTTGAAGGGAGATAGAGTTGTTGGAACCGAAAAGGAGCGAGGCGATAATGCTCGCCCCCAGCAGAGCCGCGAAGACGATGAGCCAGGTGATCCGTTGAGCGGTTTTAGCACCGTGGCCGCTGAGCGCGGTTGTTGGGACTTCGGCTCGCTGAGTGGTAGTGCTCAACGAGACTCCTTGGGAATAGTATTGGTGTGGCTTGTGATGAGTAAAACCTGCAGCACCCGACAATGGTTCTCACACCGCCCTTTGAGTGGCGTATGCAGAGTACGTTTCGGGCGTTGGTCGCAGGTCTTGTGAGATGAGCGCACGCGCCGCAGGGCTGGTATACCGGGGTGCCGTGCGGCGCGTGCGTGTCTTGAGGGGTTACGCCTTACGGCGTACGATCACGATAATAGCTGCCGCAATAGCTGCTGCGGCCAGTACGATCGTACCAATCCACGGGAACTCAGAACCGTAGGTGACGGTCGTGTTCGTGGTTTCGTTCTTGGCCTGCGCCTTATCGGAGGAGTTCGACTGCTTGTTCACCCCGGAAGCATTCGCCTTGGCGGTAGCCTTCTTCTGGGTGGTACCGTTCGAAGACTTCTGCTTCTTCTCACCGTTGGTGGTGGTACCGTCCTCAGTGTTTGAGGTATCGGCGTCACCTTCGGTTTCGGAGTCGCCGCCATTTTCGGAGTTCAGACGGTCGTACTCTTCTTTGGTGATTTTGTTGCCGTCGGCATCCACGTACTCGGTTTCTCCGCTGTCAGCAGTCCCGCCGCCGTTAGCGGAGGTACCCCCGCCGCTGTCATTGGATGAGCCGCCATCACCGGAAGCCCCACCACCGTTATTGGAGGATCCGCCGCCGCCATTATTATTGGAGGCACCACCGCCACCAGATTTATTGCCGCCGCTGCGGGATCCGCCGTTTGAGCGGGATCCACCGCCGTTGTTATTGGAGGAACCAGAGTCTGAGGATGAACCGCCGGAGTTGCCTCCATCGCTCTTGTTTCCGCCGTCGCTACCGCCGGTGACAGTGAAGATCGGGCTCTTATTACTGTATGGATTGACGCCGTCGCCTCCCTTTGCGCTCTTCTTCGAACCAGCAGCCAAGAAACGCAGGGTGTGCTGACCGTTTTCCAGGTCGCTGGGCAGCACGAACGAACCCGATACGTTGCCGTTACCATCGCTCTTCTGCTGGTGCACCACGCAGGCACCCTGAGGTGCATCGGCGGGGCAGGCATCACCGTCATCGATCTTGACAGACACCATAGTGTTTGCAGGGAATCCCCTGAGGTTAAACGAGATCACGCCGCCAGGCTTTACCGTGGGGCTCACGGTGGAACTGGTTCCGGAGGTGTTGCCGCTGGCGCCGCCGGGGGGCAGTGCATATGCGGTACCTACGCTCAGCCCCAGGCTGAGGGTGGCAGCGGCGCATACGGTAGCGGCCTTACTAAAAGGTGTAGAGAAACGCACGGTAGTCCTCTCGTAACAATACTAAATCTTGGGGGCGCCCCTGTGGCCCTGTGGCAGCGGGGCACCAGAAACGGTGTGTTATAGACACCCTATGAATGGTCAGGAAATCTAGTCGCTGTTCTTTTTCTTGAAAGTCAGCGCCAAGGCAAGCAGCACAATACCGGCCAGGGACATCAGCAGGTTATTGGCGTTATTGGCAAACCACTTGGCGAAACCGGTCAGTTCGGTGCCGTTCACCCGGTGCTCGACCTTAGCCTGGGGGCTGCCGCCCTGCGATGCGGTATCGTTGCCGTTGTTGTCGTTGGCGGCCTTTGCCTGCACCGTCTTCTTGGCGGCGTTCTTCACCGGGCCCGTTGACTTTGACTTCCCGTTCGCTGAAGTTGCTTTGCGGGCAGAGGCTGCCTTTGACTTGGCGTTAACAACCACCACGCTCCGGGTGCCCGAAGTAAACGGTGCTATGGAGGCGGGGCTGGTGCCGATGCTGCTGGAGACATACCCAACCCCTGCGTTTTGGTAAGGTGCCGGGGCGGTGGATACGGATACCGCATTGCCGCTGCTATCCCATGCCTGTCCGTCTTCATCAATCGTTACGTCAGGCTCAGCCGAATCGTAGGAAGACTGGTCAGCGGGTGATACGCTGCCACGGCCCGAGGTACCGCCGTTATCGGCTGCTTCGGCAACGTGCAGCGGGGCCCAGCCAAGAACCTTACCGTTCTCCCCCTGGTTACCGCTCTGGACCACTATGCGGTAGTCTGCGGCGGGCAGCTCCCCACTCATGGTGTAGCTGACGGTGCGGTTCTGATCCAGCTGCACCCACTTAGAAGCCCGAGCCAGCTGCGCTGAATCACCCAGGTAGGGGGTAACCTTCACCCAGGTGCCCGGTTCAGCTTCGGGAACCTTCACGGTCAGCTGCTTGCCGTTGTGTTCAACGCTCACGCCGTGGCGGTCGCCTTCACCCAACTGGCTGGCGGGTACCGATGCAGGGTCGGCCCCGGGCTTGTAGTCGCCAATCACGAACTTGGTATTCACATCACCATCGCCTTCGGGGCCGCCGTAGGTGCCGTGGCGGTCGCCCTTACGGAGGCTGCCAGTGAGCAGGCGCAGAGTGTGTTCACCACTGGTGACCTTCTTGAGTTCTCCCCCGCTCAGACCGGTATTCTCGGCGGTGGGCAGGTCAATATAGGTGTCGATATTACCGGTCTTCGCATCGGGTTCTACGATCGCCCAGATGGTGAGGTTCGAGTTCACCTTAGTGGCATCATTGTGTGAGACGGAGCCGTCATCAATCTTCAAGCCGATCTTTGAGACGCGCTTGTCCTTCGGATTGCACCAGCCGCTACCGGTAATGTGCAGCTTACCGCCGGGCTCCACGTTCGGGTTCTCAATCTTCAGCTTGGGGCTGAAGTCCCCGCCTTCAGGGGAGCACACATCTGTGTTCTCGGGTTCCTTGTACTCTGCGGCAGCCTGACCGTTCACGGGAATGGTCTTGGAGGTTGCCGCGCGCTGGGTGTCGCCCTGGGCGTTACGGCCGCTCTGTGCGGTAATGCTCAGGTAGTCGCCTGTCTTACCGGTTTGCAGCTGCTCGGGAACGTCGATCTCAATATCGAAGGTGCCGTCAGGGTTCAGCGCGTAAAGCCCCTGGGCGGGGTTTGCTGTGTTGGTATCGGGAATCAGCAGAGCCCATGTGGTGGGGTCCGCCTTCTGCCCGTTACCCTGCAGGTACTGATCAATGGCACCATGACCACCGGCGCGCGAGTACTGGGCGGGCTTGCCATCCTTCAGGTAGTTCAGCTTCAGCGCCACGGTGGAGCCGCCCTTGCCCTCGGCGTTCGTCCAGCCGCTGCCTTAATACGTAGTTTTGAGCCCTTACCGGTGGTGTAGGGCTTAACGTACATTACGCCCGCACTACCCTGCCCGGTTGCGGGGGCATCAAGCTTGACCCAGTTGGACGTATCATTCTCATCCGCGGGCTGCTGAGGCTGCACCTGGGCCTGGTCATTGTCCTTGGAAGGCTGCCGCGTCTGGTTATCGCTCTGCGGGGTCTGCGGCCTTGCCTTAGGCTGCTGGGGCTGTTGCTGTTCCGTCGCTGCTGGCTGCTGCGGTGCGGGGGTCTGCTGGGGCTCTGCTTTGGTGTCACCTACTGTCACCTCCAACTCAGCAGAACGCACCACATCAACCTTCTTACCCCCACCATCAACCTTCAAAGACCCCGACAAAAACGTCACAGTATGCTTCGAACCAACACCCCAATCCGAATCCTTCACATTCGAATTATCAGCCGAAGGAAACGGAATCCGAGCCACAAAATTACCCGCATCATCCGCCTCAACAACAGCAACAACACCACGCGAACCATACTCCTTACCACCATACGAAACCTGACCACGAGGCACCACAGCACCCCCATCAAGCTTCACAGCAGCAACAGACCCACCCCCATTCTTATCCTTCCACCCAGAACCAGACACCACAATCTCCTGCCCCACCCGAGCAACCTTCACACCAGATAGCGACGCACCATCATCAGTCGTTACAGTCTGCTGGTCGGTATCGGTGTTATTGGCCTGCTGGGTGGCGGCCTGGGGGCGCTGCTGAGCAGCGGGGGTTACTTCCCCACCGGTGGCATCCGGTGCAGCAAAAGCTGCGGAGGGCGCCACCAAAGCGCTGGCGAGAGCAACAACTGCGCCGTAAGTAACAGCGTAACGAGTGTGCCGAGTCATGCGATTGTTCCGTTTCTTCATGTGGATTAGTGGTTGGTGGCGGCTGGGGACCACCTCATATAGTTATGGTGTGCGATGCTGTTTGTGTCCGAAAGAATACCGGAAGTTGGGTGCTTCAACGGGATCTTTTCTCTCGGGAAGTCTAGCCCAGCAGGTCCTTCTTGACGTCTTCAATAATTCCCTGCATGAGAAGCGGACCACCGGTTGAGGTCCACTTGGAGCCGTCCACGAGTTTTACGTGATTCTCCTTATATGCTTTCAGCTCGGTAAAGCCGGAAGTTTCTTTCGCCTTCTTGAGCGCTTCTTCAGCGCCTTCAAGGCCCGCATTGCCCTGAGCTTCGGGGTTTTCTTGGCTTGCGCCGCCCAATGTGCCCAGGAACATGTAGTCGGCGTCAATATTTGCCAGGTTCTCCAGAGACACCGGGTCGGAGTGTCCCTGCCCCTTACGGTCCTGTGCGGGCGGGCGTTTTAGGCCCAAATCTTCAAGAACCTGCCCAGCAGGCAGCTCCTTGAGGATCAGGGCGGGCCCGTTACCAGCCCAACGCACAATGGAGAAGGTCTTATCCCCGTACTTGGGGGCGAGTTCTTCCCTGGTTTTTGCGGCTAAAGCCTCATAGTTTTTAATGAACTCCTCGCCCTTATCTTTGAGATTCAGGGCATCAGCAACATTACGGAAGTTAAAATGCCAGTCACCGCCGGCATATCCGCAGTACACCACCGGGGCAATTTTTGTCAGAGTACTGTAGGCATCAGAATGCTTATCTACGCCGGTGTAATCGACAAGGATCAGATCCGGCTCCAGCGCATCGATTTTCTCGTAATTTACCTGTGCCACGGTACCAATCAGCGGAACATCTTTCGCTTTCTCTTTGAGGTAGTTCGGCACAGTTGACTGCCCACGCCCCGACACAGTACCTACGGGGTTGATTCCCAGGGCCAGGGCCGCATCCAAAGTAGGCTCAGAGAGAGTAACCACACGCTGAGGTTTAACGGGGATTTTGATCTCTTCCTCATCAACATCCTGTACTTTGCGGGTTTCCCCACTTCCTCCGGAGGTGCTTGAGGAGGTGGATTCACCGCTGCATGCAGCGAGTGTGAAGGCCGCACCAGATGCCAGTGCCAAGCCCATGAAGTTTCGGCGATTAATGATCGATTCGCTAGAAACTTCGTTTTTCTCGAAAGACATAGCTCTCCCTAATTACTACTAAACTCCACCTAACCTTACCGCTATCTTAGCTTTACTTCAAGGAAACGAAAATTACGACTCACCGCAAGAAAGGTGGCTGTAGTTCCCTGTTTTTACAGGGAAGTACAGCCATCTTCACATATTTTTTACGGTTATGATGACACTATGTCCCTAAAAAACATGTGTGATGTTCATATAGTCCGCACATATTTTTAGGTAAAACATTTATTAAGCATCACATTGCCCACAATGGTTACTACCCGCACCCACAGGCACCCCATGTTTTAGCGTATGCGCGGGTTGCCCTCTCACGAAGCGACGCGATCGCCTGCTGCGGGTCCTGCGCCCCGTACACCGAGCTGCCCGCCACAAAACATGTAGCTCCTGCCTCTGCCGCCCGCACAATGCTCTCCTGCGTCACTCCCCCGTCAACCTGCACAACCACCGGAGTCTCAGAACCGGCAACGGCTTCGGCAGCACGGCGGATCTTCGGCAGCGTCACGTCCAGAAACGCCTGCCCGCCAAACCCGGGTTCTACCGTCATCACCAGCAGCATATCCAGCTCAGAGAGCATATCCAGGTAGGGCTCCACGGGGGTAGCAGGGCGCAACGCCATACCTGCTGCAGCGCCCAGCTCCCGCAACGTGCGGGCCAGTTTAATGGGGGCCGTTGCGGCTTCGGCGTGAAAAGTCACCGATTCGCACCCCACCTGCGCATACTGCGGAGCCCACCGGTCAGGGTCCTCAATCATCAAATGCACATCGAACGGCACCGGGGAAACCTCACGCAGACGCTTCACCACAGGAAGCCCCCATGTAAGGTTGGGAACAAAATGGTTATCCATCACATCAATATGTGCCGCGTCCGCGGTTGAAATGTTCTCCAGCTCAGCCTGCAAATTTGCGAAATCGGCCGATAAGATTGAGGGGTTAATATGAATCCCCACTGCGTGAACCTCCTCGTGTGGTGCCCGTCCCTTTGTTATTTTTTACGGAACAACGCCAAAAACATGGCGTCGGTGCCGTGCACATGCGGCCACAGTTGTGCCGTACTTGATGCAGCATCAGTCACGGCTGGCGCACCCCGCTTCACGTGTACCTCAGGCTGGGTTCCGGGGTCTTTCTCCCCCGCCAGCACGCTCCTAGGCGAGCCGTCATTCCCCGATTCGTCACTGCCTGATTCTTGCAGGGCCACCGCCTGCAGGGCGGTGCGCGCATCCAGCAGGTGAACTTTCCCGCTTTCCAGAGCTTCAGCCACAATATTCTGGGTTTCGGCGGCGTGCGGTGAACACGTCACATACGCAATCACACCGCCGGGGCGGGTCACCTCAATCGCCGCATCCAGCAGCTGCCCCTGCGGCGGCAGAAGATCCGCAATATCGCGCGGGGTCTTACGCCAGCGGGCCTCCGGGCGGCGCCGTAACGCGCCCAAACCCGAGCAGGGCGCATCCACCATAACACGGTCAAACAGGGTGTCCGACCCCATGCTCCCCGGTAATTTAGCGGCTTCACGGGCGAGGGTTGCGGTAATGTTCCTGCCGTCGCCAGTGAGTACCGTATACGTTTCTTCGGGGAGCGGGCGCATGGACTGCTCAACAAGCTTCGCGCGGTGCGGCGCTGATTCATTCGCCACCAGGTGAGCCCCCCGCTGGGCACCAAGAGCACCCAGAAGGGCCGCCTTACCGCCGGGACCTGCGCACATGTCAAGCCAGGCGCGGTCACTGCCCTCAATAGGTACGGCGGCCAAGGCACGGGCCACCAGTTGTGACCCCACATCTTGAGCCCGCACGGTGCCTTCTCTCACGCTTTCCAGACGCGCCAAGTCGCCAGCAGAGTACAGGGCTGAGCCCTCAACGAGTTCCCCGGGGACCGCACCGTTTTCCTCTGCCTCACGCAAGTCTCCCACCCCCGGCAGTGCCACCAGGTTCACCACGGGTGAGACGTTATTGGCCTCCAGCAGTGCACGGATCTCTTGAGGGTCACGCCCGTGCGCGGCAAGCGCCTGACGCATAGCACGCACAATCCACGCCGGGTGCGAGGTTGCAAAACCCATCCTTTCAGTCTCGTCCTTCGACTCGGCTTCAATGAGCTCAAACCACTCATCGGCGGTGCGCTCACTCACTCGGCGAAGCACGGCGTTAACGAACCCGGATGGGCCCGAGCCGATCCGCTCACGCGCCAGCGAAACACTCTGATTCAGGGCCGCGTGGGCGGGCACCCGCATCTTAAGCAGTTGGTGTGCGCCCATCCGCAGAATAATGAGGGTGGTGGTGCCGATCTTATGGAGGGGCCGGTCGGCGCAGCGCGCTAAAACAGCGTCATAGGTGCCCTGGTTGCGTAAGGTACCGTAGGTAAGTTCAGTAGCGAGCCCGGCGTCGCGGTGGTCAAGCCGGTGCGCGCGAATAGTTTTGGGAAGTACCAGGTTCGCGTAAGCGTCAGATTCGGCAACGGCACGTAACACCTCGAAAGCTACCAGCCGGGCGGGGTCTGCGGTACGGCTACGCTGTGATGGGGCGCTGGCGGAGAAGCTGCGCTGTGACAGGCTGCGGCGGTTACGCTCATGCCCTTTCCGGTTGCGTTCAGTGGCGCCGCCTCCGCCACGTTTCTGCCCACCACCGGTGGGTTTGGTGCGGGAGGTGCGGCGCTGTTCACTGGTGCGGCCATCAAATCGCCCGCCGCGAGCCGTTCCTTTTGCGGCGGGGCGGCGGGGCGGATGCTGGCCGTCGTTATTATGCTGTTCGCTCATGCCAAAACCACTTTCCCTTCGGCGAGGTCGCTGCCTACCCCGCGCGCCCAGGCGGGCGCATCCATAACCTTTTTCCCGGCGGGCTGCACACGCACCAGCTGCAGCTCCCCCGCCCCGGTGCCAACATACACCTTTTTACCCCGTAACTGTATCTGCCCGGGGGCAAGCTCAGTTTCGTGCGAGCCACGCTGCAAGGCGGCGATTTTGAAGCGGTTGCCCGCAAGTTCGCACCAGGCACCAGGTTCTGGGGTGACGCCCCGGAACGTCGCAAGCACCCGTTCGGCGGGTTCGTTAAAGTCTAGGCGCCCGTCAGCGATACTCATCTTATGGGCGTAGCTTGCCTGACCGGTTTGGGGGATTCCGGTCTGTCCCTCAGCAATGCGCGCGAATGTGCGCAGCAGCAGCTCCCCTCCGGTTTCTGCCAGACGGTTCAGGATGCTCCCTGCCGTGTCTTCATCGCCGACCGGGGTTGAGTCACATTCAAAAACTGGCCCGGTGTCCAGCCCCTCTTCAATGAGGAAAGTGTTCGAATAGATAGTGGTTTCCCCCGCCATCAGGGCACGCTGCACGGGGGCTGCGCCGCGGTATGCGGGCAGCGCCGAGAAATGCAGGTTCACCCACCCGTGGGGCAGCAGCTTAAGTGCTTCTTGAGGCAGTAACGCCCCGTAGGCGACAACGGCGGCGGCATCCGCCCCGAGGGACGCAATAGCGTGGGCGGTCTGCGCAGACCACTGGGAGGCTTTAATTACCGGAATTCCCAGCTGTTCGGCTCGTTGGGCTACGGCAGATGCGCTCAGGATCCGTTTACGCCCCACGGGTGCGTCTTCTCGGGTGAGCACCCCCACCACCTCTACTTCTTCGGAGGCTGCTAAGGCGTTGAGGGGGGCCACTGCTATTTCTGGGGTGCCAGCGTACAAGATTTTCATGGCTCTCCTACTTCCCGAGGCTTCCGGCGGCGCCGAAACTGCCGAATGCACCGCTCACCCTGGTGGCGCGTTCGGCCGTAGTTTTACCGGCGACAGCGGCGTATTTCCCGGCGCGGATAGTGCGCATCACCCGTTTACGGTCATCTCCGGTGAGTTTGTCGATGAATAGGGTGCCGTGAAGGTGGTCTGTTTCATGCTGAAGCATGCGCGCGAACAGTCCTTCCCCTTCAAGTTCTAGGGGGTTACCGTGCCGGTCTACTCCGCGTACGCGCGCCCAATTTTTGCGGGGTGTCTCGGATTTAATGCCTGGTACGGAGAGGCACCCTTCGCCGCCTTCTTGGATTTCCTCACCGGTTTCTAGCACCGGGTTAATAATGTACCCTTCACGGTCATCAATGCCGCCGTAGGTGAAGATTTGCTTGTCTATGCCAACCTGCGGCCCGGCTAAACCCACTCCTTCGACGTCGTACATGGTCTCTAGCATATTGTCGATAAGTGCTGCTAATTCTTTGTCGAATACTGTGATGGGCTGGCATTCGCTCCGTAGCACAGGGTCGCCTACGGTGCGGATACTCAGGATTGTCATGGGTGCCTCCTTTAGGCGGTGTGCCCGCGCACGATGTGTCGCTGTCTGTGGGTGTTAGAACCGGCGGGTTTATATTATGCGGCGTTGTGATGCGGTTGTGCTTTGGGTGCGGGCGGAGGGATAACGGGCATGAGGGCGGCGTCGTCGAATTCGTTGACGTCGCGGTTGTATTCCCACACTCGGCGAAGCGCACAGAATTTCCGCCAGTTTTTTTCGAGGATGCGCGGGTTTGCCTGGTGCGGCACCACCTGGGTTTCGCCAAGGGCCACGCCCATGAGGATGGGGGCGTCTCCGTACTGCCAGGGCTCCCATTCTCCGGTGTCTGGGTCTATAAGGGCTTCTTCGGCTTTGAGCCCGGCAACAAGCTGCATCACGACTTTTGCGTCTAGGGGTTTTACCCTGCCTTTGCGGTCGGTGCCTTTGGTTTTGTAGTCGATAATGCAGGTGCGTCCGGCAATTTCGGCGACGAGGTCGAGGGTCCCAGCGTACCCCACGGTATCGTTCCAGATGGTTATTTCTGCGGCGAGGGGCTTGGGGCGGAAGGCGTCCCACCATTCGTCGAACCGGTCTGCGTAGGCTTGTTCTCCGTTGCGGATGAGGTGTTCGCGGCAGGTTTCAACGTCGTGGGGTTTGCCCATGGCGCGTAAGGCAATGTTTTCGGCGTAGTTGTGTACCCTGTCGCCACGTTCTGCTGCGGCATCCCGGTAGCGTTCAGAGGCGGCTGAGGCGTCTTTAATAATGGCGAATTTGAGGCCTTGGGAGCCTGAGGCCCGGTAGGTACGGTGATCTTCAAGGGCGGCTTTGGCGGCCATGTAACTGTGCCAGCCGCTGAGGTCTGTGGCGTGCTGCCCAATAACGGTGGTAATGGAGGGGACGAGCAGTTCACCTCCGCGGATGCGGGAGTACATGCGGCCGTGGTCGGTCGCAGTTGCCAGTTGTGGCGCTGTCACTGATGGTACCTACTATCCCCCGCCGGTGCGGGCCGAAAGATTTTCTTCGGTTTCAAGTCTACTAGATTGGGCTCAGGCACCCTAGCAGGTGGGGTGCCGTGCGAGTTCTCGGGGGCTGGGTTATGCGTCCTTTTGCGGTCATATTGCTGGTTATGTCCAGAGATTTAGCTAGAAAACAGCGGCTTCAGGTTCTCCGGTGACAACACAAAAACCCTCGGATCTAAAATCTGAGGATTCCGTACTTGTGCGCGATACTGGGTTCGAACCAGCGAGGGGAAGAATTTTCCGAGCGCGCGAGGCACCAATAAATCTTTCCCTCGCCGAGGGCGTCAGCCCGAGGAGGTCACTGGTTCGCCCCCCGGGTACACAAAAAATCCCCGGACCTAGCATCCGAGGATTCCTAATCATTTGTGCGCGATACTGGGTTCGAACCAGCGAGGGGAAGAATTTTCCGAGCGCGCGAGGCACCAATAAATCTTTCCCTCGCCGAGGGCGCCAGCCCGAGGAGGTCACTGGTTCGTTCCTGGGGACACAAAAAAATCCCCGGACTTACCATCCGAGGATTCCTAATCATTTGTGCGCGATACTGGGTTCGAACCAGTGACCTCTTCGGTGTGAACGAAGCGCGCTACCACTGCGCCAATCGCGCTCACAGGTAAATACTCTACCGCCGCCGAGGGTCTTCGTCAAATTTGTTGGGCGGGTTTTGGGGTTAGTTTCCTTTCCCGGCAGGTGGGGTTGAGCATTTATCTTTCAGCGGGGGCTGCCGGAGGGGAATACAGGGTTTGCATCAGCATTGTGGTGGCTTGCGGATATGCCGCGGCAATAGAAAATCCCCGGTTCTTTGGAACCGAGGATTCTTTGTTTCTAGCGTGACCCCAACCGGATTTGAACCGGTGTTGCCGCCGTGAGAGGGCGGAGTACTAGGCCGCTATACGATGGGGCCCAAACACCCGAAGTAGTGGGTGTTCGCTGGGGTACCAGGACTCGAACCTAGAATGACGGTACCAGAAACCGTTGTGTTGCCAATTACACCATACCCCATTACTCTATTGAGTTATTGTTGCTTGTCTGTAATGCTGTATCACCGCAACGGATAATAACTATACCGAGTTATTTTCGGGCGTGCAACTTCGCATTAGTAGACGTGCATCACAGCCGCTCACGGTACCTTACCCCTGCCGTTTCAAGGCCAAGTTCTCCTCTTCTGCACGCCGGTTCCACGCAACGGCGGGGTGGGCGCTCCCATTAATTCCGGGTTTGCGTCCACCCCGCCCGTGAGAGGGTAGAACGGTGTGAAGTTACCGTTTCACCTGTTTACGCCTCTTAATGTGCGGGCACAGTCTGCACGTGATCGAACTTCTTCATGTAGCGTGCAATGAATGCGGCCATAGCATCACGGTCGATAGCCTGTCCGGGACGGAAGGTGCCGTCGGGCCAGCCGGTGGTGATGCCCTGTTCCTCAAGCCACGCAATTTCCTTGGCAAAGGGGTTATCCTGCACGTCGCTGAACTTGGCCGGGTTGGCGTTCGTGTACTCGGGCGATCCAGCAGCGCGGTAGAAGAAGGCAGCCATGGCGTCACGGTTCACGGTCTCGTTGGGGCGGAAAGTGCCGTCGCTCCAGCCGGTGGTAATGCCGGTGGACTGCAACCAGGCGATCTCCTTGTAGAAGGGATCGGTGGTCTTTACGTCCTTGAAGGGAGACTCTGCCGGTGCTTCGTAGCGGGGCGAGCCTGCCAGACGGTAGAGGTAAGCAGCCATTGCACCGCGCTCAATCTTATCGCCGGGACGGTAGGTGCCGTCGGACCAGCCGGTGGTGATCCCCTTCTCGGCGATGAAGTTAATCTCTGCCTTGAATGGGTTGGAGTCGATGTCTTTGAAGTTTACCTTAGCCAGGGACTTGTCCGGGTCGGTGGGGGTGACCGGCGGGTAGCCTTCGAACTTTGCCTGGCGGGGGGTGATCTTTGCAACCTCAGCCTTGGCGTCTGCTGCGTTATCGGCCTTCGGGGCATCTGCTGCGGGGGCGGCAGCCGCTTCGCCTACTGTCACCTCCAACTCAGCAGAACGCACCACATCAACCTTCTTACCCCCACCATCAACCTTCAAAGACCCCGACAAAAACGTCACAGTATGCTTCGAACCAACACCCCAATCCGAATCCCTTCACATTCGAATTATCAGCCGAGGGAAACGGAATCCGAGCCACAAAATTACCCGCATCATCCGCCTCAACAACAGCAACAACACCACGCGAACCATACTCCTTACCACCATAAGAAACCTGACCACGAGGCACCACAGCACCCCCATCAAGCTTCACAGCAGCAACAGACCCACCCCCATTCTTATCCTTCCACCCAGAACCAGACACCACAATCTCCTGCCCCACCCGAGCAACCTTCACACCAGATAGCGACGCACCATCATCAGCCGTCACAGTCTGAGTCTCAGGAGCAGGGGTAGGTTTGGGGTCGGGCTTGGGTGCTTCGCCTTCGGTGGTGCTGACCTTCACCTTGGTGATGGAGTCAACGGACTGGGTGGAGTTAGTGTAGTCGCCGGTTGCACGGTCTACGGCGTAGGGTACGGTTGCCTCAGCTACGTAGCCGTCCTTATTAGCGACGTAAACTTCGCCCTCGGCACCGATGGTGATGTCGTTAGCACCCTTGGCGCCGGCCTGAACCTCACCAATAATCTGGGAGGAGCGGGTGTCGATCACACCAACCTTGCCGGTCTTAAAGTCGGTAACGTATACGAGGTCGCGCTCGTCATCGTTGACCATGGCCAGGGCCTGCTCACCGAAGGGGATGCTCTTCTTGTACTCGCCGGTGTTCAGGTCGTACACGGTCACACCGGAGTTGGCGCCATCCAGTCCCCTGGGACGAGACGTACAGTTCGTTAGTGCTGTGGTCTACTACAGAGTCGGAGGGGCGCACTTCTTTGCCTGCAACATCGGCGTGCACCTTGTATTCTTTCTCGACACTGAAGCTCTTGAGGTCAATGATCTTCACGGTGTCAGAGGAGCGAACCGGCACGTACATCTTGTCGCCATCAATGTTCATGTTCATCGGCGAGACACGACCGGAAGCATCGGGGTCGATGCGCAGCTTTTTGACCTCGTGGGTTTTCAGATCGATGGATGAGATGTAGTAGCGGCCGGTCACATATGCCTTACCGGTCGCGTGGTCAATCTTCACATCGCGGGGGTGCTCAATTTCAGCTTCGGTGCCCTCATAACCGGGGGTGTAGTTGGTCCACAGCAGTTTGAGGGTGTTCTGGTCGTACACTGAGACGGAGTCGTTGCGGGTATTGGTTACCCACACGGTATTGTTTACGTCATCTACGGTGATACCGAATGCTGCAAGAGAGCTGTAACCTGCCTCGTAACCGGTGCCGCTACGGGTAACGGGCAGCCCTGCTACTGCCTCAACTTTCATGCTGGTTGCGTCAAGACGGGCCAGGGTTGAGGCACCCATGGTACGGTCTGAGCCTGCTACGAAGACTTTGTTGTTGTTCTTGGAGTGAGCGATCTGGTACTGACCTGCGATACCCTGAATCTGCTTTGCCAGAGTCTTTTCAGTATCGACTTTCTGCGCCGAGTTCTCGGCTGCGAATGAGGCGGGCATCGTAAAGGATGCGCCGATCATAGAGAGCGACAGTGCGCCAATGGTGATTCCCTTGAGAGTCTTTCCCTGCGTTAGGTTAAAGAGAGGAGCCATGTATATTCCTTTGTATGTGCGACGGGGTGAAAGCCCGCCGGTTCTGACTTAGGATAGATAACCCTAAGATGATACAGAGTCAATAATTACCTTTTCAGGGGCAAAAAGCAAGAGACCAGGGTGGCTCAGAACGATATTTTACAGACATCCTGTCTGCATATTGTTATATTTTTTCACTCCCCTGTTTTTATTCTCATTCAGTGCTCCCGGACTCCTAAGATTTTCCTGGGTTCTAGCAACCTGCTGGGCGGGGATCCTCGACAGATATCTATTTTTATAATTCTGTAGCATTTTAAAAAACTTTAATGACATACTGTCACTATGCTCTGGCCTCGTGCCCCTATGGCGGTACGTTGCTGCCGTGGGCAATAATGGTGAATACGTGGTCCGTATGATATGAGCTTCTGTCCACATCGCCGCAGGTTATTGAGGGTGTAGTGAGCGGGCTTTGTGTGCGCACCATGTGCACCCTTTCTTTCTCGCAGCGAGGGCGTCAGCCCGAGGAGGTCACTGGTTCGCCCCCCGGGTACACAAAAAATCCCCGGACTCTACCATCCGAGGATTCCATCACTTGTGCGCGATACTGGGTTCGAACCAGCGAGGGGAAGAATTTTCCGAGCGCGCGAGGCACCAATAAATCTTTCCCTCGCCGAGGGCGTCAGCCCGAGGAGGTCACTGGTTCGTCCCTGGGTACACAAAAAATCCCCGGACCTAACATCCGAGGATTCCTAATCATTTGTGCGCGATACTGGGATCGAACCAGTGACCTCTTCCGTGTCAGGGAAGCGCGCTACCGCTGCGCCAATCGCGCTCAACATTATGATGTTGTGCGAGGTGAGGACGGGATTCGAACCCGCGTACACGGCTTTGCAGGCCGCTGCCTAACCACTCGACCACCTCACCGTATATCTCTCTGTGAGAGATGGGGTTCCGAACTCTAGGAGTCCTACGAGCGGTTGACGAGACTTGAACTCGCGACATCCACCTTGGCAAGGTGGTGCTCTACCAACTGAGCTACAACCGCGTATCAGCTACCTTTTGAGGTTTTCGCACGAGGTTTGACCCCCGGTCGTTCTGACAGATAAAAACTATACGCGGTTTTTGGGTTCTTGCCAAATCATTGGCTGTTATCCGCGCGTTCCTTGATTTTGCGGGCTAGAACCAGTTTTTCGGGCGGATGTAACACCGAATACATCAAGAATTTTGGGAGTGTACCCGCTCACATTTCACCGGTTTATGTGCTGGAAACACCCGAAAATACCCCTCAGGTACCCGCCCTATTGCGGGCGGACGCTGAGGGGCGTATCAGGGAGGGCGGGCACGGGCTTATTGTTCGGTTTCGCCAAGCAGACCTTCACGGGCGAGTGCCGTTAGACGGGAGACGGCACGGAAGTATTTCTTCTGGTACCCGCCAGCGAGCATTTCGGGGGTGAACACCTGGTCGAAGGGCACACCGGATGAGACGATCGGCAGGTCTTTGTCGTAGAGGCGGTCGGCGAGCACCACGAAACGTAAGGCCACCGCTTGTTCGGTAATGGGCTGCACGTTGCGCCAGGCTATGCCTTCTAAACCATCAATGAGTTGGCGGTAGCGGAGAGGGTGCACTTTCGCCAGGTGCGCTACGAGGTCGGTGAAGTTATCAACGGCGACGGGTTTGCTGCCGAAGACTTCCTCCGTTTTCGCGTCAAGTTCCGCGTCGGTGACGGGCTCGGGGGCGGCGGGGAGCCCGCGGTGGCGGAAGTCTTCACCGTCCACACGGTGTACCTCAAACTGCTGTGAGAGCACCTGGATTTCGCGTTTGAAGTCTTCGGCGGCGAAGCGTCCTTCACCGAGGGCACCGGGGAGGGTGTTGGAGGTTGCGACGAGTTTAACGCCCGCATCGGCGAGTTCGCGCATCAGGCGGGACATGAGCACGGTGTCACCGGGGTCGTCAAGCTCAAATTCGTCAATGCACACCAGCTTGTAGCTGCTGAGTGCCTCCACGGTTTTGCGGAAGGTGAGGGCACCAACCAGGTTGGTGTATTCGACGAAGGTGCCGAAAGGCTTTGGGGCCGTCAACGTAGTGCCACAGGGAGGCTAGAAGGTGGGTTTTACCAACACCGAACCCGCCGTCGAGATAGAGTCCGGCTTTGGTGGTGTCTTTTTTCTTACCTCCGAAGAGTTTGCCGAAGAACCCGCCGGTTCCTCCCCCTTTATTGATTTTGTCGCCGAAGGTTTTGAGTTTTTGTACTGCTTCGGCTTGGGAGGGCTGGTTGGGGTCAGGAATGTAGCTGTCGAATGACACTTCACCGAACCGTTCGGAGGGGCGGAAACCCGCGAGTAGCTCGTCGGCAGAGACGTGGGGGGGTACGGTCGGTAAGGTGTTCGTAGGTGACGGGCACGATATAACTTTCTGAGTGACATCTATGTTACTTGTCTTAAGTTTAGTACGGATGCGCGGGGCCTGCGGCTGCCCGGTGCTCAGAGCTCTTTCCCCTCTGGGTGCAGCGGCGGGAAAACCGCGGTAAAACCCGGGACTATGCGTTGTACGTGGTTTTAGTCATGTGCGATCTAAAACCTTGAAAACACAGTCCCGGGCTTAGTTTTAGGGGTGAGCCTGCCTAAGGTTTCGGGGTGTAGATTTATGAGAAGGTGAGCGAGTACAGCTGCACTCCCGGCGAGACTTTGAGTTCAATAATTCCGCTGCTTTGCTCATCGCCGCGCACAATGTGGTGAGCATTAGGAGCACCGTCAACGTGGATCTTTTCCGTTGTGCCGTTGCGCCGCACCTCAATGGTGCCGCTGCCACCGGCAACAACCTGTACTCCGTGGGCACGATAGTTAATCCGCAAAGTGCCGTCGCTTCCTTGAGGCTCAATACGTTCGGGGGTTATGGCCCACGTACCGTTGAGGTCGAAGTGATCAATGTCTAGACGATCTGCCGGTTTGAAGGTTTGGGTTCCGCTGGAGTAGTTTCCATGTCCTGCGAAGTACATTGCACGTTTAGCCCCCAGGTATGTTTCTGGGGTTCGGGCATCGTGCGTGTTCTGTGTTTGTTCTTGCGCATCGTCCTTGTGAATGGGGTCTGGAAGCTGCACTTGTGGGTTTGCGGCTTTGAGAAGTTCGCGCACCTGCGCCTCAGTCACCTTGTGCCCGCCTTCGCCGTAGTGAACAGCCCGAAGTTTGCCTTCGCTATCGATGAGGTAGTGCGCGGGCCAGTAGCGGTTGCTGTAAGCACGCCAAATGGCATAGTCGTTGTCTTGAACTACCGGGTATTTAATACCTAGGGTTCTCAATGCCCGCCTGGACATTCTTAGCTTCGTGCTCGAACGCATATTCCGGTGTGTGTACTCCCACTATTTCCAGACCATAATCGCGGTATTTGGCGTAGAGTTCGTTCAGGTGCGGTGCTGTCCTCTGGCAGTTAATGCACGAGTAGGCCCAGAAATCAACGAGTGTGACTTTTCCACGCAGGTTGGTGAGAGTTGGCTGATTCTTGGTGTTAAAGTTACCCGTGCCGCCCGTTAGTTCCGGGGCAGAGCCACAGTCCTGCAATTTTTCTTCGTCGGGTCGGCATGTGCTGATCGCCCCACCGGCGGAGGAGGAAATAATATTGTTCTGCGTACCTTGACTAATGGCCTGCTCAATCCCTTCCGTATAGTTCGGGATTGCGCGCTGCAGCTGAGCGGGAACGTTAAATATCAGCCCGATCGACAGGGCGATTAAGAGTATGCCCGAAGCGGTGCGTACTCCGCGCTGGTGGGTGCGGAACGTCTTAACCCGTTCGGCGATGCTTCGCCCCGCAAGAGCAAAGATCAGCAGCGGGATGGCTGTTCCAAGAGCAAAAGATAGGGTGAGTGCTACGGTTTCGACGCCAATATTTCCGGTTGCGCCGGCAAGGGTAATAGCTGCAAGAACCGGGCCCGCGCAGGGCACATAGACGAGGCCGAGAGCAAGCCCCATGAGGAAACCGCCGCGTGTGGTGCTGCGTTTCGCTCCGAGTTGTGAGAATTTCGCGAAGGGTTTTTCGAGCAGGCGCTCCAGCGGGGGTATAAACATACTCAACCCAACAATAATGAGGAAGGTTATTCCTAGAATCCTCAGCGTGTCCTGCGGCAGGTGCAGGGCAGCAAGAATAACCGAACCGAGCAGGGTAAAGAGGCTGAAACTCAGAACAAGCCCGCCCACAACCTGGTAGGGGCGCCAGCGTGATGCGGTGCGCTGTGTGGGTGCTGAAGTTGTGTTTGTCAGGGCCGCGCTTCTGCGTGAGAACAGGGCTTGCACATTGTTCGCGGAGTCTTTTACCGTGTCTGTTTGCCCATTGTCAACGGATGCGGTGCGCGCCGAATCGGCACCGCCGGTGACAAGAATAACGGGCAGGATAGGCAGGATGCAGGGTGAGATTCCGGTAATAAGACCACCGAGTATGCCAAGGATGATGAGTGATAACAGCATAGTTATTTTCCTCTTGGATTGCTCATACGGGGCGATGCTGCCCCGCGTGTTGTCATGGTTATATTCGGAACAGACTGCGGTTTCGGTTTGGTTGGAATTATTTTTATGGCGGCCCCTGCACACTTGGCGGCGTTTTCATGTGCTCTCTTACTGCGCAATACTACAGCCCATGAAATTTCTCTGGGGTTGTTCACGAATGGCTGCACACGCATCGTTTAAAAAATTTTTGAGGTTTTGCAATCCGAACGGGCTGCATGCTCCGAATACATTGTGAGTCCGGTTCAGGATTCTGAATATTTCGCAATGGCATGGGTGCACCTGTGGGCTGCCCGTGCCGGTATAAGATTTGGAGTTATGTATGTCCGCTATTCTTCGCACTGTGTCTTTCGCTGCTGCTTCTGTGGCTCTAGTTGCTGGTGTTTCTGCATGTTCTTCTAACGCCTCCAATCAGAACTCATCGCCGAGCGCATCGTCGAGTTCTTCTGCATCGTCCGCCCCCTCTTCTTCTGCCATGATGAGTTCAGACGCGATGATGTCTCCCTCAGCTATGCCGAGCCAGTCCGCCATGTCTGGGGACAAGATGGATGGCGACCACGGCAAGATGGGCGGCGATAAAATGCAGGGAGATCATGACGAGAAGAAACATGATGATCATAAGATGGACGGTGATAAGGACGGCAAAATGGAGAGCAAAGACGCCATGATGTCTCCTTCGGCCTCGGCCATGTCGAAATAGTATTTTGCCGGTATGCTGCTTTACACCCTGGAATATTTTCTGGGGTGTAAAACATACCTAAGCTTTATTTTCTATAGATAGAATAATCAAATGTCACTATTGAGGGTGATATGATATGGTTATGACTTTTTTGGATCGTCGGGTGACTTCGGCGTATCAAGAAGCTCAGAAAACCGCCCAAATCCCTCAGGAATATCAGCGCTTAGCTGCATTGATGGAGTGCGCTGCCGCAGGGAACGAGCATTGTTTTGAAGCTCTATACGATGCACTTGTGCCGCGTCTGTACGCGCTTATTAACCGCATTCTTCATAACCGAACGCATGCGGAAGAAGTCACCCAAGAAGTTTTTCTCGAAATATGGCAAAAAGCGCCTTTATACCGTGCAGAACGCGGTGCTGTATTGTCGTGGGCTGCAACTATTGCTCACCGCCGTGCGGTTGACCGGGTACGCTCCGTTGCGGCCTCCGCAGAACGTGATTTCACACGCGGTCTTGAGGAGTATCGGGAATCGTATCATCACGTTGATGACGCACTAGCTGCTTTTATGGATACCGAGGAGGTTCATCATGCCCTATCGGGTATTCCACGTGAACAAGCTCAGCTGCTCACCATGGCATATTTCGGCGGTAAATCGCAGCGTGAGATCTCCGATGAAACGGGTATTCCTCTAGGAACTGTCAAAACCCGTATGCGCGCCGGCATGCAGAAACTACGTGAACGATTGGAGGGCACCCGTGAACGCTAAAGACTATCCCGAAGATTTTCCCGATAAACTCGACTATGCTCTCCACACGCTTTCACCAACACAACGCGCAGCATTTGAATCGTGGGCTTCCAAACAGGAGCGCGAAGACGCTGAGGCTGATGCTGCGGCTCTCTCCGAGGTTTTCGGCACTTCGCTCACCCCGCTTGAGCCGTCCGTTGAGCTTAAAGCCCGTGTGATGGCGCAGGTTGCGCATACCGAGCAAATCCAGCCAGCCCACGAGCTAGGCACAGATGATGAGCTTACCGAGCATACGAACGATTCTGCCGAAAACCAAAGTTCCTCTGCCTCAGATCCTGCGGACGACACTGAAACTACCGCAGGCCCAGAGGATTCCGCCTATGCACGGGCTAAACGGCGGTGGTTCGGGGCTCAGGGGGCACTCTCTCCGTCTCGCCTGACGGCTGCGGCGAGTATTATTATTGCCGCTAGCCTGGGTGCGTGGGGCTTCGCACAGCATCAGCAATTGGAGCGTACCTCTCAGGAGCTTCAAGCCGCGAGGGCGTCTTCTTCGGCAGCTGCGCACCCCGGCGACCAGTCGATCGTCGAGCAAATCAGTACGGCGCCTGACCTTTCAATGGCTCAGGGGAAAGTCAACGGCATGCCGGTATCGGTCATGTACTCCCCATCCCACAATATGGCGGGTGTTTCAACAACAAATCTGCCTGCACTGCCTGAAGGGAAGGTCTATAAACTCTGGCTGTACGATGCTCAAGGCACTATTGTGGGGTCGGGAACCCTCAATTCCGCTGGCCGTGGTGCCGGGGTCACAACCATGACAGAGCATGACCTGAGTAGGGTCACCGACTTTGGTATATCGATTGAAGATGAATCGGCTCATTCCCTAGTCAGAAACCCGCCATGCTGGAAAAATGTTGTGTAGGAGAACGCTTGCAGACACCCCAGCCCTATGCAGGTGGAGGTAATACGTGCCTTAGAGGTCGGCCCTCTCGTTTTTCGTAGAATAGTCCCTATGGCTAAGAAGAATAAAGGCGGCAAGAAAGGCGCATCCACCGCTGCAGTTGCGCTCTTGAAGGAAACTGAAACTCCTTTTGAGATCCGCGAGTACGAGCATGCGGAGGGAGAAACTTCCTTTGGGTTGGAGGCCGCACAGAAACTTGGTGCTGACCCCGAGCAGGTGTTTTAAAACGCTTCTGATTGTGCACGACAAAGATTTCGCGGTAGCAGTGGTTCCGGTGAGCGGGCAGCTGAATCTGAAAGCGGCGGCGCACGCCCTTGGCTGGAAGAGCGCCTCCATGTGCGACCCGAAGGTTGCCGAGCGCCGCACCGGGTATGTGGTGGGCGGTATTTCGCCGTTAGGGCAGAAAACTCCTTCCCCCACACTCTTGGATGCCAGCGCCGAACAGTATGGGACCATTATGGTCTCTGGCGGTAAACGCGGGCTGGATATTGAGCTCTCCCCCGCCGACCTGCTTAAACTCACCGGCGGCAGCTATGCGCCTCTTCGCGCCTGAGCCGCCGTGCCTTGAGCTGCGGGTCCCCGCTGCGGAGGACGCCACCGAATGGTATGCGCTGTTCAGGGATACGCGCGTCATGGAGTATTTGGGGCGGCCTGCAGATTCACTCGCCCACTATGAGGATATGGTGGTGCGGGCTCGCGCCGACTACGAGCGGGAAGGGTTCTGCCTTTACACGGTGCTGGCTGATGGTGAGGTGGCGGGTTTCACCGGGGCGCACCGGTGGGTGAACGATTGGGGCCCGACCGGGCAGATTGAGCTGGCCTGGCGGCTTGGGTGCGCTTTCTGGGGTGAGGGCATCGCCACCCGTGCCGCCCAGCAGGTGATGGGTGAGCTTGCCGATGCTGGGCATCAGCAAGTATGTGCCGTTATTCACACCCACAACCGGGCATCAGCGGCAGTGGCCCAACGTTTAGGGATGCACCAGCGCAGCAGCTATGAGGCACAGGTGAACGGTCTGACCCTGCCCGTCACCGAATGGGTCACGAACCTGTACCGCCCGGGAACAAAACCTGAGCCAGTATCGTTATAACGACGACAGCTCATAAGAGAAGATTTGAAGGAGCAGCAGTGGGAAACTCACTACCGGGCACCGGGAAGATTGAGAAAAACTGGCGTGAAATCCTCACCCCCGAGGAGTATGCGGTGCTGCGTGAAGGCGGCACCGAACGAGCCTTCACCGGTGAATACTGGGACACGAAAACCGAGGGTGTCTATTCGTGCCGAGCCTGCGGCACCGAGCTTTTCCGCTCTGCTGAGAAGTTTGAGTCGCACTGCGGCTGGCCCTCTTTCTTCGCCCCGCTTGCAGAAGAACGTGTGCGGTATCTGGAAGATACTACGTTCGGGATGCGCCGGGTAGAGGTGCGTTGTGCCGCCTGCGATTCACATCTGGGCCACGTGTTTGAAGGTGAAGGGTACGGCACCCCCACCGACCTGCGGTACTGCATTAACTCGGTGTGCCTGAGCCTTGAACCCGCCGCCGGCACCACCCCATAGGTTATGCAGTACAACACACTCACCGCTGCCGTCAGGGGCAGCACCCGGTGGGTAGAATAAAGTGAACGCCCGTTTCGGTGCGGCCGCCACCCCTTGTGGGCATACCGCACACCCCAGCAAAGGATGCCGCATCACATGAGCCCCAGTTCTACAGAGCCGTCTCACTCCCCCGTCTCAGACGATACGCTCGGGGAGCTACGGGGGTTCGTGGTGCCTGAGGTGGTTCCCCTTGACTCTCCTTCCGTGCCTATCCCGCCCGTTATTGACACCGAAAGGGCATTACACCGAGCAGCTGACGAGTTGGCGGGCGCATCTGGGCCGGTCGCAGTTGATACGGAACGTGCGCAGGGCATCCGCTACGGCAGACGCGCATTTTTGGTGCAGCTCAAACGCGACAATAAGATCTACCTCATTGACCCGGAGGCATTCAAGGATTTACGCATCATTAACGATGCGCTCACCGATGCGGAATGGGTGATTCACGCCGCGATCCAGGATTTCCCCAGCCTAGACATGCTGGGGATGCGCCCTAAACACCTGTTCGACACTGAGCTGGGTGCGCGCCTTGCGGGTATGGAGCGTGTGAACCTAGGTGCCGTAGTCGAGGAGCTGCTGGGGTACCGGCTGGCGAAAAAACACTCAAAGGAAGACTGGTCTACCCGGCCTCTACCGAAAAACTGGCTGAACTACGCCAGTCTGGATGTGGATGTGCTCATTGACCTGCGGGACGCCGTGGAGGAACTCTTAGATTCGCAGGGTAAGCTCGGTATTGCTCGGGAAGAGTTCGCGCACCTGTGCCTCATGCCCGCGTTCGATGAGCAGCAGTACCGTGCCGAGAGGTGGCGCAAGACGAAGGGCCGCAACGAGCTGCGTTCGGTGCGGCAGCTCACGGCGCTGCGGAACCTGTGGTTCGAGCGGGATAAGCTGGCGCAGAAGAAAGACATTGATTCCAAACGGCTGCTGAGTGATGCGGCGCTGGTGGCGGCAGCAAAAACCATGCCGCACACGGTGCCGGGCATCCTGGAAATCCCGGGGTTTCAGACGCGCCTGCTGAAACGGGAAGCCCCGCGGTGGGTGCGTGCCATCACCGATGCTGCCCGCGATCATGACCCGGTGCCCTACTCCACCCCCTCAAGCGCCCCTCCCCCGTTAAAAGCGTGGGAGACGAAACGCCCCGAATCTTTAGCAATATTCACTGAGGTGCGTGAGGTCATTAACGCACTGTCGGAGCGGCTGGGACATCCCGGCGCAGAACATTATTAACACCGAGTACGCGCGGCGCCTATGCTGGGAACCCCCTGAGCCGTACTCTCAGGATGCGCTGGCTGCTGCGCTCTACGAGTGCGGTGCACGCCGATGGCAGGTGCAGCTCTTAGCACCCCAAATGCACCAGATTTTCGTGGCACACCTGGAGAAGTAACCGCAGTGGAACCCAAATTATGGGACGCACCCGTTTTGGGGATATGGTGGTGCTAAGGGCGATTACCCCATTGACCCGCGCCCGCGCATACACACTCGAAGGAAATAACGTGACCATGAGCGAAACCACAGAATCGTGCGGCTGCTCGCACACCACCCAGCAGACCGCCGGAACCGCCCCGAACGAAGGCACCATCTCCCGCCGGAACGCGCTTATTGCGGGGGTAGCCGCAGGCACCGGTGCAGTGGCACTAAGCGCATGCGGTGAAGGAGGCTCCTCCCGGGGCTCAGGAAACAGCAGTAGCGGTGCGGGCGGACAAGGCCCGAGCGAACCCACAGATATGGGGGCCGCCGCCGATGTGCCCGCCGGTAAGGCAGCGAAACTAACCGCCGGTAAAGTCACAGCTATTGTGTCCCAGCCGCAAGAAGGCACATTTAAAGCGTTCAGCTCAACGTGCACACACCAGGGCTGCCAGGTGAACGTGCAGGGCGGGGCGAAAATCGTGTGCCCCTGCCACAATTCACAGTTTTCCCTCTCCGACGGGGCAGCCCAAGGCGGGCCCGCCGAAAAACCACTGGAATCATACAAGGTAGAGGTAAAAAACGGGCGCATCTGGGTGGGATGAGCCCAGCCGGGTACAGTTTCAAGACCTATGCTGCGCCGTCATTCCGCTGTAACTATGCTCTGGATGACTCCGCAAGCAACCAAGCACAGCTCTGAAAGGCGCAGCGTGCTTACACCCTGTTTCAACTGCTTCTGCCGTTAGTGGGTGTGCCGCGGCTTCTGGCCTTCTTCACGAGCGAACGGCACCTTATCACCAGCCAGTTGGGCGAGCACATCGGCTGCGATGGTTTCGGCGCTCAGGCCGGTCTCCTCAAGGATTTCTTCGCGGGAGGCGTGCGGGATGAACTCTGCCGGCAGCCCCAGCTCGCTCAGGGCCGTATCCACCCCAGCGGCGCGCATTTCTTGGCGGATGCGGGCACCTACCCCGCCGGAACGTACCCCGTCCTCAATGGTGACCACGATGCGGTGGTCTCGGGTCAGCTCCACCACGGAGGCCGGTACGGGCATCACCCAGCGCGGATCCACCACGGTAGAATGCACCCGGTGCGTCTCAAGAATCTGGGATACTTCAAGGGCCACGCGCACCATGGCGCCCACTGCCACGAACAGCACGTCACGCTGACCGGTCTGCGGGTGTGCCGCACCGGTGCGCACCAGCACGTCCACGCCGTCTTCGCGGCGTTCCAGGGCGGGGATGTCCTCCCCCACGGAGCCTTTGGGGTAGCGGATCACGGTGGGGGCGTCGTCAATGGCGACCGCCTCACGCAGGGCCTCGCGCAGGGTCGCGGCGTCACGCGGTGCCGCCATGTACAGCCCGGGGATGAACTGCAGGAGCGCCAGGTCCCACATGCCGTGGTGGCTTGCCCCGTCCGGGCCGGTAATACCCGAGCGGTCAAGCACCAGAGTCACCCCGGCCTTGTGCAGGGCAACGTCCATGAGCAGCTGGTCGAAACCGCGGTTCAGGAACGTCGCGTAAAGCGCCACCACCGGGTGCATCCCCCCCGTAGGCGAGCCCTGCGCTCATGGCCACCGCGTGCTGCTCGGCAATGCCCACATCGATCACGCGCTCGGGGTGCGCCTGGGCGAACTCGCGCAGCCCCACGGGGATGAGCATCGCCCCGGTAATACCCACAATGTCTTCACGCTCATCGGCGATCTGTTTAATTTCGCGCCCGAAGACGCTGGTCCACGACTCTTTGGTGCTCTTTGAGACTTCTTTGCCGGTGAGCGGGTCGATGGGGCCCACGGCATGGAACTGGTCGTCTTCGTTTGCGCGCGCCGGGGCGTAGCCGTGCCCTTTCTCGGTGATGGCGTGCACGATCACGGGCCCACCGTAGTTCTTCGCAGCGCTCAGGGCGGTCTCAACCGCTTCCTGGTCGTGCCCGTCGATAGGGCCCACATATTTCATGCCCAAATCTTCGAAGATGCCGCCGGGGACCACCACATCTTTAATACCGGCCTTCATGCCGTGCAGGCCCCGGTAAATCATCTGCCCGAATGAGCCGCCGCGCTGCAGCTTCTCACGCATAGCGTTCAGGGCCCTGTCGTACCGACGGTCCAGGCGCATCTTATCCACCTGCTGCTGCACGTTATATTTCAGCGCTGAAAGCTGGTTGGCGAACCCGCCAATAGTTGGGGCATAGGAGCGGCCATTATCGTTCACCACAATCACAACTTTGCGGGTGCGGTCGGCGGCGATATTATTCACAGCCTCCCAAGCCATACCGCCGGTGAGTGCGCCGTCACCGATAAGCACCACCGTGTACCGGTCGTTCTGCCCGTTCAGCTTGTGCGCACGCGAAATACCATCAGCCCACGAGATAGATGAGGAGGCGTGCGACGACTCGATAATGTCATGCACCGACTCGCCACGGTCGGGGTACCCTGAAAGCCCGCCTTTCTGCCGCAGGCTCTCAAAGTTATGCCGCCCGGTCACCAGCTTATGCACATACGACTGGTGCCCGGTGTCGAACAGGATATTATCGTGCGGCGAATCAAACACGCGGTGAATGCCTAAGGTCAGCTCAACCACGCCCAGGTTCGGCCCCAAATGGCCGCCGGTGACCGCCACATGGTTCACCAGGAACTCCCGGATCTCCCCCGCCAGCTCACGTAGCTGCTCATAGGTGAGGGGTCGCAGATCTTTGGGGTCGTGAATGCCGTGTAGCATCTCGGGCTTGGCGTTCTCACCCGGTACAGTCTTTTCGGGCATACACACTCCTTTTGACTACTGCGACTGTTGCAGTTCTCTCCATCCGGTACGTTTCCGGCTTCCTTAGGCGAAAAACTCGGGTACCGGTCTCTTCGATTCTACCCGGTGCGGACCTCAAACCTCGACTCTACGCGCCCGGTGCACCCCACCGGTTACCGAATCTCGCATTAGCGGATGCGGCGCGGTTTAATACGTGCCGGAGCCCGGTAGAACAGGGCCGCCGCCTCCACGTGGTGGGTGTTGGGGTACATGTCGTAGCCGCGTACCTGCACCAAATCCCAGCCGAGTTCACGCAGGATCGCGGTGTCCCGCCCCAGCGCCGCGGGGTCGCACGCCACGTAGAGGATACGCCCCGGCGACAGCTTATTCAGCCGCTCCAAAGTTTTCTTGCCCGCGCCTTCACGGGAAGGGTCAAGTACCACGGCGTCAATATGGGGCAGCTCGTCCAGTTCAAGAGCCGTTTTCAGATCCAGGAGGGTGCGCGCCACATCCCCGTGGATCACCTCAATACGGGTGTCTTTGGCCGATTCGCTGCGAGCCGCGCCGTCGGGGGCGAAATTGGCGCGCGCATCCCGGTGCGTCACCGGTGAGCCCTCAACACTGACCACGGTGCCGCGCTCACCCACCGCATCGGCAAGAGCGGCAGTAAACAGGCCCGCGCCAGCGTACAAATCAAGGGTGCATTCGCCTTCAGCAGGCCGCAGCATGGTCAGCATGGTTCCCACCAGGGCTGATGGGGCGCAGCGGTGCACCTGCCAGAACCCGCCAGCAGAGACCTGGTAACTGAACCGGCGGGCACCGAAGTAACGTCCTCGGTCACGGATTTCAGGCCGCCGCCCAGAAGCACATCCCCCTGGCGTACCCTGCGGTAGGGGCTGCGCAGGCTGGGGCGCACCCCGTACTCCGGTTTAGCGTTTGACCGGTTCTCGGGGGTGAAAAATAATGAAATTTTGCGTTTCGCCAAGTCCCCCCACAGCTTCTCAGCCTGCCGGTAAATGGGCTGGGACACCTCACTGGCCGTAAAACGCGGGTCTACGGTGAGCTGAATGAGGATACGGCCTCGCGAAGAAAGCGCCGCATCTACCTGCCGGATACCGTGTAAATCTAGTTCGTGCAGGTTCAGCTGCCGCAGCTCGCGCGCCGCTAACGGGAAGTCGATCACGGGTACGGCCCGTGAACTCTGGTGCGGGTACATGCCAATACGCCAGCCGGAGGGGGTTTTCACCACGGTGTACCGCACCCGCGAGCGCCACGACAGGTCCCCTTCGGTGAGGTCTTTGGTGGGCATTGGTTCGACGGTCAGGCTGGTAATGAGAGGCGAGTCGGGCGATATGCCGCCCAGGCGGATCAGCTGGGTGCGTAGCGTATCTGTTTTGTATGCGCGCTGTGTGGCGGGGTCAATATGGCCGTATTCCATGCCACCCAGCAGCTCTTTCACACCGGTTGCAGCGGCCCGTTCTTCATCGGTGAGCAGGGAGTTGCCCTGCACCCAGGGGTGTTCTCGTCGCGCTGGTGATGGGGTGTCTATTGCCACGGCGTCCGCGAAATAGTAGCGGTTTTTAGGGCCGATGTCGGTGATGCGGGCCTGCACGGTCTCTCCCGTGAGGGCGTGCCGCACGAACACTACGCCTTTTTTTCGCTGCGGGCCACAAAGGCGCCGCCGTGTGCGGGTGATTCACAGGTGAGGCGCACCAAGTCTCCGATGGCATAACCGCTTACCGGCTCGGTGCCGCGGCTAGGTGCGGTGTTTGTGGGCACACGCGTCGAGGTGCTGTCGAGCTGACGCACGCATCGTCTCCTAACATACTGTAGTAATTGTGAAGTATTTTACACCCGGCGCGGGGCACTAACCGTTCAACCCTCCCACAGACGGGGTAAAAATTCAATATTTTTATCGCCAATCCCACGCCTAGGTAGCGCCTGTTTTTCCCCGGTACAGGGCGGGACGGTGCACCCGGTGGGTGGGTGGTTCTTCGCTGCTGGGAGGCTGTGTGGGTGCGACCGTTTCCCCTGGCTGGGTCTCGGCGGCGTGGAGAGCCCACGGTACGGTGGCGGTTGCCACTCCCGGTTCGTGCAGCAGCGCTTTTTTGAGCCTGCGCACGGTGCGGCGGTGCAGTATCTCTTGCCACCAGTGCGCCACCACGAACTCGGGCAGGTACACCACCACCACGTCGCGCGGGGATTTTTTGCGTTTCCGCCGCACATAGTCCAGCACCGAGGACACCGTGTCCCGGTACGGTGAGTCGATCACCGATAGCTGCACCGGGATGTGCAGCATATCCCAGCGTTCTTTCACGGTGGCCAGCAGCTGACGGTCGTTATTGACGGTCAGCGCCTCTATGGTGGAGGGGCGCGCGGCCCGGGCGTAGGCTAACGCCCTGAGAGCGGGCTGGCGTACCCGCTCAATATAGACCACGGCGTGCACGCGTGAGGGTAGGGCTGCGGCGTCGGCGGCCGCCTCCTGATCCAGCGGTATTTCGGTTAGTTTATCCACGCGGGCGTAGTGCCTGCGGGTCATGAGCATCACCTCGGACAGAAGCAGAATGAACGTGAGCGACAGCCAGGCCCCAGCCAAGAATTTGGTGCCTACCACGGTTACCAGCACCAGGGCGGTGACCACCACCCCGACTGCGCTTACAGTGATATCGCGGGCGAGTTTGCGCCGCGCCGACGGTTTTAGGGTAATGCGTAGTTTACGCAGACGGAACCGTACCACCGCCACCTGGGTGAGCAGCATTGAGGTGCACATGCCCACCACGTACAGCTGGATGAGGGCGAACACATCGGCTGCGAACAGCACCGTGAAAAGTACCGAGATCACCCCGAGCAGGATCACGCCGTTACTGTACAGCCCGGTGGAGTCCACGCTCCGAAGCCGGTGCGGCAGATAGTGCCGGTCGGCGATTGCTGAGGCCCCAATGGGGAACCCGATAAACGCAGTCAGTGAGGCGATCACCAGCACGGACACTGTTGCTAAGGCCAGCAGTGTGGGGATGAGGTCGTTCCCGTATACGGCGAACGCCACCTGGTACAGGGCCGGTTTCTGGTGTATTGGCTGGTTGGGGCTGCTCGGGTCTGCGCTCAAGTATCGGCTGGGGTTTTGCACCAGCTGCACCCCACTCTGCCGCGCCAAATAGAGGATGCTCACCAGCAGAACCCCGGTGATGACGATCATCAGCATGAGCGTCAGTGCCGCATTGCGTTGCTTGGGTGCTTTGAAGAACCGCACCGAGTTGGAGATAGTTGAAACCCCCGAAAGTGCCACCGCCCCGGCCGAGAAGGACCGGGAGAGCAGCAGCACCAGGAACACCCCGTCAAGGCTCGCGTGCGGGGTTTCGGGGGTGAGCGTGTACCCGGCGGATTCGGCGCGCGCTAAGGTTCCGGTGAATGCCTGCAGCAGCCCGTAGGCCAGGGTGATCCCTAAAAGGGCCAGAAAAATGTAGAGCGGCCAGTGGGCTAACCGGCCCATCAGCTGCACCCCGCGCAGGCACACCACGCTCAGAACCACAATCAGGGTGACCGCAATACCAGCCCGGAAGCCCTGCAGCTGCGGGAAAAGCGCGGTAATAAACGTTGCCGCTGAAGACATTGACACCGCTACCGTGAGCACATAGTCCAGCAGCACGGAGGCGCCCAGCACCACGGCCGGGCGGCGGCCCAGTTTGCGGCGTACCAGGGCGAAATCGCCCTCAGCTGCGACCTGCCGGATGTTATACCGGTAGGTTCCCACGATCACGAGCCCCACCACGGCGATAGCGAACCCCACCCACGGCGAGTAGGTGAGCGCACCGGCCCCGGCCACGGCAAGGATAAGAATCACCTCATCGGCGGCGTAGGCCACCGACGAAATCCCGTCAGAACCCAGCAAGGGCAGGCGTAGCGCTTCGGTAGCGACGTGGCCGCCAACTGCCGAGAATCCACCGGCCCACCGGTGAGCGCGCGACGCATCCTACCCCAACGATTGTTCACGGTTTAAGGCTATCCCGCCCGCCTCTAAAGCTCAATTTATGCGGTGTCCCTTGTTTTCCCGGCCGTGGCCCTGTCCCGGGGCGGGGGGTCAGGCGCCGCCCCCCGCGGGGAGCTGTACACTCTTAACTATGAGCGAGCCTGACGGTTTGAGGGGGTCACATCATTCCCCGCCGCGCACAGTAACCGGCTCAACCCTAGGAGAACTATGCCGCACTTTGTGATTATGGGCGCCGGGCGAGTTGGCGTCATGCTCGCCCGAACCCTCGAAGCGTCCGGGCACACCGTGGCCGTGATTGACCAGGACATCCGCGCATTCCAGCCGCTGCGGAAGAACTTTGGCGGTAAGCTCGTCACCGGCGTGGGTTTTGATAAAGAGACGCTGGAACGCGCCGGGATAGAGGGCGCCTACGCCTTTGCCGCCGTATCCTCGGGGGATAATTCCAATGTGATTGCCGCCCGTGTGGCACGTGAGACGTTCAAGGTGAAGAACGTGGTTGCCCGCGTGTACGACCCGAACCGGGCGGAGTTCTTTCAGCGCATGGGCATCCCCACTGTTGCGGCGGTGCGCTGGTCAACCGACCAGGTGCTGCGCCGCATCCTGCCCGAGCAGGCGATCCGGGGTGACTACCGGGAGGCATCTGGGCGTCTGATTCTCACCGAATTACCGCTTCATGAGGAGTGGGCCGGGCACGCACTGGTCGATATTGAGGCTGCTACGGGTGCGCGCATCGCCTACATCACCCGGTTCGGCGAGGGGATGCTCCCCCGGCCCGATACGAGCTACCAGCAGGGTGATACTGTGCACGCCATGGTGCGCACCGATGAGGCGACCGAGATCGCCCGTATCCTCTCCCAGGCGCCTAAGGATACTGAGGGTGAGCGCCACGACCCGCGGGATGCATGGGCTGGGGCTTTCGCCGCCGAGCCAGCCGCCGTGAAAAGCGATAACCCGCACACCAACTAGCCGGATAAGGGACACCACGTGAAAGTACTAATTGTTGGGGCAGGCTCGGTGGGCGCCTCTATCGCCCGGGAGCTGCACGCCAGCGGCCACGAAATCACCATTATCGATTCAAAGCCTGAGACGAAAAACGCGCCAACTTGCCGCAGGTGCAGTGGTTTATTGGGGATGCCTGTGAGCTGTCGGTGCTGAAGCTGGCCGTACCCGAAGAGAGCGAAGTGGTGGTGGCCGCCACCGGTGACGACAAGGCAAACCTGATGGTTTCACTCCTGTGCCGCAGCGAGTACGGGGTGCCGCGCACCGTGGCGCGCGTGAATAACCCACGCAACGAGTGGCTTTTTGACGAGTCGTGGGGTGTGGATGTGGCGGTCTCCACCCCGCGCCTGATGACCGCCCTTGTGGAGGAGGCTGTTGAAGTGGGCGATGTGGTGCGCCTGCTGACCCTGCAGGCTGGCGGGGCCACCCTGGTGGAGTACACGGTGCCGGAGGATCACCCGGTGATCGGGTACCGGGTGGATCATGTGCAGTGGCCTACGGATACGGTACTCACCGCTATCTTGCGGGACGGTGCGCCGATCGCCCCGTCGGCTGATGTTGTTCTTGAGGGCTCAGACGAGCTGTTTTTCATTACCACTATCGCTGGTGAAGACCAGATCCGCGCGCTTTTCGCCTAGTGGATAACCGGGTCGGGTACCGTGCCGACTGCCGCCCGGTGAGACAAGAAACGGCGGGATGCGCCCCATCCTTCTGGGGAGCATCCCGCCGTTAGCGTGGCAAGAGGTACGGCCCGCGACTCCGGTGCCGATACTGCGGCACGGAAATACTCGACAGGGGCGTTTAGTCTCCCCCGCCGCCGCCTCCACCGTCTGAGCCGCCGAAATCTCCGCCGCTGCTGTCGCATCCTGAGAAATCGGAGCCACCCATATCGCAGTTCTCCCAGCCGCCGAAGTCTCCGCTAACGTCCCAGTCGACATCTGCCCCGTGGGCGTCACCCGCGCGGGTGTTATGCGGCCAGTACCAGCAGACGGCGGGAAGCTCGCTCGACTCTGCACGGTCGGCACGCATATTTTCCAGCAGCTGTTCCCGCACCGCGTGCACCCCGTCGAATGCGTAGGCCGAACCGGCGAGGGCGGCCGCGTAGAAGGCGCTCATTGAGGGCTCCGCCGTGGCACGGTTGCCTTCGGCAAGCTCGGGGAACTGCTTCAGGCAGGCTGACCGTATTTTCTCGCTGAGCGCTTTCGCTTCGGCGAGCACCCGCGGAGGCACCCCGGTTGGTTCGTCCGCGTCCGCAGGCTCATCATTAACCACGCTGAAAAGGTGCGCAAGCCGGGCGGTGTCAATATTCTGCAGCTCGGTGAGGCCGCCAGCGGCGTACACTACCGATTCTGCCAGCGCACGGCGGGTGCGGGTGGCAGCGATCTGTGCACTCAACCGGCGGATATTGTTCTCCGTGCGGCGGCTGAGGTTATCCGGGGCGGTGATTCCTGTCGTGTTCACCCACTCGTGCAGGTTCGCCAAAAACAGTGCATCGTGCCCGGTTTCGGAGCGTGCCTCAAGCACAGAGTTCAGTGCCTCTTCGCGGTGACGCGCGTATTTGGCGTAAAACCGGTTGCCGGTTGTCTCAACGTAGTCGTGCAGGTGCGGCACAATAGCCAGTGCCGCTTTCACATAAGCCACCACCTCAAGGGAAGCCTCGTACTCGCGGTGGAATTTGCTCAGCACCCGGGTCAGGTTCGTGGCCGCTACCAGCCGCTCCAACGCCTGCGGATACAGCTCATACATTTGTTTCAGCGCGGGCTGCGCAATAACCGGGCGGGTGTTTGGGCACAGCGACAGCATATGCCCCGTATTATTGAGCCCGTCTGTCAGCAGCGCCTCCAGGGTGCGGGTAAAACCGGCAAGCGCACCCACCAGCTGCTTATTGCCTTCCCGGCGGGCGTGCAGAAGCACCGGGTTTAACGCCCGCACGGTTTCACGCGCCTGCGCCTGCGCCTGCTCAAGACTGTTGTGTAACGCCTGCACGTGCGGGTGCAGTACCGTCCCGCGTGCCGCATCCACGAGCGGGTTGTGCCACTGCCCCATCCCCCACGCGGGAGAACCTACGCTGGTGAGCACAACATATGAGTTTGCCATTGCCTGGGCGCGCTCTTGCAGGTACGCCTGTGACCCGGGCTCGTGCCTGTCCATGCTGTCGCACCGCTGGTAGGCGCGCTCCACCAGCTGCTGCAGACGCTCCACCCGTTCGGTGGTCTCCTCCGTGATGGGTTCCCGTACCGCTTCGACTGTGAGCCGGTTCTGCACGGTACGCATCGCCCGGTCTGCGCACCACACATACGAGTACGCCCTCTCACGCCCCTGCTCAGCGTTGAGTTTGTGCAGCGGGGCATCCAGGTACGCGACCGCGGTGCGGGGGCTCACCCCGAAGAAGTCACGGGAATGCGGTGCAACGGTGGGGGTTCGCAGCTGCCCCAACACCCAGTACCGCACCGGGTAGTACGGCAGAAACGTAACAACGGGAGCGATGAGGAATACATACACGAGCGGGGCGCCCAGCCGCACGGCGGTGGTAGCGAACCCATCCGGCGCTTCCCAGGGGCGGAATAGTTCTAATACCAGTAGCCCGTAGACTGCTACCAGCACTGTACGCGCCGCTCTGTTAAGCGGGTGCCAGTATACGCGCCGCACAGCTTTAAACGCCCACAGGCGGTTTACGACAGGCGCCAGCAGCCCAAGAATAACCGTCAGCCACGCACCCTGGTGAAAAACGGACGAGCCAGGCAGTAAAAAGCACATGCCCAGAAGGGCTAAAGCCACAACAGCATATACATAGTAACGAATATTTTTTCTCATGGTTGGGTTTCTCGCCGCATACGACCCATCCCCTACCGGACGGTACCGCACCACTGGTATCGTCCGGCACGAGCCGGGCCGCACACGATTCTCTATTATCGGTTTTTATAAGGTTATGAGTCTTGAACGGCGCGGTTTTCCTCAGGGGCAGACACACGCCACGCCACCCACAAAGTCAGCGCGTACAGCGGAACACCCATCACCAGACGAGTAACCCCCAGCGCCTCGGTCGCACCCGCAAAGTATAGCGGCAATTGCACCACTAAGCGTAACCCCAGCAGCGCAACAAAAATCCACGTTGCAAGAATATACGACTTCAAGCGTGCTGGCTTCTCACGCCAGCGCACACCCTCATCCCGGATAAACCCGAACAGCAGCCCAAACAACGGCCACCGCAACCCAATCGAAATGAGCGAAGCAAGCAGATACCCGCCACTTACGAAGAACCCGGGAACATAAAAAGCATTAGCGTCCCCAGTGGAATGGGCCGACCAGGCACAAACAGCCACACCCACCACGCCCGAAAGCGCCGGAACCAGCTTAGAACGCTGCACCAAACGGGCCACCGTAAACACCCCGGAGGTCACTAGGGAGGCGATGAGGGCATAGGTGAGCTGTTTCGTCACCACAAAAACAACCAGAAACAGAGTCGCCGGAAGTAACGACTCCACCACCCCGCGCCAGCCTCCCAGCGCGTGCAGCACATCCACATCACCGTTGGCGGTACGGCGCAGTTTACCGCCTATGCTCGCACTGAACGAGCTCCCCACAGATTCCCCCGTAGAGCCCGTCCTCTCACGCCCGGCGGAGGTGTTGTGCGGGCCCGGTTCACGTTCCGTAGCGGGCATTTTTTGTCCTTTCCGTCAGCAGTAGTTGCGGCACGATCTCATAGCGCGGGTTATAGATACGCGGATCCCCCGGGTACTGGCTGAGCATCCCAGAGCAGCGCAATAGTGAACCGGCCAGCACCCCCGGCACTGAGCGCTGCCCGTGCCAGATGAGGCTCACCCGGCTGCCCGGCTCAAACGGCGGGGTGCGCGCAAACGCCGCCAACTCCGGTGTCTCGGTGGGCGCCTTGGCACCCAGTGGGCCGCTGACCGCTTTTGGGGCGGGCGTGTTTGAGGAGTCGTCAATGTCCTCACCGGGTGGTTCAACAACCAGCGGAATCCCCAGAACAGCCAGAGGGCTCACCCGCTGCAGCAGCCGTGATTTAGCGACCACCAGCTCAGCCCGATACACGGGTTTGGCATCCAGCGGCGGAATCCACACCTGGTCGATCCTGCCCGCTAAACGCACGCGAAAACGCTCGGGGTACCCAACCGGAGGCTGAGACCCCGAGCGGTCAGAAAGCACCCGAACCATTAGCCGATTTCAGTGATCTCAGGGCCACGGCGTGGAAGCGGACGCAGCTTGCTCTTATCGTCCTGCTCTTCTGGTTCGTCCTCGTCATCGGCGGTGGCAATATCCTGCGCGGGCACCACCAGCGGCAGCAGCTCACGCGGCGGGCGGGGGTCATCGCCGCGATCAACGATCACGGAGCGGAACACCTCATCAATAGCCTCGGCGGCTTCCTCATTATCGAGCACAGCCTCACCGGAGATCACACCGCGCAAGAACCAGCGGGGGACCGTCCACGCCCACGAACCTGGCCACGCGCTCACCACGTTTGCCGTCTTCGGTTACGGCGGGCAGGCGGGTGAGCATCTCCACACCAAACACGCCCTCATACATCTCGACGGTACCGCCCTGCGAGGGCCACGGATTCGGCCAGCTCTTCACGAATATCGTCCCAGATGCCGCTCGACCGGGGCGCCGCAAACGCCTGAATCTGAATGGTGGCGCCCTTACGGATACAGGTCGCGGCAATCACAACACCGCTTGCCTCTTCCACCTCTAGGCGCAGGCGCATCCCATCAAGCAGCTTAATGTACACGGAGCCAAGGTTGGCGTAGTCTTCGGTGTCTTCCACCTCGTCCATATCGAGCGGGCCCTCGGTACGGTCATAGACGATGACTTTCAGGGATTCGTCCTCAACGTATGCGGGGACGGGATCGGCCTTATCTTCCTCTTCCGTATCGTACTCGTCTTCGTCGATACCTTCGGTGTCCTCAGCCTCGTCATAATCATCGTAGTCATCGTACTCGTCATACTCGTCGTAGTCATCGTACTCGTCATACTCTTCGACGTCGTATTCTTCTTCGGCACGTTTTTTCTTGCTGAAACCAAACACTTAGTTATCCCTCACTGTATACGTACTACTCAATATCTTACGCGTAGAGTGCCTGTTACGGCGTTCAAGCGCGCCGCACGCGCGTGCCGTGCGCTACTTCAGTCCGCTGGATCCAAACCCGCTGACGCCGCGTTCGGTCTCATCCAGTTCTGCAACAACCACGAAGTTCGCCTGCTCGTAGCGCTGAATAACCAGCTGGGCGATACGGTCGCCGCGTTTAATCTGGAAAGGCTTAGTGGGGTCGGTATTGAGCAGGGTCACCATAATCTCGCCGCGGTACCCGGAATCCACCGTACCGGGGGCGTTCACAATGGTGATGCCGTGTTTAACGGCCAGCCCGGAGCGCGGATGCACCAAACCCACGTACCCTTCAGGCAGGGCGAGGGCGAGGCCGGTGGGCACGAGGGCTCTCTCACCGGGGTTCAGGGTGAAGTCTACGCGTGAGCGCAGATCGGCGCCCGCATCGCCCGGTTTGGTGTAGGCGGGGGCGGGCAACTCGGGGTCGAGCATTTTGATCTGAACGTTAATGGGGTTAATCATGCTCTTCACTCTACCCAAGCGGAGGCAAAAAATCATGTGGCAACCCGGCTGCTGCCCGCCTCTAAAGCGGCGGTTGAAGGCCGCCGGGTCAGGGGCACGATGGGGTTCGTTACAATGAGTGTGGTAACTCGTTCGCCTATTGTGACTGGTTGCGGCACGCACACACTGTTCCCCTTCGCGCCCAACCGGCTTCTTGAAGGGATGTTCTGTGACTTCTTCACCTTCACCCACCGCATCGTCCAAACCGCTGTACCGTGAGCGTCTAGCTCCGGGGGTGGGCACGTGGCTTCTGGTGCTCGTGGCCGGGGGCGCATCCTACCTGGTGGGGGCGCCGATCAGTATCCCTGTGGGTGTGATTGCGGGGGCTGTGGTGTCTGCTGTGTTGGGTTGGCTGCTGTATGACCTCATCGCCGGTGATTGAGGTTTCCGCCGGGTGGGTACGGGTTGGCCGTGCCCGCATTGAGCGGGAGTATATTGGCCGGGTGCAGGCGTTTCGGGGTGATGATGCACGCCGCGCCGCTGGGCCGGAGCTGGACGGGCGCGCCTACATGTGTTTCCGCCCGTGGGTTACCCCTAAGGTTCGGCTGCAGATTACTGACCCGGCGGATCCTACACCGTACTGGCTGGCTTCTTCACGGCACCCGGAGAAGCTGGTGCAGCTGCTTGATACAGCTGAGGATTAGGGCTGTTCCGCTGGTACAGACGGGCGGTATTGGGTATGGATAAGGGCAGGTTCCCGTGTGGAGTCCTGCCCTTGTCGCGTAGTGTGGTTGGTGTTTTAGCCTTCGCACTCCACGCAGTACACCAGCCCGTCCTCTTCTCGTGCAATCTGAGAGCGGTGGCGCACCAAAAAGCAGGATGCGCAGGTGAACTCGTCGTCCTGTGCGGGTAGGACAACAACGTTCAGTTCCTCATTAGAGAGGTCCGCACCGGGCAGCTCGAAGCTTTCGGCAGCGGTGTTTCGTCCTCATCGACCGCACCGGATTGCATCTCCGAGCGGCGGGCGTTCAGCTCCTCATAGGACTCCTCGTTTTGCTCGTCGTCCTGCTTGCGAGGTGCATCGTAATCAGTTGCCAAACTTTCACGCTCCGTCTTGATTGGTGGGGCAGGGTGTGTGCGCCCACGTGTGGTCTTTGAGTGTCTTAACTTCGTTGTGGGTTGTTTATTCCACAACATGCCAGGTATTTTTCACCATGTACCCCCGGTTTGTCTAATTGAGGCCCCGGAAATTACTCTCTGCGCGTCATTTTTTGTGTGCAAAGGCTGTATTTCGGGGGTATTTGGGCCTATTTTTTTGTGGGTTTCGGTGGGATATACTACATGTTTTAGGGTTGGCAAGGTAATCTGGTAGATAGTTTGCGTTCTTACGGCGCGGGTGCGGGGTGCATCTGAGCCGCATACAGGAGGTTTCCATGCTTGAATTGCGCCTAGTGGGTGTCCACGATGATGGCGAGAACCTGGTGCTTGAATCTGCCGACGGCACCCGGTTTGCGCTGCCCATCGATATGAACCTGCGCACAAGCATCACGAAGGCTCGCCGTATTCAGCCGGCGCGGGGCCTGGGGACGAAGGGCAGTTTTGGGCCTCGTGATATTCAGACGAGGTTCCGTCAGGGCGCCAGTGTTGAAGAGATCGCGGAGGAGTCCGGCTGGGAGCCGGAGCGGGTGCGCCGCTACGAGTGGCCGATTGTGGCCGAGCGGGCGCATATTATCCGTGCGGCGCAGGGCGTGAAGGTTGGGCGCCGCAGCTCAGCTTCAGGTTTGGCGCAGATTCCCGTGACTCTTGCTTCGCGTATCGCGGATGTGACGGCCGCGCACGGCTTCTCGGAGGCCGCGCAGGACTGGTCTACCCGGCAGAAGGATAACGGGCAGTGGAGCATTGAAGTTGATTTTGCGTTAACACCCCGGGACCGCGAAGAGCTTCCCGCGCGGGTTATGTTCCCGGCGCGGTGGGTGTACAACCCGGCTAATCAGAGCCTGTACGCCTCAAATGAGGCCGCCTATTTCTTAATGGGCAACGCCGAGGACGAAGTGTATGACACGAAGAAACAAGAGGAAGAACCTCAGCCGAGTTCGCAGCCTAAAGCACCGTCCAGCACCGGTTCGGGGGCCTCTTCCGTGGCGGATGTGCCGGTTGCGGTAGCTACCGGTGTCGCCCCGGTTGATGCCTCCCGCGTGAGCTCCTCCACGATCAAGGGCACCAGCCCGGATGAGCGTAAACTCAACGAGCTTCTAGAGCGCGCCCGCAGCGTGTCACGCCCCGGCCCGACCACCCAGCAGCTGCGGGTGGTGGCCCAGCCTTCTACTGTGACCGTGACTGAGGACTCCGACTCCGCCAATAACACTACCGACTCTTCGCGGCACCGTGAACAGGTGCGCGCACAGGGCGCAGCCTCGCAGGGTGCTGCACACCGGGGGGTTTCTTCACCCCAGGATTCTGCGGATGAAAGCCCGCAGGAGCCGGTTGATGACCGGGATGTGGCTAGTTTCTCGGCAGGTGACGGATCGTTCTATGGCCGCCGCGCCGGGCGGGAGACCCCCTTCCCCGAGCGGGGCACCGCAGGAAGCACCCCCGAGCCGCGCGAAGAACGCCGGTTCGGTGGCCAGGAGCACCGCAGGCCCAGCATCGGAGGCACCTTCGGCGCACCCCGCCGTGAAAGCGCAGGCAGCACCGAGAACGCAGGTGCCACGGAGGGTACGGGCGTGCGTGAGCGTGCCGAGCACGGGCTGAGCCGATCATCCCAGCCCGCAGCACCGGCCGGGGCTGAGAGGGACACGTCCTTCTCAACCCAGGCGCAGCAGCGTCCCGCACAGGCCGAAACCACCCGGGCGGATACCGCCACGGTTCCCACCGAGGGCACCTCCGCCGAGTCCAAGCCCGAACCCGCCGAGACGAAACGGCACGAAAAGCCGAAATCATCAGGCCGTAATAAGCAGCGGATGAGCGTACCCGCCTGGGACGAAATTATTTTTGGCGGGCGCAAGTAGCCACCATACTGCCCGCACCCGGCCACCCAGCCCAGCATGGGGCGAAGGATTTGGGAACGGAACAAGCCAATACAGGGCCGCATAGCGGTTAAGAAAATAGAGCACCAACGGGAGAAAACCCCGGGTGCTCATTTTCTTTAGTAAACCACACAACACGCTACACACCGGCACACCCATCGTGTGTGCGACTGTGCGCGTGGGTTATGCGGTGGGCAGGTACAGCAGCGGGATGCGCCGCTCAGCATCAGTGAGCGAACCGTGCTGCCCCACCATTTTCAGTGACTGTTCCTTATAGTGCCGCATATCGTAGAGGGCTATATCGTCGCGGGCGCAGACTAGGATATCGCCGATGCGCTCGCGGGCGGCTTCGCTCACGGTGGGGCCCATGTAGCCGCGTGTGTAGAGGTCGCGTGAGTCCAGCACCCACGCCCGCTCACCCCAGGCTGCCGCCCAGCGGCGCGCGGTTTCGGCGCGGGCGGCCTCACTCGTATCGTGCAGGTACAGCTGTACCGCGCGCGGCTCCCCGGCGGTGAGCGCCACATTGTCGAGGAGTTCGGTGTCGTGGGAGTAGTCGATGCGTTCCTGTTCGGGGATGTTCACCATGCCGTGGTCTGCGGTGAGGAATATGCCCGCCCAGGCGGGTACCCGCTGAGCCAGCCGACGCAACGCCAAATTGAGCTCTTCAAGCTGCTCAAGCCACGTGTCGCTGCCAGCCCCGTGGCGGTGCCCGGCCTGGTCAAGCTCGCCCCAGTACAGGTAGACGAGGGTGGGGGTGCGGGAGGCCAGCAGTTCGGTGGCGTAGGTGATGCGCGCATCGTACCCGGTGGCACCCACGAATTCGCCGCCGCGCAACCCGGCCTCGGTGAGCCCGCTGCCCCGGTATTTATCGAGTGAGATGGTAACAACCCGTGTTTGGGTGCTGTAACGTTCAAAGACTGTGGGCAGCGGCTGCCAGGTGTGCGGGTCCACGGTTTTATCCCACCCGGAGAGGTGGTTCATGGTGGTGCCGGTGGCGGGGTTACGCACCTCGTACCCGGCGATCCCGTGGGCGCCCGGTGCGCTGGCGGTGCCGAAGCTGGTGAGGGATGCGGCGGTGGTGGTGGGGAAAGCGGCGTCCAGCGGCCCCAGGGACACGGTTTTCTTCAGGTAGGGGGCGTAGGATCCGTAGGTTTGAAGCAGCTGCTCGCCGAGCCCGTCAACCATGACCACGCAAATATTGCGGAAACCGTTCGGGTCTGCCCCGGCTTCGCGCAGCCTTGTGGCCAGTGCCAGCGGGTCGCGGCTGGTGTTCCCTAGCGGGTGCGCCGGATGCTCTAGGGAGGACTGCCCCAGCAGTGAGGCTGCTGACTCAAATACGTCGGCTACGCTATTGCTCCCGTAGGCTGGTGGCGGCGGTACGGGTGTGCCAGCCGCATCGTTGTATGCTGTACCGCTTACGCTCATAGGTTCTCCTGCTTTGGGGGCTCTGTGGCGAGTTGGGGTGGGCTATTTGGTGTCTGAGTGCATGTGTGCCCTGTGCAGGGCGCGGGCGAAGTACCGGGCCTGTTTCACGGCGTCGGGGCCGTCTGCGGTGGCTGAGACGCGCACCGCAATATCCTCTAGAGAGGCGGAGCCGGTGTACCCGTGGTCGGCGGTGCAGGTGGGGTCGGGGCAGGTGGCGGGTGCGGCGTCAATACGCAGCGAACCGGTCCACGCCACCTGGAATGAGACTTCTGTGGGGCTCATCCCGGGCCGGTAGATTTGCGGCTGGTCGTACCCGTAGCTGATGGTTACGGCCCGCAGGGCGCTGAGTTTCACGGCTTCCACGCTCACGTGGGCGACGGTTCCTTGGGCGTCTTCTTCAAGGTGGGAGTCGTCGAGGTGGGCCAGCACCAGCTGGGAGCCGCACAGCACCATGACGGTGATATGTCGGTGCAGGTCGTTGCGGCTGAAATGGGTTTCGTGCTGCACAAAGTGCGCATCTGGTTCCAGCCCCGCGAGGGCGTCATCGACCACTTCAAGCACCAGCTCCGGGTAGAACCCGGCGTGTTTAATGTCTGCTGCCAGTTTTTCGCGTGGACTTTCGTCCATATACGCCATTCGTGCACCTCATTAGTATGGGTTGAGTGTTGCCGGGTGCCTCTACGGTACCGGGCAGCCGGGCCGGGTCCGCCGGTCGCGAGTGAGAACACCGCTACGTAATAGCGTAGTGGGTTGGGGCGGGCATTGCTACTTAACGCGGCCGGGGTACCGGTTTTTGTGGGGCACAGTACCATGTGGGGTTGGGTGAATCGCCGGTGACCGGCTGCCGTGCCCGCGCGGGGTGTGCACGGTAGAATAGAGTTCCGAATGAGTGTTGCGTCTGCTGCGCACCATCTTTTGCCCGCCTTCTACGAGCTTTACGAGGATACACATGGCACGCCGTAGCAAGTCAGCTGTTGAGGACTACCCGGTAGATATTGTTGAGAACATCGTCGATATTGATGTTTCTGCCGAGATGGAGTCCAGCTTCTTGGAGTACTCGTACTCGGTGATCTATTCGCGTGCCCTGCCGGATGCGCGGGACGGTTTGAAGCCGGTGCAGCGACGTATCCTATACATGATGCAGCAGATGGGGCTGCGCCCGGATAAGGGGCACGTGAAGAGCGCCCGCGTGACCGGTGAGGTGATGGGTAAGCTACACCCGCACGGTGACGCTGCGATTTACGACGCGATGGTGCGGTTGGCGCAGCCTTTTGCGATGCGCCTGCCGCTGGTGGATGGGCACGGTAACTTCGGTTCGCTTGATGACGGCCCGGCGGCGGCCCGTTACACCGAGGTGCGCATGGACCCGTCGGCGACGGCACTGACCGCTGACCTGGATGAGGACGTGGTCGATTTTGTGCCGAACTACGATAACCAGTTTATGCAGCCGAGCGTGCTGCCGGCGGCTTTCCCGAACCTGCTGGTGAACGGTACGACGGGTATTGCGGTGGGTATGGCCACGAATATGGCGCCGCATAACCTGCGTGAGGTGATTGCGGGCACCCGGCACCTGATTGCTAACCCGGATGCCACGCTGAAAGACATTATGAAGTTCATCCCGGGGCCGGATCTGCCCAGCGGCGGCACGATCGTTGGTTTGGGCGGTATCCGTGACGCCTATGAGGGTGGGCGCGGCACGTTCAAGACTCGTGCGAAGGTTTCGATTGAGCAGGTGAGCGCCCGCAAGCAGGGCATTGTGGTGACGGAACTGCCGTACATGGTGGGCCCGGAGAAGGTTATTGAGAAGATTAAGGACGGCGTTAATTCTAAGAAGCTGACCGGTATCTCTGATGTGGTTGATTTGACGGACCGGCAGCAGGGTATGCGCCTGGTGATTGAGGTGAAGAACGGGTTTAACCCGCAGGCGGTGCTGGCGGCCCTGTATAAGCACACGCCGCTGGAGGATTCGTTCGGCATTAATAATGTGGCGCTGGTGGATGGCCAGCCGCAGACCCTTGGGCTGCTTGGTTTGCTGCATGTGTACATTAATCACCGGTTGTCGGTGGTGCGCCGCCGCACCGAGTTCCGGCTGGGCAAGCGCCGCGACCGGCTGCACCTGGTGGAGGGCCTGCTGATCGCCATCGTCGATATTGACGAGGTGATTCAGATTATCCGCTCTTCGGATGAGACCGCGCAGGCGCGTGAGCGGCTCATGAAAGTTTTTGACCTGACGCAGGTTCAGGCGAACCATATTCTTGAGCTGCGCCTGCGCCAGCTGACGAAGTATTCCCGTATTGAGCTTGAGGCTGAGCGGGATAAGCTGGCTGAGGAGATCGCTGAGCTGGAGCGGATTTTAGGGTCGGATACGGCGCTGCGTGAGCTGGTCTCTGATGAGCTTGCCGAGGTGGCCGAGAAGTACGGTACTGACCGCCGCACGGTGCTGAAGTCGAAGGATGATATGCAGTCGGCGATTGAGGCTGTTTCGGCGGGGGCGTCGAAGGCGAAGAAGAGTCTGGGGCTGGCGCTTGAGATTGCGGATGAGCCGTGCTGGGTGGTGCTTTCAGCGTCGGGCATGGTGGGCCGCACCCCCGGTAAGCCCATGCGTGAGGCACTGTCTGACCCGGGTAAACGCCTGAAGCATGACGTGTTCACCTCTGTTGTTCCGGCGACGGCGCGCGGTGAGATTGGTGCAGTGACCTCGACGGGGCGGATGGTGCGCCTGTCGGTGATGGATGTGGTGGTGCTTGAGGAGTCTGCGGGCGCACCGGTGCTGAACTCGGGGGTGAAGGTCTCTGAGGTGGTGTCTCTGGCGAAGGGCGAGAAGCTGGTGGGCCTGGTGCCGCTGAATGAGGTACTGGCATTGGCGACGGCGAACGGCGTGATTAAGCGTGTGAACCCGGAGTACCCGCTGAATCAGGCGGAGTGGGACGTTATTAAGCTGAAGCCGAAGGACACGGTGGTTGCTGCGGCTGCGTGCGCCTCGGACGATAACGCACTGACGCTGGTGACGCAGGATGCGAAGCTGCTGACCTTCGATGCGGCGAAGGTGCGCCCGCAGGGCCGCGGCGGCGGCGGTATTGCCGGCATTAAGCTGGGTGCGCAGGATGCGGTGATTGCTTTGGGTGTGACGGCGCCGGGGACCGCCGCCGAGGTGGTGACGGTGACCGACGGTAAGGATGGTTTGGCCTCGGTGAAGGTCACTCCCCTGGCGGAGTACCCGCAGAAGGGCCGGGCGACCGGCGGGGTGCGGGCGCACCGGTTCCTCACGGGCGAGTCGAAGCTGGCGCTGGCGTGGGTTGGTGTTGGCCCGGCGAAGGCTGGTACGCAGGGTGGCGTGGCGCGTTCTTTGCCGACGGAGTACGGTTCACGTGACGGCTCGGGGGTGACTCTCACCCAGACGATTGGCACGGTCGGCCCTAACTATGCGGCACTGACCGCGCAGTCTGCGGTCTCCCCCGACGGGGAGAAGCTGTTCTAGCCCCTCTGGCTGGGTTGCTGCTATTTTTCTTTCGGTGTGGCAGGTAGCAGTGTTGCCTCTGTGCAAGTTGAGGCAACACTGCTACCTTTTAATGTGAAGTTTTAGGTGAGACCTAGGATTTTTCCAACCATCGCATCAAGGAGAAGCAGGCATGACCGAACCGAATAAGCCCCTGGACCAGATGACCGCCCAAGAGCGGCTTGACCTTGGTGTAGAGTGCCTCGACGCGGGCAGGCTGAATGACGCCGTTCATATCCTTGCTACGGTTTCAGCAGGTGAAAATCCTGGGGCGTACTCTTGGGCGCAGTACTTTCTAGGTGACGTCTACGAGGATGCGGGGAATCTTCGTGAAGCGATGACCGCTTACAACAATGTCCATCGCCACGATAGCCCTGTGGCCTACGCTTCGGCGCAGAACAGCGTAGGTATTCTCTATAAGAACATGGGGCGGCTTGACGATGCTGTTGCCGCGTTCAGCCGTGTTGTTCGTGAAGACAACCCGGAATCTTACGCGTGGGCGCAGAACAACCTTGGCACCGTCTTTCAGACGATGAGGCGGCTTGATGATGCCGCCGCCGCGTTCAGGAATGTGCAGCTTAACGACAGCCCCGAAGCGTACACTAACGCACAGTTCAACCTTGGCAACACCTATAAGCTTATGGGCAAGATAGATGATGCCCTTCAAAGCTGGGGAGGCGTGCTTCGCGAGGTAGACGCAGGAACCTACGCCCAGGCGCAGTTCAACATTGGTTCTACGTGCAAGAATCAAGGGCGCATAGATGAGGCGATCGCCGCGTGGGGAAGGGTGCGCCATGATGACAACCCCTCAGTTTATGCTCGGGCGCAGCTGAGTCTGGGCCTCACCTATGCCCCGCTAGGGCAGCTTGATGAGGCGATCGCCGTGTGGCGTAATGTGCGCCGGGAGGACAACCCCGAAGCGTACGCCGCAGCACAAAACAACCTGGGCAGCGCGTACGAAGACAAAGAGCTATTTGAAGATTCTTTTGCCGCTCGGAGCAGGGTTCTGCGCAGCGACAGCCCTTACATATATGCTGTGGCACAGCTCAACATGGGCATCGCCTACTATAACAACGGGTCTCTTGATGAGGCTGTGACCGCGTGGAACCGCGTTCTTGAAGAAGACGACCCGCAGTCCTACGCCGAAGCTCAACGTAACCTTGCTCTGGTGAATAAACACTAGCTGCCCACAGTGTTGCTCCTGCGCAGCCAAGGGTAACACTGCTACCTTTTAATATGAAGTTTTAGGCGGGACTTAAAGCTTTGAACTTTTCTAACCGCTGCGTCAAGGAGAGACAGGCGTGACCGAACCAAATAAGCCCCTAAACCAGATGAGTGCCCAAGAGCGGCTTGACCTTGGAGAATCCTACTTCAAAGAGGGCAAATTTGATGAGGCTATCGCTGTTCTAAAAACAATTTCAACCAGTGAAGACCCCACTATTTATGCGCTATCACAACGCCTCCTAGGTGATATTTACGGGTGCATGGGCAAGTTGAATGAAGCCACCGCCGCATGGTCAAAGGTTCGGTGTGAGGACAACCCTGAAACCTACGCATGGGCGCAGTTCAGCCTTGGCAACACCTATAAAACCATAGGCAAACTGGGCGAGGATATTGCAGCATGGTCCAATATCCGCCGTGAGCACAGCTGCGAAGCGTATGCGGTAGCGCAGTATAGTCTCGGCAATACCCATAAGATTATGGATCAGCTGGATGATGCTATCGTTGCTTGGTCGAGCATCCGCCGCGACGACGACCCCGAAGCCTACGCATGGGCACAGTTAAGTCTCGGCGACGCCTATAGAACTATGGATCGGTCAGATAATGCTATCGCTGCTTGGTCGAGCATCCGCCGCGATGATGATCCTAACGCCTATGCGTGGGCGCAGTCTAGACTCGGGTTCGCTTACCAAACCCAAAACAAGTTGGATGACGCTATCGCCGCCTGGTCAAATATCCGCCGCGAAGATGAGCCTGAACTTTACGCCGAAGCTCAACGTAACCTTGCTCTGGTGAATAAACACTAGCTGCCCACAGTGTTGCTCCTGCACGGCCGGAAGCAGCACTGCTACCTTTAATGTGAAGTTTTAGGCGGGACCTAAGGCTTTGGACTTTTCTAACCGCTGCGTCAAGGAGAGACAGGCGTGACCGAACCGAATAAGCCCCTAAACCAGATGAGTGCCCAAGAGCGGCTTGACCTCGAAATGTCCTACCTTGAAGAGGGCAGATTTGATGAGGCGATCGCCGCCTGGTCAAAGATCACCCGCGACGACGACCCAAAAACCTACGCACGGGCACAGTTCAGCCTCGGAATCACCTACTATACCCGGGGCAAGCTGGATGACGCTATCGCCGTCTGGTCAAACATCCGCCGCGAAGAAGCCGACCCCGGAACCTACGCAGGGGCACAGTTCAATCTCGGAATCACCTACTATACCCGGGGCAAGCTGGATGACGCTATCGCCGCCTGGTCAAACATCCACCACGACGACAACCCCAAAACCTACACACAGGCACAGCTCAACCTCGGTAACGCCTATAAAGACCAGGGCAAGCTGGATGACGCTATCGCCGCCTGGTCAAACATCCACCACGACGACAACCCCAAAACCTACACACAGGCACAGCTCAACCTCGGTAACGCCTATAAAGACCAGGGCAAGCTGGATGACGCTATCGCCGCCTGGTCAAACATCCACCACGACGACAACCCCAAAACCTACACACAGGCACAGCTCAACCTCGGAATCACCTACTATACCCGGGGCAAGCTGGATGACGCTATCGCCGCCTGGTCAAAGATCACCCGCGACGACGACCCCGAAACCTACGCAGGGGCACAGTTCAACCTCGGACTCGCCTATGCCGAATCAGGCAAGCGGAAACAGGCCATCAAAACCTGGTCAAACATCCGCCGCGAAGAAGCCGACCCCGAAACCTACGCACAGGCACAGCTCAACCTCGGTAACGCCTATAGAGACCAGGGTAAGCTGGATGACGCTATCGCCGCCTGGTCAAACATCCGCCGCGAAGAAGCCGACCCCGGAACCTACGCACAGGCACAGCTCAACCTCGGAGTCGCCTATGCCGAATCAGGCAAGCGGAAACAGGCCATCAAAACCTGGTCAAACATCCGCCGCGAAGAAGCCGACCCCGAAACCTACGCACAGGCACAGCTCGGCCTCGGAGTCGCCTATGCCAAATCAGGCAAGCGGAAACAGGCCATCAAAACCTGGTCAAACATCCACCGCGAAGAAGCCGACCCCGAAACCTACGCACAGGCACAGCTCGGCCTCGGAGTCGCCTATGCCAAATCAGGCAAGCGGAAACAGGCCATCAAAACCTGGTCAAACATCCGCCGCGAAGAAGCCGACCCCGGAACCTACGCAGGGGTACAGTTCAACCTCGGACTCGTCTATGCCGAATCAGGCGAGCGGGAACGGGCCATCAAAACCTGGTCAAAGGTTCGCCATGAGGATGATCCCAAAGTCTATGCATTGGCACAGCTTGGCCTCGGTGCTGCCTACTACGCCCAGCGCAAGCTGGATCAGGCCATCAAAACCTGGTCAAACATCCGCCGCGAAGAAGCCGACCCCGAAACCTACGCACAGGCACAGCTCAACCTCGGTGTTGCCTATCACGCCCAAGGCGAGCCAGAGCAGGCCTTCAAAACCTGGTCAAACATCCGCCGCGAAGAAGCCGACCCCGAAACCTACGCACGGGCACAGTTCAACATCGGCAAAATTTATGAAGACAAAGGAGATCTTGAGCGGGCTAAAGAAGCATACTGCAATGCGCAAGATTTCTTCTACTATAACTATGAACGTGTCAAAAGGATTCTTGAATGTCCCCCAAAAGTCATTAAAAAACTGCGTGGCATAGCTGAAAATACTGATGAAGTCCTAAAGTCTCTTCAGATAATCCCAGATTTTGAGTCACAGGTTGCACATTATAGTCGAGCATCAACAGCTTTTACCCTACTTGAAAAAAAGAGAAAAGATCAGAATCCGTCACATTTCCGGCTCAGCACTATTCGTGGTGTTAATGACCCGACGGAAGGGCTGGTTCTAGGAAAATATTGGGCGCAACAAGGTATCTCAGAAACTATACATACGAATGACACCGCAACCTTCATTAGCTGTTTTACCTTTAATCACGACAGCCTTAACCAGTTTCGCCTCTACGGAAAAGAGAATGGGCAGGAGGCAACAGGTGTTAGCTTAGTGTTCAAGGAAGAGTTTTTTTAGCGATCAGTCAGATACCCTGGAGTTTATAGCTGGCCCCTCACAGATCCCACCTAGTAAAGTTGGGAAAAGATAGTTCCCAACGAAACAGGAAAAAAATCAGAAAGCAATAAATTAATAGGAAAGTCTACACTCTACCGCTGCATTTACCTGGATCCTGAGACCGGGTATTTGACTTTAGCCCAACGGGATAAATCCACCTTTTACCGCGAAAATAAAAAGACGGCAAAGGATCAGTGGAATGAATATTCCACAAAAATTTCAGAAATAAAAAAATCCGTTAAAAATTGTTTATTTTACGATAATAATTCTGTTTTATCTATGCTTAAATCCATCTCCGAAGAATTAGAAGAATCTAAAGCACCTGAAGAATCTCATACATACGGCATAGAGGAGAAACAGAAAATTCTTGAAGCCATCCGGTTTATCCTTCTCCCCTTGCAGTACCTGGTGAAACATATTGCTTTCCAGGAGGAACAGGAATGCCGCATTATGTACACTACCCATCTTCACGATGAGAAAATCCATCATGATTGGGAAAAACAGTGGATGTACGTCGAGTATGAGGAGCCTGTATTACCACGCATCGATAAAATCTATCTCTCTCCTGGCTCGGCAAAGTACCAAGATTTCTTCCGCATCCTGCTCGATCAAAAAGAAGATGACGAACCAGACAAAAGAAGACGAGAATGAAAGCAAGGTTCGTATCTCCCAGAACCCGTTTAGGAATAAAGAATAAATCGTTCGCCCTCCACCCAGGCAACAGGGCAGCTTCCCTGTTTGCTTTTCCTGCCGCCTGGGTGGGAACGTAGAATCATCTCACCGCCACCACGTTGAAAGGGACACTATGAGCACCGTTATCCGCCCAGCACAACATGAGGAAAGCACTAGCCTGCGGGTGCCCATGCGTAAACTCGTAGAGCTGACTGACCTACGAGCGGAGTATTACCAGTGAGTGTTAGCCTCAGAGAGCTCACCGTCGCCGATGCTGCGGTGCTGCGTAATATCAGTATCGCAACGTTCACCGAAACCTTCGCAGACTCAAACAGCGCGGCCGATATGGAGCTCTACATTACGCAGCGTTTCTCCGAGGACCGGCTCACCCAGGAGCTCGCCAACCCCGAGTCGTTCTTCTACACCGCCGAGGTGCAGGGGCAGACGGTGGGCTACCTCAAACTCAACACGGGCGGCGCCCAAACCGAACCGCAGCAGGAGAACGCCCTGGAGATTGAGCGCATCTACGTGCTGGGCACCCACCACGGCCACGGTGTGGGGCAGGCCCTCTACCAGCACGCCCTCACCGTCGCGAACCAGCGGGCGGCAAGCTACATTTGGCTGGGGGTGTGGGAGCACAACCACCGGGCGTTACGGTTCTACCAGAAGAACGGGTTCACCGCCTTCGGGCAGCACATTTCCGTCTCGGTGATGACGAGCAAACAGATATTCTCATGAAGCACGACCTCAACCGCTAGAAACACGCAGGAAAACAACAACGAAGGGACGCCGTGAACAACAGTGTCGCCATCTGGGTCGGTAGGTTCGACTCCGACCAGGAACTACAAGACTACCTCGACATTGATTACGCCGCCGAGGAGGACGACAGCGAATACATGGCCTCAGAATTCGCGGAAGCCTTCAAAATATTCCACCACGACGAAGACTTCCGGGAAGCCTACCGCACCGAGGCCGAGCCGGTAAGCTGGGCTGGGCTGGCCGAACCGCTCTCATACGCTGAAGGGTTCGCCCACACCGTCCCCAATATTACCGACCGCAACAACTCCATTATTGCCCTCTACAACTACACCTACCCGGGCACCGTGCACGGCACGGAAAACGTGCTGTTCGTGGGTAACTACACCTACTAGCGCCCCGCCCGCTCCCCCACTGTTAAGGCGCTACGTACCGGGCGAACGGTTTCGGCTATTGTGTTATGCTGCCGTCTTTACACAACCACCAGAACCGTGCACTAAGCCCAGGGTGCAGGGGTTCCTCGCGGCAGGGCGTGTTCACGTATAGTTAAGGAAATTAGTTCTTGCCCTGGGCGCACAGTACCGGCAAGACAGGTACCAACAGACTACTGGCTCAGGAAGGGAACTCATGGCCGAACAGCCCGATGCGGGTACGCAACGCTACGCCCAAGAACAGGTGAACCTTGGGGCGGAACACTACAGGCAGGGCCGCTTCGCGGAAGCCGCCGCCGCATGGGGCGCCGTACCTGAGAGCGTACCCGACCAGTACGCGGTGGCGCAGGTGGACTTAGGCATCATGTACGGCAGCACCGGCGACGCCGCACAAGCCATTGCGGCGTGGCAGAAAGTGCCTCAGAGCGAAATCCAGGCGTACGCGGTGGCGCAGTACAATATCGGCTCCGTGTACGAGGGGCAAGAGAAAGACGAGGCGGCGCTGGCGGCCTACGGCAATATCCCCGAAGCCGACACGATGCACTACGCCATGGGGCAGTTCAACAGTGCGGTGCTGCTGCACATGCACGGCAACTCCGTGCCGCCCTGGGGGTCTACCAGAACGTGCCTGAGAGCGTGCCCGACCAGCACGCCCGCGCGCAGCTGAACCTGGGTGTGCTGTACCAGCAGATGGGCCTGGACGATAAAGCCCGCGAATCGTGGAACCGGGTGCCAGCGGACTACCCCGACCTGTACGAGGTGGCCCAGTCATACCTGAACGACGAAGACGAAGACTCCTAAAACCCTGCGAGTGCTACGGTGAGGCGCAGGCCCACCGTGGCACACGCTGTTTAAGGCAGGTGTTTTGCCTAGCCGCCCAGAACCGCCACGATTTCTTGAACAATCTGCCAGTTTTCGCTGTGCTTCTTCCAGGTGATGGTGAACAGAAAATCCTGCTCCTGCGCGCCCTGGCTCATCCTGCGTTTGAGCACAATAGTGCCGGTTTCACCGTCAGAATCGGCAAAAAGGATAGTGTGCGCAGTGTTCAGGGGCGCCGCGCCGTTGTCTTTGAGGGCCTGGAAGAACCCGAGATTGTCCTGTTTTGAGAGAATCTGCACCGTATCATCTGGCAGGATCCGCACAAATTTCAGGTCATCGGCGTACACCCGCTGCAGAAAATCAATATCGTAGCTGGTACCGCGCGCAATCAGCTCCTCGGTGAGCGCTTTCATCGTTTCATCAATCATGATGCCCTCCATCATCTGAGGCGGAAATACGTACAAGCTCAGCCTAGCAAAGGAAACAGTCATGACTATCCCCTGGCCCCCTGCAGCTCAAACCGCTCACAACCCTCAAGCAGTGGCACGTATCCTCAAAACCCTGCCTGAATGGTTTGGGCGTGAAGAGTCCAATGCCGAATACATCCATGATGCTGAACGACTGGAAACGTGGACGGTAGCTCACCCGGAAACCCACGAAGTTGTGGGTATCATGCTGATCACCCAGCACTACCCGGTTGAGGCAGAAATTCATTTGCTGGCAGTAGATGCCGCCTTTCACGGATACGGAATCGGCACTTCCCTAATAAAAGCATTTGAAAAGGAGGCACGTAACCGCGGTATCAGGCTGATACAGGTCAAGACGCTTGGGGAATCATTTCTCAACGAACCGTACCAACGCACCCGCAATTTCTATCAATCTGTAGGGTTTTTACCCCTTGAAGAGACGAACCTGTGGGGCGAAGATACTCCCTGTCTGATAATGGTAAAAGCAATCTGACTGGCTTGACGGACATAGAGCGCAGGCTTCATTCTCCCAAAAGCCTACGCTTCTCAAGACAGCTAAAACGGGGTCTAATATTTTCTTGAACCCCTCACAACGTCATGTATAGACCTATTCCAAGTTAACAACCGTATCGCAGCGGGCAATGTCTTCGGGGCGGTGCGAGACCAAAACAGTTGCCGTACCGCCAGCGCGGGTTGCCGTATCCAGATCAACCATAAGCGCCGCAGCTGATTCGGCGTCCAGATGCGCGGTCGGCTCATCCAGCAGAAGCACCGGAGATTCCACAAGCAGAGCACGAGCCACCGCAAGACGCTGCCGCTGGCGCCCGAGAGGAACCCGCCGCCAGCACCCACCCTGGTGCGTAACCCCTCAGGGAGCGTATCGTACCACTGCCCCAGCCCCACCCGGCGCAGCACAGCCACCATCTGCTGCTGGGTGGGACGCTGCGAACGATCACGGGCCAGCAGCAGGTTACCCTCAAGGGTGGACTCAAAAATATGTGCCGCCTGCGGGCACCACGCCGCGTAGCCGCGCACCCGCTCAGCCTCCAACGCCTGCCCGTGCGCGCGAACCTGCCCAGCCTCCAGCGGCAAAAACCCCAGCAGACTCGCTAAAACAGTGCTCTTACCCGAACCCGACGGCCCGGTAACACCAGTCCACTCCCCCGCACGCGCGCTCACAGTAAGGCCCTCAAAGACGGGGGTCTCCATGCCGGGCCAGCGTGCGGCGGCGTTCGCAATCTCCCAGGGCGGGCCCCCGCCCGGATGCAGGGGCAGGCACCGGGGAGTCCTCACGATTAGCGGCTTCCTCATCGTCTGTGAAGTCAGGGATATCCGCCTCATCCGCCACATCGGGGGCGATCCGGGCCACCAGGCGCGCAAAAGCGGGCCACGAACGCACCGCCTCAAGATGCCCCACGGTGCTCTCAATCATGCCGGTGCACATGAGCACCACAATCGCCGACTCCGGCGCCCCCACCGTGCCCGATACCGCCAGCGGGTACGCAATGACCGCGCACCACAGCGCCGCACCAAACCAGGCCACAACAGCCAAGGCACGCCCCCACCCCTGCGCATACGCCCCCCGGGTCAGTGCCCGCAGGTTCCGCGCGTCCACCCGTGCGGCGGCGGCAACCGCCGTCTGCGACACCCCGTTAACGCGCGCATCCTCAGCGGCACCAAGCAGGCTGGTGCTCAACCGCATCAGCTGCGCGGTCGATGCGCGCGAAGCCCCCTCAGCGCGGGCATCCGCACGCAGCACCACCCACGGGGCCAGCACAGTTGTGATAAACGCCGCGAGCACCACCGGCGCCAGCGCCTGCGGCAGAATCACCCAGGTGCTCACCAGTGCCACGGCCATCACCAGCAGGTGCGCGGCGGGCGGCAGAATCACGCGCGGTATGCCGTCGCGCAGCTCATCAATGCCGCCGATGAGCCGCTCCAGCAGGGCGTCGCCGCGCAGCAGGGCGCGCACACTGCCGATATTGCGGTACGCCCCCGCCCATGCGCGCAGGCGCAGGGTGTTAGCGGCGGCAAGTACCCGCGAGTGGGTGAGCAGACGCTCGGCGTAGCGTGCGGTGGCGCGCCCCAGCCCGAAGAACCGCACACCCACGATGGCGACCATCAGGTACATCATGGCGGGGCCTTCGGCGGCGCGCACAATCAGCCACCCGGAGAGGGCGGTGAGGGCAACGGCCGCGAGTGAGGTTGCTGCCGCCATCATGACGGGCCCGGCGGCTTTAAGCACACCTATTTTCGTGAGCCCGCGCAGGGTTTTGAGGGTCGCAAGAACACCGGGGGCCGTGCCGGGCTCTGCGGGGCTGCTGGGCAGGGTTTTGTCTGTTGCTGTCTCCGGTGTGTGCGTCTGCGCTGGTGGTGCGGACGCGGGGATTGGGGCAGGTGCCGGGTTTGTTTTAAGCGCCCAACGGTAACCGCCGCCGGGGTGCGCGTCTGCCCGCAGCCAGAGGGCGCAGTGCTCGGCCAGTTCCCCCTCGTGGGTGACGATGAGCACGTTCGCACCGCGTGCCGCCAGCGCCCCTAAGGCGCGGGTCACCAGATGTGCGGCGTGTGCGTCCAGGTGGGCGGTGGGTTCATCCACGAGCACGCTCAGGCGGGGCTGCTGGCGGGCGGAGGCTTCATCACGGTGGTGCTCATCGGCGGCTGCGGCCCGGTATAGGGCGTCGGCGCGGGCGAGGGTGCGGGCGATCGCTAACCGGCGGGCCTGGCCCGCGCTGAGCGATTCGGGGGCTTGTTCGGCGAGGGTTTTCAAGGCCCAGCTCAGCCAGATAACCGGTAAGAAGCACCGTGTCGGAGGGGGCAAATTCGGTGTCTGCCGCGAGTAGCTGCGCGGCGTACTCCTGCTCGCTCTTAGAGGCGCTGAAGGCGTAGAGGGCCATCTCCAGCAGTACTGTGGGCGCGGCGAACTGCGGTGACTGCGCGATCATAAGGGTGTGCCCCACCCCGCTGACGGCACCGCCCACATGCACGGGATCTGATGCGCCGGTGGGTACCAGGCCCTCACGGACCGCCCCGGACAGCACGCCGAGCAGGGTTGATTTGCCGCATCCTGAGGGTCCTGTAATCCCCAGGATGGTGCCCGCTCCCCCGCGTTCTTGGCACTCGGGCAGGGTGAAGCTGAGGTTGCTGAGTACTGTGCCGCGGCCGGGGTAGGCGACGGTTAGGTTCTCAACCGTCAGGCCTTTACCGTTCTGCTCGTTACTGTGCGGTGCCTCGTGGGTGGTGGTGCCCGCTGGCTGGGGTGCATCAATAATGTTCTGGGCGGCCCGCAGCGCGGCTACCCCGTCTTCTGACTGGTGGTAGGCGGCGCCAACATCCCGCAGCGGCTGGTAGCATTCGGGGGCGAGCAGCAGCACCAGGATGGCGGTGTCTAGTCCCATCTGCCCGTTTACCAGGCGCACACCAATGAGCACAGCCACCAGGGCCACCGAGATGGTGGTGATGAGTTCCAGCGCGAGGGATGACATGAAGGCACTGCGCAGGGTGTGCATGGTGCGGGCACGGTATTTCTCGCCGATTGCCGCTAACGCACGGGTCTGGGCGCGTTCCCGCCCTAACCCGATGAGCACCGGCAGCCCGCGCACCAGTTCAAGAATGTGGTCTGAGAGGCGGTGCAGTTCGGATTGTGCGGCGGCGGTGTCTTCACGCGTGGTTTTGCCGATGAGCACCATGAAGAGCGGGATGAGCGGCAGGGTGCAGGCCACGGTGATGGCGCTTATAGGGTCTAAAAGCAGCAGAACAACCCACAGGGTGGCGGGCACTGCGGCGGAGCTGACGAAAGCGGTGAGGGTTTTGGTGTAGTAGTTATCGAGTGCGTCCAGCCCGCGTGAGATGAGCACGGCGGTGGCGCCGGTGCCTTCAGGGGTGTCGGCCCCGCCGGTTGCGAGCACCCGCTGCAGCAGTTGCCGCCGAATACTTGATTTCGCCCCGGATGCGGCTTTCTGGGCGCTGAGGGTGAGCAGGTACTCGAATCCGGCACGGGCCAGAAGCGCCAGCACCCCGCTGATAATGAGCGTAATGGTGATGCCGTCCCCGCCGCCGAGAAGCCACCCGAGCGTGCCGTCAAGTTTGGCTTGGGAGTCCCCGGCGAATTCGATGAGCGCCCGGTACTCTTCGGGGGTTGAGGTGTGTTTGCGGTGTTCGTGTTCGGCGGCGAGCGCAGCGAACCCGGCGTGTGCGGCCCGTGCTATGGCGGATGCGAGGGCTGCGCTGAAGATGACGGTGGCGAGGGTGTGCGCCATGGTGAGCACGGCGAATACGGCCAGGTTTTTGCGGGCGTTAGGCCCTAGGGGCGGGCGTTTGTTGCCGCGTTTAGTGGCTGCCCCGTTCGAGGGTGGTGCGGTGCGTGTGGCGCCCGCACGTGTGGTGTTTTTAGTTGAGTGTGTGCTCACCGTTGGGCTCTCTTCTTGTTCCCCGGGTTGTTGGCCCTTGCGGGCTGTCTCATACACCCCATATTTAGGGAACATTCCGGGAGGTTTCACCCGTTGGGGTGCGTGAGTATTTATGACCCGCCGCTCACCACCTGGCCGTCTTATGCACGGGGTGCAGCTGAGTGGTGTCGGTGGGGCTGTCAGGCTGTTACAGCAGGTGATCGGGCTGTTATTGGTTCTCTTATGGCCACGCCCCCGCATCGTGGCTTTGGGCCTATGATGCGGGGGCGTGTTTGTCAGCTGCTAAGGGGCCGGTTTCGCTGGCTTCTATTCTGCTGCTACCTTATTGGGCAGTTTTGCCAGGTCGGTGGCGTCGTGTGCGGCCGGGATGTGTTCAACGCGCAGGCGTTTGCGGAACACCCAGTACGTCCAGCCCTGGTACACCAGAATAACGGGCAGGCCCATGAGCCCGACCACGCTCATCACACCCAGGGTGTATTCGGAGCTGGAGGCGTTCGCAATGGTGAGCGAGTGGGAGGCGTCCAGGGTGGAGGGCAGCACGTTCGGGTACAGCGCGGTGAAGATAGCCAGCGCACCGAACGCTATGAATAGGCTCAGCCCCGCGAAAGCGCGGCCTTCGCGTCCTGCTTTAGCGCTCAACCAGCCTAGGGCCACGGCCACAACCGCCAGTATCGTGCACAGCCATGACACCCCGTTGCCGGTGGTGAATTGCATGTACAGCACCCACCCGGTGATCGGCAGCAGGGCAATCGGCAGCAGGCGCACTAGGGCTGCGCGGGCACGGTGCCGGATTTCCCCGTCGGTTTTGAGTGCCACGAATGCAAGCCCCTGCATGAGGGAGAACCCTACCAGTGACAGCCCGCCCAGCAGTACGGGCCAGCTTGCCCAGGCGAAGGCGCCGCCCACGCGGTCGCCGTTGCTGTTAATGGGCAGCCCGATTGAGGTGAGCGCCAGCAGCGCCCCCACCAGCAGGGCGATGAAGAACGAGGATACTGAGATGGCGGTGTTCCACCCGTTAATCCAGCGTTCGTCGTTTTTCTTGCCGCGGTATTCGATGGCGACCGCACGGAAAATCAGTGCCAGCAGCGCCAGTGTCAGCGGAACGTACAGCGCCGAGAACAGGGACGCGTACCATAGCGGGAATGCGGCGAATGTTGCCGCGCCGCCGGTGACCACCCACACTTCGTTGCCGTCCCAGACGGGGCCGATAGTGTTCAGCAGCAGGCGGCGTTCCTGCTCGTTCTTGGCGAAGAAACGGCTCATGAGCATCCCCACGCCCAAATCGAAGCTGTCAAGGATGAGGTAGCCGATCCAGAACACGCCAACCACCACGAACCAGATGGTTGGCAGTGTCGGCTGGCCCGCGAAAATATTAAAGTCGAAGTTCATGATGTTGAGTCCTTCAATCCTTGGCGCCTAGTAGGCGAACTCCAGCACGTCCCGTTGTGCGGCGCCGTCTTTGTCGGCGTCGTCATGGTGGGATTGCACGAGTTCGGGCATTGCGGCCACCACACCGGATTTCACATATTTAACCAGTAGGTAGATTTCGACTACCATCAGGATGCCGTATACCGCCCCGAGGGAGATCAGGGAGAACAGGATCTCTTCGCCTGAAACACCGGGTGAGACGGCGGCGGCGGTGAACATCATGACGGCGGGGATCACCCTCAGGGTTGGGTGCCACCACGAACGGCTGGCGGCCCATTTCGGTGAAGATCCACCCCAGGGCGTTGCCGAAGAACGGGGCGAGAATACCCAGGATTGCGAGGTTCTTCAACCATTTAGCTTCTGGGACGGTGCCGGTTCCTTTCTTGCGGGTCACCCACAGTACGTACACGTATGAGAGGGCGCCGATACCGCCGAAGGTGATCATGCCGCGGAACCCGTAGTAGGTGACTTCCATGAGCGGCAGGTATTGGATTTCTTGGCCTGCGCGCTCACCGTAGAGGGGATTGTTGGCCAGGTGCGTGCCGTACTTTTCTTTGTATTCGGGCAGCAGGGTGTTCACGCCTTTCACCTCGGTGGTGAAATTATCGTGCGCTAGGAAGGAGAGGGCGCCGGGTACCTCAAGGACGGCGTGTACTTTGTCGCAGTCCTGCGCGCCGGGGGATGATATGGACAGGACCGAGAAGCCGGTGCCGTCGTGGCAGGCTGCCTCGGCGGCCGCCATTTTCAGGGGCTGCTGGTGGATCATCAGCTGCGCTTGCATGTGCCCGCTAAGCCCCACGCCAATAAAGCCGATGAGGCCTACTACGGCGCCTACTCGCAGGGAGCGGAACCATACCAGGTAGTCTTTCTTGTCGCGGCCTCCGACTTCGGCGTCGCCGACCACAACTTTGCCGTCCTCTACGGTGTCGATGCCGTCTTTGCGGCGGCGCCACAGCTTGTACCAGGCGATTCCGACCATGAACCCGCCAGCGACCTGGATAGCACCGAAGATCACGTGGGGGAAGGTCAGCAGCGCGGTGTTATTGGTGAGCACAGCCCAGATATCGACGAGGCGGGGGCGACCGTCGATCATTTCAACGCCGACGGGGTGCTGCATCCACGAGTTCGCGGCGAGGATGAAGTACGCCGAGATCCATGAGCCGGCTACGGCGGCGAAAAGGCAGAAGGCGTGTACCTTGGGCTTGAGTTTGTCCCAGCCAAAGATCCACAGGCCTAAGAAGGTTGATTCGACGAAGAACGCGAACAGCCCTTCCATCGCTAGGGGGGCGCCGAAGACGTCGCCCACGAATCGGGAGTACTCGCTCCAGGCCATGCCGAACTGGAATTCCTGCACCAGGCCGGTGGCCACACCCATAATGAAGTTAATGAGGTACAGTTTGCCCCAGAACTTTGTCATGCGCTTGTATTCGTCTTTTTTGGTGAAGACGTAACGCAGGTACAGGTAGGTGACGACCATACCCAACCCGAGAGTTAGCGGCACCATGAAGAAGTGGTACACGGTGGTGATGCCAAACTGCCACCGCCCAACATCAAGGGGATCCATAGCGGTCCTTTTCTTAGTGTGTAGTGCTTATGTGGTTGTCGCCGGATCTGCCATAGATCCGGCGATTATATAAGTGCAATGCCTCTTACACTACAACCTTTTATTTTCGGCATAAATCATGCGAATTTTGAGGGGGCGGAGTGAGGCTTGACTAGGGTCTAAAGGTGGATTAAACGCTATCATCTTTTTGAAAGTATTTACCCGTAAATCATTATTTATAGGCACATTCCGTCGCGGCATGAGCGGCAACAAACCATGCCCCGCAGGCCCCATCCCCTGGCAGGCGGGCCGGGAAATGAACAAAAGTGGCCCGGATAGTGCTTTTGCAAGCACTAAACAGCCACTTTGTTACAGTCACAAACTATCTATGAGAAAACACACAGTGAGTATTGTCACCATTTTGTGTTCAGGGTGTGCTAGATGTCGATATTTTCCTGATCCAGCTGGTGTGCACCGGCAATAATGAACTCCTTACGCGGGGCCACCTCCGACCCCATGAGCAGGGCAAAAGCGCGCTCTGCCGCCTCCGCATCCTCCACCCGGATGCGCCGCAGCATACGGTGGCGCGGGTCCATAGTAGTCTCAGCCAGCTGGTCGGCGTCCATCTCGCCCAAGCCCTTATACCGCTGAATCGGCTCCTTATACCCCTTACCTTCAGCGGTGAGCCGGTCAAGCAGCTCATGCAGTTCCCGCTCCGAGTAGGTATACACCATCTCATTAGGCTTGCCCCGGTTAATAACCTCCACCCGGTGCAGCGGCGGCACGGCGGCGTACACACGCCCGTCCTCAATGAGCGGGCGCATATACCGGTAAAACAGGGTCAGCAGCAGGGTGCGGATGTGCGCCCCGTCCACGTCAGCATCGGTCATCATAATTACCTTTGCCGTAGCGGGCTGCCTGAAGGTCGAAGGTTCGCCCGGAACCTGCACCAATCACCTGGATCAGCGCTGCGCATTCGGCGTTGGCGAGCATATCAGAGACGGAGGCGCGCTGGGTGTTCAGGATTTTACCGCGAATCGGCAGCAGCGCTTGGTATGAGGAAGACCGCGCCAGGCGGGCTGTGCCCAGTGCGGAGTCACCCTCCACAATAAACAGTTCAGAATGTTCCACGTTCCCCGAGCGGCAGTCCACCAGCTTGGTCGGCATTGACGAGGATTCCAGGGCGGTTTTACGGCGTTGCGCCTCTTTATGCACCCGCGCCGAGATGCGGGTTTTCATCTCCGAGACAACCTTCTCGCACAGGGCATTTGCCTGCGCCTTATCGGCCCGCCCGGTCGCCTGCAGACGCGCCTTGAGCTGGTCAGATACCACTTTCAGCACAATCTGCCGCACCGCCGGGGTTCCCAGAATCTCTTTGGTTTGCCCCTCAAATTGCGGCTCGGCCAGGCGCACCGTCAGCACCGCCGTTAACCCGGCCAGCGCATCGTCTTTCTCGATCTTGTCGTTACCGACTTTGAACCTGCGGGCATTATCGGCCAGATGTTTGCGGAAGGTGCGCAGCAGCCCCTGCTCAAACCCGGTGGTGTGGGTGCCGCCTTTGGGGGTGGCAATAATATTGACGAAACTACGGATAGTGGTCTCGTACCCTATTCCCAGCGCAGGGCAATATCAACTTCGCATTCACGTTCCACGTCGGTGAGCTGGGAGCGGCCGTCCTCCCCCAGCACGGGCACGGTTTCGGTGAATGAGCCACGCCCGGTAAACCGCCAGATATCGGTTACCGCGCTGTCATGTGCTAAGAACTCTACGAACTCACTAATGCCGCCATCATGTTGAAAAACTTCTTCGTGGGGGCCGAACTCGCCGGGGGTTCCGGGCACTCGGCGTTCGTCCCTAATGGCGATGCGCAGCCCGGGAATCAGGAACGAGGTCTGTCGGGCGCGTGAAACCAGATCTTCGTAGCTGAACCGTGCATCAGGGGTAAAGATCTGCGGGTCAGCCCAGTAGCGCACGCGGGTTCCGGTGACGCCCCGTTTTGCTCTGCCCACAATCTGCAGCGCCTCGGCGCCTTCTGCGGCCGGGGTGAACGTGTCCTCCGGTTTGGGGGTGCGGCTCGAGTCGAACCGCCCAGGCATGCCGTGGCGGAACGACATCTGATAGGTTTTACTGCCGCGATCCACCTGCACATCCAGGCGGGATGACAGCGCGTTTACCACGGAGGCACCCACCCCGTGCAGACCGCCGGAGGCCGTGTACGAGCCGCCGCCAAATTTGCCGCCCGCGTGCAGCTTGGTGAAGACCACCTCTAGGCCCGATAGCCCGGTGCGCGGCTCAATATCGGTGGGGATGCCTCGGCCGTCGTCCTGCACCTCTACCGAACCGTCACGGTGCAGAATAATCTGGATTGACTGGCCGTACCCCGCCAATGCCTCATCAACAGAGTTGTCGATAATCTCCCATAGGCAGTGCATGAGCCCGCGCGAGTCGGTCGAGCCAATATACATGCCGGGGCGCTTGCGCACCGCTTCTAAACCTTCAAGTACTGAGAGGTGGCGGGCGGTGTAGTTCGACGCGGCCAAGTCTTTCCCTTTCACAACGGTTTTCTTCGTAGGTCTATTCTATCGTGGCTTGTGCCCAGAAGCGGCTTAGCTGGTCATTGTCGGGCGCGCCCACGCCGAACCAGCACCTGGTGAAGGGGGCTTCCCTACCAAGGGCGCCGCGGGTCTACTCTCCCCAGGTAGAGGCAATGTGGTGCTATTTGTAGTCCGGGTGCAGTTCGGACGCTCAGAGCGAAAGGTGACTAAGAGGGTGGGCTCAGCAGGTGGGTTTATGGTTGCATAGAGTTAGCACTCGTTTCTCTACATTTTGAAGGGTGAACAATGACCGTGAACTCCACTCTCGACCCCGCCAAGGTACGTCAGCTGACCTCCCGTGACCGCTGCGATGTGTGCGGCGCGCAGGCTTATGTTCGGGCTGTACTTCCTTCGGGTCATGACCTGCTGTTCTGCGGCCACCACGCTCGCGCAAACGAGGCCGGGGTGAAGGCTATTGCGGGCACTACCTGGGATGATCAGACCTCCCACCTGTAAGTTTCTTGTTGTTGCGGCGCGCACCCTGAACTTTTCAGGGTGCGCGCCGTTTATTGTTGTTTACCGTCCCGGTTTTTCGCCCGTTCTGCAGCGGGTGGGTGAGCTTTTAACTCCACCGAAGTTTAGCGGGGTGTTCATTCCACTCATAGTAAACATCGGAGAAATCGCGTGAGGCTAACTTCTCTGGGGCGATCAGCCAGTTCGCGGCCCCAAAGTACCCCCACTTCACATCAGGGTCTAGTTCGTACTCTGTTCCCATGGTGAGTAAGTTGAACGTGTAACCCTTAGCGAAGGCCGGATGCTGCCTTGGGTCATCGTTAAATGTTTCGGGGTACCCGCCCAGCTGGGTGATAATGTCGTCTGCGTCGAGCTCTTCCACAATGTTTACCCCGCCCCCGCCTGTGGCGCGGCCCAGACTAATGGCGTCCTCATACCCATCAATGGGTTGTGCAGGGTACCTCTCGTTCCAGTACTGTGTGAAAAGCTCATCAAACGGTTCACGCAGGTACTGAAGCGGGTTATGAAGCGCAGACGCGAACTTTAACGCCAGTTCCGGGGTGCCCCGTCGTATGGGCCACACGTATTCAGGAAACGTGTCGGCCTCCCAGTCGATATGTGCCGACTGGGCGTGCGGATTGGGGTCTGTGAGTTCGGGGTAATATATCACCCGGTTGTTGAGGGGTCTGCTCGGTGCGGTAGGGTCGGCACCCCAGCCGGGGCGCGGGGCAATCCAAAACTGAAGCATCCCGGACTCGGGGTACAGAGTGTTCTCCGGAAGCTCGGCACAATTAATCTGCGCAATCATCCCTAAAGGCCGCCCGTCGGCACCAAGGGGCGCATCCACCCCGGCGGGCAGGTACGGCACACCCCCAAACTTCGAGGCAGTCACCGGCAGCGGCGCATCCGGCACATTAGTGGTAATGCGCAGCGCGGGTTTCTGTGCGCCCGCGTTCACCAGTTGGGTCACTGTGCGTATCTGTTCAAGGATACGAACCGGTGTGTTCATAGTTTCTCCTTGTGGGCGGCTCTTCTCTTAGTTGTTTTTAGCCTCGCGGCTCGGCAATATTGCTGTCCTGCTCAATACCCCACCTGCTGGCAGGGCGCCTCGCAGGCGTTCTTCGGCACGCCCCAAGAGGCTAGCTGCCTAATGTTGCAGCTCTAGGTGTTTTAGCTCTGCCACCACCAGAAAAGAACATTCGAGAAATCACGAGCTGCTAACTGTTCGGGGGTGATCAGCCAGTTTGCATACCCGGCGTCTCCCCACAAGAGCTCGGTGCTTCCCAGACGGTACGACTCCGAGCCCATAGTTAGCAGGTTCACCGTATATTCTTCTAGCTCGGGGTTATTACGGCGCGGGTCGTCATCAAAGAAAACAGGGTACCCGCCCAGCTGGTGGTAGCCCGCCTCATCGGCTATTGCGCTTAGAATATCCTCGTCCTCTCCGGCCTCTTCCACGAGGTCTTCCAGCTCTTCAATTTCTTCAATTGCCTGGTCGGGGTAGAGTCCGTTCCAGATATCAATAAACTGCTCATGGTCTCCCCAGGTGAGCATGGGGTCTGGCGTCTCTGGCGGGCCAAAAATAAGCGATATTTCGCGTGTGGGCGGGTCAATCGGCCAGTGGTGTTCTTCCCAGTTTGCCTCAACGGCGCAGGCGTGCGGGTTAGCTGCGCCCAATTCTTCCCAGTAGATGACGCGCGCATCTGCCCCGGGCAGCCCATCGTTGATGTTCATCCCCCATTGGGGGTGCCGTGGGTTGAGCCAGAACTGAAGCATCCCAGACTCAGGGTAAATAGTGTTCTCCGGCAGCTCGGCACAGTTAATCTGCGCAATCATCCCTAAAGGCCGCCCATCGGAGCCAAGGGGCGCATCCACCCCGGCGGGCAGGTACGGCACACCCCCATACTTCGAGGCAGTCACCGGCAGCGGCGCATCTGCTGCACGTACGGTAATGGGAACTTTATCCCTTCGGTAGTTCACCATTTGCGCTACCACAGACCGAGCTCTGTCTGTTATTGTCATCGTTCTTGTTCCTTATAGGGTGTATGGCGCGCGCCTCATATACGGAAGCGCACGCCATTATCCTTTGAAAAACCGGTGCGGCTAACAGCAGGACCATTCAAAAATAACTTGTGAAAAGTCCCGGTTTTTCAGCTGTTCGGGGGTGATCAGCCAGTTTGCGGTACCCACATCGCCCCACATGATTGTAGGGGCGTTGGGGTCAGCCCAGTTACCGTCAGATACTGAGATCATGGTCAGCAGGTTCACCGTGTAGTCCCGCAAATCATCAGCGAAGTCGCGCGGGTCGTTTTGTGTGAAAATAGGCTCGCCACCGATCTTGTGGGTCAGCTGATCCTCGGTTTCCCGGTCAATTGTGTCTGTAACACGGTCTTCGCCCAGCTCGTCGATCTCATCAAAGAAATCCTCGATTGGTGTTTCGGGGTACAGCTCATTCCATGTATCAACAAACAAAGCTTCGGCGGTCTCGTTCATCAGAGACCATTTATCGCCCAATGCCGCCTCAAAGCTGAGCGCATATTCGACAGTTTCGGGAGAAATCGGCCACCCGTAATCGTCCCAATTCGCCTTGGCTACGCGCGCATCCGGGTTAGGTTCGCCCAATTCGGGGTAGTAGATCACCCGGTAGCCGTTTTGGGTACGGTCGGCAATGGTGTCGTCCATACCCCAGAGTGCTTCTTCATCGCCCGGGTCAATCCAGAACTGGAGCATCCCAGACTCAGGGTAAATAGTGTTCTCCGGCAGCTCGGCACAGTTAATCTGCGCAATCATCCCTAAGGGCTGCCCCTCTTTATTGGCGGGGGCGTCCACCCCGGCGGGCAGGTACGGTACTCCCCCGAATTTGGAGGATGTCACCGGTAGCGGCTCAGCAGCCGCCGTGGCTGTGATGCGCACCGTGGGTGATTGGTCATTTTCTTCTATTCGTTTAATAACCTCACGCGCCTGGTCGAGAATTTTTCCCATATCTGCTCCTGTGCTTCTAATGGTAGTGGTGCGGAATCTGTGAACACTATTAGAGCACGTTTTTTCTCGCGGTGCGTGCGCGTACGTCATGCATTCGAAGGCACAATGCAGAAGATAAAATATTCCCCGCCGTCAGAGCATGGTTTTGTGTTTGCGGCGGTGCATTAGCTTTTATCTGCACCTCTGCTAAGTTTTTACCCGCAGTCCCATTCAAAAAGGACTTTTGAGAAGTCGCGGTCCGCTAATTGTTGCGGAGTAATCAGCCAGTTTGCGGTACCCATATCACCCCACATAATGTCACCGTCACCATCATTTTTTGCTTCTTCGGAGGCGATGGTGAGCAGGTTAACCGTATATTCTTGCAGTTCTGGGTTGTTCTCGCGCGGGTCGCTCTGCACAAAGCTGGGGTACCCGCCAAGCTTATGGTACTCAGTGCTATCGGTCAGGTCGTAGGCAATATTCTCCCCATCGTGCAGGCGGTCTATCTCGTAGACCTCGTTAATAGTCTGCTCTGGGTGTTTCTCGTTCCACCGGTGTATGAACCGGGCCTCAAATTCATGGCTTGTGTCGCTCAGGCTCTCATGTTTTTTCTTGAAAGTGAGCGCAAGCTCAGCCTCTGGCGGGTAGATAGGCCAGTCTTCGCTCCGTGCTGCGGTGACTGCGGGGTGCCCGCAGGGGTGGCTTCACCCACCTGGGGGTAGTAAATAACCCGAATATTCGCCTGGTTGGCTATATCATTGGCGTTGAAGCCCCATTTTTCATCGCCTTCTTCTTCGCCGGAGTCAATCCAGAACTGAAGTATCCCGGTCTTGGGATAAAGCTCATTTTTAGGTAATTCAGTACAGTTAATCTGCGCGATCATCCCTAAGGGTTTCCCGCTCTCATTGGTGGGTGCCTGAGCCCCGACAGGCAGGTACGGGGCGCCGCCAAACTTCGAGGCAGTCACCGGCAGCGGTGCCTTAGCACCGGCTGTTTTAATACGGATTACTGGCTGCCGTGTGGCGGCAGTGATTTCTGCCGCGATTTTCCGTGCCTCTTTAGCTACTGTACGGCCCATAATATTTTCCTCCCAATACCTGACTTTCGTTTTCACCAGTCTTATTGATAGTTGCAGCTAACCGCAGGACCATTCAAAAAGGACTTTCGAGAAGTCTCGGTTCTTCAGCTGTTCCGGGGTTATTAGCCAGTTTGCAGTGCCCTGATCTCCCCAAACAGTAACAAATTTTTCGGCGTCCTCAGAGAACATGGTGAGCAGGTTGATTGTGTAGTTATCGAACCCATCATGCTCTTGACGCGGGTCCTGCTGGGTAAACTCTGGGTGCCCGCCAAGTTTGTGGTACCTTCCCTGATCTATGTCGCGGTAGAACATCACGCTCGGGCGTTCCTCATCTGCGGGCGCGTATGCATCAATACCCGCGAAATCGCCGATAGGCTGCTGGGGGTATAGTTCATTCCACAACTCTACAAACCGGCTCTGGTAGACCCACCAATTCTGTGGGGTTATTCCTTCCGAGGTTTCTTCAAAGCTGAGTCTGATTTCCCATCCCTGATCCATGTGTACTGGCCAGGCCATAAATTCCATCTCGGTTTGTTTCTCTTGATCTGGCATAACAAGAGTGTGGGCACATGGGTTTGTTTCCTCAAGATTAGGATAATAGATCACGCGAGTATTGACCTGCGATACCGGGTTCTTCAGATTGATGCCCAGTCCCAGCTCATCATACGGATCCAGCCAGAACTGAAGTATCCCGGTCTTGGGATAAAGCTCATTTTTGGGTAACTCAGCACAGTTAATCTGCGCGACCATACCCAGCGGCTTACCATCCTGGTTAGTGGGTGCCTGAACCCCGGCGGGCAGGTACGGCACTCCCCCACATTTAGAGGCGGTCACCGGCACAGTTCCCTGAACTGCGCGAGGAATGATGCGCACAGTGGGTTTGCAATCCTGCTGGCTCAGCAGATGATTAAGGTGCTTGACCCGCTCAAAAATAGTGCTCATGGTGTATTTTCTTTAGCTGCTAGACCACGAATAAAAGACCTTAGAGAAATCTAAATTCTTTAGCTGCTCTGGGGTAATCAGCCAGTTTGCCACTCCAGCATCGCCCCACATGATGGTTATGGTGTCAGCTTCATATGCAGAGACAAGAGTGAGCAGATTAATCGTGTAGTCTTTCCATTCTTCCTTGTCATCGCGGGGGTCCCAGTCGATATACTCGGGAACACCGCCCAACTGGTGGTGATCAAGATCTTCATAAAAGGTGCTCGCAAGGCCATCGCCTTCAAGCCCCGCAAGCTCATCAAGATCCCAAGGACTTTCAATCTGCTCCTGCGGATAACGTTCATTCCACAACCGCGTAAATAACTGCCCGGTACTGTATTGTTTGAGTTTAGCCCGGGCTCTAGATTTTCAGACTCAAAACTCAGGGCGTATTCTCCACCCAAAAGAGGCCATATAAAGCCGTTATCCTCGGTAATGACTAGTTTACGAGCCTTCCTGTTCGCTTTTCCCAGCTTGGGATAGTAGATCACGCGATCATATCGTGATGAGGTGTAATCTTCCGTATCGGTTTCGATCGGGCTAATCCAGAACTGCAGCAGCCCATCCGCCGGGTAAATACTATTCGGTGGCAAATCGACGCAGTTAATCTGCGCAATCATGTGCAAAGGTTCACCGTTAACGTCTACGGGACCGTCCTGGCCCTTGGGTAGGTACGGCACTCCTCCGATTTGGAGGCGGTGACCGGCAGCGTCTTGTACTTAGCGAATTGTGTATTGATACGCATCGTGGGAACTTGATGTCCCATATTCATCTCAGCCAGTAAAGTGCGAGCCCGTTCTAGTATCTCTGCCTGTTTATTCGTCATATATTCCTCAATGCCTAAACACGATCCTGAAATATTTCGGCGCCGTACGCCCACACCCCATTAGAGCATGTTTGTGTGCTGCATGTAACGGTTTGTGAGTTCCTCGTATATATCTCCCCGCAATTCCCACCATGCGAGATAAAACACACAAACTGTAGAAAAATTCATTGTATCGTATATATAATATATTGAAAGATGCCTCAAGGAGTGAGCACCATGAAGAATAACACCGGCACTTTCGGTCCCTATTTCCTTTTCCTCTGCGCCTTTTTCATGATGGTTTTCAGCGTTCTCAGCGCATTAGGGTGGCTCGCTATTGGGGGCTCCCTCGCCCTGCTTATTCTCACCGCGTTTCTTAACCCGGATTTCCGTAAGCCAGAAGACCCCAATAACCCGGTGAGCACGTGGCTTATTCTTGCATTCTGCATTTTTGGAGCGTCCTGGGTTTATACCCTCACGCTGCAGAACGGGAACACTCACCCCGGTATCAATGCTGCCCTAGCACTGGTGCCGACCGCAGCAATGGGGTGGGTATTTATTAAGCATTCTGCCCATGCCCATAATTCTTAAGCCCTCCCCGGGAAGAAACTAACCACTAAGCGAATATTTATGCAAAAATGATGCGGTGTCTGAGCTATTCAAGCTCAGGCACCGCATCATTGGTTTGTGGCACGCAGCCTTATGCTAGGTCGAAGACCCTAGTCCAGGTAGTCACGCAACACCTGCGAACGCGAGGGGTGACGCAGTTTCGACATGGTCTTCGATTCGATCTGACGGATGCGCTCACGTGTCACGCCGTAGACCTTACCGATTTCGTCTAAAGTCTTCGGCTGCCCGTCGGTCATGCCGAATCGCATAGCGACCACACCTGCCTCGCGCTCAGAGAGCGTATCAAGCACCGAGTGCAGCTGCTCTTGAAGAAGAGTGAATGACACCGCATCGGCCGGGACAACAGCCTCCGAGTCCTCAATCAGGTCGCCGAACTCGGAATCGCCGTCCTCACCCAGCGGCGTGTGCAGAGAAATAGGTTCGCGCCCGTACTTCTGCACCTCAATAACCTTTTCGGGAGCCATGTCCAGCTCTTTACCAAGCTCTTCGGGGGTGGGTTCACGCCCCAAATCCTGAAGCATCTGACGCTGCACACGGGCGAGCTTATTAATAACCTCAACCATGTGCACAGGAATACGAATAGTACGCGCCTGATCCGCCATTGCGCGGGTAATCGCCTGACGAATCCACCAGGTGGCGTAGTGGAGAATTTAAAGCCCTTCGAGTAGTCGAACTTCTCGACCGCGCGAATCAGGCCCAGGTTACCTTCCTGAATAAGGTCAAGGAATAGCATTCCGCGGCCCGTATAACGTTTAGCGAGTGAGACCACGAGGCGCAGGTTCGCTTCCAGCAGGTGGTTCTTCGCACGCTTACCATCGTGAATTACCCAGCGCAGCTCTTTCTTGAGCTTCGGGTCCATGTCGGGGTTGTCGGCGAGTTTGTGCTCCGCATACAGGCCAGCCTCAATGCGCATTGCAAGATCGACTTCCTGCTGCGCGTTCAGAAGTGAGACTTTACCGATCTGTTTCAGGTAGTCCTTCACGGGGTCGGCCGTTGCGCCGGGAGTAACGACGCGCTGGGCGGGAGCATCGTCATCATCGCTGGCGGTCAGCACGAAGCCAGAGCCTTTAGCCGCCACTTCTTCGGCGGCTTTTTTCTCTTCCTTTTTGGCGACGGCTTCTTCGTCTTCTTCGGCTTCTTCGTCGGCCTCAGATTCTAGGGGTTCACCGTCAATGGCGTCCGGGTCAAGGTCAAGGTCGAACTCGTCATCGCTTTTCTTCTTGCGTCCGCGTTTGGGCGCGGCCTTAGCCTTAGTAGCGGTAGCAGTTTTACGGGTGCGTTTAGGCTTTGTCTCAGTCTCGGCGGCGTCAGAGGCTCCGTCTTCCGCGCTGCTGGAAGCCTTAGCGGCAGCAGCTTTGGTCGTGGATTTCGTCGCACGTTTCTTAGTTGTTGTCGCCTTAGCAGCGGTCTTAGTGGTTTTCGCTCCGGCACCTTCACTGCTTGTGGTCGTAGACTTGGCGCTGGCGGTTTTTTTGGTTCGCGTGGTTTTCTTCTGAGGGGTGTCGGCTACAGCCTCATCAGTAGCTTCACTGGTTGCGGCTTTCTTGCTGGTGGCAGTTGACACGAAAACCCTTTCTAGCTCAGTTACGGGGTGCTTTGTCTGCAAAACACCTAAGACCCTGTCAAGTCCTAGGCTTCTTTCAGAGACGAAATGTGACGGTTTAATGCTCACACACCGCAGAATATTCCGGGCGTACTCGTCCCCTGCTGAAGATACACCATGGGTGCATTGACTTTACGGGGTCAGTACCAAGTATTACAGAATCTTAGGTTTTTTCAACTAAGGCGCGCCTGCCAGAGCTGGTTTTAGCATTTTCTTATTCCCTGCCCTTCCCTACGGCAGGGCCGCTGGTACCTACGTGGCGACGGGATATACGTTGAGGACGCTAAAACGTGCAGGCCCGCGCCAACACCGGGCGGAGTCGCCTAACCACAGGGGCAGCAGCCCAAGGTGAAGGGCATCATCCAACGGAGTGTGCTCCTGCACGTGGCGGTGCGCTTCCTCGTTCAGCAGGTTCGCATATGAACTGGTTCCGCGCATCCAATTAATCCAGGCTTGAACAATGCGCAGCCGCCCCAGCGGCTCACCGCAGGCTGCGGGAATGAGCAAAGAACAGAGTACTTCAAGAGCATTAAGACGTTCCCAGCGGGGACTGACTGTTTGGTCTGTCCCGCACAGCAGACGAGCCATCGCTTCCGCGTAGTCTGTCTGCGTTTGGCTGACATCGGTGGCGCTGCGTTGCACTGTCAGATGTGTGCGGCGCACCCAGTCGTGCCAACCGGTGCGGACGCCCGATGGGGACCCCACCCGGTGTTGTTTACCGTGCAGTGTCTGCAGGAATGAAGAGGGCAGTGTGTTACGGCGGCGCGGAGGAGCCCCGTAACTATCTGGCTCAATGGTGGTGTCCTCCCCCGTGGTGGTGGGTGCCGGCTCCGTGAACCGTCCGCCGTATCCTTCAAGCACCCGCAGCGAATCTGTGAGGGTGGCTGCCGCACAGTACGTCACCAGGTTAATTGTGCCGTACGTGTTGAGGCTTGCCGCCAGATATCCGGCTACCTCTGCGGGTAGAAGCTGGCGCATCCTATCCCCCACAGTGGTTCTTTGATCTGCTGCTAAGGTGCGCATCACCCAGCGTATTGCTTCTAGTGCGGTTTCCCAGTAGCAGAGCTCAGCCCCTTTCTGCTGACAGTAGGAGTGCGCCTGCAAGAGGTGAGGGTCTTCCCCTTCAGCGTGTCGTAGCTGATATTCCTGGGTGTATGTACGGCACCAGAGCTCTGCTGCAGCTTCCCAGTCTTCTCGGGCACCAGTATCTGCGGTGGCTGCGGTATCCCACGGGTTGGTGGTGCGCGCCTCGGATGCGGTTGCGGCGATACTTTCACCCCGTACAGTCTGGGCTAGATGGTAGGGGCTCATCAGAATATCTTCTACAAAACCGGCGAAGATAAGCCCGTTCTGCTCATGTGATAGCTCCCAGATAGTGGTGTCTCCCAGAACGATGCAGTCGAAGCATTCCAGCCCACCGGTGACGGTGGGGTTGGTCAGCAGCGGAAGCCACCGTTCAACGCGATGTGCTATTGCGGCATCACGCTTACGTTCTGAGGTGCTGGGCAGTGTTCGGGTTCCGCTGGCGGTTTGGCGTGCACGTAGGTTATCGCGGTCTGCTGTGCAGTAGAAAGCGATGAACCGGTCGATGGGTTGCGCTCCGTCAATAGTTGCCGGCAGCAGACTGAAAATACGGTGCAGATATGCGGCGGTGTTATCTTCTGGGCCGGGCAGGTCAATGCGCACACAAGGGCCAATATTGTGCCCAGCTAGAGCGACCACCACGAAGGATTCCTGCGGCCAGTAACCCAGCTGGTGCAGCATAATCGCTGCCATGTCTTTACAGGTGCGAATACACGTTTTTACGGTGTTGAAGTTCTGAGAAGTCATGGCTACATAATGACTCAAAGCAATCTTTAATACATCAAATGATATAAATGTGGATGATAACTCTAAGCAGTGCAGAAAATAGCCCCTGTGGATAGCACTACCAGCGATATCCACAGGGGCACCTCTCATTATGAAGTTTTGTGAACGCTACCCCCGCAGCCTACTCCCGCTCATGCAGGAACTGCTCAAAGAGCGCCCCAATCTCATCACGCCCCAGCACCTTATCGGCATCCCGCTGCGAGAGCGGAATCAGCATATTGGACGACCGATAGTTCGCATCATAGTTCTCTTCATAGCTGGAAACCATTGACTGCACTTCGGGGTGCTGAGCCATCTGCTCATTGATCTGCCCGTGTACGGTGCGTGCAGCTTCCCGCAGCTGATCGGTCGGTAAAGACAGCCTTGTAGCCATCGTTACATACTCCAATGCGGCGAGAGTGCCCTGGGGCAGGTCAGCATCCGAAATATACTGCGGTACATTGACCCCGAATCCGACCGTGTCGAATCCGTGCTCTGTGAAAAGAACCTCAAGCAGGTTCGTCATATTCGCATGCAGTTCGGCTTTAGGGCGCCATGCAGAAATACCGTCAATAAGGTCTTTGCGGGAGCCGTGGGCGGTCACCGGCACAGGCCGCGTATGAGGCACCGGCATAGGAAACGCCGATATAAAACACCACCAGGGAGGGCTGCAGCCGCTGGGCGATACCGAGCATAGCCTGCTGAAAACGCTGCCACTGAAAGTCTGGCTCCGAGCCTGTCAGCAGCAGAAACGGTTTATCAAGGCTGTCCTCCACCACATATAATTTCAGCTTCGGAAAAACTGGGTCTTCAAAGTGGTCACGGTTAAAAACAATGTGCGGCCTACGTGCCCGGTAATCGTGCAGCTGATCGCTATCAAACTCCGCAATAGCCACATGTTTCAGGTTGTCTAATAGGAAGGTGCCGAACTGACCAGCTGTAGCCCCGGCATCCTGAGGACTGGAAAAGGCCACAACAAGCGGTAAATCGCGCAGACGTTCATCGCTGAGAATACTATTTTTTGCCAGGTAAAGGTCGTCAGGGTTTAACATCTACTACTCCTTCCTGGAACTCGCCGCGCGCGGCCCTAGTCTACGATTGACATTCACCGCACCATACCCCAGCGCATTAGATAATTCATTTCAGTCTAAAACATACATGAGGGGAATACCGGGGTTTACACCCCCAATTTGCGCACGGTGAACAGATTTACTAATGATATTCATCACTTTACTTACGCAAACACTCTCACTTATAGGCAGGTTTTCCCGCGTCTGTATGCTGCCTGCGGTGTACAGTAGAGGATGATACGCACCATCTATAGATGTTGCCTCACGTGCACGCATAGTGTGTGCACACCCTAGTCAACTAGGCGCCCACCTCTGCCCGGGCCCCACCCAGCACGAAGGAGTACCCTATGTCCCTATCCCTCTCCGTGGCCCCCACCAACCTTGAATCCCTCGAATCAGATGTCCTTGTTGTAGGGGTGTATGTGGGTGAAGAAAGCCCTCGCTTAGCCCCCTGCGCCCTCTCGCAGGAAACCGTCGAAGGTATCAATGAGCTCCTAGAGGCTCTTGGCGCCACCGGGGCCGCTGATCAGCTGCTTCGACTCCCCGGCGCAGAAGACGCAGGGGCCGACACTATCGCACTCATCGGTTTGGGGCAGGAAACAACCAATGCCGCCGAACGCCTCGCAGCTTTCCGCTACGCTGCTGGTTCTGCCACCCGCCAGCTCATTGGCGCAGAAGAGATCGCCATTGATTTTGGCACAAACGCCCCCGCAGAAATTGAGGCCGTAGCGTACGGCGCAACTCTTGGCTCCTTCAGCGAAAAAGGAATGCGCGGCAAATCAGCCAGTTCCGTCAAAGATGAGGCTGAAACCATCCTCATTGTCTCCGAGGTACAGCCTGCCGAAGCCGAAGAGGCGCTCACCCGCGCACTGGTGCTCGGCGAAGCCACCAAACAGGCGCGCCACCTGGTAAATCAGCCGCCCTCGCACCTGTACCCCGAGTCTTTCGCCCAGCAGGCCCAGCAGCTCGTCTCCGAGTATAAGGATGTGAGCATTGAAGTATACAACTATGAGCGTCTACTCGCCGAAGGGTTCGGGGGTATCGCGGGCGTAGGCCAGGGCTCTCCCCGCAAACCTGTACTCGCAGTTGTAAATACAGCCCGGCCGATGCCAAGGCGTCCATCGGGCTGGTCGGCAAAGGCATTACCTTTGATACCGGTGGCAACTCCCTCAAACCGGCAGCGTCCATGATGACCATGAAATGCGATATGGCCGGCGCTGCCTCCGTCCTTCAGGCCACTCTTGCCGCTGCGGAGCTAAATATTCCGGTTCAGGTCACTGGCTACCTCTGCCTAGCGGAAAATATGCCCGGGGGCGAATCGTTACGCCCCGAAGACGTGATTACCATCCGTGACGGGCGCACCGTAGAAGTTCTGAATACTGACGCTGAAGGGCGCCTAGTCATGGCAGATGGTATTGCGCTCGCCTCAGAAAACGAGCACGACGTCATTGTCGATATCGCCACCCTCACCGGTGCTGCTATGGCGGCGCTAGGGTTGCGCACCGCCGCCCTGATGGGCGATGAACAGGTGCGTGAGCGTGTTCTGCGTGCTGGCGAAGCAGCGGGTGAAGCATACTGGCCAATGCCGCTGGAGTCGCACCTGCGCGCCTCAATGAACTCGCCTGTGGCAGATATTAAAAACATGGGCAGCCGCTACGGTTCCATGATGATCGCCGGGCTATTCCTGCAAGAGTTCGTGGGTGAAGTGGAAGGCCAACGCATTCCCTGGGCTCACCTTGACATTGCGGGCCCTGCGTTTAATGAAGAGTCACCTTTTGGGTATACCCCGAAGGAAGGCACCGGTTTTGGCACCGCCACGCTGGTGAACTTCATTGAGTCATACGCGCAGTAGTCACAACCTAGCCGCCGCGGGGCGCGCAGCCTGGTCAAGAACACCGTAAGGGTGAACGAGTTGGGTGGGAGGTGAATAGGGTTAGCTGAGCCCACCTCCCACCCACTTTTGTGTACAATTTCACACCTTGACTGTATCCGTAAGGTGGAACAGAAAAATTTTGAATGGATTGTGCGATTAATAGCGCAAAATTGCCGTTAGTGAACTTAAACCGACGGCGACAGGGGTATTGTTGTAGATAAGTGTTTTTATACACTGCACTTGGCGTGCGCCCTCCGATACGTGCGCTGGTCGCGGGTAGAAAAGCACAGAGATAAAGAACTCATTTGCACGGGGGTTGAGCCCCCACAACTATGCAAGGGAGCAACATCGTGGCTCAAGAATTTGACATCCTCATCCTCGGCGGTGGCTCCGCTGGTTATGCAACCGCTTTGCGTGCGCGCCAGCTAGGCTTCTCCGTTGGCCTGATCGAGAAGGATAAGGTGGGCGGCACCTGCTTGCACACCGGCTGTATCCCCACCAAGGCTTACCTACACGCCGCTGAGTTGGCTGAGGATGCTCGTGAAGCCTCCAAGGTCGGTGTAAACACCGAGCTACAGTCCATTGAGATGGGTAAGGTTCGCAACTACAAGGACGGCATCGTTGGGGGCAAGTTCAAGGGTCTCTCCGGCTTGCTGAAGATGAAGGGTGTTGAGGTTATTAACGGTGAGGGTAAGCTCACCGGCAAAGACACCATTACCGTGAACGGCACGGAGTACAAGGGTAAGAATATTGTGCTCGCTTCTGGCTCTGTTTCCAAGACCTTTGGCCTGCCCATTGAGGGGCGCGTGCTGACTTCCACTGAGGCGCTGGAGATGGATTACTGCCGAACAGCGCTATTGTGCTTGGTGGCGGCGTGATCGGTTGCGAGTTCGCGTCCATGTGGAAGGCAATGGGCGTGGATGTAACCATTATTGAGGGCCTGCCCAACCTCGTTCCTAACGAAGACCCCTCCATCATTAAGGTGCTTGAGCGTTCCTTCAAGAAGCGCGGTATTAAGTTCAACACCGGTACCCTGTTCGAAAAGGTTGAGCAGGACGCTAACGGCGCTAAGGTCACCTTGGCTGACGGCAAGGTATTTGAGGCTGATATCGTTCTGGTCGCTGTTGGCCGTGGCCCCAACACCGCAGGTATGGGCTATGAAGAGCAGGGTATCCCCATGGATCGCGGTTTCGTGCTGGCTAACGAGCGTCTGCACACCGGTGTGGGCAATATCTACGCCGTTGGTGATATTGTTCCTGGTGTCCAGCTGGCTCACCGCGGGTACCAGCAGGGTATTTTCGTGGCAGAAGAAATTGCTGGCCTGAACCCCTCTGTGGTTGAAGACATTAACATCCCCAAGGTCACCTTCTGCGATCCCGAGATCGCCTCGGTCGGTTACTCCGAACCGAAGGCTAAGGAGAAGTTCGGCGCCGATAACGTTGAGGTTGCGGAGTACAACCTGGCTGGCAACGGTAAGTCCTCCATCTTGGGCACCGGCGGTATTGTTAAAGTTGTGCGCGAGAAGAACGGCCCCATTGTTGGTGTTCACGCCATTGGCAAGCGTATGGGTGAGCAGATCGGTGAGGCTCAGCTGTGGGTTGCTTGGGAAGCATTCCCTGAGGATGTCGCTAAGTTCATCCACGCGCACCCGACCCAGAATGAGTCCCTGGGTGAGGCCGCTATGGCTCTGAACGGCACCCCGCTGCACGGCTAAGCGCCCCTACCACCTAAAAGATGGTTTCGCACCCGCGAAACCGCAGGTTTGCGGATGCTCCACGCGGCATTCTCAAAGAATGGCCGCGTGGGCTGTATCCCTGCCACACAGTTTCCTAATTCAAGCATTCACAAGGAGAACGGGAAGAAAATATGTCCCACACCGTAGAACTGCCCGCATTGGGCGAGTCCGTGACCGAGGGTACCGTTACCCGCTGGCTTGTTGCCGTTGGTGACACCATTGCCGTTGATGAGCCGCTGGTTGAGGTGTCCACTGATAAGGTCGATACCGAGGTTCCCTCCCCCGTCGCTGGCGTTGTTGAGCAAATCCTAGTGGAAGAGGATGAGGACGTTGAGGTTGGCGCCCCCCTCGTAGTTATTGGTGATGGTTCTGGCGCAGCACCGGCTGCTCCTGCGGCTCCTGTTGCAGAGGCCCCCGCCGCCGCTGCAGCTCCTGCTGCCCCCGCTGCACCGGCGGCACCGGCCGCAGCTGCTCCCGCTGGTGCAGCGTCCGGTCAGGAAGTTACCTTGCCTGCGCTGGGTGAGTCCGTGACCGAGGGTACCGTTACCCGCTGGCTGAAGGAAGTCGGCGAACAGGTTGAGGTTGACGAGCCGCTGGTTGAGGTGTCCACCGATAAGGTTGATACCGAGGTTCCCTCCCCCGTGGCGGGTACTCTGCTCGAGATCCGCATTCAGGAGGACGAAGACGCCGAAGTTGGCCAGGTTCTAGCTATTATTGGCGATGCTTCTGCCGCCGCACCGGCACCGGCTGCTCCTGCTGCTCCGGCCCCTGTTGCTGAGGCTCCGGCAGCTGCTGCTCCTGCTGCACCCGCTGCTCCTGCAGCAGAGACCCCGGCACCCGCCGCTGGCGTACCGGCAACCGCCGATGGCGAAGCATACGTCACCCCGCTGGTTCGTAAGCTCGCTAAAGATAACAATATTGACCTGTCGACCGTGAAGGGTACCGGCGTAGGCGGCCGCATCCGTAAGCAGGACGTACAGGCAGCTATTGCCGCTAAGGGTTCAGCTGCGCCCGCTGCCGCATCGGCAGCACCGGCTGCTGCAGCTGGTGCGTCCAAGGCTCCTCACACCTTCGAGGTTTCACCCAAGCGCGGCACCGTTGAGAAGACTGCACGCATCCGCCAGGTTATTGCAAAGCGTATGCGCGAGTCTCTAGACACCTCCACTCAGCTGACTCAGGTCACCGAAGTGGATATGACCCGCGTGGCACAGCTGCGTGCCAAGGCTAAGGATGGCTTCCTCGCTCGTGAGGGCGCAAAGCTGACCTTCCTGCCGTTCTTCGCACAGGCTGTAACCGAGGCCCTGCAGCAGCACCCTGCCCTGAACGCTTCCATGACCGAGGATCTGAAGCAGATTACCTACCCCGATTCCGAGAACATCGCAATCGCTGTAGATACCCCCAAGGGTTTGCTTGTTCCCGTTATCAGGAACGCATCAGACCTGGGTATTGCTGGCTTGGCAAAGGCTATTGCTGATTTGGGTGGACGCGCACGCACCGGCGATATTGCCCCTGAAGAGCTGGCTGGTTCAACCTTCACCATCACCAATATCGGCTCCTTCGGCGCACTGTTCGACACCCCGATTATTAACCAGCCGAACGTGGCTATTCTGGGCACCGGCAGCATCGTGAAGCGCCCCATGGTTGTTAAGGATGTGGACGGTAACGACTCGATCGCTATCCGCTCCATGTGCTACCTGTCGCTGACCTACGATCACCGTGTGGTTGATGGTGCAGATGCAGGACGCTTCCTGTACACCCTCAAGACCCGCCTGGAAGAGGCTAACTTTGAGGCTGAGGTCGGTCTGTAAGGCTCGCTAGGTAGCGTATATACAGCCACGATGTGGAAGGCGGCGTCGGTTCATGTAACCGGCGCCGCCTTTCGTTGAGTATTTTTGTATGTCTGGTTGTATGCGGTGGGCGGCTGAGAGGTTTTATGGCGCTGTACCTCTTGGGATGTTTCCTCTGCGACATTGGTACGTCACGAATAGACATTTTAGTGACAGGGTGTCACAATATTTTCCATGCATATTCTTACCGGCGTTCTTGTGTTTTTACACATTATTGGTGCATCACTCATTATCGGTCTGTGGGTCGCTCATTTCCGCACCCCAAAAGTTCTTCCGGGGCAGTTTCACGCTTCGCTTCTCATGCTTGTAACGGGGCTGATTCTGGTGGGTATCGCAGAAATGAGCGGCGGTGTTAACCACATTAAAATTGCCGTCAAAATTCTTTTGGCACTCGGTGTTGCCATTGCCGCGTTTATTGGCCAGCGCAAACATAAAGCTGGTGAGCCAATCTCTACCGGTTTAGCGCATGCTGTAGGTGGGCTCGCTGTTATTAATGTGGCGGTCGCAACCATCTGGCACTAGATAATTTCTGAAGGATACTCCCCGAGGCGCCTGGCCCGGGGAGTATCTTTATACGCGCCGCTATAGCGTTTATTTAACGAGCGTAAGCGTACTGCACTACATTCACTCGCTCACCGGGACTGCGCTTGCGATACGCCAGTGACCGTTGTCCTGATGTAGTTCAAAGGTGACTTTTTGAACCGCCATACCATCTTGCATACGCACCCCTTTATCACGTAACTCAGCTTCTGTAGGTGTGTACCCTGGGGCCTGCACTTCTGCTGTTAGTGCCAGCGTATCCCCTTTGTGTTCTACCTTAGTGAGGGAACGAACCTGCAGTGTGGGAGCGCCTTTTTCTGTAAGTTCACGGTTACGTTCCTCAATAAGAGTTTCAATTATTTTGCGTTCGTCATCGTGCTCGTTTGCGGCAGTTGTCGCTGAGGCTGTCTGCACGGGGGCACTGTCGTGCGAGCCCAGCTGGTAGCTCACAACCCCAACACCCACTGCAAGAGTAAGAGCGAGCGCACCAAGCAGCATACGATTCTTGGAGGTTTGGAAGATTTTTTTCTGTGGTTTATTGGATGCTTCCTGCCGAGCTTTAGGTTCTTTCGGGCGAGCCTTAGCAGCCGGTGCGTTCTGCACAGGTTTGCTCTTACTGCCTTGCTGTTGGTTACTTGCAGCAGGCATGCGTTCCCGCACATCTTCGGGTGCACTCAGGTAGGCGTTGAGCGGCACTGCCTGTACTTTACTGAAGACCTCAACGATAGTCTCTAGCGAAGGCAGGTCTGTATCCAGCACATTTTCCAGCGTGTATCCCATATTTTCGGTAATGTCCTCTGCTGCTAAGGGCAGCGGAATGCGTTCGTGGGCAGCAGCGGGAGGTTTACCGGTGAGGGCGTGCCATAGCAGCCGCGCGAGGGCACGGGTGTCTTCGGCTTGCGCTAGGGATAGTGCACTGGTGCTGAGGTTGCCGGGAGCATGGCGTGTGTCAATGAGTTTGGGAGTGCCATGGGTTGAGATCAGTACGTTTTCGGTGGAGATAGCTCCGTGAATAAACCCCTGGTGGTGTAGATGAGCTAGACCTTCGCACAGGCTGCGGGCCAGGGAGGCCACCTCCGCAACGGGAATATGCTCACGGGCAGCCAGGAGGGCTGATAAAGTCCCCGCTTCCAGGGGCTCATACCACTGCAGGGTTCCGGCGCTCTCTGTTTCTGCGCAGCTTCTGCGGTGCCGGTAAGGTGCTGAACAGCGAGTAGGGTGGCTAGACCAGGGTTGGGTTCTAGGGAGCAGAGCGCTTCGGCAAGGGCGGAGTCATCGGCTGCATTAAGCCGCATAAGTGTGTATGTTCCCGGTTTGAGGCCCAGCGGATGCTCACCTGTTTGAGCAGCGGACGGCGCATTGTCAGAGGGTTTAGGGCAATATTCCACTCGCCAAATGGTTCGGCGCGCATCCTCGGTGAGAAGGTTTAGGTACTCAATATTCTCCATATATCTTTTATACCTAAAATACTCAAAATGCATCAAATATTATCCACATGTTGTAAGTGTTGGATGATTTTTCACAGTTTCCGAGGCGCACTTCAGCCTGACCTGTGTAATATTCTGTAATATTTTGCGGGTATATCACTCGCACCCTGCCTATTGTTCGCCCATTACCCGAATCAGGGGTACCTAATTTTTTATCCCTCGCCTGCGGTACTAAGGTAGTAGGCATGTCCGTGATTATTGAGCGCGTGGGTTTTGCCCCGAACTATGTGAACTACACTGAAAGTTTGGATGAGCAACGCCGTATTCACGCAGAAGTTGCTGAAAGAACCCGCAATAACACTATTCTGCTGCTTGAACATGAGGCTGTTATCACTGCGGGTAAACGCACTGAGGATCACGAGTACCCAACCGATAAGACTACTCCTGTGGTGAAGATTGACCGTGGTGGTAAGCTCACGTGGCATGGCCCCGGCCAGCTCACCGGCTACCCGATTGTTCGTTTGCCTGAACCGATTGATGTGGTGGCCTATGTGCGCCTCCTTGAAGAGATCATTATGAATGTGCTGGCCGAGTTTGGCATTAAGGGGGAACGTGTTGAGGGTCGTTCTGGCGTGTGGGTTTTAGGAGATGAGCATACCCCGGATCAGAAAATCGCCGCCATCGGTATTCGTGTTTCAAAAAACACAGCAATGCACGGTTTCGCCATTAACTGCTGTAATGAGACTGCCCCTTTTATGCAATTTATTCCGTGCGGCATCACTGATGCAGGTGTGACCACCATGAGCGAGCAGCTGGGGCGTACGGTGACCCCTGCTGAGATTCTTGAGCCGCTGGAACGGGAGCTCACCCGGTATGCCGACCGGTTAGCTGAGTCATTTGAACCAAGCCCATCCGAACAGGCGGCAGTATAAATACCCAGGTGGGGTTAGCCTGCTTGGCTGGCGTATCCCACGTAACACCGGTTTTCGCTTGCCACCAGCGGGCGTAAAATAAGTTTTAGCCCATACTACGCCGAGGGCACATCCACTATAAGGAGCAACATACATGAGCATTAAGCCTGAGGGTCGCAAGCTGCTGCGCGTTGAGGCTCGCAATGCTGAGGTTCCCATTGAAAAGAAGCCGCACTGGATTAAGACTAAGGCTGTTGTGGGACCCGAATATAACGAGATGAGGGAGCTGGCGCGCGGTCAGGGTTTGCACACCGTGTGTGAGGAGGCGGGCTGCCCCAATATTTACGAGTGCTGGGAAGACCGTGAGGCAACCTATCTGATTGGTGGCTCTGAGTGCACTCGCCGCTGCGATTTCTGTAATATTGCGACCGGTAAGCCCGCCTCAGTGGATTATGCTGAGCCGTTTAAGGTTGCGAAGAACGTGAAGGTGATGGGCCTGCGGTATGCCACCGTGACGGGCGTGGCACGTGACGATCTTGAGGACGGCGGTGCTTGGCTCTATGCCGAGACCACGCGTCAGATTCATAAGATGTGCCCGAACACCGGTGTTGAGATGCTGATCCCCGACTTTAAGGGTAAGCCTGAGCACGTGCAGAAGGTGATTGATGCTCGTCCCGAGGTTTTCGCGCATAACCTGGAGACTGTACCGCGCATCTTTAGGCAGATTCGTCCGGCGTTCCGTTATGAGCGTTCACTTGATGTGATTACTCAGGGTAAAGAAGCCGGTATGGTCACGAAGTCCAACCTGATTTTGGGTATGGGCGAGACAAATGAAGAGATTTATGAGGCCCTGTGCGATTTGCACGACGCCGGGTGCGATATTATCACCCTGACCCAGTACCTGCGCCCCGGTCCGCTTTCCACCCCATTGAGCGTTGGGTGAAGCCCGCCGAATTTTTGGAGCTTTCGGCGATGGCTGAGTCGATTGGTTTCGCTGGTGTCATGGCTGGGCCGATGGTACGTTCCTCATACCGTGCCGGCCGCCTGTGGGCACGCGCAATGAAGAAGAACGGCTACACGATCCCAGATAACCTGGCTCATATTGAGGATGGCGGCGTAGCGCTTCAGGAAGCCGCTTCTCTCGTGGCTGCTGGCATGTAGTTTGGCCCCGGACGCTCTTTGTAGGCAGGCCCCGCCGTTACTCCCTCTTCTTCGGGAGCGGCGGGGCTTGTCGTACCCTGTGGGCTTCAGGTTTGTAAGCTAAAATTATTCTTTGCAGTGTTTCAACTGTCTTATACCCCAGCTGTCTAAAAGGAAAGCACCGTGGCAGATAAAGAAGAGAAGAAGCAGAAGCCTAAACGTCAGGGAACGTTCTCCCAGATGAAGCAGGTCTACCAGATGACGAAGAAGTCCGACCCGAACATTGGGTGGATTCTGTTGTTCTGGTCTGCACTGACCCTGCTCGTGTTTGTGGCGGTGGGCGTGCTGTTGAATAACTGGATTACGCTCCTTATTCTTGGTGTTGCGGCCGCGGCTATTGTGGCGATGCTGATTTTGAGCAGGCGCGCGCAGAACGCAGCTTTCACCCAGATTGAGGGGCAGCCGGGCCGTTCCGGTGCGGCAATGAACTCTGTGCGTCGCGGCTGGATTGTTGAGGAGCAGCCGGTGGCGGCTAACCGTCACCAGGACCTCGTGTTCCGTGGCCTCGGTAAGCCGGGGATTGTGCTGGTGACTGAGGGGCCGTCTTCTCGCGTGCAGAACCTTGTGAGGACCGAGAAGAAACACCTTAACCGGGTAGTTCCTGGTGTTCCGGTACACGTGATTGAGACCGGTCATGACGAGAACCAGGTGGAGCTTAAAGACGTTGTCAAAACGATGAATAAGCTGCCGAAGACCCTGACCCAGAAAGAGATGCAGGATGTTTCTGGGCGTTTGAGCACCCTGAATAACATACGTAACCCTATGAATGGTATCCCCAAGGGTGTTGACCCGAACCGGGTGCGCCCGGATCGTCGCGCGATGCGCGGCCGCTAGTTTTTGGCGTGCGCTGCTGCCCCCAACGCTGTATGGCGTTGGGGGCAGCAGTTGTTTTAATTTTAAAGCAGTGTCCTGTTTAGCGGATCCGTACCAGTACGGTTTTACAGATTCGGTCGTGGATACCACGTGCGTCGGAGTCCATGATGACCGCCGGAAGTATCAGCATGGTGAGGGTGCCGCGGATTAGCCCTTTGAGCCAACCAGCCGGGCGCCCGTTGAGAGTTTGTACCTGCACTCCTACCGCCAAGTGTCCTAGCGTGTGGCCCATGAACCCGGTCAAAAGCACCGTGTACCCCCAGAATACGAGCAGAGTCAGCAACGGGTCATTATCCGCGAACAGTAGGATCGGCAGGTAGCACACGTACCAGTCGATGAGGAACCCGATCAGCCTGATACCCGGCCGAGCTATCGCCCCGGGACCCTTCTGCGGGCGCCCTAAATGCTCACCAGGGTACTTCTGGTTACTTGGGGCGCCGTTAAGCCACGAGCCTAAGTCCTCACGTTCAATCATGCTCTTCATTATCCCGTATCTTCTGTGCTGGTTGCTATTTTGAAGGTGTTGACGCTGCTCAGACCGCTGTGGCGTGGGCGTGTCGCGGCAGGAAATGTAACGTTCTTGAAACATAAAAGACACGCAAGGGTAAAAAATACCGCCTATGCTAGATAGTGGCGTGTGGCTCACAACTGCCGCCGCCCAAACCAAAACCTAAGGAGCATTCCGAATGTTTACCAGTCCCCAGGAAGTTCTCGACTTTATTAAGGACGAAGAAATCGTCTTTGTCGATATCCGATTTACCGACATGCCCGGCGTGCAGCAGCACTTTAACCTTCCGGCTAAGGCGGTGGATGAGGACTTCTTCATTCATGGTCAGCTGTTCGATGGCTCCTCTATCCGTGGTTTCCAGGGGATCGCAGAATCTGATATGCAGCTCATCCCGGACATTGACTCGGCCTATATTGATCCGTTCCGCATGGAGAAGACCCTGGTGATCGTGTGTTCTATTGTGAATCCCCGCACCGGCGAGCCGTATCATCGTGACCCGCGCGGGGTGGCCGAGCGTGCCGAAGAATACCTGAAATCTACCGGTATTGCAGATACGGCGTTTTTTGCTTCCGAAGCTGAGTTCTTCGTCTTTGAGGACGTCCGTTACCAGGTAGAGCCCAATTCCGTGTTCTATACGATTGATTCCGATGAGGCATACTGGAACACCAGCCGCAAGGAAGAAGGCGGCAACCTTGGTAATAAGACCCCTGTCAAGGGCGGTTACTTCCCGGTCTCCCCTGTCGATAAGCAAGCCGATCTGCGTGATGCCATGTGCGTGGCGATGGACCAGGTGGGGCTCGAAGTTGAGCGCAGCCACCATGAGGTGGGCTCCCCCGGACAGGCTGAGATTAACTACAAGTTCTCCACTCTCACCAATGCCGCTGACGACCTGCTGAAGTTCAAATATGTTATTAAGAACACCGCCGATGAGTGGGGCAAGTCGGTCACGTTCATGCCTAAGCCGGTGTTTGGGGATAATGGCTCGGGTATGCACTGCCACCAGTCGCTGTGGATGGGCGGTGAGCCGCTGTTCTATGATGAGCGTGGTTACGCGAACCTCTCTGATGTTGCCCGCTGGTATATTGGCGGCCTGATTGAGCATTCCTCCGCCGTGTTGGCGTTTACCAACCCGACCGTGAACTCCTATAAGCGTCTGGTGCCTGGCTATGAGGCCCCCGTGAACATGGTGTACTCGCAGGGTAACCGCTCAGCCGGTATTCGCATCCCGATCACCGGCGCCAACCCGAAGGCTAAGCGCCTGGAGTTCCGTGCGCCTGACCCCTCGTGCAACCCTTATTTCGCGTTCTCGGCACAGCTGATGGCCGGTCTTGACGGTATCCGCAACCGTATCGAGCCGCCAGCGCCGATCGATAAGGACCTGTACGAGCTTCCCGCCGAAGAGGCCAAGGACATTAAGAAGGCTCCCGCTAACCTTGAGGAGGCGCTGGCTGCACTTGAGGCAGACCACGACTTCCTGCTCGAAGGCGGCGTGTTCACTGAGGACCTGATTCAGGCATGGATTGATTACAAGCGCACGAACGAGCTTGAACCGCTCTCGCTAATTCCTCACCCGCTGGAGTACCAGCTGTACTACGGTGTCTAATCGGTAAGAACCCAAACTTAGTGTGCCCCGTTCCTCCAAACACCAGGTAAAGGAGCGGGGCATCTTTTGTTTTAAAATCTCAAACAGCACGGGTATCTGCTGGACCCGAAGTTTATAAAAACAGGATAAGCTAGAGTGAGCTTATAGTCGCTATAGACGTTTCAAAAAATGGTAGTTAACGTTCCTTCCAAGGAACAGCTGTATATTCTGTGTTCTCTCATAGTGCCTAAGGAAATATTTCCATGAATATCCTTATCGGTCTTATACCCGCGCTATTCTGGGGCATTCTGCCGCTGTGCGTCTCTAAGATTGGCGGCAAGCCGACTCAGCAAATTATGGGCACCACGATGGGTGTGCTTCTCACGGGTATCGTGACTTCTCTGCTTTTCTTCCCGATGCGCCTTGACGCTTGGGCGTTCTTCTTATGTTTCCTCTCCGGGGCAAGCTGGGCGTTCGGGCAAATAAACCAGTACCGCGCGTTCACCCAGATCGGTGTTTCTCAAACCATGCCTTTATCAACTGGCATGCAGCTGGTAGGCACCTCGTTAATGGGTGTGGTGGCATTCGGCGACTGGGGTACCGTTCAGGCTAAAGTGATCGGTGCCGTGGCTCTGACGCTTATTATTATCGGTATTTGGATGACCACGAAACAGGAACATCCCGAGCCGCACTCGGGCGGAAATATGCGGGCCGGTGTTATCACACTCTTAATTTCTACCATCGGATATGTCGGATATTCATTCTTCCCCAATTATGTGAGTGTAGACGGGTGGTATAAATTCATGCCGCAGTCAGTAGGTATGGTGGTAGCGGCTATCACGATGTCTATGCTGACCCGCGATGGCACCCGCCCTTGGGATAAGAAGTCTTTGCAGAACATTATCTGCGGCGTGATTTTCTCGGGTGCTGCGTTAGCCTACCTAGTGTCTATTGAACCGCATCGCAATGGCGTTGCCAGCGGGTTTACACTCTCACAGATGAACGTTATTATCTCCACTCTGGGCAGTATCTTACTACTGGGCGAGAAGAAAACAAGGCTGGAACTGCTGTACGTCTTAGGCGGACTTGCTCTTGTAGTTATTGGCGGCGTTCTCATTGGTACGCTTTAGCCGTACACTCCGCCACGTTCTTACCGCGTGTTCTCTATATTTCGTGCGATACGCACACATCACGTTAGAATAGTGGGAACTGTCTTTTTCACCGATATACCTAAGACCAGGAGAGCCCGTGTCCGAATTCATCGCCAAGCATTTTGACGAGCTGACCGCTCACGAGTTGCAACAAATCCACATTATCCGTTCACTGGTGTTTACGGTGGGTCAGCAATCGACCGATCAAGAGCCTGACGATGCTGATTTCGAGTGCATCCATATGGTGAATGAAGACGAATCAGGAAAGGTTCTAGCGTATCTGCGTCTATTCGATCTTGAGAAGGTTCAGGATGCACGCCACCGCTATATTCCGGGCGCATGGACGTTCGGCCGCGTGGCGGTTCACCCAGATGCTCGCGGCACCGGCCTGGGACGTAAACTTTTGCACGCCGCCCTGGAGTGGATTCGGGACAACACAGACGCGAAGGAAATCGTGATCGCCGCACAGGCATACCTAAAAGACACCTACTACAGCCCCGAAGGGTTTGTGGAGCACGGTGAGCATTATATGGAGTCCGGGATTGAGCATGTTGAGATGGTGCTCAAACTCTGATCAAAAGAAGAAGCTCCCTCACCCGGTACGGTGAGGGAGTCACCTTCTTAGTATTTAGCCGCCGTACAACAGCACCATGTCGCTGATAATACGGTCAAGCCTTCTAATATCAGCGCCGCGCGAGAGCTTAATTTTAATACGGCCCACCTTCGTCCACAGTTCAAGCTCAGAGTTTATGTCGATGGTGCCAGCGTTTTCGGAAGACCACATGAGGATATGCTTGTACGGCAGCGAGTAAATCTCGACCTTTTTACCGGTAATACCCTGAGCGTCCCTGACAATAAGGCGTTTATTAGTGAAGATAGCGCTGTCACGGAAGGTCTTGTAGGCAAGGAACGGCTGTTCCCCTTGCACCATAAGGTCGGCAGCGTCCGGTGGGATGGGACATTCACTGACGAAGGTCCATGATAGTGCGGCGATTCCGTTCACGTTGTTGTCTCCTTTGTTACTGCCGTCGTTTGCCATGTTGCCTGCTTTGGCGAGCATACCTATAACATCAAGATCCATTTTTCTCCTCTATGAGAGCACAGTCACTTCTTTAGGGTAGCTGTGGTTTCTGCCAGTTACCCCTAAGTACCCTGGGAGGTTGCTGGGGATGGGGCGTAGAATGGTGGTGGAGTCAAAACATAGGCGATGGAAGGTGAAAAGGATGGCATACCAGCCGACTCGGCTTAACGGTGAAACTGTGTTTCGTAACGAGGTGTTCCAGACCGGTCTGATGTCGCAGCTGCTGGATGGCGTGTACGACGGCGAGATGACCATTGGTGAACTTCTCAGTCACGGTAATTTTGGGGTGGGCACGTTCAACGGGCTAGATGGTGAGATGGTGGTGCTGGACGGGGCGTGTTACCAGGTACGTCACGATGGTTCGGTGTCAGTCCCGGATTTGACCGATCAGACCCCGTACGCTGTGGTTACGAATTTTGTCCCCATGATTAAACGGGAACTGCCGCAGAATATGCTCCGTAAGTCCACGGCTCAGGTGCTTGATAATTTCACGGTGTCAAAGAACTACATGTACGCCATTAAAATTTATGGCGAGTTCGAGTGGGTGCGCACCCGCACCGTGGTGAAGCAGGAGAAACCCTACCCTAAGATGGTGGCGGCTACCGAGAACGAGGACATTGTTCAATTCGATAACCTCTCAGGCACGATTGTTGGGTTCCGCACCCCCATCTACGAGCAGGGTATTTCAGTTCCCGGTTGCCACGCCCACTTCATTGACGACGACCGCACGCACGGCGGGCATGTGGTGGACTTTAAACTGAAATCGGCACAGGTAGAAATCTGCCCCGGCACCGGTTTACAGCTGCATTTGCCCCTTACGGCGGAGTTCTCATCAGCGAACCTCTCCCCCGAGGATTTGGCGGACCAGATCTCGAAGGCAGAGAAACATTAGCGTCTCTTTGGCGCCACAGCATATTGTCGGCCCCCGCACAGTACCTCAGTTAGGTGCCGTACGGGGGCCGAACCAGTATGCGCTGATGGTTTTAGGCTTCGGGCACGAACTCGTCGTGCCCCAGAGAACGCAGGGCAGCACGTACCGTTGCGGCGTCCGCATCAAGCTCTTCGGCACTCAGATTCTTTAATGCGTTCGCCGGGTCATACTCAGCCATGCTATCGGCTGGGAACAGGTGAATGTGCGTGTGCGGTACATCAAACCTGCGATCATTAACGCCACGCGGTCCTTATCGAAGGCCTGATCCAGAGCCTGAGAAATCTTATGCGCCACAGCAAACAGGTGGGCTGCAAGCTCCGGCGGAAGATCTGGCCACCGGTCAATCTCCTCGCGAGGCACCACCAGCAGGTGCCCGTGCGAGGCAGGCATAATGTCCATAAACGCCACGCACTTCTCATCTTTCCACACAAACCGCCCGGGAATCTCCCCCGCAATGATCTTGCTAAAAATGCTGCTCATCATATGCTCCTGTTACCTTCAGAAAATCTCAAATACCCACAACCGGTGAGGGCTACAGATCGACCGTATCACCGGGGTTTAGGTGCGTGAACTCGGTGCCGTATTTACCGCCAAGGGTAGTAATCAGCCCCTCAATAATCCCCGTGCCGTTCTCATTGATCATGCCATTATGGATTGGGTAGGCCCGCCGGGCCCCCACCGCAATCACAAAATCGATAACCTCCTGGACCTTTCCCCACGGGGCATGCACCGGCACCAGTACATTGGGAGCTTTAACCCCGTGCGGCACCACCAGAGAATCACCAGGATGGTACACAGTACCGTTCACCAAATACCCAATATTGGCGATGACCGGGATTAACGGGTGGATCAGTGCGTGCTGCCCGCCAAAAGTCTGTACCTGAAAACCGGAAACCGTAAACTCGCTGTCAGCGGTTACGGCATTCACTTTCGCGTCCGGCACTGTTTCAAGAATCGTCTCCGTGACGGCCTGCGGCGCCCAGATACGTAGTTCGGGGTGCTCAGAAAGTAGCGGCAGCAGACGGGCAGTATCGAAATGGTCAGGTGGGCGTGTGTTATCACCAGATAATCGGCGCCGTCCAGCAGCCGGGCGTGCTCTCCCTCAGGTGCAAAATTACCGGGGTCAAAAACCAGTGCGTGCCCCTCATTCTCAAGGCGCACGCTCGAATGAGTGTACTTCGTCAGCTTCATACCATCCAGTCTACTGTCTTCAGCCCTAGCAGGCGACGCCTATCACACATTTTCTAAGCTATCCACTGCAGCACACACCATTTCAAAGAGCTCACAACAATCTCCTAGGATTTACTTTCTTTCATCGCCACCAGCTGAGAAAACCATAAAATACGCACCAGCAGGGCAAGAATTAGTGTAAAGTCGTTGAGAAAGGAATCCACTCTCAAATTATCCGAGGTGCTCCATCACACCGGAAGGCAATACATTGGATACCCACATCCCCGTTCGTAAAATCGTCAAACACGCCGAAGCCCGCAACACCCGGCAACGCCGCGTTATCAAGCAACCATGGCTGAGTTGGGAGATTTTATCTCAGCTCAAGATCTTCACCTCATCCTCGCTAACCGCAAGGAACAAGTTTCTTTAGCTACCACCTACAGGGTGCTGCAGTCCCTCGCCAACACAGGCGAGCTCGACGTCATTAAAGGAGTCGAAGGCGAATCCCTATACCGGCATTGTCAAGCAGACACCCACCACCACCACCTGCTGTGCCGCAGGTGTGGGAAAGCCGTTGAGCTAGAAGCACCAGCCATTGAAGAATGGGCGCTTTCTATGGGTAAAAAATACGGATTCTCAGAGCTTGAGCACGTGGTTGAAGTAACCGGCTACTGCCCCGACTGCACGATTGAACGCCGCAAAAATGAGTCCCTGGTAACCGTCGAAATACAGTAACCGAAAAGAAAAGTTTTTAAAAATGTGGGCCTCACCCCAGTACGAGGTGAGGCCCACATCTTTTCTTTCTTTTTATAGGTGCGCGGGATGGTGGTGCGCATCCGTGTCTTCGGCAACCGACCGGCCTGATGCGCTGTGCCTGCGCATAATAGCGCCAATCACACGGCACACAATATAGATGAAGAACGAAACACTGGTAACGTACGGGCTAATCGGCAAAGAACCAGCCAGCGCCAGCAGAATACCGCCCACGATCGCGGCCTCAGCAAACAGCACTGACAGAAGCAGCGTGCGCAGCGGAGAAGCCGTCACCTGCATTGCCGCCGCTGCCGGAGTAATCAGAAGCGCCAGCACCAAAAGAGAACCAACCACCTGCACCGACAGCGCCACTGCAATCCCCAGCACCACCATAAACACCAGCGACAGGGCACGCATCGGCACCCCTTTCGCGTGGGCGACCTCTGGGTCTAAAGAAGCGAAGCTCAACGGCCGCCATACCAGCACCAGAATAATAATAATAACGATGGCGCCGCCAATCATGTTACCCAGCTGGTCAGCATCTACCGAAACGATCTGCCCCGTCAAAAGCGAGAATTTATTTGCGCTGCGCCCCTGGTAAAGAGACAGAAACAGAATGCCCAGCCCCAAACCGAACGGCATAAGCGCACCAATCACCGAGTTTGAGTCATGTTTTTCACGCCCAATATGCCGATAAGAAGCGCCGAAACAATGGAGCCCACCATTGAGCCAGTCACCACATCATAACCGAGCAGTAACGCTAAAGCAGCCCCGGCAAATGACATCTCAGAGATACCGTGCACCGCAAAAGCGTGGTCGCGCATCATCACAAATACGCCCACAAATCCGCCGATAATGCCCAGAACAGCACCAGCCAGAATAGAATTTTGCAATAGCTGAACCAGCTCGCCGTAGCGTTCAAACACAAAAATGCGGGAGAGCAAATCCCCCTGCTGGGTGGAGGATGCGGCCGCCAGTACGTGCATCATGCCTGACCTCCCGGATGGATACTCTTGGTGTTTATCGTTTGGTTGCTGCTATGGACTGGGTTGGTGGGAACGTTGGTAGTCTCCCCCTCATACGTGTCCCGTGCAGTTAGGCCCGCGGTTCCTTCATCGACAAGGTGGGTTCCACCGCTATGTCCCTGCCCTACTATGACGTACCGTCCATTAGATTTAAGGACGTTTACCGGGGTCCCGTACAGCTCGCTGAGGGTTTGTGTCTGCATTACCTCGTCAACGGCTCCTACCGTAAACCTGCCATTTGCCAGGTACAGCACTCGATCCACATGCTCAATAATCGGGTTAATCTCATGAGTGACAAACACTACCGAGAGTCCGTGGTCCCGGTTGAAACGGTGAATCAGCTCCGCAACGGCATACTGGTGGTTCAGGTCAAGAGACAGTAACGCCTCATCAGCTAACAGGATTTTAGGGTCATTCGCCAGAGCCTGCGCGACCCGCAGCCGCTGCTGCTCACCACCGGAGAGCAGCCCCACAGGAACATTAGCGTACTCGGTGGCGCCCACAGCTTCCAGCAGCTCATCAACCTTCGCACGGTATTTACGGCCTGAGATCCGAATACCCCAACGATGCCCGTCCACGCCCAAGCCCACAAGGTCACGGGCACGCATGGGGGTGGAAGTAGCGATCGCTTTCTGCTGCGGAATATACCCTACACCGGGGTTACCCGCGCGGGCGGGACGGCCCAGGACCGAGACCTCACCAGCCGACATACGCATGAGGCCCAGTACCACTTTAGGAAAGTGGATTTACCCGAACCATTCGGGCCGAGTACCGCAAAATATTCACCCCGGCCAATATCAAGGGTGAGATTGTCCCAGAGGGAACGGGTGCCAAACGATAGGCTACCCCCGCGAATTGAAATCGCGGGGGTGCCGGAGGTAGGTGAATTATTCACTTAGGAGAGTGCCTTTTCAAGGTTGCTGACGTTGCTCTTCATCCAGTCCACATATTTCGTGTTTTCAGGCAGAGTCTCAGTAAACGATACGTTAGCCACACCCGAATCCTTTGCAGACTGGAGTACCTCCTTAGTCTGCGAGGTTTCGGTCTGCGAGTTATAGGCAACCAGGTTTACCTTCTTTTCGGTCACCAGGTCTTTGGTTTCCTGCAGAGTAATCGCGGGGGACGTCCTTCCCCTCTTCAACGGCTTCAGCGAACTCTGCGGGGGTGGAGTTCTCAGCACCGGTTGAAGAAATCAGATAATCGGGCACAGGCTCAGTGGCGATGTATTTCTTGCCCTTGCCGTTAATCTTCTTAGCAGACTCTTCAAGGGAGTCAATTTCGCCGGTGAGTTTCTTCGCGTTCTCACGGTACTGGTCGGCGTGGGAACTGTCGATCTCGGCAAGATCATCAGCGATCTTATTGGTCACCTTCTTCACCGTGTCGAAGTCGTACCACAGGTGCTCATTAAACTCGTGGGCGTGCTCGTGACCGCTGCCCTCCTCAGCCTCACTGCCGTGGTTATGGCCGTGGCCTTCTCCCCCGCTGTGATGCTCAATCAGGTGATCATAGTCGGCGTCGGAGAGCTTACCGCTGGTCTTTACGGCGTTCACAACCTTCTGGTTGTTCTGCCCCGCGTCTTTTTCCAGGAAGTAGTCGTAGCCGCCGCCGTTTACAACTGCCAGCTTAGCGTCCTTAATCTGGAGCTTATCGGAGGCGGATGCCTCGTAGGAGTGGGGGTCGGTAGCGGTAGAGCTCACGAACGCATGGACATCCACGTTATCGCCACCTACCTGCTTAACAAGGTCAGCATACACGTCAGTGGAAGTGACAACCTAACCTTCGCGGTGTTACTGCCGCCACCTGAACCACCCGACGAGTTATTGGAGGTAGCGCACCCAGTCAGTAGCGCGGAGGTCATCAAAAGCGCGGATGCCGCACCAAGGATCTTCTTCATATTTAGACTCTTTCATGTATGTGGCTGGTTCGGGTATACACCAGGCTACAGTTAGTGATAACTGTTTTCAATTATGGCGCGCCGAGAAAGGATTTTTAACAACACTAAAGCACGCCATTACCCGTATAAACAACTCTTTATTTGTCGTTTGATGCGCGGCTTGCTGCCTGCAGCCTCCGCACCCTATCCTGCGTGGTGTCCTTGATTTCACCCACCAGTTCCTCAAGCACATCCTCCATAAAGACCACGCCCAGCGACTGGCCATTACTCCCCACCACATGCGCCAAATGCGAATTATTACCTGCATTATAGCGAGCGCATCATCAATATCGGTTTCGGGAGCAACCACCGACATAGAACGCACCAGCCGCCACCCGAACGGAATATGTTCACGCGCAGGCGGCACCGCAAGAGCATCCTTCAGATGCAGGTACCCCATATATGAGCCCTCGGGGTCGGTCACAATAAACCGGGAGTACCCGGTGCGGGCCACGGCGTGCTCCAGCTCAGCCGGGGTGCACCCAAGAGTGAGGGTCTGCACCTGCTCCCGAGGGACCATAATCTCGGACACGCTCTTCTCGGTAAATTCCAGGGCCCCGCCGATCACACCCGCATCGTCTTCAACGGTTCCTTCAGCCGTGGATTGAGCCACAATAGACTGCAGCTCGCCCAAGGTAAAGGTTGAGGCAACTTCGTCTTTGGGTTCTACACGCACCCATGCAAGCACCCGGTTTGACATGCCGTTCAGCAGAGCCACCACGGGTGCAAAAATGCGGGCTACTCGCATAAGAGAGGGCACAATCCACAGGGCAATACCACGTGCCGCCAAGGTGACAGCAGCGTTTTTGGGAACCATTTCCCCAAAGATAACGTGCAGGTAGGTGACCAGTATGAGGGTGAGAGAGAAAGCCGCCACATCCACAGCCACAGGTGGGATGCCTGTGGCAGCTAGGGGGTGCTCCAACAGGTGGTGCAGGGCTGGTTCTGAGACGTTCAAAATGAGCAAGGAGCAGATAGTGATACCCAGCTGGCAGGTGGCCAGCATGAGGGAAACGTTCTCAAGGGCGTACAGTACTTTTTTGGCTCGCAGGCTACCATTCTCTGCAAGGGGTTCGATCTGGGCCCGGCGGGTAGACATAATGGCGAATTCCGCGGCCACGAAAAAAGCGTTTCCAGCAAGAAGGAAAACGAGCAGGCCAATAGCTATCCAGTCGTTCACGCGCGCTTCTCCCCTGCTGCTGTACGGTCCCTGCGGGCGGGTACTGTTCGCAGGTACATTGTTTGGGTGGTGTCGGGAATAAAACGGATGCGGTCAACTCGGCGCCCGTCAATAGCGTCTACCCGTAACGTACCGCCAGGTACCGGCACGGTGTCTCCTTCATCGGGGATACGTCCTAGGCGCTCCATCATGAACCCTCCCACCGTCTCATACTCGGGGTTCTCTTCAACCGTTAGTTCGGGTATATAGTTGTTGATTTCGCCGGGTCTGCGCAGCCCGGAGAAAACCCAGTCACCGTTCCCGTATTGCAGAGGCCGGTCGGTGCTGTCACCTACGTCATGCTCGTCAGATACTTCTCCAACAATCTCTTCAACAAGGTCTTCGAGGGTGGTAATCCCGGCGGTGCCCCCATATTCGTCGAGTACCACCGCAAGCTGCAGGGCGCCTTCTCGCAGCTGCGTCAGGAGGGCATCCACATGCAGGGTCTCAGGCACCTGAAGCACGTCTTCAGCGAGGGTTCCGGCTTCAAGGGTTTCTCGCACCTCAGCGGGCACACCCACAGCTTTTTTGACATGTACCACGCCCACAATATTGTCCCGGTCTTCCCGGTACAGAGGAAAGCGGGAATGCCCGGTGGAACGTGCCAGCTCAATAACCTCAGCCACGGGGGCGGTATCTTCTAACATGGTGACTTTCCCGCGCGGGGTCATGACTTCCGAGGCAGTCAGCTCCGAAAAGCTCAGTGTGCGATCCACAAACCGGGCGGCGGATGAATCAAGAGTGCCGCGTTCGGCGGAACGGCGCACCATAGCGGAGAGTTCTTCGGGGCTGCGGGCGGCAGACAACTCCTCCTGGGCTTCCATCCCAAAGAGGTTCAGAATTTTATTAGCTGAACCGTTCATGAAAAGCACCACGGGTTTCATGAGACTGGTAAATGCCAGCTGCACCGGTGCTATGCGGCGTGCTACCTGGTATGGCTGGGCAATGGCGAGCCCTTTAGGCACGAGCTCCCCCAAAAGCATTGATAGCAGGGTGGCGATACCCATCGCAAGAATAAGGGTGAGCGCATGCGCCACGGCCTCGGGCAGCCCCAAGGAGGTAATGGCCCCGGAGGCGAGGGAGTTAATAGAAGCATCCAGCGTGTAACCGGTGAGTAGGGTGGTGATGGTAATCCCCACCTGGCAGCTTGAGAGCTGGGTTGAGAGGGTTTTTAGGCATTTAAGAACCGCATCTGCCTTACGGTCACCGGCGGCACGGGCCGCCTGTACTGCGGAGCTTTCCAACGCCACCAGAGAAAACTCGACAGCAACAAAAAAACCGGTCCCGAGTATGAGCACTAGACCGATAATAAGTAGCACGATGTTCACGCGCACACCACCCGCACGAGAGCACCGCTGGCTGAGGTAATGGTTATCACAGGGTAACTAGAAGGGTCATCCATAGGCTATATTCTAGCGAAGTTTTCTCCCTCATCCGAGGGTAAGGGAGGATTTAGCTCTCAGTGTTCGACCGGACTGCTGGGGCTTTTACAGGTTTCTGATGGGGATTCTTGACGGCACCTTCTCATGAGATGACGTCCTGCCTATGCACCCGGTGCATATTTCTCAAATTTCTTTACAGAGTTAGTCGCGTCCAGGTGGAAAGTTAGGCACCCTTCTCTCTACACTATTAAGCAGAAACACCGGCGTGCCGCCGGTGGCAAAGATGCCGTGACAACGGCACCCTTAGTCTCAGCGGCGCGCGGGCTGTAGCGTGATGATTCGCCCCTCAATGATGCGGGTCTTCAGTGCCGGGGACTCCCCCGGACGCGACGGATAAATTCACAGTAAGGAAGAGGCGTCAAAGTGCCAAATCTGCCAGATCACCTGGTACCTGAGGAATTTGCCGGTAACGAATGGTTCGTAGAAGAGCAGTATGAGCGTTACCAGCAGAATAAAAATCAAGTGGCTCCCTCTTGGTGGCCTATTTTTGAGTCTATTGATAAGGCTATTTCGGGTGCCCCGGCGGGCGCGAATACTACTGAGGCTGTAGCGAGCGCATCCACCACCGCAACCGCAACCGTTGAGAAGGATACTCCCAACACGGCACCAGCCGCGGCAGAAGCCCCGAAGAAGAGCGCCGCTGCACCGGCTAAAGACGCACCCCTGACCGCCCCCAAGGCAGACACCCCCTCACCAAAGGCGAAAAACGTGGAAGAAATAGAAGATAAGATCGTTCCCCTCCGTGGTCCTGCAAAAGCTGTGGCTACCAATATGGAGGATTCCCTTACCGTCCCCACCGCGACCACTGTGCGCGCAGTCCCGGCAAAGTTGCTGATTGAGAACCGTGCTGCGATCAATAAGTATTTGGCGCGTACCCGTGGCGGCAAGATTTCCTTCACGCATATTATTGGTTACGCCGTAATTCGTGCGCTGGCTGCTATGCCGTCTATGAACGTCACGTACGGGCATGATGAAAAGGGCAAGCCGATTGCTATTCACAACGGGCATGTGAACTTTGGTTTGGCGATTGACCTGCCCCGCCCTGACGGTACCCGCAGCCTGGTGGTGCCGAACATTAAGGGTGCCGAGACTTTGAGTTTCTTGGAGTTCTGGGAGGCGTACGACGATATTGTGAAGCGCGGGCGTGCCGGGCAGCTGGGTCTTGAAGATTTTACGGGCACCACCGTTTCGCTCACCAACCCCGGTGGTATTGGTACGGTCCATTCGGTACCGCGCCTCTCTAAAGGGCAGGCCGCGATTATTGGTGTGGGTGCTTTGGAGTACCCGGCAGAGTTCCGCGGAGTCTCTGACAAGATCATCTCTCAAAACGCTATTTCGAAAGTAATTACCCTCACCAGCACCTATGATCACCGTGTGATTCAGGGTGCCGGTTCGGGCGAGTTCCTGAAGATCGTAGAAAGCTACCTGCTGGGTGCTGAAGGCTTCTACGACGAGATTTTTGAGGCTATCCGTATTCCCTTTAAACCGCTGCATTGGTCGCGCGATAACCAGGTTGACCCCGACATTGAGGTGTCAAAGGTTGCCCGTATCCAGCAGCTCATCCACGCTTACCGGGTGCACGGGCACCTTGTGGCGCAGACCAACCCGCTCGGCTACCAGGTGCTTTCCCACCCCGATCTGGAGCTTGAGAAGTACGGGTTGAGCCTGTGGGATTTGGACCGCGTGTGGCCCACCGGCGGGTTCGGGGACAAAGACGCGCTGCCGCTACGCACCATTTGGAACGCCTGAACGAGGCGTACGCGGGCACCCTAGCCGTGGAATACATGTACAACGAAAGCCCCGAGGTGCGCCAGTGGTTCCAGGACCAGCTGGAGCACGGTTATACCAAGCCCTGCCGTGAAGAGCTGCTGCGTGTGCTGCATAAGCTGGTTGAGGCTGAGGCGTTTGAGAACTTCCTGCAGACCAAGTACCTGGGCCAGAAACGTTTCTCCCTTGAGGGCGGTGAGTCGCTCATCCCGCTGCTTGATGCGATTATTGACAAGGCCGCCAGTAAAGACATGAACGGTGTGGCTATTGGTATGGCGCACCGTGGCCGCCTTAACGTGCTGACTAATATCGCTGGGAAGTCGTACGCACAGATTTTCCGTGAATTCAGCGGCACCGCAGAGCCTGCGCATGGGAACAGCTCTGGTGATGTCAAGTACCATCTGGGCACGGAAGGTACGTACACCTCTGACTCTGGCAAGCAGACCCAGGTGTACTTGGCGGCTAACCCCTCCCATCTTGAGGCGGTCAACACTGTGCTTGAGGGTATCGTGCGGGCCAAGCAGGACGTGCTCAATGAGCAGGGTGTTGAAGGCCGCCCGGTTCTGCCGATCCTTATCCACGGTGATGCTGCATTCGCCGGGCAGGGCATCGTTATGGAGACCTTGCAGATGGCGAACCTGCGTGGCTACACTACCGGCGGCACCGTGCACATTGTGGTCAACAACCAGATCGGTTTCACCACCACCCCCGAGGACGGACGCACCGCAACCCACGCCACCGACATTGCGCGTATGACCAAGGCTCCGGTGTTCCATGTGAACGCCGACGACCCCGAGGCTGTGGTGCGCGCCGGGCGTATGGCGTTTGAGTACCGTGAGCGCTTTGGCCAGGACGTGGTCATTAACCTGTTGTGCTACCGCCGTCGCGGCCATAACGAGGCGGATGACCCGTCAATGACTCAGCCGAAGATGTACCAGATCATTAATGAGATGCCCTCAACCCGCACCCTGTACGCTAGGGCCCTTGTTGGCCGTGGCGATGTCACCCAGGAAGAAGCGGATGAGGCTCTGGACGCCTACCATTCGAAGCTGGATGCTATTTTCGCGGAGACTCAGACGGCTGTTCCGTTGGTTCACAGTGCGAATGTTGAAGGTATTGAGCTGCCCTCGTCGCAGCAGGGTACCGAGGTGGTTCACGGCGGTGTCACCGCGATTTCGCGTGATACTTTCGAGCTTATCGCCAACTCATTTGGTAACGTACCCGAAGGCTTTACCGTGCACAAGAAGCTGCAGAAGCTTCTGCAGCAGCGCGTCGAAATGGGTAAGAGCGGTAAGGTGAACTGGGGTATGGGTGAGCTGCTTGCGCTTGGTTCTGTCCTGCTGGAAGGCACCAATGTGCGCATGAGCGGGCAGGATGTGCAGCGCGGCACCTTCGTGCAGCGTCACGCGGTTCTGCATGATCACCTCACCGATCAGGAGTGGTCGCCGCTGCAGAACCTCGCAGCCGAACAGGGCACGCTGCGTATCTATAACTCACTGCTGTCGGAGTACGGTGTGATGGGCTTTGAGTACGGGTACTCTGTTGAACGCCCGGATTCGCTAGTGGTGTGGGAGGCACAGTTCGGCGACTTCGCGAACGGTGCACAGACCATTATTGACGAATTTGTTTCCTCTTCGGAGCAGAAGTGGGGGCAGCGTTCCTCACTTGTGCTGCTGCTGCCGCACGGCTATGAGGGGCAGGGCCCGGATCACTCTTCGGCCCGTATTGAGCGGTACCTGCAGTTGTGCGCGGAGAACAATATGACCGTCGCGGTTCCCTCTACCCCGGCCTCATATTTCCACCTGCTGCGCCGCCACAGCCAGCACCGTCCGTACAAGCCGCTGGTGGTTATTAGCCCCAAGCAGCTGCTGCGGCTCAAGAGCGCAACCTCATCAATTGAGGACTTCACCGAGGGCTCGTTCCAGCCGGTAATTGGTGACCGTTCGGGTGTGAACCCGGCCGAAGTTGAGCGCCTGGTGCTCGTCTCAGGCCGCCTGTACTACGATCTTGAGGCTGAGCGTGCTAAGCGCGGCGACACTAAGACCGCGATTGTCACGGTTGAGCAGCTGTATCCGCTGCCCGAGGCCGAGATTAAGGCGCAGCTGGCCCTGTACTCAAACGCCCAGGATGTGGTGTGGGCCCAAGACGAACCTGCGAACCAGGGCCAGTGGCCTTTCATGGCCATGAATCTGCTGCCGGTTATAGACCGCCCGGTACGTCTGGCTGCCCGCCCCGCCTCGGCCTCTCCCGCTGCGGGCACCGGCAAACGCCACACCGCCGAACATGAGGTTCTGCTGCAGCAGATTTTTGAAGGCTAAACCGGTTCAATAGGTAGTGAATCTCATGTGAGGGCCCCGTCTTCTTCACTTGTCAAGAAGGCGGGGCCTTTGCCTTCACATTGGACGTGTCTGAGGATACGTGCTGTGCCCTGCACTGGCGCGGATGCGCGCCCCGGTTATCTAAAACATGCCACAAAGTTAGATAAACAGCCCGTGTACCGCTTATGCTTGTAGTTAGAGAATTTTGCACATAAGGGTGAAGCGCCGGGCGCTACCACCGATAAAAGAAGAAAGATTCCCGTGGAGCAACGCAATATTCGACTCGTAGCCGTCGGCGACGACCTGCTCGCGGGTGTGGGTGACCCCCGCACCTTAGGCTGGTTCGGTCGTGTCATGGCCCGCACCCCCCACAATAATGCATCTATCACGGCCTATAATTTGGCCGCCCCCAACGAAGGCAGTGATCTGCTCAATGAACGCTGGTTTGAAGAGGCACGCCGCCGCTTCGCACCCGGTGCCGATAACCGTCTCGTGATAGCCCCCTCCACGTTCGACATTGATCTGGGGCTCACGAGCGCCCGTTCACGTCTTAACCTGGCGAACATGGTGGATATGGCCTCGCAGAATAACATCAGGGTGCTGGTGGTAGGCCCGCCTCCCACGCTCGACGCTGAGCGGAACAGGCGTATTGCCGACTTGTCGGCTGCCTACGCAGATGTGGTAACCCGCCGTAACCAGGTGTATGTTGATACCTTTAACCCGCTGCTGCACCATGAGCAGTGGCGTAACGATTTGGCGACCAATAACGGGCTGCCTGGGCAGTCCGGGTATGGCCTGATCGCTTGGCTGGTGCTGCACCGTGGCTGGTACTCTTGGCTGAGTATCCCGGAGCAGCCCTAGACCTTTTCTGCGACGCGGATTCTGCGTGTTTTTCGCTCACTGGCGGCGGATAAGATGCATTCGCGTCATTTTTATGAAAAAATAAACGGCGTTGCCCTAGTGCTCAGCCCCGTGTCCTGTACCCGGAGCGTGTACCTGAACAGGGCGGTCAGCGGGGTGTGCCTCTTCAGTAGTGGCGCGCCCACCCAAGAATGAAGGAGGCTCGCATGAGCAAGCGCGGTCGCAAGCGTAAGGATCGTCGTAAGAGCGGCGCAAACCACGGTAAGCGCCCCAACTCTTAAGGTCGCTTTGCATACGTTATGAACCCCGGTGTTTCTCAGCGCCGGGGTTTTGCTTTACCAGCAAGCTCACGGGGAATAAAACCTACCGCAGTTTTGTTGGAGCCAGCAGGAACACCCGGTGCAGGTATGCTGGAGGAAGACCCTGAACGCAGATGTGCCGTCCTGGTGGCGGCAGGAAAGAGAGCAGATGAGCGAGATTAACGCCGCCGAGGCGACGAAGACTCTCGACAGCCGTGAGCTCCGCACCCGTTTCACCACAGATGCGATGCAGTACGTGGATCAGCTGTACGCTGCTGCACTGCGGATGAGCCGCAACCCCGCCGACGCTGAAGACCTCGTGCAGGAAACCTACACGAAGGCGTTCGCCTCATTCCACCAATTCAAGCAGGGCACGAACCTGAAGGCCTGGCTGTACCGCATCCTCACGAACACTTACATTAACCTGTACCGCAAACGCCAGCGTGAACCGCAGACCGCTAACGCTGAGGCCGTCAATGATTGGCAGCTGGCCCGGGCTGGTGAACATGACGCTGTGGGGTTACGTTCAGCTGAGGCCGATGCGCTTGCCGCTTTACCGGATACCGAGGTGCGTGAGGCGTTCTCGGCCTTAGCGGAGGATTTTCGGATGGTTGTTTACTATTCCGATGTTGAAGGGTTCAGCTATAAGGAGATCGCCGAGATTATGGATATCCCACTGGGGACGGTCATGTCTCGGCTGCACCGCGGCAGGCGTATTCTGCGTGAAAAACTGGTTGATTATGCCCGTGAGAACGGTGTGCGCCCCTCAACGATTGAGAAGGCGCTGAGCAAAAAGTAGTTTTTATTCCAACTGTTAGTGATAAGGAGATCCCGTGGAAAAAACAGAGGATTGCGGGGAAACCCCTGCTCTGAACAGCTCAAAAGCATCTACGAGTATTTGGATGGTGCCTTAAGCGCCGAGGAGATAGCTCAGTTACAGGAGCATCTTGATAATTGTGCGCACTGTGCGGAGGCCAAGAACCTTGAGGAGCTGGTGCGTGCCAAGATTAAAGCTCGTGTGCGCAGCAGGCTCCGGAGGCGTTGAAGACTAAACTGATGGGGTATATTGACGAGTTTTGTGCTACTGCGTAGTACCGTGTCGTACTGTTTCGCGGTGGGACCCACAGGCGGGTGCCCGGTAGAATAGTAGGCGGGGTGGCTGCTGCCCACCCGTTATGGCTGATGCCGCGCCGCCTATTAATAAGATTGTGGGGATACATATGAGTGATACGGCACCCGTTCAGCCCGGGGCGACACCGGGTGACTGGCCGGCCCCCCTATTCACTGGTGAACCTGGCGCACGGGCGACGGTACGTATCCCCGGGTCTAAATCACTCACTAACAGGTATCTTCTGCTGGCGGCCATGGCGGACTCCCCATCGGTTGTGCACGCCCCGTTACATTCGCGTGACTCTCTGCTGATGATAAAGGCGTTGGAGGCCCTTGGGGCACGTTTTGAGTCTTTAGAGACAGACTCACCTTTTGGCCCTGACCTGCGGGTCACCCCCATTGACTTCTCTTCCGCCACCCCGCGTTACAGCACCATTGATTGCGGGCTGGCGGGAACCGTTATGCGTTTTGTGCCTGCTCTGGCGGCGTTATTACCTGGCGATTTCGGCTTCGATGGGGACGCACACGCTCGCAAACGCCCTATGGCTCCCCTGCTCGATGGCTTGCGCCAGCTGGGGGTGGATGTGCCCTGTGAGGGCGTTCAGGCCGATGCCTTACCTTTTACGGTGCAGTCTCCGGGTTTGGCGCAGCACCCTGTTGAGGGCTCCGCAATCCCAGAGGTGTGTATTGATGCCAGCGCATCTTCCCAATTCGTTTCGGCTTTTCTGTTGGTGGCCCCGCGTCTGCCGCAGGGGCTGGTGATTCGGCACGTTGGGGAAGCGGTACCCTCAGTACCGCATATTGAGATGACTGTTGAGACTCTGCGTGAGCTTGGTGTTCGGGTGGAGAGCTCTCCTGAGCAGTACACATGGGTGGTGCGCCCTGGGGCTATCCGCGGGTTTGAGAAGACGATTGAGCCGGACCTATCAAACGCTGGCCCGTTTCTTGCGGCGGCAACGGTGACAGGTACCTCTGTGACGATTCCCGACTGGCCCGCCCCGGCGGGTGACGGTCAGCCTGGCACCACTCAGGGGGGGCGATATGTGGCGCGAGCTGCTGCCGACGGTCGGTGCGACAGTCTCTTACAGTGAAAAGGGGCTAACGGTCACGGGCTCCCCCGCAGTGGGGGGCGAGAGAGAGTACGTTTTTGACTTGGCACGATGCGGGGAGCTGGCACCCACGCTAGCCGCCATTTGTGCTTTACTTCCGGCACGTACCGAGCTGCGTGGTATCGCGCATCTGCGTGGGCATGAGACAGACAGGCTAAAGGCCCTAAGGGTCGAGATTGACCGGTTGGGCGGCTCTGCCCATGAACTTGATGACGGGCTTGTTATTGATGCCCCTGTTCAGCAGGCAGCCACCAATGCGGCGGTGACGGTTCGCACCTACGAGGACCACCGTATGGCCACATTCGCGGCGGTACTGGGGCTGCGTGTGCCCGGTGTGGTGGTTGAGAATATTGCTACCACCACCAAAACCCTCCCCGATTTTGTTGGCCTGTGGAATAACATGTTGGGCCAGCTGGAAGGGAGCCGCTAGTGGGTTCGTCGCGGCTGAATTCCCGTGATGTGCTGGACTGGGACGAGTCAGATGTGCGGGTGCGCCCCAATAAGCGCGGGTCACGGCCGCGTACAAAAGACCGCCCCGCTCACAAGAGCGCGATTCGTGGCCGTGTCATTACGGTGGATCGGGGACGCTGGTCCGTTGTTGTCGCCGAAGGCACCGTTAATGAGCGCACCCTAGTCGCAACCCGGGCCCGTGAACTACGCCGCACCGCAATTGTCACCGGCGATTTCGTGGATGTGGTGGGTGATACCTCCGGCAAGAAAGATACTCTCGCCCGCATCGTGAGGCTAGGTGAGCGCTCCTGCGTACTGCGGCGTAGCGCGGATGATACTGACCCAACCGAGCGTGTGGTGGTGGCGAACGCAAACCAGCTGGTGATTGTGGTGGCCGCAGCAAACCCTCAGCCCCGCACCGGTTTTATTGACCGTGCCGTTGTGGCTGCGTACGATGCGGGGATTGAGCCCATCCTGTGCGTCACCAAAACCGATATACGCCACCCTCAGGAGCTGCTGGACTACTATCAGCGCTCGGGATTACGGATTGTGCTCTCCGCGGCATCTGATGGACGTGCCCCGAGCGAGGAGGGCGCTGAGGGCCTCACTACCGGCCCTGTGCGTGAGCTGCTGGGCGATCTGCTGGGGAACGTGTCGGTTCTGTTGGGCCATTCGGGAGTGGGAAAATCCACTCTTGTTAATGCCCTCACGGGTGCTGAGCGTGCTACCGGGCACGTGAATTCAGTGACTGGGCGGGGGCGGCACACGTCTTCGTCAGCGTTAGCGCTTCAGCCCGCCTCGGATGCAGGTGTTGAGGTTCCGCCAGGCACCTGGATTATTGACACCCCGGGCATCCGCTCTTTCGGGTTAGCCCACGTTTCGACGCAGAAGGTTGTGGAGGCATTTCCTGACCTTGCCCCCGGTGCGGTAGAGTGCCCTAGGGGGTGCACTCACACTGGTGACTCCTCCGGGTGCGGTATAACCGCCTATGTTGCTCGCGGTGAGGCTGGGCCCAGTGGCGCCGACCGGTTGGCGTCTATGCGTAAACTGCTAGCGGCCCCAGACCAAGCGGGCGACGATGAGAAGGAGTTGGGCTCACTCACCTAAAGTTTCCTTCATTATGGGCGCTAAGGGCGTACCATAAATACTATGACCACCGATACGAGAACCGAATAAGGACTATGAACACGACCCCTTACACCGATGATGTGCGCCTAGCGCACACCTTAGCTGATAGCGTTGATCGAGTTGCGATGGCGCGTTTTACCGACCACAGCATGAGCGTTCACATGAAGGATGACGGCACCCCTGTCACCGATGCGGACCGTGAGATTGAGCAGCTGATCCGCGCCCAGCTGCAGAGGGCTCGTATCCGTGATGGTGTTGCTGGTGAGGAGTCGGGAACCATGGGTACCACCTCACGGCAGTGGGTTATCGACCCGATTGATGGCACCAGCAACTTTGTGCGTGGTGTTCCGGTGTGGGCTACCCTCATTGCTCTTCTGGATGAGGGCGAGCCGGTGGTTGGTCTAGTGTCTGCACCCGCGTTACAGCGCCGCTGGTGGGCCGCCAAAGGCTCAGGGTCCTATGCTGGTAAATCTTTGGCTCGCGCCACCCGCTTAGAAGTATCAAAAGTCGCTAATATTGCGAATTCTTCACTATCGTACTCAGATTTTGCGGGGTGGGCTGAGAACGGTATGGAACAGCGGTTCTTCTCCTTAGCACAGTCCGTGAAACGTACCCGCGCTTACGGCGATTTCTGGTCGTACTGCCTGGTGGCAGAAGGCGCCGTCGATATTGCGGCTGACCCGCAGCTGAACATGCACAATGTGGCTGCTCTGGTGCCGATTGTGAGGGAAGCTGGCGGTAAAATCACCACATTTAACGGGAATAATGCGACATCAACCACGTACAGCCAGCGCACGAGCGTGCTGGCCACAAATGGTGCACTGCACTCAAAAGCTCAGGGGCTGCTGAGCGATATCGGGATTAGCGAGGACTAGCTCTCTCGCTCTTCTCTGACATATGTATGCAGGGAGGGGACGCACAGAACGTGCGTCCCCTCCCTGCATCTTATGTTTCTGTTGTATTAGAAGAAAGCAAGCACATAGAGCACCGCAGATCCTATCAGTCCCAGAATGCTCAGACCTCCTAGAACTATAGCTAGTGAGCCGAAAGTGGTTGTACGGGAGGATGCGGAGGTTTTAGTTTTAGTCTTTCCGCTGACCTTAAACGCGTAGATCCCTAGGATGAATGCCATAAGTGCCGGAAGCAACCCACCCATGAGTACGTTAGTGACTTGCACAATCTCGTAGGGCCGGTACGGTGACGCAGCGCGTGAGAGAGTAGTGAGACTCTGAACCCCAGAGTATACAAGCGAGAAAAGGGCTAGAGCAAAACCACCCACTGCGTAGAAATAACCGGGTCCGCGGATATCGCCGGGCGCTCGCCCATAGGGGCGCCGGTACTCGTCGGGCACCTCGTACTCGGCAGGCATACGGTTGTAGTTGAAATCGTAGTCTAGAGCGCTTATACCAGCTACCGTGGGCGCGGCTTGGGGGTGCACTGTTTGGGGGCTCAGCTGGGCAAGCGGCGGCACAGGCTGCATGGGTGAGGAAGGCTGGGCGTAGGGGTGCTGTGTATTAGGTGTGGGCTCCATATGCCGTCTCCTGCAAAAAATCTTTACTGGTATCACCCCGCATATGTTCACCTTCCTGCCGGTGAGGCGGTTTTTAGCGGGCGTGCTCTCTTTACGATACTACGGCATCCTGGGGAACGATGCACGGCATAAGCGGTCCATTAAAATAGTAAGCCGCCTGGCATCTCCACTGGTGTGGAGGTGCCAGGCGGTACTGTAGCAGGTTCGTCCCGTGGAGCGGAACCCTGGGGATTTCTGTGGAGATGCGGGGAATCGAACCCCGGTCCGTTGTGGCTTCGACGGGGCTTCTCCGTGCGCAGTTTGTGAAAACGCTACTTTTCGGCTCCGGTGCTTGCACAAACACTTACACCGACGAACCTATTCGTATAAAAAGTTCCGCTAGCCCCTACGACAAGGGCCAGCAGCAGTGGCCTTTTAAAACGATGCCGGTCCCTGAGCCAAAGGCATGCTCAGGCCGACAGACTGCAACTCGCGCTTAGGCAGCGAGTGCGAAGTCAGTGCGCTTAGATTCTGCACTTATTTTTTTGCAGAGGGCGTTAACGAGATAACCCTGCGTCCTCGGCACGCTTCACCCATCTCGACTCACATCGTCGAAACCGATCATCCCCCTATGCTTTTATCAAAAAGCGCCGTCCTGAACGTTTTCCGTATCCATACCTAGACGGCACGGCACCGCTCAGTAACGGTTAGAGAATCAGTATAGCCGCAGCGCTCATGTATTGCAAACCTTGTGTGGGGTTACCGTGACGCTTCTGCTGGGAGAGACGGTAAAAGGGTGATGTCTTCTACTCAGAAGCATCCCCTTTGAAGGATGGTGCCTATTTGGCGGGAACAGTCATGGAGCTTCCATCGTCAAGTTCACATGTGATGTGCCCGTTGCCGTCGGGAGTGCCAGCTTCACGACAGTCATTCTCCAGCTGTATATGCAAGAAAACAGTGATTGTGATGGTAACTGCTGCTACTAGAAGGGCCAGTCCCCCTGTGACCATACCACCTATAGCGAATCCTTTACCGGTGGCAGTTTCTTACCGATCTTATTAAGCGCAACAATCCCTACAACTATGGCAAAGATACCTAACGGTATTCCCACATAGTAGAAGATCCCCAGAAACAAACTCAATAGGCCAACAATGAGCGAGGTAATCGCAAGAACCGCATTGGGGGCGGTGTCCTGCCCAGGGTAGGCACCATAGTTGTCGTAAAGGTCATAGTAGTCATAGTCATATCCTGGTGCGTTTATACCCTCGTACCCAGGATGTTGTTGATACTGCCCTGGGTGGGCGCCGTAGCCGGGTGCCTGCTGCCCAGCATAGTACCCCTGCTGCTGTTGCGGGTAACCCGGTGCTGGGGCTGGGTAGGAGGCCGGGTAGTCCCCTTGTCCTTGCGGCGGAGTACCAGGGTAACCGGGGTATTGCTGGTACGGATTATGTGACATCTATACCCTTCCTTGGGGCTCGGCGATTACCGCACGATTTTAAAACATGCGTGAGTCCATTCTACGCGAATCAGATGTAAACGCACGGTACCCTGCTGTTAGCTGCGTCTAACTGCGTACAAGAAGACTAAAGCGCGTCATCAGCAGAGATGTGCACCCTCCCCGGTGAGCCGCCCCAAGCTTACGGAATCTCGTGAACTACTATTCCACCCCTAGTGTTTACGGAGAAGTTCCGCCCATCAACATGACAGATAACCGTACCGTTGGAGTCCTTCTCGCTGGTATCAACGCAGTGCTGTATTTTGCCGTACCAGGTAATCAGGACAATACTAGCTTGTTTTATCGCAGGGCCTGCTTTGCTCCCGCGCTGTGTCTCCGATATAAATACCACAAACTAGGGTGCCCCAACTACAACAGCCGAGACACCTTAGTTTCCCATTTTATGTACCTATAAGCTTTATATGCTAATCAACTGAGAAGCTGAGAATTCAATTCTTTTGAACAAATCTTATAAGTTTATAACCCACATGGTGGTTACTAAAAGGCAGAGATTTCTTAATGGATGGTCGTGGTCTTACCATTTATCGTACAAGTAATAGACCCGTCAGAGTTCCTGACTCCGGTATTAACACAATTTTGCGTTTCGACTGCAACCCACGTGACGAAAATTATCATACCAATAGTAGCAATTATTCCTAGTGCACCAAGAATAATACCGGTGATTGCCATACCTTTCCCGCTTGCGGTTCCAGCTTTTACCTTTTTCAAGGAGATGATACCAAGGATTACAGATACTAGCCCGAGAGCACCACCAATAAACAACAAACCGGTGACAAACGCAGAAATACCGAGAACCAAAGCTGTAATAGCCAGGGCGGCACTGGGTTTGGTTGGTAGCCCTGCATGGGCGGCGGTACCGGCGCACCCTGCGGAGGCGGAGCCGGGGTAAACTTCGGCACATCAGCAGACCCATTGTTAGGGCTAAAATTTTCAGACATACAGTCAGTCTCCTTTGGTTGATTGCTCTCTCCACTTATGGGGTGAAGGTACCCTCTATTATACGGTAGAACACACCTTTCGCACTGGTGTCCTCTGAGCTATACCGTGGACCCTTTACAGCTTCACTCTCCCTTTACCAACAAGTTAGCCGCCAAGGTTGCGGTAGCGCATGGCGCGCGCCGCTTCCAACGTATCTTGCCTCTCCCGAAGGGCCTGGCGTTTATCATACTCGCGTTTACCGGTGGCAAGAGCAATCTCAACTTTTGCCCGGCCATTACTGAAATACAGTTTAAGCGGAACCACAGTATAGCCGGTCTCCTTCAGCTTCTGTCCCAACCGGTTAATCTCGGTACGGTGCAACAACAGTTTACGGCGGCGGCGAGCAGCATGATTCGTCCATGTACCATACCCGTATTCGGCAATGTGAATACCTTCAAGCCACATTTCGTTACCGTTCACTTGGCAGAAGCCATCAGTAATGGAGGCGCCACCGTCACGCAACGACTTCACCTCAGTGCCCATTAGCACAAGGCCTGCCTCATATGTCTCAACAATATTGTAGTTATGCCGTGCTTTTTTATTCTGGGCAATAATTGAATTATTTGGGTCTTTAACGCCCTTCTTTTTCTTCTGAGCCATCATATCCTCTAGCTGTATATTCCTCATGCGACGCGCCTGAGCGCCGCTACTAATCCTTACCCGCAGAACGGGATGATGCACGCCACCGGATACCCGCATCAATAAACGCGTTCAGCCCACCATCGAGCACGTTCGCAGTATTTCCCTCTTCATAACCGGTACGCAAGTCCTTAACCATCTGGTACGGATGCAGTACATAAGAACGCATCTGATCCCCCCAACTCGCTTTAATATCCCCAGCGAGTTCCTTCTTTTTCGCGTCCTCTTCTTCCTTACGCAATAGAAGCAGTCGTGACTGCAGCACACGTAGAGCGGCAGCGCGGTTCTGCAGCTGCGATTTCTCGTTCTGCATCGACACCACGATACCCGTAGGGAGGTGAGTCATGCGAACCGCAGAATCGGTGGTATTCACCGACTGCCCGCCGGGGCCAGACGAGCGGAACACATCCACCTTAATCTCTGCCTCAGGAATCTCAATAGCGTCAGTCTGCTCAATGAGTGGCACCACCTCCACCGCCGCGAAGGAGGTCTGGCGTCGCCCTTGATTATCGAACGGGGAGATACGAACCAGCCGGTGTGTCCCAGCTTCAACCGACAAGCGTCCAAAAGCGAACGGGGCATTCACCTCAAACGTCGCCGACTTCAGCCCAGCTTCCTCAGCGTAAGAGGTGTCAAGCAATTTCGTCGGGTAACCGTTCTTTTCGGCCCAGCGCAGGTACATACGTAGAAGCATCTCAGCAAAATCAGCAGCATCTACCCCGCCAGCCCCCGAGCGGATCGTTACCACAGCCTCACGCTGATCGTATTCGCCTGATAGCAGCACGAGTACCTCTAGCTCTTCAAGCTTGCGGCGGATGCTCACACATTCAGTACGCGCCTCGCTCAGAAGCTCCTGCGCACTTTGCGGGTCCTCCGCTTCGGCGAGCTCAACCATGACTTCAACATCGTCAATACGCGATCCCAACGATGTTAGGCGGTTCAGCTCAGCTTGCTTATGCGACAGGGCGCTTGTTACCTGTTGCGCAACCTGCGGATCGTCCCATAGCTGCGGGTCGGCGGCACGTTCCGATAATTCCGCGATGGCACGTTCAATACCCTCAAGGTCGCTCACAGCGGCGATTGAGGCGTAAACAGCACGCAGTTCCTAATTTCAGCAGAAAAATCGAAAGATGCCATAGCCCTTAACAGTAGCGCGAAAATCTCCGAAAGTCTCACCAGAACAGTATTATCACTGCGAAACACACAAAGCGTATTGCTAGGCAAAACAATGAGATAACGCTCCCCCAGCCTCACTCTAGAATAATTCGTGGGCCGTATTCCTCAAAAACTAAGGACTCATATGTACAATCTAGTTTTTGGGCGTGTTACATCCATTGAGCTTTGATTTGTTGAGTCTCAGCCCGTAGTCTAAGGGTACGTATTCACATTGAACCAATAAGATTGAGGCGCTTCCGGGCCTGACCATGTGGGTGTATTTTCTGCCGCCTGTTGTGCACGGGGCCTTCTAGTGTTGATGAAGGGGGAGAACTCTCGTGATGGTAGAACCGAACGCTGACCGTATTGTTCCGCGTCGTCGTGCGCTGTTGCTCGCTGGTGCGGGGTTAGGGTCATTGGGTCTTGCGGCCTGTGGCGGTGGAAATAAGGCAGCTGAGCAGGAACCCGGCAGCTCCAGTTCTGCTTCAGAGACACCTCAGGACAGCGGTAGTGCTAGTCCCTCTGCCTCCAGCGAGGCCTCTAATACCCCTGACCCTAGTTTCTCGAAGGGGTATTCCGGCGGGGAGAAAGCCCCGGAGGGGAAGCATGTGATGGCGGATTATCGGGGTCCTGCGCAGAATGTTCGTGTGCCTGCCCGTCCTGATGAGAGTTATAAAGTAAATTCTTTGGAGGGCTTGAAGAAGTCAGTCTTTGCCTGGGTGGAATGGCGTAATTACGCCGTTCAGACTGGGGATTTTGATGTTGCTCGTCAGTTTGTGTCAAATGAATTCACCGAAGAAATAGAACGCTATGATTACTACACTAAGCTCTATCAAGAAGGGGGCTGGATTATAGATGGTTTAAAGGTCTTTGAGTTTCACGGGGATGACCCCGTGATGAAAGATGATGGTACATACCTGTGGGAATTTTACCTGAAGTGGATTAAACAGATTAATGTTCAAGGAAACGGAGAATGGGATCTTTCGGAGAATAAACGTCATGATGACGATACCTTCTATTTGCATATTCGTCACGCGGATAGTGGGTGGAAGATTGTCGGGTTATCCCCACTAACCAGCGCGAAGGATACGAGCCAAGAGAAAGAGTAATAGGGAAGAGCCTGTTTCTCTAGCACTCTTTAGACTGGGTTTATATTAACCCGAGAAAGACAGATAATCATGAACTATATGCCCATGCCTGATCTGAGTGTGTTGACTCGTCGCCGTGCACTGTTGCTGGCTGGTGCGGGGCTAGGGTCTGTGGCTTTTACTGCTTGTGGTGGTGCTGGCAATGCTGAAGGACAGCCAGCTTCTCCGTCTGAGGCTGGTTCGTCTACCCCGCAGACTTCGTCGCCTGAGGCTTCTACCTCTGGCGGCGGTGATACATCGGCAACCCCTACTCCTGTGGGGGGAAACCTTTAGTAAAGGGTTCTCAGGTGGGTCGCAGGCCCCGGAGGGTGAGTATCGTCCTGCTGATGATAAGGGCCCGGCGCAGAATGTTCCCAAGCCTCAAGAGCCTGAGGGTATGAACCTTGAAACCCCGGAAGCATTTTTTAAGTTTATTGAGTATTGGAATGAGCAGCGTAATTATGCTCTTCAAACAGGGGATGTGAAGGGGTATGCGCATATTACCTCGGGTGCTTTTACTAAGGAACTTCAAGCTATCGCTTATATGGAGACTTTGTATAAGAAAGGCGGCTGGGTGATTGGGGGTCTTCGAAAAATTATTTATGAGAAGGATAGCTTTGAACATGTGTCGGGGAAAGATTATCAATACTCTCTCCTGGGGCGTACTGTTGTATCGCCCGCAATAACGTTTGATAATGAGAAGCGCACTATTCGCACTGAGGATTTCACTGAAAGTAATAAGTATAGTGTGGAGTTTAAGATTGTTTACAATGGTCGTGAATGGTTAGTGCGAGGGGTGCAAAATACTGTCAAATTCGATAAATAAAAGTGTTAAATTTGAGGTTTACTCATTAGGGGTTATCCCGTATTCAGAAACCTCAAATGAATGAATAACCTTCTCGCTATACTGACACTACCAGATTTCGTCCCCTCAGATTGAGTATATCCAATCTAGAGTCACACCTACTGCGCGCCCCAAATGCCCTGCCTCAGCTGCTGCTGGCCGATGCAAAAGCGTTATATCGGTTCTAGCCAGCAGAGGCACTACGCTTTTAGCTCCCCCAGCTCATCGAATACGAGCTCACCGGGACCACCCCATTACCGATAGGGACCAAAGGAAGCCGCGCATTAACGGATACATCAACCCGGATCGTATCGTTCGACCCACACGAAGAGCTGCATGATAACGCCACCGAAATATCCGACGCAGCCACCCCATAATCCTGAGCCACCAGGGTCGCCAGCTCATTCGCCTGGGCCTGCGAGAGGCTCTGCTCCTTAGGCAGCTCCCGAACATACTGCGCCACCTGGGCGCTTGCCGAATGGGCAGCCATCACCGAGGCCTGCAGGCTAAAAACCGTCAAAACCCCATACATAATGGGGATAAGCAAGGTAATGCCCAACCCCAGGAACTCCACGATTGCGCTTCCCTCATCGGGGCTTTGAGAAGAAGCCGCCCTCTTGCGGCGTCCCCAGCGGGTACGCGCGCATACTGTCTGAAGGGAGAGGATCTTCACGGCACCACGCACTCGCGCACTACTCTTCTGTTTGGACTGGGTATACCGCATGAGCCTTCACCGATAATGAATTAGGTAACCCGAAAGGGCCGAGCACCGGAAGCGGAGCTGAAACGTTCACCTCAAGCACTCGAGCCCCCGCAGAGTTAAAACTTTCGCTGTACGAAACATTCTGTGCATAGTTACCGGGGAGCGAACCGCGAATAATCTCAGAGGTACGGTCAACGCTCTCAGAGGGGTTACGGTCGTGCAGAGTGCCGTACCGTGCCCCAGCACTGGCCGCATCCAGGAGCAGGTTACGCACATAAAAAGCATACGAAACCTGCAAAATAGCCACAGTAATCAGTGCTAACAGGGCCGAGACCATCACAAAATCGGTGCTCGCGTCCCCACGGTCTGCATCTGCTCCGGTGCCCTCTTTGCCCCTTCTACGGGTCACGCACTTGCCACAGGCACGCATGACCAGTTAGCGACCGACCTTTGCGATAGCGTCATTAAACATAGTGGTCAGAGCAGGCTGAGCGACTGCCAAGATAGCAGCAACCAGAACGGCGCTCATCATGGTGATCATCACCCAGCCGGGGACGTCGCCCCGCTCAGGATCATCAGAGCCTGAACGGGAACCGAAAACACGACCCGCCACCAGAGCGGTCATCGCTAGTGCAGTCAGCAAGCCAACGAAGTACGAATACGGCGGAACATTGTCCTCTCCTTTACTGCTAGAGAACCCCGTGCGGGGCCAAATGGTACAGGTTATTGCCTCTAAATAGTTAGATGCAACAGCGATAGTCCGGGGAATATCGCAAAAACTACGGTCAACGGAAGGATGAAAAACACCACGGGTGCGAGCATCGCGATCTCTTTCTTACCGGCGGTTTCCATCAGTTCACGTTTAGCGTTATCGCGGGCATCCTGGGCCTGTGCGCGAAGCACATCAGCCAGCGGGGTACCGCGCTCAATAGCCACCGCCACGCCGTCCACAAAACGGTTCAGTGCAGGCACCTGGGTGCGCCTCGCAAAATCGTAGAGGGCAGGCAGTAACCCCGACCCGGTGCGGGTCTGCGCCAGAATATCCGAGAATTCACGGGACAACTCTCCGTTAGAGGTGCGGCAGATACGTTCCAAAGCGCCCAAAGCCGACTCACCAGCTGTCACCGACAGGGCCATAAGCTCAGCCAGCGCGGGGAACTCGGTAATCAGCATCTTCTCGCGCTTTTTGATCCTCTCCCCCCAGCCACCAGTCACGGGCCATAAACCCACTCACACCGCACACTGCGATGAGAACAATACCAGCGGGTACAGAAATACGCTCTTGAATGACGCCGATAACAGTCAACGCACTCATCATTCCCACGCCAGCAAGAGCCCACAGAAGCTGCTCCGCCCTGAATTTACTCACGTTCTCGTCCTCGCCCGCACGGCGCAAACGCTCCCGCAATGACTCATCGGTCATCGACGAATTCCGCATCCGCGAGCTAATGCGGTCAAGCATCGGGCCAAAGAAAACCAGCAGAACCGCCCCCAAAGAGGTGGGGGTTTCCTCGGCCTCCCGCGAGAGGCTTTCGCGCACAGTCACTGACCGCATCTGCGGGGCAATACGCTCAGCAAACCCTGAGCGCCGTGACCGCACGAACGTGCTAATCACAAGCCACAGGCCCGACCCGAGAAGTAACCCCAGGAGGATGTACAGGCTTCTCATACAAACACCCTCTTTTCACTCGGCAAAGTACCGATACGAAGCATCAGGCGATAAGCAATCCACGAAAGCACAACGCCGGAAAGCATAAGAATAAAGCCAGCCCACGAATTATAGACGGTACGCACAGCAGGCTGAGTGGCCATCAGCATGAGCACCACCCACGGGGCAACACACGCGAGCTTCGCGCCGTTCACCGTCCACGACTGCCGCGCCTGAAGCTCCGCACGGGTACGGGAGCTCTCACGCAAAAAATCACTAAGAGTACCCAGCAGACGTCCCAAATCGCTACCGCCCACTTCACGAGCAATCTTCAATGACTCAATAATGGTGTCTGCAACAGGATCCGCTAAGTACTCTTTCAAACGGTTCAGCGACGGGATAAACTCGCCACTTGCCCGATAGTCTGAACCAAACCGAGCAAATGCATCACGCAGCTCCTCAGGGCCACGGTATGACAGCTGCACCAGCGCTTCAGGAAGAGACAGGCCCGCACGGATTGCCGAACGCAAGTGATCCACCGCATCAGGCCACTGCTCCCACACCTTAGCTTCACGCGCCTGCGCTCGGCGAGACACAACAATGCGAGGAAGATAGAAACCAGCCACCGAACTTAATAACGCCAAATTCGGCAGGGAGGTGACCGCAAAAATCACGAGTGCCGTAATAGCTGCAGAACCAACGCTAAGCCACATAAACGTCCGAAGACTCAGTGAATGCATACCAGCTTTACGCAGCATGATTACCATCTTTGGTTCACGATTCGGACGTTCCTCACCAGCAGGAACAGGCCAACACGACCACCACAGCAGAAACGAGCCAGCCCCCAACAGCAACCCTAAAAGGATGTTCACAACTACCCCGCCTTCGCCATAGCCAGTATCCGTTCCGGGGCATGCCCGGCGCGAGCCCACCGTTCAGGGTGAGGCAGTTCAAGGGCGGTGCACACCATACGGCCTTCCTGGCGCACAAACAGCGGTGACATCTCAATCACACCGTTCTCAACGCGACCGCCAAGCATGTAAATCTCCTCAACCCGGCGGTACCCGCGTGCATCACGTTCACAGTGCACAATCAAGTCGAAGCAGCTGGCAACCGTGGGAACCACGAATGCCGAGGAAATATTCTCTCCCGCCAGCAAAGGCAGGTACAGATCTTCGTCACGGCGTCCCGTGCCGAGTTTGCGTGGATAGTGCACATCCCCGGAAGACCAGCGTTAAGAGCGATGAGCATATCTAAAGACTCCGCCTCACGAACCTCACCAATGATGATGCGGTCTGGGCGCATACGAAGTGCTTCTTTCACCAGCCGACGCAGCGAAATAGAGCCGGTTCCTTCAAGGTTGGCTTGACGGCACTGCATACCCACAACATCGCGCAGGGGAACCTGTAATTCAAAAATTTCTTCACAGGTAATAACCCGCTCACGCGGCGGGATCGATGCGGATAGGCAGTTCAACATGGTAGTTTTACCAGCCTGAGTAGCGCCAGAGACTAAATATTCATGCCGCTTTCAACAGCCGCATGTAACAAACCCGCAGCACCAGCACTCATAGATCCAAGTTTCACGAGGTCGGGCAGCCTGCGGGCACGCACAATAAATTTACGGATGTTAATACTGGGGTGGCTACGGGTCACGTCAGGAATAACAGCATGCAAACGTGACCCATCAGGTAAGGATGCATCCACGAACGGAGACGAAAGGTCTAAGCGTCGACCGGAAGGTTTCAGCATGCGCTCCAGCAGATGGTTAATATTGTCAATATCTAGACGTAGGCCCGTCAGCTCACTCTCCCCCGACCGAGCCACAAAAATCTCATCAGGGGCGTTAATCCAGATTTCCTCAATACTGTCATCATCCAGGAAACGCTGCAGCGGGCCAAAACCACAAATATCATCCGTTAAATAGCGGATAGCATCTGCAGCATCATGAAGTACCGGTAAGGATGCGCGCAGCATCCGGCGATCATAGTCTGCAACTGACGCCTCAATAATCGACACAACTTCATCGCGCGACGTGTACGGATCTAATTCACGCGCGCGAATCTGCTCACGCACATGCTGCGCGATCAGTAAGTAGCTCTCGTATGATGTGCCGGAAGCTGAGCGGTTATCATACGGAAGAGTAGCTCTGGAGCTCTCCATGGTTGGTCTCCCGCTTACGATGAGGTTGATGTACGGTGATGTGATTACTGTACATAGACTACCCCTAACGGCGAAGATTTATCAAACCAAAACCATTCATTAGCTCACAAATTCAGGGAACTGAAACATCTGAGGACATACGTAGAGGCCCGCTCCCCCATAGGAAGCAGGCCTCTACATATGGCATGAGACACGGCGTAGAGCTATCCGCGGATGATCTTCACAGCCTTATCAATAGTTCCATCGAAACGCAGGTTACCCTGATCCAGTACCACACCGCGTTCGCAGATTTTCGATACCAGGTCCAAGTCGTGGCTCACTACAACGAGGGTCTTACCGTCAAGGCACAGTTCTTTGATCTTCTGGATGCATTTCTTCTGGAACGGTTCATCACCGACCGCCAGAATCTCATCCACCAGGAAAATATCCGGGTTCGTGTGAATAGCGACTGAGAAAGCTAGACGCAGATACATACCTGACGAATAGAATTTCACCTCGGTGTCGATAAACTCGCCGATCTCGGAGAATGCGACAATATCATCGAATGCCGCATCAATCTTGGATTTCGACATGCCCAGAATGGCACCGTTGAGGTACACATTATCGCGCCCCGTAAGGTCTGGGTGAAAACCGGCGCCGACCTCAATCAACCCAGCGATATCACCACGGGTCACTACCTTACCTTTGTCAGGCTGCATCACACCCGAAATGAGCTTCAGCAGAGTGGACTTGCCCGAACCGTTAAGCCCCAGCAAGGCTACACGTTCACCCTGCTGGATATCGATAGTCACGCCGTTGAGCGCGTTAAATTTCTCCGACAGGTCGCCTTTACGGCCTTTCATCAGCCACACGAAGGCTTCCTTCATGGACCGAGTGTGCCTCAGCACGAAGCTTTTGACGAGGTTATCCACCCTAATAACCACTGGTGCGTTAGGGTCAATAGGGGGCAGCTGCATCTTCTTAATCTTCATGCGCTTATCAGAGCTCCTGGGCGAAGTTACCCTCAAACTTACGGAAGAGGAAATCGCCAATCAGAACGGTCAGAAGAGACACACCAATAGCTACCGGAGTCCAGAAGCTAAACAGGTGCGGAACAACCTGTGAGGTGGGGGCAAGCTTGTCGTGATCCGTGAGGGTAGGGTGCCAGAACGCATAGTGGAAAAGTTCCACCGCCACGGTGAGCGGGTTCATCATAAACAGATTAAAGACCCACGGATACAGGGTGTCGCGCACCAGCGCCCAGGAATACAGCACCGGAGACAGCCAGGTGGCCACCATCAGGAACATATCCACCAGGTTTTCCGAATCACGGAAAAACACGTTAGCGACGCCAAAGATAAGCCCCAGCCCGTAAGAAAGCAGCATGACGATGAGCATCCCGGCGACAACGGACGCGATATTCAGCACACCGGGTTTCCAGCCGCTGAATATACAGGCGATGAGCATCACCACGATTTGAGGCAAGAAATGAATGAGAGCAACCCACACCGTCGAGAGCGAGAAAAGCTCACGCGGCAGGTAGATCTTACGAATCAGTGCGCTATTGACCACCATGGCCCGCGCGCCGTTACCAAACCCTTCCGAGAAGAAGTTAATAACGATCATGCCCGCGAACAGATAAATAGCGTAGTTGTGCATACCCCGCTCAAGGCCCAGGAAAAGGCCCATCGCAATATAGAACACTCCGAATTGGATACCCGGCTAATGTAAGACCATAGGATACCCAGCACGGAACCGCGGTAACGCACCTGGATTTCCTTATCAACCAGCAGCCTTAACAGGTACCGGTTTCGGATAGCGTCCAGAATACCCCTACCGCGCCCGGGGGCTTTAAAGGGTTTGGTGCTCAGATCATTCATCATCGCTTCAGTTCAGACTCCGTATGTTTAGCGAACGTCTCAGCCCACGCCTCATAGGAGGCTACGCTGGCCGATGCGTTCCGGTAGCGTTCACGTAGCGTTGGCCACTCCTTCAAGAGCCTAGCATGTAGCTTAGTTGCATCAATCAGTTTAGAGCGCACCTGCTTAGGGTCGCGGCGGTACCAGAAAGCCCGGTTCCCTCCGCGTTAGTGGCCAAAGCCGAATCAAACCTCGACAAGGTCCACCAGTTACTCTCACCATAATTGAGCTGAATCTGTGGATGCGATTTCAACTCGCCCGTCATAGGTTTAGTCAGCTGACGGCGCAACGTGTTCATGGTCCACGGAACCAGCTTCTTATACCCGGGCGATTTGAAGTTACGACGGCCCCGGAACGGCGGTTTCTTGTTCTTAATGGTGGGGAAACTATCGACGTCAGTCTTCACCTGCGATTCGGGGTACTCAGCCGCCATCGCACGAATCTGCGGCAGGCGGGCAGCGAGCGACTCGTGCAGGTGCTCCGGCCCGGACAGCAGATCCTCAAGAGCCATCAAGCGGCCGGCCTCAGTATAGTACTGCATTGACAGGGTGTGCTTCACATCCAAAAAGAGGGAATCCAGCATCACACGGCCGCCTTTATCAAACGGAGAATGCAGAAGTGCCGTAATCAGGCGGTTACGTTCATGATAGTATGCCTGCCAGCCGACGGAATCGTCCTTATCAGTCCAGGACACATGCCACACACCAGCACCGGGGAATGAGACTGTGGGGAACCCGGCCTCTTTCGCACGCAAACCATACTCTGCATCATCCCACTTCAAGAACAGCGGAAGCGACAGACCGATCTCATGAATCACTGCGGTTGGGATAAGGCACATCCACCAGCCGTTATAGTCAACATCAACGCGGCGGTGCAGCCAGTGCGTGCTACGCAGGTTGCTGCGGCCCAGATCGTGACCCATGACCATATCATCGTAAGGCTTGTCGTAGAAGTTACGCCACGGATTAACAACCTCGCCGTAGGCGTGCAGCACCGAGCGGTCGAACATATCAAACATATGTGCGCCCACGATGGTGGGGTTTTTGCAGTAGTTTGCAAACGTCACCATGCGCAGGATGGACTCAGGCTCGACAATCACGTCATCATCCAGCAGCAGCACATAGTCGCTGCCGTTATTCACGGCCTCAAACATGCCACGGGAGAAACCGCCCGAACCGCCCAAGTTACCCTGATTAATAATGCGGAATTTACCAGCGAGCGGCTTAACAACTTCCTCAAAATCGGGGTGGTCCTGCACCTTTTTATTTCCTTGATCAACGATCAGGAACTCGTGCACAGAATCAAAAATCTCAGGGCTTTCACCCAGTGTGCGAATATTGTTAATGCAGTACTCAACCTTGTTCATGGTAGTGATCTGCACGGTTGCCTGGCCAGCGTTTACATCAGCGCGCGGCTCAATATCACCCAGCCAGTTAGCCTCAATCAGCTCAAGGTCGGTGGTGCCCGAAAGATCAAACCAGTACCATCCGCCGTCGCCAAATGGGGCTAACGGAAGCTGGAAAGTCGTTTCTGCTGATCCGGACAGCAGTTTAGCGTCCACACGCTGAATAACGCCGCGGCCATTAGATTTATACACCACGACCATACCTTCACCACTGGTATGTACGCTCAAAACCACCTGTTTCAGGTCGGTCCACCGGCGCCAGTATGAGGCAGGAAAAGCGTTAAAATACGTCCCGAAGGAGAGGTGTTTACCGTCGCCTACCGTAATAGAGCGGCGCCCCGTCAGGTTACGGGCGGCGTTAGCAGATGCAGCGGGCGCGGGCGCATTAGGGTCTGTGCGTCGGTAGCCTCTTTAAGGCTTGTGGCCGCATCACTATCGAAACGGGTAGGAAGCTGCACACCGGTGGCGGCGCCAGCATCCACATACAGGGGTACCACATCGGTTTCCACAGCGCTGGGGAAGATCACGCGCTGTAAGGTTTTTAAAGTTTTTTCCTCAGTTGTCATTATGCGTCCACACCGCCGGATTCGATCGTGGCGCCCTCAGCAAAATGCGGGCGGATCTTATTGTCAAACATCGACAGCGCGGATCCGATAGCCATGTGCATATCGAGGTACTTGTAGGTGCCCAGGCGCCCGCCGAACAGCACGTCCTTCTCACCCTTAGCAAGATCGCGGTACTTCAGCAGCTTCTCACGGTCCACGGAGGTGTTCACCGGGTAATAGGGCTCGTCTCCCTTATTGGCGAAGCGTGAGTACTCGCGCATAATCACGGTCGCGTCCTTGGTGTAGTCGCGTTCAGGATGGAAGTGGCGGAACTCATGGATACGAGTGAAGGGAACGTCAGCATCCGGGTAGTTCATGACTGAGCACCCTTGGAAGTCCTCAATAGGCAAGACTTCTTCTTCCAAATCAATGGTGCGCCATGACAAGTCACCTTCGGTGTAGTCAAAGTAACGATCCACGGGACCGGTGTAAACCACAGGAACCTGGCCCAGCACCTTCTCACGCGAGTATTCATGATCTCCCGAGAAGAAATCGGTATTCAGCCGCACCTCAATATTCGGGTGCGCTGCCATACGCTCCAGCCAAGCAGTGTAACCGCCCACCGGCAGCCCCTCATACTTGTCGTTAAAGTAGCGGTTGTCATAGGTGTAACGCACCGGCAGTCGGGAAATAATGGAGGCCGGCAGCTCCTCCGGCGGGGTCTGCCACTGCTTAGCGGTGTAGTGCTTAATGAATGCCTCATACAGGGGGCGCCCAATCAGCGAAATGCCCTTATCGTTGAGGTTCTGCGGATCAGTACCGGCCAGCTCCCCGGCTTGTTCAGCAATAAGTGCTTTCGCTTCAGCCGGTGAATATGCAGCGTTAAAGAACTGGTTAATAGTACCCAGGTTAATGGGCATCGGGTACACCACACCATCGTGGCGGGTGTATACGCGGTGCACGTAATTCGTAAAATCGGTAAAACGGTTCACATACTCCCAGACACGTTCGTTGGAGGTGTGAAACAGGTGCGCCCCATAGCGGTGCACCTCAATGCCGGTCTGCTCTTCGTTCTCGCTGTATGCGTTACCACCGATATGAGAGCGGCGGTCCAACAGTGCCACCTTTAAACCAAGCTCAGTTGCGGCCTGTTCGGCAATGGTCAGGCCAAAAAGGCCCGAGCCGACAACTACGAGATCAGCAGTCAATTTCTTCTCCTGTAAGTCATGGGAAACCCGCACGCAAACTACGAATTTACCAGTTTAACGGCGCCTAGAGCCAGGCGTAACCACAGCCTTCAGCGGCGCAGCAGCACCTTCTAAAGACGGATTTAATCATATCTAAAGTTACCTGATATCCGCACCCATTGCATATTTGCATCGTATTTTTCGGCCTCCGAAAAAGAATCCGGGACGGGCATAGTCTGCACCGCCTCCGCATTCACAGTTTGTAATATTTACGGCATTTAGACGGCATCGAACTACAAAATATGTGGATAACTATGCTTAATGGTCACAATAGGTATTTTTATCCACAATATACGATTACATCTCTTGATTTATACTTTGACATGTTTTGAGATTATTACATGAAGTATTCGTTGTTTCTTGCCGATGCACCCCGCACCCTGGGGAAACCCGATTACCCCTCCTACCCGCAGCTGCTCTCCGTTGAGTGCGCTGCGGGTTCTCAGGCACGCCAGCTTGCCCAAGCGCTGCCTCATTCGGCCCTGACTGTGGCCGGTCGTCCGCTCGAAACCCTCACCGTTGGAGCGACTCCGCTGACTCCCGGAGCATGCCTCGAGCCCGGCCGCACACAACTGACCCAACCAGCGGCAGTCAGCACGCTCTATGTGCTCCGAGGCCCTGATGCGGGGCATGCCTACCCCATACCGCGCGGGCACACACGCATCGGACGCTCGCAGAAAAACAACCAGGCGGTTGCCCTCAACGACCCCTATCTAGCACCCAATCACGGAACCCTGGTGGTGGATGGCTCAGGGGCACGTCTCATCCTTTCTCACCCACCCCGCAGTAAAAACTTGGCTGCCTTACCCCTGCCCCACGGGGTACTGCCCGGCGCGAGCAACAATAAAGAACAAGAAATACGGTGGAATGAGCCTTTCATAGTGGGTTCATCTACCTGTCTTCTCACCGCTCCCGGGCAGAGCCCGGCTTACCCCAGAGTACGGGTTCACCCTTTGAACCGGTTACTTCTCACACCCAAGCCGCACGTAAACTCGGCACGCTCATTATCATGGTGTGCCTACCGCTAATTATTGGTGTGGCAGTGGCAACGCTCACCGGGATGTGGATGTTCCTGCTCATGTCATTAGCCTCATCAGCCTTAATGCTGTTACATATGCTCAGCGGTCGAGGCGAAAACAAACGCGCCCAGCGAGAGGTTCACAACTCCGGCGAGCGCGAGAAATTACGTGCCGAAGGGCTCACCCCGGCTGGAGCCCGCCCATTTATTCCTGCCGCCAACCAGTCTGCTGCTGCGGCGATCGTGCTCGGGGTAGGCACGCGCCTGCCATTTGTGAGCGGACGTAATCTGAATGTCTCTTCCCTTCAACCTCATAAGCGGGCTCCTCATTACGTTCCGGTTCCCACGGCCGCGTTACCGCACGAGTTGCATCTAAAACCTGAGCATCTGCACGCCTATCTGGTGCAGCTGGTAGCGGTCTACCCTGGGGAGATTATCGTATTAGCCCCCGCATCCGCAGCAACAGTTGTGCGTGATGCGTTGGTATGCCTTGGAGTTCACGAACTGGTGCGCCTGTGCGTTAGTCCTGAGCAGATCGCTGAAGCACTGGCAGTAACAGTTCCTGAGCCTCAGGAATCTTTCTTGCCAAGCTCACAGCCTGCAGCCATTCCCCCGCTGTTTATTTCAGCGGGCGTGCCGCGCGGTGGTACAGGTGTTTTCCCTACAAGGGCTGCCTTGTGTATTGTGCATCCTCACGATACAGCTCATGTTCCGGTGCTAAATGGTGCGGTACTGTCTTTGCAGACCGTTGGAGAGTACCAGCAAAGTATCTCGTATGTGCGCTCGGGGCCTGCCCCGGCCGAGCTGACCCCTGCCGAGAGCGTGGGGCAAGTACATCCGTTGGAGCTGAATGATTCTTGCTCTACAGCGGATGGGTTAAGTATTGCCCAGTATGTTCGTGCGTTGGGTGCATTAGCGGGTAGCGGGGAGTCTGATACTGTCGCTGAGGCCACGGATGCAGCTTCGGTTCATAGCAGGTCGTTGCGGCTTTCTGAGCTGGATTCTCTCAATGGGGAAAATGCTCACGCAAAAGGTATTGACCCGATGGGGCTACTCTGTGAGGAAGCAGCAGCCCGCTGGGCTATGAACCGCTACTCCCCTGATCTGTACTGTCTGCTGGGTTCGGCGCCGGGCGGGTACCTTGATATGGGGCTGTCTGAGCATGGTCCCCACTGGATTGTGGGTGGCACCACCGGTGCGGGTAAGTCGCAGTTGCTGCGTTCTTTGATTCTGACCGTAGCGCTGCGTTACGGCCCGGAGAGGCTGGGGCTGATCTTGGTCGATTTTAAGGGATCTGCTGGTCTGGGTCCGCTCGCACAGCTGCCGCAGACTTTGAGTATGCTGAGCAACTTTGATGTGTCTGCAGTGCACCGTGCTCTTGAGTTTTTGCGGGCCGATGTGCGCCGCCGCGAACGTGATTTGCTGAGCTTGGGGGTGAACTCGTACCGTGATTATTTGCGTTTGTGCGCGGCCTCAGGTGAGATTCCTGCGTACCCGGAATTGGTGATTGTGGTTGATGAGTTCCGCATGTTGGTTGAGTCGATGCCGGATGCTATGAACGAGCTGATGAAAATTGCGACGATTGGCCGTTCATTGGGTCTGCACCTGATTCTGGCAACCCAGCGGCCGCAAGGCAGTATTTCACAGGATATTCGAGCAAATATTGCCAGTAATATTTGTTTGCGTGTCTCTTCGGGGCAGGATTCGTTTAATCTGGTGGGTCATGAGGGCGCGGCAAGTATCCCCGCCTCTTGCCCGGGCGCAGGGTATGTGCGTCTGCCGGATGGCCAGAACCTGCCGTTTAGGGCTCCGCTGGTTGATGCTCTCCCCAGTAATACGGTTCAGGCCCCGTTCGCGGCGCAGCTGTTACAGGATGGCGCATGGGTTCCGCTCATTAGCCCGGTAGCACAGCAGGACGCGTCCGACGATTCTCAAGGTGAGGATGCTCAATTAAACCGCGCCGTGCAGCTCATTCGTGAGGCATTTGAGTCCTACGCTGTCTCTGCGGGGGATTATCAGCCGATCCCACAAGAGCTGGCGGCCCATGCGGAGCTGACCGTTTCTTCCCGTAAGTTTGAGTACACGTTGGGCGAGTTGGAGATCGCGCGTTATGGTGTGCGCCAGCCGCGTACGTGGGGGATCTCCTGTGGTGCATCTGCAGCTAGTGGGGCTGAGCAGGAGGAGGCTGCGGGTGCGCTGGCTGTATTGGGGGCGGTGGGTGAGCGTTCAAACCTTTTGAACGCAATTCTGGCCCAGGCTGCTCAACGCGGGGAGCGCATCATAGTGTTGACTGCCGATTCTGGGTTGCACCGGCGTTTGGCATGCGCCTACACGGAGGGATGCGAAGTGCTTGATGCACTGGTTGGCCCTCATGAACTGTCGCATTTACAGTACTGTTTGCAGCAGCTGCGTAGCGGCTACACTGTGCCGGGCCGTGAGGGACAGCAGGATGGTGCGCTGGTGGTTGTTGACGGGCTGGATTCGTGGCTTGAGCTTCTCATGCGCCTGCCGCAGGTTGAGGGCCAGCTGTATGATCTGCTGGCGCAGGGGCATCGTTACGGGTACCGTGTGGTGTTTACCAGTGCACTTTCACTTCGTGGACGTTTCGCGTCGGTGGCACATTCGACGTTGTTATCTCGGCGGTTTGTTGAGAATGACCTGATGCGCAAGACAGTGAAGAACTATCCGGTTCCGGCGCAGGGACATTTTGCGGTGGAGGGAACGTTAAATACCGATTTAATTGGGGATGAGCCGCTGGAGGCTTCAGTATTGAGCCCGGTAACGTTGAGTTCCTCGGAGCTTACCAAGTTATTGCAGGATACAAGCGGCAGGGCTCATCGGGTACGGCCTCTAGTGCAGTTCCCTGAGGGAATTTCGCTTCCTACTCAGGATGCGGTGCTGAACGTTCACCGGAAGAGTCCCGGAGCTCTATTGTGCGGGTATCAGCGTGATGGGTCAGCGGCTCTGATTCATGCGCCGCAGGGAACGTTTGTTCCGGTGCCTGGTGCGCGTTCTTCTGGTAAGAGCACGTTTTTGCAGAACCTTGGTTCACTGAACCCGCAGTATGGTGTGCTCCATATTGCGGGGGCTAATAATCCGGATGCGCAGCAGCTTCGTGAGACCTTTGAGAATGTTCCTCACCCGGAGCGGGTGATCCTGGCAGTTGATGATGTGCCGTATATTTCTGCGGCTACCCAACAGGTGTTACTAGAGTTTGGACGTAAGTTCCGGGCCGGGTTTATTGCTTACACCCCGTACACACGGTGGCTTTCATCACCGGTGTTGGCGTCTTTGTCAGGGTGTTCACGGGCGGTTGTTATTAATCCGCGCACCGCTGCCGATGGGGAGATTTGTACGCTTTCGGAGCTTCCGCTCGATCTGTACACGGAGGGTACTCTACCGCCGGGTCGGGCGGTTGCGGTAGATGCTGGGCGGGCTACCGCCTGCCAGTTACCGAGTGCCGTTTAAGGTCTGCTTCGTCTGCTTCGGTTGTTTCGTGCAGGTACTGGCTGGTTGCCGGGAGGAATACGGCAACCAGTGCAGTACCGGAGAGGAGTAATAGCACTGTGGGAATGATGATAAAGGAGAAAGGTGCATGGTCTGCCCCAACCACACTGCGGTAGGAGAAGTAGCTGTATATATTTGAGGCATTAATGAAGCTGGCACAGGCGTGAATCAGGGCCATGGGGGTGCGAGCTGTTCGTTTTCCCCGATAAAACCTGAGGGCAAAGAATAAGATTATGAGGCCAAAGAAAGCCTGGATAATACCGCCGACGAGGCGTTCTTGAACGGCTCGGGCCGCATCGCCAAAGAGCGGGTCTGCGACCCCCCGGAAAAGCAGATACACAGCTTCTACGGTTGAAAGCCCCGCCACGAACAGAACGCTCAGGGGCGCTTTGGGGTTCACAGTCGTCTTCGGGGTGGCCATAGTCATCCTTTGGTCGGTGCGTTGAGCGGGGTAAGGGTGCATAGATCTGCAGCCCGCGTCCCTCTATTTTAGCGACCCCTGCAGCTCTTCGGCGTAGTGCTGGGAAACACTCTGTGAGTTTATGTCATGAATACCCGTTACTTCCTTTTGAGCGAGGTTACCCTATGTGATACATACCTCTAATATTTCAAAAAGTTTTTTTGGAAAACCTCTTGTCAGCATGCCCGGACCGTGGGAAAGTTGATACGTCAAGTTCCCCCTCCGTTCGGGGGATGCTTTATGTCACACACCAAAACTCAAACGCACGAAGCGCCCCGGTGCCAGTGCACTACTAAAAGATTGAAGGAGGTCCAGCTGTGGATTGGCGTAGCCGTGCTGCTTGCTTGGATAAGGATCCCGAACTGTTTTTCCCCGTTGGAAACACCGGACCTGCCCTTTTGCAGATTGAAGAAGCAAAAACAGTGTGCCGTTCCTGTGAGGTAGTTGATGTCTGCCTGAAGTGGGCTATCGATACCGGTCAGGATTCCGGTGTTTGGGGTGGCACCAGTGAGGATGAGCGCCGCGCTATGAAGCGTCGTGCTGCTCGCGCCCGCCGCGCGTCCTAATCATACGCGCTACTACACACATACAGCTGAACGCGGCTCCCGAAGGGAAGCCGCGTTTTGTTACCCCAGCATAACTACGATAAAACTACTCTAGCCATATGGCTTGTAGTCTTAGGTGTTCTTAATTAAGCCGGGCACTAATAATCACCCGGGTACCAGCAGGCTCATGCGGCTCCCACCGGATAGAACCGTTGAGCTCACTAGCTACAAGGGTGCGCACAATCTGCATCCCCAGCCCCTCATTACCTGTGCTGGGCCGGTATGCTTCAGCCCCGGACTCCTCAATGGGCTCTCCCCCCATCCCTTGACCATCGTCAGTGATAATGACGGTGAGAGTGTCCTCACCCACCTCATTCATGGAACGAATTCCTTCTAGGGTGACCGTTCCAGCACCCCCATTAAGGCCGTGCTCCACGGCGTTGGCCACAACCTCATTAATAACAAGCGCCAAAGGGGTGGCAAACTGGCTCGGCAGATAACCGAACGATCCAAGAAGCCGGGTGTTAATCTCTTGTCCCGGGGAGGCAAGCTCTGCCGCTAAGTGGAACTGCCTCTCAACGAGTTCATCAAAGTTTACGTTCTGCGCGAGACCCTGCGAGAGTGCCTCATGGACGGTGGCGATCGTCGAAACGCGGCGCATCGCCTGCTCCAGTCCCTGTTTCGCCTCTCGGGTACTCATGCGGCGGGCTTGTAGTCGCAGCAGTGCGGAGACCGTTTGCAGATTGTTTTTGACGCGGTGGTGAATTTCTCTAATAGTCGCGTCTTTTGTCATCAGCTCCAGTTCGCGGCGACGCAGCTCCGTCACATCCCGGCACAGCAGCAGCGCCCCGTGCCTTTCCACCCCCAATGGGGTGATTCGCTCCAGCGGGATGGCACGTAAAGTGATGCGAACTTTCCCAATGTGCAGTTCAGCTCGGGCATCTTCACGGCCAGCCAGCACAAGCTGCAGAGTTTCATCAGCTTCCTCCCCCCGCCGGGAGCATATCACGGGTAACATTCGCTAAGTTCAGATCTTCTAGGTACCCTTCTAGGCCCATGCGGGCATACATTGAATTTGCATTGGGTGAGGCGAAGGTGACGTCTCCTGCGTCATTAATCAGAATGATACCGTCAGTAACTCGCGGGTTACCGCGTGTATTGTTCTCATGCGCCAACGAATCAGGCCAAATGCCTGCATGCACCATTTCGAGCATATTATTTGCGACTTTGTAATAAATATTCTCAGTGCGAGCTGGCTTACGACTCACCAAAGGAACAGTATGAACACTTAACAGGGCGATTGTGCGGCTATTACGCACTATAGGAACAACTTTAATCATCACCTCGGCTAGGCCTTCACTCGGCTCATCGTCCGCGAACGAGATAATGTTCTGTTCAGTCCAGGAGTGCAACGCTGCTAGACGCATCGTCTCTCCCATCGTCGTGCCAATCGGGTCGTGATGGAAAAGCGTATGCACGTTTGAAGGCCTCACGTGCGCGATAGCAGAGAAATTACTGGTGATCGACGGGCCCGACACACTATCGGGTACGCTACCGTCGGCCACCACATAGTCTGTAGGGAACCATAGCACCAAATCACTATGAGCCACATCGGCAATAATCTGCCACTCACCGATGATCAGGTGTATCCATTCGGTGTCTCCAGGGCCGAAATCGCCAGCGTTAAGAATGCTCTCTGTGAAAGACATAGCTATGCTCCTTAGGCTTAGGCGGGTTCTCCTATTCTACGGCGTCCAGCGTGTACAAACGTACAAGGCAGCACCGTACAGAGCCTAGTTTCTTCTTGCGGCCCCCGAAAAGACGGCTCAGAGTTCCCCCGCTTTTCTCCGGCTGAAGAGGCTGGCTAGCAGCATCCTGCTCAGGCTGTGCCGGTGCCCCATGATATGCAGGCATAGGATTCTGCTGCTGATTTGTGTCAACAACCGGCGGGCGAATAGGAGCAGGGGCAGGCTCATGTGCAGACGGTGAAGCAGGCACAGCTACTTGAGGTTGTTTGTATCCAGAAGCGATATCTAGCTTACGATACAAGTCATTGATCCCTCGCGTCAGTGGGCTTTTAGGCGCACACTCCTGTAGGGTTTGGCCGCGCATCCACGCCTTATCGAGTGATTTACGATCATACGGCAAGAAGCCGGTTAGCCCCACGCTCGGGCCGAACCTCTCCCAGGCGCGGCGCAGCTCACCAACTGTCCCGTGTCCGCTTGCGTCGGAACGCACTTTGCACAGCCACAGATCGATACGGGTCAGCGGAGAAATATCATACGGCCCGTCTCGCAGCTGCTCATACGCCTGTATCAGTCGGGGCACACCAATGACATCAGCATTACCAGCATCACAATACGATCGGCCTTCTCAAGAGCGGTGATAGCTGCCCCGTTTCGCAGGGGAACCGGGCCGTCATAACTGAGCTCTTCGTCAGCCTCAATACACGATGCGACGTCAATTATGAGCACATCGTACCGTGTGGCGAGCCAGTCAATGCTTGCTGCTAATGACTTAGCCCGTAACTCGGGCCAGCGGTTAGCCCGGGTAATACCGCTCAAAAAGTCAATACTGTACTTCCCTAACGCCACCGAGCACAGTGCCTCACGGGCATTCTGCTCGGTCAGAGAAGCCCGATCCGCAAAATGGCACATCTGCGATATACCGGAGTATTCGTCCAAAAGCCCCAGCAGAGGACTCAACGAAGGATTGTAAGTATCGGCATCAATAAGGCAAACTTTCAGCCCATCAGCAGCGGCTGTGGATGCCAGGTTCAGAGCCAATGTACTACGCCCAGGAGCCCCAGCTGTGCCCCAAACAGTAAGAACAGTCCCACGGCGGGGCTGTATGGTGTTGGCAGAGGAGATCCCCGGCTGCTGCGCATTCTGCTGGTTATACATACTGTTCTGGCTGTAGCTGGGCGGCTGATAGCCTTGGCCTTCATTCCCAAGGGCGGGTATCTGCTCAGCAGGAACCGTATGCCATTCGGTAGAAGGCTGAGGCGGCATCGCATAGCCGGTTGCATCAACGGGAGCCGTATACCCAAAGCTATCCTGGGGCGCCTGTCCCGAGTATGGAGTAAACCCCTGGGAGGTTTCCTGCCCAAATTGGCCGGTATCTGAGGCAGACTCGTACCCCCACGGTTCAGGCTGATCCTGATACTCCTGCGGCTCGTAGGGAGATGGTACACCTGGCTGTTCCTGTTCCTCCCATTGACCAAGGTAACCCGTTTGTTCGTCGATATTCGCCTCGTATGGAGGCTTAGGGTATTGCTGCTGTTGCTCGGCAGATTCTGCTTTTTCCGACGGGGTGGTATCCGCCTTTTGGCGGGCAGAGTCTGTTTCGGCGCAGCTTGTATCAGGCTGGGTGGGGTCAAAACCGTTCAGGATGGCGGCTGCTCATTAAGTACTGCCTCCTCAGGGTTGAGTTCCGCCGCCTGCTGCTGTTGTGGTGTGAGCGTGTGTTTTTCCTCAGTATTAGTGGCTTCTGCACCGCTGTTATCAGCATCGTTTGCTAATAGTTCAGACGAGTCATCCGATGCAATCACTTCCGTGACCTCACGGGCTGCTTTTTCGGCTTGAGGGTCGTATCGGTAGGCGCGGTAGGTTACATATGTCTGAGGGTTCTGTGGAGCGCTCTCAGGCTCCGTGTTCCCTATAACCGTGGTGGGCTCTTCAATGGGCTCGACTGTGTAATTGTGGGGCTGAGGCGCCTCAGGGGCTTCTACAGGAGCCTGCTGTGTTTGCGGAATGCTATATCCGTAGGCAGCGTCATACCCGTATCCATCAGGTGAGGCCGCAAGCTGTGGGCGTGGCTGTTCCCCCACAGCAAGTATGGTGCCTAGAGAGGCCTGTTCTAGAGTATTGAGAACGTCAGCCAATTCAGCATTAGAATCCACCCAGTATGTCCCAAACGGCAGTTTATCTCGCGGGTCAGCGATTATAACAACCCGTACTTCGGCCTCAGCTAGGGTCGCGACCATAGAGGCAGTAAGGTCCGTGACGGGCACCGCGCATAGTAATACCCGTGCGATTCCGGTCTGTGCGAACCCCAGAGCCTCTGCTAGGTCATCAGTGGTGCGCGCAACGCTCACGGCGCCACGCTGTGATTCTATACCGTGCAGCAGAGTTCCATCGTCCCCATAGAGAATGACGGGTATGTTCATTTAATTTCCCCTTCCGAGGGCAACGGGGACAAGAGTGATCTTTGCTTCACTACCGTTCGCTTCAACAATACTGGATACGGCGTTAGGATTCACCCACAGTTGCACTGTCGCTTTGCCGTTCGCCCCAAGAACGCTTTCTTCCTTTGAGATACTGGATATTTCGGCACCGCTAACAATGGGAGAAGAGCCGTTGCTCCCCTGGCTTTCAGAGGAAGGACTTGCCGAGGCAGAGGGGTTATCCCGCGAATCGCTACTCGCTGAAGCAGATGGCTGAGGAGACGGTTGCGGCGCGGTGGCAACAACGGTGTCACGCTGCACAGCCCATACGTCTACCTGCTCTCCCGCTTTAAGTGCAGAGGCCGAGCCACGGTCAATGGTCACGGTAACTAGTCGGCGATTTTCTCGCACGTTAGTACCTGTAGAATCTTTCCCTATAATCTCACCGCTGGCAATATACCGGGTTGCCATTAAATCGCCTTTATTGATCTCTTCAGAAGTGATGTATCGCTCTGAGGATGAGCCTAAATTGGCATCGACCGGAGTCAGCATGTCGGAAGTAATCTTATCGCCTACATGGATATCACTTTTAGCAGCATAATACTGTGTGGTGTGGTTATTGAGCTGTATAACTGCGATAACACCGACTATGGAAACCAAAATAAGCAGGATACCCATCAGGAGCTTAGGATCTTTAATACCGGGACGCTGCAGACGAGCTGAGGGCTCGCGCTGTTCGGAAGTGTTACTAACCGGAAGATCTCTGTGCATTGGTAAGTTTATGCCTTCAGGGGATTCCCAGGCGTGACTCTGGGAATATAAAGGTGGTTTTTTGCAGTTGGTGAGTCTGCATAGGCTTCTATCTCAGCATAAAGTGGTATCATAAAGCAAGTAATGGCCTATAAGGAGTGTAATATATATTCATTCACCTCTCAGACCTCGGAGGTGACGAAGGATTGCCTGCATACATAAAGCCTCTAAGAACAGGATTTTGGTGTAATACCCCGTAAAATGCTGGTGTTAGAGAATCCTTTAGCCTATACTTGAAATTGAACAGCAGAATTTTCTCTTGAAAATAATGCCCACCCCTAGAGAAGTAGGACTCACCACAGAAAGGATGCCTACGATGACTGCCCCTCGTTTTCTCACTTTGAGCGATGTTGCAGATGAATTACAGGTTTCTCTTAGCCAGGTGCGCGCGCTCGTTCGTAGTGGAGAACTACCCGCCATTCAGATTGGTGGCCGTAATCAGTGGCGCATTGAACGCACTCGTTTTGAAGAATATATTGACGAGCGCCACTCACAGACTGTGGAAGCTATCGCTTCCGGCAAGATGTCCGCAACCCGCGTTAAGGTTGATTAGTCTTCTAGCTGCGGGCAACCACAGCACCTATAAGGGGCGTAGGGATAATCCTTACGCCCTTTTGTGCGCCCCGCCGAGAGTCTGAACGAGGGTATTCCCCACCGGTCAGTACCTTCAACTCCACAAAATCAGCACCAACACGTTCAATAACACCCTCACACACAACTCCACCATGCGCCATGTAGATCTTTACGAGTTCACGCGAAGTCGCCAAAGCACGTAAAGCCAAGGGCAGAGTCAAACGGTACACCTTCTGGCGCACATCCGCACGCAATGCAAGCTCAGAACCTTCCCACCACAGCACGCCCTGCAGCGGCAATATAACGCTCTCCCCCATAGCATTGACCTGAACCCAACCATCCCCCACAGACTCCAAAGTCCTTCCCGAACTCTAGTGTCGGCACCACAAATGCGTATTGACCCGCCCAAATGAGCCGAAAGTCGTTCAACCATGGTGACGGATGAGTAGGCGCTTCGCGCAGTTTGGCGGGCATCCAGCTCCAAATCGCGGACCCGCTCCGCTGCCAAACGTACCTCAAGATCCCGGAAGACTTTTTCAAATCGCATAGTACTGAGCCTAGGACACAGGGGGTCAAAGCGCAATCTAGCAACAATGGAACCCCTTCAAGGGCATTCCGAAGATATCAAACAAAAATAAACTATAAAAAATTACCTATTAGCTTTACAAACACCCTCTTTATAGTGGATAGTAGTTATAGAATCAAAAAGCATCAAACAACATGATTGGAGGATAATCGTGATACAAAGGAACACAAAGGTTGATGTAGAGGTTATTCTTAGCGTGTCCATCCCTGTACTTTCCGTATGCACCGGAGCTTCCTCTCTCTTCACCAGCACACTTTTTACCACCCAAAATATTGCCAGTGCTGCCCTGTACTGCACATTTATTGCGGCACTTGCCGTACTTGGATGGTGGCTCCTCAGTTGCGCATTCGCTATACGCTACCTGTACCGCATTCGTTCGGGACTTACCCAGATAGTTAATCGTGATGAACGCGGAACACTACTACTCCCCCGTTTTATGCGCAATGCAGCGCTTACCCTGGGCGGTATTTCCCTTGGACTAGGAGCCGTACTTTCCCCAGCCCAGGCCGCCCAACAAACGGAGACGGCAAGCCTATCTCCCCAATCTGCAACAGTCAGTGTATCCGCCCCAGCCCTTGTCGGAACGCCAGCCACCACCACAGCCACAGTAAACACTGCGGTGGAGAGAACGGAGCCCACCCCCTTCTACCCGCCCACTAAGCAGCAAACCGACCCAACACTCAGCCCATTCTTTGGTGGCGGAACAGGAACACCACATGTACAGCCAGCATCAGCTCAGCAAGGCAGTGAATACGTGGTGGTTCGCGGGGATTGCTTGTGGAATATTGCGCAACGCATTCTAGGCCCTAATGCATCAAACGCAACCATACTAGAGTACACAGTACGTATACACCAAAATAATCACAGCACCATCGGGGATAACCCAGACTTAGTTCTTCCAGGACAGCGAATTCTATTGCCCTCATAAAACTAATAACAGACCGCATGTTTTGCACCGATAAGGAGACAACCAATGAGCACTCTCTACGCTAACTTCCACCACGACCGTCATCGGCAGACCGCTGGGCAACCCATCCAGCCCGAGAAAAAACCACGTGCGGTACAGATGCACGCTGCCAAAAAGATCGATGCAGAACACAACCCGCTCATCCCAGCAGACCACCATGCAACGGCCAGCACGCACACAAACCTGCGTTATGCTCCCAGTGGCTTTACCCTGTTGCCTATCACCGACTATGCCCAAGAAATTATGGGTACCCCAGATGCCAACCGGCCAGCACGGGTTAAAATCCGCAAACCCCGGCGAACTGGGCGCCCACTCAAACGTTCAGATTCCGCAGCCCGCTCGGTGGAGATACTCTGTTCGGGCCTGTGCCTGGGGATTGTTGAAATGTTCGCAGGGCACCGTACCCTTGAACAATTCCGTAAATGGTTTTCCCCCAGCTGCTGTGCAGAGCTGCAGGCCCTCGGGCAGACAATACGCTCTCAGAGGTCACAGACTCGACGAACCGCAACCCCCCGTGTGCTGCGCTCCCGCGCACAGAAAGTTGATAATGCCAAAGGCGGCTACGAAGTCACCCTTGTAGTGCACGACGGGGTGAAAGTGCGTGCCATGGCAATGCGCGTTATCGAACGCTATTCAACCTGGCATATCACCACTGTCGAATACCGCTAGAAAACCTCCAAAGGGCTCCCGGAAAGATATATCTTTCCGGGAGCCCTTTGGAGGTTGCGGTGCACTCAGCTTACGACTTTTTATTCACCACGCGAACGCTCGTGCCGCCATCCTCGCTAGGTGCTGAATACTGCAAGAACTTCGGGCGGCTCGGGGTCTGCAGCTGCACGGCAGAAGCCTGAGTGCGCTGCTTCGACAAGTCTAGATTGAACAAATAAGTGACGGTCTCCTCACGGATGGCCCCCAGCATATCCTCATACATACCGTACCCTTCACGCTGGTATTCAACCAGCGGGTCACGCTGGGCCATTGCGCGCAGCCCGATACCTTCCTTCAGGTAATCCATCTCGTACAGATGCTCAGGCCAACGTTCGCCGATCACCGAAAGCATCACGCGGCGCTCAATTTCGCGCATCGCTTCTGCCCCAACGCTCTCCTCACGCTCTGAATAGGTCACGTGAGCATCGGATAGGATTTCTTCCACCAGCAGGTCACGGGTGATCTGGGTGCGGTCCCCCGCTTCCTCAGCGATATCATCCACAGTCAGGCTAATGGGGTAAATGGTCTTCAGCGCATCCCACAGATCCTCAAAGTCCCAGTCTTCCGCGTGCCCCTCGGCAACACGGGCATCAATGGCACTGGTAATTACCTCATCAATGAACCCGGAAATCTGATCCTTCAAATCATCCCCGTGCAGAATCTGCGCGCGGTCTTTATAAATAGCCTCACGCTGGCGGTTAAGCACATCATCATACTTGAGCACATTCTTACGCTGCTCAGCGTTACGGCCCTCAACATTCGCCTGCGCATTAGCAATAGCGCGAGAAACCATCTTTGAATCGATTGACGAATCGTCGGGTGCCATAGACATAAGGCGCGTAGCCGCAGTCGTATTAAACAGACGCATCAGATCATCCGCCAAAGACAGGTAGAAACGGGACTCGCCCGGATCTCCCTGACGGCCCGAACGGCCGCGTAGCTGGTTGTCGATACGACGGGATTCATGCCGCTCAGTACCCAGCACATACAAGCCGCCGAGTTTCTTCACCTCATCATGTTCTTTCTTAGCCGCCCGCTCGCACTCTTCAAGCACCTGCGGCCAGCGGGCCTCATAAGCCTCAGAGTTTGTGTTCGGATCCAGCCCAAGCTGACTCATCTTCTCAACGGCCTCGAACTCGGGGTTGCCGCCAAGCATAATATCGGTACCACGCCCGGCCATATTAGTTGCCACAGTCACCGCGCCCTTACGGCCCGCCTGTGCCACGATATGCGCCTCGCGCTCATTATTTTTCGCGTTCAGCACCTCATGACGCACGCCTTCTTTCGACAGCTGACGTGAGAGGTACTCCGACTTCTCAACACTGGTGGTACCCACCAGTACTGGCTGGCCCTTCTTATGACGCTCTTTAATGTCCCGCACCACGGCGTTGAACTTGGCGACCTCATCCTTGTACACCTTATCCGGGTTATCGATACGGTGCACACCCTTATTAGTGGGGATAGCAACCACACCCAGTTCGTAGGTGCTCATGAACTCGGCGGCCTCAGTCTCTGCGGTACCGGTCATGCCTGCGAGCTTATCGTACATGCGGAAGTAGTTCTGCAGGGTCACCGTGGCCATTGTCTGGTTCTCGGGCTTAATCTCGACGCCCTCTTTAGCCTCAATCGCCTGGTGGATACCGTCGTTATAGCGGCGGCCCGGCAGGATACGGCCGGTGTGCTCATCCACGATCAGCACCTCACCGTCCACCACCACATAGTCCTTATCGTTGGTGAACAGCTCTTTTGCCTTAATTGAGTTATTCAAGAAACCAATCAGCGGGGTATTCTTCGACTCGTACAGGTTCTTCACGCCTAGGTGATCCTCAACCTTATCAATACCCGATTCAAGGATGCCGACGGTGCGTTTCTTCTCGTCCACCTCATAGTCTTCACCCTTCTTCAGGGTAGTCTTAGCGATGCGGGCAAACTCGGCGTACCAGCGGTTCGCTTCCCCCGCAGCCGGACCGGAGATAATAAGTGGGGTACGCGCCTCATCAATCAGGATCGAATCGACCTCATCAACAATCGCGAAGTTATGCCCACGCTGCACCTGTTCCTCAGCCGTCCAGGCCATATTATCGCGCAGATAGTCGAACCCGAACTCGTTGTTCGTGCCGTAGGTGATATCAGCCTCGTACTGTTTACGACGCTCCTCAGAATCCATTGAAGAAAGAATAACCCCGGACTCCATGCCCAAGAAGCGGTACACGCGGCCCATCAGGTTTGCCTGGTACTCCGCAAGATAGTCGTTCACCGTCACCACGTGCACGCCCTTACCCGAAAGAGCGTTCAGATATGCGGGAAGGGTCGCCACAAGAGTCTTCCCCTCACCGGTCTTCATCTCAGCAATATTCCCTAGGTGCAGGGCGGCGCCACCCATAATCTGAACATCGTAGTGGCGTTTACCAAGGGTACGTTTGGACGCTTCACGCACCACAGCAAAAGCCTCCGGCAGCAGAATGTCGAGAGACTCACCGTCTTCCAGACGCTCTCGGAAACTATCGGTTTCGGCGCGTAGCTCGGCATCAGTAAGTGAAGCGAAGCTATCTTCAAGCGAGTTCACCGCCTTGGTGTACTCCTCCAATTGCTTCAGAATCTTCTTGTCGCCGGTGCGGAGGATTTTCTCCAGGAAAGATGCCACTGCCCATTGCTCCTTGTAATCATCACGTACTCCCCAACGGGCACGCCAAAGCGAACCCCGGTTGAGGCTTTCCTAACTATTGTAGGGCAGAGCCACCTAAATGACGGATTCTACGTCAATATTATTCGTAGAGCGCACGAAATCCCACACCGGATGTTACCCGCACCATAGAAAAAGGCTCGGGGTGGGAAAACCCGCCCCGAGCGCAACGAACTCTAAAACCCCTGCTTACTCATCGGTCAGGGTAATAATGCCGTAGCTCCAACCCTTACGGCGGTATGCCGCTGCCGGGGCTCCGGTCTCCTTGTCAATGTAAAGGTAGAAGTCGTGACCCACCAATTCCATATGATCCACAGCCTCCGCCGGGCTCAGACGCTCGCCCGGGAAGCTCTTATGACGGATCTCAAGGGGTGAAGCTGCCTCATCACTGAGCGTCACCTCGGTTGTGTCGAAAGCCGCCTCTTCAACAGGAACATCCGGAAGCAGGATCTCAGTAATAGCGGTCTTACCCACCACCGGTATCGAGCCAGTAGCATCCGCAACGGATACAGGATGCTTGCCGCCGTGCTTACGAAGCTTACGACGATCCCGTGCACGACGCAGACGCTCCAAAAGCTTGCCGTAGGTTTCATCGAAGACCGCGAACTTATCGGGACCTTGAGACTCAGCGCGAAGCACCGGACCGCGCCCAATCACAGTAATTTCAACACGAATAACATTGCCGCCGAGATGGCCATCCTTGGTGAACTTTACGTCAATATCGCTGACATTATCACCGAGCTTTTCGAACTTTTGCACCTTGTCTTCGACATAATCGTGCAGACGTTCCGAAACTTTGATGTTGCGTCCGTAGATGTTGACTTCCACGATACTTTCCCTCCGGTTTGGGGGCTTTGTACCGCACCCGGTTGGGTTCGGCACCGGGAACCCGTCTTTGAGGTTCCTTGCCCCCATTTTAGTACAGATTTATGGTGCATGTCACCGGACACCACCGAATATTTTAGAGAAAGAAAAAACTCACACGTACCGCTCAGGTTAGGCTATGTGACTAGCTCATCACCCTGTGTTTTCAAGGGTACAGAGGCAAGCGTAGCCACCCCCAACGGGAGTATACCCGCCTGGCGTAACGCGCGTACCGCCTCGACAGCAGTGGCCCCAGTAGTCAACACATCATCACACACCAAACACAGCATTCCTGCAGGGGCCGTACCCGAGACACGCATCATTCCCCGCATTCGACGAGCACGCTCTGAAGCGCTCAGTCCCTTCTGCCCGCCCGAAGAACCAGCACCAGCGAAAGAAGCCCATGAAGCGCGCACCCGCAGCACCGGGGCAACCGACACCCGCACCCCCAAACGACGCGCCAGAGGCCGAGCCCGGACCCGGCGAGCCGCCTCATCCGCTAACTCCCGCGCCGGAGAATAACCGCGGCGACGCACGCTCGCAGGCGACGACGGGGCGGGAACCAAGTGCAGTGTATCCCCCGGAGCTATCAGCCCGGTACGATAAGCAGCCCAAAGGTGCGCCTCCACTACTGCCGCCAACGGTTCGCCCAACTCCGGAAGAGTATCAAGCCGACCAGCGTTCTTAAACGCCAAGATAGTACGCGTCACCTCAGCCTCATAACTACCTGCCGTCAGGACAGGCGGGAGCCGATACTGCACCAACGGCTGATACGGCTGCGCAAGCCGCTCCTGCACACGAGACGAACAGTCAGTACACAGCCCGCTGCGCTGCGGCACAACCCCCGCTTTCTGCGGCTGCTTCAAAGCATCGCCTCTCCGCAGAAGAGCTGTGCCCCCAACACCGCAACAGGCGCAGGTCGCGGGAAAAAACAGCTCCCACAGGGCGTAGGCACTGTTCAACGCTCCCGTTGCCGCATTCGCCCTTTTACGTTGGGGCGTCCCGCTGCCGCCCACACTCTGGCTCACGGTTTACCCCGCGAATGACATCTCACGCGTAGACGTATTCAGACGGTTCCAGCCGCGCTCCTCCAGCACATAGCATGACCCGTCAGAGCGATGCGCCAGCATATTGCTGGTATTCCCAGCAGCCGAGACCGATTTCACCCCGTCGAGGCGATCAAATTTTGTCTCCTCACCGCTGAGAGTCGTCACCTCAGACTCCCAGTTTTATCGTTGACCACCACAAGATTCTGCTCACCGGCCCACACGGCTGTACGCGGAGTAATTGATGAGGTCACCCGCACCGGCTCCGTAAAGCCTTTCGGGGTTCCCGAACTGTCACGGACAACACCCGACATCACCACAGCCGCCGTGCCATCACGAGTACCAACCACCACCACGCGGGCACCATCGTGCGAGATCCGCAGGCTGCTAAAGGTCATCCCGCTCCGCCATGATACCGGAATCTCAATGCCCTTAGACCGCTCCTTCTCATTCGTTGACGCCGCGTTATAAGCCCGTACAGCCCCGTCACTTTCAGCCACCCACAACCAGCCAAACGAATCGAAACTGGGGGCAGTCATCTTCTTATTTTTCACCAGGTACTGCCCCTTACCGCCCGAGAGGAAATACAGGCTGCGGCCTGTATCCCCCAGACAAGCGAGCGCCGTACCATCATAGTTAATCGCAGGGTCCGAGGCATCAGTCACCGACTCAGTACCAGTTGTCTCTGGCTGCTGGCTCAGATAATCCTCACGGATTACCAGCTTCCCATCTTCAAGACCCACAACACGCTTACTGATCTCAGGGCTCATGGGGGCCTCCTGGAACCAGTTGGGGCGTCCTCGCCCACCACCGATCCGTTATAGGTCAGTTCGAACTTATTAACAGACGAGAAATTGCTCAGCACATACCCCACCTGCTGGCGCAGCCGGGCACGGGTAACAGCATTGAGCACCGGGCCGTTAATGTGTATTTTTGCGTCCCGGTCAGAAACTTCAGCACGCTCCAAACTCATGCCCTCCACGAGGGTGGAAGCCGTTACCTCCTTCAAATACGATGCGGGCCCACCCATTACCGTCTGCAGCAGAATCCCCAACTGCCCATCACGGTGCGCGAACCAGCGGATATCGGGCACCGCATGAGTGTACATTGAATTATAAAAATACAGGCGGTAGGGGCTGAACACCCGGTCAAACTCAACGCTATCAAGCCATAACCCGTCGGGGCAGGCTTCAATACGCCACTGCCCCTCAATCTGACGGAGCTTAAAATCAAAAGTTTCTAGTGTCTCAGCAAAACTACTGGTCAGGCCCTGTTCACTTACCAAAGTAGTCTGCTGAAAACGTGCTCGATACACCCCTGAAGACGACTCATCGGCGCTCACCTGGGCGGTATTACGGTACACCCTGGTCGTTGTAGTCGGGTTCCACTTGCCTTTAAAGTCTGGGGTCAGAAACTGCCGTGCAACCGCATAGTTATCGGCACTATCCACCCCGGCGTGAATAAACCCTTCAATAATGGCCTCCGGGGGTGCGTCTTCCTGCGGTCCAACCGCATGAATCGCTTGGTTCTTATTTTCCCGCACCTCCAGCTTATCGCTGTACCGGTGCACGTTTTTAGAGGTTGGGATACCCGCGCAGGCACCCAGAAGCACGGTAGCCGCCGCTGCAGCCCCCACTCCCAGGAAACGACGACGGCTAGTTGAGCTGGAGACAATGCCGGTAACGGCAGAAATGTTCTGTTGATTCATTCAGGGCACTCCATCACTCACTGAACAGGCGGGTTAAAAGGCTGCTCGGATTCCTCCGCAGCAGGGCGAGAAGCAGCAGGTAACGTATTCCCTGCCATCGCGCCCCTAACAGGCATGTACTCGGGCTCACCGGTCAGAAGCACCGGGGAGGGCCCCATCTGCTGCCCGTGCACCAGCGGCAGGGTCAGCCGGAAACTCGCACCGCGGCCCTTAATACCCCACGCCTCAATGGTGCCGCTGTGCAGGCGCACATCTTCGGCAGTGATCGACAGGCCCAAGCCCGTACCACCCAGGGTACGTTTCCGGGAAGTATCGGCACGCCAGAAACGGTTAAATACCTGCGTCGCCTCTTCATCGCTCAAACCAATACCATGGTCACGGACGGTGACGCCCAACGCCGTCTCGCTGGTGGCAATATATACGTCAATGGGCTTCGACTCGCCGTGCTCAATAGCGTTAAACAGCAGGTTGCGGAGCACACGTTCAATACGCACCCGGTCCACATCCACCATAATCTGCTGTTGACTAGTGTGAATATTAAGTTTAGTGCCCGTGCGTTCAAGGTGTGGCAGGGCCTCCTCAAGCACATCCACCAGAATACGCATAAAGTCATGCGTATCGATATTCGGCAGGGCGCTACCGGCATCAAACCGGGAAATTTCGAGCAGGTCAGCCAACAAATCCTGGAACCGTCCCACCTGATTATGCAGCAGCTCAACACTTCGGCTCTGCACGGGCGTGAAATTCTCCCGCCCATCATACAGCAGCTCGGTACTTAGCTTCACGGTAGACAGCGGCGTGCGCAGCTCATGAGAAACGTCTGACACAAACCGCTGCTGCAAAGTCGATAGCCGCTCAAGCTGCACAATCTGCTGCTGCAAACTATCGGCCATCTTATTAAACGAAATACCTAATCGAGCCGCCTGGTGTTTACCGTCAACACTCACCCGCTGGTCAAGATCCCCAGCGGCAAGTTTCTCCGAGGTAATCGCGGTCTGGGTAATGGGGCGCACCACCATGCGGGTCACAACCCACACAATGCTCAGCACCACCAGCAACAACGCAATAAAGCCAATGCTCAATACGAAATTAATGTGGGTAATCGTGTTCGCCGAATCCCGCAGATCATACACGGCAAACAACCCATAATTAGGGTTCTGCGGAATGGTAATACTGGTTCCCACAATCAGTGCCGGGTAGGTCTGGTCCCCCACCGTCACATTCTCAGTCTGCCAGTAAATACCCTGATTATCCCGCACCGTGTCCCGCAGCGAGGCCGGAATTGCCGATGAAGTCAACGCGCTATCGCTACTTTGTTCCGGCACGAAACCACGTTTTGTCTGGCCGTTGAGCGGCAGCAGAATCCACTGACGTTTATCGTCGCCGCCAGCATCCATCAGGGGCAGGTAGCGGCGCACATCGCGGTTAATCTCGCTATCGCTGCGGGCCTCTGAAGAATCCAGCACACTCTGCACATTCACAAAACCCTTATTGGACTCCTCAAGAGCCTGGGTCTTCTTATTTTCAAAAAGAGAAGTTGCGATCTGGTTCGACAGGGAGGAACCCACCAGAATAAACGCCATAATCATGAGGATGCCCGCACTGCTGAGGCTGCGAAACTGCAGGGACCGTTCCCACAGGTTACGCATGGCCCGTATCGGTGAGACTCGCCGCCGTTTCTTTTTCTTCTTCTCACCGGTATGCTGCTGCTCGTAAGGTAACGACGCAACCTCGCCGGTGTTCCCCTGCGGTTGATGCGGGGGCGCTTCGGCGTTCGTGGTGTAGACGCTCATCTCTACTGGTTACTTCCAGCCTGGGGCGACCCCGCCGCCGGTACAGTCGGCAAAGATGAGGTGGCTGAGACCGACCCGACGCTATCGAGAGGAACCTTATACCCCACCCCGCGCACGGTCTGAATCACCTGCTGCGCTCCCAGTTCAGAGAACTTAGCACGCAGACGCTGCACATGCACGTTCACCAACGAGTCGCTCACGTCACTGTAGCCCCACACAATCTCCAGCAGCTCCTGACGGGACAGCGCCTGACCGGGGCGGCGCACCAGCGCAGCCAACAGATCGAACTCAAGCGGCGTCATGGGGATCTCAGTGCCATTGTAGGTGACGGTACGCCCGTCCATGTCCATCACCGTGTCCCCGATACGAACCACCAGCTGGCGGCTCTCGCGCGGACGCAAACGGGTACGGATACGTGCCAGCAGCTCAATATGTTTGAAGGGCTTGGCGATATAGTCGTCGGCGCCAGCTTCAAGTCCCTTCACCACGTCCTCGGTATCGCTCTTGGCGGTGAGCATAATAATCGGCACATTAGACGAGGCACGAATCTGTTCACACACCTCAATACCGTTCTTACCGGGGAGCATCAAATCAAGAAGCACCAAGTCGGGGCTGTACCGCATAAACACTTCGAAGGCGCGGGCCCCGTTTTCGCAGAACTGGGCGTTATACCCTTCCTGGGCTAGTACGATGCCGATCATCTCGGCAAGCGCATCATCATCATCAACAACCAGGATGGTGGGTGTTGAAACAGTCACGGCTTCCTCCTGCGAATGTGCTTGGTGTACCAATCTATCGTAGCTTGATTGGGGGGCCTCTTCGCAATATAGGCGATTTTTACCCCCTCGCACAACTATTTTCAGCCAGAAAGCTCGGCAAGAGCCTGAGCGGCTTCGGCGGTGCGGGCCATGGCGGCGGTTGCCTCTGCCACGTCCCGTGAAAGGTTACCCGCTGTTTCAGCCCGTTCGGTGAGAACCACATGCGCAAGCTGGGATCCGCCTAAGCCCAGCTCGCCCCAGATACGCCAGAATGCACGCACCTGATGCGGCACCGGGGTGTCACCAATAGCAGGCAGCCACACGCGGGCGCCAGCATCAATGAGGGCAGCGACTATTTCAAAACGGCGCGGGTCGCTCAGCGGCGGCACCAGCATGGTAGTGTCAGAGACAGCATCCGGATCAATCATAAGCGCGGCAGGGGTATCTTCACCGCCGATAGTTTGCACCAGCTCCAGCAGGTTGAGGCCCTTCAGCCCTGCCGCGGCCGGGATATGTGAACCATTAAGGGTGTTCCCCAGCAGATTAAGCACCGGTGATGCCCCTACAGTCCGTGATCGCCTCGGCGCAAGCCCGCAGCCCATCCATAACCGTCGGGGCGGGTATGGAGCGGATACGCCGGAAACCGCTCACGGTGGGGATAGACCCGGCAATGATGCGGTGCAGGTCAGGCTCGTTAAGCTGCACCGTAATACGTCCATCCGGGGTATCGAGTGCCTGCCGCAGAGTTTCCAGCCGTTCGCGCAAACCGGCGAGCAGGCTTTCGCGTATGTCCCGGGTGGCTCCGGGGTCGCTAATGGCGCGTTCACCGCTGGGGAGGTAAATGCTTGCGGCAAGGGTATAAACGCCGGTGAGCTGAATCTTAAATATGGGTTCCCCGCCGCTGGCGTTACCGTTTGAGCGCCCGCCACGGCTGTTTTCTTGGCCCACCACATCGGCGAGCGCATTAATATCCGACTCGTAGGTGGCGTAAGCGAGCGCAGATTCACGACTTGCTGTGCCGGTGTGCGTCAGTCTCCACCCGTAGGATGCCCCTTCCGCGTGGAGCCCGTCGAATGTTGCGATAGTTCGCGCCAGGGTGGTGGCGCGCCAGCCGCGATGCGGCAGCTCGGGCAGGAACGGCAGGTGGGGATCTCCCAGTTCACCACGTACCCGGTGCAGGGCATCCACCATATCCGCTGTTGGGAAAGGCCCCAGGCCGCTGGCCTGTACGAAGGTGTGTTGGCCGCTGTTGGCAACGTCCCAGGCGTTTTCTTGTGTGGGTTCGGGGGCTCGGTACTCCCCTGGCAGCAGTAACCGTGCGGGTGGTTCAGCTCGTTGCGGGATACGGCGGGTGGGGCCCGGTGTCGACACTACTCTCCGCCTCCGCTGGGCAGGTCTTTGTCGTTGTGTTCGATGGCGATGCGCTCATGGTGGCGGATCACCTCGGAGATGATGAAGTTCAAGAATTTTTCGGCAAATTCGGGGTCAAGGCTGGATTCCTTGGCCATGGCACGCAGACGCCCGATCTGGGCTTCTTCACGCCCGGCGTCTCCGGCGGGCAGGTTATGTTTAGCCTTGAGGACGCCCACCCGCTGGGTGGCGCGGAACCGTTCAGCGAGAATATGCACAAGGGCAGCATCGAAGTTGTCGATGGAGCGGCGCATGGCAAATAGTTCTTCGTATACCTCTGGCGCCACTTCCTCCCCCATGGAGGTGGCGTTCGGGTCGAATTCTGCGGTGCTCATGGTCGCTCCTAACGGTGCAGCCGCGTTTTATGCGGCGGTCTGGCGGATATCTTCACGGGCTAGGGAGTAGGCGCGGGCGATGGTGGACTGCCCAAGCACGCGGGTGTCTTGGTAGAGCACCATCGTCTGCCCGGGGGCCACCCCGCTCAGCCCATCTTTAAGGCGCACCACAGTTTCTAGGCGTAGCTGACCTTCGGTGTCCTCATCGGTATTTTCCACCCACTGCAGGTGGGCGGTACCCCGCACAGGGTCGGCGTGGGCGCGTACCTGTGCGGTCACCTCAAATGTGGCGCTGCTGGCCCCAAGCTTGGGGTCTTGCCGCATAAAATCGGCTGCTTCTGCTACGGGTACGCCCGCCCAGGTGGCTCGGATACCGCGAATCTCGTCCACCGCCAGAAGCTCCCGGGAGCCGACGATTACCTCGTTCGTTTTGGGGCGGATTTCGAGGACGAAACGGGGTTTGCCGTCGGGGGCGGGTTTGCCAAGGGCGAGACCTTTGCGCTGCCCTACCGTGTATGCCTGCGCACCGGGGTGCTCCCCCAGCACAGTGCCGGAGGTGTCTTTAATGAGGCCGGGGCGCATCTGGATGTGCTCACCCAGCCAGGCGCGGGTGTCGCCTTCGGGGATGAAGCAGATGTCATAGGAGTCAGGCTTCTTGGCGACGGAGAAACCGCGGCGAGCCGCTTCTTCACGCACCTCGGCCTTAGAGGGGGTGGTAGCGAGGGGGAACCAGGCGTGCTTGAGCTGCTCGTGGGTCAGCACCCCCAGAACGTAGGACTGGTCTTTTGCCCAGTCGGCGGCGCGGTGCAGTTCACGGTTGCCGTCGTCGTTGGTGATAACTCGGGCGTAGTGCCCAGTAACGACGGCGTCGAACCCTAGCGAAACTGCTTTTTCAAGGAGGGCGGCAAATTTTATTTTTTCGTTGCACCGCATGCACGGGTTGGGGGTGCGTCCAGCCTCATATTCAGCGATGAAGTCATCAACCACGTCTTCTTTGAAGCGTTCTGAGAAGTCCCACACGAAGAAGGGGATGCCCAGCTGCGCGCACACGCGACGGGCATCCATGGAATCTTCAAGGGTGCAGCACCCACGGGAGCCGGTGCGGAGCGTTCCGGGCATGCGGGAAAGCGCCAGGTGAACGCCGACCACCTCGTGGCCTGCATCGACGGCGCGCGCAGCGGCTACGGCTGAGTCTACGCCGCCGCTCATAGCTGCCAAAATCTTCATGTTCAATCCTTTACGCGTTTCTGCTGGTGGTATTCGGGGTAACCGGGCTGTGGTTTGGGTGTCTTAGGTGTTATGGGGTGTACCGTGCTACGGTTGCGGCTGGCGCGTAAACTCTGATTCTACACTGGGTACCGGCCTTGGGCTCTACCAAGGGGCGCCTACCCGTACCATCGGGAGGCATCAGGCAGTTGGGAGGAGAGCCCCACTTTAGCCGCCTGCGTGTAAGCATCGGGTAGGGCCGCCAGTAGTCGGGCGAGGTCTTCGCCAGTACTGGTGTGACCCAGGGTGAAACGTTGTGCGCCCCGGGCGGTGTCTTCGTCCATGCCCATAGCTAATAGTACGTGGGAGGGGCGGGTGACTCCCGCGTTGCAGGCAGACCCGGTGGAGGCAGCAATACCCTGCATATCGAGAAGAAATAGTATGGTGTCCCCTTCGGCGCCTTCGAAGGTGAAATGGGCGTTTCCGGGGAGTCGTTTCTGCCCGGGGGATGTTTCTGTTAGTGGGTCTATCCCGCTCAAATGTGCTTGCGGGATGAGTGCTCGGACGCTCTGTACCAGTTCGTTGCGTAGGGTTGCGATACGTTGGGTCTCTTCCGCCAAGTTCTCTGTGACGTGCGCGGCTGCTCGGCAAAACCTGCAATGGCGGGGGCGTCGATGGTGCCTGAACGCACTGAACGTTCCTGACCTCCGCCGTGCAGGACGGGCGTCATATCTGCGGAGCGGGTGGCGATGAGGGCTCCCACCCCCATAGGCCCACCGATTTTATGCCCCGAAATGGCTAGGGTTGTCACCTGTGACTCTCGGAAGTTCACGGGTACCGCACCGAATGCCTGCACCGCATCAGAGTGCATGGGAATGCCGTATTCGGCGGCAAGCTGGGCAATCTCAGCAATAGGCTGGATGGTACCCACCTCATTGTTCGCCCACATGACGGTCACGAGTGCAACATCCGCGGGGTTTTTGGCGATGAGTTCACGTACAGTGTCGGGGTGCACGAGCCCTTGCGCATCAACGGGTATCCACTCAATAACCGCGCCCTGGTGTGTCTCTAACCATTCGCAGGTTTCTTCAACGGCATGGTGCTCAATACTGGAGACGAGGATACGACGGCGCGCGGGATCGGCGCTGTGACGTTTCCAGTACATGCCTTTGACAGCGAGGTTATCGGCTTCGGTGCCGCCGGAGGTGAATATCACTTCAGCCGCGTCGCAGCCGATGGCTTGGGCGATGCGTTCACGCGCGTATTCGACAGCGGCCCGAGCCTCACGCCCGATGGCATGCAGGGATGAGGGGTTGCCGCCGGTGCGCATCTGCTGCACCATCGCATCAATGGCGGCGGGCAGTACATCGGTGGTGGCAGCGTGGTCGAGGTACACGCGGTTAGCGGTCATGATGCTCCTGTGGGTTGTGTACTTCCCTATTCTAGCCGCCGTTGCATTATTGGGCGCGGAGTACTGGGCTGGTTTGCCGTGGGCTGAGCAGCCGGGGTGCACGCGCTACACTAGGGGCGTGTTTAAGATTCTGTTTTATACGCCAGAAATCCCGGGCAATACGGGCAATGCTATACGTTTAGCTGCTATTACGGGTGCTCAGCTGCACTTGGTGGAGCCGCTAGGTTTCACGTTTGAGGATGCGCATCTGCGCCGTGCGGGACTGGATTATCACGATTTGGCGGTGGTAACGGTTCATAAAACCCTTGAGGATGCGTGGGATGCACTGGCACCGGCGAGGGTTTTCGCGTTTACGACCACGGCGGCTACCTCATATGCGGATATTACGTACCGCCCCGGTGACGTGTTCATGTTTGGTCCCGAGTCGGTGGGTTTGCCCGAGAAAGTACAGCAGGATGAGCATATTACGGAACGTGTAAAAATCCCCATGGTTCCGGGGCGCCGCTCCCTTAACTTGGCGAATTCCGCCTCCATTGCGGTGTTTGAGGCATGGCGCCAGCACGGTTTTGCAGGCGGAAAAATTTAGCCCGTTCCGTTGTTAGCGGGCGGGGCTGACGCACACCAGCTCCACCCGCTTACGCCGGGCTCACGCGCGTTATTTCTGTTTCCGTTTGTGGATTTCCTGCACCGCCTGCGGGATGACAGTGAAAGATCCCCGACGACACCGAAGTCGGCAATCTCGAATATGGGCGCGTCCGCGTCCTTGTTAATGGCGACAATGGTCTTTGACGTATCCATGCCAACCTTCTGCTGGAGAGCCCCCGAAATACCCACGGAAACGTATAGTTCGGGAGAAACGCTCTTGCCGGTTTGCCCAATCTGAGTAGAGTGATCCAGCCAGCCTGCGTCTGTGACGGCGCGGGTCGAGCCGATCGCAGCACCGAGTGCATCCGCCAGATCCTCAATGGGGGCTAAATTTCCGCCGATACCGCGGCCAGCAGCTACAACAATAGCTGCTTCTTCAAGGTCGGGGCGGGTAGATGCAGGCTTCTCGGTTATTTCGGTGATGCGCACCGTGTCGTATCCGGGCAGAGTATAGGTGGTGAGTACGCCCTCCCCCACCGCAGTGGGTGCCGCCGCCGTATCTACCGAATTAGGGCGTAGGGTTACCAACGGCAGACCTTCAACCCGCACGGTGCTGTCGTACTCGCCCGCCAAAACGTTCTTATGAATATTGAGCGCATCATCCACGTCATGAGCGCCCGTCACAACGCCTACGGGACGAGATCCCGCCTCGGAATTCCCGAGGCGCACGGCCACGCGCCCCAGAAGTTCAATCGAGTCAATATCATGCGGGGCAAGAACCACATCGGGACCAAACTCAGTAATAGCCTGTACGACGAGTTCCACGCGGGCAGCAGGCAACGCATCTGTCAAAGACTGCGCTGGGGCAAAGACACGTGCCGCACCCTGTTCAGCGTAAAACTGGGCAATATCGGCGGAGCCTTGGGCGAATGTCAATACTCCCAGCTGTGTTCCGCCCTGTCCAATACCGGCGCGCAGTCGTGCCAACGCTAAAAGTTCTCGGTCCACACCGCTGGGTTCGGTCGCAAAATTCGTTGTGCCGCCTATAACCAGCACACGGTATGCAGTCGTCATCGTTATCTCCTGTACTGGTTAAATGAGGTTTCGGGATGCCAAGAATTCGACCAGCTGTATGCCGCCGTCGCCTTCATCCACGATAGTTTCACCTGCGGTGCGTTCCTCCCGCGCCAGCGCTTCGGTCACGGTAACGGCCGATGCGCTGCCGCCGAACTTAGCAAGCTCATCCGCAATATCCGCTGCGTTCACGGTTGTAATAGGCTTCTTTTTTGCTGCCATCAGCGCCTTAAAGTTGGGGTATCGCGGAGTGTTCACCTGGTCGGTCACCGAAATTAAAGCTGGCAATTCAGTTTCACAATGCTGCGAGCGAGTATCCAGATCCCGGCGTGCCCTAACAGTTCGGCCCGCAACACTCAGCGACGCTACCTGAGAGATTCCGGTGCGCTCCAAAAGTTCGCTCACCTGAACGGGCACCAGCGAAGTCTCACCTTCGGTTGATGCCATGCCCGTCAGAATCAGGTCGAAGGTGCCGTGTTCCTGCTCGTAGGCGGAGAGCGCAGCGGCTATGATGCGTGAGGTCGCCAGAGCATCAGCCCCTGCGAAAGCATCGTCGAGAATGTGTACGCCTTCGTGTGCACCCAGCTGCAGCGCACGGCGCAGCCCCTTAGAGGCATCTGCTGCGCCTAACGTAAAGGCAATAACTGCAGAATTCGCTGCATCGGTATCTTCCGCTTCGACAATCTGCATGGCGGCTTCCACAGCGTATTCGTCAAGCTCACTCATCACCGACTCGCTGCGGTCTACCCGCAAAGTATCGTCAAGTTTTTGTTCAAATTGGGTGTCTGGCACGTACTTGGTCAGTACGGCGATGCGATATGCGTTTTCGCTCACGCTCATCCTCCTGCGCCTTATGTGTGTGCGGCGCGTTTGTGGGGTTTAGTTAGGTTTGGCTATATTCTACCGTTTAGCGGGAACGATGGCACCTCTTCCGTGCGGTAACCCGACACAACCAGTGGCGCATGTTCTTGGCGGGAGCGTACCGGAACGGGGTGGGATATCCGCGACAATTGCGGATATCCCACCCCGTTCCGGTACGTTAGTTAGGGCTTGATGCTATTTTGAGTCTGAGTCACCCAGGGTCACCTGAATTTCTTTGACTTCTGAGCCTCGTTGCACCTTAAAGGTGGCTTTTGTATTCGGGGCCATGGAACGCACAGTACCGTTGAGCTCTTCGTCAGCTTCAATACGGTGCCCGTCTACTTCAACCACCACATCCCCCTTCTTCAGCCCGGCCTTATCAGCGGGGCTTCCGCTAGAGATATCGGTGAGTTCCACACCGCCTTCGAACAGCTTTGACTTGCCGTTATCGGTGGTGGCGCCGGTGGTTTTCACACTCGCCCCTAGGTACCCGTGGGACGCTTTTCCTTTGGCAATAATCTCGTCAGAGATACGTTTTGCATAGTTCGAGGTGACGGAGAACGACATACCGGCTGCCGCACCACCATCGGTGCTGCGGTACCCCTGTGTGTTAATACCGACCAGCTCCCCGCGGGTGTTCACAAGGGGGCCACCCGAGTTGCCGTGGTTAATCTCGGCGTCGCTTTGGATCATGGGGATATACGCGGTTTTCTTATTATCTGCGGGCGACACGCGGGAGGCACTGGCGACCACCCCAACCGTCACACTGTCACGGTGGTCATAGGGGGAACCGAGCGCGACCACCTGGTCACCGGGAACAAGTTTGGATGAGTCGCCGAAGGTAATGGGGGTTAACTCAAGCCCCTTGGGGTCAATCTTAACGACCGCAAGGTCAGATGCCGGGTCGGTTCCCACAATCTTCGCCGCGCGAACTGTACCGTCGTGCAGCCGCACCTCCACCTGATCAGCTTTTGTGGAGTCATCAGTAACCACGTGATTGTTAGTGAGGATATGCCCGTTAGTATCTAGAATTTCGCCGCTACCGGTGCCTGAGCCACTGCCGACTTTTACGCCCACAGTCACAGTTGAGGGAAGCACCTTTTTGGCGGTTTCAGTGATTACCGTCGGGTCTGTGGAGTTCAGGTTACTGCTGCTTGTAGTGCCGGAACTTTTGGACGCGCTGGAGCTGACGGCGCCAGATCCGCCACTGTTTGAGGCAGCAATACCGCCCCCAACCCCCGCGCCTACGCCAGCGCCTACAAGAGATGCCAATAGAGCCGCGGTAAGGACCACACCAGTACTGTGTTTTTTGGGTTCACTCGGCTCAGAACCGGGGCGCTCATTCTTGGGGTACTCGTTCGTGTTATTACCCGAACCCGGTTGGTTTTGCGCGTAAGCATACTGCTGCTGGTTTTGAGAATAGCCACGGCTCTGCCCGTACTGTTGGTTGCTGTATTGAGGCGGGTACTGCGCACCGTTATAGCCACTTTGCTGGCTGCCATAGCTCTGGTTCCAACCGGGCTGGGTCATGGGTGTTTCCTCTTTCGTCACGTAAGGTTTCTATCATTTATGTTTCGAGCGTGAAGCCGTTGCGGGGGTTGTCTCGCGGTAGCGTCGTTGTTCGCGAGCGCTTGTCCTTCTCAAGAGTAATGGGCCGTTCTGCACGAAAACGGAAGAATTACTATAAAGCCGCCCGGAGTTTGCTGGGAACTACCTGTGAACCATAGGGTGTTTACCTTCATTTCTTACACCCTTGATGCACAGGTGTCATTAAGGGCATATGCCGGAAGCGCCTACCACGTTATATTTTACGTTTTTTCGCCGCGTGCCGCAGCAGATTTTCCAGCGTTCCCACATATCATATAAATACCGATAGATACTAAATAATCTTATATTGGAGCATCGTATGAGAAATCTTGCCCATAAAACTCTAGCCGCCGTAGTAGTGGCAATAACACTATGTACCGGGCTTTTCGTGTCTGGTTTTGGCGTTTCTACGGCGCAGGCACAACCGGTGTTCAACGCATCTCTTGATCCGAAACGTCCCGTAATAGATAAAAGCGGGGCGCTTGATAACCTTGCGTCAGGGCTTAAAAACGAACTCACACAACAACTGGCCAGGGCTAATAACCTACACGCAAAAGGTGCCTCCAGCGGTAAGGAATACAGCATCTTTATGGTGGTTGTTAACGGCACTGATTCTCTTACTCCGCAGCAGTGGGGCAAAGAATTCCTCTCGCATAACCATGCCCCAACGCCCTCTGTTGTGCTTGTGATTGATTCTTCTCAGCAACGCGGTGGTATTGCCAGTAATGACCAAGCATTCCTCACAGACAAAGGCGCAGACTTACTATATGTGCAAAACAACACCGATATCCGTAACAGCCCCAACCCTGAACTCGCTATACGGTTCCATGTAGGCGAAGGCTACTACGGTAGCGCAGGACGTCAATTCGCAAGTTTGCTATGGAACTTTCAGGGGCTGCAAAGCGATAGCGAAATCCCTGATTCGGTAACTGCAGAAGCCAATGATTTTACCAACGGCAACAATACGGTTCAGGTACTTATTATCGTACTTATAGTGATTGCGGCTGTGGTCATGATCGCCGTTGTTATTACGGTTATCTTTCTTCTCAGGCGACAGAAAAAACACGACCTTCTCCTATCACAAACCCATGCTGAGAAGATGCCCCAAGGCATTCCACCGGCTTCAGCTTCCGACCCGCATCAAAACAGTGAAACATAGAAGTCACCCGGTACGAACCGTTCATATCCTCACTACCCACATACAGGCGGTTAAGGATCTTGTGAGGATATCTAGCCCCTTTCCTATATGTTGGGGCACGCCGCTACGCATAAACGCTTAAACCGTAGCTGGGAGTTCCCTCAGAGCCGTCTTGGTGAACACCCGCAGGCAGTGACTATTTGTATTAGGCCGGTAAGATGGGAAGAAGGCGCGCACAGTGCGTGCCGTTGTTCTCGCGCTATGTTTATACGGGAGCGTAAGGTACCAGGAAGGGGCCCTCCTTTGACGATACTGTCTGAGCAGAATACGAGTACTCGACCGGCTGCTTTCTCACCCCGTGTGTGCCTCCGCCGCGTCCTATGTGTAGGCGCCTTAGCCTTTGGTGCGACCGTGCTGCCGGTGGCTGCCCCTCTTGGCGGGTCCTCGTTCGTTCTCCCATCTGCTTGGGCGCAGGAGCCTATGAGCATCACCGGTACAACGGTGCTTGATAACACTTCGGTGCTGGGTGATACTGCCGATTTGAAGAAGAAAATCTCTGACCTTTCAAAAAACCATAAGGTCGATCTGCACGTTGTCACTATTAATAAGTTTGAGAACCCTTCATCTTCTAGTGAATGGGCAAAGGCGCTCGCGAAGAAGAATAATTGGGGATCGGCTGATGCGGTGCTGGTAATAGCTACAGAATCGCGGCAGGCGTACTTTATTGCCGGCAGTGAGAAGACTCTTTCTTCTGAGCAGCAGTCGAAGGTGTATCAGGACTATGTGAAACCCAAGCTGCAAAGTGGTGATTACAAGGGTGCAGCCGCAGCGGCTGTTGAGGGTATTGATGCACAGAAGTCCGGTGGCTCTGGTGTGGTGGTTGGCGCCGTTGCAGTCGGTACGGCAAGTGTTGCGGCTGTTGGCGGAACATACCTGTACCGCCGCCGCAAAAAGTCGGCTGAGGCTAAGAAAGGCGGGGTTAATAAATACGGGTACCCCACGGTACCGCAAGCCACGATTGAGGAACTGCAAACCCGAGCGGGTGCTTCCCTTGTGCAGGCCGATAATACGCTGGTGCGTTCACGCCAGGAGGTTGAGTTCGCACGCGCCCAGTACGGGGATGCGCAGGTCGCCGAGTTTGAGAAGGAAATTGTACGCGCCGATGAACTCATGAAAGCGTCATTCCACCGGCAGAAGCTTCTGGAGGATGATGTTCCTGATACCCCAGCGGAGCAGCGGGCATGGCTGGGAGAGATCATTGAGAATTCCCGCCAGGTCACTGAGATGATGCAAGCTCAGGAAGAGAAACTGTCTTCGCTTCGCAACCTTGAGCATGATGCCCCCGCTGCTATTGAAAAGCTTCAGCTGGGCCTTCCTGAACTGGATCAGCGAATTGAGGCGGTACAGCGCACCTACTCGCAGCTGCAGGAGCGTTACCTGCCGAGTGCTCTCGAACCGGTGAAGGAAAACGTGGCGCTCATAGAAGCCAACCGTACCCTGCTGCAGCAGGAGCTTGACCAGGCTAATACACTGTTGGGTACTTCCCGTTCTGAGGCTGTGGTGCATTTACGTTCCGGTGAGGAGGCTGCCCAGCAGGTGGCTAAGCTTGCGGAGGCCGTGCAGAACCGCGCTGGCGAGTTGGAGACAGCCCAGAATAATCTGTCTACTGACCTGCTGAGCGTGCAGCGTGATATTGCGGAGGCCAAGAGCCTGGCCGCTTCGCAGAATAAGGATGATCTTCAGGCGGTTGCTGCGGGGATGGAAGCGGTACTGGGAGAGGTACGTCAGCAGTCAGAGGCACGCCCGAATGACCCGCTGGCCCTTAACGAGCAGCTGCGGCAGCTCACGAGTGAGCTGGATAAATCAATGACCTCTCTCAGGGCTGATCGGGAGCGTCAGCACGCAGCAGAGCAGAGTTTAGAGCGTGCTCTGCGTTCGGCGCGGGTGCAGGTTGATAGTGCCCGTGATTTTATTGGAAACCGTCGCGGTGGGGTGGGGTCGCAGGCCCGCACCTACCTCTCAGAAGCGGAATCGCATTTGTCTGAGGCGCACCGGTTACGCACCACGAACCCGGCTTCCGCCCTTGATAGCGCAAACCGCGCTATTGCGCTTGCTACAGACGCGCAGAACGCCGCGAACCGAGATATGAACAGCTACTATGATGATCGTGGCGGTCGCGGAGGGTTCGATATAGGCGATAGCTCCCTAGCGAAAGGGATGCTTCTGGGCACCATTTTGGGGTCACTGAGTTCTGGCTCCGCACACGGGCACTCTGGTGGTGATTCCGGTGGGTTCTTTGGCGGCGGTGGCTTTGACTTCGGTGGTGGCGGCTTCGATTTTGGCGGCGGCGACTGGGGCGGTGGCGGAGGAGACGGCGGATCGTTCTAGACCTCTAGTGTTTTAGGGTTTGCTCGCTCTCGCGGTGCTTCTTATATGGAGCGCTCACGCAGGTGTTTCCCAGCGATTTTTCAGATAGGTACTCGATAATAATGTGTGTGCGCGCACGGTAAGTGAGGAGGGAAGCCCTCCCCCGGTGTGGCCGCAGGATAAGGAATACAAATGGTAAAGCAGTCCATTTTCGGTCGTATTGCTCAGCTGGCAAAAGCTAACATTAATGCGCTTCTAGATGCGGCCGAAGACCCGCAGAAGATGCTCGATCAGATGGTGCGAGACTACACGAACAACATTGCTGAAGCTGAAGCAGCTGTGGCACAGACCATCGGTAACCTGCGTATGCTTGAGCAGGATCATGCTGAGGATGTACGTGACGCCGCTGAGTGGGGTTCAAAGGCTCTAGCGGCTTCCAATAAGGCCGATGAGTTCCGTGCCGCTGGAGATGCCGCCAACGCTGACAAGTTCGATAACTTGGCGAAGATCGCTTTGGGCAAGCAGATGCAGGCCGAGAAGGAAGCTAAGACCGCCGAACCTCAGATTGCGGCTCAGACTGAGGTGGTTGAGAAGCTCAAGGACGGCCTGACGAAGATGCGCGCCAAGCTGGATGAGCTGAAGGCAAAGCGTGATGAGCTGAATGCACGTCAGAAGACCGCCGCCGCTCAGACCCAGGTGAACGATGCTCTGAAGGCATTTGACGTCATGGATCCGACCAGCGAAGTATCCCGTTTTGAGGAGAAGGTGCGCCGTGAAGAGGCACGTGTGATCGGCCAGCAGGAGCTTGCAGCTTCCTCGCTGGATGCCCAGTTCAACGACCTTGAAGAGCTCGGCCGTCAGACTGAACTTGAAGCCCGCCTTGCGGCGCTCAAGAACAAGGGTAACGGCGGCGCTATTGACGCGTAAGTTACCTTTTTGACCCGATGGTAACGGGTGGGGTGGGGTTCCACGTAACTGTTCGTGGGCCCCACCCCTTATATGTGTCCGCATGATGCAGGCACCTGAGCTCCCAGCCGTAGTAGAACCGGCTTGGGTTACCTAAACCCGTTGAATCGTACTAGCTCAGGTTTGCGTAGCGGTATAGGAACGCCGCCATCGCGTTACGTTCGGTCGGTGCACCGGGACGGAATGTGCGGTCGGGCCATCCGGTGGTGATCCCCTTAGCCGCCAGCCACTGGATTTCCTTGTAGAACGGGTTGGAGGTGTTCACATCAGCAAATCGCTGCGAGCCGGGGTTGAATGCGGGTGAGCCGTTAAACCGGTAGAAAAACGCGGCCATTGCCTCCCTGCTGACTGTTTCGTGGGGACGGAATGTGCCGTCGGCCCAGCCGGTGGTAATACCCTGCTGGTACATCCACACGATTTCCTTATACGCGGGGTGCTGCACCGGTACATCACGGAACGGTGAAATGGCGGGCAGGTTCACTTGCGGGGATCCAGCCAGACGGTACAGGTAGGCGGCCATGGAGGCACGGTTCACCTTCGCGTGCGGGCGGAAAGTACGGTCAGCATACCCGACCATTAGACGCTTATCGGAGTTCCAGCTGATTTCATTGTAGAAAGCGGCCCCCTCAGAAATGTCATTGTATCCGGCGCTCATGCGGTACCCGCCCATATCAAGGGACTGCGCCAGGATATGCGGCAGGTCGTAGTCGTGGTGCGAAAGGTTGGGAATGTACCGCAGCCGGGTGTTAAACCCTTCCTGGGTGTAACGGTTATAACCGGTTTCCACGGCGGTACGGGCGCTCCAGGTGGGCGGGTTTGTAGAACCAGAGGTGTCTTTCTCACCCACCCACCAGTACATGGGCTGAGATTTAATGTGCTGCGGGGCTTGGGTCTGCATGCCCGTGTTTGAGCCCCCAGCGACCATAATGGACCCGCCACCGGTTCGCCAGCTCCCCTGCCGGTCTGCATTCAGCTCGTATGTGATGAACTCGGCCCCGCCGGAGTAGCCCATCGTCCACACCCGAGAAGGGTCAATACCGGAATCTGCAATGAACTTCTGTGCGAAGCTGCGGAAGTAATCGCCATTAGCGTCTTGGTTTTCCCACCAGGTGATCCCATCGCCCGAGGCGTTCTTATCCGGTGAGATAACGGGCACAAAAACCATATTACGGGCGTTAGCGATACGTCCCATTGCGGTAAGCATACCGTTATTAGGGCTGTGCACCTTGGAGTCTTTCGCTTCCCAGTAGTCACCATCGACGTAGAAGACCACACCTACCGGCTGCGACCAGTCAATACCGTTAGCGTAGACATGATACTGGGAGCTCAGCCCGTTCGGGGCGGTGTAGCTGCGGTAGGTTCCCGAGGCGACAGCCGCCTGCGCGGGAACAGTCAGGGTGCTACCGATAATAGCGGGAATGGTAATGGCAGCAAGAGCCCCAGCCCGCACCTTGTTTAAGGTTCACGTTATTCCTTGGGTTCGTAGATATTAAGTTGTGATATGAACTTGTGTATGAGCTAACTAAAAAGTGAAATGTTCAGGTTCCGGTTCCGCCTCAAAAAGTGTCAGGCCTGGACTGCAAAGATAGGACCCAAAGGGAAACCGCACATTTCTAGTAGATAAAAGTACCAGTAGAACGCGAGTCTGCAAACAACGCTGAAAGCAGCCTCATCGAAGCAGATCTGCGTCTTCGCTAGATAGTTACCTGCATGTATTCTTATCCATAAAATACAGCTTGAGAGTTTGGTAAACTTTCTGCTGCTTTAAAGTTTTGATACCTCGATAGATTTTCTTTAAACCTCAACTGCAGAAAGATTAAGGCCTGGTAAGGAGCCGTTGGAAAAGGAACTCAGCATGTGTGAGAAACAACACCGCGCGTTGCATATTTATTACCGATGGAAGAGAAGCTTCCAAAGGCATAAAACAGCAGGTCAGGGCCGCTACTGCTGTTCCAGTGACCGCCGTAGAAGGCCCGGTAAATCATAATCAAGATGCCCCTGCCCAGGCAGGCAATCACCATCTTTCCGGGCATCAAATCCTGCGTCGGTGTACCGCTTATATCCCTGGTTGGCAGCGTCAGCAGCACTCCACCTGGGCGGATTAGTTTTATGATCAGTATCGCTGCAATTCACCCACCAGAACATAGGTATGGGCTAATGCTGTCGGGGGCCTCAATCCTTTTCTCAGCCCCGCCGCCACCAACCATAATGGACCCGCCACCGGTACGCCAGCTATTGCGGCGACTGGCGTTCAACTCATTGGTAATGAACTCGGCCCCGCCGGAGTAGCCCATCGTCCACACTTGAGAAGAATCAATACCGGAATCCGCAATGAACTCCTGCGCGAAGCTACGGAAAAAATCGCCGTTCTCCCCGATATTCTGCCACCAGGTAATACCATCGCCCGATGAGTCCTTATCCGGCGAAATAACGGGCACAAAAACCATGTTTTTCTCATTGGCAATCTGCGCCATCTGCTGCATCGTGTTGCTGTCAGGGTTGTACACATTGGACTTATTGGAGTTCCAATAATCACCATCGAAATAGAAGACCACACCCACCGGCTGCGCCCAGTCAATCCCATCAGCGTACACATGATATTGCGAGCTCATTGACCCGTTAGGGGCGGAATAGTTCAAAAACCTCCCCGAATCTACCTCCGCCTGCGCGGGAGCGGAGAGGGAGCCGCCCACAAGGGCAGTTACGGTCACAGCGGTTAAGGCTGCAGCACGGATCTTTGGATAAAAACGCATCTGTCCTCCTGAGACCTTGAAGGGGGGTACTACCTGAGGTGCTTCACGTATAACATGGGCCCAGCGCAAAGACGGCCTTAAAGAGGTAGCCGGTACCCAGATCTAAAAATATGATAATGATTCCCAGCAACAGATTTTCTATAGGTTAACGCTATCAAGAGAAATCGCTTCTGTGAACAGCCACCTGGGTTATTACATTCCAGATAACAGGTGCTGACCCAAAAACCGCGCACAAAAAGCTCCCGAAGTCATATGACTTCGGGAGCTTACACGTTGCGGGGGCAGGATTTGAACCTGCGACCTCCGGGTTATGAGCCCGGCGAGCTACCGAACTGCTCCACCCCGCGGCGACTTATAAGACTATACACGGCACGCCGCGTATCCTCAAATCGAAACAGCCACATGAGAGAAAGAGCACACAATCAGCCGGGCGCAGGCCCGTGTTAAGGTGTGTAAGGAAAGGCCCCGGCCAGGAAACCAGCCGGGACCATACCCATTGCGAGCTTCTCAGGGACGCCCGCCGCTACTGCCGTGAAGCCGAAGCGCTGGCGTTTGCCGAAGGGCGAGCCGCCGAAGCAGAAGCCGCTGGGGTAGCAGAAGGTGACGATGAAGCACCAGAACCACCCTGTGAAGACTGCTTCCCTTCAATCTCCACAGCCTTCTGCAGAGCATCGTTCAGGCGCTTCTGGGCCTCCCCATAGGCCGCCCAGTCACCCTTCTTCATCGCCGCATCCGAATCCTGCATAGCTTTCGCCGCATCTGATAGGGCCTGCTTCAACGAGCCGCTAGTGGCATCAGCGCCCTTAGACTCCCCCGCCCCGGATGAAGAATCCGCGGGCTGGGAGGCATTCGAACCGGTCGGCTTATCAATCTTCGCCCCCGACGAGCCACCAAACACCTGGTTCAATGCCTCCTCAAGCGAAGGCGCGAAACCCACCTTATCGCCGAAGCTCACCAGCACACGCTGCAGACGCGGATACTTCGCATCCCCGCTGGACTGCACGTACACCGGCTGCACATACAAAATACCGCCAGCAACCGGCAAGGTCAGCATATTGCCGTTAATGACCTCGGACGAGCCGCGCCGCAGCAGGTTCAGCTGGTTCGACACCTCAGCATCAGAGTTGAAAATATTCTGTGCCTGCCCGGGTCCGGGAACCACCGAAGAACGTGGCAGCTCCAGCAGCCGCAGCTTACCGTAGTCCGGGCTGCGCTCCCCATCCTTACCGGTGCCTGCGTCGCCATTAGCAGCCAAGAACCCGTACATGACGTTCCGTGAGTTCGAATCGCTCTGCTGCGGAATAAACGAAGAGGTCAACGAGAAATGAGCCTGCTTATCACCGGGCATCTGAAGCGACAGGTAGTACGGCGGGATCGGCCTGCCGCTATCGTTTGTAGGATCATTCGGAATCGACCACACGTCATCGCCCGCGTACAGGCTGTGGGCGCTCGTCACGTGGTACTTATTCAACATGCTGCGCTGAACACTGAACATGTCATTCGGGTACCGCACATGGCTGATCAGCTCAGCACTCATGTCCTTATAGCTTTTCACCGTGCCGGGGAACACGCCACGCCACGCCTTCAGAATCGGGTCATCCTCATCCCAGGCGTACAGATTGACCGACCCGTCATAGGCATCAACGGTAGCCTTCACCGAGTTACGGATATAGTTCATCGAATTCCCCCGGCCCTGCGAACCCGAAGAATCCTGCGTATTACCCTGCGAATAGGGGAACTGATTAGTGGTCGTATAACCATCCACAATCCACACCACACGATTATTCACAATCGCCGGGTACGCCTTCGAATCCACCTGCAAATACGGGGCAGCCTTACGCACACGATCCATTGGATTACGCTCATACAGGATCTGCGAGCCATCACGCACCGCATCCGACAGCAGAATATCGGACGACTGGAATTTAATAGCGTACGAGAGACGGTTCAGCCACGAATCCACGCGCGGCCCGCCGCTACCCGTAAACGTGTACTTCGCGTCTGCGCTATTTGCCTCATCAGCAGACTGCGGGCGGTCAAGCTCAAGCTGATCCCCGTTGCCGCCCACAATCGAATACTGCGGTGAGCTCATCCCGAAATAAATACGCGGCTCATAGTTCTCAGAAATCACGCCGGTTGCTTTAATCCCAGACTGCATAAACTTAGGATTACCATTAGCCGGATCCACCTGGTTACCGTACGCGGCAATCACACCATACCCGTGCGTGTACACCACATGGCGGTTATACCAGGACTCCCCCGAAGTCTGCGACGGGTTCAGCTCACGGGCGGCAATCACCGTATCCTGGGTTTTCTTATCAATCGAATACCGGTCCACCGCAAGATTCGTATCAAACCGGTAATACGGGCGGAACTGCTGCATCTGAGCAAACGCCGAAGACACCACATTCGGGTCCAATAGGCGAATATTCTCAATTGTTGGGCTCGACCCGGAAAGACCACCCGCGGCAGTATTAATCGTGGCATCATACGGGGTGGTCTCAACCTTATCCAGCCCATACGCATAGCGGGTCGCATCAATATTTCGTTGAATAAACTCAGACTGCGCCGCCTGCTCATTCGGAACCACCTGGAACCGCTGCACAATCCACGGGTACACCCCGCCAGCCACCAGCGCCACAATCACCAGCATGGCCGTACCAATCAGCGGCAAACGCCACCGGTGCGTCGAAGCAGCCATGAGGAAAAACACCGCCACCAGCACCGCCGAAATAGCCAGAATGGCCTTCACCGGAATAATCGAGTTCGTATCGGTGTACATCGCCCCAGCCCAACGCCCAGACTGCTGCTGCACCGTAGTGTACCGGTCAAGCCAGAACCCCCCGGCGCGCACCAGTATGAACAGGAACAACAAAACCGCAATATGGCGGCGAAAAGCGGATGAAGTGCCCATACCGCCGGGCTGCACACGAATACCACCGTAAAAATAGTGCATCATGATACCGCCCAAACCAGCGAGCACCAGCACCACCGAGAACAGCTTCACCAAAAGCTGCAGAAACGGCAAGGTAAACAAAAAAACCAATATCCAGGCCAAACTCGGGGTCTTTCACCCCGAACTCTTGGTAGTTAAAGAAAAGCGCAACAGTATCCCACTGGGTGATGAACGTGGTCGCCACCAGCACCCCCAGCACAGCAGGCAACGCCAGCAGCAGGGCCTTACGGATACGCTCCACGCTCCGGCGGTACTTGACCATGCTGTCCTCAAACGAGTGCTGCCCGAACATGTCCCGCAGCAGCTCCTCAGCCTCCGCCTGCAGCTCCCCCCGAGCAGACTGGGGTTTCTCAGAGGTTTTCTCCTCAGAATCCGAACCCTGCTGCTTGGCTTTTTGCGGGCTCTCAGCCGCAGGGGCAGGTTCCTCAGCATGCTTCACCGCATACGACATAGAAGCCCACAAAGGCACCGCCACCAAAAGGGCAGTCACCACGAACACCCCAGCCTTCAGAAGCGTCTCGGTCACAAAAACGCCGCCGAACCCCAGCTGGCTAAACCACAACCAGTCGGTATACACCTGAGTGGCAAACACAAAAGCAGCAATGAGCGCCGCCACAATCACCAAGGTCCAGCCCAGCGGACCGAACCGGCGTTTGCGCCCGGCGCGATTCGGGTGCGCAGAAGCAGAAGCCGTCACAATACCCTCACAATACGGTTTAAAGATTCATTGAGGCTATTATCTCAAATCACCGGTGAGGTCGCACCGTTGCCGCTACGGCGCACAACGCCCTTACCCGCAGGTGGGCAGACCGTCCGTATGGATGCCCTTATCCCGAATACGCTCCAGCGACTGCACCGCCTGATCCAGGTTCTCAACAGCCACAATCTGCATCTGCTGCCTCTGGCCGTTAGAGTCCCTATACTTCAGCAGCTCCGGGTTGCTCTTGCGCATCTCGTTCACATCAGAGCAGTTCTCCTTGGGCACCAAGAAAACCGCCACGCCCTTATCCCCGGCGGCAATAATCTTATACTTCGCACCACCAATAGGCCCCACCTTGCCCTCAGCGTTAATAGTGCCTGTACCCGCAACATAATTCGACTCACTCAACGGGCCGGACGCCAGCAGGCTTTTTCTCCCCCACCTTCTCAATAGTCCCCAAAGCAAGCATTAACCCGGCGCTGGGGCCGCCCACCCCTCGGTGTGGTATTTAATCTTTGCGGGCATCTCATAGTCCTGCTTCAAAGCCACACCCACACGCCACCGGCCGGACTCCTCATCCTTAACCGGAGTTAACGTGTGCTCCTGCTGCGCGCCATCACGCTCAACCGTCAGCTTAATAGGTTTACCCTCTGAAGCCTGGGTGGCATCAACCATGCTCTTATACCCCTTCAGCGGCTCGTCATTCACCTTCAGAATACGATCCCCGCCCTTAAGCACACCCTCAGCCGGGCTCTTTTCAACAGTCTGCAGCACTGTAACAGTCTCCGTCACCGGAATCTTCAGATAGTGAGCCGCCGCCACCTGCGCCTGAGTCTGCGAATCAGCCATCTGGGACGTACTCGCGGAATTCGCCTGATCATTCGAAACCCGCGGGTACAGAATCTCGGTAGGCACCACCAAATACTGTTTACCGTCCAGCGACGCCCACCCATTAATCGCCTCAATACCGCTCAGCGGCGTGTACGGTCCACCCGAAACAGACACCGTCGTCATGTTCAGCTGCCCTTTAGTTGCGCGCTCGCTGCCGCCTTCAATCGAGATAATGTCCTGCCCCTCATGCTGCCCCAGCACATTAAACATGGGGCCTGGGCCTTCCATAACATAGCGGCTAGGCATCACAAACGCCCCAAGAATCAGGCAGAACGTTGCCGCGCCGCTGAGGGTGCGCACAGACCCTCCTCGCCTACGAAACGGCTTCTTAGCCCCATCTTTGGCACCTTTGCCACTTGTTTTGCTCGTAGATTTATTAGATGCTTTCGAAAAAAATGTGCGCTTACTCATGAAACTATAGGGTACCCGATTCTACAGCAGCCTGTCGCGGAAAAATATCACATCGGCACATTGGCTCGACCTCAAAGAACTCATCAACCGGTCCTTTAACGCTCGTACAGGCACAAGCCGACAGCAGGTGTGCTGTGGGCTTATTTCTGCTGCCTACTGAGGAAATTCACAGCTTCAAACGGTACCCTTGTGTGCGTGGGGTTTCTCTATGCCCGCGCACTGTACGATGGTACGAAGGGATACACAATGACTAATTCTCCAAACAATAACAACCCCGGCAACGGTGACTCGGGCGACGGCCGCGACCCCCTCGAAGACTTCCTCAAAAAAATGCAGGAATCAGGTTTCGACCCCAGCGATAACAATAACCCGCTGGGGGCATCATCATTGAACCCTGAAGACCTGAAAAATATGGGTCTACCCCTTTGACCCTTCCATGATGCAAGGCATCCTGGAACAGATGAACACCATGTTCTCGATTAACGCCACCCCCGGCAGCACCCCGGAACAGGGCGTGAACTGGACAGGGGTCAAAGACCAAGCCCGCCGCATGATCGCCGCCGACTCAGACCCCTCAATCGCCGAAAACCTGAAACAGGCCACCGCCGACGCCGCACACCTAGCCGACTTGTGGCTCGACTCAGTAACAGTTTTTGAACGGCACAACATTCCGGTGGAGGCGTGGTCAAAAGCCGAATGGCTGGATGCCTCCTTCAACTCGTGGCGTGAAATGGTTGAGCCAGTAGCCGCAGAGGTCACCCAGGCCATGGTGCTGCCCGGGGCCGATAACGTACCCGAAGAGCTCACCCAGCTGCTGGGCAACAGCGGCTTTTTGAACAACCTCGGTTCAACGTTCTTCGGTATTCAGATGGCCCAGGCCCTCGCCTCCCTCGCCAACGAGGTGTACTCCTCAACCGATATTGGGTTCCCGCTGGCCCCCGGGCGTACCGCCCTGCTGCCGAACGGGTTTAAAACCCTCGGCGATGAGATTGAGGTTCCCGCACAGGAAGTTCTGCTGTACCTGGCCGTGCGCGAATCCGCGCTGATTCGCCTGCACCGCACCAACCCGTGGCTGCGTGAAGACATTATGGCGCTGGTGAGCCGCTACGCCCGCGGCATCCGCGTGGACATGAACCGGATCCAGGATGCCGCCTCCCAGGTGAACATGCACGACCCCGAAGCCGTGCAGGAGGCCTTCGAAGGCGGCATGTTCAACCCGCAGCGCACCGAAGACCAGGAGCTTGCGGTTGAACGTCTGGAAGCTTTGCTGGCCCTCATTGAAGGGTGGGTCTCATTCGTTGCAGATCAGGCCACCCAGAACTGCCCAAGGCGCCGCAAATCGCCGAGACTTTCGCGCGCCGCCGCGTTGAGGGCGGCCCCAGCGAGCAGGTATTTGAAACCCTCGTGGGGCTTGAGATTCGCCCCCGTATGGTGCGGGAAGCCACCGCATTCTGGCGTGACTACGACGAGAAACACGGGTTTGAGGCGCGCGACAACCTGTGGCTGGCGCCCGAGACCCTCCCCACCGCCAAAGAACTGGAAAACTTCAAAAAGTACGAAGACCGTGTCTCTGAACAGCTCTCGTTCGACGACGTCGATTTCGACTCGGAGCTCAAGAAACTGCTCGACGGCGGTTACGACGACAACAAATAAGTAAAACCTTTTTCATCATCCGCACGAGGCGGCGTTCCACACGGGAGAATCATATCTGCCGACACGGACGCCGCCTCGTGCAGATCCTTAACCCAACATTGCGTACCTATACAAAGCAACGCTGAGACGCCCAGCGGTCAGATACCCGCATCACCCAACTGTTCAGCACCCTATGGCTGGTCTTCGGGTCGGCGCTCATGAGCCTCCTGCGTGCGAGCAAACTCAATACCAGCCAAAAACGCCTGTGCCTGCGTGAGGTGTGGGAGACGATCCTGCAGCCTGTGAAACTGCGCATTATGGTGCAGCACCACAAAATGGCACAGCTCGTGGTACAGCACGGCATCAACCACATACTCCGGGGCGCCGGTGAGCGCATCAGAAATACGGATGCGACCCGCACCCGGGGTGGCAGAACCCCAGCGGGTACGCTGGTTCGACACCCACCGGATCGACTCAGGCACCTTATCGGAAAGCTCCGGCAGATACTGCTCCACCAGGTACTGGGCCCGCGAAAGAAGGTACTCATCCGAAGCGAAATGACGGCGTTTACCCTGCGCGCGCCGGCGGGTACGCTGCACCCGCGGCAGCAGATCCGCCAGATAGCCCCGAATCTGCTCATCCGTGCTGATATCAGGCACCAGCAGCCGAATACTGCCGTCATCGGCAGGTTGAGCCGTCACCGTGCGCCGCCGCCGAGCCGAACGCACCACCTCAACACGCGGGTGTTCCTCCGTAGCCGGAATAACCTCAGAAACAGGATGACGGGGCGTCATGGCTCCTCCCACACAACTCAGCCGCAGCGAGCGGTCACTAGGCAAATACGGCGCCCGACGAGGACGACGTTTAGGGTCAATATCGTCCAGGAACCGGGACCGTTTACGGTTTCCCCGCCCACCCGCGGTACGCGAAAGAGACCAGCTCAAACACAGGTGCTTACGCGCACGGGTAATACCCACATACAGCAGGCGGCGCTCCTCATCCACCTCATCGCTAGTCTGCGCATACGAAATCGGCATAAGCCCCTCATTCAGCCCGCACAGGAACACCGCATCCCATTCCAGGCCCTTAGCAGAATGCAAAGACGCAAGAGTCACCCCATCCATAACGGGAGCATCCTGCGTGGCGATACGGTGCGCGAGCGCCTCCACCACCTCACGCATGCTCAGCGGAGACAGCCCCTGCTCAGCGGGTGCCTGCGCAGCAATCTGCTCTTGGCGCTCGGCGTGTAAAGCATCAACCATAGACACCAGCGCCGCCAACGACTCCCACTTCTGCCGCACCGCACCCCCGGAGGTCGGGGCCTTCTCGGAATACCCCAGGGAAGAGAGCACATCCCGCACCAGGGACGGCGCATGCTCGCTTCCGTCCGTGCCCTTAGCGGAGCCGCGCAACGCCAATACGGCCTGCTTCACCTCGGGGCGTTCAAAAAACTGTTCCGCACCGCGCAGCTGATACGGGACACCCGCCGCGCTCAGGGCCGACTCGATCACCGCCGACTGTGCGTTCGTGCGGAACAGCACCGCAATCTCGCTGGCGGGCACACCGTCCTTGTTCATTAAATCCAGGATGTCCTCGGCGATCCCCTGCGCCTGAGCCTCATCGTCGGCGTACTCAAACCACTCGCATTCCACCCCAGCCCCACGCTGAGACACCAGCCGCAGCGGCGGCGCCCACGAAAACTCCGTAGAGTCCTTACCCGGGCGGCGGGCCTCCAGAAGCCGGTTCGCCAGCTCCACCACCTGCGTATGCGAACGGTAATCCCGTACCAGGTTCACCGTCTGCGCCCCCCGGTAGCGGCGCGGGAACTCCAGCAGGTGGCGGCTCGTGGCGCCTGTGAACGAATAAATGGTCTGGGAGGCATCCCCCACCACACAAATATCGGTGCGTTCGCCCAGCCACGCATCCAGCAGGCGCTGCTGAAGCGGTGAAACGTCCTGATACTCATCCACCACAAAGTGACGGTACTGTTGGCGGATAGTCGCCGCCAGTGCCTCATCCTCCTCAATGATGCCCACAGTCAGCAGCAAAATATCCTCAAAGTCGATCACGTTCCGTTCGTCTTTGAGCTCTTCGTAGGCGCGAAATAGCCGCACCATATTCTGTGCCGTGAGTTCAGCTGGCAGGGCCCGCTCCCCCAATCGCGCCGCAAGCGTATCGGGGGTGAGCATCGAAACTTTCGCCCACTCAATTTCGGCGGCAATATCGCGCAGCAGCGCCCGGTCAGTGGTGATACGCAGCCGGTTTGCCGCCTCGGTCAGCAGCGGAGCCTTATGACCCACAATCTGTGGGAAGGTACCCCCCACCGCCTGCGGCCAGAAATACCGCAGCTGCCGCAAAGCCGCCGAATGGAAAGTGCGGGTCTGCACACCCGCCGCCCCCAAAGACCGCAAACGCAGACGCATCTCTTCAGCGGCACGCGTGGTAAACGTCAAAGCCATCACCCGCTGCGGCACATACCGGCCAATAGCGATACCGTAGGCGATACGGTGCGTGATGGCGCGGGTCTTGCCCGTACCGGCGCCCGCCAGCACGCGCATCGGGCCGTCAAGCTCCGTCACCACACGCCGCTGATCCGCGTCCAAACCGGTGAGAATGTCCTCGGCTGAGAGCACAGCGGGAGCTGAGGGGGACCCCTGCTCGGCCGGGGCGGGGCGGGTGCCTCACCCGCTGCAGCGCCAGCACCCCGAACGGGGCCGGGCACCCCAGCGGTACGGCGAGAGGGTGACGGCACATCAAACATGGAGGGGTTTGCGCACCACCTGATGACGAGCCGCGTGAGCCCCCTCTGCTTTTTCCCCCGCCCATACAGGTGCCCCTTCTCCTTTATCGCCCACACCGGGTGCGCCAGCACGAAAGTAGTTACGGTGCGTGCCCCGCAGCCGAAATACCCGCCGCGCGGACACGAAACATCCACGGTTCCCCATTGTATCCCGCGCACAGTACGACCGGTTAGAAACCCGCTGCCGACTCGCTCGCGGCGAAGCGCAACCCCAAGAACACGGGGCGCGCCCCACGCAGATACCGTATTCGTCCCGATATTAGGTAACCTTAAAGAGTGACTTTATCTCCTCTTCAGTTAGCGGCCATCGTTTCGGCGGGCGTGCCGGGTATTTACCCTGTCGCCACCGCGGCTGCCCCCGAAGAATCCGCAGAATACGATACGGCGGTCATCACAGACTCCGCCGACCGCAACTGGCGTGTGCGTGCACCCCGCAACCACGACGCCAGTATGCGCCTAGAAGCAGAGCATCAGGTGCTCCGTTCCTTCACCCACGGGCTGCGCGCCCGCCTGCCGTTTACCGTACCCACCATCGCCGGAACCGTACCGTACAACGGTATGAGCGTATTCGTGTACACCTACGTTCCCGGCACCCACCGCGACCTTGATGAACTAGCTCGTATTAACCGTGCCAACAACAGCACCCTCGCCACCGACCTGGGCAGGCTCATCGCCACACTGCACGTGATGCCTGAAGATATCATGATCGAATCAGACCTGCCCGTCTACTCCTCCCAGAACCTGCGCAGGCGTAAACTCTCCGAACTGGACAGGGCAGCCTCCACCCGCAAAGTACCGGCCGAACTGGTGGCGCACTGGCGTGCTTTCCTAGAACCCGGGCCTATTTGGGACTTCCGCACCCGCGTGGTGCACGGTAAGCTCGGCACCGAAACCATCAGCATCCACAACGGTACGGTGGCCGAAGTGAGCGGCTGGTCAGAAGTGCATGTGGGCGACCCCGCCCAAGACCTCTCCTGGCTTTTTGCCTGCTCCGACACCGCCTTCACAGATGAAGTGGTGCGGGTCTACTCCTCACAGATGCCGCAGATGCCCGACCAGCACCTGGTAGAACGCGCCGAATTCTACGCCGAGTTCGCTCTGGCCCAGTGGCTCACCCACGCTGTGGAATACGGGGACGCGCAAATGATCGCCCACGGCGAGCAGATGCTGCAGGCGGTCTGCGAGAACCTGCGTGACTCCGGGGACATGCTCGGGCAGAACCAGCCGCTGCCGGAGCGGGCCGAAGGGCTGGAATAGCCCCGGTGTCTCGCGCGGGCGCTGGGTCGGCTAAGGCTCCCAATCCCAGCGGGTAATGATGCGCTCCAGCTGCGCCTCAGACTGCAGCCCGCCCGCAATATCGGAATCCCACACCGTCTGGTCAGACCCAACATAGTAGAACGCCGCCCGCACATCCGCAGGGTCAACGCCCTGAATCTTGGCAAACGCCAGCCGGTACAGCGCCAGCTGGATACGCTTATACCGCATCTGCTTGGCGGTGGGTTTACGGCCGGTCTTCCAATCCACCAGCTCCCAGCGTTCCCGCTGCCCCTGCTCGGTGCGCTCAACCGTGCGGAACACCGCATCAATACGTCCGCGCACACTCACCCCGGCCACATGCGTCTCAACCGGGTATTCGGCCCGCCAGATGGTGCGGTTCGCCCACTCACTCGCCAGGAACGTCTTACGCAGCGCATCAAGGCTGAGGGTGGTGTCGGTCTCGTCGTCGGTGTAGAGTTCGTCGTCAAGGTCCAGCATGGGGTCGGCACCGAAATGGTTCTCAACCCACTCGTGGAAGAACGTCCCGGCGCGCGCCGCCGCTGAAGGCTGAACCGGCACCGGGCGCACCATCCGTGCCCGCGCCTGCTGTGGGTTCTCAGCCAGTGACATCAGTTCGGAGGCCGACAGGTGCTCCGGTTTCGACGGGGCGGCGGGAGTGACCGCGCGCCGTGCCAACGCCAGCAGCAGCTCAACCTCCTGCTCCCAATCCTGAATTTCCTGCCGGGTGTGGGCATCGGCCTGTGGGGCGTTAGCACCCGGGGCAAGCTCAATACCGCCGCGGGCCACGTTCAGGGCGGCACGCTCCACCCGAGTACGACGGTCACCGGGGACGCTCACCTGCTGGGGGTGGTTCACGGCAGGGCCTTGTTGCTGTTCCGAAGGCTCCGCAGGGTGCACATCGTCCGGCTGCGCCCTGTAGCGCAGTTTTGAGCGCATCCCCTCGGTGAGAGCCTCATCAGATTCCCAGCGCCACACGGCGGGCCCATCCAGAGGGTCGAAAGGCCACATGGCCGTCAGTACACTCCCCTGCTGGGGGTTCTGTTCCGCCCATGCGGCCGGGGTGAACAGGCGCTGCACAATCTGCGGGCGTACCCCCGAACGTACCGGACGCTGATGCGCCGAAATTTTCATCAGCTCCTCACGGGCGAACACGAACTCGGCATCGGCGGTTTTACTCTTTGACGGTGCCGGTGCCCCGCCCTCATCGCCGCCGGGGGTATCACGGTCAAACGCCGCGAACTCGGCGGTGACATCAACATCGGGGTGCGCCGCACGGTACACCCGGTGCACCGGCGGCAGCCGCAGAATACGCGCATTCTCAATGGGATCCGCCCCATCCGCTGAGAGGGCACGGGCAACGTTCGCGCAGGTGCTGGCTGTGGCCGCATCCCGCGCGGGGCCATCCTGCGGGTCAGCAACGGGGGCCACAGAAGGCACCGGGGTACCGTTGAGCAGCACCGCCCCCTGCGGAACCGTGTACCCCCAATCCCTGATTTCACGCCCGAACACCGCATCAATACTGGGGTCCGTTTCACGGGCAGCCGACGGGACATAGTACCCCGTCCCCAAGTACCCGGGGTACAGCCACGGCGCATGCTGAATCCCCTCATAGGGGGGCTGCGCGTCCCCCTGGGAGAACTGCACCAGCTCATTCCAGTAGGTACTTGTTTTCACCGGCTTAACATGGGCCCCCGTCCACCGGCAGGTGGTAATGTACAGCAAGGACCGGGCGCGAGTCATGGCAACATAAATCAGGCGGCGCGCCTCAGCACCCGCATAATCATGCACCATGTCTTCGCCCTCTTCGACCGCCAGGTTCAGCTCACTAAAGGTTTCCAAGGCCGTGATTTCTTCGGGGCGCTCCAACGCTGGCGGCAGATAATCCTTATCGCCACGCAGCGGCCACGGCAAAACACCCGGTTCAAGACGCTGCCACATGCGGTGACGCTCGGCGCGGGCATCGCTCAGGCGCGGCAGGTACACCTGATCCCACTCCAGCCCCTTTGAGGCGTGCATCGTAAGAATCTGAACCGCATCCTGCCGCGGCTCTTCCACGGCCGGGGCCAGGCCGTTCTCGTGCTCAGCCGCCTCCTCAAGCCACGCCAAGAACCCCGTAAGGTAACTGATGCCGCTAGCAGACAGCACAAACCGGCGGGCGGTGGGGGCGTCCTCCTCGGCGGCGGTACCATCCGCCCCGGCATAGATCATGGCGTTAATACGCGGGGAAGTCGCCGCGTAGTTGGCGGCCACATCGTGAAAAGCATCAAGATGCACCCGGGATGTATAACTATCCGAGCCTTCGCGGGATGCCAGCTCAATGTCGAGCATCATGACCCGCTCAATCTCGTACAGCAGAGTCCCCAAATCCTCAGTGGTGAACTGCCGCAAATACTCCAGCTCAGCCGCAAACGCCCGCAGACGCGCCAGCCCCTCAACACTCAGACGGCGGCGGTGCGGTGAATAATCCGGCGGGTAGATCAGGGTGCCCCTGCTCGTTAGCCTCCGGCAGGTGCTCTATCGCCTCAATCAACGACCCGTACTCGCTGAGGTCTTCCACAGCGAGCTTGCGGGCTTCTTCAAAGCTCTGCTGCGCCCGGCGCAGCTGCTCATCGGAGGTGCCGGAGGCCTCCTGCCCCGGCTGCTGGGCATCGGCCCCGCTCACGTACCCGCGCTCCCGGACACGGGTGAGCTCATTCGACCACTCCCCCAACGCCAGCAGGTCTGCGGTACCCAGCCGCCACCGTGCCCCCGGCCAGCAGACGCACCAGCGCATCCGACCGGTTAGGGTCAGCCAGCACACGGAGCATCGCCACCATGTCAATCACCTCAGGGGCGTTCCAGAAGCCCGCCCAAGCCAACCACCCTGTGCGGGCACCCCCAGGGCCTCACACGCCTGCCGGATCGGTTCCATCTGGCTGCGGGTGCGGGTCAGCACCGCCATGGTGGGCATGCCTGTGGGGTTATCCCGGAACCGGGCACGTTCAGCGGCTATTTTTTCGGCAATACCGCGCGCCTCATCAGCGTCGGTGGCGTACCGGGCCAGCTGCACCGAACCGCGCATCGCCGCCTTACCAGACTCATCGGGGCGGGTAATGACCGAACGCGGCCGCAAATCCGGTACCTTAGGCGGCTGAGACGCCCGCACCCACCCCGGCATAGTTTTAAGGGGCTCAGCGATGAGGTTCGCGGCATCCAGAATCGCCGTATCGTTACGCCACGCAACGGTCAAATACAGGGGCGTCTCATCGGCGGTGGGGAAATACCGGTAAAAACTGAACAGCTGGCCGTCAGATGCGCCGCGGAACCCATAAATTGACTGTTTAGGGTCGCCCACCGCCATCACCGGATGCTCCCCGTACCCTGGGTGCTCCCCCTCAGCAGCACGTGTGCCAAATAAATCTGAGAAAAGCTGCAGCTGGGCGTGGGAGGTATCCTGAAACTCGTCCAGAAGCACCACCTTATACCGCTCCCTCTCCAGCTGCACCGCCTGAGGAACGTCCCGGGCGATACGGGCCGCTAAAGCAATCAGATCCCCGTAGTCAAGCACCTGCATGCGTGCCTTCACCCGCGCGTACCGCTGCACCATGCGCGCCAAAATAATCTTTGTCTGCAGCTGGCGTAAAGTATCGTTGACAGTTTTTCGCGGCCCGGGGGTGCTCAACGACTCGTATGCAGCAATCTGGGCGGTGCAGAACTCGATCACTGTCTGCGGGGCCACCAGATGCTCGGCGCACTCGCCAGCTAATTTCAGCACCTGCTTCACCAGATAAGTCTTCGACGCCGCCTCGCCTTTACCCCCCTGCGGAAGCTCGCCGTCCCAATACTGCACTATCTGCGCCACCAGCTGCCACGCCTGTGCGTCCCCCAGCATCTGCGCATCCTGCTCAATACCCAGGCGCAGCCCGTAGTCCTTCACCAGCGTATTCGCGTACGAATGGTAGGTGGATACCGTGGGTTCTGATGCCCCCTCCAGCAGCTCCTGCTCGGTGAGGTCTATGAGCTTTCTCTCACGCAGAATATTCAGGCGAGTCCGCATACGCTCACGCAGCTCACCTGCGGCCTTGCGGGTGAAGGTCACTCCCAGCACTTCATCGGCGCGCACAAACCCGTTGGCCACCAGCCACACCACCCGGTCCACCATGGTGGCGGTCTTACCGGATCCCGCGCCGGCAATCACCAGACGCGCCTGCAGTGGGGATTCAATAATGCGAATCTGCTCATCGGTGGGCGGGTTTAGCCCCAGTTCCCGCGCGATCTCAAGGGCGCTGAGGATGCGCCTGCCCCCGTGGGAAGGCTCCCCGGCGGTACCCTGCCCGCCCCCGGCAGGTGCTCATCACTCTGCAGCGTATCTGCGGGCGTGTGGGTTTCGGTGTGGTTATTGTTCATGCTCTGTTCTCTCACTTGGTACGCGCCCTACCTATCCCTGCGTGACCTGCCTGCCCTGCGGGCACAGCGGGCAGATTTCGGGTAGCCTGCATTTCTCGCCCGGGCGGTGCCGCGCCTGTATGAGGGCCCCGGCAATCAGCTCGGCGGCGCACCGGATCAGCTCAACAGCCCACTCGTCGGAGTCGGGGTCAAGTGGGGGCTGTTCTTGCGGGCGGTTCTTGGCGGTTGGGGCGGTGCCGTCGCCCAGCTGTACGAGTGCCGCCCCAGCCGAACGGCGCCCCATGGCACGGTACACGTTATCGTCACTGCCACCGGGTGCACCGCCGGGGTGTGTGGCTGGTTCCGTTCCCAGTTCGCGGCTCATCGTGTCCCCTGCCCCGGCCTCAACCGCAACCTGGTAGGCGGCCAGCTGGGCGTGCTGGGCAATATCGGCTTTTGCGGGTTTGGTGCGCCCGGTTTTTAGGTCAACGATCATGTACCGCCCGTCCTCGGTGACCTCCAGCCGGTCTACCCGCCCCGAAATTTGGACGTCGAGCTTCTCCCCGGGAACACGCACTTTAAAAGCGCCCTCAACCCCCACCAGGGTGCGCCCGTCTCCGGGCATAATTTCCTTAAAATACACGGCCAGTTTCTGAATCATTTTCTCGGCGCGGCGGCGGGTTTCCTCCCCCCTCCCACGTCTCGGGCAGCGCCAGGGTGGTCAGACGCTCCTGAAGGACGGCACTGAGTGTCGCATAGTCAGCGGCGGGGTACTCCTCGGCGATAGCGTGGATGAGCGTGCCCAGCGACCGTGATGTGTCTGTTTGCGCCTCGGCACGGGCGGCCGCCACAAACCAGTCAAGCGGCGACTTGTGGATCGTCTCAAGACGTGACGGTGAGATGGGGACCGTCAGCTTCTCGGGTTCTTGCCCTTGCCGCCGTCGCGGCGTGAATGCTGGCTCCTGGGTTGAGAGCGGCAGCAGCCCCCACCACTGGCGCGGGTGGGCGCCGGGCACCTGCGCGTTGGCGAGGCGGTGCAGTTGGGCGGCGGCGGCGTGCGCAAGCGCCGGGTTATGCTCTTCAACGGTGGCGTTGCGGCGCAGCTGGGCCACGAGCGCGCGCAGGGTCATGGGGCGCCGCACCCGGGTCACCTCCCCGGCACGCACTTCGGGTACCAGGATGTCGAAGAATTCGCTAGTGCCTCATCGGTGGATGAGACGGCGGTCAGCACGAGGCGCTTACGGGCGCGGCTAATGGCCGTGGCGAACATGCGCAGCTCGTCGTGGCGCACAGCCCGGATGCGATCCGCCATCCGCACTTTCTGCGCCGCCTCAACCCCCATTTCGCAGATGTCGCTTAGCTCGCCGGTGTTCAGGAGCGAGCCGCGCACTTTCGTATTAGGCCAGGTTCCTTCTTGGATACCGCACACGTACACGGTGTCCCACTGCCGCCCAGCGGCGAGGGCCGGGGTGAGGATTTCCACGGCGTCGTAGCGTTTCCCGCGGGCAGCGAGGGTATCCATGGGGAGGTCTTGGGCATTAATGTAGTCAAGGAACTGTTCTGCGGATGAGCCGGGCATCTGGTCCACGAACCGGGTGGCGGCCTCGAAAAGCCCGATCATGGCGTCAAGGTTGCGGTGCGCCCGCTCGGCTTCGGGCCCGGTTGCGGCGCTGCTGTTCACCCAGGTTTTTTCTAGCCCGCTGGCCTGCCACAGGGCCCACAGCACGGTCTCGGCGTTAGCGCCCGGGGCGTTGAGCGCCTGCTGGCCCGCCGCGAGCACCCGGGAGACGCGGCGGATAGCGGTGCCCACCCCGTAGTCCGGCAGAGCTTCGGGGTTCAGCAGCGCCCCTAAGAGCAGGTCGTCGCTGGAGCGGCGCCCACCGGCACGCAGTTCGGCGGCGCGCAGCTGCTGGCGCAGGCGGCGCACATCCATGCTGGAGGCGCCCCCCAGCCGGGAGGTGAGCAGGGTGATAGCGTTGTGCGCGCCGGAGGCGGGGTTCGTGCGGTTTTCTTCGGCCAGCACATCTTCAAGGCTTCGCCGGGCGAGTTTGGCCTCGTCCTCTTCTGCTGTGGTGTGGGAGGCTTTGGCAATTGTTTCTGCGGTGAGCGGCTCCTCCCCGTCCGGTAAGGTTTCCGTCCCGGAAGGTGACGCATAATTATCCGGCAAATGCAGTTGTTCGGCGCCGCGTTCGCGGGCGTACATGAGCAGGGAAAGCGCATCCAGAAACGGCCGTACCGCCGGTTCGTCACGCACCGGTGTGAGCGCCGCACCGGTGACGGTGGGGATACCCGAGGCCGCTAGTACCCGGCGGATATTGGCCACCCGGGAGCCATCACGCACCACAATCGCTGACCGCGCGTAGGCGGCACCCCGGTACAGGTAGTCCTCAAGCAGCAGCTGCGCCACCTGGTTCACCTCATCCTGTGGGGAGAGAAGCATGTACCCGAAGACCCCTTCGGGTGGTGTGCTGTAGCGGCGCGGGTCGAGCAGGTCACCTTCGTCGCTGAGCTGCAATAGCGCCTGTTCTTGCGCTTCGGCGGCGGGGGCACGCAGCTCACGCACGGTTTTAGCCCCGGTGATAACGGGCAGGCGGCGGGCCAGCTCACCCCACGCGGCGGCAATACCGGGACCCATCCGGTACGAGGTATTTAAGTATTCCGTCTCTAATGTGGGGAATGACTCTCCAAGTGTCCTGGCTAAATCCGGCCGTGCCCCACGGAACCCCTGCACCACGGTCTCGGTGCAGCAGGTCATCAGTATGCGCCGCGTGAGGTTCTGCCCGGTTCCTGCGGTCAGCGCAGCAGCCACATCCTCACGCGCATGCCCCCGGTACGAGCTCAGGGCCGCCTGCGGGTTCTGGGCGCACAGAATATTCAGCAGCCGGTAGGTGGCGGGGCTGAACTCCTGCACATCATCAATAAGGATCAGGTCAAACCGTTCCCGTTCGGCACTTAGCCAGTCGGGGTTTGCGAACAGAAAGTTGCAGGCTTCGTGGATGAGCGCCGCCGGGTCGTAGGCGTGCGGGGCGCGCAGACGGCGGATCTGCCGGTATTCGGTGTGCAGGGCTGCAACCGACTGCCAGGCGGGCCTGTTCAGCTGTTCGGCGAGCTCCTGAACCCTCTCAACGCTCACATCGTACTCGGCCATACGGTCAAAAAAGTCGCGTATTTCGTGCCTGAACCCGCGTGTCCCTAGGGCCTCTTGCAGGTCTGCGGGCCAGCGCACCCCCGCACCCGCGCCCTCGCGGTGACCGCCCAAGATCTCGCCAATCATCACATCCTGCTCGGGCCCCGACAGCAGTTTGGGGCTGTACTGCACCCCGGGCAGACTTCCCAGGGTGTGGGCACGGCGGAGCAGGTCGAAGGCGTAGGCCGCCCACGCACGGGTGGGGGCGGTAGACATGCTCGTGGTGATACGGCGCGCCAACCCGTCACGGATGCGGGTTGCCCCGGTACGGGTGGGGGCAAGCACCAGTAGCCGCGCCGGGTCTCCCCCATTGGCAATAAATTCGGCGGCGGCTGCGATAATACGCTCGGTCTTGCCGGTTCCGGGTGCCCCGGTGATGAGTTTTGCGGTCATGGTTCAAGTCTATCTGCCAGCTGGGGCGGCTGTTGCGTTATATGTCAGAGGGTGACGGTCCGGGCCGCGGCGGTGCAAAAACTCACGTATAGTCGAATTCATGAGCTGGATACACGGCCCCCGAGCCACTTTCGACCTTGAGACCACGGGCGTGGATGTTGAGACCGCGCGCATTGTGACCGCATCGTTACTGTTATTAAACCCTGACGGCTCGGTGCGCCGTGCCGGGGAGTGGCTGGCTGACCCGGGGGTTGAAATCCCTGAGGCTGCGGCGGCGGTGCACGGGGTCACTACGGAGCATGCGCGGGCGCACGGGCAGCCAGCACAGCAGGTGGTGTGGGAGCTGGCGGGGGCTATCGGCTCGTTATTCCTTGACGGGGTTCCGGTGATCGCGTTTAATGCCGCCTACGATTTCTCGGTTCTGCACCATGAGATGAAACGGTACAGTATCGCCAACGGGGAGCTGCCCGGCGGGTGCATCCTTGACCCGTACATTATTCACAAGCACGTTATTCCGCGGAAACGAGGCAACCGTAAGCTGGAGACGCTGGCCGTGGAGCACAAGGTGCAGCTGGATAATGCGCACACTTCCAAGGACGATGCCTTAGCCGCCGAACGGCTGCTGGTGAAACTCACCGAGAGGTTCCCTGCGGTGCTTGATGTGGATGCCGCTGCCCTGCACGAGCAGCAGGTGCAGTGGGCGGCGCAGCAGGCCGCCGATTTTCAGGCGTGGCTGCGCACAAAACCGGGTAAGGAGAACGAGGTGATTGACGGCCGGTGGCCGGTGCGCCGGTAGCCCTGGCCGCTGCGGGGCCGCCCGGTAAGTCAACGTAAGGCGTATTACGTGCGGCGGCGGGGTGTATCGCTACCTGCCGCAGCCTCTTTGACCTATGCTAAAGAGGCCGGGTTTTATGCCCGTACCCCACCCCGCAGATTCACTGGTTGAAGGCTTCAGATGGAACAGCACAACAATAAGGCGTATACCGATACCAACACGTACAGCATCTATTTAGGGTCGTCCAGGGAACAGCATAAGTTCATTGTGGCGCAGTCGCAGGTGGTGCTGCGGCTGGGTCGTATCCTCATGAAGTCGGGGGCGAGTGCCTACCGTATTAAGGCGTCAATGGCGCGCTTGGCGAAGGCGGTGGGCCTGGATGAGCACCACGCCCAGGTGACGTTCACTGAGATCGCCACCACCGCCTACGGGAACGGGAATTTCGCACCGAGGTGGCCGAGCAGCGCACGATGGGCATTAACTCGCACAAGATTGATTTGCTGGGCAATTTCATTTCTGAACTGCCGGAGCGGATCACCCCGCAGGAGGCGAATGCCGAACTGGAACGCATTGATTCGATGCCACACCTGTATAAACGGTGGATGCTCGCTCTTGCTTCGGCGGTGGCGTGCGCGGGGTTCGCGTTTTTGAACCGTGGTGGGCTGATTGAGTGTTCGGCGGTTTTTATTGCCGCCGGGTTGGGGCAGTTTTTGCGTTCCACCCTCATGAAGCGCGGGGTGAGCCATATGGCGATCTGGATGGCGTGCGGGTTCCTGTCGGCGGGCGCCTATATTGGGCTGATTAATCTGCTGACGGGGCTGCAGCTGATTGGTTCTGAACACATGGTGGGGTTCATTTCGTCGATCCTGTTCCTGGTGCCGGGGTTCCCGATGGTCACGGGTATGCTGGATATTTCGCGTATGGACCTTCTGGCGGGTATGTCTCGGCTTATGTATGTGACGGTGCTTCTGGTGAGCGCATCGTTTGCCGTGTGGGTGCTGGCTTCCCTGTTTCATCTGCCGTTGGCGCAGAACGCCCGGCCAGACATCCCGGCTGGTTTGTACCTGCTGTTGCAGGTGGTTTCTTCGGGGGTTGCTGCGGCGGGGTTTGCGATGCTGTTCGCGGCGTCCCCGGTGGCGTGCGTGTGGGGCGGGGTGATCGCAGCAGTGGCGAACCCTGCGCGTATTTGGCTGGTTGAGGCGGGCTGGACCTCCCATATGGCGGCCACCTTGGCGGTGTTCGCGGTGGGTATTATGGCGGAGCTTGTGGCGCCGCTGCACGGGCGGCAGTATTCTCGGATTTCGCTGTCGGTGCCTGCGGTGGTGACGATGGTTCCGGGTGTGCCGTTCTACCTGGCAATGTCGCATATGTCTTCCGGTGACTTGTATGCGGCGATGGGTGGTTTTGCTCAGTCGTTTCTGACGTTTGGCTTTGGGGCTGGGGCTGGCGTTTGTGCGGCTGCTGTTTGATAAGAACTGGCTAATTGACCACGACACGCAGGTGCTGAAGAAGCTAAATATGAACCAGCACATGCGGTAGGAGGCAAAACATACCCTAGTTCTCATAGGCGCAGGGTCGGTGACACCCGTGAGAGGCAGATTTTAAAATGCTAATTTTAGCTACAGTAAGTGGAGTGCAGGCAACTCAAGAATATCTTTTGTAGTCAACTTACTAATATCTCTTTTAGCAAGGGATAATTTCCGGTTTTTCAATGACTTACTATCTTGGAAATAATACTCATATATTGCTGCATTTGTTTTATCATAAATGTACCCATAATATTCATCTTCTCCATTTTCGTCTTCGACAAAATTCATAAAGAATATTTTGTCACTGTGAGGCAAAGATTCTTTTACAGATTTGAATAAATTAGGAACTTCATGTGACACAAAATGAGTACAGTCCAAAATACTTTCCAGCAGAACTTCATTAGTTAATTCTTGAGGATCCATATCTAGCTCCAATTTAACATAGAAATTATTCTTCTACTAAAACCATGCGTTTAAAGCAGTCATACAAATTTTCTCCGATTAAATACATATTTTGCATTTTTACTTCTTCGGGCATGGTTTCCCCAAAATCGTCACAGTAATCTTCTTCATCCCATTCGTTTCCATGGTACCAGTAATAAATTTTCCCCATTCTTTCGCCTTCTACGCACAGGCATATCCTATCTCCGTAGTTATTTTCAGCGATAGGCAAAAAATTCACAGGAATCCTATTTTCCATTCTTTTTATAGCATTGCTCAATGAATAACCAGTTTGATATGAAGATCCTTCTCCGTAAAAACAACCAAATTCTCCATTTTTTATTACAACATTTTCTACTGGTGATTCACTGGGATAACAATAAATTGGCAGCCCATCGTTATACATAGTTAACTTGTAGAATATCTCATGCAGATATGTTTCTCCTCCGAAACATGTCAAATAGTCTAAATAATCAGAAAACTCTTTCTTATCGACATCTAGATATTTTGACATTATTTCTCGTGACAAAGGAGCAAAGGGTTTTTCTTCAACCCTTACGACTCCTCCCATGTTTTCTATTAAATTTTGCATTCTAGTACTCATAGTGTTTGCTCCAGTCAAACGGGCTCTTTATAGAGGGGGCGCACTTCACCCTGCACACGCACTATAAAGCAACAGCCCCTTACTCTGCAAGCGAGTGGGATCGCGTGTCTACTAGTTAGGACGGAGGCATAAATAATGATCTGTCTACAAGATATAGACACAATGGGCAATGAGTTATCTTGTTATTACTGTTGGAACCTGAGATGAATAATGATAGGTTACATTCTACTTTGTTGTATCATAATAATTTACATTAATGAAATAAACTCTATTTTTTTATGTCATCAGAATCTACTAAATCTTTAAATTTATCTGAAAAACCCCCAAATTAAATTATCATTTACATCTTTTTGCGCAAAAACTCAAAACCAGAAATATTTTTTTGAGAAATACAGGTGGATAATCAATAAATTTTTTTCTTCATCTATTGTATAGAAACTTGATTTTTTTCCAAATCTACCAATTCAGCAGATGATTTAATTTTTCCCGAGAAAAAAATTTAAATTCATTATTTCTAATCCTAAGTTTAGCTGGAAAAAAATTCCAATTCATTTTTTTAACGTGTCAGCAAATTTATTAACAAATTTTTTTCAGAAAACAATAACATCTTAGGGATGGTTTGGACATAATCTGTTTCGGAAATATTTTTTTAGAGGTATACCCACACTGGGCAACAAAAATTGCTTCCTCTGAATAATCCCCCTCATTATAATTAATAAAGCCTACAATTTTACCATCTACCTGTTTCAAGTCAGCATAAGCATCTTTATTATCGACAGCAGAATATATTTGGTAAAGTTTCATTATTTTTCCTTTTCACCGTTACTCTTAGATATTGAAATGGTACAAATTATATTAGAGATTATTCCATCAAGGAGAAAGCCAACCCTGCAAACACCGTGAAATAACAGTTCCCACCTGCCAAAACGCACGATGGTATTTCATCATAACCTGTAAAACTAGTTATAGTATATTTTCAATATTATCTCTCGTTTTTGTTCATTGAATAATAAATTCAGTATTATTCCAGTTTCATCAAGACACCCAATAGTACTTTTTCTCGCTCAAAAATCACTTAAGTCTTTACGATTTCTTTTTATAAAATTTATCGCTAAAATATCCACAGGCCTTTGATGAATTTTCATATGCAGCAATATTTATCAAAAAAATTCTCCCAGATACTTATCCAGATTTAAATAAATATTTTTTTCCTCTTTAATAGCTGTTCTGCAAGGTAATATTTACTATTAATTCCTCCCTTTTTAATTTGTTCGCAGTAAATTTTTTTATGCAGATATTAAAAAAATATCCTGTTTTGAAACTGAATCAATCTGATTATTTCCATAAACATAGTTTTCCATCAGCACACTTGCCATTAGTTCACTTTGATATATCCCTAGAGATGTCATAAATTCTACTTTCTTTATTAAATCTAATTTGTTTTTTTATATTTAAAAAAATTTTTTTGTTTTTCCATGATTTAATATTCCTTTATATGTCTAAGTTTTTTCGCTAATGCCCGTCTCATTTTTAGACAGTTTTACATTTTGTTGAGCCGTGAGATAAGTTTTATCTTCTAAAGGGGCCGAAATACTACTCTTTCGCCAGCTCTTAATATACTGCTTCAAATAATTCCTTAAATAGAGAGCCATCCATTAGATGTTCTTCAGCACCCAGGAAAACACCTCCAATCGAGAACACCATCAGCTACGATGGATAACGGTCTACAGAACACAGTAGATAATAATACCCTCCTCCATGTAAGATATGCGATCGCTCCCCCTCGAACACTACCGCCCTGTCAATGAACCCGCCCGGATTGTGGCACTGATACACATCGGCATTATTGAGCACCCGTACTAGAGGTAGTCAGTGCTCAAGAGGGATTGTGCAAAGGTGCGGGCGTGGAGTGAAGTAATTATGGAAGAATATTTAGATATTTCAGACCGTAATGGCATGTTGGGTTACAATGGTGTAATGATGTGTCTTGTTTTTTGGGATAAAAAAATTATTGACGGCGTGTATAGAAAACTTTCTTCAAGAAATATTTTATATACACAGCTCTATTTACCAGACCAAATCTGGTCTATAGTGTTGGAGTTCAGTATTCCACCAATAGAGCAAGGATACGAGTGTATCGCTGATGAAGTTTATTTTTTAGCTGATACTGCACCGCATTATTTACTGGCAGATGGTTTTAAATTTGACTTTTTGGATGGCCCAAGAAAAATAGGGGAATGTATTGTTACTACGTAGCAGCAAGTAAATAACAGGCCAGCTCTTTCCATTAACGCTCAAGAGTGTCATTCCCTACAAGATGGATGTGGAAGAAGTAGCCGCAAGTTCCGCCGATCTGAGAGGTCAGCCTAATGGTGGAAAGAAGAACGCGGGTGAACCTGCACGATATATGCGTGAGTGACAGCCCTGTTATCAGAACAGTTCGAGGTGCCCGAAAGGTGAGCTATTTCTTCGCAAATGCATACCAAATGCCCGCAGGTGAGCTGACTGGCCCTCTTGCAGTTCATATTAGCGGCTGGTCTGGGTTTTACGGCAGGGGGTGCACCAGCGCCCACCCATACGTCTCCCCCACTATTCGAGATATTCCAGAGGGCACCATGGAGGCTTTTGAGAATATTTTAGAGTGCTACACCCGCGACAGCACCCTGGTGCTCAAGGGTTTCAGTGCAGAGTCTTCCGCATGGTTGGAGTATTTTTTCCGGGAACCACGGGTCCGTGTTCTTACTGGGTAGTGTAGCTGCCCTACCTGCTGCTGAGAGCTCGTTCCGCCTCTATTATGCGTTCCACATATGTTTCCAGCGGGAAGTGAGAAAGAACCTGCGCCGGATAATTGTAAGGCTCGCACAGGGCTGTGAATGTGGTGCCGTCACGGAAGACGAGTAGAGTATCGCCGTCGAATATGTTGGTTCCTCTTGGCAGCAGGTCGTGAACTGTGCCGGTGTACTCCTCCAGGGGGTGTTTCTTCGCCTGCTCCCAGCGCAGTGTGGCGTGGGGGTCGCGGATGAGGCCGCGAATATTATGGGTGACCGTCTGCAACCCCGCTGTTACCGTACCGCATAGGTCTTCAGCGTTCTTATCGCCAAGAGTCATTCCCGCCAGATGAACGGTGAGGCTCGCAAAAACGTAACCTGTGCGCTGCTCTGTCGTGCTCTTAACCGCAATATTCATGGCCTGCCGTTTCGTTTACTTTTTATGACTATTCTCCTCTCTTCTCTCCCCTGCGGATGCTTTCATTCGGGGCGGCCGTACCTTTAGGCAGGGTGCTTTCAGGGTTCTCCCAGTGAATCCTTCAGGTTCAGGAATACACTAAACCCATGAATTTATATTTTATTCGCGCTTTCTTACACCCCATACTGGTTCGGCATGCCGCGCAGGCACCCACTACCCCAGACGGTACGGTGCGGGTGCGCATGTACTGGATACATTCGCTGCCGGGGTTCACCAGCATTTTTCTGGGGCTGCTGTTTATGGCGTTCGCTGTCCCTAATTATCTTTCGTCCATCGGTCAACTGATTATAACCGTCCTGTTCGCGCTGTTGTTCTTTATTATGGGCGGCATTATCCTGCTGGCCTGGAAAAACGTGTACATTCAAACCGGTGTTGATTATGTTGAGCAGCGCCTGTGGGTGGGGGTGCCCGTGCGCATCCACTTTAACGAGATCGATTCCTTCTCGTACAACCCCGGGAACACCCAGCTCACGATGAACCGGGGGAAGCTCGGTGGGTGGCTCTCCCCTCAAAACCACCGATAATAGGCGTATCGCGTTCCAGCCGAACTACTACCGGGGTGAGCGCACCATCGCAGCGATAGCGTTCCGGCTATATTATGGGCGCTGGCCCAGCCCCACTAACCCGCACGACCAGCAGATTCTCGTGAATACGATAGCTGACGGATCCAGCAAACAGTACCTGATCGAGAACTCTAAAGGAAGTGAGCTGACCCTCTAAAGCCACCGTTCAGACAGAACCTATACACATGTGCCGCGCCCCCACCTGAGGGGGCGCGGCACATATATTTTATGGATTGATTGTGGGGGGCTACAGGTCGGTGCGCCACCGGTGGGCGTGCAGATACCCGGCGACCCTATCCTTCGTGTAATCACTCAGCAACCGCTCATCGTCATCGGCACCCGGCTGCGGCCACCGGCCCTGCACCCCCTGAAACATAATGCACTGCCCGGCATAGTGCGGCAGCGGTGTCCCCGCCACCCGGGTTGCAAACGCCACGTTGCCTTCCTTATCCATAACCTGCAGCTTATCCCGATGTACAACACTGTAGCTATGCCACCGCCTCATATGCAGATTCCTTCGGTCTTCCTCTACGCTTACCACATCACGGTACATGGGGTCGTAAATATAGCCGCCGATCTGCTCAAAGCGATGACGCGGGTACCGCCCAAAAAACCGCGAGCCGCCAAAGCATCAGGGAACATCTCAACGTATGTGACCGTGATACCCCAAACCCCCAAAGCGTACGCCAGAAGAACCAGGCAGGTGCCGCCGCCCCACAGAATCAGCATCATTATCTGGCGTGAGCCCGCAGAAGACGATATAAGCACCGCCCCGGTAACAGCCACAGCGCAGCAGATAACCCCGCCGACCACGTCGAAGGCCACGAAAACCCACATCGGATACCGGCCCCGCCGTGGTGTCTGCGTCTTCTCTTGGGCGGCCCGCCGACGCACATAGCTCAGGTGCAGCGCCACAAAAATGGGTATTACACCCACTACCGCATAACTCAATAGAACACTCATGCTCCCTATCCCCTTCTCGTTTAACGCATGTGCACCGACGAATCAGACTGCACCCGTTCCTGTGCGTGCCGCCTTAAAAATCGCCACGGTAGCTGTTTTCCAGCAGGTATTCGAGGGTTCCTCGGCGCGTCATATGCTTCATCAGCTGCCGGTCCATGGGGTTCTTCACGTCAAGCCAGCGCCCTTCCTCAGCACGCACCATCATCAGGGGACCCAAGTAATTCTTGGTCAGGGAACGGTAGATGCGTACCCTCATAAACCTCTTACCTTCTTTGGTCTGTATCTCAAGGCTATCCTCAAGGCGATAGCGGGTGGTGCCATTATCTGAGTGGCTGGAACGCAGGGTACGGGTGTATAGGTACCCGCCGATCTCGGAAAGTTCAAGTGATCGTTTGAGCCCAAAGAAATTACGCACCACCACCGCGTTAGAGGTTATTTCGTGGTAAGGGATGGTCAGCGCCCATAGCGTGATCAGTGTAACTAAAGCCACAAAGCCTATGGGGATAAAACCTATCATGGTTACCCCGGTGCCGATCCTCTTAGTGGGGTCCATTATCATCAGGCCCACCCCCCACAATGAAGCTGCCGAAGACCAAAAGTACCACTTCGATAATGGCGCACAGCCACAAGGGTGTGCGTGCCCGCCACGGTGCCACAGTCTTCTCACGCTGGTTACGGATTAGAAAGTACACAAAGTGCAGCACGATAATGGCTGTAAGAATACCTGTACCCAAATAGTTGTAGTGCCCAAATGTTTCCAGCAAAGTTCTTCCCGCCCATCTCTGAAGAAAGTTGTATAACTGTCTGCTGCCTTCACACGGTCATAGCATCGGGGCTATGCACCCTTAAATGTTAGAAAATCGTCACGCACCATGTGCTGCATCAGATATTTAACTGTTTCTCGGTGCGTCAGTTGAGCGAGAATCTGCTGATCACGCGGGTCATCCTCACGGGCCCAGCGCCCATGCTGAGCACGAAACACGATGCAGGCGCCCAGAACGTTAGGAGCGTTTGACGCAAAACGGAAATCTTATAGAACACGCTGCCCTTAGCATCATATATTTCCAGGTAGTCGCTGCCGCCGCCGTCTCTATTAGCGCGGTACGGGTAATACTGGTATCCGCTAATCTGTGATAGTTCAAGTGAGCGAACACCCGATCCTGTGGTGCGCACAATAAGAGCGGAAGGGGTGAACTCATAGTAAGGGACGGTCATACGCCATATAGACACGGCAAAAACGCTAAAAAACATCACAAGAAACACGTACGGCAGAACCGTCCAGAGAGGATCTGACTTCTGTATAGAGCTTGAGATCGCTATGAAAACACTAAATACACTAGCTAAAAGACCGCCAATGAATACCTCGAACAGCGCAACCTTACCCCAAGAGTAAAACCGTACTCTCAACGGAGAGTTTTTCTTTTCGTTCGCCCCGCGTACCAGCAGGTACGTCAAGTGCGTTACGACGATACCGCCTGCGCCACCGGCAATCACAAGTATCCACAAGAATACGTTGAGCATAAGACTCGAACCTCCTGCCTTCAAGCTACACTTCAACGTTAGCACTATTATGAGGGTATACACCGGATTTCTACTCTGTAGCTTTAGCACCAAATACCGCAGACCATATTCAGCATGTTGGCAGGGCGCAGGATACGGAGTGTCTACTTTATTCCCTCAATGCAGGCGGTGAGCAAATCCCAGAGCTCTTGACGCTGCGTATCACTAAGCCCTCCCACCATCTGCTGCTCAATCTCGCGGATGCGCTCGCCGCCGAGCGACTACTCGTTAAGCTCGCCGAGCGTTTTCCCGAGATCGCCACGGATGCCGCTGCACGGGCGTAAATATTCACGTATCTCTCTGTCGGTTCCTGCCGTGGTGACGATGGTTCCGGGTGTGCCGTTTTATCTGTCAATGTCGTATTTTTCGGGCGGGAATATGTACGCGGCTACCAACGGTTTCGTGCAGTCGCTCCTCACCTTCTTGGCCCTGGGGCTGGGGCTGGCGTTTGTGCGCCTTCTTTTCGATAAGAACTGGCTCTTTGATCAGGATACTCAGGTGATGAAAAAACTCGATAGCGCATCACATATGCGGTAGATCTTCTGCAATAAATGCGGTCGTTTAGGTGGCGGATTCTGCAAGCTTCCGTGACGAGTCAGCCAACTGTGCCCTATCTCGTGTGCTACGTTTGTATTGTTCCAGGGGTTTTGTGCCGCTCACACTCACCAACCAAGCGACTGCTCTTCCGGTGTCGCTCGTTTGCACGGCGTATTTTCCTCTCAACCAATTACCGAACGAGAAAGATCACCGTCATGCTACATCGTATTATCCAGCGCCCTCTGAATACTGTCTTTGACAAACTTTATGCACGCCGTGCCGCCAAGTTCCCTATAAATCCAGATGGTGTTTTGCGCGTCAGACATCCGGCCTTGATCCTTATTTCGGTCTTCATCTCGGCTTTGGTGGGCACTCTGCTCACAGCTCTTATCGTGTATATGGTGCTGCATCCAAACACAACGCAAACGCCCCAACAATCACTCTCAATCCTGGGATCTTTTATCCTGTGTGTTGTTATCTTTTATGGCTTAGCCGTTTGGGCGTACCTCAACTATAGAAATATCTACGTTGAAACAGCGCGCGACTATGTAGAACAACGAAATGCTTTCGGCCGGGTCACCCGCATCTATTACAGCGAGGTAAGCGCTTACAGCTATTGGTACGAATACAACAACAAAATGCTGACGCTGTTCTCCTCTGATGGTCGTCAAGTTTCTTTCCGCCCCAAAATATACCGTGGGGAGCGTGTGCTCGCGGTTTGGCGTTTAGGATGTATAGTTCCCGCTGGCCTGACCCGCGAAACAGCAGCGATCAGCACATTGTCGAAACTCAGGCAGCAAACGGTATCGCCGAAAAAGCCCTCTGGAATGAGCATCCGGTCGGTAAGAACCTGTTGATGCCGCAGGACGTTCAGTAAATCCACAGTAGACGGTGGGAGCAGAAATTATTAGGTTTTTCTGCTCCCACCGTTTATTGTCAAGGGCTATATTCCGGGTGAAACTATCTGAGGCTTGCAGGTTTTACGATGCACTCCCCTGCGGTGGGTTTTGGTTCTGCTGATAGTTTTGGGGCTGCTGCAGGTATCCATAGGGGTTCATCTGCTGGTTCGAGGGCTGCCGGCCTGAATTCAGATAGCCCTCTTGAGGATACGCGTTCTGCGGGTATTGCGGCGGCATTGGTGGCTGTGGGGCAGCAGTCTGTTCGGGCGTTATAAATCCATTTACTTGAGGGTATTCCATCAAGAAATCGGTTACTTCATATTTGGAGTCTACTAGTTTCATGATCACAAGTTCATCTTCAGGGTTCTCAAGGTCAGGCCAACGGCCAGAACGTGCCCGCGCATAGAGCAAGGCCCCAAAGATTCTTTCTTGAGGTTTGGCCGGAATACACGAGAAAACTGTGTTTCCCCAGGGATCTATCAGATAAAGATCATCGCTAAGGTCTTGAGTAATTTTCCAATGCTGTCCATCTAAGGTTTGACGTTTCCTTTTGGGACTGTATATATACCCGTCAATAGCTGCAAGGGAGTAAATTTTTCTTTCCCGAAAACGGTCCGAGTCAGAAACCCCTCAGAGGTTATATCGATATAACTCATATCATGCTGAGCAACGAGGAAAAATAAACCTAATATCAGGATGGGTCCACCATATGCAAAGATTGTTATCTTAATGGTATGCGACCCATCATATTCTCCCGAAAATATGAGTGGAGCAAAATACAGATATCCAATAACTAAAATATAGAGAATATAGTTAGCTCCATGAAAGCGCCGTACGCGGTACGGATGTTTTTTAGACTCCACCCAAGATTGTACCAGCGAGAAAATAAGGTGAATAGAACATAGCACTGCCACGGCAATCCAGGCAAAAACCATTATAGAAACTCCATATCATCGGTGATATTTCCCTACCAGGATACCCTAAGAGGTACCCAGGTCTCATGCACAGTTCCTCCCTTAAAAATCCTGTCGCCATCGATTAACGGTTAGATACCTGACAACCACATCTTTCGTGTACTCCGCCAGAATTTTTTCATCCTCTGAGTACCCCAGCTGAGGCCATCGTTCCTGCATACCGCGAAACATCAAGCACTGTCCCACATAATCCGGCATGGCCGAATGACGTACCTGTGTCTGAAGAATTTTTTTTACCTTCGTGATTGATCACGCGGAGCCTATCGCCGCGGGAAGTATTCACAGCGCGTCGATCTCCCAGAGACACGCGAAGGGTTCCTTCGAAATCAAATCGAGCTGGGCGATAATCGTACCCTTTGATATCAGAAAAAGGAATATTATGCACTCGCCCAAAACCACTACGAAAGACAAAACCCCGAAGGAACAAGCTCGATATACCGAATCGTGAGACCACGTATAAGGAGAATAATAAAGATAAAGAGTGCGAATATTAGGCACATCGGTACAGCAAAAAGTACTATGACTATAGGAGTCCCTGCGCTTGGCGTCAGAATGACAGAAAGAACAAATGCAAAGAAACTGCCAAAGCCCACCAGAAAAATATCAACAATCACTAGAATCCACCACGGGTATCGTGCCTGCCGAAGCATTGCTTCGCTCTCACGTTTAGCTCTCATCCCCAAATAGGTAATATGTGACGCTGCACAGGTAAGCAACACACCACCAGCAATACCTGCACTCACAAAAACTGATGTATTCACAGGTGTACATCCTCCCACGGTCCTTGACGTTCTATAGATTATTTAAATAATTCTTTGGTGAGTGTCTAAATATTCTGATTCTTGCAACTGGTGCTAGAGTCCCCCATTCTGTTCTTTATTGGCATTTCAAGGCTAGCATTACATCTCCTCCAATACGGGATATTTAAGTCTTAGAGGGAAGATTTTGCTCCTCCTTGCATCAGGTCTTTGACCCTCCAGCGTGCAGCCCTTCAATACAGATCGTCAGCAAATCCCATAATTCTTGCCGTTTCGCATCACTGAGTCCACCCACCATGTGCTGCTCAACATCGCGGATGCGCCCGGTCGCCTGATCGAGCACACGCTCCCCTTCTACTGTGAGCATGGTCGGTAACGCGCGACCTCGGGGGGGCTTGCTCTGCTCGCTCGATCAAACCGCGTTCTTGAAGCCCTCGCAAAAGCGTATTCATCGTTTGGCGAGTGACGAAAGCCTGCCGCGCCAGCTCGGCATTAGAAGCACCCGGGGTAGATTTTAGAATTTCCAGGCACACGTATTGCGCAACGGTAATCCCAAGCGGGCGCAAGGTCTCTTCCATGCGCGAGCGCAGCAGTGATTGCACTTCTTTGAGTCGATATCCAATAAGTTGGTTAAATTCCCCTTGCCTCATGTCAATATTCTGACATATGCTATTAATGTCAGTATTCTGACATAGAATGACCTTGTAGTTCGGGCTGTTAGTACTGTTAGCCCCGGACTCTTGGTACTCTTCACAGTTTTAGGAGGTTCTTATGAGCTACTGGGTTGGAGTAGCCTCACGCGATCATGTTTTACTCGGCGTTGCGGGCGGATTCTGCCAGGTTTGCCACGGCAAACAGGCACCGCTGGCACGCATGAAACAGGGCGATTGGATTCTGTATTACAGCCCTAAAACCGGCATGAATTCCGGTGAAAAAGTTCAGGCCTTTACCGCTGTGGGGCAGATTGTGGACGACCGAGTTTACCAGTTCCGCATGGCCGAAAATTTTGAGCCGTTCAGGCGTGATGTTGTGTTTCAGAATGCGCCGCATCCGTGTCCGATTGAGGTGGCACGCGAGCACCCCGAATGGCGGAGTTATGCGAAGCAGCTGCGGTACGGGCATTATGAGGTCTCGCACGATTTCTTTGAGCATATTTACCGCTATATGATGAGGTAAAACCGCCCGCAGCGAAGCAGCACAGTGCGGGCATGCACCAGAGGATACGGCGTGGACATAGAATCACATATACAGCAGGTGGAAGACCTCCTTAAACCCCTAGATTGTGACGCGCGGTGCCGGTTTGCTTCCTGGTGCTGCTACGCCCTAGTAGCAGAACCCGCGATCCAGAAGCACCTGACTCTGCTCACCGGCTCGGCCGAAAACTACCGGGTGTGCGAGAGGATCGTTGCGCAATGCTGGTACGGCTCACCGCCCATTAACGCAAAAACCGCCCAAGAAACCCCTGCACCGGATCGACTGGGATGATGAAGACACCCCGCTCACTGACGAACCGGCGACGCAGGGCTGTCTTGAGATGCTCACGGCAATCAGCAGCATGTTGGGTGGGCTGCGCGCCGGCAGGGAAAGATTCCGCCTACTTCGCCAACTGCGCTGAGAACGTTATTAACTGGAAAGACACCCTGGCGTGTTTCCCCACCAGCGCCGACGGCACACCCGAGCAGCAAGACCTGCTGCAGGAGTACGAACGCCAACACCTCTTTCTCCGTGAGCTCGGCGAGGGCCGCATTAGCGCTGAAGACATCCATAAGTTCAGGTAGTCCAACTCTTCTATTCCCTAGTTATAGGCGCGCAGCAGCTGATGCCTGGTGACCGATAACCGCCTATTATGGGATAAGAGACTTTCAGGCGCCCACACACGAAAGGTTACCCATGAGCGTATCAGCCGAACACCACCTCGCACACCAGCACAGCGAAGAGCTTTTTGAACGCTCCCGTTCCGTCATTCCCGGCGGGGTGAACTCCCCCGTGCGTGCTTTCAACTCCGTGGGCGGCACGCCCGCCTTTGTGACCCGCGCATCCGGCCCCTACATTTATGATGCTGACGGCAACGAATACGTAGACCTCGTCTGCTCGTGGGGTCCGGCGATTCTTGGGCACGCGCATCCGCAGGTTGTTGCGGCGGTTCAAGAGGCTGCCTCACGCGGACTGTCGTTCGGCGCTGCATCCGCGCCCGAGGCAGAGCTCGCAGAGCTTGTGGTCGATCGCATCAACACTGCGATCCCCGGCGCAATCGAGCAGGTACGTATGGTATCTACCGGCACCGAAGCCACCATGACTGCTATTCGCCTGGCACGCGGCATCACCGGGCGCGATAAAATCATCAAATTCTCGGGCTGCTATCACGGGCATGTGGATGCGCTGCTCTCTGAAGCAGGCTCCGGCGTGGCGACTCTCGCCCTACCCGGCTCGGCGGGCGTGACCGCGGCAACCGCATCCGAAACTATCGTGCTCCCCTACAACAATCTTGACGCCGTGCGCGAGGCTTTCGCCGCGCATCCGGGAGAAATTGCCGCCGTTATTACCGAAGCTGCCCCCTGCAATATGGGCGTGGTGACTCCCGAACCGGGCTTTAACCGTGGCCTGCGCGAAATGACGCAGAGCAATAATGCCCTGCTGATTTGATGAGGTGCTGACCGGTTTCCGCGTCTCATCCGCCGGGTACTGGGGTAAATTTGCTCCCGAAGATAACGGTTGGGTTCCCGATATTTTCACTTTCGGTAAAGTGATCGGCGGCGGTATGCCGATCGCCGCACTCGCCGGTAAACGTGAGGTGATGGAACATCTGGCACCGACCGGCCCCGTCTACCAGGCGGGCACGCTCTCGGGTAATCCGCTCTCGGTGGCATCCGGCATTACGACCCTCAAACTCGCCGATGATGCCCTCTACCGCACGCTGGATACACGTTCGGAACAGCTACAGGCTGCGCTGACGCAGGCACTGACCGATGCCGGGGTGGATCATTCGATTCAGACGGCGGGCAACCTGTTCTCGGTTGCCTTTGGTACCGGCGAGCACGGCGTGCGCAACTACGCCGATATTAAGGGTTCTGCTACCACCAAATACACGGCATTTTTCCACGCCATGCTTGATGCTGGCGTATACCTTCCCCCGAGTGCTTTTGAGGCATGGTTCCTCTCCGGGGCGCACGACGACGCCGCGATGGAACGCATCATTGAGGCGCTGCCGGGCGCGGCACGTGCGGCGGCTAAAGCCTAACGCGCCCTCACCACCGAGAAAGGGAAACCTGTAGCCCACCCCCATAATTCCTTAATGTATACCCTTGGCTGAGCAGGAAAATCCCATAAAATGGGTATATGGATGTGAGAGATATTTGGCTGATCGCTGCGATAGTTTACCTGGGGCTGTGTCTGCTCAACGAGGTGGCCTATCCCATGTACATCAGCAAAAAGAAAGCAGTAAAGCCAGCATACGGCGGGTTCTGGAGCGGAACTATTCACATGCTCTGGTATGTGATCGCCTGGTTTGCTCTCGCCCAAACATTCCACCTGTTCTGGGACATCTACTACTACAGTTACGGTCTTGGCGGCGGCGCATTCATACTCCCCTTCGCGCTGATCTACTTAGGTGCTTACTTCGGGCGGCGGCGCTACCGTATAGCACGCGGGCTAAATATTTGGGACCGCGACTACGGTATGCCGCCCATCTACCGGGCAACTCTGGGTAAGCTCGGCAACCTCTTCCGCGGCTCCGAGCAGATGCAGTCAGCCGGTATTATCTACGGCGTATCAGTCTTCGCCTGGGTCACCTGGGGGCTTTACCTGCTGGCGGCTTTCGGTTTCCTCGCATCGCTCTTCGATGCGGGCCCCCTCTATGTGGGCGACATGGCGGTGCTGCTCACCCTGGCCACAGTACTCGGTGCTATTGGGGTGTTCTGGTATTACCGCCACTACACCGTGTTCCTGCCGGATCAGATCCTCATCAGCAGGGTCTTCGGTTCGGCGAAAATTCTCTACTACCAGCAGCTTGAGTTCTTCCGGATCATCCCCACCGACCCCGACGCCATTCACCCCGATATGCAAGATCCTTCCAAATGGCGTATTGAGGTCAAAATACCCGGCAAAAGCGCCCCTTTCTCCACGTCACTGTCTGACCCGGGAGTCCGCTACCTTATCCGGCAGATCGCGTTCCGTATCGAGCAGGAACGCTGGGCTGATATGAACTCCCCAGCCGACCGCGAGCAGCTGCTGCAATACCACAACGATGGCCGTATTATCTGCACCACCAAAGGCCATAAGCCCGCAGGTGAATTCGCGCAGGAGGCAGCATACCGGGCATCCTTCAAGCAGACACATTAGAATTTCTTCGCTCTGCCGCGCAGGCGCAAAGATGGGTTCTCTATTGTCGTGACGCCATCGCAGAAATGCTGGTTTCACGTTTTATGGAGAACCCATCTTTGAATATTCTTCTGCGGGTGTGATCGGTGGTTGATGGTATCTTTACCACCGCAGGAACCGTTATTTTCCATGAGTGGGCTGTATTCCCTAATGAATAACCCTCACTGTAGGTTGATGAGATAAAGAGGAATTTTTTGGATATATCCAGATTGTCGCGCCAGGGCAGCTTAGCAGACGGTATTACCTGGAGTTCTGAGCTGCTTATAGAAAAATTCCACAGGTACCGCTATAGAATCGACAACACTCATGGAACCGGTAAACCCGTTATTTTCATTGGGCTAAACCCAAGTTTAGCCGGAAGCCTTCGGGTCTCCGATCCTACGGTAAAAGCTCTAACTCAGGCTATGCTGGGAACCTGTCACTTCCTCGACCCCGCGCATTCTGCACCATTACTGCACGCCCGCACAGTGCTAATTATTAATCTATTTACCTTCGTAGAACCAAATTCGCGCAATATAGATTATTCCCTAGACCGGCACGCGGTTGCCGAATTAGAGACGGTACTTGCCGAGTTCCCATATGCGCCGATTGTTTGCGGCTGGGGCAAAGAGAATAATTCACCTGAGAGCCGGGAAGCGTGGCACCAGCAGATAAACGAGTTTACCCGGCGGCTCGCGGATCGCTCCTGCTACCGTCTTGAGCTACCGCGCTCCCCTAAATCTGATGGTTCATTGGATGCGCGTTCCTGGTCGCCGCGAGGTATCAACAGCGCCCTCAGGAACCTGCCGTCTGGTACCCGCATGGTTCTTGCCCGGTTTACTCCCCAATAAAGCAACCTTAGGGTTAGTCTTCACGCAGCCAGCGGGCGGCTTCGGTCGCATAGTAGGTGAGAATCATGTCCGCGCCCGCACGGTGAATCGAACGCAGCGCCTCCAGAGCCACGGCACGGCGGTCAATCCAGCTGTTTGCCGCGGCGGCCTCAATCATGGCGTACTCCCCCGACACCTGGTACGCCGCCACCGGCACAGGTGAAAACTCGGCGACTTCACGCACAATATCGAGGTAACTTCCGGCAGGCTTGACCATCACCATATCGGTGCCTCGTCAATATCGGCCTGCACCTCCAGGAGAGATTCGCGGCGGTTCGCCGGATCCTGCTGATACGTTTTGCGGTTCCCGGTAAAGCTAGACTCCACCGCATCGCGGAACGGACCAAAGAACGCGGAGGCATACTTCGCCGAATACGCCATAATAGAGACGTTCTGGAACCCGGCCGTATCCAGTGCGGCGCGCATGGCGGCAATCTGCCCGTCCATCATGCCCGATGGGGACACCGTGTGTGCCCCGGCGCGTGCCTGGGACACTGCCATCTTGCAGTATAGTTCCACGGTTGCGTCGTTATCGACAATCATGGTGCCGTAACCATCATCGACAAGCACGCCGCAGTGCCCGTGAGAGGTGAACTCATCCAGGCAGGTATCGGCCATAATAACGATCTCGTCGCCGAACTCGGCGCGGCAGGCAGCGATAGCGCGGTTCAAAATACCGTTCTCGTCCCAGGCCGCCGAACCTACTTCGTCCTTATCATCATCCAGCGGAACCCCGAAGAGGTCGATGCATTTAATGCCCGCCTCCGCAGTCTGGCGCACAGCAGGAATTAGGGACTCTAGCGTGTGCTGGTACTGCCCGGGCATGGACGAAATCGGCTGTGGTTCGCTAATGCCATCGCGCACGAAAAACACCTGAATCAGCTGCTCGGGACGCAGCGCGGTCTCGGCGGTGAGGGCGCGCATCGCGGCGGTGGTGCGCAGTCGGCGGGGTCGTCGGGTCAGGTTCATGAGGTGTGTCCTTTCAGTAACTGATTCGGTGGCGGGTACGGCTGGGCTTACTCGGGTGGGGTGAACGGGTAATCCTCAAACAGGCCATCCCGTATAGCATTCACGGAGCGTACAAAATCTTGCCTCTGCGTATCGGTGAGCACCCCGCGCCGATCCAGGTAATCTTCAAGTTCTCTGTACAGAAAATGCAGTTCCACAAACTCCGTAAAGCTAATGCGCATATCCTCCACATGCTGCGCATCGTACTGACCCGCATCATGGTCGTAGTACAGGATGGTGTTACTGCCACGGGCGAAACCACTCATCGCCATTGCCGGTGCTCCCCACAGGCCACACCGTGCGGCTGAACTTGGGGTGCTCCCGCTCCAGGTAACGGTGATGCTCCAGGGCCTGCTCATACCCGTAAAGACAGCAGTCGGCGGTTATCTCCCCACCACGGTACTGCGCTAAAAACCGCAGGTACGCACTGTCCAGCCCGGCGGGTAGTTTGCCGGGCAGCGTTATTTTATCCGTGCGGCGCTGACAACACTGCGCCAGCTGCTCATCCCACCCGTTAGCACCCGCGCTCACCACCGAAAACGCGGCGGACGCCAAATCCTGCGCAGACGGGGAATCCGCCACCACATACGGCACCCCCAAAGAACGCGCAGCAGATGCGGTGCTCTGCCCAATAGCCACCACCGGCGGGAACCTGTCGGTCGGCACCCCCTCGGCGAGCGCCTGAAGCAGCGACGGGGCGGTAGCGACCACGGCATCCGTTACTGGCTGGCCAGCAGATGTCTCACGGCTGAGGGCTTCCCGGGCTGCGTCACGCCCAAGCTCACCGGGGGCGAGGTCAGCCTCGGTCGCAGGCTCCATACGGTACACCATGGTGCGCATCACCCGAAAGCCCAACGCCCCCAGCCCCTCACGCAGGGTAGGCCGGGCGTTCTGACCCTCAACCACCCACACGGTGTCAGGCTCGTCCTGCTGACGATCGCCGGTGGGGAAACCGGCAAGCATCCCCATGGCGCTCTGGGTGTGCGGTATATAGTCCGGCTCTATCCCGCACCGTTCCAGTTCCGCTGCGGTCGCCTTACCCACGCACGCCAGGCGCGCATCGGCGGCATTAAGCACATGCGCGAAATGCTCTCCCCACAGCTCGGTGCAGGCACGCACCGCATTGGCGCTTGTGAACGTCACCCACGCCACCTGATCGGCGGCGGTCGATTGAAGGGCCGCGCTCAGCTCGGGGGTGTACGCCACGGTGCGCGGCACATGCACCGGCGCATACAGCACGTTCGGGGCGGGCTCACCCCGCTGCCGGGCAAGCTCACTCAGCGCCCGCGCGAACCCGGCGCCTTTAGCTGCTGTGCGGGTGAGCAGAACGCGCGCGGCACCCACTAGGACACCTCAAGCCCGGCAAGTGCGGCTGCACCCATCTGCAGCATATCTTCAGCCACGTGCACCCCCAGCCTTTCGGCACCGGGTATGTCCAGCTCCACGGTCGCAGCAGAGTGGCGGATGCACTTGGTGCCCCTGGGGTCTGCGACTATGGCGGTGAGTACCAAATCGCCCTCTATTACGTGCGCATAGGCGCCGATGGGGGCGGCGCATCCGGCTTCTAGGCGGCGCAGCAGAGCACGCTCCGCGGTGACCGCCAGCCGGGTCTCAAAATGGTCGGCGGCAATCAGCGCGGCCCCCAAAGAACGCACCGGCCGGGAAATTTCGGTCTCCGTCAGGGAGGCAATATCCGGGTTGGCGAATTCGCTCTCACGCACCTCAAGGGCGAGCGCGCCCTGCCCTGGTGCTGGGAGCATGCGGGTAGGGTCAAGGTACTCGGTAATCACGTCCTCTTTGTTCAGGCGTTTGAGGCCCGACACAGCCAGCACCACGGCGTCACAGTCACCGGCGGTTTCGGCCCCCACCCCGGTGTGCGCCTGCCGGTCGGTTTCAGCCGACCCCTGCACCATCACCTGCCGGGCACCGTGCTCTTCGAGCCCCTTTCACACGGGCGATGCGGGTGCCCACATTACCGCGGATATCAACGATTTCAAGGTCGGGGCGCAGCAGCCGCAGCTGCGCTGCACGGCGCGGCGACCCGGTGCCGACGCGGGCACCGGTGGGGAGGGTGTCAAGAGTCAGCTGATCGCGTGCAACGAGCGCATCGCGCGGGTCTTCGCGTTCGAGGGTTGCCGCGACCACCAGCCCGGGGCATGGGGCAGAGGGCAGGTCTTTCAGGGAGTGCACCGCCATATCGACGCCTTCCCCGTTATTGCCCGCCAGCAGGCGCTGACGCAGGGCCGCAGCGAACACGCCGGTGCCGCCCAGGGTTGCGAGCGGGCCGGCGAGCGTATCCCCCTCAGTTTTGACGGTGACCAGCTCAAATTCCACACCGGTGGTGCCCTCATGAGCGTGGGAGGCGGCGGTGACGTGTTCGGCGGCGAGGGTGCTCTGGGTGAGGGCTAACGCCGACCCGCGTGTGCCCAGCAGGTAGGTCTCGCTCATGGTTCTCCTTGAGGGTATTAGTGGTGGGGTCACGGCGTGGGGTTTCGGGGTATGCCGGCGGTGCCGGTTCTACGGTTCCTGTCTCCTGTGGCGGCACCCGCCTGAAGCATCAGCTACGGGTTCGTGCCGCCGGAGTATTCGGCGATGACCGGTTTCGCGGCGCCGCGCGCGGGTTTGCAGCAGTCGGGGTCGCATTCGTCGAACCAGCCGCGTTCGCCGGTCACTGATTCCTCGCACACGCTCTCCCGGGTGCGGGCCGCCTCATTATCCAGCCCGGTGTGTGGGTTGGCGGCGACGCGTTCGGCAATCAGGCGGCGTAACGATTCAACGTACGCCGGGTGCGTGCCGGGGGTGGGGGTGCGCACCGCCGCGATCCCGTGCTCGGCGCAGGTATCCAGTGCCTCAGTGTCAAGGTCCCATTTGACTTCCATATGGTCAGAGACGAAACCCAGCGGCACCAGAACAATACCGTCTATATCACCGGCGGCTTTCTCAATCGCGTCGTTCACGTCGGGTTCAAGCCACGGCATGGACGGCGGGCCGGACCGTGACTGGTACACCAGCTCCCAGTCGGTATTATCCAGCAGGCTCTCATGATGCTCCTGCACCCGCGCCAGGACGGCACGGGCCACCTGAAGGTGCTTCTCAACATACGCGGATCCGCCCTCATAGTCGATACCGCGCGGGCCTGCCTCATTCGCGGCGGAGGTCGGCACCGAGTGGGTGCAGAACATAATGCGGATGCGCCCATTTCCCGCAGCGGCGGTACCGTCAGCATGCCGTGCAGCCACCTGCTCCTGCACCTGTTTCAGCCCGTCCTGCAGGCCGTCGGCGAAGGCCTGCACAAACCCGGGGGTGTCGAAGAATTGGCGGATCTTATCGACGCGCATCTGACCGTGAAGCCCCAGTTTTTGAAGCGCCACCCCGTAGTCTTCACGGTATTGGCGGCAGCTGGAGTAGCCGGGGTAGGCGCTGGTGGCGAGCACCAGAATATTGCGGTGCCCTTCCTCATACGCCTGCTGCAGCACGTCACTGACGTAGGGGTCCCAGTTGCGGTTCGCCCACACGATGGGGACGCGCGGGCCGCGTTCGGCCAGGGCCTGTTTCAGGGCGGCCAGCAAAGCACGGTTCTGCTCGTTAATGGGAGAGACACCGCCGTTAGCACGGTAGTGGGTGGCGACCTCTTCAAGACGCTCATCGGGAATCCCGCGGCCCGCCGTGACATTACGCAGGAAGGGAATCACATCGTCCTGCCCCTCGGGGCCGCCGAACGATGAGAGAATCACCAGATCATACGGGGCGGGGGCAGCCGCGCGGGAACGGGTGATGCCGCACTCGCTGCGGTAGCTGCCAATAGTGTCCTCGTTCAGTACCGCAGGGCCGTTGGAGGCGGTATTGTGCGGGTCGGTCACGTTCGGGCGGATATTATTGGGCACCGAGCCGCAGCAGCCGCTGCACACACTGCTGCCGCCAGCACCCGGGCGGGCTGCATGGTTCGTTACCGGTTGATTCACGCGAGCACCTCAGCAACGTCGGCAGCTGGGATACGGCGCCCGGTGTAGAAGGGAATTTCCTCACGCACATACAGACGCGCCTCGGTGTTGCGGAAGTGGCGCATCATATCGACCAGGTCCACCAGTTCGGGGGCTTCAAGGGCGAGCACCCACTCGTAGTCGTTCAAGCCGAAGGTGGCCACAGTGTTGGCGAGCACCTGCGGGAAATCGATGGCTTTCATCCCGTGGTTTTTGAGCATTTCGGCGCGGCGCTGCGGGTTCATGTAGTACCAGTCGTACGAGCGCACGAACGGGTACACGCACACCCACGCCTCGGGTGCTTTACCCCGCGAGTAGGCGGGGGCGTGGTTGCGGGTGAACTCGGCGTCGCGGTGCACACCCATGGTGGACCACACGATGGTGGTTGCCCCGAACAGGGCGGTGCGGCGGATCTTACGCACAGCTTCCTGCAGTTTTTCGGGGGCTGAGCCGTGGGTCCAGACCATCACGTCGGCGTTGTTGCGCATAGCGGATACATCGTAGAGGCCGCGCACGGTCACCCCGTCGTTGGCGAGTTCCTGGGTGAGTTCCTCGAACTCTGCGATGGCGGCGGGGCTGGAGGCCCCTTCCGGGCGCACCCCGTCACGAGCAAACACAGTGTAGAGCGTGTAGAAGAGCTTCTCGCCGTTCTCGCGGCCGCGTTTATTTTCTTCTGCGGGCGAGTGCTGCTGGCTGCCGTACCCGTGTGCAGGCCGGTCACCGTACGCCCCGTGAGGCCCGTGCCCACCGTGGGCGTGGGCGTGGGAGTCGCCAGCGGGCGCGCCGTGCGAATGTGCGTCGTGGTGGGATTCCTGTGACATTATTCTTCCTTTCGTGCGGCGGTTTCCCGCCCTACCTGCGTTCTTGATCGTGCGGCGTTCCCCATCCTCGCCGGGGCGCCTATGCTGTTATTGTTTGGTGGGCGGGCACGGGGCCGCCCGGGGGTGCTACCCGGCTGTTTCTTCGCCGCGTTTAGCGCCGTCGGCCTGCGGGGTGTTTCGTTTGAGGAACTGCTCCACCTGCTCGCGGGTGTCACGCACCGTTGAGACCAGCCCGGACCCGGCAGCCCAGGTTCCCACCACGCACACCGTCTCCAGCTGAGCCGTGAGCTCCCGGAACGTTTTCACCTTATCCCGGTGGCCTGGGGCGGTGCGTGGTAACACGTTGCTCCAGCGCACCACGTCCGCATCCAGCAGCTCATGGGCGGTGATGGGAACGTCCAGCAGTTTCGCGGCGTCGTGAAGCGCCAGGGTGATGAGCTGCTCGTCGGCAAGCGCCACATCGCTAATGCTCGCGTTCTCTCCGCCGCGACCGTACGAAAGACGCACCACGTGCTTGTCTTTCCCGACGGCCTCGGCGACCCACGGCCATTTCGCGCTCACGTGGGTAAGTGCCTTAGCGCGCACATTTGTGACCTCCTCGGAGACCAGCATGCCGGTGCCGCGCGGGTGCGCGTTCAAGGCGGGCTGCTCCACCACAAGGGTCACGAGCGCAACCTCGGGTCCAGGTTCCAGGGTGGGCAGCGAGGTTTTAATATGTGACCCCAGCAGGCGCGCAGTGGTGGGCCCGTCGGTGGCGAGCACCAAATAGTCGGCGCGCAGGGTAGCCTGAATCTCCCCGTCGGCGGTGTGCCGCTGAATCACGAACCACTCCCCCGTGACGCTGTCACGGTCAATGGCGATCACGTCGAACCCCGCAATAATACGCGCACATTTGGTGTACAGGTCTTCCACCAGCTTCTCAGAGAGCTGGTTCAAGCCCCCGGATAGGCTAGCCACCTGGGAACCGGCCGGGGCCTGCGACCTCAGCGCTGCGGAGGCGGCGGCAAGGGACTTATGTTTTTTCAGCCCTTCGCGTAGCCCGGGGATGGTGGCGTCCGCATCCAGCTGGTCGGGGTGCGCCGAATACACACCCGAAACCACCGGGGCCACCAGGTTCTTCAGCACCTTATTGCCCATACGGGCGCGCACCAGCTCACCAAGAGTTTTTGCTTTAGCACCCACAGAGGCCGGTAGGGCCTTATCAAGTTTGGCGCGGCGCAGCCCCGCCCGGCCGAGCACCCCGAGCAGGGTTTTATCGTCCAGGTTGCCCGGAATACCCATAATCCCGGTGTTCGGGGTTTTACGCGCCCCGAAAGGTAGGTACAGCCACGAGCCGTGCGGGTTGGGGGTAACAATATGCTCCCCAAGGCCCAGCTCTTTAACAAGCTCCGAAACGATGGGTGATCGGGTGGCGTAGGACTCTGCACCGGAATCCAGCAGCAGCCCCCCAACTTCGTGCGCACCGACGGCACCACCCAGATGGTCTTTTTGTTCGAGGAGGGTCACGCGCACCCCGGCTGCGGCGAGCTCCCGGGCAGCTAACAGCCCGGAGACACCGCCGCCCACCACGATCGCGGTGGGTGCGTTCTTTCCTATGTGCGGGTGTGCTGCCCTGTGTAGACCCATATCGTACTGTTCCTCGTTATTATTGCGGTGCTTTCCTAGTGTGTAGTTTCTAGTGTAGTGAGTTGGCGGGGTGTTCGTGAATATATGCCACCAGATCGGTGAGCACCTGCGGGTCCGTTGTGGGCGGCACCCCGTGGCCCAGGTTCACAATATGGGCGGGGGCGCTCGCCCCGGCGGCGAGTACCTCATCCGTGTGAGCGTACAGGGCCTCACGCCCAGCGGACAGAAGCGCGGGATCGATATTCCCCTGAAGCGGCACCGCGCCGTTGAGCCTGCGGTTTGCCTCATCAAGGGGCAGGCGGTAGTCCACCCCAATCACATCGGCACCAGCCTCATGCATGGCGGGCAGCAGCTCGGCGGTTCCGGTACCAAAGTGGATGCGCGGCACCCCAAATTCCTCCACCATACCCAGGGCGGTGGCGGAGTGTTCCTGCACATACCGGCGGTAGTCAGCTTCGCCTAACGAGCCAGCCCATGAGTCGAAGAGCTGCACAGCGGATGCGCCCGCCTCAATCTGTGCCCGCAGAAACTGCCCGGCGGTGCGCGCGGCCCACTGCGCCAACTCGCGCCAGGCAACGGGGTCGGCGTGCATCATGGTGCGGGGGCGCAGGTGATCGCGGGAGGGGCCGCCCTCAACCATATAGGCGGCAACGGTGAACGGTGCACCCGCAAAACCAATAAGCGGGGTGGAACCGAGCATCTCGACGGTTGCCGCGACTGCCTCACGAATAGGGTCGAGTGCCGTATCGGTCAACTCCGGCAGGGCGCGCACTTCATCGAGCGTGCGCACGGGATTCTTGAGTACAGGGCCGCGGCCGGGCACAATATCGACATTCACACCCGCGAGCTTCATGGGGAATAACGATATCCGAGAAGAAAATACCGGCATCGACGTTGTGACGGCGCACCGGCTGCACGGTAATCTCGGCGGCAAGTTCGGGGTGTCAAACAGGCGTCCAGCATGGGAATTCCCTCACGCGCCTTGCGGTACTCGGGCAGCGAACGCCCCGCCTGGCGCATAAACCAGACCGGACGATGCGCAGATGCGCGCCCGGTGAGCGCCTGCAGCATCGGCGAATCAGCGGTTTGAGCGGCACGCAGCGGGTGGGATGCACTCCAGGCGCGACAGCTGCGCCTCGGTCAGCAAATCACGCTGGCGCTCCGCCGGATGCGGCGGGCAGGGTACAGGGCTGGTTTTGGTCATATATCCCAGTGTGCCAGGTTTTGGACGTGTGTTTTTACGACACATTGTCACATTCCGATATATTTTGCACCCCGTACTAGACACATAGGTTTACCTTAGTATCCACAAGGGAGAAGCTGCCTCAGCGAAGAGCAGACTTCGTGTTTTCCGCACCCCAATACACGCCGCCGAAACCCACACCAGGCGGTAAAAACCCACCCATTCTCACATTTGGTGACGGGCACCTCACAAGTTTTACACACTCGCCCACAAAGTGTTTATGATTAGTTCCTAGTGACTATTTACGCCTTCGTGGCCTCCCACCGGATAATCGACCTGACCACCGTCGCATTACTGAGCAACGGTGCCTCCAGTGTGCCCGAAACACTCACAAGCGACACCGCCGGTCAGCTGGGGGTTGAAGGGTCCGTGGTGCTGGCAACCTGCAACCGCCTCGAAGTGTACATAAAACTGGCAGTCCCCGAGCACCTGGCCCCCGTGAGCGAGCTGATATTCGCTCATATCGCCGCCCAAGCCGGACTCGCCCAAGAGATCGTCAGCAGCAGCTTTGAAGTGTACAGCGACCTCGAATCCGCCGAGCACCTTTTCACCGTGGCCTCGGGCCTGGAATCGGCGGTAGTTGGTGAACGAGAAATTGCCGGGCAGGTGCGGCGGGCGCTCGCCACCGCCCAGCAGGCTGGCCCCGTGCCGGGCGAGCTGGTGCAGCTCTTTGAACACGCCGCACACACCGCCCGCCAGGTAGGCCAGCACACCACCATCGGGTCGCAGGGGCGTTCTATTGTGGCGGTTGCCCTTGATTTGGCCGATACTGTGGCTGAAAAAGACTGGGCTAACCGGCGGGCGCTTATCTTCGGCACGGGTGCCTATGCGGGTGCCACCATTGCAGCCTTGCGGGAACGTGGATGCGAAGATATTTGGGTGAATTCCCGCTCAGGCCGTGCCCAGCAGTTTGCCGCCAAACGCGATGTGCACGCGGTGCCGCAGGGGCACTCATGGCAGGCAATGGCCGAGGCGGATGTGATTATCGGCTGTTCCGGCGGAGCCGCCCCGCTGCCGCCCTCCGACATTCCCCCCCGGCCGGCACACCATCCTTGATTTGGCGCTCTCCCGCGATTTCGACCCCGCAGTGGCGGATCTGCCCAACGTGGAACTCATCACCCTAGAGTCGGTGCGCATGGCCGCCCCCGAAGAAACTGAAGAGGCCGTCGCAACCGCCCAGCGCATTGTCGAATCGGAGATGCAGGCGTTTGCCGCCCGCCAGAAAACCCGCAATATTGATGCGGCTATTGTTGCTTTACGCGGGCACACCATGAGTGTGCTCGACACCGAGCTTGAAAAGGTGCGCAGCCAGTTTGGGTGCGGGGCCGCCGCCGAGCAGCTGGAACTGGCAATGCGCCGCATGGTCAAATCCCTGCTGCACACCCCCACCATCCGGGCCAAAGCAGATGGCCGCCCAGGGGCGCACCGATGAGTACGTGGCCGGGCTGGAGGCGATCTACGGTATTGAGGTCGAAGAAGACTAAACCGGCACGCCCCCAATGCCGCCGGGCATCAACCGTTAACGCGAGGTTTGCACGGGGCCAAATGCCCGCTTGAACGTGAGGGTAAAACCCGCTAAGCCCCCGGCGAATCGGCGATACCGCCCGCCCGAAGAGCACCCCCGGCGGGTTACACTAATCATCAAGACAAAACGCCCCGCCGAGTGTTTTACAAGGAGCATCATGGAAATCAAAATCGGTATCCGCCACATTTCTCGCGAGATCAGCATCGACACCAATGAGACCGCCGAGAAGGTGCGCTCAAAGGTGACCGACGCTATTCATAACGGCACCATGCTTGAGATTACCGATGAGAAAGGCGCCACAACCTTCGTACCCGGTGCGCAGATCGGCTATGTTGAGCTGGGCACTGAGGAGAAGCGTCACATCGGTTTCGGCTTCAGCGCCTAAACTCTGCCGCAGCACGCCCGCACCCGCCGGTTTCTGTTCCGTGCGGATGCGGGCTTTTGCACGCTTGCAATGAATATTTTTCCGCGCCATCACGGCGAATAAAGATGCGATTCGTCCTCAGACGGGTTAACATTTAAGGGTTAAGTGAATGCCCGGTCGTTAGACTACACAATTTCTTGTTCCTCCCCAGGATGGGGTTACGAATTTCCCGCGATCGGCTTCTACATCATGAGCGCCACGCACCGGCACACGCGAGCGTGTGAGCCGCATACGCCCCAACCGCGCACCGAAAAACGCGAGGGCCTGGCGCCGCCGAACACCCCCACGGGTAGGAAGAATCACTCAATGGCTGATAACGCAGCACAACAGAAAACCGAGACATTCGCCGACTACGGCGTACGACAGGACATTAGCGACGCACTGGCGGCGGTGGGCATCACCACCCCCTTCCCCATTCAGACAATGGCGCTGCCGGTGGCGCTGGCCGGGCACGATATTATCGCCCAGGCAAAAACCGGCACCGGCAAAACCCTGGGCTTTGGCCTGCCCACGATTCAGAGCGTCACCGGGCGAGACGACGAAGGCTGGGATGATTTGGAGTTCCCCGGCGCCCCGCAGGCACTCATTCTGGTACCCACCCGCGAACTGGCCATCCAGGTGGGTGAGGACCTTGCCATCGCCTCGAAAAGCTGCGTAACGCCCGCGTGGCAACTCTGTACGGCGGTGTGCCGTACGAGCCGCAGGTGAAGCTGCTCAAGAAAGGGCTGGAGGTTGTGGTCGGCACCCCGGGGCGCCTCATTGACCTGTACAACCAGGGTGCGCTGAACCTGAAACAGGTGAAGATTGTGGTGCTGGATGAGGCCGACGAGATGCTGGATTTGGGTTCCTGCCCTCGGTCGAGAAAATCCTCAGCTACCTGCCCGCTCAGCGGCAGAGTATGCTGTTCTCGGCAACCATGCCCGGCCCGGTGATCTCAATGGCGCGGCGCTACATGAATAAGCCGATGCGCATGAGCGCCGCCGACCCGGAAGACCAAGCCAAAACGAAGGCGTCAATCCGGCAGGTGGTGTACCGGGTGCACCATATGGATAAAGACGAGATGCTGGGCCGTATCCTGCGTGCTCAGGGGCGTGGGCGCACCGTCATTTTCACCAAGACCAAACGGGATGCGGCGCGGGTTGCCGATGAGCTGATTGCGCGCGGGTTCGCCGCCGCTCCCCTGCACGGCGACCTCAACCAGGGTGCGCGTGAGCAGGCACTGCGTGCCTTCCGCAACGGCAAAGTAGATATTCTGGTGGCAACCGATGTTGCCGCCCGCGGTATTGATGTGGAAGATGTGACCCATGTGATTAACCACCGTGTGCCTGAGGACGAGAAAACCTACCTGCACCGTACCGGGCGCACTGGGCGCGCCGGCAATGAGGGCACCGCCGTGACCTTCGTGGACTGGGAGGATATTTCCCGGTGGAAACTTATTAATGACGCCCTGGAGCTGGGGGTTCCTGACCCCGTAGAAACCTACTCGTCCTCGGAGCACCTGTTCTATGATTTGAACATCCCGGCCGGAACCAAGGGCCGCCTGCCGCGGTCCGAGCAGACGCTGGAGGGTCTGGACGCCGAGCGTCTGGAAGACTACGGGGACTCCCCGCGCGGGGCGCGCTCATCATCGCGCGGCTCGGGCCGGGGTTCCCGGGGCCGGGGCGGTTCTGGCTCACGCGGGGCCGGGTCACATTCACGTGCTGCACGGGATGAGAAGCCCGGGCAGGATTCCGGTAAGAAACGTCAGCGCCGCCGCACCCGCCGTGTTGAGGGTGAAAGCGCACAGGACCGTGAGGGTAAACGCGCCGAACGGGAAAAGTCAGTGGAGTCTACCGGCAGCGGTAAACGCCGCCGCCGCAGGCGCCGCCAAGGCTCTAACGGGGCGGGCTCCGGTGCTCCTGCCGCAGGTGGGGAGTAAGCAGCGAGTGAGCGAAACAGTACCCACCGCAGCTACGGCTCAATCTGCGGGCGCTGCTGCACCTGCTTTCGACCCGAACGGTTCGTCGCTGGTGGTTCAGGCCGATAATCTGGCGTATCTGAGCGAGCTGCCGGATGCCTCATTCACCGTCATCTACATTGACCCGCCGTTTAACACCGGCAAAACGCAGACACGGCGCACCCTCAAAACCGCCCCCGCGCAGGAGGGCGGTGCCCGGGGTGACCGCACCGGGTTCCAAGGCAAAAGCTACACAAGCGCCCTGCAAACCCTCGCAAGCTACCATGATGCGTTCGAGGACTACTGGGCGTTTTTGGAGCCGCGCATTAGGCAGGCCCACCGTCTGCTCACCCAGGACGGCACCCTCTACCTGCACCTGGACTGGCGTGAGGTTCACTACGCCAAGGTCATGTGCGACATGATTTTTGGGCGCGACTGTTTTATGAACGAGCTGATCTGGGCCTACGATTACGGCGCGAAATCCACCAAACGCTGGCCCACGAAGCACGACAATATTCTGATGTACGTCAAAGATCCGCAAAAGTACTATTTCAACGCGGACACGGTGGACCGTGAACCCTATATGGCGCCGGGATTGGTGACCGAAAGAGAAAGCGGCGCGCGGTAAACTCCCCACCGACGTGTGGTGGCATACGATCGTCTCCCCCACCGGCAAGGAAAAAACCGGCTACCCCACGCAGAAACCCGTGGGGCTGCTGAAGCGGATGATCGCCGCCTCCTCACGCCCGGGCGACTGGGTGCTGGATTTCTTTGCCGGCTCCGGCACGACCGGGGCCGCAGCCGTTGAGCTGGAACGTAAGTTCGTGTGCGTGGATCAGAACCCGCCCGCGATTGAGGTCATGGCGAAACGCCTGAACGTGGAGGAGCACTCATTTGCTGCGTACCGGGGTGTGCCGCGCGGGGCGGCGGTGCTGTTCACGCCGCAGCGCAGTGTGGGCGTGCGCGGGGGAACCTCGCGGGACGCGCTCACGGCGGCCTCACGGCGCGCACTGGCGGCGCAGAGCCGTAAAGTGCAGGAAAGTGTTGAGCCTGTGCCGGGCGCATCAAGCGTGTTTGTGCGGCATCATTCCACGGACGCGGTGGATAAAGACCTGCGAATTCGCGGCCGGGACGTGCTACGCCGTGAAAGACGCCGCCAGCAGCTCGCTAAAGAACGGGCGCAGACAGCAGAAAAAGTAGCCTCCCGCAGTTTCATAACGCGCAGAAAACAGGATAGTTGGCCTATTCAGAAGGGTTTTGTGCCTTCAGAAGTTAGAAAGTCTTCTGAAGGCACAAAACCCTTCTACACAGACCGCATTATTAGCCCTATCCGCAGGAGCCGGGGATACTAGCGGCTAATCTGGGCGCGGATCGCTTCCACGGTTTCGCGGGAGGTGGTGTACTCCCCCAGCTGGTTTGGTTTGCCCGCACCGTGGTAGTCGCTGGAGCCGGTCACCAGCAGCTCACGTTCACGCGCAAATTCCAGCAGGCGCGCACGGTTCGGCTCGGAGTTTCGCGGTGGTACACCTCCACCCCGGCCAGGCCCGCTTCGACCATCTTCCCCAGGTATTCCAGCGGCAGCGCTGGCCCGCGTTCCTCACTCATGGGGTGGGCTACCACCGGCACGCCACCGGCGGCGCGCACCAGCCGGATAGCCTCCAGCGGGTCCATTGACTGCTGGTGCACATGGTACGGGCCGTTCACATGCAGGATATTGTCGAACGCGTCGGCGCGGTTCTCGGCGGCACCCACAGCAACCAGCGCATCGGCAAGATGCGGGCGCCCAAACACGGTGTTCTCACCGTCACTCGACTGGGCGAGCACATCGTCCCAGGTCAGCGGGTAGTCGGCGGCGAGCCGGTCCGCCATCCGGCGGGCGCGGCTGAGCCTATCATCCAGCAGGCGTTTCATCTCATCCCGCAGCTGCGGGTAGTCGGGGTCGTACCCGTACCCCAGCAGGTGCACGCTCTTAGTGCGCTCATGCCCCTGCTCATCCCGGTAGCTGTAGCGGCACGAGAACTCGCCGCCGGGCAGAAAATCCAGCCCGTACTCCCCCCGCCAGCTCGGCGGCCTGCGGCCACCCACGTGCGGTGTCATGGTCGGTCAAGGCGAATCCGGCAAGCCCAGCATCTCTAATCAGAGGAACCAGTTCGGTCAGCGGCTGGGTACCATCAGAAATATTGGAGTGAATATGCAGGTCGTAACGTTCAGTCATACCCTAACTGTACCGCACCACAGCGCCTCACCAGTATCAGTGGCACACGGCCTTTTTCGGGTTTCGCCCCACCCTAAAATACGCCCCACGCGTGGGATAGAATACAACTATGAGTGAAAATACGAAGAAGAGCACAGAAGCTCCAGAAACAGATCACCGCGATACCCCCAAAGCATCAGCTTTTCAGGAGTTCATCGCATCTAATTGGGAACCCGCTGCTGATGATGGCTATACCCGCGAGCGCGTTGCCGATTTTGCGGCGCAGCGCCGTAAGAAGATTTCCCAGAAGTTCCCGGGTGAGCGTCTGGTTCTGCCCGCGGGGCCGCTGAAGGTTCGCTCGAACGATTGCGATTACCGTTTCCGCCCGCATTCGGCGTTTGCGCACCAGACCGGGTTGGGTGTTGATCATGAGGCTGACGCCGTACTGGTTTTTGAACCCGTGGAGGAGGGCACCGGCGATAACGGCTCGAACCATGAGGTGACCCTGTATTTCCGTCCGCTGGCTGGCCGTGACACCACGCAGTTTTATGCGGATGCGCGCTACGGCGAGTTCTGGGTTGGTCCGCGCCCCACGCTCAAGGAGTTTTCGGAGCGTTACGGTGTGCGGACGAAGGACCTTTCGGAGCTTGAGGTTGCGATTACGAAGAACGCCGGGGCCCAGGATTTGGGTGGGGTGCGTATCCGGCTGGTGCGTGAGGTTGATCCTTCTATTGATGCGCTGGTTGATACTTCCCGGTACAACACGGGCGTTGCGTTGGAAGAGTCCGATAAGCTCGATTCCGAGCTGACGGTGGCGCTCTCTGAGGCCCGTCTGATTAAGGACGAGATCGAGGTTGAGAACCTGCAGCGTTCGGTTGATATGACGGTGAAGGGCTTCGAGGAGGTCGTGCGTGAGCTTCCGAAGGCGGTGGCGCATCATCGTGGTGAGCGCGTGGTGGAGACCGCGTTTTCTCGGTGGCACGTACCGACGGCAACGACCTGGGCTATGACACGATTGCAGCCTGCGGGAATAATGCGACGATTCTGCACTGGATTCGCAATAACGGCACCGTGGATGAGGGCAAGCTGCTGCTGCTGGATGCCGGTGTTGAGGACGATACCCTGTACACCGCCGATGTGACCCGCACGTTCCCGGTGAACGGCAAGTTCACCGAGGTTCAGGCGAAGGTCTATAACGCGGTGCTGGATGCTGCGGATGCGGCGTTCAAGGTTGCTGTGCCGGGTCGTAAGTTCCATGAGATTCACGATGCCGCGATGGAGGTGCTGGCGCATCGTCTGGAGGAGTGGGGGGCTGCTGCCCGTTTCGGCTGAGGTTTCTTTGACGGTTGAGGGCGGTCAGCATCGCCGGTGGATGCCGCACGGCACCAGCCACCATTTGGGTTTGGATGTGCACGACTGCGCGCAGGCGAAGGCGGAGCTGTACACCGGCGCAACCCTGGAGCCGGGCATGGTCTTCACGATTGAGCCCGCACTGTATTTCAAGGATGAGGATTTGTCTGTTCCCAAGGAGTACCGCGGTATCGGTATCCGCTTGGAAGATGACGTGCTGTGCACCGAGGACGGCAATGTGAACCTCTCGGCGGCGCTGCCCCGCACGGTTGAAGAGATTGAGGCATGGATGGCGAAGCTCGCCCGGTAGTCTCTTACTTTCACAGACGAAAGTCCCCGCAGCCAGTACTGTCCTGACTGCGGGGACTTTTTCGTTGTGTCAGATGCCTCTGTGGCGTTAGAAGTTATTAGTCTTCTTTAACTCCCTTAGGCTTGGGGGTTTCGCGGGCTGGGGCCTGCCGGATAGTTTTGGCGTATTCTTCCGGGTCGTCAATGCGCAGGCCGAACCGCTGTGCCGCCGGCTGGGCGGGGGCCCGTTCACCGCCCTGGGGTTCGGTACCGCTCTCTGCCGCAGGGGCGGTGCTGTCGGTGGCGTCCGTTGCGGCTGCCCGCCCCGCATCCTGCGAGGCGCCCCGCCCGTAGCCGCTGAGGGCACCGGTGGTGTTTTTAGCAGGCTCAGACTCGGTGCCCGCTGCGGTGCCTGCCGTACCGGCCGGGGCGGAGGGGGTACTGCCGGTACGCGGTGCGGCGGTGCCTGTTGTGCCCGGCTGCTGCGTTGCGTTCCCGCCGCCGTATGCCGCCCCGTGTACTGAGCGCATCGCTTGGGCAAAACCGGGGGTGTCGCGCAGGATCATGCGTGCCTGCCCGGCGTACTCGCTCAGCGCATACATGGTAGTGCGTTCGGGGATTGCTTCCCCGCGCATCGGGTAGCGGCTATTGCCGCCGCGGCGGATACTCACCAGGGTCCACACCATAAAAATGGCGACGCTCAGCGGCACCGTTGAGGCGGCACGCCCCAAAAAATCAGACCCGTCACCAATGGTCAAAGCCGCACACCCCAGCCCGGCGATAATCCCCCACATGAGGGAGGAGAGCAGCATCCGCCCGTAGCTGCGCTGCAGCGGGTACTCCACCTGTTTCACGCCCTCATTCACCAGGTACAGGGCGGTCACCGGGAACCCGGCGGCGCTGAGCACGTCAAAAGCGGCGAGCGCGTCGTCACGTCGGGTGAACGCTGCGAGCGCCTCGCCGTTGGGAAGCGGCTGGCCGCTGGCTTGTGCGAGGCGGGAGGCAAGGTACGAGGAGGGCGGGGTCTGAGTCATACCCCTATCTTACCGGGGCGGGTGGGCCCGCCGCAGGGTGGGTGCGCCATCGGCTGAACCGGTTTTTTGAGGTCGCACGGGCGGGCCGGTGTGCTCACGCACCGGGTTACGCCCACAGCCAGCGGACCCTTATATAAAGTGCGCATTCTCTTTTTCGGGCGTACCCTAGAGAGGTGAGCAATACTAAGTCCAGCGCCCCCAGCAAAATCTATATTGCGCGCCTGCTCGGCCTTGACGTGTTCGACCCGTTCGGTGACCGCCTGGGCAGGTTGCGTGATGTTGTGGTGCTCAAACGCGGTTTTGGTGCCGCCATGGCGGCAGGTTCACGCCCCACGAAAGGCAACGAGCCGGTGGTGGTGGGCATCATCATTGAGGTGCTGGGCAAAAAACGTGTGTTCATGCCGATGACCCGGGTGCGCAGCATTGAGGCGTCTCAGATTATTTCGACAGGTCTGGTGAACCTGCGCCGTTTTGAGCAGCGTAATTCTGAGGTGCTGGTGGTTGGGGAGCTCTTTGACCGCCGGGTGCGGCTGCTTGACGGCAGCGGGGACGCCGTGATTGAGGATGTGGCCATTGAGCAGCGCCGTAACGGCGACTGGGGCATTACGGAGCTGTTTGTCTCACGCACCGTAAAATCCAGCAGCGGCTGGCGGCGCCGGTCTAAGGAGACGCTGGTGGTGGACTGGGACGAGACGATCCTTTCCACCGACCTTGAGCCGCAGGAGGCGACCACGTTCGTCGCCAACCACGAGAATGCCCGCGCCGCCGACCTTGCGGATGCCATCCACGAGATGAGCGATAAGCGCATGCTTGAGATTGCGCACGAGCTGCAGGATGAGCGGCTGGCGGATGTGCTGCAGGAGCTGCCGGAAGAGGACCAGGTGCAGATTCTTTCGCACCTTGACGACGAGCGTGCCGCGCAGGTGCTTGAAGAGATGGAACCGGATGACGCCGCCGACCTGCTGATTGAGCTGCCGGATGCCCAGCGTGAGAAGCTGCTGGAGCTCATGGAGCCCGACGAGGCGGAAGATGTGCGCCGACTGCTTGAGTACGATGAGGGTACCGCCGGTTCGCTCATGAACCCGGTGCCGATTATTCTCTCCCCCGAGTCGACGGTGGCGGAGGCGCTGGCGCATATTCGGGCTGAAGAGATCCCCCGGCGATGGCTGCGGCGGTGCTGGTGGCGCGTCCTCCGCTGGAAACCCCCACGGGCAGGTACCTGGGGATGGTGCACATGCAGCAGCTGCTGCGGGTGCCGCCGAGCGAGTCGATTGGGCGCATCCTGGACACGGACACTGAGCCGGTCTCTGACCAAGCCAGCCTTGAGGAATTGGCGCGCGTGCTGGCAACCTACGATTTGACCATTATCCCCATTGTGAACGAATCACACCGGCTGGTGGGGGCGGTGACGATCGACGACGTACTCGATGCGCTGCTGCCTGAGGACTGGCGAACCTTCGACGATGGGACTCCTGTACGAAAGGTAGGACGCCGATTTGTCTGAGCAGAACCACCTGCGTACCGAAGAAAACCCGCGCATTGATAAGGCGCGTATCCTGAAGGATCGGCTGGAGAAAAAATACTCCGAAAGGTATGCCGAGGGCGGCCAAAGCGGGCGGGAAAAGACCCGTTCGCGTGCCGAGTCGCAGCTGAGCACACCTGCTGAGCGTAAGGTGCGGCGGTTCACCTACAGCCCGAACCCGGATGCGTTCGGGCGTATGACCGAGGGGTTTGCCCGGTACATGGGCACACCCCAGTTTCTGCTGTGGATGACTGTTTTCTGTGGCGTGTGGCTGGGGTGGAACACGCTCGCCCCCGAAGAGCTGCAGTTTGACCCGCGAAGCCTCAACTTTACCCTGCTGACCCTGATGCTCTCCCTGCAGGCATCGTACGCCGCTCCCCTGCTGCTGTTGGCGCAGAACCGGCAGGATGACCGTGACCGCGTGGTCGCCTCCGAGGACCGTAAACGTGACCAGCAGAACCTTGAGGAGACACAGTATCTGACGCGTGAGATCGCCTCGCTGCGTATTGCCCTGCGTGAGGTTGCCACCCGCGACTTTGTGCGCAGTGAGCTGCGGGATATTTTGGAAGAGCTGAAATCTATTCAGGAAGAGCAGGAACGCCAGGCTGAGCAGCTGCACGATATTGGCGAGGAATACGAGGACGAGAACACCCACGAGGACGGCGCGCAGCAGGGCTCCGAGAGCAGCGAAAGCGCCGCGGCGGGCGGGGCGGCAGCCAGTGCGGCGGATAAGAAAGAGCGCCGGGACGTTAGCTAGCTCCTAGCCCGGTGCCTGCTGCCGGGCGCATGATGAGAAAGGCAGGGGACATTCCGGCGGGGCTGTGTTTCTTCTAGGGTGCGTATGGTGGTGGGCTGTGAGTGCTGTTCCGCGCCCCTGCGTTACCGCCGCAGCCCCATGCCCCGAGCAAACCATCCCCGTATCCTGCAATCCCGCATAACCCCAAGACCCGCCCCCGTAACCCCATGACTCTATGAACGCGTATATCGCACCGTATGCTTTGTCGCGGAAAGGATGAACGAATGAGCGAGCACAACCTCAAGGGGACCAACGCGAACGTTCCAGCCTCCGATAGTCCGCTGGCGGATGCGCTCTGGGCGGCCCTGGGCACCGTTGAAGACCCCGAGCTGCGCCGCCCCATCACGGAGCTGGGGATGGTTGAACGCGCCCAGGCCGTTAGCGAGGACGACGGCGAGTATGTGGCGGATGTGAAAATTCTGCTCACCATTGAGGGGTGCCCCCTGAAAACCACGATCGAGCAGGATGTGCGCAAGGCCGCCAGCACCGTTGAGGGCATCACACGGGTTCAGGTTGAGGTGGGTGCCATGAACGCCGATCAGCGCAGCGCGCTCAAATCGCAGCTCAAACCTGAGCGCATCAACCCGTTCACTGCCCCCGGGTCACTCACCCGCGTATTTGCCGTGGTCTCCGGCAAGGGCGGGGTGGGTAAGTCGTCAATGACCGCTAACCTGGCGGCGGCGTTTGCCTCGCATGGGCTGGCCGTGGGCATTATTGACGCGGATGTGCACGGTTTTTCCATCCCCGGGCTACTGGGCGTTCAGGAGGCACCCACCCGCCTGGATGACCTGATTATCCCGCCCGCCGTGGATGCGCCCCGGGAGCGCGGGCAGGTGCGCGGCGGCTCGCCGGGCGGGTTCGTCAAGGTGATTTCCATCGGTATGTTCCTCAAGGGTAACCAGCCGGTGGCGTGGCGCGGGCCAATGCTGCACCGGGCGTTGGAGCAGTTCATCCTTGACGTGCATTTTGGGGCGCTCGATATTCTGCTGCTTGATTTGCCTCCTGGTACGGGAGATATTGCGATCTCAATGTCGCAGCTGCTGCCCAACGCCGAGCTGGTGCTGGTTTCCACCCCGCAGCATGCGGCGGTTGATGTTGCCGAGCGCGCCGGCACCCTGAGCCTGCAAACCCACCAGAAAGTCAGCGGCGTCATTGAGAATATGGCGGCAATGACCCTACCGGATGGTACGGTGCTTGAAATGTTCGGCTCCGGCGGGGGCGCCCAACTGGCCCAACGTCTAAGCAGTGTGCTCAACTACCCGGTGCCGTTGCTGGGTTCGGTGCCGCTGGATGTGTCTCTGCGTACCGGCGGGGATGAGGGCACCCCCATTGTGTGGGGCGACCCCAACTCCCCCACATCCGCCGAGATTCAGGCCATTGCCGGTAAGCTGCTGCACCGCGACGAGTCGCTGGCGGGCAAACCGCTGCGGCTGAACGTCTAGGCGGGCGCACCGGGGCCGCACGCGCGGGCGGGGCGGGGAATACACTGTACTTCCCCGCCCCGCCCGGGATAGTTTTAGGGCAGCTGCATATCTCCCGGGCCGTGGCTGTGCCACAGCCAGCCGACCCACACCAGCTGCATCAAAACACCGCTAAGCACCAGCAGCCACCGGTACGCTTTTGAGTCTTTCCCGTAGCTCATAAGCACCAGAGCGAATGGGAAGAGCGGCAGCAGAATGCGGAATGTTGAGGACTGCGGCAGCCAGAAAATCCCCAGGTACACTGCGTAACATACGCACCAGATAAGCATGACGGGGTGCAGCAGGGTACGGGTGCTGCGGGAGAAGAGCCACAGGAAATAGGCGGCGAACCCGGCCACGATCAGCGTAATGATGGCCCCGGTGCTCCAGCGGTTCAGGTAGAGGCTCAGCTCATCCACCCACTGCACCACATAGTGGTGACCATCCTCAACGGTGCGGCCGCTCCAGCCGAGCTCGGTGGCCAGGTAGGCGTCTAACCGCCCGGTTTATACGCCGCGTGCAGAGCGTGCGTGAAGGCGAAAAAGCACACGGTAAGGGCGCTGAGCAGGTGCACGGCACGCGCCGCGAAAGCCGCCAGAAACACCCTGCCTGAACTGGCACGGGGCTGCCCGGCGGAGCGGACACGGTATTCTGCGACTAGGCAGTACAGCCACCACATACCCGCGAGCGCACCCAGCGGCACACCCACCGGGCGGGATTGTGCGGCGAGGAACGCCACCGGCAGGGCCCACAGGTACCGATCTTGGGCCAACAGCAGCACAAACAGGGCAATCGCGAAGATAGTTAGCGCTTCCGCGTAGCCGGTCACGAATACGGCGGCCGGACCGCAGAACCCGTAGGCGGCAACAGCCCACACGGCCGTGGAACGGTGCGGGGAGTTCAGGCTCACGCGGGTTTCAAATACCCCGTGTTCGCGCCAGTTCAGGCACCCCACGAAAAGCAGATACAGCACCCAGGCGAGAGCGAAACTGACTGCCACGCTGAGCAGCACCGTACTGATAGCAAAGGGTATTCCGGTGGTGTCGGCAATAATGCCTGCAATCTTGGGCTGCGCCGGAAGAAACGCCCATGTGTTGTGTGCGACCACGCCTTTGCCGTAAACCGGCAGCTGACTGGGGTACCCGTCCGTGTAGATCCGCTCATACCATTCGGCGTCCCACCACCCCATATATTCCAGCAGTCCCGGTCTGTGTCCGTCCCCTACACGCTGCTGGGCGGCTACCTGCTGCATACTCACAATCCAGAACACTATAAAGCCCCAGAGGCGGCTAACGCCCACACGCTTGCTACCTGCGTCCACGCGGGAAGTGCGGCGAAGCGGCTGTGCGCACGGTGTAACGCCGCAGCGGCAGAGGCGGTTATCGCATCAAACGGTGAAAGCCCACCCTGCACAGCTGCGGCACGGTGGGTGGGGTCGAAGCGTTTTAAACCGCGTGAGGGAGGCTGTCGCGGTGAATCCGCATCATCATCTATAACAGGGCGGGTTCTCTCGCTCATTCTTGTACGCTTCTCCATGATATTGGTGCATTCGCGGGGTTTTTCTATAATACCAAGCGCCAGCACCACCCCAGGCACAATAAATCCCCCGGCCCGTGGGGCGGGGGATTCCAGCAGTTGCCTGCATCTGCAGCTAGGTTGCTTCAGTGTCGAACGGTGCGTAGGCTCCGCGCGGCAGCCGGGTAATATTCGATGCGACGGGTTTGTTCTTCTCTTCCCGTTCCTTCGCTTCACGGGCGCGTTCGGCGTCGTCCTCAGCGAATGCTTCACGCACAATAACACGCGGGTCGTACTGGCGTGGGTCGTACTGACGCCAGTTAATGTCGTCAAGACCGGTGTCGCCCAGCGCATCTTTGAAGTCGTCTTTAGCGTCAAAGGCCATGCGCCGTACGGTTTTAATGAATTCTTTGGCTTGGCGGGCGTACTCGGGCATACGTTCGGGGCCGATCACGAAGAACGTGAGAACGACCAGAACGATAAATTCGAGACCACTAATACCAAACACAACAGTTAGACTATCAGGATTTACGGTGGGGCGTAACATCCTACGCCCACAGGTTACTTATTCACTGCAAATATTTACCTGCCGGGCGGGGTGATAGCGCAGGCAGATGCCGCACCGTCAGAAACCCCGCACCCGCGGCCCTCACCGGTTTAGGGCGGGTAGTCGCCGCCACCGGGGTTCTGCTTCCAATGCCACAGCCACCCCACCCACACCAGCTGCAGGATGGCGCCTGAGAGCACCAGCAGCCACCGGTACGCGCGGGAGGCAGAGACCGCTGCCATTGGCAGAACCAGAGGGAAGAGCGGCAGCAGCAGCCGGAACGTGGAAGACTGCGGGTTCAAGAAGATCAGCAGGTACGCCGCGTAGCACGCGCACCAGAGAATCAGCGGCCCTGACAGTACCCCACGCACCGCGGGGGAAAGCAAGACGAGGGCGAAAACCACTACCAGAAGCACCAGCAGGGGGATGGAAAACACCCCGAAGTAGATGGATCCCCTGCTTCAGCCACGGCTCGAACAGAGCCAGGTGGGAGCTGCGCCAGGCGGTTTCGGTAGCCGTGTAGGCATCGATGCGCCCGGTCACAGCCCATGCGATGGCGGGCCAGATAAGAGCGCACGCGCACACCATAAGGGCGCTGCACAGCTGCACCGCGCGGGAGGCGAAAATACGCCAGAAACCGCGCGGGGTTTCCCCGTCGGCGCGGCGGCGCGCATCGGCGCGTATATCGGTGATGAGGCAGATAAACCACCACAGCCCGGCGGCAGCCCCCAGGGGTACACCCACAGGACGGGACAGGCAGGCGAGGGCGGCCACGGGCAGCAGCAGCAGGTATCGTGCGCGCACCATCAGGTACAGTGTCCAGGCGAGGAAGATCAGGTTTACAGATTCGGCGTAGGGTGCCTGCAGTACGGGAGCTACGGGCAGGAACGCGAAGACCGCCACGGCCCAGCACCCCAGGGAGGTGTTCTCTGCTGCGTCGGTGCGGCCTAAAGCCTGCAAGCTGGCGATGCATAATTTGTAAACAATCCAGGCCGCGATGAACCCGGCCAGCAGGGCCACAGTTGAGGCGACCGCATAATATTCCAGGCCCGTTGTGCGAGAAATGTAGCCGCTTGTGAGCGGGAAAAGCGGGTAGAACGCCCACTGGTTCTGCATGACCGTCCCGCTCATATCCTGAGGTAGTTCAACGGGGTAGCCTCTGTCGGCGATCTGCCAGTACCACCCGGAGTCCCAGGTGCTAATAAATTCGAGGTACCCCAGGCGTTCCCCCCAGGGCCCCCACAGCTGCTGCCTGCCGACCATGCTGAAGACGGCCACACCCCACAGTCTGCTGAGCCCGTAGATGAGCAGCACCCGCAGGATGACCGGCAGTTCAACGAATAGGGTGCACAGGTAGTGGGCCCCAACCGTGAAGGCGCGTGTAGAGTCTGTCGAGAATGGTGCTGTCGGTACTCATTCGGTCAGGAGTCCGCCTTATCGGTGGTGTGCGCCGATTCTTTATCCGCGATTTCCTTATTAATGGCGACAATAGCCCCGCTGGTGCTGCTCTTGTGCTGCTCGGAGTCATCCTCATGCGGCTTAGCCGCTGCGGGGGTTTCAACGGTGGTTTTCGCGGAGGACGCTACCACGGCGTTGGCCGCAGTGTTGGCGGCGTGGGCGGCGCGTCCCGCTTCGGACCAGGGAAGTACCTGCTGGGAGGTGGCGGGGGTGCGCCCCGTCAGGTGCCGTGCCGGTGTCTGCGGCGGCTTTGGCGGAGTCTTCGGAGGTGAGGGGCTCATCCGCTGGGTGCCCCTGGGGAGCCTCAGTCTCTTTGCGGTCCCGCACATCGTTATCCGGTGCCTGCGCCGTGCGGCCGGTGTCCGTATGAGCTGCCACAGCTTTTTCGGGGGTTTCTTCTTCGGCGGCGGAAGTGCCAGCTGCTGCCGCTGCGGGGGCCTCGTGCGCTGCATCCACCTCACCTGTTTCAGGCTCCTGCGGGACGGCCTCGGCTGCTGCATTATCTGCCGCTGCGGGGGCGTCTGGCAAGGGTTCAAGAACCACAACCTGTTGCCCCGCCAGCTCGGGGGCGGGCTGCGTGCGGGCACCGAAAACGTTCAGCCCGTCCCCCGCGACATGCTCGAAGAAGGCTCGCCCGGGGAACGCGCGGTCGCTGCTGATGACTACAGCACTGTAGATAACAATCAGCAGGGTTGCGAGGGCAAGTAACGTTATCAATATGTTCACGGGTACCTCCGGGCAAAAAGGGCGGGGTTCCAGTTTAACCTAACGAACCGGACTTGGGCGCGTATTCGGCGGCACGTTCCTTCCGGCGGGTCATTGCGGTATCGGTGCTGGCAGGCAGCGTGGGCCGCTAGTCGCTCATGAGCCAGTTTCGCAGTTCGCTGTAGCACCGGTTGAGTTCGCTGAAACGCACATGCTCATTGTCGGTGTGCGCCAGTAAGGCATCACCGGGGCCGAAGTTCACCGCAGGGATGCCGATTTCGCTTAGCCGCGCCACATCCGTCCACCCGTACTTGGGTTTGGGCTCCTGCCCCACAGCGGCAATGAGGGAAGCAGCCAGCGGCGTGTCAAGGCCGGGGCGGGCCGCCGGGGAGAGGTCAACGAAGTCCAACTCATACCCCTGGAAGAGTTCCTGCACGTGGGCCACGGCCTCGTCCAGGGTCTTATTGGGGGCGAACCGGTAGTTCACGTGAAGCGCGGCCGCATCGGGGATAACATTGCCCGCCACTCCCCCGCTCACCTGCACGGCGTTAAGCCCTTCCCGGTAATCCAGTCCCTGCACCCGGTAGGTTTGCGGCGTGTAGTGCGCCAGTGTGGTGAGCGCATCAGCCAGGTGATGGATCGCGTTCTCCCCTTTCCAGGCCCGCCCGGAATGCGCAGCCAGCCCGGTGGTCCGAAGGTAAAAACGCATTGTGCCGTTGCAGCCGCCTTCGATGGTGCCGTCGGTGGGTTCTAGAAGCACCCCGAAATCGGCGTCGGTAATCAGCTCGCCGTGGTTGCGGATCAGCCGCGCCAAACCGGATTTTTCGCTGGCCACTTCCTCATTGTCGTAGAAGATGTAGGTGAGGTCGTAGTCCGTTTCGTGAGCAGTTAATTCGGCGGCTAGCTTAAGTTGTACCGCCACACCGCCTTTCATGTCGGTGGCCCCGCGCCCGTACAGTACCCAGTCGCCGTCCTCTTCAACCACGCGGGAAGGCACCGTACCGAGCGACCCCGCCACGGTAGGCAGCGGCACGGTGTCCAGATGCCCGGCAAGCAGGATGCGGGTGCGTTGCTGCCCGTTCTGCGGCCCGAAGTCGGTGCGGGCAATAATGGCGTCCCCGTCACGCACCAGGTGCAGGTGCGGGTGGGTTTCCAGGGCCCGGTAGATGGCGTCGGCGAGGGTTTTCTCTTCCCCCGAGACAGAATAAATATCAAGCAGAACCCGGGTCAGTTCGGGCATGGAGACGTTCGTGTCGATGGCTGCGGTGGGGTGGCTCATGGGTCCCTTAGCTGTAGTGTCAGTCGCATTAGCGGCGCGGTTCTTTACCCTAATATTCAACCTTATCTGCGCCCCGGAAGCCACCTTCAGCCGCCCCCGGACGCTGGGTGCGGGGGCGGGGTCTTAACCATTGCCCCTTATCAGGAACCGTTTGCGCGGCGGCACCTGGTTATCGGGGCCGTCATTGACGACGTTGGCGGCCTTTGCACCCTGAGGTTTACCCGCAATTAACTCTCAAGAACCCCGCCCTGCGGGCGCCTACACCCAATCCCGGCGCATCCCTATAATTAAAGGCATGTCTGAAAACGCTTCAACCGAAACTCGTTACGCTTCCGGCGTGGCCCTCGTTAATGTCGTCGCCTCCGGCCCCGATGCGGGCACGGTACTGGATGCGTGGTTCCCCGCGCCTGCGCTCACCCAAACCCCCGATCTTTCCCTCGCGGATGAGCTTGAAGAGCTCACCGGCGAGCACCCCGAACGCAATGCCCGCACCGAGGTGCGCACCGCCTCCATCGATTTGGATGAGGCCCCTGAGGACGCAGTCGATGGGTACCTGCGTCTGCACCTGCTCTCGCACACCCTGGTGCGCCCGAATGACCTGAATCTTGAGGGGCTTTTCGGGCACCTGGCGAACGTGGCGTGGACGAACCACGGCCCGGTACTTGCCACCGAGCTGAACAAGCTCGCGCTGGGCCTGCGGAAGCTGGGGCATTTGAGCGTAAGCCATGTCGATAAGTTCCCGCGCCTTATTGACTATGTGGTTCCCGCCGGGGTGCGTGTGGGTGATGGTGACCGTCTGCGCCTGGGCGCGCACCTGGCTGATGGCACCACCGTCATGCACGAGGGCTTTGTGAACTTTAACGCTGGCACCTTGGGCACTTCTATGGTTGAAGGCCGCATCTCCCAGGGTGTGGTGGTTGGCGATGGCTCCGATGTGGGCGGCGGCGCCTCCACCATGGGCACCCTCTCCGGGGGCGGTACTCAGCGTGTGTCAATCGGTGAGCGTTCCCTGCTGGGTGCTGAGTCTGGTATTGGTATCGCCCTGGGCGATGACTGTGTGGTTGAGGCGGGCCTGTACGTGACCGCCGGTTCCCGCGTGATTGTGCTTATCCCGGGTGAGGATGTGCGTGTGGTGAAGGCCGCCGAACTATCGGGTGTGTCGAACCTGCTGTTCCGCCGCAACTCGGTCACCGGCGCGGTTGAGGTGCTTCCGCGCGCTAAGAATAGTGTGGAGCTGAACGAGGCGCTGCACACGAACTAGCTCCTTTGTGCCTTTCTGATGCCCCAAGGGCGTGAGAGGCCGTGAGTTTGGCAACCCGCCGGGTGCCCCCGCACGTCAATGCACAGCTGGGGAGCATCCGGCGGGCTACTATTTAAAGTGCTACCCCTGAACTTACCGTATCCGGTGCGCACCGGCGTGCCCGAAAGGATAAATATGAAGATTCTGGTCACCGGCGGCGCCGGCTATATCGGCTCCCACACTGTGCTTGAGCTGCTGAACGCGGGCCACGAGGTGGTGGTCATGGATAACCTCTCGAATTCCTCCGAAACTTCGCTGCAACGCGTCGCCGAGCTTGCCGGGCGCGCCCCCGAGTTCCACAACGTCGATCTGCTGGATCTGGCGGGCATGAAGGAGCTGTTCACCAGCACCCAACCGGACGCGGTCATCCACTTTGCGGGGCTGAAGGCTGTGGGCGAATCCGCCGAGAAGCCGCTGTGGTACTACCAGACGAACGTCGCCGGCACCCTGAACCTGCTCTACGCCATGGAGGAGGCGAACTGCCGCTCCATCGTGTTCTCCTCGTCAGCGACCGTGTACGGTGAGCCTGAGTCCATGCCGTTGGTGGAGAAGCTGAACATGGACGCACAGTCCTGTTACGGGCGCACCAAGGAACATATTGAGGATATGCTCGTGGACCTAGCGGCCTCCGATGACCGCTGGAATATTGCGCTGCTGCGTTATTTCAACCCCGTGGGCGCGCACGAGTCCGGGCGTATCGGTGAAGACCCGTCAGGAATCCCGAATAACCTGGTGCCGTTTATTGCCCAGGTGGCGGTGGGACGCCGCGAGCACCTGAACATATTCGGCAACGACTACCCCACTGTGGACGGCACCGGTGTACGCGACTACATTCACGTGGTTGACCTTGCCGATGGCCACCTCAAGGCGGTGGACTACATTACCGAGCACGGCGGGCTGCACACCTGGAACCTGGGCACCGGCAACGGCTATTCGGTGCTTGAGGTGCTGCACGCCTTCGAGAAAGCCTGCGGTAAGGAGCTGCCCTATAAGATTGTGGCGCGCCGCCCCGGCGATGTTGCTGTCTCTTACGCCGACCCGTCCTCGGCACTGGCTGATTTGGGGTGGAGCGCATCCCGGGATATTGACACGATGGTGCGCGATCACTGGAACTGGCAGAAGAACAACCCGAACGGATATGAAGAACAATAGCCAATAGGGGCTTACAGTGCCCGCTATGCGCGCCCCAGCAGGCACCCGCCTGCTGGGGCGCGTTTCTGCGTTTACGGGGTGAAAAGCCCTGCCCACACCTCTCTTGACTATACGTTGCTTTGGGTGGGTTTATGTGCGATTTACCGGCAGGGTTTTTGCACAAAAAGAACCACCGCACCTGCGCTCCCCCACTGACCCGCCCCACCGCATTCACCAAATCCCCTGAAAATACAGGGATTCACCGAGTACCTGACCCCCGAACACCCCGCACAACCCGCTTCTGTGATATATTCAACTCAATTTTGGTTTCCTTGAGTTTTCGCGGGAATACGCCCCACCCAATACCTTAAACACCAGAATATTTACACCGATTACCGAATCTTTAACATTCCTGTTACATCCCCGGCGTAAGCTAGGTTACTACCGTGATGCGCGTGATTCTTCCGGCTCACAGCCCACGCGCCGCGTCGTATCTGTTGGGCATAGCCCCACCGTGTGTAAAGGAGAACCCTATGAGCGAAGCCCCACTCGTGCGTATTCACGACGTCAATAAGTACTACGGGCAAAACCATGTGCTCAAAAACATTAACCTCTCCGTCAATAAGGGCGAAGTCATTATCCTGCTCGGCCCTTCCGGCTCCGGCAAATCAACCCTGTGCCGAACCATTAACCGCCTCGAAACAACCTCCAGCGGAACCATCACTATCGACGGTAAAGACCTCCCCCAAGAAGGCCGCGACCTCGCTAAACTCGCGCCGAAGTGGGCATGGTCTTCCAATCCTTCAACCTTTTTGCCCACAAAACCATCCTCGACAACGTCACCCTTGGCCCCCGCAAAATCCGCAAACTCCCCAAGGCTGAAGCCGAGGCGGAAGCCATGAAACTGCTGGCGAAAGTGGGCGTGGAATCCCAGGCCGAAAAAATGCCGGCCCAGCTTTCAGGCGGCCAGCAGCAGCGTGTGGCCATTGCCCGCGCGCTCGCCATGAAACCCAAAGTCATGCTGTTTGACGAGCCCACCAGTGCGCTCGACCCTGAAATGGTGAATGAAGTACTCGACACCATGGTCTCCCTCGCCCGCGACGGCATGACCATGATCGTCGTAACCCACGAGATGGGATTCGCCCGCAAGGCGGCCGACCGCATCGTCTTCCTCGCGGACGGCGAGATCGTGGAAGAAGCCACCCCGGATGACTTCTTCACCAAACCCAAGAGCGAACGCGCCCGCGACTTCCTCTCCAAGATCATCGACCATTAGGAGCGCGCCATGAAAAAATCGTTCATTAACCGCGCCGCAGCTAAGTTCTTTGCCGCCGGGACCGCCGCCGCGCTCGCCCTCGGGTTCGCCCTCACCGGCTGTTCCAGCGCCGCAGATGCTAAGCCGAAGATCCGGATTGGCATTAAATACGATCAGCCGGGCTTAGGCTACCAGGACGGTCGGGAATTCACCGGCTTCGACGTGGATATTGCGAAGTATATTGCGGGTAAGCTCGGCTACTCGGAAGAGCAGATCGAATTCGTGGAGTCCCCCAGCGCCAACCGCGAGAATATGCTCTCCAACGGCCAGGTAGATATGATTGTAGCCACCTATTCCATTAGTGATAGCCGTAAGAAGAGCATTGACTTCGCGGGCCCCTACTACGTGGCGGGGCAGGATCTGCTGGTACGCTCCGATGAGACGAATATTACCGGCCCCGACAGTCTTAACGGTAAGAACCTGTGCTCGGTGACCGGTTCAACCAGCGCCAAAAAAATCCAGGACAAGTTCGCTAAAAACGTGAACCTGGTCAATCAGAACAGCTACTCGGACTGTGTGGTCGCACTCAACGGCGGCGTGGTGGATGCGGTAACCACCGATGACATTATTCTTGCCGGGCTTGCCGCCACTAAGGCGAATAAGGGCAAGCTCAAGCTGGTGGGTCAAACGTTCACCACCGAAAAGTACGGTGTGGGCCTTCCCAAGGGTACCGATAAGTGCGAGGCCGTCAATAAGGCCATTAATGAGATGGTCGCGGACGGCACCTGGCAGCGGCTGGTGGAGAAAAATACTGAAGGCACCGGCTACACCTATAACTCCAACAATAACCCACCGCATCCTGGCGCCAGCTGCGCCTAATGCCTGACCGAGAGGTAAACGATGTCATTCTTTGACCAACTCGGCGCCCTCCTCGCCAAATACGATGTGGTGGGCGCGTTCTGGGTCAATGTGCAACTGACCTTCTGGGCCGCTATCGGGTCTTTCGTGCTCGGCTCCGTGCTGGCGCTCATGCGCATTAGTCCCGTACCGTCCCTACGTTTTGTGGGCACCGCCTACGTAAATGCGGTGCGTAATACGCCGCTGACTATTCTGATGACCCTTGCCCTGCTTGGTGTGTGGACGCAGTTTCAGCTCTCGTTTTCAACGAGTTTTGAGACGAACTTCTTTGTCTACGCGGTGATTGTGCTCTCGATCTACCACGCTTCTTTTGTGTGTGAGGCTATCCGTTCGGGTGTGAATACGGTTCCCACTGGGCAGGCGGAGGCGGCGCGTGCTATTGGTTTGGGGTTCTTCCCCACCGCCCGGCATGTGATTTTCCCGCAGGCGCTGCGCGGTTCTATTACTCCGCTGGGTAATACGCTGATCGCCCTGGCGAAAAATACGACGGTTGCTTCGGTCGCCTCGGTTGCCGAGTCCTCCGGGTTAATGAAAACCATGATTGAGTTCGACCCGAATATGGTGCTGGCCATCTTCCTCATGTTCGCTTTGGGGTTCGTGGTGATTGTTGTGCCCCTGGGCGTACTAACCACCTGGTCCTCACGTAAACTGGCGGTGAAGCGATGAAACTTCTGAATTCTAAACTCGATACCAGCACCAGCGTGCTGTTTGACACCCCCGGCCCCCGTGCGAAGGCGATGACCCGCTGGTTCAATATTGGCGCGATCGTGCTTCTGGCTGCGTTTATGGCGTATGTGCTTTCGGTGATGGGCGCTAAAGGGCCAGCTGGAGGCTGAGAAAGTGGACTGATCTGTTCACCGCAAAAGCGTGGGGCTCGTACTATCTGCCGGGGCTTCTGGCGACTTTGCAGGCGGCGGGTATTTCGGTAGTGACTTCCGTCGTATTTGGTGTGCTGTTCGGTATGGCGCGCCTGGCGCAGAACCGGCCAATGCGCTGGTTCGGTACCGTGGTGGTGGAGTTTTTCCGCGCCGTTCCGGTGCTGATGATGATGATTTTCTTCTGGCTGTTCCTGAGCCGGTTCAGCTGGATTAACCCCGCGCAGCTGCCGTTCTTTGCCGTGGTTATCGGCTTGACCCTCTATAACGGTTCGGTGATTGCCGAACTGCTGCGTTCGGGCGTTAAGCAGCTGCCGCGCGGTCAGGGTGAGGCGGGCCTGGCAATCGGTTTGACCCCGGGCCAGACTTTGCGCACCATCCTCATGCCGCAGGCGTTTAACGCCATGATGCCTTCGATGCTCAGCCAGTTCGTGGTGATTCTCAAGGACACTGCGCTCGGGTACATTATTTCGTACCCCGAACTGCTGGCATCTGCTCGGCGCATCGGCTCGGGTGACGGCAATATTCTGCAGACCCTGCTGCTGGCGGCAGTACTGTTTATTGCGGTGAATTTCTCGCTGACGACGTTCGCCACGTGGCTGGGCGGGTTCCTCTCGTCACGTACCTCTGTGACGCCGAAGAAAATGCACCACCTGCCCGGCGAGGTGGATACCCCGAACCCGCCCACGCAGCAGATGTTCGTGCTGCCTGGCAAACGCAAGTAGCGTACAGCACGGTTTAGGGTACGCGACTAGAAACGCCCGGTTCCTCCCGCATTGGAGGTTCCGGGCGTTTGCTTATTTGTGCATCCTTGGTGCCAGCGGCGGAGGCTGTTCTCCTCACGCTGCTATGGGACTGGCATTACCTCGCAGGGAAGGGCACGGGCTATGCGACGCTGCCTTTGAGGCGTTCTGCGGCAGCAGCGACCGCCGCATCCGAGGCGGTGAGGGCGATGCGCACATAGCCGCCGCAGCCCTCTCCGTAGAACACTCCGGGGCCGGCCACAATACCCAGTTTCGCCAGCCGCTCGATCGAATCCCAGGTGCTCTCACCGAACGTGGTCCACAGGTACAGGCCCGCTTCGGAGCCTTCGATTCTCCCGCCTGCGGCGGTAATTGCCTCCACGAGGATTTCACGGCGGGCACGGTATATGTCTTTCTGCGCGGCCACATGCGCATCATCGGTGAGGGCCGCGATCATGGCGGACTGCACCGGTGCGGGTACGATCATTCCCGCGTGTTTACGGGTGTTAATAATGTTCGGCATGATCTGCGCGTCCCCGGCGATAAACGCGGCACGGTATCCCGCCAGGTTCGACTGTTTCGAGAGCGAGTAAGCGGCGAATAGCCCGGTGAAGTCCCCAGCGCAGACGCGTTCATCAAGGATGGAAGGCACGGGTTTACCGCCGCGCGCCGTGTCCCATTCTCCCCAGCCAAGTTCCGCATAGCATTCGTCGCTGGCTACTACGGCACCAATGTCGCGGGCGTGGCGTACAAGCTCACGCAGCTGTTCAACACCGCGCACCACGCCGTTAGGGTTAGCGGGCGAGTTCACCCACACCAGCCGTACCCGCCGTTTCACGTCTTCGGGCAGTTCAGTAAGGCTGTCGGCGGCATAATGGTCGGCCCCGGCCAGGCGCGCCCCAATCTCGTAGGTGGGGTAGGCTGCACGGGGGTACACCACCACGTCACGCTCCCCCGTTTCGGGGTGTGTGCCCAGTCCCAGCAGGAACGGCAGCCACGCCACGAGTTCTTTTGAGCCGACGGTGGGCATCACTTGGTCGGTGCTGAGCCCGTGCACGTTGCGGCGACGGGCGAACCAGTCCACGATCGCCTGCCGCAGTTCGAGGGTGCCGTGCGTGGTCGGGTAGCCGTGGGCGTTTGCGCCTGCGGCGAGCGCGTCTTGAATGAGCTGAGGGGTGCTATCAACCGGGGTGCCGATGGAGAGGTCTACGGTTCCGCCGGGGTGTTCAGCCGCGATGGCACGGTAGGGGGCGAGCGCCTCCCAGGGGTATTCGGGTAGGTCTATGCCGTATGTGCGCATGGTTCTCCTTCACCGGCGGGGTGGCCTGTAACTCTGTGGTGGGGCGTAGCTATTGTATCGCGTGGGCGGGCCTTGGGGTACGGGTGAAAGCCCCCGTTCCCACCGTATAAGATGCGGGTGCGGGGGCTTCGGTGTTTTGTAGGCCACCATTGAGAAAGTTGTAGTTCAGAAAGTGCGGGCCGGTTGTTTCCCGGAATGCGGGTGTGTGTCCGCTGTGTGGAGGTTATTCTCCTTGCGGCGGTAGTGCCGCAATGAAGGGAACGTCTTTGCCGGTGGGACCCATTTTGGCGGCACCGCCGGGTGAGCCGAGGTCGTCGAAGAATTCGGCGTTGGCGGTGATGTATTCGGACCATTCTTCGGGTACGTCGTCTTCGTAGTAGATGGCTTCGACGGGGCATACGGGTTCGCAGGCGCCGCAGTCCACGCATTCGTCGGGGTGGATGTACAGGGTGCGGTCGCCTTCGTAGATGCAGTCTACGGGGCATTCCTCTACGCAGGCGCGGTCCTTCACGTCTACGCAGGGCAGTGCAATTACGTAAGTCATGGGTGCCTTTCTTGAACCGGTTTCAGCGCCCACTGCCCCAATGTTGGTGGGGTGTGGGGTGTGTTGGCGCTGGGGCATGGGGTATCCGCCCGAAAGCCTGTGTATAAGTCTATCTCGCTACGGCGTTTACAATATTTTCGTGGCGCAGTGAACAGGTGTTTGAGAGGTAAAATACCCTATTTTTTAGGCTAGGCTGTCCTGCAAAATTCTAGCGTTCTCCCTAGTCAGGGCCTTAAATTTAGCAGAATAAGAAAATAAAGTTAAGTTCGCCACATAGTTTTTGGGTGTGTTTTTATGTTGCAGCGTCACTCACGCGGTCCATATATAGCTCACTCGGTGTTAGCGTTTGTGAGGCTGCGAAAAACTGGGTGCGCTTTTATGCTCGCGCAGCTGCTGCTTTTCATTGCGCAGGGAGCGTACCGCAACGGGGGCGGCGAGCATGGCAATAATGGGTGCACCCATCAGCCAGCAGGTGCCCACTATGCCGATTGCGGCACCGGCGGTGGGGTTCACGAGCACAAACGGTGCTTCCGGCCGGGCGTAGGCAAACGCGAAGATGGTAATAAACACGGCTGCTGCCTGGATAGGCGCGGCCACCGGGCGGCGCATCATGGTGGCGCCCCACAGGGAGGCGAAGAACACCGTCAGGTACCCCAGGCCCAGGCCCACCGGGATGGGGGTGTCGCCCGCATACTGTATCCAGGCGTGGTAAATGGAGCCGCCCAGGGCCGCCATAATACCCAGCAGGATACTCGTGAAGGAGGTGCTTATTATTCCGGCGGGTTCGTGGCCGCTGGGGACTTCAATATTCGCATCCCCCGCCAACAGTCGGTATGTTTCTACCCCCGATATTTTCTGTTCCACACCGTTTGAGTATTCAAAGGTGTCATCACCGGTCACCACAATTTGGGTGCCGTATTCGCGCATTGCTTTGCGTTTAGCGGTGGTGGAGCCGTAGATCGCCGCCTGGGTGCGTTTATCTGTTTCGTCAAATTCCCCTTCTATGCCCCACACCAGCACCGGTTTCTGGCTGCTTTTGAGAAGTGAGAGTGCCTGCATGACTGCTCGGTGGGTGCGCACATGGTCGGGGTGCCCGTACCCGCCGTCGGCATCGTAGGTAATGAGGGCGTCGGGTTTAATGGAGCGGATTGCGTTCGCTATGGCCTGCGCCTGTGGCTCTATGGGTTCTGCGGTGAGCGAGTCGCTGCTGGCCTTGGGGTTGGGGGCTGGTTTGCCGTCTTCGCCCCACACCATGCCGGAGTCGCGGTAAATTTTTCGTGTGCCTGTGGCGGTGGCGGGTGCTTGGCCCAGGTAGAAACGGCTGGCAACACCCAGGGTGCGGGATGCGGCGACGAGTTCGCCGGTGCGGTATTCTCCCAGCGCTTCCCCGTTATCGGCGCATTCGGGGTCGCCGACCTGCAGGTGTTTCAGGTCTTCGGGGATGACCTCACCCATTTCTCCGCGGGTAAGAGTGAGCAGGTGTACTTTGGCGCCTTCACGGGCGTAGGCAGCCATTGTTGCGCCCGTTGAGGAGGTCTCATCATCCGGGTGGGCGTGTACGAACAGTAGCACACCGTCTTTAATGAGGCGCCCGTTCGGTAGCAGATTACGTTTAGATGCGGACACTATTCTGGTGCCCTGCTGGGGGTAACTTGGGGTAGCCTCAGACATAACCGTGCTCGCTGCCTCCTTCAACTTAGCGTTCACTATATTCTATCCCCACCTGTGTTCATATGGGCGGTATTTTTAAAAAGTCGGGTGGGGGCGCATCCACACCTGCAGTAGTGTGGGTGCACCCCCACCCGGTGCGCGGGGTGTGTGATGCTCGTGTGCCCTAGTTGGCGCGGGCGCGGCGGCGGAATTCACGCACGCGCTCGTTCGCATCCAGAATAACCTTGCGGATGCGAATAGCTTCGGGGGTGACCTCCACGCATTCGTCTTCGCGGGCGAATTCGAGGCATTCTTCCAGCGTGAGCTTCTTGGGCGGGGTCAGATTTTCGAAGCTGTCTGCGGTGGAGGAGCGCATATTGGTCAGCTTCTTTTCCTTGGTGATATTTCACTTCCATATCGTCTGCACGGGAGTTCATGCCCACGACCATGCCCTCGTATACTTCGGAGGTCGGTTCCACGAAGAAGGTGCCGCGTTCCTGCAGGTTAATCATGGCGTAGGGTGTTACCACGCCGGCACGGTCGGCGATCATCGAACCGTTGGTGCGGTACTCAATATCGCCAGCCCAGGGTTCGGGGTCGATCGAGTACGACGACGAGATACCGGCGCCGCGGGTTTCAGTGAGGAACTGAGTGCGGAAGCCGATCAGGCCGCGCGCGGGTACCGCGAATTCCATGCGCACCCAGCCGGTGCCGTGGTTCGACATGTTCTCCATGCGCCCCTTACGTGCCGCCATCAGCTGGGTTACGGCACCCAGGTGCTCTTCGGGCACATCAATAATCATGTGTTCCATCGGTTCATACAGTTTGCCGTCGATGGTTTTGGTGACTACCTGCGGTTTACCCACGGTCAGTTCGAAGCCCTCGCGGCGCATCTGCTCCACCAAAATAGCGAGGGCGAGCTCGCCACGGCCCTGAACTTCCCAAGCATCCGGGCGCTGGGTGGGCAGAACCTTGATGGAGACGTTACCGATAAGCTCGCGGTCAAGACGGTCCTTGACCTGGCGTGCGGTCACCTTCGCGCCCTTGACCCGGCCCGCCATCGGAGAGGTGTTAATACCGATGGTCATGGAGATCGCCGGGTCGTCCACCTTAATAAGCGGCAGCGGCTTGGGGTTTTCGGCGTCGGTCAGGGTTTCACCAATGGTAATGTCTTCGATACCGGCGACCGCCACGATTTCGCCGGGGCCTGCTTCTTCGGCGGGAACACGTTCGAGCGCCTTGGTGGCCAGCAGCTCGGAGATACGCACGTTTTTAATATTGCCGTCTTGGCGTGCCCAGGCGACGGTCTGCCCCTTCTTGAGGGTGCCGTTGAAGATACGCACGAGCGCCAGACGGCCCAGGAACGGCGAAGAGTCAAGGTTGGTCACATGCGCCTGCAGCACCTCATCAGGGTTGTAGGTGGGGGCGGGCACATGCTCGATAATGGTTTTAAACAGCGGTTCCAAATCGTCATTATCGGGCAGGGCGCCGTCGGCGGGCTGGTTCAGCGATGCGGCACCGGCTTTGCCGGAGGCGTAGACAACCGGCACATCGAGCACGCTGTCGAGGTCAAGGTCGGGTACCTCCTCGGCCAGGTCCGATGCCAAGCCGAGCAGCAAATCCATCGTTTCGCTGACGACCTCGTCGATGCGCGCATCCGGGCGGTCCACCTTGTTCACCACCAAAATGACGGGCAGCTTCGCGGCGAGTGCCTTACGCAGCACGAAGCGGGTCTGCGGCAGCGGGCCTTCGGAGGCGTCCACGAGCAGCACCACGCCATCGACCATAGACAGGCCGCGTTCGACTTCGCCGCCGAAGTCGGCGTGTCCGGGGGTGTCAATCACGTTGATGGTGATGGTTTCACCGTTCGCGGAGGGTCCATCGTAGAACACGGTGGTGTTCTTCGCGAGGATGGTAATGCCTTTTTCCTTTTCAAGGTCGCCGGAGTCCATCACGCGGTCTTCGACGTCTGCGTGCGCCGAGAACGCGTGGGTCTGCTTGAGCATCGCATCCACGATGGTGGTTTTGCCGTGGTCAACGTGTGCCACGATCGCCACGTTGCGCAAATCAGGGCGCGAAGCGGTGTTTTCAGACATGCGTAATTTTTCTCGCTTAAATCTAGGGGTACGGTACTGCCCGCCACGCCGTGTGAGTGCATCACCACGGATGCGCGGTACAGGGCCACTGTGTGGGCACGGCAAACGCGCCCTAGTGGTGGGCTTGCCTGTCCAGTGTACCACCTGCCGCAGTGAGTGGCCCGCATACCGCAAGCAGCAACTATCGGTTTCGAGCATGAGGAGAAAGTATCTTCTGCTGGGACAAGTACGCTGAGGCTACAGCGGTCAGACAGCTTTTATATGTCTGCGGTGTGCCGTGGAAACCTGAGAGGTAGGGTAAAGCTTCCTGATAGTTATTGATTAACCTTAAACTTTAAGTTTAGGGTTGGCGGTAGGTGAATACAGTCGGCATCGCCGATGTATTTTCACCCCATCTATAAGCTATCTACTGTTATAGGAGCACCAATGAGCACCCTACTCCCCAACCGCCGCAAGGCCCTGCACACCGCTGCCTTATTGGGTGGTTCCGCAGTCGCGGCGAGCGCTGTCACGCCCGCAATGGCAACCACCACGTCCACAACAGCCAAGTCCTCCGGGGGCACCTCGGCAGACCTTACCCCCGATGAGCAGCTTGACCACATCGTACATAAACTCACGAAGGTACCCGCCCACCTTCAGCACGCCAACCCCAAGACCTACAAGAATTACAAGAAGGAGCTGGATAAGCACCTGGGGGATGTGAAAGTGGTGAACGCAGAGTCAATCACCGGCATTAGCCCCGCCAAGATACACGCTGGAGGCGGCGGGGGCGGCCGCGGGGTTCAGCCGATGTTTGGTTTCTGGTCGTGCATGCTTTCAGTGGGGCAGATCATCGTGGAATACGGGATATCTATTTTTAAGGTAGTCTCGTGGATCCGCAAGGCCCGCCGGATCTTTGGCGGTGTGCGTAATATGTGGAAGGCCATTAAAGAACGCACGTTCTTGATCCATATGGGCGAGGTCGGCGAAGAAATGGTCGATGTCTTCAAGGCCTTACTGGGAGCTGACGGCGTGGTCAAGAGCTGCTTCTAGCCAGATCCCGCACATAAAATATACCGCGGGCAGAGGTGAAAACATCCTCTGCCCGCGGGTTATAAAGACATTTAGTGCGCAGCTTTTCAATTAGTGCACAGTTTTTCAAGGGTCAAATTTATCTATCAATTGTTTATCCCGCAAATCCTCAAAGAAAGCGTGGAGTTTCCTGAGTCCTGTTGTTCGGCCAAGTTTTTATGCTTTATATTTTTTATATCGAATCGGTAAAGATTCACCGAGAAGTAAGCACCTTAGACATTCTCTAAAACATTAAGGATCTTAAGATGAGCGCTATGAAAATTATTCGCCGTGCAACAGTCGCTGTGGGACTCTCAGCAGTCCTCCTCGCTCCTCTTGCCCCAGCTCAAGCGGTATCTGGCCCCGATCCGGAACCGCGCCCTACCTCCAGCCCATCTTACTCCCCTCAGGATGCGGGAAAAACGCTTGGGAAGATCATTGCAAATATTCTCAAGCAGCTTCACATTTAAAGCTAATACTCACCGTGGTGACAATACCTTCGCTCTTTACATGTTTTATATGTTGAGGTAAAAAGCATAACACCCGGATCCCGCATATTACACAGCATAAAAAATACCCACCCTATATTTATTCCGCGGAATAGTCAACCACCTATTCCGCCATGTTCCAGGGCCGAAGAAGAATGCCCCCAACATTCTTCTTCGGCCCGTTCTCTGTCCTGTCCCCCTCTCACAAGCATTCTTCTGCCTCAGTAAAGATCCGCTGTTATGTGGGGTAAATGAAGATGAACATTCACCCATAATTGGTACGCTGACATACCTGCTGCACCCTGTAAGGCGTTTACAGACCTTTCTCTTGCAGCCACTCATCCAGCATGCGGCGGGCCACCGCATTCGTTCCGGGCAGCTCAAGTTTCGGCTCACCGGTGCGCTGCTCCGCAATAGCCTGCGCCAGCTCGGGTGCGGTAAACCAGCGGGCGGAGTGAATCTCACCGTCTAAGTGCGTCACCGGCTGGGCGGCATCAACCGTCACCCGGTAGCAGACCATGAGTGAACGGGGGAAAGGCCAAATATCGCTCATCCGGTAATCCAGGCGCAGGGCATCCAGCCCCGTCTCTTCATACACTTCACGGGTCACCGCCTGCTCCAGGTTCTCCCCCGGATCCACAAACCCGGCAATCAGGGCGAACCGGTTGCGCGGCCACAGCCTGTTATTGGCTAATAGAACGCGGCTATTATCCTCGCTCATAATAAGTGCCATCACCGCCGGCTCAATACGCGGGAACACCATCTCCCCGGAACCGGTCAGACGTATCCCTTTGTGGGGGTCCACCGGGGCTGACTCTCCCGTGTAGGCAGAGTATGCCATCTCAATCAGGTAGTCACGTTTCGCCAGCGCCGCACCGTACCGGGCCCGACCCGCCGGGTCGGCGTGCACAGGGTAGAACCGGAAACCCGCCGTGGATACCTCACACCCTTCAGGCAGCGCGCCCAGCTCCTGGGTGAGCGCCGCCAAATCTGCATCTTCAACATAAACAGCGCGGTACTCAATAGCGTGCCGTGCTTCAGGTTTCATGAGTTTAGGTTCCAGACTGACGTCCATAATACTGCCTTCAGGCGGGCTATCGAGGTAGTGCAGGGTTCCGTCGGCGCCGACCAGGTGTCACCCGACCGGGAAACAACCAAGTAGCGGGTGCGGCGTGAGGCGGTTTCATCAGTTACGGTGGTATGCGCTGGCTGCTGCGGCTCATGCGCTGACAGCTTCTTGTTCTGGGTGCTCATGCCCTCAACTCTACGCCCGCACCGGGGCACCCCACCAAACTGAGCCACCTACCTGTTCCAAGACGCACCCCCTGTCTGCGATGGGCAGGAAACACGTACGGTCTTTGCAGACCGCCAGAAAACAATAATGCTGCCAACCCTCAGCTTCCCGCACAGAACCGGTATCTAGGGTGACATTACCGAGCCGAAGAGGGAAAATAGAAACCATGACTATTACGAACCCGACGACCACCGGTGCGTGGTCAGCACTAACTCAGCACAAAGCATCGCTCACTCCGAATCTGCGCGCCTGGTTCGAGCAGGATCCTTCTCGCGCCCAGAAACTTAGTTTTGATGCCGCAGACCTGCACGTAGACCTCTCGAAGAACCTCATCACCGAAGAGACCGTGCAGCTTTTGCTCAAACTCGCCGAAGAGGTGAACCTCACCGGACGCCGCGATGCTATGTTCGCGGGCGAACACATTAACGTGACCGAGGACCGCGCGGTTCTGCACACCGCGCTGCGCCGTCCCAAAGGCTACTCCCCCGCTCTTGTTGTTGATGGGCAGGATGTCGATAGCGATGTTCACGCCGTTCTGAACAAGATTTACGCTTTTGCCGATCGTGTGCGTTCGGGCGAGTGGACCGGCGTGAGCGGCAAGCGCATCGAGACCGTGGTGAATATTGGTATTGGCGGTTCTGACCTTGGTCCCGTGATGGTGTACGAGGCGCTTAAGCCTTACGCCGACGCCGGGATTTCCGCACGGTTCATCTCAAATATCGACCCGACCGATGTTGCCGAAAAAGTTTCTGATCTTGACCCCGAAACTACCCTGTTCATCGTTGCCTCGAAGACCTTCGGCACCCTAGAAACCCTGACCAACGCCCGTGTGGCACGCGACTGGCTGCTCACCGCGCTGGGCGAGGCGAACGCCCTGCAGGGAAAAACCGCAGAGGAAGCCGTGGCTCAGCACTTTATCGCCGTTTCAACCGCACTCGATAAGGTTGCTGCCTTCGGCATTGACCCCGAAAATGCCTTCGGCTTCTGGGACTGGGTAGGCGGTCGCTACTCCGTAGACTCTGCAATCGGTACCTCGTTGGCAATCGTCTTCGGCCCGAAGGTATTCGAAGAATTCCTCGCGGGCTTCCACGCCATGGACGAGCACTTCCGCACCGCGCCCTTTGACAAGAACGTCCCCGTGCTCATGGGTCTGCTTAACGTGTGGAACGTGAACTTCTTGGGCGCCGAAACCCACGCGGTCCTGCCCTACGACCAATACCTACACCGTTTCCCCGCCTATCTGCAGCAGCTCACCATGGAGTCCAACGGCAAATCCGTGCGCGCCGACGGTTCTTTCGTGGACTACTCCACAGGCGAGGTTTTCTGGGGCGAGCCCGGCACCAACGGTCAGCACGCTTTCTACCAGCTGATCCACCAGGGCACCCGCATTATCCCTGCTGACTTCCTGGCCTTCGCCAACCCAGCTCACCCCACCAAAGATGGCGAGCAGGATGTGCACGAACTCTTCCTCGCAAACTTCTTCGCACAGACTCAGGCGCTCGCCTTCGGCAAGACCGAGGATGAGGTACGTGCCGAAGGTACCGCCGAGCACGTGGTAAACGCCCGTATCTTCAGCGGCAACCGTCCTTCGACCTCTATTATGGCCTCCCGCCTGACCCCGCGGGTGCTGGGTGAGCTGATTGCCCTCTATGAGCACATCACCTTTGTGCAGGGTATTGTGTGGGGTATCGATTCCTTCGACCAGTGGGGTGTCGAACTCGGCAAGAAGCTGGCGCTCGATCTGGTGCCTGCTATCGAAGGCGATCGCGAGGTTCTGGCACGCCAGGATTCTTCGACCGCGTCCCTAATCGACTACTACCTTAAGCACCGCAAGTAGCAGTGCCCTAGGCTAATATGCGCGGTGCCCCCGATGAATCTCTCATCGGGGGCACCGCGTTTTAACTGCCGTTTTCACTCGTCTTCCCGGTTCAACGGCATGAATGAGCCTACATAACCTTGAGGGTATCGCGCACCAGCTCCGCCACGATGCGCGCAACCACCGCCTCAGGCAGAGTCGGCACCGATTCGCTCTCTACTCCCCCAGCATCGGCATGTGCAGTGAGCGTTGTCTGTGCGTCAGAAGGCTCATGATCGGGTTGCGTGGCAGGAATATGCACAAACCCCGCAGGAATCCGCCGCCCCTGGCGTTCCAGAATACGGTGTACCTCATAAAATACGTGGTTGCACACATAGGTTCCGGCGGTGTACGAAATCTCAACCGGCAGTCCCACACCGCGCAAACGCTCATAGCTTGCCCGCACCGGCAGGGTCGAAAAATACGCTTCGCGTCCCTCCGGGGCGATCGCCTCATCCACACGCATCACACCGTCATTATCCTCAATATCGGCGGAGTCCAGGTTGATGGCAACCTTCTCAAAACTCACCTTATCCCGTCCGACTGCCACGCCCAAGCTGAGCACCGCATCCGGGCGAATATCGGTCAGCATCTCTCCTAAAGCTTCTGAAGACCCCGCATAGCTCACCGGAATCTCACGGGTTACAACCCGCACCCCGGGTTCGTCGGCGAGTACATCAGCTACCTGCTGCGCTGTTACCCCGCTCGGGTTCACGCTCACGCCGGGAAACGGGCCGAAATAGGTGATGAGAAGGGTCTTTGTCATCGTTGTCCTTTACACGTCGTCGGGTACCCTAGAGGTATGGCACGCACACACCGTCACAAAGAAGAACCCGTTTTTCTTCTCCAGGATACCCCCGATGCCCTGCGCGAAATCGGCGTTGATGATGAGCAGGAGGCACTAGCCGCTGTTCGTGAACCCGCACAGGCGTTAGAAGGTGCCTCGTTCCTTCAGGCGGTGGGGCGGTTTTACCGTTTCTATACGCTCGGTCGCGGACACGCCAGCCGTTCCGAAGTGCTGTGGGCATTGCTCTATCTGACACTCACCACCGGCGTGGTACTGGGGTTGACGGTCTATCTGGGCATGCTCTCAGAAGACCCTCACATGGAGTCCCTGATTCGGGTTCTCTATATGCTGATGATGACGCTCACGCCCGTATGGATTATTGTGCATATTCTGCCGTTTTCTTCGCTTCTGAGCAGGGCGCGCGGTAAAAACTAGACGCGTCCACGCCCCCCTACCGACGGGTGATGCAAAAACGCCCGCAGGCTACGGCACCGTACGGGCGTGCACACACTCTAGGGGGTTTAATGCCCCGCCTATTTACCCAGCACTTTCATGAGCTCTTCGGGAGTTTCAACCACAATAAGCCGCTGCAGGTATTCAGGCTTTAGCAGCTCAGTGGTTGACATATACTCCATAGCCTCAATAAGTTTCGTCCAGTACCCGTTCACGTTCATCAGCGCCACAGGCTTGTCATGAATCTTCAAAAACTGCCAGCTGAACACCTCAAAGAATTCTTCCAGGGTTCCGGGGCCGCCGGGCATCGCAACGAAGGCGTCGGCCTTATTAATCATGGCGATTTTACGCTGATGCATGGTATCGACAATGTCGAGGGTCGTCTGCCCGGGGTACACACCCTCCCACTCCACAAGCTGGTGGGTGACCACGCCGTAGACTTTGCCGCCTGCATCCAGGGCCGCACCCGCGACGGTTCCCATCAGACCTGTACTGCCGCCGCCGTAGACCACACCGATACCTCGTTCGGCGCAGGCACGACCCATCTGCTGCGCACGTTCCACGAATAGCGGGTCGTTGCCGAAACCGGCACCACAGTAAACAGCAATATTGTATTTCAGGCTGACTAGTTTGTTCCGTCATTATTCTTCTTTCTGTGCGCTCCAGTGCGCCGTCCACTCGCAGGGTATGGTGCAAACACCTATTGCACGCTACAGCCATTGGGGAGGCACACGCAAGTGGGACAGGTGGGGTGTGCGCATATTCACGGCGTGTTACCAGGTGAGGTGCCCTGCTGCTGAACCGCCCCACCTGTTTAGCGCGGGTGGGCAGAAAGGACCGGAAAGATGCATTCAATATTGAGCGGGGCTTGGGTGGCATCCCGGTTCTGTGCGGGGTCTACCCAGCGCAGTTCGGCGATTTCGGCTTGCGGGGTGAGAGCGGCGAGCACTTCATATTCGCTGGGGTGCGGCAGGTACTCGTAGGTTTCGGCGCGTACCGTGTACCCGTTTTCATTAAGTGCGGGTGCCTTAAATGTCCCCAGGTGCACCATGCGGGCGGGGTCAGGGGTGAACCCGAGTTCTTCGGTGACTTCACGTACCGCAGCACCAAGCGGGGTTTCGCCGGGGTCGGGTTTGCCACCGGGCATCATGTACCCGCTCGCGCCTGTTTTACGCACGGTCAGTACCAGCCCCCGTTCGTTACGGATTGCAACCGCTGAGACGTACACGATTTTCCGTTCGGTGTCTATGGCCGCATGAGTGTGGGCGGCTTGAGGGCGTGGATTTTCGGGCATGGTTCTACCCTACCGCATCCAGGTTTATAGGATCCGGTTCTTTCTACCAGGCACAGCCCCACCGTTCATGTGACAAGATCAGCCACCTGCAAAATATACAGCATATATCGGGGTTTTTAGTATCCTAGCAGTACAAAAGTAAGAAAAAACAGAAGAAACACCTTCTTTAGACAGCAAATGAGGTGTTTACCGATACAATAGAAAATGCTGACCTTCACCGATTCGAGAGGAAAACGCCAGCATGACTTCCACTATGACCCGCCGTACCGCACTCACCACGCTGGGCACAAGCTCCATCGCCGCGTTAACGGCATGTTCCGCATCCCTCACAACCGCCAATACTGCGGGCACTCATGACTCTAATGGCACATCTGTAGTAAATAATAATTCAAAAGCCAAAGGCATCTGAACGCAGTGACTATTCGGGCGCAGTGGAATTCAATAGTTATGACACCTCTGCGGGCCAGTATAAGCCAGCCACACGAACCTCACCCCCGCAGAATGTACCCAAACCCATCAAACCCGAAAATATGGATGAACACAGCGTAGCTGGGCTGTACTCCGCGATAGGGTATCTCTCCGCTGCGACATCCTACGCTTTTGTTACCAGCGATCTTGGCCCGCTTGATCATCTCCCCTTCAGCGATACATACACTAACACCTTTAAAAAGCAAATCCGAGAAACTACACAAGAGATGGACGGTGCATGGTTTGAAGAGTTGAAGATAGCATTCACTCTTAACACCGCTCAGCCAACTCAGGACGGGGACAACTACAAATGGCCTGCTAAGTTTATCTTCTCTATGGGTAGTTTCGTGGTGTACCGAGGAATTCCGGTAGATCTTCCCAGCGATAAGCAATCGTCCTCACAGGAAGCTACGTTTACCGCGCAGCATAAAGACGGGCGGTGGATTCTTTCAGAGACCAATGACAACGGCGGCGGCAGTTTCGGACCTTCCGGCGGCAACTTCAAAATCTGAGCCTTTATCCTCCATATCCAGGCTCCCCACATACCTCTGAGCCATTCAAGGCAGCCCAACGACACTGCCGTACTGGTGGGCAGGCGGCGCGCACCTGCACGGATGTACCGGATGCATTCCCAAGAACCTCTGTAGGCAGAATTCTTCGGGTGAGCGTCTAAGAGACAAGCCTCGTCAAATCTGGCAGGTGCTCCGCCATGTAGCTGCATAAAATCATGGCGTGGTTACAGTGCTCGTCTTTAGCTGCGTACAGTAGGGTAATGCGCATATCACCGGTTTCTTTGGCGTTGGCAACAACGCTGCGCATGAGGGCTCTGCGCATCAGGGTTTACATCAAGTTCTGCACGGTAGCGGTGCTTGAATGCTTCAAAATATTCCGGATTATGCCCGAACTCAATGCGCGCTTGGGTGGAAGGGGCCAGCTCCTTCGCCCATTCGTTCAGGCGGGCGCGGTCCTTAGTAACTCCGCGCGGCCACAGCCTGTCTACAAGCACACGGTAACCATCATCGGGTGATACTTCTTCATATATACGTTTAATCGTAATATCCATATTTCCAGCTTATGCAGGATACGCTTCACTGTGTACCCCCGCCACTTTTACCGACCGCCTTGGCGTGTGAATACAGGAAAGCGGTGCGTGCCTTATTACTGAAGGTAACGGCACGCACCGCCTGGTAGTCAGCCTTGAACGGGCCTGCGCCGCCACAGCTGAACGGCGCAGGTGCACTGAGTATGTCTGAGCGAACCCCAGCAGGGGCTGCCACTTTCAAAAGGACGTTAGGGTTGTTCCGTGGGGTGCACCTCAGCGTGCTCACTGGGTGTATCGGCTGCGGCAGCCTCGGGGTTATAGCTCGGGAGCGGGTCACGCGTGGGGGCATCACTCGGTACAGCCCACGTATATGATGCGGACGGTGTAGCGCTCGGCGACTCAGCAGCCCCAGGATCATAGCTCGGAAGCGGGTCACGCGTGGGGGCATCACTCGGCACGGCCCACGTGTAGTTGGGTAAGGGTTGTTCGTCCGGAGTGGAGGCGGCCAATGCCCCCGTCGCAAAGACTGCCCCCGTTAGGCTCAAAACGGCAACGGCGCCAGCTCCGATAACAAAGGGGGAGGTGTTCTTCTTCATGATGGTACTTTCCTGGGGTGTATGTAGTTGTATGCGGTGAACGCACACCAGCCCGATAGCTGGTTATGCGCCTCTTCACAATACCATGAAGATATACTTTAGATTTAGATTTTGTGGCTAAGATCGTTACTTTTCTACCGAAATCGGCACACAGCACTCCTGCTGAAGGGTGAGCGCCCCAATTGTGCTTCCGCAGCGTCATAAAACACATCTGCCGGGGTGAAATTTTCGCCGATGAGCACACCATACGATGTGTACACAGCGAAAACCTCACCCCGGCAGGTTTTCTCGTGACGCGGTTATTGCTGCGCTTTAATGGTGGCAGAATCTATACCGCCCACGTCCACTTTCTCCAGCGGGATCAGGCGGTCGCGGGTTACTAGCGCGTGAATGACCCACACCGCTATGAACACCGGCAGACCAATATATGAGCTCATCACGCCCGCCCAGTTCCCTTCAAGAATCGCCTCATAGTTCTGCCCACCGATCACCAGCAGGCACATGATGAACGCGATAATCGGACCCACCGGGAAGAAAGGGGCCACGTAGGGAAGGTCGTTAAGGCTATGCCCCTGCCGCACGTAGGCGCGGCGGAACCTGTAGTGCGCCACCGCAATACCAACCCACGTGATGAACCCAGCAAGACCCGAAACGTTAACGAGCCACAGGTATGCCGCTTCCTGCGAAATAATGGAGGCAATGAACCCGATGGCTCCCACGGCGGAAGTTGCCATGAGGGCGGGCATGGGCACACCCCCCTTATTCACCTTGGTGAAAACCTTGGGAGCTTTGCCTTCCTGCGCAAGAGAGAACAGCATACGGGCCGAAACGTACAGCCCCGAGTTACCGGCGGAAAGCACGGCGGTAAGGATCACTGCGTTCATCGCTGCGGCAGCGAAGGCAATACCGGCTCGTTCGAAAATGAGGGTGAAGGGAGAAATGTTAATATCCCCTTCGGCTGCGGTGAGCAGGTTCGGGTCGGTGTAAGGAATGAGGAACCCGATAATCACCATGGCGCCAATGTAAAACAGCATGATGCGCCAGAACACGCTGGTGAGCGCGCGCGGTACATCGCGGCGGGGGTTCTTGGACTCCCCGGCAGCAACACCAATCATCTCGGTGCCTTGGAACGAGAACCCGGCAACCATGAAGATGGAGAAAATAGCGACGGGGCCGCCCACAAAAGGAGCGTCACCAGCGGTCCAGTTTGAGACACCCGGCGATGTCCCTCCAAGGATCCCGAAGATCATGGCGATACCCGCGATTAAGAACACGATAACGGTGACCACTTTAATAGTGGCGAGCCAGAATTCGCCTTCACCATAGGCTTTGGCGGACAGGGCGTTCAGCCCCGTCAAGAGAACTAAGAAGGTACCTGCCCACACCCACGAGGGAGTCTCCGGCAGCCAATACTTCATCACTTCACCGACCGCCACGAGCTCGGTCGCGACGGTAATCGCCCAGTTAAACCAGTAATTCCACCCCATGGTGAACCCAAAGGATGATGAAACGTAACGGGTTGCATAGGTTTGAAACGAACCCGGGACGGGCAGATGCGCTGCCATCTCACCCAGAGACTGCATGAGGAACAGCACCATAATGCCGATCAGCCCGTAGGCGACGATAGCTCCGCCAGGTCCTGCGGTAGAGATCGTTTTGCCGGAGGCCACGAACAAGCCGGTGCCGATGGCTCCGCCGATGGCGATCATCTGTAGGTGACGCGCCGAAAGACCGCGTTTTAGCTCCGTTTCTTCGGGGCTGTTCGCCGCTTTTTCTTCGGATGTGGGGGACATATTTTTCTTCCTTGTTGGTCCCGCGCACGGCAAACACCCCGATCGGTGGCGGGGTGCGGCGACGCGGCGAAAAATCATCTTTAGAAAAACTAATGAGACATAAGTTTTTCTTATTTAGTCCCCTATTCTACTCCCCCGCCGGCGCCCGCCGCCACCGGAATTTTTCGCAAACACCCCGAAGGCAGCAAAGCTCCAACTCACACTGGGCATACTCTTGCGCTAGGATATTCGAAGACTCATTTTCACTCTTGCTGAGAGGCACCATGAAAGATACCGCGAAGGAAACAAGCGACGCAGAACATTACGCCGCGATCGGTCATAACCCCACCGAGAGCGGCTTCAAACAGGCTTTACGGGCATCCAGCGTGGTGCTTGCAAGTTTCGTGGTGTTGGGGTTAGGTTTGGGCGTTATTATTAGTGCTCACCATTTACCGTGGTGGCTAGCGCCCGCAATATCCCTCATCGTTTACGCCGGTTCCGTCGAGTTCCTGGTGGTAGAAATGATCGCAACCGGGGCCAGTGTAGGTGCTATCGGCTTCACAACTCTGCTCGTGAACTCCCGCCACCTGGTGTACGGTATTTCCTTCCCACTGCAGAACGTCAAGGGTTTCTGGGCGAAGCTCTACGCTATATACACGCTCTGCGACGAATCCTACGCGCTCAACACCGGCCCCGACCGGAATACGCTCTCTCACGCACGTATTCTATGGGTGAGTACATTCCTGCACATCAGCTGGGTGGTAGGAACAACCGCCGGATTCTTTATTGGTGCATCGTTTCTGAGCCACCTTGAGGGTATGGATTTCGCCATGACGGCGCTGTTTACGATCCTCGCGATTGATGCTTACCGCGCTCAGCGGGATAATGTCACGGCTCTTCTCACGCTGTTCTCTGGCGCGGCGGGTATTATCCTGGCACCCGGTTCCATGCTTCTGGTGTCGATGGGAACCTACACTGCCTGCTGATAGTACGGTTCTTTATCGCAAAATCACGGGGAACACTGCCGGAACACCAGATACCCGCCCCAGAGAATAACACAGCAGTGACGGTTGCCGAAGACAGCACGACAGATCAGGTGAAAACCCCAAGCCCCACATTCACTCACTACAACGACCCGCAGGAGAACCCCCATGATTAACGGTCACATCGATAGCGGTTATATCATCAGCGCCGTTCTGGTGGCGGCGGCTGTAACCTTTGTTCTGCGGGTGCTCCCCTTTGGTCTCAAAAAAGCCCTCGCGGGTTCTGAGGTGCTGGATGCGCTCAGCCACTGGATTCCGCTTGGGGCCGTAGCGCTTCTGGCGATCTACGCGGTAAGCCGTATTGACTTTTCATCCACGCACACCGCGGTTCCCTATCTTGCCGGGTTTGTGGTGACGGCGCTCGTGCACCTGTGGAAGAAGAATATGGTATACAGCATGATCGCCGGTACCGCCACCTGCGTTATTCTCATTAACTGGGTTTTCTAGGGGTATAGCATGTCTGAAAGATCTTCACACCCCAGCCGCCGCCTTGGAGACGCGCCGCAGCAAACCAGCGACGAACAGGTTCTCAATATTATCGCCTCTGCTGGTCTGGTAACCAGCAGCATTCCGGTGGTGCAGGAACGCGAGCAGGCTTTACGTGCAGGCGATGATGCCCTTAGTATTGAGCTCCGCCGCACTGGCGAGAGCGGATTTCGTGAGGCAATGCGTGCTGCATCCCTTGTGATGCTGGGCCTGTTTTTCGTGGGAATTGGGCTCGGTGTTGTGATACACAGTCTGGGGTTTCCCTGGTGGCTTGCGCCCCTGCTTCCAGGAGTTTTATTCGCCGGGTCTGTAGAGTTCGTATTGCTGACGATGATGACGGCGGGTGCCTCGCTGGTATCCGTTGCGGTCATGACGCTGCTCATTAATTCACGGCACCTCATGTACGGGCTGTCCTACCCTATCGAGCGTGTGCACGGCTCTCTCGCCAAGTTTTACACTGTCTACACACTTATTGACGAGGCTTTTGCTCTCAATAGCGGGCCGGAACGGCATGCGCTGAGAGGGTCGCGCATCCTGTGGATTCATGCAGGAATGCATGCGAGCGTTATCCTCAGTTCCACACTCGGGTTCTTCTTGGGGTCGAGTTTTCTGGCGCATCTTGAGGGATTCGATTTCGTAATGACCGCGCTCTTTACAGTACTTGCCCTTGATGCCTACCGCGCTAACCCTGATAGGCTCACGGTGCTTTTCTCGGTGATTGCGGCGGCAGCGGCGCTGATTATTGCCCCGGGGTCGATGCTTCTGGTGGCGATGGCAGTGTATATGGCGCTTCTTATGGGGCGTTATGTGGCGGCGAAGAAACGCGGTTCTCTGCCTCAGCATATGCTGGTCGCCGACGATCCGACGCGCAGCCGCGCGGAGCGTGAGCATGCAGAAGAGAGCCCACGCGAACCAGCGCAATAGTTTCAGACGGCATAACAAAGCAGACACCACGGCACGGAAAACCGAGCATGGTGCCTGCCTGATAGGCTCAGCTGCGTTTACTTAACAGCTGCGAGCGCAGCCTCGTAATTGGGTTCGTTGGTGATTTCGGGAACGAGCTCGGTGTGCACTACCTCACCGGCGGGGTTTACGACTACCACGGCACGCGCCAGCAGGGCCTCAAGCGGCCCGTCGGTCATGGTTACGCCGAAGTCCCGCCCGAAAGGATGAGCGGAATGCGGAGGTGGTAATAACGTTCTCAATCCCCTCAGCAGCGCAGAAGCGGCCAATGGCGAACGGAAGGTCGTTCGAGACGCACAGCACCACAGTATTGTCTAGTGCGGCAGCGTCCTTATTGAAGGTGCGTACGGAGGTTGCGCACACGCCGGTATCGACGGAGGGGAAGATATTCAGAATAATGTTCTTGCCCGCAAAATCGGTGCCGGTGATCGTGTTCAGCTCAGCCCCAAGTACCTCGAACGCGGGAGCTTTGGTGCCCACTGCGGGTAGCTCGCCGATGGTGTTGACGGGGGTTTCTTCATGAAAAGTAATTTTAGCCATGCATCAATTGTCACCCTGTGCCGGGGCCAGCGCAAGAACGCAGGTGGGACCCGTGACGGATGTGCCCGTCCGATGCGGTTGAGACCCGGGCTTTCTTGCTGTGCCGCGGCTGCATCTGCTGCACGTGGCACCATTCACAGTCGTCCTTAGATCGGCGCCGCTGCGCTGAAAGCACCCGAGGTTCCTGTCACCGTCCGGTTCTCTCACGTGAGTGTTCAGGTATCCTATGTGTATCCCGCAGGCGGCAAACCAAACGTGCAAGCGCACGCTCACGCAGCTACGGTGCGCACGTTTGGCAGGGGCACGAAGGTGCCCCCCGTACCGGCCCCAGCCCCTGTGCCCGGGCTAGCCGAAAATTTAATAGTCTTGACCCCACGCCGAGAACAGAGAAACACCTCATGAAGCCAACCGCATATCAGACTTTTATCCTCTGTGCCCTAGCCGCAGCAGCCCTCGCAGGGTGCAGTAGCGGAGCGTCCGTGAACCCGCGGGCGGGTACCAGCGCATCGGCTTCCGCAACAGCAACAGCGCCCGATACGGATAACGCCTCCCCCAGCAGCAGTACCAAGCCAAAACCCGCGAGTATTACACCCAGCACCTTGCCTCCTCCTACTGTGGTGACCATCCCGGCCGCCGATGGTGGCGGCAGCTCCTCTAACGGTAACCGTGTGGTGCAGAACGTTCCCGCTCAGGCGCATGCGAAGGCCGGTACAACAGGTGTTCCTACGGGGGTGCAAGCTGGGCTACCGATAAGCACGGTGCGGTTTCATTCCTCACCCCTACCGGCAATATTGGGTGCGATGTGATCTCCGGTGATTCGATGGTGGTGTGCATGCTCAAGGAATCCCAGTGGCCGGAGAAGGTAGACAGCCCCGGTATCGACCCGAAGACCGGTAAACCTGTGCAGCGCCGCGCGTTCCAGCTGCAGCTTAAAGCCGATGGGTCGTCACAGGTCACGGCCCCCGGCGGTGTGAATGGGGCCATGGGCAACCGCTCCTCCACGAAAACCCTGCAATACGGGCAGATGCTGCACGTGGGTACGTTTGTTTGCGCCTCTGAACAAAACGGGGTGACCTGCTGGAATCACACTACCGGGCACGGGGTGTTCCTTAACCGCACCGAGCACATTACCTTTTAGCTTTGGGTGCGCCCCGTCCGCTGGCCCCGGCGGTGGCTGGGGCGCGCCGCACAAGAGCACACCGATTTATTACCCCTGATTGGAGTTAAACCTTGCGACCAACCGTCACAAAAATCGCTATCCCCGCCGCCGTGGCGGCGCTTACTCTCACAGCCTGCGGCAACCCGTTTGGTGCCTCCACCGAGTCGAAAAGCACTAAAAGCAGCGGCTCTTCCTCCAGCAGCTCGGCTCAGGTGTCGCATTCCTCGTCGTCATCAGCAGCGTCAGCGGCCACCAGCAGCAGCGCGTCACCTTCGTCTTCCCCGTCGGTGGTGACGGTCACCGCAACTCCTGAGCCGACCCCCAGCACGGTGACTGTGTATGCGAGCCCGGATAAGAGCAGTTCTTCGCCGTCATCTTCGTCCTCAAGCAGCGGTAAGGCAAAAGCCGGGGCGCCCACCAGCGGACAGGAGGCGCTGGAGCAGAACAAGTCGAAGCTGCGCGGCAGCTACACGTGGGCTGCGTCCCTGTCTGATACCTCAAACTATGATGCGAATGTTGAGCTGTCGTGGATTGTGGTGGGTGCCCAGGGCGGTACCGACGGCCCGTACCATATTATGCTGTTCCACTACGGCGAGTACTTGGGGACCGGCACGTACGACCCCCTGTATGGGAAGCCTAATGTTTCGCGCACCGCCGCTAACCAGATTTCGGCCACGCACAGCGCCGATAAGGCTTCGTTCACCTGGGACAGTTCTCAGGGGAAGATCGTCATGAGCGGCCACCTGCCCACCGTTAACGGGTAGCCCAAAGCGGGGCGCACACAGTAAAAGGCCGGGCCCGCGTCCTTCCCCAACGGTGGGGTGGATGCGGGCCCGGCTTGGCATGTTCACAGCGCAATTAGTTGGCGCCGATGAAGCCCTTCTTCTTAAGGATCACGAATGCAACTGCGCCAATGAGTGCAATAACGATAAGCTTCTTCATGGTTTCCTTTCGTCGGCACCGGGTAGCGGCCTAATCCGCAACGGTTACGGTGCCCCCTTGCACATTTTAGCGTAGAACGGCGAGTTTTACGGCGTATTTGTGCGCCCATATAGCTGTGAATAGGCTGGATATGGGAGAATGCCGTATGAGTATTTTCAAGAAAACTTCTGATGATTCCACACCCGTCTCCCGAGCACCGGTGGTGACATCCTGTTTTCTGGGGGTCATGGGTGTTCTGCATTTTGTAAAACCTGAGCATTTTGATCGGATTGTGCCGCGCGCCCTGCCGGGCTCGGCACGGTTCTACACCTATGCTTCGGGGGTTGCTGAGCTTGGTGTTGCGGGCCTGCTGGCCCTCCCAACAACCCGCCGGGCGGGTGCCCTCGCGGCCATTGCCCTGTATACGGCGGTGTTCCCGGCGAATGTGCAAATGGCGTGGGATTGGCGGCATGAGTCAGCATTTAAACGTGTTGTGGCTTTCGGCCGTCTACCGTTGCAGCTGCCGATGATTCGCCGTGCCTGGCGCATCTATAAAACCTCCTCTCGGCGCTAAAGCTCTCCTGGCGGTGGCACAAGCTGCGGCCGTGCTATGATAAAAAATCTTCACGCCTGGATCATTATAAAGGAGCACTATGTCTAGTACCCGCCAGAACCCGGCCGAGCAGGCGAAGGCCCTTGCTTCCCAGCTTAAGTGCCCCATGGGTGACACCGGTCAAGAGCTAGCACACTCTTTAAACCTGGGGAATCTTCACATGATTGTGAGCGCCCTGAACGCATTAGGCATTGAGGAAGGTGACCGCATCCTGGAGGCGGGCCCGGGCAATGGTGGGCTCCTCAATTATGTTCTCTCCCTCGCAGAGAACCTGCACTATGATGGGGTGGAAATTTCGCCGCTCATGTATGAGCAGGCCCGCGCCACCAATAACGTGTTTATCGCAGAAGGGCTGGCTGAGTACGCGCTGTATGACGGCGTGAATCTGCCGTATGAAGACGGCGTTTTCACGAAGGTGCTGAGCGTGAATACGGTGTATTTCTGGGAGGAACCGGCTTGGCTGCTCGCAGAAATGTGCCGGGTGCTTACCGCCGGCGGGCGGGTGTGTTTAAGCTTCTGTGAAAAAGATTTTATGAAGACCCTGCCATTCACCAAGTACGGCTTCACCCTGTACGATGCCGCCGATATAGTTGCGCTCACACAAGAACTGCCGCTACATACGGTAGCTGTACAGCATCTGCACGATATGGCGGTGGCGGGCGGCTCTGCCCGGCTGGTACGACGCGACTACGTAAACCTCGTGCTTGAAAAAGAACACTAAAAACACCCGGACAGTACCTACATATTTTTGACACCATCACTGGCGGTTTCTATCTAGAAGAGTTTTTGCCTTCAGAAGCTTTTTATTCTTCATGAATGCAAAAACTCTTCTGAATAGAGTGCGTTTAAAAGGCCGTTTCTCGTATTCAAACATAAAAATATTGACGCGTATATTCCAAAACAGGTATAAGTGTTTTATAAGGAGTCACATTTCTCTCTCACGACGCTCAGAAATGTGCTCACCATACTAACCTAAGGCGGAGAAGCCATGGCAAACACTAACCTCACGAACAAGCTCAAGCCCGAATTCCGCACTAACCCGCCCGCTGAAGAGAACGGCATCCTGATGTGCCTGGATGATGCGCAGGTTCAGGGCGATAACGCCAAATACATGAAATTCTACAACCGCATAGCCACCGTCTATGACCTAGGAGAACGGTGGTTTGGGCGTCTCGCTTACGGCAATGAAGTCGCGCAGATGCGCCGCCAGTTCATGAAAGAACTAGAGTGGTTTCCCGGTTGTTCGGCTCTGTACGTCTCAATCGGCACCGGCACCGACTTGCGGTACCTGCCCGACGATATTGAGGTGAGCGCGATCGACTGGACGGGTGCCGATATTTCTCTCGGGATGCTCAAGAAATGCCAGAAAATCTGGGGTGGGCGCGCGAACCTGAACCTGGTGAACTGCGCCGCTGAGAACCTGCCCTTTGCCGATCAGAGCTTTGATGTGGTGCTGCACGTGGGCGGTATTAACTTCTTTAGCGATAAAAAACGCGCGATCGAAGAAATGATTCGGGTGGCCAAGCCCGGCACGAAAATTATGATCGCGGACGAAACTTCCGACTACATTGATTCGCAGTACAAGAAAAGCATCTTCACCCGCAAAGAGTACAAGGATGCCACCTTCGACCTCTCAGAGATTGAGGCACTGATTCCCAGCACCGTTGAGGATGCACGCACCGAGCTCATCTGGGACGACCAGTTCTACTACATTACGTTCCGCACCCCACGCCGTTAGGAGAAACGTCATGGTAGTACCATTTGCCATCGCTGGGGTGCTCATGGCATTGGCGGTGGGTGCGCACGTTTTTGTGGGAACCCGCGAGACACTGGCCTTGCGTCCCACCGAGAACCGTCCCACCGCTGACGCTGCGGTCAGCACCCCTAGCACTCGTGGGGAGCTAACCCGGCACTGGGCGCAGGCCATGTGCGTGTTCCAGCTGGTAAGTGTCGATCTGCTGCTGGTCACCATCGCTGCACTGCTTTTAGCGTTCACCGATGTGCTGCCCGCTAAACGAGATATTGGGCAGTTTATCGCGGCGTATTTAGGCGCATGGGGCGTGGTGTGGCTGGTGCAGCTGACGGCGGTGAAGGCTGAGCGCCGCACCTACTATATGTTGGGGCATTGGATGCTGTTCTTCCTCTGCGCTGCCCTGATGGCGTGGGGCGCGTTTTCGTTCTAACAACATACACGCGGCGCCCCGAAAAGAAATCTTTAGGCCAAAATAGCCTATTCTCTTCGGGGCGCCGCGTGCACTATAACACTTACGTGCTGGGTATTAATGCACCTTTAATATAAGAGCGTTTTACCCTTGGCTGGTGCCACATTATTCTTTGGTGGGCACCAGGGTCTTGAGGGTAATGTCGCTTGAGACTCGGCCGTCCGCGTCTTCAAGGTATGCGCGTACCACATACTTCTTACCCGCCTGCAGCTTATTACCGGGAATAGTCAGTTCACTCTCAAAGTCACCGTTCGGCTTCGGGGTAACCGTCGTATTCACGATCTCACCATCCCTGATGATGTCATTCTCAACGTCGTATTCGGCGAAAATCAGCCGAACCTTGGACCCGTTCTGAGCCGCTACTGCAGGGTCAAAGCCGCCGCCAGCAACCTTCAAGCGGTTCTCGGCGGCGCTGCGGCTAAGGGGCGCGCCGTCCACAATGCCAACAGCCTCAGATTCCGTATCTCCGCCAAAGTCCTCAACTTCAGCGCGCGACCAGTCATTGGCGCCAGTTTCAACAACCACCTGGTAACGCTTACCGCTTTCGATCTTCGAGCCGGGCACCTGCACCTTAGTGGTGAAGTTACCGCCATTCAGGTCTGCTGAGGCGTCCTTCGTCACCAACGTCTCAGTGACCTTACCGTTCTCGTCCAGGGCTTCAACCCGGATAATGAGGCGGGTGGCACCTTCCTGGCGGGTTCCGCGCACCGTAAGGGTGTTGGTGTTCAGGTGGCGGTAAAAAGTGTTATTCCACGCGAAGTCTGGGGTCACCGTTACCGAAGGGTGAACGTTCTTCTCATCAACCTGCTGCACGGGAAGGTCCTGCCGGGCCTCCACAGTGTGATAGCCATGACCGGAGTAAATAACAGCAAACACGGCGTAACGCTTCTGGGGGTCGAAGTTGCCTTTCACTTTCGCGGTGCCGCTGAAATGCCCATCTTCAGTCACGGTAAGCTTCGCATCATCTTGAGCTAAGTTCTTGCCCGTGCGGTCGCCGTCAGCATCAAGCTCATAGACTTCTGCCTGCAGGCTCTCGAAGGATTGGTTCGGATCAATCCCTTCACCGGTGATTGTTAGGGTATTCTCCCCGGTGATGGGGTTCAGCGGGCCGCCCTCAACAGAGGTAATTTTTGTCTGCTGAACATTATCAGAGTTGTCATTGGCGTTGTCGTTATTGTTATTGTTGCCCGGAAGAGAGCTTGAACCGCCCTGGACAGTATTTGAGGGTCGCCGGAGGTGCAGCGTTCACGGGCGAAAGAGTGGCCGCCGTGCCGCCAATCAGTGCGAGAGTGCAGGCTCCTGCGAGCACGGAACGGGTGGGGAAAGAACGCATGGTCTGCTCCATTCGTCGGTTAGTGATTACATTTCTAAGATAGCCGTACTTTTAGGTAAAGGTCTAGGTTTTTTACAATTATTTCCATAATGTTTAAGGCAGCCGGGTAGCTGCATAACTATTAGGGGCGACTGCGTCACCTCCGCACACCATAGGACGCAGTTTCCGGGTGTTGATTAAACCGTGCCGCCGCCACGGCCACCCGAAAACTGCGTCCTCAAAAACCTGCCCGACTGGGTCCAATACGCGTGTAAAGAGGCGCTAGGGGTTCACCGTAATATACTCCGTGACTTCGGACTGCTCCTGGTCGTCAATACTCGCCTCAATCACATACTTTTTCCCGGGCTGAAGCTTATCCGCAGGCACCGTAAAGTCAGTCTCGAAGCTGCCATTGGGCGGGTTGACGGTAACCTGCTTTTCAGCCAGCGCATCCCCGGCAGGTTTCTGCGCATCAATGTTGTACTCGCGCAGCCGCAGGTGCATGGCGGTGCCCTGCTGTACGTTTTTAAACCCGCCACCGGCCACCTTCACCTGATTATGCTGGCTGCTGCGGCTTACCGTTCCGTCGGTAATCACGGCAAAGGAACCGCCGTGACCATAGAGTTCTTTAATAGCGCCCTGTTCCTTGGTACCGCCATCCATTGCCACCGCGAGCGTGTAGTAGGTTTTATCCTTAATTTTCTCCCCGGGCACGTGCAGCTTGTAGGTGAATGTGCCGTCCTTCAGTTCGCTGGCGACAACGGTACCGGTGGCTACCTCATCCCCTGGGCCGCCGTCCTCATGCTTTTCCCGAAGGGAAATGGCGACGCTCGCATCTGAGTTAGGCGGGTAGTAGTATTTGCCGCGGATGATGACCTCATTATCCTGCCGGTGTGTGTAGAGGGTTTCGGGTGAGGTCTCGAAGCGTGGGCGTAGTTTGGTCGGGTCGGTGGGCTTTATATTCACAGGGGCCGTGGCGTGCACCCCCATATGTCCCCCGCGGCCCGTATGGTCAACAATGAATACGGCGTAGTGTTTCTGCGGGTCTACGCGGGAGCCGCGTACGGTGAGCGTGGCATCAAATTGTCCCCGCTGCCCCAGGGTCAGCTGATCGGATGCTTCAGCAATGTTCTCACCTACCGGTTGGCCCTGCGCGTCGATTTCCCACATTTCGGAGTAATACCCGTCGGTGAGGGTCTTATCCAGCCCGGTGCCCTGCACCTTAATCGTGTTTTTCTCTGCGAGAGGGTCGAGTGTGCCCTCGGTTTTCTGGATACTCGGTTTCTGCTCTGATGCGGAAGGGGTGGATTGCTCACTGGATGGGGTGCTGCCAGCCTGTTGGGGTGCAGCAAATGCCGACGACAGTGGCACAGCGGTGGCCCCCACTAGGGCAAGGGCGCTGGCTCCGGCAAGGGCACCTCGGGTACGAAAGTAACGCATCATTGCTCCAATCTTCGGTGACTTTCGGATGCCTTTTAAACCTAGCACCAACTTTTAAGTTCAAATACAGTTTTTAATGAACCTTTGAGGAAGGTTTAAGGTTGTCTCTAATGCTGCCCCAGTACCGCACAGCAGTGATTAGCGCGCCCCCACGGGTGAAATACGTCTATACACATCCCCTTCTCGGGCGGCTACTATAAAACATGAGGCTCCCACCAGCTGCGGCAATATATGCTCCTTCAGAAAGTGACACTGCCATGCACCCCGAACTGACCGATATCCCCGAAACGATGCTGTGGACCCTGCACAACCGTGCCCGCGAAGCCGCCCGAGCCGACGGGTGCATTACCGACCCCAAATGCCTAGAAATCTACCGGGCCATTGACTACAATTACCAGGCTCATTTCGGCAAAGCGGACGGCTCACACGGGGTGCGTTCCATGCTATTTGATAGGCAGATTAGCCGCTTCATTAAGGAGCACCCGGATGCGGTGATCGTGAACCTGGGTGAGGGCTTGGAAACCCAACGGTACCGCATCGACTCCCCCGGCACCCTGTGGGTGAGCGTGGATTTACCCGCAGGCATTGACATTAGGGAACGGTTCATAGCCCCCGATGAGCGGCACCTGCACGTGGCGAGAAACGCGCTAGATACCACCTGGTTCGACGCTGTCCCTAATGGGCGGCCGGTCTTCATTGCGGCACAAGGGCTTTTCATGTACTTCACCACGGTAGAAGTCGCTTCCCTCATGCGCTCTATGGCCCGCAGGTTCCCCGGCGCAACCGTCATGTTCGACTACATTGGGCGTTTCCTCTCAAAACGTACCCTGAGCGAGAAGGGGGTGGATGAAAACAGACACGTACCGCACCCCACCCATGCCCTGGGGCGTGTACCGCAACGAGCTGCAGCCGCTATTGTCGGCCTGGCTGGGACAGCAGGTGTCTGTACATAACGTTACATTTGAACTCCCCCGCGGGCCGGGGAAATGGTCCGTACTGTTCATTGAAAAGTACTTGCCGCAGCTGGCGAATAAGCTGCCGGGAGTGTGCTGGCTGCAGCTGCCTGAAGCAGACCCAGCATCATGAGTGGGGGTGAAAAACCCGCCGTGCATATTTACTGTCTGCTGTTTGACGGGTACGAAACACTTGATCTTATGGGACCGGTCGAGTTCCTGCACGGTGTACCCGGCGCGCGGCTGCACTATGTCTCGCATTTGGGCGGGGCGGTGCGCAGCACCCAGGGTTTCTCGGTGGCAACAGAGCCGCTGGGTGAGCTGCACCCAGGCGGTGTTCTGCTCATTCCCGGCGGTGCGGGCACTCGAACCCTGGTGCATGATACTGATTTTGTGGAGGCACTCACCCGGTGGGTTCAGCAGAGCGAATACTGTTTGAGTGTGTGCACCGGTTCAGCGCTTCTGGCCGCCACCGGCCTGCTGAATGAACTAGAGGCCACCACGAATAAACGCGCCTTTGACTGGGTGAGAGGCACAAACCCGCACGTGCTGTGGCAGGGCACGGCGCGGTGGACGCATTCGGGGAAGTTCTATACTTCCTCGGGTGTCTCAGCAGGTATGGACATGACGTTGGGGTTTATCGCTGATATTGCAGGCATTGACGAGGCACAGGCGCAAGCCCACCGGTGTGAATACCTGTGGAACCAAGACCCCAGCCACGACCCGTTCTCTGCTTCTTCTGGGACCCTCACCTCAGTCTTAGCCGATGCCGCTCAGCAGGGTACGCAGAATCAGGGTGGCCAGGCGGTCAAGCTCAGCTTCGTTTGCTCTAGTGTCCGCCACCCCCTGCGGGCTGACTGTGGGTTCAAGGTCTTTAACGGCCTCATCAACCATGGCGCGGTACATGCGTTGTGCCCAATCAAGGTTTACGTCGGGCGCGATCAGGCCGTCGTGCTGTGCGCGTTGAAACAGCACCTCAAGGCGAGCCAGCACAGTACGCCGCTTGGTGATGACGGCGGGGTCGTCCTCACTGAGAATCCCCAGTGCGTACCCCCAGTTAGATTTGGTGCGCATCACGTTCACCGTGAGCCGGTGCAGAGCCACCGGCGGCGGCGCGGTCTCCGGGCTGGCGGCCTCAAAAGCATCATAAAAGTGTTCAATCGCGCTCGCCTGCAGCGCGGCAATAAGTACCTGCCGGCTGGCGAACCGGCGGTGCACCGTGGTGCGGGTTACCCCGGCAGCGGCGGCGATTTGTTCCCAGTGAGGCGGTGGGGTCGTGCCGCAGCACCCGTTCGGCCGCCTGCAAAATTGCGGCAGCTGTGCGCTGCGCATCCGACCGTAACGGCTTAACTGTGTCTATCATGCACACATCCCTTCAATATCTGTTACAGCTATGTTACAGTTAATCGGGCGAGGTGCGCACCCGCACCGGAAGTACCCTACTCGCGAGGAGGCACATATGAGCACCGAGAAGACCATCCGCGACTACTTCGCCGCCATCCACCGGGGCGGTTGGCAAGATTTTCTGGCCGAAGACATGACCTACGGTTTCAACAGCGCCCTCCAAGACCTCGGCAAGGAAGACTACCTCAACGGGGCCGGTAATTTTCTGGCAATGACCATTGATGTGGACGTAAAGCACCTGGTGATAGACGGCGATCAGGCGGCGGTCATCTCCGACTACTTCGTAAAACCCCGGCAGGAGCCACCGCAATATTCGAGGTTCCCGAATTTTTGACCATACACAACGGCAAGCTGACGGGCATCTCCATCTTCTTCGATAGTGCGGCGTTTACGGCACTCATGAAAGGCGAAAAAGTATAGGGTTTCTCCCCACCCCATACCCGAAAGTCACCTTTTCGGCGGACCTCACCGCGTGAAGGTGACTTTTTCGGTACCAAGAGACGACGGTAGGGGCGGTGGCTACCGGCAGATAGGCCTTATCGCAGACAACAGGGGAATTACGGCGGTGTCGCGCGGGCCACACCGAATACACCGGGCGGGCATGCAGACCCCGGTTTTTCGGGCACAGCACACCGGTAAATTCTGTTGTGAGCGGGTCCCGCGTCATTCAAGTCTGGTAGGGTGCGCATCCTTTAGAATGGAGCCATCACCAAAATAGAGAATAAATGGAGCAACCATGACCCTGCCAACCACCATGCGCGCTGTACAATACACCGAATACGGTGCGTCTAACGTGCTCACCATCAACCAGGTTCCCGTGCCCGTCCCCGGCCCGGGCGAAGTGCTGGTGCGTGTTCAGGCGTTCAGCGTGAACCGCATCGACGCGATCGTACGCTCCGGGCAGATGCGCCTTTTTACCGGCAAGCGATTCCCCAAAGGCACCGGTGTGGATGTGCTCGGTGAAGTGGTGGGCATGGGCCACGGCGTCATGGATTTCAAAATTGGGGACACCGTGTGGGGGTTCTCAGGGTCAATTGCGCCTGCACCCACCGGCACCGCCGCCGAATACGTGAGGCTTAAGGCCGGACGCATCTGCCACGCACCGCGTATCCCCAACGTTATTGATGCCGCAGCCCTGCCGCTGGTGAGCCTGGCGGCCCTGCAAGTACTGCGGAAAAACCTGAAGCTTCAGCGCGGGCAGCGCCTGCTGGTGGTGGGCGCTACCGGCGGTGTGGGGCACGCGGCACTGCAGATCGGGCAGATTTTGGGGGTTGAGGTAAGCACCGTATCCGCCTCAGACAATATGGCCCTATGCCGCGACCTGGGGGCTGTTGAGGTGTACGACCACGAAGACCTGCCCGATGCCGCGAACGTGGCCCCGTTCGATGCGATTATTGACTGCGGCGGCGTGGTCACCGGGTACTACCGCAACTACCTCAAACCGCACGGGCGCATGATGACGCTCTCCCCCGATGGGCTCCCCGCAGTGCTGACGTCCCTTTTCACGAACCGCCGTGTGGGGTTCCTGCTGGCAACCAAGGCAACCGCTGAGGCAATGAAGTGGATTACCGCCGCCGTTGAACGCGGCAACCTTCGCCCCGTCATTGAGAAACGGTACACGCTGGAGGAGCTGGCCGAAGCGCAAGACTACGTGGATACCAAACACACGCGTGGCAAACTGCTGGTCGTAATGTAAGACCCACCAGTCACCGCGCACAGGCCCCGCCGGACCCCATGAAGCTAGGGTTCTGGCGGGGCCTTTATGGTGCGCACCTGTGCCCAAGTGTTAAACACGTACACGTCAGTTACGGCGCAAGACACCGCAGCACGGGTTCTTGCCCGGTGCGGCTCTAGCTGGCGGGTGTCTCCGTCTGTGTACCAGCTGATGACCTTCGGGCCTGCTGGAGGGCGTTGCGCCACCCGCCAAACCAGCTGTGAAGCGCGGTTCCTTTCGGGTATTCCTCCCCCGCCTGCTGCGCCCACGCAATGTAGCGGTCATATGTTGGGGTACCCGCCTCATGCTCCAGGTACTCCCGGATACCTGCGAGCGCACGCTCATTACGGGCCTGCACCTCGTCCGGGCTCAGATCACGCGGGGCGCGGGTACCGCACGTACCACCCGCGCGCTGCACAAGCTCCGCCCACTTGAGGCCGCTCTTCTTGGTGAGCGTAACCCCCAAAGGCAGCCCCTGCCCATGCGCCCACTCATCGTAGCGGGCGTTCACAACCCGGCTGCCATGCTGCGCTATGTACTGCTTAAGGGCATCAACGGCCACCTGCACGGACTCCTGCTCGCTGTCTTTGCTGCGGGCGTATTCCTGCTCCCAGTTACGTTCCCGCCGGATGTTCTCAACCCCGGCAGCAATAACCTCAGGCGGTAAGCTCTCATAGTTGCCGCGCATGATTGTTTTGGCGATTTCTACCTGCGTATTCCAGTTTTTATTGAGGTATTTACGCACCAGCACCGCTGAAGGCATACCGGGGACGCTGCGCGCATACTCCTCAAATTCAAGGTAGGTGTATTTCTGCCGGGGAGTGGACACGAACTGAACCAGCGCCGCCCACAGGTCAGCTTCACCGTACTTGCCGCGGCGCCTGCGGGGCCTGCTCCGCTCGTCGCCGAGCCCCGCCGCCGCTAAGGCATGTGACCATTTGCCGAGCGGATAATGGGTGTTTGACGGGTGGGGCCGCCGCGAGCCACCGACCAGTCGTTAAACGACATGGACCGGTGGTCTGTGCACTCGTGCCACCACTGCCGCAGCAAATCGATAAGCTGCTGATCCTGCCATTCTTTCTGTTCGTCTCCCTGCGCCCGTGGCTCTACCGGGTAGTGCAGTGCCGCACGGCCTTTGAGGATACGTTTAACCTGTTGACGGGTGACCCCAAATTCTTCTTCGCACTCCTGCCCGGCCCTATCCGGGTTATGCACCGACCACTCGTACACCATGTGCCGCAGGTCTTCCTGCTCCTGCTCTTTCACGGTGCGGCGCGCAACTTTAAGCTGCGGAACGGAAATATGCGTGTGTGCGGCGTTAATAATCTGCCGGACGCGTTCCCTGGTCACACCGATATCTGTGGCAATAGCGTCAAGAGTCTCACCCGCACTGTAACGGTACACGCATTCCCAGTTGCGGTTTGGCTCGGCTTGGGCGTCATATACGGCGGTGACTGAGGATAAATATAGGGCGGCGTTTTTGGGCTGTTTCAGCTGTTCTTCGGTGAGGCGCAGGTTTTTCTCAATATGGTTTGCATCGGCTTCTGCGGTGAAAATGATGCGTTCGTTAGGGGCGGTTTCACGGGGGTCAGGCATCTTATATCCCAATCAGCATTGAACGGTATTGTTCTCACATCATACGACGCGCGGCAGGTCAGCGCATCCGGGGCGGGCAGCGAAAGAGCAAGTGGCTATTTTTACGACAACAGACGTAGGCTATACCCATGAGAATTGGTATGCGTAAACCCAGTGTGAAACGAATGATTAAGGCCCGCACCACCGGTCGGGCAAAACGCGCCGTGAAGAAAGCCGTGATTCCTGGTTATGGCAAGCGCGGTATGGGGTTTGTAAAGAACCCAAAGCGCTCCGTAAAAGGGGCCATCTACCGCCGCACGACTTTCAGCGTGTGGGATTTGTTCAGGTAACAAAACCTACCCCCTGTGTACTGTATGTACAATGTAAGTACAGTTATACAAGGAGGGGAACACTATGAGTACAACAGTTAAAAGTCAGCGTATTAACCTACGAGCTAGTGAACGCCAAGAGGCTCTGATTAGGCAGGCTGCCGAGGTTACGGATTCGTCTGTATCTGATTTCATTCTTAGTAGTGCCACCGAACGTGCAGAGCATGTGCTTGCTGATCGCCGGTGGTTTGTAGCTACTGAGGAACAATACGACTTATTTGTTCAGGCGCTCGAAGCTCCCGCACGAACTGAAAAACTTGAAAGGCTCTTTGCCCGAGAGTCTCCCGTTGGTAAAGAAATTGTTTTTAAAGAGGACTAATGTCGCTGCAGAAACCCAGGCGTCTTCTAAAAAGCGATAATCTGTCTGATTTTGAGAGTGGCGCTCACGATTTAGATTCCTGGCTTCACAAGTTCGCCCGGGAGAACCAGCGATCTCACAACTCAGTCACGTATGTGGCAACTGTTGGCGACCGGGTTGTCGGTTACTATGCTCTTGCCGCTGGCAGCGTCCAAAAAGCTGCGGTCAGCAAGAATTTTGCCCAACGCCGCCCGCACGAAATCCCGTGTATTTTGTTGGCACGGCTGGCAGTTGATAAAAGAACACGAGGTCAAGGCATCGGCACCCTGCTGTTGAGAGATGCTTTGGAGCGTGCAGTGTCCGCCAGCGAGACCCTTGGAGTGGCTGCGTTACTGATCCACTGCCGTGATGAAGAAGCAAAAAAGTTCTATGAGTACCACGCAGATGTACTTGAGTCACCGCTGGATCCTCTTCAGCTGATCCTGCCCATGAAGAGCATCCGCAAACTATTGGGATAGTCATACAGGTTTTGCCTAACTGGAGTGTTTATCTACCGCCGCACGACCTTCAGCGTGTGGGATTTGTTCAGGGAAATTACCTGCTTAGAACATAGAAGTTGCCGCGCGGCTTCCCTCCCCTATCCCTCACCCAGCCTGTTTCTGTTCGCACAGAACGCGCCCCAAAATTGATACTTGTATAGTCCTATATGGGTATGAGACCATATGGCTATGGAGCTTAAACATGCGATTCTTGGACTACTGTCAATCCAGCCGATGAGCGGCTACGACCTCAACCGTGCGTTTAGTAACACTGTGGCGCATTTCTGGTATGCCGACCAGTCGCAGATCTACCGCACGCTCGATAAGCTCACCGCCAACAAGGCGATCACAACGAAAGTAATACACCAAGAGGGAAAACCCAACCGCAAGGTTCACTCACTCACCGCAACCGGGCGGGCTGAGCTGGAAGACTGGCTCACCTCACCCCTTGAACAAGAGCGGTTTAAAGAACCTTTTATGGCGCGGCTATTTTTCGCCGCAAACCTTACCCACACCGAAGTGGTACAGCTGCTGACTGAGCGTGAAAAACAGATTGAACGTAAGCTGCAGTCCCTCAAAGCCATTGACGCCCCGGCGGAAGACTTAGCATCCGCCCTGCGCGCCGCCACCCTTCGCAAAGGAATTGTTGAGACAGAGGCTGAGCTTGCCTGGATTCAGCAAACCCGCGAAAGTATCACCAGGTTCAGCCCACCTAGTAAGGAGGAATGACCATGACTACCAAGATGCGAAACAGCAAAGATTACCCTGTGGAGCACGGCCCCCGGCAGGGTGAGACGATTATTTTCCTGCATGGCGGGTTCGTGGCGATTGAGCTGATACGCCGTCACCCCCTAACGCACACATGCACGATTAGCGGTTCGCCGCTACTGGGGTACACCTGGTGGGAGCGGGGGTACCACCCACGCTGATACGGGGCGGTGGCCTCAAGACTAAAAGTATAAGCGTGAGCATGACGTGTTTTAGTCTCTGCCTCCCACGCTGCGCGCGAAAATCTTCGCCTCCCGTGCAGTGCCCCGCTGGGGCAAGACGCCATACCCTCAGTGCCCGTATACTCGATAGCAACATTTATTAACACCAGGTTTGCGGCGCATCTTCCAGTTCGCGCCGCCTGACCCAGTGAGGAGGCACCGTGGGTACCATTATCGGATCGATTATTACCGGCGCTATTATTGGCGCATTAGCGCGGGTGTTTATGCCCGGCAGGCAGAATATCTCTATTATCTGGACCATTATTTTAGGGGCCGTCGGGGCTTTTGTAGGCACGTGGGTGGCCGGGTTCTTCGGGGTCGCCCATACTGCGGGTATTGACTGGATCCGCTGGGCCCTCTCGGTGCTTGCTGCTATGCTCGCCATCTCGGTCTATTTAGGCGTGACCGGCAGGAAGTAGTTTCTTCTATGTTCTGCAAAAGCGGATCCTCGAACACTCTGTTTTGGGGATCCGCTTTTATTGTGTGTTACGGGTGCTTTTCAAGAGCCCGCCCTTACAGGCACTTATTTATCTTGGTGCCGCGGAGCTGCCTGGGATTGGGGTTCGGAACCCCCTAATGTAGCAAGCAGGCGCCCATTTTCGACGCGTACCAAAGTTTCCAAGGCAGCACGCACCAGAGCAGAATGTTCTTCAATACCGGTGAGTGTAGCCGCTTTAGCAACTAGTTCTTCGTCCAAAGTCACGGTTGTACGCATATCAGCCTCCGCATTAATGGTGGCACATTTATGATGCAGATACCGATACTGCCTATTGGGTGTTAAACCGGTGAGCTAGAGAACGGTAATAATCATGGTCCGCCTCATCGGGGTTGTCTTCATCATAGAAATCAACTATACGAGGGTCATAATCTTTTGCACTCATGGTTTTATATCGACTTGGCGCAGCATGTAAGGTACTAGAGCCTTGTGAAAAGGCCAGATACATGTCAGGTACACCTTCCCCACAGCCGATTGAGGCTGGGCGTGTGTTTCAATCCCGCCACGCGCAGACGTGCTGCCCTCCTCAGCAGCAGTAACCACGAATTTTGAGGAGAACTCTATATGCTTATCCTTATGGCCACCAATGACATGTTCATCAGTGACCTCAGTAAAAGTAAAGGGGCCCGCTGATGAACCAACCGCGACCTCCAATTGCTTGGATTTCGATGAGGGCTGTACTGTAAACCCTATTTTCTGTACAACACGGTTACGCACCTGCATTATCGTACGAACCCACGGAGGGGTTGCAGATAAAAAACGGTAGGTAAATTCCTGTGCATCCCAACTAGTGGGTATCTGCACATAGTGACCATCAGAAAAATTCATATTGTTAAATCGCATGTTCAAGACTTCCAGTGTGCTCAGCTGGCCCGAATAATGCAGGTAAAGGCGTATCGCCTACCCCTAGAGGGCGCGCAATACGCCTTAAGCTGCGTTTTTCAGGATGCGGACTATTTGCGTGAGGCCTTATGTTCCATGCCCATGTAGATACCGCCCTGCGCCAGTTCGGTGAGCATCTGTTCGAGGCGTTTGATACGCGTTTCTGATGTCTTGGCGCGGTTGATCCAACCAATATAGTTATTGCGCTGGTACGCCGGGCGGGCGTTATAGTCGGCACGTAGACCAGAGCTTTTTAGGGCCGCCGCAATATCGTTTGGCATATGGTGACGTTCGCGCATAAAGCCTCCTGAGGTGGGTGTGTACCTGTATCCACGCTACCTGTAGTACGGTGGCGGGTTCAAGATCTCAGGGCAAACGCGAACTGTTACGCTCCCTGCCCTGGTGGGCAGCAACGCTGCTAGCTCGCAAGCCAACACCTATAACGGCCGGGGAGTCAGTGCGCTCAGCCGGGCGTGCTCCACGCCGCCTGACCGCTTCTAGAGGCTACCGTGAGCGGGCAAAGAGGGGCGCGCACCTTCACGGTGGAGGGTGCGCGCCCGTTTCGGAGAATCACCTTGCGGAAATAGTGTTTCTCAAGCGGTTACATGCCCGGCTTGGTCGGCTTAACCGGGGTTACTGCCGGCACTGCCTTCGGGTCGGGGAGGCTCCCGGGGGACACTGGGACGGCGTTAATAGGTATCTCAGGGGAAAGCTTGCCGTCGTAGGTGACCCGGTAGGTTCCGTCAGCTTCTACCCGGGCTACCGTGTGTCCGTCAATATAGTTCTTAGTCCAAGAACCATCCGCCGCGACCACACTGGTGCCGTCTTCCCCGGTGCTCTTCCAGCTGCCGTCACCGTCAACATGGTACGTTGAACCGGTGGTATTCACGTAGTCCCAGGAGCCTTCACGGTGGATGATGTACTGCCCGGGGGTCAGATTATAGTGGCGTGCGCCGCTGTCAGCCTGACCATTAGCGCCAGCCTGTGCGTTGCCAGCACCGTTCTGCTGCGCGCCGCTTTGCTGCTGTGCGGCGGCACCGTTATCGGCGGCGTTAGCGCCAGCGCCCTGGTCTGCCTGGGCACCGCCGCCATTACCGTTCGCGGCTGCACCAGCGTTGGGGTTGTTAGGGTTGTTGGGGTTAGCGGCGGCATTATCCCCCTGTGAGCCAGCGGCTGGGGCCTGTTCCGTTGCAGCACCACCGCCAGCGGTGGAATTCACAGTGCCGCCACCATTGGCGCCTGCACCGGAGCCACCGGAGGTACCGCCGCCGCTGGTACCGCCGTCATTCACGGTGCCAGAGCCACCGGAGACGGTAGCCGAAGAATGTGTTGATGCGGAAGAAGAGGCGGACGATGAGGGCGCGTTCGACGTGCCACCGGAGTTGTTCGAGCCGCAAGCGCTCAAAGCCACCATTCCAGCAACAGCTAGGGACACGCATGCGGAAACCTTCGTGGTAGTCATGGGTCGCATCCTTTCTGCTGAATAATTATCGGTTGGTTTTTAACCATCTCACATGACGAGGATACTTTTCAGGATTTATAAGGTTCTGACCAGTAGTTTCACAAAAATACGCAAAATTTAACTGAAAGTTTATACAGAAAAGTAATAAAAGATTGAGATGGCTGCTTCAGATGCCCCTCAGCACACTGCAACTACGGTGGCCCCAAGAGCTGCAGCATGTTCGCATTCCTAATAGTTAGGTACCCTTATGCGCATAAAAAGATAGGGTGTGTAGTATGTAGGAGACGTTTTTTATTAGGAAAGGAACCGAGCATGAAGCTTTCTGCCCGTAACCAGCTCGCTGGCACCATTGTTGAGATTACCGAAGGCGCTACCAACGGCATCGTAAAGATTGAGATCGCCCCCGGTCTGATTGTTTCTTCCTCGATTACCAACGCCGCTATTGAGGAGCTGGGGCTGCAGGTTGGCAAGCCCGCTACCGCCATTATCAAGGCATCCAACGTCATGGTTGGTGTTGAGGACTAATCCTCTCCCCTATGTGCCCGGACGCATCTCATACTGGGCGCAATACTTAAATAAATGAGGCTCGGCCCCGGTACGGTTATTACGAACCGTACCGGGGCCGAGCTTCCAACAAGAGGCCTGGGAGGGGAAAAGGTTAATCGTTAAAAGAATTGCTACGCCCCATCATTAGCTGACAACCAGGCTAACAACAATACGATTAACACTATTTTAGGGAATAACCTATTTTAAAAGGTTCCATTAAGATCACACATGCCAACCGTAAACATCCCAAAAGGACCCAACCATATCCTTTCTGCCCGATTCCTAGGACAAATTGCAGGCCTACCAGCACCACTCACCATATCCAGTTCCTGGTCGGTGAGTTCTTCGAGAAGAATATTATTACCCATATTGTCTTGCTTTCCTTCCAGTTGTAAGTTATAGATACCGCAAATTTGCCGGGAAACCACCCCGAAAACTTTACACATCAAACAGATATGCACATGTGATACCCACAAAATATCTTTTTAAAGTGCCGCAGATTATAGATTCTAAAGAAACTTCAGTAGCTTCAAGTGAAATCCACTTCACTCAACTACTAATTATAATAACCTTAAGTTACACTTCAAGGTATTCTCCAGCTTATATTTAAAACAGTCTTTCGTTTGGGTGGCTCTAGTGTCAGAGAATCAATCCGTACACCATCGCTAACGCTCTTCACCGCAAACTCAACAGCTTATAGTGCTCTGGCCTTTATCCGCTGGAGAGCCGAGCGAGTTCTTCACACACGGAGAACGCGACAAGATTACCTGATGAGGAGTTGTTATGTCCCGTAACTAGTCCGTTAGTCGCTGCCGCTGAGCCCCTGTAAGGCCTCCTCCAGCGAATATAGTCTGCCCCGCGTTCTCTGGCTAGCTCTTCAGCATTGTAGGGTACTTTCTGAGACACTAAAGCGAGTTTTTCTTCCCGCCAGGAGGGCCCGGTCAGTATTTTGCCGTTCACCAGATAGCTTCCGTCACTCAGGCGTACATTGAGGATTCCGCAGTACCCGTGCCCCACGGATGCGACGATCGCGCCCCGCTCATATACGCTGGCGATGAGGTTGTGCAGTCCGGAGTTATGTGTGAAGTCAAACATGGCGCCGTGCCCACCAGCCAGGCATATCGCATCGTAAGTATTCGGGTCTATGGATCGGATAGGAGGGGTGTTTTTCAGGAGCGCCATGCGTTCCGGGTTATTCAGCCAGGATTTTGCGCTCTCATTGCGGAACGGGAACTTCAGAGAGCGGGGATCTAAAGGGACGTCTCCCCCACGTGGACTGCCGATGTCCTGCTCGAAACCCCTCTGCTCAAACCTATCCCAAGCGGTCGTCAGCCCAGAAAGCCACAGCCCCGTCGGGTCACCATTATCGTACTGACCCACATTCGTCACGATGTGCAAGATTCTTTTACCCATAAGCCTATGGTACCTAGGGTGTGCGTGTACAGAGCGCCCCTCTGAATGTCGCTCATACAGGAAAATACTCACCAACACTTACAGACTTATAGGGTGTTCTATATCTAGATAGTGACCTTGCTAAACAGTTTTGAGGACTCTGTTAAAATCTTAAGTATGGATTACAACTGGGCTCTTGCTGAACTGCAATCATTTATTGACCTCACAGAATTAGTTTCTCGTCCCCAGACATCAGGGCGTATCGTAGTTGGAGGTGATAATCGTAGAGTCAAGGGTCAATACGACGAGATTGTCAAGAAAGCTCATGTAATAGAGCAGATTTGGATAGAGTTATCCCCGCATGGCAAAACAAGCTGAAAAATCTAGATAACAGAAGATGGCAGGGGCACCGCCAGGTAGCACTTCGCGCTGTATCTGAGATCAAGCATCGTGAAGAGATCGCTGAGAAACTTGGTGACAAAGCCCCTCAGATTAGCGCAGCAGCACTGCACCCATGGGTATGGGAGTCTGCACGATCATTGTGGCAATCTGGACATTACAGAACAGCTGTACAAACAGCAGTAACGAAGCTAAATGCTGAGACTCAAAACAAGGTTGGTCGACGTGATGTCAGCGAGAAAGCGCTCTTCTCAGAATCTTATAGCAGCAATGCTCCAGAACCAGGCAAAGCTCGACTGCGCCCCGCAAATGATGACGGTGGCAAGACAGCAAGCTCAATTCGTAGGGGTATCGCTAGTCTCGCCGAAGGACTATACGCAGCAATCCGCAACCCTGCAAGTCATGATCCACTTGGTGAATTAGAGGAGCATATAGCTCTTGAACAGCTTGCTGTCGTTAGTGTGTTAGCTCGGTTTGTTGATGACAGCACTGTAATAAAGTGGGAACCACGCTCGTGATTTATAGAGGTTTCTTTATTAGAGGTGGGTTCCCTCTACACAACAACAGCCTCTAAACTTCCGGTACGACAACCCGCAATATATAATTTATAATCAGGTAATACACATACCATATAATCAATAAAATTAAGAATCTGAGATAGAATTTTTAGAGCATAAACATTGGATTTAAAAATATACTCCACTGTTTTACACTCTACACATTTTTACATTTCGGTCATCTTACACCATACAGCATAATTACTAGGAACTACAGATACCCTATATGTATTCTTCACCCATATTTTAAGTTCTTCTAATTTTTTATTCTTTTCTAAAAACCTGTAGAGTTTTTCTATAGCTTCATAGCCCTCTCGAAGGTCTTCAGATGTTAATAAAATATCTTCAGTAATGTAAACGACGCCTTTTTCCTCATCAATTTCTAAACGCTCTAAACTCACGTTTTCCATAATTTCACTATATTCTCGTTTATCTCCAAACCGGGGATCAGGTATACGATAAGGGTTATTACTATCATATGAGGTAAGAACATTAGGGTTAGACACAAAGTGCCATATTGCTTTAGATAAAACCTTCCCCAACGATTTATTCCAGTCTACAACTTTACCTCGAAGAATTTCAAATTCTTCGCACATATCCACAGATACATCATTATTATTCTTATAGCTTTCCTCGTTCGTTTCAGTAAAAAGATATTGTTCTTTTTTAATTGAATTTTTCTCACTCAAACAAGTTAATTTATTATCGCTATTTATATTGATGTTATCTCTGGTATTGTAATTTATCTTCTCTTTTTCATTAACTTTATCAATAGCTTGAAGTATATCAGTTCTAGCAGTACCTAGACTAGCAGATAATTTTCCTGACTTATGCATTCGATAGGTGATAGGTTCTATCCCTTTTAGGTCAGATGGTAGATTGGGCTTTTTAGCTTCGTCATAGACCAAGAAGCACCTATCAATTCCTAAAGCTCCTATAAACAGGCCCAATTCAAAAATAATATTGTCTCGAACAACTTCCTTTTTTTGACCCCGTAAATTCACAGTATCATCCGCATCTGCGACCATAATCGCAAAATCAGATTCCCTTGTTTGTTTTATTAAGTCTTCTATTGGGCGGGAGTTAGGGGAAAATACCCCATCAGTCCATACAGTAGTATCACACTTATGTCGGAGATGTTTTTGTAGCTCCCAAGCAATCTTGTGGTTCTCAGCAGATGAACCGATAAATACTACGGGCTTCTGTTCAACCTCAGCAGTCATTCTATGTCCTTATCCTTAACCTTTACACATTAAACCTAAACTCTACCACATCACCGTCTGCCATGATGTAGTCTTTGCCTTCCATGCGGACTTTGCCGCGGGCTTTGGCCTCGTTCATGGAACCTGCCGCATCCAGGTCATCGAAGGAAACAACCTCAGCCTTAATGAAACCGCGCTCGAAATCTGAGTGGATCACGCCCGCCGCCTGTGGTGCGGTGTCGCCCTTATAGATCGTCCAAGCGCGCGATTCCTTCGGGCCAGCCGTCAAATAAGTCTGCAGACCCAGGTTGAGAAGCCCACGCGAGCCAACTTATCCAGCCCCGATTCGTCCTGACCGCTCATTTCCAGCATCTCGCGAGCCTCCTCCTCGGAAAGCTCCACCATGTCAGCCTCAAGTTTCGCGTCCAAGAAAACAGCCTCCGCCGGGGCCACCAGCTCCCGCAGCTCGGCCTGCTTCTCCTCAGAAGCGAGCACACCCTCATCCGCGTTAAACACGTAGATGAAAGGCTTAGCGGTCAGCAGGTTCAGCTCCTTCAAATGCGCCATCTCAAGCTTCTCAGCAGCCGCACGTGAGAAAATCGTGTTCCCGTCCTCAAGAATCTTTTGCGCCTGCTTGTAAGTCTCTAGCTGGGCGGCGTCGCCCTTCTTAATCTTCACGGCCTTCTCAAGGCGCGGAATCGCGTTCTCCAAAGTCTGCAAATCCGCCAGAATCAGCTCAGTATTAATGGTCTCCATGTCGGAGGCAGGATCAACCTTGCCGTCCACGTGAATCACGTCTGGGTCATCAAACGCACGCACCACCTGCGCAATCGCGTGCGCCTCACGAATATTAGCCAGGAACTTATTCCCCAGCCCCTCACCCTCAGAAGCGCCCTTCACAATACCCGCAATATCAACGAACGAGACGGTTGCGGGCAGAATACGCTCAGACCCGAAAATCTCGGCGAGCCGGTTCAGGCGGGCATCCGGCAGGTTCACCACACCAATATTCGGCTCAATCGTAGCGAACGGATAGTTAGCCGCCAACACCGTGTTGCGGGTGAGCGCGTTGAACAGGGTGGACTTGCCCACGTTAGGAAGACCGACAATGCCGATAGTCAGAGCCACAGAAAATCCTTCAAAAATCAGTACCTATAGTCACCCGCACCGCGGAAACAGCTAAAGTGCAGGCACAACTCCCCACCATTCTACAGTGCAGACGGAGAGTATACAGCGCACCACAAGACACGCCGCACCCACATAGTGAGACACCCCGTGTTTTTTACTCTCCCGGTGCGGTTCTATTCAGAAGAGTTTTTTGCATTCAGAAGCGATATAACCTTCTGAATGCAAAAAACTCTTCTGAATAGGCTTTTCTCTGCCGCGCCCCCCTGGGGAACGGCACCATACCGGCGCGGGAGCAGCCTTCCATGACACTTGTCATAGGCAGATAATGACAGTGCACATTCACATTTTTCTGCCCGCGGTGCTGTACTTAAATCATGAACACGTCACATGTTATTGAGGCCCAAGGCCTCACACAGATTTTTCGTACGCGCAGCGGTAACGTCACCGCCGTCGATAATCTTGACCTGACCATCGACAAAGGCGAAATCGTTGCCCTGCTAGGTCCCAACGGGGCGGGTAAAACCACCCTCATCGACATGCTCCTGGGGCTGAGCACCCCCAACCGCGGTGTCCTCACCATTGACGGTGCCTCCCCCCAAAGCCGCAATACAATCCGGAAACATTGGGGCGGTGCTGCAAACCGGCGGGCTGCTCAAAGACCTCACCGTGCAGCAAACCCTCGACATGCTCGCCTCGCTGTACCCCACCCGCCTCGACATGAACCAGGTGCTCGCCGATGCAGACCTGACCGAGCTGGCGCACCGCAAAGTCGGCAAATGCTCCGGTGGGCAGCAGCAGCGCATCCGGTTCGCTATCGCCACCATGCACGACCTAATATCCTCATCCTGGATGAGCCCACCACCGGCATGGACGTTACCGCCCGCCGCACTTTCTGGGAACGCATGGACAAACTCGCCGAAACCGGCAAAACCATTATTTTCGCCACCCACTACCTGGAAGAGGCGCAGAACTTCGCGCAGCGCATCGTGCTCATGAACAACGGAAAAATCATTGCCGACGGCACCTCCGAAGAGATCCGTGACCTCACCGGCGGACGCCACGTGAGCTTCCTCGCCGATAAGCCCATCACCTTCAGCGAATACCCGATGCTGAGCGTCGAAACCAGCGAAGAAAACGGGGCGTACCGGCACCGTACCACCGTGGCCAACGCCGATGAATTCGCACGAGTGCTGCTCACCAAGTACACCGTGCGCGACCTTGAAATTGTCAAACCCTCACTGGACGAATCGTTCGTTCAGCTCACCGATCGCGCCGCACAGGAGGCCTAAAATGCTACGCTACACACTCTACGAAATCCGCCGATCGGTGCTCTCTTTCTCATCCCTGTTCTACACGATCATTATGCCTGTGGGGCTCTACCTGCTCTTCGGCGCCCTGCAAGACTACGCGAAGATCAAAGTCGCAGACGGTAACGCCGCCGCCTACGTGATGATCGGCATCGCGCTCTACGGCGCTATTAGCTGCACCGTGTCAATCAGCGGCCTGACCGTGGTCGAAAACGTGGCCGGGTGGGGCAGGCAGCTGGGGCTCACCCCCATGAACACCGGCAAATATCTGCTCTCCAAATGCTGCGTGGCGTTCATTATGGCGGCAGTACCAATTACTGCGGTGAACATTGTTGCGCGCATGACCAAAATCGATATGCCGCTGAAGCAGCAGATCGCCTGCGCCGCGCTGTCCATACTGTGCGCTATGGTCTTCGGGTTCTTCGGGCTGGCCATTGGGTTTCTGGTACCCAGCGAAAGCGCAGTGGGAATCGCCAACGGCATTCTGGTGGTGTTCTCGTTCTTCGGCACGCTCTTCGCACCACTCACCAAGGACCTCATGCCCTACGCACGGTTCACCCCGCTGTACGGTGCCGCCGAAATCGCCCGCTACCCCTTCAGCAAAGGGCTCACCATTATTAGCGGCAGCGGCGCCGAATGGAATATGACCGAACCGCTCTGGTACGGGATCGTAAACTTCAGCGTGTGGACGGTTATTTTCGTCGTCGCCACCGCGCTGCTCATGGGCCGCAGCACCAAGCGCTAAAACCTTCATATGGCGCGTGCCCACCACATCTTGGGCGCATCCGGCACCACCTTACCGGATGCGCCCACGACTCTATCCGAACGCGTGCTTATACTAGAGCCCAGGAGGAGCATATGACCCCATCACCCGCCGCAGCCCGGCCGCACACCCACGACGAACACAAAATCGACTGGATTAGCCTGGGATTCTCCGCGCCCTGGCTCATATTTCTGGGGTATATCTATGACGGTCTTTTAGAGCCTAACGCTCCGGTGTGGAAGCACGTGTACGTCATTATCTGCCTGGTCATTTTCTCAATCACAGATGTTGCCGCGTATACGGTCCCCTGGGTCCTTCCAGTGTCATCATATTTCAGGCGGCTGCTTCTCTGGACGGCCCTTCTCTTCGTGCCCGTATGCGGCGTGATGCTGATAGCCGCCATTCCACCGACAGATGTACTCATCGGGTTCACCATCTACTTTGTGGCATTGTGGACTTTCTCCGAGGACGTTCCCTACAGCACGCGAATTCGCGGCGCCTTCGCCATCGCGGCGGTTTTCTGGATAATTTACATGTTCTCTGACGGAATCCCTATCAATTTCGCGGATAAATCCCGCCTCACCTTATCACTGGGCGCCCCCATGATCGGGATTATGGCGTTCTCCTACCTGATCCAGATGAGTAAAAACGCCGACAAAACCCAAGCCAAACTTGAACTGGTCAGCGAACGTGAGCGCATCGCCCACGATGTGCATGATGTGCTCGGGCACTCCCTGACGGTGATCACGCTTAAAGCCGATTTGGCGCGTAAACTTCTGCACGCCGACCCTGACCGTGCCGATGCGGAGCTTGAAGCGATCGCCCAGCTGTCTCGGTCGTCACTGGCGGAGGTTCGTTCGACGGTGACGCGGCTGCGCATCCCGGACTTTTCGGGCGAAATTCAGGCGTCGGAGCGCGCCCTGCAGACGGCCTCAGTTACCGCGAAACTGCCCGATGCGGAACGTGCCCTCTCAGCAGTTGGGGTGAATTCTTCGCTTTTCTCGTGGGTGCTGCGTGAGGCTGTGACAAATATTGTGCGGCACTCACAGGCCGGTTTCTGTGAGGTGCGGGTGAGCAATACCGGGCTTGAAATTCTTGATAATGGGGTGGGTATTCCCGCCGAGTACGCCGCCGGAAGCGGCATTAAGGGCATGAAGAGCCGTGTGGAGTCTGCGGGCGGAACTCTTGTTGTTGAGGATGCTCCGGCGCGCTGGCTGCGGGCGCATCCTGCCGCTTCCGGGACGGCGGACGTTCGCGGCACACGGCTTCGGGTTAGTATGGACGGTAATACCGCCGAAATTGAGCCTTCGGGAGAGACAGATGATTAAGATTATGCTCGCCGATGACCAGCAGCTGGTGCGTGAGGCGCTGGCCGCGCTGCTGGGGCTTGAACACGATATTGAGGTGGTCGCGCAGGTTGGTGGCGGCGATGAGGTTCTTCCGGCGATCCACCGGTACCACCCGGAGGTGGTGCTTCTCGATATTGAAATGCCCGGTTCTGAGCTCTCCAGCGGTATTGATGTGGCAGCCGCGATCCGGGACGCGAAACTAGTAGCGCTCACCGGCGAGCCGGTGCGTTCGCTTATCCTGACGACCTTCGGCAGACCGGGGTACCTGCGGCGTGCTCTAGATGCCGGGGCGAGCGGGTTTATGGTGAAGGATACGAGCGCGTCCCAGCTGGCGGAGGGCATTCGGCGCGTCAATATGGGGCTGACCGTGGTAGACCCGTCGCTGGCGGCAGATTCGCTGCTGCACGGCGAGTCGCCGCTGACCGAGAGGGAAACCGAGATTCTGCGGGCAACCCGTGATGGGGCAACAGCCCGCCAGATCGGCGCGACGCTGTTCCTCTCCCCCCGGCACGGTGCGCAACCACTTATCTTCCGCGATGGCGAAACTCAACGCCTCGAACCGGCAAGAAGCACTCAATATTGCCGCCGACAACGGCTGGTTATAGCCACCCGTTGTCGCGGGCGATGCGCACCGCCTCATGCCGGTTAATGGCGTCGATCTTCGCCATGGCCGCCGAGAGGTGGTTGCGTACCGTTCCCGAAGACAGCCCGAGCATCCCCGCAATTTCTTTGACGCTCCCGGCGGTCTCGGCGGTGCGAAGAACCTCAGTCTCACGCCCGGTCAGCGGTGAGGAGCCCTGCCATTTTGCTTCCTCAGCCAGCACCGAATCGACCACACGCAGCCCCGCCGCGGTACGGCGAACCGCCTGCGCCAGCTGCGATGCCGTGCCGTCTTTCACCACAAACCCGCTCGCTCCGGCCTCCAGGGCGCGGCGTAAATACCCGGGGCGGCGGAAAGTTGTCAGAATCAGCGAGCGAACCGGCGCGCCCGTCTGCGATGTCAAGCCCGAACGGGCAAGTTCGGCGGCCGCCTCAATCCCGGTGGCGCCGGGCATTTCAATATCAAGAAGCGCCACATCCGGGCGGGTTTCACGCACGGCAGGCAGCACCTCATCACCGCGGCCCACCTGTGCGACCACCTCAAGATCAACTTCAAGATCGAGAATCATGGCGAGCGCTTCACGAATCATCTGCTGATCGTCGGCAAGAAGTATTCTCAGCGGCACGGCTACCCCATAATCTCGTCGGTTTTCTCGTCCATGCTGATGCGGATGCGGCACCCATCCCCCACACCCGCTGCGGGCGCCTGCTGCAGCCAGTGTTCGGGTGCATTCCCGAGCGTGAGGGTGCCGCCTGCGTCTTCGATGCGGGTGCGCAGACCGGTGAGCCCACTCTTGCACGGGGCATCACCAATTCCTATGCCGTTGTCGATAACCTCTAACCCGGTGGGATTCAGTCGCACGGTGGCGTAGGTGGCGCGGGAGTGCCTCACAATATTGGTGACGGTCTCCCGCAGTGCCCAACTGAACAGGGCAGAGTTCATGCCCGCAATGTTCGCGGCGGTTGTCGCATCGGGCAGGTCCGCCTGTATTCCGGCGGTTTCCAGGGCACGCGAGGATGCCAGAACCTCACCTTCAAGGTCGGGAACGCGTAAACGGGTGACGGTGGAATGCACCTCCGCGAGGGCTTGGCGGGAGAGCTGGGCGACCTGCCGCATCTGCTCCTGCGCGGCGGGGGCGTTGGTTTCCACGAGTTTTGCGGCCAGCTCGGCTTTGAGGTTCACGATCGTGAGGGAATGCCCCAAAACATCGTGCACGTCGCGAGCGATGCGTTCGCGTTCGGTGAGGATACTGAGTTCTTTTTCAATGGCCTTGTGTTCCCGGCTCTTGTGCATGTTGCGCCCCACGAAGTAGGCGATAATGTGGAACGTGGTAACAATATCGAAAATGAAGAACCCGTTGAGGGTTTTATCGCCGGAAACGACTGGGAACGGGGCAGTGAGTGAGTTATCGAAATACCCCTGCCCCACCACACCAACAAAGTAGTTAGTGGTGAAGACTACGGCGATTGCAACGGCTGTTTTTACCCCCAGTTTGAAGGGTACGTGCAGGTTCATCAGCCACAGCGCCACCCACAGGGGAGATATGGTGTAGAGCATCCCAGCGATACCCTGCGGGTATAGAAAGGTGGCGACGAAGCCAATAGGCGCCGTCACTAGCACGCACCACAGCGCAGTACGTAGTATCGTGTTTTTCACGGGTATCAGCTGCGGCATTGTATTGGCGGCAAAGAACAGCGCTGCACATGTCTGATACAACAGTGTGCACAGGCCCATGTTGTTTGACGAGTTCAGCTTCAGCTGATCCGCTAAGACCAATAATAATAAAACTGCTGGAGGAAATGTTGAGACAGTTTCCCCAAACGAGGGTCCGCACAATACCCGTTTTATCGAAGAAAGAGGCTTTACCACGGGTGGTGGGTGCGGTGCGGTGCGGGTTGGATGCGGCCGGTTTGCTGTCATGGTCCGGTGTACGCGTGATTGTCATACTCGCTCCGTGTGCTTGCCGTGCATCATCGCCTGAAGGTGTATCACCATTATAGGCGGAGTGTTTTTAGGCTACACCGGATGCGTGAGGACACCCGTGTTAAATGTCATGGGTGGGGTGCGCACCGTGTGGTACTCCCCTGGTTATCCGCCCCTCCCCCATAGTCCGGCGGTTTCCGGACCCGAAGGTATAACTGGCGGCGGCCCCCGCCCCCACAAACGTTTTTGCACGCCATGAGGGAAGGGTACCGGGTGCGCGGGAGGCGAGTATATTCAGCGAGTCGGTTTTGCCCCGCGGCCGCCGAGCTGACGCCCACCATTCTCATCATTTTTCAGGGCGGCACGCAGCTCCTTGGGTAGAGAGAAGAGAATATCTTCCTTAGCGGTTTCTACCTCTTCGATGCGCTCGTACCCGTAGTCAGCCAGCAGCGCCAGCACCTCCTGCACCAGCACCTCAGGTACCGACGCGCCGGAGGTCAGCCCCACGGTCGCCACCCCTTCAAACCAGGATTCATCCACCTGGTGCGCGAAATCCACCCGTTCGGCGCGCTTGGCACCGTACTCAAGCGCCACCTCTTTAAGCCGCACAGAGTTTGAAGAGTTCGCGGACCCCACCACAATCACCAGATCAGACTGCGGGGCGATCTCCTTAATAGCGCCCTGACGGTTTGAGGTGGCGTAGCAGATATCGTCTGAGGGCGGGTCTTGCAGGGACGGGAACCGCTCACGCAGCCGCGCCACAGTTTCTAGGGTCTCATCCACCGACAGGGTGGTCTGGGAGATCCACACAACCTTCTCGGGGTCGCGCACGGTCACGGCACCCACTTCGTCCGGGGAATTCACAATCTGAATATGGTCGGGCGCCTCACCGGCGGTACCTTCCACCTCTTCATGCCCGGTGTGGCCAATGAGCAGAATATCGTAGTCCTGTTTTGCGAAGCGCACAGCCTCACGGTGCACCTTGTTCACCAGCGGGCAGGTCGCATCAATCGTGTTCAGCTGGCGCTGCCCCGCAGCGGACACCACGGCCGGGGACACCCCGTGCGCCGAGAACACGGTCACGGACCCCTCGGGCACTCATCCACCTCGTCCACGAAAATAGCGCCCTGCTTCTCAAGGGTTTCAACCACGTGGCGGTTGTGCACAATCTGTTTACGCACATACACGGGCGCGCCATAGTGTTCAAGGGCCTTCTCAACCGCGATCACGGCCCGGTCCACGCCAGCACAGTAGCCGCGCGGGGTGGCCAGCAGCACACGTTTTTGGCCGGTGACGGGTGCGGCGGCTTCTACGTCTTCGCGGGTGCGGCGTACCTTGGGGACGGGGGGCAGGCCAAGGGAGATGGTTTCAACGGACATGGTTACTATCCTACGTGGTTTGTTCTTCTAGTGTGTGGGCACTGTGGTGGTGCTCGCAGTGAGCCGGGTGAGCCTGGTGAGTTTCACCAAAATACCCAGCAGCAGGGTAATGAGCGTTGCGATCAGGCTGTAGCTGGCGGTGGCACGGGCACTTGCGACCGCGTCGGGGCGTGCCCCATTAAACAGGCCGTCAAGGAATACTTTGCCGAGTTCGCTGCCCGGGTTCATGCCGAGGCTGGCCGGGGTTACCCCCCTCCAGGTAGAAGGATGCACCCCAGGCGGCGAGGGTCGCGGCAATGAGCACGCACGCCAGGAACAGCGGCCTCCCGCGCGGCCACAGCAGCAGCGCAATGAGCATGCTCATGAGGGAGACCGTCAGGAACGTATCTGCCGAGTCGGCGAACGATTTCAACTGCATGATTTTACCGTGAACGGCTGTGCTGCTGCCATCCTCTAAGGTAATGTACCGGTTACCCCAGGAGGGGATGTCCGGGTCATAAATACCGAAGGTTCCCACGGCGGTGTCAAGTTCACGGTAAAACGCGCTAATGTCGAGCGCGGCGGGGGTGTTTTCGTCACTGATCAGGTGCGCGTGCGTGTCGGTGGTGACCTGCCGCCACAGTTTCTTGTACTCGCCGGTGGTGGAGATTTTTTCGGCGGCTTCGGTGAGAGTCTTTTTGTACACTGTCGCGGTTGTGCACCAGCAGCCGGTTCACCCAGCTGCTGCCGTTAGGGTCTAAATATTTTTTGAGCCCCTCAGAGTTCATCAGGTCGGTGACAGCGGCCTGCGCGACGCGTTTTTGCAGGTCTTGGTCGTCGGCCAGCCGGGAGCTGAGGTCGTTAAAGCCGCGGGTACTAATCAGGTGGGTCCCAGCCCATTTGCCGCCCGCCCCGAGGACGGCGGTGATAAGCGCGAGCGCAGCCAGCAGAATGGCGAGGGCGCGGCGCAGCCCGGCCGCGAACGGCTGGGCGGGCGGGGCCAGCAGCACCGAGGGCGCGCGCATCGGGTGCTCTGCGGGGATGCCCATGCCGTCGAGGTCGTCTTCGCTCACGTACCGCCCAGCCACGGCGTGGCCGAGTGTTTTGGTGTGGCTAAAAGCGGCCTCTTCGTCAAGGGCTACGGTGGGTTCTTCCTCGTCGGGGGTGTCGAGGGCTGCGGTGGTGTCGGACGAGTCAGGCTCCGGTGCTGCCGTATCCGGCAGGGGCCGGGTTGTTTCTGCCATAGCCTGGTCTGTGTCCGGTTGCAGCTGCGCTGACTGCGGCTCTTCTGAGGGTGAGCCTGCGGGCTGCGGGTCTGTGGGCTGTGGGTCTGCGGATTTCGGCGTATTATCGGGGGGTTCGGTGCCGTCGGTGTCCGGGGAGGTGCCGGTTTCTGGCGTGTTCCCATCGGGTTCGGTGGCGGAGGTGTCCGTGTCAGATGACACCACCTCGCCCGCACCGGGTAAAGGTTTGGTGCGTTCGGGGTGTTCAGAGTTCTCTAGCGTTTCGGGGTTCTCTAGCGTTTCGGGGGTCTTCGGGTTCTTGGCGGTTCCGCCGGTTGAGGGTGCGCCCATACTGATTAGAGTACCCTGTGCCGCCTGCGGGGTTTAGCGAGTGTGCCCTCAGCTAAACACATTGGTGAGTTTCCGGCGCGTCCGGTGGCGTATCGGTGGTAGAAATAGATGTATGAGTAATTTTGATGCCCGCCCGCAGGTGCTCACGGTGCCGCCCGCGCATGAGCGGCAGATTCCCGCCACCTCCAGCGAGACGAGCGCCGTGAACCCCTGGCCGCTGGCGCTTTTGGCGCGTAACCTCAAGGCACATATTGAGAAGGTGCCGCAGCTGTGGGTTGAGGCGCAGGTGGTTTCGCTCAATAACCGGCGCGGCAGCGTGTTCATTGACCTGAAAGACCTTGAGGCTGACGCCACGTTCTCTCTAGCGCTTTTTGGCCGCGCCGCCTACAGCATCGGCAAAGACGTGGTGCCGGGGGCGCGTGTGGTGGTGCTGGCGAAACCAAGTTTCTGGGTTCCTAGCGGGCGCCTGTCGCTGGTGGGTGAGCGCATCCACGCGGTGGGCACCGGCAACCTGCACGAGCGGCTGCAGCAGCTGCGTGAGGCGCTGGCCGCTGAGGGGCTGTTCGCGGATTCCCGCAAGAAGCCGCTGCCGCTGCTGCCGCAGAAGGTGGGGCTGGTGACCGGGCGTGATTCCGACGCCATGAAAGACGTGATCCGTAACGCCTCGCTCCGGTGGCCGGGGGTTGTTTTTGAGGTGCGGCAGGTGGCGGTGCAGGGCGCGAACGCGGTGCGTGAGGTGTGTGCGGCGCTCTCGGATCTGGATGCCGACCCGCTGGTGGATGTGATTGTGCTGGCCCGCGGCGGCGGCTCATTTGAGGACCTGCTGCCGTTCTCGGACGAGTCGCTGGTGCGTGCGGTTGCGGCGGCCCACACCCCGGTGGTGTCGGCGATCGGGCATGAGGCCGACTCTCCCATCGTTGATGCGGTGGCTGATGTGCGCGCCTCCACCCCCACGGATGCCGGCAAGCGCATCGTGCCGGATGTGGCGGAGGAGTTCGCCCGGATTAGTGAGGCGCGCGGGCGTATTGACAGGGCCATCGCCGGGTATTTGAGTAACCAGTGGCAGTATGTGCAGCAGTTACGGCAGCGCCCGGTGTTTACCAGCCCCGAGAATGACCTGGGGTGGCGCGCCGATGATGTGCACCGTTTACGGGAGCGGGCGCTGGTGTCGGTGCAGCACCGGCTGGCGCGCGAGCAGGATGCGGTGGCGCACACCCTGGCGCGGGTGCGGTCCCTCTCCCCCTGAGCTGACACTGCGGCGCGGGTACGCGATTGTGCAGCGGGCTGACGGGGCGCTGGTGCGGGATGCCTCCGCGCTGACCGTGGGTGAGAAACTGACGGTACGCGCCGGGGTTGGCAGCGCGGATGCGTCCGTCACCGGGGTGCACGCATCGAATGTGGACGCCTGAGCCCGGTCCCGTCAGCGCCCCTGTGTGACGCACCGGCTGCAGGGGCGGCACTAGAAGTTTTTAGACCCTGCCAGATTTTATGAGAACCCCCACCAGAAAGGGACAGAACATGGCCGAAAACATTAGTTTTAATACCGAGTCGCTGGGTGCGCCGGTTGATACGCTCAGCTACGAGCAGGCGCGCGCCGAACTTGAGAACGTGGTGCGGCAGCTGGAATCGGGTGCATCCGATTTGGAGACTTCCATCGCCCTGTGGGAACGCGGCGAGTCCCTAGCGAAACGGTGCGAGGCGTGGCTTGAGGGCGCCCGCGAAACTTAATGAGGCGCGCGCCGAGCAGCGTGAAGACGCCGAAGACGGGGAGGAAACACACGGCTAGCCCCTCCGGCTAACTCACGTGGCACGCTAAACGTCCGGGCACCTGCGGTTATTTCGCGGGTGCCCGGACGTTCGCTTCTTGTTCTCACACCTGCCGGTTAGGCACGCTGCTTGTAGTCGGAGAGGAACTCCCCCAACCGGTTCAGCGCATCGGTGAGGGTCTGCACATCCGGCAAAAACACCAGGCGGAAGTGGTCGGGCTTATGCCAGTTAAACGCGCCGCCGTGGCTGAACAGGATCTTCTGCTCCTTCAGAAGGTCAAGCATGAACTTCTCATCGTCCACAATGTTGAACTTCTCAGTATCGACTTTGGGGAACAGGTACAGCGCCCCGTCCGACTGGTTGCAGCTAATACCGTCAATCTCGTTCAGCATGCGGTACGCCACGTCACGCTGCTCATGCAGCCGCCCGCCGGGCGCCACCAGCGCATCAATGGACTGGTACCCGCCCAAGGCGGTCTGGATAGCGTGCTGGGCAGGCACGTTCGAGCATAGGCGCATCGAGGCAAGCAGGGTGATGCCCTCAATATAGTTGGCGGCCTCATGTTTAGGGCCGGTAATCGCAACCCAGCCGGCACGGTAACCGCACACCCGGTACGCCTTCGACAGGCCCGAGAAGGTCAGGCACAGCACGTCGTCGCCGGTGAGGGTGGCCAGGTTAATGGCTTCGGCGCCGTCGTAAATAATTTTCTCGTAGATTTCGTCGGTGAACACCACCAGCTCATGTTCGCGGGCCACATCCACTATCTGCTGCAGGATGTGGCGCGGGTACACGGAACCTGTGGGGTTATTCGGGTTAATAACCACGATCCCTTTGGTACGTGAGGTAATCTTCGATTTAATGTCTTCAAGGTCCGGGTACCAGTTGTTTCCTCATCGCACAGGTAGTGCACGGGCTTACCGCCCGATAGCGCCACCGAGGCGGTCCACAGCGGGTAGTCGGGCATGGGCACGAGGATCTCGTCGTCAGTTTCGCACAGTGCCTGCAAGGTCATGGGAATCAGCTCGGACACCCCATTGCCCAGGTACACATCGTTAGGTTCCAGGTCGAGGATGCCCCGGTTCTGGTAGTGCTGCACAATGGCGGTTCGCGCCGAGTACAGCCCGCGCGAATCGGAGTACCCCTGCGTGACGGGCAGGTGGCGGATAATATCCATCATGATCGCATCCGGCGCTTCGAACCCGAAAGGCGCGGTATTACCAATATTGAGTTTGAGGATGCGGTGTCCCATCGCCTCCATGCGGTTCGCTTCTTCGAGAATAGGTCCGCGGATATCGTAGAGGACGTTATTGAGCTTCGACGACTGACGGTACTTAGTCATATTCACTTCCTTGGGTGGTCGAGCCAGAATTTTGCTGCTTCGTCTTCGGCGACGGGGTTTGTTCCACTCGTGAGGCGAAGTAGAAAGGTCAGATTACCGGTATCTAATGTAGATGATACGCGGTTAATGGCCTCCTGTGCACTAGATGGCAGGCTTTGCCGCACAAGAGGCACCAGCTGTTGGTTCAGCTGGGTGGACTGGGGGTCTTCGAGCATGGTGAACCGGTTATCCTCAATGCTCGGGTCGATACTGTGCAGAAGCGCCACCTGCACCGCGTCTTTAGCCAGCAGCTGTTCCCGTTCGGTGCTCTCATTAGCCACCTTCGTGGCGGGAACCTGGTACTTGTACACGTTCTTGAGCAGGGCAATCCCGTAGTTTCCGGTGTTATACGCCTCGGGCACGGCAAAGGTGAGGGGCGCTTTCACTTCGGGCAGCTGGTTCAGGCTATTGAACTTATACCGGGCCCCGGTGGCGTTGGTGGTCACCAGAACGTTGCGGTTTTGGGCGCTGACGGTATCCATCAGTTTCAAGTGCCCCGGGATGATTTTACCGATGGCTGAGAGCGTGTCACTAAGTGATAAGGCCCGCGGTTTAATGGGGTCGCTGGTGGGGGGGTCGGGCTGGGGCTGGGGCTAATATCGGCGGGGATGCTGGGGGTGGCTGAGGGGTGAGGGTCACCCCGGCGCTGGCGGCGGAGGCACTGGCGGAGGCCGTCTGATGCTCCGCCTGCAGCTGGGCGGGGCTGAGCGTGCCGTTCTTCGTCAGGTGCAGCAGCAAGTCGCCGGTGAAGTCAACGGCGACATCAAGGCGCGTGTTTTCGGTGGCGCCCAGGGCCGCTAGGTACTCGTCGCGGTTATTATTGTGCCCGATAACCTCCACCGTGTACCCCACGTTCCGCAGCGCCTGGGCGTACGCGTGGGCAACAATGGTTTTAGCCCCCAGCACCCCGGTGGTGACGTAGAGGGTGCCGTAGGCTGATGCGGAGGGGTCCACCTTGGGTTTATTGTCCCCGGCGGAGCAGGCAGCCAGGATGGGGGCGAGCGCGGCGGCGGTGAGCGCCGAGCGGCGGCTCACAAGCGGGCGGGGGCAGGGTGTGTTCATGATAGTTTCCTGGCGTTCTCGTCGGCGAGGAATTCGCGGTATTCCAGGGCCCAGGCGGCGGCGTTGGTGTACCCCATCATGGAGGCCACTTCATCAATAATGGTGCCGTAGCGCAGCGTATCGATTTCGCTAATGGGAACCCAGCGGGCAATGTCTGAGGAGCCGTTTTCTTCGGCCCGCAGCTGCCCGGTGACGATGTGCGCCCGGTAGATAATGCGTAAGGCGCAGAACGGCAGGGAGTTGCCGTACATGCCGTTGCGTGCGGGGAAATGCCCGGCGTGCACGCCCAGGACGTCTTCAATGGCAACGCTGTACCCGGTTTCTTCGAGGGTTTCCCGCAGGGCTGTTTCGTCGGCCTGCTCCCCCGGTTCCATACCGCCGCCGGGTAACGTCCACAGGGGCTCGTGCGAGCGGTCTTCGGGCGCCCAGCGGGTCATGAGCAGTTTGCCCTGCTCAATAACAACCGCGTAGGCGGCGGGTCGGGTCTCCATTGCTAATGCCATAGATTCGATTCTACCGCGTCTTCTTGGGCGTTCGGCCTGTTTACTGGTGGCGCTATTCACCCGTGATGGCGGGTGGCGGGCTACCGGCGTTTACCGGTTCGCCTGCCGTTTCGTCCCGGTTTGCTGCCTGCGGCGGCTTTGCGTCGGGAGGTACCGCCGGTGCGGGAGGCGGCTGTTTTCTGGTGGCGTGCTTCTCGGCGGGCATTAGCCGCACGGGATTTCGCTGTGGCCTTGGCGCGTTCACCGGCTATGCGGGTGCGGCGGGCCTGGGCGGTTTCGCTGCCCCGGTTACTGGATGCGGTGCGCCCGCGCACGATGCCGATAAAGTCCTGGATGAGCACCTCAAACTCGTCGTCTTTCTCGCCCTGGACCGTATCGGGGGTGGGGGCTGCCGGGATACGGGGCCACACCAGGTGCACGGGGTACGGCTCGGCGTCGGGTACCGGACGGTAGGTGAGGTCTTTGCGGTGGTGCAGGCGGGCCACCGACATGGGGGTGATGTACAGGCCCACCCCGGCAGCTACCAGTTCGATAGCGTCCGCATGGGTGGGAATCTGCGGCAAAAACCGGGGGTTCTGCTGGCGCCACTGCTGTGAGGCTTCACCCCAGGCGGGGAACTCCGCGGGCTCATGCAGCAGGAACTCCTCAGCCATCTCACCTAGGGGAACCTCGTCGAGCACGGTGAGCACATGGTCTTTGGGCAGCACCACCACGGGTACTTCCTCGTACAGGCGGATGCTGTGGTACCGGTCTTTATCGGGGGTTTCCTGTGCGGCGGCACGCATTATGGCCATGTGCGCTAACGGCTCGGGGCGGGCTTCGCCGCTGGTGCTGTTCGGGGTGCTGAGCGCGGTAGTGAGTGCCTCAAGACCGGCCCCTTCGCGAAGCGGTATTTCAGCCCAGCGGGGCGGTTCTGCCGTAGCGTTCGTGCCAGCGGGTGAACCATTTTCCGGGCATTACCCCCGGCTCGTAGCCGATGCGTAAGCTGGCACGGCTCAGCACCGGTGCGGGGGCTGCCTCCGCCGAGTAGATGAGCCCGGCGGCGGGGGCGGCAAGCTCAATGCTGGGCTCCTGCTGGGTGCTTGGCGGTACCGGTTCTGCGGGTGCGACAGCTTCAGGGGTTTCGTTCATGCCTTTACGCTAGCACAGTGGACGGCGGCGGCCCCGGTTACGGGCGGGGTTTGCGGTCGGTGATGAGTTCACGCACTTTAGAGATTCCCAGGCTGAGGAGCACGATGACCGCTAGGGCAACCGGCAGCATCCACGGCTGCAGCCCCAGGGCGGCGAGCACTGCGAACCCCACGGTGGTGTAGATGACGGCCCAGATGAAAGTGCCCACGAGCATGGCCGGGACCCAGCGGCGTAACGGCATTTTCGTGAACCCGGTGGTGATAATGACGGCGGTTTGGAAGCCTACGGTGAGGAAGCACAGCGGCACGGCTAATACGCCCCAGCGGTTCACGAACGCTGTGGCCCGCTGGTATATGGGGGTGTCCATTGCTTCCCGGATGCGGCTCAAGCGTGCCCCTCCTGCGGCAGCCAGGTAGCCGAGCAGAAACACAATGGACGTGCGGATAATGCCGATCGCCCACAGGCAGGCAACGGCCGCCTCTACAGGTAGGGAATCGAACCATTCTTTCACTCTGCCATTCTCTCACGTTTTACCCACCCATACCGCTGCATGTTACCGGCCTTACCCACAGCTGAGGGTGCGCAAAGAAGGGCGGGGAAAAGTTTAAATATTTTTTTGTGCCCTAGCCGTGCCCGGTTTTTGCCCGCAAATACACGGAACTAACTTAGGTACACCTTGCTTTGCAGACAGGTTGTCACTATTTCTTGAGATATTCGGGTTGGCACACCCCCATTAATTAGGTTATATTTATTACCAAATAGCGAGAGTCCTTGTGGGAAGGATTCTTCCGCGAAACGGTTTCGAAGACTTTTCTTCCTGTGTGTGATGCGAGGAGGGGGTTCCAGCTGGAACTCCCTCCTTACCTTAACTGCGACGGAAGCTGCTGCACCCAGTGCATTCGCCACACAGAAGCCTACATTTAAAGTAATAGTTAAATGTACGTGCTTATGGGCCGCGTGTTCTCTAGGATAGAGATAGCTGGTATATCACGCACTTGAGAGGAAACCGGTTACCATGACTTCCGAGATAACCCGCCGCGCGGCCCTGGGCTTTGCGGGCGTAACATCCCTAACACTTCTTGCGGCCTGCGGGTCTGGCACAGCTATTAAAGGCTCCTCCAGCGAGTCTTCATCGGCCGCTAAAAAGGACTACAAAGGCGAAGTGAAACTGGAGGAATACGATACTTCTGCCGGTACCTTTGAGCCCGCAACCCACGACACTCCGCCCAAAAACGTTCCCAAACCTATTAAGCCCAAAAACGCTGACGAAGATTCCGTAGCCGGGCTGTATTCCAGTATTGCATTTCTTGGGGCGGCTATCACCTACGCCTTACTCACTGGGGAGGTCGGACCGGTTAACGAGTCCGCCTTAAACGATGAAAACCGGGAAAACTTTACCTCTGGGCTTACTCTGGATAAGATCCGTGAGGGTAAATATTGGGAGGCCGAACCCAAAGCTGTCTTTTTCTTAGAGACCTCAGAACCCACAAAAGAAGGGGATGAGTACATCTGGCCGCATAAGCTGGAATCACGGCACGGGGCGTTCCGGGTAGATGTGACAGAGACTTCTACCGAGCGCTCCGTGAAGGTGAGCACCATCCCCACAAGCCAGCAGGTGCATAAGGGAAGCGGGAAGATTAAAGCAAAATATACTGGTGGTCGGTGGGTCATTGATATTGAGTTTGACAAGTCAAGCTCCAGCCCCTCACCGTCTTACTAAGAACCACCCCCATCCCGAACATCCGGGTGACAGCAAGGGAGGAGTCCTAAGAGGGATTCCTCCCTTATGTATACACCCAGATAGCCCTAGATATTACACTCCAACTACGGAAAATACACGGGTACAGGGAACGGGCAGAAGCCTTCTCTAGCCCCTCTGCTGTTCAAAGAAAGCCCCCATCATTATGGTGCTGGGCCATGATTCGTCCCCGTTCACAGAAAGCACACTATAAGAAACGCGCCTTATATGCTTGATGAGCGGGAGGAGGAAGCACTGGGGCTGGCACTCTCATCGGTCTCAAAATTAATGACCCAGTGACCATCGGTGTGTTTCGCTTTAATCCGCCCCGGTGTTATAGTCTCCTGGCTGCTCTCAGAAATAAAGTTCACGCTGGTCTTTGGGCCATCAACCTCCACATAGTACGTCCCGTGGCGGGAAATTCCCCGGTACGGCCAGGTGTACTCGTCCTTCTCTTTTGTGGGTTCTGAGGTTTCCAGAGAATAAACGAGCTTAATGTCAGCTTCCCAGTGTTTACCCTCAGCCGTTTTTCGTACGACCCTATTGTTTATTATCTCTTTCTTTGTTTCCTCGTTGAACGCCGAGTCCTGTATATATGTGGTATCCCCCGTAGTAAAGGCATAGGTAATAGCCGCCCCAAGAAATGCAATGCTGGAATACAGTCCGGCTACGGAATCTTCGTCAGCGTTTTTGGGCTTAATGGGTTTGGGAACGTTTTTGGGCGGAGTGTCGTGGGTTGCGGGCTCAAAGGTACCGGCAGAAGTATCGTATTCCTCCAGTTTCGCCTCGCCTTTATAGTCTTTGGGAGAGGCTGACGGTGAAGAGGCGTCCTCTTGAGTACCCACAAATACATTGGTTGCCGCGCAGGCAGATAAAAACACCGTTGTTCCTGCGCCTACAAGACTTAAAGCCGCGCGGCGGGTTATTTCGGAAGTCATCGTAATCGGCATCCTTTCGGATTGTATTTATTCGATAAACCTATCATAGGTTCTGTGCGCCCACTCACACGGTATATTCAAGTATTACCTTAATCATAGAGTTACTGTGCGCTATATCTATCCGCTCACTAACGCCGTGCGGGCCTGTCTCACCATGGTGAGACAGGCCCGCACGGGCTTTTATAGACTACGGCAAAAGCCACTCTGCATTTGTATATCTCGGCTTCTGCCCTTGGTACCTATTCTCCGGTTTTGCCTTTACCCTTAGCGTCCTTATCTTTCTTCTGATGCAGGGTGTGCAGCGGCTTCGGTAGCTCCACCGGCTCCCAGGTGTTTGAGGTGGCCTTGAACATGGGCATCGCCCCGGGGCCCAGCCGAATGCCCTGGGTAGACGTATCCTCAAACCCGCTGCCGAGCGTACCCAGCTGCTGCTGCGGCTCGAACACCGGTGAGACATCATCATCCAAAGAGTCCAGGTCGCTCTCATCAATAGTTGACGGCACCGGAGTATGCGGAACGGGCGACTGTACCGGCGCATCAGGGGTTGCACCCTGCCCCAGCGGCACCGTGGTGTGCTCCGCCGTATCACTGGAGGGCTGGTGCACCGGATCCTGCTGCGGGTACGGGTTCTGCAGGTTCAGCTGCCGCGCCCTGCGGCGGGCACGCTCAGCTGCCTCACGCTGCACCTGCTGCGCCGCCTCAGCTGCGCGGGTAGCCTGCGCGCGGGCCGCAGCGGCACGCTGAGCCAGGTTCGCCGTGGGTATCCCATCCGTGATCGGGGCGGTAACGTCAGCGTCAAAGGAGCCACTCCGTTCGAAGGAGGATGCCCCGGAAAGGGTTCTGCTGCGGCACCCTGCCAGTTTTAGCAGCAGCCTCCGGTCGGGCCGGGGCGGCAGGTGGCTGAGTTGGAACAGGCGCAGTAGGCTGCGCCGCCTCAGCAGAATCGCTTTGGGAAGGGGCGCTCTGGGTGGGGGCAGCAGGCGTGACCGGCGCAGAAGATACAGCCGAGTCCGCAGGCTGAGTGGCCTGGGCAGAGGCTGAAGGCGCCTGTGGGGTCTCGGGCTGGATATCAAAAAGCATGGGCTCATCACGGTGTGCCAGGGGCCTCAGCTGCGGGGGCAGGTGCGAGCCCCGCCCACCCCGGCGAATCGCCGGAAGCTGAGAAGTACGGGCCCGAACCGGCTCCCGTTCCGCTGCACTACGGCGTGCGGCACCCTGAGCATCAGGTTTCCGCTGAACCCCGGGTGATGCTACGACGCGGGCCCCCTGAGCTGACGCACTGCGACGCGCAGGTGTGTGGCGGCGCACCGGTGCAGGCTCACGGCGGGGACGAGATGACTCCTCCTGAACGCCCTCACCAGCGGGACGTTCACGCCTGCTGCGCGTTCGCTACGGTGCTCGGCGGCGGGGGCGCGATGCCCCTGCGTCCGGCCGCTGTCTTGACGTGCAGCCGAACCCGCAGCTGCTATACGGGCGGGAGCGGGGCGTGCCTCCTTGGTGCGGCGGGTATTAGCCGCCGGGTCAGCACCGGCTGTTTCAGACTCACGGCTGCCGCGTTCAGCGGAGGCTGTCGCCTCGGCCTGTTCGGATACCGGGGCACTGGAAGATTCACGGCGGCTCGCTGCGGGCTTTTTAGCACCCGAAATCGCCAGGTACCGCAGCAGCCCGCCGGTCGCCACGGCAACCAGCAGCGCCGCCACCGGCCACACCCACGACAGCATGCCGGAAAAAGCCATAAGGGCAAACCCCAGGGCCGCAACAAACGCCAGCAAGGCCACACCTAAAAGTACGGCGCGGCCGGTATGAACCGTCATCCCCGGGGGTACCGGCCCCCCCAGCATTGACTCCTGAACCTCCGGAACTTCTTCGGTAGAGGAAAGCTCATGCAGGGCAGGGCCGCGAACCGCAGCCGCCGAAGGCGCCTCCCCTCGAGACTCCTCCGCACGCCCGGTGCCCTGATGGTGTGTGCCGCTACGAGGCTGAGAATCGGTGTCCGCAGCGGAGGGATCCTGCCCCGCCGTCTCAGCGTCTATATTAACCTCAGGGATACTACGACCTATCCGGGAGCCTGAAGGTTGGGAATTTGCTGTAACCTCCCAATGTGCGGGTGCATCAGCCTCACCGTCGGCAGGCTCCGCACCGGGCGCAGAGTCCAGGTCAGGCTCCGGGGCGTAGAGGTCCTCATCGTACGGTTCGTCGTAAAGCTCAGTATCGTGTGCGCCCTGCTGCTGGGCGTTCGCGTCCTCACGCATCGTGGCCTCCTCCCACAGGTCGGCGTCTTCGGCACTCTCGGCTGCATCCGTGGTGTACAGCAGCTGCGTCTTATCGTCCACGAACTCTTCCTGTCGCTGCTGCACGTTCACCGCAGCCGAAGCGGCGCTCTCAGCAAACTCCACCCCGCCCAGGGGCTCCAGCGAACCGGTGGAGGTTGAAGCGTACACCTCAGCCTTGCCGGAAGCCGAAGGCACGGCCGCACCCGTGCCGCGTGCAGTCTCCTCGTTAAACAGTACTTTTGCGGACAAGAAAATATCCTCAGCGGTGCGGCCCACACTCGCCAGCTGCCGCCGGGATCCGTTAGCGGGCGCGCGCCGAGAAGCCCTAGGCACAACCCACAAGAGCATAATGACAGCAAGGGCAACCACAATGCCCGAAGTGCTCAGCCAGATCATGCTTCTATACCGCCCCCATAAAAACGCCGGATCCCAAAAACCTATATCTATAAATACTACCGAAGTTAGCGGATATCGGTGTGCCAGAATACGCCCCAGGCACAAAACATCACCAAGTTTTTGTGCCCGCCCACACAGCACCGGGTTGAAAACACCCAACCGCACAATAATGCGGTGGCCCCCGGCACGGGAAGCCACCGCATCATAACACCCTAAAACGCGTGTTTTTAGCAGTTTTCGGCAGTAAATTCCTTCAACCACTGGCACAGTTCGGGACCGAAATCGCCGCGCTCAGCAGCCAAAATAATATTCGCCTTCAAATACGAGAGCTTATCGCCGGTATCAAAACGACGGCCCTTAAACACCACACCGTACACACCTTCCCCATCGCCCTCGCCCACGGCAAGAGTCTGCAAGGCGTCAGTGAGCTGAATTTCCCCGCCACGGCCGGGGGCGGTATTCTCAAGTACCTCAAACACCTTCGGGCTCAGCACGTAACGGCCAATCACAGCATAATTTGAGGGGGGCCTGCTCCGGCTCCGGCTTCTCAACCAGCCCGGTCACCTTCACAAAGTCCTCACCCTCAACCGTCTCAATCGCGGCGGCACCATACGCAGAAATCGCCTCACGCGGCACCTCCATGAGGGCCACCACAGAACCGCCGGTACGCTGCTGCACCTCAACCATGCGAGAGAGCAGATCTTCCTTCTCATCAATCAGGTCATCGCCCAGCAGCACCGCGAACGGCTCATTGCCCACATGCACCTTACCGCGCAGCACCGCATGCCCCAGGCCCTTCGGGTCGCCCTGGCGCACATAGTGGATCTCTCCCAAATAGTTGGACTCCTCCACAGCCTTCAGCAGGGCCTCTTTACCCTGCTCAGCCAGCTGCCGCTCCAACACCGGTACACGGTCAAAATGATCCTCCAAGGCGCGCTTATTACGGCCGGTGATCATCAGCACATCTTGCAGCCCCGCGCGGATCGCTTCCTCCACCACATACTGGATGGCGGGACGGTCCACCACCGGGAGCATCTCTTTAGGGGTCGCCTTTGTTGCGGGCAAAAATCGGGTGCCCAGACCCGCCGCAGGAATAACAGCCTTAGTAATAGACCTAGATACATTAGTCATGCAAACAGCATACATGAGAAGAGAATGTCCGCAGAACAAGCACGTCTCAAGTACCGCATATTTCACAATATTTTGATTAGACATTCCCCTCAGGATTAGGCCCTCTGCAATTCTATAATTGAAATAACACGCGCCACGCTGTGTTTCAGTACTGCAGCCAACGTCGTCCCAGGAGAACCATGCAGCAGCCCGCCTCGGGGGCATCCCCCGAAGACATCGCGCTCGATAAGCAAAGTATTACGCGCCCAAATCCGCCCGCGCCGCCTCATTAACCGCAGCAACCGCGCAGAGGCAGGGCAAGCAGACTATGCGCGCCGCTACCAGGAAGGCATCTACTCCCTCATACCCCGCACCGGGAAAAAACTAACCATTGCAGCGTACCTGCCGACCGCTGCGGAGCCCCCCATCACCGACGCACTGCAGCAGCTGCACCACGACGGGCACCGCATCCTGGTGCCGGTGGTGCGCCCCGAGCGGCAACTCGCCTGGGTGCAATGGGACCCGCATGTGCAGCACCCCCTCAACGGTATGGGTATTGCCGAACCCGAAGGCGACGCTGAAGGCCCCCACGCCTTCACAGCAGCCGACCTGCGCCTAGTACCCGCCCTGGCCTACGGACGCAACGGGCGACGGCTTGGCCAAGGCGGCGGGTACTACGACCGGCTGCTGCCGCGCCTGAGCGAGCAGGCCCTGCGCGAAACAACAGTGGGCGTGGTATTCGCCGACGAAGTGCTTGACAGCATCCCCTACGACACGTGGGACGGGGTGCTTTACCGGGTGCTCACCGAGAACGGGGTGCACCCGCTCGGCGAACACGCCACCCACTAACACACCGTACAGCCAGCACGTAGGCAGGCACCACACACAGGCGGTACACTTTTTAGCTGGAAGTAATCACACAGGCTCAGCGAGGAATACCATGCCGATCTACGTCTACCAGTGCAAAAACTGCGGCCACGCCTTCGAAAAACGCCAATCATTTAGCGATAATGCGCTGCGCACCTGCCCAAGCTGCGGACAGGAAACACTGCGTAAACGCTACAACGAGGTGGGCGTCGTCTTTAAAGGCTCCGGGTTTTACACAAACGACAAAAACAGCAGCACAAATAGTTCAAGCAGCTCCAGCGGCAGCTCAGCAGGCACCGCCTAGTCGCCGCGCGCCCAGCCTCTCATCTGGTCAGGGTGCAGGTCAAACGTGAACAACATGGCCCAGCGTGCAGTGCTGGGCTTTTACCCGCCAGGGTGCGCGGGGCTACGGTAAGCAACCAGGGATGGGGTACGCAGCGCCCCGGGGCACCGTGCGGGCTAATAGTGCGGAGGTTTCTGCTCCTTCATCTCCTGCACCCACTGCAGCCTAGCCAGCTCATCCGCGCTCAACACCTGCTGGGAACGCCCACCCGGCACGCCACGGGTAGCCCCAGTCCCCTGTTCGCTGGCGGCCCTATGCCCACCCGACGGCTTCACACGCTGCACCCGCCCCGGTTCGGGGGCATTCACCCCAGCGATACGCGGTTCAGCTTCAGCTGGCGCGCCCGCCCCACTCACCCGGCGATGACCGCGCCGTGGTTTCGGCACGGGCGAGTAGCCGCTCACGAGTTGTCCTCCCGCATCCCAACGTACCGCATAATGCGCTCCACCACAGCATCCGGGTCGGCGAATACCTCCACCGTGTTCAGGGTCAGGTAGTTCCACCCGGTAAGGCCCAGCCGCTCAGGCAACAGGCGGGTGCGCTCGCGCACGCTGGTGCTTGCAAAACGCGGTGAGGCGTCCGAGCAGGCAACCAGCGGCATGGCAGGCTCCTCATCGTCACCACCGCCCTGCGGGGGCGTAAGCGATAAACGCCACCAGCCCGCCGCCTGGCTCAATACGCACCCCGCGCTGGCGCAGCCGAACCAGCAGGTCGTTCAGCAGCCAATCGCCGGTATCGGGCAGAGGGCCGTAATCCTCACCCGCTAAGAACTCGTTATCGGGCATTTTTTCGGGGATGCGTGCCGCCTGCTGCTGCTCGTCCACACGTTTCTGGTGTGCCTCATGGGCACGCATCAGACGGTAAAAGTCGAGGGCGCCGTGCTCTAGTTTCTGCGGCTCTAACGCATCCGGGCTCACACACGAAACAATGTGGGTGGCGCGGCGGGCGCGGGTCAGCGCGGTCACGAGCCCCTCCCGGCCGTGCTCCTCCGACAGCTGCCCCATCGTGTAGGGGGTACGCTGGTCGGGGCGGGGGCGGCCCACCCCCAAGGAGAAGATCATGGTGTCTCGCTCCATGCCCTCAGCGCGCGTAAAATCAACCACCCTAAACGGTTCTTTTCCGGGTTTAAAGAACGGCGCCAGCTGCGGATATTTATTCAGGGCGTTGCGTACCGCACCGGCCACCCGCTGCGCGTGTTTAGGGCTCGCGGTTACCACCGCCAGGGAACGCTCCGGGCGGCGGTAAGCGTGCTCCAGCACCAGTAAGGTCACCCGCTCCACCTCAAAACTGGGCGATTCCTGGTTGGCGTTATCGCTCACCTTCCCGCGCGTATCAATGTACTCGACGCTAAGGGTCGGCTTCGGTTCGGAGGCGGCCTCACTCACCGAGCGCTGCCGCAGCTGCCCCCCGTAAAATTCACGGTTCAAATAGTCAAAGGTTACCGGGTCCATGGCCCGCCCCAGCTGCGCCAGGTGCAGCGAGGGCACCACCTTCGAAAGCGCGTCAAAGGTGCTCTCAAGTCGTTTCGTTGCTGGCGCCGGTGCCCCCGTCGCCGGTGCCGAAACAATAAACGGGGCCGGGTACCCGGAGTGCGGGTCGCCGAGGGCGATCACCGCCTCGGCGCGGGTAATGGCGGGCAGGTTTGCCGCCAGCGGTGTCGATTCGGAATCCAATAAGATCGCAGCGTCAAAACGCATAGTGGGCGGAACGTGACGTGCCAACGCGAAGGGGCTGGCCGTCCAAATCGGCAGCAGGGTGCTCGCCATCGTTGGGGCGTGCTCCAATAACTGCTGAAGCACAAACTCATGCCCGCGCAGCTGGCTTTTAAGGTACGCCGCCTGCTCATGGTGGGTGTCGATCCGGTCGTTCCACAGCTGCCGGGTGCACTCCAGCAGGCGTGAGGCAGCACCCAGCATGTGGGCGTAGTCGGCGCGGCGGAACCGGGACTCAACGCCGCGAAGCGCCTGCCCGCCCAGGATTCGCCCCTCGTGGTCGTGCAGCAGCTCCTCAAGGGCGGACTGCCACCAGGCCAGCTCCAGCTCAGCGGCCACCAGCCGTGCCGGCACCTGCCGGGCGTACAAATCTTCCATGAGCTCATCCAGCCCCAGGCACAGCAGGCGCGCGGTGAGGGTATCCCGCTCGGGCAGGCTCATCAGCAGCACCCGGTCGGCCAGTAACGCGTCCAAACGCTGTTCGAGCGCGTCCAGGGTAGTGCGGGTAAAGTCGGTGCCTTCCGGGGAGTCATCCAGCACGATCCGCAGCCCGTCGAACTCTTTCATGAGGGAATTGCAGGCGGTGACAAGCGCATCAAGGTTCTCAGGGATCTGCGGGGTGCGTGGGGCGGCGGTGTGCCGGATCCACTCTGCGCGTTCAGCCTGCACAATCCGCAGCTGCTCGTGCAGGTCGCCAATATTCACCCCCGGCAGGATGTACTCCTTAGCGGCGCGGCGCAGGCGGGAGCGCTGCATACTGCTCATTTCGATGCCGTTTTCGCGGCGCCACGCCCCGGTCGCGGTGGCCGCTATCAGGTCGGTGACGGGCCGGTCATACACGGTGGGGCGGAACTGTTTCAGGGTTTCCCGGATGCGCTGCAGAATACGCAGCTGCCCCTGCCAGTCGGCGATAGTGCGGCCCAGCCGTAACCCGGTGGTGCGGCTGAGCCGGCTCATAGCCTCCCGCAGAGACAGCAGGGAGGATTTGAGGGTGAGAACCAGTGCGTAAGCGTCAGCAGTCTCCTCGTCGTTGGCCAGGCGGGCACGGTACCAGGGGGGAGGTGCGGGCCGCCGGGGTGAACGCCCCCAGCTCCGCGAGGCGGGTGAGGTCGTGAGCAAGGTTCTCGCGTTCGAGCAGCCGATCAAGCATGCGGCGGCTAAACCGTACACCGGTTGCGGGCGCCTCGTTCCGTGAGGTGAGTTCGGCGAGGGTCTGCAGCGCCTGGTAGGTGGTGATATTCCAGTACGGCTCGTGCGAGAGCAAAGCCTCGGTGTGCCTGTGCAGGCGGCGGCGGGTTTCAAGCAGCTCGGCGGTGGTCTCCTCTTCCTCGGGTATGGCAGCGGTTTCGTTGCGCACAATGGCTTGGATGAATTCGGCGCGCTGGCCTTCGGCGTCGCGGTCGGTGAGCACGTCAAAACGGAGGGAATCAATACCGTTGCGTTCAAGCAGTGCGGTGAAATCGGCCAGGGTGGAGCGTTTCTCCCCCACCACAAGCACAGATTTACCCTGCCCCGCGAGGGTCGCAGCAATATTTACGGCGGTGCGTAGCGGCTCGGTGCCGGGGGCGGCGGTGACGGTGAACGAGTTGCCGCTGGCGGCCGCATCAATAATGGTCTGTGCGGCCGGGTCGGCGTCAAGCAGCTGCGTCTCCCGCTGTGGGTCGCGGTCGTCATGAGGGGGCTGGTTCTGCACCAGGGGGCGGATGCTCGGCTGCACCCCGGGGACTTTGAGCGCGGCAATATCACGCACCAGCGGCGTGTGGGCGGTGTGCGGCAGCTCGCCCATGCTTTCTTTGAGGTCGGCGAATGTTGAGATGAAGAACCGTGATTCGATGGCCATCCCGGGGATGTTCCCGGTGGTGGCGCGCATCCGCTCAATTACGGGCTCGGGGTCAAGGCGGGACATGGAATTGGCCAGCTGCGCCACGTCCATGGTGCCCAAGTCAATATCGTATTCCTGTTTGATTTGGCGCACCATGGCGGGGTTAAGCCGCGCGGCACCGGCAAGGCGCAGCTCGTAGTCGTCGCTGCTGGGGTGCGGGGTGATGCTCAGCGGCGCCATGAGGATAGGGGCAATAAACCGTTTCTCGTAGGAGACGGTGTGCTCGCGGGTGGAGCGTGAGAGCCAGGAGGCGGTACCGGCCACGAAATACCCGGAGTCTAGCCCGTGGTCGGTGGACAGCTCATAGATTTTGGTACGCAGGGTGCGGGCGGCACGCATCCCCTCCTCCAGCAGGCTTTTTTCGCGCAGAATGGTGGACAGGCGGGTTTTCCGCCCGGCCAGCAGCTGGGCGAGTCCGGAGGGGTTTGCGGCGGTGAGGTCGATGTGCACATAGTCAACCCGGTTAAAGTTGAGCATCGCGTCCGGGCCGGTGTAGATGTCCATCTGTTCCGCCCAGCGTTCCAGCCCCGCCGCTGGGTCGAAGCTGTGGCTGGCGGGGTCAAGGTGCGGCGGCAGTGCCTCAGGGGGCCCGTCGGGGTTGGGTGCCGGTGCGGGTTCTGAGGTTGGCGAGTTTCCCGTCCTGGGCGTGCCCTGGGGGGTCTCGGGGGTTCCGTTCACGTCGTGTGCGTCCTTGGGTGTGTTGTATTCTGCACGTTCTTATATCATACGGGCCGGGTGGGTGCGTCTCGTGTCTTTGCCGGGCGGATGGGTTCAGCGTTTCGCGGGCAGCCCACCGTGGCGCGTTATAGTGCCGTAGTTTCTGCGGTTCGTCCTTCCTATGCGGCCTTGTAGCAGCTAAGGTGTGTGTTTAGCTTGTCCAGAGGCGGATGTTCGCCGCGAGAACCAGCAGACTCACCATCCCCAAAAATACCATGGCGGCGATGAGGACCCAACGGTAGGTGGGCGCAAATTTTTCGGTCTCGTCCCAGTCGCGGGTGGCGCGCAGCAGCAGGTAGCAGGCGAGCGCGCCGGGCAGGTTCCCCACCACTATCTGCACCGCAAGGGCGTAGAGGGTGAAGACGCGTTCGGTGCGTTCGTTTTCGCTTCCAGCGAGTTTGAAGAGTCCCGCGAGCAGGATCGTCAGGCACCCGTTGAGGAACGCGACAGCGAAGAAGGGGAATGTTAAGCGCCTGCTGGAAGGTCATATTGGAGTTCGCGGCGCCAAGCAGAATCCAGGCGAAAGAGCGCGAAGGGCACCAGGAGCCAGTACCAGAAGAGGAAACGGCGGAGTTTACGGTCGTCGTCAAGCGCGGCGAAGATGTTCATGTCTTGTGTGCTTTCTGGGGGTTAGTCGGCGGTGGGTTCTGCCGGGCCGGTGCCCGGGTCTGTTTCGTTCCCGCCGGGCTGCCGCTGGGGGTTTCGGGTCTCAATGTGGTCGATGTACCGGCGCACCAGGTAGTCCAGCAGCACTGAGAGCGCCACGAATGAGTTGTAGGGGCCGCGCTGGCCGGTGATCTGCGTGGGGGTGCTCTGGTAGTGCAGTGAGTATTCGGCGTGGGAGGACATGTAGTTCACTCCGAGGGCGGTGACCGCGACCATGGGGATTTTGCGCAGGGCAAGCATTTTCACGTGTTCGCGCATGTTCTCCGTCTGCCCGGAGAACGATACGAGGATCACCAAATCGTTGGTGGTCATGGAGGTCATGGTGCTCTCAAACTCGTTGCGGGCTGGGATGACGTGACAGAATTTGCCGCACACCTGCATGGATTTGGCAAACTCTTGCACGGCGTTGCGTTGGGCGTACCCGGTGCCGAAGCAGTAGATGGTGCGGGCGTCGTGCATTTTTTCGATGAGCTTCGACAGCTCCATGTGTTCGAGGTAGTCGTAGGTTCGCAGGATGTCTTCTTTACCGCTCTCAATAAACCTGGGGTTGTAGGGTTCGGAGCGGGTGAGGGAGGATTTGATGAAGTATTTCAGCTCCGCAAAGCCTGAGAAGTTCAGTTTCTTGGTGAGGCGAATAATGGAGCTGGTTGAGGTGTAGGTTTTGTGCGCGAGGGAGCTGATGGTGGCTTCGGCAACGAACTTCTCGTTGTCGAGCATAAACGCCAGAATCTCGCGTTCTGTACCGCTGAAGCGGTGCTGGTTTGCATTCACCACATCTTGTAAATCCACTCAAGGCTCCTGAATCGCTGACAAGCAATATTAAAAAAATATTACAACGTCTGCGGCTCAGGAGCCTTGTGGTGTTATCGCGTGAAGCGGGTTTTAGCCCAGCTCACGTTTTTAGGCTTTGGTGTTCACCATGGTTTCAAAACGCTCGCGAACCTGCGGAACGTCCATGCCCACGATCACCTGGAATGCCTTACCCTTGCGTACGATACCCAGAGCACCGGCGTCCTTGAACGCGGCATCCGAGGTGTCGACCAGGGATTCATCGGCCACCGACACGCGCAGGCGGGTGGCGCAGTTGTTCACGGTGGTGATGTTGTCGGCGCCGCCGAGCAGTTCAAGGAAACCAGCCGCACGCGGTGCGTACAGGTCAGTGTCGCCGTCTTCTGCGGATGCGCCGCCCTTCTTCTCGGCAGCCTTGGCGGCCTTGTACTCGGCTTTCGAGTACAGCTTCGTTTCGCCGCCCTCAGCCTCACGGCCGGGGGTCTTGAAGTCGAACTTCAGGATCAGGAAGCGGAAGAGCAGGAAGTAGATGACGGTGAAGCACAGGCCCACGCCAATCTGCATGAGGTAGGTCGGCCAGTGGTTCTGCCACAGCGGAACCCAGTTGAGGAAGATGAAGTTATCCAGCAAACCGCCGCCCATGTTGCCTGAAAGCCCGAACATGTACATGATCGACGCCATGGTTGCAGCCAGCACAGCGTGCACTGCGAACAGCGGGGGTGCCACGAACAGGAAGGTGAATTCCAGCGGCTCGGTAATGCCGATGAGCATCGCGGTGAGGCTCACGGGCAGCACCAGGGCGAGAACCTCTTTACGCTTCTCGGGCCGTGCGGTGGTGTAGAAGGCCGCCGCGATACCTGCCGGTGCGAACACCTTAGAGTTGCCGTGCAGTGCGAAGCCGCCGCCGGGGAAGAGCTCACGCAGGGGCTTGTCGCTCTGCGCGAATTCGCTCAGGTGGGTCGGCCAGTCCTTCGCAATGCCGTTGGGGGTTACGGCGTTGCCGAACATGAACGGCGAGTAGATGAAGTGGTGCAGACCGGTCGGGATGAGGAAGCGCTCCAAGAAGGTGTAGATCCACACACCGAGCGCACCAGAGGCGATGAAGAACCCCTGCATGCTTTCAATACCGTGCTGGGCGTAGGGCCACAGCAGGGTGAAGAGGAACGCGACGGGGAACATGAGGAAGAAGCACACGGCGTACACATACTGGGTGCCCTGGAAAATACCCAGGAAGTCGGGCAGCTTCTTATCGAACCAGCGGTTATGTACCCACACCACGATGGCGGAGATAATAATCGCACCAAAGATACCGGTGTCAATGGTCTTAATACCGGCGATCATTTTCAGGCCGGTACCGGCGGCGGACTCGGAAATATCCACTCCGTAGTTGAGCTGGAAGATACCACCGCTGTCTTGGCCCCAGTACTTGAGCATTGTCCCGCTCAGGTAGTTGAAGGTCAGGTAGACCATGCCAGCTTCGAGCACGGCGCGGGCGTTTGCGGTCTTAGCGAGCGCAATCGGCAGGCCGAGCACGAAGAGCAGCTCCATCTGAGTGAAGACGGTCCAGGCACCAGAGAGCCAGACATCCCAGATTTTAAACCACATCGTGTCTTCATTAGCTAGAGGACCAACGATGTTCTCTAGGGTGGCAACTTTGCCAATACCAACCGCCAAACCGGCGAAGGCAAAAAGAAGCACGGGGGCCAGCATGGCCGAACCGAACCTCTGAACTTTTTCCATCATGAGGCTTACGCCTTTCGGGTTACGAGAAAATACGCAGGCACACGCGCCCGCGCGAATGTCATCAGTATTTGAATGGCACCATCATCCCACCTTTTGGCGGGGCTACACGTCTGTTGCGGGAGATTAGACATGTTTTTTCATAACATGAAACATCTCCCGGTACCGGGTAAAAATACTAACCTACCGTCACGGTTTTTTAGTGCTTTGAAACGGTGTTTCTCTGTAGCATGTAACCGTAGCCCGCCCCACCGTGGCAGGTGGCGTGGTGTTATTGAACGCACGACCTCTCGAAAACTACATACCTATGCTTTTTCTTACCTTGAATACCCACAGCTGGTGCGAGCCTCACCAGATCGTTAAGATTCATGAGCTTGCCCGTTTTATTGCCGACCGTCAGGTTGATGTTATTGCGTTGCAGGAGGTCAACCAGTACCTGCACTCCCCTATTGTGGATACTCCACTGGGGTACCAGGGCGGGGCCGGTATTCCTATCCGTGAGGATAATTATGCACTGTTGCTGGTTCGGTTCCTGGCTGATTTAGGGCTTCAGTACGAATGGGCGCTGACCGAAACACATATTGGGTGGGATCGGTATGACGAGTGTGTGGCGGTGCTTTCTCGCGTGCCTATTGAACGCATCGAGCCTATTGTAATGAGCCCGCAGTACAGCTACGACCGGGTTGAACGCAGGTCTTCTCTCGCGGTTCGGGTGGGTACCGATGCGGGGTCCGTATGGTGTGCAAGCGCCCATATGTCGTGGTGGGATTTTCAGGGCGAACCGCTTTTCGCACAGGAGTTTGCGCGGCTTTCGCAGGCCCTCACCGAGCGCGGTCAGGATGCGCCCGTTCTCTTAGGCGGCGATTTCAACACGGCGGCGCAGGTGCGCGGCGAAGGGTACGATCTGGTGCTTTCTTCCGGCCTAGTGGACACCCGCGAGATTGCCGAGCGTACCGACGGCGAATTCACCGTACATCGCGAGATTGCCGGGTGGGAGGGGCAGGAGGATGCCAAGCGCATCGACTTCGTGTTTGCCGACCGAACAGTGAAGGTACTTTCGCATGCGGTGGTATTCCGAGATAATTCTCCTGAGGCGATTTCCGATCACAGCGGCGTGCTAGTGGAGTTTGACGAGTCGAGTTTCGAGCCCACCGCCAGGATGCACCCCGTACCGTTGCCGTCGCAGGTACAGCCCGGATAGTGCGGCGATCCTAGGGGTGCCGCAGCTTAGCGCGTTTCCGCCTTCAGATTTTAAATTGATATGTATTCCGTGGAAGGACAGCCCATGAAAACCGAAATTCAGTGGTGGCAACAGCCCGTTGTGTACCAGATTTACCCGCGTTCCTTCAACGATTCCAACGGCGACGGCATCGGCGATCTGCCCGGCATCACCGAAAAAATTCCGTACCTGGCGAAGCTGGGTATAGATGTTATCTGGCTTTCCCCGATCTATGCCTCGCCGAATGACGATAATGGCTACGATATTTCGGATTATCGGGCGATTATGACCGAGTTCGGCACAATGGCTGACTTCGACGAACTGCTGGCGACCGCACATGAGCACGGCATCAAGCTTATGATGGATTTAGTGGTGAACCACACCTCGGATGAGCACGAATGGTTCCGTCAGGCACGTTCTGCGAAGGATAACCCGTATCGCGACTACTATGTGTGTCGTGACCCTGCCGGGTTTTCTGAAGACGGCACCCCGATTCCGCCGAATAACTGGATTTCCTGTTTCTCACCGTCGGTCTGGGAATGGGACGAGGGCACTCAGCAGTTCTATCTGCACTATTTTTCGGTGAAGCAGCCCGACCTCAACTGGGAAAACCCGAAAGTACGTGAAGAGGTCTACGACATTATGCGGTTCTGGCTTGATAAGGGCGTCGACGGTTTCCGCATGGATGTTATCAACCTGATCTCTAAGGATCTTTCCTTCCCAGATGACCCCGCCGTCACCGCAGGAGGGCTAGATAATTCTCTGGCGGTGGCCGCGAACGGTCCGCGCGTGCACGAGTTCCTGCGCGAGATGAACCGCGAGGTACTCAGCAAATACCCGGTGATGACCGTGGGTGAGACTCCCTGCGTGAGCGTGGAAGATGCCGCCCTGTACACCGGCTTTGACCGCCACGAACTGCAGATGGTGTTCCAGTTCGAGCATATGGATGTGGATGCCAGCGCAGGCGGCGCCACCGGCAAATGGTCGGACACTCGTTTTTAACCTGGTGGATTTGAAGAATGTTCTTACCCACTGGCAGACGGGGCTGCACGGTCGCGGATGGAATTCGCTGTACTGGAATAACCATGACCAGCCGCGCACGGTTTCACGTTTCGGCAATGACTCCCCGAGTTCCGTGAGGTCAGCGGTAAGATGCTCGGCACGGTTCTGCACATGATGCAGGGAACGCCGTACATCTATCAGGGTGAAGAGCTGGGGATGACCAATGTTTTCTTCGACTCGGTAGATGACTACAACGACCTTGAAATCCATGATTCCCTGGCGTAAATACGTGGTGGAGTCCCAGCGGGTTAGCCCCGAGGATATGCTGCGGTATATCAGTGCTTCGGGTCGGGATAATGCGCGAACCCCCTATGCAGTGGGATGCGAGCGACAATGCGGGCTTCACGACCGGCACCCCGTGGCTGAAGGTGAACCCGCGGTACACCGACATTAACGCCGCCGAAGAATTGGCGAACGATGATTCTATTTTCTATCATTACAGCGACCTGATCCATCTGCGCAAAGAGCACCCCATCGTGCTCACCGGAGAATACCGCGTGCTCAACCCCGAGGATGAGCAGGTGTACGCCTACCTGCGTGTGAATTCAGCGGAGGATGCCGCCGCATCCGGCGAGCGCGCCCTGCTGGTGGTTGCTAATTTCACCCAAGAAACACTGTCTTTGCCCTATGCAGACGGTCAGCTCGCTTCCTTGGCGCTCAAGAACCCGGGTGTGCTGAAACTTGAGGAGCTTGCGGCTATGGCAGAAGCACCCGAACTGATCAGCTCAAACTACCGGAATGAGCACGGCGAGTTCACGGACGAAGGTACCACTCTGCGCCCCTATGAGGCGAAGGTGTACCTGTACCGGTAGGGCGTAGAGTGCGCGGCGGATGGCGCGCTGGCACACCCTGACTGAAAGTTTTGCAGACATACCTGCGGCGATGCGGCTTACGGGTTTTCCCGCTGAGCCGAACGACGCAATCCTTAACGAAAGGCTTCTAATGATGAGTAGTGAAACCACGACTGAAGAGCGTGCGGTTCCTTCCTACGCCGGGCGGCAGTGGTGGAAGGAAGCGGTGGTCTACCAGGTGTACCCGCGCTCCTTCAACGACTCCAATGGCGACGGTATCGGCGACCTGCCCGGTATTACCGAAAAAATCCCGTACCTGGCGAAGCTGGGCATTAACGTTATCTGGCTCTCCCCCGTGTTCGATTCGCCGAATGTGGATAACGGCTATGACATTTCTGACTATTTCGCCATCATGAGCGATTTCGGAACAATGGAAGATTTCGATGAGCTGCTGGCGACCGCACATGAGCACGGCATTAAAATTCTGATGGATTTGGTGGCGAACCATACTTCGGATCAGCATCCGTGGTTTGTGCAGTCTCGTTCCTCAAAAGATAACCCGTACCGCGACTACTACATTTGGAAAGACCCCAACGGGTTTGACGAGAACGGCACCCCGATTCCTCCGAATAACTGGGCTTCCGAATTCGGTGGCTCCGCCTGGGAGTGGGACGAGGGCACGCAGCAGTTCTACCTGCACATTTTCTTCAAAGAACAGCCTGACCTGAACTGGGCGAACCCGAAGGTGCGCGAAGACCTGTATGCGATGGTGCGCTGGTGGCTCGATAAGGGCGTGGATGGTTTCCGGCTGGACGCCATCAACATTATTTCTAAGCCCGAGGGCTTCCCGGATGATCCTTCCACCGATTTTGAGAAGCATACGTCGTCGATCCCGTTTGTGATTGCGAACGGCACGATGGTGCATCCGTGGATGAAAGAGCTCAACCGTGAGGCGTTCTCGAAGTACGATGTGATGACCGTGGGCGAAACGAGCGCGACCAGCCTGAGGACGCGAAGCTGTGGGCGGGCTACGATGCGGGCGAACTGCAGATGCTCTTCCACTTCGACCACATGGGTGTCGATAACGACCCCGAAGGTTCGCTGGGCGGCAAGTGGTCGTATGCGCCGTACAAGCTGACCGAGCTTAAGCGCATTCTGAACGAGTGGCAGACGAAACTTGAGGGCAAGGCGTGGGGTTCGCTGTACTGGAATAACCACGATCAGCCGCGTGTGGTCTCGCGGTTCGGCAACGATTCCCCCGAATTTCGGGTGCTTTCAGCGAAGCAGTTGGCAACCACCCTACATTTTATGCAGGGAACCCCCTATATTTATCAGGGCGAGGAACTGGGCATGACCAATGTGCGATTCGAGTCGATCGAGGACTACCGCGACGGCGATTCGATTCGTTTCTACGAGGATATGCACGTGGATCATCAGCGGCTCAGCCACGAGGATGCGATGCGCGCCATCTACATTAAGGGTCGCGATAACGCCCGCACCCCCATGCAATGGGACGGCTCGGCGAACGGCGGGTTCACGAACGCGGGAGTCGAGCCGTGGCTGAAGGTGAACCCGAACTACCCACAGATTAATGCGCAGGCTGCCCTGGACGATCAGGATTCGGTGTTCTACCACTATCAGGAATTGGCGAAGCTGCGCCGCGGTGAGCTCAAAGATTTGATGGTGTACGGGTCGTTCGCGCCCGTAGATTCGGTTGAGGCTCCGCACTCCGAGGATGAGGCGGTGTACGCCTACACCCGTACCGGCGGCCCGGACGGCACCGACGCGAACCAGTCCTGCTTGTGGTTTCTAACTTCACGTCTGATTCGGTGGAGCGCACCTTCTCTCTGCTGGATGATGCGCGTGCAGCCGGGGCATCCGTCGAACTGGTGCATTCCAACTACCGGGATGACACCGGCGCGCCGACCGATGCGGGCACCACCCTACGCCCCTACGAAGCGAAGGTTTACCGCATCGTGAAGTAGGTTATCCTCTGTTCCCAATCCGAATAACGCAGCTTTGGGCGTATTACCCACCCTCTAGGGTCTTGTAATACGCCCAAAGCTGCGTTATTGAAAACTACAGTTTAGAGTATCCCGAAACTGCGCAATGCACTTTCCAAAACCCACGGGCTGCCCCGGCCCCTCACATGCTCCCAACGTAGCCTCAAAAGCCGCCATCCCGCACGCATCAGAGCATTCTCACGTTCTTTCTCTCGGTCAACTACCCAACCATCAGGGTTCATCGTCTTGTCTGTTTGTTTAACCCGTCCGTCGAATTCGATGAGGACGCCCAGCTGTTCAAAAGCAAAATCACTCACAAAATTGCCAAGATCTGTCTTCACAAAGTATTGCTCAACAGGAAATAACCCATATTCTTGAAGTCGCAGCCTTGTGAGAGTTTCACCCGGAGAATCGGATTTATCGCTCATTAATCGCGCTACTTCCCGGGCCCTTGCAGACCCTTTACGAGGTGAATTCATCAGAGCATGATGAAGCTCCCAATAATTTATTCGCGTTTCCGTTTGTTGACGACTCAAAGCGCCATCGGCAACGACTACCGCCTCATCAACCTGGAGTACACGGGCGCACCCCACGACAGTCTCTATGGGGCTGGTGGCTGTAATCCCTGCCAGAAAACGAGTTATAGAGGCATCACGGGCATAGGAATCGTTATGTCTTGTTAGTGCCTCGTTCGAGCTCCCCGACTGTGAATACACGTGAACAGAAACAGGCACCTCTAACACAGGGGAAACCGTGCAGTATGGCTGCACTCTGATGTGTAAATACAGGTTCATCCAGCACCCGTGAATACGCGATGACACGGGCAAGATGCTTTTCTGCGATGTTAAGGTTCTGCCATTTGTGTGCACTTATATATTGTCCTCGTGCCAGTTTTACCGCCCGATTATCACGGATAATAGTCCGAAGCCGGTCCTTGGTGATACCTTCAGCCCGGAGTTTTGCATTATCTTTTACCAGCGGATAGACACGCCGCAGGATGGTGTCAGACAGTTTATAAGTACTCATATCTTTATATGAACAGAACCTATAAAAGTCAACGCCCAAAAGTTCAGAAACTGTGGACAACTATAGGCAACAGTCTTCTTCTCAAACAGATGTGGAAAAACCCGCCCACGAATAATGCAGCTTTGGGCGTATTACCCACCCTCTAGGGTCTTGTAATACGCCCAAAGCTGCATTATTCAGATCCGTAGATCTGACCGGGGGCGCAGTACATAAAAACCTACGCCGAAGCTGCCCTCTTCCATTTGCGGATGCGCGTGCGGAAGTTGGTGAACGGGGCGACCGTGTTAAGTAGCTTTTCATCGCTCACCTCTCTCCTCCTCAGCCCTAAGCCGCCCGCGTATACTTGCACACCAGTTTAGCGACAAAACGCTACTGCATGATCAGTCCACCGTCTATGAGCTTCCCGTCACGTAGCTGGCCTCGCCAGAGAGCCAGAATAGCGCCGCTGCGGCAGTAACATACACGTGGTTTTTGGTACAACCTGTAAAAGTACCTGAGCGTCTTCCCTAATCAGAGACGTTTTGCGCATGTCCAGCCGATACTGCTACTCCCGCCGATTACCGGAAAGTCTTGTTCTCAAAGCGCTTCTCGGGGTTCATTTTATGCTGTTCGTTCAGTATGACAAGAGTTACGATTCGATGAAGTCGCGCACTATATCCACAAACCGTTCGGGACTCTCTTTCTGAACCCAATGCTTATGATGCTCAAAAATTTCGACCCGTGTATTCAACATGGAAGCGGCTGCCTGCTTCACATCACCGACTTTGACGCCGGGGTCCTTATCCCCCTTGAATAAATAGGGTTGGCACCTTGATCTGTGGCAGAAGCGGTATTAGGTGCCCGACCGGATGTTCTCCCCACAGCTCACTGATCTGAAATGATTGAAAAACTCGTGCCGCGTCTTTCGAATGGGCGGCAGTTTGCACCTCATCCAGAATTTCGGGGGTAATTTTCTCGCGATTTCCAATCAGTGACCCGGCAATAATGTTCTTTGCCAGCCACCTGTTCTGCAGGGTTTTATATGCCACCTGATTGAGTGGCAAACGCACCAGCAACCGTCCCATAAGTGAATACGGTGCTGAAGCGGACACACCCCAAGGTGCCACCAGCACCAGCTTGCCAATATACTCCGGATACCGCAGCGCATATTGCAAAGCAATGGCGCCGCCCATTGAAAGGCCACACAAGGTAACATTTTGAGCGTTCAAAGTATCAAGGAAGGCTTTGAGGAAGCCCGTGTAGAAACTCAGCGAGTACTCTAATTCGGGTTTATCGCTGTTGCCGTACCCTGGCAGATCCAGAGCAACTAAAGGCTGAGATCCGGTCCAGGTCTGCATGATCGTTTTCCAGGAGAGCATGGCATGATCCACCCCGCCACCATGAAGGAGCACGATAGGCGTGCCTTCACCCTCCGTACTGTAGTACGCGGTTTTAATGCCCTCAAGATCGAGAAAATGGGTTGAGATACGATTCATGCATATCACCGTCTTTCATGAGAGCCCACCGCTATTAAGTCTATCCTGTAAAAGGCACACATACGATAGTGACTCCCTGAACCATTCAGGGTTTCGGTTGGCAGGATGTATGTACGTAAGCCAGCCATACACAATTCTTAGCAGGTACTGGGGTTATACCCAGCGCCGCACCCGCTGGCGGTACTGCCGGTATTCTGTACCGAACTTCTGGGCGAGAACCCGCTCTTCGGGAATGATCTGGAAACGCGTTATCCAGGCAACGAAAAGCACCACCCCAAGCACAGCCTGCACCTGCCACAGCCACACCGCCCACCCGGTAAGTATGCAGGCCATACCCAAGTACATGGGGTTGCGGCTTAAACGATATATTCCGGAGGAGACAATGTTTACGGTGCGTTCGGGGGCGAACGGGTTCACTGTGGTGCGGGCACGCCTAAATGACAGCACCCCCACCGCGTCCACCGTTAGGCCGAGTACAACCAGTGCAAGGGCGGGAACCAGCAGCAGCGGTGGTCTGCCTGTCAGCGGCGGCATCCCGCAGATGAGCCACATCAGTGAGGCGCACAGTGCCCCTATAAGTGGCGGTGGAACTTTATATTCAAGGGCTGCAGCTAGTCTTTTCATGGGGAGCAAGTTATTTATTTCGGTCAAGAAGCGGGGTTTATGCGGGAAGCGGCGGCGTTAACACTGCCTCTACTGCCGCGAGCGCGTGAATGGTGGTGCTGTCAAAGACCGGCAGCGGGGTCTTGTCCTCATCCACCGCCAGGCAGAGTTCGGTGCACCCCAGAATCACACCTTGGGCGCCCTGCTCCTTCAGCCCTGTAATGACCTGCTGAAGATACTGCACGGCTTCAGGCTCCCACACGGCCCAGGCACAGCTGCTCAAAGATGATGCGGCTAGTCTCTGCCTGTTCCGGTTCGGCTGGCACGATCGTCTGAATTCCGTGCGCCGCCATGCGCTCGGTGTAGAACCCGTCGCTCATGGTGAAGGTTGTGCCCAGCAGCCCCACCCTCTGCAGCCCCTGCCTTTGGATGGCGGTGGCGGTGGCGTCAACTACGTGCAGTAGCGGTACGGTGGTGGCGCGCTCTATCGCGGGGGCAACCTTGTGCATGGTGTTCGTGGCCACCAGCAGCAGCTGCGCACCCGCACCCTCAAGTTTTACGGCGCTTGCCGCCAGCAGAGCCCCGGCGGCTTCCCAGTCACCGCTTTTTTGCAGACGCACGACTTCCTCAAAATCTACACTGTGCATCACAATGTCGGCGCTGCGGTTGCCTCCGAGGCGGCGGTTGACCTCACGGTTAATGATTCGGTAGTACAGGGCGGTGCTCTCAGGGCTCATGCCGCCGATAATGCCTAGGGTTTTCACGGTGCACGCTCCTTTTATTTATTGTCTTCTGGCGGGTACTTCCCCTCATTGTAGAGTGAGCTCCGTAACCCCGTCTACAGAGAAGGTTTTCTGTATTCAGAAGCCATATTAATTCTCTGAGTACAAAAACTTTTCTGAATAGAAAAACCATCTGCTGGGGTACGCCCGAAAGACCTCTAGGGCGGGGTGTGCTTTAGACCCCCAGTGCGGCCCCGTCTGCCATGAGCCACGCGATCAGCGACCCCACCGCCAGGGTAAACGGCAGACCCAGCAGCAGGGTTTTGATGCGGGTTGCGACGGCGGTTTCACGCATAAAGTACAGCGAGTATGGGCCCAGCCCAAAGTTCAGCACGAGTGCCAGCGACACCAGCAGGAACGGTACGCCCAGCAGTACCCATAGTGAGAGCTGATTCGATGTTCCCAGCTGCTCCGTGATGGTCTCCCCTGTGGAGACCAGCTGCGCGGTGGCGGGGGCGGCGGGGGCGAATAGTACCGTGAACGACCACAGGAGTGTGCACGGCAGGATCACCCACCCGAGGATGCCTGCGCATCCGACGGAAAGAACATTAATGACTTTATCGACTGCTTCTTCGCGTTCGGCGCGGCGGGCACGCCGGTACGCCAGGTGCTCAGCTGAGCCCCTGTGGAACCCGCCAGTCCACACATATTTTTTTGCGGACCGTGACGGGGTTATATTTTCGTAGTTGAGTGACATTGGTAGCTCCATCGCTGAGTGAATAGTGGAGTATGTGTTTATGGTACTCCCCATCGCAGACTACCCGACTAAAGTAAGGCTAAGAAATACCCGCGAAAAGGTGTTGCAGGTTTCTTTTAGTGTTTAGTTGAGGTGGTCTTTTTATGGCCCGGAAGTTTCTTTATTCTCAATTCTATACGCACATTCTTTACATTTTCCACTCACACATCCTGCAATCTTTAGGTGAGTTTTAGGTGTAGCAGCAGGGGAAGGTTGAAGGAAATAGTGTGTCCATTATCGCGCCGACTAGGGGTTATGTTCTGCCGTACCGGTCGTGATTGTTACGGCGCACTCCCCCGGTGCTGCGGTACCAACAACATTTTTATACGCTGCTGAGGGGCTAAACCGTGTAGTACTCCCGGTGCTCTTGTCTCATTCACAGGAGCTTGAACGCGCATGCCCACAGTGCGAGAGCTGTTTTTGCGTGCTTTTATAGTTCCCAGGTTTATGCTGCATTTAGTTATGACCGGATGCCTATGGCCGGGTGAGGAAAGCGTTGAGGGTTCGGCCTGAGTTAATATCGCGTGCAGTCATATTTTCTATATTTTCGGCATTGTCGTCATCTGTTATGGTCACGAAAAAGCAGATGGTGTCGGTATCGCACCCGGTGCGCGCAACATCTTGTTGCAGGTGTTTGAGGGCTTGAACAAACACGGGCAGAACGGTGTCTTGCAGTGAATCTCCTGAACGATCCAGCAGCCGCCACAGTTTCTTGCTCACCCCCGGCAGTTTACTGTTATTGAGCTGGTCGCTAGTGTACTCCCAGCTGTATATATCCCAGTCGTAGCTTGTGGGGTCGCCCGCCTCACGTACGGTGTTCATGCTCATAAAGACCGAGCCGAAGTCGCTGTCTGTCACCAAGGCGCAGCCGTAGATGGTTTTCTCCCCTGCCAGTTTTTTTGCAGACCGTAAAAAAATCGTGAATGACAGCTTCGGTCACCATCTTTTTGCAGCATATTTCTCCTTTATACTCTCGCACCAACTGTACAACAGTCTAAACGCAGCCGCAGAAAGAGAGCACTTTTTCTACCCCCGGCCGAGCTGTATAGGAGCAGAAATTATACGCACAGTTCCCTAAAGGTCGGCGGCCCCAGCGGATGGCCTCTATACGCCCGGTACTGCACAGGCAACAACTGTATGAATCACCGCGCTAAGTGAAGGGAAAAGCACCATGCCCCATTCTTTGCGGGTGCAGCCAATCAATGCGTCACCCACCTGCATGACCGCAAAAAGTCACAAGAAGCAGGGAAACGGCACCGCCTCGAAAATAGAAGGGTGCAATAAGCACGGCTATTCCGGCCGGTATGGCGCGCACAGCATACATATACACATAGAAACGAGCATTAGCATCAACAGAAGAAGCGTGAACCATAAGCCCCGGACGATATATCGCCAAAAAAATGCGCTGGCGATTGTTACGAGTGCAGAAATAGTGTTTACGGTTAATAGAACGGGATTCATATCTAAACCTCCGCCGGTAGCTTTTTCGTATGTGTTTTATTCCTTAAAGCTGCTGAGATAAAACGTCTAGGGTTTTTAAGAGCGGCACTCACAGATTCATGCTGATGCCCCCCGCTCCACTGTTCAACCTGCTGGCGCCAACAGTTTCGGATTTCCGCTAATTTCTGCTCGCCGTGGTCGGTCAAAGAGTACCGTGGAGAACGTTTATGCGCGGGGTTTTCGATGGGCATAACCAGCCCCTCATCCCGCAGGAGGTTGAGCTGCTTTTGCACACCCTGCCGGGTTATTCCCATGCGTTCGGCGATTTGAGGTGATGTACTCGGTTCTTTCGCCATTGAGATTGCGCCTAATACCTGCCAGCGCGCTGTTGTGAGGCCGCTTTCGGCGGCGAACCGGTCTCCCCATGTGGTGAGTGCCCCGTTCATACGGAAGATCTGCACCACGAGTTCGCTCAGTAATGAAGCATCCATTTTTCCTCCAGCAGCAATTATGACAACCAGTTTACAAATAGGACAACTGGTTGTCAATACTCAGGACAGGTGCTGGCGGGAAACGGGATAGAGGGAAAATAAAAACGGGAACAGACATTTGCGGTGAGAACGCAGCCTACACTCCGAAGAAAATCTGCGATCCCGATTTACTGTTATCTAGGGAGTACCCCACTAATAGATACCCTATAAAGCGTTAGAAACCCTGCTTTATTCACATAATAACCTGTTTGATTTTAGGAAAATTGAAAACATTATTTTTGAGAATATTCAGGGAGCTTCCACTGAATACCCAGGCTATAAGCTTAGGGTAAAGCCATGACTACTGATGAGAACCTTCCAAAACCTGAGCATGGAATAATCCAGTCTCAAGATGTTCATGAGATAGAGAAAGAACCTGAAACGGATTCGGTTGAGAAGCAAAATTTGTTTCCTCCTAGCCTTATAACTGTGCAGATTATAAGGACTGCTCTTGAGCTCATATTGGTAGTGCTGTTACTGCCATTGCTCTCTAATCCTTTAGTCCTAATCCTTTTCTTGCCTTTTGGTTTGTATTTTGTTTTGCAGGCTGTGGCATGGTCACGGGCAGAGAAAGAAACTCGGCTCGCTTGGGTTAGGGGAACTAATGTTTATAGCTTGCTAATTGTTGCGCCTCTTGGCGCTTTTTATACATTGTTCGTGATTGAGACGTCGGTTCCAAATGCTGATGTGCAGCCATTGTGGTGGATGCTAGGTGCCTGCGTTCTTGAAGCGATCATGAGCATTTTTATGATCGTTACGATAACCGTGATTAAAAGGAAATATCCTCATGCTTTTCAGGATAAGAGAGTCACTGTCGCTAAACCTCGAATATATGACGATGCTCTAAACGGTTCTCCGGGAAAGGCGTACGAGTTGGGTGATGAATCAGAATCCTTGAAGAAGCATCATGAAGATCCGATTGTAGAAATTCCTTGGCAGCACGTTAAAGTTAGGTCGCAGAAGAAAGATAAGGGTGAACAGCAATGAGCACCGATAAGAATTTTTCAACCGCTGATAATAATGATCCGCAGCCTCCCGTGGAAAAGCAAAGTGCATCGAATAATCCGGAGAATTCCCAACAAGAGCCTAAATATACACAGCTGTATGGCTTAGAAGGTGCCGACGGTAAGATGTCCCTTGGATCCCCAGGCATCCCGGGGGTCTCAGGGCGCTGAGGGAAAGGAAGAGCCTCATAAACGCATATCACAACAGTTTGATATAGACCCCAACACCCGCGAGCCTCTTCTCATCGCACAGGCTATCAAGAATATTCTAATTATTATTCCTGCGCTTATCATACTGGTTTTTCTTGTCGGTGGATTTATTTTCGGTTTGATTCATGAGATTGATAATATTTCCCTGACTATCATAACTATTTTAATCATTATTGCACTGCCCTATATAGTTCACGTTATCTTGCAGGTTGTCGCGTTTATGCGGTTTAGGAAATCAGTCAAGTTTCGGTGGATACGAGGCGCCAATATTTACGGCCTTATTGTTGCCCCGATCTCCGAGGTTACCTATGTGCCGTTTATGCTAGAGCGGCTTCTTGATCCATCTTCATCTGCCGAGAACTCTTTTACAATAGTGGTGGTTATAGTAGCCCTTTACGAGGTTATTTTGGGCATCTTAACGATTATCATCATGACGAATAGTATTAAGAAGACCACCCAACTTTCAGAAAAAACTGAGGGTTAAGCATTAGAGGCACCCCTAGAGGACAGTAAAAACAACGATTCCTGCCCCTAATAGTGCGTGACTCTTATCTATAACACCATCCCCATTTCTCATGATGGGAAAGCCGATATTATCAGTTATTGGTACTGCTTTTCTCATTATGCTGGTAACACTTATTGTAAGGTTTATTCACTTTGCAGGTTTGAGCCCCGGCAAAACCACAAGCAGAACAATATCGAGAACACCAGCAAGATTCTCTCGCAACCAAGCCTACACCTGTTACCAAGTACGCTTCAGACTTTCACATTCCCATCAATGGATATCCGAAACTGTGCTCTGTTGCAGAAGAAATTGAAGAAGTCTTCCAAAGTCATGCCACAAGCCTTCACGAGAAATACAAAGCCGCCCGGCGCATCCTGACAGCTCAGAACACACCGGGCGGCTTACCTATCCAAAACTGGGTGAAACTCTAGGCGGCTACTCCCCTAGTGTATTACTCCCACTCAATGGTTCCCGGGGGTTTGGAGGTCACATCCAGCACCACACGGTTCACGTCTTTGACTTCGTTCGTAATCCGGTTCGAGATTTTTGCCAGCAGATCATAAGGCAGGCGCGACCAGTCAGCAGTCATCGCATCCTCCGAAGAAACCGGGCGCAGCACAATCGGATGCCCGTAAGTGCGGCCATCGCCCTGCACGCCCACAGAACGCACGCCGGAAAGAAGAACCACGGGGCACTGCCAAATATACTCGTCCTGGCCGGCTGCGGTCAGCTCTTCACGCACAATCGCATCCGCCGCCCGCAGAGTCTCAAGGTTCTCGCGGGTCACCTCACCCACAATACGAATACCCAGACCCGGGCCGGGGAACGGCTGGCGCGCCACGATCTTCTCGGGAACACCCAGCTGACGACCAATCGCACGAACCTCATCCTTAAACAGGGTACGCAGCGGCTCGACCAGCTCAAACGCCAAATCCTCAGGCAAACCCCCCACATTGTGATGCGATTTAATATTCGCTGCGCCCTCGCCACCGCCGGATTCAACCACATCCGGGTACAGGGTGCCCTGCACCAGAAACTTGATCTGCGCGCCCTCTTCGCCCGCTTCCTCAATGAGCTTGCGCTCGGCCTGCTCGAAGGAACGGATGAACTCGCGGCCAATAATCTTACGCTTCTGCTCAGGTTCGCTCACACCAGCCAGCGCGGTGAGGAAACGCTCTGACTCATCAATGGTAATCACGCGGATACCCATTGACGCGGCGTAATCCTGCTCAACCTGTTCACGCTCACCCGCGCGCAGCAGCCCGTGGTCGATAAAGAAGCAGGTCAGCTGATCGCCCACGGCCTTATGCACGAGAGCCGCAGCAACAGAAGAATCCACACCGCCAGAAAGCGCACAAATCACGCGGTCTTCGCCAACCTGCTCACGAATCTTCGCAACCTGTTCCTCAATAATATTGGCGGTTGACCAGGTAGGTTTAAGCCCAGCAATGTTGTACAGGAAATTCTCAAGCGCAACCTGGCCGTAGTCGGAGTGCTTCACCTCGGGGTGCCACTGCACGCCGCCCAGCTTGCGGTGCTCATCCACGAACGCCGCCACGGACGCACCCGGGGTCTGCGCCAGAACCTCAAACCCAGCGGGGGCTTCAGTCACGGAATCACCGTGCGACATCCACACGTTCTGCGTCTGCGGGGTGCCGGTAAGGAACGAAGAATCAACTGCGCACAAAGTTGCGTCGGTTGCGCCGTATTCGCGGGAACCGGTCTGCGCCACAGTACCGCCCAAGGTTTGCGCCATCACCTGAAAACCGTAACAGATGCCGAAGACCGGCACGCCAGCCTCAAATAGTGCCCTATCGCCGCGGGGGGCACCCTCGGCATACACCGATGAAGGCCCGCCCGAAAGCACAATCGCAGCGGGGTTTTTAGCGAGCATCTTTTCGGTGCTCATGGAGTGGGGAACGATTTCAGAGTAGATACCCGCCTCACGCACACGACGAGCAATAAGCTGCGCATACTGGGCACCGTAATCTACCACCAGAACCGGACGCTCTTCAAGCTGATCCGGGTGTACAGAGTCGGTCACGGATTTTCCTCACGTGTCAGGTCGAAATTCCGCGCGAGCGCGCGAAGTCTTGTATTTCTATTCTACGGGAGAGATAAAGGTTTTATGTGGTGCTCTCACAACAGTTCTCGCTGGCGGTGTCCACCGGTGCCGGGGCCTAGTACCGCTTAGTCGCCTGCGGGTTAGCGTCAAGCTGCGCCAGGGTTTCTGCGTGGATGCGCTTCTCAACAATGAATGAGAGGAACGGCACCACGCCGCCGAGCGCCATCACAATAAACTGGGCTATACCCCAGCGCATGAGCAGCCAGATACGGAAGCACGACACTAAATAGATCACATAGAACCAGCCGTGAATAATAAGCACCAGTGTGGAGATGTTCACCCCGCCGGTGAGATTACCGGTTTCGCGGTTCAGCACCCCCAAGGCCACAGACTTGCCGCTTGCCGCCTCCGTACCACCGGCCACCAGGTCGAAGCCCAGCACGTAACGGCTGATCATCTCAAGAACCAGCAGCAGCAGGAAGGTACCGGATATCCAGGCGCACCATTTATAGAAGGTGAGCGCCGAACGAATCTGCGCCTGCGTACCACCGAATTTTTTGCGCACCGTAAACCCGCCCTGGGGCGCATGCCCGGCCCCGTCCGCAGGTGCCTTTGAGGCGTTCGGGGACAGGGTGACTTTGCGCCCGTCGGTGCGTTCCACCGGCTGGGGTGCCCCAGGGGTGGGTGTGCTATCTGTCTCGGAACCGTGTTCTTTACTCATATTCACCTTTCGTGTGTGCAGTGGTGATGCAAAACCTAGCTATGAAGAACGGTCGTTCTTATTTTTCGTGTGGGGCTCTCCCTGAGAGGAGGCGCTGGGGGCGTCATCGAAGAAATAGTATTGCTTATCGGCAGGTCCCAATAGTAGGGCCTCCCGGTGGCCTCATCCACAAAGTATTCGCCCTCGTACTCGAAATACTGGGTGTATTCGGCGGGTTCGGCGGCACGATGCGCCGCATCCTTAAGCATGCGGCCCCACAGGTAGAGGGCAAACGCCGCGAAAATCAGCCATTCAAGCGAGTAGAAAATATTCAGCCAGTTCACGCTCGTATCATCCACCGCCTGAGTGGCACGGATCGGCCGCACATCCTGCGACTGCCCGATCACCGTAGAATTCTCGGCAATCGTATGATGCTCAGTCACGGGGATAGTCTGCCCCTCGGGGACCTCAGCGGCCAGTGCCAGCACCCCGTCGTATAGGGGCGTATCCCACAGGTTACTGAGCTGCGCCGGGGATGCGCTCTCAAGAATCCGCTGCTGTTGGCGCTTATATTCGGTGGGCCCCTGCGCGTTAACCACCCGGCCCGCCACCTCAACGGTGCCGGTCGGCTCGGCGGGGATAGCCGCAGGCGCATCCCCTTCACCTTTCACCCAGGCGCGGGCCACAACAATAGCGCGGGGCTTGGTGCTCCCCTGGGCGGTCACAGTATCAGTGCCTTCGGGGATGAATTCGCTCAGCACCCAGTAGCCGCGTTCCCCATCGTTGAGACGGTGCGCCACCAGCATGGAAGACCCCGCAACGTAGCTGCCCTTCGCCCGCACCACGGTATCCACAGTAATATTAGTGACCGGCTCGTGAGATTTCAGGATGTCCGTGTAGGCCGCAGAGTATCTTTGGCAGTGTCCGCGTGCACCTGGCCCGACGTGGAGGCGTTAAACTGCCAGCTGGAGAGCGCAACAAACCCCGTCACGAAGACGAGAGCCAGCAAAAGCCCGCCCAACCAGCGGGGAGTAAACGCCAATTTCCACACGTATCTAGGGTAACGCGTCTGCGTGATGTGCCCCTAACGCCGTTGGTAACCTACGCGGGGAAAAGTCCCGGTGAATAGTTTGCAGAGATGCGTCGTTTCCCAGTGTAGAACGCAGTCTAGCCGGTACGGTAAGGACCCAGAACCAAAAACTAGCTGGCAGCAAACCAGCGGCGCACAGCGTTAAAGCTCCCCGCCCTCCGCAAAATACTTCTCTTCAGCTTCAGTAAGATCAGTCATCGCTGGCGATTCAATTGCAACAGAAATAGAGCGGCGAGTAATCCCTATGTCAACGCTCGCGCGCGATGGCAGGTACCACAAAGCACCATCTACGTCGCTGCTGGATCTGGCTTCGCCCACACCATATCTCATAGTGAGGGCTTCGACGTACCTCGAATATACTGACCGCATTTCTGACTGAGTGTTAGGATCTGCATCTTTAGGAAGCTGAGAAGTTAATTTGAACCGGATTCCCGATATGTAAATTCTGTTCTCTCGGTCGATACTTATTGTTCCGTCTTCTTCTCCGTTGCTGACAGGGGTGACGAAAAACCTCCCGTCGTCAGGAGCAGGTGTCCAGCCGAACTGATCTCGTAGCGAGAATGCCTCGTCAACAGTCATAGGCCACCGATGCTCAGCTATTGACCGAATGATATTCAATGCCTGATCGACTGGGTACGAACGAAAGTCTGACGGACTGGAGTTTTCTTCAGTTGGCGTATTAGGGTTCATGGTACTCTCCCGGACTTTCTGGAGTTTATCGATAGATTCTCGAAGATGCAGAGTAATTTCAGAGTCGAAGTGGTGCAGGGTGAGCCGGTCGCCCACCATGAGGGACCGGTTCAGGGTAGGGGAAGTATTGCTCCCGTGAAGGCAAAGCGGTGGGGACCGCGCCGGAAGGGTTCGGCCCCCACCGCTGAGTGGGTTGGTCAGTAAGGCGCCACAGTCAGGAAACCAACAACGGGCATGGAAGGCAGTCTAGCCGCCGATGCGCATCCAGTCAGGAATAGCATTCGGTTCCCTCGGGAAAGCTTCCAGTTCTTGGGCCACATCCTGAGCTGTGTAGGGTGGGTCCAGAACGGGTTCACGGTCGTAGTTGAAGTCGGAGACGAGCTTGTAGCCTTGCGAGCTGCTCATGGACAGCCGTGCCCAGGTCCACGCCCCGTCTCCAGGGCGCCCATAGCCACACGCAGATCCACACCCAGGCGCACTAGCTCCACCGGAAGGGCATTGTTCACCCACTGCCCTTGATGCTGCACCTGACTGCTCACAGCCGCACGGGTGCCGACACCCTCAACCTCAACGATGACTTCCTGAACGCCGTTAGCACGCATCCACTCACCCCACTGGTTCGCGATCGCCTGCGCGACCTCCATTTGACCTTCAAAAGACCACTCCATCATTGTTATTCTCCTTCTTCATCCAAGCGCCCCGCCCAACAAAGACCGGGCGCACAATAAACAAATCTCCTATGTTATCGGTCTGCTTCGACCGAGTCAGCTACTCGCCTTCCCCTCCGCCTCGCTGGCAGTACTCGACGTATTCGTCTCGGCCTCCCACGCAGCTTGGGCAGCTTCAGCCTTCTTGCGTTCCCGGCGGGCTCGGTCGCGTTCGCGACGTCGTGCTCGGGCCTCCTCCTTCTTGTGGAAGGCGGCTGCCTTGGTCGCCATCCACTCGGAATGTACTCAGGATCCCGAGGATGCAGCCTCAGCTCCACCGCCGCGTCCTGCTCCGACATGAGCTCGCCGTTAATGACTGGCTCGCGCATCCAGTCCGACTCCTGATGCAGCACACCGTCCGAGGCCTCCATCCACAGGTGCGAATACAGCCAAGCACCCCGATGGGCGTCCACCTGAGCCGGACGAAGTTTGTACATGGTGAAGTCCAGCTTCGCGGGAAGCCGCACGGTCTTGCGCTGACCGTCGATCGTCAGCCAGTTGATGATAAATCCGGTTCGGTGGATGGCGTGGTAGTCGATGTCGATGCGGGTCCCGCCGCTGTCACGCAGCCAGTCCCGCAGCATGGACTCGAACCGCTCGAAGGCTTTCTCTGCGTCCATCTCATGCGCACTCATAACTATGCATTCCCCATATCAGCTCGCCCAACCAGTTTCTTCGGTACAGCACCACACTCACCGGCGTATTACCCACCTACCCTATTCATGCTAGGGGATTCTACTCGCTTATGCCCCGCGTATGGTCATGTCCCAGCTTCCGCTCCTGACTCGGAACAGCACAATGCGCCCCCACCGGTAAAATACCCGGTGGGGGCGCATCACTTTAGCAAAGAGAATGTTCGTTCGGTTCTGGCGTTCTCAACGGAATGCGACTGCCCGCGGTTATCCCCGGTATTCGGGCACAATCGTCATCTCTGCCTTCTGGAATTTCTTCAAATCCAGGTAGCCGCAGTTCGCCATTGCGCGTTTGAGGGCGCCCACAATATTGCGGGTACCATCCACATGGTGCGAGGGCCCATACAGCACCTCTTCGAGAGTTCCAACCACGCCCAGGGGGGTGCGCACCCCGCGCGGGAAGTCCCGCGAATGCGCCTCATTGCCCCAGTACCATCCCTGGCCCGGCGCCTCAGATGCGCGAGCCAGCGGTGCACCGATCATCACCGCGTCCGCCCCCAAGGCCAGCGCCTTCACGAGGTCCCCGGAGCGGCTAAGCCCACCGTCGGCAATCACATGCACATACCGCCCGCCGGATTCGTCCAAATAATCCGAACGAGCCGCAGCAACATCGGCGATAGCGGTCGCCATTGGGGCGGAAATACCCAGCCCCTTGCGGGTGGTCATTGCCGAACCGCCGCCGAACCCGACCAGCACACCGGCGGCACCAGTACGCATCAGGTGTTTAGCCTGCGAATACCCTGCCACACCACCAACCATCACCGGCACATCCAGCTCGTAAATGAATTTCTTCAAATTCAGCGGCTCATGCGAGGTTGAGATATGCTCCGCAGAGACCGACGCGCCGCGAATCACGAACACATCCACCCCGGCCTGCACCACCGTCTCGTAGTGCTCCTGGGTATTCTGCGGGGTGAGCGAACCCGCCACAATAACCCCCGAATCACGGATCTGCTCAAGGCGTGCGGTAATCAGCTCAGGCTTAATCGGCTCAGAGTAGATCTGCTGCATACGCCGGGTAGATGATGCCGGGTCGGCCTCAGGAAGCTCAGCGATCTCATCCAGCAGCGGCTGCGGGTCCTCATACCGAGTCCACAGACCCTCCAGGTTCAGCACGCCCAGCCCGCCCAGCTGCCCGAGCGCTATCGCGGTCTTCGGGGACATCACCGAGTCCATGGGTGCCCCCACAATGGGGGTGTCAAACCTGAAAGCATCAATCTGCCACGAGGTGTCCACGTCGCGGCGGTCACGGGTGCGGCGGGTAGGCACCAGCGCCACATCGTCTAAGGCAAAGGTGCGGCGGGCACTCTTCGAGAGCCCAATCTGAATATCAGACATGTTTTTCCTTCCGGGTTTCTCCCTACGGAATGGCACCGCCCCGCACCCCAGCCCACGATGGTGCTGCACCATCGTCAGGCTACGGCACGGGCGCGGCAAAAAGTTTAGCGGCGGTAGTTCGGTGCCTCAACGGTCATCATAATGTCGTGCGGGTGCGATTCTTTCAAACCCGCCGGGGTGATGCGCACAAACTTGCCTTTAGTCTTAAGCTCCTCAATGGTGCGTGAACCCACGTAGAACATGGTCTGGCGCAGGCCGCCCTCCAGCTGATGCAGCACCGCTGAGAGCGGGCCACGGTACGGAACTGCCCCTCAATACCTTCGGGGATGAGCTTCTCCTCGCTGGACACATCCGACTGGAAGTAACGGTCCTTCGAGTACGACTTGTGGGCGCCGCGGGTCTGCATAGCCCCCAGGGAGCCCATGCCACGGTACGACTTGAACTGCTTACCGTTCATAAAAATCAGATCGCCGGGGGCCTCAGCGGTTCCCGCCAGCAGCGAACCCAGCATTACGGAGTCGGCGCCCGCAACCAGGGCCTTACCAATCTCACCCGAATGCTGCATACCGCCGTCGGCGATGAGCGGAACACCTGCGGGGATAGCTGCCTTAGCAGACTCATTAATGGCGGTAATCTGCGGTACGCCAACACCAGCAATAATGCGGGTGGTGCAGATCGACCCGGGGCCCACACCAACTTTCACAGCATCCGCGCCCGCATCAATGATGGCTTGCGCGCCTGCGCGTGTTGCCGCCTGGCCGCCAATCACATCAACATGCGCCGCAGCGGGGTCTTTTTTCAGCCGGGCAATCATATCAAGCACACCCTGGGAGTGGCCGTTGGCAGTATCAACGAAGAGTGCGTCCACGCCCGCCTCGATGAGGGTCATGGCCCGCTCATACCCGTCACCGAAGAAGCCAATTGCTGCACCGGCCCGCAGGCGCCCGTCCTCATCTTTGGTGGCGCGCGGGTACTGCTCGGTTTTCACAAAATCTTTGAGGGTGATCAGCCCGGCCAGTTTACCGGCCGCATCCACCAGGGGAAGGCGCTCAATCTTATTCTTTGACAGCAGGGTAAACGCCTCATCCTTGGTCAGCCCGGGTGTACCGGTGACCAGCGGCATGGGGGTCATAATGTCGCGCACATATATGTCGGCGTAGTCGGTGCGGGAAAGGTAACGGATGTCACGGTTGGTGATAATGCCTTCCAGCACACCGTCCTCGCTCACCACCGGCAGGCCCGACACCTTGTAGTAGCCGCATAGCTTATCGTATTCGTCGATGCTCGCATCCGCACCAATGGTCACCGGGTTAGTGATCATGCCCGATTCGGAGCGTTTCACCCGGTCCACATGCGCCGCCTGATCCTCAATGGAGAGGTTGCGGTGGATCACGCCCAGCCCGCCCAGGCGCGCAATAGCGATCGCCATCTGCGAGTCGGTGACGGTATCCATCGCCGCAGAAATAATAGGGGTGCCCAGAGTAATGCGTTTAGAGAGCCGGGTGGTGGTGTCTGCGTCAGAGGGAATAACATCAGTGTTTCCGGGAAGAAGCAGAACGTCGTCGTAGGTGAGGCCGGTGAAGCCGAAGGGGTCTTCTGACAGGGCGGTGGGGGTGGTCATTCTTTACCTTTCACAACCGTGGAACTCAAGGAGATTTAGTTCAGTCGTATATCTATAGTAAACCGCGTGCATGGTCTTTGCCGGACGGTGGTTCTGTGTCGGTGCGCCGCCTGGGGTGAGCCGGGCCCAGAGGCATCAGTAGGGAGAATAAACCTGTGCCCCGCGAACCGTAATCCGCGGGGCACAAGCTTTTATGAGGTTATTCGTCCTCGTCGTCCTCTTCTGGCTTGTTCACCACCAGGGTCTCGGTGGTGAGCACCAGCGCCGCAATGGAGGATGCGTTCTGCAGCGCCGAGCGAGTAACCTTCACCGGGTCGATCACGCCCGCCTGGAACAGGTCCTCATACTCACCGGTTTTAGCGTTAAAGCCGTGACCGGCGGGCTGCTCAGCAACCTTCGCGGCCACCACGTAACCGTCATAACCGGCGTTTTCGGCAATCCAGCGCAGCGGCTGCACCAGGGCACGGCGCACAATCTGCACGCCCACGTTCGCGTCATGACTGTCGAGCTCAAAACCGTCAAGCGATTTCAGGGCGTGAACCAGCGCCGAACCGCCGCCGGATACGATGCCTTCTTCAAGAGCCGCGCGGGTAGAAGACACGGCGTCTTCGATGCGGTGCTTACGTTCCTTAGCCTCAACCTCGGTTGCCGCACCCACCTTAATCACGCCCACGCCACCGGCGAGCTTCGCCAGGCGTTCCTTGAGCTTCTCGCGGTCCCATTCGGACTCTACGGCCTCGATCTCTCGGCGCAGCTGCTGCACACACGATCCTCAACCGCTTCCTTGCTGCCGCCGCCGTCCACAATCGTGGTGGTGTTCTTGGTGACGGTCACGCGGCGCGCCGAACCGGTTTCTTCGAGAGTCGCCTGAGCCAGGTCAATACCCAGTTCGGGGGTAATCACAATGCTGCCGGTCAGGATGGCAAGATCCTGCATAATAGCCTTGCGGCGATCGCCGAATCCGGGAGCCTTAAGCGCCACCACGTCGAGAGTTCCGCGGAGCTTATTCACCACGAGGGTGGACAGTGCTTCACCATCAACGTCTTCGGCGATAATGGTCAGCGGTTTTTTCGCCTGTACGACCTTCTCCAGCAGGGGCATAATCTCGGCAACCGTGGAGATCTTACCCTGGTAGAGCAGAATGAGGCTGTCTTCAAGAACCGCTTCGCCGCGCTCGGCATCGGTCACGAACGAAGGCGAAAGGTAGCCCTTGTCGAACTGCATACCCTCGGTAATGTCAAGCTCAATCTCGGTAGACGAGCCGTCTTCAATGGTAATGACGCCGTCCTGACCGACCTTCTCAAAAGCAGATGCCAAGAGCTCGCCGATCTGGTCGGACTGAGCCGAAATAGCGGCAACATGCGCAACTTCCGGGCCCTGCACTTCGCGGGCATCCTGAAGCAGACGCTCCGAGACCTTCTCAACGGCGGCCTCAATACCGCGCTTCACCTCTGCGGGTGCCGCACCGCTCGTTACGTTGCGCAGCCCCTCATTCACGAGTGCCTGCGCCAGCACGGTTGCGGTGGTCGTACCGTCACCGGCAACGTCGTTCGTCTTGGTGGCTACCTCTTTGGCGAGCTGCGCACCCAGGTTCTCGTAGGGGTCTTCCAGTTCGACTTCACGGGCGATGGAGACGCCATCGTTCGTAATAACCGGTGCGCCCCACTGCTTATCAAGCACCACGTTACGCCCGCGCGGGCCGAGGGTAACCTTCACCGTGTCGGCAAGCTTATCAACACCGGCCTGCAGGGATTTGCGGGCGGCATCATTGAATTCAAGCTGTTTAGCCATGAATTTCGTTACTCCTTATATGGCTGTTCTTCTGGTACGCCCACCGGTAAGTACCGCGCGGGCCCAGCTACGCGGATGCGCCGCCAGGGTGTGGCGGCGCATCCGGTTACTTCACGAAATTAGTCGACGATCGCCAGAACGTCACGGGCGGAAAGGATCAGGTACTCTTCACCCTGGTACTTCACCTCGGTACCGCCGTAGCGGGAGAACACCACAACGTCGCCTTCAGCAATATCAACGGGAACACGGTTGCCCTTATCGTCGATGCGGCCGGGGCCTACAGCCACCACGCGAGCCTCCTGAGGCTTTCCTTGGCGGTTTCGGGAATAACCAGACCGGATGCGGTGGTCTGCTCAGCCTGCTCTAGTTTGACAACAACTCGGTCTTCGAGGGGCTTAATTGCCATGAGAGGTTTTCTCCTTATGCATTACATTCTTAAGGTGTTTTCGCCAGCGTGATAGCGCGTTTTTTCTGCGCCCGCCAGAGCACTAGTTCAACTTTAGAATCCCGCCGCGCACCGGTCAAGAAAGACCCGCCGCGTTCGGCGGCATTTCGCGCAAGGGGGAATGCGCACAGACCGATACGGCCACCACCTCACGTTCTGCATCACACCGGGTATGACCCTGCGGCGCACAGGCACACTACACTTGAAGATATGGCAGATTTCACCGCATCCGGCGCGCCGCTGGGTTTCACGAACCCACCCGTGCCGCCTTTCACCCCGCAGTCGCTGCAGGCCGCTGATGAGCTGTACCCCTATGATCCTTCCCGTTCCCTCACCGATGTCGCTGCCTTACGTGCACAAGGTTTTACGCCTGAGGAGTCGGCAGCCATCCTGACCCTGGTAAAAACCCGCACCCGCGCCGAGGCCAAATTCGGCGAGCGCGCCCGCCATCTGCTGCTGACGGAGGAGGGCTTTGAGCAGTCCACCCGCTCCCCCCGTTGCCCGGTACCATGCGCAGCGTTTTCTGAAAGCACAGGTGGGTTCGGTGGCCGATCTGGGGTGCGGTATTGGCGCGGATTCGGTGGCGTTCGCGTCCGCCGGTTTGGCGACTGTCTCGGTTGAGCGTGACCCCGTCACCGCCTCATTTGCGGCCCATAACCTGGCCTCATACGGGCAGTCGCGTGTGCTGGTGGGCGATGTGACGGACTATGAGCACGGGGCACTGTGTACAGCCGCTGGGGAGCCGGTGCAGGGTATCTGGTGCGACCCGGCACGCCGCGAGTTGGAGGGTGCGAAAAAGGCCCGTACCGAACGTATTTTTGATCCTGAGGCGTTCTCCCCACCGTTTTCGTTTGTGCTGTCGCTGGCACGGCTGGGCGTACCGATGGGGGTTAAACTTGGGCCAGGCACCGCGCATGAGGCGATCCCTTCCCCGGAGGATATTGCTGGTGCGGCGAACCCGCAGCCGCGTGTTGAGGCGCAGTGGGTGCAGCACGCCGGGTCTGTGGTTGAGCTGGTGCTCTGGTTTAATGCGGCGGCGCGTGAATCGGTGGCGCGGGCGGCAACAATTGTGGGGGATGCGGGCGAGGTGCTGGGCGAGATGACCTCAGCTGAGCCTCTTGGTTCGGCCGCACCGTTGGCGGCACCTGATGACGGTGCGGGGCTGCCGGTGGCGGGCGGGTACCTGTATGAGCCTTCCGGGGCTGTGATTCGGGCAGGGCTGGTGCATGATCTTGCGTGTGCGGTGGGTGCGCATCGTATTGACCCGCGTATCGCTTATATTTCTGCCGAGCACCCGCTGCCAGCCTCATACGCGGAGTTCGCCGCCTGCTATGAGGTACTTGAGCAGGTTCCAGTGGGTCAGAAGCAGCTAAAACGCTGGGTGCGTGAGCACGGTATTAACGCTGTGACCATCAAAAAACGCGGGGTGGATATTGTGCCTGAGAAGCTGCGGGCGGCCCTGCTGGCTGGGGTGAAAAAGAAGAAGGGCGAGTATAAGCCTGCGACCCTGGTTTTTACCCGCGTTGGCGGCTCTGGTGAGGATGCTGCGCGGACGGAGCATGTGGGCTGGTGGGTGCGGCCGCTGGGCGTGGCGGAGTGAACCAGGTGGTCTCACCAGAGCGGGCTGGTTTGCTGGCCCATATAAGGTGCAGGTGGTGCGTGCAGTAGGCTGAGCCGGTGCCGGTTTCACCCTGTATAGGGTCCTGTGCGGGGCTGCCGCTTGGGTGCATCCGTCATCTGAGACGCGGGTCTTTGCGGTACCGAAAGAGCACCCGCGCCCGTGTTACGCACTGTGACGCTGCGCCCAGCGGTGCTGTTGTTTAGTCATACATTACCCAAATGGCGGTGAAAGTGAGCTGCACCGCGTAAAATAATTGCAGTTGTCACCGTCAGGAGAGAAATGGTAGCTTTTGCCCACTCGCCCCAGTCCACAATCGGCGTGGAGTGGGAGCTCGCGCTGACCAATAAAACAGATGGCGAGCTCGCCCCGCGTGCCGAGCAGGTGCTGGCACGCCTGGGTGAGCGGCACCCGCATCTGCTGGTTCCCTCGACCGAGTCGGTGCATGTGACCGGCGAATTTTTGAATAATACTCTGGAGGTTATTACCGGGGTGTGCACCACCGTCGCCGAGTCGTGCCGTCAGCTTGCTGAGGCCGTCGACGCGCTGCGGCCTATCTGTGATGAGCTGGGCCTGGACTTTTTCTGCGCGGGAACTCACCCGTATTCCCGGTGGGCGCAGCAGACGGTGGTTAATAAGGACCGCTACCAGCGGGTGGTGAACCGTGCCCAGTACTGGGGCCGGCACATGATCATTTTTGGGGTGCATGTGCATGTGGGTGTTGATTCGCCGCAGAAGGCCCTGGCGGTGGTGGATGCGCTCACTAACTACTGCCCGCACCTGCTGGCGTCTTCGGTGTCGTCGCCGTTCTGGGAGGGTATTGACACCGGGTACGCTTCGCACCGCACCATGCTGTACCAGCAGCTGCCCTCGAACGGGCTGCCGTTTTCTTTTCAGACGTGGGAGCAGTACTCGGCGTATCTTGATTCGCAGGTGGCGACCGGCGCTATTGAGGATGTGAGCGAGGACCGGTGGGATGTGCGGCCTGTACCGCACTACGGCACAGTCGAGATGCGCTACTGCGACGGTTTGGCGTCTTTGCCGGATGTGGCCGGTATTGTGGCGCTCACCCAGTGTTTGGTGGAGTATTTTTCACGCCGGTTTGATGCAGGTGAGCGGGTGCAGGTGCTGGACCCGTGGCATGCCCAGGAGAATAAGTGGCGTGCGGCCCGGTACGGGCTGGATGCGCAGGTGGTGGTTTCTAACGAGCCGCAGGTTCGCCCGCTGCGGGATGAACTGAAGGATCTGCTGGATATGCTGCGGCCGGTCGCTGAGGATTTGGAGTGCCTGCCCGAGCTGGAGCAGATGCGGCGTATCCTCACTGAGGGTACTGGCGCCGACAGGCAGCGGCGTGTCTTGGCGCAGACCGGGTCGTTCCGTGAGGTGATGCGTGATCTTGCGGAGCAGGCAAAGCAGCCGCCGCTACGGTAGCCCGTTTCCCTTACACTGCGCGCGGCGCACCCCGGTTCAGGCATTACCCGAAGGAATACAGAGTACTAGTACTCCGCAGGGTACGCCAGCGGGGAGCAGCCGCGCGCAGAGAGCCGAAAAGAGGCTGCGGCTAGGCTGCCGCCTCTGCGGGAACAGACCCACCAGGTACGGAAGAACCGCCAGGAGCAGACCCGCCGGGAGTGCTGCCGCCCTGAGCCTTAAACGTGAAGGTTTTCACCTCACCCGCTATGCCCTGCGCCGAGACGGGAGCCACCCCGATCTGTACATCGCGGGAGGCATCCAGCCCCGTCACAACAGCCTCAGCGGTATTGGAAGTGTACACCCCAACGGGGAACCCGTTTACGGTGATCTGCCAGCCAAGTTCGGGTGCTTTCCGCAGCACTCCAACGCAGGGTCGCCTCGGTGCCGTTGCGTTCCCCGCTCACTGTGGCCGCAGCCTCCGGCAGTGTCGGGATGCCGGTGGTGGTGCCCGCGTGCACCGTCACTTGCCGTTCGGTCACCGCACCATTGCTGTCGGTGGCGCGCACCTTTACGGTGTAGTCACCCTGCGCCGAGTAGGAGTGCTCCATCACGGCCGCGCCGTCGTGTGTTTCGTACACGCCGTCGCCGTCAATATCCCAGTCCCAGCGCACAATTTTTGAACCCACCGAGTAGGATGCTCCCGCGTCAAGGCGTACCGTGTGCCCCACGGGGGCGTAGTACTCATCCGCTGGCAGGTTCACAACCGGGCCGCTACCGGCGGGGGTCAGCCGAGCGGCGGCATCTTCCACACCCCGCCGCTGACCCACACGGGAGAAGGCTTCCCGCAGGGCCTCATCAATCGGCCCGTTTGCCTGTGCGTACAGCATGTGCCCGTTTTCACGACTGAACCCCATGAGCACCTTCGTGGAGCCGCACACGTAGTCGTTGGCCAAGCACCACGAGCCGGTGTTCTGCTCCCCTGCGGGCAGGTAGGGGGTGCGCGCCCCTAAGGATCCTTGCGTGGTTGCGGGTGCGGGGCTCTGCCGCCGCCACGGCGAAATTCCCCGCCCGTCAAAGACGGGGTGTTCTCCCGCCACAGAGCGCCCTTCGGGAAGGTTCATTTTGGGGTCACCAAAGAACGCATTAAAAGCTACCTTGCTGCGTTGTTCATCTGTGAGCTGCCCATACACGTCCCCCATCACCTGCGCACCCTGGGAGTAGCCGCCCAGAACGTACTGGCTGTTGGGGCACTGGCTCATACGCTGCTGCAGGTACCCCACCCCTTCACGCACGCCCTCGTTCACGCTCTGCTCGTAAGAGGAGTACCGGCCACCCTCGGCCTTATCCCCCGCGTTCAGTAGGGAGGTGAATCCTTGAATCGGGTGGGCCGGGTAGCGGGCACCATTAATATGGCGTGTGCCCAGTTCGTAGAAGTTTTGGGTCAGACCCAGTGTCTGCGCATTGGATGCGGCAAGTTCTTTGACATGTTTCGCCTCTTTGACATGTTTCGCCTTGTCCGCTTTCTGCTCACCAGCCGCCTCGGACTCCACATCCGCTAGAGAGGCTGCCCGGAGCCGCGCGCAAAAACAACCTCAACATCTTGGCAGGGTGCCTGCTGGTTTTCATCATCCGCCACGGCGGGAGCTGTGGTGATACACGAGGCCGCCACGATACTCACTGCTGAGAGGGCTGTGCCTAGCTTCCTCATCATTTTCATGTGGTTACACTCCTTAAACACGCCAAACGCGCAGGAAAATACAATATAAACCTTAGATTTATCATTAATGAGTGTTTAAGAAGAATTGTAACCTTAAAGGCACTGACATGGGCTTTTATAACCGTTGTGGGTTAAGATGAATATTTCACTTGAAGGTTTTTTCAACTAGCGGCATGTGGCACCCACACCACCCGCACACGTGCCCATGCTGGCAACAGACAGCAGAACACGGGTTTACAGGCAGACCGTCGTCACCGGAAGCGATGAATCCGCAGTGAACCCGACCCCCGAAGGCTCACACCCAGCCGCCACCAGCTGCGCCCCAAGGGCCGCAACCATCGCCCCGTTATCTGTGCACAGGGTGAACTTGGGAATAATCAGGCGCACCCCCGCAGAAGCGCACCGTGCCGCCAGCAGCTGCCGCAGCCGCGAATTCGCCGCCACGCCCCCGCCCAGCAGCAGAGTATCCATCCCCTGCTCGGTGCAGGCAAGTGTTGCTTTTTTCGTAATAACATCCACCACAGCCTCTTGGAAAGACGCCGCAATATCAGCCACCGGAACCGTCTCGCCGCGCGCGGTGAGCCCCTCAACTACACGCGCAACCGCCGTTTTCAGGCCCGAAAACGAAAAATTGTAGCGGTGCTGACCCGGCTCTTCGGCGCTTCCCATGAATTTACGCGCCGAGAGCCCCCGCGGGAAAGTGAACGCCGTGCGGTCACCATCCTTCGCAGCACGATCAATAGCGGGGCCGCCCGGGTAGTCAAGACCCAGCAGGCGCGCAACCTTATCGTATGCCTCCCCCGCAGCATCATCCAGGGTAGCCCCCAGCAGGCGCACATCCGATGTAATGTCACGCACCTGCAAAATCTCGGTGTGCCCGCCCGAGACCAGCAACGCCCCCAGCCCGCCAGCTTCGGCGTTCTGCAGCAGGCGCGCCCCGTCACTGGTGCCGTTATCGTCCAGAAGCCCCACCCCAACATGCGCCACCAGGTGGTTAATCCCATACAACGGTTTGCCGGTGGCCACCGCGAGCGCTTTCGCCGCCGCCACACCCACCATGAGCGCCCCGGCCAGTCCCGGGCCAGCGGTCACGGCGATCGCATCAATATCACCAAGGCTCACTCCCGCCTCAGTCAGGGCCTTCTCCAAGGCAGGAAGCATGGCCTCCAGATGCGCACGGGAGGCGATTTCTGGGATAACACCACCGAACCGCACGTGCTCTTCCATGGAGGAGGAGATGGTGTTGGTCAGAAGTTTCGAGCCGCGAACAATACCGATGCCGGTCTCGTCGCAGGAGGATTCGATGCCCAGAACGAGTGGTTCAGTAGCTGTCATGGGGTGCTGTCCTTTGCAATGTGGGGTGTTCACCGGTGGCGGGTGGGTGTACGGTCGCCACCGGCGCGGTGGGTGCCGTGAGTTCTTTGAGCATAATGAGCGCGTCAGTGCCGTCGTCGTAGTAGCGGGGCCGCACGTGAATACGCGTGTACCCGTTACGCCGGTAGAGGCGTTGGGCGCGCGGGTTGTCGGCGCGCACCTCCAGCAGGATACGTTCGGCCCCCTGCTGGCGGGAGTGGGTGTGCATGGTCTCTAACATGGCGCGGCCGTACCCGTTCCCTTCATGTTCGGGCAGCACGGCGATGGTCTGCACATCGGCGGTATCGCCCACGACCATCACCCCGCAGTAGCCGATAATGCTGGGGCCAGAGCCGGTGTCATGTTCGAGCACATAGTAGCTGCGGGTGGGGTGCCCTACTTCGGCCAGGAACATGTCAAGAGCCCAGGCGTCTGCCGGGAAAGCCGGGTTTCAAGGGCGTGCAGGTCGGGCACGTCCTGCAGCTGTGCGGCCCGCAGGGTAGTGCCTTCCCCCAGGCGGGTGGGCGGCTGCGGTTCCGGATGCTCTGAGGTCGGCGGCATCACGGCTCCCGTGCGGGTGACGCTGGGGCGGGCTGCTGCCCGCGTGTTTTCTGCTGCTCGCCTGTATTCTGCTGCCCATGCGGGGGCTGGGCGCTGGCGGTGCGGGCAAGCATGGCAGCCGGTACTTTCGCATCCGATTCACGCAGGTACAGCGCCTGCGTATCGCGGCTGAGATTTTTTACCCCGCACCGCGCCGCAGCTTTCACCAAGTCCGCTGCGGTGGGGTGCAGGTGGGCGTAGTCTTTGAGCACATTCCAGCCGGAGGCGGTCAGCACCTCGGCGTACAGCCCAGCCCCGTACCCTAGTGCGGGTGCGGCAGGATCTGACGGGTCGGATGCGGGTGCATGGGTCTGGTGGGCGGGCCCAACCGACGGGCCTGCGGCAAGCGAATAGCCGTTCTCGGTGACGGCAAAAAGCGCACAGTAGATTTCACGGCGGCGGGCATCCGAGGCAACTAGCGTCTCAACCGCCGCCCGGTTCATCCCGCTATTGGCCGCCGTCAGGGAGTCACGGAAAGCACCGTCAGCGAACGCTCGTTCTATTATGGCGGTCAGGCTCATAAGCCCATATACGGGTTTATCCCAGGCAAACCCGAGAGTTCGGGCGGTCATAATACCGGCGCGCAACCCGGTGAACGGGCCCGGCCCGGTGCCGGTGAGCACCGCATCCACAGCAGCGCCGTCCAGCCCCGTATCGGCTAAAACCTGTGCAGCGTAGGGGGCCATCACCTCGGCGTGGGAGCGGGTGTCTTCGCTCTCGTAGCTGGCGAGAATCTCTGCGCTCGCACCCGGTGTGTCACTGTCGATGCGGGCAAGCGCTACGGATGCGGTAGCTGATGAATCAAGGGCAAGTACTAGCACCCATCAATTCTAACGCGCCCGCCGCCCCAGCTAGCGGAGCGTGCACTGCCGTTCTTTGTGCACCCGATCCCCTGGCTGTGGTGTGAACGTTACGCTGTTGCAGGGCGCGGTACAGTTCATGTGCAGCGTGCCCCTCCCAGCGGGGCCCGATGGCGCGCACCCGCAGCAGGCGGGCCTCCGGGGTGTCTGTGTCTGCGTCATCTTGCGCGTCCCAGTCGAATTCGCCCTGCTCCCCGGTGGCGTATTCCAGGGCCGTGTGGGCGCCGTGCAGCCGGGTGAAGTCCAGTTCCAGGCGTGAATCGCTCAGGTGCTCGGCCTTGCCGCGCCCCCATTCGATAACGGTCACCGAGGTGTCTAGGGAAAACTCCAGGTCGAGGTCGTCAAGTTCTTCGGCGCTTGAGAGCCGGTAGGCGTCCACATGCACCAGGTCAGGCCCGCCAGCTCTGGGACCGTCCGGCAGGTTAGGGTGCACGCGTGAGAGCACGAATGTGGGCGAAATAACCCCTTCACGCACGCCAAGCCCCTCCCCTAATGAGCGGGTAAATGTGGTTTTCCCGGCCCCCAGCTCGCCCGAGAGCAGCAGCACGTCCCCGGCGTGTAGCATCCGGGCGAGGGCGTGGGCCAGTCGGCGCGTGTGCGCCGGGTCTGTCACCTCAAGGTCTATAGCCTCTGTGGCGTGCATTACTGTGCGCCTTCGGGGACACTGGTGTCTATGTCTTTGAGCGCTTCGTCCAAGGAGTGCAGCACATCAATTTCGCGTTCAATCCAGGTGCCGCCGCTATAGATACGGATCACGCGCGGAGAGATGCGGGTAACAACCTCATAGTTAATGGTCTCGGAGGCCTCAGCCCATTCCTCCACGGGCGGGTTGGGGCCGGCACCGAACAGGACCGCCCGCGCACCCAGGTAGCCAAGTTCCGGGTTGGAAAGCCCCGGCTCACCAAGGTCTACCACCAGCTGGTCCATGGCGATGCGGCCAACCACACGGTAGGTTTTCGCTTCGGCGTCCCGCGGGTAAATACGCACCGGGGCGTTCGCGGCAATGCGCGGCACACCGTCGGCGTAGCCGAGCGGGATGAGCGCGAGGGTGGTGGGCTTGTCGGTGGTGTACCGCAGCCCGTACGAGACGCCCTGCCCGGCGGGTACCTCCTTGACGGCGCTCACATACCCGGTGAGGGTCATGACGGGGCGCAGCCCCAGCTGCTGAGCGCTCACCCCCGCCAACGGTGAAAGCCCGTAGATAGCCAGCCCGCAGCGGACAGCATTACCGAGCACAGCCTCGGGGGTGTTGTACTCTTCGGATGCTCCGGTGAGGGTGGCGGGACTGTTCGCCAAGTGGATGAGGTCGGGGGTGAGCCCGGCAGCGCGGGCGGCGGCTACGAATTTATTAAACTTCTCGGTTTGCTGCGCGGTCTCGGCGCGTTCGGGTTCATCGGCCACGGCGAAGTGCGTAAAAATGCCCTCCACTCGGATCAGCCCGGCGGCTTCAAGCTCGGCGGCGCGGGAGATAAGGGCGGGCCATTCGGTGTCGGTGGAGCCGTTACGGCCCAGCCCGGTATCGGCCTTGAGGTGCACTATGGCACGCATTCGCAGTTTGGCCGCGGCGACGGCGATCGCTTCCAAGTCCCAGCCGGATACACCCAGGCGAACGTCTGCTTCGATGGCTTCCTCAAAGTCGGTGCGGGGTGTGTGGAGCCACGCAATAATGGGTGCCTCTATACCTTCGGAACGCAGTTCAAGAGCTTCGGAGACGTGCACCACCGCGAGCATGTCGGCGCCCGCTTCAAGAACGGAACGGGCAACCGGGTAGGCGCCGTGCCCGTAGGCGTCGGCTTTGACAACGGCGATGAGCTGCCGCTCACCAATACGGTGTTTGAGGGTGCGCACGTTATGTTCAACAGCACTCAGATCGATAATGGCGGCTCGTTCGGCTTCGCCGGGTTGCAGCTGGACGTTGGCGATGGGGGTTCCGGGAATGGCGCTTTCGGGGGTGTTCATTCTCTGTACCTCGGTTTAGTTGTGCCTTTAGGTGACCTGCTGGGCGGTGTACGCCGGTGTCTTTACATTTTATCGTGGACTCCCTCAGCGGTCATACGCCCTAGTCACCGCGTTTCAGGGTTTTTCTACCGTGCGGGGTTTCTTCCATCATGCACAATGCGGCTGAGCGGAGTGTAAGTGCTGGCTGTGCGCTGGCTATGTGCCGGTATGCCGTCTTGGGTGCGGGTGTTTTTTGGGGTGGGTGCGGTGCGGCGCGGTAGACTGTGCGGGTGAGTATTTCAACCCCGCCCTCCTGCGTTTCCTCTGAGACCGCCGCCCGCGTGGTGCATGTTTTTTCAATGCACACCGACCCGTTTGCTCAGCCTGGCAGCGGCGATGCCGGGGGCATGAATGTGTACATTGCACGTTCGGTGGAGGCGATGCTCGCCGCTGACCCCGCCCTGCGTATTGAGGTTTTTACCCTGGATTTTGGGGATGGGGCGGCAGAACGCTCGGCGGCCCCTGAGCATCCGCGGTGTCGCGTGCACTATGTGCCGGTTTTGGGAACGCGCGGGGCCGCGAAGAATGATTTACCGAAGTTCACCGGCGGTTTTGCGCAGGCGGCGGTGGAGGCGGCGCAGTGGGTACCGCAGCTGATCCACGCGCACTATTGGCTTTCGGGTGTTGCCGCGCTAAACGCTGCGGCACACTATGCAACAGCCACCGCAGGCAGCAGAACGAACGTTCCGGTTCTTTTTACCCCGCATACTACGGCGGCGGCGAAGGATGCGCACCGTGGTGCCAACGAGCCTGCGGAGCCGGGGTACCGACGAGCTGAAGAGGGCCGCATTATTGCCGAGGCAAACCTTATTATCGCGAACACCCCGGTTGAGGCCGACCAGCTGCAGGGGTACTACGGGGCTGACCCTTCACGGCTGCGGGTGATTACTCCGGGGGTTGATACGAGTATTTTCTGCCCCGTTGCGGGCGTACACGCCGAGAATGAGGGGTCGGATACTCGCTCCCGTATCGTTTTTGCGGGCAGGCCCCAGCCGCTTAAAGGCCCGCACCTGCTGGTTGAGGCGCTGGGGCTGCTCCCTGATGACCTGCTGGTTGAGCTCGATATTATTGGCCGTTCCGACTCCGACTATGAGCAGCTGCTTCTTCAGCGCGCCGCGCAGCTGCAGGTGGCGGACCGGGTGCATTTACGGCACCCTGTTCCGGCGAGTGAGCTGGCGCAGATCTTCCGGCGGGCCGATATTGTGGCTTCCCCGTCCTCATCCGAGTCGTTCGGGCTGGTGGCTTTAGAGGCTCAGGCCGCTGGTGCGGCGGTGCTGGCCTCCGACGTTGATGGGCTGAGGTATGCGGTCGAGAACCATGTCTCCGGTTTGCTGGTAGCCCCGCGCACCCCGCAGCATTGGGCGGTGGCCATTGAGCGTGTGGTTCGTGCCCCGCGGCTTCGGCTCACCCTGGGGGCGCAGGCGGCGGCGCGGGCGCGCTCCTTCAGCTGGGAGGCTACGGCACAGAAAACTCTGGCGGCGTATGCGGATGCGCTCTCCGCAGTGAGCTAACCGGCCGCGCTCGTCTCACCGGGGAACCCCATCTCCATTAGCTACACTGTACCCATGACATTCCCTATGACCCGGCACGAGTTCGCCGCTTACCTTGATTCCGCCCGTATCACGGGTGATGTTGCCACCCCACGCGAGAATAACCTTTCGCATATTCAAGGTTTCCTTGATCATAATGAGCACCTCGAATTCGGGGTGATCTGGTCAAAGGATTGGACCTATGACGAGGTTTTTGAGGTTATGGTACGCCGTGCTGGCCTGAACCCTGACCGCTCGCATGTTCAGGGGCAAGATACGATTGGTTCCGCCCAGTGCATTGATGCTCTTGAAGAGTATGCCCGTATTTTTGGTGATGCGGTACGCGCCCGCCAAAAAATCCTGTTCGCCACCGGTCATCCCGCTGGGCTTTTCCCCATTTATGCTGAGCTGGCGCGCGTCGCCGAACGCGCCGGGGCCACGGTGCTGCGTATTGAGCAGGGTGAGCAGTTTTTGGACGGCGATATCCGCCAGATCATGGGTGTGGTGATGTTTGAGCAGTACGGGAACCTGCAGCACACGCATTTCCCGGGGCCGATGCGCATCGCCCTCGCCCAGCTTCGTGAGCGCGGCGAGCTGCCCGATCTTGTGGTTTCCGATCACGGGATGGCGGGGTATGCGGCATCGCAGCAGAAGCTGCCGACGCTCGGTATTGCCGACTGTAACGACCCGGGGCTGTTTATTGCCGCGGAGCAGGGTGATTTACCGGTGTGTGTTCCGATGGATGATAATGTTCCGCCGAATCGTTACGAACCGCTGATTGATTTTGTGCTCGACCGGGCTGAACTGACCGGTTTTCGTTCCTGACTCATGACTTATAAGCATGAGCGGATAGACTAAGAAGATGTACCAGCGCACCTCACGCACTGCTGCTTTTAGGCCCCTGCGGGCGCTGCCTGCCGCAGCGAGTACCCGCACCTGCCTTCCGCGCCAGCAGGCGTTATGCGGCGCTGTCTCCCCACCACACGCACGTCCTGTGACCGACTTCACTCAACTTAACGGGTTTGTGTGAATATGCGCGGGCCTTGTAGCCCTAAAATAATGAGTGGGCACGTTTTCGCTGACAGCCGATTGTTCTCTCGTTACCTGATCCTGCCCCGGCAGTGTTCGGCTTCTGAAACGCGTTTCCACTCACTCACACAAACACAGCACTGGCAAAAACAATAGGTTCACGCCGGGCGGGTCTGCCGCCACGGCGCGGAACCAGTCTATCGGCTCCACGGTCCGGGGAAGGTTATTGAATTTTGGGGATTCAAGACAACCTTAAGAAAATATGGGATAGCGCCTATGTCATGAAGAAAACCTGGCACACGAAAGTCGTGCACGCCCTGTACCTGGTTGATCTTATAGCGATCGCATTCTCCGTGGTGAGCGCGCACATTTTCCGGTTTGGCTTCGAGCAGGTGGATCTTCCCCCCATTAACCTCTGGCCGTTTAGCGTCATGGGCCGCGAATACATCCCGTTTGACTACATCACCTTAGATATCATCATGATCATCATGTGGTGGCTTTTCCTGCAATTTAACGGCTCCCGCAGTGTGCGGGTTCTGGGGTTCGGTACAGAGGAGTACCGGCTTGTCACGCGGGGGTACCACCTACTGTTTCTGCATGATCATCATTGTCGCCTTCTTCTTGAAGGTGGAATTCACCCGCCTGTACATGCTGATTTCCTACCCGCTGGGCATTATCTCCCTGGCGTTTATGCGGTGGCTGCTGCGGCAGGGACTAGTACGGTGGCGTAAAAGAGGCCGCGCGCTCACCCGCGTCCTGATTATCTCCGACGTCATCACCGGGCGTCACCTGCACCAGGCGCTGGGGAGCGTGATCGCCTCCGGGCTGTGCCCCACCGCGTTCTACCTGCCAGGCCTTCCCGAGGGCACGGTTGTTGCTGGCGATAACCTGCCGGTGCTGGGGTACAGCACCGACCCCGCCAAGATTATGCAGGCAGTGCAGGAGAACAATATTCACATGGTGGCGGTCTCGAACGGCCACCACCTGACCCCCAACCAGATGCGGCAGCTGGGGTGGAAACTGGCTGATGCCCGCATCTCACTGATTATGGCCCCAGCCACCACCGACGTGGCGGGCCCGCGCATGCACATTCAGCCGCTGAACGGTCTGCCGCTGGTGCACGTCTCAACCCCGCGTATTACGGGCGCTTCGGCCTTCGCAAAACGCAGTATTGATGTGGTCTGCTCGGGTCTGGGGCTGCTGCTGCTTTCCCCGCTGTTCGCTATTGTGGCGCTTGTGGTGAAGAGCGATAGAGGCCCCGTGTTCTTCTTCCAGGAGCGTGTGGGTATTAAAGGCCAGCCGTTTAAGATGGTGAAGTTCCGGTCGATGCGCACCGACGCCGAAGAAATCAAAAAACAGTTGGCGGCGCAAAATGAGGGGCACGGACTGCTCTTTAAGATGGCGAACGACCCGCGAGTCACCCCGGTGGGGCGGTTTATCCGCAAATACTCGATTGATGAGCTGCCGCAGCTGTGGAACGTGTTCAAGGGTGACATGTCACTGGTGGGCCCGCGTCCGCCGCTGCCTGAAGAGGTCGAAAAGTACGAGGAGATGGTGTACCGTCGCCTGCTGGTCAAACCCGGTATTACGGGGCTGTGGCAGGTTTCTGGCCGCAGCGACCTTTCTTGGGAAGAGTCGGTACGCCTCGACTTATACTATGTGGAGAACTGGTCACTCACCACCGATTTCGTGATTTTAGCGCGCACAGTACGCGCCGTATTCGCCAAGGACGGGGCGTACTAGACACCACAAACAAACGGCGTCTCTTACCGCCGCCGCAGACTAGGATGCTGTGCCCACCAGCTGATATCAGCTGGCAGGCACAGCATTATTTTTCTGTCTCACTGCTAGTACTCCAGCAGTTCTGCAATCGCCTGTGGTAGGCTCTGAGCCACCCGTGTGGGCGGTACCGGGCCCCTGCGCCCACCCAATGAGGCGAGGGCCGCCCGGCCATGCAGGTACACAGCCAAAGCGGCAACACGCGCGTAGACGTCGTCCTCCAGCGGTGTGCCGCGCTGTGCAGCGGCGGCAACTTTCTGCGCCAATAGTGCCCCTAAATACCGGTGAGAGTGTCTCCGGTGCCGGCAGTGGCCAACCAGGCGGTAGCCCCGCGCACACTGTAAACGGTGTCTGCGGGCGAGGCGATCAGGCTATACCCGCCTTTGAGCATAACGGTTGCCCCGGTAAGCGCGGCAGCGGTTTTCACCCACCGCAACGGCTGACGGGTAATATCGTCCCTGCTGGGGGCGGGGGTGTTCTGCATCAACTCGGCCCACCGCCCCGTCAGCCCGTTAGCGAGCGCCGCCAGCAGCCGCTGCAGCTCACCGGCGTGGGGGGGTGAGTATTTTATGGGCGGTGAGGCGTTTACCGGTGAGCAGGTACTCCGCCACGGTATCCACAGCCCCGGCGTCAAGTACCGCCGGTTCAGGGGCCTCAATGAGGTACCGGTTGGTGGGCTCGCTCGATGTGGTGCCGCTGCCCCCGGCCCAGGCGTGCACCTGCTGCTGGCGTGCAGGCCCGCTGAAACACACGGTTTCGGGGTTGTGGGCGAGCATCAGGGCGTGTAATTTCTCGTCATTCACACCGAAGCGCACCATACCCACCCCGGTGTTAATGGCCGCATGAACACTCATGAGCGCCGCACCCGGGTATTCGGGTGTTCCGGTGAGCATCCCCAGCACTCCCCGCGTATATTTGTGTGATTCTACGGTGGGGGTCTCAAGCTCACGACGGTAATCTTTGGTCTCTAGCACCCGCAGCGCCGGTTCGGTGTTATCAAGGGCGTGCGGCACCCCCAGGGTGTGCAGCCGAATGCTGCCGCAGTGTTCGGCGGTGCCGGTGCCAGTCGGCAGTTTATGCCCAATGAAGGTGACGGTACGCACCGCCGCAAGGGACGGCTCATTCAGGGTGCCGTCGTTGCTGTCTACCCCACTGGGGATGTCACAGGCGATAACGGGCGGTAGTGTGCCCAGCTGCTGCAGGGACCGCAAATACCCCAGGTACTCCCCGCTTCCCCGCGCACAGGCCCGCGCGCACCGGTGCCGAGGATCCCATCAATGATTAATGAGTAGTCGGAGATATTACGCAGGCTCTGCTCTGTGTGCAACACCCGGGTGCCTTCCCCAGCCTCACGGGCGATAAGCTCAAGGTTACGCCCCGTGGGGTCAAACAGCACCGCGTCAATACTGTACCCAAGCCGGTGCAACCGCACCCCCGCATACACGGTGTCGGCACCGTTATTGCCGGGCCCTACCAGCAGCAGCACACGCCCGCTGTGCGGCGGCGCCCCGTGGCTAACGAGGGTATCGTATGCTTCTTCGGCGAGCGCATCGGCGGCGCGCTGCATCAGGTAGCCGTTATAGTCGGGTGCCTGCACGTATGGCTTTTCGGCTTCGCGGATGCTTTCGCCGGTGTAGATGAGTTTCATGGCCTCTCCTTAGGCTGGTGCCCTCACACGTTTCTACGGTGTTTCGCCTGGGGGCTCTGGGGCGAGCACGGTAATGCGATAGCTTTCGGGGTTGAACCGGCGCAGGTGCTCCAGTTCGCTGGTGTTGAGGTATTCTGCGGTGGCGATAGCCACGGCCACAGGTTCGTCGTGAGTGAGGCTCAGGTGCAGGCGGTTAATGCCGAGCGAGCGGGCGCGGGCCGCGATGGTTCCGCTGACCACCAGGTAGGGCTGGCCGGATTCGGTGCTGGCTACTTCGCAGTCTTGCCAGTTGAGCCCGGCGGGTGCGCCGAGAACTTTGGCGAGGGCTTCTTTCGCGGCGAACCGTACGGCTTGGGAGCGTAGGTTGCGGGTGCGCTCGCTGGCGGTGAAGACGCGTCGCACGAAGGCGGGGGTTTCGGTCACTATCCGCTCGAATCGTTCGATATTGACGGTATCTACGCCGATGCCGATAATCATCTCTCACCTTCTTCCCGATGCGGTGTTTTATGTTTAAGTCTAGCTAGGTTGTGTGGGTTTCAACAGGTTTCGCTTTGCTCTCAGCACCGCTGCAGACTATTTTTCCGGGTGTGCGGTGCCCATTAGAGCATGTAGCTGCAGCAAAGTGGGTTTCGGGCTGGTATAAGAAAGCGCCCGGCAGCACCTGGGGTGCACGCCGGACGCTTGTGGCAGTTCCTGACAGAGCGGGGTTGCGCTACTCCACGGTCACCGACTTGGCGAGGTTACGGGGCTGGTCAACGTCCAGTCCTTTCGCCTCAGCAAGTGCGCACGCAAAAATCTGCAGCGGCACGGTGGCCAGCAGGGGCTGCAGCAGAGAAGGCGCAGCGGGAACAGTGATCAGACGATCCGCGTAGTCCTTGACGGCTTCGTCTCCTTCTTCGGCGATCACGATGGTGAAGGCCCCGCGGGCGCGCACTTCCTGAATATTGGAGACGACCTTGCCGTGCAGGGATTCACGCCCCTGCGCGGAGGGCACAATGATGATAACGGGCTGGCCCTCTTCAATCAGGGCGATAGGACCGTGCTTCAGCTCGCCGGCGGCGAAGCCTTCGGCGTGGATGTAGCTGATCTCTTTGAGTTTAAGCGCGCCTTCAAGAGCAACGGGGAACCCAACGTGACGGCCCAGGAAGATCACCGAAGAGGTGTCTTTCATCTCGGCGCCGAGTTCCTTCACGAGGGTATCGTTGTCGATCACCTTCTGGATCTTGGCGGGCATCTTCTGCAGCTCACCGAGGATGGCGGAGATTTCGTCCTTGTACTTATTGCCGCGAAGCTGCGCCAGGTACAGACCCAGCAGGTATGCTGCGGTAATCTGCGCCAGGAACGCCTTGGTTGATGCAACCGCGATCTCGGGTCCAGCATGGGTGTACAGCGCCGCATCGGATTCACGCGGCAGGGTTGATCCGTGGGTGTTGCAGATGGAGATGACCTTAGCGCCCTGCTCGCGGGCGTGACGCACCGCCATGAGGGTATCCATGGTTTCACCGGACTGCGAGAGAGCCACAATCAGGGTCTTCTCGTTTACGATGGGGTCGCGGTAGCGGAACTCGTGGGCGAGCTCGACCTCGGTGGGGATACGGCACCAGTGCTCGATAGCGTAGCGCGCAACCTGGCCCGCGTACGCTGCGGTACCGCAGGCCACCACAATGATCTTATCGATCGAGCGCAGCACGGAGTCATCGATATTGAGCTCGTCCAGAACGAGGTTGCCTTTTTCGTCCATGCGTCCCATGAGGGTCTGCTCAACGGCGGTGGGCTGCTCGTGGATTTCCTTCTCCATAAACGAGTTGTAGCCGCCCTTTTCCGCCGCTGCGGCGTCCCATTCGATGTGGAAGGGTTTGCCTTCGGCGGGGTTGCCGTCAAAGTCAATAATCGAGTAGTCGGTACTGGTGATGGTGACAATCTGATCCTGCCCCATCTCCACGGCTTCTTTGGTGTGATCGATAAACGCCGAAACGTCAGAGCCCAGGAAGTTCTCGTTCTCCCCCAGGCCGATCACCAGCGGGGAGTTGCGGCGGGTGGCCACCACCTGGTCGGGGTGGTCTGCGTGCACCGCAAGGATTGTGAACGCACCCTCCATACGGTTTGATGCCACGCGCACGGCCTCGGTCAAGTTACCGGTGCCGAGCTTGTTGTAGCTGCTTGCGATCAGTGCGGCAGCTACCTCGGTATCGGTCTGGGACTGGAACTCGACCCCTTCAGCGAGCAGTTCGGCGCGCAGTTCAGCGAAGTTTTCAATAATACCGTTATGCACTACCGCAAGGCGGCCGTGATCGACCACATGCGGGTGCGCATTAGTGTCGGTGGGCCCGCCGTGGGTGGCCCACCGAGTGTGACCGATACCGATCCGTGATTCGGTGAGAGGAGCTTGCGCAACCTCGTTCTCCAGGTTAATGAGCTTGCCCGCTTTCTTGCGGAATTCGATGCCGTCGGGGCATACGAGCGCAACACCGGCAGAGTCATAGCCGCGGTATTCCTGGCGGCGTAGACCTTCTAGAACCACATCATATGCATTGTGGCTAAATTTATGACCGTCTGGTGCTGAGCCCAGACCTACGTATCCAACGATTCCACACATACTCAAAAGTCTATCTTATTGCTAGCGGTTCTCTGCGCGTTTGGGGGCCGGTTGGGCCTGTGAGCACAATGGGGTTCACCACCCCCGTTTCTTTTCGTTAGGTGCACCACACCCCCGGGGCGTTGTTCCCTGTCGGGGGCGCTAAGGGCCCGGTTTAGCGCGCCGGTGACAAAAACCCTACACTTGAGGTCATGAGCTCAGCATCTACTTCTGCCGCTTGGTCGCGTTTTACCGAGCTGGAACGCACCCGCTGGTCGCGTCTTTCCGCCGAAATATCGGTGCCGCTGACCGGCGCAGAGATCGAAGACTTAAGGGGTTTAGGCGAGACGATAGACCTTGAAGAGGTACAGCAGGTGTATCTTCCGGTGTCTCGCCTGTTGAACCTGTATGTGAACGCCGCCTCGTCGCTGAACCATATGACGAACGATTTTTTGGGGGTTTCGCAGCGGCGGGTACCGTTCATCATTGGTGTGGCGGGCTCGGTCGCTGTGGGCAAGTCCACAACCGCCCGCGTGTTGCAGGCGTTATTACGCCGCTGGCCTTCCACCCCGAAGGTGCAGCTCGTCACCACTGACGGCTTCCTGTACCCTAATGCCGAGCTGCAGCGTCGCGGCATTATGCACCGTAAGGGCTTCCCCGAGTCTTTCGATCGCAGAGCCCTGCTGGAGTTTGTATCCGCCGTCAAATCGGGTGTGCCGCAGGTTTCGGCACCCAAGTACTCGCATCTGTATTACGATATCCTGCCCGATGAGCGGATTGAGGTGAACACCCCGGACGTGCTGATCCTGGAGGGGCTGAACGTGCTCGCCCCCGCCGGTACGGAAGGCCCCGAAACATCGGATTTGACGCTCAGTGATTTTTTCGACTTCTCCATCTACGTGGATGCGCTCACTGAAGATATTCAACGCTGGTACGTGGAACGTTTCCTTTCCTTGCGTTCTTCGGCGTTTTCTAACCCCAATTCGTATTTTAGGCGTTATGCTGAGCTGGACGATACGCAAGCGGCAGAGGTTGCTACCGGTATCTGGAAGTCCATTAACGAACCGAACCTGGTACATAATGTGCTTCCAACCCGTGCCCGTGCCCACCTGATACTGCAAAAGGACGCTAACCACAGCGTGCAGCGGGTGCTTTTGCGTAAAAACTAGATGCGTTCGTGTGGATCACATGTCACCGACGAATGGAGATATTATGACCGTGCACCGAACAGCCGATATTTTTTCGCGCCGTGCCGCGCTTGCTCTCGCTGGCGGCGGAGCGGGCGCCTTATTATTGGCGGCCTGCGGTTCGGGTGATGGTACTTCGGGTGCATCAAACTCGGCTTCTTCTACTGGTTCCGCTTCTGAAGGGTCGGGTGGTGCGGGCTCAACGGCTGCGTCTGGCTCCAGCCCTTCGGCCGCATCGGCGAGCACCGAGACAAACCCGGGGTCGTTAAGAGTAATTGTGAACAAGATGCGCCCGTTCTCCCCTAAGGAGTGGAAGCCTGAGGACCTGGTAGATTTTGAGGGACACCAGCTGCGGGCTGAGGCGGCCGAAGCAGCGAAGAAAATGATGCGGGCCGCGAAGCAGGAGGGCGTGGAGCTGACGGTTAGCAGCGCCTACCGTTCGTACGCGGTACAGCAGCAGACCTATCAGCACTGGGTTGAGGTGAATGGCAAGCAGAAGGCAGATACGCTCTCGGCCCGCCCCGGATATTCGGAGCATCAGACCGGTCTTGCCATTGATTTTGGGTCGGCGCAGGAGGGGTGCTTGCTGGAAGAGTGCTATAAGGACACGAAGGCTGGGCGGTGGCTGGCCGAGCATGCCCCCGAGTACGGCTATATTCTGCGCTTCCCTCAGCAGCAGCAGGGTATTACTGGCTACATTTGAGCCGTGGCACTACCGGTATTTAGGCGTTGAGCTTGCCAAGGAGTACACAGCATCGGGAGCGGGCACTTTGGAGGAGTTCTTTGGCACGGGGGCTGCCCCGAATTATGAGGAGTCTTAGAGCGGTGACTGACCGTCGCTGAGGGCTCACCCTGAACGACAGGCTTAACTGTATATTTAGTGAAGTACTGAGGGGGCACATATGGAGAGTGTGTCCCCTCTTATGCTCGAATTTATGCGGTGAATAAATGCATCTCTGATAGACTGCTGAGCATTTCCAGAAAGTTATCTGTGAATAAAAACACAAGGGTTTTTGTCTATATTCTGAGACGCCTCTCGAAATCTGAACTTGATTATGGTTATCCTTAATCACATGCAAGGTTTTAAAAATTTTCTGCTCCGTGGCAATGTCATCGATCTTGCGGTCGGTATTATTATGGGTACCGCGTTCACCGCTGTCGTGACCGCACTGGTTCAGTCGGTGCTGATGCCCGCAATTTCTATGCTGGTTCAGTCTCCGAACTTCGACTCTTTCTTGGTCTTCGGCCAGATTAAGATTGGCGTTTTCCTGACTGCTGTTGTCAACTTCCTGTTGATTGCAGCGGCAGTGTACTTCGCCGTAGTGCTGCCCGTCGAGAAGCTCAACGCAAGGATCAGCAAGAACAAAGCAGAAGAAAAGGAAGACACTGAGCTGTCCCTGCTGAAGGAGATCCGCGACTCCCTCGCCACCAAGAAGTAAGCTTCCCGTTCGTACCTGTATTTAACAGGCTTAACCTATCCCGTTCTTTCCCACCGGAAAGAGCGGGATAGCTACTTTAAAGCGTCATTACCCACAACGGGGACACAAATAAATGAAAGGGCACCGACGGAGCAAGCCGTCGGTGCCCTGTGCGCATTATAGGGTTTATACGAGTTTCAGCTCTTTAGTGACAACATCAGCCAGCTGCTGGGCGACCTCGTCAGCCTGTTGTTGAGCTGCGGCTTCCACCATTACCCGTACCAGCGGCTCGGTACCGGAGGCACGCAATAGCACGCGCCCGCTGTGCCCCAGTGTTTTCTCGGCATCAGTCACTGCGGCGGTGAGTGCCTTATTGGTTTTCACACCGGCCCTGTCTACGTTCTTCACGTTAATGAGGCGCTGCGGGGGTGGGCTTCATGCGGGCTGCCAGCTCCGATAGTTTCTTCCCGCTCCGGGCCACTTCGGCCGCCAGGTGAAGGCCTGTCAGCACACCGTCTCCGGTGGTTGCATAGTCGCTCATAATCACGTGCCCGGATTGCTCACCACCCAGGTTATAGCCGTTTTCGCGCATGGCCTCCAGCACATAGCGGTCCCCTACCCCGGTGCGCACTAGGCTAATGCCGTGCTCTTTCAGGTATAGCTCCAGCCCCAGGCTGCTCATGACGGTCGCCACGAGCGTATCCTGCGCCAGAGTGCCAGCGTTTTTCGCTGCTACAGCAAGAATCGCCATAATCTGGTCGCCGTCCACGAGCTTGCCGTTCTCATCCACAGCTTGGCACCGGTCAGAGTCGCCATCGTGAGCAATACCCATGTCGGCGCCGTGTTTTATGACGGCTTCTTGCAGCTTCTCGGGGTGGGTTGAGCCCACACCGTCGTTAATATTCGTGCCGTTCGGTTCCACGGCTAGAGTAACTACCTCAGCGCCCAGTGCCTCAAATGCGGCGGGCGAGACGGAGTAAGCGGCACCATTCGCGCAGTCAAGCACGATCTTTTGGCCCGCCAGCGGTTTTTCCTCCGATAGGGTGGATACCAGATGATCCACGTACACTGAGGCGCCATTACTGAGCGGACGCACAGTACCTACCGCACCGCCGGTGGGGTACCGGAATGCTTTGAGCTTATACACGTGCTCAATGGCGTCTTCGACTTTGTCCTCAAGCTTCTGACCACCGCGTGCTAAGAACTTAATGCCGTTATCGGCAGCGGGGTTGTGTGAGGCAGAAATCATCACCCCAAAATCGGCGTCGGTGTGGGCTACCAGGTAGGCAGCGGCCGGGGTGGGGACTACCCCCGCGTCAAGCACATCAACACCGGCGCTGGCGAAACCAGCCTTCATTGCCGCGCAAATGAAGTCTGCGGATGCCCGAGAGTCGTTAGCGATAACTGCCCGGGGACGCACCCCGTCAGCAACGGTATCGAATCCCAGTACAATAGCTGCTGCCTGGGCAAGTTCTAGAGCGAATTCCGGGGTGATCGCCGAATTGGCGAGGCCACGCACCCCGTCGGTTCCAAATAGTCTTTCAGTCACACTCCCATTCTACGGGGTACTGAGAGATTCTTCAGGCAGGTTTGGTCAATAGCAATGATCACATCATTAAAATTTTTATTAAATATTCATTTAAAAAATTAAGATTATATAAATTAATTGCGCCCTGCAAGGAAAAACTTGCGGGACGCAACTGCATTCTTCTATCAACCCGATAATAGATTATTCGTTAAATTTTTTTATATATTACCCGTATTATTCGGAGTGTAATAGCAATAAAGTTTTATAGCACCGCACCCACCCGGTGTATCAGTGACTTTTTCCAGGTGGGTGCAGGCCTCAGGGTCTACCCTTGTACATGGGCTAGGCTACTGAACGACAGGGAAACCTTCCGGGTCGCTGCCGCCTTCCTCCTCAAATACATCGGTAGCCGACCGAACAATAAGGGGGTCGCAGGTGCCCACCACTTCATGATCCTTAGAGGGGTAGTCGAACTGCGAGAGCACATAGCGCATTGCCTCCAGACGGGCACGCTTCTTATCATTCGACTTAATTACGGTCCACGGGGCATCGCCGGTGTGAGTGTAGAAGAACATTGCCTCCTTGGCGGCAGTGTAATCGTCCCACTTATCGAGTGAGGCAAGGTCGGTGGGTGAGAGCTTCCACTGTCGCACCGGGTCGGTCCGGCGCGAGTTAAAACGCGCCAGCTGCTCCTGCTTGGTGACAGAGAACCAGAACTTAATGAGCTAATACCGGAATTCACCAGCATACGTTCCAGGTCGGGAACCTCACGCATGAACTCAAAGTACTGCGTCTGGGTGCAGTATCCCATCACCCGTTCAACACCGGCACGGTTGTACCAGGAACGGTCCATCATCACGATCTCCCCGCCTGAGGGAAGGTGTTTAATGTACCGCTGAAAGTACCACTGGGTCTGTTCAATGTCAGTGGGTTTCTCCAGTGCAACCACACGGGCGCCACGCGGGTTCAGGTGTTCGGTAAAGCGCTTAATAGATCCGCCCTTACCAGCGGCATCGCGCCCCTCAAAGATGATCAGGATTTTCTGACCCGTGGCTTTTGCCCACAGCTGGAGCTTCAAAAGCTCAATCTGCAGGGCTCGCTTTTCTTTCTCGTAGGCTTTACGCCCCAGTTTCGTATCGTACGGATAGCCGATTTTCCAGGCGTCGCTCTTATTGTCGTCTTTTTTGCTGCCGTTTAGTGCGTGCGTTAAGGAAGCCATTTCGTCCAATTCCGCGGCATAGTCTTCCACTACCGAGGTACGGCGAAGCTGAGGCCTAAGAGCCTGCTTAATGGCTGCCCGCTTATCGGAGGTGGATGCGCCACTTTTTTCGGTCTCAAAGACAGCCTTCTCACTTACAGAATGGGCTGTAACGGACTGAGCTTCTACAGTGGTGGCCTGCTCCGTTGCGGGGTTTTTCTCCGTCATACTGTCTCTTCCTGTTGTGTCTACTATGACCTTTTAACTGTATCGAAATCACCCTCTAAGTGACAACCGTTACAGTTACACGTACCCTTATGGTTACTACCCAAGCCCCGCTGCTGTGCCCTTTCAGCGGTGCTATTACCGTGGGCCTACTCCCCCGTGATATGTGTGTCTTTCAACGCCCATACAAACGGGGCACTCTGCACGCACCGCCACTCTGCCTCTACTCTGTTATCCCACTACTAAACCGCAGCAGCAAGAAGAGCTCCAGACTGACCTCGATAGCTTCAGGTAAAGCAAAGGCCCTGCAGCCCCACCTGAGGAGAGCTGCAGAGCCTGCAAACTGTCGCAGAACCAGCGATTAACGCTTGGAGAACTGCGAAGCCTTACGTGCCTTCTTAAGACCGGCCTTCTTACGCTCAATGACGCGTGCGTCACGGGTGAGGTAGCCTGCCTTCTTCAGCGCGGGACGGTTGTTCTCACGGTCGATCTCGTTCAACGCGCGAGCAATGCCCAAACGCAGCGCACCAGCCTGACCGGAGGGACCGCCACCGTTAATGCGTGCGATCACGTCGTAAGCACCCTCAAGTTCCAGAATCTTGAAGGGCTGGTTCACGTCCTGCTGGTGCAGCTTATTGGGGAAGTAGCTATCCAGGGCGCGGCCGTTAATGGTCCAGTTACCGGAGCCGGGGATAACGCGCACACGCGCCACTGCTTCTTTACGGCGGCCAACTGCAGCACCTGCAACAGTCAGTGCCGGACGGCTTGCCTGTGCAGCCGCCGCGACGGGGGCTGCGGATTCCGAGGTGTAGCTGGTCAGCTCTTCCTCGACTACGATCTGCTCTTCGTTCTGAGCCACGATTTCTCCTATTGTTTCTTCGTAGGCCCGAATTACTGGGCGACCTGGTTGAATTCGTAGGTCTTGGGCTGCTGTGCCGCGTGCGGGTGCTCGGGGCCAGCGTAGACCTTCAGCTTCTAATCTGCTGTGCAGCCAGCTTGTTCTTGGGCAGCATGCCCTTCACAGCCTTCTCAACCGCACGAACAGGGTTGGTTTCAAGAAGCTCTGCATAGTTAACCGACTTCAGACCGCCGGGGTAACCCGAGTGGCGGTATGCACGCTTCTGTTCAAGCTTTGCACCGGTCAGGGCGACCTTCTCAGCATTCACGATGATCACGAAATCGCCGGTGTCCACGTTAGGGGTAAAAGTCGGCTTGTGCTTACCGCGCAGCAGGATAGCGGTCTGGCTTGCGAGGCGACCGAGCACCACGTCGGTGGCATCAATGATGTGCCACTGGCGCTCAATTTCGCCGGGCTTAGGAGTATAAGTGCGCAAAATATTGGCCTTTGTCTCGAAATGTACATTCGGCGCTTAGTTGGGTATCACGCCTATTACTACGTGCATGACGAATCCGGGTGAGGACCGAATGCTCGCCCGTCCTAGCCCGTACCCCGCGGCACCTTAACGTCCTGCAACTAGACAGTGCCGCAGAGCGCGCTCGGGTAGAACACGCACAACTGTCAAAACTATACAGGACTTTAAACGCTTAATCCACACGGAACCCTCATCCGTGTGGATTTAAACGTTAAAATAAACCAGCACCTTTTAGGGGCCGGGCTATGACCGGTTTACCCCGCGGTTGCGGCGGTACGCGTCCGGCGGGCACGTTCCGCCTGCGCCCCGTACTCTTCAGGAGCCGGGTAATAAATCTCAGCCAATGATAGGCCCTGAGGGGGCGCCAACGTCAGAGAGGCATCGCGCGCCGGGGAATCAATCAGTCCCCGCAGCCATTCGCGGGTGCGCTTGCCGCTGGCATACAGTACCAGAGCCCCAATAATGGAGCGCACCATATGGTGGCAGAAGGCATCAGCAACGATATGGGCCTCAATCAGGCCCTCTTCGGTGCGCATAAAGTTCAGAATCCGCAGTTCACGAATAGTCGTAGCACCCTCACGGGGCTTACAGAACGACAGGAAATCACGCAGCCCCAACAGGTCTGCGGCGGCCTCGTTCAGAACACTCGGGGTGAGCCTCTCAGGGACGCCCCACGTGAAAGTGCGCCGCAGCGGGTCGGGGCTGCCTGCTGCCCATCGGCAATACGGTAAATATAACGACGACCAGTCGCCGAGAAACGTGCATCAAAGTTAGCGGGCATCTCGCATACGCGGTGAATACGTATTGCCCCCTGCATTACGCCGTGCATACTCATGGGCAGGCCCAGTTTTACCTCAGCCTCCCCCAGCGTGCGGCGCAGGGCCCCGGTAAGGCGGCGGTGCAGGGTGCACGCCGGGTCCTGATTACCCTCACGTCCGGTGAGTTTCTGCCATGTCTCTTCTGTTATGTCCAGATGCACAGTCTGCGCCTCAGCGTGCACACCGGCATCGGTACGGCCTGCGACCGTCACACGGTGGGGTGAGCGCAGAATAAGTTCCAACGCAGATTCCAGAACACCTTGAACCGTCACCCGGCTGGGCTGCCTCGCCCACCCGCTAAAGAACGAGCCATCATACGCCAAGTCGATACGTACCCTACGCAGCCCCGGAGCTCGCACGCCAATAGCGGCGTCAGCGAAATCATCGCCGCAGCGCATGGCTATTAAGGCTGGATCGTATTCCTGCATCTCAAAATCCTGAACGCTGTCTTCCTGCACACCTGCTTCCCAGAGGGCCAGCATCGTATTCTCCTTGTGGTTGGTTGAGTCGGTGAGTGTGAGCCAGTGCTCTTCCACCATACCCGCCAAACAACCGGTAAAGAAACTACAACGAGAAAATAAGTAAAATTTTATCAAATTGATATAAAAGCAGGCCCGCCCCCACAGAACGTGGGGGCGGGCCTGCACAAAGCATCAGATGATCGCCACGACTACTCGGCGGAAACCTTCTGAGCCGCTGCACCACCAGCCGGTGCGTAACCTGCTGCTTCAGCTGACTCGGCCGAGTCGAACCAAATCTCAGCGATGGTGTTCGCATACCAGCGGGAACCGGGCACATGGTACTTCATTGAGTCGGCGTTACCCTTCACCTCAAAGCCCTTGGGAGCCTCACCAGACTCCAGCGGGGGGTGAGCACCCGTGGGCAGGTCAGCAGACTTCCCTGCTTCCTCAGCCTCAGCAGCGGGCTTTGCCTCAGCCTTCTCAGCCTTGGGAGCATCAGCAGCCTTTTCAGCGACCTTGGTAGCCTCCGCAACGGCGCCCTTGGTAGCCACCGGCTCCATCACGAGCTCAATCACAGCCATGGGGGCGTTGTCACCCTTACGGTTACCAATCTTAATGATGCGGGTGTAGCCGCCGGGACGCTCCGCCATTGCCGGGGCGATCACAGTGAACAGCTCGTGCACCACAGACTTATCGGTAATGGAACGCAGCACGCGGCGTCGAGCAGCGAGATCGCCCTTCTTACCGAAAGTAATGAAACGCTCCGCCACCGGGCGCATACGCTTCGCCTTGGTGAGGGTGGTGGTGATGCGCTTGTGCTGGAACAGCTGCGCAGAAAGGTTATTGAGCATCAGACGCTCATGGGTCGGGGAACCGCCAAGGCGAGGACCCTTAGTGGGAGTAGGCATAATTATTTCTCCATAGTTTACGTTCCGTCGCTCCAGTAGCATCAGAGCTTAGGAACCAAGTTTGACTAACCCCGGTTTACCGGGTGAACTGTACGGTCGGAATGGTCCGTGGGGATTATTCGCCGGAACCGTCTTCGTCGTCGAACGCGCGGATTACGGGCTCAAACCCGGGAGGGGGAATCCTTCAGGGCTAGGCCGAGCTCGTGAAGCTTTGCCTTGACCTCATCAATGGACTTGGCACCGAAGTTACGGATATCCATGAGGTCGGCCTCGCTACGGGTCACCAGCTCACCCACAGTGTGGATGCCCTCACGCTTGAGGCAGTTGTACGAGCGGACGGACATGTTCAGGTCCTCAATCGGCAGCGCCATATCAGCGGCGATGGACTCGTCCACCGGGGACGGACCAACCTCAATACCCTCGGCAGCAACGTTGAGTTCACGTGCTAGCCCGAAGAGCTCGACTAGGGTGCTACCAGCGGATGCGACGGCATCGCGCGGTGCGATAGCTTCCTTAGTTTCAACATCCAGGGTCAGGCTGTCGAAGTCGGTGCGCTGCTCCACACGGGTCGCATTCACGTTGAAGGTGACTTTCAGAACCGGTGAGTAGATAGAGTCAACCGGGATACGGCCAATCTCTGCGTCACCAATTTTATTCTGAGCAGCAGAGACGTAGCCGCGGCCACGCTCGATAGTCAGCTCAGCGTTAAAGTTCGCCTTATCGTTCAGGGTAGCGATGTGCAGATCCGGGTTGTGGATTTCTACACCGGCGGGCACCTCAATATCGCCTGCGGTGAGCTCACCCTCGCCCTGCAGCCGCAGGTAGGCGACCACGGGCTCGTCGTTCTCAGAGGAAATGGAGAGTTTCTTGATGTTCAAGATAATCTCGGTCACATCCTCGGTCACACCTGCAATGGTGCTGAACTCGTGAAGCACACCGTCGATACGGACGCTGGTCACGGCAGCACCGGGAATGGAGGACAGCAGGGTACGACGGAGCGAGTTGCCCATGGTGTAACCGAAGCCCGGCTCAAGGGGCTCAATGGTGAAGCGCGAACGGTTCGGCGCTACGACCTCTTCAGTCAGAGTGGGGCGCTGTGCAATAAGCACTTTGTTTCCTTTCGGTGGACTCCGCTATATGAGCCCACAGGTTGGGGAAAACAGGATTCAGGAAGCAGACGGTAGTCTGTACTCTGCTCGCAAGGCATAGCCCGTATACACGGGTGGCCCAGCGAGGAACAGGGACGGAACCCTACTAGACGCGACGGCGCTTAGGCGGACGGCAGCCGTTGTGCGCAACGGGGGTGACGTCCTGGATCGAGCCGACCTCTAGGCCTGCTGCCTGCAGCGAACGAATGGCGGTTTCACGACCGGAACCGGGGCCCTTGACGAATACATCCACCTTTCGCACGCCGTGCTCCTTGGCGCGGTTAGCAGCGGCTTCGGCGGCCAGCTGTGCGGCATAGGGGGTGGACTTACGGGAGCCCTTGAAACCCATGTCACCTGCGGAAGACCACGAGATCACTGCACCGGTGGGGTCGGTAATGGAGACAATAGTGTTGTTGAAGGTCGACTTAATATGAGCCTGACCAGCAACGATGTTCTTGCTAACCTTGCGGCGGGTCTTACGAGCAGCCGCGGCGCGAGTCTTGGGAGGCATTTTTGATTCTCCTACAAAGGTTTACTAATACGTTGGCCGATAGCGATGATCCGGCTGAGCAACGTTGCTTACTTCTTCTTACCTGCGACGGTACGCTTCGGGCCCTTGCGGGTACGTGCGTTGGTCTTGGTGCGCTGACCGTGAACCGGCAGGCCGCGACGGTGACGCAGACCTGGTAGCTGCCGATTTCAACCTTGCGGCGAATATCGGCTGCAACCTCGCGGCGAAGATCACCTTCAACCTTGTAGTTGCCTTCGATGAAGTCACGAAGAGCCACAAGCTCCTGGTCGGTGAGGTCCTTAACACGGGTGTCAGGGTTCACGCCGGTAGCAGCGAGGGTTTCGTGAGCACGGGTCTTACCCACGCCGTAAATGTAAGTGAGAGCAACTTCCACGCGCTTTTCGCGGGGAATATCAACTCCAGCGAGACGTGCCATACTGGCTTCTCCTTGTTGTTTTCCAGAGGTCTATAGCATCACTGCCCGGGCGTACCCGGTCCCCGGCCTCTGAGTCCGGAGGTATCCGCCTCTGCCCCGTATAAGGGACGATGCGGAGCGGTGCCTATGACGGTTCCACCGTTCGGTGGGTTTATGGCGACCGGGGCTTAGCCCTGGCGCTGCTTGTGGCGCGGGTTTTCGCAGATCACCATGACCACACCGTGACGGCGGATCACTTTGCATTTATCGCAGATCGGCTTAACGCTCGGCTTGACCTTCATCGCATTCCTTTTGATTGCAACTTGATAACTGGCGAGATAAGAGGTTCCGTCAAAACGCGGAACTATTTATCCCTGTGAACACGACTTAAACGCCGCCGAAGCGACGTTTAATCATCGGGTTTATTTGTAACGGTAGACAATACGACCGCGAGAGAGGTCGTAGGGGCTCAGTTCCACTATCACACGATCCTCAGGCAGGATTCGGATGTAGTGCTGACGCATCTTGCCTGAAATGTGGGCAAGGACCTTGTGGCCGTTTTCCATCTCAACGCGGAACATCGCGTTAGGTAGGGCTTCCACCACGTGGCCTTCAATTTCGATGACGCCGTCTTTCTTGGCCATATCCTCCGCTAACGTCGGTGCCCGGAGCCTAATGCGCCGGGCAATCTAATATTCTGCTGTGAGCCCTCGCCGACATACGAGAGTATCGGCGCGGGGCGTTCCACACCTAAAATGGGTGCACTTAACGCCGGCACAAACTACCAGCTATTAACTTTACGACACGCCCGGCCATAACACAACTTGGGAGGCTATGCTTCACCACACACTGCTGTTATTCTTCTTCCTTGGCGGCAAGCTGACCGCAGGCACCATCAATATCAGAACCGCGAGTATCGCGAATTGTCGTTGGAATACCGTGCGCCCGCAGGCGCTCCACAAAATTCTGCTCCACGCCCTTACGCGATGCTGTCCATTTTGAGCCGGGGGTCGGATTCAACGGAATAGGGTTTACATGCACCCATCCGCGGCCGCGCTGCGCTAGCTTTTTCCCCAGCAAATCGGCGCGCCATCCCTGGTCATTAATATCGCGAATCAGCGCATATTCAATTGAGATGCGCCGCCCGGTCGTGCGGTAATAGTCGTATGCGGCATCCAGAGTCTCATCAACCTTCCACCGCTGGTTGATGGGAATAAGCTCATCGCGCAGTTCATCATCCGGCGCGTGCAGCGAGAGGGCAAGCGTAATCGGCAGTTTCTCCAGCTCAAACTTGCGGATACCGGGCACCAATCCCACGGTAGACATCGTCAGTCCGCGCGCGGAGATACCCAACCCTTCGGGGGCGGGATCGATCAGGCGGTGCACCGCACCCATCGTTGATTTATAGTTTGCCAGTGCCTCACCCATTCCCATAAATACAATATTGGAGACGCGCAGCGGGCGGGTATCTTCCGACCCTCCATCGGCCTTGTCAAGACCCTTCATCTGTTTCAGATAGCGTGCCCCAGCAACCACCTGCTCCACGATTTCCGCGGTCGAAAGATTACGAGTGAGCCCCTGCTGCCCGGTGGCGCAAAAGGGGCAGTTCATCCCGCACCCGGCCTGCGAAGAAATGCACATGGTCACGCGGTTGTCATACCGCATAATGACCGATTCAATAAGCGCCCCGTCAAAAAGACGATGTACAACTTTGAGGGTGTCCCCGCCGTCAGCTTCTAGAGTTCGCACGGGAGTTAGCAGCTGCGGCATTGCGCGGGATACTATCTCGTCACGATCCTGAGCAGGCAGGTCTGTCATCTGCGTCGGATCGTTAACCAGCCGTTCGAAATAGTGCTTTGAGAGCTGCGATGCACGGAAGGGCTGGTATCCCAGTTCCTTGAGGAATTCACGACGCCCCGCCATATCAAAATCGGCAATATGCTTGGGCGGTTTTGTGCGCCGGGGTGCTTTGAGCGCAATTTTTCCCGGCTCGGGGCGCACGCTTGAAATCTCCACGGGTACTTTGGTGGAGCGCGGCGTGGAATCGGTTGAAGCTGCGGCGCAGCCAGCGAAGGTTTCGGTCATGGTTTCTTCCTGTCGTCTGTGTGGTGTGAGGTCAGTACCTCATCAGGTGAGGAACCGGTTGCCCGGCGGTATTCTGGAAGCCGGGTGGGAGGGTACCTCAGGTGCAGCAGCCGCACGGTCCGCTGTGGGGCGGTGTCTTAGTCGGCGGGGATCTCTCGTACCTCCACGCCCAGCTCCGCAAGTTCCTTAGCTCCCCCGTCCTGTGCAGTAAGCACCCAGATCCCGTCCCGGTGAACAGCAACCGAATGTTCCCATTGGCAGGCGTCGGAGCCATCAGCAGTCACGACCGTCCAGTCGTCCTGGAGCACGCGTGTGGCAATACCCCCGGTGACGAGCATCGGTTCAATAGCGAATGCCATACCGGGCTTAATTTTCGGGCCTAAATCACGTGCCGCATAGTTCAGTACATCTGGGCGCATATGCATTTGGGTGCCAATACCGTGCCCCACATAGTCTTCAATAATGCCGTACTTATCCCCCGCCTGCTCACGCACGAACCCTTCAATAGCAACTCCGACCTCCCCCACTTTTTTGGCGGTAGCCAACGCCGCGATACCGTGCCACATAGCAGCGCGAGTGATGTCCGAAAGTTCACGCCGTTCCTGGGACACTTCACCCACTAAGACGGTGCGTGCTGAATCGCCGTGCCACTGTTTACCGGTTGCCGGGTCAATAATATAGGCGCCACCGTCAATGGAGGAGAATATCTCCCTCTTTGAGCCTGTAGTCGCCGGGAATACCGTGCACCACCTCGTGGTTTACGGAGGTGCAAATACTGGCCGGGTAGTCGTAGTAGCCGTAGAAGTTCGATGTGCCGCCCTGCTCCTGCAGGCTCTCTTCGAAGACGCGGTTAATCTCTGCGGTGCTCACTCCTGGCTGGGCGGCGGCAACCGCTGCGTCGAGCGCTCGGGACGTAATTAACCCGGCGCGTGACATATGCGCCAGTTGGGCATTGGTTTTAATCTCGACTCGTGCCACAGTGTTTACCCTTCATTCAGTGCGGTGCGGCGGGTGCCGTATCTATCCAAGCTTAAAACGCTGTGCCCCCGCAAGTTCTTGCGGGGGCACAGAGTCACGGTTTCCGCTAGTTAAGGGCTGAGAGGATACGTTCGGTCACCTCAGCGATCTCGCCAAGACCGTTTACTTCTTTGACGATGCCGCGTTCACGATAAATCGCGATCAGCGGTGCGGTCTCCTCTTCGTACACCTTCAGGCGGTGGCGGATGACCTCTTCATTATCGTCGGTGCGGCCCTGCTCGGCAGCACGGTTCAGCAGACGCGCCACAAGCTCATCGTTATCAGCAACCAGCAAGAGCACACGGTCAATCTGCTGATGAGTTTCGGCGAGGATCGAATCCAGTTCATGCACCTGCGCGGTGTTGCGGGGGTACCCGTCCAGCAGGAAGCCGTTGGCGGTGTCTGCCTCAGCGAGGCGTGCCCGCACCATCCTGTTCGTCACAGAATCGGGAACTAGGTTGCCGGAGTCGATATACGACTTGGCTTCTTTACCCAGGTCGGTTTCTTCCTTAATGTTTGCGGAAGATATCGCCTGTGGAGATCGCCGGGATGTTCAGTTTCTCGGCGATTTTTACGGCTTGAGTGCCTTTGCCGGCCCCCGGGGGGCCAACGATCAGCAGACGGTTCATCGAAGCAGTCCTTCGTAGTGTCGTTGTTGGAGCTGGGCGTTAATCTGCTTGAGGGTATCAAGCCCAACGCCCACCACGATCAGCAGCGAGGCGCCACCGAACGGGAAGTTCTGGTTTGCCTGGAATAGAATCAGTGCAACCAGCGGAATCATAGAGATAACCGCCAGGTAGAGCGAGCCAGGCAGAGTGATACGGTTCAGCACGTAGCTGAGGTAACGCTCGGTAGGTTTGCCGGCTCGAACACCGGGGATGAACCCACCGTATTTCTTCATATTATCCGCCACTTCAACCGGGTCGAAGGTCACCGACACATAGAAGTACGTGAATCCCAGGATGAGGAAGAAGTACAGGGTAATGTACAGCGGGTGATCGCCGCGCACCAGGTAGGTGTTAATCCAGCTGACCCACTCCGGCGGAGGCGAGCCGTTATTGGGGGTGTTCAGCTGGGCGATAATGCCGGGTAGGCTCAGCAGGGAGGAAGCGAAAATCAGCGGAATCACACCGGCCATATTGACCTTGAGCGGAATATAGGTGCTTGTGCCGCCAATGGTGCGGCGCCCAATCATCCGTTTTGCGTACTGCACGGGTACACGGCGTACCGACTGTTCCACGTAGACCACGGCGAGCATCACCACAAGGCCCACACCGCACACGGCCCAGAAAACCATTGCGCCCTGCTGACGCTCAATAGCGCCAAGTGCGTTCGGGAAGGAGGAGGCGATGGAGGTGAAAATCAGCAGTGACATGCCGTTGCCCACGCCGCGTTCGGTGATCTGCTCACCCATCCACATGATCACGGTGGTACCTGCGCACAGGGTGATAATAATCAGCAGAACATGCCAGATGTCATCAACGGGGATAATGTTCGGGCAGTTCCCGATCAGTGCGCCGCTGCGGGCCATCGACACAATGGTGGTGCCGTTCAGAAGCGCGAGGGCGATGGTGAGATAACGAGTGTACTGTGTGAGTTTAGCCTGTCCCTGAGCCCCTTCATCGTGTAGCTCTTGGAAACGCGGGATGACCACACGCAACAGCTGAATAATGATGCTTGCGGTAATGTACGGCATCACGCCCAGTGCGAAGATAGACAGCTGCAACAGGGCGCCACCGCTAAAGAGGTTAACGATGTCATAGATTCCGTGGTTACTGCCATTATTGGCGATACACTGCTGAACGGTGCCGTAGGAAATACCGGGGGCAGGGATGAAAGTGCCCATGCGGTATATCACGATCATGCCCAGGGTAAACAGCAGCTTGCGTCGCAAGTCGGCGGTCTTTAGGACGCGCCCGAATGCGCTAAGCACATGTCCTCCTGAAATTCTTGGGGTGTGCACGCCCTAAGGCTAACCTTAGCGGGTGCGTTAAACACATACCTTCCAGTCTAACCCGTTCACGGCGTTTGTCGATAACCGTGCCCACGAATACCGCCTATTTCTACTCTCTGAGCATGATTTAGTGTGCAATAACACCGTGCGGTTGCTGACTGGAAAAAGAACGACCCCCGCAGGGGTAAAAACCTGCGGGGGTCATACCTGTAGTGTGAAAACTACTTGACGGTCACAGAACCGCCAGCGGCTTTGATCTTCTCAATAGCGGAAGCCGATGCCTTGTCAACGGTTACGTTCACCTTCACAGTGATCTCGCCGTTGCCCAGAACCTTCACGGGCTGGTTCTTACGAACTGCACCCTTAGCCACCAGCTCGGCGACGGTTACGTCACCGCCGGAGGGGAAAAGCTCCTGGATACGGTCCAGGTTTACCACCTGGTACTCGGTGCGGAACGGGTTCTTGAAGCCGCGCAGCTTCGGCAGGCGCATGTGCAGCGGCAGCTGGCCGCCTTCGAAGCCTGCACGAACCTGGTAACGTGCCTTGGTACCCTTGGTACCGCGACCTGCGGTCTTACCCTTGGAGCCTTCACCGCGGCCTACGCGGGTCTTTGCCTTGTGGGCACCCGGTGCCGGGCGCAGATCGTGAATCTTGATAGCGTCTGCCATCTTACTTGACCTCCTCAACCTTCACCAGGTGAGCAACGGTGTTAACCATGCCAACGGTGACGGGGTCAGCAGTGCGCACTACCTTGTTGCCCGGGCGCTTAAGGCCGAGGGAACGCAGGGTGTCGCGCATGTTCTGCTTCTGACCAACATAGGACTTGACCTGGGTGATTTCCAGCTTTGCGTCACTGGGCTGAATACGCTTAGCCATTACGCACCTGCCTTATCGGACTTGGTGTTGCGCAGGTAGCTGGGGATAACCTCGTCTGCGGGCAGGCCACGGCGGGCTGCCACTGCCAGAGGCTCTTCCAGCTGCTTGAGTGCTGCAACGGTTGCGTGAACGATGTTGATCTGGTTAGCTGACCCCAGCGACTTGGAGAGCACATCGTGAATACCGGCGCACTCCAGCACTGCACGCACGGGGCCACCAGCGATCACACCGGTACCGGCGGTGCCGGGCGGAGCATCACAACACCTGCGGCTGCCTCACCCTGCACACGGTGCGGGATGGTGCGGTCCTCGATGCGGGGAACACGGAAGAAGTTCTTCTTCGCTTCCTCAACACCCTTGGAAATAGCCGAGGGAACTTCCTTGGCCTTGCCGTACCCGACGCCGACCATACCGTTACCGTCACCAACAACGACCAGAGCGGTGAAGCTGAAACGACGGCCGCCCTTCACCACCTTGGCAACACGGTTAATGGCAACAACGTGCTCAATGTACTTGTCTTTTTCCTCTTCGCGTGCGCGGTTGTTCTTACGGTCACCGCGGCCGCGACGCTCGCCGCGGTTGCTGCGGCGATCTTCGCGCTGCTTGGAGGTCTCAGCGGTTTCAGCTACGGTTGCTTCGCTCACCTGAGTTTCCTTTTCGTTCTGCTCGCTCATTAGAGTTCCAGACCCCCTTCGCGTGCACCTTCAGCAACTGCTGCAACACGACCGTGGTACTTGTTACCGCCGCGGTCGAACACAACGGTTTCGATACCCGCAGCCTTCGCGCGCTCTGCGATGAGTTCGCCAACACGCTTAGCCTTAGCGGTCTTTGTCAGTTCGGTTGCTGCACGCAGATCCGCTTCCATGGTCGATGCCGATGCCAGGGTTACGCCCTTCACATCGTCAATCACCTGAACGAACATGTGACGGCTCGAACGGGTGACGCACAGGCGCGGACGCGCCGCAGTACCCGAGATGTGCTTACGCAGACGAGCGTGACGACGTGCACGCTGCGCTGCTTTCGACTTAATAGCCATGTTTACTTACCAGCCTTCCCGACCTTGCGGCGGATGTGCTCACCTGCGTAGCGAACACCCTTGCCCTTGTAGGGGTCGGGCTTACGCAGACCACGAATGTTTGCTGCAACCTGACCAACCTGCTGCTTGTCGATACCCGACACGGTCAGCTTGTTGGGGCCCTCCACGGTGAAGGAGATACCTTCGGGGGCCTCAACGTTGATCGAGTGGGAGTAACCGAGAGCGAACTCAAGGTCTTTACCCTTGGCGGTCACACGGTAACCGGTGCCAACGATCTCGAGCTTCTTCTCGTAGCCCTGAGTCACGCCAATGATCAGGTTCTGGATCAGGGTGCGGGTCAAACCGTGCAGTGAACGCGACAGACGCTCATCATTGGGGCGGGAAACGGTAATTTCGTTCTCGTTCAGGGCCACAGTAATGGGGGCGGCCACAGTGTGGCTCAGCTCGCCCTTGGGGCCCTTAACGGTCACCAGGTTGCCATCAACCTTCACCTCAACGCCAGCCGGAATCGAGATGGGGAGACGTCCAATACGTGACATTATTCTCTTCCTTTCTCTAACCGACTACCAGATGTAAGCGATGACTTCGCCGCCCACGCCCTTCTTCGCAGCCTGCTTATCAGTGAGCAGACCCGAGGAGGTGGACAGGATTGCGGTACCGAGGCCGCCCAGAACCTTCGGCAGGTTCGTGGACTTTGCGTAGGTGCGCAGACCCGGCTTGGAAATACGGCGTACGCCAGCGATAGAACGCTCACGAGACGGACCGTACTTGAGGACGAGGGTCAGGGTCTTACCAACCTTGGCTTCCTCTTCCTTAACGTCAGCAATGTAACCCTCAGCCTTCAGGATCTCGGCGATACGAGCCTTCAGCTTGGAGTAGGGCATAGATACGGTGTCGTGGTATGCCGAGTTTGCGTTGCGCAAACGGGTCAGCATATCTGCGACCGGATCAGTCATAGTCATGTGGGCTCTTGCCCTTCCTCGTTGTGGTTTCCCCCGCCGCCTGTTGTGCGGGTGGGACTACAACGTAGTCGTTAGTTGGTCTTGAACGGGAAGCCCAGTGCCTTCAGAATGGCACGGCCTTCATCATCGGTCTTGGCGCTGGTCACCACGGTAATGTCCATACCACGCACGCGGTCGATCGAATCCTGATCGATTTCGTGGAACATGGACTGCTCGGTCAGACCGAAGGTGTAGTTACCGTTACCGTCGAACTGGCGGTCCGAAAGTCCGCGGAAGTCGCGGATACGGGGCAGGGCCAGGGTGACGAGGCGGTCCAGGAATTCCCACATGCGGTCGCCACGCAGGGTGACGTGTGCACCAATGGGCATGCCTTCACGCAGCTTGAACTGTGCGATGGACTTCTTCGCGCGGGTAACAATCGGCTTCTGACCGGTGATGGCGGTGAGGTCGCGGATAGCGCCGTCCATGAGCTTTGCGTCGCGAGCTGCCTCGCCAACACCCATGTTCACAACAACCTTAACGACCTTCGGGATCTGCATGACGTTCTCGTACTTGAACTCTTCCTGCAGAGCGGGAACGACGACCTCAGCGTACTTGGTTTTGAAGCGGGGGGTGATCTTGGTTTCGCTCATTAGATGTCCTTACCCGAGCTCTTGGCGTAGCGCACACGAACGGTGCGGGTCTTGCCGTTACGCTCTACAGTCTCTTCACGGAAACCAACACGGGTCGGCTTCTTGGTTTCGGGGTCAACGATCGCAACGTTCGAGACGTGAATCGGTGCCTCAACCTTCTGAATGCCGCCAGCAGCGCCGGTTACGGGGTTGGCTTTGGTGTGCTTGGTGACGACCTTAACGCCCTCAACAATCACGCGGTTTTCCTTAGGGATAACCTTCAGAACCTTACCCTGCTTGCCCTTGTCTGCACCGGAAATAACCTGAACCAGGTCGCCGGACTTGATCTTAGCCATGAGTTAGAGCACCTCCGGAGCAAGCGAAACGATCTTCATGAACTTCTTATCGCGAAGTTCACGGCCCACGGGGCCGAAGATACGGGTACCGCGAGGATCACCATCGGTGTTCTTCAGGATCACTGCGGAGTTCTCGTCGAACTTAATGTAGGAGCCGTCTGCTCGACGGGTTTCCTTCTTGGTGCGGACGACTACGGCTTTCACCACGTCGCCCTTCTTTACGGTACCGCCGGGGATAGCATCCTTGACGGTTGCGACAATAACGTCGCCAATGCCTGCGTAGCGACGCGAAGAACCACCGAGCACACGGATGGTCAGGATTTCCTTCGCACCGGTGTTGTCGGCGACCTTCAGTCGCGACTCCTGCTGAATCATATTTCTCCTGTCGTCTCGCCGGTTCCGACACGCAGTAAGCGCGAGCCAGCCTTGCGGAACATTTTTACGGGATTGGGTGACGCCCCGGGCCCAACACTATGCAGTGAGGGTTAGCGGAAACGCCTGGGGTAGCCCATGCCAACAGCATCTGGACCCGCGTGAAGCGGGCGTAATCCACCCGCGTAGCGGCATTATGCTTTGGCACGAGAAACCCGTGGTTGCGCGCGCGAATCCGTATGCGCGCACGCATTCTTAAAAATATACCGGAGATTTAGCGGTAAAACAAAGAAAATGCCGCAGGTAGGATGCGTGCCACATTTGAGACACGCCTACCCGCCCCGGTTACTCCTTCCAAATACTCATCTCACGAGGCTAGGGAAATTTGGGGTATCCTGCAAAATCAGTGTGCTGCACAGATGTATCCACGGTGGCTACCGCTGGTGCAGGCACGTGGCGTTCTGCCTCTACAATACGCACCGGGATTCCCAAGGAGCGCGCAATATCGCCCTCTGCTTCCCCAGAGCGGACAGTAATAACATGCTCTTGCCCGGCCTTCCACTCGGCGGGGAATTCTACGGAGGCGGTCAACAACGCCCCAAAATGCGCCGCCTGAACCTGAACACGCGCCAGCTCTACCCCATCCCCTTCGATAATCACCTCGGACCCAACGCGTGGGCCGTATCCGGGATACTCTTTGAACCATCCCGAACCCGTTATCTGAATCGGGTACCCTTCAGGCAGCTCTGCAAGTATCTCAACATCAGCACCATCGTCTTCAACAAGAACCCGCAGCGATGGAGAGAATACAGGAAAAACCGTGGCATCCGGCTCACCGTGCACCTGCACCTGCACACGCGTTATAGAATCCGCGTCAATAGTGCGCGGCTTTTCACCAGTGCGCTCTTCAGCATCCGCCGCAGTAAATTTACCCGTGAACGGATCAATATGGAACGGCACCCGCACCTGCTTGTGCTCCCCCGCCTTATCGGAGACAAGCACCGCCCCATCAGGAAGCAACACCTGGTGATTGGTTTTCGTCTCACTCACGCGGATCTCCCCCAACACTTTTCGGCTGGCAACGTCAATAATGCCAACAGTTCCACCAATAGGCTCAGGCGAACGGGGCGCACCGAAATCAGTCACATACAGTAGAGCTTTGGCGGCGTCATAAAGGATATCGGTTGGCATTTTGCCGTACGGGATAAAATCTAAGGGTTCTCCTTCAAGGCTGAGAATATGAACACCGGAGTTACGGCCCTGCACACCCTGAGTGGAGACATAGAGCTCACCGCGCGCGCCGCTGACTTCAACACCGTGCACCACAGCAGGTAGGGTCTTGTAATCGGCGGCAGGCACATCATAAGTTCGTATATGTTCCGCGGTATTGAGATCTACCACTAAAATCTGGTTATTCATAATGTCGGGAATGTACAGTTCACGTTTCATCTAAGGCAATAGGCCCCAGAAGCATCGCTTCGGAGCCGCCGCTCTGCGTAGTGAGGTAGTGGTAGTTCACCTCAAAAGTGTCGAGGTCTACAGTGCAGTACCCTCCTGAAGTGGTGATATAGGCACGGTTTCCGGGCGTATCAATAAATAATTCGCGCAGCTGCCATATCTGCTCCCCCACCGCCAAACTATCCCATACCAGGGACAGGTCATCCTGGTTATACACTGTGACGGACCCGGTGCTTGCGCTGCCAACCCACAAAGTTCCGCGTTCGTTATCGAGTGCTAGCCCAAAAGCACCCTGCAGCTGGTATTGCCCTTTCACCAGGTCTCGGTTATCGGGGGTCACGGGCAGCTGCGCGAGTGCTTCGATACGCAAAGTATCGGGGTCAATGCGCGCAATGGTTGAGGTGGTGCTTCCGTGGGCGCGGGCATAGTTAAAGGTTCCGGTCACGAACAGCTGCCGTGTTGTGGGGTTGTGCGCTAGCTGGTATTGCCCAGGAATACCCTGCGCTTTAAGGAGGTTAGCGGTAACAGTCTGAGCCATAATGAAAGATTCTTCTCACAAAAATATAGGAGGCGGATATTTAATGTGATGGGGCGGGTACTCCCTACTCTTGAGGAAGTACCCGCCCCTATCATAGACGCGCTATGCGCTGTTTTACTAGCCTAAAGCGGTGTAACCGACTTTATCCGTTTAGGCTGAAGTGCGGCGACGTGCCACCATGACCGAACCTGCAACGAGCGCAGCCGTGCCAGCACCCAGGGCTACCCACATCCCTGAGGCACCAGTGTTAGCAAGCGTCCGTGAGGAGGACTTGGTAGCGGCAGTGGTTGCAGAGCCGGAGCCCCGTGCCTCGCCGCTCGTAGTACCAGTAGACCCGCCACTGGTGGTCGTGGAATCACTGGTTACAGTGGAATCGTGATCGTTATCCTTGGCGGCTGCAATACCATTGGCGTCGCCCTTGGCTGCGCCGTTAGCGTTGGCGTCTGCGCCCGCGTTAGCGTTTGCATTGCCTCCAGCGTTTGCATTAGCGTTACCGCCTGCGTTTGCGTTGGCATTGGCGTTATCGCCCGCGTTAGCGTTGCCACCAGCGTTGTTACCACCAGCATTATTACCGCCACCAGCAACAATAGTCACATCGTTAGCTTCACCACCACGAGGGGTATCACCCTTCTTCATGGAGCCACTCAGCAGGTTAACGCTGACCTCATCACCAACGTTCGGTACAGCAACACCCTCCTTCACCTGATCTGCACCCGGGAAAGGAATCTCAGCGGTGAAGTTACCGTTAGCATCTGCCTGGATGTACAGCCACACACCGGTGCTGTTACCCTTCTTACCCTCAAAAGTAGCGTCCACCTTAGGAGCCAGAGCACCACCATTGAGCTTAACAGCGATCACCGAACCGCTAGTACCATCCTGAGTCTTGAAACCCTCACCACGGATCTTCAGCGGCTGACCAACCTGCCACTGCTCAGGAATGTACACCTTGGCACCATCATCGTAGGTGTGAACATCTACTTCACCAACTACGTTATTGCCACCCTGGTTGGGGTCGGCCTGGTTACCACCCTGGTTTGCACCAGCATTGGCGTTGCCACCAGCGTTGGCATTACCGCCTGCGTTTGCATTATCAGCAGCATTGGCGTTACCACCAGCGTTAGCGTTTCCGCCTGCATTGGCGTTACCACCGGCGTTAGCATTGTTACCGCCACCAGCGTTATTGCCGCCGCCTGCGTTATTACCGCCAGCCTTAGCATTGTCGCCGCCGCCAGCGTTATTACCGCCAGCGTTTACATTGCCACCAGCGTTATTGCCGCCGCCCTGGTTTGCACCAGCCTTAGCGTTGTCGCCACCGCCTGCGTTATTGCCGCCAGCCTTAGCATTGTCGCCGCCGCCAGCGTTATTACCGCCAGCGTTTACATTGCCACCAGCGTTATTGCCGCCGCCCTGGTTTGCACCAGCCTTAGCATTGTCGCCACCGCCTGCGTTATTGCCGCCAGCGTTAGCGTTGTTACCGCCTGCGTTATTACCGCCAGCCTTAGCATTGTCGCCGCCGCCAGCGTTAGCGTTATCGCCAGCGTTTACATTGCCACCAGCGTTATTACCGCCGCCCTGGTTTGCACCAGCCTTGGCATTGTTGCCGCCACCAGCGTTGTTACCACCAGCATTATTACCGCCACCAGCAACAATAGTCACATCGTTAGCTTCACCACCACGAGGGGTATCACCCTTCTTCATGGAGCCACTCAGCAGGTTAACGCTGACCTCATCACCAACGTTCGGTACAGCAACACCCTCCTTCACCTGATCTGCACCCGGGAAAGGAATCTCAGCGGTGAAGTTACCGTTAGCATCTGCCTGGATGTACAGCCACACACCGGTGCTGTTACCCTTCTTACCCTCAAAAGTAGCGTCCACCTTAGGAGCCAGAGCACCACCATTGAGCTTAACAGCGATCACCGAACCGCTAGTACCATCCTGAGTCTTGAAACCCTCACCACGGATCTTCAGCGGCTGACCAACCTGCCACTGCTCAGGAATGTACACCTTGGCACCATCATCGTAGGTGTGAACATCTACTTCACCAACTACGTTATTGCCACCCTGGTTGGGGTTAGCCTGGTTGCCACCCTTGTTGGGGTCGGCCTGGTTTCCGCCCTTGTTGGGGTCGGCCTGGTTTCCGCCCTTGTTGGGGTCGGCCTGGTTACCACCCTGGTTGGGGTCGGCCTGGTTACCACCAGCATTATTACCAGCGTTGTTGCCGCCCTTATTGGGGTCGGCCTGGTTTCCGCCCTTGTTCGGGTCGGCCTGGTTACCACCAGCATTATTACCAGCGTTGTTGCCGCCCTTATTGGGGTCGGCCTGGTTTCCGCCCTTGTTCGGGTCGGCCTGGTTACCACCAGCATTATTACCAGCGTTGTTGCCGCCCTGGTTGTTATTAACCGTGGGGGTGGAGGAAGCACCACCGTTAGGCTGCTGGCTTGCGCCAGAAGACTGGCTAGCACTCTCAACCTGAAGGGTGACGGTGTTCACAATAATCAACGCACCGGAGTTCTGGCCATAAGCGAAGAGCTTACCGCCAGAGAAAGACATATTACCGACAATATCGAACTGACCGGTGGAGGTCTTCAGATCGATAGTCTTCACCACTGCACGAGTCTGCAGGTCAATAACAGTCACATAGCCGTAGCTTGAGATATATGCCTTGCCAGAGTCCTGGTCAATCTTAATCTCACGTGCCTGGAAGCTGGACTGGCCCTGCGCACCCTGAACGGCGCCATTGCTAGTCCACAGTTCCTTCATGGTGTTCTGGTCGTAAACTGTCACCGTGCTCTTCTCGGTGTTAACAACCCAGACGGTACCGTTCACGTCATCAATAGCAATGCTGTAGGAGCTGGAACCCTGGGTAGCACCGGGCAACTGAACAGTTGCCTCAACCTGCTGGGTATCAGCGTTCACGCGGGTGACGCACCCTGCGCGGTACGAATCATAGGAAGAGTAAGTCTTCCAAGCCTTGTTGTTCTTGGCAGAGTATGCGGACTGCGACGACTGGTACTGACCAGCCAAATCCTTGCTCTGCTCAGCCTGGCCCTGGCCTTGCTGCTGGTTGCCAGCCTGGCCCTGCTGCTGTTGCTGCTGAGCGGGCTGCTGCTGTTGGTTAGCCTGGCCCTGCTGCTGGGCAGGCTGCTGCTGTTGCTGCTGAGCGGGCTGCTGCGCCTCCTGACGGGCGCCTCCCCCCAACTGCTCAGTGGGTGCATTAGCAAATGCTGCGGGAATGGTTCCCAGCGAGCCTGCTACGACTGACAGTGCGCCAGCCGAAGCCAAAAGCTTGCGGGAAGTTACTTTCTTGGACGAAGAAGTCATATTCTGATCCTCGATGTCTTTGGCGATTGACCTTTAGGGTCCGTAAACCTCAAAGATTACTTGACTAACACAGTAATTAACTTAAACCTGAGATGTAGACAAGTACAGTTCGATACTAGAGATTGCATTTCCAAGAATCAACCACTAGACAGGAATTGTAATCAGATATTTATATTTTTCTTGCTTACGTTCCGTCATCAAATTTTATTTTTGTACGCAAACAAATACCCACAGCAAAGGGCCCTTCCCCAGAAAAACGGGGAAGGGCCCTTCCTCTACATACACGCCAGACAGAGCGTTCGTTCTAGAAAAGCTTACTTAGCTTTTTCCAGAATCTCTACGACACGCCAACGCTTGGTAGCGGATAGCGGACGGGTCTCTGCCAACAGAACATAGTCACCGACACCGCAGCTATTCTGCTCATCGTGTGCCTTGATCTTAGAGCTACGGCGCATCACTTTGCCGTAGAGTGCGTGCTTCACGCGGTCCTCGACCTCGACGACAACGGTCTTGTCCATCTTGTCGGAGACGACGTAGCCGCGGCGGGTCTTGCGGTAGCCGCGCTCTTCGTTCTTTACTTCACTCACTTGGACTCACCTTCGGTTGCGGGACGAATACCGAGCTCACGCTCACGAAGCACGGTGTAGATACGTGCAATGTCACGCTTGATGGTGCGGCGACGACCAGCGTTAGCCTGACCGGTGACTTCCTGGAAACGGATGTTGAAGAGTTCCTTCTTCGACTCGCTCAGCTTCTCAGCCAGCTCTTCATTGGAGAGCTCTGCGAGCTTGTCGATGCTAAGATCCTTGGATCCAACTGCCATCTCTCTTATTCACCACCTTCGCGACGCACAATACGTGCCTTCATCGGGAGCTTGTGGATTGCCAGGCGCATTGCCTCACGAGCCACTTCTTCGGACACGCCATCGAGTTCAAACATGACTCGACCGGGCTTAACATTGGCAACCCACCACTCGGGTGAACCCTTACCGGAACCCATACGAGTTTCGGCAGGTTTCTTGGTCAGCGGGCGGTCCGGATAAATGTTAATCCAGACCTTACCGCCACGCTTAATGTGACGGGTCATTGCGATACGGGCAGCCTCAATCTGGCGGTTGGTCACGTACGCAGGGCTCAGGGCCTGAATGCCCCACTCACCGAAGCTAACCTCGGTGCCGCCCTTAGCCAGACCATGACGCTTGGGGTGGTGCTGCTTGCGGTACTTTACTCGACGGGGAATAAGCATTTATGCCTCACCGTTCTCTGCAGTCTTGGCTTCGGTGTTTGCCGAAGCGTTCTCGTTGCGGCGCTCACGACGGGGGCCACGGCCACCGGAGCGGCGGCGGTCACCGTCACGGCGGTTGCCGCGTCGGTTGTTGGCTGCCTGCTGAGCTGCCAGTTCCTTGTCGGTCAGATCGCCCTTGTAGATCCAAACCTTCACGCCAATACGGCCGAAGGTGGTCTTAGCCTCGAAGAAGCCGTAGTCGATATTCGCGCGAAGAGTGTGCAGGGGCACACGGCCTTCACGGTAGAACTCGGAACGGGACATTTCAGCACCGCCCAGACGACGGAGCACTGGATACGAATACCCTTTGCACCTGCACGCTGTGCGGACTGGATAGCCTTCTTCATGGCGCGGCGGAAAGCAACACGGGATGCGAGCTGTTCCGCGATGCCCTGTGCAACCAGCTGAGCAGACAGGTCAGGGTTAGCGACCTCCAGAATGTTCAGCTGAATCTGCTTACCGGTGAGCTTCTCAAGCTCAGCGCGGATACGGTCTGCTTCAGCACCGCGGCGGCCGATCACGATACCGGGGCGAGCAGTGTGGATGTCCACACGTACACGGTCACGGGTACGCTCGATCTCAACCTTTGCAACGCCTGCGCGATCCAGGTTCTTCGCCAGCAGTTCGCGGATCTTTACGTCCTCACGGACAAAATCTGCGTAACGCTCGCCGGGCTTATTGGAATCAGCGAACCACTTAGAGACGTGTTCGGTGGTGATGCCCAGTCGGAAACCGTTCGGGTGAATTTTCTGGCCCATTTAGCGGTTCTCCTCCTTTTCGGGGGTAGCAACGACCACGGTAATGTGGCTGGTGCGCTTGTTGATGCGGTATGCACGACCCTGAGCGCGGGGCTGGATGCGCTTCATGGTCGGGCCCTCGTCCGCGTATACTTCGCTGATAAACAGCTCTTCTTCGCGGAAAGCCACACCTTCCTGGTTTGCTTTCTGGCGTGCGTTAGCCATCGCCGAAGCAACAATCTTGTATACCGGCTCCGAAGCTGCCTGCGGGGCGAACTTCAGAATCGCCAGAGCCTCTTCCGCTTGCTTACCACGGATCAGGTTGACGACACGGCGGGCCTTCATAGGCGTAACGCGAACATAGCGCGCTGATGCCTTGGCTTCCATTGCCTATCTCTCTTTCGTCTATTGCCGAAAGGGAAACGTTAGCTGATCGGGAAAACCCGATTAGCGACGCTTACCCTTACGGTCGTCCTTCACATGGCTGCGGAAAGTGCGGGTCGGTGCAAACTCGCCGAGCTTGTGACCAACCATCGACTCGGTGATGAACACCGGCACGTGCTTGCGTCCGTCGTACACTGCGATGGTGTGCCCGAGCATATCGGGAATAATCATCGAGCGGCGGGACCAAGTCTTAATAACATTCTTGGTGCCCTTCTCGTTCTGAGCTGCGACCTTCAGGTAAAGGTGCTGATCAACGAAAGGGCCCTTCTTCAAACTACGAGGCATGTGTCAGGCTCCTTAGCGCTTCTTGCCAGTACGACGGCGACGAACGATGAGCTTGTCGCTTTCCTTGTTGGGGCGGCGAGTGCGGCCCTCAGGCTTACCGTTGGGGTTAACCGGGTGACGACCACCGGAGGTTTTACCTTCACCACCACCGTGCGGGTGGTCCACCGGGTTCATGACCACACCACGAACGGTCGGGCGAATGCCCTTCCAGCGGTTACGGCCAGCCTTACCCCAGTTAATGTTGGACTGTTCGGCGTTGCCGACCTCGCCCACGGTTGCGCGGCAGCGAACATCCACGTTGCGGATTTCGCCGGAGGGCAGACGGAGCTGGCCGTACTTACCTTCCTTAGCAACCAGCTGAACCGAGGCACCAGCGGAACGTGCCAGCTTTGCACCACCGCCAGGACGCAGCTCAACGCAGTGGAGCACGGTACCTACGGGGATGTTGCGCAGCGGCAGGTTATTGCCGGGTTTAATATCGGCTGCGGGGCCGGATTCAACGATGTCGCCCTGTGCGAGCTTGTTCGGAGCGATAATGTAACGCTTGGAACCATCGAAGTAGTGCAGAAGCGCGATGCGTGCGGTGCGGTTCGGGTCGTACTCGATGTGTGCAACGCGTGCGTTCACACCGTCTTTGTCGTGACGACGGAAGTCGATCAGACGGTACTGACGCTTGTGCCCACCGCCCTTGTGGCGAGCGGTGATGCGACCGGTGTTGTTACGGCCGCCCTTCTTAGGGAGCGGACGAACCAGGGACTTTTCCGGGGTGGAGCGGGTGATTTCAGTGAAATCAGCAACGCTCGAACCGCGGCGACCCGGGGTCGTCGGATTGTACTTACGAATACCCATTGTTAGATATTTCTTCCTTCGTTAAAGTGGTCTCCGCTGGCCTTATGCCTGCGGACCGCCGAAGATGTCGATGTGGTGGCCGTCCTTGAGGGTCACAATGGCACGCTTGGTGTCTTTGCGAGAACCCCAACCGAAGCGGGTGCGCTTGCGCTTACCCTTACGGTTAATGGTGTTCACGGACGCTACTTCAACCCCAAAGATCTTCTCGATGGCCTGCTTAATCTCCAGTTTGTTGGAGTTGGGGGCAACCTCGAAGGTAACTTTACCTTCGTCGATCTGGCTGTAGCTCTTTTCGGATACGACGGGGGCGATAATCACGTCGTACACAGACTTGGTGGAAACGCTCATTACTTAGCGCCCTCCTTCTTCTGGTTAGCAGTTACGAATGCATCGTATGCTGCCTTGGTGAAGACCACGTCGTCTGAAATCAGCACATCGTAGGTGTTGAGCTGGTCAGCGTACAGCACGTGTACATTCTGCAGGTTACGTGCGGACAGAGCCGCAATATCCTCGTCGCGGCCGATCACTACGAGCACGTTCTTACGCTCGGTGATGGACGCCAAAGCTGCCTTAGCAGCCTTAGTCGAGGGGGGTTTCGCCTGCAACGAGGGTCTCTACCACGTGGATACGGCCGTGACGAGCGCGATCAGAAAGAGCGCCGCGCAGTGCCGCAGCAATCATCTTCTTGGGGGTGCGCTGTGCGTAGTTACGCGGGGTGGGGCCGTGCACCACACCGCCACCGGTCATATGCGGTGCGCGGATGGAGCCCTGACGTGCGTTACCGGTGCCCTTCTGCTTAAAAGGCTTACGGCCTGCACCGGACACTTCGCCACGGTTCTTGGTCTTGTGGGTGCCCTGACGTGCGGCAGCAAGCTGTGCAACGACAACCTGGTGCAGCAGGGGCACGGATGCCTGCGCGTCAAAAATCTCTGCGGGCAGGTCTACTTTAAGGGTTTTGACAGCCATGATGTACTAGGCTCCCTTCACAGCGGTACGAACTAGAACAACGCCGCCCTTAGGACCGGGAATTGCACCCTTGATCAGCAGCACATTGTTCTCAGCGTCCACACCCTGGATAGTCAGGTTCAAAGTGGTGTGGCGTGCTGCGCCCATACGGCCAGCCATGCGCATACCCTTGAACACGCGTGCGGGGGTAGGATGCACCACCAATGGAACCGGGCTTACGGTGGTTCTTGTGCTGACCGTGCGATGCGCCAACACCCTTGAAGCCGTGACGCTTCATAACACCTGCAAAGCCCTTACCCTTGGTCTTGCCTACGACGTCTACCTTCTGGCCGACCTCGAACATCTCAACAGTCAGTTCCTGACCGGGGGTGTATTCTGCGGCATCTGCGGTACGTACCTCAACGAGGTGACGACGAGGGGGTAACACCGGCTTTCTCGAAGTGACCAGCCAGCGGCTTGGTGACCTTGCGAGAATCGATGGCACCGAAACCAATCTGCACGGCGGTGTAGCCGTCAGTTTCCTGGTTACGGATCTGGGTAACAACGTTAGAATCAGCCTTGACGACGGTAACGGGCACGAACTTCCCGTCCTCGTCCCAGACCTGGGTCATGCCAAGCTTGGTGCCCAGCAGGCCCTTCACCTGGCGCTCGAATTTGTTAGTCATTTAGATGCGATCCTCTACAGCTTGATCTCGATGTTCACGTCTGCCGGCAGGTCAAGACGCATGAGGGCATCAACAGCCTTAGGGGTCGGATCAACGACGTCGATCAGACGCTTGTGCGTACGCATCTCAAAGTGCTCGCGGCTGTCCTTGTACTTGTGGGGAGAACGGATAACGCAGTATACGTTCTTCTCGGTCGGAAGCGGCACGGGGCCAACTACAGTTGCGCCTGCACCCTTGACCGTTTCGACGATTTTCCGTGCCGAAGAATCAATGACCTCGTGATCATAGGACTTCAGACGGATGCGGATTTTCTGTCCCGCCATCTGTCGGACTCTCTTTCTTGATGTATTCCCTGTATCGGGGCGTGTGCCCCTTATAGCGGCGCTTAAGGAACGCGATATATTCATCACGTGCGCCTCCCGATACGGACTGAATCCGGCAATGCCGGGTTCCTCACCCCGCTCAGGCACCGACCCCCGAACTCGGGCGTGTCGCCTGTGCGCAGACAGACTCATCCCTTGTGTCTTTGAATCGGGTCATACGTGGGCCTGTTTTGAGCAACAGACACTTTTACAACGCCGTCTATTCTCTCAAATAGGAAGGTACCGCGCAAGCGGGAATACATTAAGTGTGGAAGAACACTTAAACGGCACCTACCGTAAGCCCAACAAGCACAGCAGCCCCTCCCATCAGACACCTGGGCACCAAGCATCCTCCAACACCCCTCACACTGGGCCGTCGGATTTTACTCAGGAAATCTGCAGAAACAATACATCTCTAAAAACACTAAAATGATATATTAGTGATTTATACATAACTAAATAGAGGTTATGAATTCTTTACACCTCTGATTCCCCCAGGAATCTTCAAAGTTTTTCTCAGTAAGCTTTTGGGCCGCTACAGCCCAAAACATAGTGACCCGGGGTATCGGTTCAACTAAGGTGGAAGTAAACCCGTTACCGTCACGAGGAGACTACGATGTCAGAACCTAATCAAGGGTTCCCCCCTCAGCTTCCCCCTGAGCCGGGGCAGCCTGCACCGCAGCAGGAGGCACCCCCCAACTATGGCTCACCCCAGTACGCCCAGCAGGTTCCCCAGGGGGTACCACCACAGCCTTACCCCGGCTACTATCCCCCAGCTCCTGCCCCTTCTAACAGCCGCAGGAAAACAGAAGATCTGCTTCTGAACGTTCTGCTCTACTTAGGGTCGCTGCTGCTTATTGGCTCAGCAGCGCTGTTTATCACCAGCGTCACTTCCGAAGAAACCATCGGTCTACGTGTTGCAGCGCTCGGTTTTGGCAGCGCCCTCTTCTACGGCGCTGGCCTGATCATCTATAAAACAGTGGCACGCCTGCGTCTGGCTTCTTATTCCTTCACAGGCACCGGTTTAGCTCTTCTGCCACTAACCGGTATAGCAACCTACCATCTGGGAGTGTGGGATAACGGCCGCATGATCTGGCTCATCACCTCTTTAGTAGGTACTGTAGCCATCGTGCTGGCCTGCACCATGATGCGTAACCGTATTATGGCGTACCTGCTCGTATCCTTCTTCATTTCGGATGCTTTAGCAGCTACCCGAGTCGCAGAACTACCCTTCGTATGGTACTTCGTGCTGCTGACAGTGCTCGCCACCATCCTGGGTCTTATTCTGCGGCTCAACGCGAAGCTTGTGCCTACCGGGCTCCGTGAAGGACTCGTAGAATCCTCCCGTATTTTTGTGCCCGTCACGGCAGCGGTCGTGTTCTTCTTCGTCTCGAATATGAGCTTTCTTGAGGTGGGCGTTGTATTCGCCATTATGAGTGTGTACGCCCTCGTGTTTTTCACCCTCGACAACAAACTCGACTACTATATCCAGCTGCGTATCTACCCGCTGCTGGCCGTCATCTACTTCTGCATAGAGCTGCACAATCTGCCGCTGCTGTTCGCGTTCTTATTCCTTGCTGTTTTGCTCAGCAACACCCTAGCAGCCCTACTGTGCTACCCGATTATTATGCAGCGCAAAGGTTACGACCAGAATGGCGCCCCCCGCCTAGAGGTGGTTGGTCATCTTGATGCAGCCCTCAGCATCGCCGCTGCTGGTTTCACGCTCTTAGAAGCTACCATCACCATATTGTCTCACCGCTCCATTGATGGGGGGAAACGTCCTAGAGCGTCTATTGCCCTTCTTCGAGTCACAGAACAATGGCGGATTCCTGCCCGCGCTCTGGGTTTTGAGCGTATTCTTCCTTGTGGGTATGCTCCCCTACAAGCGTATACTGCCTGCAAACGTCATCCTCTACACGGTTTATGGCGTTGCTCTGCTTCTGTCTCTGGCCACGGCACGTTCTGATGGGGCGTTCTATGTATGCTTCGCGGTCATCCCCATAGCCCTGCTGCTAAAGCGTGCACCGGGCGTTGAGCCATTAGCGGTCTCCATCGGCGCCAAGGTGAGCGCGTTCCTTGGTATTATGCACCTGTCGTACGTGACGTTCAGTGATTTCAGTGGGCGCGGCATTATCCTGCTCATGGCCGCTGTCATGGCAGGTTTCGGGGTGATCACCCTTTCCTTCGCGCACTCCGCTCAGGGCGCTAAGAGCAACAGCCGTATTGTTGAAGCGCTCGTGTATACCATCACCTCCGCCACGTTCCTGTTTCTCCGTTCGGTGCTGAGCTTCCGTTACCCCGAAGGTTCCACCGAGATTCTCACCGCGATGCTCTACAGCGCGGCTCTTATCGCCCTCACCGCACTGTGCATTTGGATGATCCGCCTGGCTGTCGATACCGCTTCAGCCAACATTAACCTGGGGGCCCGCTGGGCGTTGGGTATCGCCCTCAGTGGAGCAGCCATAGCATCCGTCCTTATGCCCTACTACCTGCTGTCCATCATTATGCTGGTCATACTAGGTGGCACTATCGCATTCTTAGGGTTCATCATGATCCCGGCAGGCAGCCCAAGCCGCACCTTCCTGCTCAATATGGCACGCGGACCCATCTGCTGGATAGCCCCGGTGCTGTGGGCCTCAGATACGGCACGTTTTGCTGACTTCCTGCTGCTGCTATCCGGCCTCTGCCTGCTGCTGGGTGTGCTCAGCGCCGTCCTATACCGTACCAGCGGCAGCCGCGGCGAGATGGTGACTTTCCAGGTGTTCTTCTATATCGCCTGTGTACCAGCTGGTATTGCCGGACTATTCATGGTCCGCTCCGAACCGCTCGCTGCTACCCTGTGCCCGCTGGCTGTAGTGCTCATGTGGGGTATCGGAGAATGGACTAACGTACTGTTCCTTCGCTTAGCAGCCGCCTGCGCTTTGGTGCTCACGTTACAGTCCATAGCTGATGTAACTTTCAAACCATCATTCTTTGCGCTGCACAGCAATACCGGTGGACCGTTTACCTGGGTGGCGGATTTCCCCACCGTCTATGGCCTCAGTGCTCTCTTCGCCACACTGCTGCTGTACGTTGGCAAGGTACTGCTGCCCCTTGAAATTGGGGGTACCCAAAATGTACGCCCCAGCATCTCGGTACAGCTTCCGAGCACACCGCCGCGTGTGGTGCTGCTGCCGATGCATGGTCCGCTTACCAGCCCCTATCCGTATCGAAAAGCACAACGCGGTTCGTTCGCCAACCGTGCATGCGGTGTACAGAATTTGCTGGTTATTATTCCTGGCATTATCGCCCTGGTTCTTTACGGGATGTTCTCCCTCGCTTCGGCTAATACAACTATTAGTGCTTTCCTTTGCGCCTTCGCGGTGCTTTCTATCGCGTCGGTCTTGCCGAAGGAGAAAACGTACATAGCGTTCTTGCTCTCAGTTGTGGCTTTTGTGGGCCGGTTCCTCTTGACGATTAACAGCGGAAGCTTCTTCATTAGCTTCCTGGAACTGATATCGCTTATCCTGCTAGCACTCAGCACCGCCCCGGTACTGCGCAACGTCATGTCCAACCGTCCGGCTCGGGAAGGCATTGACGCATCGGTCGCTGGCCTGTACGCCACATTTGCTCTTCAAGGAATGGTCACCTTCATTGCGTGGGCTTCCCCGCACGATATTGCCCAAGGCACCGTGATTATGACCATCAGCCTGCTCATGACCATTCTTGCGGCGCTGCTGGTTGACCGCATCTGGGTCATTATTGGGGCTGTCATCGTCACCATAGACCTGGCGCTGCTGCTGAACAGCATGAACCCGCTGATGCTGATGATCATCGCGATTATCCTGATTTCCGGTGTGGTGTGGCGTTTGCTTACCCGCGATAAGAAAAACCCACCCACCGATGCTGACCGCAACGGTATGCCGCAGCCAAGCGCCCCACTACCCTATAACCCGCAGGACCACATGCCTGCCCCGGTGCAGGGTATGGGAGCCCCGCAGGGCGAACCGCAGCAGTACTACCCTCAACAGCAGCCCCCGCTGTCCCCCGACTACGCTCAGGGTCAGCAATGGCAGGGGCAACAGTACCCGCAGCAGTAGCCCGCTCACCCTAACATGACGGTAACAATGGGGGCCTGGAAGGAACATTTAGTGTTCCTTCCAGGCCCCCATCGTTTATTGTGTTGTGTTCACTATGCTGTACTTTAGCGTTCGCCCTGACCGTTCAGGTACCGCACCAGCTGTAAGAGGCGGCGAGCCCAGCTGTCCCAGTTCAGCCTCTCCCGCACATCCCGCACAGCCCACAGTGATGCATTGTCAATATCAACAGCCTTCATAAATTGCAGGCGTTTATACGAGTTCTGTTGGAACATGTCGGTTCGGTACAGCCAACCGCTACGATCGTGCCGCACCAGCGAAGCAATCCCCTCTACCTGCTCCCCCAGCACCGGCAGACCGCAGTACAGCGCATCGGTAACCAGCGCATCCTTACCCGCGGCAACAGGGACAAGAAGAACATCATGTTCAATATACACTTTCGCGGCTTCGTCATAGCTTGAGGGGGCCGGAACCCGACGGATCTCATACAGTAAATCCTCCGGGGAATCGCCTATGATACACAACTGCACCTTACGGACCTTCACCAGCCGCTCATACAAGTCGAGTATCATCGGCCCACCGTCCCGGTTCCAGTCCTCGCTGACAAACAGAAGCTTAAGCACATCACGGTCTGTGATGCGTGTGGGGCGGATAATCTTCGACTCCCCCACGAAGGAGCCCATCGGCACAACCTCAACCTTGCTGCTGGGAATATTCAAATCATCAATCAGCACGTCTTTAATCCAGCGGTTCGCCACCGCGAACAGGCTCACTCCTGACGCGGACGCCTTCTCAAGGATCCGGCTCTGTACCGACATGAGTCGGCTAATGCCGCCGCCGCGCCGTTTCTCGGCGCGCAGTCGGGTTCCAAAAGACGAATCCGCCACCTGAATAACAGGGATTTTCCCGGATATCATAATCGTCTCAGTGGGTGGTGCTAAAGAGATAAGCGCAGCAACCCCCTGCAAATCAGCCACCTGGGAGCGGGCACGCAAACTGGTTTTCGCGGAACTAAACAAAGTATGAGTGGTCGTGTACTCCCGCCCCAAAAGTGAAGCGACCCTGCCCACCAACCGGTCAGCCAAAGGATCCTGCCCCTTCGGCCACACGCACGATTAGTACCTCAGTGAGGTTCTGCAGGGCACGCACCGCAGCTGAGTTCTCCAGACCATAGGCGGGTGCCTGACTTTCGCGGCTTCCCAGAATCACGGCAACCGGCGGGTACTTTTGACCTGGCACTCATCTCTCCTAAAAGTACTGGTGTAAACTTTTATGCCACACCCCTAGAGTACCGTACCGGACTGTACGTCACTACCGTCACCATCTCAACCCCCACCGTTTAAATACAAAAGGACCCCCACAATACTGCGGGGGTCCCCTGTGTAAGATTCGCTACCTTCTAGAGGCAGAGTCTGCTACAAGAGCATGAGCGAATTGTCGTTGTTACGGCAATTACTTGATGATCTTGGTAACGCGGCCCGAACCAACGGTGCGGCCACCCTCACGGATAGCGAAGCCGAGGCCCTCTTCCATAGCGATGGGCTGGATCAGCTCAACGGTCATCTCGGTGTTGTCACCGGGCATAACCATCTCGGTGCCCTCGGGCAGCTTAATAACACCGGTCACGTCAGTGGTACGGAAGTAGAACTGAGGACGGTAGTTTGAGTAGAACGGGTTGTGACGGCCGCCCTCATCCTTGGAGAGGATGTAGACGTTTGCCTCGAACTCGGTGTGGGGGGTGATGGAGCCCGGCTCCACAACAACCTGACCACGCTCAACGTCGTCACGCTTGAGACCACGCAGAAGCAGACCACAGTTCTCGCCAGCCCATGCCTCGTCGAGCTGCTTGTGGAACATCTCGATACCGGTCACGGTGGTCTTCTGGATGGGTCGGATACCAACGATCTCAACCTCGGAGTTGATCTTCAGGGTACCGCGCTCTGCACGACCGGTCACAACGGTGCCGCGACCGGTAATGGTGAAGACGTCCTCGATGGGCATGAGGAAGGGCTTGTCCTTCTCACGAACCGGGTCGGGGATGTAGCTGTCAACAGCTTCCATGAGCTCCTCAACCTTAGCAACCCACTCGGGGTCACCCTCAAGAGCCTTCAGAGCGGAAACGCGGATCACGGGAGCCTCGTCACCGTCGAACTCCTGCGAGGAGAGAAGGTCACGGACCTCCATCTCGACGAGGTCAAGAAGCTCTTCGTCATCAACCATGTCAGCCTTGTTCAGTGCCACCAGCAGGGTGGGCACGCCAACCTGGCGAGCGAGCAGCACGTGCTCACGGGTCTGAGCCATAGGACCGTCGGTAGCAGCAACCACGAGGATTGCGCCGTCCATCTGAGCAGCACCGGTGATCATGTTCTTGACGTAGTCGGCGTGGCCGGGTGCGTCAACGTGTGCGTAGTGGCGCTTGTCGGTCTGGTACTCAATGTGCGCGATGTTAATGGTAATACCGCGCTGACGCTCCTCAGGAGCGGAGTCGATCATGCCGAAGTCACGCTTCTCGTTCAGGTCCGGGTACTTGTCAGCCAGCACCTTGGAGATGGCAGCGGTCAGGGTGGTCTTACCGTGGTCAACGTGACCAATGGTACCGACGTTAACGTGAGGCTTGGAGCGCTCGAACTTAGCCTTAGCCAAGAGTGTTCCTCCTAGAACGTATCGAAAACATGCACCCGGATCTTATCTCCGGCGCAATCCGTAGAAACGGTCTAGCGTCTACAATAGCGGATTACGACGCAGAGATGAAACTGTCCATGCCTTCAATGATGGATTTTAATTAAAAATTTTAGAGTGTGGGCTGCGCGTTTCTCAACCCGCAGCCCACGGGATGAGAGCGGTGATTACTCGCCGCGGCTCTTCTGGATGATCTCGTCAGCGACGTTCTTGGGAACTTCACCGTAGCTGTCGAAGGCCATCGAGAACACTGCACGGCCCTGGGTCTTACCACGCAGGTCACCAATGTAGCCGAACATTTCGGTCAGCGGCACGAGAGCTTTAACGATCTTCACGCCGGATGCATCCTCCATGGAACGCACGTGACCACGACGGGAGTTCAGGTCGCCGATAACATCGCCCATGTACTCCTCGGGGGTACGTACCTCAACGTCCATGAGCGGTTCCAGCAGAACCGGGTTAGCGCGCTTAGCACCTTCCTTGAACACCATGGAACCGGCGATCTTGAACGCCATTTCAGAGGAGTCAACATCGTGGTACGCACCGTCGATCAGGGTTGCTTTCACACCGACCATCGGGTAGCCAGCCAGGATACCGAACTTCATAGCGTCCTGGATACCGGCGTCAACAGAAGGAATGTACTCGCGAGGCACGCGACCACCGGTCACCTTGTCCTCAAACTCGTACAGTTCCTCGCCATCCAAGGGCAGCGGCTCGAAGGAACCTGCACCTTTGCGAACTGACCGGAACCACCGGTCTGCTTCTTGTGGGTGTAGTCAACCTTCTCGACAGCCTTCTTAATGGTCTCGCGGTACGCCACCTGAGGCTTACCAACGTTAGCTTCAACCTTGAACTCACGCTTCATACGGTCAACAATGATGTCCAAGTGGAGCTCGCCCATACCACCGATTTCGGTCTGGCCGGTCTCTTCGTTCAACGACACGGTGAAGGTGGGGTCCTCAGCGGAAAGCTTCTGGATAGCGGTCGACATCTTCTCCTGGTCACCCTTGGTCTTAGGCTCAATAGCCACGAAGATCACGGGGGCGGGGAAGGTCATCGACTCAAGCACGATCGGATTTGCCGGATCGCACAGGGTATCACCAGTAGTGGTGTCCTTCAGACCAATCGCAGCATAGATATGGCCTGCAGTGACTTCCTCAACAGGGTTCTCCTTGTTGGACTGCATCTGGAAGAGCTTGCCGAGGCGTTCCTTCTTACCCTTGGTCGAGTTAAGAACCTGCTGACCCTGGGCCGCGTGACCGGAGTACACACGGGTGTAGATGAGCTGACCGTAGAACGGGTGAGCTGCAACCTTGTAGGCCAGAGCCGCGAAAGGCTCATCAGCGGAAGCCTTACGGGTGAGCTTCTCTTCCTCATCCGAGGGGCTAGAGCCCTCCACAGCGGGCACATCCAGCGGGGAAGGCAGGTACTCGATCACGGCATCCAGCATGGGCTGAACACCACGGTTCTTGAAAGCAGAACCGCAGAGCACGGGGAATGCCTCACCGTTAATGGTCAGCTGACGGATACCAGCTTTGAGCTCGTCAACGGTCAGTTCGCCCTCTTCGAGGTACTTCTCCATGAGCTCTTCGCTGGACTCAGCAACAGCCTCAACCATCTCGGCACGGTACTCTTCAGCCTTAGCCTGCAGGTCGGCGGGGATTTCCTGAATCTCGTAGGAGGCACCCATGGTCACGTCACCCTTAGAGTCACCGGGCCATACGTATGCCTTCATTTCGAGCAGGTCAACCACACCAACGAAGTCGCTCTCAGCGCCAATGGGCAGCTGCAGAACGAGCGGCTTAGCGCCCAAGCGGTCGATAATGGTCTGAACAGTGAAGTAGAAGTCCGCGCCCATCTTGTCCATCTTATTGACGAAGCAGATGCGGGGAACGTCGTACTTATCAGCCTGACGCCACACGGTCTCAGACTGAGGCTCAACACCTTCCTTGCCGTCAAACACTGCTACCGCGCCGTCAAGCACACGCAGCGAACGCTCCACCTCAACGGTGAAGTCAACGTGACCGGGGGTGTCGATAATGTTGATCTGGTTGTTTCCAGAAGCAGGTGATAGCTGCGGAGGTAATGGTAATACCTCGCTCCTGCTCCTGAGCCATCCAGTCCATAGTTGACGCGCCATCGTGAGTCTCACCGATCTTGTGGTTAATACCGGTGTAGAACAGGATGCGCTCAGTTGTGGTGGTCTTACCGGCGTCAATGTGCGCCATAATACCGATGTTGCGGACCTTGTTCAGGTCAGTGTACACATCATGTGCCACGTTTTTCTCCCTAAATGAGATACTCCGAAAGCCTGACGGGAAACCCGGCAGGCTCTAAACGGAGAATTACCAGCGGTAGTGAGCGAAGGCCTTGTTGGACTCGGCCATCTTGTGAGTGTCTTCGCGACGCTTCACAGCGGCACCGAGACCATTGGACGCATCCAGGATCTCGTTCATCAGACGCTCAGTCATGGTCTTCTCGCGGCGCTGCTTTGAGAAGCCAACAAGCCAGCGAAGAGCCAGAGCGGTGGAACGGCCGGGGCGAACCTCAACCGGAACCTGGTAGGTAGCGCCACCAACACGGCGGGAACGAACCTCAAGCGAGGGCTTGATGTTGTCCATAGCCTTCTTCAGGGTAACAACCGGGTCAGAACCGGTCTTCTTCTCAACACCCTCAAGAGCACCGTATACGATGCGCTGGGCAACAGACTTCTTGCCGTCCAGCAGAACCTTGTTAATGAGCTGGGTGACCAGTGTCGAACCGTACACCGGATCGTTGACGAGGGGGACGCTTGGGAGCGGGACCCTTACGAGGCATTACTTCTTCTCCTTCTTAGCGCCGTAGCGGGAGCGAGCCTGCCCGCGACCCTTAACACCCTGGGTATCCAGAGCGCCACGAACGATCTTGTAACGAACACCGGGGAGGTCTTTCACACGACCACCGCGAACGAGCACAATTGAGTGCTCCTGCAGGTTGTGGCCCTCACCGGGAATGTATGCGGTAACCTCGACGCCGCCGTTGAGCTTGACACGAGCGACCTTACGCAGTGCCGAGTTCGGCTTCTTCGGGGTGGTGGTGTACACACGGGTGCACACGCCACGCTTCATGGGGTTGCCCTTCAGTGCGGGCGCCTTGGTCTTGACGACCTTGGGAGTCCGGCCCTTACGGACCAGCTGCTGAATAGTAGGCACGTTTTCTCCGTTGCATTGATGGGCTTATCTGTCTTCAAGCCCGCTAAACTGACTAGCTCCCGGCGCTTTCACCCCGGGCGCTCTCGGTTATAGAAGCCCGCACACACTAGCACCCCCAACATGAGGTGATAAAGGGCGCGGGTTCTTGGCTCCCAGCGAATCACTTGCTACCTTACGACCGAGCTCGATTCGACCGGGGTTAGAAGTTTTTGGGCACACTTAAAAATGGCATTTAGGTGTCAGCACAAAAAGCAACACCAAAGGACGGTATCCATACTGCCATTGATTTGTTTGCCCGCGTGCCGGAATCTTCACGGCACCCGCGTAATAGCGGGCACCCCAGCACTGAGGCCAAGTACTTCGACATACGACTATACAGGTTAAAACCCGCTTAATCCAGCGGGTTTTACTGCCAAGAAGGCAACCACCGCTTTAAACCCTGTGTGATTACTCACCATCGTGGTGCGGGAGATGTTTCCACCCCACAGGCGCATACCGTGCTTAAAGCCTCAGGAGGCGGCCCCGGCACAATGCCGAAGCCGCCTCCCTCAACTGCCCCAGTGGTTAGTACCAGAAGCAGACCGGATAGAACCTCAGGTGAGGCTACTCCATACCGCGACCGTACTCATCCAAGGGAACCGCCATAAACCCGTTATTCGCATACGGGTACGGGTCGTCACCCATCGGGCTAAAGACGCTCTGGTAACCGAACGCCTCCAGCGCGTTAGCTGCTCCTGACGGGCCTGCGGGCTGGGCTCAACCTCAATATCGTTGTAGCGAGCCAAACCGGTACCGGCCGGAACCAGCTTACCGATAATGACGTTCTCCTTCAGGCCAAGCAGCGGGTCGGTCTTAGCCTCCATTGCGGCCTGAGTAAGCACGCGGGTGGTCTCCTGGAAGGATGCGGCAGAGAGCCAGGACTCGGTGGCCAGCGATGCCTTGGTAATACCCATCATCTCGGGGCGACCGGCGGCGGGCTTCTTACCCTCCGTCAGGGCCTTACGGTTAGCGCGCTGGAACACAATATTATCCACCAGCTCACCCGGCAGCAGCTCAGTATCGCCAGACTCAATGACGGTCACACGGCGCAGCATCTGACGCACAATAACCTCAACGTGCTTATCGTGAATCTCCACACCCTGAGACTTGTACACGCCCTGAACCTCGCTCACCAGGTGCTTCTGCGCCTCACGCGGGCCGCGAATACGCAGCACCTCCTTCGGATCCACCGAACCGGCGGCAAGCTGCTCGCCCACCTGCACGTGATCGCCATCCTGAAGCTTCGAGGCGGCACGGCGCAGCACCGTGTACGACTGCGGGTCAGAACCGTCATCCGGGGTCACCACAATCTTGTAGGAACGCTCCGTGTCCTCAATGCTCACCCGACCGGCAACCTCAGAAATAGGTGCCACACCCTTGGGGGTACGGGCCTCAAACAGCTCCTGGATACGAGGCAGACCCTGGGTAATGTCGTCAGCCGATGCCACACCACCGGTGTGGAAGGTACGCATGGTCAGCTGGGTACCGGGCTCACCAATAGACTGAGCCGCAATAATACCCACGGCCTCGCCAATATCGACCAGGGTGTTCGACGCCATCGAACGGCCATAGCACAGGGCGCACACACCAATACCGGACTCACAGGTGAGCACCGAACGCACGCGCACATCCTTCACACCAGCCTTGAACAGCTTCTCAATCAGCACATCCGAGACATCCTCACCGGCGGCTGCAAGTACGCTGCCCTCAGCGTCCTTCACATCCACCGCAAGGGTGCGTCCGTGAATGGAGGTCTCAACATCCGGATGCAAGTTTGCCTCATCATCAATGAGGGGAAGCACCAGGCCGCGGCGGGTACCGCAGTCATGCTCACGCACAATCACATCCTGCGACACGTCCACCAGACGACGGGTTAGGTAACCCGAGTTAGCGGTACGCAGCGCGGTATCGGCAAGCCCCTTACGGGCACCGTGGGTTGCGATGAAGTACTCCAGCACCGACAGGCCCTCACGGTAGGAGGACTTAATCGGGCGGGGCATAATCTCGCCCTTCGGGTTCGACACCAGACCACGGATACCCGCAATCTGACGAACCTGCATCCAGTTACCACGTGCACCGGAAGTCACCATACGGTAGATGGTGTTCTGACCGCCATCAGCGCTCAAATTATCGCGCATCGCCTCAGCAACCTCATCAGTTGCCTGGGTCCAAATCTCGATCAGTTCCTCACGGCGCTCATCATCGCCAATGGTACCCATCTCAAAGTTCGCCTGGATAGCGGCGGCCTGCTGCTCATAGTTCTCCATGATCGCAGTTTCATCGACGGGGTGGCAATATCAGAAACCGCCACGGTCACACCCGAACGTGAAGCCCAGTAGAAGCCAGCGTTCTTCAGGTTATCCAGGGTGCGGGCCACGATATCCATCGGGTACTTCTCAGCAAGATCGTTAATGAGCTTGCCCAGCCCCTTCTTATCAGCAACGCCAGAGAACCACGGGTAATCCTTCGGCAGAGTCTGGTTGAACAAGATCTGACCGACGGTGCACTCCAGCAGAACCGGGCCGCCCGAGGTGTAACCCTCAGGAGCTTCCCAGCCCTCAGGTGCCACGAACTCGTCACCAGAGAGACGCACCTTCACCTTGGTGTACAGCTCAATCTCGTGACGATCCATCGCCATCAGAGCCTCGGCAATCGACGAGAACGCGTGACCCTCATTCTTTTCACCCTCACGGGGAGTGGTCAGGTGGTACAGGCCAATGATCATATCCTGCGACGGAACAGCCACAGGGCGACCATCCGAAGGCTTCAAAATATTGTTCGAGGAGAGCATCAGGATGCGCGCCTCAGCCTGAGCCTCGGGCGAAAGCGGCAGGTGAACCGCCATCTGGTCGCCGTCAAAGTCAGCGTTGAACGCGGAGCACACGAGCGGGTGCAGCTGAATAGCCTTGCCCTCAACCAGCTTCGGCTCGAACGCCTGAATACCCAGACGGTGCAGGGTAGGTGCACGGTTCAGCAACACAGGGTGCTCGGTAATGATCTCTTCGAGAACATCCCACACCTGCGGGCGGAAACGCTCCACCATACGCTTTGCACTCTTAATGTTCTGTGCGTGCGAAAGCTCCACCAGGCGCTTCATGACGAAGGGCTTGAACAGCTCCAGCGCCATCTGCTTCGGCAGACCACACTGATGCATTTCCAGCTGCGGACCAACCACGATCACGGAACGGCCGGAGTAGTCCACGCGCTTACCAAGCAGGTTCTGACGGAAACGACCTGCTTACCCTTGAGCATATCGGAGAGCGACTTCAGCGGGCGGTTACCGGGGCCGGTCACGGGGCGACCGCGACGACCGTTGTCGAAGAGCGAATCCACAGCTTCCTGCAGCATGCGCTTCTCGTTATTCACGATAATCTCGGGGGCGCCAAGCTCCAGCAGGCGCTTGAGGCGGTTATTACGGTTAATCACACGACGGTACAGGTCGTTCAGGTCGGAGGTTGCGAAACGGCCACCATCGAGCTGAACCATCGGACGCAGCTCCGGCGGGATAACCGGAACAACATCCAGCACCATACCCAGCGGGGAGTTATTGGTGGTCAAAAACGCGTTAACAACCTTCAGACGCTTCAGCGCACGGGTCTTCTTCTGGCCCTTGCCGTTCTGAATGACCTCCTTCAGCGCCTCAGCTTCGGCCTCAAGATCGAAATCCTCCAGGCGCTTCTTAATAGCTTCAGCACCCATTGCGCCCTCAAAGTACACGCCGTACTTATCAACCATTGAGCGGTACAGCGCCTCATCACCCTCAAGGTCAGCGACCTTCAGGTTCTTGAAGCGGTCCCACACCTTCTCCAGGTGCTCAATCTCGCGGTCAGCACGCTTACGGGCCGAAGCCATCTGACGTTCAGCATTCTCACGCAGCTTACGCTTCTCAGCAGCCTTACCGCCGTCAGCCTCAATACGCGCCAGCTCCTGCTCAACCTCGCGGGAAATAGCGGCAATATCGGCGTCGCGCTGGGTCTCCAGGGCCTTCTTATCACGGTCATGTGCGGCCTGCAGGTTCGGCAGGTCCTCATGGCGGGAGGCCTCATCCACGCTCGTAATCATGTACGCGGCGAAGTAGATGACCTTCTCCAGGTCCTTCGGAGCCAGATCCAGCAGGTACCCCAGGCGGGAGGGAACACCCTTGAAGTACCAGATGTGGGTGACGGGGGCAGCCAGCTCAATGTGGCCCATACGCTCACGGCGCACCTTTGAGCGGGTCACCTCAACACCGCAACGCTCACAAATGATGCCCTTAAAACGTACGCGCTTGTACTTGCCGCAGTAGCATTCCCAGTCCTTAGTAGGGCCAAAAATGCGCTCGTCGAACAGGCCCTCCTTCTCGGGCTTGAGGGTACGGTAGTTGATGGTCTCGGGCTTCTTAACCTCGCCGTAAGACCAGCGACGAATATCGTCGGCGGTGGCAAGGCCAATTCGCATCAAACCAAGCGAAGATTCGTTGGACATATCGGTCCTAATCTCTTTCTGTAGTTTACGAAGACTTCGGTTTAGCGGGCGGGGCAACCGCAGCGGCGCCCCACCCTAGAAGGAAGGCGGATTATGCCTCGTCCACAGAGCTGGGCTCTGCGTGGGTGAGGCTCACACCCATATCTTCTGCTGCCCGGAAGCCTTCTTCCTCCGAGTCGCTCATCTCAATGGTCTTCCCGTCGGTAGAGAGCACCTCAACGTTCAGACACAGGGACTGCATTTCCTTAATAAGAACCTTGAAGGATTCGGGGATGCCCGGTTCGGGGATGTTCTCGCCCTTAACGATTGCCTCGTATACCTTCACACGACCAGCCACATCGTCAGACTTGACGGTCAAGATTTCCTGCAGGGTGTAGGCGGCGCCGTACGCTTCCAGCGCCCACACTTCCATCTCACCGAAACGCTGACCACCGAACTGGGCCTTACCACCCAGCGGCTGCTGCGTAATCATCGAGTACGGGCCGGTGGAGCGGGCGTGAATCTTATCGTCCACCAAGTGGTGCAGCTTCAGGATGTACTGGTACCCCACCGAGATCGGGTCAGGAACGGCTCACCTGAACGACCATCAATCAGACGGGCCTTGCCGGAGCGGTTAATCAGGCGGTCACCATCACGGTTCGGGTTTGCGTGGTCCATGAGGTCAAACAGCTCGTCCTCATGAGCGCCGTCAAACACGGGGGTTGCCAGGCGGGTGGGGCCGGACTCCTTTGGGAAGTTCGGCATATTCTTCAGCCAGGCCGGGTCGCCCTCAATCTTCCAGCCCTGCTTGGCCAGCCAGCCGGTGTGAACCTCAAGCACCTGCCCGATGTTCATACGGCCGGGCACACCCAGCGGGTTCAGGATGACGTCCACGGGAGTACCGTCTTCCAGGAAGGGCATATCCTCAATCGGCAGGATCTTGGAAATAACACCCTTGTTGCCGTGGCGGCCCGCGAGCTTGTCACCATCGGTGATCTTACGCTTCTGCGCCACGTACACGCGCACCAGCTGGTTCACGCCCGGGGGCAGATCGTCTTCGTCGTCGCTTTCACGGTCGAAGATACGAACACCGATCACAGTACCGGATTCGCCGTGAGGAACCTTCAGGGAGGTATCGCGCACCTCGCGGGACTTCTCACCGAAGATTGCGCGCAGCAGGCGCTCCTCCGGTGTCAGGTCAGTCTCGCCCTTGGGGGTGACCTTACCGACCAGAATGTCGCCAGCCTCAACTTCGGCACCAATGTGGATCACGCCGCGCTCATCCAGTGCGGACAGGGCCTCATCTGAGACGTTGGGGATATCGCGGGTGATTTCCTCAGGCCCGAGCTTGGTGTCGCGGGCATCGATCTCGTGCTCCTCAATGTGGATGGAGGTCAGCACGTCCTCGGAAACCATGCGCTGGGAGAGGATAATCGCATCCTCATAGTTCAGACCCTCCCACGGCATGTATGCCACGAGCAGGTTCTTGCCCAGAGCGAGCTCGCCACGGTCGGTGGAGGGGCCGTCCGCGATAACGTCACGCTCTTCCACACGCTGACCGGCCTTGACCACAACACGCTGGTTGTAGCAGTTACCCGGGTTCGAGCGGGAGAACTTCATGATCGGGTACGAGCTGCTGGTGCCGTCATCATTACGGACCATCACCAGGTCAGCCGAGACCTCAGAGACCACGCCAGCTTTCTTCGCCAGCACGGAGTCACCGGAGTCAAGCGCAGCGTACTTCTCCATACCGGTACCCACCACGGGAGCCTCAGACTCCAGCAGCGGCACAGCCTGACGCTGCATGTTTGCGCCCATCAACGCGCGGTTCGCGTCGTCGTGCTCAAGGTAAGGGATCAGGGCGGTTGCCACCGACACCATCTGGCGCGGGGAAACGTCCATGTACTGCACGTCAGTCGGTGCTACCAGCACGGCCTCACCGGAACCATCGCCTGCACGGCAGAGAACCTCGTCTTCAGCGAAGGTGCGGTCAGCGGTCAGCGGGGCGTTTGCCTGCGCAATAATGACGCTCTTCTCGTCATCAGCAGTCAAATAACGAACCTTGTCGGTGACCTTGCCGTCTTCAACCACGCGGTAGGGGGTCTCAATAAAGCCGTAAGAGTTAATGCGGCCATAGGTTGCCAACGAACCGATCAGACCAATGTTCGGGCCTTCAGGGGTCTCAATGGGGCACATACGGCCGTAGTGTGAGGGGTGCACGTCGCGCACTTCCATGCCCGCGCGGTCGCGGGAAAGACCGCCGGGGCCCAGCGCCGACAGGCGACGCTTGTGGGTTAGCCCAGCCAGCGGGTTGTTCTGGTCCATGAACTGCGACAGCTGTGACGTACCGAAGAACTCCTTAATGGCCGCCACTACAGGGCGGATATTCACCAAGGACTGCGGGGTAATCGCGTCCACATCCTGGGTGGTCATACGCTCACGCACCACACGCTCCATGCGGGAAAGACCGGTGCGGATCTGGTTCTCAATCAGCTCACCCACGGTACGGATACGGCGGTTCCCGAAATGGTCGATGTCGTCCACATCAACCTTCAGGTCGATCTCCTGGCCGCCGCGTGAGCCCTTAATGGTGGGCTCACCGGCGTGCAGGGCGCACAGGTAATGAATCATCTGTGCAATATCGTCCTGGCTCAGCACCGACGCTTCATCCGAGTCTAGGGGCACCTCCACGCCGAGCTTGCGGTTCACCTTGTACCGGCCAACCTTCGCCAAATCGTAGCGGCGCGGGGTGAAGTACATGTTGTCAAGCAGTGCCTGGGCTGCCTCGACTGTGGGGGGCTCGCCCGGGCGGAGCTTACGGTAAATATCGAGCAGGGCCTCGTCCCGGGTTGAGACGGAGTCCTTCTCTAGGGTTGCACGGATCGAGTCGTACTGGCCGAACTCTGAAAGAATCTTCGACTCGCTCCACCCCAGGGCCTTCAGCAGCACGGTCACGGACTGTTTACGCTTACGGTCCAGGCGCACACCCACCTGATCGCGCTTGTCAATCTCAAGCTCGAACCAGGCGCCGCGTGAAGGAATCACACGTGCCGAGTAGATGTCTTTATCTGAGGTGCGGTCCGGGGCCTTCTCAAAGTAAGCACCGGGCGAGCGCACCAGCTGCGAAACGACCACACGTTCGGTACCGTTAATAACGAAAGTACCGGATTCGGTCATGAGCGGGAAGTCACCCATGAACAGGTCTGCTGCTTAACCTCGCCCGTGGCGTGGTTAATGAACTCAGCTTTGACATAGAGCGGAGCGGCATAGGTGGCGTCACGGTCTTTGCATTCTTCAACCGTGTACTTGGGGTCCGCGAACTCCGGGTCGGAGAAGGAGAGCTGCATGGTCTCCTGAAAGTCCTTAATCGGGGAGATTTCTTCAAAAATCTCGGCAAGACCGGACTTACGCGGAACGGAGGTATCGCCAGCAGCTTCAGCTGCTTCAAGGCGAGCCAGCCACCCGGCGTTACCGACAAGACGGTCAAAACTATCGGTCTGGATAGCCAGCAGGTTAGGAACCTTCAACGGTTCGTTAATTTTTGCGAATGAAATACGGCGGTCGGTGTTACCCGCACCGTTAGCGGCGTCATGGTTAGAGGTGCTCGAAGCGACCAAGATGGGGATCCTTCCACAGACATGTCTGTTAGCAATCAGCCTCCCGGCAACGTTACCGAAAACACAGACTCCGGGCCGCAGATACGGTGCACGAAGCTACAGATGTCGAACGGGGAAACGTCACCTTCAAGCCTGTGCCCACCGCTATATGAAGGCACTCAGGTTAGGGGAAAGCGTAAATATTAACGATACACCATTGTTTGAGGATTGTCTACCACACCCCGTGGGATGATGCAAGCGCCGGTTCACAAGAACTTGTGATGCCCCTTGTGAAAGCTTCAATAGTATGCCCGCAATAATTAATCACCGGCTTTGGAACCGCTCATGAGAGTCTCTCCCCTGCCCCGGCTGGACTTCATGCTTCCTAGTGCCCGTAGTCAAAAATAGTGCCGTCAGGGTTGGTGTACGACTCAACCGCCATACCCACTTTCACCAGTTTCACACCGTCCTGGTACACCATTATCATGCCATGTTCAATATCCCACTCAGTCTCGGCTTCCACCACAATCAGCAGGCTGTTATTGTCCCAGGCAACCGTGCACCGATCCCAGATAGGGCCCACCAGGCTCCACACCTGAGATTCGGGAATATCCGGCAAGTATTGTTCCCAGCCGTACTCATCCGCCATATCAAAATACATACGGTAGAACTGGTGCACATACGGGGTTGCCTGAGCAAAAATATCGGCATCGGGTGAGCGGAAGTTATCAATCGCGGCACGAATACGCTGCCACCCGGCGGAGTCAAGAGTCTGCAGATCGAACCTAAACGTTACCGCTGCCTTCTTGAGCGCAGGCACATCCACCGGGTCGCTCACATAGAGCTCTTTATCGGTATCGTAGGTGAAGTTTATGGTCTCAGGTTCAGGAGTGCTCTCAGGTTTCATCGCCACCGCTTTCCTTCTGCATGAACTCTCATTATTTCATCACCGCGCCCCATTCCGGTCTTTTTAGCGAGCGTGTTCTCGAATCGTTGCCTCCAGTTCTTCAAGAAACCGCGCGGTGGGCGGAGCGGGATCTTCTTCCGACATAACACTTATCGGCGGATGCGGGGGAAGACCTGGAATATGATGCACCCGCACTGCTGCTCCCTGTTTCTCAACGATAGACTGCGCGATTATGGCACATCCCAGGTTTGCCGCAACCATCTCGCGGATACTGGTCGGACTGTGCGTCTCAAAATCCACTCGCGGTTCGACTCCGATTACGCTGAATGCTTCGTTCAGCAGGTGGCGCAGACCGCTATCTGAGGGTAAGCAGACAAATGGCTCATGTGCCACATCAGTCAGCGTATTTACGTGACCTCTGCCAGCAAGCGGTGTGATAAGTACCAGCTGTTCACTCGTAATTTCGGTGCGCCGCCACCCCTGTTGTTCATCGGCAGTGCCCACGGGCCCGATCACCACATCAACCTGACCCGCTTCTAACTTACCGAGTAGTTCTGCAATAAGCCCGGTAGACAACGAAATCGTCACCTGTGGGTACCGTGCACGAAATCGACCCAGCAGACCAGCAACATCAAAATTACCGGTGAGTGGCGTGACGGCCACACGCACATGACCCGCTGAAACTGAGCGGAAAGACTGCATCAGCCGCTTGCCTTCTTCAAGGTTCGCCAACGCAAACCGAGCATAGGGTAAAAACTGTTCCCCGGCAGCACTGAGGGTCACAGTTCGGGAGCGGTTCAACAGCGTGACCCCTAACTCCTTCTCCAGCCTTTTGACGTGTGCGGAAATAGCAGGCTGTGCCAGATGCAGGTCAGCAGCAGCTTTGGTGAACCCGCCGCACCGCACGACTGCCTCAAAGGATTCCAGGTAGCGTAGTTCCATCTATCCATAATAAAACGTTATGGATTCTATAAACCTTGTCTTAGACATATAGAAGTGTGGGTGGAAAAATTTTTCATATGACATTACATCAACATACAGATAGTCCAGCCACCCGGAACCTCGGAGCTCTGATGACCTCAGCCTTAGGCTTTGGCTGCATGGGTCTGTCTCAGGGGTACGGGTCTGCTGATGATACCGAGTCCATCGCGGCCATTCATGCTGCTCTTGATGCTGGGGTTACGCTGCTTGATACCGCAATAAGCTATGGTCAGGGCCATAACGAGGCGCTGGTAGGTCGCGCCGTAGCATCCAGTGGCGTACCCCGCGACAATCTGCAGATCGCAACTAAATTCGGCATTGTGCGGGGCGATCACGGTGTCCACCTGGATGCCCACCCGGACCGCATTGCAGGTTACTGTGACGAGTCACTGCGTCGCCTCGGAACTGAAACGATTGACCTGTACTACCTGCACCGCGTAGACCCGCAGGTGCCAATCGAAGAGTCAATTGGTGCGATGAGCGAGCTGGTGTCTCGGGGGGGAAAGTACGCCATCTTGGAGTGTCTGAGGTGACAGCTGACCAGTTGCGCCGTGCACATGCTATCCATCCGATTGCCGCCGTGCAATTTGAATGGTCGCTCATGTGGCGTGAACCTGAGGTAAATATTGTGCCAGCGGCACGCCAGCTGGGTGTGGGCCTAGTCCCCTATAGCCCTCTGGGCCGCGGGTTGCTTGGCGGAAGTCTCAATACCACCAGTGTTGCCGAAAGCCCCTTCCGTGCGAATGACCCGCGGTTTAACGGTTCCAGTCTCACTGCTAATATGCGCCAAGTTGATGCCCTCGCCTCGTCGCGCAATCCCGCTCCATGACCGTGGCCCAGCTGGCTCTGGCGTGGCTTCTTGCGCAGGGCAACGATGTTGTTCCTATCCCCGGAACACGCAATGCACAGAGGGCACAGGAAAATGCCGCGGCTATGCGCTACCACCTAGAGGCAGAAGATTTAGCCGCTTTAGAGAGCGTGGTACCTGCAAATGGTTGGGTGGGAGACCGCCGGTCCTTCGCTGTACCGGTTACCACCCGGCCAGCGCCCTAACCGTCGGCGCAAGACCCTGCCTTGAGACACACCTGCTCGCCCTGAACGCTCCTGCAGCTTCGGGGCGAGCATCGTTATCAAAAAATGGGCAGCAAAGCCATGCTGGGTAGGCACCGCCTAACACCCGGTAGCTAGCACTCCACCACATTCAGTGCGAGACCGCCCATGGAAGTCTCCTTATACCGGTGTGACATGTCCATGCCGGTTTGGCGCATCGTCTCAATCACCTGATCCAGCGACACCCGGTGCACCCCGTCCCCGCGCAGGGCCATGCGCGCCGCCGTCACCGCGTTCGATGCGGCCATAGCATTCCGCTCAATACACGGGATCTGCACCAGCCCGCCCACGGGGTCGCAAGTCAGCCCCAGGTTATGCTCCATCGCGATCTCGGCGGCATTCTCAATCTGCTCATTCGTGCCGCCCAACACCTGCGCCAGCCCAGCCGCCGCCATTGACGAGGCGGTACCGACCTCACCCTGACACCCGACCTCAGCCCCCGAGATGGAGGCCCGTTTCTTATACAGGGCACCGATTGAGGCAGCCGCCAGGAAGAACTTAACCACCGCGTCCTCACGCGCAGCCTGGCCACAGTGGCGAATCCCCGGGGTGTAATTCATAGCGTAGTGCAGCACCGCCGGAATAATACCTGAGGCGCCATTCGTTGGGGCCGTCACCACGCGCCCGCCGAAGGCGTTCTCCTCATTCACGGCAAGCGCGATCAGGTTCACCCAGTCCGTGGCGAATTCCGCCGACTTCTCGGGGTCCTCCACCATAAGGTCACGGTGCCAAGCCCCCGCACGGCACCGCACCTTAAGCGGCCCCGGCAAGTACCCCACGCGTGACAGCGAAGACCCAATGCACTCTTTCATGACCTGCCGAATGCCCAGAATACCGGCGCGTACTTCCTGCTCGGACCGGACGGAACACTCATTCGCCATTTTCAGTTCGGCAATACTCAGCCCAGCGTCATTCGCCAGCTGCAGCAGCTCGGCACCGGAGCCGAACGGATAAGGCGGATTCGACAGGGACGCCCCTCCCGTGGCCTCCTCATCGCCCTCAACAACGAACCCGCCGCCAATTGAGAAGTAGGTGCGTTCCGCCAGTATCTGATCACCAGCAAACGCAGTGATTTTCATGCCGTTCGTGTGGCGTGGCAATACCGTGAGCGGGCGCAGGGTCATCTCTGCTTCACGGTAGTTCAGCACCGGCCCGTACACTTTCCCGTCCTCCCCGCCGGGGGCTCCCCCCCGTGTAGGCCTGTGATGAGTACCCGGCAAGCGGCAAGGTGCCATCTACACTATTGCGCTGCATCATCGCCTCGGCATCAGCAATGCAGATGGTTTCGGGGACGAACCCGCAAAGTCCTTTCAAAGCCGCGCTCATGGTGCCGTGCCCGGCCCCGGTTGCCGCAAGGGAACCGTAAAGATCGACGTGGATACGGCTCACCCTATCCAGCAGGTTCGCGTCGATCAGCTCGGCAATAAAACGGTTGGAGGCGCGCATCGGCCCCACTGTGTGCGAACTTGAGGGGCCCACCCCCACACTGAACAGCTCAAAGACACTAATGTCATACTCCAGTGCCTCCGCTTTCTTCTGCACGGCGCTGGGTATGCTGGCGGTGCTGGGGTTCCGGTCGTCATCGGGCGCACCAATGTTAAGAGCCATAGTTCACTAAACTTTCTGATTTTTTCCCGGCACGACATTGCACCGCAGCAGTGTTCTCCCCCAGCCCCATACGGTGCCGAACCCTGCCCCGGGTTCTGGGGTGAGGCGGCGAAACGCTACAGTATCTGCGGTATGAGCGGAGCCGCCGAGCAGGTATCAACAGCAGACGTTTCCCATCCTATCCCACCGGGCACCAACCTTAAAACTAAGGGTGGGTTACCCCGCACTCATGCCCGCCCGCTAAGTGTTCGTTCACCCAAGACACCACAAGCAGAGGACACACACGAAAACCGGGGCGCCGCTCCCCCACCGCTGTGAGGAGACAGCACCCCGGATCTGTGCGCAGGCTCTACCGGCCGCGCGGGCGGCTACACTGTGAGCAGCCGCCGCTTGTTGCTACTTTCTCGCGCTTGTAGAACGGCAGCGGAACCACATCAAACGTTGCGCGCTTGCCGCGAATATCCACGTCCACCTCGGTGCCGACCTCGGAAAATTCGCGCTTCACCAAGGCCATTGCCACCGGGTAACCCAGGGTCGGCGAGGGAATACCGGAGGTGACCTCACCAATCTGGTTGCCCTCGGCATCAACAAGGAACGAACCCGCACGTGCCGGACGCTTCGCCTGTGCCTTCAGCCCCACCAGGATGCGCTCCGACGGGGACTTCGCCAGCTCGGCCAGGGCGGCACGGCCCACGAAGTCAACGGCCTTCTTCTCCAAGGCGATCTCAACCAGGCGGCCCAAGCCAGACTCGAACGGGGTAATATCCAGGCCCAGCTCGTGGCCGTAAAGCGGCATACCAGCCTCAAGGCGCAGGGAATCACGGGAAGCCAAACCAGCAGGGGTCAGCCCGAACGGCTCACCTGCGGCGGCGAGGGCCTCCCACAGTTTCACGGCGTTAGCGTTCGGCACGAACAGCTCAAAACCATCTTCACCGGTGTAGCCGGTGCGTGCCAGCAGCACGTCCACCCCGGCGATGGTAACCGGCACAGAAGCGTAGTATTTGACCTCACGCACCGCGTCCTCATCGGAAGCACCAGCGGCCAGCAGAATCTCCTCAGCACGCGGACCCTGCACAGCAACCAGGGAGGTTTCCTCAGACTCATTGACGAACTTCACATCAAAATCGCCCAGGCGCTCACTTCATGGCAGCGAAATCGTTATCAATATTGGCGGCATTGGGCACCACCAGGAACTCCTCGTCACCCAGACGGTAGGTGATGAGGTCGTCAATAACACCGCCCTTATCGTTCACCAGGATCGAGTACTTGGCGCGGCCAGGCTTCAAGACAGACATGTTGGAAACCAGCGCGTAGTCAAGGAACGCTGCGGCGTCCGGCCCGCTCACACGGAACTCGCCCATATGGGAGAGATCAAAGATACCGGCGCGGGTGCGCACAGCCTCATGCTCGGCAACATCGTTAGCGTACTTGAGCGGCATATCCCAGCCACCGAAGTCGGTGAACGAGGCGCCCAGTTTTTCGTGGACGGGGTACAGGGCGGTTTTCTTGGGTGACATATTATCTCCTTACTACACTGCTTCGTGTAAAAACTAGTGCAAGAACAATCGTTCTGCTATAAGTGTGGTTGGTGCGCTGGGGTACGCCCCGCTCCCCTGCCCTCCCGCGTCTGGGGGAGGGCGAAACGGGGCGCCCCTGAACCGGTGCTACCGGCCGAAAACCCTACTGGGCTTCAAGGTCGAATGCCTCCATCGGCGGGCATTCGCAAACGAAGTGGCGGTCGCCACCGGCACCATCAATACGGCCCACCGGGGTGAAGTATTTATTCAGACGCAAAGACTTCACCGGGTACGCCGCCTGCGTGCGGGTGTAGGGGCGGTCCCACTCGTCAGCAGAGACGACCTCCACGGTGTGCGGGGCGTTACGAAGCACCGAATCCTCCAGCGCGACCTTACCGTCTGCGACCTCAAGAATCTCGTCGTAGATGGTCTCCATCGCCTCAATGAAACGGTCGAGTTCCTCCTTCGACTCCGACTCGGTCGGCTCCATCATCAGGGTGCCCGGAACCGGGAACGCCAGGGTGGGAGCGTGGAAGCCGAAGTCCATCAGGCGCTTGCACACGTCCTCAGCGGTCACATGCGAACGGTCGGTCAGCTCCCGCACATCCAGGATGCACTCGTGACCCACCAGCCCGCCCGGGCCGGTGTATAGTACGGGGAACTTATCGTTCAGTTTCTTCGCAACATAGTTGGCGTTCAGTACCGCATATGCGGAAGAGCTCTTCAGACCTCAGCGCCGCTCATCGCAATATACATCCAGCTGATCGGCAGCACCCCGGCCGAGCCGAAGAACGCCTGCGCAATCGGAAGCGCCGCGCCTTCAGGCAGGTTACCTTCAGCGTCAGCGGTGTAGGCATCACCGGGCAGGTACTTCACCAGGTGCTCCCGCACCGCCAACGGGCCCACGCCGGGGCCGCCGCCGCCGTGCGGAATGGAGAAGGTCTTGTGCAGGTTCAGGTGGGAGACGTCGCCGCCGAACTTACCGGGCTGTGCAAAGCCCATCTGCGCGTTCAGGTTAGCGCCATCCACATACACCTGCCCGCCCGCGGCGTGCACCAGCTCGCACACCTGGGCCACCTGCTCCTCAAACACGCCGTGCGTGGAGGGGTAGGTGATCATAATGCCTGCGATCGCATCGCCGTACTTCTCAATCTTCGCCTTCAAATCCTCAACATCGATCGAGCCGTCGGATGCGGTTGCCACACCCGCAACCTTAAGCCCAGCCAATGCGGCGGATGCGGCATTCGTGCCGTGTGCAGAGAGCGGAATGAGCACAGTATTGCGCTGATGGTCACCATTAGCCTCGTGGTAGGAGCGGATGGCACGCAGACCGGCGTACTCGCCCGACGCGCCTGAGTTCGGCTGCAGCGACACCGCATCGTACCCGGTGATAGCCACCAGCCAGTCAGAAAGCTCGCGGATGAGCTCATGCCAGCCCTGGGCCTGATCGGCCGGTGCCAGCGGGTGAACGCCCGCAAATTCAGGCCACGAGATCGGGCTCCATCTCGGCCGCAGCGTTCAGCTTCATGGTGCACGAACCCAGCGGAATCATCGTCCGATCCAGCGCCAAGTCCTTATCCGAGAGGCGGCGCAGGTAACGCATCATCTCAGTTTCGGAGCGGTACTTGTGGAAGATGGGGTGCTGCATGTAGTCGTCGGTGCGCAGCAGTGCATCCGGGATACCAAACGCAGGGTCAGCTTCGGCGGGCAGCTCCCCGCCGAGGGCCTTCACAAGGCGCCCCAGCACGGCATCATCATGCGACTCACCCACCGAAATACCCACGCGGTTAGCGTCGAAACGGCGAATATTAACACCGGCATCCAACGCCTTAGCCACCAGCTCATCAGCGGCACCGGGTGCTTCGACAACAACGGTGTCGAAGAAGTTCTTGTGCGCAATACCGTAACCAGCCTTCTGCAGCGCAGTGGCCACACGTGCCGCATTCGTGTGCAGGCGTTCAGCAATAGCGCGCAGCCCCTCGGGGCCGTGATACATGGCGTAAGCACCGGCAACAATCGCCAGCAAAGCCTGGGCGGTACAGATATTACTGGTGGCCTTCTCACGGCGGATGTGCTGCTCGCGGGTCTGCAGTGCCAACCGGTACGCAGGTTTACCTGAAGAGTCCTGCGAAACACCCACCAGACGGCCCGGCAGGGTACGTTCCATACCCTTATGAACCGCCATGTACGCGGCGTGCGGGCCGCCGAAGAAGAACGGCAAACCGAAAGCGCTGGGTGTTGCCCACCGCAACATCGGCACCTAACTCACCCGGGGACTTCAACAGGGTCAAAGCCAGCAGGTCGGCGACCACGGTCACCAGGGCCTTACGTTCTTTAGCGGCCTTAATAAGCGGCTCAATATCGCGCAGCTGGCCATCCTGGGCGGGGTACGCGAAGACCACACCGTACAGGTCGCCCTCGGGCAGCCCATCCGAGAAGTCGGTGATTACAAACGGGATGTCGAGCATCTGCGCACGACCACGCACCACCGAAATCACCTGCGGCAGGCAGCGTGAGTCAATGGCGAAGAAACCGTTCTTCACCTTACGGTTAGCGCGGTGCATCATCACAACCGCTTCAGCAACCGCGGTCGCCTCATCCAGCAGGGAGGCGTTGGCGATCTCAAGACCGGTCAGTTCCATGACCGTGTTCTGGAAATTCAGTAGAGCCTCCAGGCGGCCCTGCGAAATTTCAGCCTGATACGGGGTGTATGAGGTGTAAAACCCGGGATTCTCAAGGATATTACGGCGAAGCACAGCGGGGGTTACGGCATCGTAGTAGCCGGCACCAATCATCTGTGCGTACACCTTATTCTTAGCGGCATACCCAGCGATCTTAGCCAGCGCATCCTGCTCAGTCAGCGGCTCCGGCAAAGGCAGATCGGCACGAAGACGAATCTGTTCGGGGACGACGGCGTCCATCAGAGCCCCTAGGGAGTCATACCCCAGGGTGCTGAGCATCTGCTCAGCGTCTGCGGAACGGGGGCCGAGATGACGGTCAATGAAAGACATATATCTATCTCCTAATCGGCGCAAACCGTTAGCGGTTCACAACGGTGCTGTTGTGTATAACAGTACTAATTTTCCCACAATGTGGGCTTAAACTTCTAGCTGTCTATGCCCTGTGACACGCATATTATGGGGGCTTACCGGCACATATATATGCACAGGTTAGGGCGCGTCAAGAGACTTCTTGCCGCCGCGCACTATGAGCGTCATCCCCACACCGACGGCCGCGGTCAGGGCCAAGAGCATCAACCCGTTAAAGTAGCTGTTTGCGGCGGCATTATAGGTTGCGCCCATCACCAGCGGCGGGAAGAACCCGCCCAGCCCACCGGCGGCACCAATAATTCCAGACGCGATGCCCACCTTATCGGCTGGAATAGCACGGCCAACCCAGCCAAATACGCTGCCGCACCCAAGCCCCAGCAGCACCGCCATCATCAAGAACAGCGGACCATACACGTGCTCCCCTTCCGGCTGGAAGGCCACCGAGGCCCCCAGCACCACGGTTCCGCCCATACCTATCAGGGTCACCAAGCGCGGACCCACCCGGTCGGCCAGTATCCCGCCGAGAGGACGAGCCACCACCGCAGCAACCGCGAAGCCAGAGGCACGCATCCCCGCCTCAATCAGGTTCTTCTCGTACACGTTTGTAAGGAACGTGGGCAGGTAGTTTGAAAACGCCACAAAAGCGCCGAAGAAAATCGAGTACAAAAAGCACAGCTGCCACGTTTCTTTAACGCGGGAGGCCGCCAAAAGTTTAGGGATTATCGGCTCGGTAGAACGAGTGAACTGTGGGGAATCACGCAGAACCGTAAAACATACGGCCGCCATCACCAGGCACAGGGCGGCCAGCAGAATATGGGTGGGCCAGTACCCCAGCTGCCTGTGCAAAATCGGGGTCACAAACGCTGAAACGGCGGTACCCACGGTACTCACCCCATAAATACCGGTCGCGAACCCCTTCTTCGAGGCACCGTACCAGGCTGCACTGAACGGGATACCCACCGCGAACACGGTACCGGCAATACCAAGAAGGAAGCTAAACACCAGCATCAGCCCGAACGATTTCATGGAACCCGCCAGCGCCACCAGCAGCGTTAACGGGGCGCTGAGCGCCATAACAGCGGTGAGCATCACGCGCCCGCCGTACTTATCGGTGAGCGCCCCAGCAGGGATACGCCCTACCGCCCCCACCAGTACAGGCATAGCAATCAGTAAGCTGGAGCCTCCCTCATCCAGATGCATTTGCTCTGGGGAGGAATAGAATTTGGCGAGCGGGCTAATAACGCTCCAGGCCCAGTACGCAAAAATGGAGGCGAACGTTGCCACCAGCAGGTTACGCAGCTGCCCTTTCTTCAGGTCAGCATGTTTCACTTCAGAAGCTTCCATGGTTCCTCGTTGGTGTATCGGTGTTGCGTTGTCTACTAAAACCCACACTGAATATATGCATATTTTATACGAAATTTATGGGTTATTGTGACTGTTGCCCCATCAATTTGTTGTTTTACGATTTGAAACCCACAGAAAAAGCTCTGGTCGTTCCCCACCAGGGTGGGGAACGACCAGAGCCGTGGAACAAACAGTTGAGTGAAAAACTCAGCTACTGTTTCGCAACAGCCTAAGCCTTATGATGCTCCGGCTTGCCTCCGTGCTTGACGAAGAATGCCGAGGCGAAGGCCAAAGCCGCGGTTACAGCCAACAGGGTTAGGCCAACGAAGTAGTTACGATGTGCAGCATCGTAGGTTGCGCCCATCACCAGCGGCGGGAAGAACCCGCCCAAAGCACCAGCAGCAGCGATCACACCAGAAACCGCACCCACGTTCTTCGGATCAGCCGCGCGGCCAACCCAGCCGAAGACCGAGCCGGAGCCCAAGCCCAGCAGAGCTGCCATCGCCAAGAAGATGGGGCCATAAACATGCTCGGCGTCCGGCTGGAATGCGGTAACCAATGCCAAAGTCGATACGCCGCCCAACGCAATGAAGGTAATGATCTTCGGGCCGAACTTGTCAGCCAAGATACCACCGAAGGGACGAGCGACCACGGCAGCCGCCGCGAAGCCTGCGGCACGAGCACCAGCAGCTTCAGCGTCGAAGTTGTAAATATTGTTCAGGTAGGTCGGCAGGTAGTTCGAGAACGCCACGAAGCCGCCGAACACCACAGAATAAAGGAAGCACAGCTGCCAGGTGGACTTCACCTTGAACGCCCGAATGATCTTCGGCATCAGCGGGGTAACCTCGCGGTTAGCAGTCGCTGGTGAATCACGCAGGAACAGGAATGAGACCACAGCGGTCACTGCGCACAGGCCAGCGATCATGTAGTGGGTGTTCATGTAGCCCACGAGAGACAGCAGACGCGGAGTGAAGAAGGCCGACAGTGCGGTACCGACCATGCCTGCACCGAACACGCCGGTTGCGAAGCCTTTACGCGCGGGCGGGTACCAAGCTGCACTGAACGGGATACCCACTGCGAACACGGTACCGGCAATACCGAGCAGGAACGAGAAGACCAGCATCAGGGGGAAGGACTTCATCGAACCGGCAAGACCGACTAGGAGCACCAGCGGGGTGCTCACAGCAAGCACCAGGCTCATCATGATGCGCCCGCCGTACTTATCGGTCAGACCACCGATCGGGATACGCCCGACTGCACCAATAAAGATCGGCATGGCAACCAGCAAACTGGTGGTGCCCGGGTTTAGGTTCATCTGTTCCGGTTTAGCGTAGTACTTAGCTAACGGACCGACGATTGTCCACGCCCAGAACCCGACGGTCGAGGCGAAGGTAATCAACAGCAGATTAAACAGCTGACCTTTTTTCAGGTCGTAACTCTCAGCAGCGGGAGCGCTCATGTTTCCTCATTATGATTGTGTGTTTACTTATCGGCGGAAGACATCTTCACGGTCATGAGTACCGATCGGATCCCAACCACGGCGTGCGCCCACACGCTCCCCACCGCGGGAACGGTAGATGGTGTACGGGCGGAACAGGTAGTGCAGCGGCATAGTCAGCGCGTGCACCAGGCGAGTGAACGGCCAGATGATGAACAGCACCATGGCCGCAATAATATGAATCTTGAAGGATAGCGGCACGTTGACCATCAGTGCCACCTCCGGGTGGAAGTAGAAGATGGAACGGAACCATACCGCGATGGAGGTGCGGTAGTTGAACTCCACTTCGTGCCCGTTCACCGGCGGCAGGCCGCCGGAAGGATTAATTGCCGAGAACAGGGTCGCGGCGGTACCGGCCAGAATCACGGCCACCAGCACGAAGTACATGAATTTATCGTTCGCAGTGGTTGCGGTGAACACCTGGGCGTTATTGCGGCGGCGCCACAGCAGCAGTGCCAAACCGGCAATGGTGGCTAGAGCGGCAGCCGAGCCGCCCACCAATGCAACAATGTGGTAGGTGTGATCATCCACCACATAATCCGTGAGCATCTTCGGCACCACAAGACCGCCCACGTGTCCCATGAACACGGCGGCTAGCCGTAGTGGAACAGGGGCGAACCCAAACGCAGCATCTTCGATTCGTAAATCTGCGAAGAACGTGTGGTCCAGCTGAACTGATCGGTGCGGTAACGCCAAATGGTGCCACCGATCAGGATAAGAATGGTGACGTAGGGAAGCACGCCCCACAGGAGGATATCAACAATCCCCGGCTCGCCAACAGGCACAGGCACCCCATGGGCTGCATGCTCAGATGCGAGTGCGTACACGATGTACTCCTATCGAGGGGTTTAAGGGTTATTAGGATTAGCTTGGGCGATGCGGGGGTCGGCGTACCCGGAAAGACCAACGGTCTCAACGGGCGGTCCGTACCCTGCCATCTGCTGCACCTGCTCCTGGGTCTCGGGAGAGACGCCCGGCAGGGTGCCGCAGATACTGTGCAAAAGCCCATAGTGGGGCAGGTTTCCGTCTTTCAGGGACAGACGCAGAAGCTCCAAAGAAGGGCGGTACGCCTGTAACGCGGCACGCCCTTTTTTGTACGATCCACAAGAGCGGCGAATTCCAGCACCAGCGGCAGGTAGTCGGGCAGTTCCCCATTGAGCTGAGTAAACATTCCCGAGTCGCGGTACATCTGCTTAAACTTGAGCAGGGTCTCACCGCGGCGGCGGGTGTCGCCATCCGTCCAATAGGAAAGGTGCAGAGCGTGGCGGCGGGAAAGGTCATACTCCTGCACGTACTCGCTCTGAACATCTTCCAAATCTTGTGCGGTCATCCAGTTAGCGACGGTCTGCACGGCCTGGGTGAACTCGTCATCCTCAGTGGCCTGCGCCAAGCGGATAAGTTCGGGAAGGGTTTGCACTAGCTCCTCGCTGGGGTAACCCAAGAGCATGCCGCTGACCTGGTAGATGACCGAATCCCGATCCTGCCCGGGACCGAAGTCCCGGTCAAAAGGGTCGATATTATCCTGCGCGGGGGTGCGCCGGATCCGAGGTTTTATCCTCGGACCCGGCTGTACCCATGAGCCTGGAGAAGAAACCAGCCACTTACCTACTTCTTTCCGGTGGTGTTCGGGAAGAGGCCGTCGGGGCGGGAATTGCCGTCCCAGCTGAAGAGACTCACCTTATTTGAGTTCTCATACACGCTCGTGGACACCGGAGTGGGGCGGCCCTCCATGTCGTTGAAGGCGTCACCGTACATGCCGGGACCGCCGTCTACGCTCAGGGAGCATCCCATCTCTTCAAGGTTGTGGGCATCTTCCATGTGGGCACGCGGAATCACATAGCGCTCGTTGTACTTGGCGATCGCCATGAGACGGTACATCTCGTACATCTGCGCACCGGTCATGCCCACCGAATTTGCGATCTCTTCGTTGCCTTCGCCGCCCAAGGTGATGTCACGCATGTAGGCGCGCATCGCAGCCAGGCGCTTGAGCACAAAGGTGACCACTTCGGTGTCGCCCGCAGTGAACAGCTCAGCCAGGTATTCAACCGGGATGCGCAGTGCTTCAATCGCACCGAACAGGTTCTGGCTGCTCTCAGCGTCGTGGCCCTGGTCCTTGAGCAGGTCCACGATCGGCGACAGCGGCGGCACGTACCAAACCATCGGCATGGTGCGGTATTCGGGGTGCAGCGGCAGAGCCACCTTCCACTCTTTTGCCAGCTTATACACCGGGGAGTTCTGAGCGGCAGTAACCCAGGCATCCGGAATGCCGTTTGCGCGAGCCTGCTCAATCACACGCGGATCGTGCGGGTCAAGCATCAGCGAAAGCTGTGCCTCGTACAGGTCTTTCTCGTCCGGTACGGAGGCTGCTTCGGTCACCCGGTCTGCATCGTAGAGGAAGATACCGATGTAGCGCATGCGACCCACGCAGGTCTCGGCGCATACGGTGGGGATACCAGCCTCAAGACGGGGGTAGCAGAATGTGCACTTCTCGGCCTTACCGGTCTTGTGGTTGAAGTACACCTTCTTGTAGGGGCAGCCGGTGATGCACTGGCGCCAACCGCGGCAGCGGTCCTGGTCAACCAGCACAATACCGTCTTCGGCACGCTTGTAGATAGCGCCGGAGGGGCATGCCGCCATGCAGGACGGGTTCAGGCAGTGCTCGCAGATACGCGGCAGGTAGAACATGAAGGTCTGCTCGAACTCGAACTTAATCTTGTCCTCTGCCTTCTTGCGCACCTTCTCAACCAGCGGGTCGAGGTGGCCGTGCTCGGGGGCACCACCTAAGTTATCGTCCCAGTTCAGACCCCACTGAATCTTGGTGTCTTTACCGGTGATCAGCGAAACTGGTTTCGCTGCCGGGAAGTCATCACCCAGAGGCGCGGTGGTCAGGTTCTGGTAGTCGTAGGTCCACGGCTCGTAGTAGTCGGTCAGCTCAGGCTGAATCGGCGAGGCGAAGATGGAGAAGAGCTTCTGGAAGCGGTTACCGCTCTTGAGCTCCAGACGGCCGCGCTTATTCAGTACCCAGCCGCCCTTCCACTTCTCCTGGTCCTCGTACCGACGCGGGTACCCCTGACCGGGGCGGGTTTCAACATTGTTGAACCACACGTACTCGGTACCGGCACGGTTTGTCCATGCCTGCTTACAGGTCACGGAGCAGGTGTGGCAGCCGATGCATTTATCAAGCGCCATCACCATAGCAACTTGGGCCATAACACGCATTAGAATGTAACCTCCTGCGACTTGCGACGGCGAATGTACGAGACAATGTCACGCTGGTTGCCGGTCGGTCCGAGATAGTTGAAGGCGAATGCCTGGTGGGCGTAGCCGCCGATCATGTGGGTCGGCTTGAGCAGGATACGGGTCATCGAGTTGTGAATACCGCCGCGTTTGCCCGTGGTTTCGGTCTTCGGCGTCATCATACGCTCCTGGGCGTGGTGCACGTAGCACACACCCTCAGGCATACGGTGGGAGACAACCGCACGACCCACAAACACACCGTTGGTGTTCACGCATTCGATCCATTCGCCGTCCTTGACGCCGATCTTCTCGGCATCCTGGGGGCTCATCCAGGCAGTCTGACCGCCGCGGAACAGGGTCAGCATATGCTGGTTATCGAAGTACTGGGAGTGGATAGCCCACTTATTGTGCGGGGTCAGGTAGCGCACCGCAACCGAAACACCGTCGGTAGCACCAATCTCGGGTTCTTTGAAGAGCCCGGTCATATCCAGCGGCGGACGGTAAATCGGAGTTGCCTCACCCATCTCGTGCATCCAGTCGTGATCCAGGAAGAAGTGCATACGACCGGTGAGGGTATGGAACGGCTTCTTCTTCTCGATGTTCACGGTGAACGGCGCGTAACGGCGGCCGCCGGTTTCCGAACCGGACCATTCGGGGGGAGGTAATCACCGGCTGCGGGGATGCCTGGGTCATGGGGAAGGTAATTTTCCGTTCCTCGTTACCCTCGGCAAGGTCCACCAAGTGCAGGCCGGTCTGCTTCTCAAGCTCCTTGAAGCCCTTAAGAGCAACCTCACCGTTGGACGTACCGGAGATACGCAGAATAGACTCAGCGATCTTCACATCAGTATCCAGTGCAGGACGACCCGCGCCCTTACCGGAGTCCATCACACCAAATTCTTTCGCCATCTGAGCGACTTCGTCCTTCAGATCGTACGTCACGTATTTGGTGGTGGCACCGACCTTGTCAAAGAGCGGACCCACGGAGGTGTACATATCGTACATAGCGCCGTAGTCGCGTTCGACGGTCATGAAGTTCGGCATGTTCATGCCGGGAACGCCCACCATATCGGGGGTGTTCTTCCAGTCGGGGGCATGGCCACCAGGCTGCTTAATCTGACCGGGGGTGTCATGCAGCAGCGGAACCGAAACAATGTCTTTACGGGTACCCAGGTGCTTCTTCGCCTGACGCGTAAACTCATATGCGAGAGCCTTGAAGGTCTCGTGGTCAGTCTTTGCCTCCCACGGCGGGTCAATCGCGGGTGAGAACGCGTGCAGGAAGGGGTGCATATCGGTCGAGGAGATATCGTACTTCTCGTACCAGGTAGCGGTGGGGAACACCACATCCGACAGCAGGGTCGTGGTGGTCATACGGAAATCTGAGGTGACCAACAGATCCAGCTTGCCCTGCGGGGCATCCTGGTACCACTTGACCTCACGCGGAATGGATTCCTCGTGGTCGGCACCCTGCACGTTGTCCATGCTGCCCACAAGGTGCTTGAGGAAGTAGCTCTCGCCCTTAGCGGAGGAGCCGAACAGGTTCGAGCGCCACAGCATCAGGGTACGCGGCCAGTTCACGGGGTTGTCCACGTCTTCAACCGAGAACTCCAAATCACCGGAGTTCAGACGCTGAGCCAAGTAGTCGGCGTTGTCCTTCGCCTCACCCCGTGCCACTGCCTCTTCAGCTTTATCAGCCAAGTCGAGGGAGTTCTCGGGGAACTGCGGGTAGAACGGCATCCAGCCCATACGGACAGAGCGGGCCACCACGTCTGCGGTGTGTACATTCTTCAGCTCGCCCTTACCGAGGGGGGACTGCAGGTAGTCGGTGGAGTAACCGTCCTGACGGAACTGGTCGGTGTGCATGTACCAGAAGCCGGTACCGATCATATGACGCGGCGGGCGGCTCCAGTCCAGAGCGTTCGCCATATTGGTCAAACCGGTGAGCGGACGCGCCTTCTCCTGACCCACATAGTGGGCCCAGCCGCCGCCGTTACGGCCCTGGCACCCGGTCAGGTTCAGCAGAGCCAAAATAGCGCGGTAGGTGGTATCTGCGTGGTACCACTGGCAAATACCAGCGCCGAAGATGATCATGGAACGACCGTGCGAGTCGATAGCGTTCTGCGCAAACTCGCGTGCCACGCGGATTACGGCCTCCGGCGGAACCGAAGTAATCTGCTCCTGCCATGCCGGGGTGTTCTGGATCGACCAGTCGTCGTAGCCCGAGGCCCATTCACCGGGCAGCCCGGGGCGCCCAATACCGTAGGTAGCGAGCATCAGGTCGAAGACGGTGGTAACTTCCTGGCCCTCGACGTAGCTGACGGGCACACCACGGGTAATAATGTCGCCGTGGCCCTTGGGGTTATCGAAGGTGGGAAGTTTAATCTCGACCGCTGCAGCCTCACCCTGGGGCAGATCGCGGATCGACAGAATGGGTTTACGGCCATCCAGTTCAAGGTTCCAGTTACCCTGATCAGACTCAGAGTAACGATGCCCCATGGTGCCGTTGGGAATGAAAACCTCACCGGTTTCGCGGTCCATCATGGCGGTCTTGAAGGCGGCGTTCTCCTGGTGCTTCTCCCCCGCCAGCGACGCAGCGGTCAGGAACTTGGAGGGCACCTTGGTACCGTCTTCACGAGTTTCGAGGGTAACCAAGAAAGGAAGATCCGTGTAGGTCAGTGCGAAGTCCTCAAAGAACTCCACGCGCTGATCCACATAGTTTTCCTTAAGAATGACGTGACCCATCGCCATAGCCAGCGCCGCGTCGGTGCCTGCCTGTGCGGGCAGCCATTCATCAGCGAACTTGGTGTTATCGGCGTAGTCGGGGCTAACCGAGACAACCTTGGTGCCGCGGTAACGCACCTCGGCAACCCAGTGGGCATCCGGGGTACGGGTCACGGGAATGTTCGAACCCCACATGATCAGGTAGGAAGCATCCCACCAGTCACCGGATTCAGGCACGTCGGTCTGATCGCCAAAGACCTGCGGGGGAGGCCACAGGAAGGTCGGCGTACCAGTCGTAGAAGCTGGTCATCACGCCGCCAATAAGCTGGATGAAACGCACGCCAGCGCTGAAGGAGACCATCGACATTGCAGGAATCGGGGTGAAGCCGGTGCAGCGGTCGGGCCCGTAGTACTTAATGGTGTGCACATGAGCGGCCGCAACAAGTTCGAGTGCTTCAGCCCAGGTGGAGCGCACCAAACCGCCTTTACCGCGTGCACTAATGTAGCGGTTGCGTTTAACAGGGTCGGAGACGATGGAGTGGAATGCTTCCACCGGGTCGCCGTAAAGCGCCTTCGCCTCACGGTACATTTCGAGCAGCAGACCGCGCACATAGGGGTATTTCACGCGGGTCGGCGAGTACGTGTACCACGAGAAGGCTGCGCCACGGGGGCACCCGCGGGGCTCATATTCGGGACGATCGGGACCGACTGTGGGATAGTCAGTTTCCTGCGCTTCCCAGGTGATAATGCCGTCTTTGACATACACCTTCCAAGAGCAGGAACCGGTGCAGTTCACCCCGTGGGTTGAGCGAACTTCTTTATCGTGGCTCCAACGGTCACGGTAGAAGGCGTCACCTTTACGGCCACCTTCACGGAAAACTGCACGGCCGTCATCTGTTTCATCCCAACGGGAGAAGAACTTACCGAATTTAATCAGTTGATCGGTAAGGGGGCCATCTGGGCCCTTGGTCTGTGATGCTTGTTCCATATAGCCAATATATCGTAAATTTGGTACCCGAAATACGATATAAAAATCTTATCTAATCGAGGGAATTCATAGGGTTATTCAGACCGTAAGCCAGCTCGAAATACCACCCGATAGAATGCGAACTGGAACCTGTGTGAGGGGGGTAATTTCACGGGCAGCTTCGACGGATCGGGTGTATCCGGTGCAGTAAATAACCACCAAGTTTGTTTCAGGGGCAATTTTTTCGCGTAGTTTAGCGGAAAGTGAGCCCTCACGGGCCCACGAGAGGATGTCGGTCAGGGGAAAATTCACGGCATTATCGATCGCGTAGGCCTCAAATTCGACCCGTTCGCGCACATCAATCACAACAACTTTTTGACGGGATATGACGTCTTGAAGCTCTGCTGCACTAATATCCGACCGGGTGCTGTCTTCGGAAACTGTGTCCAAAAAAAAACCAAATTGTTACGAAATGTTACACGATTTTCGGGCTCTTTCCTCCTCTCAGAGTGAGATTCGGCGTTTTTCTGAGGCAGAGCTTGCGTGTTAGCTAACAGAGGTATATATTTCCACTCCCCACTTAACCCCGAGTATAGGCCAACCTCACCAACAAGTGGTTTTCCGGAACCCGTGATGACCTTAATAGCCTCCATCGCCATCGCTGAGCCCACGATCCCGGCGAGCGCCCCGATAACCCCGGCGGTACTGCACGAAGGAACGCTTCCCGGTGCGGGGGCCTGCGGGTAGAGATCCTCATAGACCGGCCCGTGACCTGCCCAGAATACGCTGAGCTGTGCGTCAAACCCTAGAATTGCCGCCCAAATATGCGGGATACCCAACTGTTGTGCCGCAGCCGAAACCGCGTAACGAGCCTCAAAATTATCGCTGCCATCAAGCACCGCATCCGTGCCAGTGAGGAGCGTCAAAGCGTTACCGTCGGTGAGGCGTTCGCGGATAACGGTCACCGTGATGAAAGGGTTGAGCGCGCGCATCGTTTCAGCAGCCGATTCTGCCTTCGAGTTTCCCGCCCGTGCGTAGCTGTGAATGACCTGCCGGTGCAGGTTCGAGATCTCAATGGAATCATCGTCGATAATGATAATCTCACCCACCCCGGCTCCCGCAAGATAGAGCAGGGCGGGGGCACCAAGCCCACCGGCACCGAGTACAGCAACCCGTGCCGCCTTCAGCTTCAGCTGCCCCGCCATGCCGATTTCGGGCAGAATCAGCTGACGCGCATAGAAGGCGCGTTCAGCCGTGCTCAGCTGAGTTACGGGATCCGACGCGGTTTCGAGGTCTGGGATAAAGCTCATCCTGATGGTGTCTTTCGCGGAAATACGTGTTGAGTCTCTAGGTGTCTATGCCCACCCATTCGGTGCTGCCGTCCGTCAGCTCCTGTTCTTTCCAGATGGGCACCTGGGCTTTCACACGGTCGGCCACCGCCTCGCAGGCCTCGAAGGCTCGCCCACGATGTGCTGCAGCGGCAAGCACGGTCAGCGCGGACTCCCCTATAGCGATGGGACCGACGCGGTGAATCGCCCACAGACGAACCCCCTCCAGCTCATCCGCTACAGACTGCACAACACGCGCAATATATTCTTTCGCCTGCGGATGCGCACTATAGGACAGCCCGCGCACCGCGCTGCCGTGATCATGGTTGCGTACAATGCCGTCGAATACAACAAGGGCGCCCATGGCCTCTGTCATGACCTGAGCCTTCGCGGCGTTGGCAAGCGGCTCTAGGGCTTCCTCGGTAATATCGGTGAAAATGACAACCGACCCGGTGGGCTCAGCACCGTGCGCCCCGCTGTGGTCGAGCCCCTGCGGCTTAGTGGTCATGGTAGTCCTCCATCTGGCGGCAAATATGTTCCACGAGTGGGTCTAGGGTTTTCACTCCATCTTTAACTCCGCCGCGCGACCCAGGCAGAGTCATCACGAAGGTTTTATCGATCACGCCCGCAACCCCGCGTGAGAGCACTGCGGAAGATACGTTCTGCAGGCCGTTCGCCCAGAAAGCATGCATGATTCCGGGGATTTCCTTATCCAGATGCGGGCGTACCGCCTCCACGGTCTGATCGTCCGTGTTCAGCCCGGTACCGCCGCTGGTGAGAATAAACGTGGGCAGGTTATTATTCTTCTTCCCATCGGCAATGAGGGTGTTGAAGTAGTCGATAATCTGCCGGTCTTCGATCACGACGGCGTCCGGGGTCTTAAACCCGCGTGAACGCAGCCATTCAACCGCGATAGGCCCCGATTTATCCTCATAGATACCGCGGGCGGCGCGAGTAGACGCCACGATAACAAGCCCGGTCAGATTCTCGGGAAGATGGAATTCTTCTGCACTCATGGTGTGCCCTCCTTATAGAGTGGTTACTAGTGTGGTGATGCGGCGGGTTTACCGATCTGTTACAGCCCAGTCGCCGGATTTCCGCCGGATTTCTCTAGTACCCGAATATTGCTGATCACGGCGTATTTATCGACCGCCTTAATCATGTCGAAAATCGTCAGCGCTGCGGTGGAGACCGCGGTCAGCGCCTCCATTTCAACCCCGGTAACGCCCCGGGTTTTCACCGACGCCACAATGCGCACAGAATCCTCGCCACGCTCAAAATCCAGGGTAATTTTACCCAGGGGCAACGGGTGGCACAGCGGAATAATATCCGGGGTGCGTTTAGCGCCCATAATACCGGCCACACGCGCAACCGGCAGGGCATCACCCTTAGGTAAGTCGGCATCAAAAATCTTGGCGATCACATCGGCGCGAGTGTGCACGGTTCCCTCAGCGAGCGCCGTGCGTGTGGTGACGTCTTTCATCGTCACATCAACCATATGGGCCGACCCGTCGGCGCGCACATGAGTCAAGTCTTGGGATGGCTGTGCCGCATCGGGGTGAAGGTTCTTCTCGGTCACGGTATGTCCTTAAGGTCTGTGTTGGGGTGGGGGTTCAGCCGCGTTTAGTTATCCGTAAGCCGGATGCGGTGGTACCGCACCGCTTCTCCCCCGGTGTACGTGGTGCCCGGCGCCAGCTCAATGAGCACATCGGCGGTCGCAGCGTGATGCAGCAGATGCGATCCGGGCAAAACATCGGGGTACAGCTCCACCCGATAGGTTCCCGGTTCGGACTCAACCATCGCCAGGTTACCGCGCAAAAATTGGCGTTTGTTGGCCGGTGCCGTCAGCGGTTTATCAATGACGAGCACGCCACGCGGGGCATTTTCGAGAGTCGCCATGCGCGAGGCCACCTCGTGCGGAGTGCCGTAAGGACCGCCCGCACGCAGGTAGGGGCGAAGCATCAGCACATAGGAAATAAGGGTACTGACGGGGTTGCCGGGGAAAGAAATCATGGGCAGGCGATGCCCGTTGAAATCCAGCACGTTCACGCCCTGCGGTCCGCCAGGCTGCTGGCTCACATGCCCGAACCAACTGAGCGGAATTGGCAGCCCCAAAGACGGTGCCATAGCGATGGCATTGCGCACCACTTCGTATTTGCCGTGGCTGATCCCGCCGGAGGTAATAATAATATCCGGTGCGAAAGTCTCATACTCTTCCCGCAAATGCTCAATCAGAAGCTCCGGGTCATCCCCAATCGAGATGCGCCGCACCACAGCACCATCCTCGACCAGCATTGAGGTGAGCATGGGACCGTTAGCATCATAAATCTGGCCGTAGGCGAGGTCGGTGGCCGTATCGTCGCCGTCTTCGGTGAGGGTTGGGCGAATCTCGTCGCCGCCGGTGCACACCAGAACGCGCGGTCCGCAGGCCACCGTCACGCGGGTATACCCCTGCGCGGCGAGCGTACCCAGCAGTGTGGGGGTCACGCGCTCGCCAGCGCGCGCAAGAACCTGCCCAGCCACTACGTCTTCGCCACGGCGACGTATAAACTGCCCTTCGGGCGCCTGAGGGAGCCTAATTTTTTCGCTGGGACGCCCGAAAGATTCGGGTACGTCGGGGTATTCGATACGTTCAGAATGCTCAACCGGCACCACCGCCACATACCCCTTAGGGATGGGGGCACCGGTCATAATCGGGTAGGTTAAATCGTCGGATGCGCGCGAACGCTGCAGCGGCCGCCCCGCCGGGATTTCACGCCCCACCGTAAAGATGCGGTTCTCACGGCTGGCACCCTCGGCGGTTAGGGCGTAACCATCCATCTGGGAGTTATCGAAACTCGGTACATCAAGCCTGGCCAGCACGTCCTGAGCGAGGATGCGGTTGGTAGCACGCGCCAGCGGCAGGTTTTCGGCGCGACCAATAAAAGTATCACGCAGTAAAAGCGCCAGATAGGCGCGATACTCTTCGGTGCTGGGGGTGCCATCGAACTGGGGCTTGTGCATCTGTACTCCCAAACGGTAATAAATTATCTACTAGCTATTGTAAGAGGCTTTGGCACGCAGTTTCTTCACCACGGAAAATAGGCCAAGCAGGCCAAAGATGCACACGTACAGACTGATGAGCATGAGGGCGCTTCCCAGAGCGCCAGACATATTGCCGCCGCTAATGGCCAGATCAATGCTCAGCGGGATGGTCTCGGTTTTACCTTTGACGTTTCCTGCGAAGGTGACGGTGGCACCGAATTCTCCCAGTGCCCTGGCGAAGGAAAGCAGGAACCCGGTGGCGATGCCGGGCGCAGCCAGTGGCAGCAGCACCCGGTAGGTGATTTCTGATGCTTTTGCGCCCTCGACTTCGGCAATTTCCTCGTATTCTCGGGGGATGGCTTGCAGAGTGGTGACGGCGCTGGCAACGAAGAACGGTAAGGCCACAAAAACTTGGGCAATAATGACGGCGGTGGTGGTGAAGGTGATTTTGATTCCGGCATCGTACAGGGCCGCCCCTATGATGCCTTTGCGGCCCCAGAAGAAAAGCAGCCCCAGGCCCGAAACAACGGGAGAGAAAATAATGGGCGTGTAGATAATGGCGTAGAGCAGGCTCCCGGCGCCGCGCAGGCGGGAGCGGTCAAGTACTTTGCAGAGTGTGAGCGCCAGCGGGGCACCAATTACACCGCAGATAAGGGTTGAGATGCTGGCGGTGACCAGTGAGAGCTGGGTGGCTCCGACCACCTCTTCATCAATAATTTCGTGCAGACCCATCCAGGGGATGTTGTACAGCAGCCCCAGCAGCGGCCCCAGAATAAGAGCTAACCCGATGAGGGAGGGGATGGTGAAATACCACGGTACGACACTGAAGGTGGTGCGTTTTTTCACGTGGTCACTCCTGTGTGGGTGTTACTTACTGGGGTTCTACGATACAGCTGTTGCGGGCGCCTACTGTGGGATAGCGCCCGCAACGGGTGCGGCTGCAGGTTAATTATCGAGCAGATTCGAAGCCGTGCTCCTTAAGGATTTTCTGGGCCTCGTCGGTGGTGAGCCACTCGTTGAACTTCTTGGCGGCTTCGGAGGAGTTACCCTTTGAGGTCAGCGCCGAGGGGTACTCGTTCTTCTCCACATCGGGCAGGTCTACCGAGCCGAGGTTCTTGCCGTCTTTCTTAGCGGCGGCAAGGTCGGTGGTGTAGATGAAGCCCGCATCGGCACTACCGGAGGTGACCTTGGTGGTCACTGCGGCCACATTCGACTCGTTGGTGGCGTTCTTCAGCTCAATATTGTGGTCCTTGAGTTCTTTATGGGCCAGGGTGCCGCAGGGTACATCTTCCTTGCAGATGGCCACGGTGCCGTCGGTGTTCTTCAGATCGTCGATGGAGTTGATCTTACCGGGGTTGCCGTCGGCGGTGACCAGTACCAGCTTATTGGTTGCAATAACCTCGCTCTTGGAGCCTTTGAACTCGTCGAGCTTGGCGGCCTTGTCCATGTTCTTCTTATCGGCGGTGATGAGGAGATCGGCATCCTCACCCTGCTCAATCTTCTGCACCAGCTTGGAAGAGCCCTCATAAGTGAAGCTGAAGTTCACGTTCGGGTGCCTTCTTGAAAGCAGCTTCCAGGTCTTTCCCGGCGTTGCGCAAAGATGCTGCGGCGAACACCTTCACCTCGCCCGAAACGGAGCCAGCGGCTGAAGAGTCGGCTGAGGCGCTTGATGAGGAGCTCGCGCTAGAGCCGCATCCGGCCAGTGTTAGAGAAGCAGCCAGTGCTGCGCCGACGCCTACGGCTTTGAGGGAGTTCTTCATACGTGTTCTTCCTTCGCGGTTGGATGAATTGAAGTGAGTGGATACAATGCGAGGTGTCTCCATGTTCTTAGGGTGTGTGCGTGTGCGCTGCTTTGGGGATGTAACTTACCCTTGGCGCACTATCGGTGATTACCCAAAACATGGAATAATTTATATTGTCGCTTTTAGTATGCATATTTTCTATGAAGGTTCCAATGGCTTACACACCCGGTTCGGGCCGGTCTCAGCTAATCGCTGGCCCCGTGTTACACACCTTAGCTTCTGCTGAGGGTGAGACAGCCGGTTTTGTGACGCCTCAAAAAATCCAGGCCCCGGATATTAAGCGGCGTAAACCGGCGAATATTAAGAACAGCGGTCCGCTCTTAGACCGCTGGGGTCGTATCGCCACCGACCTGCGTATTTCTTTGACAGATAAATGTAATCTTCGTTGCATTTATTGCATGCCAGCCGAGGGGCTGCAGTGGCTCCCTAAGAACGATCTGCTCACCGCCGACGAGATTGCGCGGTTAGCCGATATAGCGATCCGTGAGCTCGGTGTTGAGGAGATCCGGTTCACCGGCGGTGAGCCGCTGGTTCGCGCCGACCTGGTGGATATTATTGGACTGATTCACGCCATGCACCCGCAGGTGCCCCTAGCGATCACTACGAACGGCATCGGGCTGGAAAAACGTGCCGAGGCGCTGGCAAAAGCCGGGCTGGTCCGCATCAATGTCTCCCTTGACACGATCTGCCCCGAAACGTTCGCTGAGCTGACCCGCCGTGATAAGCTCGACGCCGTACTGCGCGGCATTGATGGTGCAGCGGCGGCCGGGCTGCACCCGATTAAGATTAACGCGGTGCTCATGCCCGGGCTGAACGATACGCAGGCCCCGCAGCTGCTGAAGTGGGCCTAGCGGGCGGCTACCAGCTGCGGTTTATTGAGCAGATGCCCCTGGACGCCGATAACCGGTGGACGCGTGAAGGCACTATTACCGCCGCACAGATACGCGCCATGCTCGCTGAAGAGTTCACGCTCGGGCCGGTGTCTGAAGAACGCGGTGACTCCCCCGCCGCCCTGTGGGAGGTGTACCCGCACGGCACCGCCCTCACCGACGGGGTACCCGCCGACGGCACAGCATCCCTGGGGCGGGTAGGTATTATCGCCTCGGTCACCGAATCATTCTGCGGGGCGTGCACCCGCACCCGGCTCACCGCCGACGGTAAAATCCGTTCCTGCCTGTTTTCGGATTCCGAGACCGATCTGCTGCAGCTGCTGCGTTCGGGGGCATCCGATAAAGAGCTGGCGCTGCGCTGGCGTGAGGGCATGTGGTTTAAACCGCGCGCCCACGGCAAGGAAGACGCCGATTTCGATATTGAAGAGTTCGCTCAGGCAAGCCGCTCCATGAGCGCGATCGGGGGGTAACCAGTGATTGTCAGGTTTTATGCGGCCGCATGCGCGGCAGCTGGCGTGGATCAGGTGAACATTACGCTCAGCGACCTCGCCTCCCCCACCCTCGGGGCGCTCGTTCAGGAGCTGGGAGACCGCTACACGGGCACCACCGCCTCCGGGCTGACGCTGGCGCAGGTGATGCAGCAGTGCTCTTTCCTGCTCGACGGGGTGCGTTCAGAGCACGAGGCGCCTCTCACCGAAGAAACCCGCGTGGATGTACTTCCCCCCCTTCGCGGGCGGCTAAACCGGGTCTCCTCCACCCCGCCTCAGGCGCCACCCGCAGGGTCCTCTTAAGGGCACTCAACTATTAACTAAAACGTTCTGTACGGCAACAGCAGGGATGCCACAATATTCACAAGCGCACACCGCGCCGGTACACTTACTGTAGCCACTGCGGCTTACCGAACCACACAATGAGGGGTTACGTATGCACACACCGGGTTTCTGCGCCATTATTGTTGCCGGAGGAAAATCTTCCCGCCTGGGAAACACCCCCAAAGCTGGCCTCTCAAACGGCACGCACACCCTCCTAGACCGGGCCCTCCTGGCGGTTTCTCAAGCCGATGCCTGCGTGGTTGTAGGCCCCGAAACCCTGCCGGTGCCCAACGATGTGCTCCTCACCCGTGAAGACCCGCCGTATTCCGGGCCAGCTGCCGCTATCCACGCCGGAGCCGAAAAGCTAGCCCAGCACTATTCAGGGATCGGCCGCCCGGCCCCCACCTGGTGCATCATCCTGGGGGTAGACACCCCCAATATCGCCCCGGCGGTAAGTTTGCTTGCCGAGCATGCGGGGGCCGCCGCCGGGCACGAAACCGGTTTCTGGGGCATCTGTGACGGCGTCTACCAGCCTCTGGTTGGGATATACCGCTATGCGCCGCTACGGCAGGTGTTTTCGGCGGGGAGCACTAATGCCTCCGTGCGCTCGTTCCTCAAACAGCTGCACCCCCAAGAGGTAGAGCTCAGCCCCGCCCACACCGCCGACGTGGACACCTGGGAGCAGGCACGGGCGTTAGGCTTCGACTCCCCGCAGTGGAGCAGCTACTAGAACTTCCATAACCGCGCACCGCATCCGAACCACCCCGCAAGAAACTGAGGTACCCGCCCATGCCGCACCACCATCCTCCCGCCGTTACCTGGGAGCAGGCACGTAAGAACCTGCACGCCGCCGGGCTCACGTGCACGGCGGGTACCGATGTTGAGACCCTGCCCCCCAAAGCCGCCATCGGGCGTTACACAGCCGATGATGTGTACTCACTTATGGACGTACCCCACTATGATTCCTCAGCAATGGACGGGTACGCCGTATCCGGCACCCCGCCCTGGCTGCTTGTCACCCCCGAATATCCCGACGACGAGCGCGTTAATATTCACCGCCTGACAGTGGCGATTGAGCCGGGGCAGGCCACCCCCATCCTCACCGGCGGGCTGCTGCCCCGCGGGGCGCAGGCTATTGTGCGGGAAGAACACACCACACTGAACACGGTAGGAGGTATCACCACCGTGACAATGGCTTCCGGGCATATCCCCCCGGCCAATGGCGCCGATATCCGCCGCACCGGGTCCGAGCTGCCCGCAGGCAGGCTGCTGGTTGAGCGCGGCACGCTCATTACCGCCCGCCTTGCCGCATTTTTGGGGATGAACGGCTTCGACGAAATCCCCGTCTTAGCGCCCGTTACCGCCCGCTGCGCGTTTACCGGGAACGAGGTTATTACTATCGGTGTGCCAGAGGCCGGGCAGGTGCGGGATGCTTTCGGCGGCTTCCTAGAGGCAACTCTCGCAACTCAGGGGTGCGCCGCGCTGCCTTCAGCCCGTCTGGCCGATACGGGGCATGATTTCACCACTTTTTTGAACACATCCCACGCGCAGGTGCTGATTTTTACGGGCGGTTCCAGCACCTCCGGGGTGGATATGGTGCGTAAAACCCTCGCCGAGGCTCAGGCAACTTACCTGTTCGAGTCAGTGCAGGTGCGCCCCGGGCACCCGGCGCTCGCCGCCCGCTTAGCTGACGGGCGTATTGTGCTGGGGTTGCCGGGTAACCCGCTGGCAGCGTACACGGCCTTGTACTCGTACCTGCCGCCACTGCTGGCGGGTATGCGGGGGCTGCCGCTGCCGCCTCTTGATACCGCTGAAATTGCCCAGGACATTCCCGCGCTCACCGCCAGCTCCCAGCAGCGGCTCATTCCGGCCCTAGTGCGTGAATGCCGGGCGCATCCGCTTCCCAGGCGTGCATCCTATATGCTTTCTGGGCTGTCGAAGGCCACCCACCTGCTGGTAGCGGATGCCAGCGGGCATACGGCGGGTGATCGTGTGCCGCTGCTGCCGGTGTTTTAGGGAGGGCCGCTACATCCCCTTCTTTTCCGCCGCAGCACACTGTGCTTTTATGGGCGCAGAATAAGCCGAACACCCGGTGTTCTCTCGGAGGATCAAGTGTACAATAACCTTTACGGTTAAGATTGCATACGTATACTGCAAAGGAGACTTACCCGTGTCAAAGCCTAAACTCGGCGATGTGGCCGCACGTGCAGGGGTTTCTCCCACCACGGTGTCGCGAGTCCTGAACAATAGAGGCTACCTGAGCCAGAGAACTCGTGAAAAAGTATACGATGCAATGCGGGAGCTGGGGTACCGCCCTAACGCTATTGCCCGCAGCCTTAAAGGTCAGCGTTCCCGTATGGTCGGGCTGGTTTTCCCAACTGTTGCTAATCCGTTTTATGCGGAGATGGTGTACCGGATTGAGTCTTTTTTAGCGGACGCCGGGTACCGGGTGATTCTATGCAATAGTGACGACCACCCAGACCTGGAGGAACAGTATTTTGAGATGCTGCTATCGAACCAGGTGGATGGAATTATTACCGGCGCGCATTCGCAGGTGGTGGCGAACCTGCCGCATGTGCAGGCGCCGCTGGTGACAGTAGACCGCCCAGGTACGCAGAAGTACCCCAATATTCGTGCGGATAACTATGCGGGTGCACGCATGGCGGTTGAGCATCTGGTCGCCACCGGAGCAGGAAACATTCTGCATATCACCTCAACCGTGAGCGAGCAGAACCTTCGCCTGGCGGGCTACCGGGACGCGGTAACTGCCGCAGGAATGACCCCTCAGGTGCTTGAGTTAGGGTTCCGCACTCCCCTGCCCCGCAAACGTGAACTTATCGAACGTTATCTTAAGGAGAGCACCGCAGGCGAGTGTGTTGACGCTGTCTTCGCCTCGAATGATACATATGCGGCGATGACACTGAACTGGGCGCGCACCCGTAACCTGTGTGTCCCCCAGGATTTTCAGGTGGTGGGGTTTGACGGCACCGAGACGGTACGCGCACTTATCCCGGAGCTTGCAACTGTGGTGCAGCCGATTGAGCAGATCGCCGCGCGTGCAGTGCAGCGGCTGCTTCAGACGATCGAATCGGGCAGACAGGGCCACCCCGACGATACACCATCGCCTCATAAAAGCGATAAGAAGCAACAGGGTTCCACGGCTGATGTTTTCCCGGTGCACCTGCACGAAGGCGGTACCCTCAGGGCCATTACCGCTTCCTCTTAGCGGAGCACCAGACCTCGATACTTCCTCGCTATGCCGCCGATAAGAGGCCGTTTGCGGCGGCTAAATGCGGGTCGTACTGCACCCCATCAATGGTGGCGGGGTAGAGCATTCCTGCTGCCGGGCTGGTTCCCTTATAGGTGCCGATGGGCACGAAACCATGGCGGGTGTAGAGTGTGGCGCTGCGCGGGGTGGATGCCTCAAGATATGCGGCGGTTCCATTAAACCGGGTGATGCCGTGTTCTAGCAGTGCCGAGCCAACCCCACGCCCTTGGGCGGTGGCGCGCACACCGATAGTGTGCAGGTACCAGTGGTCGAAGGCAGGACGGTGTTTGCGAATGTAGATGTCGGTGGCGATCACGTGCCGCAGGGCACGGGCCCCGAGTATTTGAGGTACTTCGGCCCGTCACGCAGCTCCAGTTTCAGGGTTCCTTGCTGGCCTTCGGGAGGCATCCACTGGGCGGTTCCGAGGATTGCGCCGTCGCTATCGACCGCAACATCAATGAATCCGCGTGGGATGTAGAGGCTTTTGAGCTGAAGCTCGAAGAGCCCGCGGATCTTCTCGGGCTGGGGTTCCTCTCCTAAAAGTACGCGCATAAACGGGTCTGGGGTGAACGCTTCAACGAGCACATCGAGGAGTTCCGGGAGTTCTTCGGGGCGGGCTTCACGAATCGTGTACGGTTCGGGTGGCATGGTATATCCCCCTGTGTGTTGGTGATTACATCTCTTTTCGATGCTAACGAAGCCCTTCACACAGTCAAAGTGCAAATATGATATACGCCACTTATCCTTGACTTTACGGTTTGTAGCAAAGCGGCGGCCCGTCCCCTGTTATACGGGGCAGGCCACCGCTTCATCCGCCTCGTACAGGCAGGATATTCCGGAAAATATTAAGCCTGGGTGGTCGTCGCCTTCGCTTTGAGAGTGACATCCGCGAGGGTGTCTTTCCCGGCAGTCACGGTTGTACCAGCAACGGCAGCATCCGCCATGAGGGCCACAGCTTTTTTGGCATTGGTAACCACCAGCGGAGTGGTAACCGGGTACCCAGCCTTCTTAATGGCGTCAATATCGAATTCGGCGAGCACATCCCCACGCTTGACCACATCACCTTTAGCAACTTTGGGGGTGAAGTGTTTACCATCCAGCTCGACAGTGTCGAAACCGATGTGCATCAGCAGATCCAGCCCGTCCTCGGTGCGCATACCGTAGGCGTGCCCGGTGGGGAATGCCACGGTGATCTTGCCATCAGCGGGAGCCACCAGGGTGCCTTGAGTCGGTTCAATCGCGTTTCCAGAGCCAAGCGCACCGGATGCAAAACTCTGGTCGCTCACCTCAGCCAGCGGTACCACGGTACCGCTCAGGTGCGCGGCCAGCTCAACTTTCTCCCCTTCAACCTCGGGAGTCTTAGGGGCCGCAACGGCGGTCTCGGCCTTGGTTTCGCCAGCAGTGGCGGGTTCTGCAGCATCCGGTGAGGAAGCCTCACCGCGTGCCACCTTCAGGCCCCAGACGTATGAGGCGGCGAAGGCAAGAGCGGTCGTCATCAGCAAGCAGACAATGAAACCAAGCCAACCGGCTCCAGCCTGAGGATTCACGGAAGGGATACCCAGATAACCGGCAGCACCAAGGGCTGATGCTTTCACACCCAAAATTGCTGAGAGCGCTCCGCCGATACCAGCCGAAGCTATCGCGATATAGAAAGGCCAACGCAATACCAGGTTCACACCGAAAAGTGCGGGTTCGGTAATACCCAAAAATGCCGAAGGAGCCGAAGCCGAGGCCACGCCCTTGATCTTCTTGTTCTTGGTCGTCAGCGCGACACCTGCCGCTGCTGCGCCTTGGGCAACATTGGAGATCGAGGCAATCACGAAAATAAAGGAACCACCGCTTGCCCAGAGTGAGGTTTCGATGGGCGGGAAGGACTGGTGCAGACCGGTTATTACGATGGGTGCGTAGAGCACACCAAAGATCAGCCCGCCGATGGGACCGGCGGCAGTGTATAGCCAGTTCACGCCTTCGCCCAGCCAAGTACCCAGCTGGAACATAGGCGGTCCCACCAGCAGGAAGGTGACAAAGCCAGTAATGAGCAGGGTCAGGGTGGGGGTGAAAATAAAGTCGATTGTGCCCTTGAGAATCTTATGGAAGAATTTCTCGATATTCGCAAGGATAAAGGAAACCAGCAAGATAGGAAGCACGGTTCCCTGGTAACCCGCCTGCTGCACCTGAAGACCGAAAAGATCCCAGTACTTCATGGGGTCTGTGCCCTCGGTGTGGGCGAGTGATGCCGCAACCTTATACCCGTTCATCAGCGCGGGTGAGACCATAGCCGCACCCATCGTTAAGCCAAGGTAGGGATTGCCTCCAAAGACTTTAGTTGCGGAGTATCCCACGAGCACGGGCAGGAAAGCGAAAGGCGCCGCCGAAAGCAGGTTCACGATATCCGCGAAGCCTTCCCAGGCGGGGTACATTTCAATCAGGGGCTGCGGCCCAAAGATGTTCTTGGCGCGAAGGACGTTATCGAGCGCCATCAGCATACCGCCGCCGACCAGCACCGGGATCAGGGGGATAAAAATATCGGCAATGGTTTTAATGAAGCGGGAGAAGATATTTCCCTGATTTGCCGCAATAGATTTCAGATCATCTTTGCTGACCTCGGGGGCGCCTAATGCCACCATATGTTTGAAGACTTCGTTAACATCGCCGGGGCCCACAATAATCTGGAACTGTCCGGCATTCAGGAAACTGCCTTTAAGGTCTTCGTCATTGTCAATAGCACTTTGATCAACGGAATCCTGGTTCTTCAAGACCAGGCGCAGACGAGTTGCGCAGTGAGCCGCCGCGCGGATGTTGTCCGCGCCCCCGACATCCTGCAACACGCGCTCTGCCACTGATTTGTGGTCCACGTTCTTCTCCTTGAGTTTGGGCGGACGGAGCCTTCCAGCAGATATGTCAAACGTTTGACATATTGGTGCGTAAAACGCCCCTGCACGCTGACTGCATTTACTTACAGCATACGTGAACGGCAGGTTAGCAGGCACGAAAAACCGCGCCCTGCACCACATAATTTTTGTACTGCCAGGCGCGGCTTCTGCCCCATACAGGCATCTTGCCGCCCACATGTTTAGCTCTTGCCTTACCGCGACACCTGGCAGGAGCGCTGGTAAGGGAGCGGGCCGCAAGTGAAACTACAGCACTGCGTAGCTCAGTTTCAGCACCTCGCCGTTACCGCCCATACGCACACGACGTTTGCTGCCCGAGAAGTAGGTGCGGGCCGAGAATACCTGCTCGTATGAGCCAGCCCCGTCCTGCCCGTTCACAGCACCGCCCACGAACAGTTCGGTGGATGAGGCATCCACCAGCAACTCAAACTCGCGCTCAGTGTTCGGGGTAAGGGCACGGCGGCGTAAAGTGCCGCCCTCAGTGTATCGGGTGCCCGAACGGTCCAGCTGCGCAAAATCCTCCGCGATCGTGATGCGCAACGCCGTACCATGCGCATCTTTCACCCGGATTTTTACCGGACCATCCGAAACATCAACGGTGCCGTGAAGCCGCCAGGTACCCGCGTCTTTGAGCACCGGAACTTTACCTTTCACCACGTCAACAACCGTCGACTCAAGCGGCAGCACCCGGTCAAGATGCGGCACTGGGGTTTGGTAGATTTCCTTCCCGCAGGTGCAGCTCACGCGGGTAGGTGAACATGTGTACCCAACGGTGCGCCCACGAAGGGTGGTCGTCCTGCTCGGCGTTACCCAACCAGCCGATCATCACAGTCTGCGGGTGCGGGGCATCATCATGTGCGCTGGTGCCGGTACCGTGCACGGTCTGCGGGGCGTAGAACTCGAACCCGGCATCCAGCTCCGTGAACGGGGTGTGCACCTCAAACCGCAGGGTCTGCGGGTCAAGCTCGCCCATAATGTACCCTGACTGGTAGATATTCTGGTACTTCTCCCCCTCGGGGCTCAGCCCCTGGGGGCTGAAAATCAGCACGTCCCGCAGGGTGCCCGTCGCCTCATCCCGCAGCTGCAGCAGAGACGGGCATTCGTACATGTAGCACCCCTCAACGGTGGGGTCGGTGAAGTCAAGTTCGCCTTTAAAATCCCAGCTGCGGCGGTCTGCCGAAGTGTACACGACTACGGTACCGGTGCGGTGCTTCTTCTTTTTGCCGTCTTTCTGGGCACCAATGACCATCCACCATTGGCCGTCCCGCTCAAATACGTGCGGGTCGCGGTAGTGCGCCGTATAGCCCTCATGCGGGCCCTCAAGCAGCGGAGGCAGCTGCCGGGTGGGGTGTGCGTCTTCCCCCGCGGTGGCCAGTATCTGGTAGGTTTCGCGGTTATTGCGGGAGTCTTTCACGTTGCCGGTGTAAAAGAACTCAAAACCGCCGGGCACTCGGATGCCGGAGCCTGAGTAGCAGCCGTGCGAATCGTAGCGCGTGTTTGGTACTAGGGCGGTGCCTGCGTCCTCCCAGCGAGTGAGGTCGTCGCTTATGGCGTGCCGCCAGTAGACAATGCGCTCTGGGTGCAGCGGCGAGTACTGGTAGAAAGCGTGGTAGTGCCGCCCGTCGTATACCAGCCCGTTCGGGTCGTTCAGGCGCCCTACTGGAGGGGCAAGATGCAGTTTCGGGTAGTCCCGGTCGCTGCGCACGGATTCCCCGAAGGCGGCCACGGTCTGCTGGTCTTCGGCCGCTAAATCCCGCTGCAGGTACGGGGCGAGGGGTGCCAGCGTAACCGGCTTGGCGGCGGTTTGAGAGGGTGCGGTGTTCTCCGGCAGAGGTTCGAGCGTGATCTTCCCGAAAGAGGACCACGGGGTGGTGGGGCTCTCATCGACCGGCTGCACGTCGTCTGTGTCTAGTATGGGTCTATTCTGTTTAGTCATGCTCATTCTGTGGGTTCGTGCTTACAGTGGCGTGAGATATTCATGCGCCCTCGCGGGGGCTTTCTCGGGTGCCTGGCGGCTGCTTTGGATACTGCTGCCGGGTTTTACCGGGCGTTTCTCATCATACAGGATGCACCTTCTTCGTATCTTCGGATCTTGACACCGGCCCCTGCTGTTGAGGTGCCGAAAAGCTGTTTCCTCGCGAGCTGTCTTCCTGTAGGGTTTAGAGACAAAAAACCACCCGCCGGGCGGGCTCCGTCAGGGAGCTCATCCGGCGGGTGGGGTAAGAATCGAGAAGAAGTCGATTACTTGAGGGTAACGGTTGCGCCTGCGCCCTCAAGCTGCTCCTTAGCCTTCTCAGCGTCTTCCTTGGAAGCGCCTTCGAGGATCGGCTTGGGTGCGCCGTCAACGAGGTCCTTTGCTTCCTTCAGGCCGAGGGAGGTCAGGGCACGAACTTCCTTAATCACGGCGATCTTCTTGTCGCCAGCGGATTCGAGGATCACGTCGAATTCGGACTTCTCTTCAGCAGCGTCGCCGCCGCCAGCGCCGCCTGCTACAACTGCAACGGGAGCTGCAGCGGTAACGTCGAACTCTTCCTCGAATGCCTTAACGAACTCGGAAACCTCTACGAGGGAGAGCTCTTTGAAAGCTGCAATGAGTTCTTCGATGGACAGCTTAGCCATGTGTGGCTCCTTCACTATCAGGTGCGGGATGTACCCGCGTTTTAGATTTGAGTGCCGCACCCGGCGGGTGGGCTAAAGTTTTGGGTGCGTTTTCACGCGGTGAGTGCGGTGCGGCTTATGCCTCGTCCGCTGCCTCCTCGGCGGCGGGTGCGCCGCCTTCCTGCTCTTCCAGCTTCACGCGCAGGGCGTCCACAGCCTGAGCAACACGGGCAATAGCTGCCTTCGCGCCACCAGCAACCTTGGACAGCAGAACCTCGCGGGATTCGAGGTCAGCGTAGCGCTTCACATCAGCTTCGGTCAGTGCGGCACCTTCGTAGAAGCCGCTCTTGACGATGAGCTGGGGGTTTGCCTTGGCAAAGTCACGCAGGCCCTTGGCAGCATCGATCAGGTCGCCCTTGATGAATGCCAGCGCGCTGGGGCCGTGAAGCTGGCCGTCGAACGCGTCGATGCCAACTTCTTTCGCCGCAATAGCAGCGAGCGTGTTCTTCACCACGGCGTATTCGGTCTCTGCACCGAGTGCACGACGCAGCTCCTTGAGCTGAGTCACAGTAAGACCGCGGTATTCGGTCAGGATCACTGCGTTCGAAGCTTCGAAGAGTTCTTTCAGCTCGGATACTGCAGCGATCTTTCCTGAGTCGCCATGGTAGTTCCTTCTTCCGATTCTTGTAAGGTCGCCGGTAGAGCACAATCGTGAGCACTAAAAAATGCCCCGATGCGCAGGGCTTCGAGGCATATAGAAAAGTCCCTTTTAGAGTTGAGGGAGGTTTTCTATTCACTTCTTCATCACCTGCGCGGGCGGCGAATCCCTGGAACGGGAATCTGCTCTTATCAGTGCTAATAACACTGGCAGCTTACGGCTATTCACCGAAAAATGCACAGCAAAACACTAGACCGGCGGTCTTTGGTCTAATCATCATGACAGGTTAAACCGGCAAAAGCAAGTTTCCCCTCGCCGGAAACCAACTCTGCGGTGTAGAACTTCATCTTACAGATAGTGCCGCGTGCCGTCGGCAAAGATAAAACAGCGATGCGGGGGAACCTGCACCTGTACCCGTTCCCCCGATGTCAGGACGGGCAGCGCGAGCGCATCCGGCTCAAAAAATTCGAGGGGCTGTCCACTGGGAACCTGCAGAGGAACTCGCGCCGAACCGTCATGCGACGCGGCATATACAGTCACCTTTGCCTGCGTTACAGCGCGGTAGAGTGTACCGCCCACCTGCGGGAGTACACTCCGAACCTGCACCGGTATCGTATTCTCCGAGGGGGTCTCAGCAATACTCTCTACACGCCGCAGCGAGGTTGCACGCACATAGAGCGAAGCCCCAGCAGGAAGATGCTGCCCCTCCGTGAGAGTCAGCTCGTTCAGAGCTGGCGATGCTGTCAGCCGCGCCGCCTGCAGCGTATGCGGATTTGCCAGCAGATGCTCGGGGGTATCGACCTGCACCAGGTACCCGGCGTTCATGACTGCCACGCGCTGCCCAAGCTGCAGTGCTTCATTCTGATCATGCGTTACGTACAGCCCCGTGAACTTGTATTCGGCGTGCAGACGCGCAATATCCGCCCGAATACTTGCGCTCAGTTCCTCATCAACACTCGCCAGCGGCTCATCGAAAAGGATCACAGGTGCTTTGCGGATGAGGGCGCGCGCAATACCCACACGCTGCGCCTGCCCGCCTGAGAGCTCCTGGGGTTTGCGGTGCTGAAGCTCGCCAATCTGGAGCGCATCCATAAGATCCGTATAGTAATTTTTATCGACCTTTTGGCGGTAACCGCGCAGCGTAGTTGGAAAAAGAATATTCTTGCGAACCGACAGGTGCGGGTACAGAATCGGGTGCTGAAAAACGAACCCTACCTGCCCGGCGTTCAGCGGCTGACCCGCATAGGTAATGCGCCCGGCATTGGCTTCCTCAAGCCCGGCAATAATGCGCAAAAGCGTAGATTTACCGGTTCCGGATGCACCCACCAGTGACACCATCTCGCCCGGTTCCACCTCAAGGTCGATCTCACGCAGAACGTGAGTATCCGCCCCAAAACTCTTCGCGACACCACGAATCTGAAGCCCGCCGTGAGTCGTCGTTGAGGAAGGCTGAGGTGTTGAACCTTGAGTTGTCATGCTTCTATTATGACCTCCGGCGTTCTACCCGAAAAGCAGCGCCACAGCCCGCACGTTCCTGAGGATCCGTGTTCGATGAAGCTACCGTACTAAAAGCCTACCGCGTATCGCCAGCACCAGCATCCCGAGCCAAAGCACCGCGATCAGTGCGGTGCCAAGAATCCACAGCGCCCAGCCAAGCTGCACGAGCTGAGAAACCGCGACCAGGTGCATTCCGGTGCCCGCCATAGCGCCCAGCCCGAAGGAGAATCCCCACAGGCTCATGGTGTACCCCGCTTTGAGAATCCATGGCACTAAGCGAAGCAGGAACAGCAGCTGAAGCACCCCGTAACCTGTGAGCATTAGGAAAACCCAGTCCACGTGTCCGCCGTTAGCCGCCAGATAGGCATTACCGCCCACAAACGGAGGGGCCAGCTGAACCCCTATAATGCCGCGTACCGCAGGATCCAACGCAGGTTCGGTGCGCAGGCGGCCTAAGATGGCCGACTCTACGCTAAACCATGAGATGAGTCCCATACCGAAGAACAGCATCGCCCAGTCGCGGTGCCCCAGCGCCCCTAGCCCGGATGCGGAGGCAAAGTTCGCGGCCACCGTGGGCAGGTAGATGACCGGGGTTGTCGCCGCAACCGTATGCGTTCCACGCCAGAGTCCGGCGGTGCGGTACATCGAAAATGCCAGCTGCCCCAGCACACCGATAAGAATCAGCGAATACCCAAGCGGGGCCGCATAGGGGTGTGCGGATATCCCGACCTCGATGGTGGTGACCGGAACCAGCGCCAGGAAGCAGCACATTACGAGGTCGCGAAGTTCGCTTCGGAGCGCATCGCGACGGGTTATGAGTTTGACGGCAAATGCCGTGATCAGCACCAGCCAGGTTGCTGAGGCGAGCGCCAGTATGCTCTCCCCTACCCAGGACGGTACCAGGTGTGCGGTGGCACCGTACCGCCACGACAGCCCCAGCGCACTCGTTCCCAGCGCCACCGAAAAGTAGCTCGTTGGAATAGGGAACGGTTTTGTGGTGGTGGGTGTGCCCAAAGGTACGGGTTGTGCGGCGGCGGTACTCATGTAATCCTCCCGGGGTATATGCACAGTATACGGCGGCGCTCTCACCTGAGGTATCGCCTCGTATGGGTCTGGCTTGTGTAGCTGCCGGGGTATATAAGTAGAAGTTTTCCCGCTTTATTCCCGTGCAGGTGCTCAGGCGGCTCTGGGGTGCGGCTTTGCGACGCATCATAACCCCACCACAAGCAGCAAAGAGCCCGCCACCCCACCGGGATAACGGGCTCTTTGTATGAAAGCTGGTAACGCTACAGCGTCTTATGCAGCGACCTCTGCCGGATCCACCGGAATGCCGGGGCCGAAGGTGGTCGCAATGGTAGCCTTCGAAATGTAGCGGCCCTTAGCCGAAGAGGGCTTCAAACGGTTAACCTCTTCCAGGGCTGCCGCGAAGTTCTCCGCCAGCTGCTCAGCAGAGAAGGATGCCTTGCCGATAATGAAGTGCAGGTTCGAGTTGCGGTCAACACGGAAGTCGATCTTGCCGCCCTTAATGTCGGCAACAGCCTTTGCAACGTCCATGGTCACGGTGCCGGTCTTGGGGTTCGGCATGAGGTTACGGGGACCCAGCACCTTACCCAGGCGACCAACTTTACCCATCATATCGGGGGTTGCAACTGCCGCGTCGAAGTCGGTCCAGCCGCCTGCGATCTTAGCGATCAGCTCGTCCGAACCGACATAGTCAGCGCCCGCTGCCTCAGCTGCGGCAGCCTTATCGCCTGCGGCAATAACAACCACGCGGGCGGTCTTACCGGTACCGTGCGGCAGGTTCACGGTGCCGCGAACCATCTGGTCGGCCTTACGGGGGTCAACCGAAAGGCGCAGAGCCACCTCAACGGTTGCATCAGTTTTAGCGGAGGAAGTCTCCTTCGCCAGGGCTACTGCCTCGGCGGGGGTGTAGAGTTTACCCTCTTCAATCTTGGCTACAGCCGCCTTGTACGCCTTGCTGCGCTTTGCCATCTGCTTATCTCCTTATGCAGTTGTGGTCTCGTGAGCCGCGCTCGGCTCTGCCACATCCCACGCTCAAACGTGGGCATTTACAAGTTAAAACGCGAAAACCGCGGTTGCCGAAAAACGGCTTAGACTACTCGACGGTGATACCCATGGAGCGAGCGGTGCCGGCAACGATCTTGGTTGCGGCATCCAGGTCGTTCGCGTTCAGGTCGGGCATCTTGGTCTCAGCGATCTCACGTGCCTGAGCCTCGGTGATCGAACCAACCTTCACGGTGTGCGGGGTTGCTGAGCCCTTCGCAACACCGGCGGCTTTCTTGATCATCTCAGCGGCCGGAGGGGTCTTCGTGATGAAGGTGAAGGAACGATCCTCGTATACGGTAATTTCAACGGGGATCACGTTACCGCGCTGCGATTCGGTAGCAGCGTTGTATGCCTTGCAGAACTCCATAATGTTCACGCCGTGCGAGCCCAGTGCCGGGCCGACGGGCGGAGCCGGGTTAGCGGCGCCTGCCTGGATCTGCAGCTAATAAGGCCGGTGACCTTCTTCTTGGGAGCCAATGTTAGGTCCTTTTCTTAGCTGGGAAACTGACGCACAGGAGCGTACGCCAGCAGACGGTGACCGTGGCGCGGCCACCCGTGCGGGCGCATGAAAGCGTGAACATGCGCATACACAAGCGAACATTCTACCGTTAATCGCATTTTTAATCCACTGGATTCCTGCGTGAACACGGCTGATAAAACGGGGAGGGATGGGTAGTGAGTTATCTCCCCGTCACACTGTGCGCCCCCCCGCACCATGGTTACCGTCTGGCGGGTGTTGGTAGTTCTAGGCAGCCTGCTTTTTCTTCTGCTTCAGCTCTTGCAGTTTAGCCAGGCGGTCTGCCCGCTCCTGTGCGGTGAGAGCAGCCGGGGCGTTATTCATCCCGGCCTTGATGGTGTTCACCCGATGAATCAGTTCGGGAAGGTGAGGATAATACTCACCGGGGCATGAGGTGCTAATAATATCCCGGTGCCCAATCAGGTACAGCGAATGCCCCAGCCGCACCTCAATATCTGCAATGAGCTGCGCCAGCGTGTCCAGATCCTCGGAGCGGCAATCGGGTCGGTTCTCCAGCCCGATTGACACCTCATTCACCTCCCACTGTCCCGCGTGAAGAGCTACATCCTGATCATCGGCGATCTGAGCGACACGACCAGCTTCTACCACATAGTTCGCGGATACCTTACGGTCGTTATTGCACAGGAAGTTAACGGTTTCATCAAAAGACTTTCCCTTATCGTCACCCCACCAGTGAACGACGCCATACAGAACATCGCTCAGCTTACGGTAGTTGATATGACGGTTTTTAGTCTTAGATGTCGTGATCAGCTCGTAGCTCATGAGGTGCCTTCTCTCTCGTGCATCGGTGAAGCGGCAGGTTCCCGCTGGTACAGTATCTACCCTGCCATCCTAATTCTGCGGGCGCAAGAGGTAAGCAGCACCGCCGCCTCAGATCCAACCGTACCGCCCGCATAAAAACCTCTTGGGGCGGTGCAAGAAAACGGGTTCTTGCACCGCCCCAAGAGGCTGATACGTTCAGAGTCAGAAAAGAGTTTACATCTTCTCGATCTGGCTGAACTTCAAGGTCACCGGGGTGTCACGTTCGAACACCGAGATGAGGGTGACGACTTCCTGCGCCTCGGGCTTAATCTCGGAGATCGTGGCGTCCATACCCTCAAACGGGCCGGACTTCACGCGAACATTATCGCCCACCGAGTAGTCGGATTCGACCACAGGCTGAGGAGTGGGCAGGCCCTTGCTCTGCTGCTCTTCTTCAAAGACCGGCAGGAGCATATCGAACACCTCATCCATACGCAGCGGCATGGGGTTGTACGCGTCCTGACCAACGAACCCGGTCACACCGGGGGTGTGGCGCACCACGCCCCACGAGTGGTCGGTCAAATCCATGCGCACCAGCACATAACCGGGCACACGCACGCGGCGGATGGTCTTTTTCACCGTGTTCTTGTACTCAACAACGGTCTCCATGGGAACCTGAACCTCGAACACCTCATCCTCGGCCTCCAGGTTCTGGATGCGGGTCTCAATCCCGGCCTTCACCTTATTCTCGTACCCCGAGTAGGTGTGCACCACGTACCAGTCACCGATCTGGCGGCGCAGCTTCGCTTTGAACTCCTCCAGCGGGTCGGTAGCGGCAGCAGCCTCTGCGGAGCCCTGAGACTCCTCCGTTTCAGGCTCCTGCTCAGCGGTGTCCGCAGCGGGCTGCTCATCAGCTGCGATGCTGCCGATTTCCTCTACTTCGTCTTCAAAAGTTTCGGTCTCAGCGGGTTCCACCTCGACCTCTTCAACCTCGGATACCATATCCTTCTCGGGCACGTCGCTCCTACTTTCTCAGTTCGTTACCTGTGCCCGGCGCCAGGTGGCGGGGCGAATTGATGCGGGTGCGGGCTTAGCTTCCGCCCGTCTGAATGGTTCCGTTACCGAAGACCCAGAAGGCGCCCTGACCGAACACCCAATCCAGACCCGAAATTAACAGAAGCATAAAAACAACAAAGAAAGCACGCCGAAGAAGTAGCCAATCAGCTCTTTACGGGTGGGGGTGGTGACCTTCTTAAGCTCCGTAATCACCTCACGGATGTACTGGAATAGGCTTCGCCGTGTCTTATCCTCAGCGGACTCAGAAACCGTCTCGGCGGTAGCAGATTTAGCCATCTCCTCGCCCCTTTCTACTGTCTAACATGGCGCCCTATAACCGGTACGCACAGAACATTTCATTGAGGCACTAGCAGGGCGGACAGGACTCGAACCTGCAACCTGCGGTTTTGGAGACCGCTGCTCTACCAATTGAGCCACCGCCCTTCGAAGCTTCCACTCCGTCGGTGTGGGGTGTTGCTCCCCACGTGTTTGCACCCTCGAATGCCTCACAGCCGGCGGCTATACAAGGGAACAAACTAATGCACCCTAGTAGCGGGTGCAGAAACAACTCTAGACCATACAAAGCCCGCTTGGCAACTTGAACCGCAAATATTTTCCGCGAATCCGCCGCCTCCGCACTGAAGCGTTTCTCCGCCCAACATGCAGCACAGTTAGCGCACGCACACTCTAAGCACACCCAAGACGCAGGCTAAGATGCGCTTCCACCGACCGGCGGTAAACCCCTATCATAGTAGGAAGGTGCCCAGCACGCAGCCCCACGCACGCGCACCTTCGGGCCGCTAAAGGTGGACTACACCGGGCTTATCACCGAATTTTGCACCGGAGTATTGGTGCAGAACACTATGAAAGCGAGAGAGAATGCCGCGTATTGCCAGCCGTATTGCCGCCATCACCCCTTCAGCAACCCTCGTCGTCGATTCCAAGGCCAAGGCACTCAAAGCCGACGGTCAACCGGTGATCGGTTTCGGTGCGGGAGAACCTGATTTCCCCACTCCCGCGCACATTGTAGAGGCCGCCCGTCAGGCACTTAACGACCCGAAGAACTTCCGCTACTCCCCCCTCCGCCGGATTGCCTGAGCTGAAACAGGCTATTGCTGAGAAGACCCTCCGTGACTCCGGTGTGCAGGTTGAGCCCTCACAGGTGCTCGTCACCAACGGGGGTAAGCAGGCGGTCTACGAGGCGTTTGCGGCTGTTATTGATACGGGCGACGACGTTCTTTTACCCGCCCCCTACTGGACCACCTACCCTGAGTGCATCCGCTTAGCGGGCGGGAACCCCATTGAGGTTTTTGCTGGAAGCGAGCAAGACTATAAGGTCACCGTTGAGCAGCTGGAGGCCGCCTACACCCCCGCCACAAAAGCCCTGCTGTTCGTCTCCCCCTCAAACCCAACCGGTTCGGTCTACACCGAGGAAGAGACGCGCGCTATCGGGCAGTGGGCGCTCGCGAAGGGGATTTTTGTGTTCACCGACGAAATCTATGAGCACCTCACCTACGACGGTGTTAATTCGGTCTCTATTCTCAAGGTAGTTCCGGAGCTCACCCCGAACTGCATCATCCTCAATGGTGTGGCGAAAACGTACGCCATGACGGGGTGGCGTGTGGGCTGGATGGTTGGCCCGCAGGATGTTATCGCGGCCGCCTCGAACCTGCAATCGCATTTGAGCTCGAACGTGAACAATATCGCCCAGCGTGCGGCGCTGGCGGCACTGGCCGGCCCGCAGGATGAGGTTGCGGTCATGCATGCCGCGTTTGACCGGCGGCGTAAGGCTATTGTTGCCGGGCTCAACGCCATTGAGGGTGTGCACTGCCCCACCCCGCAGGGTGCGTTCTACGCCTACCCGGATGTGCGCGGGCTACTCGGTAAGGAATTTGACGGGGTGCGTCCGCAGACTTCCGCCGAGCTGGCCGACCTCATCCTGGAGAAGGCGCTTGTGGCGGTGGTGCCGGGTGAGGCGTTCGGCCCCAGCGGGTATCTGCGACTCTCCTATGCGCTCAGCGACGAAGACCTCGCCGAGGGCGTGGAGCGTCTGCAGAAGTTTTTGGGAAGCGCGCGATAGGAACCGCCTCAATCACACCCAGTACGTTGATTTAGGTGCCTATTACCTGAACTTTTCTGCCGGACTTCGGCATCATTTCGGTAAAAACACACCCAACCCAACACTTACCCACACAACCCAAACGCGCTAGAATAGATAGCAAGAGAACGGCCTCCCGGGCTCGTGCCACGCGTTGCTTAACGCGTCGCACAAGCTTTGCGGAGGCCATCATTATATGACCGCGCGCCTAAACCCAACACCTGCGGGCGCCAACCCAAGGAGCCATCATGAAAATCGGTCTGCTCACCTCCGGCGGCGACTGCCCCGGCCTTAACGCTGTTATCCGCGGCGCCGTGCTCAAAGGCGTTAAGCACTACGGTTACGAGTTCGTGGGGTTCCGCGACGGCTGGCGTGGCGTCGTCGAAGGGGATTTCATGGACCTGCCCCGCACTAAGGTGCGCGGCCTGGCCAGCCAAGGCGGCACCATTATTGGGACTTCCCGCACCAACCCCTTCGACGGCCCCAATGGCGGCCCCGAGAAGATCGAGATCATGCTCGAACGCCACCATATTGATGCGATCGTCGCCATTGGCGGTGAAGGCACCCTGGCCGGGGCCAAGCGCCTGGCTGATGCGGGTCTTCCTGTTATTGGCGTGCCGAAAACTATTGATAATGACCTGCGCGCCACCGATTACACGTTCGGGTTCGACACGGCTGTTTCCATTGCGACTGAGGCAATGGACCGTATTCGCACCACCGGCGAGTCACACCATCGGTGCATGGTGGCCGAGGTGATGGGCCGTCACGTGGGGTGGATCGCATTGAACTCCGGCATGGCCTCCGGCGCACACGCGATTCTCATCCCCGAGGTGAAGGTATCAATGGACGAGGTCTGCCAGTGGGTGAAAGAGGTACATGACCGTGGCCGCTCCCCCCCTAGTGGTGGTTGCTGAAGGGTTCATCCCCGAAGGCTCTGACGAGGTCATGGCGAATAAGGGTACCGAAAAAGACGGGCGGCCCCGCCTGGGTGGTATCGGTGAATACATTACCCACGAGATTGAGACCCGCACCGGCATTGAAACCCGCAACACCATCCTGGGGCATATTCAGCGCGGTGGCGCACCAACCGGTTTTGACCGGGTGCTGGCAACCCGCCTGGGTATGGGCGCGGTGGATATGGTGAACCAGAAGCTCTGGGGCAAGATGGTGTCACTGCAGGCCACCAATATTGTGTACGTTCCGCTTGAGGAGGCACTTGACGGGCTGAAAACGGTACCGCAGGAACGCTGGGACGAGGCAGCCGTACTGTTCGGCCGCTAGATGCTGGCCCCTAACGAGTGGGTTAGGGCCATCGAACACACAGATATATTGAACGCAGATGGGGCGCCCGGTGATTTTTCGCCGGGCGCCCCGATTCACCGTGATGCGATGGCCGCGTTTATCTACCGGTACAAGCACTAGCCGATACGTACTAGCGCGCGGCCGTCTTTATGACGGGTACGGGGCCGCTAACCCCTCCAGTGGTCAGTGGGCGAAAATACTGTAGCGTCACAGAGGTTTGCGAGCCGCCTGTGACGCTACAGTGACGTCGGGGTGTTTTCCGTGGACGGCTGTGGCTGGGTACGGCGTTTTTTGAACGTCATAATAGCCAGCGTCGCAAAAAGGAAGCACAGCACCATATCGATTTTGTCGGCTGTGAAGGCCAGCAGCATCTGCGGGTCCTGCTCCGTGAAGAACGCTGTCCCAGAGATTATTTGGTACACCAGACGAGCAGTTCCGTACAGGCCCCACAGCGCACCAATAATATTGACCACGATAATGTACACGAGAGCCCGGTTACGCAGGTACAGGATAGCGGCAATAATCTGTGCTACCAGATACGCCGTATACACTGCCGAAATCAGAAACGAAGGCATGGCCCACTGAAGGTAGGTCTCTGTGCTTGAACCATATCCATTGGAGCCCTCCGCCAGAATAAATATAAGAAACACCACCGTGGACACGACATTTATCACCAGTAAGATCACAAAAATAGCGATGCGCACACCGTAGAGCCATTTCAGCGGTGTGTGCGGGCGTACCTTAGCAGCTGGAGGCTGTTGCACCTCAAGCCTTGCGCCCTGTTGTACAGCGTCTGGGTAGTTCCCGCCAGGTGCGGATGGCTGAACCGTTGGCTCTTGGTGTTTTTCCGTGTGGCTTTCTGGCCGGTGTGGCTGATAAGAATCGTCGTGGTGCTCGGAAGTCTGTTCACTCATGTACCTGAATGTACCACGGCCATCTGGTGCGCACCGTCATGCTGTGGGGATATTCAGTGACAACAATCCCGTTCGCAAGCGTACAGCCTGCCCAGCAAGCCGGAAGGCTCCTAGCGTTTGAGGAAGTCTTGCCCCGCAACGGATTTGCGGGCGATTTCGCCAGCCTCGGGAGAGACGATGAGGGTCTGCGCCGCAGCGTATTCGGTCGCGGGGGCTGAGGATTCAGCGGTTGTGGCCTCTCCGGTATCTACCGCACGCAGAGGTGCCGCAGGGTCCACAGCCCGCTAATGACGGCGAGCGCTATGGGACCCGCCTCATGGTGCAGCGCCACCGAGGTGATGCGCCCCACCGCACGGGGTTTGCCCTCTACGAAGAGTTCGCTGCCCGCTGCGGGCAGGGTGTGCTCAGAACCGTCAAGGTCGAGAAAGACCAGGCGGCGCGGCGGATGCCCCAGGTTGTGCACACGCGCAATGGTTTCCTGCCCCTTGTAGCACCCCTTCTCGAAGTGCACGGCGGTGCGGGTGTAATCCAGCTCTTGCGGAATGGTTTTATTATCAACTTCGGTGCCTGCGCGCGGGCGCCAGGCTTCGATGCGCAGCGCCTCAGCCGCCCAGACGCCCGCCAGCTGAGCGCCTTCCGTGAGGGTGGTGAGCTTTTCGCGGGGAATAATGCTCAGGTACCGTTCGTAGTCGGTACCGGGATGCGCATCAGGCGTTGCGCTGTAATGGTAGCCGCCTTCGACGAGCGCCGTCCACGGGTCGCGCCAGATCAGGGCATCCGCAAAGGCAGGATGGGCCGCACCCTGTTTTCCGCGCGGGTTTCGGGCGGTCTCAACGACGGCATAGTCGCCGCTCATGTTTTCAATATCGACGCGGAGCATGAATTTCATGCGGTTCAGGTAGTCGGTGAGCGGTTCCGCCTGTGCACCTTCGACGATGAGCCAGAGCGCCTGCCCGTCCTCGACAGCGGCGGGCGCATATTCGATACGTCCCTGCGGGGAAAGCAGCAAAAATTCGCGGCCGTCCCCCGGGTTCATGTCGGTCAAAATCTGGGATGCGAGGGAGGTGAGCCAGCTGGCGCGGTCGGGCCCCGAGACCCTCACGACGCCAAGAGAGGAACGGTCCACAACTACGGGGTCCCCCGTTGTGGCTCCACGGTCGCGGGCTAGGGCGCGCTGTTCTGCGAGGGGTCGCCGTAGTGCGCCGCGATGCCCGCATCCGGCCCATCTGCGGCGAAGGCACCGTGCACCTGCATAAGGGGGCTGAGTGTGGGGGCGTATTCGGGTGCATCAGCGGCAATATTTTCCGGCGGTGCTCATGGTGTTCCTCTCATGCTTTCTGATCGTGAGTGACGGCCAGACGGTCTGCAAAACCCGCACACCGCAGCGGGACGGCGGGTGTGCGGGTTCTATGCTGTGTGGCGTAACCCTAGTTTTTCGGCGGAGCCTTCTTCTGCGCCGTCGTCGAGGGAACCAAACATGCCGGTGCCCAGCGAATCTCCGGACATGGATGAGGTTTTTCCGCAGTTCTGCGGAGGCGTGCTTGTGCAGGTTCCCTTCGTCGTCTGCGATCTCCCAGTCCCACATGAGGTTGCCGTTCACCAGCCCCCACAGGCGCACCGAACCGGCGTACTGGTGGGAGATATCGTCGCGAATCAGGTTTGCCGTCTGCATACGCACCACGGGGCCTTTGACCATGCCCACATAGTTTTCACTGATGCCGCCGGGGTGGGCGATAGTGGCGATCAGGTTAAATCCGTCATCTTCGTTGCGGAGGGTTTCGACCGATTCCGCGTCGGCGAAAGCGGGAACAATGTCTTTAGGCACCAGCCCAAACCCGCCATCCGCGTCGGTGAGGGGGCGGTCAATCTGCCAGAACCCTGTTTCTATAGTGATGGGGCGCAGCTTCTGCCCGCTATCGTCCAGCAGGAACGACTCTGCTCGGTATTCCAGGTACGGCAGGCCGTCTTGGGTGAAGGTAATAATCTGACCAAAAGGGGTTTTCTCCTGCTCTTTGTACCAGATGGTACCGGTGCCTTCCCAGGTTCCAAGGAGCCACGAGAAAGGCACAAGTTCGGGGGTTAAGTTGCTTGGAATTTCAATTGCCATACACACCAGTCTAACGGTATGCGGTCACACCCTACCATGTGAGGCAGCTAATTTCCCTACCGGAATAACCGCCCCAGACGTCTACGTCTCGCGCTCTAAAACTCACCCGGTGTAAGGGCCAGCGCGCACATCATCACGGTATCAAGCCATTCTGAGGGGGTTGCGATAAGGTGCTGTACCCCGCCAGCTGGTAGCCGCACCCGAGCCGTCATGAACCGCACCGTTACAGCCCTTAGCGCCGCATAAACCTATACAAACCAGCAGGGCACGAACGGTGTGCCCCGTGTTCGCTGCGTACAGGTTTACTTCTGGCCGCGGTACAGGCCCAGAAGCACCTTCAGCGCACCAATTGCGATGCAGATAGATGCCAAGCCCAGCAGGCAGATAAAGAAGATTTCAAGAGCAAAAATGTTATCCATGCTTAAAAAATATCACAGCGGATGCGCGCCCGGCCCTAATGTTAACCTCAGGTTATTTCAGGTAACTCAACCAGCCCCTTGGCCCGCACCGCCGCCGAACAGGCCCGCCTCTTAACCGGCCGCACCGGGTAGCGCGCACAGCGTTCGTACAGGGGGTTCACACCCCGACGGGTAAAATGGTGTTCTACCAGGTAAAAACCCAGGAGGGCCCATGTACCGCATTACGCTACTGAGCGACGCTTCCGGCGAGCAGTCCGATATCGCCGCCCTGAGCGTGCTCAGCCACCGCGTGGACCTGTACCCCCTGGCTACCTCCGCGAAACGTTTTGAGACGGCGCACCACGATGTTGTGATGATTGATGCCCGCCGCAAACTCATTGAGGCACGCAACACGGCGCAGGCGCTCAAAACGGCGGGATTAGACGTCCCGCTCATGATGGTGCTCACCGAAGGCGGGATGGCGGCTGTCTCTTCAGCATGGATGGTGGACGATATTGTGCTCGACCAGGTGTCTCCGTCCGAGCTGGATGCACGCCTGCGCCTGGTCGTCACCTCCCCGGAATCTTCCGCAGACACCGAAAACTCCGCACAAATCATCCGGGTAGGGGCCCTGTATATTGATGCCCCAGCGTACTCGGCGTACCTCAACGGCGTCGCCCTGAACCTCACGTTCAAAGAGTTTGAGCTGCTGAAGTTCATGGCGCAATACCCCGGCCGGGTGTTCACCCGCGCCCAGCTGCTCTCGGAGGTGTGGGGGTACGACGCCTACTATGGCGGCACCCGCACCGTGGATGTGCACGTGCGGCGGCTGCGTTCTAAACTCGGCACCGAATATGAGCAGATGATCTCAACCGTACGCAACGTGGGGTACAGCTTTAACGCCCAGCGCTAACCCGCCGCCGCAGCACACCGCATACACCGGGGTTCAGCGCAGGGTAATACACCCCTCAACCGTCACCAAACCGCACAGAAAACCGATAGAGTTAAACACAGAAGGCACAGCGGAAAGAAGGCGTACATGGCACCAGAGCAGTTCACCCCCGAAGCGGTCTCTTTCACCCAGCCCGTGCTCAGTGACGAGTTCTTGGCGCGGTTCGATAACTTTGCCGCCACAGTACAGGCGCACGACGGCACCCCTGCCTTCTCCGAACAGACCCGCATTGAGCTGAGTAAGGCGCTCGCCACGCACGATGCGGTGCCCCCGCGCGTATTTGTGCTGGAGCGAGCCGGGTACCTTGCGGCGGTGCTGGTGGCGGTACCCGCATCCGGCGGGCAAGAGGACACGGTTCCGGGGGTCATTGAGGCGGCTGTTCACCCGGATGCGCGGGGCGTGCACCTGGGTCAGGAATTCTTCGAACTGGCGATCGCTGAGCTCGGGGCTGAAGCTTCCCTGTACAACCTGTGGGTGCACGGCAGCGCGCAGGACACCGGTATTGAGTCACCTGCGAATGCGCTGGCGAAAGCTGAAGGGTTCAAACCGGTGCGGGTGCTGTACAAGATGGTGCTGCCGCTGGATCCGCAGACTCGGGAGAACCTGGTGGAGGCCTCCGACGCCCGCCAGCTGCCCGATGACCTGCTGCTGCGCACCTACACCCGTGACGACGAGCAGCCCTGGCTGCGGGTCAACGCCCAGGCATTCGCCCACCACCCCGAGCAGGGGCGGCTGACCCTCGCAGACCTGCGTGAACGCACCGGCGCCGACTGGTTCCGCCCCGAAGGGTTCTTCATTGCCAGCGACCGTGAAAACCCCAGCAGCATCGCCGCATTCACGTGGACGAAAATACCGCGCTCTCAGCCCGCCACGGCACTGTCACCGGCCGGTGAAATCTACGTGGTAGGTGTTAGCCCAAGTGCTCAAGGCGGCGGCTTAGGCCGCACCCTGGTGCTGCGCGGGCTGGCGTACCTGGCGCTGGCGCATGACGAACACAACGTGCCGCTGCGGTCCATCGAACTGTACGTGGATGCAGACAACACCCCGGCGGTGGCGCTGTACGAGTCGCTGGGCTTTGCGGTGGCAACTATTGACCGCATGTACGCCCCAGCCCGCCCGGCATCAGGCGAATAAACGGCGTTACACAGGGAAACCCACCCGCGCCTGTAAAGAACGTTCGTTCCTTTACCGGAAGGCGATGAGGCCCCCGGTTAGAGGAACACCGAAAAATATGATCGACCGAAAGGAACACTGTGGCACCTAAAACCCCGCAAAAGAAAACCAAAGAGCCCGCACCCGTCACCGGGGTGATTCACATCGGGAACGACGTCTCAAAGATTGAGCGCGCCGAAACACGCAGCGACCGCATCGAAGCAGCGAAAAAATCACCCTGCCCAGCCTTGAAGGCGATTTCGGCACCGAACGGTTCCTCGACCGCGAAAGCAGCTGGCTCGACTTTAATACGCGCGTGCTCGAACTCGCCGAAGACCCTAACCTGTACCTGCTGGAACGGCTAAACTTCCTCTCCATCGTGGCCTCGAACCTTGACGAATTCTTCATGGTGCGAGTGGCCGGGCTCAAACGCCGCATCGCCACCGGGCTCGCCGTACCATCCGCCGCCGGGCTCACCCCAGACGAGCAGATGGAGGCAATAGCCACTGCCGCACACCAGCTGCAGGAGCGACACGCGCAGGTCTTCCACGAACAGGTACTTCCCGAACTGGAAAAACAGAACATTCATATTGTGGGCTGGGATGACTTAGACGCAGACGCCAAAACCCGCCTGCGCCAAGAGTTCCTGCGCGATATTTTCCCGGTACTCACCCCACTTGCGGTAGACCCGGCACACCCGTTCCCCTACATCTCGGGGCTTTCGCTGAACCTAGCGGTGCTGGTGCGCAACCCGCAAACCGGCAAAGAACTGTTCGCACGCGTGAAAGTACCCGACCAGCTCGACCGCATGATCTCGGTTGATGGTGCACGCGCCGCCAACACCGCCGGGAAAGAGTCACGGTACATCCCGCTGGAAACGATTATCGCCGAGCACCTAGACACGCTCTTCCCCGGTATGGAAGTGGTGGAACACCACGTCTTCCGGGTGACCCGCAACGAAGACCTTGAAGTTGAAGAGGACGACGCCGAGAACCTGCTGCAGGCGCTCGAAAAAGGAGCTGCTGCGCCGCCGATTCGGCCCGCCCGTGCGCCTTGAGGTTGAAGATACGATCAACCCCACAATCCTAGACCTGCTCATCTCCGAGCTGAACATTGACGAATCCGAGGTGTACAAGCTGCCCGCGCCCCTAGACCTGCGCGGTGTGGGTGCAATCGTGCGCGCCAACCGGCCCGCCCTGCACTACCCCAAACACATTGCCCACACCTCCCGCTGGCTCAACGCCGCCGAAACCGCTAAAGAAGCGAACGTATTCGCCGCAGCACGTGACCACGATGTGCTGCTGCACCACCCCTACGACTCGTTCGCCACCAGTGTGCAGGCGTTCCTCGCCCAGGCCGCAGCTGACCCGCGTGTGCAGCAATCAAGCAGACCCTGTACCGCACCAGCGGCGACTCCCCCATCGTAGACGCCCTCATTGAGGCGGCAGAAGCAGGTAAGCAGGTTGTTGCCCTCGTCGAAATCAAAGCCCGTTTCGACGAGGAAGCAAACATCTCATGGGCCCGGAAACTCGAACGCGCAGGCGTGCACGTAGTGTACGGCATCGTGGGCCTCAAAACCCACTGCAAGCTCTCCCTGGTGGTGCGCCGCGAAGGCAACCAGCTACGCCGCTACGCGCACATCGGCACCGGCAACTACCACCCCTCCACCGCACGGTTCTACGAAGACCTGGGGATTATCACGTGCGACGAGCAAATCTGCGAAGACGTCTCACGCCTGTTCAACCAGCTCTCCGGGTACGCCCCCAAAACCAGCTACAAATCCCTGCTGGTGGCCCCGCGCTCGCTACGCAGCGGGCTGATCGAGTGCATCGAAAAGGAGATTGAGAACCACAAGGCAGGCAAAGAGGCACGCATCCAGATCAAGTGCAACTCCATAGTGGATGAGGCGATTATCGACTCGCTCTACCGTGCTTCACAGGCTGGGGTTCCCGTGGATGTGGTGGTACGCGGAATCTGTGCCCTACGGCCCGGCGTTCCCGGGCTCAGCGAGAACATCCGGGTGCGTTCGGTGCTCGGGCGGTTCCTGGAACACTCCCGCGTGTTTGCTTTCGCCAACAACGGTGAGCCTATCGTCTACATCGGGTCAGCCGATATGATGCACCGCAACCTCGACCGCCGTATCGAGGCGCTGGTGCGGATCAAAGATCCCCGCCACATTAAGTATCTGCTCGACATGTTCACGGTGTACATGAGCGACGAATCCCGCACCTGGCATCTAGACGCCAACGGCACCTGGACACGTTTTAACCAGGACGCTGAAGGCAACCCGCTCAGGGATGTGCAGTCACACTACCTGCGTTCACGCTCCCGGAAGAACGTGGACAAGGTGTAACCGCACTGAGGCGCTGAGGCTCACCCCCTGCGAAAAGTGGCTTCTGGCTGCGAAACGCCCCTGCACACATACCGGGCTGCCAGAAAGCCGCTTTTCGCAGGCCACCGAGCAACAGACCCCACCACCAAAGTAAACGGAAGGTAACGCACAGGTGACGGAACGGGGCGTTTAATCCCCTAGAATAGTTATGGGAGGAACGGACGCCTAACAGCTCCACCCCGACCACACCTCACCCGCCCGTTACGCACCGAGAAGGAACACGTGCCTAAAACAACGTACTACTCCGCGCATACCCAACCCAACGGCTTAGCCCTCACCTACACCCCCAAAAACGCCGCTGAAATTATTGCCGCCGGCGCACTCATCTGGCGCGTACGCAACAGCAAAATCGAGCTGCTCATCATTCACCGCCCCCGCTACGACGACTGGTCATGGCCCAAAGGCAAACAGGACGCGGGCGAAACCATCCCCGAAACAGCGATCCGTGAAATCTCCGAAGAAGTGCAGCTGCGGGTGCACCTAGGGGTACCCCTGGGCACCACCCGGTACAAGGTCAACGGCAAAACCAAAGATGTCTTCTACTGGGCCGCACAGCTGCCGGCGGGGCAGAAACCACGCGCTGACAAGGACGAAGTGGACGATATCCAGTGGGTGAGCATTAAGAAGGCACGCACCATGCTCACCAACCCCTCAGACCTGCAGCCGCTAGAGGCGTTCGAGAACCTGTGGGCTACCAGCGGGCTGGACACGCACCCCATCATTATTGCCCGCCATACGAAAGCCAAACCGCGCGCCAACTGGTCAGCAGCCGAAGACGAGCGGCCCCTCGCTGGTACGGGTAAAAGGCAGGCGCTTGCACTGGCCCGGCTGCTAACGGCGTGGGAGCCTTCCCGGGTATTGTCCTCGCCTTGGCTTCGGTGTGTGCAGACCGTCGCCCCCTACGTGAACGAGTACTCCCTGACGGTGAAAGAGAAAAAGTCACTCTCAGAGGCAGGCGCAGAACGCCACCCCAAACGCACCGCAAAAACCATTGCGTCCCTCTTCGAAAAGGGCACCCCTGCCCTGGTGTGCACGCACCGTCCGGTGCTGCCGGTGGTGCTGGATGCGGTAGCCGAACACCTGCTCACCAAAAAGCAGAAGGAACACCTGCCCACCAAAGACCCGTACCTCGAACCGGGTGACATACTGGTGCTTCAGGTCTCCGCGTACGAACGCGGCGGCATCGTATCGGCTGAAGTGGTGCGCCCGTTCACGGACTAAGAACCCGCTATGCTCCAATAACTTCATCCCCTCGTTCCGCTTTCTCCACGTTTGGGGTGAGCGGAACGAGGGTATTCTGCTCTGTTGTATTAAGAGAGAAAATTCAGGAAGACAACGCCTATAAAGTTCCTAGTCTCCATCAAAATCCATCCGATCACTACCCTCCCCAGCCTGAACTGCACGTGGATAATGATGGTCCCACTTTTGAAGTCCGTTCGTCTATCATTGAGTCTCGTAACCCTGAAGAGACAAGGACAAAGGGGCGCAATCGTACGCACCGCTATCAGGCACAAGCCAAACAAAACGCAGAGGATGCAGCAGAGACGAATTATGAGCTACTACGACGACGGGTACGGCAACAGCTTCTTCCCCGCTATCTACATCACCGAAGATAAGGTGTTAGAGCGCCAAACTCAAGCCCTCCGCGATCAAGGCTGGGCCGTCATCGAAATCCACTGCAAAAACATAGCAGCCTCTCAAGACCCGCAGGCAGGGGCCCTCGAAATCATCCGAGCCGTCAACCTCCCGCACAACCCCCAGATGATAATTACATGACCTGGACCCAAGAAATCATCTCAGACCTTGATTGGCTCGATCTGAGCAAAGGTGTCTTCGTCATCCTCAAAGACTACGACGCTCTCTTCACCCCCTGGAGCGGTCCTGAAGAATTTGAAGCAAAATGGATGGCACGACACCTACAAACTGTAGACAGCAACTTACGGCACCGTCACACCCGATTCGCCTACGCTGATTACGACCCACCCCACGTACTCTACGCTATAGAAGTGTCCCGCGATAAGCTCGATACAGTCCTCGATTTTTTCGAAGGACACGCCACTATCATCCCTGAGTTTGATGAGGATAACCCAGGAGCAGAATACCCACCTTTTAAAAAATATGTCGATGAGACCCGCAGGAACAGGTTATACGGTATCTCTACCTGGTAACTCGATAGCTTCGGGAAATACAAAGCCTCAGCAAAAACAGATAGAGCTATATTTTCTGAGCGTCAAGAATCCAGTTTTACACTTAACGTGGAAAAGCTACTCGGCTCCATTCCCCCAAGACCCGTACAATAGAATTTTGACTAAAAATCTACGCCCAGGAGTCAAGTCACCATGAGTACGCCCGCGCATCACGCCTCTGGTCAGCAGAGCATCCCAACGCCCTATGAGGATCTGCTGCGCGAAATTCTTGACGAGAACCGTGATGCTATTGCCGCCGATGCTCAGCGCAAAGACCGCACGGGCACCGGCACGTTCGGCGTATTTGGGCGGCAGATGCGCTTCGATCTGCGTAACTCTTTCCCCCCTGATTACCACCAAGCGTGTGCACTTCAAATCGGTGGCGGTCGAGCTTCTGTGGTTCCTGCGCGGCTCCTCAAACATACGTTGGCTGCAGGAACGCGGCGTGACCATATGGGATGAATGGGCTGACGAGAACGGTGACCTCGGCCCGGTCTACGGGGTGCAGTGGCGCTCCTGGCCCACCCCCGACGGCGGCACCATCGACCAGATCGCGAAAGTGATCGAATCTCTCAAAACGAACCCGTCGTCACGCCGCCACATTGTCTCGGCATGGAATCCCGCCGAGGTTGATGAGATGGCACTGCCGCCCTGCCACGCCATGTTCCAGTTTTACGTGCACGAGCGCCCTGACGGTGTGAAGGAACTGTCGTGCCAGCTGTACCAGCGCAGCGCCGACATGTTCTTGGGTGTACCCTTCAATATCGCCTCCTACGCCTGCTGACCTACCTGATCGCCCACGAGGTCGGCATGGAACCCGGCGAGTTCATATGGACGGGCGGCGACTGCCATATCTACTCCAACCACCTGGAACAGGTGAAAAAGCAGCTCGGTTACGGCAACGACCCCGAAGGTAACCCCTATCCCCCGCGTGCACCCTACCCGTACCCCAAACTCGTTATCAAAACAAAGAAACCGTCTATCTTTGATTACGAGTATGAAGACTTTGAACTCGTCGATTATGAGCATCATCCGGGGATTTCTGCCCCCATCGCGGTTTAGGACAATCGATGCGTGAATATGAATCCCCCTCCCCCGCACGACCGTGCCTCGGCGCTATTTGGGCGCAGACCGATGCGGGTATTATTGGGCGCGACGGCACCATGCCCTGGCGTGCCCCCAAAGACCTCGCGCATTTCAAAACCGTCACCGTGGGTAAGCCCGTCATTCTAGGTAGGCGCACCTGGGAGGCTTTTCCACCGCGTTTTCGTCCGCTGCCTGAGCGCACCAATATCGTCATCAGCCGCAGTATTACGGGCGGTTCAGCCACGCCTCTTAAACGCGATGGCGCGTTTTGGGTTCCGTCGCTGGATGCGGCTCTCACCCTCGCGGGCGACATGCCTTTAGCACCCAACGCTACCCGGCACCCGGATTCACCACATCAGCGAGTTACTGCCTGGATCATTGGCGGCGGCTCCGTCTATGCGGAGGCGCTTTCCCGCGAGGACTTACCTTCCTTTGGTCGCGTCGAGATTATCGAACGCACCCTCTTCTACTGCCAGGAAGGTAACGAGATTACGGGTGATACCTACGCCCCCGAACTTGCGGTAGAAGGATTCGTGACCGCGGGCGAACCAGCGCGATGGCGCATCCTGGGTGAAAGTGCCTGGGAGAAGAGCGAGCGCGGCTACCTGTTGGATGCTTCAGGCGGGAAGAATCCCATGTACTATTCATTTCAGACCCTAGCCCGCCTCTGATGTACCTGGCGCGGAAATTCCGTACAACAACGTTCGCCTTGCAAACGGCAATATGTAGTCCCGTTTGTCTGGGGTACATTCGTTCCCCTCACAACGTCTTACGCCACAGCTCATCACGCTTCTCGCACTTCACCTTTTCCAGGCATATTTACCATACTGACTAGGGGTTATGACGCTGTTCCACGCGATATGTGGTACACGGGGTAGACTAGAAATTATGAATTTTAATCCCGGTGACTCAGTAGGTTTTGTAGGTTGGCGCGGCATGGTTGGTTCCGTGCTGATGAAGCGCATGCTTGAAGAGAACGATTTCAGCGATATTTCTCCCGTTTTCTTCACAACCTCCAATGTGGGCGGTGAAGCCCCCACCTTCGACGGCACGCTTGAACCTTCTACGCTGAAGGATGCGTACGATCTGAATGAGCTTCGCCAGCATAAGATTATTGTGACCGCACAGGGCGGTGACTACACGAAAGAGGTTCACCCGAAGCTGCGCGAGTCCGGCTGGGAGGGGCTGTGGATTGATGCCGCTTCTGCCCTGCGCATGAACGATGATGCCATTATCGTGCTCGACCCCATTAACCGTGATGTGATTGACCGCGGGCTCGAATCCGGTGTGAAAGATTTTATTGGCGGCAACTGCACCGTCTCATGCCTGCTCATGGGGCTGGGTGGCCTCTTCAAACAGGGTCTGGTGGAATGGACCACCTCGATGACCTATCAGGCGGCTTCGGGAGGCGGCGCCCGTCATATGCGCGAGGTTCTGGGGCAGTTCCGCGACCTCGGTAATGAGGTGTCTGCCGAGCTTAACGATCCGGCAGCGGCAATCCTGGAGATCGACCGTAAGGTGCTCGCTAAGCAGCGTTCGGGTGAGCTTGATACCGCGCAGTTCGGGGTTCCGCTTTCCGGCTCGCTGATCCCGTGGATTGACTCTGACCTGGGCAATGGGCAGTCCCGCGAGGAATGGAAGTCTGATGCCGAGACCAACAAAATCTTGGGCCTTGAGGGCGATAACCGTGTGATTATGGACGGTTTGTGTGTGCGTATCGCGGCCATGCGTTCGCATTCTCAGGCGCTTACGATGAAGCTGACCGAAGACCTGCCGGTTGCTGAGATTGAGCGCATTATCGCTGAAGATAACCAGTGGGCCCAGGTGGTGCCGAATACTAAGGATGCCACGATGGAGGGGCTGACTCCGGTTGCCGCTTCCGGGTCGCTGAATATTCCGGTGGGGCGTATCCGCAAGTTGGCGATGGGTCCGCAGTACATTAGTGCTTTCACGGTGGGCGACCAGCTGCTGTGGGGTGCCGCCGAGCCGGTGCGCCGCATGCTCAAGATCGCGGTCGGAAAGCTCTAAAGTAGCCTTCTCAAAGTATTCGTGGGCGCGGTGCCGTGTAAACGGTACCGCGCCCACTCATATTGAGTTTGCCCCCCCAGATCGCAGGCAATGAAACGTTATGTACTGTGCCGCGCACACACCAGCTGCGCTCTTCCTTACCGGGCACAAGAGCATGCTCAACTAGTTTTCCCGCCACACAGCAAAGGCACGTTATGTTAGGTAACGTGCCTTCGGGTTGGTTGGGGTTATGCTTGCCTGCGGGCCTCTGTTTTGCGGGCTTTACGTTCGGCATGCCGTTCTTTGAACCAGTGCCAGATACGCAGCACCAGCCGTTTGAGCCGCTGGTTCAGGTGATGCGCCCACACGAACTCGGTTCCCCAGATTCCCAGGCCAATAAAGATAAACAGCCAGCCGGGGCCGGGGGTCACCAGCATGATCAGCCCCGCGATGAGGCAGAAGCCGCCCACACCGATCACAAGCGGCTTGTACAGGTGGCGCATCACCGGGTGGGCGTGCATGCGGGCTTTTTTCTTCTCTAACCAGCGGTGGAACCGGCTGGTTTCGCTTTCTTTGACTTCGTCCTCAATGGTTTTCACGGTGCGTCACCTTCTTTCCAGCAGTGAGGGAGTATGCCGGGCGGCGCACACGGCATTGAAGTAAGACTATCATCGGCGCCTGTGAGTACGCTAGGAAAGGGGCGCAGCAGCCGTGCTCCAGGAAGACAAACGGCACCCGGAATAGGGGTGTTGTTTCTTCACTCGCTTTTCTGCGGCCTGGTTTCCTTTCGCTGTCTGAGAGCGTGCGGGCTGCTCAACCTATGAACAAATGGTGATATGCAATACAAGTTACCGTTTCGGGGCGCACCGGCACCCGCAAGGTAGTAGTATACAAACCATCTAAAATAAGGCGCATCCACTGGTTTTACCGCTTCCGGGGGTAAAAACTGCCCCGTTACGCGCCGCGCATCTTCCGGGAAGGAACCACGCAATGAGCGTCTACAGATCCGTGAGTATCACCCTCGCTGATGATATAAACCGCACGGGCGTGTTCCGCCCACATCCTGCCGTGTTCAGCACCCGGTAAAACCCGACCCCGTTATCAGCATATTCAGCGCAGAAAACCAAAAATCACGCAGCGCACAGCACGCAGCTAGAAGGAAAACTATGGACACAGCCGATTACGACACCGGTTTCACCACAGAATTCACCGTATGGACGGTACCCCCCTGAACTGGCCGTATACCCGTGGGATGATGCGCATCCTGCAGACCGGCTTAAACCCGGGGTGATCAGTGTTCATACGCCCGGGCGGGGCTGTTATGAGCTGTACCTTGACCCCATGCCCCGCCCCGACAGGCCGGGAGTGTGCCGTACCCATGCCAGAAGTGGGAAGCTGTACCCGTTGGGCGAAGGCGAACGGTGGGCGCATGATGTGAGTATCGAATGGCACAGCCCCACCGACGACGATATGGCCATCATAGCGTTAGGTGACACCGTTTTCTGGGAGGAGCACCGCAACGGGGTGTACGCCATCGCCTATATTGGGCGGGATATGACCCTGTGGTGGGATGTGCGCGACGACAACCCGCGCAGGATGGCGTTTATCCAAGCCATAGCGGAGGCGCTACACCGCAGCATGCAAGCCAGCCCCACACTGAGTGTCCCACCCAAGAGCAAGAGCTAGCTGCCAGCTGTGCCGAGGGTGCCCCGCCAGGGGCAAGCTGCCGTTCCTATCTTTACTGAGCACGCCTTACTGCTGATTGCGTTGCGTGCGGAGCACCACGGGTTTTCCCAGTCGCAAAGGGTATCCTAAGAGGCGTGGGACGCCGGGGTGGCACGCCCCGCAATGATGCGTTTCTCTCTGCCGGGCGAGCGCATCCCCCCGCACCCGTAACCAACCGCGCAGCCCCACAAGTCTTTCGTGGGCACAGCACGACCCGAGGGAACTATGACCGACCGCACCTATACTGTGACTTTTACGCCTTGGCCTATCACGGTGTATCACGCCGAACGTATGCGTACCTCTCAGAAGCCGTGGGAGCGCATCATACCGGGCGAATTTCACATTAGCTGCTCCACTGGTGAGCAGTCCTGGCTTTATCTGGACTGGAATAATAACCAGATTGATCCGACCCAGTACAGCGACTATTGGGTGGATTTCACCACCGATCCCACCACGGCCCGTATCACCAGCAGCTTCACTATCATGTTCGATATGCGCCGTGAGGGGATGCGCCTTCAGGCGGTGAGTAACCTCATGTGGGAGCCATACGCGCACGATGAGGAGGGCGTGATTGCCGAGGCCGCTATCGGCCCCGACCTTGAATTCACCTGGACGGTACGTGATAGGCTGCCCGAACGCGCCCAACTGATTGAAGCAATTTTCGGGGGCGTGTATTCCAGTTTCCATGTGACCCCGGTGGTACTCGCCGAAGGTCACCATTTCCATAGGGAGCGGACCCTCAGTACGGGTGAACAGGCGCTGGAAGAAATCCATCTGTGTGTGAACAGCAGCAGTATTACGCGCCTGTTCATTACCGACAGCTGGGATGTTGAAGGACCCGAGGGCAGATGGATCACCGGCGGGTATGAGGCCACCATTAGGGACCACAGCGGGCATGGTGGTGTGCTCACCTGGAGCACCCCCGAGGATGCGCGCTACACGTTCGTGCCTGATCTTGTACTTTATGAGGCCCCGCTCAGCGGCGATGCGCTGCCCCAGAAGGTGCAGGCGATTCTGCCGTACCTGCCAGCCGCCCCGGGCGCGTCCCTCACCGAGCATGGAACGGGTGAACAGTAACCGTGGCCTCTTCTCCTTCCGTGCACTTCATCCCTTGGCCTGTGGCTGGCCCGCAAAGAAACAGTGAGGACACGCCGTCGGGGGTGCATCCAGCTCTGCACCTGAAGCCCGGGCTGCTCACCCTCACAGCAGGCGGCAGCGCGCATAGTTTATTCCTGGTGCCGCCCACTTTTACCCCGGAGCACCCGTATGGTTTCAGCGCTGAGGCCACACCAATCATCCTGCCGGATGAGCCCGAACCGCAGGGCATGTGCTTCCATTTCACGGCTGATGAGAACCAGCTGCTGGTTCGCGTGTTTGGTTCCTCCCTGTGGGAGCAAGAAACGCATTATGCAACCGCCGCCATAGACCACGCCCTGAAGCTCATATGGGCTAAACGCGACACGAATACAGAGCGCATGGCCTGCATTGAGGCAGCCGTGACAGCAATACATCAGGGGATGCTCACCGACCCGCACCTCCTTGGCCCCGGTGAATACGCTAGGGTGAGCTCCCCCAACGGGTTCACTTCATACCACCTGCATTCGGCTGCTGCGCCCGGGCAGATCACCCGTGTTCTTGAGGTAGACCAGCGCTACGGCAACCCCGAGCGTCGCACGGTGACGGAGTACTGCGCGCAGGTACTGCCCGATCATGGGGGCCTGGTGTGGCAGGTGGCGGCTGAGGACGCCCGCTACTGGTCAGATGCCATGAGCCCTCTCTTTGATGCCCCGCTGACTGGGGAGCATATTCCCGGGTTTGTGCGGGAAATCCTGCCGTATCTGCCGTCTGCACCGATCGCTTGCGAATATCCGCAGCCGCCGCAGGTCACAGACTACAGGGTGACGTTCACGCCGTGGCCGGTGGCTGCTGCGCAGGCGGAGCGCATGAGCGCGGCACCGGATCTGTGGGGACACCTGGTGCCGGGCGAGCTGAGCGTGGAACGTGCAGACGGTAAACCTGAAAACCTGAGCCTGTATATGGCCGTCGATGATGCCCACACCCTGGTGCCTGGCTGTTTCTTCCAGCTCCCGCCCGAGTGTCCTGAGGACTCCGCAGGAGGTCTCGCTTTCTATTTTCGGCAGGCTGCGCTGTGTGGGGACCTACTACTGGTGGCAAGTGCCGCTGATACCGTATGGTCTCCGCGCGGAGTGCAAGAGATAGCGGTGGCACGCCTTGATTCGTCACTGAACCTCACCTGGGAGGTGCGGGACACGGTTCCGGGCCGAGCCGAACTGATTGAGGCCGTGTTCGAGGTGATGCGCACCATCCCCGGCACGGTGCCGCCAACTCTCTCTGAGGGAGGATGCCTGCACCTGCCTCATAGGTTCGATGTGGCTGAGGAGTTCGGCACCTACCATTATTGCCATGACGGGGTGATGGTGCGCGCATTTATGGTGGGGGCTGGCTGGGTGGACGGTGATGTGCAGCTATACCAGGCGCAGGTACAAACCGCCGACGGGACGGGTGTGCTCGTGTGGGGTACCGGTTCCTATGGTGTCCGGTACTGGAAGGCGCCGGGGCATCAGGCGTATTTCCCGCCGCTGACCGGCGATGAGATTCCCGCCCCCGTGCGGGCACTGAGTGCGCACCTGCCGCCAGCGGGCAGCGGGTAACTGCCCAAGGATTCCGCGTATTGGCGGGAATTCTGCACCTAGGAAACATGTACAATACAGCCAGCTAATCATGCGTTATAACGCTATATGAAAGGAATAAGCAGAGCGTGACCGATGACCTTTTTCTGACCGAGTTCATCCCCTGGCCTGTGCCCGCCGGGTGGGTTCAGCGGCAGCAGCAGTTTAAACATCCGGCGGCGCGCCTTATCCCTGGGGAGCTGCACATTCCCTTCGCCTGGGAGGAAGGGGTGGAAAACGGCGAGAAGGGTTGCATCTTGCGGTACCAGGTGGTTTGGGAAGGGCTCACCCCGGAAATGTTTGAGAATGGCAACCGGTGGGGCTTCCCGTACCGTGCGGGGTACCTGTCGGTATTTCCGTTCTCACAGGCCGCCGACGATGGGCTCATTTTTGGGATGGATATTACCGAAACTGAGCTGCTTCTGACCGCTGAACAGGATAATTATTTCTGGTCCCCGCAAGAGGGCCCCGACTATGAAGAATGGGCTAAAACCAGCCTTCTTGCCCGGGTGCGTATCGGTGAGGATATGACCCCGGTGTGGGAGGTGCATGATACGAACCCGTATCGCCGCCGCTACCTTGAGAACGTGCTGGGTGCACTGGTGGAGATTCTGTCCCTGACCCCGGTTGAGCTTGCTGAGGGTGAGGCATACCTGGTGGAGGATTCTGAGTACGACTGGGGTGGTCCCGTAGGCTCGCTGCACTACGCCACTACCCTGGTGGCCGATAGGTTCAGCGAAGGCGGCTGCACGCGTGTTGAGAAGCCGCAGATGCTTCGGCTTGTGGCCTGTATGCACCCGATTGGTATTGGTGCACCGGACCCAGTGTATGTGGCACAGTTTTTTAACACCGCGGAACCGGAATATCTGGCGTGGAGCACCGGCGAGGATGCCCGCTACTGGCCGGAGGAATTGAGCCCGGCAGCTTTCCTCCGCTGACGGGTGAGGACCTTCCGGAGCATATTCGGCAGCTCATTGCGCACCTGCCGCTGGTACAAGACGCATAAACCACTGCGTTGAGCCGTGTGCTGCGGGCCGTAATGCACGGCCAGCAACACCCATTCCTATACACAATTTGTATTTTTATACTTTAAGGGAGCGATATATACCGTAGAGGATTAATGATTACTCTCAAATAATTCGACAGGTTTAAAGATATATACGTAAAAATACTCTAAAATTATTCAGGAATATGGCAGAAAAACGGGCCGCTCTAAGCTATCATATATGCATAACTATTTAGGGCATGACACCAATCACCACCCCGATAAATAACCCGTTATAGGAACACATGTGAATAGCTTCCCGTACACCATACAATTCACACCTTGGCCAGTCACCGACGAATATAAAGTCTTCTACACCGCCCCCGAACCCGGGGCGCATCCGGCGGAGTACCTGCAGCCTGGCGTGCTGCGCATCGCACACACAAGAATCAGCGACCCCACCCACGAACTGTACCTGGTGCCGCCCATATTCACACCCAATCACGATGCTGACTTCGTGGGGTACCTGCACAGCCCAGACGCTGACCAGTGGGCACCAGACATTGAGTTCAAATACTTTGCAAGAGGCGGCGAACTCATGATTCGTGCCCGAAGCCGCCTGCACTGGGACGACCCGGCCGTGAGCCGCTTCGCCCTAGCCAGTATTGATGCGCAGCTTAACCTGCATTGGGAGCAGCGGGATGAGAATCCGCGCCGCCGGGATTACACTGAGGCCGTTATCGGCGCCCTGCATAAGAGTATGCGCCACCCCGCCCGCACCATAGCCGACGGGCAGTGTGTGGCTGTGCGCTCCCCCGACGGTGAGGCATCCTCGTATCACCTGCGGGAAGGTAACGATATTATTCGGGTCATTAACATTACCGAATACTCCAACAGCCAGACCCGCAACGCAAAAGCCGGGTACTATGGGCGGGTGCTGAGCTACTTTGAGGAGGACACGGCCCTGGCGTGGCACGCCGCCGAGCAGGACGCCCGGTGCTGGCCGTACGGCATGAACCCACTGTTTGATACTCCGCTCACCGGCAGCGATATTCCGGAGTGGCATGTGCAGCCCATTCTGCGGCATCTGCCTGATTCATCGATCCGCAGGCAGCGTGTGGGGTAGCTGCGCCTATAGCGCCAGCAGAGGGTGTCGGTTCGGGCAGAGGATATTTTCTCCTCCGGTGAGACAAATATCCTCTGCTCGCGCATATAGTATAGGGTTACTATAGATGCTAAAGTCAGCGGCACAGGGTGCCGCGGCACACCAACCACCTGCCCAAGACGCCAGTTACAAACACAGTGTCTGTCACCTCGTAAAGGATCACCCGTGAGCGAGTATTCCTACACCATAACGTACGTTCCGTGGCCCCTAGCCGCTTCCTCAAACGCCGGTGTACACCCGGCCTCACGGCTGTTCCCCGGGATTTTCACGATTGACCGGGCGCTAACCGATGAAGGCCCCCATAAGGGCGGCGGCACCGTCGAGGTGGATTATGAATTCGTAGACTATTTCTTCTTTAACCCTCCCGCGTATAACCCGCTGAACCCCAAGAATTTTCGGGGGTTCTCAAATGAGGGCGCCTACGATTTTGAGGACCAGGAACTATTCTTTGAGTACTCCGCCGACTCCGAGAACCTGTATATTGCGGCTGTCAGCGACACCGGCGACGACCGGGTGTGCTACGTGCGGGGCCGAATCGAGCCCACCCTCAAAGTGGTGTGGGAAATCCGCAGCGACGACCCGGAGTTTATGGAATTCATGGCCGCCATACTGGATGCGGTGCGCACCAGCCTGGGGGTGACCCCGCCGCATCTGAGCGAGGGCGAAATGATGGAGGTGACGGGCACCATTGAGCGCGTTGAGCCTATTGTTGGGGCCTCGTACCATACGGTAGCCGGGGGCGTGGTGGTGCGTTTTGTGAATGTGGAATTCGTGCCGCACCACCCCCTCACGCAGGCCGCTTCGTATTTTGCCAAGGTGGTGGGGCGCGGGGTGCCCAGTGGGAGCGTAGTGTGGAGCGGCCCGCGTCGTGTAGTGTTCTGGGAGGGTGTCGATGATGACGGCGATAACCCTCTGCGCGGCAAAAGTATTCCTGCCCCGGTGAATTATGCGGTAAAACGCCTGCCCGTTGTGGAGGGCGCTTAGACGCGCGGTTTTCTAGTCTGGGCTGGGCGTAATATTTCTTCACTATTGACGGTTTTTACCCGCAAATTGAGAGGGTGCTTACCTTCACACACTATGTTTGAGTCATAAACACCCTAACCTGGTGTATGCTGAGAGACAAAGAAAATATCGCACCAAAGGTATCCACCATGAAAACCGCTGTAACAGCAGAATCCCCCACCACACCCAACCTCTCACAACGTCTCGAATCCCTGCCCTTCACCCGCAAACACACCAAGCTCCTGGGCGTCACCGGTATCGGCTGGGCGCTCGACGCAATGGATGTTGGGCTGATCTCCTTCATCATGGCGGCACTGACCAAACAGTGGGCGCTCTCCCCCCACCGAAACAAGCTGGCTAGGCTCCATTGGCTTTTTGGGTATGGCTCTGGGCGCCACCGTCGGCGGGCTTCTCGCCGACCGTTTTGGACGACGCTACATTTTCGCCGCAACGCTGCTCATCTACGGTTTGGCGACGGGCGCATCCGCACTCGCCGGTTCACTGGCCGTTTTGATGGTTTTCCGGTTTATTGTGGGGCTGGGGCTCGGGGCTGAGCTGCCGGTCGCATCCACGCTGATGTCGGAATTTTCGCCGCGCGCTATTCGCGGGCGTGTGGTCGTTATTTTAGAGGCGTTTTGGGCGCTCGGATGGATTCTTGCGGCGCTTATCGGCACCTTTGTTGTGCCGAACCCAAACGGCTGGCGGTGGGCGCTTGCCATCGGCGTGATTCCGGCACTGTATTCGCTGATTATTCGCTGGGGAACACCCGAATCCGTGCGGTTCTTAGAGTCGAAAGGGCGCACTGACGAGGCAGAACGAGTGGTTGCCGAGTTTGAGAGCTCTGCGGCCCTCAGCACACGAACTCACGCGGATGAAACCGCCAGCGGCAATGCACCTGAGGCTCCTGCCAACGACACCCAGGAGGCAACCTCCATCTGGTCGGCTCCACTGCGTAAACGCACGCTGGCGCTGTGTACCGTATGGTTCTGCATTAACCTCTCGTACTACGGGGCGTTTATCTGGATACCCTCGCTGCTGAGCGCACAGGTTTCAGCTTGGTGAAGTCCTTCGCGTTTACCCTGATTATGACCTTGGCGCAGCTGCCCGGCTATGCAGTGGCCGCCTACCTGATTGAGAAGTGGGGGCGCCGAGCCACCCTCGCCGTATTTTTGGCTGGTTCAGCAGGCGCAGCGGTATGCTACGGCCTCTCACATTCGGATTTCTACATTATCCTCAGTGGGTGCTTCCTCTCGTTCTTCAACCTGGGCGCATGGGGCGCGCTCTACGCCATTAGCCCGGAGGTGTTCCCCACCCGACTGCGCGGCACCGGCACGGGCACGGCGGCCGGGCTGGGGCGCATCGCCTCGATTCTGGCGCCGCTTATCGTTCCGCCGCTCATCTCTTTCGGCGGCACCGGAGTACTGTTCGCTGTTTTCGCGGCGGCGTTCCTTCTGGCGGCGGTTACTACCTTCGCGCTGCCCGAAAAGCGCGGGAAATCGCTCTAGCTGCTAAAACCTTCAACACAGGAATGATGTGAAGCATAGTGTGCCGAGAAGGTGGGAATCTCTCACCTTCTCGGCTTTTTTCTTTGTTTATCAGGTGCTCGTGGAGTCGCAGAAGACATAGGGGTCATAATCTGCGGGGCACGCCGCAGACACACTATGAGGTGCTGACGTATTTCCAGGTGCCGATACGTTATGATGGCTGAACATCGCGTGTTGCCGCCTCATTAATGTGTACAGGGTGGGGCTCAGTGCGTATCTCAAGTGAGATAGAACAGTCTAGACATCAACCTCAAGGAGCGGCATGGCAGAAACCCCCGCAGTCACCTATATTCCCTGGCCAATTGCCCACACGCCCGCGCCGCTTGAGAACGGTGAACCGGTCGCAGGCAGGCATCCTGCTGAGTATCTGGGACCCGGGGTGCTGCACTATATCGGTTCGGAATTTCACCTGATGGCGGAGCTGAACCCCCAACCTTTCGACCCCGAAAACCCGCATCGGTTTAGGGGTGAACTGGTGCATCGGTACACGTATTTCTCAGGCAATATCACGTTTAGTTTCAAAGCTGATGAGGATTATCTTTACTTCACGGCGCACGTTTTTCTGGCCTGGCAAGAGCCCTCTGACCGCACGTACGCGCGCGCCCGGGTGGATCGTAATTTCGCTTTTCACTGGGAGCAGCACGATGATGACCCGCAGCGTTCGGTCTATATTGAGGCGGTCTTCATGGCGCTGTACCGCAGCCTCAGCGTTGAGCATACGGCGCTTGAGGACGGTGAGTTCCTAGACCTGAACGAAGACAAGTGTTACTCATACCATATGCGCCAGGGTGACAATATTACTCGGCTGGCGTACGTTACCGACTACAGTTCTCGAACATACCTTGACGTGACGACCGACTACCGGGCAACGGTTTTGAGCTACTGCCACCCTCCGGCACGGCTGGCATGGAGTGTTCCAACCGAAGATGCGCGCTACACATTCGAACATACCGATCCCCTCATCTATCCCCCGGACACGGGCGAGGATATTCCCGAGTACGTACGCCGTATACTCCCCCATCTGCCGACAGCACCTTACCGACGGGCGAAACGCACGTATGCGCCCGCCTCCGCTTATCGGGCTACTTTTACCCCCTGGCCCATGACGGTTCAGCAGGGTGAGGATATTCGTGACACCCAGTATCCGTGGCAGAGGCTCGTTTCCGGGGAGTTTTTAATTCAAAGCCCGCAAAGCGCCCCCTTCAGAATGTATCTGGACGCCTGCGAACCCGATTGGGATTCCATGAAGGGCGACCACGATACCTACGCCGAGCTAATGCCCATCTCGGGGATTATGCCTAACTTGAATCATGCGCGGCCCTGGTTTGGCGTAGATTTTACGCTCGTCATGCGCCGTTGGAATAACCGTTTGGTGTTTGTGGCGGAGCATCTGACCCCGTGGCGTGCCACCGACTGGGAGGTGTGCGCCGTCGCGACCCTAGAGGCGGAAGGAAACCTGGTCTGGGAGCTTCGCGATGAGGTCCCCGGGCGCGGCTCCTATATTGAGGCGCTGGTGGGGCATATTGTGGATTCTCTGGGAACCGAGCCGCCCGTACTTGCCCCGGGCGAAGGCAAGGTTCTCTACGATGATTACGGCCAGGTCTCGTCGGTGCACGTCAATACGGGTGAAGCCATGCTGCGGGCGCTCATCACACGTATCTGGTACGGGGTGGACCCGACAACCGGTCAGCGGGCACCGTACCTGTATGAGGCGCGGGTCAAAGATCAGTTTGATGAGGATTCCAGGGGCGGGTTCAGCACGATCGCGTGGAGCTCACCCGAGAAATTCTACTACTGGAGCTGGGATCGGGTGCCCGGGTTCGTGCCTGCGGTAACCGACCCCGAGATTCTGCGCCGCGACGAGGTGGATCTGCTGATTCCACATCTTCCGGTTGCCCCCGGCGTACCCTCACAGGAGAATGAAGACGATGCAGCGGTGCCGTGGTTTTACAGGGCTTCAGGTGCTGTTTCTGACAATCCTGAGCCGTAAATGCGGGCAGCAAAGTCTGCGCCGAGAACTCGACCCAGATTTTTACCATTCATCGTTAGAAAGGGTTTAAGCCCATGCAGTACATTCTTTTGCTCAGGAGCGTGAACCTGGGGAAGCTGCGCAAGGTGTCGATGCCCGAGCTGAAAAAGCGGCTGGCTGCGCTGGGGTACGAGAACGTCACAAGCTATATCAACTCAGGAAACCTGCTGTTTGTGAGTTCGCGGGATAAAACCACCGTGGCACAGGAGATTACCGAGCTGCTGGCGGAGCATTACGATTTTGAGATTCCTTTCTCGCTTCTCACCGCTGACGAATACCGTGAGGATGCGCACAACCTGCCCGAGTGGTGGAACGAGGACATGCCGCGCCTGGACGCCATGTTTTTCACCATTGATGCTGATCGCGATGCGCTCGCCGCTGAGCTCGAAACGCTGGATGTTCCCGACGAAGTGCTTCACATAGGAACCTGCGCCGTCTACTTCGGTAACTACAGCACGCCCGATTATAAGAAAGCGCAGTACGGCAAGTTTATGTCGAAGAAAGCCTTCGCGAACCAGCTGACCCTGCGCAACGCCAAAACCTGCAACAAGATTCTAGACCTGCTGGATTAACAACGCCACCCCGCCCACATCACAGTTTGAGTTTCGTATGGGGTGGGTGAGCCGTTTAATTCCGCCGGTTAATCCTCAAAATCTACGGGACGACGCTGGGCACGGCTGCGCGGCTGTAGTTCTAATTCAATATCGGCGGCGTCGAGTGGCATCAAAGCATCCAAACCACTCCGAACGGATTTAGACTGCAAAGTCTTCTCATACTCGGTATAGGTCATGAGCACGTATGTAGGTTCACCCCGATTGGTAATAATGACTGGTTCGGTTTGCGCCGCTTTCTGTGCTTGGCTGACGTTCTGCTTGAACTCTTGATTGGTCATCACGGTCATTACGATAATAGCTCCTTACACAGCGATATACCTGCAAGAATAGGATGCGCCCCTGAGAACGGCAAGAAAACTCCTAAACTTACAGACCCCACAAACCGCGAGCAGATAGTATTTTGACGAGCAGATAACAATCCGCTATCTGCTCGTCAAAATACTATCTGTCCGCGGAAATCGCAGGGAATAAGAGGCTGAAGAGTCCTAAATCTTCCCGTTCACCACAACCGGCTCGGGCACTAGCTGAACCCCGAATTTCTCGGCAACACCGGCGCGCACCGCGCGGGCGATCGCGAAAATATCCTCAGCGGTGGCATCCCCACGGTTCGTAATCGCCAACGTATGTTTGGTCGAGAGCGAGGCGCGGCCGCCCGCAATCTCGCGCGCATCGCCTCCGAGCCCGAAGCCTTTCTCGAACCCGGCGTGCTGAATCAGCCAGGCGGCGGAGAGCTTCACATGCTCCTCGCTCTCCTGCTGCTCGGTTCCGAACACTCCGGTGCGCGTTACCACCGGGAAACGCGGCGCATCCTCAGGCAAAGATTCCAGTGCAGACACCGGCACAATCGGGTTCGTGAAGAACGAACCGGTCGAGAAGGTATCGCGGTCTAAGGCATCCAGCACCATCCCCTTGGAGGCACGCAGCGCCAGCACCTTATCCCGCACCAGAGCGGATTCGGCGCGCTCCCCCACCTGCACGCCCAGGCTCTTCGCCAACTCGCCGTATTTAATGGGTGAAGACAGGCTGCCGAGCGTGAACTGGAAGTCCACGCTCAGCACCACATAGCGCGGCGAGCCGTTCACCATGTTTTGCTTCAGGATTGAATCGCGGTAGCCGAAACGCAGATCGGCGTTTGCGAAGGTCTTAAACTGGTTAATCTGGCGGTCCCAGGTGCGTACGGACGCGATGAACTCGCCGACCTCCACCCCGTAGGCGCCCACATTCTGCACGGGGGTTGCGCCCACGGTCCCGGGAATACCCGATAGCGCCGCCGGGCCGGACCATTCTTTTTCAATGCTCAGCTGCACGAAATCATCCCACACGGTACCCGCCTGCACGCGCACATTCGCGCCACCACATGCGGGAATAGGCAGCTCCTCAACCCCGGTGGATGCAATATGCACAACGGTACCGTCAAACCCGGCATCGGAAACCAGCAGGTTTGAGCCGCCGCCCACGATCAGCACGGGTTCGTTGGCAGCATCGGCGGAGGAAACGGCCTCGACAATCTCGGCTTCAGTCGTGGCGCGGATGTATGTGTGGGCAGGGCCGCCAACTTGGGCGGTGGTGATCTCACTCAGCAGCTTTTCAGTCATGTCTTTAAGAATACCGGTCTGTCACGTTTTATTCCGTTAGGGTCAGCTAAACCTTATGGCAGGCCCACCCCGTAGTCAGAGCGGGTCTGCCATAACTCAACAACGCACAATCACACAGAGTATCGACTGCAAGCGCGGGCTATGCAAATTTCACCACGGCCTGAGTCTTCATCAGAACCTTCTGCTGGGTGCCTTCACCGTCGTCAGCGGTAACGGTGAGGTCGATGCGAGCCGTGCGCGCATCCTCATCCACGGCGCCTACCTTGCCGGTGATAGTCAGCGCATTCGTGGGGGTGTCCGGGTTGTCGCCGCCGGGCGCATCCGGCACCGGTACAGGTTTGGTGAAGCGGGTCTGGTAGTCCACGATCGCGCCCGGATCGCCCACCCAGTCGCTCACCAGCTGCACGGCGGTGCCCATCGTGAGCATACCGTGCGCAATCACACCAGAAAGCCCCACGGACTGGGCAAAACGCTCGTTCCAGTGAATCGGGTTGAAGTCGCCGGATGCGCCCGCATACCGCACCAGTGATGCACGCGAAATCTCGACGGTTCGGGAGCCGATCTCCTGCCCTTTTTCGAGTTCTGCAAAGTTTACGGACATTATTCGCCCTCCTCGTCGGCGCGTACCAGCAGGGATGAGATACAGGTGGTGACGGGTTTACCGTCAGCATCGGTAATTTCCTCGCGGGTGGTGAGCATGGCGCCCGCGCCCATCACACGCACGGAATCCACATGAACTTCGGTGCGCAGTTCGTCCCCCGCCACGATGGGGCGGTGATGCGTAAAGCGCTGGTCGGCGTGCACTACGCGGGAGAAATCGATGCCCGCAGATTTATCACCAATCAGAGCGGCATCGGCTGCTTGGGACAGGATGATAGCGAAGGTGGGCGGGGCGATCAGGTCTGCGTAGCCTGCGGCGCGTGCCGCCTCAACGTCATGATGCAGAGGGTTTCGGCGTGTACGGCGCGGGCGAATTCGCGGATCTTCTCGCGGCCAACGGCGTAGGTGCCCTCGGCGGGGTACACGCGACCCACAATGTCAGGGTTAATACTCATACCCACCAGTCTATCGGGTTGGCCGCAACGTGGGGGCGCAAGTGCGGCGGGGGCACCCGTCATTTTCACGGCTGTGGGAACCGCCCACGGCGAACCTCCTGTTGCCACGCGCGAAGCGGGAGTAGCCTAAGAAGGTACATTAACCGTCACAGTGAAGGAGTGACACAATGACTAACCAGCAGATTCCGTTCTCGGTGCTGGATCTTATGCCCACCCGCAAAGACCGCTCGCACACCCAGACCATGCGCTACACCCTTGAGGCGGCGCAGGCGGTGGAACGGTTCGGGTTCAGCCGGTACTGGGTGGCCGAGCACCATAATGCTGGTTCGCTGCTTTCTTCGGCGACGGTCGTGGTGATGGCTGAGATTGCCGCCGCAACCGAGCGTATCCGGGTGGGGTCGGGCGGTATTATGCTCCCCAATCACGCCCCGTATGTGGTGGCAGAACAGTTTGGTACCCTTGAGGCGTTCCACCCCGGGCGTATTGATTTGGGATTGGGCCGCGCACCCGGCACCGACCCGATGACCGCCCAGGCGCTGCGGCGGGATGATTCAGCGGCGGCTCATTTCCCGGCGGAGGTGCAGGAGATCATGGGGTATTTGGGCAGCCCCTCCCCCATGCGGCGGGTGCATGCGATCCCCGGGCAGGGCTCGAACGTGCCCCTGTATATTCTGGGTTCGTCCACGTTTGGGGCGTCGTTGGCGGCGCAGCTGGGGCTGCCGTTTGCGTTTGCCTCCCATTTTGCGCCCGCAGCGCTGGCTGAGGCTATTAACCTGTACCGCACCAATTTCACGCCGTCGCGTGTGCTGTCTGAACCGTATGTGATAGTGGGTGCGGCCGCGATGCTCGCCGATACTGATGAGCAGGCCCGGCGGCTTTTCACCACCATGCAGCAGCATTTTTTGGGTGTTATTCGCGGTCGCACGCTTTACGCCCCGCCGGTTGAGGCTATGGATGAGCTGTGGAGCCCTATTGAGAAGCAGCGCGTCGATTCTATGCTCGCCGAGGCGATCGTTGGGTCCGCTGATACTGCGCAGCGGCAGCTCACTAACTTAGTGGAGCGCACCGGCGCGAATGAGGTGATTGTGATGAGCGCACCGTGGGAGTTTGAAGACCGTATCCGAAGCTATGAGCTGCTCTCACAGCTGCCGATTTTTCAGAAAGCCAAGTAACGGAAAAACCTAATATCTCGCCGGAACACGATGTTCCGGCGGGCTACCAGGGCTGTTGGAGGCGAATGCAGGCGCACCGCACGCACATTAAAATGACTGAGGCCGCCCCACAACCGACGGGCATGCGCACAGGCGCTGTCTAGACCGCCTTCACCCCTGGCGCTTCGGCACACATGCACTTTGCGGCGAAGAGCCAGCAGGCACAACAAAAGCCTGCCTCCGAAGAGACAGGCTTAGCTGAGCCCCGACCGGGAATCGATCCCGGGACCTCCATCTTACCAAGATGGCGCTCTACCACTGAGCTATCGGGGCGTAGCGGTGGACGGGCTCGATCCGTCGACCTCACGATTATGAGTCGTGCGCTCTAACCAGCTGAGCTACACCGCCAGAACATTAACCTTGCAGGTCAATGCGAGAGCCCCGACCGGGAATCGATCCCGGGACCTCCATCTTACCAAGATGGCGCTCTACCACTGAGCTATCGGGGCAACAGATAAAAGTTTACGGCACGGTTCATCTTTTTGACAAATGCAGGGTGAGTGTTCTGCACCACGTGTGCGGGGGTTTGGGGAGCCCCACCCCGGCGCGTGCTCCCGCCTCCCCGCTGAAGGAGGCGGGCCGCCGCCGAGCCGCTGCACTGAGCCGCTACGCTAGGTGGGGCATCAGCAGGCTAGTAGCGTTTACCGCCGTGCCCGCCGCCCTTGTACCCGCCGCGGCCGCCACGACGGTCATCCCGGCTGTTGCGGCCCTCACGGTAACCACCGCCGCGGCGCTCATACCCGCCACGGTCATTGCGGAAACCGCCGCGCCCGCCACGGGAGCCGCCTCCCCTGGGGCCGTTATCCTTGCGGATATTAATGAACTCACCGGCGATTTTGGTGTCGCGCAGACGCTCAAAGAAATCACGCGGCAGATCCTGCGGCAGCCCCACAATCGTGAAGTGCTGGCGAATATCAATCGAACCGATCTGTGAGCCCTTAATGCCGCCCTCGTTTGCGAGCGCACCCACAATCGCGGAAGCGCTCACCCGTGCGGAGCGGCCCACATTCAGCTTGTAGTCGACCATGCCCTCGTTATTGAACTGTTTCTTGCCCTTGTTCTTGCGGGGGCGGTCTCCGTCGTCGGCGAAGGGGCGGGAGGCGTGCGCAATATCCTCGTCTTCGTCGAGGAAGAAGGCCCGCCCCTGCTGTGCGATAACAGCCAGTGCCGCCGCAATGTCTTCGGCGGTAATGTCGTGCTCGTTCTCGTAGTCTTGAATGATCTGGCGGAAGAAGTCCAAATCTTCGGTTTCGATGGTGGTGGTGATCTGCTCGGCGAAACGCTGTTTGCGGTTCGCGTTCACGTCTTGAGCGGTGGGCATGCGCATCGGCTCAACCTTTTGGCGGGTTGCTTTCAATCTGCCGCAGCATGTACCTCTCGCGCGGGGTGACGAAGAGGATCGCTTCGCCGTCACGCCCGGCACGGCCAGTACGCCCGATGCGGTGCACGTAGGATTCGGTGTCGTGCGGAATATCGTAGTTCACCACGAGGGAGATGCGTTCAACATCCAGCCCACGGGCGGCAACGTCAGTTGCTACGAGAATGTCGATGCGCCCGTCGCGCAGCGCATCCACGGTGCGTTCACGCAGCTGCTGGGGGATGTCGCCGTTAATGGCTGCGGCCTGGAAACCGCGTGCCTTGAGCTTGTCGGCGACTTCTTCGGTTTCTTTTTTGGTGCGCACGAAGACGATAATGCCGTCGTAGTTTTCGACTTCAAGCACGCGGGTCATGGCGTCAAGTTTGTGGGAGTGGGTGACCTGCATGTAGCGCTGGCGGATGTTCGCCCCGGTGGTGGTCTTGGTTTTGACGCGCACCTCGGTGGGGTCGTTGAGGTATTGCTGGGCGATTTTGCGGATCGAGGTGGGCATGGTGGCTGAGAAGAGCGCCACCTGTTTGGCGTCCGGGGTGCCTTCGAGGATGGTTTCTACGTCTTCGGCGAAGCCCATGCGCAGCATTTCGTCGGCCTCATCCAGTACCAGGTACTGCAGGTTTGAGAGGTCGAGCGAGCCTTTGTTGAGGTGGTCGATCACGCGCCCGGGGGTGCCGACGACTACCTGTGCGCCGCGGCGCAGCCCGGCGAGCTGGGGCCCGTAGGGTGAGCCGCCGTAGATGGGAAGCACGGTGAAGTCTTCCATGTGGGTTGCGTAGGAGGAGAAGGCCTCAGCAACCTGCAGGGCGAGCTCGCGGGTGGGGGCGAGTACGAGCACCTGGGTGTCTCGGGAGACGCCGTTAATGTCGGCGAGTTCTGCCATGCGGGAGAGTGCGGGCAGCGCGAAGGCTGCGGTTTTGCCGGTACCGGTCTGTGCCAGACCCACCACATCGTTGCCGTCCAGCAGCAGCGGGATGGTCTGTTCCTGGATGGGGGACGGTTTCTCGTAGCCGACTTCTTCGAGTGCGGAGAGCACTCGGGGGTCTAGCCCCAGGTCGGTGAATTTAATGCCGTTCTCCTCGCCTTTTTCTGCGGCGGTTTCGGGGGCTGTAGCTGCCGCGGCGGCGCGAGTTTCTTCGCTGGTTCCCTGTTCGGGGTGCGCGGCGTCGTTCTGCTTTGTGGCGGCCTGCGTAGTCTCAGTATGCGCCGCAGTTTCCTGTTCAGCGGCGGAGGTATTGGCAGTATACGTTGCGTTGTCTGCCTGCTCGGCAGAGATATTCTCAGTCAATTTTTCCTCAATTGTTTTAGGGGTTCGTACGGTGCGCGCTTTTCGGCACCGGGCGGGGTTCCCCTGTTCCACGTGTCCCTGCGGAAAACGTACTCCCATCTTGCACAGCCCGACGGGGCCGTGGCGCGCAGAGCGGATTGCCTATGCGGTGGTGCGATGGGATGGTTGCTGCTGGGATTTTCAGGCCTTGAATTTCTCGTAAACACGCAACATCGCCACGCACGGTGAAAACGTGGCGTCCGCCGGTGGGCGGTGAAGAATTGATTCGGAGTGCGGCGCCCTCCCGTGCGAGCTGGCGAACCAGCTCTTTTTGGGCGCACAAGACCTCTTGGGGTACCCGTACGTCATCTAGTGTACCGCACCCGGGAACCGGTTGGGGTTAGCCTGCACATTACTTTCGCTTACTCCGCCTCATGCCGCCTCACGCTGGCCCGCACCGCAGCGGCAGGTATGGGGGCAAGTGTTAGCTGATACAGGTGCACCCCACCGGCTGCCGAAGCAGGCGGTGGGGCGCATCAGAGGCAGGGCTCATGGATTTTACGGAGGCTATTTGTCGGTGCGGCGCACAATATCGATGGTGCCCACACGTTCAGCTACCTCATAGGGGTGCCCGTACCGGTCGGCGGCGTACTGTGCCGCATTGGTCGGGGGCTTACCGCCCCAGGCGGTACCGGCGCGGTCAATCACCACATAGTCGGGGGCCGGTTCGCCGTGATGCCCAATCCAGTAGACAGTGCGCCCGGGAATCAGCTCGGTAATAATCGACAGGTCGGTGGCCACGCTCGCGCCGATGGGCACCGCATCAACGGCACGGCGCTTGTTCGCTCGGTACTGGTTTGATCGGTGGTGGTGAACACCGGGTCGGTCAGCTGCGCCAGCGGCTGGGTGGGCTGGGCGGTAAGAATCGGTGCGACAGTGAACACCAGAGCCAGAAGAGGCACCAGCCACAGCGGGGTTTTGAGGATAATTGCCTGCGTGGCGTTTCGGTATGGTTTCGCCCAGTCGCTCCCCGCCGTGTTCTGCTGCTCAGGCTTCTGGTAGGCGGTGTTCTGATCCGCAGCGGCTTTATCGTGTGCTGAGGCGGCAACCCGGCGACGGTGCTCGTGCACCCGCACCAGCACGTCCAGTAGCGCCATGAATACGATTGGCATGAGTACCAGCGAGTAGTGCCAGGTGCTCAGCCAGTACGACGAGTTACTTGAAAGCATCCGCCAGGCGATGGTGGGCAGCGCCACGGCCGCCAGGGGGCTGACCACCCACAGGAAGGCGCCCACCATGAGCAGAAGCCAGAGGCTTTGGGCTTTCTCATCGGGGGTGAACAGCAGTTGAAGCGCGTTCAGCGGGTTCTTGAGGGCCCCGAAAAGGTCCACTTTGTCGGCGTAGTCGAACTGGTGGTTGACGTTAAAAATCGGCAGTATCAGGTTCATTGAGGTGTACGACCAGAAAAGGCCCCACACCATCAGCAAGGTGGCTTCGGCTGCCCCACGCGATTTTGTCCACCCGGAAAAAACCTCACACAGGCGCGGCCAGAATGCGGGTACGTCCTTGCTGGCGTGCGGGAATAGTGTGTTCGCCGCTTCACGCAGCCAGCCGGAGCGGATGAGCGCGATTGCACCGATCATGGCTGCGGTAACGCCCATATCTTCTTTAACGAACGCCAACGGGGCCGCCCACCAGCAGGCGTGTGTAATATGTGATGCGCGCTGCGGGTTCTGCTGCGTGCCAGCAAGTACCAGGTGTCCCAGCGAGAGGCTAGGAACGGCAGGGCGAACGCCACCTCGTGAAACTGGGCGGCGACCGCCTGCTGCACCCCGTAGCTCAGCCCGAATGCTGCGGCTAGGAGCACTCCCACAACGTGCCCGTTGAGCCCGCCAAGCGCGCGCTGAGCAAACCGCACCGTCAGGTACACGCTGAGGGCCACCATACCGTTCTGCACCACCAGCAGGGTCATGGGTGAGGGGAAGAAGGCGTACACCGGCCCCAGGAGCATGAGGATGGGGTGAAAATGGTCACCCCACAGGTTAAAGTCGGGGCCTTTAATGGGCACGATCGGCATTTCAAACCGCGAGTACGCCTGGGCCATTTGGGTAAAAATCGCTAAATCCCAGGAGGGGGTGATCCAATGCAGCAGCTGCTGTGAGGAGTAGTAGTTGTACAGCATGAAAATGCACACCGCAAGCAGCCCCGCCAGCAGGGAACCCTGTTTTTCACGCAGGCGCGTACCGATATTTTTTCTTGGTTCTGTCTCGGCGGAGTGTGTGGACGCGCCGGTTTCGGGCGCAGTATTTTCTGTGGTGGTGTCGGGTGCTTTACCAGTATTAGATTGAGTGTTCGGCGTATCCTCTGTACCGGATGCCCCTGCGGCCATGTTGTTCCCCTGTCAGCCTGTTTGTCTACGGTGCTCTGTAGTGGCGCATTGATAAGGATGCACCCGCACCGTGCACGGGGCATCCGCATCATGAATATCTACCTCATAAGGGTATCTTATCCCCCGGTGTAACAGCTGATACGGTGGTGCACATTTCCTATGGTCAGCACCACGGTGACAAGCTCAGGCGGCGGTATGTGGGGCACGAGGCTGCGGTAGCATGTGTGTGTATGCCCCCGAATCTTCCGACACCGCCCATGGCGCTACCAGAGGTTGAGCTGGCGCCGCTGCCCACTCGCACCAGCGCAATCACACAGGAGGCGACGATCGGGGTGCAGGCGATGATCCGCCCGCAGGTTCCGGTGCATATGGGCCAGACGCTGGGGGTATTGCAGCGGGGTGCCGCAGATGCTGCGTATCGGATAACCGCCCGGGAGCCAGGGGCCGAAACGGTGTGGGTTACCGCCCGCACCCCGCAGCTGATGCTCCCGGTCACCCTACGTTTTTCCCGGGCGGCAGATAACACCCCCGAGCCCGCCCTGCCGGCCCTTCACCGCCTGCTGATGCGCCCCATCCTAGTGCAGGCGTGGGCGCGGCTATCACCCGAAATGCTTCTTGAGGAGCCGCAGGCGCGGGCCGATGTGGAGGCGCTGGTGCGAAGCTGCCCAGCGTGGCTGGGATTGGGTGATTCTTGGGAGTCGTTTACCGCTTCGGCAGGGTACGCGAGCCTGCCGCGCAGCTTACGCAGGGCGCATCAGGAACATCCGGGGCTGCGGCTTAGCGCCTCGGACCAGCTGGACCGTCACGTTTTTGCAGCCATTATTGAGCAGCGCGTCACCCTGAAGGAGGCGTTCCAGACGCAGCGTGACGTGCTCATACGCTACGGGGAACCCGCCGTGAAGTCGGGGTACCGTGATCAGCCTGCGGGGATGCGCGTGCACCCAACGGCCCGCACGCTTGGAGCGATCCCGGATTGGGGGTGGCACCGGGTGGGGGTTGATGCGGCGCGTTATAACGCGGTGCGCGCCTACGCCCGCGCCGCCGATTCTCTGCACCGTCTTGCCGCTGCGGGCCCGGTGACTCATTTTGCTTCCGCCTTGGGGTCGCTGCACGGGGTGGGCCCGTGGACCGTAACCCAGGTGCTTCAGATTCAGGTGGGCCACCCGGATGCGGTGAGTGTAGGCGACTACCATTTGGCGCACCATGTGGGGTATGCCCTGCGTGGGAAGCGGGGTGATGATGCCGATATGCTCAGGCTTTTAGCCCCGTACGCGGGGCACCGCCAGCGGGTGGTTCGGCTGATTCTGGCTGCGGGCGCTACCGAGCCGAGACACGGCCCGCGCACGCCGGTGCGGGATTACCGCGACCTATAAGACCGTATACGTACCGGGTTCGGCGGGGTTCCTCAGGGCGGAGGTGCACGTGTAGGGCCGGCACCTGTACGGTACCGGCCCCTGCATCATATGCGCACGTCTGCGCTAAGCTTAGGATTCTGCCTTTTCTGCGGCGGCTACCTCTGCGTGAACCTTATCCATGTCGAGCTCTCGGATGGATGAGATCACCTGCTCAAACTGTGACTCGTTGAGCGCACCCGGCTGCGAGTATACGAGGATGCCCTCACGGAACCCCATAATGGTGGGGATGGAGGTAATACCAGCGTCCTGCGCGAGCTGACCCTGGTCTTCGGTGTCTACCTTACCGAAGGTGATGTCGCTGTATTTCTCGGAGGCAGCCTCATAGACAGGCGAGAACTGCTTGCAAGGACCGCACCAGTCAGCCCAGAAGTCGAGGAAGACGATGTCGTTCTCCTGGACGGTGGGCAGGAGGTTCTGCTGGGTAATTTCGATAGTTGCCATGCAGATAACGCTACACCTTACGGGCGCTTAGCGCGAATATTTCACTCACAGACTAAAGAATGTGTTGGTTTCGTGTCGTATTTTCGTCATATTTTATGCGGTTAACAACATGAAAACGGGTTTGGGGGTGCTGAACGCAACCCGCACCATGCTTATTGGCGGTATCGCCCTGCTGTTTCGGGCAGGTAGTGGGCGGGTACAAAAAACCCGGCTACCGCAGTAACCGGGTTATTTGTGGCAGATGAGGGATTCGAACCCCCGTAGGCTGTGCCAGCTGATTTACAGTCAGCCCCCTTTGGCCGCTCGGGTAATCTGCCAAGCTAACCATCATATTTATGATTGTTAGACGTTCGTCAGGCGAACAGATAAAAGTCTACAGCATGTATAGCAACTGTGTGAAATCAACACCCTTATTTGTGAGGAACGCTACTTTTTCTATTCGCCGTCTTGTTCGAGCAGCAGCGTGATTTCGAGGTGCTCCAGATACCGCTGAGCCTGTTCGACGGTGCACATCCCGCCCCGAATCTCCCGCAGCAGATCGCGGCGGACGCCATTGAACCGAGCCACAATGTTCGGGTCAGTGAGCGTCACCCCAATGCCTCAAATGGGGAGAACTCCTCATCGGTTTCCTGCTCGTCACCAGCTTCAACAGCCGTTGTGGCCTCAACCTTCTCGGCATCGGGAATATCGGCCGGGTCAAGGTCGAGAGAACTATAAATGTCCAAGAAAAGCAGGGTTTCCAGGTCATTTGGATTGTTATGAGTAATATCGTGTGTCTGGTAGTAGTTAGTCGTCATATCTCCATTCTGAGCGGCCAATGTTGGAACAAGCTGAGAAATATTCGAGCGAACCTGATAGTTCGCTGTGAACGGCGCCTCAGAGCGGGTAGGCTAGATGTGTACCAGGTGCGCGCTGGCGCGCCGCAACCCGTTACCAGCCGAAAGGAACAGAAAACCAATGGCAAGCGAGTCTTCATTCGACATCGTCTCAAAGGTTGATAAGCAGGAGGTTGCCAACGCCCTGCACCAGGCGCAGAAAGAGGTCTCACAGCGCTACGATTTTCGCAATGTGGGCGCAGAGATCGACTTTTCGGGCGAGAAAATCCTGATTAAAGCCAATACCGAGGAGCGGGCACTGGCAGTTCTAGACGTCTTCCAGTCGAAGCTCGTCAAGCGCGGCATCTCGCTCAAGTCTTTAGACGATGGCAAGCCTTATGCTTCGGGTAAGGAGACCCGCATTGAGTGCGCCATTAAGGAAGGTATTGCCCAGGATCAGGCGAAGAAGATTTCCAAGCTTATCCGCGACGAAGGCCCCAAGGGTGTTAAAGCAACGATTCAGGGGGACGAACTGCGTGTTTCGTCCAAATCACGTGATGATCTGCAGGATGTTATTGCGATGCTCAAGGCGGCAGACCTTGAGGTGGATCTGCAGTTCGTAAACTACCGCTAAGACACGCACACACAACATACACGCGGCGGGGTGGGTACCGACATTTCGGTACCCACCCCGCCGCGTATACTGCCCTAAGCCTGAGCCAGTTGGTCGCTCCAACCGGGCACTGGGGCGGCAGGTCTAGTTGTACTGCCCGTTATCGCGCGCCATCTGCTGCAAACGAGCGATACGCTGATCCATCGGCGGGTGGGTTGAGAAGAACTTCCCAATATTTAGGTTGCCGAAGGGGTTGGCAATCATCATGGAGGAGGTGGTGGCGGTACGCGGGTTATCGGGATCCATAGGGTACAGCGATACCCCGGATTCAAGCTTATTGAGCGCCGAGGCAAGCGCCAGCGGGTCGTTGGTGAGCGCGGCGCCGTCTTCATCAGCGTCATACTCGCGGGTGCGGCTAATAGCCATTTGAATAACGGCGGAGGCCAGCGGCGCGAGCACAGCGATCGCAAGAGCCCCGAGCGGGTTACCGCGTTCGTGACGGTTACCGCCGCCAAACATAGCCCCAAAACTTACCACGTTAGCGATGGTGCCGATAATAGTAGAAATACCCGCGGCGATAGAGCTGGTGAGGATGTCTCGGTTATACACGTGCATCAGCTCATGTCCCAAACCCCGCGCATCTCTCGCTCATCAAGCAGCTGCAGGATACCTTCGGTGCAGCATACGGCGGCGTTTTGCGGGTTACGGCCGGTAGCAAACGCATTAGGGGTTTGGGTGGGTGCCACGTACAGGCGGGGCATGGGCTGGTTCGCGCGGGAGGAGAGCTCTTCCACAATGTCGTAGAGTACAGGCACTTCTTCGCGACTGACCGGGTAGGCGTTCATGGAACGCAGGGCAAGTTTATCGGAGTTCCAGTAGGTGTAGGCTACCGAGCCGAGCCCAATAAGCCCGAAAAGCCAGATGAAGAGCATACTGCGGGTGTACGCCGAGATAACCGCGCCAATAAGCATAAGGAGCCCCACCATAGTCCCCATGAGCAGGGCGGTTTTGAGGCCGTTGTAGTGTTTGTGCATTTTTCCTTCCCCGTTTCAACTTCCCATGCTGGTGTGTGCAGCGGGGTGTTAGGGTGAACGTGTTTTTTCTTAGGATACGGGGTGCGCGGCTGGCGCGTGGGAGACTTCGCCCAGAGCGGGGTGTTTTGCATGCACACATCCACCACTGTATGAGAGATAAATCACCGGTTGTGGAACTACATACCCCTCTTAAGGCGCCATGACACGGTTTTTAGCGACAGCACATTATGCATTTTCATCAATTTATTATGAAAAATTCAGATTACCAATTGTGAAATACTCAGATTAAATGTAGAGTGGTGGTCATGACCGAAACCGTAGCCACGAACGCGGCACCCAGAGCCGAGCGCGCACCCCGAGGATGCGCCCACACCGGCCCGCTCCCGGCAGACGCAGATACTACGCCGCAGCTTCTAGAGGAAGTCTGGTCGGCTAGCCTGCGCTCCAAAGGACGTAGGGTGACCAAGCAGCGCCTCGCTGTACTCCGCGCGGTTCAGTCACATCCGCACTCCAACGCGGAAGAAATTGTCACCGCTGTACGGCAGGAGCTCCCCTCCATTACCGTGCAATCGGTGTACGTCATCCTCACAGACCTCACTGACATAGACCTGCTGCGCAAGTTCGAACCGCCCGGGACCCCCGGACTGTACGAAACCCGCACAGGTGATAACCACCATCACGCTTTCTGCATTCGCTGCGGAAAAGTTCAGGACGTAGACTGCGCCATCGGCTCAGCACCTTGCTGACACCCAGCGACTTCCACGGCATGGCGCTCATTAGCGCAGATGTGCTCTACCAGGGCATCTGCGCCGACTGCCAAACCGAAGAAGAAACACGCCTCGCTGCGGCACAGAAACAAGCAGCAGAGAGCATCAGCCGCTAAAGGTGCCGTGGCGGCCCACCCGCTCAGCCCTCACACGGCTGCAGCGGCGCACCGGCAGCACCTTCTAAAGTGCCGATACCCACCGGCCTATGCGGCACCGCATCACCAAACAGCGCACGGTTGCGTGCACCACACCGCGCGATACGTCAGAGTTAGGGAAGAGACATGACGAATAACCCCATTCACCCCGGATCTTTTACGACCACAAGCACCGGCACGCCGGTGGCTTCAGACGACCATTCCCTCACCATTGGGGCTGATGGTCCCATCGTTCTGCACGATGCTTACGCCGTTGAAAAGCTCGCCCAGTTCAACCGAGAGCGTGTGCCCGAGCGAGTGGTGCACGCAAAGGGAACCGGCGCATACGGCTACTTTGAAACCACCGAAGACGTTTCGCAGTACACCCGTGCGGCACTCTTTCAGCCGGGCGTTAAAACCGAGCTGCTGATTCGTTTCTCAACCGTGGCGGGCGAGTCCGGCTCCCCCCGATACTTGGCGTGACCCCCGCGGTTTCGCGGTGAAATTCTACACCACCGAAGGCAACTACGACCTGGTAGGCAACAACACCCCTATCTTCTTCATTCGTGATGCCATTAAGTTCCCCGACTTTATCCACTCGCAGAAACGTATGCCCGGTTCGGGTCTGCGCGATCACGATATGCAGTGGGATTTCTGGAGCCTGAACCCCGCAACGGCGCACCAGGTCACCTGGCTGATGGGCGACCGCGGTCTGCCCCGAACCCTGCGCCACATGGACGGCTTCGGCTCTCACACCTACCAGTGGATTAACGCCGAAGGCGAGCGCTTCTGGGTTAAGTACCACTTCAAGACCGAGCAGGGCAACGAGTTCTTCACCCAGGCTCAGGCCGATGAGATGGCGGGTAAGGATGCTGACTTCCACCGCCGCGACCTGCACGAGGCTATCGAGCGTGGCGACTACCCCGCCTGGACGCTCTATGTGCAGATCATGCCCTACGAGGAGGCGAAGACCTACCGCATTAACCCCTTCGATCTGACGAAGGTGTGGCCGCACTCGGATTACCCGCTGATCAAGGTGGGCCGCATGGTGCTGGATCGTAACCCGCAGAACTTCTTCGCCGAAATTGAGCAGGCGGCCTTCTCCCCCTCGAATTTTGTGCCCGGTATCGCGGCTTCGCCCGATAAGATGCTGCTCGGACGCATCTTCTCCTACCCGGATGCGCACCGCTACCGCATCGGCACTAACTTCGCGCAGCTGCCGGTGAACGCACCCCACGCAGCGCCGGTGAACAACTATTCACATGATGGCTCGATGCGCTATAACTTTAACGACCCGTCCGTTCCGACTTACGCACCGAATAGTCTGGGCGGCCCGCATGCCGATGCGGCGCGCGCTGGCGAAGGTAACTGGGAGTCTGATGGCTCCCTGGTGCGCACTGCTTACACCCTGCGGGCTGAAGATGATGACTTCAGCCAGGCACGCACCCTGTACGAGGTGACCATGGATGATGCTCAGCGTGAGCGTCTGGTCAGCAATATCGCTGGCCATGTGGGCGCCGTTCGCTCCGATGAGATTCGTGAGCGCGCCTTCACGTACTGGGATAACGTGCACCCTGAACTCGGTTCTCGCGTACGCGAGGCCGTGGCGGCCGCCGCTGCGCCTAGTTCGTGCGGCGCGGCAGCGTAACCTCCTGTAGGTTACGTGTGGCCGTAGCTCGGGGCCGGTGACTTTCTGTGAGGTGGGGTCACCGGCCCTGAGCCTTTTAAAAGACAAAGTCAGTAAAAATTCGTGCCCGCCACCGAAGTTCGGTGGCGGGCACGTCCAGTATGTGCAGGGGCAATACGTGCGGCTATATGTTTACCGCTGCCTCGCTCATTGCCTCTTTCTGCATGTTCTCCTGTTCCTGGGTGATGTCCAGGAGTTCACGGATCTGCTTCAGGCTCAGCGTGGTGCTGGGGTTAAACAGGTTGATCTGCACGCTCTTCGCGCCGTCCGAGATGGCGAACTTGAGCACCTCCAGGGCGTGGGCTGCGCGCACCGTAATCTTCGGGTCGATTGCAGCCACCTCAATGGGTGAGGTGAACACCAGCATACTCTTTGGTTTGCCGTTCTCGTCCGGGGCGTAGAAGGGCCGGCTCATCGGGTCGTTCGGGTCAACAGCCACCAGAAGCATTGAGTTCGGGGCCACCAGGGAGCCGAGAAGCTGCTGCATATTATCGTTCATCAGCGCCATCTTCGCCCCGTCGTTACGGGGAGCACCCACAACCCACTCCACCTGGGCGCGCTCAATGTAGCACTCGTGGTCGCTGCCGGGGTCGATCACGATCAGGTCCAGGTCCTCGTTACTGAGGAAGTCCATGAGGATCTTCATTGCGGGCTCACGCAGGATCAGCTCATCGCCTTCACGGGATTTATCGTAGCCGGGGCTGCCCAGAATGTACTCCGAGGAGGAGAAGACGCTCAGCGCCTGAGTATTCTGGTCGTGGCGGATCACCTGGTAGCGCAGCTGGGATTCGGGGCCGATTTCAAGCTGCCCCTGGGGCACAACGGTGGAGCCGGTAGCATCGACCAGCACGTCCCCGCCCACAAGGGTGCGCACCACGTTAATGAGGGTCTCTTCGCGAACATCATTCTTGAAGACGTCAAGGGCGTGCACAAGGTAACTGTTCGGCACCTCGTGCTCTTCTTTGCCTTCCCGCGTGAACTCTTCAAGGTCTTTGCGGTCGGCGCGGCCACCCAGACGCTCGTAGGCCCATTCGGGCACGAACTTGCGGGCGCGCGGGAATTGGCGCAGGTGCTCACGCACATCTACCGCCGTCAGCCCGCCTTCACCTTTCCAGCTTTCGGGCTCAATATCGCGTTTGTAGGATGCCCCAACGCTGAACTGCGGGTTGGGCCAGTTCATGGCGGCAACCACGATTGAGGCGGTGAAGAAAGTACCGCGCACATCGTCGTAGGCTGCCTGCTGTAGCTTACGGATCTCCTCAATGACGGGAGAGTCTTCCTTAAGAGGCCCGATCGTTCCGATGAACTCTTGGTCGTCACGGAACTCGCGCACACGCACGAACGTCTGTTCGGCGAGCGGTTTAATGTCCAGAATCAGCTCGTTCCAGCCGGGTTCTGCACGCACCACATCAAGCAGCCAGCTGCCGATGTTGTTCAGGGCCTCCTGCACTCTGACTGCTCGGCGTGCAGGTTGAGTTGATTGAATCTGTAGCATACGTTCGTTTTCTTTGTTCCTCTTAGGCGGTGGTGAGCTAGTGCCGAGTGTATGAGTTGAGCGCGGCGTCCTATCTCCACCCATTTTAGCGAAAATAACAACCGGATATGCGACGATTTCGCTCTCAAGGTGCACAGATGCGGGTAAAAACGCTGGGTTATCAAGAATATTTCTAAATTCACGAAGCGAAATAACGGTTTTGAGGTGCTTATTTAGTGCGAAAGGTTGCTAACCTTAAGTACATGACAAATTCTCTGCAGGAACTGATCGACGCGTCAATCTTTATCTCGACCGAGTACCAGGCTCGTGTGGCCGAACTGGTGGGAGCGGCGCAATGGGATGTTGATTTTACGGCTCAGTCGTTAAGTTTTGAGACCACTCCCCCGGTCTCACTTCGACCTTACCTGCTGGGTACCGAATCTGAAAACCGGGGAACCTGGGTGTGGTCGTGGCAGCAGTTGGGGTATTTCCCGGACGCTGTGGTCTCTGCTGCGGTGCAGGCACGAGAAGCCGGCGAGAAAAAGTCCCTGACAGAGCTAAGCACCGACGAAATTCCGCTTTCTGATTCGCTGGCGCGACGCCTGACTTAGCGTCAAAGACTGTGACCGGTCTCTACGCGCACTACCCCCTACCCGCTGGTGCCGGGGTGCGCGCCTGGACCCTGCTTGACGGGGACGAGCTGGTGCTGCCGGAGCCAACCATGAAACGTGTGGGCCGCGTTATCGCTCAAACCCTGCAGGGTGAGAATATTGTTAATCAGGTTCTTGCAGTCGATTCATACGCGAAACAGCGCGGTTTCCACATCGCCTGGGATACCGAGGCAACCGCTGTACTGACCCTCACCGACGGGGCATTGCGCCTATGGTTTGATGAGGGCCGCATGAGCGGCATTGAAGAAGCCAAACCCCAGGTGGGCCCGGAGGTGCTGGCGAAATGTTTGTCCCAGGCGGCTGAGCATCGCGCTGCGCTGGCTCAAGCACGCGAAAGCCTTGAGAAAGTGGCTGCCGCCGAGGCCCAGCAGCAAAACGCTGAACGTGAGCAGCAGGCCGCGCAGAAGGCTGCTGCCCGTGCTGAGGCTGAACGGGCCGAACAGCAGGAGCGGGCCGAAGCTGAACGCGCGGCAGAACGCGCCAAGGTAGAACGTGAACAGGCTGAACGCGCAGAACGCGAGAAGATGGCAGCCCAGAAAGCCGAACGTGAGGCGGCTCAGAAAGCCAAGGCTGAGCGTGAGAAGGTTACGGGCGTCTCGACCACCGAGCACCTGTACCCGGATACCGAGGCACCCTTCGATCAGGATCCGCGCGAAGATTCCGAGCACGGCACCGTGACCACCTCCACCCTACCCGCAGGGGCGTACCGCGATGGGGAGGCCGAGGACGCTTACGAGGCTGAGACCGTGGATCTTCAGGTGCACGAAGACGAGGTTCACACCGGCGTCACCGAGGTTGTTGAGGTGCAAGAGGAGCATACCGAAATCAGCATTGATGAAGAGCTGATCCACGTACCGGAGGAAGAGCTGGAGCACCCCGAGCAGGAGCCGGAGGAGCTGCCCGAGCCTCTAGAATCTGAACACGTCGAGCCGGAGCATCACGAACCGGAGCACCCCGAGCAGGTACAGCAGGAGCACAAAACCGACGAAGAGGGCAAGAAGAAGGGCTTCTTCTCGCGGTTCTTCGGGCTCTAAATCCCGTAACCGCCGGTTATTGCGGCACAGAAACAATACGCGGTACGCCGCCTTGCCCACCCGCAAGGCGGCGTACTTTTTTGCTGCGAACCCGCTGGCGTCTATCCCCCTGCCACCTTGACGCCGCCAGCGGACCCGCAGTTTACAGCCCAGCGGCTGCCGCATATCTGGGGAAGGGCGCTCACGATACAGAGCCACGCCGCATAATATGCTCACAGCAGGCGTGGTACGGGTACCCGGCGATAGGTATAGTGGAAAACGTGTCCCGCGGGCCGCATCATGCTTCACCGCAGGGCTGTAACCGCACAACCACCCCACTGTAGATAAGGAGCCGCATTGGCAGCAGATAACCGCGCCCCATCACATATGCGCACCGGGCTTTTCTACGCGATCATTACCTACCTGATGTGGGGTATGCTGCCGCTGTATTTCAATCTCATGGCGGATGCCTCCCCCGTTGAAATTGTGGCCTCACGCGTGGTTTTCTCCCTGATTTTCTGCGCGGCACTGCTACCGATGCTGAAGCTGACCGGCGGGTTCGTTGAGGTGCTGAGGAATAGGCGGGCCACGCTCGTGCTGTTTGCAGCGTCCCTGCTGATTGGGGTGAACTGGTTTATTTACGTGCTTGCCACCACCACGGGGCGCACGATTGATGCCTCCCTGGGGTATTTCATTAACCCGCTGGTGTCGGTGAGTTTGGGCGTGATTTTCCTGAAGGAGCGGCTGCGGGTGGCGCAGTGGGTGGCTGTGGGACTCTCGGCGGTGGCCGTGCTGATCATGAGCGTCGTGTATGGGCAGGTGCCGTTCATCGGGTTGGGCCTGGCGTTTAGTTTCGGCATTTATGGGCTTCTTAAAAGCCGGGTTGGCGGCACGGTTGCGCCGGTGGTCTCGTTGTCCTTGGAGACGCTGCTGCTCATTCCTGTTGCCCTGCTGGCGCTGGTGTGGGTGCAGGGTACGGGGCAGTCCACAATGTTCACCACGCCGGGGCGGTTCTTGCTGTTGGCCTCCACGGGGGTGGTGACGGCAGTGCCGCTCATAGCGTTTGCGGCGGCGGCTAAACGCCTGCCGCTGACGGTGATCGGGATGGTGCAGTATGTGGGGCCGAGCATCCAGTTTTTCTTGGCGGTGTTCGTGCTGAAAGACCATATTGGCGCTGAGAAATGGCTGGGGCTGAGCATCATCTGGGTGGCGCTGGTGATTTTCACGGCCGATGCGGTGCGGGCTTCACGTACCTCGCGTCTTTCGCACACGGCAGACCCCGAGACCGGTATGGTACCTATTGTGCAGCGCGAGGAATAAAAGCTCACCGAACTATTGCATCAATGCATAAATCCTGGGCACACCGAATATGGTGAAAAATTATTGGTAAATTTATTGATTAGCGTATAAATGACGACAGAAGATTATGGCCTGTGAATGTAGTTTATAACGCCCATTTTATGCGAAGCTTTCAATATTTTACGGACTATAAAATTATGCACGCCACCCATTGTTTTATGAGTGGCGTGCACAATTTATGTATTTATATTCTTTTAGTTTTACATCCTAGCAAGGTGCGGAGCACCCGTTACGATGCGGCGGATGTTTCCTCGGCACCCGAACGTGCGGGGGCCTCTTCAGAGTCGCCGGTATCGGTTTCGGGGTGCTTGTACAGGTTCAGCAGCGCAAACCCCAGACCGCCCCAGATAATGAGGATTGCCACGATCATCATAGCGATAGCTGCACCACTCATTATGCCTCCTCACCCTGTGCTTTGCATGTGCTTTCCGCGCGGCGTCGTCCACATGCGTGTGGGCGAGCTGACCGCCGATAACGGGCGGTGCCGGGGGTTCCTCGGCGGCGCGTGACTTATGCGACCACGGCAGGAATGAAATCACGACGGAGCCGATGATGAGGAATGCCACCATGCCCCAGCCGAAGATCAGAAGCAGCTCCGCCGGGTACCCCTCATAAGGTTTAAAGAGGGACGTGAAGAACGTGGATATTAGGCTGTACCCCAGGATCAGCGGGGTAACTACCGCCAGAAGAATCATCCAGAGCCACCCCACCTTGAAGGAGGAGACAGAGTTCAGGTGATCCCGCAAAGTCGGCAGGGCCCGCACACAGTAGACGACCACAACAATGGAGGTCAGACCGGCAGCGAGAATACCGAAGTTATTCACGAAGTTGTCGAGAATATCCAGCACGTACAGGCCGGATGAGGTGGGCATCAGCAGGGTCGAGATAATCGCCAGCGGAATAATCACGATCATGGTCGAGATCAGGCGTGACGTACCGGCTTTATCCTGCACGCCGGCGATAATGACTTCAAGAATCGAGATGAACGAGGTGAACCCGGCGAACAGCAGGGAGCCGAAGAACAGGAACCCGATGAGCGCCCCCGCCGGTGCCTGGGAAATAATGGTGGGGAAGGCGATGAAAGCCAAGCCGGTGCCTTCTTCGACGACTTCGCCTACGGCGATGCCCTGTGCCTGAGCCATAAAGCCCAGCGCAGCGAACACACCAATACCCGCCAGCAGCTCAAACCCGGAGTTGGCGAAGCCCACGACGGTGCCCGAACCGGTCAGGTCGGTCTTGGGCTTCAGGTAGGAGGCGTAGGTGACCATAATGCCGAAGCCGATGGAGAGCGAGAAGAAGATCTGCCCGTAGGCTGCAACCCAGACCTGGCCGTTAGCCAGCGCTCCCCAGTCGGGGCTGAACAGGGTGTTCAGACCGGTCATCGCCCCGGGCAGGGTGAGTGAGTACGCCACCAGCCCCACGAACATCAGGATCAGCAGGGGCATAAACACCACGTTAGCGGCGCCCACACCTTTTTGCACGCCCAGCGCCATAATGACGATCAGGGAAAGCCACACCAGCACGAGCGGAATGAGAATGCCGGGGTTAAAGTCGAGCGAAAGCTGCGGCTCCCCCACTTTCAGGAAGTCCTTCATGAAGAAGGTTTTCGCGTCGTCGCCCCATTCTTGGTTGAACGAGAAAATCATGTACCGCACCGACCAGGCGATAATCGCGGCATAGTAGATGGCGATCACCGAGTTAATGCCCATATGCCACCAACCGATGAACTCGGTTTGCGGTTGAGACGGCGGAATGCCAGCGGGGACGATGCGCGCCCGCGGTGGCCGATTGCGTAGTCGAAGAAGAGGAAGGTGACCCCGGCCGTCAGCAGCGCCACAATGTAGGGGATCATGAAGGCGCCGCCGCCGTTTTTATAGGCTGCAGCAGGGAAACGCCAGATATTGCCCAGCCCCACAGCTGAGCCGATGGCGGCGAACAGGAAGACTCTGCGGCTTGAGAATCCTTCGCGTTTCGCCGGGGTTTTAGCAGGAGTTGCTCCCATGGTTTGGTATACCTCGGTCTAGATGTTCACGTGTGCACATTTGCACGGCAAAAGGCGCCCCTCGCGCCGGTAAGGTGCGGGGTGCGGTGCCGATATCGGGATGCACGCTGGTTGCGGCGTGTCTCCTTCGTCGATGCCGCCGGTACCGGGTATGACCGGGAGCATAACTCTAAAAGGTTTACAGTATTTAATGCATGCGGTCAATGTGCTTGGGCCTGCATGCCTCGCTTTAAGGTTGTGAGCTTAACCCTATAGTTACCCTTCACGGTGTACCACGGCGTGGGCGAATGAGGTGAGGGCAGCTTTCGCGGTGCTTTCAGGCAGGGGCGCGAGCGCCGCAATCGCACGGTCAGCCCATTCGTAGGCGATCCGCCATGCCTGCTCTGTGACCGGGTGCGCGGCGAGCGCGGACACGGCGGCCCCCAGTGCCTCATCAGTACTGAGGTCGGTGTTAATGAGGGCACGCACTTCACGGGCCGATTCGTCCCCGGCTGCGGCGGCACGGTCGAGCAGGATGGTGGGCAGGGTGGGCACGCCTTCGCGCAGGTCGGTGCCGCGTGTTTTGCCTGAGGAGGCGCCATCACTGACGATATCGATCACGTCATCGGCGAGCTGGAAGGCCACCCCCACGAGTTCACCGTAGCGAGCCATGATCTGCACGGTCTCTTCGCTTGCCCCCGACAGCAGGGAGCCGTACTCCCCGCCGCGGCGATGAGCGAACCGGTTTTGCCTTCAATGACGGCAATGTAGTGGTCAAGAATGTCTTGGTGTTCGCGCGGTCCGGTTGTTTCGTACAGCTGCCCCAGCACGAGGCGTTCGAAGGTTTGCGCCTGAATTTTCATGGGGCGGGTGCCCAGCTCTGAGACGAGCAGTGAGGCGCGGGAGAAGATGAGATCGCCGGTGAGGATAGCAACGGAGTTGCCCCAGATGGTTTGTGCGGTGTCTACTCCGCGGCGTTTGGGGGCTTCGTCCATCACGTCGTCATGGTAGAGGGTCGCCAGGTGGGTGAGCTCGACAACCACCGCAGCCTCAGTCACCTCGTCGTTAATCTGTCCGTCCACGGCGGCAGCGAGCAGGGTCAGCAGCGGGCGTACTCGTTTACCTCCGGCGAGCAGCAGGTGGCGTGAGGCAACATCCGCAAGCTTATCGGTTTGGGTGATGGCTTCTCCCAGGCGCTCTTCGATACGCGCTAAGGAGGTGAGAATACGCGGACCAAGCTCGGGGTCTGCCGCGATGAGTTCGAACCCGGCGGGCAGAGTAAAGTCATCTGCCGCCATGAATTCGGTTGCCGCGATGGGCTGTTCTGTGTTGCTTGCGCTCACTGTGCCTTCTCTTATTGATGCTGTGCGTTTGGTGCCGGGTGAGTGGGTGCGCCAAGGTGCAGTGGTCTGCTGACTTGGCCGTAGTATACATTTTGGACTATTTAGTTAGGCTCTGCGAGTTTGAAGCCGCGGTGAATGGCAACGATTCCGCCGGAGAGGTTGCGGTATTTGACGTCTCGCCAGCCTGCGCGCGCGAATTCTTGGGCAAGGTCACGCTGGTTAGGCCAGGCGATAATCGACTCCGCAAGGTATTCGTAGGATTCGGGGTTTGAGGAGATAGCGCGCGCTACTGGCGGTATTGCCTGCATAATGTACTTTTTATATACCTTACCGAATGGGGCGAAGGTGGGGGTGGAAAATTCGAGGACGACGATACGCCCGCCGGGTTTGGTGACTCGGTACAGTTCGCGCAGGGCCTTTGGGTAGTCAGCCACGTTGCGCAGCCCGTAGGACATGGTGACCGCGTCGAAGGTGCTGTCGCTGAAGGGGAGGTTGGTGACGTCAGCCTGCACGAAGGTCATATCGGGGCGGCGTTTACGTCCGACTTCCAGCATCCCTTCGGAGAGGTCTGCGGCGATAACATCTACCCCGGCGTCGGCGAAAGGCTCGGAGGATGTGCCGGTTCCGGCGGCAACGTCGAGTATTTTCTGGCCGGGGTGCGCCTCGACGGCGGCGACGGTGTGTTTGCGCCAGCGCAGGTGCTGCCCCAGTGACAGGATGCCGTTCATGAGGTCGTAGCGGTGCGCGACGGTGTCGAACATGGCGGCGATGTCGCCGGTTTTTTTATCAAGGCTCGCGCGGCTTCTGGCGGAGTTGCGGGGCATGGGGTTCTTTTCTGTGGTGCTCACGCCTTCAATTGTGGCATGTTCTACCGCCGGTGGATAGTTGAACACTTTCTGCAAGGAGGCGGGGTGCGTGGGGGTGCGGGGTGTTTTCACCCTTTGACGGCGCGGAACTCATGAATATTCACTGCCTTCGGAGGCACTTGTTCCCCGCCATTTCGGGCGAGTATGCGCATTCAGAATATTCATATCCTGTATTTTCAGTAATTTTATGAATATTTATTATATTACTTGCATTTTTTTATCGTTTGGGTGCAGACTGAGAAAGCCCGATAAACGTCATCCACCTACGGAGAGACCATGACCACCGCTACCAAGAAAACCCTCGCGCTTTTCGCTCTCGCCCCCTGCTGTTGAGCGGATGCGTCTCAACCGCATCCGACGGCGAAAAACGGAGAGGTAAACCTCATCAACAACGGCGTCCTCACCGTCTGCACCAACACCCCCTACATGCCCTTCGAATACGAAGAAAAACGGAAAAAAATCGTAGGTATCGATGCAGATATCGCAAACGCTATCGCCAAAGACCTGGGTGCAGAAGCACAGCTCACCTCCATCAGCTTTGAAGGTCTCGATTCGGGTACCGGGCTCACCAGTGGACAATGCGATATTGCGCTCGGGGGTATCAGCGTAACCGACGAGCGGAAATCCAAGATGGAATTCACCGATGTCTATTTTGAAGACAACCAGGCGATTCTGGTTCCTAAAAATTCCAAGATCTCCTCTGTCAAAGATCTTAAGAACGCCAAAGTCGGCGCTCAGCAGGCAACCAGCGGCGAATCCTATGCCAAAGAAAAAGGCGCGGATGTTGTGCAGTACGAGGACAACGAGCTCATGTTCTCAGCCTTGAAGACCGGTCAGGTGCAGGCCGTCTCGGCAAACCTCTCGGTTATTTCTGAGGCTCTGACCAAAGACCCCGGCTCTTTCAAGGTCGCCTACCAGACCTCGGAAAATGCCGACCAGATTGCCGGTGCGGTAGCCCCCGAAAAGAAAGCCCTGCTGGATAAAGCAAATAAGACAATTCAGCAGCTCAAGTCCAGCGGCGAACTCGATAAGATCAAGGAAAAGTGGACCAAGACTAAGTCTTCGCCCTCATCCGCATCTTCATCCAGCGCAAACTAACCGCGATTAGCGCGGTGCGCGTTCGTTCGCTAACGTGCACCGCGCATCCTGAATATCACGATCACCACAGACTACGTTAGTGTAACGATGGCACAGAATAAACTATCTCCACGCAAAAAACAGGCGATGTTCCGGTACTCCCAGTATGCTCTGCTGGCGGTTATCGCGGTTCTTATTATTGCCCTTGCCGACTGGAAAACCCTTTCCAGCCAGGTATTCAACCTTGAGGTTGCGCAAAAGCAGTTCCCGAACGTTATTACGGTAGCGCTCAAGAATACCCTGATCTACACGGCCCTGGGTTTCGCCGTGGGTCTAAGCCTTGGCCTTATCCTGGCGCTCATGCGTATCTCATCGATCGCACCCTATCGGTGGCTGGCGACAATCTATGTCGAAATTTTCCGTGGCATTCCGGCGCTCTTGGTGTTCTTTGCCTTCGGCTACGGCATTCCCCTCGCCTTCAAAATCCGGTTTGTCGATAACCTCATTCCGGTAACACTCTCCCTCGGACTGGTGTCCTCTGCCTATATCAGCGAGGTGCTGCGTGCCGGACTGCAGGCGGTTCCGAAGGGCCAGTACGAGGCGGCGCGGTCGCTGGGCATGTCACACACCCGGGCGATGCTCTCGGTGGTTATTCCGCAGGCATTCCGCATTGTGCTGCCGCCGCTGACGAACGAAGTTATTCTGCTGACTAAGGATTCCTCCCTCGTGTACCTGCTGGGTGTGCAAATCGCGCAGTACGAGCTGGCGAAATTCGGGCGTGAGGGTATTACCGCATCCGGTGCGGGGCTCACTCCCCTAGTGGTCGCAGGCCTGTGCTACCTGATTATTACCGTGCCGCTGGGGCAGCTATCCGCATATTTTGAGAAGCGCACGGGCGCATCACGCAAGTAACCGGTGAAGGAGAACATTACGATGACTGAGACAATGAAGCCGGCACCGGCATCCGTGAGCATTAAGGGCCTCAATAAGTCCTACGGCAAACTACAGGTGCTCAAGGGTATTGATATTGAGGTGGAACCGGGTGAGGTGGTGTGCCTGATCGGCCCTTCCGGTTCAGGCAAATCAACTCTGCTGCGGTGCGTGAACCTGCTTGAAGAGCCTCAGGGCGGAACCATCACCGTAGGCCATACTGAAGTCACCGACCCGGATGTGGATATTAACGCGGTGCGCACCCGCATGGGTATGGTGTTCCAGCAGTTCAACCTGTTCGGGCACCTGAGCGTACTCGATAACTGCACCATAGCGCAGGTGAAGGTGCTGGGGCGCAGCAAGGCAACCGCTGAGCAGGTGGCGCGCGAGCAGCTGGCGAAGGTGGGGCTTGCCGGTAAGGAAAACAGCCTGCCGAGCCAGCTCTCGGGCGGGCAGCAGCAGCGTGTGGCTATCGCACGGGCACTCTCCATGAACCCCGAGCTGATGCTGTTTGATGAGCCCACCAGTGCCCTCGACCCCGAAATGGTCGGCGATGTGCTCGGCATTATGCGTGAGCTGGCCGACGAGGGGATGACCATGCTCGTGGTCACCCACGAGATGGTGTTCGCCCGGGACGTGGCCGACCGCGTGGTCTTCATGGCTGACGGCGTGGTGGTAGAGGAAGGCCCCGCCGAGCAGGTGATTGGCAACCCGCAGCATGAGCGTACCAAGACTTTCTTAGCGCGTGTGCTGGATCCCACCCACGTTGCTAAAGCACAGCAGGACGCAGCTGAGGATGCTTCCGCCACACAAGCTAAGGCGTAGCGTTCCCCCGTGAGGCGGCCGGTGCGCACCCGCCAAGTATGACGTTAAAGGCGGGGCGGCAGAGAGATTCTATCTCTGCCGCCCCGCCTTTGGTCTACGAATCGTTCACTGTATCTGCCGTATTGTCGTGAGATGGTAGCTGGTTGCGGTACTGACCCGGGGTGAGACCCGTCCATTTTTTAAATGCCCTCGTGAACGAGCTAACCTCCGTATATCCGGATAGCAGCGCCACATCCTGCAGGCTCGCCACCGGGTTTTTCAGGTATGAGCACGCCAGTTCGCTTTGCGCCTGGGAGCATTCATGCTGGTAGCTGGTTCCGGCCTGTTGAAGCTCACGCTGTAAGGTTCGTCCGCTCACGCCCAGATGGGATGAGAGCTTCTCCAGACTGTACGAGCCGCTGGGTATCATCCGTAAAAGTTCAGCGCGCACACTTTGTACTACCCCGTAGTGACGCTCAGAAGCAGCGATTTTTTCGTCAAGTACCGGTTCTAGGTACTCCCACATGACGTTATTCGCTTTCCGAAAGGGCAGCAGCAGATCGGCAGCTGCGAATACCAGTGAGTTGCAGCTGGCCGCACGCGGGGCAACACCAAAAAATTCGGTGTATTCTGCGGAGTACTCAAACGGTGCCTCCACGAACAGGGGCACAATATGCCGCCCCGTCCCAGTACGCATAAGGGTCAGCAGAATAACTTGCTCTAAAAGGACCCCGCTGCGGGGAAGCGCCCGTTCAGCACCCGCAAACGCAAATTCGACACGGCACCGGTTCTTCTCATGCATGGTGTGCATGTCGATAGGGGCCGTGAGTTTTTTGTACCGCTCAAACCGGGCTAGCCCCTCCCACCCGTTATCGGCTGCGAGCGCCCCAAAAATCGCTGGAACCCACTGTTTGAGACTGCTCTGAGTGCCCAGCTTCAGTAATTCCTTATCGGGAATTGTTGTATCTATGGTACGCAGAAAATCGAGGTACTGGCTGGGGTTTAGGGTGATGTCTTCGCCGGTGGCCAGTGCCCTGCGGCAGGAGGCGGGAAGGAAATCTTCGGGTTCTATGCCGTAGCTTTTCAGGTAGGGCATGATGTTTCCCGGCAGGGTTATGTGTTCCACGGCGGGCACCTAGATGAAGCGGCGAATGATCGTATCGAAGGTGCGAGCGGGCAGAACTGTGTGCATCAGAACTGCGGGTTTTGCCATGAAACCGACGAGGTAGCGGGTCTTGGGCTTTTTTGCTTCGATGGCGTGGGTGATCGCCTTGGAAATAATGGCGGGGTCAGACAGCGACTTTGAGGAATAGAGGCGGCGCATATTCTCGGCGGTCTTACGGGCGATACTCTCGTAGGCGCCGCCCTTGGCCGATTCTTCCAGTTTGTCGGCAGCGATCATACCCCAGTCAGTTTTGATACCGCCGGGCTCGATAATGGAGACCTGAATGCCGAAGTCGGAGGTCTCCATGCGCAGCGCATCGCTGAAGGCTTCAAGGGCGTACTTGGTAGCATGGTACCAGGCGCCCATGAAGGTGGTGAGGCGCCCACCCATTGAAGAGACGTTAATAATGCGCCCGAAGCACTGCGCGCGCATCTGCGGCAGGATAAGCTGCGTGAGTCGTGCCAGCCCAAAGAGATTTACCTCGAACTGGTTGCGTGCCTCGTCAAGGGTAACATCCTCGATCGCACCGTAGGAGCCGTACCCCGCGTTATTAACAAGAGCGTCGATGCGCCCCTGCTTGGTAATAATGGTCTCTACAGCCTTCTTGATGGAGTCTTCGTCAGTAATGTCCAGCTGAAGCGGAATGATACCGAAGGGCCGAAGTTCTTCAAGCTTCTCCACGCGGCGTGCGGCACCGTAGACTGTGTGCCCTGCGGCGGCAAGATCCTTAGCTGTGTTGTAGCCGATGCCTGAGCTTGCGCCGGTGAGCAGAATAACCTGGGACATTTTTCTCCTTGTATGGATTGTCTTATGTGTTCTTGATCCGGTTGTATTACCAGCATAGAAAAAAACATCATTAGCAATTCACGCCATACGGTTAGCAGTTTACGCCAGATTATGTATCGCTCCCCTGCACACAGCATATGATTATCCCCGGTTAAACAGTGGCGCCCCGGTTCCTAGTAACCGGGGCGCCTCCGCGCTTAAAGGAGTGAATCGAAGAGAGTGAATACTGTTGAGTGAAAGCCTGCGGGCGGGGTGGGTCCGCTAAATTTCATCGAATTCAACAGTGGGTTTCGCATCAGGATGCGACTCACCGGTGAGCATGGTAACCATGAGCGTGGAATCCTCCAGCGCCGTGAGCGAATGCAGCAGGTCCGCCGTCACGTGGATCGGCTTGCCGGGCACCAGAATGACGCTCTGGCCTTTCACACGGAAATCAATCTTGCCTTTCAGGGCCTGCACAACCACCGGGTGCACGCTGTGGTGCTCATGCCACGACTGCCCGGCGGCAAGCTCCATGAGGATAAGGTTCCCTCCATCAGCGTCAATAAGCTTCTTAGCCTGCGGCTTATCCTCAAAGGGGGTAAGCTGCTCGGTGAGCTGCGGGAAGATGATGACGCGACCTTCGTGGGTGCCTGCCATGGGTTTACCTTTCGTCGTGTGCGACGGTATTTCTTACGGGGATAGGCTTTGAGCCTGCCCTCTAAAACACCAATATCGCATGTACAGTGCCAATATTACGCCTCGGTTTTCCACCCCGCAAAATGCTTTACCTCACAAGTATTATGCCCTGTGGAGGCGTGAAAAACCGCAGAAAACTAGTACGACCACACCTTGGTGTACGCCGGACGCGGCCGGTTACGCGGGCGCAGCAACCCAATCAGTGCAGCCGCGCACCCGGTGCCAACAGCCAACACCATACTGGTGGATGCCACAAACACCCCGCCCGGCAAAGACGACACCGAAACAATCAGTACAGCACCACCGAGCAGAACCCCAGAAACAGGGTCGCAATCGTCAGAAGCGGCACAATCACCGAGCCAATCGTTCGTTTACCGCCCCTGAACTCTGAGCGGCGGAAATACCGCAGCACCATCAGCCCGATCACCGTCCAAAACGCGGTCACAAAGATAGCGCTCACCACATCCCCCGGGCGGTGCCAGTTATTAATCATGGTTGCCATACCCGTCAGGCAGGTCGCCAACGACCCCAACACCGCAACCGCCGGGCGCAGCGAACGCGGGGCCGCCAAGAAAATAGCCGCACCTGCGGCCGCCGCCAAAGTGGTATGTCCGCTAGGGGCCGAGTTCAGCACCGCCTCCTGAACACCGTAGTTGGGTTTCACCAAAGTATTCTTCAGCAACTGCGTACTCACAGTTGCCGCAGCAGCCGTGAACACGCCCACCACCGCCGACACGAAATGATGCTTCCATATCAGCACCAGCACCAGCCCCACCACGGCCAACGCCACCACCACATACGGCAGGTTATCGAGAGCCTTTAAGGTGGGGCCCTCATAGCCACTGAACTGCTTACCGTATTCGTTCAGGGCGTCCTCATCAAGCTGCTGCCCACGGTAGGTGCCCACAAAAAAATAAAGGCTGGCGACAGCACCCACCGCAAACACAAACAACGCAAAAAGATGCTGCAGAATAATGCGTGTACCAGGCCGCCCGGTATCGGCGTACCCCTCAGGGGTGGCACCGGGCGCCTGCGGCGGAACCCCATAAGCCACGTACCCGGCCGGGCCACCGTACTGCGCATTCGGAGGGTACTGCTGGGGGGCCTGAGCATACTGAGGACTTGAAGAAAACTGGGGATCCGCACTATAGGGAAGATGCTCCGTAGGGTCAGCATCATAAGCGCCAGCCGAATGAGGTGCCGCAGGGTACCCCTTGGGCGGGTGTAGGCGGCGAGTGCGGATCAGGCACATGCGGCATCTGCGCCGTACCGGAGGCGCTACGCCGCTGGTACGGGTTACGGGTTGCGCCTATTGTCTTTTCTTCAGCACCTAAAACTTCGGTAGCCTCGGGCACCTCGCCCAAGGGAATCGTTGAATCATCAGGCGCGGTGGAGTCATGAGCCGAGGCGGTATGTGCCGTACTGCGTTTTGCCATGGTGTCCTCCCGGATCAATCGTCAGTACCGCCGCATCTGGGCATTATCAGTCCTAACTATCTCAGGTTAAGCTATGAAAAAGAATAAAATTCTCAACCCAAAGCTGGGAGTTTGCAGGAATACCCACCCGTGTTAAAGGAGGTCACTGTGCCGTTTTTCCCGCGCCATATCAACGCACCACGGCGATTCCAACATCCCCGGTATCACCCCTTACGGGTTCGTCTCTGAGGGAACACCGCTGCCCCCCACTCGAAAAAAATCCTTAACACCGCACACGTTATGAGCGTGGGGATGCGCGTCACATTCCGAGGGGTCACCACCCGGCACAGCGCCCTCATCCGCGGCCCCTACGGCTGGGGCGAATTCGCGCCCTTCCCAGAATACGACGACGCCGAAGCCGCGCATTGGTTATCCAGTGCCCTAGAGGCAGCCTACCTGCCGCCCACCGTAACAGTACGCGAGCAGGTGCCGGTCAACGCCACCCTTCCCGCCGTACCCGCCCACCGCGTGCCCGACGTTCTTAATAACTACAACGGCGACATACAGGAACTAAAAATTAAAGTCGCCGAACGCGGACAGACTCTTGACGACGACATCGCCAGGGTCGCTGCCGCCCGCACCGCCCCTGCCCAACGCCCGCCTCAAAATAGACGCAAACGCCGGGTGGACACTGCCGCAGGCCTTCACCGCGCTCACAGCCCTGAGCGACTACAACCTGCTGTACGCCGAACAGCCCGTAGGGAGCATTAACGACATGAAAGCAGCTGCGCACCCAACTCGACAATGCGCAGGTTCCGGTTCTCATCGCCGCAGACGAACTCGTACGCAAAGCTGATGACCCGCTCACCGTGGCGCGGGCGAACGCCGCCGACCTGATCGTTGTCAAAGCGGCACCGTTGGGCGGGGTGCGGCGTGCATCTACTGTCATCGCGCAGTCCGGGCTGCCAGCCGTCATCTCCTCCGCACTCGAAACCTCGGTGGGTATCGCAACGGGCGTGCACCTGGCCGCATCCCTGCCCGAACTGCCCTACGGGTGCGGGCTGGGAACAGTCTCACTCCTGGACACCGATGTGAGCAGTACCCCCCTTGTGGCCGAAAACGGCCGCATACCGGTGCGGCCCGTAGCCCCCGAGGAGGCGCGACTGAAGGCGCTCGCCGCAGACCACGCCACACGCGCATGGTGGCTAGAACGTATCGAACGGTGCTGGCGGCTGCTGCACCGCGGATATGCCACAGCCGATGCCCGACACGGCCAAGAGAATATGGGCGACTAAGGGCACACACAGTCCCACCGTCAGCAAGGCAGCATTAGAATAGTCAGGTGACTGAAAACCGCACACCACTCTCTATGCTCAGCGCCATCTCTGTACTTGATTCGCTCATCCGCGCCGGGATGCGCCACATCGTTCTCTCCCCCGGTTCACGCAGCGCACCGCTGGCATATGCGGTGGCTGCCGCCGAAACCGCGGGCGCGATCGTGGCGCACGTGCGGGTTGACGAACGCACCGCAGGGTTCACCGCACTTGGCATCGCGAAAGCATCCGGGCGGCCGGTGGGGCTGGTATGCACCTCGGGCACGGCACTGGGTGAGTATGTTCCGGCGGTCATGGAGGCGTACCATACGGGGGTTCCGTTGGCCATTATCAGCGCCGACAGGCCCGAAAAGCTGCGGGGTACAGGGGCCAATCAGACCACTTTTCAGCACAACTTGTATGGGCGTTTTGTGCGCGCATCCGCAGATCTGACCCGCTACCCCGAACAGTCCGAAGGGGAACAAACTCAGGCGTTTAAACGGTGCCTGGCGGCTCTGACCGGCAGGGATGCGCACAACTGGTCACGGGCCAGCGACGAGCCGCTGGGGCCCGCCCATATTAACCTGTGCCTCGACTCGCCGCTGGTGCCGGACGAGCAGACCGCGCGCATCCTGCCGCAGTGGGCGGCTTCACTGACCGAACACACCGACTACGCCGCCGAGGCTCGGCAGCTGGCGGAGCACTTAGGGACAGCCCCCCATGAGGGCCCTGGCACTCTCACAGCACTGAGCCCCATTGAGGCCGGGTGGCTGGTACAACACAAAACAGCCCAGGCCGAAGCCGCCTGCGGCACCCCGCTGCCTGATACCCCGCAAACCCCCAAAACGGTGGTGGTCGCAGGGGACGGGGCCGGGCCGTTCGCCGCAGAGTTCGCCTCCGCTTTGAACCTGCCGCTTTTTGCGGAGCCCTCTTCCGGTGCGCGCGGCGGGCGCACCCTCCATCCCCCACTATGTTGAGCTACTCGGCACGGACGCGCGCAGTGAGTTGGGGACGCAGATTGAACGGGTGGTACTTTTTGGGCACCCCACACTCTCACGGCCAATCAGTGCCCTGCTGGGTCGGGAAAGCATCCCGCAGGCATACTACGCGCCGCGTAAAGCTAGCTGGTATGAGCCAGGCGCACGCGCCGCGCAAGAAATAGATTTTCCTGCCGACACAGCTATTTTTGCGCTTAAAGGCGCCGCCGCCGGCAGCGCCGAATGGCTAGAGCAGTGGACGGACGCAGGCACCGCGCAATATGCCGAAAACCAGCGCAGAATAGCACAGTACCGTTCACAGAGCACACCCCACCAGGCAGAACATACCGACCCTGCGGATCGTACCGCCGGGCAGGCCCTAGCGCACCGCCTCTGGGTACAATGCGCCGCCGATCATCACGCTCTCGTTGTGGGGTCGTCGAATCTGGTGCGGGACCTTGATAGAGCCGCGCCAGCACTGGGTGAGGCGGACCCTGCATGCGTGTATGCAAACCGTGGGCTGGCTGGTATTGACGGTACGGTTGCCACCGCTATCGGCATTTCCCTAGCCGGCTACTGCCCCACCGGCACCGGCACGGTGGGGGGTGCCGCATTACCGGTACGGCTATTGTGCGGCGACCTGACCTTCCAGCACGACGTGGCGGCGCTTAACCTGCCCGTCACAGAGCTGCTGCCGAACATTGAGGTGCATGTTTTTGATGATTCGGGCGGCAGTATCTTCAGCACCCTAGAACACGGCGAACTCGCCCGGCAGGAGCAATTTGCCCGCACAGTAGACCGGTTCTTTACGGTGCGCGCCGCCGAGAACACCGATTTAGAGGCCATGGCCGCCGGGTTCGGCACCGCCTCCGGGGTGCGCGTGAACATTCACCGCCCCCTAACCGGCCCGCCCTGGGGCGGCCCGCAGCGGGTGGGCTGCCAGAGTAAACTACCGCTGCCCCGAATGCGCCTTACCGATCGTAATCGGCCCGGTAAAGCCGCTCACATCCGGCTGGGCGGCGGCATCGTTACCGCCGTCAAGGAACGCTAGCCGGTCCAACAGAATGCGGGTGGTACCCGGCGAGTAGGGCAGCTGGAACATTGAGGCCGTGGTGGAGGGGTTATTCTGGTCAATCGCGGAGGTGCGGATCGCTTCAATAGCGGCCTCCATAGTGTCACGGGCACGCACCACAAAATCCCGATCAACCGGCTCGCCGCGGCCGGGAACGTAGATGCTGTACCTGTCAAGCTCAATCAGCGCCCCGATAGTCTCTACCCAACGATCAGGGTACGAATCGTCAAAGGAAGGGTCGGTGCCCTGTTCCAGCAGGCCGCCCGCGAATAGCACATCTTCAACACCCACCAGCAGGTCGCCTTTAGTGTGCCCCTGACCCAGGTAGATGAGGGTCGCAGAGCGCTCCCCCAACTCAACGGGGGTGAACGTAATGCCTTCACCGTTATGGGCGGTGAGTTTATTCGGCACGATAATATCGGTAGCCGGGCCTTGGTGGTGCGCCATTTCAGGTTCTAAGGTCTCAACATAGGGCCGCTGCGATTCACCATATTTTTCGATAGCCCGCACGGTGCGCGGGTGCGCCCAGAAATCCTCCACACCCATGGCCACGAAAACATCGTTGCCGAAGAAACGCTCGTAGTGGGCGTGAGTATTAACCACGGTAATAGGCAGTCGGGTTAGGCGGCGCACTTCATCATATATTTCGGTGCCTTGACGGGGGCCAGCGCCGGTATCGATCACCAGAGCGGCCTCAAGGCCGAGGATAAGTCCTGTATTTAGACGATAGTTATCCGTTGCAATACGGTACACGCCGTCAGCTAGTTCGATAGTTTGTGCCATAGTTAAACGGTACTTGACCGGGCTAGTTTTTGCGCGAATATGCTGTATTAAGGTTTCGTAACATTTTCTAATGTTCCATTGTGTGCCCCGGTTTTTGTGCCGTTAACCTCACGTTTCTTTTTCTCTGAACTACCGTCGAGCCCACACATGCCGCAGTCTTTTTATATTGTGCCAGCTCACATATTTATCCCTATTGAAAGCGTTCACCACAGCATATATTCGGTACTGTGAATATCGTTGCATTCCTTTTATTTACGGGCCGCAAAGGGCTGTTTTAGGGTACATGCTGGGCACAGTGTGAAAGAAATAGAGCACACGGTTTATGCGCATCATTATAAATACCGGAAGGCTCCGGCAGCAGACATATTGATATGCAGTATATGCTTCGAGGAAAAACGCATATCAAGTTTATCTTGAATGAAACTTCAACCAGGGGGCGTAAAGCGTGCTATTGAAAATTCCCAAAAGCACCGACGCCACCCCTTCACACCGGTGGAGCATATTAACAAAACAGCGGGAAAGTACCATAGTGCTATGACCCGTGAACCGCACTTTAACGCCGCACCCGCCACCGTTTCACCGAGCCCCAGCGTACGCCCTGGGGCTGGCCGGTACGCCCCTTCTCCTTCGGGAGACCTGCACTTAGGGAACCTGCGCACCGCGCTTCTGGCGTGGATGCTGGCGCGACAGGGAAACCTGCGGTTTGTGATGCGTATCGAAGACCTCGATAGGGTGAAGGAGGGCGCGGCACAGCAGCAGCTGGCGGATTTAGCGTCACTGGGGCTCGATTGGGAGCAGCCGGTGCTGTACCAGAGCACCCGCCGGAACACGTACCAGCGTGAGTTTGAACGCTTGCAGGCGGCTGGGATGGTGTACGAGTGCTACTGCACGCGGCGTGAGATTCAGCAGGCCGCCACCGCGCCGCATGGGGCCCCGGGCGCATACCCGGGCACTTGCCGGGAGTTATCAGATCAGCAGCGCGCCGAACGCCGCGCGCACCGGGCACCTGCCTACCGTCTGCGCACCGGAGTGAACAAGTATACGGTGCACGATATGTTCCGCGGCGACTACACGGCGGCAGTGGATGACGTTGTGCTGGTGCGTAATGACGGCACATTCGCGTATAACCTGGCGGTGGTGGTGGACGATTATTTTCAGGGGGTGACCCAGGTGGTGCGCGGGGATGACCTGCTGTCTTCGGCGCCGCGCCAAGCATATGTGGCGCATCTTCTGGGGTACCCGCCGGTAACGTATGCGCATGTTCCTCTAGCCCTGAATGAGGAGGGCAAGCGCCTGGCTAAACGTGACGGCGCGGTGACTCTGCCGCAGCTGCGCCAGGCCGGGATTCACTGAGGCGGATGTGCTGAGCTGGATTGCCGCTTCCATCCCCGTCACTGATTCTAAGAAAACGGGCGGGGCGCAGGTGTTTGAAAGCGCAATGCATATTTTACGGTTTTTTGACCCACAACGGATGAGTTTGGAACCTTGGACGGTGCGGGACCCGCTTAAAATTTCATGATGCGAAACAACTCATCCCCAAGGCTTTGAAATTTTTTCAGACCCTCGCATGTGTTTGTGCGGGTTTTACCCTATCTCGGGAACGCGTAAAACTTTCCTCCCCGTCATAGCGGGGATGCACACGGCAGATAAACCCACATATTCTCACATGAACCGGACAGTTAATCTACGAGTGTGGGCATATATATACCCAGAGTTCGGCTCACCAAACCCCATTTCAACTTTATTTTTTGAGATACGAAAGCTAGACTGTATCCCGGGCCACTTATAAAGACGTATATTTATGTATAAATATTCAATTGCTTGAAAGAATGACCTACCACCGAAATAGGGAGAAAAATGTCCGATAGTACTTTCCAAGTCATCGCGTTGGCGATCTATTTCATCGCCATGATTGTGATCGGGCTGTGGGCAAACAGCAAAAACAACGACCTTGACGATTATGTGCTGGGTGGGCGGCAGCTCTCCCCCACCGTCGCGGCTCTCTCGGCAGGTGCCGCCGATATGTCCGGCTGGCTCCTGATGGGTTTGCCCGGCGCTGTCTATCTAGCCGGTCTTTCCAAATCATGGATTGCTATCGGTCTGACAATCGGCGCATGGGTCAACTGGAAATATATTGCGCCCCGCCTGCGTACCTACACCGAAGTCGCTGGCGATGCCGTGACCGTCCCGGTGTTCCTCAGCAACCGACTGCACGATAAGTACAATATTCTGCGTATTTTTGCAGGCATTATTATCCTCGTTTTCTTCACCTTCTACGTTTCCTCCGGCATGGTTGCTGGCGGTAAATTCTTCGAGTCTTCCTTCCACCAGGACTACCTCACCGGTATGCTTCTCGTCGCCGGTATCACCATGTTCTACACCTTCTTCGGCGGCTTTATGGGCGCCTCCTACACCGATATGGTGCAGGGCCTGCTGATGCTCGCCGCGTTGATTGCTGTGCCGATCGTGGCTATTACCAATATGGGCGGACTCGACCACGTCACAAACGCCGTCGCCAACGTTCGCCCCGACGCCCTGGGACTTTTCGCGGGAACTACATTCATCGGCATCGCATCGGCACTCGCCTGGGGCCTGGGCTATTTCGGGCAGCCGCATATTATTGTGCGTTTCATGGCGCTGCGCACCCCCGAGGATGCAAAAGCCGGGCGTCGCATCGGCATGAGCTGGATGCTGCTGACCGTGGTAGGCTCCATCAGCACGGCGTTCGTGGGCGTAGCCTACTTTGCGACCCACCCCGAAGTTTCTCTCACCGATAAGGAAAGTGCGGAGACAGTCTTCCTAGATCTCGCGCAGATTCTCTTCCACCCCTTTATCGCTGGTATGATCCTGGCTGCTGTTCTTGCGGCTATTATGTCCACGCTCTCCTCGCAGCTGGTGGTCTGCTCCTCAGCACTGGTGGAAGATCTGTACGGTGTCTTTGTGAAGAAGAAGCTCAGCGCGAACCAGTCACTCTGGCTTGGACGTGCGGGCGTAGCGATTGTGGCGGTCATCGCGACTCTCATGGCGCTCGATAAGAACAACTCAATTCTCTCGCTCGTTGAGTTCGCATGGGCAGGCTTTGGCTCGGCCTTCGGCCCGATCGTGATCCTCTCCCTGTACTGGCGCAAGCTCACCCTACCGGGTGCGGTCTCGGGCATGGTTGTGGGTGCTGTCGTCACCTTCTTCTGGCGCCAGGTCTTCAACCTCACCGAAACGATCGAGGTTTACGAGATGATCCCCGGGTTCTTCCTCGCCTTCCTGGTGACCGTCGTGGTCTCTCTGTCTACCTACCAGAAGAACGACAAGATTGAGCAGGAGTTTGAAGAGGCCGCAAACCTCGCAAGCTCACCACCGCTGGTCTTCCTGCCAAAGAAGAAGAACAGGCGGCCAAGGCATAAGCCACAGGGCGCACTGCGCGGCTAACACCAGATAAGAAGCGATTCTCCCACCCGCCCGCTAGGGGCTGAGTGGGAGAATCGCTTCTTAAAGTTTTAACTCACTGACCCTGTGCCCATAACGTGTGCGTACAGTTCCTCACACAGGGCCATACTGTGCTGTATCTTGTACAAGCCATCCAGCAGGTAGGAGGTGTGGCTGTCCTGCTGCCATTCGGGGGTCGTGCCGTCTAAAAATTCAAACCACAGCAGGAAATCGATATGCGCTGCGATTGCTTCTTCCTGCTTCTGCGCATAGGGCTTTTTCATCAGCTCTAACCGGTGCCGCTCCAGTTCAGCAACATCAATGCTCCCGCAACGGTACGCCCGGGTGTGCCCTACATACTCACGCAGTACCTCAGGCTGCTCGCTTAACGGGATAACGTTACGCTCCGTGAACTCAATCACTCGGTCGATATACTCGCTGTAGCGCGTGAAAATATCAGACTCCTCAATAGCGTCCTGCAGCTCAATGATTCGCCCGAATTCACCTGGCTCCATACATACTCCTTTGCGATGCACCAACGGTGAGCTAATTCAAGGTGTTCCTGCCGGTGCGCGGAGGCGAGTCTGTGCAGCACAGGTAATCGAACCAGGCACGCACCTGCTCTTCAGCGTCCCGCACCGGTTCAAAAGCAGCATGATCGTGCGGGACACAGGGCTGAGGCAAGGCAGCTGCCGCCTCAATGAGGGCCCGGGCACACGGGGTGACCTCGCGGACCTCCTCCCCGGTGAGCAGACGCGCCCCGATTGGGGTTTCCTCGGTTGGACTGCAGCCCGCAGCATCGGGGAAAACACTCAAGACGCTCTGCTCAAACACCGGGCTGCCCGCCGCGAACTGCGCCTCAGCGAACGACGCAGGCCCCAGAAACAGCGAACGCCCAAAAAGCGCCTGGCCCTGGAACTCGCAAGAATCCCAGCGGCCGCCCTCACAGTAGATGGAGCCGCCGAAATCCGCCTCGGTCCGGAACGTGCCCCTAAAATAGGCGGGCCCGTAATAGGCGCAGCCGCTAAAATCTGCGCATCCAGCGGCCTCACCGCCGAATGATACAGAAGAATAGAACGTGCTGTCGGTCGCAGTAACACACCCGCCGTAGGTGCCGGTGCAGGCGACGGGCCCGTAATGGGTGCACCCGCTGAATATGGAGTCGGCCATGTAGTACAGTCCTGGGCGTCGGCCCCCGCGCAGTACACGCTCCCGCTAAAGCAGGCGTCTGCCTCGTAGGTTGAACCGGCAAAACTCACGAACCCGCCATAATACGAGCCGCTAAAATCTGCTCCCACGGGCGCTGTCGCCTCGGGACAGGTGCCCGCACGGTAAGTGCACTCTTCAAACGACACACCCGCCTGCCCGCGGTACACCGAGTTACTGAAGGATGCCGCACCGCAGAACGTGGAACCCGCGAATGTAAGCCGCCCGTCCCAGCAGCACCCGCTAAAATCCACCGTGTCAAAAAACTCTGCCCCCGAAAAGTCGAAGTCAAACCCCGACCAGGGCCCTGGGGTTGCCTCCCCACCGGCGGCCGTATCCTCTAGCGGCTGAGGCTGGCGCACCCGCCCGCGAATCTCAGTCAGGATACGCGAACGCACCTGCGCCTCCGCCAGGTATTCGGCCTCATCAATGCGGTGTTGCCGTGCCATACCTGTATCCGACGACCGTTCGGGGGTGCTGGCGGGGGCTTGGGGGCAGTTTTGGGCCTGCGGGAAAGGCAGACGCACATAGGCGCAGAGCATATCCACGATCATTTGTGCCTGTTCCCGGCCCACCGGCGCGGGTATGCTGGCGTCGGCTAACCATTCATCGGCCAGCTGAGCAAGCACCCTCACCCCGCCAAGGCGCGTTATTGCCGATGCGTTCCCCAGCAGCTCCAGGGCTTTGAGGTAGTGGGTGCGGCGCCTATCGTGTGCTGGGCCCCACCCGTGCGCGGTTGTTTCGGTGAGGTGCCCCTCCCCCTGTGTGCCCGTCATGTATGTCTCCCAGGTTTATTGTTGCGGTATGCTTTTGCCCCGTGCCGTGTGCTGGCGCGTGTGGGTTTCTGCCCGACCTTACTGGGTGTTATGCACCTGCCGGATGCTGCTGACTTCCTCAATGAACTCTCTCTGCTGCTGCCACTGAGTGTATTCTTCGCCGCTCACCCAGCGGGCCCCATCCGGCGGGGTGTTCGGGGCGGAGTCCAGGAACCTGTTTACGGTGCCATCGGCGAACACAGTCCCCTCAAAGTAGGGTTTGGTGCTGAACCGGGTGCCGCTAAAATCCGCACCACCCAGGTAGATGGAGCCGCCACAATTCGTGGCTGCCTCGCACACGCTCTTCGTGAAGGTGACCGGCCCGCCGTGCAGGCACTCGTAGAAGTCCGCACAGTCGTTGTAGGTGCACCCGCTGAAATCCACGGCTTGTGAATAATAATTCATCTCAAGCTGAGCTGGCCCGTCATAAACACATTCGCTCAGGTTCACATGTCCGAAGAAGAAACAGCCCTGAAAGAACACTCCCACGTAGGTGCACCCGCTCAGGTGGGCATCGCCTGCAAAGATAGCTCCGCTGAAGAAGGCCAGTTCATTGTAGGTTGATTGTGTAAAACGCGCGGTGCCTAAGAATTTACACTCCGAAAAGTCTGCCTCTTTCTGGTAGGTGGAGCCTGAAAGTCCGCGTCGGTGCAGTACACGGACCCATCGGCGCGCGCCTTATCACGGTAGGTACACCCGGCGAAGGTGGCCCCTGCGCCCCAGTACGATTCGCTCAGGTACGCCGGGTAGAAAAAGTCGGCGCCCGTAAAGTCAAAGGTAAGGTGCGACCACCGGCCGGGCCGTAGTGCCTCCAGGGACTCTTGCGGTGTATCACTTTCTGCTCTGCGCAGGTACTGCACACGCTCGTGGATACTGCCCAGAATATGCCCGCGCACCTGGGCCTCCTGCGCCAGCGCGTCCCTATCGGCACGGTACCGGGTGGGCTCTTGCTCGGCGGGCAGTTCGCGTACAGGGGTGCGGGTGAGCACATCGTACTCACCGGCAAGAGCATACGGGGAACGAATATATTCACACAATCGGTTAATAATGTGTTGAGCGTTGGTGCTACGGGTGTTTTCATCCAGGGAGGTATCCGCCAGGTACCCATCGGCGAGGCCCACCAGCGTATCCACCGCAGCCCGCCGCTCAGCAAAGGCACCGTGGGCCAGCTGCTCCACAGCCAGAACGTAATCGGCGTTGTCTTTAACGGGTGAAGCTGGTGAACTTGGTGAGGCCATTCTCTAATCCTATGCGGTTAATACGGTGAACATTTGCCCCCTCAGCATACCCCAACCAGTCCCGCACCACACCGGGCTCGGTCACCGTATAAACCGCACAAGAACGGGATATTGGAGGTACCGTGCACGTCCGGTGCTGCGCACCCGTCGTACTTATTAAGAGGCACCTGTTATGGGTGGCGCACCGCCAGCGGCTGACGGTGCTGTTTATTCCCCGTCCCTGACCTGCTGCGACCATTCCCACAGGCTTTCAGTTACCGCGCGCAGTTCATCACTGATGGTCAGGAAGTTCATGTTCTCGCCCTCCCTGCCCTGCACTGCAGCGATCTGGTGGGGGATGGTGCTCAGCAGCGTGTGCGCCTGCGCCGCCCCATCAGCGGGAAGCAGCCGCGCACCCGCCGGGGCCTGCGTCAGCTTCATGACCGGGACGGTATCCGGGTGTTGGTGCCCCTCATCCTGTTGGCCCTTGTGCGGTAGCCGGGTGAGCACTCCGGGGGCGAACACCGCCTCATCAAACGACGGCGCATCGCCTGTGAACCGTGCCCCCGCGAAATCGATGTCTCCCAGGAACAGGGCGTTAGTGAAGCCAACGGCCCCTTCATACTCGCTCTCATCGCTGCGGTAGTTGCCGTAGAAGGAGCACGAATCGAAGTCGGCATCCGCCTCGCAGGTGATGTCTGAGAAGTTAGCGTCCGCCAAGAATACGGCCTCGGCGAAGGCTGCTTCCCCGGTGAACGAGCTGCCCCGCATGGCGGTGTCATCGTAAAAGGCGCAATACTCGAAGAACGCCGTGTCCAGCCATTGCACCGTTGAGAAATCGGTGTATGCACAGAAGCAGCTTTTGGAGAAGTCAGCGGCTTCGGCAAAGACGCAGCAGCTGAAATTTACGGGGTGCTGCGGCCCGCCGCAGAAGACAGACACCCCAAAATCGGCGGGGCCGTAGAAGCGCGCCCGTGAGAAGTCGGCCGCGCCCCGGTAGGTGCTGGCCCCGAACTCTGCACCAGCCCGGTAGACGCTGCCGGTGTGGCGCACATCCTGGTGGTACACGCACTGCACGAACCCGGCCCCCGAACGGTAGGTGGCGCCCTCAAAGGTGGCGTCCCCCTCGTAGAAGGATGAGGAGAAATCAGCGGTCTCAGTAAAGGTGCACCCCGCGAAGCTCACCGTACGGCCCCAGTGTGAACCAGTGAAATCCACCGGGTGGCAGAAGGTAGCGCCCGTGAAGTCAAACACCAGGTGTGACCACGGGCCGGGGGGTTGTCTGCGCCTGCAGCGGGGTTTCGTACTCCCCCCACCTGCTCCCCCGGGTTCAGGTGCCACCGCACCCGCTGATGAATAGCCTCAAGGATATGCTGGCGCAGTGCACCCTCAGCACCCTCATTCAGCTGCCCTTCACTGTGAGAGAATGACCGTTCTTTTTCGGGTGGGTTCTCCCCCGTGTTTCTTGGGTTTTCCGCCTCTTGTTCAGGCATTAATGGGGTGCGAATATACGCGCATAATGCGTCAGCCACCACCTGAGCGGCGGCATCCCGCTCCGCAGCACTGATTGTGGCATTAGACAACCAGTCGTCGGCGAGCCCCACCAGCGTATCCGCCGCAGCCCGCCGCTCAGCGAAGGCACCGTGGGCCAACTGTTCCACGGCCAGAATGTAGTCGGCGTTGTCTTTCATGGGTGACGTTGGTGCACTTGGTGAGGCCATTCTCGCTCCTGCACGGTGATGGGACGGGTAATGTGCCCCCTTAGCATACCCTACCCGACCCCGCACCACACCTGAGCCGGTCACCGCACAAACCGTAAAGACAGAACAGCAGAGCCACCGGCCGCAGCCCACCATAAACACGCTCATGCACCCACACCATGGGTGAACAGGCACACCACACGGCAGAACATGCACCCAACAGGACAGTCAGAAAAAGCACCCCGAGACTCGCACCTAAGCTTATGAGCCGTTCAACCAGCAGGCATACAATATGCCGGGGTGAGATACTTTTCTGGGCACAGAACCCGCATAACCAGCAGCACCCCAAAACACCCACCAGCAAACAATCACATGAAAAGCACCAGGAAAATAGGTTAGTATTATTTTTAGCGTCTAAATTGCAGAATTCACTATTTCCCTCGCCACTGGCAGTGGGGCATTTCCGGTGGTTTCATATTCAATACGTTGAGGGAGCTAACAAGTGCAGTATCTAGGCAGAGCACGGAAAAACACTACCGCTGCTGACAATACTGGCACCCAGAACACGGTAAAGAAAGAAGAAGGCAGTGTTGTTCCCCTAATTGCCGGGCTGTGCGCGCTGCTTCTGCTCATTGGGTCAGTGACGCTAGCGATCACCGGCGCGCACGTACAAACCCAGCGGCTCACTGATTTCGCAGACGCCCAAGCCTCGGCAGTAGCGCGGCGGTTACAGCAGGAACAGAGAATGGTAGGTGTAGGAAACGGTGTTTCTGGTGCTCGTGGGTATGAGTATGCTGCCGAGTATTTAGCTGCCAGTGGGGCGAGCCGGGAGTTTGAGAGTCTCAGGATTGATTCGGTCGAAGTTGCTGATGGGGATACGGTACGTGTTCGGTTAGCGGGCGGATTCACCCACCGCTGGTGAGTATTGTGGTGCCTGATGGTATTGAGGTGAGCGCGTATTCAAGCGCCCGGCTGAATACATTACAGCCAGCTTCTTAGATCAGTTAGATAGTCTTGGTTTTGTTGTAAGAATAGCTTGGTGGGTGGACAGCGCTTAGTAGACTGACTAAACGTAAAAAAGGAGGTGCCCTACAAAGTAGGGTATCTCCTTTTTATACTGTTCTTTATATTCTTAGCTGTGTGTGCTACCAGTATATTTTTAGCTTTTAGCCGCGTTCTCGGCTGCGGGGTTTTTTACCACGTTCAGTATCACCCACACCCGCATTATCTTTATGCCATTGTTGCCCAGTAAACGGATCAGGATGAGCAAGCTTCGGATTCGGATTATTATAATCCGGATGATTCTTATTCATCGGACACGCCCAAGCATACGGATCTTCACGGCAGTCTTTCGCGACATTATGCACATCAATTTCCCACACTCGAAGCAGCATCGCTTCACTACGCATCTCGGTAGTACCAGCCACCATCCACGGGCCGTTGTCACCTATCCGATACCGGGCCTGATACACCACAGTCACGTACGAGTGGAAATTTCCCGCTTTTTCAAACTGGTACGAGGTAGAGGTTTTGGTATAGTTCTTCTCGCTCTCATCCCACCAAGTTCCAGGGGCACCAGCAGAAGAAGTAGTACGCACAGCCCCGTTACCATAAGTGTACTGATAGCTAACGGGTATTACCTGGATCGTGACTTTTTCATCAAGAATTGTTGTTTCTTTGGTCTGCACCCCTGCCTGAGTAACATAATAATTAATATTCAGATCGGTATAAGCATGCAACCCGAAATCATTATGCAGAACAGGTTTAGAAATATCTAACGAATCCAAACCATCTCGTACCCGAGCCGCGATTTGTTGCTGACGACTAATCGCATTATCAGCACCAGTATCCGAAGCAGCAGGTTTCTCGGTGCACTCATAGTCTGGGCCCTTATCCTCAGCCCACAAATCACGAACCACACCCTTGATAGCACATCCCGCCTGCTTCAAAAATCTAGAGGCTTCTTCGTCACTTAGCTTTCCATTGTCTGGAGCGTTTTGCCCACCCGGAACACCCTGTCCTGCAGGAACAGCACCTTGACCTTGAGTAGGCGCAACGTTTACACCACTATAGTTATCTTCTTGACCAGGCCGAACTTCACCGATGACTACTGTAACTTTACTCTGACCAGTTGTACCAGAGATATTGATCTCATTAGCAGTAGCTGTTACATATTGCGCACCTACGATCAGGGAAATAATGGCTGCTGCCACTGTGTTTTTACGACATCTTAACATTGGCAAACCTCTTCCCAGCCACCAGCCAACCATCCTGAGGATGAAAAATCACACTTACCTCAATCATTTTCCGATTATCATCAGAATGGTCTTTATGACTTATCTTATGGTTATAGGTATCATAAATGATGGTATTCCGAGTCTCTATATGAGTTAATATTTTATACTCTTTTTCTTTATCGCGTTTATGAAACGTCTCTTCGTGAATAGTGATATTACGTAGCCCACCAGCAATCCACCCCTCATTATGAAGATACAAATCGTGAACCCACTGTATAGCCTTTGCTTCATATTCATCTGCTTTTGAGGTTGTATTAGCCCATGGCACCACATCACCGGTCTGAATGGAATAATTGTGCGCCGCCACCCAATAATTAAGGAACTTCACCACACCCTCCACCGTCTCCACATTCATCCCCGCCGGCTCCTTAGGCTTCGGAACATTCTGCGCAGGACCATGCTCATCCGCAGGGCGATACTCACCCTCAGGGGCCTTCGACCCACCCGAATACCCCTTCACAATAGTCTCCCCACCAGACGACGGCGCCGCAGAAGGCCCCTCCGACACCGACGATGACGATGAGGATGAACCACTAGCACCAGCACTAGCCTCACTACCCGAAACACCACTATCAGAAGAAACCGACGACGAAGAACCCGACTGCCCCTCAGCATTACCAGCACCACCACACGCAGCAAGACCCAACGACCCTAACCCCACACCAGCGAGCAACAGCGCACGACGACGCGGAACAATACGGTCAGTGTTTGGTTCTACTATCACGGGAGTTCTCTCCTTCATTAGCATCAGAAGGCCCCGTGCACAACAGGCGGCAGAAAATACACCCACATGGTCAGGCCCGGAAGCGCCTCAATCTTATTGGTTCAATGTGAATACGTACCCTTAGACTACGGGCTGAGACTCAACAAATCAAGGCTCAGTGGATGTAACACGCCCAAAAAGTATATTTATTGTGGTAGCTGCTGTTAGTGTGTTTGTCTTTCCTCCCGTATAGCAGCCTGCTAAGGCAAGGAAGTAACGGTTTTAAAGTTTTCAGGGGTGTTCGGGGAGGGAAATCTTCCGTTCCCTCACCAGCAGATATGTCAGGGAGGCGTTCTATGGTGAATAGTCTGCTATTTGCTTTATAGCCCCTGTTTGTGCTCAGATAAATACAGCAAATCACCTTAGGCCCGCCCGGCTTCGCCCCTAACGGGCACTGACCGAAAGACACAACCACACATGAGCAGCAACCTCCCAGACGGTACCTTGAAACCAGCGTTCGCTGAGCAGCCCGAGACCTCAGCCCGCCTTCGACGCCCAGGTTTGAAAGACCCCAAATTTATTGTTGGTATCCTGCTGGTTCTGGTTTCTCTTGTTGGTACTATTGCGGTTATCCAGCTGAATAACCGCAACACCCAGTACTATATAGCGAAGAATGACATCCCGATTGGGGAGAAAATCTCGACCGATAAGCTCACCCCTGTTGAGGCTAACCTGGGGTCTGCCTCCCAAAACTATCTCACTGCTGAAGAAGTGCAAAAAGGTGATTTAACGGCTGTTCGGCTTATCCCTGCGGGCGAGGTGGTCAGCAAAAATTCTGCCAGCAATAATGTGCGGGAAAACCGTCGGCTTGTGACCGTTAAGGTAGACCGGGGTCTAGCTACTAACCTCAAAGCGGGTGACCATGTAGATATATGGGCTTCAAACAGTACCCTCTCTGTAGGTTCGCAGCCCTCCTCCGCGCAGAAAAAGCCGCAAGACGATAAAAATAATGGTGGTTCTCAGGGGTCGTCTTCTGCGGACGGCAGGGGAAACAGTGAAATCTCCGACGACTCAACCCCCATTGCGAAAGACGCTGAGATCTCGAATATCTCGGTCGAAGAAAGCGTGCTCGGTTCCAACGGCAAAGCCACCGTGCAGCTATGGGTAGCGTCCAATTCTCTCTACCCCGTCATACAGGCAGACTCGACCAACGCAAAAATCTCTCTCGTACCCATAGCGCTCGGGGAGAAAAAGTAACTATACGTTTGTGAGGCGCCCGCACCGGAAAGTGCGGGCGTTTTCCTTTCACCTATTCACCTTACAGAAGGTGCCATGTGCGGCTGTGCACCTAGGTGCGGCCGTGTTCCACATCCCGCCAGTCGGTTAGACGCCTGGCACCGGGCGGCAGTTCCCCCTCCCCCGCGGTGAGGGGTGCCCCGGCGGATAGCGTCTCCACATTTGTCATGGCGGCATCGGGTGTGAAGCGTGCGCGGGTGAAGACTGGGGCGGTCGCAAAAACGGTGCGGTCAAAATGCGCGTTGTCCCAGTAGACGGTGCCGCTAAAATCGGCGCTGGTGGTGCAGGTGCAGTCGGTGAAGTCGGCGTCCCCCATAAAACGGCAACCAGTGAACACGGCGGGGCCTGCAAATGTCGAGCTGGTGAGGGTGATACCGTCATCGTATGCTCCCGTGGAGAAGTTGGCACCTTCTGCGAAACTGTTTCCTGAGAAGTCCGCGCGGCCCCTGTAGAGGCACCCGGTGGCAAGCACCTGAGCGTTGTAGGTGCTGTTTGTCGCGTGCACATGCGACTGGTAGAGGCTGTTCGTAAAGTTGGTTTCCCCGCCGTAGGCGCTCATATGGTAGGTGACCGTGCCGTGGTGTGTGCAGCCGCTGAAGTCTGCCCCCGCGTTGTAGGTGCTGCACCCGTAGTCGGCTGCTGCACGGTAGTTGGAGTCGGTAAAAACTGCGCACCTCTCATACACGGAATCGGAAAAATATACAATATTGTGGTAGGTCGATTCTGCAAAAGACGCCGCACCACAGTAGGTAGAGTTTGAGAACAGGACATATCCGCAGTATTCGCAGCGGCTAAATACCGCATCCTCACCGTACAGCGAGTTGCAAAAATATGCGTCATGCGTGAACGTTGCACCGTCGAAAGTAACCGGCCCAGCCCAGTACGCCTCACCCAGATCAACGGCATCGTAAAACACTGCATTCGAAAAGTTGAAGGCCAGGTGCGACCACGGCCCCGGCAGGACCGCTCCGGGTTTCGGCGGCTGATTAAGCTCCGCCGCTAAAGGATGCGTACCTTCCCCCGCGCTCAACTCAGCGTGCACGGGCTCCACTGGGTGAGGGTTTTCTCGCCAGCGCACGTGCTGCCGGATCGTATCAATGATGTGCGTGCGAATGCGCCCTGCGGGGCTGAGGTGCGCAGCGTCAGCCGGTGCCGTATCGCAGTCATTAGCAGGAGAACGAAGGTAGTCACAGAGCGCAGTAATAACAGTCTGGGCGCGGCGGTTACGCTCCTGTTCCGCCACAGACGTATCGGCCAGCCACTCGTTGGCCAGTGCCGCCAGTTCGTCCACCGCGTTCAGGCGCGCAGCAACACTTGGGGTGGGCCCGTCACCAGCAGGCACCGCCCCATTAAGCCGCCCAAGCGCGCTCTTGAGACGCCGCAGCCGCTTGGCCTCATCCACGCTTTGCTATGTGCTTCACTCACCGCAGGCGCCGTTCACCAGTCGCTATAGGATGCGCGGTTCGTTAACGCGTATGCCCACTGATCAATGGCGTTATCCAGGTTACGCACACGGGCGGCGAGTGCCTCTTTGTTCGGCCCTTCAGCCGCATCATGATACGTTTGTGCTGCACTCGCGTACGCCGCCAGCCGGTTGGCTAGATCGTCCATTTCTTCAGGTGTGAGGTAGCGTGAACCGGCAGGTAAGCCGCTACCGGTAAACACAGGATGAGCGAAATAGTTTTCATGATGTGGGTTAAGGAAGCAATCGGTGAAAGACACCGGCGGCTCACCCGCAGTTCTCTCCTGTGCAGTGCTGGCCTGCGCGGCCCCCGTAAAATCTATGCCGCCTGCGTACACTGAACGGTCAAACACGCAGCGGCCGCCCGAAAACTGGGTGCCCCGGAAGGTTATTGCCCGCAGGTGGGAGGATCCCTCGAAAGAAACGTGGTGCAGTGTGCAGCCGCTCAGGTCTGCGCGGCCGCGCCAACGGCACCCCACAAACTCCGTATCGTGGCGGAACACGCTGCCGCTGAAATCGGTATCACCCCGGAACTCGCTGTACGAAAAATAGGCCCCCGCCCGGTAGGTGCAGCCCTCCATGCGGGCGGTACCGTGAAATGCGGTACTCATAAATACCGCATCCTTTTCATAGGTGCACCCTGCAAGGGTAACGTCGCAGCCCCAGGTGCACTCCGCAAAATTCGCACCCCGCCCGTAGGTGCACCCGCTGGCGTTAAGATGCCCCCGCCACGTGGAGCGGGCCCAGTCGGTGCCTTCCCGGTAGGTGTTTTCCGACAGGTTGGCCTCAGCCTCATACACCGTGGCTTGGGCGTGCACCTGCCCCTGGTAGTCGCATCCGCTCATATGCACGGCAGCACGGTACACGCTATTGCGGAAGATCGCCTTGCCGTAGTAGGTGGATGCCGTAAAATGTGCTGCCGCGGCGTACACGCTGGCGCTCAGGTTGGCTGTCTCACGGTAGCTGCACCCCGAAAAATTCGTGCCCGCACCCCAGTACGATTCGCTCAGGTTAACGGTGTGGCGGAACTCGGCGCCAGAAAAATTAAAGACCAGGTGTGACCACGGGCCGGGCGTCACCGCGCCCCGCTCAAGGTGACGCGCAGCGTTCTTGCGCGCACCGCCAGAGGCCGGTTCCCACCGCACCCGCTGGTGGATGGTGCCCAGAATATGCTGCCGCAGGGGCGTCTCGGTGGTGCTGTTCGGGGGTGTTTCAGCCTCACCCGTATAGAACGATGGTTCTTTTTCTGTGGTTTCACCCTCGTTGCTGCGGTGCTGCGGTTCTTTCCCTGCCCCTGCGGCTCAGGCGGGTATGGGGCGCGCAGGTAGTCGCAGAGTGCAGTAATAACGCCCTGGGCACGGCGGTTACGCTCCTGTTCCGCCACAGACGTATCGGCCAGCCACTCGTTGGCCAGTGCCGCCAGCTCATCCACCGCACGCATTCTAGATACAGCAGGCAGGGCGGTGTCCCCCATACGGGCGAGCGCCTCAGCAGCCCTATCAGCGCAGCCGCCAGCGTGCAGGTTCACCGCATCCACCATATGCTCCTTCTGTCGCCAGCGCCCAGCACCCCCTAGGCGCGCTTAAACTCGCGGCGTGCGGGCTTTTTACCCACCGCAAAAACGCATTTTTTAAACGACGGTGATGACCCCGCCAGCACAATATTACTGAAGTCTGTTGCGGCAGAAAATACGGAGTAGCTGAAAACGGTTTTGGTGCTGTACACCGAGTCGGCGAATACCGCTTCTTTGCCGAAGGTTGAGCCGGAGAAATCGGCGCGTTCCCCGTACTGGTTCTCGTTAAAGTTCGCCTCGCCCCGGTAGATGCACTCGCTGAACGTGACGGGAGACATGTACCGGGTGACCCCGAAGTCGGCGTTGGCGGCGTAGGTGCAGCCGCTGAAGTCTGCGATGCCCTGACAGTGGGTGCCGATGAATGAGACGTTCCCGCCGTAGAACGAGTTGCTGAACGTGACGGACTGTGCAAAGAACGCGCCTGGGCAGTACAGCCCCTCCCCCCAATACGAGCCGGAGAAATCGACCGGGAAGAAGAACTCGGCAGACGAAAACGAGGCAGAGTCGAAAAACTCGAAGTAGAACCCTGACCAGGGCCCGGGGGTGATTTCCCCGGCCGCCACCTGCTGCGATTCTTTCTTCTTGGTGGCCCCGCCCGCCGGTTTCCAGCGCACACGGGTGTGGATTTCTTCCAGGATGCGCACCCGCACCCGCGATTCTTCGGTGAGTGCCTTCTTATCCCGGTGGAATTGCAGCGTTTCCTGCTGGTTCAGGTTCGGGGGCACCTCACCGTACAGTTCCGCGCGGGATGCCAGCGGGAATGGGGTGCTCACGTAGGCGCACAGGGCGCTGACAATGTCCTGCGCCTCACGGTGGCAGGCGCCCTCAGACACGGAGACATCAGCCAGCCACTCATCGGCCAGCCGCACCAGCTCACCCACGGCACCCAGGCGCGCCTCAACGCTCAGACCGCTCTCATAGCTCAGCTCACCAACCGCCGCCGAGAACCTGGCGTGACGGCCGGTGAGGGCAACATCCGCTGAAATAACCGCTCATAGTGACCGCACCCTCCGCGCAAAAACGGTGCACGCCTCCAGCACCCGCTGATGCACACCACGGTGCGCATCCGTGCCGGGCGGCACATCGTACAGGGACGCCACAAGCGCCTCGATGGCGCGCAGGTGCACGCCCATCTGCGCAGCCTGCGACAAGCTGAGTGCCCGCGCGCCCGCGGGGAAGCCGCCCACCAGCCGAATATCGTACCGGCCGCCGGGGCCGTTACCGAAATAGTTATTGACGGTGGGGTCAAAAATACACCCGTCGAAGGAGGGGGCGCCCGCCATGAACTTTGACTCGCCAATATCGGCGGTACCGCAGTAGATGGACTGCCCAAAATTGGCGGCGCCGCCGTACGAAGACCCGGCCATCCCGGCGGGTTCACGGCTGGGGCCGCCCAGGTAGAGGGAGCCGCTGAAGTCAACGCCAGCCTCGTACCGGCACTGGCCCATCGCCACATCCCCCAGGTAGGTGGAGCCGCTGAAGCTGACCGTGCCCTCATAGGAGGACGCCCCGAAATTGGCGTTCCCGTAGTAGACGCAGTGGGTGAAGTCGGTGTACCCGCGGTACTGCGAGTCGTACATGTCCATGTCACTGAAATAGACGCAGTGGCTAAAGTCCGCGTGCTCCCGGCAGCGGCTGCTTAACGAGGCGTACCCGTAGTACACAGAACTTTGAAATGCGGCGTCTCTCATGTAGGTGGACCCAGCCAGTACCGCCTCCCCGAAATAGGTGCAGCGGCTCAGGTTCGCGTCCCCATAGTAGTTGCAGCCGTGCAGGTAGGCGTCATCCCGGTAGACGGACCCCGAGAAATCAGCGTCGCTATTGTACAGGTTGGTGCGCGCATCCAGCCCTTGATGATAGTGGGACACCCCAAAAAATACGGGGCCGTTGAAGGTGCACCCGTGCACCTTAGCGGCCTGCCGGTACACGGAGTACCCGAAACTGGTGGGCCCGCCGAACACGGAGTCGCTGAAATCCACATCCCCGTAGTAGACGGAGCGGCTGAAATCTGCGGAGGCGTGGTAGGTGCACCCGCGCAGCGACAGCGGCCGCCCCCAGCAGGATCCGGTGAACGTGACCGGGTAGAAAAATACGCTGCCCGTAAAGTCGAATTGGAACCCGGACCAGGCACCGGGTTTGCCGTCCACCACAATCGTGCGGGAATGGATGGCCTCAACAATACCCGCCCGCACCTGCGCCTCCGCCTCAAACAGCGCCTTATCAACCGTGAAAAGTTGTTTCTCTTGTTCGTTAATGAACGGGGCAGGTTCTAAAGACGAAAAACGCGCATACTCCGACGCCAACGAAAACGGGGACCGCACATACGCGCACAGGCTGCTGATAGCCGCCTGCGCCTCCTGCCTGCACTGGGCCGCAGGGGCGTCGTCAGTGTTCATCCACTCATCCACCAGCCACACCAATGCGTACACGCCGCTCATGCGCACAGTCGGGTCGCTACTGCCCAGCTGCTCAAGCGCCACAATATAGCGGGCGCGGCGATTCAGCATCGTGAGATTACTCGTTGAGGCGGACGGGGTCATTGCGGCATCCTCGCAATATGTTGTGGTTGGTACTGTTACCCTAGCATACGCTACTGGGGGCCAATGCGCGCATCCGCTACTATCGTGCCGTGTCAGGGGCCGTTAACGAACGCACCCATGAGGCCAACGCCTCACTGGCTGCGCGCAGCTCCGTGCGGGCTTCCAAAACCTCCGGGGAGTCCTGCCCGGTGCGGCGCGTCATAACCTCCAGGGCCTTTGCCGCCCGGTTAATGCTCTGCCGGTAGCTGCTCAGGCGAATAAGCCCCTGCTCGGTGAGGGTACGTGAGTCTATAGGGAACGACGGGCACCCCGCCGCCATGGGGATGCAGTGCTCACTGCCCATCGCCACATTAAACAAGTACCCTGCCATCGGGTTAAACAGGCACCTATCGAAGGCCGGTTCGTTCGCAACAAACCGGACACCGGCGAATGACACCCCGCCCATGAACGCCGCCTCCCGGAAATTCGCGGCGCGTTCGTGGCACACCGAGTTGCTGCAGTCCACCCCCTCAAGGAACACCGTCTCCCGAACAGAGAGGTTCATGCCGTACACGTTCCCCGTGAAATTGACCTCCTCGTGGAAGATACTGCCCGCGAACGTCACATAGCCGGTGCTGCGGCACCTGTTGAAGGCAACACGGCCGTAGTATGCCGAATCACTGCCGGTGAAATAGTGCCCGAAGGTGCTGCCGACGAAAGAAGCATCCTGCAGGTAGGTGCAGCGGTCAAAAGAGACGGGGTTGGTGTAAGTGCATCCGCTCGCGTTGAACGTGCCGCAGTAGGTGTTATCGTGCAGGAACGCGTCTCCCTTATAGGTGCAGGAGTCAAACCGGGCTGCACGCGAATAGTGGCTGTGGTTCAGGCGCGTATCCGAGTTGTAGGTGCTGCCGGTAAATATTGCCCGGCCGTGGTAGGCGCACTGTGAGGCCGACATATACCCCGTATAGGTGCAGCCCGAAAAGTCCGCGTCGGAGCGGTAGACGGAACTAATGAACCCCGCGTAGGGGCCGAACGTTGAACCGCTGAAATTCACGAACTCACGGTACAGGCTCCCGCCGAACCGGGTGTACCCGCCGTAGGCGCACCCCGAAAAGTCCGTTGTACCGGCATACACCGACCCGAAAAAGTCGGCATCATCCGCGTAGGTTGATCCGCTAAAATCTGCGGGCCCGCCATAGTAGGAGCCGGTGAGGTTCGCATCTTCCCGGTGCGTGCACCCGCTCAGGTTCAGCCCCTGACCCCAGCAGGAGCCCCTGAAATCCACCGGGTAGAAGAACAGGGTGCCGCTGAAATCGTAGGCAAACCCAGACCATATTCCGGGACTGAAATCCCCGGTTTTAAGCGGCGCGTAAGGGTTTTGACTAACAGTTTTGGTGGTCATCCAGCGCACCCGTTCGTGGATCTCTGTCAGGATGCTGCGCCGCACCTTCGCCTCAGCCACCAGTTCAGCCCGCTCAGCATAGAACCGGGACTGCTCCTGCAGGTCGCCGGTCGGCTCATCGGCCCACAGTTCAGCCCGGTAGGCGAGGGAGAACGGGGAGCGGATGCTCTCACACAGGGCGTCAATAATGGTCTGCACCTGGTGGTGGCGTTCGTGTTCCGTCACGGCTGTATCAGCCAGCCACTCATCGGCGAGTATGACAAGGGTGCGTGCTGCACCCATCCGAGCCTCAACCGTACCGCCACCGAGCTGCCTGACTGCCTCTTCAAAACGTGCTGTGCGTTCTGTGCGCATTGTCTACCCCTTCATTGCGTTGTTGAGGGCCTGCACAAGGGCGGGAAAGTTAAGCAGGTCGTTATCAAACATAAAATGGCACCATGTGTGGAACAGAACCTGATGCTGAGCAGCCTGGTAAGCGGGCGAACCAAACGGTATGGTGCGCAGGTAGGATCCGAAGGCGGCCCGGGCACGCAGGCACCGGCTCAGGGCCACCGACTCTTTGAAGCTCAGCGAACGGGAGGCGGCCGGGAGCGCACCGCTCATAGGCACCGCGTGCTCGCTATAAGGGAGAGGGCCAAAATCGTTCACGCAGGAGTCATTGAAAACACATTCGTCAAAGGCGGGTGGCTTCCCGGCGCTGTGCGCACCCATGAAGGACACCCCGCCGGCGAACACCGACCCTCGGAAGCTGCTGGACGCCTGCGGGTTTGCGGTGTGGCCAAACTGGACGCCGTCAAAATTGGCGGAGCCGATGAACTGCTCAGAAGCGTGGTAAACGCCGCCACGGTACTGGGATTCCGCAAAGGTGGCATTTCCCAGATAACGGCTCCCGTAGAACGAGACATCTGCTTCATACACGCTGCAGCTGTAGTCGGCATCCCCCATATGTGCGGATTCCCCAATCTGCGCCGAGGCACCGTATGTGCACCCGCGCATTGTCAGGTTCGCCCCGTACCGGTTTTTGCTGTAGTTAACCTTGCCGCGGTACGTGCACCCCGATAAATCGGCGGAACCGTAGTAGGTATTGCCATGGCTGCACACGCCCCGGTCGTAGGTGCTGCTACTGAAATCAGCCGCACCCCGGTACACAGAACCGGCAGCAGTAAAATCATGGGTATACCCGTGATAGTTACCCTCCACAGCCCCATAGGTGCAGTGGCTGCGGTCCAGGTTACCGCGGTAGATGCACCCAAACACGTAAATCGTTTTCCCCAGGTAGGTGCCGCCCGAGAATGACGCATCACCGTTAAAAACGCTGGTCTCCATGAACACATCATCCCGCCAGGTGGCGTTCCGGGCGGTCACCCTCCCGCCCCAGAAAGCCCCCGCAAGGTGAACAGGGTAAAAGAAATCCGCGCCCGAGAAATCATAGTCAAACCCGGACCACGGCCCGCCGATGACGGTTTCCTCGTCGGCAGTACCAAAACTCATGGAATATGTGTACCGCTGCGGAACATACCCCACCCAACGCACCCGCTCTATAATGGCCGCAAGGATGCTCTGCCGCACCTGTCCCTCCTGGACCAGGTGCGCCTGATCCGCGTAGAACTGGCGTTTCTCTCGGGTGCTCAGGGCCTCATCCGGTTCTTCCTGGGTGAGCTGCAGGTACCTGTCGGTACCCGCATAGGGTGAGCGAATATACTCGCACAGCGTGTTAATAATGCCCTGCACGCGTGTTCCAGCCTGCTCGGCGGGAACATGCTCATCAGCGAGCCAGTCGTCGGCGAGCGTCACGAGGGTTTTCACGGCTGCTGTGCGCACGGGGGCGGCTGGGCTGTACAGCTGTTCGGCAGCAGCGGATTCTTGGGCATGCCGCTGGGTGTGGTTGGGCTGGTTCGGGTTCACGGTGGTGTACTCCCCTGGTTTTATCGGTGGTATGTGGTGATGCGGTGGGCAGCGGGTGTGGTTTTAGAGAGCGTACGCCCACTGTTTCAGCTCGTTGCACACGGTGAGTATCTGCTGGTGGATGGCCCACCGCTCTTCAGAGTCTGCCGGTGCCTGCAGCAGGGTCTCCGCCAGTTCCCTCACATGCTGGGAGCGTTCATTCATGTGGGCCACCTGCGAGCCGTTGAGCAGCCGGGAACCGACCGGGTACCCGGCGCGTATTTCTGCCTCATAGTCGCTGTCGTAGTCCACAGTGAAAGTGTTGCGCACGGCCGGGTTGAAGATGCACCCGGCAAACGAATTATCGGGGGTGCCGTACTGCACCTCGTCAAGGCTGACGCTCTGGCAGAAGAGGGCGGGGCCATAGTGACGGGCCCTTCATAGCAGCTTCCGGAGAACACCCCGGAGGCATCGCCGTAGCCTTCACCATCTTGTGGGGGCACACACTGCAGGTAGAGGCAGTCGCCGAAGTCTGCCCTCGCCTCATAGGTGTTGTAGGACAGCTCGGTATCCTGCCCAAGGTAGATGCTCTCACGCATGGTGACATCGCCCTCGTAAGTGTTGATATTGATATCAGTGAGCCCGTAGTAGACATTGTGACTGTAGTCGATAGGCCCGGCAAACGTGGTTTCTTCGTGTTCAAGGTCTGCGAAGAAGACGCTGCGGCTGTAGTCTGCGAGGCGTTCCCCATCACCGTAGCCCAACCTGGTTTTTCCGTGGTAGATACAGTTATTGGCGGTAACCCCCTGATAGTAGCTGGAGGATAAGTCAATATGCTCGCCGTAGTAGAGGCACCGGCTCAGGTTGGCGTGGCCGTGGTGGGTGATGTCGATCCAGGTGTTGCCGTGGTAGAGGCACCCGCTCAGATCGGCCTCCTGGAGGCATACGCCCTGTATGCTCACGCCCTGCTCGTAGATGGTCGAAGATGCGTTTAACACCCCGTTAAAGTGGACTTTATTGAAATGGACATCGGCACCGTAGATGCTGTGGGAGAAGTCGACGTCGCCATTAAAGACGGTGTCGTTAAAGATGGCGTCCGCGAGGTAGGTTGAACTGGAGAAGTCGGCATCCGCACAGAATGTTGCCTCAGCCATATTGAGCGGTACGCTCCAGTAGGAGCCGGAAAGGTTCACCGGGTAGAAGAACACACTGCCGGAGAAATCATAGGCGAAACCGGACCAGGGCCCGGGGCTCTCACGGGTACCGATCACGCGCGTGTGCACCGCCAGCAGCAGGGTGAGGCGCACGGTGACTTCAGCATCGAATTCGGCTTTGTCGTGCGGGAAGTTCCGTTTATCTTCCTCACTCAGCGCCGGGTCTGGCTCGTCACGGCTAAGTATCTCGTATTCGGGGGCCATAGGGTACGGGGAGCGAATGTAGGCGCACAGGCTGTCAATGAGCGCGGTGGCCTCGGCGTGGCGGGTGGGGCCGGGCAGGGTCTCGTCGGCCAACCATTCGTCAATGAGCCATACGAGGGACTGGGCTCCGCTAAGGCGCGTGACGGGGGCAGGGTCAGCGAGCTGTTCCAGTGCGGAGATGTAACGGGCTTGGCGGTCGAAACGAGGGTCGGGGGCTGGTGAGTCGGTTGTGGGCATGGTGTACCTCATCAGGTATGTGCGGCTGGTGTTGTCCCCTCAGCTTACGGGAGTGCTCGCCGGTCCGCACCTAATTTTGTCGGTTATACATTGATTATGCATAAAAGTCTCAGGTTCAGGTTGCAGGTGACCTACATTTTTCAGATGTTGCGCACACAACAATAAGGTTTTCTGCTTGAAGTTTCTAAGGGCCACACCCCACAGGACGCAACGTGAGGCATCACCACAAGAGCGTGCTGGCCACGGGAAAACTATGCACCGACTAGGGAAAATACTGCATACCCGGAACAGGCGTCAGGTGCCCTGCGGCGGCACCTGGCACGCGCAGGATGCACCACGGTGCCCACGGAAGCGGTAGGCGGGTATGTGCGGAAAATAACGGATGCTCAGGGTGCATCACCCGCCGTCAAGCAGTGGACTATTTGCTAGAAGCTAGGGTGTCACGAGTCGTTTGGATACCCTTAAGGACCTCTGCCAGTCTGGTGGAACTAACTTCCCATATGATGTCCATGTCAAGTTGCCGGTATCCGTGAGAAATGATGTGTCGCATTGCAATCAGATATTGCCATTCAGGCGCATGATGCATTTCGTAGAATTCGGGAAATTTCCGACGAATAGTTGCCAGGTTTTCACCAAGCTCATGCAGTCTCATGCAAACCGCGCTCTGAATTAGATCTGAATCCATGAATTCGTCATAGCTGGGCGGTAAAAACCCGAGCAGACGATGCCCGGAATCCAGCGCATTTTCAAGATAAGGTAACGGGGTTTTCATAGGGGAAGCTCAATAAGGTCCGGCTCGATATACTGCCACATGCGTGGATCAATTGATAACGCAAGATCCACTGGACGGTGCAGTTCTTGTTCCAGCTCAACCGCAGCATCCACACTCTTGCAGAAAGCTTGGTAACCGGAATCATTTCCGAACTCTACAAGTATGTCAATATCACTAGTGGGGGTGAGCTCGTTACGTGCCGCACTCCCAAAAAGGCGAGCGCGGGTAGCACCGTAAGCACGCAAAATATTAAGTACGCGCTCCTCATGTGGAAGAGCGTACATACGTTGAATACCGGCTACGCCACTCATGCCCTGATTGTAGCATTTGACGGGCTGTTCCCTTGAGGGTGCAGCGCCGTTTCGCCCTTGAGCCACGGGCGGGTGAACCCCGCGTAAAATAGGGGGCATGACTGTTACGTTCCCTCCCCAGGTTTCCGATATTTTCAACCCGCAGCGCTGGCGCATCGTTGAAGGGTTTGAGGATTTTACCGATATCACCTACCACCGCCAGGTGCAGCGCGACGAGACGGGCGAAATCCTGCGCGACTTGCCGACCGTGCGCATTGCTTTTAACCGGCCCGAGGTGCGTAACGCCTTCCGCCCGCATACTGTGGACGAACTCTACCGGGCGCTCGATCATGCCCGCATGACCTCTGATGTAGGCACTGTGCTTCTGACCGGGAACGGCCCCTCCCCCAAAGATGGCGGGTGGGCGTTCTGCTCGGGCGGTGACCAGCGCATCCGTGGGCGCGACGGCTACCACTACGCCAGCGGCGACACCGCCGAATCTATTGACCCTGCACGTGCTGGGCGGCTGCATATTCTGGAGGTGCAGCGCCTGATTCGTACCATGCCCAAGGTCGTGATCGCTCTGGTCTCCGGGTGGGCTGCGGGCGGCGGGCATTCCCTGCACGTGGTCGCGGACTTGACCATAGCCTCCGAAGAATACGGCAAGTTTAAGCAGACCGATGCGACTGTTGGCTCTTTCGACGCGGGCTACGGTTCGGCGCTTTTGGCGCGGCAGGTTGGGCAGAAGTTTGCGCGCGAAATCTTTTTCCTCGCCAAAGAGTATGATGCACAGCGCATGTACGAGATGGGTGCCGTTAACGATGTGGTGCCCCACGCAGAGCTGGAAAACAAGGGCCTGGAATACGCGGCTCATATTGCCCGGCAGTCTCCGCAGGCTATCCGTATGCTCAAGTACGCCTTCAACCTGCCCGATGACGGTATGCTCGGGCAGCAGGTTTCGCGGGCGAAGCAACCCGCATGGCGTATATGACCGACGAGGCTGTGGAGGGGCGCGATGCGTTCCTGCAAAAGCGTGACCCCGACTGGTCGAACTATCCCTACTACTTCTAGGGTTTTACGCGTTGCAGAATAACCGTTCTGTTGTGCCGGGAGGCCACTGCGATCCCCGTAAGTCCCGGGTGGATAGCGGCGAAGCAGGCGCTATGACGGGTGCATTCCCCGATCCGTTCGCTCCGCTTCCTGCCCCACGCCAGGATGCGCTGCATCCGCACGCGGTCATCCTCAGCGCCGATGAGCCCGCCAATCCACAGGAGATTCTGCGCGCCTTCGAGCGCTCTCTCACCGGGGACTTGCCGAACAGCGCTCGCGATCATCAAAACCCGCGCGGGCAGACAGAAGGCCCGGAGTCTATTGCGCTCGTGGTGGGCACCTCCGGGTCCACGGGTTCGCCCAAACAGACGGCGTTAAGCGTGCGGGCGCTGAGGGCATCCGCTCGGGCGACCGAGAGTTTTTTTGCGGACTGCCCTTCGTCCGGTTCGGCAAAGCAGCGGCGGGTAGTTTCTGAGGACCCGGCGCAATGGCTTCTCGCCCTGCCCGCGCACTATGTGGCGGGGGCTCAGGTTCTCGCCCGGTCGGTGCTCGCCGGAACGACGCCGGTAGTTGCCGCATCGATCACCGACGGGGTTAGTTTTACACCCGAAGTCTTTCTGAACGCCGCCGAACGGCTCAGCTGCGCCCGCCGGTTCGTCTCCCTCGTGCCCACGCAGGTGCATAAGCTCCTAGAAGCCGCCGAAGCCAGCCCCTGCACTGGGGTCAGAGATTTACGATGCGCTCGGTCGGTTCACTGGCATCCTGCTTGGCGGTGCCCCGGCGAGCGCATCCCTGTTGGCGGCGGCGGGCGAGCTTGGGCTGAACGTGGTCACCACCTATGGAAGCGCAGAAACCGCCGGTGGGTGCGTCTATTCGGGGGTAGCCCTGCCCGGGGTGCGGCTGCGTGTGGTTCCAGAGGACGCAGGTTTATTAGACAGTTCTGTGGCGGGCGACGCTTCGGCGGGGGGAACCCCTAACATCGGGCGTATCTGGCTCGGTGGTGAGCACCTTGCCAGCGGGTATATGGGCGATAACGCGCGCACCGCATCGCATTTCTTCGTTGATGCCCACGGGTGCCGGTGGTACCGCACCGACGATTACGGTTCGCTCACATCCTCTGCCCCGAATGCGCCAGAGAACGAGGGCGCCCCGATGCTGAATATTGTGGGACGCTCCGATGATGTGATTATTACCGGCGGGGTGAAAGTCTCTTCCCACGCAGTCGCCGCCGTCCTTGAAAGCCACCCGGCGGTGCGTGAGGCTGCGGTGGCCGGTGTTCCCGACGCGCGGTGGGGGGCCGCCGTCATTGCCGCCGTCACCCTGCGGAACCTGCCCGAGCATTATGGTGCGGACGCTGCCGAAACAGCAGGGCAGCTGCAGCAGCTGTGCGGCGCACGGCTGGGTGCGGCGGGCGTGCCGAAGGTGGTGCGTATTGTGCCTGATTTTCCGGCCGCGAGCACGGGCAAACCTGACCGGCTGGCAATATACAGTATGCTGTGTAAGGCGCACGCCGAGCAGCAAACCAACCGTGTGTGAAGGAGGGCATAGCCGTGGCATCACCGGCAGAATGGATTGAGGGGGCGCGTCTGCGCACCCTACCACTTGCTTTGGCGCCGATCGTGGCGGGGTCTGTGGCGGCGGCCGAGCTGCATTCGTTCCGCCCCGTACGGGCTGTGCTTGCTCTTCTGGTGGCGTTCTTCCTGCAGGTGGGCGTGAACTACGCGAATGATTACTCTGACGGTGTCAAAGGCACCGATGAGGGCAGGGTCGGCCCGATGCGCCTTGTCGGTTCCGGTGCGGCAAGCCCGAAAGCGGTTAAGTTCGCCGCGTTTTTGTGTTTCGGTCTCGCCGTGTGTTCCGGTGTGTTGCTGGTGGCGTTAGCGAACCAGTGGTGGTTCCTGGCGGTTGGCGCATCCGCGCTTTTTGCGGCGTGGGGGTACACCGGCGGGAAACGGCCCTACGGGTATATGGGTTTGGGTGACGTGTTCGTGTTCATCTATTTTGGGCTGGTTGCCACTTTAGGTACGTTATTCACGCAAACTAATCAGCTGACGCTCACCGGGTGGGTGGGTGCCGTGGCGGTGGGCCTGATCTCGTGTGCGCTGCTCATGGCGAATAATGTGCGCGACATCCCCACCGATAGTGAATCGGGTAAGCTCACTCTGGCGGTGCGGCTGGGTGATAGGGCCGCACGCATCACCTACGCGGTTGAGATGATCCTGGCGATTCTGCTGTGTACCGTGCTGGTGCCGCAGAACCCGTGGTTTGCGCTGATTTTTGTGCTGGTGGGGCCGACCGTTTACTCATGCGTGACGGTGCTTTCTGGGCGCACCGGCAAAGACCTCATCCCCGTGCTGAAACAGGCCGGTATTGTGGCGTTGGCGTACAGTCTGCTCATGGGGCTGGCGGTATTCTTGGGGAACTTCAGCTCGCTCTCCTAACCCCCTGCCCCATAAGCTTTTGCGGGTTTTCCCGACCCGCGCAGGCCGCACAGGCTGTTGCTAGGCGTAGTAGGTGTTCAGGTGCGCCAGGTAATCACCCGCACTGTCTGCCACCAGCTGGGCGGCAGCTTCATCGTAGCTCTCATAGGTGTCGATGGTGTGGAACGTGAAGAGAGGCTGATAATTGGCGCTAATATAGTTAGCCGTCAGCTCGAAGGGGCGCAGGGTTTCAGCAACAGTGTACCCAACGGAGCCTTCCGCACTGTACTCTGAGGCGGGAGCGCCCAGCGAGACGGCAATACCGAGTTTCTTATTCTCGAATGCCTTGCCTTTCGAACCGTAGGCCCACCCGTACGTCAGCACATCGTCGCACCACTGTTTCAGAAGCGGAGGGCAGTTAACCAGTACACCGGAAACTGAAGCACAATGTTCTGGTGCTCTTCCACGAGAGCCTGCTCGCGCTCTACATCAATCACACCGTCGGGGTACTCGCTGTACAGCTCATGCACGGTAAACCGATCCGGATGCTGGCGCAGCATCTGCACCCAGGTTTTGCTGACCATAGACTCGTGGATATTCGGGTGAGTAACAATCACAAGGGTTTTCATGGTGTTCCCTTCCGTTCGACGTTAGGAAATACCCATAGTATCCCTGCCGTTTGGCTCTGACAATACCCCAGGGAACCCTTTCGGCTAACGGCTATACAGCGATCTCCCGCAGGGAGGTGCGCTGCTGACCGTGCGCATCAAAATTCTTCGGATCCAGCCATTGCAGCAACCGGTGTTTACGCTGCTCCCACTCGGTATCCAGCATTGAATACCATGCCGTATCGCGGTTGCGGCCTTTATATACGACGGCTTGGCGGAACGTCCCCTCATAGGTGAAGCCCAGACGCTCGGCGGCGCGGCGTGAAGGCTCATTCAGTGCATCGCATTTCCACTCGTAGCGGCGATAGTGCAGCGTCTCAAACACGTACTGCGCCAGCAGGTACTGCACCTCAGTGGCGGCGCGCGTGCGTTTTAGACGTTCACCATAGGTCACGCTGCCCACCTCGATAACACGGTGCGCGGGGTTAATGCGCATGAGCGCTAAAGTGCCAACCGCACGCCCATCCTGATCTATCACAGCCAGATAGTACGGGTCGGTGGATTCCTCCATGCGCTTGAGGAGTGTCTCTAACTCTGCCCGGTCAGCAACAGGGTTCAGGGACAAATAGGTAAAACTCTGTTCGGGAGCTTCAGGGCCGTAGACCTCGTACAGGTCGTCGCGGTGGCGTTCTGCATCAAGTTTCGAGGCGGCAGTAACGCCCCTGTAAACAATCAATGCTGGGAGTCTCGCCCGCGCGGTAGCCGGGCAGGGCATCGCCGATAGGTTGCTGGTAGTCGTTATATCGCATGGGTTTTCTCAAATTTTTCGGTTGCGGCAGGTGCTTCTTTATCATACCTGCAGAAGCACCAGCCCTCAGCGATTTCCTCTGTTTATAGTCCGTACATTGTTTTCATGGCAGCCCATATGATGCCGGTCTGCTCACTGATAGCCTCATGGCTGGCGAACGGCACATTCATCAGGTGCGCCTCGGGCAGGTGCTCACGCAGTTCCGCCAGCTCTTGTAGAGAAAACAGAAAATCGTTCTCCCCACGCGCGGCCAGCACAGGCACCTTAATCGCAGAAACATGCTCGTTCAGGTACCCTGTCTCCGCGGTGTCCAGCCACCGGTGACGCAGATCGTCTACAAGTGTCTCAAGGTGAGGGCGCGGATTCAGCCTCTCGTAGGATGCGACCCTGTCGGCCATGCGTTCACGGAAAAGTGCGGGCGACAGGTTCTCAAACATCTCCCGTACGGAGGCGTCCCGTACACCACTCCACGACGCACCAACAGTCACTACCGAGCGGACCCGTGTATCCTCAGCCGCTAGCCGGTAAGCCGCCGTGCCGCCATCGCTGAAACCAAAAACGTGGTATTCTCGCAGCCCGGTAACCTGCACAATATGACGCGCGTCTGCAGCAAGCTGCGCGTAGGTAAGTTCAGCCGTGCCGCGGGTGGAACGCCCATGCCCGCGTGCGTCGGTTTCAACCACCAAAAAGTGCTGCTGCAGCTCAGGCAGGATAGCAGCGAAATCCTCTGCTGACCCGAACCCACCGTGCAGAAGCAGCATGGCCGGGTTTTCAGGCTCACCGCTTAGACGGTAGAACAAATCAGCGTCTCGATAATGCGTGGTGGGCATGTGTTTCTCCTAAAGGCTGAGGGTGCGGTCTGTAAGGTTGCGGCCCCTGCCCGGCCAGCCCGGTACCCGAATCTAGGGTTCCGCCCTTGCTGCCGGTGGTCGGTGCGTCCCGCGTTTTAATTCAACTGACTTAACTAATAGCATGTCATATTTCTTCTGAGCCGGATATATCCTCAAAACCAATAATTTTGCTATCACAAAAGTTAATGAGTATGCCGTACGGCTCGGCAATAGGTAGCGGGCTTTCCCTAAAAACAATAGACCAGCTGCTGCCCTCATAGAACATAAATTCCGGCAGTGAAAGAAGCGGCCCGTCGGGTGCACGATCGCCCTCAGAGATCCCCTAATGCGCCCGGGTTTTCAGCCAGGATGTTCTGTAGATATAGTTCGGCGTCCTGCCGGTACGCAGATGCACGGTTCATGGTGTGGGCGACAAACGCAAAATCAGCATCGTGATAGTCGGCAGGGTGGCTCAGCTGGATGGAGAACGGCATATGTTTAAAGATGCCGTGCAGAAAATACTCCCCTGTCTCACCGGCAGCTGTTACCTGCATATCCGTAAAGCCAGCAGCAGACACATCCATGCGGTGACCCGCCCTCCAATCACCAGGTGTACTCAATGCCCGCTACCCCCACAGGAACTGCAGGGCGCCCAGCCACCACGACACCCCATACGCGAGCGCAACAATCACCACTGAGGCCACCACCAGGTACGCATCCCGACGTGAATAGGCGGGCACACGCGCCCACGACCGCGCCCCCGCGCCGAACCCGCGTGCCTCCATGGTGACCGCCAGGCGTGAGCCGCGCCTAATAGCCTGCACCATCAGCGCGAACATCTGCCCCGCACCGGTGCGCAGCCGCCCCCACGGGCCCTGCCCCGCGCCCAGCCCGCGGGCACGCCGCGCCTGCCCCAGCGTGTTCCACTCCCCAAACAGGATTCCCACCAGGCGCAGCGCCGCCAGCGCGGCCAGCACAAACCGTGCCGGGAGCCGGAAGGTCTGCGCCAGCGAATCCCCCAGGTCTGTGGGGTCGGTTGAGAGCACGAACGCGAACGTGGGCAGCACCATTGCCAGGGAGCGGAGCATCATTGAGACGGCGGCAGCCAACGAACCCTGCGTAATACTATTCACCCCGAAGTCGAGGATCACGGGGCCGGTCTTATTCACCAGGATCGCCACGCTCCAGCCGGTGCTGGCCACCGCCACCAGGATGGGCCAAGCGCGGGCCAGCAGGTTGACCGGGCGGAAACCCACCACCGTGAACCCCACCAGTTCGAGGACGAGCATGACGGTGGCGCTCACCGGGTCTTTAATGAGGATCGCCGCCAGGATAAGCACCACGGTGACCACGCATTTCACCCCCGCGTTCAGCCCGCCAAACCAGCTGTTCCGTTCGGCGCTTGGCCCGAAAAAGTCCGTGTTCATGCGCGGTTTCCTTCCTGAGCATCCCGGGCGGGCGCATCAAGGGTGATGCTCCGCCCGCCCAGGGCAGCCGTGAACTCCATATCGTGGGTGATAGACAGCACCGCCGTCCCTTCGGCCAGCAGCCCGCGAATAATGCGCACCAGCTCACCCCAAGTGTGGGCGTCCTGCCCGAACGTGGGCTCATCCAGGATGAGCACGCGGGGCGCGGTCGCCAGCGCCGAGGCCACCGACAGGCGGCGTTTCTCCCCACCGGAAAGAGTGAACGGGTTAGCGCCCAGCAGCCCGCTAAGGCGCAGCCGCTCAGCCAGAGACTCGGTGGCGGCAGCAAGCGCGCCCTCATCCACGGGCTCACGGCGTAAAGCGGCTAGGCGGCGCGGGCCCAGCTGCAGCTCCTCACGCACGGTGCCGCGCACGAACTGGTACTCAGTTCCTGAAACACGTACCCGATTCGCCCAAGCAGCTGCGCCGGGTTCCATGAGGGCACATCCCAGCTGGCGGGGTGCGCCTCGTGTGCGAGGTTTTGCAGCGCCGGATGCGCACACAGGGTGCCGTCGGCGGCGTAGAGCAGCCCGGCCAGGGTGAGGGCAAGCGTTGATTTTCCTGCGCCGTTTGGGCCCAGGATACTCAGGTGCTCCCCCTGCCTGATGCTCAGGTTCACCCCGCCGCGCAGGGTGGGCATGCTGATGCGCACGGGTGCGGCATCCGGCATGGTTTTGAGCTGTTTACGGCGGGCACGCAGCTGTTTTTTGGTGGGGTATTCCCGCGTGATAGCAAGGTTTTCGGCGGAGAGCAGCTCGGCTTTTGGCGCCGTTGGGGTGCCGGGTGTTTCGGGTACGTAGCCGGGCACCCACACGCCGTCGGCGATGAGGGTTTCGCGGGCCTCATCAAGCACCTGCTCGGGCGGCCCGTCGTGGGTGATGCCTCCGCCGGAGCCGAGCACGATCACGCGGTCCATGTGCTGCGCCCACACGCTCACCCGGTGCTCCACCACGATGAGGGTAGCCCCGGTGTGTGCGGCCGCCCGAACCACGGCCTCACGCACCTGCTGCACCCCCCTGCGGGTCGAGGTTGGCGGTGGGTTCATCCAGCAGGATGGCGCGCGGGTGCATCGCCAGGATCCCGGCAAGCCCCAGGCGCTGTTTCTGCCCGCCGGAGAGGGCGCTGGTGGGGTGGTCCAGGCTCAGGTGCTCCAGGTTCACGGCGCTCAGGGCTTGGCTGACGCGCTCCCAGATTTCTTCACGCGGAATGCACAGGTTTTCGGGGCCGAAGGCCACATCGTCGCCCACGCGGGCCAGCACCACCGACGACTCCGGGTCTTGCTGCATGAGCCCCACTATTCCGCGCGTATCGGCGGGTGCGTGCCCGTCGATGCGCGCGGTACCGAGCTGGCTGTGCCCGTCATCATCGTGAATAACCCCCGCTAGGGCGTGCAGCAGGGTGGATTTCCCGGCGCCGGATGGCCCCAGCAGCAGCACTTTCTGGCCGGGTTCGATGCTCAGGTTAATCCCCGAAAACGCGGGTTTTTCACGGCCGGGGTGGTGCCATCCGAACCCGTCCAGTTCGATGCGTGCCCCGGCTGAGCCTGTTGGTTCTGCGGTGCGGTGCTGCCCCACAGTGGTGGTGTTCACGGTGTGCCTTTCTCCTGCAATAGTGAGGTGTTACGCCTGCACGGTGCGGGCTTGCGCCCCCGAAGCGAGGGAGGCGAGCACACCGGTTTTAGCGAGCGCCTTGGTGAGCGCCCACGAGCCGATACCGGACATTACCAGCCCCGAGAGCACGGAGCACACGATGTAGATTGCGGCTTTGGGGGGGTCCATATCCGGGTAGTAGATGAGGATTTCGTTGCCGCCCATGAACAGCCCCGCAAGCGCACCGGCGAATACCGCCACCGGCAGGTTCCAGCGCCGGTATGCGAACACGGCAAAGGCGATTTCGGCGCCCACACCCTGGATGAGGCCCGCCAGCAGAATCTCACCGCTGAAAGCGCCCCCGGTCAGGAGCACGGAGATAATGGCGGCCACCACCTCGCAGTACAGTGCGGCACCGGGTTTGCGGATCAGGTACCCGCCGAGCACCCCGGCGAGCAGCCAGGCGCCGCCGATGAGGGGCTGGTATTCGGGGACGGCCGCGAAAATGGTTTTAGCGGCCGGGCTCACCCCAATATCCCACACCCAGAACACTACGGCGCAGGCTACCGCCACAACCGATACGATCACGATTTCGTTCACACGCCATGTGAGGCGAGATTTATGTGACATTTTTCCTCCCGTCGTTGGAAGGGGGACAGCCTCGCCCCGTGTATGTGGGCGGGGTTATCGAGAATAGTCGACTCCCTACACCGGTACTAACCGGATCAGGTTCGAGGGTCTGCGTAGCACTCTCAGCGCCGTAGGGCGCTCCCCTGTCGTTAATGCCCGGGTACCACCCGGGGTCCATACATATTCTACATACAGGTGAAGGCTTTGGTGAATCCCGCTCAAAGACCGTGTTCTGCCCAAGGAATAGCGGGTAATAGGCGTGAAGCTGCCCGAAAGTGGCTTTTGGTGTGGCGGGGCGGGTATCACACCCTGAAAAATCCGCGCCGGGTGCGCGTAACCTCGTAAAAGCATATACGCTAGAGGGTAGGGTATTTCTATCGAATGGAGAAACTATATGAACCCCGTCGCCAAAATCGCCATCACCGGTGTGAACCTCGCCGCGTCCGCTCTCGTAGGTAAGGGCCTGAGCTATGTGTGGAAGGGTGTTACCGGCAATGAACCGCCGACTATCGCCCCCGAATCTGAAGACACCGTGCGCAACGTTATTATTTGGGCGGTGCTCACCTCGGTGGTGGGTACGCTGGTGAGCATTGGTATTGCCCGCGCCCAGCGTCGTTTCCTGCCCACCCGGTAGCGCGTACCGTACCGCACACCACCCGCTGATGCGGGTATTTTGAGAGGATGCGCGGGTTCGCCGCACCGGCCCGCGTGTCCTTCACTTTTTCACACAAAACATCCCCGCGGAATGCGCACGGTCGCGCCCGCCTGACAGCTTTTCAAAGAACATGGCTACTACACCTGACCACAGCACCAGCCGCCGTTCGGTGGCCTCATGGGTGCTTTGGGACGTCGGATCGTCAAGTTTCGACACCATCATGACCACCTTCATTTTCACGGTCTACCTCACCAGCGCATACTTCGGGTCTAAGGAGGGCACCTCTGCGGCGCTGTCGCTGGGGCTGACCATTGCGGGGTTTTTCATTGCCCTGTTGGCGCCGGTCACCGGCCAGCGTGCCGATAAAACGGGTAAGGGCGTCTTCTGGTTGGGTGTGAACACGCTCTCGCTGGTGGCGTTGACGGCACTGTGCTTTTTCGTTGCGCCCTCCCCGGCGTACCTGTGGCTGGGGGTGACCCTGGTGTCGGCGGCAAGCGTGTTCAGTGAATTCGCGTTCGTGAACTACAACGCTGTGCTTCCACGGGTTTCAACCCCGAATAATATCGGCAAAATCTCGGGTCTTGGCTGGTCGGCCGGGTACCTGGGCGGGGTGCTGGCGCTGGGCGTGGTGCTGTGGGGGTTCGTGCTTGAACCGAATGGGCTGCGGCTCAGCACCGACGATGCGTTCAATATCCGTGCGGTCGCCCTGTTCTCGGCGTTCTGGTGCCTGGTGTTCTGCCTGCCGCTGCTGGTGCGGATGCGGCGTCGGGAACGGTTCCTGCCGGAGGTGCTGCCCGTGCGTGAGCTGAAGTTCTTAGAACGCGGTTTTACGCGGCTTTCCCCGGCCCGCCAGGGCGGGCTGTTCGCCTCGTACCGGGAGCTGTGGCGCACCATTGTGCGGCTGCAGAAGAGCGCCCCGCAGACCCTGTACTTTCTGCTGGCAAGCGCGGTGTTTCGTGACGGGCTGACCGGCATTTTCACGTTCGGCGGTATCCTGGCGGCGGGCACGTTCGGTTTTACCACATCTGATGTGATTATTTTCGGTATTGCCGGTAACGCTGTGGCCGCTATTGGTGCGGTCCTTGGCGGGTACCTGGACGATTACCTGGGGCCGAAGAAAATTATTGTGTTCTCGCTGGTGGGTATTCTGCTGGCCGCCACCCCGCTGCTGCTGTTCCCGTACCCGGGCACGTTCTGGGTGTGCGCGCTGGTGCTGTGCCTGTTTGTGGGCCCGGCGCAGTCGGCGTCCCGCACGTTCCTGGCGCGTATTGCCGACCCGGGCACGGAGGGTGAGCTGTTCGGCTTGTATTCCACAACCGGGCGGGCCACAAGCTTCTTAGCCCCCATGCTGTTCGGTGTTTTCGTGGTGATTTTCAACGCCCAGGTGTGGGGCATCTTGGGGATTATGATCGTGATTCTGGCTGGGCTGCTCATGCTCCTACCGCTGGAGTCGCCGGAGGCGCTGCGGCAGCGTAAAGCCCGCCGGCTGGAGAAGAAGCAGGTGAAGCGGGAGAGGAAAGAGCAGAAGGCCGCCCACCGGCGGTAAGGGGCAGCATACCGCAACGCACCGGCCGCATCACAAAATAACTCAGTGATGCGGCCGGTGCGTTTGTGCCTAGTTAGTCTGCGGCTCAGCCTACTCGGTGGCCTCCGCGTTTTGAGTGGTATCCCCCTGCGGGAGTCCCATCGGCGTCTTCTGCGGCGGTTTCACTACCGGGAGCGCCCTCTTCAGAGGCAGCCGCATCCGGGTCGGCGGCATCCAGCTCAGCCGGTTCAGGGTCTGTGTACAGCGGGTCATCCACCGTGCGCACCGTCAAAATACCCGCCTCAGAAAGCTGCGTGATCACCGTATCGTACGCATCCCGCGGCAGCCCCTCAAACAGTTCGCACAGCAGCTCATAGTGCGTCTCTGAAGAGATCTGCTGCTCAGCAGCGATCCAGCATTCGGCTGCGAACCCCGACAGCTCGTTCAGGGCCTCACCGCGGTGCAGCAGGAACGTCTCCTCCCCCACCAGGTACCCCTCACTACCGGGCGCACGAGCCACCGTCACAGTACCGTTAGCGAACACGTTCGGCAGGGCGTCTGCGGGCTCAAACGTCTGGTACCCTTCGGCCTCACGCTCCGGCAGCCCCTCACCGCTAAGCAGCTGATACACCAGCGGCTCAGCCTGTTGCACCTCCGAATACACCAGACGCCACGCACCGCCGCTTTCAATAATCACGTCGGCGATGCTGCGCAGCCCCTCACGGGTGAACATCAGCCCCGAGGTCTGCTCACAGATCGTCATAAGCGCCTGCGCCAGCGGCACTGGCTCAATACGCGGGGAGGTCGGCTCGTCACGGCGGTCAATGATCACCACACGCTCAAGACGGTAGCTGTGATCATCCGCAGCAACCACGTTCAGCCCCAGCTCGGCGGGGTTCTGCTGCTCCTTCGGCTCATCGGGGGGAAACAATGACCGACAGCGGCTTCGGGTACGGCACCACGGCACCGGTGGTGCGCTCAATAATGGTGGTCTCATCCGTCAGGTACGCCAAACGCTGCCCCAGGTAGTGGGAGGCAGTGGTTTTACCGCTGCCGGATGCCCCCACCAAAGTAATGGCACGCTTCGTGGCGGGGTCACCAATGGCGGCAGCATGCAGCAGCACCTTAGAACCACCCACCAGCTGCTGAATCATAGCGACCGTGAGCATGGACGTCATGGACTGCAGCGCCTCAGCCTCACGGGTGACGTTCACCATCTGCATGGTCTCGAAACCGTTCATCAGCTGCGGGACCTCATCAAACAGGTTTCTGCTGCCATCATGCGCCACGAGCATATGCGCCACGGAGCGGGTCGCCTCAACAGCCGCCTCAACGCTCTCATACAGCACCGGGTCGAGGGTAGCCCAAATCTGCTCCACCTTGCTCACGAACTGCTCGTCAGCGCCGGGACCAAACACCACCTTCAGTTGGGCGCCAGCGGGCCGCACAACCATTGTAGGGAACAACAGTATTCTCTTTTCTCTTAGCCATCAGGACAATAAACCCCGGCTAATCTGCGGGATTCTCAGTAACGGGAATCTCGGTACGGTGAAAGTTCAAATAGCTGCGCGAAGCCGTGGGCCCGCGCTGACCCTGGTAGCGGTTGCCGTAAGCGCCCGAACCGTAAGGGTGCTCAGTCTCGCTCGTGAGCCTGAAGAAGCACAACTGGCCCACTTTAGAACCCGGCCACAGCATGACCGGCAGAGTCGCCATATTCGACAGTTCCAGGGTCACATGCCCCGAAAAGCCGGGATCAATAAATCCGGCCGTGGAGTGCGTCATCAAACCCAGACGCCCCAGCGACGACTTCCCCTCAAGACGCGCCGCCACATCCGACGGCAAAGTCACCTTCTCATAGGTTGAGCCGAGAACGAACTCACCCGGGTGCAGAATAAAGGCTCATCAGGGGCAACCTCAACCAGGCGGGTGAGGTCTTCCTGCGGCTGCGACGGGTCAATGTACGGGTACTTGTGGTTATCGAACAGCCTGAAAAAACGGTCGATGCGCACATCAACACTGGCTGGCTGAATCATCGAGTCGTCGAACGGGTCGAGCACGATGCGCCCGTCAGCAATTTCCTGTCGTATATCGCGGTCTGAGATAAGCACTCTCTAAGGATACCTAGTGTATCCCCTCCCGTGCGCACCAAAGCGCCACAAATTTTAGGGCGTGCCGCACAATTGCGCCCGCATCGGTTCTGACCGGCACGGCGGCGGGGCACTACTGGGCGGGGTGATGAGGCACGCACCCGGCCGGTATGCGAAAAACCCAAACACACGCTACACTAGATATGTCCATTACGGATACGCGGCTGTAGCTCAATGGTAGAGCGCACGCTTCCCAAGCCTGATACGCGGGTTCGATTCCCGTCAGCCGCTCCACTTAGGTCTCCAGCCTAACGGCTGGAGACCTCTTTTTTAGGCTTTTGGGAATCGCTTCCAGGCGCGGATTTGGTACCTCGCTCGCTCGGAATCCGCACCCTCCAGCCCGTCAGCCGCTCTCAAAAGTTCTGGTATTTGCCAGGGCTTTTTTATTTTCCTGACTAACCCGCGAGCAGGTGGTTTTGGCAGCGTGTCAGAGCAATAAAAACGCCGCCAGGAAGCACGACGAAGGTTGTGTGCTAGCCTGAATGAGAAATATCTGCGTGTGCCGCGTCGTCGCACCATCACCGCAACACCCGCGTGAGCACGCAGGAAGTACTACTTTCACAGTCGAATCGTGGTCCCATGACAACCAACAGCACCGCCAAAACCACCACACCCTTAGACCTTTCACTGTATCTGGTCACCGGCGAAAACCCCGTCGAAACGGTGCGGCGGGCACGGCATGCTACCTGCATACAGGTGCGTTCCAAGCCCATCAGCGCCCGCGACCTGTATACCCTTGCCGAAGAGCTTGCGCGCATCGCACTCCCCCACCAGAAAATACTGATTGATGACCGGGTGGATGTTGCCCTCGCCCTGCGCGCTCGCGGGGTGCGCATCGACGGGGTGCATATCGGCCAAGACGATCTGCCCGTCGCCGATGCCCGCCGTCTGCTGGGTGAGCACGCCATTATTGGTCTCACCACCGGCACCCGCGAGCTTGTTGAGCGCGCCAACACCGTTGCGCACCTGATCGACTACATTGGTGCCGGGCCGTTCCGCCCCTCCCCCACCAAAGCCTCAAACCGCCCGCCGCTGGGTGTTGAAGGGCTGCGTGAACTTGCCGAGCTCTCGAAGGTTCCGGTGGTCGCTATCGGCGATATTTGGCCACAAGACTGCCCGAGCATCCGCGAAACAGGGGTTGCCGGGGTTGCAATGGCACGCGCCTTCGTGGAAAACCCGGAATTGCAGGCATAATCATGGCAGAGGCTATTACCGTGGTGGGCGGCGGAATTATTGGGCTGATAACCGCCTTTGAACTCACCGAACGCGGCCAGCGGGTGCGCGTCTATGACCCAACCCCCGGCGAGCGCGGCACGGGCGCCAGCTATTTTGCCGGTGGGATGCTCGCGCCTATTGCCGAAGTGCAGTTTCAGCAGGATGCGCTTTTCCCGCTCATGGTTGCCAGCGCGGATGCGTACCCTTCGCTCATGCGCAGGCTCGCTGCGGTAACAGACGCCCCCACCGGCTACGATACGACCGGCACGTTGGTGGTGGCGGGTGACCGTGCGGATGCGGCGCATCTGCGCGATGTTTCTGAGTATTACCGTTCACTCAACCGCAGTGCTGAGGCGATTCCCGTGAGCCGGGCGCGCGCCCTGGAATCTGCACTTGCCCCGGATTTGGCGGGTGCGGCATTGATTGAGGGCGATCATCAGGTGGCGCCCCGGCTGTTTATGCAGGCTCTCGTGAAGGCGCTGAAGGCGCGCGGGGTCGAGTTTGTGCGTGAGCGTGTGACGGACCCGGATTTTGGGGATATTGTGTGCACCGGTTTGGGCGCGGCGGGGCAGTATCCACTGCGGCCGGTCTACGGTGATATTCTGCGTTTGCAGGCGCCGCATCCGCTGGTGGAGCATGTGGTGCGCGGGTTCGTGAACGGGCGGCCCGTTTATGTGATTCCACGGCCTGGCGGTGAGGTGTGTATCGGTGCGACAAGCCGCGAGGACACACGCACACGCCCCGGTGTGGACGGCGTGTATCAACTACTCAAAGATGCGATTCGGGTGGTTCCTGCGATAGAGGAATGCGAGCTCATTGAGGCGAATGTGGGGGTGCGCCCCGGAACCCCGGAAGACTGCCGATCTTTGGTAATCGCATAACGGCGACCGGGCGACGGCAGCTGATCTCGAACGGGTATTTTCGGCACGGAATTTTACTGGCGGCACTCGCCGGGAAAGCCGGTGCGGAGGTGTTTTTGGGCGAGAATATTCCGCCGGAGTTCGCGCCCTGCTCCCCGAAGAGGTTTGAGCACTGATACGCGATTTGCTAGTACATACCGCCAGTTTGTGCACCAGAAACGAGAGGAATAATCCATGAAAATAACCTATAACGGCGAACTATTAGACATTTCTGCCACGAATCTTGAGGCGCTGATTCTTCAGCAGGCGGGCACCGATCAGGGAGTCGCTGTCGCACTCGATGGTGCTGTGGTGCCGCGTTCACGGTGGGCGAGTACCGAAGTGCCCGAGGGCGCTAGGGTCGATGCGCTGACCGCAGTTCAGGGCGGGTAGAAGCCATGATTATTGCTGAGAAAGAGTTCTCATCCCGGCTCATTATGGGTTCCGGGGGCGCCACCAGCATGGACCTGCTCGAAAAAGCGCTGGTCGCATCCGGCACCGAGATGACCACGGTCGCGATGCGCAGGCACGCCTCAGGCACCCCTATTTTTCCGCTTCTGACCAGGCTAAATATTGCGCCTCTACCTAATACGGCGGGGTGCCGTACCGCGCGCGACACCGTTATCACCGCCCGGCTTGCGCGCGAAGCCTTGGGGACAAAGTGGATTAAGGTTGAGGTGATTAGCGACGAAGACACCCTGCTGCCGGATGTGTGCGAGACCGTGACAGCCTGCGAAACGCTGGTGGCGGAAGGTTTCACGGTCATGGCGTACACCTCTGATGACCCGGTGATCGCCAAACGTCTGGAGGATGTGGGCGTCGCGGCGGTCATGCCGCTCGGCTCACCCATCGGCACGGGGCTGGGCATTTTGAACCCGCACAATATTGAGCTGATTTGCTCCCGCGCCACGGTTCCGGTGCTGCTGGATGCGGGGGTTGGCACCGCCTCGGACGCCGCGTTTGCTATGGAACTGGGCTGCTCGGGCGTGCTGCTGGCCTCGGCGGTCAACCGTGCGCAGGATCCGGTGGCGATGGCGCGAGCCATGAAAGCCGCTGTTGAGGCAGGCTATCTGGCGCGAAGCGCAGGTAGGATTCCCCAGCGCGAGCACGCGAAGGCTTCCTCCCCGGCGGAGGGGCTGGTGTCATGGATGTGACCTCGCATGATCGCCCTTCGGTGCCTGACGCACCGCAGATTCTAGCGCCACAGGACCCTGCGCAGGCACAAGCCCTCGAAGCGGAGCGCGTATCGCGGCAGGATCGTCTGCCCGGTTTCGACCAACAGGCGGTCGCCAATGCGCATGTGCTCGTTATCGGCGCGGGCGGCCTGGGGTGCCCCGTGGTGCAGGCGCTCGCCGCCGCCGGGGTCGGATCGATTGCGCTCGTCGATCACGATGTGATTGAGCTGTCGAATCTGCAGCGCCAGCCGTTATTCGGGATCGCCGATTGCGGCCGGGCGAAGGCTGAGGTTGCCGCGCATCGTGCCCGCGAGATTGCCCCGGCGCTGAGGGTGACGGTGTATCGGCGGTACCTAGAAGCATCCTGGATTCTTGACCTGTTCGCTGAGGAGAACCCTGCGGTGATCGTCGATTGTACCGATACCTTTGAGACTAAATATTTGATTGCCGATGCCGCCGAGATAACCGGTATTCCGCTGGTGTGGGGGTCGGTGCTGCGGTATCAGGGCAGCGTGAGTGTCTTCCGCACTGGGTTGGTGCATCTGCGCGATCTGTTCCCTACAACTCCGGAAACCTTGGAATCCTGCGCCGAGGCCGGGGTGCTGGGCGCTACCACGGCGGTGATTGGTTCGCTCATGGCGACGGAAACACTCAAGTTCCTGGCGGGGCTGCCCACGCTTGAGGGGCGGCTGCTCACTACGAGGCGCTGAGCGGCACCTTCCAGAATTTTGCGCTCTCCCCAGACCCGGAACGTGCGCCCGTAACGGATTTGAGCGCCTACAAGCTGCCGAAAATTCTGCTGGATGTACGCGAGCAGAACGAACGCGAAACCCAGGTGAAGTACCCGGATTCCCTGCACCTTCCGCTGTCGGCGGCTACCGAGGATACAGTGCGCGCCATGTTGAAACCGCTCGCAGGGGAGCGCGTGGGTGTGTTTTGTAAGTCCGGGGCACGCGCAGCGAAGTTTATACAGGAATGGGATGCGGTTGCAGCAGATTATGGGGTGAGGTTCGCTGGGGTGTAGCCCTCAACCGTGCGGTTTCTTTACGCCGTGAAGGGGTGCGCCACAAGCGTTATGAACCTGAAAACAGGAAAATAACGTTTATATTAAACTTTAAGGTTTATTGAGTAAATGCTTGAGATTTATGGCACGGGTCTTCTAGGGTAGATGGGGAGACATCCCCTACCGAAAGGGCCCATCATGACCACCGATAATAAAGGCCTCTCCCGCCGTAAGCTCCTCAAGGCAGGCGCTATAGGTGTGCCCGCCGCGGGTGTACTCGCCTTCGGCTCCACCCTGGTCACCGCGACCTCCGCGAACGCTATCTCCACCGACGGCTGGTGGGGCTCCGAAACCTCAGCAGGGTTCCAGCGGTTCTTAAATACCGTAGTTGACTTCCGGCGTCAAAATCCTCTTGTTGTTGATGGGGTCATCAGCTCACAGCCTATACAAATAAAGCGTAGTCATCCAGGGCTTATTGGTGGCTGGGAATGGGTACCCGACGGAAAACCAGCAGACGGCTCCCCCACGATTACTTCAATGGTTCACTGGTTGAATTTCTCTTGGGGAACACCGTATCTTGAGCCCGCTTTCGTCAACGCGTTGCAACGGCATTATGGTATCTCTCCGGATGGCCGCCTCGACGACCCCTCCCAAACCATCATGGCTCTCCAGAACGAAATTAACCAGTACGTCTAAAGTTCTTGCGAATTTCAGTATTCGCATGGATGTATTCAGTACGTTATGTGTGTAAGGAGTTTTCGTTATGACGAATGAACACACTGGATTTCCCGCCGTAAGCTCCTCAAGGCAGGTGCCATAGGCGTTCCCGCCGCAGGCGTACTCGCCTTCGGCTCCACCCTCGTGACCGCAACCTCCGCCAACGCTATCTCCACCGACGGCTGGTGGGGATCTGAGACCTCATCCGGTCTGCAACAGTTCATGAATACTGTCATGAACGCTGGCCTCACTGTTGATGGAGTGATTAGCTCACAACCCTCAAGCATGGCACCAAACTGTCCAGGAATTGTTGGTGGCTGGGAATGGGTAGACGGTGCAGCAGGCTCCCCAACTATCAAAGCTATGAACGCATGGCTGAAACACTTACCTTATAACTCTCCACTCTGGAGGGACGGTTCAGGTCCTCGAGGGGCGATACTTTTTGGCACAATCACAATTCCTGGGATCAAAAGGCTGCAGGCACACTACGGCATCTCTCAGGACGGTCGCCTTGATGCGCCTTCTCAGACCATCATGGCTCTACAGAACGAAATCAACCAGTACGTCTAAATTCCGCGAATTTTAGTGTTCGCATGATGCAACCGGTACGTTATGTGTAAGGATTTACCATCATGACCGCAGAAAATAAGGGCTTCTCCCGCCGCAAGCTCCTCAAAGCAGGTGCCGTGGGTGTTCCCACCGCCGGTTTGCTTGCTTTCGGTTCCACTCTTGTGACCGCAGCACCCGCAAACGCCATCTCCACCGACGGCTGGTGGGGCTCCGAAACCTCAGCCGGGTTCCAGCGCTTCATGAACGCAGTTATGGGTGCAAACCTCGTTGTCGATGGGGTTATCAGTGGTCAGGATGCAGCTATGCAGACCTGGTGCCCTGGAATCGTCGGTGGTTGGGAATGGGTTCCCTACTACCAGGCCACGGGTTCACCCACTATAACCTACATGCATAAATGGCTGGGCAACAAGGCTACAGAAGACGGCAAGTTTTCTCCGACTGACATTGCTTCACTTCAGAAGCACTACGGTGTCTCCGTAGATGGCTCGCTCGACGGTCCATCCCAGACCATCAAGGCTTTGCAGAACGAAATCAATCAGTGGGTTTAGAGGTTTCTTCTTCATACCTTCCACCCATACCCTGCCTAGCTGGGGCGCGTTTTTTCTCCTTATGGGATGCGCCCCAGTTTAGGTGTCATTATCCGCTTTACAGGCCTCAACATATGTAAAGGAAGAAATTATGACTCTTGAGAACACCAGGCTTTCCCGCCGCAAACTCCTCAAGGCAGGTGCCATAGGTGTCCCCGCCGCAGGCGTACTCGCCTTCGGCTCCACCCTGGTCACCGCAACCTCCGCCAACGCTATCTCCACCGACGGCTGGTGGGGATCCGAAACCTCAGCCGGGTTCCAGCGGTTTATGAATGCGGCTTTAGGCGCAAATCTAGTTGTCGACGGATGGATCAGTTCCCAACCTGCAGCAATGGCACCCTATTGCCCGGGAATTGTGGGTGGCTGGGAGTGGGCCATACAGATAGATCAAGGCTCCCCTACAATTTCTAAGATGTCAGAGTGGCTGGGAATGCAATGGAAAGGTGCTGACGGTAGTTCGTATTCATACCCTTACCCTCATTTCTCCTCGACACACGTTAATAAGCTACAAAGTCACTACGGTATCGCGCAGGATGGTCGTCTTGACGGGCCCTCCAAGACTATTCAGGCTTTGCAGAACGAAATCAACCAGTACGTCTAAATTCTTGCGAATTTCAGTATTCGCATGGATGTACCCAGTACTTTATGTGTAAGGAGTTTTTATCATGACCGCAGAAAACAAAAACCTCTCCCGTCGCAAGCTCCTCAAGGCAGGCGCTATAGGTGTTCCCGCGGCAGGGCTGGTAGCCTTCGGCTCGACCCTCGTGACCGCAACCTCCGCAAACGCTATCTCCGCCGACGGCTGGTGGGGATCTGAAACTAGCGCGGGGCTGCAGCGATTCATGAACACTGTCAGGGGTGCTGGTCTTGTCGTTGATGGAGTGATTAGTTCGCAGCCTTCGCACATGGCACCTGCATGCCCTGGAATCGTCGGCGGCTGGGAATGGGTAGAACCTAGGCAGGCAGAAGGTTCCCCCACCATCCTCCATATGTCATTGTGGCTAGGGCTCAAGAACATCGAGTACCCGGTTCCCAGTATGATCAATAATACTGTCATCGAAAACTTACAGAAGCACTATGGTATCTCCCAGGATCGCCGTCTCGACGGTCCGTCCCAGACCATCAAGGCTTTGCAGAACGAAATCAACCAGTGGGTCGGGTAAATTAACTAATCCCCAAGCCGCACCAGGCACCGACTGTTAGGTTCGATACCCAAAAAGGCTCTTTATTCCAATAAAGCGGGTTCTCTAATGCTTTATTGAAATAAAGAGCCTTTTTCTGGCGAAAAATTAGGGGACTACTTATCGATACTCAGCATCACCTTGGGGCGTTCCCGCTCCCCCTCTTCCAGGCGCTCGAAGGCGGCTTGCGCATCGTCGAGGCTGTAGCTGCTGTCGATGAGCGCGCCCAGCTTGTCTTGATGCTCCCGCACGAACTGCGCGGCAGCCGCATAGTGGTCGATGCCGTGGCGCACACCCACCAGGTACTGCCCCCCGCAGGGCAAGCTCTGAGGCATCAAGGCCGGTCTGTGCGGGCGGGAAGCCGATCAGCACCGCCGCGCCCCCGTTCCTCAGCAGGGACGGCGTAGCCTGCAGCGCCGCAGCGGAGCCGGAGCACTCCCATACGGCATCCCAGTCTCCGGCGGGGAGCGCATCTGCACTCTTGTAGGTCGTCATTCCAAGCTCGGCAAGGTGCACGGGCTGTGAGGGATCAACCACCGCCACCTCAACGGGGTACTGCCCCAGCACCAGTGCCGCGAGGGTGCCGATCGTGCCACCGCCCAGCACCAGCACCCTATCACCGGGTTCCGGGGTGGCTTTCGCCAGGCCCTCCAGAACCGTCACGAGAGGCTCGATCAGAATATATTCGGGATGCGGCTCTGCACCCGGGCCGTCGTCAATAACGGTCAGCACGTGCGCTGGCATCACAAGCTTTTGCGCCGCCGCCCCACCGTGCTCATAAAGACCAACTTCGCGCAGGTTCGTGCAGAGGTTCCGCCGCCCACGCTGGCAAATCGCATATCAGGCAGGGAATCATGGTGCTTCCGGTGACCACCGCACCGGGTTTCAGCTGAGTGCCGTGAACAGTCTGCGGCGGGGTTTCGATCACGCCCACCCACTCATGTCCATAATGATGCGGATACTCGGTCAGACCGCGCCGCAGATAGTTTGAGGTGCCGTCGTACAGCTCAAGATCGGTCCCACAGATGCCCGCATAGGCAACCCGGATGAGGGCCTCATCTGGTTGTTGGGGGTGCGCATCGTCGATCTCACGCGCTTTAGCGCTTCGGATTCCGGTGATAAAACTGGCTTTCATCGTTTTTCTTCCCCTTCTTATAAGCCTGGTTGCTGACGCTGCACCTATTCGACTTCCACGTGTCCACCGGAGCAGGTGATGTACACGCTCGGCTGGTTCTCGGCATCGTACGAGTCGCCGGTGCGGCACTGTTTTCCGAATATTTCCACGTTGCCGGTTGCCTCCCGCACCCGGTAGCCGGGCATCTCATCAAACGTGCCCACCGTGAGCACCGCCCCGCCAGCCACTTTAAGGCTTGCGTCCTCATCAACGGTGCAGTTCGCCAGCAGGATCGACGCCGATGACGCCCGCGCCTGAACGTGTGAAAAGTCAGAGTTCCTGCACCGGATGGTGCCTTCGGTGGCGGTCAGGTCGGCGTAGCTGGCGCGCATCCCGCCAATAGTGCAGTACGAGCTGGTGCGCACCCGTAACGCGTCAAGGAACGTCCCGGTGGGGACGGTGATTTTTACCCTGGGGCGTGTCAGAAAGTGCAGCAGTGACGGGCGGGTTGCGAAGGGTGACTGCCAGTAGTGTTCTGTCTGGGTGAGCTGTATGGCACCTTCGTCGGTGCGCACGGTGAAAAGCTCTGCATGGGGCACCTCAATAGTTGCGTTTGTCGGTTGTTGCGAATATGTCGGTCTCAAGATCAAGTATTTCAAGGGCCAGGGATTTAGGTTCAGTGACGACTATGGACATGGGAAACCTCCACTGCAACGGTAGCGACGGGCGCTGATGCGCCTCACCGCAGGGTTCAGGCGGTACGCACGAACCTGTACAGGTGTACGTTGGGTGGTGCCGCATCCGGCGCCCCGTTTACCCGTATTTTACCCCTGTCACTTGAAACTTTTCTAAAGCACTAGTGTAACGGTGTGTGTGACACATCTCCCTATTTATATGCATGGTGGGGCCTAACATATCCGCTCGGGGGCTTAAAAATATTCGTCTTTGCACACTTGAAATTCATTCGCTCACATGTTTTTTCGCACCTCGGGAAGCTATTTTTTAAAAATGATGTGCACAGCCTTGCAATTAAAGCGCATCTTTATACGTAACGAGAGTAGTATGGGAAGGACAACAATTTTCTGGCCCCAATTTTTCAAGGACTCATGACTCCTCTTCTGCTTTGCACTTCTATCCTTGTTGTTACTCTCACGGCCAGCGGTATCGCTAAGGCTAAAGACCCTTCTAGCACCGTTGAAGGTATTCTGAACTTAGGTTTAGACTCGGTTGCGCCGCTGAAGCTCACCCCTGCTGTACTGCCGTGGGCTGAGCTGGTGCTCGCCGCAGGGCTTCTGTTCGCCCCCGGCCCGCTGTTCCCGGTGTTCGCCATAGCCTCGTGTGCGCTCATGGTGTTCTACCTGGTGGTGATCGCTCGGGCGTTGGCTACTGGCCGCACCGAAGGCTGTAACTGTTTTGGGAAGAAATCGGCGGCGCCGGTGAGCCGTTACACGCTGATCCGTAATATTGCGCTGACCATTGCGGGTATTCTCACTGTGGTGGCTTCGTTTGTTGGCGGGAAGGCAGTGGTGTATGAGCTGGTGGGCCTTAATGGTTCCGGGTGGCTGTGGGCTGTTGGTGCGGGCCTGATCGCGCTGACCCTGTGGGCTATTCAGCGGGGCGAGTCCCTGGCCGAGCCCGCCCCGGATATTCCCGAGGTGGTGCTGCCCTCCGCAGCTGATGAGTCCGAGGATTATGTGCGGGTTCCCATCCCTTACGCCTCTATTTATACGACCGATGGGCGTGTGACCACCCTGCGCGATATGTCCCGAGTGCAGGCGCGTGTACTGATTTTTGCTTCTCCCACGTGCGGTTCTTGCACCCCTATTTTGAAGACCATTCCCCGGTGGCAGAAGCTGCTGCCGCAGCTGGGTTTGCATCCCGTGTTCAGCAGTGAAGAGAAGATTCGTCAGGCCCATAAGCTGGAGAAACTGGATGAGGGCGTTGAGGCGCTGGTGGATCCCAAGCATGCGGCAATGCACAACTTTGGCCGCGGCACCCCAATGGCCGTGATCCTGGGTTCCGACGGGATGCTGGCGGGCGGCCCCGTAGCGGGAACGAGCGACGTGAAGCAGCTTATGGATGATCTGCTGGTTGAATTCGGCGCCATTAAAGACCCGAACGCCCCCAAGGAGGCGCAGCCCGCTCAGGCCGCCGCTTCGGCGTCGGCAGCAGGAGCCTCAGAGCAGCGCGCACCCGTGCAGGGCGGTTCGGCAACGCAGGCCCCGGCCCGGCCCGGCGCTGTGGACAATGTCTCGCACGGTCAGGTGGGCCGCACCGCACCAGCACAGCAGAAGGCGCCTGCTTCCGAGCAGCCGACCCAGCCTCAGGCTGCCGTATCGAAATCCCAGAATGCACAGCAGCCCACACCCGTGAAACGGGATACGCAGCCCGCGCAGGGCCGGGGTGCTTCCACGCAGCAAAACGTCGCAGCTCAGCAACAAGCCACAGCGCAACAGCATAATGCAGCACAGCGGCAGAGTGCATCCCAGCAGCAGCCCGCAGCGCCCCAACAGGGTACGGCTGCTGGGGTTGTACCCGCGCAGAGTTCGGCTCAGCCCCAAAAAACCGCGAAGAATACGGCAGCGCAGCAGCCTGCCGTGGCTTCTTCACCGGCATCGCAAGAGGCTGCTGCACAGCAGTCAAAGCAGCAGAAGGCTCAGGACGCCTCCTCCCCCGCTCAGAAAGCTCAAACGTCAGCCCCGGCAGCTTCTGCCGCTCAGGCATCTGGGGACTCAGTGCAGGCCACTGCTCCGGTGCCGACGCAGAAGCCCAACGATGCCACCGAGCCCCTGACTCAGGTGGAGCAGCAGAAAGCCTCCCAGCCGCAGCAGGGCGGCACCGGAACGAGCCAAACCGCACAGCAGACCCAGCCTGCACGTGTACAGCCCGCACAACCCGCGAATAAGCCGCAGCCTGCAGGCGGCGGTGCGGAGGCGGCCAAGACCACCAGCGCCGCGAAAGCGTACCGGCTGGGGATGCGGCAGCAGGCGGTGCGTGCTAAATCCGTAGGCGCTCAGTCAGCACCGGCTGGCTCTTCCACAGGCGTGGTGACTTCTCCTTCTGCTAGTTTCAACGGGCCGCGTAAGCGGTACACGCCGGGGGGCCAGCATGCTCAAGTCGCGGCGTTCCCCCGCTGAGCTGTCGGTGCCTCAGACTGCTACGCGCCCGCCTCTGAAGCCCAGCTCACGTGCCGCTTCTGCCTCTATGGCGAAGCTGCGCAGCCAGCAGATTATTCAGAAGGCGGCGGCAAAGAAGTAGACTGTTAGAGGGCGCCCGCACAGCAGATACACCGGGTCGCATAAAGAGCGCAGTGATGCTCTTTATGCGGCCCGTGTTCTGCTCCCACGCGGCCCCGCCCGCAACGAAGACGTGCACACTTCCACCCTATAGAAAGGCAACTGATGGCTGAGATACAGTTCAATGCCCCCGGCGAGCGCGAAAAGTCGCTGTGGCTCATTAAGAAGGAAAACGACCCGGGCCACTCGCAGTGGTATATTGAGCGTTTTAAGCAGATGGAGGCTGAGGGTAACGACCTGGGCGGTGAGTCACGTGTTCTGGATGCGATGGCTTCTCGAGGGGCAAAAATCCTGGATGCCGGGTGCGGCCCGGGCCGGGTGGGCAAGCAGCTGCACGCACTGGGGCACCGCGTCACCGGTGTGGATATTGACCCTGAGCTGATTGATGAGGCGACCCGTGTGTGCCCCGAGGCTTCCTGGGTCACCGCTGATTTGGCGGATTTGCCGCAGGCTCTTGGGTTCAATGGTGAAGCCGGTCAGGACGGTTTTGAGCTGCTGGTGTGTTCGGGGAATGTGATGGGCTTTTTGGCGCGTTCTACCCGGTACCCTGTGGTTGAGAATTTTTATCGGGTGCTGGCCCCGGGCGGCCGGGCCGTAGTGGGGTATGGTTCCGGCCCTGGGCGGGATTATTCGTTTGAGCAGTTCCTTGCGGATGCGCGTCAGGCTGGTTTTAATGTGGATGCCACCTACAGCACCTGGGATTTGCGTCCTTTCACCGAGGATTCGGAGTATTTGGTGGCGGTTCTTTCGCGGGCTAAGTAGGGTGCGTCTAGGCTTCGGGGGCGGTATGTTGTCGAACATACCGCCCCCGTTGTGTTGTGTAGGTGGCTTCTATGAGGAAATCAGGTGGATGGCGCGCGCCGTTTCTTCGGGCAGTAGCGCCCCGGCTCCCAGCAGCAGGATGACGAGCGCGGCGACCACGGCAATGGTGGCTGAGCGCCAGCCGGGGTGCAGCTCGTTAAAGGTGATCAGGTGCGGGTGCAGTTTATCAATATCGAGCACGTTCGCTTTCTGGTAGACGGTGGTCTGTTCCGAGAGTTTTGAGGAGACGGTGCGCATTGTTTTTGCATCCCAGACGCGCCCGTCGAGGCGCATAAGCGGTTTCTTGTTTTTGCTGATGGCCCACATGGCGGGGACGGGGCGGTACCGCAGCCGCCCCATGCCGGTGGTTTTTTTGCCGTGTGCCTGCTTGGGGTAGAGCTTTTCAACAAGGATGGTGTGGTCTATGTTTTTGAGCGGCACGGCTTTCCAGCCGATGAGGCGGGCACGCAGCACGTGGGTGTCGGTCAGGGCCACAATGGTGGGTTTGAGCACCGAGTAGAGGCTGATACCGGCGCAGAACGCGATGAGCAGCGTCACTATGGTGTAGGGCAGGGCGGGCCGTTTGTAGCCGAGGAAGGCGAGCGCGGCGATAAGTGTGAGGGTGCCCGGTAGTGCCGCTTCGACGCGCCTGCCGTAGGAACGGATGCGCGGGTGGTAGATGTGTTCGGCGGTGCCGTGTTTGCTGCTGATTTCGTGTGCGCGTTCTGCCATACTCTCCACTTTAGTGGTATGAGCGCTCATAGCCTAGTGGGGCGCGCGGTTTCTGCCGCCCTATTCCTGCCGTTCGGGCACGTGGTTTTCTGGGGTGCAGCCGGTCTTAGTGTGGGTGCTGCGAATACGGGGCGTTTACCTGCTGGCGGGAACGGGGGATAATACCGGCGGTGTTTCAGAAGGAGACGCGCACGGATTTCGCGTCTACCTCTGCCATGCCTTTGAGCGTGAACGGGATTTCTTTTGTTATTTCTTTATGGGTTCCCGTGTATAAATCCAGCTGCTCGAACGAGATTTTTATTTTCCCTTCTGCGGGTGAGAGTTTCCACATTTTGTCTGATTCTGCGGTTACTTTCGGCTGCGGGTATTCAATAACTGACCATTTCACTGCCCCGTCTACTCGCCCACCGAAGGAGTACTCAAATGGGCATCCGGACGGGTATAGGGTATTTTGGGCTGCGCATTTATCAACATAGGAACGCACCTGGGTTTGTACGGATTCCAGCGCCTTTTCGCTTGGTTCCAGGGCTATATCGGCCTGGGAGGATGCATCTGCTGTGAGCACCTGCTGCACGCTTTTTGAGGTGGTGTACACTGCGGAGTCGTAGGCGACCGTGTACACCCCGGGGTAGAATACCGGGAACGATGCCTCGCCCTGATCGACGGCGACTTTACGGTTATTCACGGTGGCCGCCTCAACTCCCGCGATTTTCACTTTGAGGGTGGGCAGCTCCCCCGATTCAATGTCCCAGCGGTCGAAGACTCCCCAGTGGGTACCCGCCTGGTGGAGCCGGAAATCGGTGTGTTCGCTTTTGCCGTCAATGGTGTAGGAGGCGCGCACTGTTGCTTTATTGCCGTTGGGGTCTTTTTCTATGACGTCAATCTGCACATCTTTGAGGGTTGAGGCTGCACGCCGCAGCGTGTCGCCGTCGAGCATAGCGGGGTCCCCGTCGGGGATTCTGGCCCCGAGCAGCCCCAGCGCGTATGATCCGTTACCCGTTTGGAGTGCGTGGAAATATTCGCGTACTTTCCCCTCCGGCCCGTACACCAGTTTATTGGTGGCGAAAAGCGCGCCAGCGGCCGCCACGAGGGACACGATAACGCCAATGACCCAGGCAGTCAGGAGCTTCTCGACGGGAGAGTGAATACGCATAGATAAAGAATAGCTCACAGTGAGTGCACTATTAGTACGTATGTAATTCCCGTCATACCGTTATTGTTTTATGTATGCGCCTTTGGTGACTTTTTGGCTAAAAGTTATTTTCTGCAATATCGCAGACGTTTATAGGCTCACAGGGCGGGCTCTAGTTAATACCCCGCAAATCCAGTACGAGTTCGCTCTCATCCGCGGCATCACCGGTGACGATGACCGGAATACCCCAGTCCTGCTGGTACAGGTGGCATGCGGCGTGCTCGGGAATATCGCCGTCGGGGGTACCGTCGCAGGCAGCGGCGCGGGCGGTAATGTGTAGCACCGCCTCCTGAATTTCGGGGTTGAGCACGAGGGTACGGCTGAGCCCTTGGGAAGTACCGGCACCGTCCAGCAGGAAGTTTTCAGGGGTGGATGAGATTTTCAGCTGGGTCGGGTCTCCCCAGCGGGTATCGAGTTTCTGCCCGGTCGGCACGGTAAACCGCGAGGTAAATTCAAGGGTTCCGCCGGTGAGTTTCGTGGCGGGTCGGGCGGTTGTAATCGCCCCTTCGTCCACTTTCTGCGCCTGCGCCGGAATCGCGGCACGCACCAGCTGGTGCGCATTGGTTTCCACGATTATCAGGCGGGGGTCCTCACCCGGACTATGCTCCACCAGGAGGTCGGCGGGTTCGGCGAGTCCGCGCTGTAAGGTGCTCAGTTCCTTCGCGGCGGGGTCCCAGCGGCGAATCGCGCCGTTATAGGTGTCTGCCACCGCGATAGAGCCGTCGGGAAGCTCCGCGAGTCCCAGCGGATGCTGCATGCGGGAGGTCTTCGAGTCGCCGTCCACAAACCCGAAATCGAATAGTCCCAGCCCTACGGCAGAGGTCACCTGTACGCTCTGGTGTCCGTGTTCGTCCCGCGTAAAGGTTACGTGGCGCAGCCCGCTGGTTTCCGAGCAGGCTACCCACAGACTGCCGTCACGCGCCTCGATAATGCCGGAGGGTTGGGCAAACCATGCGTCCTCGGCGGTACCGTCCTGCAGCCCTTCAACCCCGGCGCCTGCGAAATACTGACGGTTTCAGAGACGGGGTCGTAGCCGAAGAGCTGGTGGGTGCCAGCCATCGCGATCACGAACTGCCCGGCTTCACGCGAGTAGACCGCATCCCATGGGGACGAAAGGGCTATAGCAGTGGCGGGCGCATCCGCGGGGATATGGTTTGCGTTGCCCGTGACGGCGTTGTCTCCATCGATCACACGCTGCACGCCGTTGCCCGCAAGGGTACGAACCTCGCCCGTGCGCAGATTCAGCGAGCGCAGCCGGTGATTCACGGTGTCGGTGATCAGCACATCGTACCCGAGTTTTTCACGCAGTTCGGCGGGTACCAGGGCGAGCCCTTGCGGTTCGTTAAAGCGTGCGGTGGTTCCGGTTCCGTCGGCGTAGCCTTTTTCGCCGTCCTCTCCCCCGCCGTAGGTTGCCAGCACAGTGTTGAGGTCTTCGGCGACCTGCAGGATGCGGTGCCTGGCGGTGTCGGACACCAGGTAGGTGCGTGAGCCGGTGCCGAACAGGTTTGGGTCCGAACTCTGTGGGGAGTTCAATAGCCTTCCCCGGAAAAGCGAATGTTCCCTCGGTTTTGGGTCGGGGTACATAGGGGCCGTCGCCACGGTGCAGGGTACCTTTTTCCTCGTGTTCGGCAACGAGCTCACGCACAAGTGAGATAAGCCCCTGCACGTGCCCCTCCCCGGAAAGATGCGCCACAATATACCCTTCGGGGTCGATAACCACGAGCGTGGGCCAGGCGCGGGCGGTATAAGCCTGCCAGGTGGTGAGTTCGGGGTCGTCGAGTACGGGGTGTTTGATGTCGTAGCGGTCTACGGCTGCGGCGAGCGCTGCCGGGTCTGCCTCATGCTCAAATTTGGGGCTGTGCACGCCCACGGTGACGAGCACATCCGAGAATTCTTCTTCGAGGGGGCGCAGCTCGTCGAGCACGTGCAGGCAGTTAATGCAGCACAGGGTCCAGAAGTCGAGGATCACGATTTTGCCGCGAAGAGCCTGCAGGTCTAGGTTCTTCTCGCCAGTGTTGAGCCAGGATCGTCCGATGAGTTCGCTGGCGCGCACGCGCACGGTTTTCTGCCCGGTATGATCTTGCCCGGAATGCTGGTTGCTGGTTTCGCTCACGATTCTCTCCCCTATGGTTTCGCGCCCAGACCCCGCTGAGCAGCAGGGTGCGCTCGTTTCCACCCTATTATGCCAGCGGTGCGGGCGTGTTCACCGGGCGGTAAAAGTTTATGAACTCGCCCCGCAATACGCCGTCATATTCTGTCATAGAGTCTCCTGCTCCCCTGTTGTTATGGCGGCCTGCGGGGTTGTTCCTCATTCGCACGCCAATATCTTGTCCGGCAGATAGTTTTTCCTTCCGCCCGTACTTTATAAATAAGTGCGCCCGCCCGTCGGGATATCCGGCGGGCGGGCTATTACGTGGTGTGAGCAAATTTTAGTGCTTCGGGATCGGCTGCAGGCGGCGCAGCTGGGTTACGTGTTTGGGTTCCAGCTCAGCCACGTTCTGCACCTGCAGCAGCTTCATGGTGCGGCGCACCTCTTCGGAGAGGATTTCGATGGTGCGGTCCACGCCGCGGCGGCCGCCTGCCATCAGCCCGTACAGGTAGGCGCGACCGATCAGGGTGAACTTCGCACCCAGTGCCAGGCAGGCCACCACGTCGGCGCCGTTCATAATCCCGGTATCAACCATCACCTCGGTGTCCATACCGACTTCACGCACTACCTCCGGGAGCAGGTGGAACGGTACGGGTGCGCGGTCCAGCTGGCGTCCGCCGTGGTTCGACAGCAGAATGCCGTCCACGCCCAGATCGGCAAGTTTCTTGGAGTCCTCAACATTCTGCACGCCCTTAATGACGATCTTGCCGGGCCAGATGCTGCGGATTTCTTTCAGGTCCTCATAGTTAATGGAGGGGTCCATCGCCGCGTTCAGCAGCTCGCCCACGGTACCGCCGGTTGAGGAGAGCGAGGCGAATTCCAGCTTGGGGGTGGTCAGGAAGTCGTACCACCACCAGGGGCGCGGGATAGCGTTCGCCACGGTCTTGAGCGACAGCTGCGGCGGGATGGAGAAACCGTTGCGCTTATCGCGCAGTCGTGCGCCAGCTACCGGGGTGTCTACAGTAAAGAAGAGCGTGTCGAACCCGGCCTTGGCGGCGCGTTCAACCAGCCCGTAGGAGATTTCACGCTCACGCATCACGTACAGCTGGAACCAGAGGCGCCCGTCGGGGTTTACCTTGCGCACGTCCTCAATGCTGGTGGTGCCCAGTGTTGAGAGGCAGAACGGTATGCCTGCCGCGCCGGCGGCACCGGACCCCGCGATCTCGCCTTCGGTTTGCATCAGGCGGGTGAAGCCAGTAGGGGCGATACCGAACGGCATGGCGGAGGTGCCGCCCAGTACCTCGGTGGTGGTGTCTACGGTCGAAACATCAGTGAGCACGCCGGGGTGAAACTCGATGTCTTCGAATGCCTGGCGGGCACGGTTCATGGAGAATTCGCCTTCGGCGGCTCCGTCGGTGTAGTCGAAGGCAGCGGCGGGGGTGCGGCGCTTAGCGATTTTGCGCAGGTCGTAGATGGTCAGCGCTTTTTCCAGGCGGTTTCCGGTGAAGTCCAGGCTAGGCTTTTTGAACTGCATGAATTCCATGAGTTCGCTCGGTTTGGGAAACTGACGCTGTACCATTGATGCGCCTTCTTTCTGCGGTGTCACCGCGTCATTGCTGTACCTTTGTGTTGGCGAGGGGCGGGGGTGGGCCACCTCTCATATGCGGTTAGACCACACACCCTTAAAAGTAAGCTTAAGCTAACGTAAAGTCAATTATTAGGGTAGGCTGTACTTATTAAAATCTGTGTGGTGGTGCGGTATTCCGCAGGCGCAAACCCACACTGGGAGCCCACATCCCCGCACAGCATGTTCTCCGCACGGGAAACCCCGCAGGGTATTCGACGAACCAGAACACACCGATGACTGATAAAACTCTGCCCAGTAGCGTAGTATCGGAAGTAGACGGTGAAAAACTAACAACCACACAGCGCACACAAGGACTTCACCATGGACCAGACCCAATCACGACGCGGACGCCCGCCCCGCATCACCCATGACCAGATAGCGCAGGCAGTCATTGACGTTGGTTTCCCAAACCTCACCTTCGCGGCGGTACGCGAAAAACTGGGGGTGGGTGAAAGCACCCTCTACCGGTACGCCCCCGACCGTGACGAACTTGTACGAATGGGCCTGAACTACGCGTTCTCCCAAGTTGAAATGCCCCCGCTTGAAGGGCACTGGCGGGACATCCTCCATTCCCAGGCGGTGCACCTGTGGCGCAGTTTTGAGAAATACCCCGGCTCCGCCACCGAAGCCGCACGCGGGGGTGGTTCCCGCCGTGGCCATGTACTTCCTGGAAGAGCTATGTGCTGCCCTGATTCGCCGCGGGTTCACCCCCGAAAACGCTGTTATTGCCTGCGACACCCTGTTCGATATGGTGATCGACAACAGGCGCGGAGTCGAGCATATTGATGCCCTCATCCCCGATGGCGGCCCGGGGCGGGAGAACATCCTGGAGCAGGTGGGGCAAGACCAGCCCGCACCGCACCAGCAGGATCAGGACCAGGATACTGACCCCTACCGGGAGCAGGCCCAACAGGCAATACTGGATGTTTTTACGCGTGACCCGTATGACTGGCTCATCTGCAAGATCACCATCATCCTTGACGGTATCGCGCAATCACTCGCGCCGCAGCAGCCCCCGGATGCCTCCGCCCTCCCCGATGACTCACCGGCAGAACACTCCGACGATACCCCCACATAAAAGCTCCCACCCCAACCAGCTACAGGCCGGTTGGGGCGGAAGACTATGTTGGTTTCTAGACCCTGCACACTGTACGTTCACGCACGGAGGCTGACGGCGCTGGTTCGGCGGTTTCCCCGCCGGATAAGCATCCTAGTAGTACATGCCGTGGCGGTAGTCCCAGCTGGGGAACGAGTCGGAGAGGTGACGCATAATCGCCTCATAATCCAGGCCCTTACGGATCAGCACCGGTGCGGGGGTTACCCCACGCTCGCCGTGCTGTTCGGGGACAATCTTGCCCTCATCATCAACCATGGACACCATCACGCCCTGCTCGTGGCGGGTCTCCTCAGACTTATCGGGCTGGATGGACTTCACATACTCGTCGGAGCGGATAATCAAATCCACGCTGCTTTCAATGCGCTCACCAATGCCGCTGGCACGGCCCTTATTGCCAATACCGGAGGGGTTTGCTGAGCTTGCGAAGGTCAGGCGCCCGCCTTCCCACAGCTTACGCACGATCTGCTCACCGGGCACACCGAAGCGGATCACGAAGCAGCTGGTCGCGCGGGTGTCTCGGGCCAGTTCCTTGGTGGTCTCATCCGGCAGGTACTTCTCGGCGTCCTCACGCCACGGCAGGATGCACCCCAGCAGGATGTCCTCGTCCCAGTGTTTCTGGTAGAAGTCGCGGATTTCCGGGGTCAGCTGGGCGAGAGCTCAAGCTGCTCCATGGAACCGCACAGCACAACGCCAGGCTTCTGGCGCTTGCGCTGTTTCGCGTCAAACTTACGTTCTAGTCCTTCGCCGTCGGTTGCCATGAGAATGTAACCGACCTTTGTGGGGGATACAATAAGGCCGCCTTTACCGGAGAGAATAGATACGGCCTGCGGGGATGCTTCCCCGGTCCATTCTTCGAAGGTGGGGGCTGATGCTGCGTTGTTAGTCATGGGGTTTATTATATTCCGCAGGCTTTTGTTGGCGCGACGGTCAGGGCAGACATCCACATAATGAGAAGAGCCTCCGGGAGAAACCACCGCCAACACGTCACGCTCACGGGATGAAAAACCCGCCAAGGGGGCATCATCATAGAACCCGGGCGGGGCTTTCTGGCACACGGTTATAGGCCGCGGCGCGTGTCCTCCTCGTGCAGACGCTCAAACATTTCGTTGTAGGCATTCAGTTCGGCGTCCCCGTCACGGTCGGCCTGCCGGTCAATGCGTGCAGCGAGTTTTTTGTCGGCCTTTGCCCATTGGAAGCCCACCGCAACCGCCACGATCATGGTCGGGATTTCGCCGATACCCCACATGAGCGCACCGCCCATCTTCTGGTCGTCCAGCGCCGACAGGCCCCAAGTGCGCCCCAAGTTACCGAACCAGGAGGCGGCCAGCAGGGCCTTCGAGTTCATGATCGAAATACCCACGAAGGCGTGGTACCCCAGAGTTGCGATCAGCATAATCAGGCGCATCGGGTACTGGGGGCGGTGCGGAATCGGGTCAATGCCGATAAGCACCAGCATGAAGATATAGCCCGTGAGCGTAAAGTGAATCATCATGAATTCGTGCCCGATATGGTACCGCAGCATCACCCCGAAAAGCGGCGTGAAATACACAACAACGATTGAGCCAGCAAAATTGACGGCAGCAAAAATGGGGTGCGTAACAACTTTCGACCACCCCGAATGCACAATGCGCACAATCCACTCGCGCGGACCTCGCGTGCCGTCCTGGCGCGGCTCCAGCGCCTTAAGCAGCAGCGTCACAGGCGCACCTAATACCAGCAGAATCGGCACGACCATCGTGAGCACCATATGCTCAAACATGTGCACCGAAAACAGTACACGCGAATACACGGCGGGCGGGCCGGAGGTGATGTAGTTCAGCACCAGCAGCCCTAACATCCAGGAGACGGCGCGCATCACGGGCCAAGAGTCACCCGCACGACGTACTTTCACGAACGCCCACAGGTATACAATCGCCAGATACCCCAGCACAGCAACCCAGAACCAGTCCCAACGCCACTCGGTGAACCAGCGCTGAAAATGCGGCTCGGGCGGCATGTCGTACCAGGTGATAATGCGCACCGGCGTGGCATCCGGCGCGAGAGTTTCCGGAACCGGCGGCGGCGTGCGTGAGAGCGAAGCCCCCAGCCCGGAGGCCGCCCCCATAATCACAAGCTCAGCAGCTATGGCGCTCCACAGGGCGCGTGTGCCGCTCATCTTACCGGCGGCGAGCGCGGGAATGAGCCTGAGGCGATGCGCCGCGCCAATAGTTCCCAGAATCAGGGTCAGCCCTAGTTTTAGGAGCACAATCTTGCCGTAGTCTGTGCCTAAGTCCCGCCACGACGACATGCGCACCCCCCGCGTTCGTAATGCCCGAGAGCAGCACGAGAATGAACCCGATGAGGGCAAGCAGCGAGTAGCGGCGCAGTACCGCCTGGGCCATTGGCACGCGACGAGATGCCGCAGTGTGTTCGCCGCGGCGCTCCTCAACGACGGTGCCGGTGCCCGCATCCTTACCCGAAATACCGCGCGAGATAAACGCCAGCGCGATCAGCCCGCCGCACCAGATGCTCACCCCCAGCAGGTGCAGCCCCAGGGAGTTAACGGCGCCCATATGGTCCTGCCCGCCCGAGGAGTGCCCCGAAAGCGCCATATCCGCGATACCGACGAGCGAGATCATGAAGATGAAAAACAGCCCCATGAGTGAGCGCACCCCGAAACAGGCGGTGGCGACCACGGCGGCAACCACGACGGTCATGCCTTTTTCTTTGCCCGCATCTAACGTGGTGACGTAGCTGATCAGCTCACTGGCGTACTCGGCACCGGAGCCAATGGGCCGCCCCGAAATATCGGCGTAGGAGAGAATCAGCACAGCCAGCGCCGCTAGAGTCCACAGCACGGCGGAGGCGGCGGCAAGGTTCAGCACATCGGCGAATGGCTTGTACTCTTTCTCAGCGGTATTGTGTGCGGAGCGTGTGCCGTGGCGTGTTCCGGCGGCATCGGCGGCGTAGCGGGGAATAATGCCCATCGCGAAGATTAGCGCGCCCATAGTCGTCGCCATTGCAAAGTTATGCACAACCTCGGTGATGGGCAGCCCCCAGCGCACGAGCGCGCCCGCATCCGCTAAGTCTGTTGCGGCGTTGGCGGCGGTAATGCGCAGTGAAATAATCAGCACCAGCAGCCCCACGCCCGCGTAGGCGGCAATCCAGGGTGCGCTCAGCCCGGGGCGCACGGCGGCGCTCTTGGGGCTTGCCTCGGTTTTCTGCGGTTGTGAAGACATAGTAGCCATAGTTCTTTATCTGTGGTGTGTGCGATGGGGCGTGTTAGGTATGCGCGTACATTCTGGGTGGCTAGGTGAAGAGGCTTTCGCCGATATACCCGCCTTCCTCACGTACCCCTGCGGGGATAGCGAAAACCGCCGACCCGATGGGAATCGTCCATGTGTTGAGCATATCGAGTTTTTCGAGCCGTTTCTGAATGGGCACAAATTGTTGCACCGGGTCGGTCTGGTATGCCACGAAAATCAGGCCCGCGTTGGAGATACCGCCGGAGACCTCCCCGTGCCGGGACAGCCCGCCCGCGTTCGCCACGGGTTCGTCGTAGTTATAGGCGCGGCGCAGGATGCGCTCCCACGGTTTTTTATCGAGTTCTTCCCCGCGGGCCCGGCGAATATGCGCGTAGGGGGCGATCATTTCAAACCCCAGGTTGTCGGTTTTGGCGAAGTCTGGGTCGTCGAATTCTTTTGTCCCGGTCAGCGGTGCCCCGTTGGAAAGTTTACGGCCGATCGCGTCCTCACGGGCGGGGGTGTCTACCTCATCCCAGGTGTCCAGGTTCATGTGGATGCGCCGAATCACCACGGAGGTGCCGCCGGGTTCCCACGCCTGCGGGTAACCAGCGCTGGCGCTGCCTTTGCCCCACACGATGTCGTCGAGGCTGGCGCCGCCGCGTCCTGGGTTTGCGGCGGGGTCGGCGGTGGGGTTCACGGTGCCGTCTACCTGCCCGAACAGGTTACGCGGTGTGCCGGTGCCCGACCCGAAAGCACGCAGGAACCCGTTCTGTACCCACCTAATACGCCCGAAGGAGCGGGTGTCTTTGGTGAGCATCCGCTGGGCGTGGGAGAGTACCGTGAGGTCGTCACAGCATAGCTGCAGCAGCAGGTCGCCGCCGGTGTAGGCGTCCTGCAGCTTGTCGATGGCGGGGAACGCCGGCAGGGGCGCGAGCCAGCCGGGTTTTTTCTCGGGTGCGGCGATATCGAAGATGCGGGAGCCGAACCCAATAGTGACGGTCAGGTTCGCGCTGACCTGGGCAAGTTCAGGTTCTTGGTCGGTGAGCGGGGCGGTTCCTCTCGTCAACGCCGCAGCATCGTTGGTGAGGATACGCAGGAGCCGCTGGATTGCCTCGGCGTGGAGGTTTTCGTTCAGATCAATGGCGATGAACCGGGCGTGCGCTTGGGATTCTGTGGCGATCCCCTGCTGGTGTTCACCGTAGAATCCTGCCGTGGCGTCGGTGAGGGCAATGTCGGCGGGTTTCCGCCCGGGGACCGACATGTCCGAGCGGGGCGGTGACAGCAGCGCGTGGGCGCTGGCCCCGGCAACAGCGCCGACCCCTACCCCGGCGGCGCCGGTAATGACGGTGCGGCGGCGCATCGCGCCTAGGGGCGTTTGCCCCGCAGTATCTGTGGTTTTATGTGGGTTTTCGGGTGGCATGTTTTATCCTGCGCTACTCGTGGTGGTTGTAAGGTGGTGTGCGCATTCTGGATGCTACGGTGGTAGCATCCTGCTGCACCGGTTACGGGCTTTCCTACAGTAGGTACGATAGGGCCGGTTACCGCCCGATCCGGTGCGGCTAAGTCCATTTATTTTACCAAACAGTTTTTCGGTTCTGAGTGGTTTGCCGTTGTTTTTTCTGGGTTTCGCGGCGGGGCCGGTGCCTTGCGGTGCAGGGCTCAAAAGTCCTGCACTGCAAGGCACCGTGTGATGACCTGGCGCCATCTGCTTGCCCGCCTCCCATAGAGCGATTTACGGTATTAGCGCGGTGCTGCGGCTACTTGCACTCGGGCAGCGGCGATTCGGAAGCCCCTGCCGCACCGTGTGAATGCTCGTGGGATCCTTCACCGTGGTCATGGTCAGCGTGCTCACCAGCTGAGGCCGACCCGGATGCTGAGGACCCGCCGTGCTCATGGTCATGTCCCTCATGCGAGTGGTCGTGCCCGCCGTGGCTGTGTGAGTGGTCGTGCCCGCCGTGGCTGTGTGAGTGGTCGTGCCCGCTTGCCGAGGCATCGGCGGTGGCTGGCGCGGAGCCTTCACCCTTGTACTCTTCCTTCGCGCCCTGGTAGTCGCGGGCCACCGGCTTAAATTCAAGGGAAGCGCCGTCTTCGGTCTTGACCGTCACAGTGGTCGCCCCGCCTGCGGCGAGCGAGCAGCTCATATCCATGAGCATAATGTGGTCACCACCGGGCTTGAGTTCCAGGGTGGCACCGGGCTCAATGGTGAACTCGTGCACCTGCTCCATCTTGGTGCCGCCGTCTGAGCCTTTGGTGGTGGTGTGCAGCTGCACGGTGTCGGTGGCGGTCGAGGAGGCGCTGGTGATCTTCACCGGCTTGTCCCCGCTATTGGTGATTTTGCCGAACACGCCGGTCATGCCGCCCTTGCTGGCTTTCACCCAGGCCCCCTCAATTTTTAGAGTGCCTGACGAGGCGCTGGCCCCCTGCCCGCCGCCTGCAGCGCTAGCCCCCGCTGAGGCTGATGAGCTTGCCGAGGAGGAGGCTGATGCGGAACCGGATGCGCCGGTGCCGGTGGAGCCACCCCCGCAGGCGGAGAGCAGCAGCACCCCAGCTGCGGCGGTGCAGGTAAAGGTTACGAGCTTCTGATGATTCTTGAACATGGTTGGTTTTCTCTTTCTGGGCGGTACCGCCCGGTGTGTGCTGTGCGCAACTAAGGTCAGGGGACGACCCCAGCTATTGCGCTTACTGAGGTAGTGCGGCTACTCACTGGTTCCCGGCCCGTCGTTGCGTTTGCGGATGAGCATCACCGCAATCGCCCCGACCAGCAGGATCAGCAGCCCGCTGCCGCCCCACAGCCAGGGGGGCGAGTTCTTCTTTATGTTCCGTGTCCGACCCGTTCTGCGCCTCACTGCTCTGTTCGGCGGAGGCGCTGCTTACAGGTGCCGAGGCGGTTTTACCGGCCCCCACAGTAAACCTGTAGGTACCCTGAATGGGGTGCCCGTCGGATGAGACCACGCGCCAGGTGACGGTGTACGTTTCATCCGCTGCGGGGTCTTTGAGGTTGAGGGTCTGGGTGACGGTGTTGCCGCTGACTTTAGCGTCGCCTTTCCCTTCAACAAGGGAATTGCCAGCCGAGTCGGTCACGCGCACCCGGTTGCCACCCTCAACGTTCATGAGGTTAGCGCTGTAGGTGAGCGTGATTTCGGTGGGCGCCTTGCTGAGGGTCGCATCGGCGGCGGGGGTACTGCTGACGAGCTCGTCGTGCGCATAAGCGGGCGCGGCGGTGAGCGTCAGCAGCGTTGCCGTGAGCGCGGCAAGTAGGGTACGCAAAATAGTGCGCATAGTGTTTCCTTGTCTGAGTCACGGGTTGCGGTAACCCGGGTGCGGGTGCGTGCACCATCTGGCACGCTGGCTTTCTCAGACGAAGGCGGGCGGGCCGCGCTCAATACGGCAGTATTTGAGGGTGGCAACCCGCCCGGTGGCGGGTGCGTTCGGAATATACAGTAGGATGCGCCGCCCCAGCAGCGGCAGCACGGCTGGCGGGGTGAGGAGCGCCGCCCCCAGGGCACGCACTTTCATGGCGAGCAGGCGTATTAAGCGAGCGAGGGTGCGTTCGGCGCTGTAGAGCACCCCCAGGCTGGCGATAGCTGCTGCTAGGTGCACCCCGAACATGGGCATATGCGCGTGTTCGGCCGCTGCGTGGGTGAGGGTGTGGGTGCCGTCTACCCCGCCGCCCGATGGGGCATAGCCATAGGGCGTGTTTCCTGGTAAAACATGGTTGCCCAGCGTATGGGTATGTGCCCCGTGCGCGGCGGTGCCAGCGTGGGCTGCTGCGATGTGCTCCCCCGCTAGGGAGGGCGCGTGGGAGAGGTTAAAGAGTGTGTGCAGTAGTGCTTGTACGGCAACGGCACCTAGGGCGGTTCCAGCGGTGAGGGCTTGGGGGATGCGGTTGCGCATCCGGATCATAACCAGCAGCAGCCCCAGGCTCATGAGCGCCCCAAGCGCGGTGCACAGGATGAGAAGCATAAGGTGCGGCGCACTGGCCCCGGCAAGGGTGTGTCCGGCTGCGCCGAGGAGCACGGCGGTACCTGAGATAGCCCAGGCACGCCCCATTAGGGCGGTGCGGGTGGGGATGCACAGCGTGTGCGCATCCGTTTCAGTACATGCGCAGGGGGTGTAGCAAGGGGTGAAGGCGCGCCGAGCGTAAGCGTTAGCTGCGTCGCGCATATATGCCTCCTCGCTGCTGGTACACCGTGTGTGCGGTTTTCGTGTACAGCACCCATTCTACCGGTAATACCGTAGGGCGCCGCATCCTCCGTTGGATGCGGCGCCTATTGGGCTACCGCCCGGGGCGCGGAGCGTTACTTGTGGCCCCCTGAACGGCAGCTTCCTGTGCCGAGGTGGTTGAGCCGTACGGCGCGCCTTATTTCCGCACTGACGCGCCGCTGCTCTTTCCGCACAGGTTTATGAGCTGGCGGCCTTATCGGGTCAGTTGTTCGCCTGCCGCATACGGTGGTGTAGCGGCTTCTTTCCCGAAGGGATTATGTGAAGGCGTGACCGTCAGCTCAGCAGCGTGGAGGGGGTTCTAGTGGAGGTGGTCATGAGGGTTTTCCTCTGTGGTGGTTGGTATACGGTTTGGGGTGTACTGCCGCAGTTCGTGCACCCGCATTATTGCAGGCTTGCGGTAGTGATAGGTTCCACTATATAAGGGGTGGCTATGTTTGACCTGTGTTTATACTGTGATACCCACCTGTGAACAGCGAGAGCACTAAATCAGTGGGGTTTGGCGAGGCGGCTCCCACCTCAGCTGTAGCGGGATACTGCCGTAGCGGGGATACCGTGGCGCCCCTGCCGCAGGTAGTGTGCCTCTGTCTGCTATTAGGGTCGGGGCCGCCACAGGGCACACGCCGCTCCCCCGCTTGTTTTTGAGGCTAACGTTCGGGGAGCAGCTGTTATCCGCTCAATGGAGGGAACTATTTGGAGGTCTGTGTGGGTTCTGCTGGTGCTTTGGGGGTGACGTTCTGCCCGCTGGGCACAGCAGGAACCTGCGGTGTTGCGGGTTTTTCAGTGGTGGGAGACCCGTTTTTAACAACGGTGTATTCCCCGTCTACGCTCACTTCTGCGGTGTCACCGTTGGCGTAACGGGTTTCCCATGAGCCGTCTGCTTTGACTGTGGTGGTGTCACCGTTGGGGTTGGTGCGGGTCCAAGATCCTGCGGTACCCACTGTGACGGTTGCCCCGCCGTTTTCGGTGTTCTTCCAGGCTGGGCTGCTTGCGGAGGTTGCGGGTTTCTGCCCGCTGCCAGTCGTCTGGGTGCCGCCGTCTGCACTGGTTTCGGCGGCACTGGGGCTGGTGCTGGTCTTAGGTTTCGTGGGGGTTCGCCTGGGTGGATGCCCCTGCCGTGCCCGGGTTTGTTTCTGCGCCTGCACCACCGGTGGTTTTGCCTGCTGCGGCTCCTTTGCTGCCGCTGGCGGTGGGCTTCGGTGTGGTGCTTGCGCTGCTGGTTTCACTGGGGGTTGCGGATGCACTGTCTTCAGAGATGGTGTTGGTGGTGCCGCAGGCGCTAAGAGTGAGCAGCCCCGCGATGCTAAGAGCGGTCAGTACAGATATTTTTGAATTTTTGAAGACGGTATTCATCTTGTCCTTTTCATGCAACGGGGCTCATATATCGGTGTGGTGCTATTAGCTTAGCAGGGTGACCTCAGTAAACGCCGGAAAATTACAGCTTATTTTTGAGAATGCGCGGCTGTTTTCCTCATGCATGGCGCTCATCCCGGAGCGCATGAGTACATTTAGTTTCCGCCGCATTGCACACCGCGAGTTCTGAGGACTACCGGGAAAAGAGGTAACGATAGCAGCCTGTTGTTTTACAGAAGGTGCGGTGCCGCTATTTTTCTACAGGTATGGCGGGGTTAATAGGGGTTTTGGGTGTTGCCGCCCCGGGTGCACTGGCGGGTGTGGGTGTGCCTGGTTTTGCGGGGAGCACGGGGGTGCCGCCGCCTCCGGGGTTGTCGTAGGTTCCGTCGGTTTTAACACGCATACTGCCTTTATTAATACCGCCGATCCAGGTCCATGATCTGTCACGGTTAACATCAATAATTCCACCTTCGGGGGATCCGGTCCACCGCCAGGAGCCGTCGGCGTTTACGGTGATGGTGCCGATGTCGCTACCGGTTGCGGCCCATGATCCGTCGGGGTTAACGTGCAGCTGAGTTCCGTCAGGGTTGGTGACAAACCAAGAACCGTCTGTTTGCACAACTGCGGTGTCGGTGTTGAAGGTCAGGGCGTGCACACCGCCGGGGTTTTCGGCGGGCTCGGTGTCAGCTGCCACAGATGAGGCAGTACCGGTGGGCGCACCCGCACCGCTGATGGTGCACCCGGTTAAAGCGAAGGCCAGCACACCGGTGAGAACCGTAACGAGAAGAACTGGTACGTTTTGAGCAGCCGTCATTGGCGAACCTTTCCGCATATCAGTCACGCACCCCTTATAGCTTGTAGTAGATAAAGGTAGCCCCGGGCCGGTGCAATTTCAGCACTGGCCCGGGACTCTAGATCGCCCTATGCACGGGCGCTAGGTGAAGGATGCTCCCCTAAGAATTAGCTGTTAACTTTCTTGGGCTGCACAGGGGTCTTGGAGAAGCCGCATCCTTTGACGGCTTCTCAGAGCTTAAATCTGGAACCTTAGGAATCCGAATATTAGCTTTACCATCTTCTGAAGTTCCGGTATTACCTGCAGCATCAGTAAATACCCAAGTTCCATCGGCCTTCACAGTAAAAATGTTACCGTTGCTATGCTTAACAACCCATGAACCATCAACAGCAGTGCTGATAGTTGCTTGGGCATGATTCATAACCCAGGAACCGTCTGCAGCAACAGCTATTTTGTTACCGCTTACAGTCGCAGTCCAAGATCCGTCAGGGCTCACTTTTGCGTCTTCCAGGCCCTCAGCTTCAGAACCCGAGCTTGAGCCGCTCTTAGCTGAAGCTGAAGAGTCAGCTGCACCGCTGCTGGAGTCTGAACCACTGGAGCTCTCGGCGGTTGATTCGGTGCTATCACTGTCTGCAGACGCACTGGAATCAGCTGCCCCGGAGGAGCTTGCGCTGCTGTCCGAGCTGGCACTGCTTGACGCGGAGGACGATGCGGAAGCACTGGAACTCGCGCTTGAAGATGCGGAGGAGCTTGCGCTGCTGCTCGAGTTGTTGGAGGCAGACCCTCCACCGCAGGCGCTCAGGGCGAGCACACCAGCGAAGGCGAGAGAAAGTAGGGCCGGTGCTTTTTGTATTTCATCGAGAGACCTTTCGGTAGTGTATATCGGTGTGTGTCCCCGCCCCAGACGCTTATCCCAACATATGTTGAGCCAGCATAAAGGCAGGGCGTGTCACTAGCGGCTACTTTCACTGGTGCGGAACCGGTTTCACCCCTAGCAGGCCGTTAAAGCACTGATATTCAGTCTACCTGAAAAGAACCGCTGACAACGTGGCGACACATTACACTTTCTAGAAGCACTATCCTGACACTCTCATGACGAGAAAATACAGGCTACTTACGCCGCTGTATTTTTACGAAATCTCAACGTTGCCATACCTTTTCCCAGTCACCAATCAGCCGTTCTGAGGACGAAAAATTGCACTTACCTCAATCATTCTCCGATTATTATTCAGAGTGGTCGATGCCACCTCCATGCGGTAACCGCTGGGGCATTCTATTCATGTGCAGTTAGCAGCAGGTTACTTACTTGGAGAGATGGGGGGGGGTAATGGGTCTTTGACGTCAGTGTTCGGCTTAGCAGGTACAGGGAGAGGGACAGCTACTGTACCGTCATTTGGTGAAGGGGTGCCGTCATACTCGACAGCGGTGACTTTGCCGCTGAAGTCTTTCATGGTCCACGACCCGTCATAGAAGATATCCAGCTTTGCCTTGGAAGAGTCGCTATCGGCAGCGGCAGAGACTCCCCCAGCTTTTCTATTGGCGCTTAGAGATACACAAACAGAAGCTGTTGTAGACGAAGAACAGTGTTTCCTCTATTCCATTGTGTATTCTGCGGCTGTGTGTACACAACCGCTAGAAGACACCGTTAAGAAGCTCACCCACGCCTTCAGGTTTCAGTACCTTATTAGCGTGGGTGAGATCCTTAAGCCTATTGTTTGGGCTGAACAGGAGTTGTCGGGGTGACCGCTTTATCGTTCGGCTTAGCAGGCACCTGCGGAACGGTGGGAGTTCCATTATCAGAGTGGAATGCCCCATTCTCGTTAACAGTTGTGGTGTTACCGTTAGCATCAGTCATGGACCACGCGCCACTGGCGTTAACCGTAATGTGAGTGCCGTCGGACTTCTGCAGCGCCCACGCCCCACCCGCATTAACCGTAATCTGGGTGCCGTCGGGCTTCACTAGCACCCATGCGCCGCTGTCGTTCATCGTCAGTTTGCCTTCTGCCGAATCAGAAGAAGCTGCAGAGCCAGCTTTGTCGTCAGCTGATACGGTGGAATCCTCTGAGGCTTCAGCTGATGCGGTTTCTCCTGAGGACGCCGAGGCAGACACGTTCACATCCCCACCCTTACCAACATTCACATCCGCCGAATTACCCTTGCCGTCACTACCAGAAATCTTCACATTCCCGTCAGGACCAACCGACACATTAGCACCAGCAGAAGCTGACGCAGACGAAGAAGCCGAAGAACTAGCCGACGATGAAGAGGAAGAAGATTCAGGCGAAGACCCCGAAGAGTTCACTGAGACACACCCACTCAACGCGAGCATGCCAGCCACAGCAAGAGACACAAAAACAGGAGCTTTTTGGACGGAAATATTCACAATATTTTCTCTTTTCTTATTCGACAGCTAATCGGCTCATCAGAGTTGGGAGTAAAGGCGCAGCCGACAACCCATACGCGACTGCCGGAACCTGTGCCAGCAGTACGTCGTGAAAATCAACCCGCCTGCACACAGCTACAGCTCTATGTGCGGGGCTTACCCCTTACTTACTGCTTGGGCTGGATAGGGGCTTTAGGGGTAGTTGCTTTATCGTTCGGTTTAGCAGGTACCTGCGGAGCGGTGGGGGTACCGTTCTCAGATTCGAACGTCCCATTAGCGCTCACAATGGCGGTGGTGTTACCGCTGGCATCGGTTGTGGACCAAGCCCCATTCGCACTAACAGTAATCTCGGACCCGTCGGGCTTTTTCATAGTCCACGCACCGCTGGCTGAGACCACGATGTGGGTTCCGTCGGGTTTCTTCAGTTCCCATGCACCACTGTTCGCAACGGTCAGTTCCCCCTCAGACGATGAGGTGGAAGATTCGGAAGAACTGCTGTCAGAGTCCGACTCTCCAGCTTTACCATTGGCACTCGAAGAGCTGGACGAAGAATCAGCTTTGACCGTCTCCCCCGAGGACGCCGAGGCAGACACGTTCACATCCCCACCCTTACCAACATTCACATCCGCCGAATTACCCTTGCCGTCACTACCGGAAATCTTCACATTCCCATCAGGACCAACCGACACATTAGCACCAGCAGAGGCCGACGCAGACGAAGAAGCCGAAGCCGAAGAACTAGCCGACGATGAAGCCGCTGAAGAGGACGAAGAATCAGACGACGATCCTGAAGAATTTACTGAGACACATCCACTCAGCGCGAGCATGCCAGCCACAGCAAAAGACACAAACAGGAGCTTTTTTGGAGGTGATATTCATCGGAAGTTCTTTCTTATGTGATTGTTAGTATGCGGTTATGCTATGCCCCAACGATTCGGGGCACCATCAGTCGCCTGTGTGCCTCCATTTGGCCTGTGTAGGCGGGGTTTTCCGCATCAGTTGAGACCTTTTAATTTTACTGTCGTTTTCTATGCCCCTGCTATGAAAAGCTATGTTTTAACTGTGAAAAGCACCCCATAATATGTGGGGAGCCTCCATATGTACGGCAGCTGGGTGCCGTACCCGCAGCGGATACAGCACCCAGTCTCAGTAAGGTTCGTGTTTTTGAACCATTGAACGAGCCGGAGCCCCTAACCTAGTTTCTTAGTGGGCTGGACGGGGCTGACAGGGTTGGCAGCCTCAGCATTCGGCTTTGCAGGCACGTCCGGGGTGTCTGGCTTCTCTGCTTTACCGTCGTGATCAACCTGATTGTACGAGCCGTCAGGTTTTACCGTCACACTGTCACCGTCGTGTTCAGTTTTAGCCCACGAGCCGTCAGACTGCACCGATACGGTGTCACCGTCAGGTTCGGTCTTGGTCCATGAGCCATCTGCTGCGACTGTGATTGTGTCGCCGTCAGCCTCTGTGAGGGTCCAAGCGCCGCCTTCACCCATGGTCACGTTGCCGTTTGCCCCACCGGATGCTGCGCCCGAAGCTGCACCAGCCGCGCCACTACTTGCGGCACCGGAGGCACCACCAGAAACACTAGCAGATGCGCCACCAGTTGCCGCACCGGATGCGGTACCGCCCTGAGTCGCAGCCGCAGAAGAGCTGGCTGCTGATGAAGCGCTTGATGAGCTGGAGCTCGAAGAACTATTGGAAGATGATGCGTTATTAGAACCACCGCAAGCGCTCAGCGCGAGCGCACCGGCGACCGCAATGGTCAGGAATGCGGAAGTCTTCTTGACAGATGCGTTCATTGTCTTGTCCCTTCAAGGGGGTGGTCGGTTGGCTACCACCGGGTGGATGCGCAACCACAGCACATTATAGGATCAGGTGTGTGCGTCCCGTATGGGGAGGGGAATTGATTCTCGGCGCCGGTTCGGGTTCGTGGGGAACTGTCGCCAAATGCTAAGAATCTGCTGGACCTGATGTGATTGTATGTTGTCATCCTGTGGTGATATCCCCAGCTTATCAAGGTTTTCTATGTTTCCTCCTAGAAAACCTGTGCTTTAGCTGTGATAGTTAAATCTTAATATTCTGACTTAAGGATTTCGTTGTTGATATGAAAGGTGCTTGCTGTACCGCACCAGCATCGTGAACCTGTTATTACTGTCTGCACCCGCTGGGGGCGATGCGTCCTGTTGGTGAGAACTGGGTGCCGCATCGGCGTTAATGCGGCACCCGGGGATGGGGGTGTCAGGTGGGAACGATGCTGTTCCCGTATGCTGTGGGAGATTCCCGCGCAAGCGGGTTAGCTGTTGTCTGTTATGGATTTTGTGGGTTGCACGGGAGTGACAGGGGTGACCGCCGAGTTATCGGGCTTTTCGGGGGCCTTTGGAAGTTTCGGGGGTTCTTTGGATACTGCGCCCTCTTTAAGCACGCGGAAGGTACCGTCGGCATCCACCTTCGCCGCTTCCTTTATCGGTTGTCCTTTTTCCGAGGCGGTGGTATAAGACCACGAACCGTCCGCTAGCACATTTGTGCTTTCACCTTTGGGGCCAGTGATGGTCCAGCTTCCGTCCTGGAACACGACGTACTTATTACCGTCAGGCTCATCTTTTGTCCAAGCAATGGTGATCCTATCTGAGTCTGATGAGCCGCCAGCACCACCCGATGCTGAGGCGTTTGGGGCTGCTGCGGAGGCTGAGCTTTGAGCCGGGGTACTTGTTGCAGCCGAGGAGGTGGCTCCCGAGGAGGAACTGGTTGCTCCACCACCGCACGCACTGAGAACCAGTGTGCCAGCTAGGGTGGCTGCGACGAGTACGGAACCTTTGTACAGTGAGGTACGCATCAGATCTGTTGTTTCCCTTCGGTCGGTTGCTGATCGCCGCCTCCTTTTGGAGGTACCCGCTGTACGGGTTACGGCGTTAGCTCTACCCTATTCACCGCTGCTGTATGGCCGCTCTAAAAAACCGGCTCTCAGCTGTGAAACCCCTAGGGTGCACCCGATAGAACCCTCAACTTTAACCTTACATTTTATGATTGTGTGTCAACGTAAGCGTTCTTGACGCACAAGGCACCCCTGCAGGATGCCGAGGCTAAAATACCCGCAGCACCACCAGCAGAGGGCGCATACTGTTCACAAATATGATGTTGTACCATTCGTTGGCGACGTCAATCTCTGGTGAGGCTCACCGCACCCGCTCTCAGGGTGCATAGGGCACAGATGCGGCTATTTCACCACTGCCTTAGCCCGCCCCAGAGCCACCGGGGAGATGGGCTGTGCCGGGTCTTTGGCCTTCGAGTTATCGGGTTTTGCGGGAGTACCAGGCTTGGCAGGGCCCTTAAAATCGTCTTTCTTCCCGGTACTATCGTACGACCCGTCAGCAGCGACGGATATATTGCCGTTCTCACCGGACAGTTCCCAGGAACGGTCTTTATTCACAGTGATGGAGCCATCCGGGCCATCAGCCCACGACCAGGAGCCGTCTGATTTCACGTCCAGCACCTTCGTGTTCTGTGAATTGCGTACCTCCCAGGCCCCCGATGAGTGCACCTTAAGAGTCATCCCCTGACCGTTATGAGTCTGCCAGGCACCGCTATCTTCAACTGTGGCGTCTTTGGTGTTAAAACCTAAATCCCGTATGCGTTCGGTTGCCTGAGCTGTCCCGGAGCTGGAGGAGCTTACTTCCGTGCCTTTAATAGTTTCACCGCCGCCGCAGGCGCTCAGTACGAGCGTTCCGGCAAGCACAATGGTGGCGCAGGTAGCGATTGTACGGGTGTTCGTGGAGGTGGTATTCATAGTCGCATCCCTCAGGTAGATGTTTCAATGAGCTTCTTTAACCATAAAGTTATTCAAGCATTCATTTCACCTGTAAAGTGATGCGTGCACCTGGGAATATGCTGAATTTTACATATACACTGTTTTTACTTCAGCTGTTTCGGGGCCGCTGGAACAGCAGGGGCCGCTGCCTTTGCGTTTGATGGTTTACCAATAGCAGCGGGTTTTGCCGGAATCTGCGGCTTACCTCCACTGGTCGCGCTATACGAGCCATCGACCTTCACCTCAGCGATACCGTACGGCCCGCCCGTCCATGTCCACGAACCATTGCGCTCAACGGTCACCATACCTCCGGATGGGTGGCTCGTCCAGGTCCACGAACCATCGCTGTCCACCGAGAGGATGCCCTTCGTGCCGTTCACATACCATGAACCATCGTCATCAACTTGCACTGTGGTGCCCTGGGCACTGCGCGCTTCCCAGGCACCATCGTTCTCAATGGTGGTGACTTCCTGAATCGTGCCGAACCCCAGATCAATGGTGCCCGTTTCGCTTTGTTGCGGAGATGCCGTTGATGCTTTGGTGCTGGGGGTCGCGCCAGCTGCGGCCGCACTGGCAGCAGCCGGGGAGCTCCTTGGTGTCTGCGCTGCCGATGCTGTCTTTTCAGGCTCTACAGGCTGGGCGTGGCCAGATGGGGTGTGGTCAGATGAGCTGGGGGAAATGCCCAATGTAGCACTGGTGCTAGGCGATGCACTGGAAGCAGATTCCGAAGACGCTTTCGCTTTAGAGATTTCAGCCTGCGCCGAAGCCACCGCATCCGAAGCCTGCCGGGTCTCATTCGAGGTGCCGCCGCAGGCGCTCAATAAACAGACACCCGCTACGGCACAAGAAAGCAGCACATACAGTTTTCGTGCGGAACTCTTCATCAGGGGCTCTTTCCTCACGTGGTTGGTATGCCGCCCCAGCTAAGCGGCACAATGATTGTACCGGAAAATAGGTACCTCATGCCTTGTGAGTCAGCGCCCCGGCACACTGCAGTGTGCCATTATTAGCGAGGCTGCACCGGTGTTTTCGGTGTGGTCGCGTTCTGGTTCGGCTTTGCGGGGAGCTCAGGCACGTCCGGCCGGTCATGTGAGGGAGCCCCGTCCTCAATCATCACAAACGAGCCGTCGGAGTTGACGGTGACGGTGTCCCCGTCATTCTCACGTTTCGTCCATGAGCCATCAGAATTCACGGTCACCACGTCGCCATCAGGCTCGGTTTTCACCCACGAGCCGTCCGGGTTTACCGAGACAACATCGCCGTCAGATTCGGTAGTGCTCCACCCGCCGCCAGCGGCAACTGCTTGAGTGTTACCCCCCGAGATATTGACGGAAGAACCGCCACCGTTCTGGGAGCCTTGCCCCTGTGTCGCTCCGCCCTGTGGCTGCTGTTCACCGCCGTGCGGGGCAGCGGCGGAGGGGTTGGATCCGTTCTGGGCCGCAGGTGCAGGCGCAGCGGTACCGTCGGCACGTGCACTTGGTGCTGCGGCGGCCTCAGTATTCCCCCCGTTTCCCCCATTTGTCGCCTCATGAGCAGTATGCGCTGCCGTGCTCTCATGCACCGGTGCGGCGGTGGGCGCCTCAGAACGGTGAGGCCCACCGCTGTGGGAGCTGGCGGATGCTGAAGCGGACGGGGAAGCAGAAGCTGATTCTGATGCCCGTTTCGCCATCTCAGCCTGGGCTGAGGCCACCGCGTCCGAGGCCTGGCGGGTCTCATGGGATTTTCCGCAGGCGCCCAACACCAAAACACCCGCAAGAGCTAGGGGTACCACCGCATAGTATGTTTTCTGTCGGGGTGTCATAGGGAAAGTCCTTCTCTTGTCCTGCGTGTGAATCGCTGGGCATTCCCGAAAGACGGAATAAACGCCGTATCTCGTAGCCCAGACGGACCCTGAACTGCGTGCCCCAGCGTACGGGGTGGAGGCTTCTACCGGCGTGGCGCGGGGCCGCTGGCCGGATAGCTACCATGCGCCGCCCCATCATTACCCATATCATAGCAACGTCCACTATGCCCCAGCTAAGAAACCTGTGTTTTCCCTGAGAAAACCATGAACGCCCGGCGTGTCACACGTTATAAACCCTGTTTTCGGCGGGTGACCCACCCGAAACCGCCTACAATATTCGCCACACGTCTATCCCGCAGCCCCGCACAAAGCTACCCAGCACCTGTGGCTTTCACATCCTTTTATCTGCGGTATAGGCTGGCTCCCTGCTTCGTATGCGGACCGGCCGCACACAAACAGAGCCGCCTCCCCACCGGTACGGCGGGGAGGCGGCTCTTCACAGTTTAGAGTCTCAAGAATTACTTCTTCTTGGTGGTCTTGGCGGCCTTCTTCTTGGTGGCGACTGCTGCCTTCAGCTTGGAGCCTGCGGTCAGCTTCACGCCGTGACCAGCGGGAATCTGAATGGTTTCGCCGGTCTGCGGGTTACGGCCGGTACGAGCAGCACGGTCGGTGCGCTCAATTGCCAGCCACCCGGGGATGGTGATCTTCTCGCCCTTGGAGACGGAAGTCTCGAAGACCTGGAACACTGCGTCGAGGACTGCATTAACGGTTGCCTGGCTCTTGCCAGACTTCTCTGCTACCTCTGCAACGAGTTCGGTACGGTTCTTAGCCATTAGGGTGCCCCTTCCTGAGACTTTAGATTTGCGACTAAGTCAAAGCTTTTTCCGGTGAGAAATAACTTTGCCTAGGTACAAAATACCAGAAATTACCAGCTCGACTTAGTAATGCCGGGCAGTTCGCCACGATGAGCCATCTCGCGGAAACGCACACGGGAGATACCAAACTTCTGGAAGGTACCGCGCGGGCGGCCGTCAATCTGGTCACGGTTGCGAACGCGAACGGGGGAAGCGTTACGCGGCAGCTTCTGCAGCGCCACGCGTGCTGCCTCACGCTCTTCGGGAGTAGCGTTCTCGTCGATCAGCGTCTTCTTCAGGGCAAGACGCTTCTCGTTGTAACGAGCCACAATGACCTTGCGCTGCTCATTGCGAGCAATCTTTGACTTCTTGGCCATTATTTAGCGCTCCTCTCGGAAATCAACGTGCTTACGTACGACGGGATCGTACTTCTTCAGCACCATGCGGTCGGGGTTGTTGCGGCGGTTCTTACGGGTCACGTAGGTGAACCCGGTGCCAGCAGTGGACTTGAGCTTGATAATAGGACGCAGATCCTTAGCCTTCTTAGATGCCATAATGCTAGATCTTCTCCCCGCGTGCGATGATGTCTGCGACCACGGCGTCGATGCCACGAACATCGATCACCTTAATGCCCTTGGCGGACACGTTCAGGGTTACCTTACGACGAAGCGAAGGAACCCAGTAGGTCTTCTTCTGAACGTTCGGATCGAATCGACGCTTATTGCGGCGATGCGAGTGCGAAATGCTGTGTCCAAAGCCGGGAACAGCTCCGGTCACCTGGCAGACTGCTGCCATGTTTCACTCCTTATGGTTGATTTATGACGGGTACGCAGTCGATGTTACTCGTAAGCGTCCCGTCACCAATGTAGAAGCACCGGGTTATTCGCCGGGCTAGAGTGTCCAAGACCGCCACCCGGGTGAGAGTCCGAGCAACAGCCCCCGCCGCGGGAAAAACGGTGAAGCTTAAAATTAGTGTCGAGAGGCGTTTTCACCACTACGAACAGCCTTAAATTCTAGGTAACTCAAGGCACTCTCGCAAGCCTAGACGCCGGTAATCCCCATAAATTTTGCGGATTTCTCGCTAAAACCTTAGGGTGTGCACCCCGTAGGGTACCCCGGAAACCACCCAGCATCAGGCCAGAGAGCCACCAGAATATTCTATCACTGTCCCGTATTGGCGCAAGTCAGAGCCCCTATTCACCCCGGTAGCGGATAGTTTTAGTGGGTGTTAGTGCGCTCCAAAACCTGAGTAAATAACACGGCTGAAATTCGCTGTGTGAGATTAATAGCTTAAAGCACCGATTAAGACATTAAACCGCAAAAGCACAGGCCGCAGCCTTCCACACCAGCGGTGTTCCCTTTGACCCGGAAACTACACCGCGTTCGCCGCATGTTTGTCGGCGGGCACACCCACACCGCTGCCAAGTGCATGGGCAGAAGGCTCAAACAACGCTGGACGAAACGCCGCATACTTAGGCTGCAGCCCATCCCCAGAGCTGGTTCCCCGGATCCTACGCCCCACCCACGGCAGGGCGTGCTCCCGCACCCAGCGTGCGCTCTGCTCCAGCTCTTCACGGCGGCTCAGCTCAACCGCTGGCGGCAGCTGCGGCTCCGGCACAGCGCCTTCAAGACCCAATAAAGACAGCACCCGAGCCGCAAACTTCTGGTGCCCATACTCGTTCATATGCAGCTTATCGGGAGCCCACAGCCGCCAATCCACAAAATCACGCATCCGCCAATAATCGACAATGTGCACTCCCCTGTTCTCAGCCACCTCACGGATCAGCTCGTTATACAAGGCCGTGCGCGGACGGGTGCGGGCAAACGGGCCTTCCCCCAAAATGTCCAGACCAGTCATGGTGAACACCTCAATACCCTCTGCACGCAAAAGAGCAAACGCATCATCCATGCGCTGCACCAACGCATCAATATCCACGTTGGGGCGTATGATGTCATTACCCCCGCCGTAAATACTCACCAGGTTCGGCTTCAGCTCAAGAGCCGGGGCCAGCTGCTCATCCATGATCTGATCCATTAAATACCCGCGGATCGCCAAGTTCGCGTACTGCGCCTGCGCATCCCGGGCACCTATCGCATCAGCCACCCTATCGGCCCAGCCACGCACCTGATTCGGGCGGGACTCATCAATATCGCCGACCCCCTCAGTAAACGAATCGCCCAAGGCCACATAGCGTACCGGCTCACCGTTCAGGCGAGCATTCTCATCAAGGTGAAGCACCGTTCCCCTCCCCTAGCTCTCAGTTTTGCCTACACGCCAGTATCCCATAAACGACACCTGCTCCTTCGGGGTTCCTGCCTCCTGCACGCTCGCCCTGTGAAGGCGTTTACCCATCGCGGCTCCTCCCCACAACGAACATGTCGTGCAGGTCATTGGCGACACGGCAGGTATAACGCCGTAGCGGGTGATATTGTTGAGGTTTTGCCGAGCACCTTGAGTTTATTGTCAAACCAGTCGGCGGACTTATTTGAGTTCTCTTCCCTAGAATTTGAGTCTGCCGGTCACCAGCCAGCCGCTGCGGGATGCACGCTCGTAAATGGCGTGCGCCATGGTGCGAGCGTAGCTTTTTGTCACGTGGTTATCGTCCATGTACACGTAAACATTCCCGATGATCGGCTGGCAGGTTCCTTCAGGACAGTACAGGTCAGCCAGGTCGATGGTCACCGCGCCTTCGTACCGGTCTAGCACCTCGCGGGAGGGGTTGGCGTCAGCAAGCTTCTCATTCACGGGACGAGCACAGGAGCTCATATCCGACCCGGCTTTTTGGGCGCACTCGTACACGTTGAAGTCATAACGCGGGTTATCCCGCAAACCAATCACCTGAATCCCGGCGTCGGTAAGTTTTTTGACGGTCTCATCCAGCGCCGGGTCGACCCGTTCCTCATTGGTTTTCGCATCTGCCACAGTTGCGGTTAACACCACCGTCTGGGGTTTGCGTTTGAGGAGTTCCTCGGTCACCTTATGGTTGAATTCGCTGCATTCGTTGGATGCGTTCACATCTCGGGTCGGGTACAGGCACCCTCCCAGCAGGTAGGCTTGCAGGTTGGTGTGGGTCTGCTCCGCGATCGGTTTGAAGGAAGCAATAGACTGCTCAATATGCGAGTTGCCCACAATAACGGTCAGCGGGGCATCATCCGCACCGTACGTTTGGATATTGCAGTATTTGGAAAGCGACTCATCCTTGGGTTTAAACACCCCATCGCATGCCCCGTCCAGGCGCTCATACTGGCTTTTGGGGTCAGCAGAAGGGATAGGGGTTGTCGTTTGATGTCACCCGGTTGGTACCAATGGCGCGCGCGCCAGGGTACTCTGAGTGTTCATCGCCAGTACTCTGTTCTGCTTTGGCTACGGCTTTGGTGTTGGATGCGCTCACCCACGCCTGCGCGCCGGCAAGCGGGATCCCTGCGAGCAGGAAGATGGCGACAAGGAAAGCAGCCTGATCTGCCCAGGTGCTCACCACGAACACTTTTTTAAACCGTAGTTTCATCATGAGCCAGGGCACGAACGGGTCTTTACGGTACCGTAGCGGTTTTTCGATGAAACGGGTCAGCAGCCATGCCAACGCCACGGAGACCACAATAATCAGGGTCCCTTCCAGGAAGTCTACCCCGGTTTTACCAACAGCGGCGCTGTAGAGAATGAGGATAGGCCAGTGCACCAGGTACAGGGCGTAGGATATGTTACCCAGGTTCTGCAACGGTTGGGAGACCAGCAGCCGGTCTATGCCCCATTTGCTATTGGTGCGACCAGCCATAATGACAAGTGCCCCCGAGAGCACCGGCCACAGGGCGAGAAAGCCTGGGAAAGACCGCTGCACCGGTAGCACGGCGCCACAGATGGCAAGCCCGATGATGCCCACCCAGCCCATAATGACACGTGCTTTCTCTGGGGCCTTCCATTTGAGGGTGAGCATGGCCAACAGGGTTCCGATGGCAAACTCCCAGAGGCGGGTGCGAGTGTCAAAGTACGCGTACCCCTGGTTTGCGCTAGTCTCAATGATGGAGAAGGTTAGGGAGGCTACAAACACGGTGTTGAAAACAAGCACAGCTGTGGTGAGCAGGTTCCAGTTGTGACGGCGCACCAGATAAGCAACGAAGGCGAACAGCAGAGGCCATAGAAGGAATATTTGTCCCTGGATGGAGAGCGACCAGAAGTGCTGGAAGGGGGTCTTCGCGGCCGCATTTGGGCGTAGTAGTCCACTGAACTATTCGCTAGGTGCCAGTTCTCGTAGTAGAACAGCGAAGATTTGGCGTCGGCCATAATCTCAGGCCAACGGCTGGGCGCGAGAATGAAAAACGCAGCAATGGTCGTACCCGCAATGGTGATAGTAGCGACGGGCAGCAGCCGCTGGAATACGTGCAGCCAATAGTTAATGAGGTTCAGCGGACGACCCTCATTGATTTTACGGAGATAAGACAACGAGAGCAGGAAGGCCGAGATGAAGAGGAACACGTCCACTCCCCCGGAGACCCTGCCGAACCATACGTGGTAGAAGACGACCAGTAGCACTGCGAAGGCTCGCAGCCCCTGAATTTCGGGGCGAAAGCCGCGTGTCTCAATGAAGTTTTCGAGGGTCTTAGGCTCCTGCGGGCGAGCCGGTGCGGTGCGTGCTGACGGTTGGTCTGACATGGTTGCCATTCTATGGTTGATGTGAATGCTTGCGGTTGGTTTATAGTTTGTATCGGTGTGCCCTGTATGAAAGAAAATCCTGATTCAGCGCATCCGCACAGGCGGAGGGGACGAATCAGGATTTTGGGTGAGCCCCCTACCGGATTCGAACCGGTGACCCTCGGTTTACAAGACCGATGCTCTGGCCAACTGAGCTAAGGAGGCATACGACCTCTAGTTTACCCTACGATGGGCGATTTCCTGCCCTTTTAGGCGCTCAGTATCGGCTACATCACTCCAGTTTATGTGTGGGGTGGGTCGCATACCTGACATATTTATCGTATCAGGTATGCGACCCACCTTGTGGTATGGCTACCCTGAGGTTATTTTACGCACCATACAGGCGACCATAGACCAGCCTGTTACTGCTGCTTTTTGGCATCAATCTTTCCTTGAACCCACTTAGGGAAGTCTTCAGATTTAGGCCCGGGGAACTGTTCCCCATCAGCGTAGATCGCCGGAGTGCCGTGCACACCGTTCTTGAGAGATTCTTCATTGACCACGTTCACGAGGGGACGCCACTTGTTGTCGTTCAGGTCGCTCGAAATATTCGCCCCGTATTTTGCGGCGATGTCGGCGATCTGCTGGTTATTCAGGTCCCCACCGCCCTGCCGGTCAAAGAGTTCTTTCTGGAACTCCAGGTACTTATCGGCGCTCACCTGGTTTGCCACAGCATAGGCAGCGTTTGCGGTACGCGCGGAATACTGGGTGGGTGATCCACGGTCCAGAATGATCATATTGCGGTATTCCACGGTAATGGAGCCGTCCTCAACGAGCTTCTTAATGGTCTCGTAGTTTGCCTGTTCAAAATCACGGCAGTGGTGGCAGTTGAAGTCCTGGAAGATCACCACGTGTACGGGCTTACCGTTCTTCTTGGCTTCTTCCACTTTCTCTATGCCTAGCGGCAGGGTTTCCGGGGTGGCGCTTCCGCTGGCAGAGGGAGTAATGGATGTCTCGGAGGTACCGAGTTTATCGGCGTCTCGCTGATCCTGCTTTGATGCGTTCTTGACGATTCCGTCTTTGGTAATAACGATACCGCCGTATTCGTTAGCACTAGCTGGCACGGGTCCCGCTTTGGGAATATCCTGCTTCTGCCCATTAATGAAGACAAAACCGACAATAATCACGGCCACTAGGACAACCGCTAGCACACCCAGCTGCAGCAGGCGACGGTTTGATTTTGTTGGGTTATTGCGTGCCTGTTTGGCCGCGATTTGACGGGCCTTTTCACGGGCATCGTTCGACATACCTGTTCCTTTTCTTGTAGGACGCACGACGCTGCGCCTTATCATTACCCCGTCTAGACTACCGAACTAGAGGATGCATATTCCAGCCATCAGTCGATTTCTGCGGAGTTTCGGAGTTTTCTCACGCTCTCAGCTTATTTTACGACGCAAATATATGCCTTTATGCAGATAGTGATGTCATGTTTCTCATACGGGGGTGAAGATACCAGGCGCCTTATAGCCCTGGCTTTTTTTGTGTAGCCCCCCACACGCAGCACAACCCCAACACACCCTCACTACCCCCTTCAGGGCACAAAAAAAGAGAGGGCCCCCACACCAGGGGACCCCCACTCACAAAAAAAATTGCGGCAGCCATCTACTCTCCCACACCCACCAAGATGCAGTACCATCAACACCACAGGGCTTAGCAACCAGGTTCGAAAAGGAGACTGAGCGTTTCCCCCCGGCTATCACCACCGCAAAACCACACAACAACACCCTCACGGGGATTACCCCCGGTAAAGAATAGCTTGTTGCCTCAAAACTGTACAGTGAACACAAACACACAAAACAAATATGACTATAATGTAAGCCTTCGGTCTATTAGTACCAGTCAACTCCACACCTTACAGCGCTTCCATACCCGGCCTATCAACCCCGTCATCTACAGGGAACCTCACACCCCACACAGGGGCCAGGAGAACTCATCACGAAACAAGCTTCCCGCTTAGATGCTTTCAGCGGTTATCCCTCCCGAACGTAGCCAATCAGCCATGCACCTGGCGGTACAACTGACATACCAGAGGTTCGTCCGTCCCGGTCCTCTCGTACTAAGGACAGCCTTTCTCAATTCTCCAACGCACGCAGCGGATAGGGACCGAACTGTCTCACGACGTTCTGAACCCAGCTCGCGTACCGCTTTAATGGGCGAACAGCCCAACCCTTGGGACCGACTCCAGCCCCAGGATGCGACGAGCCGACATCGAGGTGCCAAACCATGCCGTCGATATGGACTCTTGGGCAAGATCAGCCTGTTATCCCCGAGGTACCTTTTATCCGTTGAGCGACAGCGCTTCCACACGCCACTGCCGGATCACTAGTCCCTGCTTTCGCACCTGCTCGAGCCGCCACTCTCACAGTCAAGCTCCCTTGTGCACTTACACTCAACACCTGATTGCCAACCAGGCTGAGGGAACCTTTGGGCGCCTCCGTTACACTTTAGGAGGCAACCGCCCCAGTTAAACTACCCATCAGGCACTGTCCCTGAACCAGATCATGGCCCGAAGTTAGACGCTCAGATTGACCAGAGTGGTATTTCAACAACGACTCCACCACCACTAGCGTAGCGGCTTCACAGTCTCCCACCTATCCTACACAAGCCAACCCAAACACCAATACCAAACTATAGTAAAGGTCACGGGGTCTTTCCGTCCTGCTGCGCGAAACGAGCATCTTTACTCGTACTGCAATTTCACCGAGTTCATGGTTGAGACAGTAGGGAAGTCGTTACTCCATTCGTGCAGGTCGGAACTTACCCGACAAGGAATTTCGCTACCTTAGGATGGTTATAGTTACCACCGCCGTTTACTGGGGCTTAAATTCGCAGCTTCGCCCCCAAAAGGGGCTAACCACTCCTCTTAACCTTCCAGCACCGGGCAGGAGTCAGTCCGTATACCTCGTCTTACGACTTCGCACGGACCTGTGTTTTTGATAAACAGTCGCTTCCCCCTGGTCTCTGCGACCCCTACACGCTCCCCACCGCACGGGCAGATCACGCTCAGGGCCCCCCTTCTCCCGAAGTTACGGGGGCATTTTGCCGAGTTCCTTAACCATGATTCTCTCGATCGCCTTAGTATTCTCTACCTGATCACCTGTGTCGGTTTCGGGTACGGGCAGCTCAAACCTCACGCCGATGCTTTTTCTCGACAGCATAGGGATCACCAAATCCCCCAACAACGGGGTCCCATCACGTCTCAGACACACAGCTGGCGCATTTAACAACCAACCATCCCTACACGCTTAGACCACGACAACCACCGCGTGGCTTGGCTACCTTCCTGCGTCACACCTGTTAACACGCTTACCTCCAAAGCCTGGGTCCCACACCCCACAACACACCACCCAAAAAGAGCAGCACACTGTGTTCGGCATGGTTAGCATCACAATATCAGTATGGACGGTTCTTCACTGGTACGGGAATATCAACCCGTTATCCATCGACTACGCCTGTCGGCCTCGCCTTAGGCCCCGACTAACCCAGGGCAGATTAACTTGACCCTGGAACCCTTGATCATCCGGCGCACGGGTTTCTCACCCGTGATTCGCTACTCATGCCTGCATTCTCACTCCCACACAATCCACCACACACTCCCGTGGCAGCTTCACCTCATGCAGGACGCTCCCCTACCCAACCAGCCACAAGGACTGATTGCCACAACTTCGGCGGTGTACTTGAGCCCCGCTACATTATCGGCGCAGAATCACTTGACCAGTGAGCTATTACGCACTCTTTCAAGGATGGCTGCTTCTAAGCCAACCTCCTGGTTGTCTCAGCAACTCCACATCCTTTCCCACTTAGCACACGCTTAGGGGGCCTTAGTTGATGGTCTGGGCTGTTTCCCTCTCGACAATGAAGCTTATCCCCCACTGTCTCACTGCTACACTCTCACTTACCGGCATTCGGAGTTTAGCTAACGTCAGTAACCCTCGCGGGCCCATCAGCCATCCAGTCGCTCTACCTCCGGCAAGAAACATGCAACGCTGCACCTAAATGCATTTCGGGGAGAACCAGCTATCACAGAGTTTGATTGGCCTTTCACCCCTATCCACAGCTCATCCCCCCAGTTTTCAACCTAGGTGGGTTCGGTCCTCCACACGCTCTTACACGTGCTTCAACCTGGCCATGGATAGATCACTCCGCTTCGGGTCTAGATCCTGCCACTACAACGCCCTATTCAGACTCGCTTTCGCTACGACTACCCCACACGGGTTAACCTCGCGACAAAACACTAACTCGCAGGCTCATTCTTCAAAAGGCACGCCACCACCCCACACGGGGGCTATAACGGCTTGTAAGCACACGGTTTCAGGTACTCTTTCACTCCCCTCCCGGGGTACTTTTCACCATTCCCTCACGGTACTGATCCACTATCGGTCACTAGAAAGTATTTAGACTTACCAGGTGGTCCTGGCAGATTCACACGAGATTCCACGAGCCCCGTGCTACTCGGGACAAACGCCACGCGGTCAGAACAATTTCAGCTACGGGACTCTCACCCACTCCGGTCGGCCTTCCCAGACCATTCACCTACCATCCTGAACATCACGCCAACAGCCGGTCAGAACTGCCACGACGCCTCCCACAACCCCCATGATGCAACCCCCGACCGGTATCACACACCACAGGTTTAGTCTCTTCCGCTTTCGCTCGCCACTACTCACAGAATCATTATTATTTTCTCTTCCTGCGGGTACTGAGATGTTTCACTTCCCCGCGTTCCCCCCAACTGGCCTATACATTCAACCAGCGGTCACTCACCATAACAATGAGCAAGGTTTCCCCATTCGGACATCCTCGGATCAACGCCCAGTTATCGGCTCCCCGAGGCTTATCGCAGATTCACACGTCCTTCATCGGCTTCTAGTGCCAAGGCATCCACCGTGTGCCCTTAACAACTTACAAACAATCAAAGAAAAAATCACAGAAAACTCACCACACACCCACACACAAAACAGGCGGGTGCACAGCACAGCTTCCAGAAGATGCTCGCGTCCACTATACAGTTCTCAAACAACAAACCACACCACCACCAGCACCAGAGAAAACCCCCAGCACCAGCACCAGCCAGTCACACAGACCACACAGCGTGCAGCCCGAAAACCCAACAGCGCACCTCAATGGCCCCACCACAAACCAGGAAACATGACATTCCACCCATGAGCAAACCACCCATCCGACACTCGCAGATGGCATGGCCAACCAATATAGTTGAGCTCCTTAGAAAGGAGGTGATCCAGCCGCACCTTCCGGTACGGCTACCTTGTTACGACTTAGTCCCAATCGCCAATCCCACCTTCGACGGCTCCCCCCACAAGGGTTAGGCCACCGGCTTCGGGTGTTACCAACTTTCGTGACTTGACGGGCGGTGTGTACAAGGCCCGGGAACGTATTCACCGCAGCGTTGCTGATCTGCGATTACTAGCGACTCCGACTTCATGGGGTCGAGTTGCAGACCCCAATCCGAACTGAGACCGGCTTTAAGGGATTAGCTCCACCTCACAGTATCGCAACCCTCTGTACCGGCCATTGTAGCATGCGTGAAGCCCAAGACATAAGGGGCATGATGATTTGACGTCATCCCCACCTTCCTCCGAGTTGACCCCGGCAGTCTCCTATGAGTCCCCGGCCGAACCGCTGGCAACATAGAACGAGGGTTGCGCTCGTTGCGGGACTTAACCCAACATCTCACGACACGAGCTGACGACAACCATGCACCACCTGTACACCAGCCCCGAAGGGAAACGCCATCTCTGACGCGATCTAATGCATGTCAAGCCTTGGTAAGGTTCTTCGCGTTGCATCGAATTAATCCGCATGCTCCGCCGCTTGTGCGGGCCCCCGTCAATTCCTTTGAGTTTTAGCCTTGCGGCCGTACTCCCCAGGCGGGGCACTTAATGCGTTAGCTACGGCGCGGAAAACGTGGAATGTCCCCCACACCTAGTGCCCAACGTTTACGGCATGGACTACCAGGGTATCTAATCCTGTTCGCTCCCCATGCTTTCGCTTCTCAGCGTCAGTTACAGCCCAGAGACCTGCCTTCGCCATCGGTGTTCCTCCTGATATCTGTGCATTCCACCGCTACACCAGGAATTCCAGTCTCCCCTACTGCACTCTAGTTAGCCCGTACCCACTGCAAAACCGGAGTTAAAGCTCCCGGCCTTTCACAGCAGACGCGACCAACCGCCTACAAGCTCTTTACGCCCAATAATTCCGGACAACGCTCGCGCCCTACGTATTACCGCGGCTGCTGGCACGTAGTTAGCCGGCGCTTTCTCTGCACCTACCGTCACTTTCGCTTCTTCGATGCTAACAGAGGTTTACAACCCGAAGGCCGTCATCCCTCACGCGGCGTCGCTGCATCAGGCTTGCGCCCATTGTGCAATATTCCCCCACTGCTGCCTCCCGTAGGAGTCTGGGCCGTGTCTCAGTCCCAGTGTGGCCGGTCACCCTCTCAGGCCGGCTACCCGTCGTCGCCTTGGTAAGCCATTACCTCACCAACAAGCTGATAGGCCGTGAGCCCATCTAAAACCACTCCATAACGCTTTCCACCAACACCCCATGCAGAGATTGGTCGTATCCGGTATTAGACCCAGTTTCCCAGGCTTATCCCAGAGTCAAAGGTAGGTCACTCACGTATTACTCACCCGTTCGCCACTAATCCACGGTGCAAGCACCGCTTCATCGTTCGACTTGCATGTGTTAAGCACGCCGCCAGCGTTCGTCCTGAGCCAGGATCAAACTCTCCGTTACAAAACAAAAAGCCTGACAACCCGATCTCAAACACCAACACAAACCGTACACGGGGGTGCACGATCCACGCTGACACAATTGAAACCACAAACGGTCATCAATCAAAAAATAAATAAAATAATTGGTATCACATTTCCAAACAAAAACAATTTGCTCGAAACCAAAAAAGCACACTATTGAGTTCTCAAACAACACACCACCCCAGGACACCACCACACACCCACAACAGGCACGCAGAAGCCCCCCCAGACAGTCATCATTCAGAGCCAACCACAACATCAACAGCACCCCTTCAGGGCCCCTCGCCGCGGCGACTCATACAACTATACACACCCCCCACACAACACGCAAATCCACACACCATGAACTACACCACACATAAAGCAGCATGTGGGTGCCACCTACAAAACTGGGGGTAACTGCTCAACGCAGTTACCCCCATATACGCTATCTTTTCGGCATAGCAACCTACAGAAAAATTCTTACTCTTTGTTCTTGGCCGTCACAGGCTCCACCGGGGCCGCAGCCTTCACAGCCTTAGGCTCCGATGCTTGGCGCGCCCCAACACCCTGCTGTTTTGTGGCTTGTTCAAAAGGAGAAGCTAATGATTTGCCGTCGCCGCCCTCCTTCGTCATTTTTCCGTCTGCAGATACGCTGTAGACAGTTCCGTCCTGGTATTTAAGAGTCCAGGAGCCGTCTGCCTTCACTTCATACGTCCTGTAACCGTTAGTCGCCGCGTAGGTGTAGGAACCATCAGCGTTAACAGTTAACTCTCGAAGATCATTCTTCTCTTCCCAAGACCCGTCCTTCTTCACAATGAGCTGGGCGGTCTTGTAGTTTTTACTCCACGAGCCATCATCATTAACGATTGCTTCGCCCACAGGATCACTAGCCGTAGCCGTGCGGTTACCGCTGCTGTCTGCGCCACCTGTCGGAGCAGTACTTGCAGATACTGAAGACGACGCAGTTGAGCTTGCCGAAGATGATGCACTGCTGCTTGCACTAGCGGAAGATGAAGAGGCTGATGCCGCAGACGAAGACGATGCGGAGGCTGAAGATGATGCACTAGAACTGGAGGCAGCTGATGATGAAGAGCTATTCGATGCTGAGCTATTTGAGCTCCCGCATGCACTCAAACCCAGCATAGCGACAATACTCAGCGACACTACAGCAGAAGCAGGACGGATATTCATGTGATGATTCACTTCCCTCAAGTAAAAACTTTACGTCTTCACACGTACGTCGAAGACGGTATGACTATAGCACCGTATACCTTGAAATACCTTTAAATATGAAGCTAACGTTAAAATTTTACACAAATGAGTTCTCTACACACGCACAGTGGTAAAGGGGTACCGCTAGTGAGACTCGGTGCGATGGCGCGATACATCATAAAGGGTAATACCCACTGCCATTGCGGCATTGAGAGACTCCATAGCCGAATCAATGGGAATCGACACGATCTGATCGCAGGTTTCCGTCACCAAACGCGAAAGGCCCTTACCCTCGGAACCAACCACCACGCACAGAGGTTCAGAAGCGAGCTGCAGATTCGGCAGGTCTATGTCTCCCCCACCGTCCAAACCAATCACAAACATACCCTGCTCTTTTGCCTGCTGCAGCACGCGCGTCAGGTTCGTTGCCTTCGCCACCGGAATACGGGCCGCCGCACCCGCACTCGTTTTCCAGGCGCCCGCAGTCACCGCGGCAGAGCGACGCTCGGGAATAATGACTCCATCGCCACTAAAAGCCGACACACTACGAATAATTGCGCCCAAATTTCGAGGATCGGTAATACCATCCAGCGCCACGAAAAGCGGAGGTGACTTAAGTTTGCCAGCATGCCAGCGCTCCATAACGTCCAGTACCAAATCGGTAGCATCCGGGTACTGGTAAGGCGGAATCTGCATTGCGATCCCCTGATGCACGGCACCATCCGTCAGACGATCCAGCTCACTGTGGGGAATCTCCAGCATGGGCAGGTTTTTCTTATTCGCCATCGTCATAATGTCTCGCACGCGGTCATCAACCTCAATACGGCTCATCACGTACAGGTGCTTCGCCGGGATATTGGTGCGAAGCGCCTCCAGAACCGCGTTGCGCCCGGTCACCAGCTCATCACTCACGCGCTTGCCGCCCAGACGAGTCTGGAATTTACGGTTCGTGCCGGTAGCCGCCCGGCGCTCCGCCGCGCGCTTCATCTTATACGCCTTGTGGTAAACGCGATCCTCAGCCTTCGGGGTGGGCCCTTTACCTTCCAGCGCACGCCGACCGTGGCCGCCGGTGCCCTTCGTCGCACCCTTTCTTTGCGGTAGCGCCGGGGCGCGAACCTGCCTTAGCCATATCTGTATCCTTTAGTTCAATGTCTGTCATGCCCGCTTCCGGGGCGAGTTTTCGGGGAATGTGTTATGCGTTAAGGCTCCACGTAGAGCCCTGCGCGCCGTCCTTGACTGTAATACCTGCGGCGGCGAGCACATCGCGCATCCTGTCGGCGGTCGCCCAGTCCTTCTCGGCGCGGGCACTCGCGCGCTGCTCCAAAATAGTATGAATAAGCGCATCTAATGCCTGATGCTCCGCACCAGATGCTCCCGAACCGTCAAGATTCATGAGCGAAATCAGCCCCAGCACATTCGCTATCGCCCACACGGCGTTTGCATATTCGGCTGCATCCGCACCAGCGGCAAGCGCGGCGTTACCGGCACGAGTCTGCTCGTGCAACACCGCGAGGCGCGCGCGGAATATTCATATCGTCATCGAGCGCATCCGCGAAGTCTCGCGGTACGCGACGATCCTGCGGATTCGGGACCATAAGCTCCAAGGTGGCGGCAAGGAATGCCTCCACACGCTCGATAGCAACCCGTGCTTCTTCTAATGAAGTGGGGCGGTAATCCAGCACCGAACGATAATGTGCCGAACCCAAGTAATAGCGCACCACCAGCGGACGAGCCTGCTGCAGCATTTGCACAGGAGAAATGGTGTTGCCGATTGACTTCGACATTTTCTCGCCCTCGTAGGTGACCATACCGTTGTGCATCCAGAAGTTAGCGAAATCATCGCCCGCAGCTGTGGACTGCGCCAGTTCATTCTCGTGATGCGGAAAACGCAGATCCAGCCCGCCGCCGTGAATATCGAACCGCTTCCCCAGATATTTACCCGCCATCGCGGAGCATTCCAGATGCCAGCCGGGACGACCGCGACCCCACGGCGAATCCCACGCTGCGGTCAGCGGTTCACCTTCCTTATACCCCTTCCACAGGGCAAAATCGCGGGGATCACGCTTGCCGCGCGGGTCTGCGTCGGCGGAATCCTGCATATCGTCTACACTCTGGCGGGTGAGCACGCCATACTGTTCCCAAGAACGCACATCGAAGTAGACATCCCCAGAATCGTCAAGCGCCGGGTATGCGTGCCCGCGGTCGATGAGGCGCTGAATAAGTTCAAACATTTCTGGGATGTGACCGGTCGCGCGCGGCTCATAGGTTGGCGGGTCAATACCCAACGTCGCATATGCGCGCGCAAAAACTTTCTCATACCGATACGCGAGCGCCCACCACTGCTCGTTGGGGTGTTCCCCAGTATAGGTGGGCTGTGCAGATTCAACGGACTTCGCCAAAATTTTATCGTCAATATCCGTAACATTGCGCACGGTGGTGACTTTGAACCCGCGGTAGCGCATCCACCGCGCAAGCTGGTCGAAGACCAGAGCGGAACGGATATGCCCCACATGCGGTTCGCCCTGCACGGTAGCGCCGCAGTAGTAGATGCGTGCCTCGCCGGGGACTACCGGTTCAAAATCGCGGATGCTTGATGTTGCTGAATCATAAAAACGCATAGTCACAGTACCTAGTTTACGGGGTATAGCACCCAAGCGGTGGGTACCGCCGGGTTCTCTTTAATAATCTTCCGTCGGGGGAACTACACCACAGGGTAAAGGAGTGCGGTGGCAACGGCTGCAACGCCTTCGCCGCGTCCGGTCAGACCCAAACCGTCGGTCGTGGTCGCGGTAACGGTCACCGAAGCCCCAGCCGCTTCACTCAGCACACGATTGGCTTCTGCGCGGCGTGGCGAAAATTTGGGGCGGTTACCGATCAGCTGCACGCTGATGTTGCCGATCTCGAAACCTGCCGCTCGCACGATTGCCGCCGCCTCCGAGAGAATACGCACCCCGGATGCGCCCTGCCATATCTGGGCGATCCACCCCGAAGTTACTGCCCAAGTCTCCGGTACCAGATGCGGCAAAGAGCGCATCGGCGGCCGCGTGCGCAACGACATCGCCGTCGGAATGCCCGCTGAGCCCGCGTTCGCCCGGCCAGTACAGCCCCAGCGATCCACAGCTCGGTGTTTTCCTCCCCAAAGGCATGCACGTCTACGCCGGTTCCTACGCGGGGTATGAGGGGGTCTGAGGGGTGGGGCGGTGCTGTGTGCTGGTTGTATCTGTCATGGCGTGCCTTTCGTCGCGGTGTACTGTGGATCCCCCACCCTCACCTTCCTGTGACGAAACGTCATGACCCGGCGGGGCAGGTGTACGGGTTAGGCGGCAGAAGAATCGGGTGCTGCGTAGAGAGCCCTGGCAATGCGTAAATCCATGGGCGTCGTAATCTTAAAGGCGTCCATGTGCCCGCGCACGGTCACTACCCGTCGGCCCGCCGCCTCAACGGCCATCGCGTCGTCTGTGATCTTCTCAGACTCTTCAGGAGGCAGCCGTCGGCTGCGGCGGTGCGCCGCCTCAAGAACCCGCCACTCAAACCCTTGCGGGGTCTGCACGGCGCGCATCTGCGAGCGGGGCGGGGTGCCCGTCACGTACCCGTAGGCGTCTACTGTCTTAATCGTATCGACCACTGGAAGCACCGGGATCACTGCGTCCGAGCCAGTGTTCAGCTCATCCAGTACCCGCTGGTACACCCTCGGCGGGGTAAACGGCCGGGCGCAGTCATGAATCAGAACCACACGCGGGGCAAGGATCTGCTGCAACGAACATACTGCACGTACTGTACGCATTGCCGCCACCACAGAGGCGGTGCGGGTGTCCCCGCCGGTGCTCACCATCGCCCCGAACCTATTGGCGTCATCGTAGAGTTGCGGGCATATCTCACTACAGTTGGGGGGCAGAGTCACCACCGTCATATCGGCGACCCCGGAGTCGTGAACCCCCTGCAGCGCATGGTGCAGCAGGGTTTTACCACCCACCTCAACGGCGGCCTTGGGTACCGGCTCCCCCAGGCGCGTGCCCGAGCCCGAGGCGAGCACAATGACCGCAACGTCAATATCGGTCACACCAAGTTTATTCATCACGTAATGAGCGTACCCGATACGGCGGATACTTGAACAAAACCAGCCCCCGCCGGGGGAGGTGAAACCGCGCCCCGCAGCGGCTACTGCAGGGAATACGGCGCACTATACGCGCAGGTGGAGGCCGCAAAAGCCGCCAGCCCGTAGGGAAAGCCTCGGGCACTATGTGATATTGAGCTATGCGTGTTCCCGTCCACGGCCCAAAGCTCTCAATACACCCGAGCTAGAGCCGTCCGCTAACCGCCGCTACGGCGTGAACAGCCCATTGGGGAAACCTGGGGAGTCATATACCGACGTCTTGTCGATAAATTGCTAGAATGGTGCAAGAGATTACTTATCTCACGCCACGGTTCGCGGCCGCCCACCGTCCGGGAGAACGCCCGCGTCTGAGGCGTCTAGCACGCACACCGAGCCCTCACCGGCTCGCCACCACACCAAGGAGGACGGGTCGTGAAGTTCACCGTTTCTACAGCACTCAAACGCGCCGGAGCGGGCCTAACGCTAGGGGCCGCGTTACTGGCTGTCAGCGGGTGCGGGTATATTTACACCCAGCCAACTACCCTGCATTACGCCGCATCCGACGGAGTACACAGCACCATTAACGGCAATATTGAGCTGCGCAATATTATGGTTGTCTCCCACGGTAAAGGCGCCGAAGGGCGAGTGCTAGGCACCGTACTGAACAAAGGCAACAACGACGCGACCGTCACCTTCAACTTCCCCTCCGGGGCGAAAACCGTGAACGTCCCCAAGGGGCAGCAGGTGCGCCTGGAACAGGACGACCACAAGCTCGTGATCCCGCAGGTGGCGCCACAGCCCGGAGAAACCCTGAGCAACACGCGTGTATCCGTGGGCGATGCATCGGGCACTCTGAACATCCCCGTCATGGACGGCACCCTCAAAGAGTACAAGCCGTACCTGCCTGGTAATGCGAACGCTTCAGCCAGCGCCTCCCACACCGGTGCCCCATCCGCGAGTCATGCAGCGACCCCAGCGGCAGCGTGAGCCCCTCCGCTGTACCCGAGACCCCACGCGCATCACACGATGCCACCAGCGGGCGCACCCCAGAGGCGACCGCCGAAACCAGCCAGGCACCCACCCTGAGCCTGGCCCCGGGGGCGACGGAAGAACCCACCGGTGCGGAGCAGTCCGCCTCAAGCGCCTCACCCCAGCGTTAGAACAAGTTCAGCGGCCGGTTATAGAAAAACACCTAAAACAGAACAACGGCGGGTGCCCGCCAGCAGGTTGTTGCATCCTGCGGCTGCGGCACCCGCCGTTTACGGTGTGGTACCACTGGGGCTACGCCTCAAACTTATATCCCAGCCCGCGCACCGTCACCACGTACCGGGGGGAAGAAGCCTGCGGCTCAATTTTGGAGCGAAGACGCTTAATATGCACATCCAGAGTCTTCGTGTCCCCCACATAGTCGGCACCCCACACCTGCTCAATCAGGGATGCGCGCGTCATCACCCGCCCCGCATTCCGCAGCAGAATCTCAAGAAGCTCGAACTCTTTCAGCGGCATCGAAACCTCAACACCGTCCACAGTCACCACATGCCGCTGCACGTCCATCCGCACCGGCCCAGCCACCAGCGGCGCACGGCTCTCGTCCTCTTCAGGGTCCCCGCCGCTGCGGCGGCGAAGCACAGCCCGGATGCGCGCAATCAGCTCACGCGAAGAATACGGTTTTGTCACATAGTCGTCAGCGCCCAGCTCAAGGCCCAGCACCTTATCAAGCTCGGTATCTTTGGCAGTGAGCATAATAATCGGCACAGAAGAAACCGCCCGCAGCTGTTTACACACCTCAAGCCCGGACTGCCCCGGGAGCATCACATCCAAAAGCACCAGGTCGGCGCCTTCACGTTCGAAAGTGGGCACCGCCTGCAGCCCGTTATCCACCACAACAGGCGTGAAGCCCTCCCGGCCCAGTAGGTACGCCAGGGGGTCTGAGAGAGCTTCCTCATCCTCAACTATCAGGATTTTCACCGGGGTCTATACCTCCGCTTAGGGTTCGTGACGGCTACTACCATTATGCCGTATACGCCCCTGCGGCCGCTGCCGCCCCAGCTGCCCTAAACCGCCGTATCGGCAATCGGCAGGGACAGCGTGAACGTGGACCCCTGCCCCGGCACCGACTGCACCGACACCTGCCCGCCGTGCTGCCCCATCACATGTTTGACGATGCTCAACCCCAGGCCCGTGCCGCCGGTCTGGCGTGAACGCGCCGCATCAACACGGTAAAACCGCTCAAAGATGCGCGCCTGCTCTTCCTCCGGGATGCCCGCGCCCTGGTCAGTCACCGAAATGTTCAGGGTGTCCCCCTCACGTTCAACCAGCAGATCCACCCGGGTTTTTCGGGCGAGTACCGCACCGCGTTTTCCACCAGGTTGTGCAGGGCGGTCCCCAGCAGCTCAGGGTCGGCGTACAGCTCACCGCTGTAGTGCACCTGAGCCTGCAGCACAATGCTTTTCGCTTCGGCCGCCAACCGGTTGCGGTCAAGCGCCTCGTTCACCAGCGCATCCGTAGATACCAGGGTGCCGCGGGCAATCACATCCGCTGACTGCAGCCGAGACAGCTCAATAATATCCCGCACCAGCGCCGAGAGCCGCTGCGATTCACGGCGAAGCCTGCCCGTGAAGTACTCAATCGCCTGCGGGTCGTCGGATGCCTCCTCAATAGCCTCAGCCAGCAGGCCAATAGCGCCCACCGGGGTTTTCAGCTCATGTGAAACGTTGGCCACAAAATCATTGCGCACACGCTGCACACGGGAAATTTCGGTGCGGTCATCGGCCAGCACCAGCATGTACTCGTCCCCCACCGGCGCCACCCGCAGGTCAATGACCAGCGTCTCGCCCTCGCCGCGGTCCACTTCGACCTCCTGCTCGACGAAAATACCCCGGTGCCGCACGGTGCGGATCATCTCGGACAGCTGCTCAGAAACCACCGTGTGCCCGCGCACCAGGCCCATCGCGTAGGCCCCGGGGGGACGCCTGCGCCACGCCGCCGACCTCATCAACCACCACGTAGGCGCGGCCAATCACCGCGAGCACCTGCGCCGCTCCGTCACTCAGGGCGGGCTCAACCACACTATTATTCGCCCACTCACGTTCGCTGCGGCGCAGAAAGCTCATGCTCACAGCACCCAGCAGCAGGCCAATAATACCCGATATGAGAATAACCAGGGCGGCTCCCCCTCCTTCCTAACGTCGCCGTTGTCAGATGTCCGCCGGTGCGGGCCAGCAAAAACATGAAACCCGCCTCCTACGTCACACATTATCCCGAGGAGACGGGCTTCACGCCTACAAATCAGTTGGTGAGAGTTTACTTACCCTGGTTGGCGACGGCCGCAATCGCGTCCTTCGCAGCTTCAGGGTCAAGATACTCGCCCGGCTTGACGGGCTTAAAGTTCTCATCCAGCTCATAGTACAGCGGGATACCGGTCGGGATGTTCAAACCGGCAATATCCTCATCAGAGATATTCTCCAGGTGCTTCACCAGCGAACGCAGCGAGTTGCCGTGCGCCGCCACCAGCACAGTCTTACCCTCAGCAAGATCAGGCTTAATATCGGATTCCCAGTACGGGAGCATACGGCCCAGAACATCCTTGAGGCACTCGGTGCGGGGTGCGTTCTCAACATCGGCGTAGCGGGGGTCGTTCGCCTGCGAGTAGGGGTCGTTATCGTCCAGCGGCGGAGGCGGCACATCGTAGGAGCGGCGCCAAGTCATGAACTTCTCGTCACCGTATTCTTCACGGATCTCAGACTTGTTCTTACCCTGCAGAGCACCGTAGTGGCGCTCATTCAGGCGCCAAGTGCGTTTGACCGGGATCCACAGGCGGTCAGCCGCATCCAGGGAAATATTTGCGGTGTTAATAGCGCGTCGCTGCAGGGAGGTGTGCACAACATCCGGCAGGATGTGGCGCTCTTTCAGCAGCTCGCCGCCGCGCTGAGCCTCAGCACGGCCCTTATCTGTCAGATTAACATCAACCCAACCGGTGAACAGGTTCTTCTCGTTCCACTCAGACTGGCCATGGCGAAGGAGTACTAGTTTATAAGTCATACCCCTATTCTTCCACCCCCAGCGCGGCTTGTCATGCTTTAAGACGCTTAAAAGCCGGGGTGTGGGCACATTACGGCACAAATGCCGCTGCCCACACCCGCGCGGATCACCGCACCCGGCAGTACCCCACTATGGCACCAGTTACAGGCGGCGCCGGACGCTGGGGTGCACATTCGTCAAACACCATCGCAATGGTGATGGCGATCAGCTCAAACAGGAGCATGCTGCTCATCATCCCGCCCCTCAGCACCAGCCACAGCATCAGCACCGAAAACAGGGCCGAACCGCCGGTGAGCCCCATCCAGAACCCCTTAGTGCGTTTATCGTGGAACTTATAGGCGTTCGGGGCTGCCGCAGCCGCCTGCACAAACGCCCACACGCAGGTGGCAGCGGCGGCTACTGACAACACCAGATCCGCCCAGTACATGAACAGCATCACCAGCTGAATCGGCGACATTAAGCGATCTCCTTCAACGCATTTACCAGATCGTCGTACAGGTCATCCACATTCTCAATCCCCACCGACAGGCGCAGCAAAGACTCCGGAATGGAATCCGGCTCATTACCGTGACGGCGGCGGCGCTCCCACCAGCGACTCAACCCCACCCAAGCTTGTGGCCGGGGTCCACAGTTTCAGCGCCTCAACCACGCGTTGGGCGCCAGCCGCATCCGTATTCAGCACCACGCACAGCACCGCACCGAACCCGCCGGTCATCTGCTTCTTCGCCAGCTCATGCCCCTTATCAGTGGGCAGCCCCGGGTAACGCACCTGCACCACAGCCGGGTGCTCCCCCAGCCGCTCAGCCAGCACCTGCGCATTCGCCATGGAACGCTCAACCCGCACCGCCAAAGTACGCAGCCCACGCAGCCCCAGCCACGCCTCCATAGGCCCGGCAATCGCCCCGTTTGTGATGCGGTGGTGCAGCATCGCCTGGTACAGCACCTCGTTCGAGGTGACGCTCACGCCCAGCAGCACATCCGAGTGACCCGCCAGGAACTTAGTAGCCGAATGCACTACCACATCCGCCCCGAACGACAGCGGCCGCTGCACCAGCGGAGTGGAGAACGTATTATCAACCGCAGAAACCACACCCAGCCGTTTCGCAGCCGCACAAATTGCGGGCACATCCCCCACCTCAAGCATGGGGTTCGTGGGGCTCTCAATCCAGATGAGCGCCTTCGGGGCGGCATAGTCAACAGTGCCGGGGGTGACACCGGTACGAGCTGCCGCATCCTCAAGGGCAGCAATAACAGAGGCGGTGTCCTCAAGGTCATAACGCACCACCTCAGCGATACCGCGGCGCTCCAGATCCTTACACATGGTCACCGACGCCATATAGGCGTGCTTCGGCACCAGAATAACGGAACCAACCGGCACCAAGTCGATCACCGAAGCAACCGCCGCCATACCCGAAGGAAACAGCAGACCCGGCTGGGTGGCGCCCTCAAGGCGGGCAACGACTTCTTCCATTCCCTCCCACGTATCATTCGCGAACCGCGCATACACGCGGTCATTCACCGTATCAACCGTGTCAGTGCCACGGTAGGTGGAGGAAAGAATAATGGGCGGGTTCACCGGCGCGTCATGTTCATGCGCGGGACGCCCGCCGCTCACAACAAAGTATCGGCAGAGAAACGTTCAGAAGTCATACCCTTAAGAGTGGCACAGGTTCACGCCCGGCGCATCCCGGCTCTGCCACAAGGCCACAAGGTTTTACACGGCTGTAACCTGCGCCCGAGACCGCAAACACCCCACACCCCGCGCGGACCGGGCAGGCACGGTACCCTAGATAGGGTGAAGGATTCTCTGAGTTACACCCCCGGCACCGCAGACCGCCCGCGTGTGAGTGACGGCACCGCAACCGGGCTTTTTATCGTCTTTGAAGGCGGCGATGGCTCCGGCAAAACCACCCAGCTGTCCCTGCTCGCTGATGCGCTCACCGCCCGCGGGTACACCGTGATCACCAGCCGTGAACCCGGCGGAACCGAGATCGGGGAGAAACTGCGGGACCTCGTGCTCAGCAACAGCGGCGACCCGGTTGATGCCCGCACTGAGGCTCTCATCTTCGCCGCCTCCCGCGCGGCACACGCGGCGCAGAAAATCCGTCCTGCGCTCGCCGCCGGGGCGGTTGTGCTCAGCGACCGGTATATTGACTCGTCTGCCGCGTACCAGGGGGCGGGGCGCAGCCTGGGGGTGGAGAGCATCGTTGACCTTAGCCGCTGGGCCACCAGTAACCTGCTGCCAGATGCCACCCTTTTCCTTGAGGTGCCGCCCGCAGCAAGCGAGCAGCGTGTGAGCGTACGCGGCACCACCGACCGTATCGAAGCCGAAAACACACAGTTCAAGGCCCGCACCCACACCGCTTTACCGACCTGGCGCACGCCGAAACAACCGGCCCGCACACGGTCATTGACGGCTCAGGCACCATTGAGCAGGTGCACGAGCGGGTGCTTGCCGCCATCACGCCGCTACTTGCTCAGCGGTCACTGCCGCGCGAAAACACCGCACCAACTAAGGAGGCGCTGTGAGCCTGTGGGACGCCCTCCTAGCGCCTGAGCCCGTGACGGCGCAGCTACGGCAAGATGCCTCTTCCCAGGCGCCCACACACGCCTGGCTTTTTACCGGCGGGGCGGGCTCGCTCAACCGGCAGGCCGCCTCCGTTTTCGCCGCAACCCTGCTCTGTGACCAGCCCGACCCGGCAGACCGGGGGTGCGGTACCTGCCGGGGGTGTGTGACCGTCATGAACGGTTCCCACGCCGACTTCACACATTTCCGTACTGAGGCGGTGAGCATCAGCATTGATGAGGCGCGTGAGCTGGTTCTCAAAGCCCAAGACCGCCCCTCGGTGAGCCGCTGGCGTGTGATTCTGCTGGAAGACACCGAACGCATGCCTGAGCGCACCTCCAACGTGCTGCTGAAAGCGATTGAGGAGCCGCCACCGCACACGATCTGGCTGCTGACCGCCCCCCTCCCCCGCCGATGTGTTGGTCACCATCCGTTCACGCTGCCGCCCCGTACAGCTGCCGGTGCCGCAGGCACAGGCGATCGCCGCGTACCTTGAAAGCACAGGGGTTGAGGCGGGGATGGCCCACCGCGCCGCCGCCCTCAGCCTCGGTGACGCCGAGGTGGCGCACCGGCTGGCAACGGTACCGCAGGCGCTGACCCGCAGGGAGGATCTTGCGCGCCTGCCGTTGCGTATCCGCACCCTGTCGTCGGCAATGGAGGCGGCTGAGCGGCTGATTTCGCTGGCTGAGCAGGATGCCGCCGACGCGGCGCAGCAGCGTGATGCCGCCGAACGCGCCGAGCTGCTGGCGATGCTGGGTATCGCTGAGGGTGAGCGGGTGGCCCCGACTCTGCGGGCTCAGGTGCGTCGTCTGGAGGAGCAGCAGAAGCGGCGGGCGCGGCGCATCCAAACCGACACGCTCATCCGCGCGGTGGCCGATATTCAGACGGTTCTGCGGGATGCACTAACCCTGCAGCTGGGGGCGCAGGCCCCTCTGCTGAACGAGTATCTGCGGGAGCCGCTGCAGGAGTACGGGGCGCGCACCAGCCCCGCGCAGACCCTCTCAGATGTTCAGGCGGTTGAGACGACCCTGCGGAGGCTACGCACTAACGCGAACGCCCGCCTGGCTTTGGAGGCCCTCATGAGCAGGTTCGTGCGGTAGCTACTGCGCCTGTTCCCAGCGGCCGCGCGTGCGCACCCCGTCAAGCAGCACATTCAGGTGGGGTGCCAGGCGCGGCAGGTTCCACACCGGGCGTGCGGCGAGTGTTCAAGTTTCTCCGCTGTTTTCAGGTAGTCCACGAGCACCGGGATTGAGCGGGCGCGTTTCGTGGCGGAGTACCCGGGTGCCTTGATTTTGACCATATAGCCTGTAGAGTCGCGGATAACCCAGCCTTCAGCGTCGCTTGTGCGCGCATCCTGGAGCAGGCGGGTGAAATCGGCATCATTCTCTAAGACAATTTCTGTAACCGCTGCGATACGCACGGGGCCATGCTCCTTGGTGGGGCGCGGCTGTGCGAAGGCCTGCGGGGAGAGCCACAGGTTTTCAAAGCGGGCTGGTTTCACGCTGAACTGCGCGGTGTTCGCAACCAGATCGAGCAGGTAGAGTGTGACCTGCTCGTAGGGCACAATGTGCGGGTCGCGGAACGGATCGACCACCTCAACGGTCAGGGAGGAATCCATGCGGGTGAGCGTCTCGGTGAGCCGAGTGAGCTCTTCCTCGGTGAGAGCCGCGCGCAGGATGCTCTCGGCGTGACGGCTGTAGGCGGTTGCCCCACCCTTACTGTAGACGGTCAGCACACCGTCGAAAACCGTAATAATCGCCAGGTACCCGTTTTCTTTGGCGCGCGCCACAGCCGGGTAGGCGAGGCGTTTGCGAACGTGTGCCTCGTTCTCGTGCCCAGGCTCGTCCATATTGAAGAATTTCGTACCCGCGCCCCACAATTTTGCCGGTTTCGGCGTGAATAAACAGCCCGCGCGCTTTGGCGGTGGTCTTATCCCAGGCGCCTTTGTAGAAGGCTTTACGCGTGAAATTGCACGCGAGCACGCCCGCAGGTTCGGTGGCGCGCACGTTCACGTTGGGGTTGGTGCGCATCTCCTCCAGCAGGCGATGCCCGTCGTTGAGCGGTTCTTCAGCACCGTTTGCGGCGTTTTTTGAGGCGCCCGCCGCCCTACTCCCCGAGGCGTAAGGATCGGGGACGAGGGAGCTCGACGGGATTTTCACGATTTCGCGCTTCCACACGGCTTTCTCAGCTGCACCGAATGCGCTGTCCTCACGGCTGAACACCGCGGCACTCAGCTCACCGCCGGTATATTCGACGCTGCTTTCTAACGGAATGAGATTACTGTATCCTTCCGAACCGAGCGCTGCCGGGCGGTGACCATAAATTTGGGTGATACCGGCGGCCCGGCTCAGGTCGTTGAGCGCGTCTTCGTAACCCGCGTACTGGGTTTTACCCGCCCGCGCCTGCGAGTACGGATTAGAACCCAAATAGAACGTTTCATCTGCATACAGCCCCGTGAGGTACCCCCTCCCCTACGCCTTCCAGCATGCGGTGGGAATCCGCGAAGAGCTGCGGTGCAACCCCGGCGTGGGTCACGAAATAACGCTCCTTCCCGAGAGTAAAGGGCATCATATTCACGGCGGTGTTGAGCATAGCGACCACCCGGCTGTTGTACACGCCGTGGGCGGCGAGAGCATCCAGAGTTTCGCGGGCGTCACGGTAGCGGCGCACACCCCGGATAGTGTGCATAATGGAGCGTTCGTGGTTGCCCATCACCAGGTGCACATTGGGCAGGGTGCCGAGAGCGGGTTCAAGGATGTCAAAGACTTTTTCGGGGTTTTGCCCGCGGTCAAAAAGGTCACCAGCGAATATCCAACAGATGTTTTCATCGCTCAGCCCGGTTTCGGGTGAGAGAGTGTCGATGAGTTTTTCGAGTTCGTTACCCATGCCCTGAATATCGCCGACCACGACTACTTTATGGTAGTTATCGAGCGCACGCACCGGGGTAAAGAGTTCGGTAAAAACCTGGCTGGGGGCGATGTACCCGGCGACCACATCCCGGTAGTTTTTGAGGATGCTGCGCCAGTTCTCGCGCAACTCGCGGTGGTTGTTGTAGGCGGTTTCGATAACCTCTTCAGGTACGCGCTTGGTGTATTCGCGGGTTCTGTTGCGCCCATACAGTTCGTCGAGGGTGAGCTCGCCCTGAAAATCGACAAGGTATGCGGTGTAACAGTATTTGCGCGCAAATTCGAGGAAGGTTTTCATGTTGCGCAGCAGCACGTTCATATTGTCGATAAATACGGTGTTGCCGTGCCGCATATTCTCTTCCACGCAGTCGTTTACCCGGCGGATAGCCTTCGATTCGGCACTGGTGTTTTGTGATAGGGCTAGTGCGGGCTGATTATCGAGCGTGTAGGTGATGTATCCGCATTTGCGGCGCTCAGCGTCCCAGGAATGGGTGAGGTCTGCAAGTTCGGGATGCGCGGCGATCCAGGTGCTCTTACCGGCGCCCGCCGCACCGGCTAAGAGGAAGATTTTACGTGCCATTACTATTTATCTTTTCGTTATCTTTGTGTAGTGGTTGGTCTATAGTGTTTTAGACCTTACCGGGTTACCCGGGCTGGTTCAACATATAAGGTCGTTGGGGTGAGCTATTTAAGGTATCGCAACACGTGCTCGAAGATGCTGTTCTTCACCTTTCAGCCACTCACAGTTTTAATCCGCGGCACATGGATTTCAGCGTATAGGCAAGCGTAGGCACACTAATATTATTGAAAACCTGCGCTTAATATAATTTTGAGCGGAGCTTAGAAGTATTTCCTTCGGGGATCTTCAAAATAACCAATAAATGTTAAATCATTGTATAATTTGCCCGGAGTATCCTCATGAAAAACTGCGTTTCCATAATAATATAACGAATTTCCTTCGGTTACCCCTTTAGCTTTGGCCGCCGCAATAACCTTTTCAGTAGCCGCCCGAGAATGAGTCGCCACTTCTTCAGCCAGAACTTCGATGGGAACAATTTCATGATTCGCTGTTCGATACGCACCAAAGAAATCAGAGTCAATAAAAGAGGTTCCAAAATCCCTGCACGCCGGACAACCTGATCCCAGATATTCCATGCCTTCCGTGTATTCATTAAAATCTTCATATGACTTCATGGATATTCCCATCCACACCGAAATCATTCCCCGAACCGTGTCATCAATCATACTATCATTCCTAAATATTTACCACGCATTAATCAATAGATATTTCTCATTTTGGATAATTTATGAAATATTTTTCAGTTACGTTACATACCCACAATCTTACAGTCTTTCAAAAAGTAAATTATATACGCAAGATTGTGTTTCTTCAGTGAAATCTTCATCCTCAATTTTTACCGGTAGTTTGCTATTTAGAACAAAGCCATCAAGAAGGGTTATATTATGTTGTTGAAATAAAGTTATTAATGGCAAATCCTCACTACTAATATCAGGGGATTGATGCGACAAATAGTGTCCGGATTTATATCGTTGTGCCACAGCATACCTACCCACCAGGGAAAGACTCACCCCATATCTATTCTTTTCGTCTCGCCGACTGGTTATTGACCAGTCCAAACATGAGGAATAATTTAAGTCCGATAGATCAGAAACTATGTATTGCGTTTCTACAGCATTTAGAAACTCATCGTACATACCCTCATTAATTCTCTTACCAACAAAACTAAAATTTGGGCTCTCCGGGTTCTCATATGAGTTTAGAACGTCATGACATATTTTTATTAAAACTTTCTCCCTATTACTCATAGAACACCTAACCTCTGATACTTCTCATTTTCCTAATGTTTTCGGCGAATTTCTGGTAGGTCATGGCTGCATACTATTTACCTATACATTGGTTAAGTTCTGCCTTCAGCTTGGGTGACACCTTTTTCGAGACAGAACGTAAGGTTTCTTTATAGTTTCTACTATCCACATTACGGATGGTCCACATAAGTTTTCTATGGAAAGAGTAAAAACTATTGAGTGCTAGCCAATCATATTTTAGATCAAAACATTTTATTAATACCGGGACTGCTGACGCATCTCCATAGCAGCCAATAATATCTACAATGTCTTCTTGCCTGCTATGCCACCCTTCGCATAATAATTGCTTATACACATTAAGCAAAAATTTGTCTTTTTTTAACAGCCCCGAAAGCGCTATACAAAATTCGATTCTGTCACCATCTTTATTTTTAATCCCATCTTCAATATATTCATGAAGAAAATCCAAAATGTCAATGTCTCTGCCAGAAATAGATTCGTTAATAAAATAACTAATTTCTTGATAGCTAGATTCCCCTCCGATAAATGAATCCATCAGAGTATCGAGGCCTTCAAAAACGTCTTGACTATTCATCACATACCCTCCTCGTATTGTATAAGTTATAGTTATCTAAGAATATTTACATTTTACCTGATGTGAAGTACTTTGATGCACACAAGCACAGAGCCTCTTTCCACCTCTCTTCCCCTAGCCAAGTTCCGGGGCCCAAGCTGACTACTGCCTGTTCTTGTATTCTTTCATACGCTCAGACATTATGCGAAAATCAAGTACTCCTTCAGGGTAGTCTTCAAAAAATATACTTAGCCACATCTCAAACGCACTGGGTTTCGCAAAAAATCCATATATACGACCACTTTTAACTAGCGTATCGTACGTATCAAAACTAACACTTTTCGCATTCCCCTTACTCATAACCTGAGAATTCTGATAAGAATAGGATACGTTCCACGCTAGATATATAGCCAAATCTGGGAATGTAATGCCTTCCGATTCTAAGTCGATATTTCCGATATATTTCCATGTATTATTATCAATATTCATTTCATCACAGGCGCTATACATTTTAAACCCTTTGTGAAAGCCAAAATATTGACGTCGCTTATTTTATTCTTAGAAATATAATTAAAAATCCCGAAATTCTTTTCAGAGATAAGACAGGCATACACATACTTCCCTTCTGGCAGAAGAATCTCATATACGTTTCCATATTTCTTGTTACTTAGCATCTTTAATAACCATCCTGCATATGTAAAATCCCAAAATATACTACCCGAATCTTCGTGCCTTTTATGCCACGTATCCAGAGATTAAATCCTGCCGGGAATCGCACACCATAGTCTAATATGTCTCATACACTTCCCAAGAGAAACTTTTATCGTCGCATGGAATCCTACCGAGCCTAAAATATTCCCTCACGCAGCTAAACGCCAGGTATTCGGGGATAACATATTTAACCTCATACGGCCCATACTGCCCTCCGGCTTTCATGTTCTCTGTATCTATAGAGTTCACTTGTTCGTCTTCTGGGCACAATAAGTTAAACCCTCTCAGCTGTCCTTCGCTATGTGCTTCCTGCCCGAACACTAGATAGGTGCCACGACCGCCAGAGGTAGTTAAATAATCATCATCAATTTTTCCATGAAGAATTAATTCTGTATGTACCTTTGAATCTAGTCGCCGTAGCGTCTCGGTGAGTTCTTCCTGAGATTTTATATCAAAGGTTTCCTCTTGCCTGCGCGTCCCCTGCCATTGATCGATGGTAGCTTTCATCTTCACCGCCTGATATGTGCTATCTGAGGTAGGAGGGGCATTCATTTGGGCTGGGGAAACTATTCAGAAACCTTTAGCATAAGCCCAGCACTCTGCAGAGGGAGAACGGATCAAGAAACCCTCTTCCGTTTGCTCCCCTAGTTTCTGAACCCGTGCACCGGTGAGGGGATCCTGCCGCAGCGGGCGATGAACGCCTCTGAGGATGGTGTATGCACCGGCATGATCGGGGCGCGCCCCAGCAGCCCACCGAACTCGACGGTATCTCCCACGCCCAGGCCGACGGCAGGGATGACGCGCACGGCGGTGGTCTTGTGGTTCATCACGCCGATTGCAGCTTCATCGGCGATCATGGCGGCAAGCGTCGCGGCGGGCGTGTCACCAGGTACTGCGACCATGTCCAGCCCAACCGAGCAGATCGCGGTCATTGCTTCTAGCTTATCGAGCGTAATATGCCCTGCGGCGGCGGATTCGATCATGCCGATGTCTTCGGAGATTGGGATGAATGAGCCAGATAGTCCGCCCACATGCGAGCAGGCCATGAGCCCACCCTTTTTTACCGCATCGTTGAGCAGGGCGAGTGCTGCTACTGTGCCGTGGGTTCCCACGGTTTCCAGCCCCAGTTCTTCGAGGATGTGCGCCACGGAGTCCCCGATTTCGGCGGTGGGGGCTAGTGAGAGGTCAACAATGTTGAAGTACACTCCCAGGCGTTCGGCGGCGAGGCTGCCAACCAGCTGCCCTACACGCGTGATTTTGAAGGCTGCCTGTTTAATGGCTTCGGCGCATGCGTCGAATCGTGCCCCGCGTACTTTGTGGAGGGCGCGGTGTACCACACCAGGGCCGGAGACACCCACTGAGATGGTGGTGTCTGCTTCTTGCACGCCATGGAATGCGCCAGCCATGAAAGGGTTATCGCTCACGGCGTTGGCGAAGACCACGAGTTTGGCGCACCCGAACCCGTTAGTTTCTGCGGTGAGGTCGGCGGTTTCACGCACCACCTCACCCATGCGTTAACGCCGCTCATGTTAATACCGGCGCGGGAGGAGCCAATGTTTACTGAGGAGCACACCACGTCGGTTTCGGCGAGCGCGGTGGGGATGGAGTTCATGAGCGTGTTGTCGGCGGGGGTTGCGCCTTTGTCGATGAGTGCGCTGAACCCGCCGATAAAGTTCACGCCCACGGCTTTTGCGGCGGCGTCGAGGGTGCGGGCGTATTCGATGTAGTCGTTTTCGCTGCTGGCTCCGGCGATGACGGCGATGGGTGTGACGGCGATGCGTTTATTCACGATGGGGATGCCCAGCTCGGCTTCGATTCCTTCGCACACGCTCACCAGGTTTTTGGCGCGGGAGGTGATTTTGTTGTAGATTTTTTGGCGGGCTACCGCGCCGTTAGAGTCGGCGCAGTCGAGCAGGGAGATGCCCATGGTGACGGTGCGGATATCTAGTTTTTCTTCCTCGATCATGCGTAGGGTTTCGAGGATATTGTCGTTCATCATGCGGTTGGGGTCCCTTGGGCGCGTTAGATGGTGTGCATGGTTTTGAAGATCGCTTCTGCCTGGATGCGGATCTGAACTTTTTGTGCGTGTTCGACGGGGATCATGGCTTCTTGCAGGTCGATGAGGTTCTGCTCGTTTTCGTCGAAGGAGCAGTGCATGATCATGGTGAAGTATTCACCCATAATGGTTTGGGAGACGTCGAGGACGTTCACGTGGCGTTCTGCGAGGGTGTTGGTGACGGCGGCGATGATGCCTTCGTGGTCGATGCCGGTGACGGTGAGGATGATTTTCACGGTGATTCCTTACGGTGGTGGCATGGTTTCTGGGCAGGATAGTTTTTTAGGAATTGTAACGTATCCCGGTTGATATGGAGACCCGCAACACACCGCTGGGTGGTTATTTGCCTGCTTTTGAGCCCCGCCCTGCCGTGGCGTGCCAGCCCTTATACGTACTGGGCGATGTACAGTTCACCGCTGCCTGTGATGGTCACGGGGGTGGGGTCCCCCGCGTGCAGTACGGATTCGGTGCCGCCAAGGGTGTAGTCTTGGCCTGCGCCGGTGACGGCACCGGCAATGGTGATAGTGATGGTCCCGTCCACTACCAGTGCCGCTGAGGTTCCTTCAAAGACGTAGTCGATGGTTTCTTTCGGCGCCACCCGGATGCGGGTTACACTCATCCGCTCATCCCACATGGTGTATTCGCCTATGGCGGCGTTATCGGGGGTGGGCCGCTGAATTTCGGGGGCGTCTTGGGAGTCGCCCAGCACCCGAATCAGTTCTTCGGTGTCAATATGTTTGGGGGTCAGCCCGGCGCGCATGACGTTATCGGAGGGGTTCATGAGTTCGATTGCGGTCCCCGAGACGTAGGCGTGCACCTGCCCGTCGGGGGTGAAGGCGGAGTCACCGGGTGCTAGGTGCACCAGGTTCATGACGAAAGCCACCAGTAGGCCGCGGTCACCGGGGTATTTGTGCGCTACCAGGTTCACCAGCTCTATAGCGTCAAGCACGGAGGGGGCCGCTTTACGCCGTGTTTGCGCGAGTTTATGGGCGGTGGCCGCCAGCTGATCCACGGCTTGGGCGGCTTCGGGTTCGGGCATACGAATAATGGCGGTCAGCAGCTCTTTGGGGAGCAAGGTGCGCTCTGTCAGCCAGCCAGGACGCGTTGAATGCTCGGGCAAGATTTTTTTGAGCTGCTCGGCGGGTCGCACACCGGTGAGCACCCGCATGTTGGTGAGGGCGATCACGGTCTCGGGTTTGGAGTAGCGATCTTTGTAGTTGCGGTGCGGTGCATCTAGGGGCACACCGCGGGCCTGCTCGTCCTCGAACCCTGCGGCGGCCTGCTCGTCGGTGGGGTGCACCTGGATAGACAGGGGGGCGTCAATCGCCAGGATTTTGAAGAGGAACGGGAACCAGTCGCTGTTCCGGTCGGGGCGCAGGAACCTGCCGGGCTGCTGTGCAACCAGTTCGTCAAGCTGCTGCTCAGAGCCGTCAACGGTGGCAACCGACGGGGCGGCCGGGTGCGCCCCTACCCACACTTCAGCCTCGGGCTTGTCAGTGGGCACGGGCACCCCACGCATACGGCCCAGGATGCTGCGCGAACCCCATGCGTAGTTCTGGATCTTATTTTTCAGACGGAAAATTTCGCCCATGCGCGTGCATATCCTTTCACGAACCGCCCTGACGGCCTAAAACTGAGTGATGGAAAACCTACAATATCTATGGAATTCCCAGCGTTTCTTCCCCAATTATAGAGGGATATTAGTCGGCCTTCCCGTTAGAATGAGGGGGTGACTACTATCAATCTACATGACTCGTTCAAAGCCTACGATGTTCGCGGTATCGTGGGCGAGACCATTACCGCTGAAACCGTGAAGGCAACCGGCGCCGCTTTCGTTGATGTGCTCGGCCTGGCTGGTCAGACTGTTCTGGTGGGCGGTGACATGCGCCCCTCCTCCCCCCGAATTCATGGATGCATTCGCTGAAGGTGCCACCGCACGCGGCGCAAACGTCCAGAAAATCGGTCTCATCTCAACCGATGTGCTCTACTTCGCGTGCGGTGTTGAGAACGCTGCGGGCGTTACTTTCACCGCAAGCCACAACCCCGCCGAGTACAACGGCATGAAAATGGCTAAGGCCGGGGCGGTTCCTGTATCCTCCGAAACCGGTCTTTTCGATATTCGTGATCTTGCGCAGAAGTACCTTGACGAAGGCTCCATCCCTACCGTTGAGAACCCTGGCGCTGTCACCGAAAAGGACGTTCTCAAAGCCTACGCCGAGTACTTGCGTCAGCTCGTAGACCTCTCCAGCATCCGCCCCCTCAAGGTTGTTGTGGATGCGGGTAACGGTATGGGCGGCATGACCACCCCCGCCGTCTTGGGGGATGCTCTTCTTCCCGCGCTTCCGCTTGAGATTGTGCCCCTCTACTTTGAGCTCGACGGCACTTTCCCGAACCACCCGGCTAACCCGCTTGAACCCGCCAACCTTGTCGATCTGCAGAAAGCGGTTGTTGAGCACGGCGCAGACATCGGCCTTGCCTTTGACGGCGATGCCGACCGCTGCTTCGTGATTGACGAGAAAGGCAACGCGGTCACCCCCTCCGCCATTACCGCGCTCGTGGCAGAGCGTGAAATCGCGCGTGCTAAGGCGGAAGGCAATGAGCAGCCGGTTATTATCTATAACCTCATCACCTCCAAAGCTGTACCCGAGCTCGTTGAAAAGCTCGGTGGGCGCGCCGTGAAAACCCGTGTGGGTCACTCCTTCATCAAGGCAGTCATGGCTGAAGAATCCGGTATTTTCGGCGGTGAGCACTCCGCGCACTACTATTTCAAGGACTTCTTCAACGCAGACACCGGTATGCTCGCCGCGATGCATGTGCTCGCGGCCCTCGGCGGCGGTCACCAGGCGCTCTCCGAGATCAGCGCCAGCTACTCCCCCTATGTGGCATCTGGTGAGATCAACTCCGAGATTGAGGACAAGGCAGCCGCTGTGGACCGTGTACGCGCGCACTACGCTGGCGCGCCCTGTAGAGGTCGAAGACTCCGACGGCACCACCTTCACCAACACCGAAGAAGGCTGGTGGGCGAACCTGCGGCCCTCCAACACTGAGCCGTTCCTGCGTCTGAACCTTGAAGCACCGGATACCCCCACAATGGAGCGCGTGCGCGACGAGATCCTGGCTCTGGTGCGCCAGTAGTTCTTTGAACTCCATTATTTTGGGCGGATGCCGATTATTATCGGTATCCGCCCTTCTGCTATGCATTATTGGTGCCGGGTTATACGATCGCCTTACAGCCCTGGCACGAGCGCATTTGAGCCACTTTGCCCCGGTAGGCGTGCCGGGCGTGAACCCCAGAACAAGGGCTTTGTAGTTTTAACAGGGATATACCCACTGATATTTAGGTATAATATTAGATAGCGGGCACCCCTAAACCGCGAAGCTAGGGGAACCCGCTGAAACGTCACATCGGCTTAGCCGATGACGTCGATTAGGTCAGCAATCGCTTTGACGAGTTGCGCGAGGGCTTTGATAATTCGCGCAGCCGCCAAAGCGATTTTGCTTTACCTTTTTTCGGCATTCCGTCTTACCCCCTTTCGGAACTACGACCCTCCACGGCTGATTAGGTCAGAAGTGTTCCGTGGGGTGTAGCCGCGACGGGGGCTTCTTTAGTTTACCTTGGACATTTAAAAATACTTATTGGGGGCTCAACGCCCCCAATATTTTTATCTCTCCTCCTGAATATGGGATATTCGGTGCAGCGTCAGACGGGTCTCCCAAACGGCTTCAGGATGCAGATGCGCACCAGAAGAGGGCCGAGGCGCCCCTGACGCCGAGAGACGGACTTGCACAGAGACATCCTGAGAAGGCAGGCGACTATTAGCTCACCCAGCCGCCTCTAAATACTCCAGCACGGGCTGCGCTGAAGCAGCCTTTATGAGCGCAGCATCCACTGGTCCGGCCCGAAGATCTCGTAATTGATATTCTGTGCCGGTACACCTGCATCCACGAGAGCGGAACGCACGCCCTTCATGAACGGCAGCGGACCGCACAGGTATACGTTCGCCTCCGCAGGTACGCCCAGCTTTGCGATGTCCACGCGGCCGCGGTAATCACCGGTTTCTTCATCCTCCATGAACGTGACGAGCTTACCGTGAGGGAGCTTTTCAACCAGCGCGGTCATCTCCTCGCGCAGCGGCCACGTATCCATGCGGCGGTCGGCGTGAACCACAGTCACCTGCCGCTGCGAGCCGGATTCAATCAGCTCATTGAGGAAGCTAATCATAGGGGTCACGCCGATACCCGCCGAGAAAAGGTAGAGGGGTGCATCCGCAGAGCCGAAGCCCTCCAGGGTGAGGTCACCGTAAGGGTTGGAAATCTCGACAACATCGCCAATCGTGAGCCCGTGAATGATCGAAGTCATTTCGCCGTTCGGGTCGAGCTTTACGCCGATACGGCGCTGGTTTTTATCGGACGGAAGCAGGGTGTATTGGCGGGGCTGGCGCAGACCATCGCGTGCCTTCGTAATAATGGAAATGTACTGGCCTGCTTTCGCCTCAGTCATGGGGGTTTCATCGGCAGGCTCAAAAGTCAGCACAACCACGTTATCGCCGGTCTCCTGGCGATCAACAACTTTGAAGGGCGCGTGGGTAACATTATTCGCCTGGGACGCGTACAGGCCCCTCTCGATCTTAATGAGGGCGTTCGCCATGAGCCAGTACACTTCGCTCCAGGCGTCCACGACCTCCTCGGTTGCGGCATCGCCCAGGTCTGCAGCAATCGCCTCAAAAAGATACTTATAGACGGTCGGGTACTCTTTCTCCTGCAGTCCCAAAGAAGCGTGCTTATGCGCCACGCGGGAAAGCACCTCATCGGGGTAGGAGTCGGGATGCTCCACAATGTAGGAGGCAAAAACCGCAATAGACCCGGCAAGTGCTTTCGGCTGGGTGCCCTCAAGTTGAGAGGAACGGGAGAACAGGCCGTCCATCAAATCGGGTCGGGCAGCGAACATCCGCTCGTAGAAGTCAGGGGTAATGTGACCGATACGGTCGGCGATAATGGGCAGTGTTGCCTCAATAATGGGACGTGACTTTTCAGAGAGCATAGGTGCCTTCTTCCGTAAATGATGAAATCCGCCTTAAACGTTTTACACGTAAAGCCTTTTACACGGTAGCACTTCTGACAGGGGCACGCAGGGCTCCCTTGGAATCTGCTTTTGGTGGGAGCGCCCAGAAATACCCGCAGTTTTATATATCTGCCCCCGCACACTTTTTATATGTTGTATACGAATATTTCTCGGCATAATAACTAACGGTTACTTAGAAGCGCAGGTGAAATACTTCTTTAAGTTCGCAGCAGGTGAAATAACTGCAGGGTTTCTTTTCATATAGTCGCTGCATGTTTCACGCTTATTGCCGCGCACTACACGGGGTCAGGCAATAACAGGCGGCTCCGTGCTTACCGGGCGGCAGAACCTCGCCACGACGCTGATAATAAGAGGTTTAGAGAACTTCGCGGTCAAAACTCGCAGCCAGCGGCCCCAACCCGAGCTCCACAAATACAGGCCCGGCAGGCCTGGCGGGGCCGGGAAGATCCGAAATCACCACATCATCCACCGCCGCGTAGAATGCCTCACGCGCATCCGCCAGCACGTTCCGTAAGCGGCAGAAACTATCGAGAGGACAGTTACCGTCCTGATCTTCGCACTCAATCATGGGGATATCCCCCCTCGGTGGTACGGAGTACCTGACCCACTGTTGCCTGGCGGCCTTTCGCCGAGAGCAGCACACCCCCGGCGCGGCCTCTGGTGGACTGTAGCAGGCCTTGATTTACCAGGAATGCCACCGACTTTGCCACATGGTTATAGGGGGTTCCCACGCCGTCAGCAATTTTTTGGGTAGAGAGCTTCTGATCGGGGTCTAAGGCAGAGAGAAGCATCATGATGCGTAACGATACGTCTGAAAAGGCTGTAAGCCGCATCGTTCTCTCCTCTCGTATGGGGGCTGGAAGATCACCCTAAAAACTATTAAAGGTGGCGCTGACCATAGTCATCTGTGGGAATTGTAGCCCCGACCATACCGTGAAAAAAATTAGGGTCCGCTGCCTAACCATCCCGGCTTTCTGCACCGGCACCCAATTTTTATGCTTTATACATATAGTATATTCCGCATAATTTCGTGGGCGTGGGATTCACCCCAGCGTGCCGCGCCTTTTAGCGCAACAGTTCTTTTATAATCCGGCACCGAGGCTCTTCACACTATACGAAAAATACAGGCACCGGCTCCCCAGGCGAGGTACCGCCGTTATGCCCAAGGCACAATCCTGCAAGGTTTTGTGTCATGTGCGTGTGCAGCCATCAGGTGCCCCGCACGCACTGCGCGGCACCTCGGCAAGACCACAGGTTTCTGCCCTGTTCTCTCGCTGAGGTGCCGCGCGTGGGATGAAGAGTTACTTAGTTCTCAAGCGCCTGCGCCAGTGCGTCACGCTCAGCCTTGACCTCTGCGGGGAGCTTATCGCCGAACTTCGCCAGCCATTCGTCAATGCCGGGCAGCTCAGCCACCCACTCGTCCTTCGAGACAGCGAGTGCTGCGTTAAGTTCTTCATCGCTGATGCTCAGACCGGTCAGGTCGAGGTCTTCCTTCGTGGGTACGGTGCCCAGGAAGGTCTGCGTGCCGCCGCCCTTGCCGTCGAGGCGGTCGAAGATCCACTTGACCACGCGGGAGTTCTCGCCAAAGCCGGGCCATGCGAAGCCACCGTCGGGGGTGCGGCGGAACCAGTTCACGTAGTAGACCTTCGGCATGTTCTCGGCACCGTGCTTCTTGCCAAGGTCGATCCAGTGCTGGAAGTAGTCGCCCGCGTTGTACCCGATGAAGGGAAGCATTGCCATGGGGTCGCGGCGAACCACGCCGACGGCACCCTTTGCGGCTGCTGTGGTCTCAGAGGAGAGGGTGACCGCACGGAAGACGCCCTGCTCCCAGCTGTCGGATTCGGAGACCAGCGGAACGGTGGTCTTGCGGCGACCGCCCAGCACGATGGCGCTCAGCGGCACGCCCTCGGGATCGTAGTACTCGGGAGCGAGCATATCCACCTGGGATGCGGGGGTGCAGAAACGCGAGTTGGGGTGCGCTGCGGGACGCCCCGATTCAGGAGTCCAGTCCTTGCCGGTCCAGTCGGTCAGGTGCGCGGGTGCCTCGTCGGTCTTACCTTCCCACCATACGGAGCCGTCATCAGTGAGCGCCACGTTGGTGAAGATAGTGTTGCCCTTAGAGATTGCCTTCATGGCGTTGGGGTTAGTGGAGTAACCGGTGCCGGGTGCCACGCCGAAAAGACCCGCCTCGGGGTTAACGACGCGAGCCTGGTGGTTCTCATCAAATTCGATCCACGCGATATCGTCGCCGACCATTTCGGCCTTCCAGCCGTCGATGGTGGGGTCCATCATCGCAAAGTTGGTTTTACCGCAGGCAGAGGGGAATGCGGCGGAGATGTAGCGGGTAACGCCCTCGGGGTTGGTGACCTTGAGGATGAGCATGTGCTCAGCCATCCAGCCCTCATCATGACCGATAACCGAGGCGATACGCAGTGCATAGCATTTCTTGCCCAGCAGTGCGTTGCCGCCATAACCCGACCCGAAGGACCAGATTTCGCGGGTTTCGGGGAACTGCACAATGTACTTCTCGGGGTTGCAGGGCCAGGACACATCCGCCTGCCCGGGCTCAAGCGGGGCACCTACGGAATGAAGCGCTTTCACGAAGAAGCCCTGGGTTTCGTCCAGTTTCGCGAGCACATCCTTGCCGATAGTTGCCATAATGCGCATCGAGCACACCACATAGGCGGAGTCGGTAATTTCGACCGCCATCTTGGGGTTCTTCGCTTTCAAAGAGCCCATGACAAAAGGAATGACGTACATGGTGCGCCCGCGCATCGAACCTTTGAAAAGGCCGGTGAGCGTCTGCTTCATCTCCACGGGGTCACGCCAGTTGTTGGTGGGGCCTGCACCTTCTTCGGTCTGTGAGCAGATAAAGGTGCGCTCTTCCACACGTGCCACGTCGTCGGGGTCAGAGAACGCTGCATACGAGTTGGGGAACTCGTGATCGCTCAGGCGTACGAAGGTGCCTGCATCGACCAGCTCTTGGGCAAGCCGGTTGTATTCCTCTTCGGAACCATCAACCCAGTAGATACGGTCGGGCTCGGTGAGGGCTGCAACCTCGCGCACCCATTCAAGCAGACCGGCATGGGTGGTCGGTGCGTTCTGCAGGTCTTTTTCTAGCTCTGCGGAAAGAGCTCCGCGTGAAATATCAGTCATTGACTTTATTCCCCTTTGAGTTTGTATGCCGGGCACCTTCGCTGGCCAGGCGCGTCTGACTGGTTGGGGCGGTTAAATAACAGCGGCGCACAGGGCCGAGGGGCTCGCACGCCGATGAAATTTTCCACTCCCTCGTGTGTTTACAGAATAGCGCATATACCTTTGTTGTGTGGAACATCTGGGGTGTTTGCGATGCGTATCCCATATTTTTTGCCGGTGCGTGCGCTGCGCAGAGGTAAAATATTGCGCTGACCTGGGGCGATACCGCACCAGGCAGGCAGGACGCCAACACCGCAACGGGAGTGATTGCCCAGAGGGATTGTGCGGCTCGACAGAGCGGGTACGCCGGGGAAGAAAACCGCCGTCTTAATTGTGAGCCAATACACTCAATTTCAACTTGCAGTGTGTGAAGGAATCCCGTAGAGTATTACCTGTTGCCGCGACGGATTGAAAAATTCAAACCACGGAACATGCGCCTGTAGCTCAACGGATAGAGCATCTGACTACGGATCAGAAGGTTGGGGGTTCGAATCCCTCCAGGCGCACACTATGAAAGCTCTTCCTTTTCATCAGGAAGGGCTTTTTTGATGCCCACCCAACGCACGACTGCACCTGCGGAACACCAGTAGCGCCACCGCATTCTGAGGCGCAAGACGGCGCAACAAAAGGGTTCGGTGCTCCATCCGCATAAGTGCGACTGCTTCACGAGACGCCAGTTCGTGCAGTACTGGCTTTACTTCCCTTAACCTCGTCAAAAGTTACGTTTCGATAACGAAAGGGCGTGAGTGCACCCTCTCGCAAGAAACGTGAAGTGAGCAGCGGCAGCGGTACAGCCCAGAAAACCGCCCCTCTCCCCTGCTGTTGCGGCGGAAAATCTGAGCACATGGAAGAAGATGCACCGGAAAAAGCTCAACCTGCAACAGTTACACAGGAAAAAATTGGTGGCGAATGCACAGTTTTGCCACCAAATCTGTAAAAAAGACCGTACTATGCACCTATCGGAAAAACCATTTTTTGGCTATGAGCCGATTTCATAGCCACAGAACCCCAAAAAAGTTACCCTGGAAAGTGTGTTTGGTATACCGCCCTCGCATCACGATAAGGCGCGAGGTGTATGGGACAGCACCACTTCCGGTGTCGTCCTGATATTGAGGTAAAACTCTAGGGCAGCGACGACAGTAGCACAACCCAAAGTTTATATCCACGCAAGAATACAACCAGTATGCCTACACGCCCTAGGAGGTAGCAGTGGCTACAACCACCCTGCTCATACCGCGAGTAATAGCTCGCCAGCTCACAGAAATCGCCCAACTGGGTAAGTTTAGTGTTTTTCCAGCCACCCCAAAATGCTCGCATTGGGCCGTATATGATTCCCATAAAACGGAGCTCGCCTGCCCGTGCGCACCGCTAGAGCCGGACGCAAAACTACTCATACGCACAATGGCGGCAATTCTTCAAGAAAACTTCGTACCACGTAGTGAACCTTGCGAAACACCATTTTTCCCCGAGCGGATACTACACAACAGATAAAAGATACAAAATCCCAAAAAACCGACGATCATACTTCAGCAGAAATACATCAACGTACCGAAGATACAACCCCTCAAAAACAGCAAACTTCACAACCCATCCCTACCCCGCCTCACCCCACACCCATCGCGCCAAGGCCTGCCGTCGCCGAAGCACAGCAGCGAAACCACCCAGATATTACGCGGCCAATACCGCAGCCGCCCAGCTCACCGCTGCCGAAGCTGGCGGAAGTATCCAAGGCTGAGCCGAAAACCCCTACTGGCCCCATCCCAAGCCCCACCGCTCTAGCGGGTAAGTTCAAACCGCTCACCTACAAGCCGCCAGCCATCGCCGAATACTACGCCACTAAGCCATCCCGGGGCGCACGGCATGGGGAAGCGGCAGGAGAAAGGGTGTGGCCACTCAAAGAGGTGGAAGCTATCGCACCTTACACAGTGAGCCAAGAGAAACACACCGATTTGCTCGATACCGAGCGGCTCAGCAAAACCCTCGGCGACCAGTATTACCTGCGCGGCACTAAGCGAGACTCGCTGCTGCACAGGCTGCATAAAACGCAGCACCGCCCGGAGGACACCCGGCTCGAAATACCCAGAGATCCGGCCCGAAATGCTCAAACACATTAAAGAGCTCAACCTCGACTACGAAGACATTAAACGGTTTATCGACTGCGGGGTACCCGAAAAAATCAACGGCTGGACCACCCACTACCGGTACGACGACTACCGGGTGGAGCTGAACACCAGCTCGAACACGGTGCTGAACGTTGAAGACGAACGCGACTTCTACGACGAGTTCCTAGACGACACCAGCGAAGAGGAACTGCCGTACACCTTCGCCCCCGCCGTAGAACACTACATGGTGATGCGCAGCATCCCGTACTAACCGCGTTATCCGCATTATTGAAGAACCTAAGAGCGTGGACCCGGCCCCCTCGTGGCTGACCGTCTACAGCGACGACGAGTACCAAGTGTTCGTTGCCCCAGACGGCCGCACCATCCGCTCCATTAAACCCCTGAAGGAAGAGGACTAGTCATGGCCGGTTACACACTCGACGTGCCCGAAGAACTTTACGAAGCGCTGCAGAAGATGGCCCCCTACGCCACCTACACCTACACTGATGAGGACGGCGACTGGGACCTTCTCTCCCCCGCCGGGCACAGCGCCCTCACCGAAGACCGTGTTTTGGATGCCGACCTGCTCAACCTGTATTTTGAGGTGCTCCCGCAGATTGCCACGCTCTTCGCCAAGCAGCACCCGCGAGCACTCAATACGTTCTCGGCGGTGCCCACACCCTCCGCCATTAAAATGCCTAAGGCCCAGCTGACCCCCCTCATCCAGGTGGAGAAAGAACGCGCCGAAGAGGAAGCCCACTGGGCGTCCCTTGAAGAGGAGTTCTATGCGGGCGTGCCCGAGGAAGAACGCAACTACGGGGTGACCCCCGGGCTGAAAACACTATATGATGCGGGAAAACCTGGGGTATGCGCTGCTGCTAGACATCATTAACGACCCCGACGCCGAATACAGCACCAGCCATAACAACGGGTACGAGGTGCCCGTGTACACCAGCAAAAAACTGGGGTACCGGGTGGTGCTCACCCACAACAGCTCAGCCGTTATGTCGCTACGGAAAATTGACGATGGGATGGTCGGCAAATACTCGCTGGCCGAGGCAGCTGAGCAGCATATGAAGGATTTGGGGCTGCGCGAAGAAGAGCTGATTCTGGTGCTGGAGAGCATCGACTCTGAGGTGTCAGCGGTTCCGGGGCACAGCGCCCGCACCGGGTACCGGCTCAACGGGTACGAGGTGATCGTCGATTCGGTGCGTAAAACCATCCTGAGCGTGGCGGAGGCATCTGCCTCACCAGGTACTCGGCCCACTCCGCACAATCAGCCCCGGCTCAGCGGGCAGAAGGCCCAGCGCGGCGTGAAAATCCCGAACGATATGCCCAGCTACATTAAACTGCTTGAGACCCACGGGTTCGCGGTTGAGCACGGCAAGACCCACTACAAGGTCACTCATGATGCGTTCCCCGGCAAGAGTGTGAGCATGCCGGTGACTCCCTCCGATAGTCAGCGCTGGTACAAGAACTCGGTCAGCGATATGCGCCGCGAGTTCGGGGTGAACCTTAAACGGGACCGGCCCGAGTACACGCGCCGCGGTGAACCCACCCCCAGGCACGAAAGGCTCTGACCCTCCAATGCAGTTACAGCCTTCGTAAAGGCTCTGCTGTAGGTGCGGGGTGTGGCGGGCCGGTGCGTCTTTGAATCTTTTGCCCGCATATTGCAAATATGGCCCGTGCATTGCCTCACGTTATACCGCCGCTGGCGCCCCTGAACAGAAGGGGTGCCAGCGGCGGTTTTATGGGGTGCCCCACAGCCCATACGTCTCACCCGGCGGGCACCCCTGGGGGTCTTTGTGCCTGTCACGGGCTTTTTGGGAAACGCTCCCGCACGCCAGCCCACCCACCGCTTGGACAGCACCGGGGCAGGCGGGCTTTATCTGCGGCCTTGGTGCACGCCGAATGTGTGGCTCACACGGTGTGCACAATGGGGATATACTGTGAAATGTTCCGTGGAGGACGCCTAACAATAACCACTGATTTGGGGTAGGCTAAGCCTAGTGTTAGTAAGGCAATAGCAACTTTATAGAGGCTATAATGTCCGCCACTGCACCCCCATAATTCGCCTCTCGAAGGCGATTAATACCCCTCCTGACGCATAGAATGGATATGCATCTACACAAACGCACAGGAGGAACGCATGGGCGTCATGATTAAGGTAACCGATGAGACCGGCGATAGTCGTGAGGTCGAGTGGGAAGAACACCACACCCTACTCGAATCGCTTCTTTCCCACGGTTTCCCGGTGTTGGCAACCTGCGGAGGGAACGCATCCTGCGCGACCTGCCACGCCTTTATTGACCCCGAACATATTGCAGCATCCGGCGAGCGTACAGACGCAGAAGCTGACCTACTCGATATGGTTGACGATGTAGCCAACGAATACTCCCGCCTATGCTGCCAGGTAGAATACACCCCAGATATGGACGGCGCGTCCATCACCTTACAGGCGGCAATGTAATGAAACTTTCGGCACGGACTCTCATCTGTTCCACGGCGCTACTGTGCGCGTTTACGTTGAGCGGATGCGGCTCCAGCGACACCAACCAGACGCAGAACGCACCGGCCCAGAACGAGGCCAGTGCGAGCGTCTCCCCCGGCACCATCACCATCGCCTCCCCCAATGCCTCAGCTAACCCCTCAGGCTCGGTCGCGCCCGGCGACATTAACGTGGTCAACGGCGGAAACAATAACGACAAGAAAAAAGAAGACGAGAAAGAGCACCAGAACTCTGAAGAGTCGCCCGGCTCATCCGATGAGCACTCCGACAAAGGCGGCACCAACGGGGAGAAAAAAGACGGCGGTAAACGCACCGAAAAAGGTGGTTCTTCCTCCTCTTCATCCAGCTCTTCCGGCACCAAGAAACAGCAAGGAAGCGGCTCACAAGGCAGTTCGGGGCGCACCTCAGGCAGCTCCAGCTCCTCAGGCGGCAGCGGCGGCTCAAGCGGCTCCAGCACTCAGCAAGAGCCCGCCGCCCAGCCCGCAGGAGGCGGAAGCGGCGGGGCCTCCAGCGAGGAATCCAGCGGCGGCACACTTGTGAGCCGTGCGCAGGCATGCACCGAGAACCAGGTCTCGGTATCGCTCACCCCCGGCCCTTCAACCGCCGGGTCGCAGCAGTACACCCTGTCGTTCACCAATGTCTCTGCCGGACCCTGCCGTCTGAAAGGCAACCCGGATGTGGCGCACACCAACACGGACGGCAGCAGCATTATGGGCATATCTTCCCAACTCGATGGTAACCTTATGAACCCCTCCGGGGTGGTGCTCCAGTCGGGCGAGACCACCACAGCCGCCATGCGGCGCGTGAGCGCATCATCGCACGGCGATAACTGTGTGGTGCAGAACTCCCCCAAACTCACCGTGTGGCTGCCCGGGTCGGGTAAAGGGTACGCTTTCGACTTCGACCAGGACACGTGCACTAACGTGCCGCAGCTCTTCGTGGGCCAATTCGGCGCCTAGCCACGCAGCGGCACGGCGTACCCGCGGTGCCGGGTGGGGCGCAGATTCTGCGCTCTATGCACCAAATACGCCCTAACTATAAGGCGGCTCCCCCGAGAAACCGGGAGAGCCGCCTTTAAGCATCTACACAATACTTTATTTATACACTAGTTGAGCCTTAGCTTACCAGTTGGACACGCTTACTGGGCGAGAATATTCCCCACCCTGTGGGCCTAGACAGTGCGGGTGGTCTGCTCAAAACTGAACCGCACCCCACGCTCCCGGAAAGGCCCCAGCCCGTAACCAATATTCACCACCAGAAACGGCTGCTGATCCTGCCCACCCAGCAGCACCGCATCCGCTGCGATCGCCTCAAAATCCGCGCCGGTGATAGGGCCAGCGTCCAAGCCAAGAGCACGCACAGCGGTAATGAAATACCCCGCCTGAACCTGCGCGCACAGCCGCCCCAGCGGGATACGCTCGCCCTCATCCTCAAAGAACTTCTGCGCGGCCACAGCGTGCGGGGCGAACTCGGTGAAACGTTTCTGCCAGTTCCGCTCAAACGCAAGAATCGCATTCACCGGGGCCTGGGAAGCAGATGCGCGGTTCCCCTCATGCAGGTGAGTCAATAGGCGTTCTTTCGCGTGCGGGGAACGTACCCAGGTGATGCGCAGCGGCTGATTATTGTAGGCGGTGGGTCCCATGACAGTCAGCTGGTGAATCTCACGCAGCTGCTCCTCAGTGACGGGATCCTCGCTAAACCGGTAGCAGGTGCGCGGCTGAAGGTAGAGGGCGGCACGCTGCTCTTCCTCCAGACGGGGCCGGTGGGTGGGGTTCGCCAGGTTAATGGTGTCGTGGTAGTGAGGGGGGCATTGCATTTTCCTCTCTGCGGGGCCTGCCAGGTGGGGTTATTCCCATTGTGTACCCCGCACCCCATCAAACGCCGGTTTTACCGTCCCAGTGTCAAAAATCTTAACGAAAAGACGGCTACCGTCATCATTCAGATGCGGCAGCCGCCGGTGAATCAGAGATATTCGTGGGCCTCTCCGTTCGCCGCGTACCGGGTCTCTGCGGTAATCTCGCCGGGTGCCATAAATGTTCCTCGGCGGCTCAGCAAACGCAAAACACAGTGTTTAGAGGCTGCGGGTCACCTCGTCGAATCCGAACCGAGTATCGCGCGGGTGCTGGGTAGGAACGCCGTACCCTAGATTCACCACAAGGATGGGGTGCTCGTTGGTTCCTTCAAAAAATTCTTCATACAGCCCCTCAAAATCGGCCCATAAGGGACCGGCATCTAGACCAAGGGCGCGCGCGGCGGTCATAAAGTAACCGGCCTGCAGATTGGCGCTCTGCTGAGCGGCAAAGGTAACAACTTCCTCGGTCGTGCAGTAGCTCCTAATAGTCTCTGCCGCGCGGGGGTTAAACACATCTGCACGGTCTATCCACGCCTTATCGTATGAGAGTATGGCGTTAACGGGTGCCTGACGAGCCTTTCCTTGATTAGCTTCGATCAGGTGTTTCACAAGACGCTCACGGGCCTCAGGGCTCTTAATCCAGGTGATACGCAAAGGCTGGCTATTGAAGGCCGTGGGACCCAGATAGGTAAGTTCCTGAATCTCCCGAAGCTGATCATCAGTGACGGGCCGATCGGTAAATTTACGCATAGTTCGGGGCTCACGGAAAAGAGCAGTGATCTGGTCCTCAGACAAACGGGTCATCTCTCATATCCTTTCCTATGACGTCGGGTTCTTTTGGCACAGTGAATCTATATGCCCCACGAAAGGCTACCGCGCCGCTCTTCCCATCATGCACCGGCCCGTGCCATAAAGCTACCCCAAAATTCGCACTGCAACAGTTCAGCCAGCCCCTCACAGCCCAGCAAAAACCGGTGGCTGCCGCATCATCAGATACGGCAGCCACCGGCAAAAATCAGGCGCTCGCAGGTCCCCGGATACATGTACATCACTACCGGAGTTCTGCGGCTTACTCTCGCTGGTCTCGCTCAATGCCGAATATGCGGCGACTCAGCGAGTGCAAGCACAGCCTTTAGAGGCTGCGGGTTACGTCATCAAACGCAAAACGGGTACCGCGCGGGTACTCGGGGGCCACACCATACCCCAGGTTCACCACGAGGAAAGGCTGCTGGTCGGTGCCCTCGAAGAATTCAGCGGCAATACCATCGAAATCCGCGCCGGTCATGGGGCCAGCATCCAAACCGAGAGCGCGCACGGCGGTAATGAAGTAGCCAGCCTGAAGTGCAGAGCTCAGCGCGCCTGCGGGAATACGCGCCTCTTCAGCCTCGTAGTAGGACTCAAAGGCAGCGGCCTGGGGCGCGAATTCCCCAAAACGCTTCTGCCAGTTCTTATCGAAAGCCAGCACAGCGGTCACGGGGGCGTTGAGGGTCTTCTCCTTATTCCCGTCCATCATGTGCTTGACCAGGCGCTCGCGAGCCTCAGGGGTCTTTACCCAGGTAATGCGCAGCGGCTGGCTGTTAAAAAGCAGTGGGGCCCATAGCGGCCAGCTCATAGATTTTCTGCAGCTGCTCGTCGGTGACGGGCTGCTCGGTGAATGCGTTCACGGTGCGGGGTTCGTTGAAAAGGGCGTTGAGCTGTTCGTCGTTCAGGCGAGTCATGATGAGGCTCCTCTAATTGTTACCTTTAGAAACTTTACAGATAAAACATTACCCTGCTATTGGGGGCCGGTCAAACATCATCGTAAACATCCTCTCCCTCACTGTGCGTGATACTTAGCCCTGTATTTACCAGGGATATACCAAGCGCAGACGTACCACTTGGAAGGCTTCAGTGCACCACGCAACGCCTCACCGTTGCTTAACCGACAGAAAATGTAGCGCGAAACATACAGGAACAGTCCACACTATGAACACCCCGGCGGTACTGGCAAAGCCCCAGGTGGCGCCCCATATTCACCATCACAGGGGTCTTCTCGCCAAGCCGCCGTAGTCGCGACAGCCCACCATGACCTAAACCCCGCTGCGCGCCGCATATTTTCGGGATAATGGAACCATGCCCGACGCTCTAGCACCTTTCTCGCCCGCCACTCA